>Ga0208396_100001_pt1 | contig 1092059 bp, 1029 predicted proteins | sample LakWasMet64_LOW9_2_FD_183896 | JGI IMG/M metagenome (GOLD analysis project Ga0208396, IMG submission 183896) | Freshwater sediment methanotrophic microbial communities from Lake Washington under simulated oxygen tension - Sediment Metagenome... | ecosystem: Environmental > Aquatic >... | reverse complement strand
GCAGAATGACAGATCAGCCATCAACTCGGTCAAATCGTCCGATGAATAAACATACCAGTCATCACTTACTGAGTGGCACCCTGGATGACCGCTCCCGGGAAAATTCTTGAGCGGCAGGTATTGGCCGATATCAGCCATCCAAAACGAAAAGATCTAGCCCATCACCTCGCCCAACCTGGACTTCACGGTGTCCGCGAAAGCTTGTGCGGACACGGGGCTTGACACCAACACCTCGCAATTCACCGTCCGCTGCCGCAGCACCGCCTTATCCTCACCGCGCTGCAGTGCCTCACACAACAGCGCCCACGGCGGCTCGGTCAGTAGCAGCCCGGCCACCAGCAACACGCCCGTCTGCCTTCTGCGCTGCGCCAAGCCCACGAGCTTGCACCCCTGCGCGTCCACCACCTCCCACGGCGACAGGTTGCCGAAACAGGCCCAGTCAAGCACGGGCAGACCACGCGCGATGAGGGCGGCCTGCTGCGCCGGCAACTCCGTTGGCGGTAGGGTACGAGCCGGTACGCCCTCTGCAATCAGCAGTTGGGCAAACAGCTGCCCCAGATGACGGTAACTTTCCAGCAGGCCCTGCCCAAGCCATGGATGACCGATGGGCAACGCGAGCGACAAGCCCAGCATCCACGGCCCGGTGAGCACGGCGCCGCCGCCGGATTCGCGCAGCAGCACCTCCGTAGGCGATCCGCCGGGCGTGGCCAGCAGGCGCTCGTAAACGGCGCGCTGCGAGCAGCCCAGCACGATGGCGGGCTGCTCGTAGGTCCAGAGGCGCCATTGCGGTGCCGTCACCGGCTGCGCGAGCTGGTCACGGTTCCAGGCCTGCTCCTCAGCGGCGACGCTGGTCGTGGGCATCACGCCAGGGTGGCGATCGGCTTGCCGCGGGCAAAGGTGCTACCGGCCGGCACCAGAATCTGGATGCGGCCGCTGGCCGGTGCGGTGATTTCCAGGTTGGACTTCACCAGTACCACGTTGGCCAAGGGTTGGCCGGCCTGCACGGTATCACCGGCCTGCACCAGCCACTTGTCGACCAACGCCTCGACGGTGGCATCGACACCTTCCCAAGCTTGATCTTGCAGCGTCACCTCCGTCATGCAGCCACCCCTTCCGCCACGCGGCCTTTCATCAATGCCTGCGACGCTTCCACAATGCCTTTGACCTGTGGAATGACGAACTGTTCCAGCGGCCGGCTGTAGGGGATGGGCACATTGGGCACGGCCAGGCGCTTGATGGGCGCCTTCAAGGCCACGGTATCGAGGTTCTCGGCCACGATGGCCGCAATCTCACCGGTGAGGCCAAAGCCCAGGTAGTCCTCGTCGGCCACCAGCAGGCGACCGGTCTTGCCCACCGATTTGAGCACGGCCGCACGGTCCAGCGGCACCAGCGTGCGCAGGTCGATCACCTCGGCGCTGATGCCCTGCTTGGCCAGTTCTTCCGCCGCCAGCAGACTCTTCTGCACCATCTGGCTCAGGGTGACGATGGTGAGGTCTGAACCCTCGCGCACCACCTTGGCCTGGCCAAACGGGATGGTGTAGGCCGCTTCAGGTACCTCGTTGCTGCTGCCCTCAAAAAACGCCATCCACGGCAGGCCCATGATGCCCTTGTGGTACATGAACATGACCGGGTTGTCGTCGCGGATGGCCTGGATCATCAGGCCCTTGGCGTCATAGGCATTCGATGGCACCACCACCTTGAGGCCGGGCATGTGGGCAAAAGTGGCGTACAGGCACTGCGAGTGCTGCGCCGCGTCGCTGTAGCCGCCGCCGATGGCCGTGGTCAGCACCACCGGCAGTTTGATGTGGCCGCCGGCCATGTAGGTGTTCTTGGCCAGGTGGTTGTAGATCTGGTCCATGCAGACACCGAAGAAGTCGACGAACATCAACTCGGCAATCGGGCGCATGCCGGCTGCTGCCGCACCGGTGGCGGTGCCGATGAAGGCGGTCTCGGAGATCGGCGTGTCCATGATGCGCTCCGGACCGAACTTGTCGAGCAGGCCGCCGGTGGCACCGAAGATGCCACCGTACTTGCCAATGTCCTCCCCCATGACGAAGACCGTGTTGTCGCGCTCCATTTCCTGGCCAATGCCTTCAGCAATCGCCTGTGCCATGGTGAGTTTGCGGGTGGTACTCATATCGTGTTCCTCCTCTGGTCCGGTTCAGGCGAAAACGTTCTGCAGGGCATCCTGCGGCGCCGGGTAGGCACTCTCGCGCGCAAAGGCAAAGGCGTCCGCCACGCGCTGTTTGGCGCGCGCAACGATGGCAGCATCTTCGGCCTCGCTCATCTGCCCGCCCTTCTTGAGCTGTGCGGCCAGCTTCGGAATCGGGTCGTTCTTGCGCAGGTTGGCCACCTCGTCCTTGGGCCGGTAGACCTCCGGGTCACCCTGGAAGTGGCCCAGGTAACGGTCGGTCTTGACTTCGATCAGGCTGGGGCCCTGCCCGGCACGCGCGCGGGCAATGGCGGGCGCGACTGCCTCGTACACCTCCAGCGCGTCGTTATGCGCCACCTTGATGCCGGGCATGCCATAGGCGGGCGCACGGTCGGCCACCCAGTCGATGGACGTGGCGTGATCCTTGGGCACCGAGATCGCCCACTTGTTGTCTTCACAAACAAAGATCACCGGCAGTTGCCACAGCGCCGCCAGATTCAGCGACTCGTGCACCGAACCCTGGTTGGCCGCACCTTCGCCGAAGAAAGCCACTGCCACCCAGTCACGGCCCATCTTCTTGGCCGCAAGACCCGCGCCGCAGGCCGGCGGCAGACTGGCACCGATGATGCCGCTACAGCTGAATTTGTGCGTCGGGTCGAACAGGTGCATGTGGCCGCCCTTGCCCTTGCCCAGGCCTGTGACCTTGCCGAACATCTCAGCCGTCATCGGGTTCAAGGGCACACCCTTGGCAATGGCGAAGTGGTGCGGCCGGTGCGTGCCGACCACCGTGTCTTCCTGCTTCAGGTGGGCGCAGATGCCCACCGCCACCGGCTCCTGGCCAGCCGCCAGGTGCATCTCACCGGGTACCGGGCCGGAGCCGATGTCAAAGGCCAGGCCTTTCTGGATGTTGGGCGGTAGCTTGCCTTCGAGGTAAACCGTGGCCATGGTCTCCTCGTAGTGCCGGATCTCGACCATCTTCTCGTACATCCAGAGCAATTTCTCTTTGCTAGCTTGCATGTGCAACTCCTCCCTGTGGGTGTGTGGTAAACCGCTGCCGAGAGTCCAAACACGTCCGAACGCCGCTGGCACCGGAAATCGCAGAATAGGCAGCGGTGCTCGAACTTTTTTGATGCAGGTCAAGTGCGGGGCAGAAAGGTCGGTAAAGCTAGGGACTACCCTGAAGCGGCGCCTGTGACACCGGTCGCACATGAATTGATGGGTGTTTTGGGGCCCTGGCCCTTATGAAATATGCGCCATCAGCTATGCATTTGATAGCATCAAAAGAACATTTCATGCACCTGACACATCGGCACCACCCCAATGGGTCACCCGCCCCCTCACCCGCCAGAACGCGCAGCGAGAGGGATGGCGCATACCGTTGGGCGCCCTGCCTCTGGCGCACTGAGAAGGCATTGGCAAGACGCAGCATCGCGGTGGCATGGGCTACCATTAACAACAGACTGACCGGCCGTGTCGCACAACGGCCCGTCGTGGTTCCCCATGGTGCCAACGCCAGCGCAAGCGCCGACACACCAGCCAACCCACCAAGCCATCGAACGATGGCGCAGACACGATGCAGATGAAAACGAATTGGAAGACCGCCCTCGTCGCTGGCCTTGTCCTGGCTGCCGCTGCCGGCGGCGGTATCGGCTGGCAACTGTGGCACGACCAGGGTTTGGGGGATGGTTTCACCAGCGGCAATGGCCGTATTGAAGCCACCGAAATTTCCGTCGCCACCAAGCTGGCCGGGCGCCTGAAGGACATCCTGGTGGCGGAAGGTCAGTTCGTCAAAGCCGGCCAGCCGCTGGCCCACATGGAGATCGAGAGCCTGCAGGCGCAGCGCGAAGAAGCCCTGGCACGACTGCAGCAGGCGCAGGAATCCGTCAGCGGTGCCGAACTCCAGGTAGCCTTGCGCCAGAGCGACCACCAGGCAGCGCTGGCTGTGGTGGCCCAGCGTGAGAGCGAACTCGACGCCGCGCAGCGTCGGCTGCCGCGCTCGGAGAAATTGGCGAAGGAAGGCTTCTTCTCCGGCCAGTTGCTGGACGACGACCGCGCCCGTGTGCGCAGCCTGCAGGCCGCCTTGTCGGCAGCCCGCGCCCAGGCGCACGCCGCGCAGGCCGGCATTGCCGCAGCCCGTACCCAGGTCACGGGGGCGCAAGCCAACGTCAAGGCGCTGGAAGCCACGCTGGAGCGCATTGACGTCGAGCTGGCCGACAGCGAACTCAAGGCGCCGCGCGACGGCCGCGTGCAGTTCCTGGTGGCGCGCACCGGCGAGGTGGTGGGTGCCGGTGGGCGCGTGCTCAACCTGATCGACCTGTCCGACGTCTACATGACCTTCTTCCTGCCCGAGACCGTGGCCGGCCGCGTGGCGCTGGGCAGCGAGGTCCGCATCGTGCTCGACGCCGCACCCCAGTACGTGATTCCGGCCAAGGTGTCGTTTGTGGCCAGCGCGGCGCAGTTCACGCCCAAGACCGTGGAGACCGAAAGCGAACGGCAGAAGCTCATGTTCCGGGTGCGGGCGCAGATCGACCGCGAGCTGCTGCTCAAGCACCTGGAGCAGGTCAAGACCGGTCTGCCCGGCGTGGCCTGGCTCAAGATCGACCCCAATGCCCAGTGGCCGGCCCACCTAGCGGTCAAGGTCGAGAAGTGATACCGGCGAACGAAGCCCCTCCCGTGGCTCGCCTGCAAGGCGTGTCGCTGCACTACAAGAAGACCACTGCACTCGAGAACATCACCCTGGACATCCCCGCCGGCTGCATGGTGGGACTGATCGGCCCGGACGGCGTGGGCAAATCCAGCTTGATGGCCCTGGTGTCCGGCGCCCGCGCCATCCAGCAGGGGCGCATCGAGGTGCTGGGCGGCGACATGGCGCGGCGCCGACATAGGCAGGCGGTGTGCCCGCGCATTGCCTACATGCCGCAGGGCCTGGGCAAGAACCTCTACCCTACCCTGTCGGTGGAGGAAAACCTGCAGTTCTTTGCCCGCCTGTTCGGCCATGATGCCGGGGAACGCCGGCGCCGCATTGATGAGCTGACACGCAGCACCGGCCTGTACCCCTTTCTGGCGCGCCCGGCCGGCAAGCTCTCGGGCGGCATGAAACAAAAGCTCGGTTTGTGCTGTGCCCTCATCCACGATCCGGACCTGCTGATCCTGGACGAACCGACCACCGGTGTCGACCCCCTGGCGCGGGCGCAGTTCTGGGAGCTGATCACCCGCATCCGCGCCAACCGCCCCGGCATGAGCGTGCTGGTGGCTACCGCCTACATGGAAGAAGCGCAGCGTTTCGACTGGCTAGTGGCCATGGACGACGGCCGGGTGCTGGCCACCGGGACACCGGGCGAGTTGCTCGAACGCACGGGGCACCACTCACTGGAGTCCGCCTTCATCGCCCTGCTGCCGGAGGAAAAAAGGCGCACCCACCGCCAAGTAGTCATTGAGCCCCTGGCGCTGGACGCTCAGGCCGACGTCGCCATTGAAGCGCAGGACTTGACGATGCGCTTCGGCGACTTCGTGGCCGTCGACCATGTGAGCTTTCGCATCCGGCGCGGCGAGATTTTCGGTTTCCTGGGCTCCAACGGCTGCGGCAAGACCACCACCATGAAGATGCTGACCGGCCTGCTGCCGGCCAGCGAGGGCCAGGCCCAGCTGTTTGGCAAGACGGTGGATCCGCGCGACATGGCCACGCGCCGGCGTGTGGGCTACATGTCGCAATCGTTCTCGCTCTATGGCGAGCTGACCGTGCAGCAGAACCTGGCGCTGCATGCACGCCTGTTCCACGTGCGGCCGGCCGAACTGCCGGCCCGCGTGGCCGAGATGATTCAGCGTTTTGACCTGCAGGACGTGCAGGACGTGCTGCCGGCGCAACTGCCACTGGGCATCCGCCAGCGCCTGTCGCTGGCCGTGGCCATGGTGCACCGGCCCGAGCTGCTGATCCTGGACGAACCCACGTCCGGCGTGGACCCGATCGCACGCGACAACTTCTGGCGCCTGATGATCGAACTGGCCCGCCGCGACAAAGTGACCATCTTCATCTCAACCCACTTCATGAACGAGGCCGAGCGCTGCGACCGCATCTCGCTGATGCACGCCGGCCGCGTGCTCGACAGCGATGCGCCGGCCAAGCTGATCGCCAAGCGCGGCACCACCGCGCTGAACGATGCCTTCATCAGCTACCTGGAAGACGCCAACGACGACCCACCGGCGGCCCAGGACGACCCCGTCCCCGCTGACGCCAGCCACTCTGTGCCGGTCGCCAACGGTGGGCTGCTGGCCCGCCTGCGCCGCAGCCTGACGCGTATCCACAGCTTCCAGTGGCGCGAGGCGCTGGAGTTGCGCCGCGATCCAGTGCGCGGCGCCTTGGCGCTGCTCGGCTCGCTGCTGCTGATGTTCGTTGTCGGTTACGGCATCAGCATGGACGTGGAGGACCTGCGCTTTGCCGTGCTCGACCGTGACCAGACGACGCTCAGCCGCGACTACACGGCCAACCTGGCCGGCTCACGTTATTTCAGCGAACGGCCGCCGATGACCGACTACGCCGAGCTGGACCGCCGCATGCGCAGTGGCGAAATCTCGCTGGCGCTGGAGATTCCGCCCGGCTTCGCGCGCGACGTGGAGCGCGGCAACAGCGTGCAGATCGGCGCCTGGATCGACGGCGCCATGCCGCAGCGTGCCGAAACCGTGCTCGGCTACGCCCAGGGCATGCACCAGCACTGGTATGCACAGCAGGTGCACGCGCGCACCGGCCTCACACCCGCCGGCCTGATCAACGTGGAGACGCGCTACCGCTACAACCCGGACGTGAAAAGCCTGCCGGCCATGGTGCCGGCCGTCATTCCCATGCTGCTGCTGATGCTGCCGTCCATGCTGACGGCGCTGGCGGTGGTGCGCGAGAAGGAACTGGGTTCCATCATCAATTTCTACGTCACGCCCACCACGCGTACCGAGTTCCTGCTCGGCAAGCAACTGCCCTACGTGGCGCTGGCCATGATCAACTTTGCCCTGATGTGCCTGGCTGCCGTCACCGTGTTTGATGTGCCCATGACCGGCAGTTTTGCCACCCTGGCGCTGGCAGCCCTGCTGTTCAGCCTGTGCTCCACCGGCATGGGTCTGCTGGCCTCCACCGTCACACGCAGCCAGATCGCCGCCATGTTCTTCACCATGATCGGCACCATGATCCCGGCAATACAGTTTGCCGGCCTGATCAACCCGGTGTCCTCGCTGGAAGGTGGCGGCCGCATCATCGGTGAGATCTACCCGGCCAGCCACATGTTCACCATCAGCCGCGGTGTGTTCAGCAAGGCATTGGACTTTGCCGACCTGCAGGCCCAGTTCTGGCCGCTGCTGGCGGCGGCACCGGTCATCCTCGGCTTGGCCATCGTGCTGCTCAAGAAGCAGGAGGCCTGACATGCTGCGCCATCTGGACAACATCTACCGCCTGGGCATCAAGGAGCTCTGGAGCCTGTGGCGCGATCCGATGATGCTGTTCCTGATCGTCTACACCTTCACGGTGGCAATCTACACCGCCGGCACCATCACGCCCGAGACCCTGCACCGGGCCTCGATCGCGATCGTGGACGAGGACGACTCGGCCCTGTCGACGCGCATCATCACGGCCTTCTACCCGCCGCAGTTCGTCCAGCCGGTGCGCATCGGCCTGGCCGAGGTCGACCCGGGCCTGGATGCTGGTCGCTACACCTTTGTGCTTGTCATTCCACCCAATTTCCAGCGCGACGTGCTGGCCGGCAAGGCACCCGCGGTGCAGCTCAACGTCGACGCCACGCGCATGAGCCAGGCGTTTACCGGCAACGGCACCATCCAGCAGATCGTCATGGGTGAGGTCAGCGAATTCGTGCAGCGCTACCGCGGCACCGCGCCCCTGCCGGTGGAGTTGGTACCGCGCATGCGCTTCAACCCGGGCCTGAATCCGACCTGGTTCAGCTCGCTGATGGAACTCGTCAGCCAGATCACCATGCTGTCCATCATCCTGACCGGCGCCGCCCTGATCCGCGAGCGCGAGCACGGCACGGTGGAGCATCTGCTGGTGATGCCGGTGACCCCGACCGAGATCATGCTGGCCAAGGTCTGGTCCATGGCGCTGGTGGTGCTGCTGGCCACAGCCTTGTCACTGGCACTGGTGGTGCAAGGTGTGCTGCAGGTACCGATCGAGGGCTCACTGACGCTCTTCTTCATTGGCACCGCCCTGCATTTGTTTGCCACCACGTCCATGGGCATCTTCATGGCCACGGTGGCGCGCAGCATGCCGCAGTTCGGCCTACTGATGATCCTAACCCTGATGCCGCTGCAGCTGCTCTCTGGCGGCATGACGCCGCGCGAAAGCATGCCGCTGTGGATCCGGTACCTGATGTCGCTGGCACCCACCACGCACTTCACCGAACTGAGCCAGGCCATTCTTTACCGGGGCGCCGGCTTGGAGGTGGTGTGGACGTCATTGGTCTCGCTGCTGCTGATCGGCTCGGTGCTTTTTTTCCTGTCGCTGATGCGGTTTCGCAAGACCATTGCCCAGATGGCCTGAGGCAACGGCAGGCATGACAGAACCCCTGACGGCCATATGGCCATGGTGCGGACACGGGCAGAAGCCGCTGTCAGTTTTCGCAAGCCAGTCAGTCCATAATTACGGACTGAAAACCTGAATTCAGGGGCCAAGTTGGGGCCCCGCCTTTCGAAAGTGACTATGAAACGTCTGGATGACTTCCGCATGCACATGGGCCGCCAGGAACTGGTGCCCATCATGATTGGCGGAATGGGCGTGGACATTTCCTCTGCCGATCTGGCGTTGGAAGCGGCCCGCCTGGGCGGCGTGGGACACATCTCCGATGCCATGATCAAGACGGTGACCGACCGTCGCTACAAGACCAAGTACGTCAAGGCCAAGCAGGCACAGTACCAGTACAACGTCGCCTCGGCCGACAAGTCGGCAGTGAAGTTCGACCTGGGCGGCCTGGCCGAGGCCACCCGGATGCACGTGGAAAAAACCATGACGCGCAAGCAGGGCAGCGGCCAGATCTTCATCAACTGCATGGAAAAGCTGACGATGAACGCGCCGAAGGAGACTTTGAGCGTTCGCCTCAACAGCGCGTTGGACGCAGGCATCGACGGCATCACGCTGGCGGCCGGCCTGCACCTGGGCTCGTTTGCGCTGATGGAAAGCCACCCGCGCTTCCGCGACGCCAAGCTCGGCATCATCGTGTCGTCGCTGCGTGCCTTGCAACTGTTCCTGAAGAAAAACAGCCGATTGAACCGCCTGCCCGACTACGTGGTGGTGGAAGGCCCGCTGGCCGGCGGCCACCTGGGCTTTGGCATGGACTGGGCCAAATACGACCTGGCCACCATCGTGGCCGAAATCCTGCAATACCTGAAGCAGGAGTCATTGGACATTCCCGTCATCCCCGCGGGCGGCATCTTCACCGGCAGCGACGCGGTGCGTTTCCTGGAAATGGGCGCCGCCGGCGTGCAGGTCGCCACGCGTTTCACAGTCACCAAGGAATGCGGCCTGCCCGACGACATCAAGCAGGAGTACTTCAAGGCCAATGAAGACGACATCGAGGTCAACGAGATCTCGCCCACTGGCTACCCGATGCGCATGATCAAGTCCAGCCCCGGCATTGGCGACGGCATTCGCCCGAACTGCGAGGCCTACGGCTACCTGCTCGACGCCAACGGCAAGTGCGCCTACATCGAGGCCTACAACCGCGAGGTGGCGGCCCACCCCGGCGAGCGCAAAGTCAAGGTGTGGGACAAGACCTGCCTGTGCACCCACATGCGCAATTTCGACATCTGGACCTGCGGCCAGTTGACCTGGCGCCTGAAGGACACGACCTTGCGCCACGACGACGGCAACTACCAGTTGCTCAGCGCCGAACACGTCTTCAAGGACTACCAGTTCAGCACAGACAACAAGGTGCAACTGCCGGAGCTGGAAGCCGCGATCGCCTGAGCAGGCACGCCTTTTTTCTGCTGCAGAACAACAAACAGGCCCGGCTTAGCCGGGCCTGTTTGTTTCGGGCTCGTACAAAACCCCACCAACTCAGCGGCGCAACCGTTGCACCCCGGTCACCACTGCCAGCACCGCAGCTCCCGCGATCACACCGACCCCAGCGCCTACAGCGGTGTTGAGGAAACCACCCCAAAAACTCCCCCACCCTACCGTCACGCCTTCCACCCCATGGGCCAGTGCCGGCCAGCCATGCAGCAGGATGCCACCGCCCACCATGAACATGGCGGCGGTGCCGACCACCGAGAGCGTTTTCATGAGCCAGGGTGCGGCTTGCAGCAGACTGCTGCCGATGGCACGGCGCAGGCTGGAATCACTGCGTTGCAGGTGCAGGCCCAGGTCGTCGAGCTTGACGATACCTGCCACCACCCCGTACACCCCCACGGTCATCAGAATCGAAATGCCGACCAACACCGTGACCCGCTGCATCAGGGACGCTGCCGCCACCGTACCAAGGGTGATCACCACGATCTCGGCCGAGAGGATGAAGTCGGTCCGCACGGCGCCCTTGATCTTGTCTTTCTCGAAGGCAACCAGATCCACCACCGGGTCGGCCAGGGCCTGCACGATTTGACGGTGCTCGGTTTCACCCTCTTCCGCATGCAGCCATTTGTGGGCCAGTTTTTCAAAGCCCTCGAAACACAGGAAAGCGCCGCCCAGCATCAGCAAAGGCGTGATGAGCCACGGCACCAGCCAGCTGATGAGCAGCGCCGCCGGCACCAGAATCGCCTTGTTCACCAGCGAACCTTTGGCCACGGCCAGCACCACTGGCAGTTCACGGCTGGCCTGCACGCCCGTGACCTGCTGCGCATTGAGGGCCAAGTCGTCGCCCAGCACGCCGGCGGTCTTCTTGGCCGCCAGTTTGGTCATGGTGGCCACATCGTCCAGGATGGAGGCGATGTCGTCGAGCAGGGCAAGCAAGGTGGTTCCGGCCATCAGGTGTGTTCCTTGGTGAGACAGAGGGTGTCAAGCGCCAAACCGTTGTAGCAGAAATGTGGGCGGGCGGTTGATCCATCGGGTCAGCGTTTGGCAAGCAGGCAAGGCCGCGCGCTCAAGCGCCGCGCCTTGCGCCCCGCTTGGCCCATAATCATTGGGTCTCACACTTCTCCACGCGCCACCCATGGAAAGCCCCCGTTCCGACCGCGTTCTTGCAGTCCTCGCCTTGGCCCTGCTCGGAGCGGGTTGCGTACTGGTCCTGTGGCCTTTTCTCACCTCGCTCATCTGGGCCGCCATCCTGGCCTCCACCAGCTGGCCCGTGTTTCTGCGGCTCAACCACTGGGTGGGCAACCGGCGCACCCTGACGGCCGGCCTGCTGACGGTGCTGGGCACGGTGGCGCTGCTGGGGCCAATCGTGGCCGTGGCCCTGGCGCAGGCCGACAACGTGGCCCAACTGGCCCGTGCCGTCTCGGCGCTCGGCAAGGAGGGCCTGCCGGATGCGCCGGCCTGGCTCGCCAACCTGCCGTTGGTCGGGCCCACGCTGCACAGCTACTGGCAGCAGTTCGCCCACGACGGGCAGCGACTGATCAATGAAGTGGGCGGACCCGCCCAGGCGGCAGCCTTGTCGGGCGGGCGCGTGCTCGCCCAGGGCGTGGTGGACATGGCCTTGTCGGTGTTCCTGGTGTTCTTCTTTTTCCTTTACGGTGAAACCCTCAACGTGCGCTTGCGCATCGCGCTGGAACACATGGCCGGCCCCCGGGCCAGTTATCTGCTGGACATCGCCCGCGGCACGGTCAGCGGCGTGATCTACGGCGTGCTCGGCACGGCGCTGGCCCAGGGCGTGCTTGCCGCCATCGGCTTTGCCATTGCCGGTGTGCCTGGCGCGGTGCTGTTGGGGGCCGTCACCTTCTTCCTCTCGGTGGTGCCGATCGGACCGCCCCTGGTCTGGGGTGGTGCGGCCATCTGGTTGTTCCAGCAGGGCCAGCCGGGCTGGGCCGTGTTTGTGGCAGCCTGGGGCTTCTTCCTGGTCAGCACGGTGGACAACATCATCAAGCCCTTCATCATCAGCCGCGGTGCCAGCCTGCCCTTTGCCATCGTCTTTCTCGGCGTGCTCGGTGGCGTACTGGCCTTCGGCGTGATTGGCGCCTTCCTTGGCCCCACGTTGCTGGCCGTGGGCTACCGTCTGCTGCTGGAGTGGACCGGCGAACAACCGGCAGCAGCCAACGATCAGACGATCAACTGAGGGGAAGAACGACGCGCCTGCCCATCGTGGCGGGCATCGCCGGCTCGGCGGCCATGACCTGGCTATTTGTGCGCGGTACGCTCAAGCCTCGAGTGCGGACTCAACTCAGTGCCTGCAACACCCCTCCACCCGGCAGCTCCCGCATGCGCTTGATGTCGCGCTGCGGTGGCGTGCCGAACTGGCGGCTGTACTCGCGGTTGAACTGCGAGACACTTTCGTAGCCCACGCGCGCGGCGGTGCTGCTGGCGTCCAACGCCTGGGTCAGCATGAGCTGGCGCGCCTCCTGCAGGCGCAGCTGCTTCTGGTACTGCAGCGGGCTCATGCCCGTGAGGCTGCGGAAGTGCAGGCGAAAGGTTGAGGGGCTCATGTGCGCGCGCTCGGCCAGCTCGTCCATCAGCACATCACGACTGAAGTGGGTCTTGAGCCAGGCAATGGCCTGGGCCACCTGGTGGCTCGGTGTGCCCGTGGCGATCAGCTGCCGCAGATAAGGGCCATGCGGCCCCGTCAGCAGGCGCACCATGATCTCCTGCTGGATCAGCGGCGCCAGCCGCGCGATATGTTGCGGCTCCCGCAGCAGCCGCACCAGGCGGATCACCGCGTCCAGCAGCGGCTCTTCCAGCGGGCCCAGTGACATGCCGCGTGCGACCTGCTCACGCGGCAGCGGCGGCAGTTCCATGTCGGCGGCAAGTTGCACCAGGGCCCGCGCATCCAGCGTGAGCAGCATGCCGAGGAAAGGCCGGGCCATGTCGGCCTGGATCACCTGCGAGACCACGGGCAGATCCACCGTCGCCAGCAGCGACTCGCCAGGCCCGTAGGTCAGCACCTGGTCGGCCTGCGTGACCTGCTTGCCGCCCTGCGCGACCACGGCCAGCCCCAGGGCATAAATGCAGGCCAGCGGCTCGGTGCGGCCGCTGCGCCGGGCCATCAGCAGCTGGGGGATGGCAGTCTGGTAATCGCCGTCGTTTTGGGCAATTCGGTCGATTTCCTGCGCCAGGATGTCTATGGTCATGGTGAAACTTTCAAAGGCGTGATCTAGGCGACCGTCACTCTGTCACAGAGGGAATACCTGTGCACAACGTCATGGTTTGCACTGTACCTCCCCCGGTTTTCCTTTGCCTGTTTGGGATGATGGTCGATCAGAAAAGGCAAAAAATAGATTGAAAACGGCAAGCCAGCAGCCAGACTAAGACCGACACTTCCGGCACTGACCGACCTTTACCGCAGGAGCTTCGTCCCATCATGAGCACTCTCCACGTCAACGGCCGCGAGCACACGCTCAACACCGATCCCTCCACCCCCATCCTCTGGGCCTTGCGCGACAACCTGGGCATGACCGGCACCAAGTTCGGTTGCGGCGCGGCGCTCTGCGGCGCCTGCACTGTGCACCTGAATGGCCAGGCCATCCGCTCCTGCGTCACGCCCGTCTCGGCGGCCCAGGGTGCCAAGATCACCACCATCGAAGCTGTCACCGGCGGCCAGGACCGCGTGGGTGCTGCCGTGCACGCCGCCTGGGTCAAGCACGACGTGGCGCAGTGCGGCTACTGCCAGAGCGGCCAGATCATGAGTGCCACCGCCTTCCTCAAATCCCTGCCGCGCGGCAAGCAGCCCACGGCGGCCGAGATCGACAGCGCCATGGCCGGCAACATCTGCCGCTGTGGCACCTATGCCCGCATCCGCGCTGCCGTTGCCGACGCTGCGCGCGCCATCGCCTGAAGGAGCACCCCATGTTGCCCAACACCCTCGCCCAAGAAATGCCGCGCGCCCTGCAACACCTGCTGGCCCGTGAAGAACAAACCGACCTGACCACCCTGCCGCGCCGTAGCTTCCTCAAGCTCGCCGGTGCCGGCGGCTTGGCCCTGGGCCTCTACCCGAGCCTGGCCACGGCGCAGGCACCCGCGGCTGGCGGCCTCAAGCCTTTTGAACAACCCACGGCCTTCGTGCAGATTGCAGCCAATGGCGACGTCACCGTCACCATCAACCGGCTCGAATTTGGCCAAGGCGTGCAGACCGCCCTGCCCATGATCCTGGCTGAGGAACTGGACGCCGACTGGAGCAAGGTGCGCAGCCAGCACGGCAGCAACAACCCCGCCTACGCTGATCCGCTCTTCGGCATGCACCTCACCGGCGGCTCCACCGCCATCAAGCACAGCTACACGCAGTACCGCGAACTCGGCGCCCGCGCCCGCGCCATGCTGCTGGCCGCCGCTGCCGCACGCTGGAATGTGGACGTCAAGACCCTGCGCACGCAAGCCGGTTTGGTGCTCGGCCCCGGCGGTCGCAAGGCCAGCTACGGTGAACTGGCCGAAGCCGCCATGACCCAGCCCGTGCCCGAGAAGGTCACCCTCAAGAACCCCAAGGACTTCCGCATCATCGGCAAGCCCACCACGCGCCTGGACGCCAAGGCCAAGAGCAGCGGCCAGCAGAACTTCGGCATCGACATGCAACTGCCGGGCCAGCTCACCGCCGTGATCGCGCGCCCGCCCGTCTTCGGCGCCAAGCTGGCTTCCGTGGATGACAGCGCCGCGCGTGCCGTGCCAGGCGTCAAGGCCGTGCTGCGTGTGCCGCTGGACCGCGGTGCCGAAGGCGTGGCCGTGGTCGCCGAGGGCTACTGGCAAGCCAAGCAGGGACGCGATGCGCTCAAGCTGCAGTGGGACACCAGCGGTGTCGAAAAGGTGGACAGCGAGAAACAACTCGCCCAGTACCGCGAACTCGCGGGCCAGGCCGGCCCGCGCCACTTCGACGCCGACATGGCGCCGCTGGCAAACGCCCCGCACACCATCGAAGCCGAGTTCGTCTTCCCCTACCTGGCGCACGCCCCCATGGAGCCGTTGAACTGCACCGTGCAGATCGGTGACAACGTGGCAGAGCTTTGGGTTGGCTCGCAGATGCCGGGCCTGGACGGCATGGCCGCCGCGCGTGTGCTGGGCTTCAAGCCCGAACAGATCAAGGTCAACGTGCAGACCGCCGGTGGCGGCTTCGGCCGCCGCGCCATCCCCACCAGCGAATACGTGGTGGAGGCCTGCAGCATCGCCAAGGCAGCGCGCACCGCCGGCCTCAACGTGCCCGTGCGCACGCTCTGGAGCCGTGAGGACGACATCAAGGGCGGCTACTACCGCCCCATGCACCTGCACCGCGCGCGCATCGGCTTCGATGACAAAGGCCAGGTACTGGCCTGGGACCACACCCTGGTGGGCCAGTCCATCATCTCGGGCACTTTCTTCGAGGGCATGATGGTCAAGAACGGTATCGACGCCACCGCCATCGAAGGCATGCGCGAGCCCTACCCCCTGCCCATGCGACTCACCGTGCACCACCCCAAGCAGAACGTGCCCGTGCTCTGGTGGCGCAGCGTGGGCTCCACGCACACCGCCTACGTGATGGAAACGCTGATCGACGAGATCGCGCGTACGACAAAGCAGGACCCCGTGGCCTACCGCCTGCAGCTCATTGGCAACAAGCACCCGCGCCACCGTACTGCACTGCAGCTCGCCGTGGAGAAAAGCGGTTACGGCAAGAAGGACCTGCCCAAGGGCCGTGCCTGGGGCGTGGCCGTGCATGAGTCGTTCAACACCGTGGTGGCCTATGTGGTCGAAGCGTCGGTGAAAGACGGCAAGCCCCTGCTGCACCGCGTGACGGCTGGCGTGCACTGCAACCTGGTCGTGAACCCGCGCACCGTGGAAGCGCAGATCCAGGGCGCAGCCCTCATGGGCCTGGCCACCTGCCTGCCGGGTGCGGCCATCACGCTCAAGGACGGCGAGGTGCAGCAGAGCAACTTTGGTGACTACGCCGTGCCGCGCATCACCGACATGCCGCAGATCGCTGTGCACGTGGTGCCCAGCGCCGACGCGCCCACCGGCATGGGCGAGCCCGGCCTGCCCCCGCTGGCCCCGGCCTTCGCCAACGCCATCGCGCGCCTGACCGGCAAGACGCCGCGTGAGTTGCCCTTCAAGCTGGCCTGAGCGAAGCGGAGGACCGCATGGAAGATCTGGACACCACCGTCCTGCGTACCGCGCAGCGCTGGCAGTCCGAGGGGCAGGCCGTGGTGCTCGTCACCGTGGCCCGCACCTGGGGCTCCTCGCCACGCCCACCCGGCTCGCTCATGGCCATCAATGGCCGGGGCGAGACCGTGGGTTCGGTCTCGGGCGGCTGCATCGAGGACGACCTGATCCACCGCATCCGCGAGGGCGGCGTGGAGGCGACCCTCACCGGCGCCGCCCCCACCGTGCTGCGGTACGGCATCTCGGCCGACCAGGCGCACCGCTTTGGCCTGCCTTGCGGCGGCACGGTGGAGTTGGTGCTGGAGCGCGTGGCGCCGCACAGCCATCTCGATGAACTGCTCACGGCCTGCGAGCAGCGGCAGAGCACCGAGCGCGTGCTGGACCTAAAAACCGGTGCCGTCACCCTAAGCCCCGGCCGGCGCGACGGCGTTCCGCAATTGGGCGAACACACGCTGACCACCTACCTGGGCCCGCAAGCGCGCCTGATCGTGATCGGTGCCGGCGACCTCTCACGCTTTCTGAGCCAGATGGCGCTGAGCCTGGGTTTTGAAGTGTTTGTCTGCGACCCGCGTGAAGAACACCGCGCCAGCTGGAGCCTGCCCGGCGTGACGCTCACGCACGAGATGCCGGATGACCTGATCCTGCGGCTGAAGCCCGACGCCCGCACCGCCGTCGTGGCCCTCACGCACGATCCCAAGCTTGACGACCTGGCGCTGATTGACGCGCTGCAGTCTGATGCCTTCTACGTCGGTGCCATCGGCTCGCGCCGCAACAGCGCCACACGCCGCGAGCGGCTGCATGAGCACTTCGATATCTCGTATGAGGTGCTGGACCGCCTGCACGGCCCGGCCGGGCTCTACATCGCCAGCAAGACGCCGGCGGAGATCGCGCTGTCCATCATGGCGCAGGTGGTGGCGGTGAAGAATGGCTTTCGAGAACCCGCATCCGAGATGGAAGCCTCGGATGGCGGTGAGCTTCACTGCCTGGCCTAACTCGGAGAGCCGGCATGCGCCCCCGCTTTGCGCAGGGCGCTTGCAAACGCATGAAGAACAGGCGTCGCGCTTGAGTCCGTGCGTCTGGTGAAGAGGCCCAGCGGCGGCAAGGCAAGATCCGGCGCCACCGTAAGGCGCCGAACGCCGCCGCGCGCGATCTCGTCCCGCGCATGCTCCAGACGCACAGCGCACAGCAAGCCGGGGTCGAGGCGCAACACCGCCCCCACGGTCACGGAAGACATGGTCTCGATCACAGGCTCCGGCGGCGTGCTTCCGGCATCGAGAAAGGCCGTCATGAACGCCTGACGGACCAGGGTCTGCCTGGGCGGAGCAACCCACGGTGCGTTGCGCAGGTCCACCCAGCGCAGGCCACGTCGCCTGAGCAGGGGGTTCGACGGCGCCGCAAGAACGCACAGACGGTCTTGCAACAACACTTCGGACTGCAGGGAAGCCAGCAGGTCGCTCGTCAGGATCTCGGAGGTGAGTGCGCCGAATACACAATCGAGTTCGCCCTCCAGCAAACGCTGGATCAATTCGCGAACCCGCCCGTCATGCAGGTGCACGGCCACGCCCGGCAGGCGCTTGCGCAACTGCACGACCGCCGCCGGGACGATGGACGTGACGGAAAAGGTGCCGACGCGAAGTACCGCGCTGGCCCCGTTGCGTATGGCCTCCACTTCCTCACAGGCGTGCGCCAGTTCGCCCATCACCACCCGGGCGCGGTGAACGGCAGCCGCTCCGGCGCCCGTGGGCACGACGCCTTGTCGGCTGCGCTCGAACAGCCGCACCCCCAGGCCCTCCTCCACTTCCATGAGCATCTTGCTGATGGCGGGCTGGCTGAGGTGCAGCCGGCTTGCGGCAACGCGCATGGTGCCGGACTCGGCAAGCACGACCAACAACTCCAGATGGCGCAAGCGGAGCCGGCGCAGAAGGTAGTCAAAGCTGTCGCTCATGGCGAATTCCCATTTTTCATTCCATCACTAAATCTGATCACGATATCAAGATTATTCAATTTTCAGGAATGTCTTACTCATCTATTGTTCGGCCATGCACCGGCCTCTCGGGGTCCGGAAAAAAACGAGGAGACACAGACACCATGCCGGCCGCCATCCCGCCCCCGCCTGCCGCGCCTCTTGCGGGCGTCAAGGTCATCGACCTGGGGCAGTACATTGCGGGCCCCGGTGCGGCAATGACGCTGGCGGAGCTCGGCGCCGACGTCATCAAGGTGGAGCCGATCACCGGAGATCAAGCCCGCCACATCGGCCGCTACGGTGAGTCGATGGTCCGCGCCTACAACCGGGGCAAACGTTCGATCGCCATCGACCTCAAGAACCCAGCCGGACGCGAGATCGTCCTGCGCCTGATCGCGCAGGCGGATGTCGTGATCCAGAACCTGCGGCCAGGGGTCGTCGAGAAGCTCGGCATCGGACCGGAAATCGTCCGGCAGCTGCACCCCCGCCTGATCTACCTGTCGATCTCCGGCTTCAGCGGCCGCGGCCCCTCTGGGGAACGCCCTGGCTACGACATCGCGGCGCAGGCTGAGAGCGGCTTGATGTCGGTGACCGGAGAACCCGGCCGGCTGCCCCAGAAGGTGGGCGTGCCCATTGTGGATGCCGCCGCGGCCCAGCTCGGAGCGCAGGCGGTGCTGGCCGCCCTGTACGGCCGGGAAAAGAGCGGTGCCGGCGCTACCCTGCAGACCTCCTTGCTGGAAGTCGCCATGCACCTGCAGGCGGCGAACTGGGCAGACTACCTCGGCGGCGGCCCCGAGCCCACGCGCGTCGGCGACGGCCAGCCGCACAACGCGCCGGCGGCCGAAGTGGTCCCCACCCGCGACGGCTACATCGTGCTCTCAGCCTATGCCGATGATCACTGGCGGCGCTTCTGCCAGGTCGTGGGACGGGAAGAGCTGGCCAGCGACCCGCGGTTCGCCAGCAACGACCGGCGCGTGGCCAACCGGACCGACTTGCGCGCTGTGCTGCGAGAGTGCCTTTCCGGTTTCAGCAGCGAGGAATGCGTCCGCCTGCTGTCGGGCAAGCAGATCGTCGCAGGCGCGGTACGCAGCTACGCCCAGGTGCTGGACAGCCCGGATCTGATGGCCAGCGGCCTGGTGGTGGACGCCGCGGCCGCCGACGGCACGCGCTACCGCGCGCTGGGCTTGCCTTACCGCATCGACGACACCCCCCAACTCGCCCCCGCTGCCGCGCCGGCATGTGGCGCCGACAGCGACGCGCTGTTGTCTGAAATCGGCTACCCCACCCGGGAAATCGCGGAACTTCGACTCGCAGGCATCGTGGCCTGAACACCCCCCACCATGACCACCATCAACGACTCCATCGTCCGTCGCGCCCTGATCCAGACCTTGCCCCTGTTCGAGATGATGCGCATGCGCGCCGCCACCACGGCGCGTCGCCACCCCGCATTCGGATTCGCATCGGAGAGCCGCGACTCGGCCGTTCGCTGGGTCAACCTCTTCACGCACACGCATCGCAAACTCGGCCCCGACGACCGCGAAGTGGTGAGTCCGAACAACGACACCGTCTACAGCAATGCCTGGCTGGACCTGTCCCAGGGACCGGTCGTGATCGACTCGCCCGACATGGGAGACCGTTACTGGACGCTGGGACTGCTGGACGCCTGGACCAACCCCTTTGCGTATGTCGGCCGACGGACCACCGGCAATCGTCGCCAGAAAACACTGGTGCACGGCCCCCGCTGGCGCGACGGGAATCTGCCGGAAGGCGTGAGCCAGGTGATCGCAGCGCCAGGGGACGACGTGTGGTTGATCGGGCGAGTCCTGGTGGACGATTCGGCAGGCGACGTCGAAACCGTGCGTACGCTGCAAACCCAGCTGCGCCTGTCTCGCCTGGATGGTTCCGACGCCGCCTTTCGCATCGATACCGGCCTGGATGGGAGCAACGCGCAGACGCCTTCCGCCGAACTGTACCTGGAGACACTGAAAGCGGCCCTGCTCCGCAACCCACCACCCGCCGGCGAAACGCTGACCTGGCCGCCTGACGTCCGGACCGTGCAGGCCCTGCTGCCCGGGATCTTCGAAGAACTGCGCAAGCAGAATCAACCCCGCCAACTGGGCGCCGGCTGGGCGCTGCCGATGGAGGTCCGCACGAGCTGGGGCAGCGACTACCTGACCCGCGCCCGGGTCGCACGCAATCTGATCGGCGCGCTCGGCATTGAAGAAGCGATGTATCCCACCGCCGAGGTCGACATCCATGGCCTGGAGCTGAACGGCAGCAAACGCTATGAATTGCGTTTCCCGCCCGGAAACGGACCCCAGGTCGGTGCCTTCTGGTCGCTCACCATGTACCGCCGCAGCGACTGCCTGTTCGTTGCCAATCCGATCGGCCGCTACTCCATTGGCGACCGCACCAGGGGATTGCGCTACGAGGCAGACGGAAGCCTGGTCATCCGTCTGCAGGCCACCGATCCCGGGCCCGACCACAACTGGCTGCCTGCGCCCGACGGCGAGGCCTTCTATGTCGTGTTACGCCTCTACCAACCAAAATCCGTTCACCTGGAGTCCCGCTACCACTATCCCGGCCTGCAGCCACTCGATTGAGTCCGCCATACAAGAAGGAAGAAGGAGACAAACCATGCCCATCGATCGTCGGCGCCTGCTTGGCGCCAGCCTCGCCGCCCTCCCTTTCACGCCGTTCCCGGCCTGGGCACAGTCCTGGCCCGCGCGGCCGGTCACCCTGGTGTCTCCTTACGGTGCGGGAGGGTCTAGCGACCTTCTGTCGCGCATTCTCGGGGAATCGCTGGCGGGCCGGATGGGCCAGAGTTTCGTCGTGGAAAACCGTTCCGGCGCGGGGACCCGCATCGCCAACGAATACGTGGCCAGAGCGGCGCCGGACGGTTACATCGTGCTGCACGCCGCAGCGCCGATCGCCATCGGCGAGGCCCTGTACCCGAAGCTGCCCTACAACACGAAGAAGGACTTCGTCCCGGTGCTGAGCACCGCGATCGCCCCCCTCTTCCTGATCGTCAATGCCGAAGCGCCGTACAAGACCCTGGCGGAGTTCATCGCCTACGGCAAGTCCAACCCCAACGGCCTGACGCTCGGCTCGCCCGGCTCCGGCTCGGCACCCCACCTGACCGCGGAGTTGCTGATGCGCGCCGCCGGCACCAACGGCGTGGTGATCCAGTACCGCGGGGACGCCCCCGCCTACACCGAACTTCTGGCCGGCCGCATCGACGCGACGCTGACCGCGATCTCAACCGCCCTCCCGCATATCCAGAGCGGACGCTTGCGCGTGCTGGGGGTGGCCAATGAGGAACGCACGCCCCTGTACCCGCAAGCCCCGACCTTGCGCGAATCCGGGCTGCCCTCGGTGGTCGGTTACGGCTGGTATGGGCTGATGCTGCCGGCCGGCACACCGGCGGCCATCGTCCGGCGGCTGAACACCGAGGCCAACGCCGCCCTGTCAGACCCGGCTATCCGCAAACGGGTCGAAGCCCTCGGACTGCAGGTCCGCGGCGGCAGCCCGGCCGGTTTCGCGGCCTTCATCGAAGCTGAAACAAAGAAGTGGGCCCAGGTCATCCAGGCCGCCAACATCAAGCCGGAGTAAACGCCCTGGCCCACACTGAGCCACCGGCACGGCCCAACGGGGCTGCATGTCGGGAGCAAGACGCTGGCCGTACGTCATGGCCAAGGTGCAGGCAGAGGAGGACTGAATGGGATAAACAGTCAGGACAGAGAGGGTGACTCAGTTGTTGACGCAAGCCACAGGCGAGGACCAAACCGAGGCACTGGCAGAGGAGGCTAGCGTTTTCTAAGGTCTGCTGTCGACCCTACGCCGACATCGGCCAACTCAATTAGGGCGCCAGGAAGCTGACGTTCGGCCTGCCTAGTGGCTACTCTGTCAGAGGTAGAACGTCTAGGTAGACATAGCTCGGCTCTTTGCGCAACCCGCCAGCCGGATAGGTCCTGACCAGACGCCGGTTCTCAGAGTCGTAGGACATGCCGTCAACGAGGCACGCTTCGGCCACCTCAAGATTTGCTGCCCTGAGCGATTCGTAGTTCTTACGCGTCCAGGCAATCAGCGCACGGTGGAGGGGCCTGTATTCCTTGTCGATCGACGGTCGATCGATCTTCAGACCCATTACGTTCAAGCAGAACGCCAGGAACTTGGCGCCCTTGAAGTTCGGAAAACGCTCCATCTCCCTGATCTCGTTATAGATCAAGCGTCGCGCCTTGTGTCTCACGAAGGCGCCCGCCTCCGACTTTTCGGCGAACGATTCGAAGAGGACGGACCAAACGGCGTTGTGCTGGATGGTCCAACAAGTGCTGATTGGCGAACGCACGCTAGCAGCACAAAAGATCACGTTAAAGATCGACTCGGCGACCATGTCATAGACCGAGTAGCCAGGCCCGTACCGTTTGTGCATGCGAAGCTCGGTGTATTCCGGTACAGGCATCTTGCCAAGTATCTCGATCGAGTCCTTGAGAAAATCGACCAATGCTCGCAACGTCGCATACGGGCCGGTACGCCACTCCAGCGTCTTAGAGCCATCGAGTAGGTAGAGGTCCATCGCGGCGTATTCGAGCCTGGAATGGAGGCCGAACAGGACAGTCGTATTAGACGGGAACCCCGCCTCAACATAGGCCTTGAGCGCGATTCGAGCCGCCCGCAGGAAGGCGACCCAGGTGTCCGAGTTCCAACTGAAGCTCTCGCCCACGTCGGCGTCCAACGCGGTGCCGATCCCGGTCAACATTGCGTAGTCGCCAAAGATCGCCTGACTGAGCGGCTTGTGGTGTCCAAGCAGGCCGACTTTATAGCCTTCGGTCTCGTGGAACAGGAAGGAGTCAGTATGCATGAGGGCCTCGCCGACGATGTTGCGCGTGAAGGTGCCGATCGCCACGTTGTACTTCTTTTGCAGGGCGATCTCTCGGAAGAGCGCTAGCGCGAGTACCGAGCCCTTGGCCACGACGGCACGGCAGAAGCGGCGGTCGGCAATCAGTAGCAGAAAGTCGTTCGCGTAGCCTTCGACTTTCCGTAATGACGGCTCCGCACCTCCTGGTGAAGTTCTCGATGGGTTCCAGCGCGAATGCGTGGATGGCGCATACTTGATTAACTGGCTGGAGGAACGCGTGATCTCGTCGGAGATCACCGCGAGTTCGTCTGCTGATCCGCGCAAGATCGCCCGATACACCGCGCGGACGTATCGCTCCGCATTTAGAGGCCCGAATCGCGGAGGTCGAACAAATGCGAACCATGCCCAGCCAAGGAAAGTGAGCAGGAAGGTCAACCCGAGCAACCCTTGCCAGATTGCTGGTGTCAGCGGGCCACCCACCGGAACGAGCCATCCTTGTGCCCTCCACAGGTCTGTTAGGAGGCTGAGAATCCCAACGAGGGCGACGTTGACGAACGCGATGCGCTGAAGCGGAAGCGGTGCCGTCTCAATGCGGAATTGGTACCGCGCATCGGCGATCGTCCAGGCGAGCACCAACAGGGCCATTGCCGCAAGGTATTCAGCGAAGCCAAAGAACTTGGCGCCGTTGGGATCAAGTGCGTAAAAGCAAATGCCGTGAATGCAGGTCTCAGTTGCCATGACTGCAATACTAAATGAGGGGGGCGTGGCGAAGGCTACGACATAATTTCAGTATCGCCCACGCCCGAGCTCGCATGGCGCTGGCGACGGTCAGCTGAGCCGATGTCCGCCTAATGTGCGGCGCCTGAGTCAAATTAAAGCTTCGATGTCCTGTCCGGAAGCAGCCGCTCGCTACCGGCAGCTACTGGCCGCAATCCGTCTTCCCCTCAACGAACCTCGCTACAAAAACAACAAACCCCGCCGCAGCGGGGTTTGTCTTTCAGGGCAGCCGCAAGCCGCTCAGCCCATGTGCAGGCCACCATTGACCGAGAAGTCGGCGCCGGTGGAATAACCGCCTTCCTCCGATGCCAGCCAGGCAATGATGGAAGCGATTTCGCTCGGCTGACCCAGGCGCTTGACCGGGATGGTAGCCACGATCTTGTCGAGCACGTCTTCGCGGATGGATTTCACCATGTCGGTCCCGATGTAGCCCGGGCTCACGGTGTTGACCGTCACGCCCTTGGCCGCCAGCTCCTGCGCCAGCGCCATGGTGAAACCGTGCATGCCAGCCTTGGCGGCCGAGTAGTTGGTCTGACCGGCCTGGCCCTTTTCGCCGTTCACGCTACTGATGTTGATGATGCGGCCCCAGCCGCGCTCCACCATGTCGCCCACCACCTGCTTGGTGACGTTGAACATGGAGTTGAGGTTGGTCTCGATCACGGCGTCCCAATCTTCACGTGTCATCTTCAGGAACATGCGGTCGCGCGTGATGCCGGCGTTGTTGACCAGCACGTCGATCGGGCCGTGCTCGGCCTTGGCCTTGCCGAAGGCTTCCACCGTTGACTCCCACAGGCCGACATTGCCGACCGAGGCGTAGAAGGTGTAGCCCTGTGCCTTCTGCTCATCCAGCCACTTGGTGAAGTCGCGCGTCGGCCCGCAGCCGGCGATGACCTTGAAGCCTTCCTTGTGCAGGCGCTGGCAGATGGCGGTGCCGATGCCGCCCATGCCGCCGGTGACGTAGGCTATTTTCTGGCTCATGATGCTCTCCTCGTTGTAAAAATGCTATCAATTCCATAGCTGTTAGCACATGAACCACAAGGGCCAACAGCCTAAAACATCCTCAACCTCCCGGTTCAGCGCTCGATCGTCAGCGCCACCCCCATGCCGCCGCCGATGCACAGGCTGGCAATGCCCTTCTTGGCATCACGGCGTTGCATCTCATGCAGCAACGTCACCAGGATGCGGCAGCCGGAGGCGCCAAGCGGGTGACCGATGGCAATGGCGCCGCCGTTGACGTTCACCTTGCTCGTATCCCAGCCCATTTCCTTGTTGACAGCGCAGGCCTGGGCGGCGAAGGCTTCGTTGATCTCCAGCAGATCGAGGTCGGCCGCTTTCCAGCCGGCGCGCGCCAGCGCCTTGGTGGAGGCCGGCACTGGCCCCATACCCATGGTGGCCGGGTCCAGCCCGCTGGTGGCAAAGCTGGCAATGCGGCCCAGCGGTTTCAGGCCCAGCGCGGCGGCCTTCTTCGCGGTCATCACCATCACGGCTGCAGCGCCGTCGTTGATGCCCGAGGCGTTGCCGGCCGTCACGCCGCCGGCCTTGTCGAAGGCCGGGCGCAGGCCGGCCAGGGCCTCGGCATTGGTCTTGCGGTTGATGAATTCGTCGTTCTCGAAGATCAGCGGGTCGCCCTTCTTCTGCGCAATGCTCACCGGCACGATCTCGTCCTTGAACTTGCCGGCGTCCTGCGCGGCGGCGGCCTTCTGCTGGCTGGCCAGCGCCAGCGCGTCCTGCATCTCGCGCGTGATGCCGTACTGCTTAGCCACGTTCTCGGCGGTGATGCCCATGTGGTACTGGTTGTAGACGTCCCACAGGCCGTCGACGATCATGGAGTCGATCATCTTCCAGTCGCCCATGCGCTGGCCGTCGCGCGAGCCCAGCAGCACGTGCGGGCTGGCGCTCATGTTCTCCTGGCCGCCGGCGATCACGATCTCGCTGTCGCCATAGGCCACGGCCTGCGCGGCCAGCATCACGGCCTTGAGGCCGGAGCCGCAGACGGCGTTGATGGTCAGCGCCGGAATTTCCTTCGGCAAGCCGCTTTTCATCAGCGCCTGACGCGCCGGGTTTTGGCCGGCACCGGCCGCCAGTACCTGGCCCATGATGACCTCGCCCACCTGGGCCGGGTCGAGCTTGCTGCGCTCCAGCAGTGCCTTGATGACGAGAGAGCCCAGCTCGGTGGCCGGCAGCTTGGCCAGCGCGCCGCCGAACTTGCCAACCGCCGTGCGGGCGGCGGAAACGATGACGATGTCTTCCATGATGTCCTCCAGTATTTGATCGCAGTATTTGATTGATCGGTGACAGCTTGTTTACGGCGCCTTTTGCTTGACGTAACGGCCCGGTGCCGCTTCGATCACCTTGTACTTGCCCTTGCCGTAGGTCTTGGGCGCTGCCACTTGTTTGCCCGCCTGCGCCTTGAGCCAGGCGGCCCAATCGGGCCACCAACTGCCGGCATGTTCCTGCGCACCGGCCAGCCAGGCATCGAGCGTTGTCGGCAGTTTGCCGTCGGCGCGGATCCAGTGGCTGCGCTTCTTTTTCTCCGGCGGGTTGATCACGCCGGCAATGTGGCCGGACGCGCCCATGACAAAACGCTTCTTGCCCGGCAGCACCTGGGTGGAGGCATAAGCGCCGCCGATGGGGACGATGTGGTCCTCACGCGAGCCGTAGATGTAGGCCGGGATGTCCACCCGACGCAAATCAAGCGCTTCACCGCAGACGGTCAACTGACCGGGTTTGACCAGGTTGTTTTCCAGGTAGGTGTTGCGCAGGTACCAGGCGTAGAACGGCCCCGGCAGGTTGGTGGCGTCGCTGTTCCAGTACAGCAGGTCGAACGGCGGTGGCGTCTCGCCCTTGAGGTAGTTGCCCACCACGTAGTTCCACACCAGATCGTTCGGCCGCAGGAAGCTGAAGGTGGAAGACAGGTCGCGCCCCTTCATCAGGCCGCCCTGCCCCATCTCCTGCTCGCGGTAGCGCACCATGCCTTCGTCGATGAAAACGTCCATGATGCCGGTCTCGGTGAAGTCGAGGAAGGTGGTGAGGAAGGTGGCGCTGTGCGCTGGTTTCTCGCCGCGCGCTGCCAGTACCGCCAGCGCCGTGCCCAGGATGGTGCCGCCGACGCAGAAGCCCAAGGCGTTGATGGTCTTGGCGCCGCTGATGGCCTGCACCACGTGGATGGCCTGGATGGCGGCGTCCTCGATGTAGTCGTCCCAGGTCTTGTGCGCCAGCGATTCGTCGGGGTTGCGCCAGCTCACCACAAAGGTGCGGTGACCCTGCGCGACCGCATAACGAATCAGCGAATTGTCGGGCTGCAGGTCGAGGATGTAGTACTTGTTGATGCACGGCGGGATCAGCAGCAAGGGGCGCTCGTACACCTTGGCCGTGAGCGGTTTGTATTCGATCAGCTGGAACAGCTCGTTCTCGAACACCACCGCGCCCTCGGTCGTGGCCACGTTGCGACCGACTTCGAACTGGCTCTCGTCGGTCATGCTCACATGGCCTTGCTGCAGGTCGTGCAGCAGGTTGTACATGCCTTTGGCCAGGCTCTCACCCTTGGTCTCGATCGCCTTCTGCTGCGCTTCGGCATTGAGGGCCAGGAAGTTGCTCGGTGCACTGGCGGCCACCCACTGCTCCACGGCAAAGCGGATGCGGGCACGCGTCTTGGCGTCGGCCTGCACGGCATAGGCCATCTGCAGCAGCAGGCGGGCGTTGAGTTGATAGGCCGCAGCCGACAACGCCGCCAGCGGGTTGTCGCCCCAGGCCTTGGCGGCAAAGCGCTTGTCGGCGCCCGAGGCTGTCGCGCTCGGGCCATGCTGCATCAGCTGCGCCAGGTCATGCAGGTACTGCTGCTGCAGCGCCTGCAGCTTGTCGGGTGCAATGCCCACCGGATGCTCGGGCAGCGGCACGGCGGGTGCACTGCCTTGACCGAGATCAAGTCCCTGAAAAGACTGAAACATCTTCATCCAGCTGTCGCCAAAGGTCTGCTGGAACTGCCGGGCCGCCTGAGCCCAGAATTCGGGAGTATCCTGTGTCACACCTAGTCCTTGTGCTGCTGATCAGTGTTGCCAGCCAGTATCTCAGGTCCACCCCTTCGAAAAACTGACAGTCATCAATTGCCCCATGTTCCCGATACTGATTGCCGTTGGCTGGCTCTATGTGGCCCTGATGATGGCCGTGGCCGAAGCCACCAACACCACCGGCACCGTGCTGGGTGCGCTCATCACCTTTGTACTCTATGGTGTGGGTCCTGTGGCATTGGTGCTTTACCTGATAGGGGCACCGGGACGACGCCACGCGCGCAAGATGCGCGAAGCCGCCGAACTGGCCGCCTGGCGGGCTGCCCAGCAGCCAACGCCACCCGAAGAAAACGCACAGGAAGCCGACTCAGGCCAGCCAGACGCAGGCAGCCATGCGCCCGCTGACGCCGTCGCGTCGGTGCGAAAAGAACCGTGACGGGTTGCTCAGCGTGCACCAGTCACGGCTACCGTCATTGCCATAAACCTGCGTGATGCCCAACGCCGCCAGACGCTGACGCGCCAGCGCCGGCAGATCGGCCAGCCACTTGCCCGCTGTGGGTGCAGGACGGAAGCAGGCCGACGCTTGCGGCGCGTGTGCCTCGAACGCCGCCTTGACCTCAGACCCGACCTCAAAGGCCTCCGGCCCGATGCACGGGCCCAGCCACGCTATGATTTTTGCAGCTTCTGGCGCATGCAAATCGGGGGCTGCAGCAGGAAAATGCTTATAAACCGACTCCAGCACGCCCAAGCCCGCAGCGCCAGCCAGGCCGCGCCAGCCGGCGTGCGCCGCAGCGACGAAGCTGCCCTGCGTGTCGGTGAACAGCACCGGCAGGCAGTCAGCCACCATGATGGTGCAGGCCACGCCGCGTTCGCGTGTGAAACAGGCATCGGCCTGCGTGCCGTGGGCGGTATGGCCGTCCAGCGCCACCACGCCGCTGCCGTGCACTTGCGACAGGAATACCGGCCGCGCTGCCATGGTGTCATGGAGCAGCGCCCGGTTGGCCCCCACCGCCAGGATGTCGTCGCCCACATGGTCGCCAAGATTCAGACTGTCATAGGGCGGCTGCGAGCGGCCGCCCGCGCGCGTGGTGCAGACGGCACGCACCTGGGCCGGTACCGGCCACTGCGGAACCAGCCAGTCAGGGTGCATGCCGGGCTGAGCCGCCACAATCAGACCTCGTTGTCGGGGCAGTTAGCCGGCTGTGCCTGCTGGAAGGCTGGTAGCTGCATGCAGGCATCGAACGCCGCCATGGTCAGTGGCAGGCCATCGAGGTTCACGTCAAAGCGCTTGCCGTTGAAGATTTGCGGCACCAGGCAGCAGTCGGCCAGCGTGGGCGTGTCACCCCAGCAATAGATCGAGGGATTGAGTCCGGCCTGCCGGCGCTGCGTATCCAGCGTAGCGAGCTGCCGCTCGAAACTCTCCAGCCCCACGCGCACCCAGTGGCGGTACCAGGTGTTCTTGGCTTCTTCTTCCACCTTGAGTTCGCGCACCAGGTACTTGAGCACGCGCAGGTTGTTGAGCGGGTGGATTTCGCACGCAATGGATTGCGCCAGTGCCCGCACCTTGGCGCGCCCCAGCGCATCGGCCGGCATCAGCGGCGGCTGCGGATGGGTTTCGTCCAGGTACTCGATGATGGCCATGGACTGCGACAGCCGTTCGCCCTCGACCTCCAGCAGCGGCACCAGACCATCGGACGAAATGCCCGTGTAGTCAGGCAGCTTGTGGTCGCCGCGCGCCAGGTGCACCGGGATGTACTCGTAGCTCAAGCCCTTGAGGGCCAGGGCGATACGCACGCGAAACGAGGCAGAAGAACGAAAATAGTTGTGCAGCTTCATGGCATGGAGGATAAACCGGAAATAGCCCCGTCGCGCCCCCGCAAAAGAAGGGTTCACTTGGACCCGCACTTCGTAAAATACTGGGTTGAAAACCGACATGTCTAGCACCGACGCGCCGACTGCGAATCCGCCTGGATTCGCCCAGCGCTACGCACACTGGCTGCGCGCAGTGCTGTCCGCCTGCGCCTCCTTGTGGGATCTCGTGCTGCTGGGCGCCCTGCTGCTGACGCTGATCTGGAGTGTCGTGCTGTGGGAGAGCCAGCGCACCGAAGCGGAGCGGCTCGCCGATTTCAGCCAGAACCTGACGCACCTGACGGAAATCCTGGACGAAACGCTGGTACGGCAACTCAACGGCATCGACAACGCACTGCTCATCCTGCGCGAGGACTACCTGAGGAACAAGGCAGATCCGATGCGCACGGTTGGCTTGCTGCGTCATGGTCCCCTCAAAGGGCTGAACGTGAGCGTGACAGTGATCGGCCGCACCGGCTACACGGAAAGCAGTGACCTGCCCGACTACCGGACACCGGTGTATCTGGGCGACCGCCCGCATTTCCGCCACTTTGCCAATGGGGGTGCCGACCGGCTCTACATCAGCGAACCGATGCGGGGCCGCATCACCCAGCGCTGGGGCATCCAGTTGTCGCGCCCCATCCTGGGCCAGAACGGGCAATTCCTCGGCGTGATCGTGATCGTCCTGTCGCCGGAAGAACTGACCCGTTTCATCCAACCGCTGGCGATCAGCGCTGACACCATCATGTCGGTGTTTTCAACCGACGGCATTTTGCTGAGCCGCTCACGCGATCTGCCGCAGTACCTGGGAAGCCGGCTCTCCAGCCGGCTTCTGGCGGAGTTCATGCGCGAGCCCGAAGGCTTCGCCATCACCCGCTCGTCGTTTGACCATATCGAACGTGGCCGGGCCCACCACTGGGTGGTGGCTTATCCCTTGCTGCTGGTGGTGGCGCGCTCACCCGAGGCGGTCTACGCTGCCATCAGCGCCCAGCAACGTCTGCTGCAGCTGCTGGGCGCAGGGGCCAGCCTGGTGGTATTGGCCTCCCTCACCTGGATCGGGCGCACGCTGCACCAGCGCATACAGGCAGAAGCCCGCCTGAACAGCGAGCATGCCCACTTGGTTGAAGCCCAGCGCATCGCCCATCTGGGCAGTTGGGAATACGACCCCGAAACCGACCGCTGGACCTGGTCGGACGAGGTATTTCGCATGCTTGAAATCGAGCGGGAACGCGCTGAAGTGGCTTCGCGCGTGCTGTTCTCGCTGGTGCACCCGGAAGACCGCCATAGCGTCGGCCAGGCCTATGCACTCGCCCTGAAGAACCAGACGCCGTTCGATATCAGCTACCGCCTGCGCATGGCAGACGGGCGCCTCAAATGGCTGCATGCCCGTGGCAGCCGCAGCCTGAACGCGACAGGCCAGGCCGTGATGGCCGGCACGGTGCAGGACATCACGGCGGCTAAATATGAAGAAGCCGCGCGCGAAGCCCTGTCACGTGAACGGCTGCTGCTGCTCGAGTCCACAGGCGAAGGCATCTACGGCATGGACCGTGACGGCCTGTGCACTTTCATCAATCAGTCCGCCAGCCGGATGCTGGGGTACACGGTGGCGGACATCATCGGCCGCAACATCCACGACCTGGTGCATTACAAACACGCGGATGGTTCCCCCTATCCGCTGCAGGACTGCCCGGTGCACCAGACATCGATCTCCGGTGCGCCGATCCAGTCGGTCGAAGAAGTCTTCTGGCGCAAGGATGGCACGCCGCTGCCCGTCGAATACTCGGCGCACCCGATCCGCGACGCCGATCAAGTCACGGGGACGGTGGTCATCTTCTCCGACATCAGCGAGCGGCGGCGCAACGAGGCGGAAATGCGCATTGCCGCCACTGCCTTTGAAACACAGGAAGGCATCTTCATCACCGACGCTGATGGCCTGATCCTGCGCGTCAACAGCGCTTTCAGTGCTATCACCGGCTATACCGCCGCCGAGGTGGTGGGCAAAAACCCGCGTTTTCGCAGTTCAGGGCGGCACGACAATGCCTTCTACGCCGCGATGTGGACCCGCCTGCAAACGACAGGCGTGTGGAAAGGCGAAATCTGGAACCGCCGCAAAAACGGCGAGGTCTACCCGGAATCCGCCACCATCACGGCCGTGCGGGGCGACAACAACGCCGTGAGCCACTACGTCGCCACGCTGCACGACATCACCGAACGCAAGGCGGCCGAGGAAGAAATCCACCAGTTGGCCTTTTTCGACCCACTGACCAAGCTCCCGAACCGACGGCTTCTGCAAGACCGGCTGGAACAGGCCCTGGCCACTAGCAGCCGCAGCCAGCACCATGGTGCCGTGCTGTTCATCGATCTGGACAAGTTCAAGCAACTCAACGACACCCTGGGCCACGACTACGGTGACCTGCTGCTGCAGCAAGTCGGCCAGCGCCTGCAGGGCTGCGTGCGCCAGGCCGATACCGTGGCCCGCTTGGGGGGTGACGAGTTCGTCGTGCTGCTCCAGGAACTCAGCCCCCGCCTGGCGGAGGCCACCGAGGAGGCCACCCTGGTTGGCAACAAGATCATGGCGACCCTGAACCAACCCTACGAGATCAAAGAACACATCTACCAAAGCACGCCCAGCATTGGCGCCACCCTGTTCCTGGGCCAGGCTGCCAGCAGCGACGAGTTGCTCAAGCAGGCCGATCTGGCCATGTACCGCGCCAAGGGTGCCGGCCGCAACACGCTGCGCTTCTTCGCTCCGGGCATGCTCAATCCCGATACGTGACGCAAGCGACATTGAGGCCCTGGCGCTGACGTAGACTCGCAAGCCGGAAAACCTTTACCTTGGAGAGACCGTCCCATGATTCTCGAACTTGCCGACATCCGCATCCACGCCGGCCAGCAAGCGGCTTTTGATGAAGCCATCCAGCGCGGGCTGCAAACCGTGATCCGCCAGGCCAAGGGTTTCCAGGGTTTCAAGATCAACAAAGGCATTGAGCACCCGGAGCGCTATGTCCTGATGATCTTCTGGGACACGCTGGAAGACCATACCGTGCATTTCCGCCAGTCGCCGGCCTTTGCCGAATGGCGCGCCATCGTTGGCCCCTTCTTCGCCACCCCACCGGTGGTGGAGCACTTCGAACTGTTGGCCAAGTCAGCCTGAGGTCCCGCCCTCGTGGCCTGACACCAGCTTGTCCAGCAAGGCGACGAGCTGGGCCTGCTCATCCGCCTCAAGGGGTTTCAGGATCTTCGCTTGCGCCCGGGCCACGGCCCGCTTCATGCCTTGTACGGCCAGCTCCCCTTCGGGCGTGACCCACAGCAATTTGCGGCGCCGATCCTGCGTGTCGGCTTCGCGCCGCACCCAGCCCTTGGCCTCCAGGCGCCCGATCACCGACCCGGAGGTGGCCGCGTCAAAGGCCACTCGGCCAGCCAGCGTGACCTGATCCTCGCCCGGCGTATCCATCAGCGCATTGAGAATGGCGAATTGCACCGGCGTGACGTCAAATGCCGCCGTCTCCTCCATGAAAACAGCATAGGAAAATTGGTGCGCTCGCCGGATCAGATGGCCAGGGGCATGCTTGTAGTCGAAGCTCTTGGACATGGTGTCAGTTTAGGCGTGCACCACACCGGGTTTTCCCGATGTTTGGGTGCATAAATAATAGGCATACATATTTGAAACAACCCCGTTAGAGGAGAGGCAGCACATCAGCACAGCGTCGCCACGCGAATTGCCCGCAGCAGCATCGTCTGCTTGGCTGCACCGCAAGAGCGCCATCGCACTCTCCGCAGACCGAGCATCTTCAAGATATTCGATTACCCGGGGCTGACGCAAGCCATGCGCCAAATCATCGGTACCGCAACCGTACGGGACAGGAATCAGCTGCCCAGCGACTCGCACGTGGTGCGCAGCTTGCCAGGCCATACCGTACGGGGCTTGCCACGCAGCGGAGACGGCGGGAATTGCGTATACCAAGGGGCCTGCCAGTCCTGTACGATTTGCGCTCGAAGAACGCGATCGTCGTGTCTTGGCAAGTTGTACGCTTGTGATGCACAAGCGCTTGCGTGCTCTTCAGTTTTTTTAGACCGCCCGATGCGACAGGCCAGGGCATCCACAAGGAAGAAAGATTTTCATGAGCTACGTCATCACGCCTCCCGCCCCCGTGTCCGTGCCGGTGGTCGGCAGCAAGGATCGTTTCCCGGTCAATCGCATTTACTGCGTGGGACGCAACTATGTGGAGCACGCCAAGGAAATGGGCTTCACCGGGCGTGAAGCCCCCTTCTTCTTCATCAAGCCGGCCGACACCTGCCTGGTGCTGGAAGCCGGCCAGACCGGCACCCTCCACTACCCGAGCCTGACCAAGGACTTCCACCACGAGATCGAACTGGTGGCCTGCATTGGCATCGGCGGCAAAAACATCAAGGCGGCGGACGCCAAGAAGCACATCTACGGCTACGCCGTCGGTCTGGACATGACCCGCCGTGACCTGCAGGGCGAGCAGAAGAAACTTGGCCGCCCCTGGTGCATCGGCAAAACCTTCGACGAAGCCGCGCCGATCGGCCCCATCACGCCGGCGGCGCAAGCCGGCGACGTGGACAACGCTGAAATCTACGTGCAGGTGAACGGCCAAGACCGCCAGCGCAGCACCGTCAGCAAGCTGATCTGGAATATCGGCGAGATCATCGAGCACCTGACGACCGCCTGGGAGCTCAAGCCCGGCGACCTGATCTACACCGGCACACCGGAAGGCGTGGCTGCGGTGGTGCCGGGCGACACGCTGAGCGGCAGTGTGGCCGGCCTGGAGCCGATCACGCTCAAGGTCGTTTGACCCCCGGGTTGCGAAACACCGCGGTCAATTTGCTTGAGAAACGGACGGTTCAAGAGGATCTCAAAAAATAAGTCCTCCCAACCTGCCGGCTTCTTCAGGGCTCCCTCATCCGGAGCCCTTTTCTTTTATACACTCCGTTCATCATGCTTCGCAGCCCGATCAAACACTGCCGCAATTGCGGCATCGCCGTGGTCTATCGCCTTCCCGACGATGGCGACACCAAGGAACGCGCCATCTGCCCGGCCTGCGCCACCATCCACTACGAGAACCCGCTCAACGTGGTGGGCACCGTGCCGTACTGGGGCGACAAGATTCTGCTGTGCAAGCGCAACATCGAACCACGCTTTGGCAAATGGACCCTTCCGGCCGGATTTCTGGAACTGGGCGAGACCACGGCGCAAGGCGCTGCACGTGAAACCCATGAGGAGGCCGGCGCACAGTTCGAACTGGAAGGCCTGTTCACCATCATCAATGTCGCGCGTGTCGGCCAGGTCCACATGTTCTACCGGGCCCGTTTGCTGAGCGATCAGTTCGACCCCGGCTTTGAGACCATCGAAGCCCAGCTCTATGCGGAAGATGAAATCCCCTGGGACGAAATCGCCTTTCGCACGGTGAAGGAAACCTTGGAACACTTTTTTGCCGACCGGCGTCGCGGCCAGTTCCAGATCCACGACGTGGACATCGTCTGAACCGTTTGCGTGAGCCGTCTTTACCTGCCAATTCAGCGTATCAAATTGAAACAATTCAGGTTCAAATACGGCATGGTGGCGTGATACCTTACGTCATTGCGCCCATCGGCAACAGGTTGAAACATGAAACGGCAACAGCATTTTTGGAACGTTGATCTCATTGAGCTATCGCGCGATTGGCTCAGTCAGATCGGTACGCTTCTGATGACGGCCGTCGCCTTTGTCGGCATGGCTCTGCCAGTGCTGATCCCCGCCTTCATCTTGTGGTATCTGGCGGGTTTCCCCCGGATTTCCTGGTAGGACTCGGTCACGTCACTTGACCGTCGCTACCGGCAGAAAAGACAAAAGGGTTGGCAGGAATTTCCTGCCAACCCTTTTTGATTGATGGTCGGTGTGAAAGGATTCGAACCTTCGACCCCTTGCACCCCATGCAAGTGCGCTACCAGGCTGCGCCACACACCGATCTAGCCTCGCATTATAACCTGCAGAATGGCCTGATTCTTCAAGGCGCAGAGAGTAAGTCCCGAATTTCCGCCAGCTCACGGCGTACCAGATAGAGTTTGTCCGCGTCCACCATCGCTAATTCATCCGGTTGGCTGTCGACGAAGTCGGCCATGTCGGCGTCGTTCATCTCCAAGACCTCCACGCCGTCCAGCAAGACCTCGCCATTGCGCTTCTTTTCGCGCTCGACCTGCAGCAACTCCTGCATCTTGTTGCGCGCCCCACTGATGGTGAAGCCTTGGTCGTAAAGCAGGTCGCGGATGCGGCGGATCATCAGCACTTCGTGGTGCTGGTAGTAGCGGCGATTGCCGCGCCGCTTCATCGGGCGCAGTTGCGTGAATTCCTGCTCCCAATACCGTAGCACGTGAGGCTTGACGCCACACAGGTCGCCGACCTCACCGATGGTGAAGTAGCGTTTGGCAGGAATGGGAGGGAGCGCTTTCTCCATTGAAATCAATGCTGTACAAGAGAAAGCTGCAAGGTTACTCTAAGTTGGGACCAGATGCAAAGCCTGTTTGCACGAAGTCGGGCCAACCCTGCAGTTTGTTGATCTCAGGCGGCTGGGGGCGTACGCCCTTCGTCCTGGATTTGTTCCTTGAGCTTGTGGCTGGCGTGAAAAGTCACCACGCGACGGGCCTCGATCGGAATCGCTTCGCCGGTACGCGGATTGCGCCCAGGGCGTGGCGCCTTGGTCCGGATCTGGAAATTGCCGAAGCCGGAAATCTTGACGTCATTGCCTTCCACCAGGCTGTCAGCCACCAGGTCGAAAAAGGCATCGATCATGTCCTTCGATTCGCGCTTGTTCAGCCCGATCTGCTCGAACAACAGTTCGGCCAGCTGCGCCTTGGTCAGCGCCGGTGTTTCCAGACTTTCAACCGTGATTTCCATGATGCCTGCTGTCTCTTGTTGCTTTTGATATGTCAGACCTGGCTCAAGCGCGCAAACGCGCGCCCAACTGGCTCGTCAATTGTCCCAGCACGGCCAACACGGCCGACTCGATCTGCTCCTCGGTCAGCGTGGCCTCTTCGCCATTGAGCGTGAGACGCACCGCCAGGCTCTTCTCGCCCTCGCCCAAGCCGGCCGATGCCGCACCCGGCTTGGCCCGGTAGACGTCGAACAGTATCGCATCCCGCAACAGGCCCTGCGTCGGCGCGGCCCAGATGGCTTGCATCAGTGCTGCGTGGCTGGTCGATTCGGCCACGATGACCGCGATGTCACGCTCCACTGGCTGGTGCTTGGCCACGCCGCTGAAGGCGGCCACGCCGCGCTGCAGCACTGCATCGAGTTCCAGCTCGAACATCACCGGCACCACCGCCAGGTCATAGCTCTGGCGCCAGCGCGGGTGCAACTCGCCGACAAAACCGATGGTCTGGCCACCCAACAGCACCTTGGCACAACGCCCCGGGTGCATGGCCGGGTGCGTCGCCGGCTCGAAGGTGGCTTTCAGCGGCGACAGCAGTGCTTCCACATCACCCTTGACGTCGTAGAAATCGACGCTGCGCTCTTTGCCCGCCCACTGCAGGCTGTCAACCGCACCACAGGCCATGCCGGCCACGCGCATCGGCTGCTCAAAACCTTCAACCGTGGTGTCGCTGTTCTTCACCAACGCATCGCGCAGGAACACCCGCCCCAACTCGAACACGCGAACACGTGACGCCTTGCGGTCCAGGTTGAACTTCAGCACCTGCAGCAGCGAACCGAGCAGCGAAGAGCGCATGACGTTCATCTGGCTGGCGATCGGGTTCAGCAACTTGATCGGATTCGGATTGCCCGCCAGCTCATGTTCCCAGCGCTCTTCAACAAAGCTGTAGTTGATGGTCTCCTGGTAACCCTGCGCGGCCAACGAGCGGCGCACGGCAAACTGGCTGCGTTGCGCCTCGGGACGGCTCTTGGCCACCACAGGAGCCTGCGGCGGCGTGTGCGGCAGCTTGTCGTAGCCCACCATGCGCGCCACTTCTTCAATGAGGTCTTCTTCGATCTGCAGATCGAAGCGGTACAGCGGCGGGGTGACGGTGATGGTGCCGTCAGCCTGTGTCAGCGGCAAACCGAGGCGGGCCAGTGCATCGGCACACTGCGCCTGGGTCAACGGCATGCCGATGATCTTGGCGGCGCGCGCCACCCGCAGCGTCACCGGCTGGGCTTGCGGCATCTTGACCTGATGGTCATCGATCGGCCCGCACACGGTGTCGGGCGTGCCGCAGATGTCGATGATGAGCTGGGTGATGCGCTCGATGTGCTCCACCGTCAACTGCGGATCCACACCGCGCTCGAAACGATGCCCGGCGTCGGTCGCAAAGTTGTAGCGACGCGAACGGCCGGCGATCGCCTTGGGCCACCAGAAGGCGGCTTCCACGTAGACGTTCTTCGTATCGTCCGACACGGCAGTTGCGTCGCCGCCCATGATGCCGGCCAGGGACTCGACTTGTTGGTCATCGGCAATCACACCCACTTCACCGTCCACGATGACGGTATTGCCATTGAGCAGCTTGAGCTGCTCGCCTGGCTTGCCCCAACGCACATCCAGCGCGCCGTGGATCTTGTCCAGGTCGAAGATGTGCGACGGGCGACCGTATTCGAACATCACGTAGTTAGAGATGTCCACCAAGGCCGTCACGCTACGCTGGCCGCAGCGGGCCAGCCGGTCCACCATCCATGGCGGGGTGGCGGCTTGGGTGTTCACGTTGCGCACGATGCGGCCGGAGAAGCGGCCACACAGGTCAGGTGCGCTGACCTTCACCGGCAGCTTGTCGTTGATCTTGGCGGCCACGGGCGGGAAGCTCGGCGTCTTGAGCGGCGCACCGGTCAGCGCAGCCACTTCACGGGCCACGCCATAGACACTGAGGCAGTGCGCCAGGTTCGGTGTCAGTTTCAGCGTGAAAAGCGTGTCGTCCAGATTCAGATGGGTGCGGATGTCCTGGCCGATGGGCGCATCAGCGGCCAGCTCCAGCAGGCCACCATGGTCTTCGGACAGTTTGAGTTCGCGCGCCGAGCACAGCATGCCCTGGCTTTCCACGCCACGCAACTTGCCCAACTTGATCAGAAAGGGCTTGCCGTCGTCACCGGGCGGCAGTTCGGCCCCCACCAGAGCGCACGGCACCTTGATGCCCACGCGCGCATTGGGCGCGCCGCAGACGATGTTGAGCAAACTGCCCTGCCCCACATCCACCTGGCACACGCGCAGGCGATCGGCATTCGGGTGCTGCACGGCTTCCTTGATCTCGCCGACAACGATCTTGGTGAACGGCGGCGCCACTGGGCGCAGCTCTTCCACCTCCAAGCCGGCCATGGTCAGGGTGTCGGCCAGTTGCTGGGTCGAGAGCGTCGGGTTGCAGAATTCGCGCAGCCAGGATTCCGGGAATTGCATAGAGGGTTCTCAGCTTGATTCGTTAGTGCGTTTGGGTACCCATGCGCGGAACACCGTGGAACCGGCTTCGCCGGGCCACTGGTGTTGCCCCCTTGAGGGGGTGACGCGCCGCAAGGCGCGGCACAGGGGTGTATCTGATCATCGGAATTGGGAGAGAAAACGAATGTCACCGTCGAAAAACAGGCGCAGGTCGTTGACGCCGTAGCGCAGCATGGTGAAGCGGTCCAGCCCCATGCCGAAGGCAAAGCCGATGTGCTTCTCGGGGTCCAGCCCCATATTGCGCACCACGTTCGGATGCACCTGGCCGGAGCCGGCCACTTCCAGCCAGCGGCCGGCCAGCGGCCCGCTCTGGAACTGGATGTCGATCTCGGCGCTGGGTTCGGTGAAGGGGAAGAAGCTGGGGCGGAAACGCAGCACTAGGTCATCACGCTCGAAAAAGGTCCGGCACAAATCGGTGAAGACGAACTTGAGGTCCTTGAAACTCACGTTCTCGCCGATCCACAGGCCTTCGCACTGGTGGAACATGGGCGAATGGGTGGCATCGCTGTCCACGCGGTAGGTACGGCCCGGGCAGATGACCCGAATCTCGGGCATGGGCAGACCGGCCTCGATCAGCGCGCGGTGCTGCTTGACATGCTGCAGCGCGTGGCGCACCTGCACCGGGCTGGTGTGCGTGCGCAGCAGGTTCGGTGCCTTCTCGCTGCCGCCTTCGACGTAGAAGGTGTCGTGCATCGAGCGGGCGGGATGGTCTTCGGGCGTGTTGAGCGCGGTGAAGTTGAACCAGTCGGCCTCGATCTCGGGACCCTGGGCCACTTCGAAGCCCATGGAACCGAAGATGGCCTCGATGCGCTCCATCGTGAGCGAAACCGGGTGCAGGCCGCCGTTGCCGCGGGCGCGGCCAGGCAGCGTGACGTCCAACGCCTCGGCCTGCAGCTGGGCCTGCAATTCGGCTTCGGCCAGGGCCTGACGACGCTCGTTCAGCGCGGCCTCAATCGCCTGCTTGGCCACGTTGATGGCGGCACCACGCGATTTCTTTTCTTCCACGCTCAGGGCGGCCATGCCCTTCATCAGTTCGGTGATGCGACCGGCCTTGCCCAGAAAGCGCGCCTTGGCGTTTTCCAGATCGACCGGGGTGGCGGCCTCGACAAAGGAGGTTTTCGCGCTGTCGACGATGGCATCCAACTCGTTCATGTTCACATCCGCTTATGCAAAGAGATCAGGACATCAGGGTAGGTACCGGCCCACCCGCATCTCCTGATCGCTTTCAGAATGACAAAGGGCTAAAGCTCTTTTAAAGCTCTAGCCCTTGTTTCTTGTGCGTGGCATGCTATCTAACTGATAGCAAACCTGGCTTGAAGATCAAGTGGCCAGCTTGGCCTTGACTTGCTCCACGATGCCAGCGAAGGCAGCCATGTCGTGCACAGCGATATCGGCCAGCACTTTGCGGTCGATCTCGATCTGGGCCTTCTTCAGGCCGTTGGCGAACTGGCTGTAGGTCATGCCGCACTGACGAGCTGCCGCGTTGATACGGGCAATCCACAGCTGACGGAAGACACGCTTCTTGGTACGGCGGTCACGGTAGGCATATTGCCCAGCCTTCATCACCGCTTCTTTGGCGATGCGGAAGACATTACCGCGGCGACCGCGGAAGCCCTTGGCGAGGGCGAGAACTTTCTTATGGCGGGCGCGAGCCGTTACACCACGTTTGACGCGAGGCATTTGATTACTCCTTGTTCGTCGTTAATTAAATACCCATGCCAGGCAGCATCTGTGCCATGTGACCCATATTGGTCTCATGCACCGTCACTGCACCGCGCAAATGGCGTTTATTTTTGGTGGTCTTCTTGGTCAGAATGTGACGCTTGAAGGCTTGACCGCGCTTGACGGTACCACCGGGACGAACGCGGAAGCGTTTCTTCGCCGCGCTCTTGGTCTTCATCTTGGGCATTGGAATGCTCCTTTTACATTGTGCTCGTGAGGCGCCGGAAACCCATTCCGGACTTGTTGGCCCCGAGCCACTTGTGTGGCGAGTACAAGACCCGCCACTGATGTGGCAAATCCTGGGATTCACCACGTTTCGGGAAAGCTCTCGCTTTCCCGGCGATTCCCACCGGTGACCAAACCGACAGAAAACGAATCTTTACGACGCAGCAGCTTCTGCCGCCGGCTTGGGCGCAGCGCCACCAGCCTTTTTCTTGCCCGGCGCGATCATCATGATCATCTGCCGGCCTTCCAGCTTGGGGAACTGCTCGACCACGATCAGATCCGCCAAGTCATCGCGCATGCGATTGAGCAGCGCCATGCCAATTTCCTGGTGCGTGATCTCTCGACCACGGAAGCGCAAAGTAATCTTGCACTTGTCACCCTCATCCAAGAAGCGCTTGATGTTGCGCAACTTGATGTTGTAGTCACCATCGTCGGTACCGGGCCGGAACTTGATTTCCTTGACCTCGATGACCTTCTGCTTGGATTTCGCTTCGGCGGCCTTCTTCTGCTCCTGGAACTTGAACTTGCCGTAGTCCATCAGGCGGCAGACGGGCGGATTGGCGGTGGCCACGATCTCGATCAGGTCCACATCCATATCGCCTGCCAATCGCAGGGCCTCTGCCAGACTCAACACACCGAGAGGTTCATTGTCGGGGCCGGAGACACGTACCTCCGGCGCCATGATTTCCCGATTCAGACGGTGTTTGCGTTCTTCGCGCTGGCGGCGATCACGAAATTCAGTAGCGATGGTTCAATCCTTCAAATTTGTTGCCACAAAACGTGGCGTCAACCGTCCTGTACACGCGGGCAAACTGCCAATAGGCCCCAAAAGAGCTTAGCCGACAGATTTGTGAGCGATGTCGTCCGCGATGGTTTGCACGAATGCGTCGAGGGACATCACACCGAGGTCACGATTCCCTCGGGCGCGCACTGCAACGGCACCAGCGGCCTTTTCCTTGTCGCCTGCGACCAGGATGTAAGGCAGCTTCTGCATTGAATGCTCCCGTATTTTATACGTAATTTTCTCGTTGCGCAGGTCTGTGATGACTCTAAGTTCTTGATTCGGCAGAGATTTCCGCAGTTTTTCCGCAATTTCACGACAGTAATCGGACTGCGAGTCGGTGATATTGAGCACCGCCACCTGCACCGGCGCCAGCCAAGTGGGCAGCGCGCCAGCGTGTTCCTCGATCAAAATCCCGATGAAACGCTCCAGGCTGCCGACGATGGCCCGGTGCAGCATGACCGGGCGATGGCGACCGCCGTCCTCCCCCACGTATTCAGCATCCAGCCGTTCGGGCATGGAAAAATCGACCTGGATGGTGCCGCACTGCCAGTGGCGGCCGATGGCGTCCTTCAGCGTGTACTCGATCTTCGGACCGTAGAAGGCGCCATCGCCCGGGGCGATCTCGAATTCGCAGTTGGCCGCCTTCAGGCTGGCCATCAGGGCCGCTTCGGCCTTGTCCCAGCTCTCGTCCGAGCCGATGCGTTTTTCCGGCCGGGTCGCGATCTTGTAGATGATGTTGGTGAAGCCGAAGTCCTTGTAGGTCTTCTGCAGCAGCGCCGTGAAGTTGACGCACTCCTCCAGGATCTGGTCTTCGGTACAGAAGATATGGCCATCGTCCTGCGTGAAGCCGCGCACGCGCATGATGCCGTGCAGACCGCCCGAGGGCTCGTTGCGGTGGCACTGGCCGAATTCACCGTAGCGCAGTGGCAGGTCGCGGTAGCTCTTGATGCCCTGCTTGAAGATCAGGATGTGGCCCGGGCAGTTCATCGGCTTCAAAGCGTATTCGCGCTTCTCGCTCTCGGTGGTGAACATGTTCTCGCGGTACTTGTCCCAGTGGCCGGTCTTCTCCCACAGTGTCTTGTCGATCACCTGCGGGCCCTTGACCTCCTGGTAGCCGTTGTCGCGGTAGACCTGGCGCATGTACTGCTCCACGCCCTGCCAGACCGTCCAGCCCTTGGGGTGCCAGAACACCAGGCCGGGTGCATGGTCGTCGATGTGGAACAGGTCGAGCTCGCGACCCAGCTTGCGGTGGTCGCGCTTCTCGGCCTCCTCCAGCATGGTCAGGTACTGCTGCAGCTCTTCCTTGCTGGCCCAGGCGGTGCCGTAGACCCGCTGCAGCATCTCGTTGCGATGGTCGCCGCGCCAGTAGGCGCCGGCCACCTTCATCAGCTTGAAGTGCTTGAGTTTGCCAGTGCTGGGCACGTGCGGGCCGCGGCACAGGTCCTCAAACTTGCCTTCGCGGTACAGGCTCACGTCCTGGTCAGCCGGAATGCTGGCAATGATCTCAGCCTTGTAGTGCTCGCCCAGACTCTTGAAATAAGCCACGGCCTCGTCGCGCGGCAGCACGCGGCGCACCACCGGCTCGTCCTTGGCGGCCAGCTCGGCCATCTTCTTCTCGATGGCGGTCAGGTCTTCGGGCGTGAACGGGCGCTTGTAGGAGAAGTCGTAATAGAAGCCGTTGTCGATCACCGGGCCGATGGTGACCTGGGCGTCAGGGAACAACTCCTTGACGGCATAGGCCAGCAAGTGGGCGGTGGAATGGCGAATGACCTCCAGGCCGTCAGCATCCTTGGTCGTGACGATGGACAGCGGGCTGTCGGCGGTGATCTGGTGGCTGGTGTCCACCACCTTGAAGCCGGAACCGTCTGCAGCGGGGATCTTGCCAGCCAGCGCCGCCTTGGCCAGGCCAGCGCCGATGGAGGCGGCCACCTCGGCCACCGTCACCGGGCCGGGAAAGTCACGTTTGGAACCGTCGGGAAGCGTAATCTGAACCATGTTTCACTCGCAGAAAAGAAAAAAGGCGCGGTGGAGACCGCGCCTTGCTTTGAATTTGATAGCACTTGGCGCCCGGGGCGCGCGGACTAGCAACCCCTGAGGCGTATCAACCGGGTGGTGGTAGTTCGCGGTGTCATAACCGGGATGCCTTTCTCGCTCTTGTGAACGGACTGGATGTCCAATGGTGACATTCTAACCCGAGGGGGAAGAAACAAAAACGCCAGGATTCGACCCTGGCGCCCTTGCCGACCATCTGGAAGTGCAGACCGAGGCGCCCGCCGCCTCAGGCAGCGACCGCCTCAGCCGCTTTTTTTTCGGCAGCGGCCTTGCGGTTGCGGTCGAGCCAACTGTTGACCACCTTGACCGTCTCGCTGACCGACTCGTTGTTCAGCCCCTTCTGTTCGGCCACCAGCTTGACCAGCAGATCGATGCGCTCGATGTCGGTGGCACCGGCCGCCAGCGCCCGGGCCGCGGAGGACGGCTTGAGCAGGCCTTGGCCCGCAGCGGCGTACTTGTCGAACGGCACCATGTCGTCACGCGAAGCGCCCAGCTGGACGCACAGCTCAACCACCCACTCGTACACCTGACGCGACTGCTCCAGGTTGCCGTGCACGGCATCCTTGATGGCGCGCATGCCGTCGGCCTGCACGCAGCGGTAGTTGCCGGTCAGCAGCATGGCCCATTTGGCCAGCGGCACGAAGATGGAATCGTGCACCTTGAGCTTGACCGGAATGTCCAACACCTCGCCGCCCACGTTCAGCCGGGCCGCGGCGATGTCGGCTTCCATCTGCTCGAGCATGGCGGTATGTGCCGGGTTGTCGAAACGGGCGGCCTTGAAGTTCGTCGGCAGGCCGACCTGCAGCACGTTCGGCTTCTCTTCCGGCGGACGGAAGGCTTGCGGGTCGGGGCTGCACAGGGTCATCAGGCCGGGCTCGAATGCGTCCCAGACCGTGGCGTCGTGGAAGCAGGCACGCAGGCCACTGGCATCCAGGCCCGGGATGCGGGCCAGGTAAGGCAGCGGCGGCATGTTCATGATGGACATGCAAGGCACCTTGGCCAGGGCGACCGCCTGCATCAGCTCACGCATGCCCGGGGCGCTGTACTGGGGCTCCTGCATGGCCAGGCAGACCAAGTCGTACTGCTCGGGTTTGGCTTGCGACGGGGAGACCGCGTCCAGCTTGCCCGGCAGCTGGCGCGAATCAATCTCGACCAAACCTTCCCGGCCTTTGACTGGCATGCGCACGCGGGTGCCTTCGCGGTTGATCAACTCTGCCGTCTCCCGGCGACAGACCAGGCTGACCGAGTGGCCCGCCATGAGCAGCTTGCTGGCAAGCAGGGAGCCATAAGACGCGCCCAGGATGAGGATGTTGAATTTCTTGCTCATGTTGATTGATGCCCCTTCGGGCCCGTAGTTTTGAAAATCGTTTCAGCGCAACGTTCTCGCCTGGAAAATGAGGCGCCCGGATCGGGATGCCGCAAATATAGAAAGAGAAACCAATAAGGTAAATTAAATTTTTCTTTTTCCAACTGCGATGAGTCTTTATTAATTCTCTTGAATGGCAGCATTTCCAAAAGTAATCAAACCGATCCCGGAAATTGCACGGGGCCGACGGACCTGCGATGTCGCAGGTGCGTCAGCCCCGTAGGATGGCCGAGTACTGGGTACTTCGTGCTTAGTGGAACTGCTCTTCTTCGGTGGAGCCGGTCAGCGCAGTCACACTGGACTTGCCGCCCTGGATGACGGTGGTGACATCGTCGAAGTAGCCGGTACCGACTTCCTGCTGGTGCGACACGAAGGTGTAGCCACGGTCACGGGCAGCGAATTCGGGCTCCTGCACGCGCTCCACGTAGGCGGACATGCCGCGCTTCACGTAGTCTTGCGAGAGGTCGAACATGTTGTACCACATGGAGTGGATGCCAGCCAGCGTGATGAACTGGTACTTGTAACCCATGGCGCCGAGTTCGCGCTGGAACTTGGCAATGGTGGCGTCGTCCAGGTTCTTCTTCCAGTTGAAGGAAGGCGAGCAGTTGTAGGCCAGCATCTTGCCCGGGTGAACCTTGTGCACGGCGTCGGCGAACTTCTTGGCGAAGTCCAGATCGGGCGTACCGGTTTCGCACCACACCAGGTCAGCGTAGCGGGCGTAGGCGTTGGCGCGGGCAACCGCCTGGTCCAGGCCCTTGCGGGTCTTGTAGAAACCTTCGCTGGTGCGCTCACCGGTCAGGAAGGGCTTGTCGATCTCGTCGTAGTCGGAGGTCAGCAGGTCGGCGGCTTCCGCGTCGGTACGGGCGATCACCAGGGTGGGCACGCCCATCACGTCGGCAGCCATACGGGCCGCGATCAGCTTCTGGCAGGACTCACGGGTGGGCAGCAGCACCTTGCCACCCATGTGGCCGCACTTCTTGACGGAAGCCAACTGGTCTTCCCAGTGCACGCCACCGGCGCCAGCACGGATCATGGCCTTCATCAGTTCGAAGGCGTTGAGCACGCCGCCGAAACCGGCTTCGGCGTCAGCCACGATGGGCGCGAAGTAGTCGATGTAGTCCTTGTGGCCGGCATCAATGCCCTTGGCGTGCTGGATCTCGTCGGCACGGCGAAAGGTGTTGTTGATGCTTTCCACGACGCGCGGCACCGAGTCCACCGGGTACAGCGACTGGTCGGGGTACATGGAGGTGTAGGTGTTGTTGTCGGCAGCGACTTGCCAGCCCGACAGGTAGATGGCCTTCACGCCAGCCTTGACCTGCTGCATGGCCTGACCGCCGGTGAGTGCACCCAGGCAGTTGATGTAGGGCTCGGTGTGCAGCATGTCCCACAGCTTCTCAGCGGTGCGGCGGGCAATCGTGTGCTCGATCGGGAAGGAGCCACGCAGGCGCACCACGTCGGCAGCGGTGTAGCCGCGCTCGATGCCCTTCCAACGGGGGTTGGTGGCCCAGTCTTTTTCCAGGGCGGCGATCTGCTGTTCGCGGCTGAGTTGTTCAGTCAGGCTTTTCGGCATGAGATTTCTCCTTGAGTTACATGAAACCAGTCGGTGGTGCCGCTGCGCTTGGCGTATTGGCACGTTTCGAGAACCGATGCCTGAACTTTAAGTCTTCTATAAGACTTTGTATACCTCTTATGTCTTATAGAAGACATAAATTTAATCATTGAAAATCAATGACTTACAAACACAAATTTGCGATATGAAATCACATATCTCGTATTGAGAAAATTTGCCGCAATGCATCATGTCAATATTTCTTAATGTGAAACAAAGAAATGCATTTTGAAATGCTGTTGCAGACAACGTTCACACGGTGTGCAACACACCATCCCAGCAAAGACATGCGCCCGCTTGCTCGCGGGTGCATGAAGGCGTGCGTTAGGACATGCGACCGGGCCGCGCACGTTCACACATCGTGCGGGCGATGCACCCGCACAGCACAAAGACTCAGACCAAAGGCTTGGCGCTGACAACGATGCCGTCGGCGTCGGCGTACAGCCAGTCGCCCGGGCGCACCCAGACACCTTGGACCTGTACCGCCACATCGCGCTGACCCTCGTTGCGTTTCTCGGTCGGCAACGGCATGCTGGCCAGCGCGCGAATGCCCACCTGGTGCGTCGCCAGTTCGGCCACGTCGCGCACGCAGCCATCGATCACCACGCCGGCCCAGCCGTTGCGCGCGGCAGCGGCACCGAGGTTGCCGCCCAGCAGCGCGCGGCGCAGCGAGCCGCCACCATCAACCACCAGCACACGGCCCTCACCGGCGGAGTCCACCAGGGACTTGACCAGTGAGTTGTCCTCGAAACATTTGACCGTGACCACCGGGCCGCAGAAGGCGCGCACGGCACCGAAATCACGAAACACCGGCGGCAGCACACGGAAGTCTCCGGAGCTGTCGTTCTTGAAGCCGTCGCACAGGTCACAGGTCGCAAAAGGGGTGCTCATTGGGGGTGCTTTCCTCTCAGTGAAGGTGGTTCGAACGCCCCCGTCCAGGGGGCACAGATGAAGCTGGCGCTATTTTCCGCCTGAAACTGCCTTGCGACTTACGATGAAAAAAACAACATCTCAGAGGAGAAAAAGCGATTTTTCGCTTGGAGATGCGATTTTTCTCCAGTAGCATCCGCAATGCCAGTGCAGAAGCAGTTCTTCGCTGGTGATTAATCAACTTCTAGAAGGACAATCAATCATGGCAACTGCAAAGAAAGCTCCGGCAAAAAAGGCGCCCGCAAAGAAGGCTGCTCCGGCAAAGAAAGTCGCTGCTAAAAAAGCTCCGGCTAAGAAAGTAGTCGCAAAGAAGGCCCCGGCGAAGAAAGCCGCACCGGCCAAGAAGGTAGTCGCGAAGAAGGCTCCGGCCAAGAAGGTCGCTGCCAAGAAGGCCCCCGCCAAGAAGCGCACTCCGAATGCGGCTTTCATGAAGGCCCTGACCCCCAGCGCCGCTCTGGCTTCCATCGTGGGCAACAGCCCGCTGCCGCGTACCGAAGTGGTCAGCAAGCTGTGGGCTTACATCAAGAAGAACAAGCTGCAAGACGCCGTCAACAAGCGCATGATCAACGCCGACGCCAAGCTGAAGGAAGTCTTCAACAAGGCCCAAGTGTCCATGTTCGAGATGGCTGGCCTGATCGGCAAGCACCTCAAGTAATCAGGTTCGCCTGTGACGCAAAAGGCCGACTGCAAAGTCGGCCTTTTTTCTTGGGCGCTCCCTACGGCAAGGCGCCCGCTCCCAGCAAAATCACTTCCTGGCCAGCGCCGCCTGCGTGATGGCGCTCAAGGTGCCGCGCGTGGTGATGACGTCCGGGTCGAGCGTGATCTCGATCAGCGTACCCTGCGGGCGATCCACGGCCGCCTTCAGCTCTGCTTCGAATTCGGCTGTGCGCGTGATGCGCACACCGGCATAGCCGTAGGCACGCGCCAGCGCTGCGAAGTCCGGGTTCTGCAGGTGCGAGCCGCTCACATGCTGCGGGTACTCGCGCTCCTGGTGCATGCGGATGGTGCCGTACATGCCGTTGTTGAGCAGCACGATGATGGTCTTGGCGCCGTGTTGCACCGCCGTGGCCAGCTCCTGCCCGTTCATCAGGAAGTCGCCATCGCCGGCAATCGTGAACACGGTGCGGCCGGTCAGGATGGCCGCTGCAATGCCGGCCGGCACACCGTAGCCCATGGCGCCATTGGTGGGCGCCAGTTGCGTCTTGTGGCCCTTGGCCAGGCCTGCATAGCGCCAGAAGCGGTGCACCCAGCTGGCAAAGTTGCCTGCGCCATTGGTGACCACCGTATCCGCCGGCAAATGCTTTTGCAGCGTGGCCACGATGGCCGGCATGTCGATGTCGCCCGGCAGTGCCTGCGGCTGCAGGTTGGCCTGGTAATCGGCCTGGCAGCCTTGCGTCCAGCTTTCCCACGGCACCGAGGGCGGCGCGCTCAGCACCTCCAGTGAACGCGCAGCAGCATTCATGGTGGCGTTGATCGCCAGGTCGGCCTGGTAGACGCGGTTGAGCTCCTCGGCACTGGCGTGGATGTGCACCAGTTTTTGCCGCGTACGCGGTGCTTCCAGCAGCGTGTAGCCGCCGGTCGTCATCTCGCCCAAGCGCGGGCCGATGGCCAGGATCAGGTCGCTGTCCTTCACGCGTGCTGCCAGCTTGGGGTTGAGCGCAATGCCGACATCGCCGGCGTACTGCGGGTGGTGGTTGTCGAAGGTGTCCTGGAAGCGGAAGGCATTGGCCACCGGCAGCTTCCAGTTCTCGGCAAAACGCTGTAGCGCCTGCGCGGCCTGCGGCGTCCAGCCACCACCGCCGGCAATGACCAGCGGACGCTCCGATTTCAATAGCATCTCGCGCAGGCTGCGCAAGGCGCCGGGGTCACTCCAGGCCTCCACCGCGTCGAGGCGCGGCAGCGGTGTCACGTCCACCTCCTGCGTCAGCATGTCTTCCGGCAACACCAGCACCACCGGGCCAGGCCGGCCGTTCATGGCCGTGGCAAAGGCGCGCGCGACGTACTCGGGGATGCGGCGTGCGTCGTCGATGCGCTCCACCCGCTTGGCAAAACCCTTGGTACTGGGGCCGAAGAAGGAACAGTAATCAACCTCCTGGAACGCTTCGCGGTCGCGCATGTCGCTGGCGACGTCGCCGACGAACAGCACCATCGGGGTAGAGTCCTGAAACGCGGTGTGCACGCCGATCGAGGCGTTGGTGGCACCGGGGCCGCGCGTGACGAAACACACGCCCGGGCGGCCAGTGAGCTTGCCTTGCGCCTCGGCCATGAAGGCGGCACCGCCCTCCTGCCGGTTGGTGACAAAGCGGATCTGGTCGCGGTAGGCATGAAAACCATCGAGCACTGCCAGATAACTCTCGCCCGGCACCCCGAAGGCCACCTCGACACCTTGCTTGACCAGACACTCGACAATCAGGTGTCCTGCGACTTGCTTGGCCATGTATGTTTCCCGTGTTGTTGCATTGAATCGCGCTGATTATCTCCGTCCCCTTGCCCCGCGACGGGTCACGGCCGCGACGACAATGCGTCGTGTCGATCTATCGCCACACTTGAATTAATTCACCAATCAGTTAAATTAACCACCATGCGCAAACCCGCCCCAGCCGCCGAAGAACCGCGCTCGCGCGATGCCGACCGCTCGCAGCAAGTCATCCTGCAGGCCGCGCGCGACGAGTTCGCCCAGCACGGCCTGGCCGGCGCGCGGGTGGACCGCATCGCCGAGCGTGCCGGCCTCAACAAGCGGCTGATCTATTACTACTTCAGCAGCAAGGACGAGCTCTTCCTGGCCGTGTTGGAAAGCGCCTATGCCGACATCCGTGCCGCAGAACAGCAGTTGCATCTGGTCGACATGCCGCCGGCCCAGGCCATCCGCCGCCTGACCGAATTCACCTGGAACTACTACCTGGAACACCCCGAGTTCCTCACCCTGCTCAACAGCGAAAACCTGGAGCATGGGCGTCACCTGGCCCAGTCCCAGCGTGCACGCAAGACCAACCTGCCGTTGATCGAAACCCTGGCCGAGATCCTGGAGCGCGGCCGGCGTGAAGGCATCTTCCGCGGCGGCATCGATGCCGTGCAGCTCTACGTGTCGATCGCCGGCATGGCCTACTTCTATCTCAACAACCAGCACACCCTGTCGGCCATCTTCGGCCGCGACCTGATGACGCCGAAGGCCTTGCACGAGCGCCTGTCGCACATGAGCGACGTCATCCTAGGGTATGTCCTGAGAAACTGAAGACGAACGGCGCTTGACGCGCTGCCTCCTGGATTTCTAGAATGGCTCTATTCACCTTTTGGTGAATTAAACAGCCGGCAGGCCACAAAGACAAAACCACCGTGCCCTTGAGGCACAGGCGGCCTGCCGTGGTGTACGTCCATTCATGCACAGAACCAGGAGACATCATGAAGAAGCTTGCCCGCCTCGCCCTGGCCACGCTCAGTTGCGTAGCCGCCCTGCTGCCCCTGCAGAGCAACGCCCAGAACGGTTATCCGAACAAGCCGATCCGCGTCATCGTGCCCTTTGCGGCCGGCAGCACGACCGACATCATTGCGCGTGCCATCGCCGACAAGATGGGCGCCAGCCTGGGCCAGCCGCTGGTGGTGGACAACCGCGGCGGCGCCAGCGGCACCATCGGCCAGGCTGCTGTGGCCACGGCAGCACCGGATGGCTACACCCTCATGATCCACTCGTCCTCGCACACGGTCAGCCCCTCGACCTTTGCCAAGCTGCCGTTCGATACCGTGGGCGACTTCGCCGGCATCACGCCGATCTCCTCGCTCTCCAACGTGCTGGTGATCGCGCCGTCGAAGAACATCAAGACGCTGGGCGAGTTGCTGGCCATCGCACGCGCCAAGCCGGGCAGCCTGAATTTCGCCTCCGCCGGCCAGGGCAGCGCTACCCACCTGAACGCCGAGAAATTCAAGATGGCGGCCAACATCCAGGCCACCAACATCCCGTTCAAGGGCTCGGCTGAAGCCGTGACCGAGGTGATCGCCGGCCGCGTGGACTACTACTTCTCCCCCGTCGCCCCGGTGATCGGCCAGATCAAGAGCGGCCAGTTGCTGGCATTGGCCGTCGGCTCGCCGCGTCGTACGGGCACCCTGCCCGACGTACCCACCACGACGGAAGCCGGTGTGCCAGGTTCCGAATTCAACTTCTGGATCGGCATGATGGCCCCGGCCAAGACACCGCGCGACATCGTCAACCGCCTGCACGACGAAGTGGTGAAGGCACTGGCCTCGCCCGACGTGAAGGAACGTTTCGCCAAGCTCGGCGCTGATGCCTGGACCCTGAAGCCCGAACAGTTCGACGCCTACATCAAGGACGAGATCGCCAGCAACGCCAAGCTCGTCAAGGCCGCCGGCCTGCAACCCCAGTAAGTCAACCCGAGAAGAGAACCCTGCCATGCCTACCCAAAGACTCGGCATCATCATGCACGGCGTGACCGGCCGCATGGGGATGAACCAGCACCTGATCCGCTCCATCGTCGCCATCCGCAAACAGGGCGGCGTCACCTTGTCGAATGGCGACAAGGTGATGCCCGACCCGATCCTGATTGGCCGCAACGCCGAGAAGATGGAAGCGCTGGCGAAAGCGCACAACATTGCACGCTGGGGCACCGACCTCGACCAGGCGCTGGCCAACCCCGACGACACCGTGTTCTTCGATGCCGGCACCACGCAGATGCGCCCCGCCCTGCTGGCCAAGGCGATCCGCGCCGGCAAGCACGTTTACTGCGAGAAACCGATTGCCACCAACCTGAACGAGGCGGTGGAGATCGCCCGCCTGGCCGAGGCCTCGGGCCTCAAGCACGGTGCGGTGCAGGACAAGCTCTTCCTGCCCGGCCTGCGCAAGCTCGACATGCTGCGCCGCGCCGGCTTCTTTGGCCGCATGCTCAGCGTGCGGCTGGAGTTCGGCTACTGGGTGTTCGAAGGCGACCTGCAGCCGATCCAGCGCCCGAGCTGGAACTACCGGTCTGAAGACGGCGGCGGCATGATCCTGGACATGATGTGCCACTGGCGCTACGTGCTGGACAATCTGTTCGGCGAAGTGAAGTCGGTCTCCTGCATCGGCGCCACCCACATTCCCGAGCGCTGGGACGAAGCCGGCAAGCCTTACAAGGCCACCGCCGACGACGCGGCCTACGCCACGGCCGAGCTCATCGGCCACAACGGCGAGCCCGTGATTGCGCAGATGAACATGTCCTGGGCCACCCGCGTGCGCCGTGACGACCTCGTCACCTTCCACGTCGACGGCACGCACGGCTCGGCCGTGGCCGGGCTCTCCTCCTGCCGCGCCCAGTCGCGTGTGACCACGCCGCGCCCGGTGTGGAACCCGGACGAGAAGCAGATGATGAACTTCTTCGAGCAGTGGCAGGAAGTGCCGGACACGCAGGTCTACGACAACGGCTTCAAGATCCAGTGGGAGCACTTCATCCGCCACATCGTGGAGAACGCGCCCTACCGCTGGACCCTGCCCGAAGGCGCCAAGGGTGTGCAGTTGGTGGAAGCCGCCTTGCAAAGCTGGAAGGAACGTCGCTGGGTCGACGTACCACCACTACAAGTTTGATAGCTGCTCGCGCTTATTCATCAAGGACCAGAGGCCGATTGGATGCTTGAACCAAGCACACCCGATCGGCCCTCGCCAAGGAAATCTTCATGTCATTGACCTTGTCCCTGCCCACCACGGCGGGCCAGTTGCAGACCTACAAGCTCAGCGGTGCCACACCGATCCAGCCCACGCAGGGCGTGAAGTTCAACCGCATCGCCTACTCGGCGGCCCACGTGGTGGCCGACCCGCGCGCCGCCATCGATCCCTGGCTGCAGTGCGCGGTGGACTGGGACGCCACCATCGCCTACCGGCGCCGCCTGTGGTCGCTCGGCCTGGGCGTGGCCGAGGCCATGGACACCGCACAGCGCGGCATGGGCCTGGACTGGCCGACCTCGCTGGAGTTGATCCGCCGCTCGCTCGATGCCGCGAAAGACATGCCCGGTGCACTGGTGGCTTCCGGTTGCGGTACCGACCACCTGGTGCTGGACGAGGTGAAGAGCGTGGACGACGTGATCCGCGGCTATGAAGAACAGATGGCCGCGATCGAGAAGCTCGGCGGCAAGCTCATCGTCATGGCCAGCCGCGCCTTGGCGCGCGTGGCCAAGAGCCCGACCGACTACGAGCGCGTCTACGACCGCATCCTCACACAAGCCAGACAGCCCGTGGTGCTGCACTGGCTGGGCGACATGTTCGACCCCGCCCTCACCGGCTACTGGGGCAGCCACGACCTCGACTGCGCCATGGACACGGCTCTGGGCATCATCGCCGCCCACGCCGACAAGGTGGACGGCATCAAGATCTCGCTGCTCGACAAGGACATGGAAATCGCCATGCGCCGGCGCCTGCCCGCCACCGGTGGCGCGGATGGACGCGGCGTGCGCATGTACACCGGCGACGACTTCAACTACGCCGAGCTGATTGCCGGCGACGGCACCGGCACGGCCACCGTGCACGGCCAGAGTGACGCGCTCCTGGGCATCTTCGACGCCATTGCCCCCGCCGCCAGCGCCGCCCTGGGCGAACTGGCGCAAGGCAACACCGCGCGCTTTCACACCATCCTCGGCCCCACGGTGCCGCTATCGCGCCACATCTTTGCCGCGCCAACGCGCTTCTACAAAACCGGCGTCGTCTTCATGGCCTGGCTCAACGGCCACCAGAGCCACTTCACCATGGTGGGAGGGCAGCAAAGCACGCGTTCGCTGCTGCACTTCGCCGAGCTGTTCCGCCTGGCCGATGCGGCCAGCCTGCTGGAACAGCCCGAGTTGGCCGTGCGCCGCATGAAAACGCTGCTGGCGCTGCACGGCATCGAAGACTGAGCACACAAGGACGTTCATGCGCGACTTCTCTGCCGACCACCGCTGGCTTTCCATCAACACCGCCACCGTGCGCAAGCAGCGCGGCATCGACCTGCCGCTGCCCGACATCCTGGAAGCCTGTGCGCAGCGCGGCATCCGTGCCATCTCGCCCTGGCGCGACCAGGTGCATGCCGCGGGTCTGGCCACGATCTCCAAGCTGGTGAAGACACACGGCTTCGCGCTCTCGGGCTACTGCCGCGGTGGCATGTTCCCGGCCGCTGATGCCGCCGGCCTGAAAGCCGCGCGCGACGACAACCGCCGCGCACTGGACGAGGCCTGCGAACTGAACGCCGCTTGCCTGGTGCTGGTGGTGGGCGGCCTGCCCGGCGCCCTGGCCGGCAAGGCAGCACACAAGGACATCGCACTGGCGCGCAGCCAGGTGACGGACGGCATTGCCGAGCTGCTGGAGTACGCGCGCGCGCAGGCCATGCCGCTGGCCATTGAGCCGCTGCACCCGATGTACGCCGCCGACCGCGCCTGCATCAACACGCTGGAGCAGGCGCTCGACGTCTGCGACCTGCTCGACCCGGTCAGCGCTGCATCGACGGCCGGCCCGCGTGCGCTCGGCGTGGCGGTGGACATCTACCACACCTGGTGGGACCCGAAGCTGCAGGCACAGATCGCGCGCGCCGGCGCGCAGCAACGCGTGCTGGCCTTTCACGTCTGCGACTGGCTCACCCCCACCACCGACCTGCTCAACGACCGCGGCATGATGGGCGACGGCGTCATCGACATTCCACGCATCCGCGGCTGGGTGGAAGACGCCGGCTTTGCCGGCTACAGCGAAGTGGAAATCTTCTCCACGCAGAACTGGTGGCAGCGCGACTGCGCCGAAGTGCTCGACACCTGCATGGCACGCCATTGCAGCGCGGTGTAGGGCCTTTTTCAACAGACAACCACGGAGACATGCCGGGCCAGTCCTGACGCCGAATCACAGAACAGGTTTTGCTATATTAGCAATTACTTATTTAATTACAAGAGGCCTGTTCGTGAAAAGAATCTTCCCCGTGCTGTACATCGGTCTGTCGCTCATCGCCTCCAGTGCCTGGGCCGACAACAAGGCTGCTGCCGTTGATGAAATGGCCGGCTATCTGGAGTTTGTGGATTACGGCGGCGCCACGATCTTTCCCGAGCAGATTCCCAGGAGTGAATACGCCAAGATGCTGATCATCGACACGCGTGACGCAGGGCAGTTTGCCAAGGACCACATCCCGGGTGCGATCAACATCGAATGGCGGCAGGTGCTGGCCAAGAGCAGCCAGATCCCGAAAGACAAGACCGTGCTGTTGTATTGCAATGGCGGAACGCTGTCCTCGCAAGCGGGTTTCGCGTTGCGCGTCGCAGGATGGGACAACGTCAAGATCCTGGATGGCGGCTTCACCGCATGGAAAGCCAAGGGCGGCATGGATGCCAATGCCCAGGCCGGCGGCGCCCAACCCAAGCATTGACCGCCAGCCGCGAAAGCCGCGCGCACGGATGACCGGCTGACGGCTTTCAAACACCCCCACAAAGCCCGGTTCACCGGGCTTTCCTGCTTTCAAGGCTCGCGCCCCAGGTGGTCATCGCCCTTGTGGTGCGTCAAATCATGGCGGAACAAGCCATGGCAGACTGGGTGCTCTATGACGTCCAGACTGAAGCTGTTCGCTCTGCTGATCTTCGTCCTCTGCGTGCCTGGCCATGCGGCCGAGTTGGGGGACTGGACGGTTGACGTCGTCGCCAAGCGATATTTCAGCAGCCACACCTCCTACGAATTCGGGAACCCGGACCCGCCGCACCAAGCGCCTTTGAGCCGACTTGAATTCCCCATGAACGGGTGGTTCGGTGGGCTGGCTGCCAGCCGCAAGTTCGACCGGTTCACTGTCAGCGGCGAACTCCTGCGCAACATGTCGCAACGCTCGGACGAGCAGTTCAAGGATTCGGACTGGACAGGCGAAAACCACCCCACCAACGTGAAGGACGTCTATTCGGAATCCAGCATGCGGTTCGAGCCGAGTTACATGGCGCGCTTGGACGCCGACATGCGGGTAAACGACTGGATACCCCTGCCCAAAGGACTCGATGTGCGACCGGTCGTGGGCGTACGCTGGCAGGACCTGAATCTACTCTCGCGCGATGGTCTGCAGGTTTATCCAGCGGATCCAGGCCGGGCCGCGGACCCTTTGCGAGGGGACGGCATCCGGTTCAGCCAGAAGTATTGGCAGTACTTTCTGGGCGCACGCATGGACTATGACTTGAGCCGGCACTTCAACGTGCCCGGCCTGAGATTGAGCGCTCAAGTGGATGGCGCCATCGTGTTCGGGAAAAACCGCGACCACCATCTGCTGCGCCGGGGCATCCGCATGACCTACGAAGACACGCGCGGCAACGCCTGGCACGCGCAGGTGGGACTGTCTGCCCCGCTGAACAAGCACTTGACGGCAGGCGTGACGTTTGAATACCTGCGCATCGAGACCACAGGCGATCATCTCTGGACGGACAGTGTCGAACAAGCCGAACAGGTCTGGTCCAACGGGGTGAAGGTCTGGTCCGAGCAGATGAATCTGATGTTCACGCTGCGCTACGCTTTCTAGAACGATCTCATCCAGGGAGTCCTGCCTGACATTGCGCGCGGGAAAGCTTCCTTGCTCGCCTAGGCATTTCGCTTGACCCTACGCTGAATGTCGTAAACACAGCATGCGCTAAACTGCCCTTGGGTGCTGCATGAGAATGCAGCAGGTTCATGCGAAGGTCGGGCCGCCTCGCAGCTTTGGCATGACCTATGACATCTCCTACCCTCATTCAGATGATTGGCGCCACGCTCTTCGGCCTGGCAGTTCTGCACACCTTCTCAACCAAATTCTTCGAGCATCTGGCCCACACCCAGACGCGCCATGCGGGTATCTGGCATCTGCTGGGTGAAGTCGAGGTCGTCTTCGGCTTCTGGGCGATGGTTCTGATGCTCTTCATGTTCGGCCTCAGTGGAAAACAGGAGGCCACCGCCTATCTCGATTCCCGCAACTTCACCGAGCCCCTGTTCGTCTTTGCCATCATGGTGATTGCGGGCACACGCCCCATTCTTCAATTTGCCGGTGCGGCCGTCCGTTTCATCGCCCGCTACGTGCCTTTGCCGCCAGGCATGGCGCTTTACTTCCTGCTGCTCTCCTGTGTGCCCATCCTCGGCTCCTTCATCACCGAACCCGCGGCGATGACCCTGGCCGCCCTGATGTTGCGCGACACCCTGTTTGCACGCGAAGTCTCCACCAAGCTGAAATACGTCACTCTGGGGGTTCTGTTCGTCAATGTCTCCATCGGCGGCACCTTGACCCCCTTTGCCGCACCACCCGTTCTGATGGTGGCGGCCAAGTGGAACTGGGATATCTGGTTCATGGTTGCGAACTTCGGCTGGAAGGCGGCCATCGCCGTCCTCATCAACGCCGGCTGCGCCATGCTGCTGTTCCGGCGTGAACTCGGGCACATGGCAACCCAGCCGACAACGTCGACCGCCACTGTCCCGCTGTCGGTCGTGCTGGTTCATCTTTTCTTTCTGGCCGCTGTGGTGGTGTTCGCCCACCACCCTGCCGTGTTCATGGGCCTGTTCCTTTTCTTTCTGGGGTTCACTACCGCTTACCAGAAGCATCAAGACCAGCTTATCCTCCGGGAGGCCTTGCTGGTGGCCTTCTTCCTGGCAGGTCTGGTGGTGCTGGGCGGGGTGCAGCAGTGGTGGCTGGAGCCCGTTCTGATGGGCATGGATGCCAATACCGTTTTCTTCGGTGCCACCGCCTTGACCGCCATCACGGATAACGCGGCCTTGACCTATCTGGGTTCGCTGGTGAACGGTTTGAGTCTGGATTTCAAGACCGCACTCGTGGCGGGCGCTGTCACCGGAGGAGGGCTGACGCTGATTGCCAACGCGCCCAACCCCGCTGGGGCGGCCATCCTGAAGGAGAAGTTCTCAGACAACACCATCCAGCCGCTGGGGCTGCTGATCGCCGCCTTGCCCCCGACTCTCGTGGCGATCCTGGCCTTCCGGCTGCTTTGATGCAGGCACCGGGTGCTTCAGTGCCCGTGGAAAAACTGAATGGCCGCATTCATCAGGTACAAGACCAGCAAGGTCAAGCTGGCCCAACTGCCAAGGCGCAAAACCCTGGAGACAGGACGAAAGGTCAGTGCCACGATGACGGCTCCGCTCATCGTGGCTGCCGTCAGCGCGGACACCGTGTGCAGCGTGGAAACATTCTCATACAGCGCTCCGGGCTGGTAAGCCACATCGTCCAGCGCCAGTATCAGCACATCAAAGAGGTTGCTTCCCAGGAGATTGCCCATCGCCAAGTCAATCGCCCCAATTCGCAGTGCGCCAATGGTTGTTGCCAATTCGGGCACCGAGGTGGCGACCGCCACGAACAGCGTGCCCACAAAAGAGTTTGACCACCCCATCAGACGCGCCAGCTCCACCCCCAGAAACGGCAACCAGACGCCACTGCCGACAATCACCACCGACGCTGACGCATAACCCATCAGAGCCGACTTCAAACTCAAGTTCGTTGCTGGCTGTTTTGAGGAGGCCTCATGATGACGCTCTTCGACCAGGTAAATCACCCGCATGGCCGTGACATAAAGCCCGATCAACACCACGCTGCCCAGACTGACATGGCCGATCTTGGGCATCATGCCTTGCGCACTCAGAACCAGAATGAGCGCCGCGGCAGACAGCAGAATCACGCCAAAACTTGCAGGCAAGACATGACCCCGGCCAGCAACGGCATAGACGGGCTCTTTGCGATAGAACGCATCGACAAAGGCCAGAATCGTGAGATTGAACACACAGCTCCCCAGCGCATCGCCAACCGCGATATCAGGCGCCCGAGCGGCAGTGACGGCACTCAGTCCCGTCACCAACTCCGGCAACGAAGTGACAGTGGCTACCAGAATCAAGCCAATCCAGCTGCGTGACAGTCCCGTCAATTCGGCAATGGCATCTCCATACCGAATGAGGCGCATACCAGCAAAGCCGATCAGGCCCATGCAGACAACAAACTGAAGCCAAACCAAGAGGTGATGCGTCATGGTGAAATGAAAGCATAGCCCATGCCCGGACTACGGCTGGCCCGTGACAAACAGCACAGTCTTTGTTATGGTCCGCGCACTCGCCAAGGAGGGTGTCATGTCCATCAAAACCGGCAAAGGGTCCCCAGCCATGCCCCCACTCTCCGCAAGCCTGGCCTGAATGAAACCGACACACTCCATGTTCATCCGCTCAGCCACCCTGCTCCTGGCACTGGCCGCCCTGCTCTTGACCCCGGCCGTGCAGGCACAAGCCAGCATCGGCGTGCTGATGCTGCACGGCAAGAACCCCGGCGGCCCGCAGGACCCGAACTTCGGGGTGCTGAAGACGCGGCTGGAACGCGAGCACATGACGGTGCTCATGCCCGACATGCCCTGGTCGCGCAACCGTTACATCGACGTCCACTGGGACCAGGCCATGGCCGAGATGGCCCAGCACGTCAAGACCCTGCGCGAGCGCGGCGCGCGCAAGATCGTCCTGATCGGCCACAGCATGGGCTGCCCCGCGGCGCTCAGCTTTGCAGCGCGCCAGGGTGATGTGCAGGCGCTGGTGTTGCTGGCGCCCGGCCACGTGCCGCAGGGCTATTTCACCTCGTCCCGGCTCAAGCCGGTGCGCGACAGCATCGAGGAAGCCCGCGCCCTGGTGGCGGCGAACAAAGGCGATACGAAAGAACGCTTCAACGACATCAACCAGGGCCGGCAGCAAACGGTCATCATGACGGCGCGCGATTACCTCAGCTACTTCGACCCCGCATCCGACGCCGAGATGTCACTCACCGCGCCGCGCGTGCCGCCGCAGACCCCCAGCCTGGTGGTGATCGGCGACCAGGACCCGCTGTTCACCTCGGCCCGCGCCTACTTTGTCGACAAGCTGCCCGTCAACCCGAAGAGCGTCTATCTGGAGGTCAAGGCCACGCACCTGAGCACGCCCGGCGTTGCCAGCGACGCCGTGGTGGACTGGATCAGAAAAGCCGTTGCCGAGTGAGCCCGGCCCACCTGCTTCAGGCTGATGCCACTACGGTGCGCCGCACACGCCGCACCCGGAAGGCCGTCACCACCAGCGTCAGTTGCACCAGCGCCAGGCCCACGAACAGCAGGCGATAGGCCTGTTGGTCCATCAGCACCCCGAAGATCAACGGCGAGACGGCCTGCCCGATATCGAGCCCCGAATACACCACGCCATAGACGCGGCCACTGGCGTTCTCCGGCGTGGAGCGCTTGATCAGCAGATCACGCGAAGGACCGGCAAAGCCGGCTGCAAAACCCATCAGGGCAAACAACAGCGGCACAGCCAGCGCCGGCAGCGAAGCCAAGCCCAACAACAGTGAAATGCTGGCGGCCACGGCAAAGCCGCTGCCGACCACCTGCTCGCTGCGCGCCGGATCGGTGGCGAGAAAGCCGCCCACCAGCATGCCGCTGGCACTGGCCACCATGTAGGCCGTCAGACACACCGCCACCAGGCTCAAGGGAACGGCATGCAGCTGGCGTGCCGCTTCCGGTGCAAAGGCCTGCACCACGCTCAAGGCCATGGCGAAGATGAAGAAGAAGGCAAAGCACATCCAGACAGCGGGAATACGCAAAAAGGCCAGGCTGCCCTCAGCCGCCGCACCGGCAGCCGGCCGCCCCGCCGGCGCGCTGGCAGGCAGGGCCAGCCGGGAGCGCTGAACCCAGCACAGGGCCAGCACCGCCAGCACCAGGGTGCCAGCCGCCGCCAACGCCACCCGCCAGGAAAACAGCAGCGCCAGCGGCACCAGCAAGGCCGGTGCCACTGCCCAGCCCAGGTTGCCGCTGATGCCATGCGCGCTGTAGGCATGGCCCAGGCGCGGCGCGCTCACCTTGCGGTTGATCAGCGTGTAGTCCACCGGATGGAACACACCATTGCCGGCTCCCGCCACCACGGCAAACAGCATCAGCATCACGTAACTGGTGCTCAGGGCGAAGCCGAAGGCGGCACACGCCAGCAGGCCCAGGCCCGCGTACAGCACCGGGCGCGGGCCGTAGCGGTCGACCCAGAAACCCGAGAGCGTCTGCACCGTGCAGGAGACGACGAAAAAGATCGTCATCAGAAAACCCAACTCGGCGTAACTGGCTTTGAACGCCTCCTTCAGCCACGGAAACAGCGGTGGCAGCAGGAGCTGACTGAAATGGCTGATGAGGTGCGCCAGGCCGATGAGGCCGATCAAACTGGCATCCTGACGCAAGCTGACAGGCGTCACGGAGCTTGAGGAGGTATTCGACATGCCACCATCGTAGCCCAGAGCCACCGCCGCCCGACGTGGGCATGCGCCGCACGGCATACTGTGTAAGGCACACGAACCTCTGACCGACCTGCATGAGCCCTCATCCCTCTCACGACCACGACCACCACGACGCGCACGGCCATCACCACCCTGCGCCCCCAGCCAGCTTCAGCCGTGCCTTCGCCCTCGGCATCGGCCTCAACCTGGCCTTTGTCGCGGTAGAGGCTTTTTACGGTTGGAAGATCAACTCGCTGGCCTTGCTGGCCGATGCCGGCCACAACCTGAGTGATGTCGCCGGCCTGCTGCTGGCCTGGGTGGCCGCCCTCGCCGGCCGGCTGCAACCCAATGTGCGCCACACCTACGGCTGGCGGCGCGCCTCCATCCTGGCCGCCTTCGCCAACGCCGTGCTGTTGCTGGTGGCCATGGGCTCGCTGGCCCTGGAAGCCCTGCAGCGGCTGGGCACACCCGAGGCCACGCAGGGCTGGACCATCATCACGGTGGCAGCCATGGGCATCGTGGTCAACACCGCCACCGCCTTGCTGTTCCTGCGTGGGCGCGAGCACGACCTCAACGTGAGCGGCGCCTTCCTGCACATGGCGGCGGATGCGCTGGTGTCGCTCGGTGTGGTGATCGGCGGCGCACTCTACCTGTGGCAAGGCTGGGCCTGGCTCGACCCGGTCATCAGTCTGGGCATCGCCGTCGTCATCGTGGTCGGGAGCTGGGGCCTGCTGCGCCAGTCGCTGCATCTGCTGTTCGACGGCGTGCCGCCGCACATCGACCTGCCGGCCCTGCACGCCTGGCTCGCCGCGCGCCCCGGCGTGACACGGGTGGACGACCTGCACGTCTGGGCCATGAGCACCACGCAAGTGGCGCTGACCGCGCACCTGGTCATGCCAGCAGGTCACCCGGAGGATGACTTCCTGCATGAGACCAGCGAGGTATTGCATGAGCGTTTCCGCATCGACCACACCACGCTGCAGATTTCCACCACACCGTTGATGACGGCCTGCCATGATTTTCATGAAGAAAACGGCAGCTAGCCCTTTTTGAACATGCGCCAACAGCTATTGATTTGATAGCAAATCAGGCCCCAGCGTAACGGAACAGCTGGTCACCGTCGGGCGCACGGATCTGGGCGTTGAACGACACGATGATGCGGTCGCGCTCGCCCACGTAGGGCATGGCCTTGTGAGGCAGGAAGGAAGGAAACAGCACCAGCTCGCCTTCATGGGGCGTCACGTCCAGCGTGGCCTGCTGCAAAAAGGCATTGCCCATGTCGATGTGCGCGCCCCCCAGCAGCGGAAACATCGGACTGTAGAAGCGCGTGGCACCGTTGAGCGCTCCGAAATCCGGGTGCTGAGCCCGCTGTTCGGTCGGGTCGATCTGCACGTAGTACACGCCGGACCAGGAGCAGTTGCCGTGGGTATGGATGTCGTGGAAGGTGGCGCCGTTCTGGATCTGGAACCACACGCCCATCAACTCCAGTTGCAGGTTGTGACGCCCGCTCGGCCACAGGCCGGCATTGGCTTGCTGCGCCGTGGCCTGGATGGACTGCGCGATGAAACGCACCAGCTCGTGGAATTCGGGCAACTCGATACGGTGCAGCAAATCATCAGGGCTGGCGTAGAAATGGCCTGTCGGTGCGGCGGAATCGGTGGCCCGCATGGCCGTGAAGACACGAGCCAGCACCGCATTGACCTCGGTTGCCTGCTCAAAGCGATGCACGGCCAGCGGCACCGGCCAATGCTGCTGCAAACTGCCACCAGCTGTCACGCCGCAGCCTCACGCGTCGGCAACTCGAACTTCCAACCGGTGCGCTCGGCCAGTTGTTGCACATCGCCCAGCGTGTCAAGGTCGGTGATGAAACGGGTGTTGGTTGTCTCGTGCACATGCACCAGCTCGGGCTGGCGCTCGATCAGGTGGCGGCAGCCCAGGTTGGTCTCGCTGGCCAGAATCTGCGCCCGTGCCACCTCATCCAGCAGGATCGGGTTGCCGCGCTGACCGTTGACCATGGGCACCACCACCTGACCGTCTTCACGTTTCGGGCGCTTCTTGAAGGCGGCAATCAGTTCGGTCAGATCGGCAGCACCAATCAGCGGCTGGTCAGCCAGCACCACGAACACCGCGTCGAAGTTACCGCTCAGCGCTGCCAGGCCAACACGCACCGAACTTTGCTGGCCCTGCGTGTAATCGGCGTTGTGTGCCAACGTGACCGGAAACTCCTGCACCTGCGCCTCCACGGCCTCGCGCTCGAAACCGGTCACTACCACCACCTCGTCGACGCCGGCACCGCTGAGCGCGATCAACTGACGGTTGATGAGGGGCACGCCCTGCAGGCGGATCAGCGGTTTGGCCACACCGCCCATGCGCGCGCCTTCACCGGCGGCCAGCAGCACGGCACCGATGCGCAGGCGGGCGTAGAGTCCGCCACCTTGTTTGAGCAGGCATCCCATGGTCTTGTTTCCTCGTTGACTATCTTGAATTCAGAAGTTCCGGCAGCCGTGCCAGGCTGGCCAGATTGTGCGCCGGCAGGAAGCGCGACACGTGCGGCGCAGCCAGTTCCATCGCCGCAGACTGCGGCACGTGCACCGTCGGGTGCAGCCAGCCTACGCGGGCCCCTCTGGCACGCACCTGTGCCAGTACCGCGGCCAGCGCCTCGGGTGCATCGGTGTCGTAGCCGTCGCTGAACACCAGAAACAGGTCGCCACGATGCAAGCCGCGCCCCAAGTGTGTGTGCAAGGCCTCGTGCAGACAACTGGCAATGCGCGTGCCGCCGCCAAAACCAAAGGTAACCGCATTGACCTTCTCCTGCACGCGTTCGCTGCGCCGCTTCATCAGCGGTGTCACCTCCGCCAGCCGGGTATGGAAAACAAAGGCACGCGCGTCCATCACTTCGACGAAGGCACGCGACAGGCGCAGAAAGAACTGGGCGTGGACTTCCATTGATCGACTCACATCCACCAGCACCACCACACGCGGCTGGCGCCGCTGACGTCGCACATGGTGCAGCTGCACCAACTCGCCACCAGTGGCCAGCGCGCCGCGCAGTGAGCGACGCAGGTGAACCTGTCCACTGCTCTGGTCGCGTTGCAGACGGTGCAGCAGCTGGCTGCGCAGCCGACGCTTGAGCGCTTCGACCAGTGGCTCGAAGCGGTCCATGTCGCCGGGCTGCCAGTCGGCAAAGTCACGTTCTTCGAGGGGCGCCGTACGACTGGCTCCGCCCTGGGCACGCGGCGGACCCGAGGCATCTTCCAGCTCACCGGCACCCGCCTGGTCAGCCAGACCCAGCGTGGGCCGAGCCTGGTGCGTGTCATTCTGGTTGACGGGCGGCGTTTGCCCCATCTCGCTGTGCATCTGCTGCACCAGCTCGGGCAGAGAACGGCCTTTGCGCGTCAGGCCACTGCTACGCGTGCTGCCCTTGACCTTGTGCGGGAACCAGAAAGCCTGATGCAGTTCCGGGTACTTGAGCCACTGCTTGCGACTGCCACTGGCAATGCCGCGCCACAAGGCCTCGACACGCGGCCATTGCGCCAGCGGCAAGGCCGCAGCGGCACGCGTCATCAGTTCGACTTCGGCATAACCCAGCGCAAAGCCGTGCTCACGCAGGTAATGGGCGAACTCGCCGAGCTGCTGACGGGGATCAGTTGCATGCATGCAAACGACTCCTGCTCACGTCACAAACCCGTTCGATGAAAATGGATCCTTCGGGGAACGCCGTGGAACCGGCTTTGCCGGGCCACTGGCGTTGTCCCCCCTCAGGAGGGAAGACGGCGACAGCCGGCTCAGGGGGGTCATCGCATCCCCGCAACGCCAACGTCTTGTGCAATCCTGGGACCGTCGACCAGCTTGGCCACACGTTCGGCGGTCACCTGCCAGCGGTCGTTGCGCGTCTTGAGCAGGGCGGCCAGCGTGGGCAGCAGTTGCGCATCGACCGGCAGCTCGCCGTGGCCGAGCTTGAACAGCACGCGCACCCAGTCCAGCGTTTCAGCCACACCGGGCGTCTTGTCCAGGTCGTCCTTGCGCAGGCGCTGGACAAAGGCCACCGCTTCTTCCACCAACCTGGACGCCGCCTCGGGCACCAGAGTACGCACGATCTGGATCTCGCGCGCCAGCGTCGGGAAATCGACGTAATGGAACAGGCAGCGCCGGCGCAGCGCGTCCGACAGGTCGCGTGTGCCGTTGCTGGTCAGGATCACCAGCGGCTTGGTGATGGCCTTGAGCGTGCCGATCTCCGGCACTGTCACCTGGTATTCGGAGAGCATCTCCAGCAAAAAGGCTTCAAAGGCTTCGTCGGCGCGATCGATCTCGTCGATCAGCAGCACACAGGGCTCTGGTGAACGAATCGCCTGCAGCAGCGGCCGCTCCAGCAGGAAGGCCTCAGAAAACAGGTTGTCGCGCAGCGCCGACTTGTCGCCCTGCCCGGCTTCGGTCAGACGGATTTCCAGCAACTGGCGGCTGTAATTCCACTCGTAGACGGCCTGGTTCAGGTCCAGCCCTTCGTAGCACTGCAGGCGCAATAACGGCCGGCCCAGGGCGCGCGCACAAGCCGCCGCAATCGCCGTCTTGCCGACACCGGCCTCGCCCTCCAGCAAGAGGGGGCGCTCCAGCGAGAGCCCCATCCAGATCAGGCTGGCGAGGTCCTCGTCGGCAATGTAGCCGGCCAGGAACAGGCGCTCACGCAGCCCCTCGGGCGTGGCGAGCGCTTCAGTCAGTGCCATGGCCAGGTTATCAGGCCTTGCGACCGAACAGACTGGCAAAGAAGTCCTTGATCAGGGCCCATACGAGACCCAGGGCATTGAACTCCTTGGCCACCACGGGGGCGGCAGCGGGCACCACACCTTCAGCAGCTAGCGCACCAGCGGGCGCGTTCGAGCCCTGCACGGCCTGCGCCTTCTGTGAGAACACGTCGGCAAACTGGGCCAGGATCATGTCGGACACTGAGGTCATCATGCGACCGCCGAACTGGGCGAACTTGCCGTTGACGATAACTTCGGCATGGCCTTCGAGTGTGCTGTAGCCGTTGTCGGCCGGCACCAGCTTGGCCGTGAGTTCCATCGAGGCGGACGAACCGCCTTTGTCTGCCCCCTTGCCGATCATCTTCAGCGTACGGCTGGCCGGGTCGAGCGCCAGCACCTCGATGGTGCCGGCAAAGGCCGCTACCGCCGGGCCGACCTTCACGCGCACGCTGCCCTTGTAGTGGGTGGCATCGATGTCTTCGGTGATCTGCGCCCCGGGCATACAGGTGGCGAGCTCATGCATGTTGGACAACACGGTCCAGGCGGCGTCTGTGCCGGCGGCCACGGGGTACTGTTTATCGAGAACAACTTCCATGAAAACTTTCCAAATAAAACAAACAGGCGGGCGCACCGAAATGCCCCCGTCCAGCAGGTGGCACCCTCAGTTGGCGGTAACCCCGTTTTTCTTCAGCTCCTGCCACACGCGGTAGGCCGTGTGCGGCATGTTGAAGTGCGTGACACCCAGGTGCGCGAAGGCATCCACCATGGCGCTGGTGAAGGTGGGAATGCTGCCCACGTGCGGCGACTCGGCCACGCCTTTGGCACCAATCGGGTGGTGTGGCGATGGCGTCACCGTGTAGTCGGTCTCCCACTTCGGCGTTTCCACGGCCGTGGGCAGGAAGTAGTCCATCAGCGTATTGCCTTGTATGTTTCCCTGTTTGTCGAACGACAGCAATTGACCCATGGCGACCGCAAACCCCTCGGTCAGGCCCCCATGAATCTGGCCTTCAATGACCATGGGGTTGATTCGGGTGCCGCAATCGTCGAGCGCGTAAAAGCGGCGAATCTTGGTTTCACCGGTGCCTTTATCGATGTCGACCACGCACAGGTAGATGCCGAAGGGGAAGGTGAAGTTCGGCGGATCGTAGTAATGCACCGCCTCCAGGCCAGGTTCGAGGCCCGCCGGCGGCTGGTTGTAGGCCGCCCAGGCGATGTCCTTCATGGTCTTGAACTTGGCGTCATTACCTTTGACTTTGAAGCGGTCGATCTCCCATTCAAGATCGGCCTCACTCACCTCCAGCAGGTGGGCAGCGATCTTCTTGGCCTTCGCGTGGATCTTGCGCGCCGCCAGCGCGATGGCCGCACCGGCCACCGGCGTGGAACGCGAGCCGTAGGTGCCCAGGCCGTAGGGTGCGGTGCTGGTGTCGCCCTCCTCCACCTGGATCACCTCGGAAGAAATGCCAAGTTCGGTCGCAATGATCTGGGCGTAAGTGGTCTGGTGCGCCTGGCCTTGCGAAATCGTGCCCATGCGCGCGATCGCGCTGCCGGTCGGATGCACACGGATCTCGCACGAGTCGAACATGCCAACGCCCAGGATGTCGCACATCTTGCTCGGGCCGGCACCCACCACCTCGGTGAAGGTCACCAGACCGATGCCCATCAGCGTCGGGCAGTTCGGGTCGGCGCGTTTGGCGGCCTGCTCGGCGCGCAGGCCCTTGTAGTCCACCGCCTTGAGCACCTTGTCCAGCGCAGTCTGGTAGTCGCCCGAGTCGTACTCGAAACCGAAGGCGCTGGTGTAGGGGAACTGCTCCTTCTTGATGAAGTTCTTGGCGCGGATCTCGGCCTTGTCCATGCCGAGTTTTTGCGCCAGCACGTCGACCATGCGCTCGACCAGGTACACCGCCTCGGTCACGCGGAAGGAACAGCGATAGGCCACGCCGCCCGGCGCCTTGTTGGTGTAGACGCCATCCACCTTGCAGTAGGCGGCGGGGATGTCGTAGCTGCCAGAGCAAATGTGGAACATGCCAGCCGGGAACTTGGTCGGGTCGGCACAGGCGTCAAAGGCACCGTGGTCGGCAATCACGTTGGTGCGCAACGCCAGGATCTTGCCGTCGGCCGTGGCCGCCAGCTCGCCGGTCATGTGGTAATCGCGGGCAAAAGCAGTTGAAGACAGGTTCTCGATGCGGTCCTCGATCCACTTCACCGGACGGCCCAGCACGATGGACGCAACGATGGAGCAGACATAACCCGGGTAAATGCCGACCTTGTTGCCGAAGCCGCCACCGATGTCCGGCGAGATGATGCGGACCTTGGACTCCGGAATGCCCGACAGCATGGACACCACGGTACGCACCACGTGCGGCGCCTGGCTGGTCATCCAGGTGGTGAGTTCGCCGCGCACCGGGTCGAACGAAGCGACCGAGCCACAGGTCTCCAGCGGGCACGGATGCACGCGCGGGTAGAACATGTCCTGCTTCACCGTCACGGCTGCGCTGGCAAAGGCGGCGTCGGTGGCTTCCTTGTCGCCGGCATCCCAGGTGAAGATGTGGTTGTGGTGATAACGCTTGCCGTGCGCGCCTTCGGTCTTGCCAGCCAGGTCTTCGCGCAACACCGGCGCGTCGGGCTTGAGCGCCTCGAACGGGTCCACCACCACCGGCAGTTCCTCGTACTCCACCTCCACCGCCTCCACGCCGTCGGCAGCAGCGTAGCGGTCTTCGGCGATCACCACGGCAACTTCCTGCATCTGGAAATGCACCTTCTCGTCGGCCAGCACGGCAGCCACGTCACCGGCCAGCGTGGGCATCCAGTGCAGCTTGAGCGGTTTGAGGTCTTCCGCCGTCAGCACGGCAATCACGCCGGGCACCTTCAGCGCCGCTTCCTTGTTGATTTTCTTGATGCGGGCATGGGCCACCGGCGAGCGCACGATGTCCATGTGCACCATGCCGGGCAGCTTGATGTCATCCACGTAGTTGCCCTTGCCCTGGATGAAACGCGCATCTTCCTTGCGCAGGCGGGACTCACCCATGCCCATCAGGGCTTTTTCACGATCACTCATTGGTGCGTTCATGTGTCTGTCTCCTGTGGGGCACGCTCAAGCGGCCACTTTCTCTTGTTGTTGCAGCGTCTTGGCAGCGTGCAGCACGGCCTTGACGATGTTCTGGTAGCCGGTGCAGCGGCACAGGTTGCCGGCCATGCCGATGCGCACCTGCTCCTCGGTCGGGTTCGGGTTGTCCTGCAGAAAGCGGTAGGCCCGCATCAGCATGCCGGGCGTGCAGAAGCCGCATTGCAGGCCGTGCTCCTTGTAGAAGCCGTCCTGCACCGCGTGCAGCACGCCCGCGTTGGCCAGGCCTTCCACCGTCTTGACGTCGCTGCCGTCGCACTGCACCGCCAGGTGCGTGCAGCTCTTGACCGACTTGTTGTCGATGTCGACCGTGCAGGCGCCGCAGTGGCTGGTCTCGCAGCCGATGTGGGCGCCGGTCAGGTTCATCTTCTCGCGCAGGAAATGGATCAGCAACGTGCGCGGCTCGACGGCCTCCTCCACCTTGCGGCCGTTGAGATTCATGGAAACAATGTGCTTGCTCATGGGTGTGTCTCCTCTTGTTCTTTTATTTGCAGCGCGCCGCGGCAGCACGAATGGCGCGCTTGGCCATCTCGCTGGCCATGGCGGTCTTGTATTCGACATCGCCGCGCAGGTCTTCGGCCGGGTCGCAGGCCGCGCGCACGGCGGCGGCGGCGGCGTCGAGTGCGGCGTCATTGATCGGCTTGCCAAGCAGTGCGGCCTCCGCCTCCAACGCACGCAGCGCGGTGGGCGCCACGTTGGTCAGGCCGATGCGGACCTGTTTGACCACCCCCCCGGCCATGGTGAGCACCACGGCAGCGCCGGCGGTAGCCCAGTCACCCGTCTTGCGCTTGAGTTTCTGGTAGGCATAGCCGGTGCCGGCGGCAAACGGCGCCACCAGAATGGCGGTGAGGATCTCGTCTTCGGCCAGCGCCGTCATGTAGGTACCGTGGAAGAAGTCGACCGCCTTCACCTGGCGCTCGCCCTTGGGGCCTTGCAGCACGAAGCTGGCGTCAAGCGCCATGCAGATCGCCGGATGGTCGTTGCCAGGATCGCCGTGGGCGATGTCGCCGCCGATGGTGCCGCGGTTGCGCACCTGCGGGTCAGCGATCAGCAGCGCCGCTTCCGGCAGCAAGGGCAGTTTGCTCTGCAGCAGCGCGGAGGCGATCAGCTCGTTTTCGGTCGTCATGGCACCGATGCGGATCAGGCCACCGGCTTCTGAAATCCCGCGCAGTTCGGGGATGCGGTTGATGTCGATCAGCGCGCCGGGCTGCGCAAAGCGCAGCTTCATCATCGGCAGCAAACTGTGGCCGCCGGCGAGCAGCTTGGCATCGTCGCCCAAGGTGGACAGCAGGGAAATCGCCTCGCCCACAGAGCGCGGCGCGTGGTACGCGAAGGTAGGTGGAATCACGTTGTCTCCTTTTATGCGGCCTGATGACCTTTAGGAGCGCGACTCTAGCGCCAGCGTTTTGCGCTGGGGCAGCTAAACAATCAACCGTCGTTCACATCGCACGAACGGCAGCTGGATTGCACGAACGATCAGCACCAGAATTTCTGTGCATAAGCAGCAACTTATGCTGCAAGGCACCGCTCGTCTTAAGTGCGAGCCGGCACCGGATCAGCCAGACCGAGTTGCTCCATCAGGCGCGGCGCGCTGGCGCGTGAGACCGGAATTTCGACGGGCGTCGAGCCCATCATGCGCAAGGTCATGCGGCCGTCGTCGCGCACGATCTCGTCCACGTGCGACAGGTTGACGATATAGCTGCGGTGCACGCGCAAAAAGAGCTGCGGGTCGAGCCGGCTTTCCAGGTCGCCGATGTTGAGGTTGCAGAACTGGCTGCCCTGGCTGGTGTGCACCCAGGTGTAGTGCCCTTCGGAACGAATGAAGGACACATTCGGCACATCCACCAGCAGCACGCGGTTTTGCTTGATGGTCGGGATCTTGCGCAGTTGACGCTTCTCCCCGCCTTCGCGGCTGGTCCTGGACGTGCCGGCCTCGGCTTCCTGGCTCACCACGTCGGTGATGTCATAGAACACCAGCGTGTAGCCGGTGGTGGTGCCCTGGGCATCACCGATCTTGGACACCTTGATCAGCAGCATGCGATCCGGAATGTTGATCATCATCGCCATGGGCGGCGAGTTGTTCACAGGACACTCCGCCTGGTCGAGCAGGAACTTCACCTTGTTCTTGGCCGCATCGGGATGGAAGTCCAGCACGTACTTGTCGAACGGCAGCTTGTCCTGCACCGGCAGGCTGCGACGGGCAAAGTCGTTCATACCCACCACATGCAGGTTCATGTCCAGATGGATGACGCCAACATCGAAACGCTCCAGCAGGTACAGCCAGGAACTGGCGTTGGCGGTTTGGGCAGCAGCAACGGGGCAGGTTTTCATGGAAGCAGCAATCCTGTGACAGCAATGGGGTTGGTCGGTGTCAGCCGGCCTCTCGTGCCGGCTGACGGACGCTCATGCAACGCTGATGCGCTTCGTTCATCCAGGTGCCAGGTTGCCCTTGGCCGGAATAGAGTGCATCCGTTGAACTACGCGCAAGTGTTATGGAGCCGTGTGCCAGCGGCCATCGGGATTACCCTAGACACTCGATTGATTTCAACTAAGCATCCGTTAGTCAATATTCAAGAATGGCCCTGCCCGGCAGATGATGAACCTCAACACGCAACCGCACTGGCTGGCCCGCAGCATCGGTTCGGCCGCCCTGACACCCGCGCTGCTGGTTGGCGTGGTGGGGTTGACGCTGTGGTCGCTCGGGCGTTCCTCCAGCTTGGCTGGCAGCAATCAGGCCTGGCTCATCGCCCTGACGCTGGCCGCCGTGGCCGCCGGCTGCGCTGCGCTGGCCTGGATCCGGCCGCAGCGCGCCGGCCTGTCGCCGCCGCACGTCATGCTCTCGCTTGGCTTCGGCGGCATGCTGCTCGGCCTGCTGTACGACGTGGCGCAAGCCGGTCCAGCCCGGCTCGACAGCCTGTGCAGCCAGTCAGCGGGCCTGAGCTTCATGGACAGCCTGGCGCTGCACATCGAGTTCCTGCCCGGCATGCACATGGGCATGCTGGCCGGCGGCCTGCTGGCCATCCCCAGCCTGCGCCTGCTGCGCCCGCATTGCGGCCGCTACCTGTGCTCGCTGCTGACACAAAACCTGATGTGCTCGGGTTGGATGCTGTTGGGCATGACAGCCAGCGCACTGTGGCTGGCTCGTTGGCAGCTCAACAGCGGCACCAGCACCTTCAACAGTGGATTGAGCGGCATGCTGGGCGGCATGTTCGTCGGCATGACCTGGGGCATGGTGCTGAGCGTGGCGCTGTACCGCAGCTTCTTCACGCTGCGCAACCGCAGGGCGTGAAGTGGCTGCAGCGTCGCACGCTGCAAATTAGACCTGCTTGGGCTACAGTGGACGGTGCAATTCACCCTCACACTTCAGAGCCCATGACCACCCTCGCCGACTTCCCCATCACCCGCAAATGGCCCGCCCAGCACCCTGACTGGCTGCAACTCTATTCGCTGCCCACGCCCAACGGCGTCAAGGTTTCCATCATGCTGGAAGAGACCGGCCTGCCCTACGAGCCGCACCTGGTGAGCTTCGAGACCAACGATCAGCTCTCGCCGGAGTTCCTCTCGCTCAACCCCAACAACAAGATCCCAGCCATCCTCGACCCCAACGGCCCCGGCGGCCAGCCGCTGGCGCTGTTCGAATCCGGCGCCATCCTGATCTACCTGGCCGAGAAGACCGGCAAGTTCCTGCCCACCGACCCGGCCGCCCGCTACGAAACCCTGCAGTGGCTGATGTTCCAGATGGGCGGCATCGGCCCCATGTTCGGCCAGCTCGGCTTCTTCCACAAGTTCGCCGGCAAGGACTACGAAGACAAGCGCCCGCGCGACCGCTACGTGGCCGAGACCAAACGCCTGCTGAAGGTACTGGACCAGCGGCTCGCAGGCCGCGACTGGATCATGGGCAAGGAGTACACCATTGCCGACATCGCCACCTTCGGCTGGGTGCGCAACCTGGTCGGCTTTTACGAAGCCGGGGAACTGGTCGGCATCCAGGACTTCCCGAACGTCACGCGCGTGCTGGCGGCGTTTGTGGCGCGGCCAGCGGTGGCCAAGGGTTTGAACATTCCCAAGCGCGCTTGAGCGCGGCGCAGGCCGACAGGAAACACATGCCCATCCCTTCGGAGTACCAGCGCGCCTCGCTCGACTTTGACAAGTTCATGGCCGATGCGCGCGACATCTCAGGACTGGCCACCACCAACATGGCCTGGAACATGGTGGTGGGCGTGCTGCACACCTTTCGTCGCCGATTGGATGTCAAGGATGCCGTACGCTTTGCCCATGTGCCGCCGCCGGTGCTGCGCGCCATTTTTGTCGCGGACTGGGCCCCCGAAGCACCGCCTCTGCCCTTCGGCGACCGCGCCGCCATGACCCGGGAAGTCCAGTCCCTGCGGGCAGCACACAACTTTGCGCCGGACACCGCGATTCACGACGTGGCCATGGCACTGCGGCGCCATGTCCATGAAGAAGACTTTGACCGCATGCTGGCGGGTCTGCCGCAAGGCGCGGTGGATTTCTGGCACGTCTGAACGAGAGGCAGCAACTGAAATTGATGATTCAAGTCGCGATCTTCACCGGCGGCATCAAACCCTTGCCAACGTCCGGTCGCCCCACGGGCATGTTCAAGGCCCCTGTTACGGGTCCGATTGAGCTGACTGAAGAGGGCTTCGTCGGCGACCAGCAAGCCGATCGACGGGTGCATGGCGGACCGGACAAGGCCGTTCACCTCTATCCGGCCCGGCATTACGCGAGTCTGGCGGCAAGCTTTCCGGAGATTGCCGCCGCCCTGGTGCCCGGCGCCCTGGGCGAAAACCTCTCGGCGGCCGACATTGACGAACGCGATGTCCGTATCGGTGACATCTGGCAGTTGGGCGGCGCCCGGCTCCAGGTCAGCCAGCCGCGCACCCCTTGCTGGAAGATCGACGAGCGGTTTTCCTGCGAAGGTGTTGCGGCCATGATTGCGAGAAGCCACCTGACCGGGTGGTACCTGCGCGTCACGCAAACTGGCACCGTCAGCCCCGGGGACACGCTGGCGCTGGTTCAACCGGCATCTGGCGCCCCCACGCTGCACGACGCCATGCGGCTGTGGGCGGAGCACCGGCCGTCCATCGCGGCGCTTGAAGCGCTGGCCCAACTCCCCGGCATGGCGCATGGCTGGCGGGACAAGATCAACCAGCGCCTTGCGTGGCTGAAACGTCTTTGAGGACCGGATGCCGGACGACGGCCATGGCCGCGTGCACGCCAGCAGCCCGCAACGCCCTGCGACACATCAAGGCAAATCACCCTCCGCAGGGTGTATAAACAGAGCCCCCGGTCCAGCGCCACGTCGTTGAACTTGCGCGCCGGCCCCGACCCGACAAACCCGGCGCCCTGGCGCGCCGCAACCGCAAGAAAGATCCGACATGGGCGCGCAGTGGAAAGCAAAAGGCAAGGCACAGGCCGCCGATGCCAGAGGCAAACTGTTTGGCAAGCTGGCCAAGGAAATCATGGTCGCCGCCCGCAACGGTGCCGACCCGTCCTTGAACTCGCGCCTGCGACTGGTGGTGGAGCAGGCCCGCAAAGCCTCGATGCCCAAGGACACGCTGGAGCGCGCCATCAAGAAAGGCGCCGGTCTCACCGGCGAAGCCGTCAACTTCGAGCACGTGATCTACGAAGGTTTTGCGCCGCACCGCGTGCCGGTGATGGTGGAGTGCCTGACCGACAACGTCAACCGCACCGCCCCTGAAATGCGCGTCCTGTTCCGCAAGGGGCAGCTCGGCACCTCCGGCTCGGTGGCCTGGGACTTCGACCACGTCGGCATGATCGAAGCCGAACCCGCCACTGCCGGTGCCGACCCCGAGCTGGCCGCCATCGAAGCCGGCGCGCAGGACTTCGAGCCAGGCGAGGACGGCGGCGCCACACTGTTCCTGACCGACCCCACCGACCTCGACCTGGTGAGCCGCGCCCTGCCGGCCCAGGGCTTCACCGTCCTGTCGGCCAAGCTGGGCTACAAGGCCAAGAACCCGGTGGACCCGGCCAGCCTGAGCGCCGAGGCGCTGGAAGAGGTGGAAGCCTTCCTGGCCGCCATCGACGCCAATGACGATGTGCAGAATATCTTTGCCGGCCTCGGAAACTAACAACCGCTACCGACCCGCATTCATTGACAAGCGACAGCCATGACTGACACCACGCAACGCCCCGCCTTGCCCGACCATCTTTCCATCGACCCGCGCAGCCCGCATTTCGTCGCGGCGGTGTTCGAGCATGACGTCGGCATCCGCTTCAACGAGAAAGAGCGCATGGACGTCGAGGAATACTGCATCAGCGAAGGCTGGGTGAAGGTGCCCGCCGGCAAGACGGTGGACCGCAAGGGCAACCCGTTGATGATCAAGCTCAAGGGCAAGGTCGAAGCGTTCTACCGCTGAACGCCCTCGCCCAGTGATGGGCGCGGCCCAGCCGCAACTTAACTTCGGGTGTAGGCCAGGCCCGACGCCACGCCGCCAAAGAGGTCGCCTTCCACCAGCGGCACATCGGCAAACTCCGCCTGTAGCGCACGCTGGAACGGCCGCAGGGCCGACGAACCGCCGGTGAGGTAGATGGCGTCCAGCGCGCCATCCGTGAGGCTGGCTTTCTGCACGCATTCACGCGCGCAAGCCACGGTGCGCGCCAGCAAGGCGGCCAGGTGCTCGCGCATGTCGGCCACCCCCATCGGCGCAGCCAGGCCCGCCTCTACCTCCGACAGGTCCAGCACGGTATCGCCGTCCTGCTGGGAGCAACGGATCTTGGCCTGCTCCACCTCGTAGGCAATGCGGTGGCCCAGGCGATGCTTGAGCACATGCATCAGGCGCTGGTGCAGGCGCGCATCGGCGTAATTGGTCCACAGTGCCTGGGCGTCGCTCAGGGCACGCGGCTGGTACAGCCAGTTGATCAGGTGCCAGGTAGAGAGGTCGAAGAAGATGCGGCTGGGCACCTCGCGCCCCTGTGGCCCCAGATGGCGGTAGCCCAGCAGCGGCATCACCTGCTCCAGGCTGAGTTTCTGGTCGAAGTCCGTGCCGCCGATGTGCACGCCGGTGGTGGCCAGCACGTCCTGCGTGCGGTCGGCCTGTTTCATACGCTGCGGCCCCAGGTGCACCACGGTGAAGTCCGAAGTACCACCGCCCAGGTCCACCACCAGCACCGTGCTCTCCTTGTCCAGGCGGCGCTCGTAGTCCAGCGCGGCGGCAATCGGCTCCAGCTGGAACGACACCTCGGTAAAGCCCACCGCCTGCGCTGCCTGCAGCAGCGAGGCTTGCGCCAGCGCGTCGCGCTCGGGGTCGTCGTCGACAAAATGCACCGGCCGCCCCATCACCACCCGCGTGGGTGCCGCGCCCAGGGCCTGCGTGGCGCGATCGCGCAGCGTGGCCAGGAAGGTGGCAATGATGTCCTGAAAGCTCACCTGCCGGTTGTTGACGACGGTCGTCTCCAGCAGCAGCGGGCTGCCCAGCAGGCTCTTGAGCGAGCGCATCAGCCGTCCTTCGGCGCCTTCCAGGTACTGCGTCACGGCGTCGCGCCCGAAATGGGTGCTGAGGTCTTCGCTGTTGTAGAACACGGCCGTGGGCATGGCGGTGGCCTGGCCCTCCAGCGGGATCAGGCGCGCTGTGCCATGTGTGTCGGCCCAGGCGATGGCCGAATTGGAGGTGCCGAAGTCAATGCCGAGAGTGCCCTGGAGTGAAAGTGTCATGAAAAAGAAAACGTGATGGCCAAGGCCCGGAACTTGAAGTGCTTGCAAGCCATGCAAGCCGACGAGGACGGGCGATTGTGCCACCGCAGGCGGCGCCCTCTGCCACCCGCACCCGCACGCAGCCCCAAAAGAAAACCCGCCCGGGCCTGCGCCAGAGCGGGTTTTCTTTTTTCAGGCATCCAACAGGCCTCTGGCCCCTATTGAATATGCGCCTCAAGCTATCAATTTGATAGCAACGTGCACAACACCAAAGGAGCACCCCGCCTGAGCCAGCCTTCAGCTGGCCACGCTCAGCGCTTGTCCGCCAGGAACGCCAGCACCGCAGCGTGGAAGCGCTCGGGCGCCTCCAGGTGCGGCACGTGGCCCACGTTGTCGAACTCCACCAGCTTGGCGCCGGGAATGCGCTTCTGTGTGTCCTTGCCCAGTTGCGGGAAATAACCCAGGTTCTTCACTGCTTCCGGCGGTGCGAAGCGGCGGCCGAAGACTGTGCGGTCAAGCTGGCCAATGGCCAGCAGCACCGGCACCTGCAGCTTGGGCAGTTCGTTGTAGGTTGGGCCCTCATAGATCATCTGGTAGGTCAGCGCCGAAACGTGGGCCACGCGCGGGTACTCGGCACTGCGCTGCATGCGGGCGAACTGCTCGACGAAGCGCTCGAACTCCGGCCGGTAGTTGTCCTTGAAGTAGCTCTTGATGAAGGCACGGTAGCTCGTGGTGGTCTGCGCCATTTCCAGCTTCAGCAGGTTGGCGGTCTGCTGCGGCGGGATGCTCGGCACGTAGTCTTCCAGGCCCAGCGGGTTCTCCAGCACCAGGGCCGAAACGCGCTGCGGGTAACGACGCGAGAAATGCACGCCCAGCATGCCGCCCATGCTGTTGGCCACAATGGCCACGCGCTCCACCTTCAGGTGGTCGAGCAGGCGCACGGTGTTGTCAGCCAGCATGGCGAAGGTGTAACGCATCTCGGGCTTGGCCGATCTGCCAAAGCCGATCTGGTCCGGCGCGATCACGCGGTAGCCCTGCTCGGACAGCGCGCGCAGCGTGTTGGCCCAGTACTCGGCGCCAAAGTTCTTGCCGTGGAACAGCACCACGGTCTTGCCATTGGGATTGGCGGGCTGCACGTCCATGTAAGCCATGCGCAGCAGGCGGCCTTCGTGCTCGAACTGCAGCATCTGCACCGGGTAGGGATAGACCCAGCCTTCCATCGCCGCGCCCAGCGGTTCGGTGTTGTCGTAGGTCGGCGCTGCCACCTGAACGGCGGGGGCAGCGGCCGCTGGTGCCGACGGCGCCTGCGTGGTGGCACAGCCGGCCAGCAAGGCAGCGACCGACAGCAGCATGGTGGGGCGTAGCAAGCGAGTGTTCATTGTCTCTCTCGTTGTGAATCAAAGCGGCCCAGTCTAGCGCAGCCCCCTGGCTGATTTCAGACCGTGTTCCTCCGCAAAATTACGGATGGGAGTAACCCGAACACCACCCCTCCGCCCTGGCCCATCGCCCACGCGTCACGCACCGGTTGTCGATCAAGCGCCAGATGCCTGCACGCAGAGTGTGGACATGCGCACGGCACCGCAAGCAGGCAGAGAATGCAGATACCGGGGAGAGTTCAGGGCGCGGCTTCCCGCCGTCTTGATTCAGCGCCTAACAACTGCACAGGAGATGGATGTGAAAAAAATACTGACAACGATGGCGACCTGTCTTTTACTCGTCGGTTCGGCTTGGGCCCAGCCCTACGGCATGGGCCCCGGGATGATGGGAGGCTATGGCGGCGGCATGGGTATGGGCCCGGGCATGATGGGCGGTTATGGCCAAGGCGGCTACGGCATGGGTCCCGGCATGATGGGCGGTTATGCCGGGCGCGGCGACTACTGGGGGCTCGACCTCAGCGCGGATCAGCGCAAGAAGATCGACCAGATCCAGGAGGAAACCGCCAAGGCGCACTGGCAGCTCATGGGCAACATGCAGCAGCAAGGCTTCCACATGAACAACATGTTCGGCCCCGGCGGGCTGGACGAGACGGAGGCGCGCAAGGCGTTCAACACCATGGTGGACGCGCAGAAGGAAATGTTCGAGTCATCCCTGAAGGCGCGCAAACGGATCGACGCCATTCTGACCAACGAACAGAAAGAGCAGCTGCGTCGCAAGTGGGGGCGCTAGCGCCCCATCAGCGCGCGCACGTGCGCGGCGGTGCCACTGGCCAGACCTTCCAGGCTGTAGCCGCCTTCCAGCACCGACACCACGCGGCCGCCGGCCGTTTCGTCGGCCACCTGCAGCAACTCGCGTGTGATCCAGTGGTAGTCGTCGTCGGTGAACTTCAGCCCGCCCAGCGGGTCCAGGTGGTGGGCGTCGAAACCGGCCGAGATGATGAGCAGCTCGGGCGCGAACTCACGCAGCGCGGGCAGCAGCACGTCTGACATGGCCGCGCGAAACGCGGCCGAGCCGGTGCCCCGGGGGAACGGCACGTTGACGATGTTGTGGGCCACGCCCGTCTCATGGCGTGCGCCGGTACCGGGGTAAAACTGGCCCTGGTGGCAGGAGCCGTAGAACAGGTCCGGGTCGTCATAGAAACTGTTCTGCGTGCCGTTGCCGTGGTGCACGTCAAAGTCCACCACCGCCACACGCTGCAGGCCGTGCTGCTGGCGCGCATGCAACGCGGCAATGGCCGCCTGGTTGAAGACGCAAAAACCCATGGCCTCCCCTGCTTCGGCATGGTGGCCGCAGGGGCGCGTGGCGCAGAACACGTTCTTCGCCGCCTGCTTCACCACATCGTCCACCCCGGCACAGGCCGCGCCCACACAGCGCATCACCGCCTCCAGCGAGCCGGGCGACAGGATGGTGTCGCCTGCGTCCAGCGCACGGTAGCCACTGATGGGCGACGCGGCCTGCACCGTCTCCACGTAGTCAGGCGTGTGGATGTGCAGCACCTGCTCGAAAGTGCCCAGCGGCGCATCGCGCCAGACAGCGTCGGCGAACTCCGGTGCCTTCAGGGCCGCCAGCACGGCTTCCAGCCGCTCGGGCGACTCCGGGTGGTGCGGGCCGGGGCGGTGGTCGAAACAGGCTTCGTGGGTGTAGATCAGGGTGCTCATGTCTCTTATGTCTCTGTGAGTTATTTGGAGCAAAGCTTAGGCGCGGCGTGTGCCGATCGACCTGTCTAAGCGGATTGAAATAGTACCCGTTTGGGTGTGCAAATCGCAACGTCTTGGTGGCGACTGAATCACGAACGACAAATACACTATGGAATCCATCTGAAAAATAGGAAATTGGCATGACTGCTGTCACACGAATTGTTCTGATCGCACTGTTTTTGACATTGACCGGCTGCGCCTCTGGGCCAAGGCAAACGGAAAAAAAATTGCCCGGCCAAGCCTGTATCGATGACGACGCCAGCTATGCAAACCGCGGGTTTACGCCCACACAAGGCAGCCTGAGTTTTCAGGCAATCAACGACACGCCCATTCGAGACCTACCTTTGTGTCTTGCTCCGGGAAAGCACAAGATCAAACTCAACGTTCAGACCGACTTCAGAAAAATGGATGGTGTTGTCGAACTGGAACTCAAGCCCGATGTGTCGTACTGGCTTCGTGCAAAGCTGAATGGTTCCTTCGGCTTTGGCAATGCATTTGATTTTCAGTTGATCGATGTAACGGACAACAAGCGGGTCGTTGTGAGTGAGTTTTCTGTTCCCGCAGAAGTACAAACCTTCGAGTTCGTCTACTTGCCGGGTGGTGCGGTTCCAATTCTTCTTATTCGTCAGAAATAGGAATGCCCCTTTAACGTGGCATCCCGACATCGCTGAAAACAAGCCAGCGCTGATAAAAGGACTGAACTTTTCATTAACTTGCAGGAAACCGCCCTCTCCCGTGTATGGCCGATCTCGGCCACTACCGGTCGTTCAAGATCTCTCCACAAAGCTGCCGTCTATCACCCATTGGGGGGGGGTAGGCGCCGCGTGACGCCCAAGATACGATGATGTGGTGTTTGTTGCTATATTTAGTAGAGCAAACTACTCAATTAGGATGGGCATAAATGCCAACTTTTGTGCCTAAACTTGCCAAGTTATACCGCAGCACTTTGCGGTCTACATTACGTTGTTCCGCATGAATATTGCCGCCCGAATTCTCTGCTGCCTTGCAATGGCTGCGCTGGTTTCAGCCGCCGCGGCCAATGAGTATCCGGAAGGGAAGCAGAAGTGGTTGGTTCTTGAACGGCAAGGCGCGAGGTTTCCCGAGATAGTCACAGTATTGGCAACCCTCCCTGCACCAGAGGTGCGGGCTAAGTTCCCGGTTCTTCTGCAAGTGTCTTGGGGCTACGCCCCGCTTGCGAATGGGTTGCCCACGGAGGAAGAGATCGTTCGTGGGCGAGATCTGTATGCCAACTTGGACCGCATTTTTGGACAGGGCGGCATATATGCAATGAGCCGAACGGGTGCCGGTGGCCGAACGATGTACTACTACGTTGCGAATTCTGGGTCTAATGCGGAAGCACTGCGCCAGTACTTTGACTCCTTGTCGCCAATCTCAGTGAAGGTGACGAAACACAGCGACCCTGAGTGGAATTCCGTTCGCGAGGTACTCAATGGGGTCAATTAGCACTCAGCACAACATGTCAATCGACACAGACCCACAACAGCGGAAGGCGGTTTCGCCGCTTGTGTTGGTGGTCCTGTCATCTTCACGTTAGGCCGGTTCACATCGCAATGATCGACGCTCAAACTCTTGCGAATAGGTTCTGTGCCGGAGAGAACGTCTACGACGTCGACGCAAGCACGTGGAAGAGCGCCTTTCAATACATCGACTGTAACCTCGGAAACATCGCTTTTAATCGCAGCGGGGTTCACCTCCTCTGGACTGAAAGCGGGGGACACCTGAGAAACAAAATCCGAGACGACTCCTTAATAGCGAGGATTCTCCGAAAGGCACTTCCTGGCTATCAAGGCCCCGGATTGCATCTCTATCGTGGTGAGTGCCAGTTCCTCTATCAGCAAGGTCAAATTGGCTTTTGTTGGAGTCCCAAAGTCGAGGTTGCCGAACTGTTCGCCCAAGGTGTCAACGCCGTAGAGTCGGGCGGAGTATTGCTAAGAGCATTTGCCCCGCCAGAAGCGGTGCTTGCTGGTCCCAACGATCACAGTTCCACTCAACTGGAAGAGTTTGAGTACACATGCGATCCTGCCTTTCTTGTTCGCATTGAAGCTGTGCAAATCTTCCCAAAGATTGGAGGCGAATGAACACTCGGCTCTGCAGGCCTAGTCTTCCGTCGAACCGACGTCTTGCAACAAGCTTCGCTTGCTTCCAGTCACCGCTCGTGCCAAACGTTGAACGTCCGTTTTCTTGACTGACGATCGTCCGCAACGGGTCGAAAGCAGTCACAGTACATAAACCTCAGAACGTTCACCCCTTTGCTTACGCAAGAAGATCTCCTCTTTTCCGCTTCAGTCAGCCAGCCAGCCACTCAGAACTTAATGAAGCTGAGCGGCCGAGACGCTCTGAAATCCGTGAGGTAAGCTAGTCCGTGCAGACCCGTGCACGCCTGCCCTTCCCCATGCCCAACGTTGCCTTCCGAAACTCCCTCCGCCTGCTCGGCACGCGGCGCTTTGGCACCTTCTGGTTTGCCAGTCTGCTGGCCAACATCGGCACCTGGGCGCAGCAAGTGGCGCAGCCGTGGCTGATGCTGAGCCTGGGCGCATCGCCCTTCCTGCTCGGGCTCGATGCCTTTGCCCTGGGCGCTCCGGTGCTGCTGCTGATCCTGGTGGGCGGCGCGCTGGCCGACCATGGGGACCGCCGGCGCATCATCGCCGTCTTCCAGTCCATCCAGATGCTGTGCCCAGTGTTGCTGGTGGTACTGCTCGTGCTGGGGATGGTGCAGCCCTGGATGGTGATCGTGCTCTCGCTCGTCGTGGGCATCACCGATGCACTGTCGATGCCGTCCTTCCAGTCGATCGTGCCCTCCATCGTCGAGCGCGAACAGATCCCGTCGGGCATTGCCTTGAACACCACCCAGTTCAACCTCTCGCGCATTTTGGGGCCGGCGGTGGCCGGGGTGCTGATGGCCAGCGTGGGCCTGGCCGGGGCGTTCGCGGTGAGCGCGGCGTCGTATGTTCCGTTCATCCTGGTGGCCTTGTGGATCCTGCCACGCAGCACGACCGCACCCGCCGGCACCGGCGGGATCGACCGGCACAAGCTGAAAGCCGGTGTGCGCGAGGTGTTGCACGAACCGGGGCTGCGCGGCGCGCTGCTCACGGTCTTTCTGACCTCCTTGCTCAGTGCACCACTCATCACCTTCGCCCCGGTCCTGGTGAAGGATGTGTTCCAAGGCAGTGCGGGCCAGTTCAGTACGGCGCTAGGCGCGTTTGGTGTGGGCGGCCTGATTGGGGCGACCGGTTTGCTGGCCGTCAATCCGCTGCATGACCGGCGCCCGTTCAGCACCTGGTTTGCAGCGGGTTACGGCGCCATTGTGGTGTTGGCCGCGCTTAACCCCTGGACCTGGGGACTACCTGCGCTGATGGTGCTGGCCGGCATTGCGATGACGGTCAGCAACGCCTCGGCCAATGCACTGCTGCAATCGAGCGCGCCTGAGCGCATACGCGGCCAGACGGTCAGCCTGTTCATGCTCTCCATGCGCGGCGGCATGGCGCTGGGCAGCCTGGTGACAGGCATCACGGTGCACCTGCTGGGTGTGCGGGAAGCCCTGCTGCTCAATGGCGTCATCGCCCTACTGGCGCATCTGGCCGTCGGGCGTGTCTGGCTGAAGGTGCCCCTGCGCCCATAGCGCCATCCGTGATGGCGGGCGTCTTGGCGCCTGGGGCTCAGCGTTCGATCAAGGCACCATCGCGCGTCAATTGCGTTTGCAGGCGGGCCACATTCAGTTGCTGCATGGCTTGCCCCCCTGCCATGGCAGCCGCCGTACCCGCCGCCTGCCCCATGACGAAACAACCACCACTGGCGCGCGCGGCCGATTGGCCTTCGTGCGTCATCGATGCACAGCGGCCAGCCACCAGCAGGTTGCTGACGGCTTGCGGCACCAGCATGCGCCACGGAAGATCGTTGTAGCTGCGCTCGGCATCGCGCGGGAAACCCCAGTCGATGCGGCCGTCCTGGTGCAATTCCATGGGCCAGGCGTTGATGCCGATGCTGTCATCAAACCGTGCCGACCCCAGAATGTCTTCCCCGGTCAGTGCGTATAGCCCTTCGATGCGCCGCGTCTCGCGGATGCCTACTTGCGGTGCGATTTCCACGATTTGCGCTTTTGAAAAGCCAGGAATCTGCTCACGCAGGAATTCAAAGTAATTGACGGTTTGACGCCGGCCCTCCAGCTCGCCCGCGCTCAACTCCCGCGCATCCACGCCGTTCATGGCGCGCCCTTGGGAATTTTTTACCTGCGTCACATTGGCGCGCCATTCGGTTGGGTTGATTTGCGGCCGGATGATGGCCCCAATCCGGGGAAAGGCGTAACGACCAGGAAACGCCGCTTGCGCGCGCGCCATGTACTCGTTGATTGCACTGAATTCACCGATGGCGGCCAGCGCGGCGGGTGCGTCCACATGGCCGACGCGGAACATGGTGGTCGGAAACAAGCCGCTGCCATGGCCATCGCCCACCTCATAGGGCACCCCGGCGAAAGCGGCCACATCGGCGTCGCCCGAGCAATCGATGAAGACCTGGCCGCGTATCGCCTGACGCCCGGATTTGGTTTCCACCACCAGCGCTTCGATGCGGTCTGCACTCTTCAAGACGGATGCCGCATAGGCATGAAAAAGAATCTCAACGCCAGCGGCCAGCAGCAACTGATCGGCGGCACACTTGTAGATGGAGGTGTCATAGGAGCGCACGCGGATGCGCCCTTGCATGCCGTCCTGCGGCTTGTTCAAGCCGCCCAAGGCCTCCATGCGTGCCAGAAGGTCATTGACCACGCCGTGCACGAGCTGCTGCATTTCGCCATGGCGGCGTCCGTAAAGACCGGCGAAGTTGGTCACCCCGCCCGCTGTGCCCATGCCGCCCAGAAAACCATAGCGCTCCACCAGCAGCGTGCGGGCGCCATGGCGTGCCGCGCTCACCGCAGCGGCCAAGCCGGCCGGCCCACCGCCTACCACCACCACGTCGTATTCGCCGTAAACGGGCAGCGTGCGGCTGGGTTCCTGCATTGTGGGTTGGCCGCTCATTCGATCTTGATCCTGCGGCTGGTGATGATGTTCTGCATGATCTTCGCCTCGTCCTGGACGCGCGACTTCAGTGCCACGGCCGAGGCCGTGGCCGGCGCCTGCCAGCCCTGGCTGAACAGCTTCTGGCGCACGCCAGCGTCCTGTAACACAGCTGGCAGCACGCTGGCCAGCCGGTCCTGTGCCGCCTTGCTGAGCTTGGCCGGGCCCACCAGCGCCGTCCACACCTCCAGTTGAAAGTCTTTCACGCCGGCGTCGCTCAGCGGCGGAATATCCGGCGCCAACGTGCTGCGGCTACTGGTGACGCCAATGGCCTTGAGCTTGCCGGCCTTGATCTGCGGCTGCGCAATGCCGGGCGGCATGAGCGCCATCTCGATCTGCTTGCCCAGCAGGCCCGTCACGACAAAGGGGTTGCCCTGGTAAGGCACGTGCACCGCGGCCAAGCCGGGCACACGGGCCTTCAGCAACTCCATGCCCAGGTGCGCCACCGAACCGGTGCCAACCGAGCCGTAGTTCCACTTGTCACCGGCCGCGGCCGCCGTATCGAAGAAGGCTTTGCCGCCGGGTGCATCGGGCTGCGCCACCAGCACCAGCGGCGCCGTGCCGACCAAAGTCAGAAAGGTGAAGTCGCGCGCCGGGTCATACGGCAACTGGGGGAACAGCATCTTGGCCGAGGTCAGGTTGCCGTTGATGACGATGCCCAGCGTGTGGTCGTCCGTCGCCTTGGCGATCTGGGCGGTGGCGATGTTGCCGGAAGAACCCACCTTGTTCTCGACGATCACCGGCTGCCCCAGCGCCTTGGACAACGGCTCGGCAATGGCACGCGCCGCGCCGTCCGGTGTGGAGCCGCCGGGGAAACCCACCAGCAGGTGCACCGGCTTGCTCGGCCAGGTTTCGGCCAAGGCGTGCGGCGTGCTGGCAAGCAAGCCGAGCAAGGCCAGGGCGCCGAGCCAGGCACGTTTTTGCAGATGGACAGGCATGGAAATCTCCTTGTTCACTCAACGGGTGGTTCTTGCTACGGAAAGCCGCCACGGGGCAGCGAACGCAAGATTAATCGCAGACCACTATTGCGTCCATCGCATAATCAAAATAAACATCAGCAGGAATTTGAATAATGGACATGCGGCTGCTAACCATCTTCGACGAGATCTACAAAACCAAGAGCGTCACCCGTGCAGGGCAGAACCTGGACCTGCCCCAGACCTCCGTCAGCCTGGCCCTGGGCCGCCTGCGCCACCAGTTCAACGACCCGCTGTTCGTGCGCACCTCCAAGGGCATGGAGCCCACCCCGCATGCCAAGGAGCTGGTCAAGCCGCTGCGCCAGGCCTTGCAGATCCTGCAGGCCGCCACGCGGCAACAGGTGGTGTTCGAGCCGGCACGTTCGGAACGGGAGTTCCGCATCAGCATGACGGACTTCAGTCACCTGGAGTTCCTGCCCTCGCTGATCAACCGCGTCAACGAGCTGGCACCATCCGTGCAGATTGAAATTCTGCGAATCACACCGGACACAGCAAGCCTGCTGGAGTCCGGCGACTCGGATCTGGCGGTGGGCTTCATGCCGGAACTGGACGCCGGCTTCTTCCAGCAGAACCTGTTCCAGCAGAACTTCGCCTGCGTCGTGCGCAAGACGCACCCGCGCATTGGTGCGCGCATGACAGAAAACCTCTACAAGCGCGAGAGCCACGTCGTCGTCACCGCCGCAGGCACCGGGCAGGACCTGGTGGAGAAGACGCTCGTGCGCAAGGGCATCCAGCGCAAGATCGCCCTCTCCCTGCCCACCCTGCCGGGCCTGGGAAATCTATTGGCCAATACGGACCTGGTGGCCACCGTGCCCCTGCGCGTGGCCCAGACGCTGGTGCGCATTGCGCAGGTGAAGCTGCTGGCGCCACCCATCGCCTTCCCGAGCTTCATGATCAAGCAGCACTGGCACGAAAGGTACCAACACGATCCGGCCAATCGGTGGCTCAGGTTCCAGATCGCGGATCTGTTCCAGGAATGAAGGCCGGCGCCCGACCTAGAGAGAACCCTATAGACGGGCTCCAGAGAGTCTTCCTAGAATGATTCATATCGATTCATTAAAGACACCATGGCAAACATCACCTGGAAAGAAACACCCAGCATCTGGACGGCACAGCTCGATGGCGTGCCGGTCTGTTCCTTGAAAGGCAAGGACATCGGTGGCTGGGCGGCCAGTTGGCTTGACGACCGGCTGTGGGCACCGCCCGCGCATCTGCCCAAAGCGACGCCACAACCCACGCGATTTTTCACCGACCTGACAGAAGCCAAGACGGCGGTGGAATTGGCGCTGCAGGCCTGAACGCTTGCTTCGGCCTCAGTCACTCAGGTAGCAAAAACCCGCCGCTGGCGTGTGCCGGCGGCGGGTTCTTTTTTGCATCCAACAGGGCTCCAGCCCTTGAATAGAAAGAGCGAGAAGCTACTGAATTGATAGCAATTCGCGCCCTTTGAGTGGCCGCTGGGCTCAGGCCTTTTCGAAGCTGAACTGCCCCGGGTTCTTGATCGGGTCCACGTCGACGGCGATCACGTCCTTCGGCGCGAACTTGCCTTCCAGCAGCAGTTTGGAGAGCGGGTTCTCGATGCGCTGCTGAATGGCGCGCTTCAACGGGCGGGCACCGAACACCGGGTCGAAGCCGACCTTGGCCAGTTCGGCCAGCGCCTTGTCCGACACCTGGAGCGCCAGCTCCATCTTGGCCAGCCGGTCCTGCAGCGCCTGCAGCTGGATGCCGGCGATGCTGGTGATGTGTGCAGCGTCGAGTGCGTGGAACACCACCGTTTCGTCGATGCGGTTCAGGAACTCGGGGCGGAAGTGGTTTTTCAGCTCGCCCCACACCGCATCCTTCACGTCCTCGTACGGCTCGCCCACCATGCTCTGGATCAGGTGCGAGCCGATGTTGCTGGTCATCACGATGACGGTGTTCTTGAAGTCCACGGTGCGGCCCTGGCCGTCGGTCAGGCGGCCGTCGTCCAGCACCTGCAGCAGCACGTTGAACACGTCCGGGTGGGCCTTCTCCACTTCGTCGAGCAGCAGCACGCTGTAGGGCTTGCGGCGCACGGCCTCCGTCAGGTAACCACCCTCCTCGTAACCCACGTAGCCGGGCGGCGCGCCGATCAGGCGGGCCACGGAATGCTTCTCCATGAACTCGCTCATGTCGATGCGCACCAGATGGTCCACGCTGTCGAACAGGAAACCGGCCAGCGCCTTGCACAGCTCGGTCTTGCCCACGCCGGTGGGGCCGAGGAAGAGGAAGGAGCCGGTCGGGCGGTTCGGGTCACTCAGGCCCGAACGTGAACGGCGGATGGCGTTGGCCACCGCGCTGATGGCTTCGTCCTGCCCCACCACGCGCTCGTGCAGCTTGGTTTCCATCTGCAAGAGCTTGTCTTTCTCGCCCTGCATCATCTTGGCCACGGGGATGCCAGTGGCACGGCTCACCACCTCGGCAATCTCTTCCGCGCCCACTTGCGTGCGCAGCAGCTTGTTGCCGCCAGCAGCGCCCTCACCCGCAGCCTCCTTGGCCTGGGCTTCCTTGAGACGTTTTTCCAGCTCGGGCAGCTTGCCGTACTGCAACTCGGACACCTTGGCCAGGTCGCCCTTGCGCGTGAGTTCCGTGATCTGCGCCTTGACCTTCTCGATCTCTTCGCGCACGTGCTGGCTGCCCTGGGCCTGGGCCTTCTCGGCCTTCCAGATCTCGTCGTAGTCGGCAATTTCCTTCTGCAGCTGGTCGATCTCTTCCTGGATCAGCGCCAAGCGCTTTTGCGAGGCCTCATCGGTTTCCTTCTTCATGGCCTCGCGCTCGATCTGCAGCTGGATCAGCCGGCGGTCGAGCTTGTCCATGACTTCAGGCTTGGAGTCGATCTCAATCTTGATCTTGGCCGCGGCCTCGTCGATCAGGTCGATCGCCTTGTCGGGCAGGAAGCGGTCGGTGATGTAACGGTGGGACAGCTCGGCCGCGGCCACGATGGCCGGGTCGGTAATGTCCACGCCGTGGTGCACTTCGTATTTCTCTTGCAGGCCGCGCAGGATGGCGATGGTCTGCTCCACGGTGGGCTCGCCCACCAGCACCTTCTGGAAGCGGCGCTCCAGCGCGGCATCCTTCTCGATGTACTTGCGGTATTCGTCCAGCGTGGTGGCGCCGATGCAGTGCAGCTCGCCGCGCGCCAGTGCGGGCTTGAGCATGTTGCCGGCGTCAATGGCGCCTTCGGCCTTGCCGGCGCCCACCATGGTGTGCAGCTCGTCGATGAAAAGAATGATGCGGCCTTCGTCCTGCGCCACTTCCTTCAGCACGGACTTCAGTCGCTCCTCGAACTCGCCGCGGTACTTGGCGCCGGCCAAGAGGCCCGCCATGTCCAGCACCAGCACGCGCTTGTCGCGCAGGGTTTCGGGCACCTCGCCGTTGACGATGCGCTGGGCCAGACCTTCGACGATGGCGGTTTTGCCGACGCCGGGCTCACCAATGAGCACCGGGTTGTTCTTGCTGCGGCGCTGCAGCACCTGGATGGCGCGGCGGATTTCGTCGTCGCGGCCGATCACCGGGTCGAGCTTGCCGGAACGGGCGCGCTCGGTCAGGTCCAGGGTGTATTTCTTCAGGGCTTCGCGCTGGCCTTCGGCTTCCGGGTTGTCTACACTCTGGCCGCCGCGCACGGCCTCAATGGCGCTTTCCAGCGACTTGCGCGTCAGGCCGTTGGCCTTGGCCTGATGGCCGATGTCACCTTTGTGGTCGGCCACGGCCAGCAGGAACAGCTCGCTGGCGACGTACTGGTCACCGCGCTTGATGGCTTCCTTCTCAGCCGCCTGCAACAGGATGCCCATGTCGCGGCTGATCTGCACTTGCTCCTGGCCTTCCACCTGCGGCAGTTTCTTCACCGCGGCCTCGGCGGCGGTCGTCAGGCCGTTCACATTGACGCCCGCGCGCTGCAGTAAAGCCTTGGGGCCGTCCTGCTGGCGCAGCATGGCCACCAGCAGGTGGGCCGGCTCGATGTAGGCGTGGTCGTTGCCCAGGGCCAGGGTTTGTGCCTCGCCCAGGGCTTCCTGGAATTTGGTGGTCAGTTTGTCTACTCGCATGAAATCCTCCGATTGCATCGCAGCTTTGGGTGCCTGCCCTGAATTTCAAGGGATGGGACCGAAAACGTTCTTGACGAACATCAAATCAGCGTTGATCGGCTGGTTCGGGACCGATTCAGCTGGCGCCTCGCCAGTAGCTTGGCACGCCGGGCGCTTGGGGAGATCCGTTCTCCGGCGCACGCTCGCGGGCCCAAGTGGTAGGCGCGCGCCCATCATCGCATCAAGACGGTACCCGCAAGCAGAAAGATGGGCCACCGCGAATGGCGCCTGCGCCCGGACGTCCCCAAGCACCCGACTCATGCCAGCCGTGTTGGAGCACTAATGAAATTCGGACTTCCGTGGCACACCCGCCAAGCGGTTCAAGCCGTGTGAGTGGGCGTACCCAGACGCAGGCGCCATTCGCGGTCGCCCATTGGTTGACGTGTCACACGCGGTGTTGATGCAGAGATGGTGAAGCGCCGGAGTCATCCGCCCGCGAGCGTGCGCCGGAGTCTGGGTATCCCGCTCACCCGGCGTGCCAGCCAGGCCCGAGTGGCGCCAGCCAGGAAATCAGCCCGCCGTATTGGAAGAAGAAATGCCCCACTTGGCCAGCGCCTTGTCGTCGCTGACGCGGGCATCGACCCAGCGCGCGCCCTCGGGCGTCTGTTCCTTCTTCCAGAACGGCGCCTGGGTCTTGAGGTAGTCCATCAGGAACTCGCAGGCCTGAAAGCTCTCGCCGCGGTGCGCCGAGGTCACGGCCACCAGCACGATCTGATCCAGCGGCTGCAGCGGGCCGACGCGGTGGATGACGCGTGCGGCGTAGATGTCGAAGCGTTTGAAGGCGGCATCGATCATGTCCTCGATCGATTTCTCCGTCATGCCCGGGTAGTGCTCCAGCTCCATGGCACTGACCGCGCTGCCATCGTTGCGATCGCGTACGGTGCCAATGAAGCTGCAGACGGCACCAACGCGCTTGTCCTGCGCCCGCAAGGCCGCGATCTCGGCGTTGACGTCGAAGTCTGCTGTCTGGATCGAGACGCGGTTGGCCATGTCAGCCTCCGGTGACGGGGGGGAAGAAGGCGACTTCGGAACCTTCGCTCAAAGGCGTCGCCTCATCGCTCATCACCTGGTTGAGCGCCACGCGCACCGCACGGCCGCGCGCCAAGCTCTCGGCATGGGCGCCACCGCGGGCGATCAGTTCGTCCCGCAACGCGCCCAGCGTAGCGGCCGTGGTGTCGAGCGGTTCGCTGCCGGTGCCAATGCTCTCGCGGATGGAGGCGAAGTATTTGACGTTGACCTTCATCCCATCAACTCCGCAAAGGACATGAATTGCACGGTGTCACCTTTGGCAATGGTCTGGCCGGCCGGGTTGTCCACCACGCCGTCGCCCCAGACGGCCGAGGTCAGCACGCCCGAGCTCTGGTTGGGGAACAGCTCCAGGCCACCGGCGGCATTGCGGCGCACGCGCAGGAACTCGCGGCGCTTGTCGGCGCGCGGCCAGTCGAAATGCGCCGGCAGCGCCACGCTCACGGGCGCCACGTTTGCCACACCCTGCAGTTTGAGCAGGAAGGGCCGCACCAGCACCAGGAAGGTGATGAAACTCGATACCGGGTTGCCCGGCAGGCCGGCGAAGTGGCAGGCGTCCTGCGCACTGCGGTTGGCGCCACGGTAAATCTTGCCGTACGCAAACGGTTTGCCGGGCTTGATGGCGATCTGCCAGAGGTCGAGTTCGCCCAACTGCTGCACGGCCGGCTTGATGTGGTCTTCCTCGCCCACCGAAACGCCGCCGCTGGTAAGAATCAAATCGTGCTGCTGCGCGGCGTCGCGCAGGGCGTCGAGCGTGGCGTCGCGCTGGTCGGGCACGATGCCGTAGTCGGTGACGTCGCAGCCCAGGCGCTGCAGCAGCGCGCGCAGGAAGAAACGGTTGGAGTTGTAGATGGCGCCGGGCGGCATGTGCTCGGGCGCGATGTCGCCCGGCATCACCAGCTCGTCGCCGGTGGAGAACAGCGCCACGCGCGGGCGGCGCACCACCGGCAGCGTGCTCATGCCGATACTGGCCGTCAGACCTAATGAAGACGGCGCCAGGCGCTCCCCTTTTGATAGCACCACGGCACCACGCGTGACGTCCTCGCCAGCGCGGCGGATCCACTGGCCTGGTTTCGGCACGGCATTGACGCGCACACTGCCTTCGCCCACCGCCTCGCACTCTTCCTGCATGACGATGGCGTCGGCCCCCGCCGGCACCGGCGCGCCGGTGAAGATGCGCGCCACGCTGCCGGGCTGCAGCGGCGCACCGCTGGCACCGGCCGGGATGCGCTGCGACACCGGCAGCACCACGCCGGCCTCGCGCACATCGGCGCAGCGCACGGCATAACCGTCCATCGAGCTGTTGTCCTGTGGCGGCACGTGCAGCGCGGAGGCGATGTCGCGCGCCAGCACACGGCCGTCGCCGTCGAAAGTGCTGATGTCTTCAATGCCAGCCAGCGGCTGGGCATGGGCCAGCAGCTCGGCCAGGGCCTCGTCCAGCGCTTTCAAGGGAGGGCGTGGGGCGTTCATACGGCGTACAACTCGGGACTGTAGTCAAAGCGTTCGGCGTGCTGGATCAGCCAGTCGGCGACGGCTTCGGCATCGTTGAGGTCGAGCACGTCGAGCACGGTGGGTTGCGGCAACTGGTCGGGCGAGTCGGTGGTGATGGCGGCGATGAAGTCGTCGTCCGGGTAACGCACTGGCTTGGCCGTGGACGCACGCCAGACTTCGATCTTGAGCAGGTCGCTGTTCTTGTAGCCCTCGACCAGCACCCAGTCGACGCTGTCATCCAGCTCGGCAATCAACTGGTGCACCGAAAGCTCGGTCGGCTGCTCGAACTCACGCATCAAGGCCATGCGCCGGTCGGAGGCGATCACCACCTCGAAGGCACCGGCCTCGCGGTGGCGCCAGCTGTCCTTGCCCGGGTGGTCGATGTCGAAGCTGTGGTGCGCGTGCTTGACCACGGAAACCCGCTGCCCGCGCAGCTTGAGTTCGGGAATCAGGCGCTCGACCAGCGTGGTCTTGCCCGAGCCGGAATAGCCGGCAAAGCCGATGACCTTCATGCGGCCACCTTCAGAACGCTACGTTTTTGATAGCTGGTCACGCTTATTCCTGAAGGGCAAAAGCCCGATTTCATTTGCAATTGGCAACGATGTAGGCCTTGACGGCCTGCACGTCGGCCTCAAGCACTGTCACGCGCTTGGGCAGTTGCTCGATACCCTCGAACTTGGCCGGCCGGTCCGGCTCGCGCCCCAGCGCCTCGACGATGGTGGCGGCGAACTTGATCGGCAGCGCCGTCTCCAGCACGATCATCGGCACGCCGGCGCTGAGGTGCTCGCGCGCCACCTTCAGGCCGTCCGCGGTGTGGGTGTCGATCATGCCGCCGAAACGCTCGAACGTGTCCTTGATGGTAGCCAGTCGGTTGGCATGGGTACTCTTGCCGCTGGAAAAACCATAACGCTGGTGCGCCTGGGCGAAGGCCGGGTCCTGGCTCAGGTCGAACTGGCCGGTTTTGCCCAACTGCTCACCGAACAAGGCCTTGGTCTTGGCGCCGTCGCGGCCCAGCAGGTCGAACACGAAGCGCTCGAAGTTCGAGGCCTTGGAGATGTCCATGGACGGGCTGGAGGTCTCGTGCGTGTCGGCACTGCCGCGCACGCGGTAGACGCCGGTGCGGAAGAACTCGTCGAGCACGTCGTTCTCGTTGGTGGCCACCACCAGCTTGTCGATCGGCAGGCCCATCATGCGCGCCACATGACCGGCGCAGACGTTGCCGAAGTTGCCGGACGGCACGGTGAAGCTCACCTTCTCGCTGTTGCTCTTGGTGGCCTGGAAGTAGCCGGCGAAGTAATACACCACCTGCGCCACCAGGCGTGCCCAGTTGATGGAGTTAACGGTACCGATCTTGTACTGGCGCTTGAAATCGAGGTCGTTGGAGACGGCCTTGACGATGTCCTGGCAGTCGTCGAACACGCCCTTGACCGCCAGGTTGTGGATGTTGGCGTCCTGCAGGCTGAACATCTGCGCCTGCTGGAACGGGCTCATGCGGCCGAACGGGCTGGTCATGAAAACGCGCACACCCTGCTTGCCGCGCATGGCGTATTCGGCCGCGCTGCCGGTGTCGCCACTGGTGGCGCCCAGGATATTGAGCTGCTCGCCGCGGCGGGCCAGTTCGTACTCGAACAGGTTGCCCAGCAACTGCATCGCCATGTCCTTGAAGGCCAGGGTCGGGCCGTTGGACAGGGCTTCCAGGTAGAGGCCGTTTTCCAACTGGCGCAGCGGCACGATGGCCTTGCTGCCGAAGACGGCCTCGGTGTAGGTCTTGCGGCAGATGGCGCGCAGGTCGTCGGCCGGGATGTCGTCGATGTAGAGCGACAGGATTTCGAACGCCAAGTCGGCATACGGCAGGTTGCGCCACTTGGTGAGCGTGGTGTCGTCCACCTGCGGGTAGGACTCGGGCAGGTACAGGCCGCCGTCGGGCGCCAGGCCTTCGAGCAGGATTTCACAGAAACGCTTGCGGTCAGCATGACCGCGGGTGCTCAGGTATTTCATCAGGCCAGCTCTTCCTTGCGGATGCGCACGATCGGTGCCAGCACCGTCGGCAGCGCCTGCAGCTTGGCCAGCGCGTCATTCATGGTGCCTTCGCGTGCATCGTGCGTCAGGATGATCAAGTCGGTCTGGGTGGAGCCTTCGCCGCCCACCTCGTCGGCTTCGCGCTGCAACACGGCGTCGATGCTGATGCCGGCCTCGGCCAGGATGCCGGTGACCTTGGCCAGCACGCCGGCCTCGTCAGCCACGCGCAGGCGCAGGTAATAGCTCGTCACCACCTCGCTCATGGGCAACACGGGCAGGTTGTTCATGGCCTGGTCGAGCGTGTTGGGCTGGAAAGCCAGGTGCGGCACGCGGTTGAGCGGGTCGGCCGTGTGCAGGCGAGCGATGTCCACCAAATCGGCGATCACGGCGCTGGCGGTGGGCTCGGAGCCGGCGCCCTTGCCGTAGTACAGCGTGGTGCCGACGGCGTCGCCATTGACCACCACGGCGTTCATGGCGCCCTCGACGTTGGCAATCAGGCGCTTGCTCGGCACCAGGCTCGGGTGCACGCGCAGCTCGATGCCCTTGGCGGTGCGCTTGGTGATGCCCAGCAGCTTGATGCGGTAGCCCAACTGCTCGGCGTAGCGGATGTCCTGCGCGCCCAACTTGGTGATGCCTTCCACATAGGCCTTGTCGAACTGCACCGGGATGCCGAAGGCAATGGCCGACATGATGGTGGCCTTGTGCGCGGCGTCCACGCCCTCGATGTCGAAGGTCGGGTCGGCCTCGGCGTAGCCCAGGCGCTGCGCCTCTTTCAACACAACGTCGAAATCCAGCCCCTTGTCGCGCATCTCGGACAGGATGAAGTTGGTGGTGCCGTTGATGATGCCGGCGATCCACTGGATGCGGTTGGCGGTCAGGCCTTCACGCAGCGCCTTGATGATCGGGATGCCGCCGGCCACCGCAGCCTCGAAGGCCACCATCACGCCCTTGGCGGAGGCGGCGGCGAAGATCTCGGTACCGTGCACGGCCAGCAGCGCCTTGTTGGCGGTGACCACGTGCTTGCCAGCGGCAATGGCTTCCATCACCAGCTGCTTGGCGATACCGTAGCCGCCGATGAGTTCGACCACGATGTCGATCTCGGGGTTGGCAATGATGGCGCGCGCGTCGTTCACCACCTTCACGTCCGGGCCGACGACGCTCTGGGCGCGGGCCACATCGAGGTCGGCGACCATCGTGATCTCGATGCCGCGACCGGCGCGGCGCTTGATTTCTTCCTGGTTGCGCTTGAGCACATGGAAGGTGCCCGAACCCACGGTACCAATGCCCAACAGGCCTACTTGTATTGCTTTCATCTTTGACTCAGTTCATGGCGCGGTCGCGCCGTCTTCAAAATTAGGTGCGCGCGTGGCGCTTTCGGTAGTTCTCAAGGAATTTGGCAACGCGGCCAATGGCCTCGCGCAAATCGTCTTCATACGGCAGGAACACGATGCGGAAGTGATCCGGCTTGGGCCAGTTGAAGCCGCTGCCCTGCACCAGCATCACGCGGGTCTCGCGCAACAGTTCAAGGAAGAACTGGCGGTCGTCCTCGATCGGGTAGACCTTGGGGTCCAGCCGGGGAAACATGTACAGCGACGCCTTGGGTTTGACACACGTCACCCCCGGAATGGCCGTGATGAGTTCGTACGCCAGATCGCGCTGGCGGCGCAGCCGTCCGCCCTCCTTCACCAGGTCGTTGATGCTCTGGTAGCCCCCCAGCGCCGTCTGCACCGCCCATTGTCCCGGGACATTGGCACACAGTCGCATGTTGGCCAGCATGTTCAGGCCTTCGATGTAGTCCTGTGCGCCCCGTTTGTCGCCCGAGATCACCATCCAGCCGGCCCGGTAACCGCAGGAACGGTAGGACTTGCTGAGGGAATTGAAGGTCAGCGTCAGCACGTCTTCCGAGAGACTGCCCAGCGCAACATGGTGCTCGCCGTCGTAGAGCACCTTGTCATACACCTCGTCAGCCAGGATCACCAGGCCATGTTCACGCGCGATGTCGACAATGCCCTTGAGCAGTTCTTCGGAATACAGGGCACCGGTCGGGTTGTTCGGGTTGATGACCACGATGCCCTTGGTGCGCGGCGTGATCTTGCTGCGGATGTCGTTCAAGTCCGGCATCCAGCCGTTCTCTTCATCGCACAGGTAGTGCACCGGCGAGCCCCCCGAGAGGCTGGTGGCCGCCGTCCACAGCGGATAGTCGGGAGCCGGCAGCAACAGTTCGTCGCCCTCGTCGAGCAGCGCATTGGTGGCCATGACGATCAGGTCGCTGGCGCCATTGCCCAGGTAGATGTCGTCCAGCGTCACGCCCTTCATACCCTGCTGCTGGGTATAGTGCATCACCGCCTTGCGGGCGCCGAAGATGCCCTTGCTGTCGGAGTAACCGGCCGAATTGGGCAGGTTGCGGATCATGTCCTGCTGGATTTCCTCCGGCGCGTCAAAACCGAAAGCCGCCAAGTTCCCAATATTGAGCTTGATGATCTTCTGTCCCTCTTCCTCCATTTGCTTGGCCGCATCCATGATGGGGCCGCGAATGTCGTAGAGCACGTTGGACAGCTTGGCAGATTTACGTATGGTTTTCAAAGTCCCTCCGGGATGCTGAAAGCGGGGCGAAACCTATAATTTGACCACAGTTCCTTTCTTCCTATGAAACTCCAGCCCGACAAATTCGACGTTCAGACCATCAGTGGCTACGGCCCGGGCTGGATTGGCTTGGATGGAGAAAAAATCACCACCAGCCTGGTGGTCGGTTCGCGCGGTCAGCGGTTTGACTGGGAATGTGCGCGTTACAGCGAGCTGAGTGCTGCGCACTTTGCCCGGCTGGCCGACAGCGGCCCCGAGCTGGTGCTGTTCGGCAGTGGCGATCGCCTGCGTTTTCCCCAGCCGGCTTGGCTCCAGGCCCTGGTTGAGCGGCGCATCGGCATCGAAACCATGGACACGGCAGCCGCCTGCCGCACCTACAACATCCTGGCAGGCGAAGGCCGGCATGTGGTCGCCGCCCTGCTACTGGAAAGCCCCTAGCACCACCCGCCCTCCCTGGTTATCAATTTCGAGGTAAAATGATAAATTGAGTCGGGGACGCGACCGAGCTGTTACAGCGTAAACCCCGACCATCCATACGACAGCTCCTGTCACACAAGATTTAAGGCTTATGGCGATCGTTGTAAACAAACCTATCCCGGAATTTGAAGCAAATGCCACCAGCGGCATCAAGGTTTCCAACACTTCCCACCTCGGCCAAACCCTTGTGCTGTATTTCTACCCCAAGGACAACACGCCCGGCTGCACCACGGAAGCCATGCAGTTCCGCGACAAGTACAAGGATTTCGTGAAGGCCGGCGCCACCGTGTTCGGCGTTTCGCGCGACAACATGAAATCGCACGACGAGTTCAAGGCCAAGCTGGAGCTGCCCTTCGAACTCATCGCCGACACCGAAGAGAAGATGTGCCACATGTTCGGCGTGGTCAAGAACAAGATCATGTACGGCAAGAAGGTCAAGGGCATCGAGCGCAGCACCTTCCTGATCGGCGCCGATGGCCAGCTCAAGCAGGAATGGCGCGGCCTGAAGGTGCCGGGCCATGTGGACGAAGTGCTCAAGGCCGTCAAGGTGCTCAAGAAGGCTGCCGCCGCCTGAGAAGGAAAAACGGGGGCCAACCCTGTTTTGATGCATTGCAGCAACAAGCGATGCGCAGCCGTTCCAGCTCATGCATAATGAACTTATGCCGTTGAAAACTGCAACTGCGTTCCCCCAGAAAAGCCGCCCAGGTTTACCAGGCGGCTTTTTTGCTTTTTCGGCGACATCCGGTAACCTTTTTGCGAGCCCTACGCCCCATGCCCCTGCCTCCCGCCCCCACCAAGCGCGCAGCCCTGCTGTCTCCCGACGCCTTTGATGCACCGGCCCGCAGCAAGCCCCGGTCATCCAGAGAATCAGCCACCGCCTTCGAAGCGCCGCCCGCCGACCGCAAGCCGCAAGCCCGCGACCTGTTTGAGCATGGCGGCGGTACCACGGCTGAAGTAGCGCCCCCCGCACAGCCAAGCCGCGCCAGAACCAGCGCTAAAACCTCGCGCAGCAGCAAGGCCAAGGCCGAGCCGGTGAGCACCGCGCCGGCCACGCAAAGCCCGACCCAGCCGAAGAAAAACAAGTCGAGTGGTCCGAGCAAGCTGTTTGTGCTCGACACCAATGTGCTGATGCACGACCCGATGTGCCTGTTCCGCTTCGAGGAACACGACATCTTCCTGCCCATGATCGTGCTGGAAGAGCTCGACGGCCACAAGAAAGGCATGACCGAGGTCGCCCGCAATGCGCGCCAGACCAGCCGCATGCTCGACGGGCTGGCTGATGCCCACCAGGGCGCTGACATTGCGGCCGGCCTCAAGCTCGACAGCACCGGCCACCGCGAAGCCGGCGGCAAGCTGTTCTTCCAGACCCAGCCGCTGAACTACACCCTGCCCACCAGCCTGCCCCAGGGCAAGGCGGACAACCAGATCCTGGGCGTGGTGGAGGCGCTGCGCCTGCAGTACGCGCCGCGTGAAGTCGTGCTGGTGTCCAAGGACATCAACATGCGCGTCAAGGCCCGCGCCCTCGGCCTGGCCACCGATGACTACCAGAACGACAAGACCCTGGACGACGGCGACCTGCTGTACGCCGGCTCGCTGGCCTTGCCGGCCGACTTCTGGACCACGCACGGCCAGACCGTGGAGAGCTGGCAGCAGGGCCCGCACACGTTCTACCGCATCAATGGCCCGATCGTGCCCAGCCTGCTGATCAACCAGTTCGTCTATTTCGAAGCCCCGGGCGAGCCCAGCCTGTACGCCCGCGTGTCGGAAATCCGTGGCAAGACCGCGGTGCTCAAGACACTGAAGGACTACACCCACCTCAAAAATTCCGTCTGGGGCGTGGCCGCGCGCAACCGCGAGCAGAACTTCGCCATGAACCTGCTGATGGACCCGGAAGTGGACTTCGTGACGCTGACCGGCACCGCCGGCACCGGCAAGACGCTGATGGCGCTGGCCTCCGGCCTGACCCAGGTGCTGGACGACCGCCGCTACACCGAGATCATCGTCACCCGCGCCACCGTGAGCGTGGGCGAGGACATCGGCTTCCTGCCTGGCACCGAGGAGGAAAAGATGGGCCCCTGGATGGGCGCGCTCGATGACAACCTGGAAGTGCTCTCCAAGACCGACACCGGCGCCGGCGAGTGGGGCCGCGCGGCCACCAGCGAGCTGATCCGCAGCCGCATCAAGATCAAGAGCATGAACTTCATGCGCGGGCGCACCTTCATGAACAAGTACGTCATCATCGACGAGGCGCAGAACCTGACGCCCAAGCAGATGAAGACCCTGATCACGCGCGCCGGCCCGGGCACCAAGATCATCTGCATGGGCAACCTGGCGCAGATCGACACGCCGTACCTGACCGAAGGCTCCTCGGGCCTGACCTTTGCGGTGGACAAGTTCAAGGGCTGGCCGCATGGTGGCCACATCACGCTGGCGCGCGGCGAGCGTTCGCGCCTGGCGGACTTCGCCAGCGAAGTGCTATAAAAAGAGTAGCTTCTTGCGCAATAAAAAGGGGGCCTGGAAGCCCCTTTTTTATTGGAAATTAGATAGGTGATGCGGGTGAACCGAAGTCCACCCGCCCCACACTAAGCAAGCAACGAGAGAGCTATTAGCGCCAGAGAAGTTGGTACTTCCATGGTGAACTTAAAACTCTTTCCTACCTGCAACGTCAGTCTGAACATGATGTAACTCTCAAGTTCTCGCCGGCGAGCTCGCCAACTGTTTATGGTCGGCTTTTGACAGTTACCCAGAGCCCGGCAGAGTTGTCTGCGGGGATGGTTGGCTGTCTACGGTAGAGCAGCTAACTCCACCGGGGATTGCTCATCGTGGCCCCATGTAAATGCGGCGGCGCTGAGCTCCCAATTAAATTCTTAGTCTCTCCTCCACTCAGAAATCGCCGTTGCTGTAGCCGCTGGCCAGGTTTTCGAAGCGGGTCAAGCGGTTCAGGAAGGCCAGCTTGACGGTACCGGTCGGGCCGTTACGCTGCTTGGCAATGATGATCTCGGCCACCCCGGGCTCCTTGCAGGCGTCCTTGGTGTAGTACTCGTCGCGGTAGATGAACATGATGATGTCCGCGTCCTGCTCGATGGCACCGGATTCGCGCAAGTCGCTCATCATCGGGCGTTTGTCCGGGCGTGTCTCCACACTGCGGTTCAGCTGCGAGAGCGCAATCAAGGGGCAGCCCAATTCCTTGGCCAGCATCTTCATGCCACGCGAGATCTCGCCCAGTTCGGTAGCGCGGTTCTCGTTGTCGCCGCTGGAGCCGCTCATCAGCTGCAGGTAGTCGACCACGATCAGGCCGAGCTTGCCGCACTGGCGCGCCAGGCGGCGGGCATTGGCGCGCAGCTCGCTGGCGGTCAGGCCAGCGGTCTCGTCAATGTGCAGCGAGATGGTGCGCAGCTTCTCGATCGCCTCGGTCAGTCGCGGCCACTCCTCGTCGGTCAGCTTGCCGGTACGCAGGTGACCCTGGTCGATGCGGCCGATGGAGCCGACGATACGCACCGCCAGCTGGGCCGCGCCCATTTCCATGGAGAACACGGCCACCGGCAGGCCCTCATTGAGCGCCACGTGCTCGGCGATGTTAATGGCAAAGGCCGTCTTGCCCATGGAGGGGCGCGCTGCCAGCACCACCATGTCACCCGGCTGCAGGCCGGAGGTCATGCGGTCCAGATCGTAGAAGCCGGTCGGCACGCCGGTGATGTCGTTCGGGTTGTCGGCCATCTCCTGCACGCGGTCCAGCAGGTCCACCACCAGGGTGTCCATGGACTGGAAGCCGCGCTTCATGCGCGAGCCTTCCTCGCCGATGTTGAAGATCTTCTGCTCGGACTCGTCCAGGATGGCAGCCACCGGCCGCCCCTGCGGGTTGAAGGCGTTGGTGGCGATCTCGTCGCTGGCTGCCACCAGCTTGCGCAGGATGCCGCGCTCGCGCACGATCTCGGCATACCGGCGGATGTTGCCGGCGCTGGGCACGTACTGGGCCAGGGAGTTCAGGTAGGCCAGTCCACCGACCTCTTCCGCCTTGCCCTGGCTTTGCAGCTGCTCGAACACCGTGATCACGTCGGCCGGCTTGCTGGCATTGATCAACGCGGCGATGGCGGTATAGATCAGCCGATGCTCATAGCGGTAGAAGTCGCCCTCCCCCAGCAGGTCGCCGACACGGTCCCAAGCGCCGTTGTCCAGCAGCAAACCACCGAGCACGCTGGACTCGGCCTCGATCGAATGGGGCGGGACTCGCAGTTGCGCGACTTGTCGGTCTTGTCCGTAGTCGTCTTCTACGGGGGTCAATACGGCGGACATGAATGAAGGTTTCCTTGTAATCCCCAATGCTAAGCCCTCGGCACGCGATCGTCGAGGAACATGCTGGGGACAACTCACCCACAAGCTGTGGGTAATCTGTGCAAATGCATGTATGGGCGCAAATGCCCATCACAAATACAAAAGCCGCCAGAGACAGGCCCTGGCGGCTTTTGATGGAGAGGACTGCAGCTTAAGCGGTTTCGCCGTACACGGAGACGGTGATGTCAACCACCACGTCGGTGTGCAGTGCCACGCTGACGGTGCTGTCGCCGATGGTCTTGATCGGGCCGTTGGGCATACGCACCTGGGCCTTCACAACCTTGTAGCCGTTCTTGTTCAGCTCTTCAGCAATGTCAAAGTTGGTCACGGAGCCGAACAGACGGCCATCCACGCCAGCCTTTTGCGTCAGCTTGATGGCGGTACCCGCCAGCTTCTCGCCCAGGCCTTGCGCTTCAGCCAGCTTGGCAGCAGCGGCTTTTTCAAGTTCGGCGCGCTTGACTTCGAACTCGGCCTTGGCCGCTTCGGTGGCGCGACGGGCGCGGCCGGAGGGGATCAGGAAGTTGCGGGCATAGCCATCTTTCACCTTGACGATTTCGCCGAGGTTACCCAGGTTCACGACCTTGTCGAGCAGAATGATTTGCATGGGTCTACTCCTTAGATCTTGTGCTGGTCGCTGTACGGCAGCATCGCGAGGAAACGCGCGCGCTTGATAGCGGTGTTGAGCTGGCGCTGATAGATGGCGCGGGTGCCGGTCAGACGGGCCGGGATGATCTTGCCGTTTTCGGCAATGAAATCACGCAGCGTGTCGATGTCCTTGTAGTCGATTTCTTCGACGCCAGTGACGGTGAAGCGGCAGAAACGCTTGCGCTTGAACAGCAGCGACTGGGTATTGCGCTTCGGGCGCTTGTCTTTGTTGAATTTTTTGAACGTGGCCATGGGGGCCTCCTGAAATTAATCTTGACTGAACTCTTGGATATGGAACACCAGGCTCTTGCCGTTGCGAGGGGTGGCGACAAAGCCGCTGAAGCACCAGACACTGCCAATGACCTGCTTTGCAAGCCGCTCGGCCAGGGCACCAAAGGCAACCGCCTTGACACCGGCCTTCACCTGCCTGTCCTGCCCTGCTTCCGGCACCATCGACTCATGTTCGAGCTTCAGGTCCAGGGCCGGTAATCCGGCCGGCGTGTAGCGCAGAGGGGCAACCTCGGCGATACAGGCAGTCAGTACAAGCTGGTTGGCGCTGGGATTCACTCCTCGCTATCGGGAAGATCAGGCCTGGAATTCCGCCTGCTGAGCCTTGCGGGCGTCTTCACGCTCGACGGTCTTCATCATCGAGGAAGGACCGGTCTCGGCCTTCTTCTTCAGGACCGTCAGGTGGCGCAGCACGGCGTCATTGAACTTGAATGCATGCTCCAGTTCAGCCATGACAGTCTTGTCAGCTTCGATGTTGATGCACAGGTAGTGGGCCTTGGCCAGCTTGTTGATCATGTACACCATCTGACGACGGCCCCAGTCTTCAACACGGTGGATCTTGCCGCCGCCGGCGGTGATCATGCCCTTGTAACGTTCGAGCATGGCAGGAACCTGCTCGCTCTGATCCGGGTGGATCATCAGAACGATTTCGTAATGACGCATTGATACTCCTTGTGGGTGACCCGCACTCTACGGGCAGAAAAGCCGCCCCAGCGTCTGATGGGTGCGGCAAGGTGAAGCTCTCCATTATATGAGATTTTGCTGATCCGGTCCATCCCGGCGACCGGCGCGCGTCACCAGGCTGAGCAGCACGATGACAACAAACCCCGCCAGAACGCCAAACACCCCGGCAGAAATGGGCTGAATTCCGAACCACAGGCCGGAGGAGCCCTGCAAGCCCAGCAGATGCCGTACGGGCGCGGCATTGATGGCCATGTAGTAGACCGTCACGCCGACCCCGGCCAGCATGCCCACGACCACGCCGACCCTGGAGGTCTTGTGCCAGAAGATCCCCAGCACCATGGCCGGCACGAACGCCGCACCCGCCAGGGAAAAAGACATCGATACCAGGTTGAGGATGTCGGCCGGCTTTTGCGCCGCGACATAAGCCGCCGCCAGGGCCACCACCAGCAAGGCGAATTTGGACAGCATCACGCGCCGCATCACACTCGCCCGGTCGCTCTTGCCCTGGAAGTACAGGTCATGGGCCAGCGCATTGCCAATGGTCAGCAACAGGCCGTCAGCCGTCGACAAGGCCGCCGCTAGACCGCCGGCCGCAACCAGGCCTGACACCACATAAGGCAAGCCGCCGATCTCGGGGGTTGCCAGCATCACGAGGTCGGCCCCCAGCCTCAACTCGGAGAATTGCAGGCGATGGTCGCCATTGACATCGCTGATGGACAGCAAGGAGCTGTCGACCTTGGCCCATTGCGCCATCCAGGGCGGCAACGATTCGAAGTTCATCCCTGCCAGGTTGCTCATGACCTCGTATTTCACCAGCACCGCCAATGCCGGGGCAGCCAAATAAAGCAAGGCAATGAAAACCAGTGACCAGGCCACCGACGTCCGGGTCTCGGCCACTGTTGGCGTCGTGAAAAAACGTGTCAGCAGGTGCGGCAAGCCGGCCGTGCCCACCATCAGGCAAAACATCAGCGCCAGGAAGTTCCGGCGCGACAGATCAAATGCTTGCCGCTCCTCGGGTGTGCCATCCGGATCACCGGCAAAGGGTTGGGCATGGGGCGGCATGCCCCCCAGCGGTTTGGCCCGGTTGAGGTTTTCCTGCATGGCCCGAGTCCAGGTCTCCCGCGCAGAAACGGGATCCTTGGGCAATTGGGCCAGTTCACGCCGGGCCGCGAAAATCACTTCAACATCCGCACGCTCCTCGCTGAGCAGACGCAGGCGTTCCTTGAGCAACTTGCGCTCGGAGTCCAGGGCCTCCTCCACATTGCGCAATTTCAGCTCGAATTCCCGCGCGCGCCGAGCATATTCCTGGATCACCTGCTGCTCTGACGGTGACGCCGCCAACTGGTTTTCCAATTGGGTTATTTTTTCCAGCTGCTGGCCATACACCCAAGGCGCCAGCGGATTGCCCAGCTGCTTGTAGGCCAGCCATGACACGGGAATCAGGAAAGCCAGGATCAAGACCACATACTGGGTGACCTGCGTCCAGGTGACGGCCCGCATGCCCCCTAGGAACGAACAGACCAACACGCCCCCGAGCCCCAGCAGAATTCCGATCTCGAAGTGCACGCCCGTCAGTCGGGAAGTGATCAGCCCCACGCCGTAGATCTGGGCCACGACATAGGTGAAAGAACAGATGACGGCCGCCATGGCGGCAAGACGCCGCGGCCAATGGCCCCCAAAGCGGGCGGCAAAATAATCCGGAATCGTATAGAGGCCCAGCTTGCGCAGATGGGGTGCAACCAACAGCGCCACCAGGCAAAAGCCGCCTGTCCATCCCAGCACATAGGCCAAGCCGCCGGGCTGCGATCCTGTTCCGGAAAAGCCCTGCAGGTAGAGCCCCCCCGCCATGCTGATGAACGAAGCCGCGCTCATCCAGTCGGCCGCGGTGGCCATGCCGTTGTAGAAAGCGGGGATGCGCCGCCCTGCGACGTAGTACTCATCGGCATCCGCCGTGCGGCTGTAGATCCCGATCACCGCATAGAGGGCGACCGTGGCAGCCAGGAAAATGGCCCCCACCCATTGCTTGGAGAGGCCCAATTGCTCGGCCAGCGCAAGCAGCAGCAGAAAACCCAGCAGACTGACAACGTACTTGGCGAAGCTGCGGTGCAACCGGCGTTTGTAGACAGCATAGGACAGGTCATCAAACGCAGCCGCACCGTGGCGCTCGCTGCGGTTGCTGAGCCAGGCAAACACGGCGACGATGGCAATGAAGACCAGAACGCCGCCCTGGGCGGCGAACCAGAAGCCCAGCGGCCATCCGATCACCACCGTCTGCAGGTCGCGGGCAAAGTAAATGCCGCCAAAGGCGGCGGCAAACCACACCAGCAAGAGCAGGCCCCGCAGGGAGAAGCGACCGGGCGTCATCGTGCCCTCCGGCAGAGTTGGCCCGGTTGCCTCATGACACCGCAATCACTTTCAGCGTTGCCATTTGCCTGCGATCTTGCTTACATGCTGGCGATGTTGCGCCAGGTTTCAACCACCGTGTCGGGGTTCAGCGAGATCGAGGTGATGCCCTCTTTCACCAGCCAGCGCGCAAAGTCGGGATGGTCGCTGGGTCCCTGGCCGCAGATGCCGACGTACTTGCCCTGCTTGCGGCAGGCGGCAATGGCGCGGCTGATCATGGCTTCCACGGCCGGGTCGCGTTCATCGAAATCAGCGGCCAACAGCTCCAGCCCGGAATCGCGATCCAGGCCGAGCGTGAGCTGGGTCAGGTCGTTGGAGCCGATCGAGAAGCCGTCGAAGTGCTCCAGGAATTCGTCAGCCAGAATGGCATTGCTCGGCACCTCGCACATCATGACGATCTTCAAGCCGTTCTCGCCGCGCTTGAGGCCATGCTGGCCCAGCAGGTCAATGACCTTCTTGGCCTGGCCTAGCGTGCGGACGAACGGCACCATCAGTTCGACATTGGTCAGCCCCATCTCGTCACGCACGCGGCGCATGGCCTCGCACTCCATGGCAAACGCCTCGCCGAAATCGGCGCTGACATAGCGCGCGGCACCACGGAAGCCCAGCATCGGGTTCTCTTCCTCGGGCTCGTAGCGGCTGCCGCCGATGAGCTTGCGGTATTCGTTGCTCTTGAAGTCCGACAGGCGAACGATCACCGGCTTGGGCCAGAAGGCGGCAGCAATGGTTGCCACGCCTTCGGCCACCTTGTCGACGTAGAAGGCACGCGGCGAAGCGTGGCCACGGGCGACCGACTCCACCGCCTTCTTCAGATCGGCATCGATGTTCGGGTAGTCCAGAATGGCCTTGGGGTGCACACCAATGTTGTTGTTGATGATGAACTCGAGACGTGCCAGGCCAACACCGGCATTGGGCAACTGGGCGAAGTCAAAGGCCAGTTGCGGGTTGCCGATGTTCATGGTGATCTTGACCGGGATCTCGGGCATGGCGCCACGCTGGACTTCGGTGATTTCCATCTCCAGCAGACCGTCATAGATGTGACCGGTGTCACCTTCAGCGCAACTCACCGTCACCAGCGTGCCATCCTTGAGCGTCTCGGTCGCGTCACCGCAACCCACCACCGCCGGGATGCCCAGTTCGCGGGCGATGATGGCCGCGTGGCAGGTACGGCCGCCACGGTTGGTGACGATGGCGGAAGCGCGTTTCATCACCGGCTCCCAGTTGGGGTCGGTCATGTCGGTCACCAGCACATCGCCGGGCTGGACCTTGTCCATCTCGCTGATGTTGTGCACCAAGCGCACCGGGCCGGTACCGATCTTCTGGCCGATGGCGCGGCCCTCGGCCAGCACCGCACTCTGGCCCTTGAGCTTGTAGCGCATTTCGGCGGTAGCGCCGGCCTGGCTCTTCACGGTTTCGGGACGCGCCTGCAGGATATAGAGTTGGCCGTCGGTGCCGTCCTTGCCCCACTCGATGTCCATCGGGCGGCCGTAGTGCTGCTCGATCACCAACGCGTACTGGGCCAGTTGCTCGACGTCGGCATCGGTCAGCGAGTAGCGGTTGCGCTGCTCGGTCGGCACGTCGATGGTCTTGACCAGCTTGCCACCGGCCTTCTTTTCTTCCGGCGTGGAGAACACCATCTGGATCAGCTTGGAGCCCAGGTTGCGGCGCACCACGGCGCGCTTACCGGCCTTCAGCATCGGCTTGTGCACATAGAACTCGTCCGGGTTCACGGCGCCTTGCACCACCGTCTCGCCCAGGCCATAGCTGGAGGTGATGAAGACCACATCTTCGAAGCCGGATTCGGTGTCGATCGTGAACATCACGCCGGCAGCCCCCAGGTCGGAACGAACCATGCGCTGCACGCCGGCCGACAAGGCCACGTCAGCGTGGGCAAAACCCTTGTGCACGCGGTAGCTGATGGCGCGGTCGTTGTACAGGGAGGCGAACACCTCCTTCATCTTGTGCAGCACTTCCTCGATGCCGTGCACGTTCAGAAAGGTCTCCTGCTGGCCGGCGAAGGAGGCGTCAGGCAGGTCTTCGGCCGTGGCAGAAGAACGCACCGCAAACGTAGCCTGCGGGTTGCCGGCGCTCAGCTTGGCGAAGTCATCGCGGATGGCTTTTTCCAGATCGGCCGGGAACGGCTGGGCCTCGACCATGGCGCGGATTTCAGCACCAACGGTCGCGAGTGCGCGCACGTCTTCGGTGTCGAGGGCGTCGAGCTTGGCATTGATGCGGTCGGCCAGGCCGCCGTGCTTCAGGAATTCGCGGAAAGCGTGGGCCGTGGTGGCAAAGCCGGTCGGCACGCGCACGCCCTGCGGCAGCTGCGAGATCATTTCGCCGAGGCTGGCGTTCTTGCCGCCAACCGCCTCGACGTCGGTCATTCTCAGGTTTTCAAACGGTACGACCAGGGCGGTCGGGCTGAAAAGTGCAGACATGGGAAAGCTCCAGAAGTTAAAAACCAGTTCGCGCCTGAACCCAGTCCTTCCGGGGAACTGGGGACGCCCATGCCAACGGCTAGCCTTTGCTCTTGTTCTCGTCGGGCGTTGCAGTGCATGGAAAATTCGGGTGGGTTGCCGGTATTGTAAGCTCCGTCAGGTAAGAACTTTGGCCGGCTTGTCCTGCCAACCATCCTCTTCCCGGCTACAACCGCTTGCCCTGCATCCATGTCCAACCGCACTGTTTTCTTCATCTCCGACGGCACTGGTATCACCGCCGAAACCTTTGGCAATGCCATCCTGGCCCAGTTCGAGACCGAAATGCGGCGCATTCGCCTGCCCTTTGTCGACACTGTGGACAAGGCCCACCAGGCTGTGCGGCAGATCAATCACACGGGTGAAGTCGAGGGCAAAAAGCCGATCGTGTTCACCACCCTCGCCAACGAGGAAGTCCACAAGGTCATCACCGAAGGCTGCAAAGGCATGCTGCTCGACATGTTCGGCACCTTTGTCAATCCGCTGGAAATCGAGCTGGGCATGAAGTCGCACCACCGCATCGGCCGCTTCAGCGACGTGAGCAAGAGCCAGGCCTACCATGACCGGATCGAGGCGATCAACTTCTCGCTGGCGCACGATGACGGCCAGTCCAACCGCGATCTCGCCAGCTCCGACGTGATCCTGGTCGGGGTGAGCCGCAGCGGCAAGACCCCTACTTCGCTTTATCTGGCGATGCAGTACGGGCTCAAGGCCTCCAACTACCCGCTGATCCCCGAGGATTTCGATCGTCACCAGCTGCCGCCCGCCCTGGTGCCGCACCGCAGCAAGCTCTTCGGCCTGACCATCAACCCGGAGCGACTGAGCGAAATCCGCAACGAGCGCCGGCCGAATTCCAAATACGCGTCGTTGCAAAACTGCCGCAACGAAGTGGCCGAGGCCGAGGCCATGATGCGACGCGCCGGCATCCGCTGGCTGTCGACCACCACCAAATCGATCGAAGAGATCGCCACCACCATCCTGCAGGAAATCCGCCCCGAGCGGCTGACCTACTGAGGCCGCTGCCTGCCCCCCGTCAGACGCGCGCCCTGACGCAAACACGCGCCTAGCGGCGCCATTGGGTGCCGGCGACCGCATTAAGGCGTGACCGGCCAGTGTTTCTGCACAGCACCGGGACACCGTTCCCTTCATTGCCTGCGGGCAGGGGATCCCTCACGGGGCTCAACCAGGCACAACCACCACCTCATCGACAGTTCAAAGGGCGAAAGGCCTGCGCCAAGCCCAACCACGCCCGCTCCAAGCCCCCTCCACCCTGCCTTGGTTTGCAAGAAATTCATGAAACATAATGAGAATGATTTGTATTTGTGTATAATTTCTTTACTTTACTTTTCACACAGCAAGCCATGCCACGCAGTTTTGGAAATTGCGCCGGTTGTAGCCAGCCACCTCATCCACCCCAGGCGATACAACCATGTCACAGCGAAAAAAGAACAGCAAACAATCGGCTCAGAAACCCGTCTTTACTGCGTCAAGCGCTATAAATCCAATAGCATCTCCCGCCCTGCTGCCGTTGGGTGCGATGCTGCTGGCTGGCTCCATGAACGCTTTCGCCCAGCAGGCCATACCGGAAAGCGGCAAGACACTGGCCACCGTGGAAGTGAAAGAGACGGCCGAAACGCCGGCATCCAAGACCTCGCTGCGGGCAACCGAGACGGAAATCGGCAAAGGCAAGCAAAAACTGCGTGACATCCCCCAATCCATCACCGTGATCACGGAACGCCTGATGGACGACCGCAATCTCGACGACTTCAAGGAAGTGCTGCGCAGCACGGCAGGCGTGACCTTCCAGGCCGGCGAAACCGGCGAGGAAGACATCCGCCTGCGCGGCTTCTCGCTGGTCCAGGCCGGCGACATCTATGTGGATGGCATGCGGGACTCCTCGATTTACGAGCGCGACACCTTCAACTACGACCGCGTGGAAGTGCTCAAAGGTTCGGCCTCCATGCTGTTTGGCCGTGGCTCCACCGGCGGCGTCGTCAATCAGGTGAACAAGAAGCCTTTCCTGATGGATTCGCATGAAGTCAAGACCACGATCGGGACCGGCAACGAACTGCGCGTCACAGGCGACTTCAACCTCAAGACCGGTGACGACGCGGCACTGCGCATGAACGTGATGACCCACGAGGCCGACAACTGGGGCGCCAAGGTCAGCAAGAAGGGCATCGCCCCGACCTACCGCTGGGGCATTGGCACGACGGACGAGTTCTCGGTCGGCCTGTACTACCTCGAGTACAACAACCGTCCCAACTACAACCATCCCTGGATCCTCAGCAACGGAGAAATCCAGACCAAGCTCGATGCCAAGAACTTCTACGGTCTGGCCAGCGACTACAACAAGGGCAAAGCCACCTATGGCACCCTGAACCATGTCCACCGCTTCTCGGACGGTGGCGAACTCAAGACCACCTTGCGCCACGGGCGCTATGAGCGCGACTTGTGGTCCAGCCAGGTCGTGTTCCGAGCGCCCGCCCCCACGTCAGTCGCCGCCATCACGGACAGCACGGGCCTGCAGCGTAATCCGAAGGGGCGCATCGGCATCAGCACGACGACCTTGCTGCAAAGCGACTACAGCAACGACTTCAACTGGCTGGGCAAGAAGCACAAGGTCATCACCGGGGTGGACTGGTCCAACGAAGACGCCCTGCGCAACAACAACTTCCCGGGCGTCACCAGCGGTCTCTTCACGACGGTTGGCACACCCAACGATGGCGACACACGGGCCGACCTGCGCGGCGACGCCCCCATGAACAAATTCAACGCCCGCACGCTGGGGATCTATGTGCAGGACACCATGGAGTTGACGCCTACCGTCAAGCTGATCGCCGGCTTGCGCAACGACAACTTCAACGCCACCTACAACACGGCCGCCGGCGCGAGCAACTCGCGCTCCGATTCGCTCTGGAGCCCGCGCCTGGGCGCCCTGTACCAGCCGAGCGATTGGACGTCCTACCATGTGTCCTACGGCACGTCGTTCAACACCTCGGGTGACGTATACCAGTACGCCGTCCAGGGCCCGAGCGCCAAGGATGCCAACACCCCGCCGGAAGAAAGCCGCAACCTCGAAGTCGGCGGCAAGTTCGATCTCTTTGAGCGCCGGCTGATGCTCGCGACCTCGCTGTTCTACTCGGAGAAGTACAACGAGCGCAACACCGACCCCGACACTGCGGCGACGCAGCAACTGCTGTCCGGCAAGCGCCATGCGGCCGGGCTGGACATCGACATTGCCGGGCGCATCACGCCCAAGTGGGATGCATTCCTGTCATGGACCTGGATCCCCGAGGCCAAGATCGACGTGAGCAATGTGGTCATTCCAGCCAACGGCAGCGGCGCCCAAGGCCAGGGTGACCGCCCCGGCCTGACCCCGCTGCACAGTGCCAGCCTGTGGACCACCTACCGGCTGACGCCGCAACTGCGCATCGGCGGCGGCCTCAACTACCGCGACAAGCAGAACCCGGAAGGGGCACGCAATGTCACCGCCAAAAGCTTCACCACGCTGGACCTCATGGCCGAGTACATGATCACCGATATGACCTCGCTCAAGCTGAACATCACCAACGTCACCAACGAGTTGTATGCTGACTCGCTGTACCGCGGCTTCTACAGCCCCGGCGCCCCGCAGTCCGTGCAAATGACCCTGAAAGTGCAGTTCTAACCCAACCAGGAAAGCGCCCGAGGGCTGGCCCGCGCCAGCCCTCCAGCAAAGCCGCCGCCATGCTGATTCATCTGAAAAACGTCCTCACACCTGAAGAACTCCAGCAGGCACGCACCGTCCTCGATGCGGCTTCGTGGCTGGATGGGCGCGCCACGGCCGGGCCGCAGGCCGTGCAAGCCAAAAACAACGAGCAGCTGCCGCAAGCCAGCGAAGCCGCGCGTTCGCTGCAGACGCTGGTACTGCAGGCACTCAACCGTCATGCCATCTTCTTTTCGGCCGCCCTGCCGAAGAAGATCTTCAACCCCTTGTTCAACCGCTATGGCGGCAACGCCAACCACTACGGCCAACACATCGACGGCGCGGTCATGCACTCGCGCAGCGACGACCAGCGCGTGCGCTCCGATGTGAGTTGCACCCTCTTCCTGGCCAACCCCGACGAATACGACGGTGGCGAACTGTCCATCGCCGACACCTACGGCAACCAGCGCATCAAGCTGCCCGCCGGCGACATGGTGCTCTACCCCAGCACCAGCCTGCACGAAGTCCTGCCCGTCACCCGCGGGCACCGCCTCGCCAGCTTTTTCTGGGTCGAAAGCATGGTGCGCAGCGACGAGCAGCGCCGCCTGCTCTTCGACCTCGACATGAACCTGTTGCGCCTGCGTGAACGCCACGGCGAATGTGCCGAAACCACCGCGTTGACCGGCACTTACCACAACCTGCTGCGCATGTGGGCCGACACCTGAAGCCATGAGCCGCATGCCTGCCCTCGCCCGCGTCCCCGACCAAGTGATCAGCCTGTCGGACCACGAAGCCCACGCCAGCACGCGCCTGGACGACAACGCCTGGGCCTATTTCAGCGGCGGTGCTGCTGACGAACTCACGCTGCGGTCCAACCAGCAGGCCTGGGACGCGTTGCGTTTGTTGCCGCGCGTGCTGCAACCGCTGGCCGGCGGCCACACCCGGGTCCAATTGCTGGGTCGCACACTGGCCCACCCCATTTTGTTGGCGCCGGTGGCCTACCAGGTCATGGCCCACCCCGACGGCGAACTGGCCACGGCGCACGCCGCCGCGGCACTCGGCGCCGGCCTGGTGCTCAGCACGCAGGCCAGCCTCCCTTTGGAAACCGTGGCACATGCCATGCTGACGGAGCCCGGGCGTGGCCCTTTGTGGTTCCAGCTTTACATTCAGCACGACCGCGGCTTCACGCGTGAACTGGTGCAACGTGCCGAGGCCGCCGGCTACGAGGCGCTGGTGCTCACCGTTGACGCGCCCACCAGCGGCGCGCGCGATCGCGAGCGCCGTGCAGGCTTCCGCTTGCCGCCTGGTGTGCGCGCCGTCAACCTGGACGGCCTGCCGCCGCCGCCCGTCGTGACACTCGGACCTGGCCAGAGTGCCCTGTTTGACGGCCTGCTGCGTCATGCGCCAACCTGGGACGATGTGGCCTGGCTGCAGGCCCAGACCCGGCTGCCCATTTTGCTCAAGGGCGTGCTGCATGAAGACGACGCGCGCCAGGCGGCCCGGCTCGGCCTGGGCGGTGTCATCGTCTCCAACCATGGCGGGCGCACCCTGGATACGGCCCCAGCCACGGCGCAGGTCTTGCCACGCATCGTTGATGCCCTGGCCGGCGGCATGCCGGTCCTGGTGGATGGTGGCATCCGTCGTGGTACCGATGTCCTCAAGGCCGTGGCACTGGGTGCCAATGCGGTCCTGCTCGGACGGCCCTATATTCATGGCTTGGCGAATGCCGGCGCCATGGGTGTGGCCCATGTGCTGCGCCTGCTGCGCGATGAGCTGGAAATTGCCATGGCGCTGTGCGGTTGCAGCCGGCTGGATCAGGCAACGCGCAATCTGCTGTACCCACAAGCGGCGTGAATCCACGGCAGAGCGACGGACACGAAATATTTCACCAACACATCGCAAATACGAATTGTTCTCATTTATAATTTAGACCATGATGCTGTTCCTCACCACGATCGCCAGTCTGATCCTGGTCGCGCTGTCGGCCTGCTGGGTCTTCCGGAAATAAGCCTGGCCGCTAACCTGGCAGCCGCTCAAAATATGACTTTGTCCGTACGTCACGCCCCTGCGCCTCTCATGAATCGACGCCTTGTCATCGCCGCCAGTGTGGTGCTGTTCCATATTGCGGCACTCTGGGCCTTGCAGAGTGGCCTGCTAAAGCGTGCCGTGGAAGTCATCGTGCCGGCTGAAGTCCTGAGCGAGTTCATCAGCCCGCCGGCCCCCAAAATCGACGTTCCGCAACCCTCGGCCCCCAAGCCGCAGCTGCAGCAACCACCCAAACGCCAGACGCCACCGGCCCCCCTGCCCGTGGCCACACCGGCACCCGCCCCAGCGCCTGCGGCCCCCATGGGGCTGAGTACCCCCCAACCGGCCGCGCCGGTCATGGCCGCACCCGCAGCCACCGGACCGGCCACACCGGCCGCTTCTTCCCGGCTTGAGTTGCCATCCAGCGATGCTGCCTACCTCAACAACCCGAAGCCGCCTTACCCGGTTTTGAGCAAACGCCTGGGTGAACAAGGCAAGGTGGTAGTGCGGGTGCTGATTGGCGTCGACGGCACGGCCCAGCAGGCCGAAATTCGCACTTCCAGCGGTTACGACCGGCTGGACCAGGCGGCGCTCACCACCGTACTCAAGTGGCGCTACGTGCCGGGCAAACGCGGCGGCGTGGCCGAGGCCATGTGGTTCAACGTCCCGATCAATTTTGTTCTTGAATGATTGTTTGAAGTCTCTGGAGTGTTTATGGAATCGCAATTCGGCTTGTTGAATGTCTGGGCCCAGGGTGACTGGGTCACCCGCTTCGTGGCGCTGCTGCTGTTGGGCATGTCCCTGGCATCGTGGATGGTGATTGTGCTGAAGGCACTGGACATCGTGCGCTACAAGAAACTGGCCCGCCAGGCCGAGTCTTTCTGGCACAGCGCCGACTTTGCCGAGGGCTTGGCCAAGCTCGGACCGCAGAGCGAGAACCCCTTCCGCGACCTGGCCGAAGAGGGACGCGAGGCCGCGGCCCACCATCGCAACACCAAGGCCCATCTGCACGACAGCTTGGACGTGAGCGACTGGGTGACGCGCTGCCTGCGCAACAGCATCGACCACAGCACCGCCCGTCTGCAAGGCGGCTTGGCCATCCTGGCCTCGGTCGGCTCCACCGCCCCCTTCGTCGGGCTGTTCGGCACGGTCTGGGGCATCTACCACGCACTGATGAGCATTGGCCTGGCGGGTCAGGCCACGATCGACAAGGTCGCCGGACCGATTGGCGAGGCGTTGATCATGACGGCGCTCGGCTTGGCAGTGGCCATTCCCGCCGTGCTGGGCTACAACGCGCTGGTGCGTGGCAACAAGGCGATTCTGGGTACCCTCAACAGCTTCGCCCACGATCTGCATGCCTACTTCGTGACCGGCGCGCGTGTCGGCGGTGGCGATGCCAAGATCGTCCCGATGAAGAAGGCCTGAAGGATCACACCATGGCTTTCGGAACCCAGGACGATACCGACGAGGTGATGAACGAGATCAACATGACGCCGCTGGTGGACGTCATGCTGGTGCTGCTGATCATCTTCATCATCACCGTGCCGGTGATGAAGCACGCGGTCAATGTGGATCTGCCGCAGGCCACCAGCCAGCAGGAGCAGATCAAGCCCGAAACGGTGAAGCTGTCAGTGGACGCCAGCGGCGCCTACTTCATCAACGAGAACAAGGTCAGCGACGACGCCCTGCCGGCCCTGCTGCAAGCGGAAGCGGCGAAAAATCCGCAACCTGACCTGCACATCCGCGGTGACAAGAACGTGCGTTACGAGCGTGTGGCGCAAGCCATGGCCATGGCGCAACAAGCCGGTTTGCGCAAGATCGGTTTCATCACCGAACCGGCACGCTGAAGGCCGTTACGCAGAATGAACACGCCCCCTGTGTCTCAGCCGACAGCTGCGCGTTCCTGCGAGCCGAATTCAGCCGCCCTTGGAGCGGCCCCGTCGCAGACCGTGGCCGCCATCAACAGCGCCACCCTGCTGCAAGGCGGCAAATCGATCACGATCAGCCACAACGGTGAACTCTACCGGCTGCAAACCACGCGCCAGGGCAAGCTGATCCTGACCAAATAGCATTTTTTTGATCGTGGGCGACCGGGAGCAAGCACGTTGCCCCAAGGTCGTTTTGCCAGCCAGGGATGCCCCCGGCTGGCATTTTTTCTTACAGGCCGATGGCGGCAATCCCGGCACGGGCGATCTGAGCGTCTTCCGACGACTTCACACCGCTGACGCCAACGGCACCCAGGCATTGGCCGTCCTTCATGATCGGCACGCCGCCCTCCAGCAAGCCTTCCAGGCCGGGGGCGCTGAGGAAGGACACGCGCCCCCCATTGATCATTTCCTCATAAATGCGGCTTTCGCGGCAGCCCAGAGCCGCCGTGCGGGCCTTGGCCGGGGCGATCTGGGCCGAAATCGGCGCCACGCCGTCCAGGCGTTGCTGCCACAGCAGGTGGCCGCCATCGTCAACAATGGCAATGCTGACCGCCCAGTTATTCTTCAGCGCTTCGGCTTCAGCCGCAGCGGCAATCAGTTTGACATCGGACAGTTGGAGCACGGGTTTGCTTTTCATGGTGAGACTCGAAATGGAAATTTGACAAGATCCGCAAGCATAGCGGCAGTTATCGCCCAGCCACGGCCGGACGATGCAAAACTGCCATGACCAAATACATAAGAACCGTGGTGATTTACAGGCCACGGCTTGAATCAACCTAGAATGACCGCATCTGCTGTTTGCAGCTTATGAAGGAGATGACAGATATGAACGACCAAGTTCACACCATGGAGCCATCCGGCCGCTTCGGCTACGCGATGTCGCAGGCGCAGCGCAACAAGGTGATGCGCAACACCTACTGGCTACTGGCCCTGAGCCTGGTTCCCACCGTGCTGGGTGCTTGGCTGGGCGTGGCTACGGGCATCACCCAGTCGCTCAGTGGCGGTCTGGGCATGATCGTGTTCCTCGCAGGCGCCTTCGGCTTCATCTTCGCCATCGAGAAAACCAAAAATTCGGCCGCCGGCGTTCCCGTGCTGCTGGGCTTCACCTTTTTCATGGGCCTGATGCTGTCGCGCCTGATCGCCATGGTGCTCGGTTTCAAGAACGGCACCGATCTGGTGATGATCGCCTTCGGCGGCACGGCCGGCGTGTTTTTCGTCATGGCCACACTGGCGAGCGTGATCAAACGTGACCTCTCCGGCATGGGCAAGTGGCTGATGGTGGGCGCCGTCGTGCTGATGGTGGGCTCCCTCATCAACATCTTCGTCGGTTCGAGCGCCGGCATGCTGGCCATTTCGGTGGCGGCCATCGGCATCTTCAGTGCCTACATGCTGTACGACATCAAGCAGATCATCGACGGCGGTGAGACCAACTACATCAGCGCCACGCTGGCCCTGTACCTGGACATCGTCAACGTGTTCCAGAGCCTGCTGGCCCTGCTGGGCATCTTCGGTGGCGAACGCGATTAACCATCGCTTCGACGCTCTCTAAAAAGGCCCGACAGGGCCTTTTTTCATCCCGGACCTCCCGCAGCCCCTCAACCCGGGCCGCCAATTGCCGATAAAGTCAGTAACGCCTATCCGCACACCCATGACGCCGCGTCTCCTGCTCATTCCCGCCATTGCCCTGCTGCTTGCCGCTTGCGACATTCCGGGCATGGGCCCTGACCCGCGCATTGCCCAGCGCGAGGCGGATGCCAAGGCCATTGGAGGCGCCTGCCGCCATGCCCTGCGCGGCATCGAGGACTGCTATCGCCTGAATGAGAAGGCCTCCAAGACAGCCGTCTTCGACGGCTGGAAGGATATGGACCAGTACATGCGCGACAACAAGATCGAGGGCCAGGCCCCGACTGTCGGCGTGGCCGTGGCCGAAAAAGAAGAAATCATCGAAGACAAGAAGCCGATTGACGAAGGCAAGGAAAAGACCGCTGACGCCAGACTGCGCAACGGCGGCAAGACGTCAGCCAACTCGGAAAGGCTCTGAGTTCGCCTCGGGACCAGCCGGTTATCAAACCGGAACTGGCCCGTTGGCTGATCTCCTCAAGCGTCCAGCTCGAACACCGCCATGCTCTCCACGTGAGCCGTGTGCGGGAACATGTTAACCACACCAGCCGCGACGCAGCGGTACCCGGCCTGATGCACCAACAACCCCGCGTCGCGCGCCAGCGTCGCCGGGTTGCAGCTCACATAGACAATGCGTCGCGGCGGCGTCCAGCCGGCGGCACCTGCCGTAGGTGGGTTGGCTACGGGATCGATCTTTTGCTGATGCAAATCGGCCAGCGCCTTGGCCAGGGCAAAGGCCCCTTCGCGCGGCGGGTCGACCAGCCACTTGTCGGCCACGCCGTCCTGCACCAGCCACTCGGGGGTCATCTCGAACAGGTTGCGCGCTACAAAATCAGTAGCTGCCAGCGCACGACCATCAAGGGCTGAAGCCCGATTTTCCATGTAGTTCTCGCGGGAGCGCGCCACCAGCGTCTCACTGCCCTCGATCCCCAGCACCTCGCGTGCCTGGGTCGCAATCGGCAGCGTGAAATTGCCCAGGCCGCAAAACCAGTCGATCACGCGCTCGGTCTTTTGCGCATCCAGCAAGCGCAATGCGCGCGCCACCAGCACGCGGTTGATGTGCGGATTGACCTGGGTGAAATCGGTCGGTTTGAACGGCATGGTGATGCCGAACTCCGGCAAGGCATAGGCCAGTTGCAAGGCGTTTTCTTCGTCCAGCAGGTGCACGGTGTCCGGCCCCTTGGGCTGCAGCCACCACTGCACGCCGGGATGCGCCTGGGCAAAGGCGCGCAGCTTGGCTAAGTCACCCTCACTCAAGGGTTCCAGATGACGCAGCACCAGCGCGGTGACGGCATCGCCACAGGCCAGCTCGATCTGCGGGCAGGTCTCAATCGCTTCCAGCGAGCCGATCAGTTCGCGCAAGGGCATCAGCATGGCGCTGACATGGGGCGGCAAGACCGGACACACTTCCATGTCAGCCACATAACGGCTCTTGCGCTCGTGGAAACCCACCAGCACCGTGCCCTTCTTGCGCACATGGCGCACCGACAGGCGGGCGCGGTAGCGGTAGCCCCAGGCCGGCCCTTCGATCGGCCGCAGGATGCTCTCGGCCCGCACCTTGCCCAGATGCCAGAGGTTGTCCTCCAGCACGCGTTGCTTGATGGCCACCTGGGCACCCACATGCAGGTGCTGCATCTTGCAGCCACCACAGGCACCGGCATGCAGGCCGAAATGCGGGCAACCCGGCGTGACACGCTGGGCCGACTGGCGGTGCACGTCCGTCACGACGGCCTGTTCCCAGTTGTTTTTCTTGCGGTTGACCTGGGCGCTCACCAGCTCGAAAGGCAAGGCGCCTTCCACAAACACCACCTTGCCGTCAGCGCGGTGGGTAATGCCTTGGGCTTCGATATCGAGCGACTCGATCAGCAGGGCATCTGCAGGGGAACCGGGGTGGGGAGAAACTGAATCTGTCATGCCCCAATTGTCTCAGAGGCGGCGACGACTAGGCCCAGGCTCTGAGGTACTCGTCCCAGTGCGGTTCCGTGGGCGCCAGGTTGCCCAGCGTGTCCTTGATCAGGGCGATCTCCTGCTCGTACTCTTTCTCCAGCAGCCCCCCACGCATCTTCTGGAAGCGGCTGTACAGCAGGTAGGTGTTCATGACATCGGTCTCACAGTAGCGCCGGATGTCTTCCAGCTGGCCGTCCAGGTAAGCGGGGTAAACCGCCGAGCCGTCCATGCCCAGCTTGCCGGGAAAGCCGCACAGCTTGGCCATGGCGTCGAGCGGTGCGTTGTTCTTGGGCTGGTACATGGCCAGCAGGTCCATCAGGTCCAGGTGCCGCATGTGGTAACGGCCGATGTAGTTGTTCCACTTGAAGTCGCGGTCATCGTCACCCAGATCCCAGTACTTGTCGGCCACCACACCGTGCTGCAGCCCGCGGTAGTGCAGCACCGGCAGATCGAAGCCACCACCGTTCCAGCTCACCAGCTGCGGCACGTGCTTCTCCACAGTGTTGAAAAAGGTCTGGATGATCTTGCCCTCGCTCTGGCCATCACGGTCGACAAACGAGTGGATGCGCAGCCCCTCGGCATTGCGAAAGACGCAACTGATCACCAGCACGCGCTGCAGGTGCAGCGGCATGAAGTCGCTCTGGCCGTGTTCCTTGCGCTCAGCCAGCCAAGTGGCATGGACCTGCTCGTCCGTGGTCTCGGGTGAGGCACCACGCAAGGTGCGCAACCCGGCGATGTAGGGAATGGTTTCGATGTCGAAAACAAGAACAGGCCAAGACATGGGCCGACTGTACCAGCCGACCCATGTCTTGGCCTGGTGGCCGTATCAGGAGCCCCCTCCCTGCCCTCCCCCGGCGGGGAGGGTTACAGTCCGAGCCGACGTCCGCGAATCAGAGCAGCGCCTCGCGCGTGATGCCGCGGCGCGCCAGGTAGCGCTTGAGCTTGAGCAGGGCCTCGTTCTGAACCTGGCGCACCCTCTCGCGCGTCAGGCCCAGGCGGTGGCTGAGTACATCCAGTGTTTCCGGTTCTCGGTCGTGCAGGCCAAAGCGGCCTTCGAGAATCTCCTGCTCGCGCACCGACAGGCTGTGCAGCCACTCCTCCAGCAAGCGCTCCACTTCATGTGTCTGCGTCACGCCACTGGGGTCCAGCGCCAGCTCGTCCATCACGGACTCGCCCAGCGTCTGCTCGCTCTCCGAGCGGTCCAACGTGGCATCGAGCGACTTCGGCGTTTCCGCCAGCGCCAGCAATTCAGCCACCTCGTTGACGTCGCGTCCCAGGAAATTGGCCACGTCTTCCACGCGCACCCCGTCAGGCCGGGCCTCGTTGAACGCCGGATCGTTTTCCAGCGCGCGGCGTGCCCGCAGCACCTGCTGCAGTTCGCGCACCACATTGACCGGCAGGCGGATCACCCGCCCCTGCAGCATCAGCGCGCGCTCGACCGACTGGCGGATCCACCAGGTGGCGTAGGTGGAGAAACGGAAACCGCGCTCCGGCTCGAACTTGTCGATGGCATGCATCAGCCCGAGGTTGCCCTCTTCGATCAGGTCCGACAGCGGCACACCGCGCCCGAGGTAGAACTTGGCGATGCTCACTACCAGACGCAGGTTGTGTTCGATCATGCTCTGCCGTGCGGCAAAGTCACCGGCACGGGCGCGCGTCGCCGTCTCGTACTCCTGCTCGGGTGTGAACAGCTCGGTGCGGCGCACATGGCGCAGATAGGCCGAGAGCGCATCCCCCGCTTCGCCGGCGAATTCAACGCCGGTCAAGGCGGCAGGCGCCTGGCCAATTGCTACTAAATCAGGAGCTACTGGCGCAGTATCGTCAAGGGCAGAAGCATGATTTGGCTCACCCTCCGCTGCCGCTGGACGCGCTATCTTGCCTGGGCCTTGAAGGGAGCGTTTTGTCATGGCTGTTCCTCAAGGCGCGGTTGGCATTGACCTACCTGGCTGGCAGGTATTTGGCCGGATCGACCGGTTTGCCCTGGCGGCGCACTTCAAAGTGCAGCTTCACGCGATCGGCATCGCTGTTGCCCATTTCGGCGATCTTCTGGCCCTTGCGCACCGACTGGTCTTCCTTCACCAGCAGCGACTGGTTGTGCGCATAGGCGGTGAGGTAAGTGTTGTTGTGCTTGAGGATGATCAGGTTGCCGTAGCCGCGCAGACCGGCACCGGCATAGACCACGCGGCCATCGGCGGCCGCGAACACCGGGTCACCGGCCGCACCACTGATGTCCAGCCCCTTGTTCTTGACTTCATCGAAGCCTGCCAGCACCGAACCGCCATTAACTGGCCAGTTCCAGGCGACCTGGTCTTCACCGTTTGCAGCAGCCGCTTCCGGTTGCGCCGTGGCCGCCGGCTGGGGTGCCGACGCGGGTTGTTTGGCTGCGCTGGCCGCCTGTCCCGGCGGCGGCACGCTGCTGGCGGTGGCGGTCGAACTGGTAATGGGGCGCGTGACGGCAGCCGTCTGCGTCGCGGCAGCCGACCCATTGGCGCTTGGCGGCACCACACGCAACACCTGCCCCACCTCGATCTGGTTGGGATTGTCCAGGTTGTTCCAGCGCCGGATGTCCTTCCAGTTCTGGCCGGTTTCCAGGCCGACGCGAATCAGCGTGTCGCCGGGTTTGACCGTGTAGTAGCCCGGCTTGCCGGCATTCTCGAAACCGGGCGGCTGCTTGACGTTCGGGTCTACCGCGGCCTTCTGGGCGGCGTTGCGGCGGTCTTCCACCGGTGCACGGTTGAGGCTGGTCGAACTGCACCCGGCCAGCAGCAGACTGGCCCCCGCGATCAGACCCCAAACAACAAAGCGCTCCCGCAAACCCGACATAGCTGTTCCCTTCATGCGATACCTGATTTTAGGGGGACAAAGTGAACCGCCTCAAGCACGGTCTGCCGCAAGCCCTGTGGCGTGCGGTCGATCACCATCAAGGCCTGCTGCCCGCCCGTGCTGGAGGCCACTGGCGCCACCAGGCGGCCATCCATGGCCAACTGGTCAATCCAGGCCTGCGGCACGGCCTCGCCGCCGGCCGCGGCGATGATGGCGGCATAGGGCGCACCCTTGGCAAAACCCACCATCCCGTCGCCAAACAACAAGTGCACATTGGGCAGGCGCAGGGGGCGCAGGTTCTCGCGCGCCTTGTCATGCAGGCCACGCAGGCGCTCGATGCTGTAGACCTCGCTGGCCAGCAGACTCAACACCGCCGCCTGGTAGCCGCAGCCGGTACCGATCTCCAGCACCCGCCCCAGTTTGCCGGGCCGTCCGTTCAGCAACAACTCGGCCATGCGCGATACCACGCCCGGCTTGGAAATGGTTTGCCCCAGCCCGATCGGCAGGCTGGTGTCTTCATAGGCCTGGTTCACCAGCGCGCTGTCGACGAAACGGTGGCGTTCGATGGTGCCCATGGCCGAGAGCACGCGCACATCGCTGATGCCCTGCCCCGCCAGCTTGTTGACCATGGCCTGGCGCACGGCATGCGAGTCCAGTCCCAGCCCATGCGGTTGTTGACGGACCACCGGCTTGGCCGTCGCCAAGGCGGGTTTGGCAGCCGACATCGGCTGCATCGCAGCACCCCGCGCCGGTACCGGACCGGGCGCCCGATCCAGCCGGGCCGGAAAAGACGGACGCGGCTTGGACGTCATGCACCCTCCTTGCCGGCGTGCGCTGCCATGTGGCTCATAGACTGGGCCCAGTAGCCCAGATTGGCGTGGTCGCTCAGGTCCACCTTGAGCGGGGTCACCGACACATGGCCTTGGCTGGTGGCATGGAAGTCCGTGCCCTCGCCCTCGTCCTTGGCCGGACCGGCTCCACCGATCCAGTACATGGTGTCCCCGCGTGGGCTGGTCTGGGTGATGACCTTCTCGGCCGCATGGCGGCGCCCCAGACGGCACACCTTCATGGGCTTGAGGCTTTCCTGCGGCAGGCAGGGAATGTTGACATTAAGCAGCCAGGGCTGGGCGCCCACCAGTTGATGCTGCGCCATCTGCAACACCAGCTCGCGCGCCTTGACCGCAGCGGCATCCAGATGGCGCCAACCCTTCTCGGTCTGCGAGAAGGCAATCGCCGGGATGCCGAACAGGTACCCCTCCATTGCAGCCCCCACGGTGCCGGAGTAGATGGTGTCGTCGCCCATGTTGGCGCCGTTGTTGATGCCGGAGACCACCAGGTCGGGCCGGTAGCCCAGCAGTCCGGTCAGCGCAATGTGCACGCAGTCGGCCGGCGTGCCGTTGACATAACGAAAGCCATTGGTCGCACGCTGCACGTACAGCGGCGAATGCAGTGTCAGTGCGTTGGACTTGGCACTGTTGTTGTGCTCGGGCGCGACCACCTCGACCTCGGCCACGTCTTTCAGCGCCTCGTATAAGGCGACGATGCCGGGGGCCTGGTAGCCGTCGTCGTTGGAAATCAGGATCTTCATGTTTGCAGCGTAGTGCTGCCGATTGTAGGTGGCTGGCGCCCTTGCGTTGGGGGACGTCACGCGAGGGACATAACAGGTGCGACAGCGCGCCTTATCATGCGCGACTGACTTGAACCCACAACACCGCAGGAGACGATCGATGCACGCATGGCTTTGCGAAGACCCCACCGGGGTGGATGCGCTGAACTGGAAGGAACTGCCGACACCGCAACCCGGCACCGGCCAGGTGCTGGTGGAGATCAAGGCCGCCAGCCTGAACTTCCCCGACCTGCTGATCGTGCAGAACAAGTACCAGATCAAACCGCCTCTGCCCTTTGTGCCGGGCTCCGAATACGCCGGCGTGGTGCAGGCGGTGGGCGCCGGCGTCACGCACCTTCAGGTCGGCCAGCCCGTGGCCTGTCTGTCGGGCACGGGCGGTTTCGGCACCCACACCCTGGCGCCTGCCGCACTGTGCATGCCGCTGCCTGCCGATTTCCCGTTTGTCGATGCGGCCGCTTTCATCATGACCTACGCCACCTCGCACCATGCCTTGCTGGACCGCGGCCAGCTCAAGGCCGGGGAAACCGTGCTGGTGCTGGGCGCTGCCGGCGGCGTGGGCACTGCCGCGATCCAGATCGCCAAGGCCGCCGGCGCGCGCGTGATTGCCGCCGCCTCGACCGATGAGAAGTGTGCGCTGTGCCAGTCGATCGGTGCCGATGTCACCATCAACTACAGCAAGGAAAATCTGCGCGAAGCCCTCAAGGCGCTGACCGACAGCAAGGGCCCCGACGTGATCTACGACCCGGTGGGCGGCGACCTGGCTGAGCCGGCCTTCCGCTCCATTGCCTGGCGCGGCCGCTACCTGGTGGTCGGTTTTGCCGCCGGACCGATTCCCTCCCTGCCGCTGAACCTGCCGCTGCTCAAGGGCGCCTCGCTCGTGGGCGTTTTCTGGGGCGATTTCGCCAAACGCGAACCGAAAGCCAATGGTGCCATGATGATGGCGCTGGCGCAGTGGTATGCGCAAGGCAAGATCAAACCGGTAATTGACCGCACGATGCCCATGGCCGAACTCAAGGCAGCGTACGCCCACATGGGCTCGCGCAGCGTCAAAGGCAAGCTGGTGCTGGTGAACTGAGTCCGCGTGAAGTGCGGCCTGCCATGGCCACGCAGAAATGAAAATGCCCGCATAAAGCGGGCATTTTTTATCTGGGGTGGCTGATGGGACTCGAACCCACGACGACAGGAATCACAATCCTGGACTCTACCAACTGAGCTACAGCCACCGTAGCCTTAGATTATAACCGGTTCAGCGCTCACTGTAGCGCACCTGCCGCCATTTGTGTTTCGAAAGCGGCGGGACGCGCCACCTTGATCTCGGCCTTGAAGCGTTCCTGCAGCAGCTTGTAGTACGCCTGGTTCTCGGCCTGCGTCCACCACTGGGTGTACTGGGCACGGTCCTGCTGCTGCACCTGCGGCGCAGGCGTCGGCCGCTCGGCCCGCTTGTTGATCTTGGCGATGGCATAACCTCGGGCGCCGAGATCGACCCCAACAAACACCGGCAGGCTGGCCGTATCGGCACGCAGCACGGCATCGAGCAAAGCAGCGGGCAGGTTCTGCGGCTGATCGCGCGACACCACCAGCGCGCCTTGCAACTGGGCCTGTGCCGGGCTGGCTTTCCAGGCTGCCAGTTGTTTCGCTCCTTCCTGACGGGCCAGTTCGGCCGCACGGGCATTCACCACGCGCTCGCGCACGGCAGAGCGCACCTCGGCCAACGGCAGCGTGCGGGCCGGTGTGTACTGGGTGATACGCGCCGCCGCCAGCTGGCTGGGGCCGACTTCCACCGCTTCGCTGTTGCGCTTGTTCGCCACCGTATCCGTGCTGAAGACAGCCTCCAGGAATTTGGCATTGGCCAGCACGCCCTTGGCGCCCGGCTCCGGCTGACGCAAGACGCGGTTGGCACTCTGGACTTCGAGCTTGAGCTTGTCGGCCACCGGCTTGAGGCTGTCGGACTGCTCGTACACGCCATTGGCAAAGACCTCGGCCGCTTCCGCGTACTTGGTCCGCGCCTGCTGGTTTTTCAGGTCAGCTTCCAAGCTGGCGCGCAGCTCGGCAAAGCTTTTCTGCTTCGGCGCCTTGATATCGGTCAGCTTGATGATGTGATAGCCGAAATCGGATTCCACAACGTCGCTGATCTCGCCTTTCTTCAGGGCAAAGGCGGCATCTTCGAAGGGCTTGACCATGGCGCCACGGGCGAAGAAGTCCAGGTCGCCGCCTTGCGGTGCCGAGCCCGTATCCTGCGAGTTCTTGCGTGCCACCTCGGCAAAACTGTCCGGTGCCTTGCGCACTTGGGCCAGCAACTCCTCGGCACGCGCCTTGGCTTTCTGGCGCTCGGCGTCAGAACCGCCCTTGGCGGCGGCAATCAGGATGTGGCTGGCACGGCGCTCTTCGGTGCCGCTCAGGCGTGCCACGTTCTGCTCGTAATAAGTCTTGAGGTCCTGTTCGTTGAGGCTGATGGTTTTCTTCACCGCCTCCAGGTCCAGCACGATGTACTCGATGTTGGCCTGCTCAGGCGCCTGGAACAGCGACTGGTTGGCTTGGTAGAAGGCCTCCAGATCGGCATCGGTCGGGTTGACCTTGGCCGCAAAGTCGGCGGTGTTGAAGCGCGCCAGTTGAACTTCGCGCCGCTCGTAAAAAGCATTGAGGGCCAGATCAGCCACCGCCGGTGCGGCAAAGCCGGTCTGCAGCAGGCCCGTCTCCACCTGGCGCACGGACAGATCGTTGCGCAGGCGGGCCTCGAACATCTCGGGCGTCATGCCTTGGCTGCCTACCAGTTGACGATAGCGTTCCATGTCCAAGGTGCCATCGGCACGGCGCAGCGCGGCAATCGCCGGCGTTTCCTGCAAGGCACGCGCCAGACGCACGTCGCTGGTCACCAAATGGGCCGATTCAGCGGCTTGCGCCAGCACGCGTTCGCGCACCAGGCGCTCCAGCGTGGCATAACGCGCCTGGGGAGAGTCCAGCAGCTTGGCATCCAGCGTCGGCATGGCGGCACGCAGGCGCTCCACTTCCGACTTGTGCGCAGCGTCCCACTCGCCCTGGTTGATGTCGTGTCCGCCAACGCGGGCTACGGTTTGACCTTGCTCACGGAAACGGTTGTAGCCGTCAATGCCGAACAGCACGAACGAGGGAATGATCAGCAGGAACAACAGTCCCATCATGATCTTCGTGTGCTTACGGACGTAATCAAACATGCGCGGACTCTCCATCAAAAAAACAAAAAAGGCGAACAGTGAGTTCGCCTTTGCTTGGGTGGTGGGTGCTGACGGGGTCGAACCGCCGACCTACGCCTTGTAAGGGCGCCGCTCTACCGACTGAGCTAAGCACCCCACCTTAAACCAGAATCAGTTCAGGGCGTCTTTCAAGGCTTTGCCCGGACGGAACTTCGGCACCTTGGCGGCCTTGATTTTAATCGCAGCGCCGGTACGGGGGTTGCGGCCAGTGCGGGCAGCACGTTTGCCAACGGCAAAGGTACCGAAACCCACGAGGGAAACAGTGCCACCTTTTTTCAGCGTGGTCTTGACGGCGCCGATGGTGGACTCGAGTGCACGGGTAGCAGCTGCCTTGGAGATGTCGGCATGCTTGGCAATGTGCTCAATCAGTTCGGTTTTATTCACAAAGAACCCCTTCTTGGAAACTGCGTTAATCAAATTGTCTCGTTTGTAACTCCTTGCACCAACCCAGATAACAGCGTGGTGCGAAAGAGCCGGCCATATGCAGCGAGTACTGCTACATATGATTAAAGCCACCTATGTTTTCCGTGTCAACACGGCATGCAGCTTTACAACAGCACGGGGGCGAATTCTAGACGGTTTTCTTTGCCCGTCTTCCCGAGAAAAGTGACGGATACAAATATTTTCAAAACTCCGGGGAAACCTGGGCTGGTCGCGTGATCGGAAATGGGCTAAAGCGCTTGCGCGATTGAACGCCCCACTTTCAAGTGGATTGACATCAGCGTGCCGCGCGCACCACCAGGCTCACACCCACCGCCGTCAAGGCGGTCCCGACAAGCGTCGTCATCGTGATGGGCTCGGCAAACAGCACCCAGGCCATCAGCGCCGTGGTTGGCGGCACCAGGTACAGCAGGCTGGTCACACTGGTGGCCGCACCACGCTGGATCAGCAGGTAGAGCAAGGAGCTGCCGCCAAGTGTCAGCCCCAGCACCGACCAGCCCATGGCAATCACCAGCTCCCAGTTCACACCGCCAACCGCCAGTTGCCAACCCATGGTCTCGGTTTCCAGTGCAGTCAGCGGCAAGGTCACCAGCAAGGCAGCGAGCAGTTGCACCGCATTGGCACTGCGCACATCACACGGCGCGACAAAACGTTTCTGGTACAGCGTGCCGATGGTGATGCTCAGCAGGGCCAACACGGCCAGCGACAGATTGAAGATGCCGGCCTCGCCGCCCTGGCCGAATTTGCGCGACACCACCAGCAACAAGCCGGCAAAGCCCAGCAGCAAACCGGCCCATTGCCGCCCTGTGACGGAAGCACCGCGCGCCGACAGCCAGAACGCTGTCAATACCGGTTGCAGGCCGACGATCAGCGCCACCAAGCCTGAGCCCATGCCGGCCTTGACCGCAGCCCAGACGCCGCCCAGGTAGCCAGCGTGCATCAACACCCCAGTGACGGCCAGGTGCCCCCATTGCGCCCGCGATTGTGGCCAGGCCACGCGCGCCAGCAGAACCCAGGGCAGGAAACAGAGGATGGACAGGACGTAGCGCCAAGCCAGGAACTTCAGCGGCGGCGCATGCGGCATGCCGTAGCGCGCCACGATGAAACCGGTGCTCCAGATCAGCACGAACACCAGCGGCATGGCCCGCAGCAGGGCCGCACTGTCGCTGCGCTCGCTCATCGGCGCGAGTTCACTTCACCCGTGCCCGGATCTCGGGCAAGGCTTTTTGCAGGTAATAGACCATGGACCAGACGGTGAGAACCGCCGCCAGCCAGATCAGGACGTAGCCCCACTGGCGTGTGTCGATGACGCCGAACAGCAGTCCATCAAACAGCAGGAAGGGAATGGCCACCATCTGCACCGTGGTCTTGACCTTGCCCAGCATGTGCACCGCCACGCTGCGCGAGGCGCCGATCTGCGCCATCCATTCGCGCAGGGCCGAGATGGCGATCTCGCGGCCGATGATGATGAGTGCCACGAACACGTCGGCACGGCCCAGATGCACCAGCACCAGCAGGCTGGCGCAGACCAGGAACTTGTCGGCCACCGGATCGAGGAAGGCGCCGAAGGCCGAGGTCTGGTTGAGTTTGCGTGCCAGAAAGCCATCGAGCCAGTCGGTCAGCGCGAACACCACGAACATCACGGTGGCAATCAGGTTGCGCGTGGCCGGGTCCAGCGGCAGGTAGAACACACCCACGATCAGGGGAATCGCGACGATGCGCGTCCAGGTCATGAGGGTGGGAATGGTGAAGAACATGGCGTCATTGTGGCATGGTCAAGGCGGCTTTCAGCGCAGGGCGCGGTAGATCGCTTCGGCCAGTTCGCGCGAGATGCCATCCACCGAGGTCAGGTCGTCCACGCTGGCCGAGGCCACGCCACGCACGCCGCCAAAGCGCTGCAGCAATTTGGCGCGACGCTTGGGGCCGACACCCGGGATCTCCTCGATCCGGCTGCCGCCCACACGCACCTTGGCGCGCTGCGCACGCATGCCGGTGATGGCAAAGCGGTGCGCCTCGTCCCGGATCTGCGCCACCAGCATCAGCGCGGCCGAATCCTTGCCCAGGTACACCTTGTCGCGGCCGTCGGCAAACACCAGCTCTTCCAGCCCGACCTTGCGGCCTTCGCCCTTCTCCACACCGACGATCAGCGCCAGGTCCAGCCCGAGCAGCTCGAACACCTCGCGTGCCATCGCCACCTGGCCCTTGCCGCCATCGACCAGCACCAGGTCCGGCAAGCGGTCGGTGAGCTCGGCACCCAGTTCGCCTTCGCCGCCTTCTTCGCGCAAGGCCTGCGCCAGCTTGCCGTAGCGGCGCGTCAACACCTGGCGCATGGCGGCATAGTCGTCACCCGGCGTGATGCCGTCGATCTTGTAGCGGCGGTACTCGCTGTTCTGCATCTTGTGGTGATGAAACACCACGCAGGAAGCCTGCGTCGCCTCGCCGGCGGTGTGTGAAATGTCGAAGCACTCGATGCGCAGTTCGTCCAGCCGGTCCTGCGGCAGCGCCAGCGCCTCGGCCAGCGCGCGGGTGCGCGCCTGCTGCGAACCTTCCTCGGCCAGCAGCCGGGCCAGTTGCAGGGCGGCATTGGTCTGCGCCATCTCCAGCCAGATGCGGCGCTGCTCGCGCGGCTGGTGGATGGCGCGGATTCGGATGCCGGTCTGCTGCGACAACGCCTCGGTCAGGCGCTTGCTCACCGGTTCGCTGGTGACCAGCGTCGGCACCGCCGGCACCTCCATGTAGTGCTGGGCGATGAAAGCTTCCAGCACCTGCACCTCCACCGGTGGCGGCGCAGCCTCGGCGGATTCGGACGTAGAGGCTTCCTCGTCGTCATAGATGGCCGCAGCATCTTCCACATGCACCGGGAAATAGGCTCGGTCACCCAGATGCCGGCCACCGCGCACCATGGCCAGGTTGACGCAGGCGCGCCCACCCTGCACCTTGACGGCCAGGATGTCGACATCGCGGTCGTCCACGTTATCCACCGCCTGCTGGTGCAGCACATTGGACAGCGCCGCGATCTGGTCGCGCAGCTCAGCCGCCTGCTCGAACTCCAGCTGCTCCGAGTGCTTGAGCATGCGCGCTTCCAGCACCTCCAGCACCTGTTGGGTTTCGCCGCGCAAAAAGGCTTCGGCATGCGCCACGTCCAGCGCATAGTCTTCGTCCGACACCAGGCCGACGCAGGGCCCGGAGCAGCGCTTGATCTGGTACAGCAGACAGGGCCGCGTGCGGTTGGAAAACACCGTGTCTTCGCAGGTGCGCAGGCGGAACACCTTCTGCAGCAGCAGGATGGCCTCCTTCACCGCCCAGGCACTCGGGTAGGGCCCGAAGTAGTGGTGTTTCTTGTCGACCGCACCGCGGTAGTAGGCCACGCGCGGCCAGGCTGCCGCGCTGCGCTTGGCCGTCTGGCCTTCGGCCGCCCTCGCCTCACCCGGCTGTGCCGCCGTGATCTTCAGGTAGGGGTAGCTCTTGTCGTCGCGAAACAGGATGTTGTAGCGCGGGTTGAGCGTCTTGATCAGGTTGTTTTCCAGCAGCAGCGCCTCGGCTTCCGAGCGCACCACCGTGGTATCCATGCGGGCGATCTTGCCCACCATGTGACCGATGCGCGTGCCGCCATGGTCTTTCTGGAAATAGCTGGAAACGCGTTTCTTCAGATTGCGCGCCTTGCCAACATAGAGCACCGCGCCGTCGGCGTCGAAGTAGCGATAGACGCCGGGCAAGGCGGGCAAGGCGGCGACCTGCGCCAGCAGTTCGTCGGAGTGCACAGCGCTTGGGGGATTCGGTGCGCTGGAATCGGTTTCAGTGGCCATGGGTCCGTATTGTGGACAATCCCGGCATGTCTTCTCCCCTGCTTTGGGATATTTTCTGCAAGGTCATCGACAACCATGGCGATCTCGGCGTCTGCTGGCGCCTGGCCCGCCAGCTGGCCGGGCGTGGCCAGCGCGTGCGCCTGTGGGTGGATGACGCCAGCGCCCTGGGCTGGATGGCCCCCACCGGCTACCCCGGCGTCGAAGTCCGGCCTTGGACGCAGCCGCTGGACCTGAGCGGACTGACTCCCGGTGACGTGCTGGTGGAAGCCTTCGGCTGCGAGGTCGCTCCTGAATTCATAGCTGCTTGCGCAGAATGGACGAGGTCCGGGAGCCAAAAATATGCCTGGATCAACCTGGAATACCTGTCGGCTGAGCCTTATGTGGAGCGCAACCACGGTCTGATGTCACCGGTCATGCATGGCCCCGGCGTCGGTCTGACCAAGTATTTCTTCTACCCCGGCTTCACACTGCGCACGGGCGGCCTGCTGCGTGAAGCCGACCTGTTGCAACGCCAAGCCCGCTTCGATCGCACTGCCTGGCTGCAGCACCTGGGCATCACGCCGCAGCCCCAGGCGCGCTGGGTCTCGCTGTTCTGCTACGAACCCCAGGCCCTGCCGGAACTGCTGGACCAGTTCACCACACAGGCGCAGCCGGTGCACCTGCTGGTGGCAGCCGGCCGTGCCAGCGCAGCAGCCCAGGCCGCAGTTGAAATGAAAATACAGCGTGAGCCCTTATGGAATCAGCGCCAGGCGCTATCAATTTCATACCTGCCCTACCTGACGCAGGACGACTTTGACCACCTGCTGTGGGCTTGCGACCTGAATTTCGTGCGCGGCGAAGACTCGCTGGTACGCGCCCTGTGGGCCGGCCGGCCTTTCGTCTGGCAGATCTACCCCCAGCACGACAACGCCCACCACGACAAACTGGCGGCTTTTCTGGCGCAGATCGAGGCCCCAGATTCGCTGCGGCGCTTCCACCAGCGCTGGAACGACGTCGACGCGCAGCCACTGCCGACGCCGGACCTGCCGGCCTGGGGCGACACCGCGCGCCGGGCGCGCCAGCAGCTGCTGGCCCAGCCTGATCTGGTGAGCCAACTGCTTGAATTTGTGGATCGCATCCCTAGATAGCGCCTAACGCCTTGAAAAGACGTTAAAATTCAAGGCTTTGCGGAATGCCGCCTGGTTCTACCGGCTGCGTTCCCATCACCTGCCGCACGAACACCGGTCATCTCGGGGCATTGAGCGGCCAACCCATTGGAACTACTATGAAAATCGCTCAGGAAATTCGCGCCGGTAACGTGATCATGCACGGCAAGGACCCGATGGTCGTGCTCAGGACCGAATACAGCCGTGGCGGCCGCAACTCGGCCACCGTGCGCATGAAGCTCAAGAGCCTGATCGCCAACTTCGGCACCGAAGTCGTGTTCAAGGCCGACGACAAGATGGACCAGGTCATCCTGGACAAAAAGGAGTGCACCTACTCCTACTTCGCCGACCCGATGTACGTCTGCATGGACGCCGACTACAACCAGTACGAAGTCGAAGCCGAGAACATGGGTGACGCCCTGAACTACCTTGAAGACGGCATGGCGGTCGAAGTGGTGTTCTATGACGGCAAGGCCATCTCGGTGGAACTGCCTACCAGCGTGGTGCGTGAAATCACCTGGACCGAACCCGCCGTCAAGGGCGACACCTCGGGCAAGGTGCTCAAGCCGGCCAAGATTGCCACCGGTTTCGAAGTGCCCGTGCCGCTGTTCGTGAGCCAGGGCGACAAGGTCGAAATCGACACCCGTACCGGCGAGTACCGCAAGCGCGTCTAAGCACCTGCACTCACCGCACGTCAAAGGCTCCTTCGGGAGCCTTTTCCTTTTCCTGAACCGGCAATTCGGTGTAGGCTATCTTCATGTCCACGCAAGAAACACTCCCCCAAGCACCCTGCGCGAGTTCGGAGCCCGGCAATGACAGCAGCCCGGCCAAGCTGGCGCTGCGCCGCGTCCGGATCGACACCTATCACGAGAACGTGGCCTACATGCATCGCGACTGCGAGGTCTATCGCGCCGAAGGCTTCAAGGCACTGTCCAAGGTCGAAATCAACGCCAACGGGCACCGCATCCTGGCCACCCTCAATGTGGTGGATGACGAAGCCATCGTCGGCTGCGGCCAACTCGGCCTGTCCAAGGCGGCTTTTGACCAGATGGCCGTTGAAGACGGCCACATGGCCACGGTGTCACAGGCCGAGCCGCCCGAGTCCATCGGCGCCCTGCACCGCAAGCTTGCCGGCGAACGGCTGGAGCTCAACGACTTTCGCGCCATCGTGACCGACATCACCGAGCACCATTACTCCAAAATCGAACTCACCGCCTTTGTTGTCGCCACCAACCGCGACGAACTCGACCGCGAAGAGGTCTATTTCCTGACCGAAGCCATGATCGAGGCTGGCCGCAAACTGGACTGGCACGAACAGCCGGTGGTCGACAAACACTGCATTGGTGGCATTCCCGGCAACCGCACCTCCATGCTGGTGGTGCCCATCGTCGCCGCGCACGGCATGCTGTGCCCCAAGACCTCCTCGCGCGCCATCACCTCGCCAGCCGGCACGGCCGACACCATGGAGGTGCTGGCCAATGTGGAACTGCCGATTGAGCAGTTGCACGACATCGTGCGCCGGCATCGCGGCTGCCTGGCCTGGGGCGGCACGGCCAACCTGTCACCGGCCGACGACGTGCTGATCTCGGTGGAACGCCCGCTCTCGCTCGACTCGCCCGGCCAGATGGTCGCCTCCATCCTGTCGAAGAAGATTGCCGCCGGCTCCAGCCATCTGGTGCTCGACATCCCGATCGGCCCCACCGCCAAGGTGCGCTCCATGCCGGAGGCGCAGCGCCTGCGCCGCCTGTTCGAGTACGTGGCCAAGCGCATGAAACTCTCGCTCGACGTGGTGATCACCGATGGTCGCCAACCGGTGGGCTTTGGCATCGGCCCCATGCTGGAGGCTCGTGATGTCATGCGCGTGCTGGAAAACGACCCGCTCGCACCGAATGATCTGCGGCAGAAGGCCTTGCGTCTGGCTGGCCGGTTGATCGAGTCCAGCCCCGACGTGCGCGGCGGCGACGGCTTTGGCATCGCGCGCGACATTCTCGACTCGGGTCGCGCGATCGCCAAGATGAACGACATCATCCAGGCCCAGGGCAGCAAATTCTTTGATTACAACCACCCCGAACTGGGGCGGTTGACCTTCGAAATCCGCGCGCCGCAGGCTGGCGTGGTCTGCGGCATCGACAACCTGCAGCTCGCACGCATCGCCCGCTTTGCCGGCGCCCCCAAAGTGAAAAACGCCGGCGTCGACCTATTGCGCAAACTGGGCGATGAGGTCAAGGCCGGGGACGCGCTCTACCGCGTGCATGCCAGTTTTCCGTCCGACCTCGAATTCGCCCGCCAGGCCTGTCAAAGGTCCACCGGCTACAGCATTGGCCGGGCTGAAGACGTGCCGCATGTCTTCGTGGAGTTCTGATGAGCAGCCCCGCTGTCCTGCTGCATTTCGACGACGAGTTAGCCAGTGCCCAGCGCATCGCCGCACAGGCCGGCCTGACGCTGGGCCCGATGGCACGCCACCGATTCCCCGACGGCGAGCTCAAACTGCGTCTGCCCGCGGCCTTGCCGGAGCGCGTAGTGGTGCTGCGCACGCTCGACCACCCGAACGAAAAACTGGTTGAGCTGCTGCTGGCAGCGCGCACCGCACGCGAACTTGGCGCACGCCACCTGACCCTGGTGTCCCCTTACCTGGCCTACATGCGGCAGGACATCGCCTTCACCCCCGGCGAAGCCGTCAGCCAGCGCATCGTCGGCCAATTCCTGGCCGGCCTGTTTGATGCGGTCATCACGGTCGATCCGCACCTGCATCGCGTCGCCACGCTGCAGGAAGCCGTGCCGGTGCCACAGGCCGTGGTGCTCAGTGGCGCCCCCCTGCTGGCCGACCTCGTGGCGCAACAGCGCCCGAACGCCCTGCTGGTGGGGCCTGACGAAGAATCGGCCCAGTGGATTGCCCAGGCCGCGGCCCGCCATGGCTTCGATCACGCCGTCTGCCGCAAGGTGCGCCATGGGGATCGCTCGGTGGCCATTGAACTCCCCGCTGGCAACTTCAGCGGGCGCGCCGTGGTGCTGCTCGACGATGTCGCCAGCAGCGGCCACACGCTGGCACAAGCGGCGCGCCTACTGCTGGCTGCTGGCGCCACCTCGGTTGACGTCGCAGTGACCCACGCCCTGTTTGCTGGCGATGCGCTGCAACTGCTGTCGGAGGCCGGCATCGGCCAGGTCTGGAGCACCGACTGCATTACCCACGTCAGCAATGCCGTCAGCATGGCCCCCGCCATCGCTACTGCACTGGCCGACCTGAACCCTTGAACCCCGCGCATGAAGACTCCGCACGATCTCACTGAGCGCACCTTGGCCGATGCCTGGGCCGACCTGAAGGCCCATGCCGACGCCGGCCTGCCGCTGCAGGCAGATGCCTTTCGCCTGGCCTTTGCCGACCCCGAGTTTCTGTTGCGCCGCGAGACCCGCGGCATCCGCTTCCAGCTCGAATTGCTCAAGCCCGATCTGGCGCAGCAAACGCTCGGCGTGGCCAACACCATCGTGGTGTTTGGCAGTGCCCGTTTTTGCGACCCCGAGGAGGCGCAACGCCGGCTGGACGCTGCACGCGCCAGTGGTGACACCCAAGCGCTGGCACTTGCCAAGCGCGATGCGCGCAATGCAGCGCACTACGAGCAGGCGCGCCGCTTCGGCCACCTGGTGGCCGAGCACAGCAGCCGGCTGCCGGACAACGAGCGCCTGTTCATCTGCACCGGCGGCGGCCCCGGCATCATGGAGGCGGCCAACCGCGGGGCACATGAGGCGGGTGCGCTGAATGTTGGACTGAACATCGCCCTGCCGCACGAGCAACATCACAACCCCTACATCTCGCCCAGCCTGTGCTTCAAGTTCCATTACTTCGCGCTGCGCAAGATGCACTTCATGATGCGCGCCAAGGCGCTGGTGGCCTTTCCCGGCGGCTTCGGCACGCTCGACGAGTTGTTCGAGATCCTGACGCTGGTGCAAACCGGCAAGTCCGAACCCGTGCCGGTGGTGCTGTTCGGCAGTGCGTTCTGGCAGCGGCTGATCAATTTCGACTCGCTGGTCGAAGAAGGCATGATCTCGCCGAAAGACCTCGCGCTGTTCAAGCTGGTGGACACCCCGGAAGATGCCTGGGGCGCTATCCAGTCGTTTTATCGGCTGGAGCATGAGGCAAACCAGCCCTGAGCCCCCAGGCCGTACGGCTGCCGAGCCCGACCACAACCCCCACCGTCCAGAACACCACCGACACGCCGACCACAGCGCCGATGCTGCCGAACAGCATGGGCATCAGCACGCTGGAGCCATTGAGCGACATCAGGCGCAGGCCCAGGGCCTCGCCATGGCGGTCGGCGGGCGTGATCTGGTGCAAGGTGCTCATGATCATCGGCTGCACCGAACCCAGCACCAGCCCCAGCAGCACCGAACACAGCCCCATGCTCACGGCGTTCGGCATGAAGGGGTAGAGACCGAACAGCACAGCGGTGAGCAACATCGCACCGCTGATGACCACCCACTCGCGCAAATGCGCCGCCAGCCAGGGCATGGCCAGTCGCACCAGCGTAGCCGCCATGGCAAAGCTGCCCAGCAGCATACCGATGACCGAAGCGCTGTAGCCTCGTTCATGCCCCAGCACCGGCAGCACGAAGGTGTGCACGTCCCAGCAGGAGGAGAGAAACCAGTTCACCAGCAGCAGGCGACGCATCATGGGGTCGCGCAACAAGTCCCAGGCACGCCGCGTGCCCGGCTGTGCCGCAACAGCGATCGGCAGGATGGGTGTGCCTCGAATCCACAACCAACTTCCCAAGGGCAACATCGCCAGCAATAGGAAGGCCGTGCGGTAACCCATCAAGTCACCGGGCTGGCCGCCAAAGAACCCGCCCGCGTGGTCAATCAGAACGCCGGCCGAGAGCGGCCCGAGAAAATTCGAGATGGCCGGCCCGATCGAAAACCAGCTGAACATCTGCTTCAGTTCGGTTGCATCGCGTGCGGCCCGGCCCACATGACGCTGCAGGGCAATTGCCGCCGAACCGGTCGCCCCCCCCGTCAGCAGCGCAGCAAGGCACAGGACTGGGAACACCGGAAAGGCCACTGCCAAGCTCGCGCCCAGTGTCGCCGCAATGACGCTGAAACCCACAGGACGCCTGAGACCATGGCGATCGGCATAGCGGCCAGCAGGCAGCGCCAGAAATACCTGCGTGAGGGCAAACAAGGCCAGCAGCATGCCGACAGCCAACGGGCTGTAGCCTTGCTTCAACGCCAGCAGCGGCGCTGCCATACGCATCCCCGCCATACAGGTATGCAGACAAATATGGCCGCCAATCAATCGGGCCAGCCCCCAGCGCGGTGACGCCCGCGGCGAAAGAGAGGATGTCACCCTTCGTCTGCCTCTTTGTCCAGCGGCAGCAGGGCCTGTGCCTGTGCGTCCGGCAGCGCTTCGACCTGACGCAGCACACGGCCCATGGCGCGGCTGCGCGTTTCGGCACTGTTCAGGGTGTTGAGCACGGTCTCGGTCTGCGATTTGACCTTGGCCAACACATCACCGAACTTGCCGAACTCGGTCTTGACTGCACCCAGCACCTGCCAGACCTCGCTGGAGCGTTTTTCCAGCGCCAACGTACGAAAGCCCATCTGCAAGGAACTCAGCATGGACAGCAGCGTGGTCGGGCCGGCCAGCGTGATGCGGTGCTCGCGTTGCAGCACCTCCATCAAGCCAGGGCGGCGCAGCACCTCGGCATACAGTCCCTCGGTTGGCAGGAACAGAATGGCGAAATCGGTGGTGTACGGCGGCTCGATGTATTTCTCGGCAATCGACTTAGCCTCCAGCCGAATGCGCGCCTCCAGCGCCTTGGCGGCCACCTCCGCGCCAACGGCATCGGCGCGTTGCTGCGCGTCGAGCAGGCGCTCGTAATCCTCGTTCGGGAATTTGGAGTCGATCGGCAGCCACAAGGGTTCACCGTTATCCGATTTGCCCGGCAGCTTGATAGCGAAGTCCACCACGTTCTTGCTCCCCGGGCGCGTGGCGATCTGGGCAGCGTACTGGTCGGGCACGAAGACCTGCTCCAACAACGCGGCCAATTGCGCCTCGCCGAACATGCCACGCGTCTTGACGTTGGTCAGCAAATGCTTGAGGTCGCCCACGCCGGCTGCCAGTGTCTGCATCTCACCCAACCCCTTGTGCACCTGCTCCAGACGATCCGCCACCTGCTTGAAGCTCTCGCCCAGACGCGCATGTAACGTGGTCTGCAGTTTCTCGTCTACGGTGGCGCGCATCTCGTCGAGCTTGGCAATATTGGTCTGCTGCAGTTGTGCCAACTGCGCTTCCAGCGTGGCGCGCACCTCGGACATGCGGCGGGCGTTGGACTCGCTCAAGTTGGACAGTTGCAGCGTCAAGGTATCGGAAAGCGTTTTTTGCAGCAGCGCCAGTTGCTGGCCGAAGGCATCAATCTGTGTGTTCTGCGTGCGCGTGGCCTCAGCCGCCTGTTGCACCAGGCTTTGCTGGAAAGTGGCCAGGTTCTGCGCCAGCTCCAGCCGACCGTTGCGTGCGGATTCGCCAATCTCATGGCGCAACTCACGCTCCAGGCGCTCACCGCTGGCCTGCAAGGCCGCCAACCATTCGGCCTGGGTTGCGGCGGCATCCCCACGCCGCAGCGCCAGCCAGAGCAACAGCAACAGATTCAGGGCGGCCAGCGCCAGCACGGACCAAAGCACGATGTCGTTCAAACCAGTTTCCTCCAACATCGTATTGTTGTTCAAAACGCTGCCTTGGATGATCTGCCAGTGACGGGGTGATTTTTCTCAACAACATTTGTACAAATATAATAGCCGCATGAGTTCATCAGGCAGTACGACCAAGTCGGCTCGGCTTGGCCATCACCAGCCCGCGGCGAACGCCCCGTGCCTACCATCGGCAGCCGATGCCATCGGACCTGACGTCCAGGCCTTGCGGCGCTTTCGGGTGATCTTCAATGCCGTGCGCAGCCATTTCCAGCAGGTCGAGAAACGCACCGGCACGGGTGCCGCTCAATTGCGTGCCCTCAGCATCTTGCGCGAGCGGCCCGGCATCCGGCTGAGTGAACTGGCACAAGCCATGGACGTGCACCAATCGACTGCCAGCAACCTGGTCAAGACACTGCTGGAACGCGAATGGATTTCAACCACGCAGAATGGCAGTGATCGCCGGGTGCGGCACTTGTATCTGCAGACAGCGGGCATAAAAATCCTGCAGCGCATGGGCGGCCCATATATTGGTGTCTTGCCCAAGGCCCTGAGCACCTTGCCGCCGCGCACGCTCCAACGCCTCAACAGCGATCTGGATGAACTGATCGCTGCCATGCACATCGATGACACAGCGGCCCTGACGCCGCTGGCAGAACAACTTTAAGCGGCTCGGGGCGACACGCTCGTCCGTGTCCCTGCGACTGTTACAAGCAAGGAATGACCATGAACGACTTGATGCAGTTCTGGCCTGCATGGATCCAACCCTCCGCAGGTCTGCCCACCGTGCAGTGGGCTGTGCTGCTGGCGCTGGCTGCAGCGACCGGGCACATGCTGCAGCGCCGCCTTGGCCTGCCCAAGGTGCTGGGCTATTCGATCGTTGGCGCCCTGGCCGGCTTCACCGGGTTCACCACCACCCACTGGCCGTTGGAGGGCATTGGCCTGTTCATGGTCGAGCTCGGCCTGTCCGTCCTGCTGTTCGAGGCCGGTGGACGCCTCACACTGCGTTGGTTCCGTCACAACCCCATGCTGCTGGTGCAAAGCCTGGCCGAATCCGCCCTCACCTTTGCGGCGGTCTACTGGATGCTGGGACTGCTCGAGGTCAGCGCTGAGTTGATCGCACCGCTCTCCCTGCTCGCAGTCACTACCTCGCCTGCCGTGCTCATGCGCGTGGCGGCCGACATCCGCGCCAGCGGCCCCGTGACCGACCGCGCCATCACCTTGGCCGCGCTCAACACCTTGTATGTGCTGGCTCTCGGCGGCGTCATGGCTCACTTTCTGGGGCGTCCAGCCTCCTCTCTCACAGATGCCTTCGTCCCGGTCGTGCTGCTGTTGAGCATCTCGGTGCTGCTGGGCGCCGCTCTCGCCCTGGCGCTGCGGGGAACCCTGCGCTTCATGAGCCCAACCAGCGAAAACACGTCGGTGACGCTGCTGGCCCTGGTTGTGGCCTGCACCACCCTGGCCGCCAACTTCGGCGGCTCGGCACCGCTGGCGGCCCTGCTGGCCGGCATCCTGCTCAAGACCCTGCACCCTCGGCCCTGGTCGTGGCCACGCCAATTCGGCACAGCGTCCTCCATCCTGACCATCCTGATGTTCGTCCTGGTATCCATGGCGGCAGCCCAGGCCGATTGGAACCTGACCGCCTTCAGTCTGATCGCCGCCATCGTTCTGGCACGCACACTGGCCAAGACGCTTGCCATCGGCGTGGCCGGCATCGGCAGCGGCGCCAACCTGCATCAGGCATTCTGGACAGCTTGCGCCATGTGGCCAATGTCGGCCGTGGCCCTGCTGCTGGTGTCGCAGTTCACCTTGTTTGCGCCAGTTCTCGGTGCACAGATCGCGGCACTGGCCCTACCGCTGATCCTTTTCATGGAAGTACTGGGTGCACTCATGAACACCGTGGCCCTGCAACGCAGTGGCGAAGCCTCCCGCCCGCTTGTTCCCACCAATTCAGCAAGGGAGCTGCCACATGACGCTTGAAGCTTTCCAGCACTCCGAGGCACTGTCGCTGGGCGTTGAACTTGAACTGCAACTGGTCAACACCCACGACTACGACCTGGCACCTTACGCTGACGACATGTTGCGGCTGATGGCCAAGCGCCAGTTGCCGGGCAGTGTGGTGCCCGAGATGACCTCCAGCATGATCGAGATCTCGACCGGCGTCTGTCAGTCACCTGCACAAGTGCTGCAGGAACTGGCGCAAATCCGCGATGCCCTGGTGCAATGTGCCGACAAGCTCAATATCGCCGTGGTCGGCGGTGGCACCCACCCCTTCCAGCAATGGCATGAGCGGCGCATCTACGACAAGCCGCGCTTTCGCCAGTTGTCGGAGTTGTACGGCTACCTCTCCAAACAGTTCACCATCTTCGGCCAGCACGTGCACGTGGGCTGCCCTGACGCTGACAGCGCCTTGTTGATGCTGCACCGCATGTCGCGCTACATCCCGCACTTCATTGCGCTGTCAGCCTCTTCGCCTTTTGTGCAGGGTCAGGACACCGCTTTCGATTCGGCGCGACTGAATTCGGTATTTGCCTTCCCGCTCTCCGGCCGCGCCCCCTTTGCACTGCGCTGGGAAGACTTCACGGCCTATTTTGACAAGATGACGCGTACCGGCGTCGTCAAAAGCATGAAGGACTTTTACTGGGACATCAGGCCCAAACCCGAGTACGGCACGATCGAGATCCGGGTGTTCGACACACCGCTCAGCATTAAACGTGCCGCTGCACTGGCCGGCTACGTCCAGGCACTGGCCGCCTGGTTTTTGCAGGAGCAGCCTTTCATGCCGGCCGAGGACGACTATCTGGTCTACACCTACAACCGTTTTCAGGCTTGCCGTTTCGGGCTCGATGCCATTTACGTCGATCCCGCCAGTGGCGAGCATCTGCCGCTGAGAGAACACATTCTGCTGACGCTGGGCCAGGTCAAGCACCATGCCACGACGCCGGGCACTGCTGCGGCCATCGAACAGCTGCGCCAGAGTGCCGAGCATGGACACAACGATGCACGCTGGCTACGCGAATGCCACGCGCGCGAACACCTGCTGGCCGAGGTGACGCGCCAGGCAGGCGAAAAATTCCGCCGCTAAGTCCTCAGGCCCGGGTCAGCACCTGCGGGTTCAAGGGCGTCAGCGCCTTGTTCTTGGTGAAGAACTCGATCAGGTTGTTGGCCGCCAGATTGGCCATGGCCAGACGCGTCGGCACGCTGGCACTGGCGATGTGGGGCGTCAGCACCACATTCGGCACGGTCAGCAGGTCCGGGTGCACCTTGGGCTCGCCTTCAAACACGTCCAGACCGGCGGCGGCAATGCGCTTGTCGCGCAACGCTGCGGCCAGCGCCGCGTCATCCACGATGCCACCACGGGCAATGTTGACCAGCGTGGCGGTCGGCTTCATCTGCGCCAGCTCGGCCGCACCAATGGCGTGGTGGGAAGCGGCTGAGTACGGCAACACCAGCACAAGGTGGTCAGCCGTCTTCAGCAACTCTTCCTTGCTGACGTAATGCGCCTTGCATTCGGCTTCGGTCGCGTCATCGAGGCGCGAACGGTTGTGGTAGATCACGTTCATGCCGAACCCGTGTGCGCCGCGCTTGGCAATGCCCTGGCCGATGCGGCCCATGCCCAGGATACCGAGCGTGGCGCCATGAATATCAGAGCCGGCGAACATGTCGTAACTCCACTTGGTCCACTGACCGGCTCGCAGGTAATGCTCGCTCTCAGTGATGCGGCGTGCCGTGGCCATCAACAGCGCAAAACCGAAGTCGGCCGTGGTCTCAGTAAGTACATCAGGTGTGTTGGTCCCCAGCACGCCACTGGCCGTCATGGCATCGAGGTCGAAGTTGTTGTAGCCCACGGCCATGTTGGCGCAGATTTTCAACTGCGGGCAAGCCGCCAGCACCTCGGCGTCGATGCGGTCACTGCCGGTGGTAAAGGCACCCGCCTTGTCACGCAGCTTCTCCGTCAGCTGCGCCTTGGACCAGGTTTCATCGGCCTGATTCGACTCGACATCAAAGTGCTGCGACAAGCGCTCGATCACAGCAGGAAAAACGGCACGGGCGATCAGAATGCGAGGTTTGCTCATGGATATTTCTTTCTCAACGGAACCAGATAAAAGTCATGACGATAAACAATGGAACCAGAACAGCCACCGACCACAACATGTAGCCGAAGAAGCTGGGCATCTTCACGCCCCGGTCTTCGGCAATCGCCTTGACCATGAGATTGGGCGCATTACCGATGTAGGTATTGGCCCCCATGAAGACGGCGCCGGCCGAGATGGCGGCCAGTGTTGGCGCCAACGTGGTCATCAACACGGCCGGATCACCCCCGGCCGTATTGAAAAAGACCAGATAGGTTGGCGCATTGTCGAGGAAGGAGCTCAACACGCCCGTCGCCCAGAAATACATGACCGGATCGGGTGAGCCATCCGGACGCGTCACCGCAGACACTACCGCACCGAACGGGCCGTTCACGCCCGCCTTGAGCATGGCAATCACCGGGATGATGGTCAGGAAGATGCCCGCGAACAGCTTGGCCACCTCCTGCATCGGGCCCCAGGAAAACTGGTTGTCCACATGCACCTCGGTTGGCGTGATCTTCAGCGACACCCATGTCACGACCACCAGGCCGATATCGCGCACCAGACCTGGCAGGCCAACTTCCGTACCGGCAACATCGAACACCAGACTGGACTTCCAGAAACCGCTGAGGAGTACCAGAATGACGATTGCACCCAGCAAGCAGAAATTGGCGGCGCCATCGAAACCGATGCGCCGGTTGTCCGGCGTCGGATCCAGCGGCAGGATTTCTTCGCGCCGGTGGTAATACCACCAGTCCAGCGCATAGAACAAAGCCAACAGGCATCCGATCAGAAACAGGGTCTCCGGGAAAATGTGACTCACCGTCCAGAAGAAGTCCACCCCCTTGAGGAAGCCCAGAAACAGCGGCGGATCGCCCAACGGGGTGAGCGAGCCGCCGGCATTCGAGACGATGAAAATGAAGAACACCACCACATGCGCCTTGTGCTTGCGGTTGTCATTGGCACGAATGAGCGGCCGAATCATCAGCATGGAGGCGCCGGTCGTCCCCATGAAGCTGGCCAGCACCGCACCAATGGCCAGAATGGTCGTATTCAGCCCCGGGCTGCCATGCAGATTGCCGCGGATGTAGATACCGCCCGCCACGGTGAACAGTGCTGTCAGCAGGACGATAAAAGGGATGTATTCCGCCAACAGGGCATGCACCAAATTGACGGCTGCGGCTCCCACGCCAAAAGTCAGCGCAAAAGGCAGGAGAAAAACCAGCCCCCAAGCTGCTGCCACCTTGCCAAAGTGGTGATGCCAGAACATGGGCGCCAGCAAGGGCATCACGGCAATCGACAACAGGATGCCGGCAAATGGCGCGCCCCACAGCACCGAGAGCTGACTGCCATCGAGTTCAGCAGCCGCAGCCAAGCCCGGCCAAACCGCCAATCCCCCCAAGGCAAGACCCCAACGACAGGCTCTCATCTGCATCTCTTCAATCTCAGTCGAGCCAATGTGTGAACGTCGACACCGGTTCGCGTGGTGTATGGAAAGTATTTACGATGTCTTTCTCATCGGCATAACCGAGCGCCATGCCGCACACCAGCATCTCGTCCGGCCCTGCTCCGATGTGCGGCAGGATGATTCTTCCAAAGTGGTTCCAGGCGGCCTGCGGGCAGGTATGCAGGCCGCTGGCGCGTGCAGCGAGCATGATGTTCTGCAGGAACATGCCATAGTCCACCAGCGAACCGCGGCCCATGACGCGATCGATCGTGAACATCAACCCTACCGGCGCATCGAAGAAACGGAAATTGCGCTGGTGCTGGGCATGCATCTTGTCCTTGTCCCCCTTGCCGATGCCGAGCAGGCTATACAGACTCCAGCCGTTCTCGCGCCGGCGGTCAATGTAGGGGCTGATCCATTGCTCCGGGTAATAGTCGTATTCCTCGCGGTACTCGCTGGCCAGCGCCGGGTTGGCGCGCAGGGCATCGTGGGCGGCACAGACCTTGTCCACCAACGTGTCCCGACTCTGGCCCTGCAGCACATACACCTTCCAGGGCTGGGTGTTGGTGCCCGACGGGGCCCGGCTGGCCAGTTGCAACACTTCGGTGATGAGTTCTCGCGCCACGGCTTGCGGCGTGAAGGCACGGATCGACATGCGCGAATTGATCGCGTCAGCCACGGACATCGGGGTCATGCAAGCGTCTCCAGCACGGTTCTGAGTTTTTCTGGCAAGGGCGTCGGCCGGCGCGTTTGCCGGTCGACATAAACGTGGACAAAGTGGCCCTGCGCCGCGGCCAGCTCTTCGCCCTCGGCGAACAGACCGACCTCGTAGCGCACACTGGAGTTGCCCAGACGGGCGACGCGGATGCCGGCCTCGATGTTCTGGGGAAAGGCCAGCGAGGCGAAATAATTGCATTGGGTCTCGATCACCAGGCCGATGGTTTCGCCCTGGTGGATGTCCAGCGCGCCCTGCTCGATCAGATGGGCATTGACCGCCGTATCGAACCAGCTGTAGTAAACGACATTGTTGACATGGCCATAGACATCGTTGTCCATCCAGCGTGTGCTGATCAGTCGAAAGGCCTTGTAGGCGCTGCGTCTCTCGGGTCTCGGTTTTTCTGTTTGGGTATTCATTGCATGTCAGATTCTGCCAGCCTGCGGCACCCAAATCAGACCTTGAGGGTTTGCCAGCGTTGCCAGTAGTCCAATGCCACCCGATAGGTGTTGAGCTGCACCTGCACCGTCTCCTCGATCTTCACGCCATAACCACCGGCCATGGCAAAGGCCAGCGGAATGCGCCGCTGCCAACACCAGTCAAACACACGGCGGTCGCGCGCCTCCAGCCCGTCATAGCTGAGCCGCAGGCGGCCCAATCGGTCGCCCTCGAACGGGTCGGCACCTGCCAGATAAATCACCAGCCCGGGATCGAAGCGGTGCTCCAACTCACTGAGCGCGGCTTCCAACGCCTGCAGATAAAAATCGTCTGCGCAGCCGTCGGGCAATGCCACGTCCAGGTCGCTGCTTTCCTTACGGAACGGGAAATTCTTCTCGCCGTGGAGGGACAGCGTGAACACGCTGTCGTCATGCTGAAAAATGTGCGCCGTGCCATTGCCCTGATGCACATCGAGATCAATGATGGCCACGTGCAAGGCGCGGCGCTGCTGCCGGCCCCACTCGGCTTGCATCAGGCGCGTTGCCACAGCGGCGTCGTTGAAAACGCAGAACCCGCCCCCTTTGTCGGCATAGGCATGGTGCGTGCCGCCGGCCAGATTGGCCGCCAGCCCCTCTTGCAAGGCCATCCGTGCCGCTGCCACGGTCGCCCCGGCCGAGCGCCGGGAGCGCTCCACCATGGCCGCGCTCCAGGGAAATCCGATCTCACGCATGACCGCTGGACTGATCGTGCCCTGCTCAAGCGACGCGACATAGCCGGGTTCGTGAACCAGTGCCAATTCGCCATCGCTGGCACGCGGCGCTTCCAGCATGCCCACCTGCGGCAGCTCGCGCGCCAAGCGCTCGCGTAGCAGGCCGTACTTGGCCATGGGGAACCGATGCCCCGCGGGCAACGGTAGAACGAAATGGTCAGAGTAAAACGCCTTCATCCCTTCGATTCTGACTGCAGCGGCCTCAGGCACAGATTTAGGGCGCCAACCCTAATATGCTGCACCGCAACAAAAAAGACTTGCACTCCTGACGCAGCTCCCTATAATTCGAGTCATGTTGCACTGCAACAAAAACCGCAGCTTACCTTTCAAGGAGATTTTTATGCTGACCGTCGAACAAGTCATGGCCGCCAACAAAGCCAACATCGAGACCCTGTTTGGTCTGACCAGCAAAGCCTTTGAGGGCGTTGAAAAGCTGGTTGAACTGAACATGACCGCCTCCCGCGCCGCCTTGGCCGAGGCATCCAGCCAGGCCCAGTCTGTCCTGAGCGTCAAGGACGCCCAGGAGTTGCTGGCTCTGCAATCTGCCCTGTTCCAGCCTTTGGCAGAGAAGACCGTGTCCTACAGCCGTCATCTGTACGACATCGCGTCCAGCACCAGTGCCGAATTCGGCAAGGCTTTTGAAGACCAGGCTGCCGAGACCCAGAAGAAGTTCGTGGGCTTGGTCGACAATGCGGCCAAGAATGCACCTGCCGGCTCCGAAACAGCAGTGGCCGTGATGAAGAGCGCTGTGGCTGCCGCCAACAATGCCCTGGAATCGATCCAGAAGTCGGTCAAGCAAGCAACTGAGCTGGCTGAATCCAACTTCAATGCTGTGGCCGCCAATGCCGTGAGCGCCGGCAAGCCGGCCGCCCGCAAACGGTAACAAAGGGTAAACCCTCCATTTTTTGCTGAAATGACTTTACGCCAAGGGAAAACCCTGACATAATTCATTTCATCGGAAGCTGAACAGTTTCCACCGGTTGTCTCCTCGGGTCCTTTCGACACCTTCGGGTTCAGGGATCCCTTCAAGGCCTCGTCATACGACGAGGCCTTTTTTTATCTGCTTCAGGTGCTTCTGGCCGATCAGCCAAACCGCCAAAAGCAACTCCGCCCTCCTTCGCAAACGCATAACCGGGCCAAGACTTGGCGCAATAGCCCCTCATGAGGGACTTCATCATGCGCGATGTGAGCCTCGTGAATCGGCTGCATCTGAGCCAATAACAAACGCGCCATCCGAGGGCTCGCTTCGGCCACATGAAATCCCCACCGCTATCCACCTCTATTTCTCACCAATGAGAAAACCCGCAAAATGAGATCCAAATCCCAAAAAATTCGTATGATATTTGCGCAAATTAAGTGCATATATTTGAAATAAGGCCGCACAAGACAACACCAGACTTCTCAAATATCAAAATTTTTGCCGGCATAAAATGCTATGAATTTCACACTTTATTGGCGTGAATTTGATTTGTATTTGGGATTTTTTGACTGCATGACACCCACATGAAGAACGAAACCAGCGATATGCAAATTGGCTTGCTGGAGCAAGGGCACTTCGAGTTCCTTGACTCACCCACCCCGACCCCGCCACTCAAGCCGAAGAAGGCAAAGGCCAAAACCAAGATGACGGATGAGCCAGCAAAGGCAGAACCACTAGCCCAGAAAAACCAGCTGAAAGCCCTTGTCAGCAGCAGAACGGGCAAAGCCAGAGTGTTCAGGGGCAAGAAACACGTGATCAGCGTGTCGATTGCGCCGCATGTTTTGTCCAGAGTCGATGAATGGGCCACCAAAAAAGGCATGAGTCGCCCCGCAGCCATTGCGTTTGCGCTGAACCTGCTTCCCGATTGACGGGGCTGGCTAGCGACTCCACCAGGAGCTCCGTCCGCCTGCGGTGGCGTACACCCCCAGGTGGAAGCTACTTTTCAAATGGCACATCAAACCAGTGCCAGCCTGTTTCAGACGCAGAAAAAAGCAATCCTCCCGGCCAGGGCAGTTATGCGTCAATCCACCCTTCGCCCTATTTGCTGCGGGCTTCGATCGCCGCTTTGAGCTGCGGTAGCAATTGCTGCATGGCCAGCCGGCCCGCCTGGATGGAGCGTCGACGGGCGTTGAAATCGGCACTGGCCACGCCATTCAGAGCCGGCCGGACCACGACATCGGCGTCCCGCAACTCCCAGCTGTTGATGCTTCGGCCCATGATGGTGAAGGTCTGCAACAGGATCTGCAGCGTATCGCCCGCCGGATTGGCATCCGGCACATTGGAAATATCGACCGCGATCACCAGTTCCGCCCCCATCTGGCGCGCATAACGCACCGGCACCGGGGACACCAGACCGCCATCGACGTACTCCCGCCCTGCTATGCGCACCGGTTGAAACACGGCGGGCACCGCGCTGGAAGCCCGCACGGCGGTGGCCGTATCGCCGCGCTGAAACAGCACGCCCTGGCCGCTGTTCAGATCGGTCGCCACAATGCCCAACGGCAGTGGCAAATCTTCGATTCGTCGGCCGCCAATCTGAGCATGGACATACCGCGCCAGAGCATCACCGCGCAACAGACCACGGCTGAAGATCGGCAGCGTCCAATCAGCAAAGGTGGCCTCCTCCATGGTTTCGGCTATCTGCTGCAACTGCCCCCCGGTCTTGCCGCTGGCATACAAAGCCGCCACCAGACTGCCCGCGGAAGTTCCGGCAACCAGAACCGGCCGGATACCGGACTCTTCCAGCACTTGGATCACCCCGACATGCGCAAAACCTCGAGCGGCGCCACCACCCAGCGCCAAGCCGATACGAGGCGGCCGTTTGATTGGCTCAGGGACCGCAGCAACGGGCTCGGGCGTGCTGATCGGCCCGCCGGCACAGCCAGCCAGAACAAGGGCCAGCAGCAGGATCAAGCCATAACTTGATATGGCACAGGGATTTACGCCGAAATTATTAAGAATGATTCGCGTTTGTCTTATCATCTAGGAATCAGTTTGAAAGGGCATATTGTCATGCGCATGCATCATTTCTCTTTGGCAACCGCTATTGTGCTGGCAGGCAACCTGGCCTGCGCACAGGAACAGGTGCTCAACATCTACTCCGCCCGTCATTACCCGAGCGACGAGGTGTTGTACAGCGGGTTCACCAAAGCAACCGGCATCAAGATCAACCGTGTCGATGCAGACGACGCCGGCATCGTCTCACGTCTCAAGGCCGAAGGCGCCGCCTCGCCAGCTGACGTGATCTTGCTGGTTGATGCCGCCCGCCTGTGGCGTGGTGAAACCGAAGGTCTGTTCCAGCCCGTCAAGTCCCAAGTGCTCGACGATGCCATTCCGGCCCAATTGCGAGGCAAACCTGCAGCCGACGGTGCTTCCGCCTGGTACGGCTTTTCCACGCGAGCACGTATCGTCGTGTACGACAAGATCAAGGTCAAGAAGGACGACGTTGACACCTACGAAGAGCTGGGCGATCCGAAGAACAAGGGCAAACTCTGCATCCGCTCCGGCTCCCACCCTTACAACCTCTCGCTCTTCGGCGCTGTGCTGGAGCATCTGGGTGAACAAAAAACCGAAGCCTGGCTCAAAGGCATGGTCGGCAACATGGCCCGCACCCCCAAGGGCGGCGACACCGACCAGATCAAGGCCGTGGCCTCAGGTGAATGCGGTATTGCCGTGACCAACAGCTACTACCTGGCGCGCCTGATGCGCTCAACCAAAGCAGAAGACCAGGCGGTGGTGGAGCGCATCGGCGTGGTCTTCCCCAACCAAGGCACCTGGGGCACCCATGTCAACATCGCCGGTGGCGCGGTCGCCCGCTACGCCAAGAACCAGGCCAATGCGGTCAAGTTCCTGGAGTACCTGGCCAGTGCCCAGGCGCAGGAACATTTCGCCAACGGCAACAACGAATGGCCGGCCGCCAAGGGCGTCAAACTCAACAACCCGGCGCTACAAGCCATGGGCGGCGGCTCGTTCAAGAGCGAGACCATCCCGATCAGCGTGGTAGGCATGAACCAGGTCAAGGTGCAGCAGATGCTTGACCGCGTCGGCTTCCGTTGAGCCCTCCTGAAACATGAAAAAGCCTGCACACGTGCAGGCTTTTTTGTTGACGCAACTGCCCGGGATCAGTCGGCCGTAGCTTCTTCCGGTTTGGCCTTGCCTTCCTTCTTCGGCAAGGGCTGGATGTCGAGCAGAACCTCAGTCTTGCTTTCATCGCGGTCATCCAAGTCCACCGTCAGGCGGCCGCCTTCGGTCAAGCGACCGAACAGCAACTCATCTGCCAGCGCACGGCGAATCGTGTCTTGGATCAGACGCTGCATCGGGCGGGCACCCATGAGCGGATCGAAGCCCTTCTTCGCCAAGTGCTTACGCAGCTTGTCGGTAAAGGTCACGTCGACCTTCTTCTCAGCCAACTGAGTTTCCAGCTGCAGCAGGAACTTGTCAACCACGCGCAGGATGACCTGTTCGTCCAATGCCTTGAAGTTCACGATCGCATCCAGGCGGTTACGGAACTCGGGGGTGAACAGGCGCTTGATGTCGCCCATCTCGTCACCGGCCTGACGCGGATTGGTGAAGCCGATGGTCGCCTTGTTCATGGTCTCAGCCCCCGCGTTCGTCGTCATGATGATGATGACGTTGCGGAAGTCGGCCTTGCGCCCGTTGTTATCGGTCAGCGTGCCGTGGTCCATGACCTGCAGCAGCACGTTGAAGATGTCCGGATGTGCCTTCTCAATCTCGTCGAGCAGCAGCACCGCGTGCGGCTTCTTGGTGATCGCCTCAGTCAGCAGGCCACCCTGGTCGAACCCCACGTAGCCGGGAGGCGCGCCGATCAGGCGGCTCACCGCATGGCGCTCCATGTACTCCGACATGTCGAAGCGGATCAGATCGACGCCCATGATGTAGGCCAACTGCTTGGCAGCTTCGGTCTTGCCAACGCCGGTGGGGCCGCTGAACAGGAAGGAGCCGATCGGCTTGTCCGGCTTGCCCAGGCCCGAGCGCGCCATCTTGACGGCGGAAGCCAGCACTTCCAGGGCCTTGTCCTGGCCGAACACCACGCTCTTGAGGTCACGCTCCAGCGTCTGCAGCTTGCCGCGGTCGTCGTTGGACACGTTGGCCGGCGGAATGCGCGCGATCTTGGCCACAATGTCCTCGATCTCGTTCTTGCCAATGGTCTTCTTGCGCTTGGAAGGCACCAGAATCCGTTGGGCCGCACCGGCCTCATCGATCACGTCAATCGCCTTGTCGGGCAGGTGGCGGTCGTTGATGTACTTGGCCGACAACTCAGCAGCGGCCTGCAACGCTGCGTTGGCGTACTTGACGTTGTGGTGCTCTTCGAAACGCGACTTGAGGCCCTTGAGGATCTCGATGGTCTCGGGTACGGTAGGCTCCACCACATCGACCTTCTGGAAGCGACGCGACAGCGCTGCGTCCTTCTCGAAGATGCCACGGTATTCGGTGAAGGTGGTCGCACCAATGCACTTGAGCTGGCCGCTGGAGAGCGCTGGCTTGAGCAGATTGGAGGCGTCCAGCGTGCCGCCCGAGGCTGCACCGGCACCGATCAGGGTGTGGATCTCGTCGATAAACAGGATGGCGTGCGGCTTGTCTTTCAGCGACTTGAGCACGCCTTTGAGACGCTGCTCGAAATCGCCGCGGTACTTGGTGCCGGCCAGCAAGGCGCCCATGTCGAGCGAGTAGACGCTGGCCTCGGCCAGAATCTCGGGCACATCTTTTTGCGTAATGCGCCAAGCCAGGCCTTCGGCAATGGCGGTCTTGCCCACACCGGCCTCCCCCACCAGCAAGGGATTGTTCTTGCGGCGACGGCACAGGATCTGGATCACGCGCTCGACCTCGTACTCGCGACCGATCAGCGGATCGATCTTGCCGTCTTTGGCAGCCTGGTTCAGGTTCTGGGTGTACTGCTCCAGCGGCGAGGCCTTTTCGTTCTTTTCGCTACCTGCGCCCTCTTCACCTTCGACCGGCCCTTCACCAGCGGCTTTGCCGGGCTCGGGTTGGTCGCTCTTCTTGATGCCGTGGGCAATGAAATTGACCACGTCCAGACGCGTCACACCCTGCTGGTGCAGGTAGTAGACGGCATGCGAGTCTTTCTCGCCGAAGATGGCCACCAGCACATTGGCGCCGGTGACTTCCTTCTTGCCGCTGCCGGTGGATTGCACATGCATGATGGCACGCTGGATCACGCGCTGGAAGCCCAGCGTCGGCTGGGTGTCCACGTCATCGGTACCAGCCACCTGTGGTGTGTTGTCCTTGATGAAATTCGACAGCGACTTGCGCAGGTCGTCGATGTTGGCCGCGCAAGCACGCAGCACCTCAGCCGCGCTGGGGTTATCGAGCAAGGCCAGAAGCAAATGTTCCACCGTGATGAACTCATGGCGCTGCTGGCGTGCTTCGACAAACGCCATGTGCAAACTGACTTCCAATTCTTGGGCAATCATGTGATTTCCTTTGCCTTGCTTACAAACTTACTTTAATCCGATTCGCCCAACCGTCCAACAGTTCCGGACGCGAAAGAAGAATGACTTTTCGGTTGCTACTCCACCGGTTCACTGATGCATTTCAGCGGGTGCCCGGCCTTGAGTGCGGCCTCCAGCACCTGATCCACCTTGGTGGCCGCCACATCCTTGGTATAGATGCCACAGACGCCTTTGCCATCCAGATGAATCTTGAGCATGATCTGCGTCGCCGTTTCCAGATCCTTGTTGAAATACTCCTGAATCACGACCACCACGAACTCCATCGGGGTGTAGTCGTCATTCAGCATGACGACCTGGTACATCTGTGGCGGTTTTGTTTTTTGCGTGCGCCGCTCCAGGACGACCGAGCCGCCGTCATCCCGGCTCGGCTGCTGAACAGGCGGCACAGGTGGTGTTACGGGTGATTTCGTAGCCATGGATTCATTCTATCGAGCGCGCCTGCAGCTCGCTGCCTGTAAGTGAATTGGTGACGTTTTTTCTGCATTCAAGCCACAAAAACCGGGCACCATGAAAAAACCGCCCCCGGCTGCTGCCGGGCGCGGTTGATGGCGAGATCAGCAGGCAGGCCGTAACTAGCCGCCCAGCCGAATCTCACATGTGGTCGATCATGACCTGGCCGAAGCCAGAGCAGCTCACCTGGGTGGCGCCCTCCATCAGGCGAGCGAAGTCGTAGGTCACCTTCTTGCTCAGAATGGACTTCTCGAGCGAACGGATGATCAGGTCGGCCGCTTCCTTCCAGCCCATGTGGCGCAGCATCATCTCGGCCGACAGGATCTCGGAGCCCGGGTTCACGTAGTCCTTGCCGGCGTACTTCGGCGCCGTGCCGTGGGTGGCTTCGAACATGGCCACGGTGTCGCTCAGGTTGGCGCCGGGGGCGATGCCGATGCCGCCGACCTGGGCTGCCAGCGCGTCGGAGATGTAGTCGCCATTCAGGTTGAGCGTGGCCACCACGCTGTATTCGGCGGGACGCAAGAGGATCTGCTGCAGGAAGGCATCGGCGATGACGTCCTTGATGACGATGTCGCGGCCGGTCTTCGGGTTCTTGAACTTGCACCACGGGCCGCCATCGATCAGCTCGGCGCCGAATTCCTTTTGCGCCAGCGCGTAAGCCCAGTCACGGAAGCCGCCTTCGGTGAACTTCATGATGTTGCCCTTGTGCACGATGGTCACATTGGGCTTGTCATTGTCGATCGCGTACTGGATGGCCTTGCGCATCAGGCGCTCAGTGCCCTCGATCGACACCGGCTTGATGCCGATGCCGGAGGTCTCGGGGAAGCGGATTTTCTTCACGCCCATCTCGTCGATCAGGAATTTGATCAGCTTCTTCGCCTTGTCGGACTGGGCTTCGTATTCGATGCCGGCATAGATGTCTTCCGAGTTCTCGCGGAAGATCACCATATTGGTCTTTTCCGGCTCCTTGACCGGCGACGGCACACCCTTGAAGTACTGCACTGGGCGCAGGCAGACGTACAGATCCAGCTCCTGACGCAACGCCACGTTCAGCGAGCGGATACCGCCGCCCACGGGGGTGGTCAGCGGCCCTTTGATAGACACCACGTACTCACGCACCACGTCCAGGGTTTCCTGCGGCAGCCAGACATCGGGGCCGTAGATCTTGGTCGATTTCTCGCCGGCATAGACCTCCATCCAGTGGATCTGACGTTTGCCGCCGTAGGCCTTGGCCACAGCGGCATCCACCACCTTGAGCATCACCGGGGTGATGTCCAGACCGGTGCCGTCACCTTCAATGTACGGAATGATGGGCTGGTCCGGCACATTGAGCGACATGTCGGCATTGACGGTGATTTTCTGGCCTGCAGAAGGCACCTTGATGTGCTGGTACATGGAATCACTTCTCCATTTCTTGACGCAAATGCGTCTTTTTGTAGGATTACCCAGGACCATCCGCATTGGTGCCCTGGATGCAATCCGCGAAGTTTAGTCCCAAATGCATGCCAAGCACCTGCCGGCCAGAATGCAGGACAATGCCCACGCACCCAACCGTTTCTCTTGATACAACGTCATCCATGAAGTCTCTTGTCTACAGCCTTGCCGCTCTGCTCCTGGCCGTGACCAGCCATGCTCTGGCACAGGACGCCCCCCAGCTGAACCTGCCGCGCATCCAACTGACCGCCGGCATGCACCAGATCGACGCCCAAGTGGCGCACACCCCCGAGCAACGCGCCACCGGCCTGATGTTCCGACGCGACATGCCGCAACACGAGGGCATGCTGTTCGTGTTCGAGCAACCGGCCGGCCAATGCTTCTGGATGAAAAACACCTTGCTGCCGCTGACGGCAGCATTCGTGTCCGACGACGGCACCATCGTCAACCTGGCGGACATGAAGCCGCAAACCACCGACTCGCACTGCTCGGCCAAGCCGGTGCGTTATGTGCTGGAGATGAACCAGGGCTGGTTCGCCAAGCGCGGCATCAAGCCTGGAACCAAGCTGGGTGGCCAGCTATTTGAAGGTCGCAAGTAAGAGCCGACACAAGGCCCAAGCGACACCCGACGTGGCAACGCGGATAGCCCCAAAAACAGAGGCGATCCGGACTCTCGTCCGGATCGCCTCTTGGTTTCGTCCCTGCCGGTCGCATTGACCGGCAGTGGGCTTAAACCTTCACCGACGCCAATGCCGCATTCAGCGTCTTGCTCGGTCGCATCACGGCATCCAGCTTGGCAAAGTCAGGCTTGTAGTAACCGCCGATGTCTGCCGGCTTGCCTTGCACGGCCGCCAACTCGGCCACGATGGTCTGCTCGTTGTCGGCCAGTTGCTTGGCCAACGGAGCGAACTTGGCCGCCAGGGCCGCGTCGTCCTTCTGCGCCGCCAGTTCCTGGGCCCAGTACAGGGCCAGGTAGAACTGGCTGCCACGGTTGTCCAATTGACCGGTCTTGGGCGACGGGTTCTTGTTGTTCTCCAGCAGCTTGCCGGTCGCGGCATCCAGTGTCTTGGCCAGAATCTTGGCCTGGGCGTTGCCCGTCTTGATGCCCAGATCCTCCAGCGACACCGCCAGCGCCAAGAACTCACCCAGCGAATCCCAGCGCAGGTGGTTTTCTTCCACCAGCTGCTGGACGTGCTTGGGCGCCGAGCCGCCGGCACCGGTTTCGTACATGCCGCCACCGGCCATGAGCGGAACGACCGACAGCATCTTGGCGCTGGTGCCCAGCTCCATGATCGGGAACAGGTCGGTCAGGTAGTCGCGCAGGATGTTGCCGGTCGCGCTGATGGTGTCCAGGCCACGAATGACGCGCTCCAGGGTGTAGCGCATGGCACGCACCTGGCTCATGATCTGGATGTCCAGGCCCGTGGTGTCATGCTCGTGCAGGTACATCTTGACCTTGGTGATCAGCTGGGCTTCGTGCGGACGATAGGCATCCAGCCAGAACACCACCGGCATGCCGGAATTGCGAGCACGCGTCACGGCCAGCTTGACCCAGTCGCGGATGGCAGCGTCCTTAACCTGGCACATGCGCCAGATGTCACCCGCTTCCACGTTCTGGCTCAGCAGCACCTCGCCGGTGGCCAGATCGGTGATGTTGGCAACGCCGTCTTCCGAAATTTCAAACGTCTTGTCGTGCGAGCCGTATTCCTCGGCCTGCTGGGCCATCAGGCCCACATTGGGCACGGTACCCATGGTCTTGGGATCGAAGGCGCCATGCCACTTGCAGAAGTTGATCATCTCCTGGTAAATGCGGGCGAAGGTGGACTCTGGCATCACGGCCTTGACGTCTTTCAGTCGGCCGTCAGCACCCCACATCTTGCCGCCATTGCGGATCATGGCCGGCATGGAGGCGTCCACGATCACGTCGTTGGGCGAATGGAAGTTGGTGATGCCCTTGGCGGAATCGACCATGGCCAGCTCCGGGCGGTGCTCATGGCAGGCGTGCAGGTCACGCTTGATCTCTTCCTGCTTGGACTGCGGCAGGGTGGCGATCTTCTCGTACAGATTGGCCATGCCGTTGTTGACGTTCACGCCCAATTCTTCAAACAGCTTGCCATGCTTCTCGAAGGCGTCCTTGTAGAAGATCTTGACGCAGTGGCCAAACACGATCGGGTGCGACACCTTCATCATGGTGGCCTTCACGTGCAGCGAGAACATCACGCCGGTCTTGTGCGCGTCCTCGATCTCTTTTTCATAGAACTCGAGCAACGCTTTCTTGCTCATGAACATGCTGTCGATCACTTCACGGTCGAGCAGGGAAACCTTGGGCTTGAGCACGATGGTCTTGCCGCTCTTGGTGATCAGCTCCATCTTCACGTCGCGCGCCTTGTCCAGCGTGATCGACTTCTCGCCGTGGTAGAAGTCGCCGTGGTGCATGTGCGACACGTGGCTGCGCGAAGCCTGGCTCCACTCGGCCATCGAATGCGGGTTCTTGCGTGCGTAGTTCTTCACGGCGGCCGGGGCGCGGCGGTCGGAGTTGCCTTCGCGCAGCACCGGGTTGACGGCACTGCCGATACACTTGGCATAACGGGCACGGATCGCCTTGTCTTCTTCGGTCTTCGGATCTTCCGGGTAGTCGGGGATCTTGTAGCCCTTGGACTGCAGTTCGCGGATACAGGCGATCAGCTGGCCCTGCGAAGCACTGATGTTGGGCAGCTTGATGATGTTGGTGTCAGGCAGCAGAGTCAGGCGACCGAGTTCGCCCAAGGTGTCGGGCACACGCTGCGCCTCGGTCAGGCACTCGGGGAATGCGGCCAGCACACGCGCTGCCACCGAAATGTCGCTGGTGGCCACGTTGACGCCAGCCGGCTCGGCAAAGGTGCGGATGATGGGCAGAAAGGAACTGGTCGCCAGCAGCGGGGCTTCGTCTGTCAGCGTGTAGATGATGGTGGGTTGCTGGGTGCTCATCTTGTCTTATCTCCAGAAAAAAAACAGGGGACCGTGCCGCCAGTCTGCTTCAGCATCAGACCGTTATCAATTGATGGTGTGAGATTTTGCTTTCAGTGGTCTGACCCAAACCGCATTTTTTGAATCCAGATCTCACAATACAAAATTTGCATCAATAAAAACGAGAAATTTCTTCAATAAGTCTTATAAAAGACACATGACTGGTCGCGCAACAGCGTACCGGCCGGCTGACCACCGGGGCGGCAGACCGCCTGCGCAACGCAGTCCCGAAAAAACAAAAGGGCCCGAAGGCTTGGCCTTCGAGCCCTTGTCGCAAACGATCTGGACTTAAGCGAAGTTCTTCGCAGCAAAGTCCCAGTTCACCAGCTTGTCGAAGAAGGTCTCGACGAACTTCTGGCGCAGGTTGCGGTAGTCGATGTAATAGGCGTGTTCCCATACGTCCACCGTCAGCAGGGCCTTGTCGGCCGTGGTCAGCGGCGTGCCGGCGGCACCCGTGTTGACGATGTCGACCGAGCCGTCAGCCTTCTTCACCAGCCAGGTCCAGCCGGAACCGAAGTTGCCGACGGCCGACTTGACGAAGGCTTCCTTGAAAGCAGCGTAGCTGCCCCACTTGGCGTTGATGGCAGCCGCCAGGGCGCCGGTGGGCTCGCCGCCGCCATTGGGCTTCATGCCGTTCCAGAAGAAGGTGTGGTTCCAGATCTGGGCCGCGTTGTTGTAGATGCCGCCGCTGGACTTCTTGATGATGGACTCGAGGTCCATGTTCTCGAATTCGGTGCCCTTTTGCAGGTTGTTCAGGTTCACCACATAGGCGTTGTGGTGCTTGCCGTGGTGGTACTCCAGGGTTTCCTTGGAGTAGTGCGGTGCCAGGGCGTCGATGGCAAAAGGCAGGGGGGGCAGGGTATGTTCCATGGTGTCCTCGTGGGTTTGTTGTTCGAAAGCGCCGATTGTAGGAATTAATTTTTTCCCCGTGGTGACACGGTCAAATCAACCTTGCCATCGGCAAGGGTGGCCTGCAGTGCCTGGCCGGCAAAGGTCTGGCCAACCTGCGTGATGGTACGGCCCTCTTCGTCGCTCAGCCAGGCATAACCGCGCTGCAATACCAGCGTCGGATCGAGCAGGCCGAGCCGCAGCTGCGCGCGCTCCAGCCGCTGCTGCATGCCGGCCAGGCCACGGCGCATCTGCTGCGGCAAGGCCAGCTCCAGTTGCTGCAGGTCGCGCCGGCACTGGCGCGTGGCGTGCTCGGCGGCAAAACGCAGGCGTTGGGCCTGGCTGGCCAGTGCCAGGCGCTGGCGCGCCGCCAGCGCCGAGGGGCGCCCGAGTCGGCTGGCCGCCAGGTCGAGCCGTTGGCTCTGGCTGTCAAGCACGCGCGTCACCGCATCGTCCAGCCGCTCCCGCAGCAGATCGAGTGCACCGAGCCAGAGGTCGCGCGGCTCGGCCACCAGCTCGGCCGCCGCTGTCGGCGTGGGCGCGCGCAGGTCGGCCACGAAGTCGGCCATGGTGAAGTCGGTCTCGTGGCCGACACCGCAGACGATGGGCACCGGGCTTTGCGCCATCGTGCGCGCCAGGCGCTCGTCGTTGAAGGCCCACAGATCCTCCATCGAGCCGCCGCCGCGCACCAGCAGGATGACATCCACCGCTGGATTTGAAGCCAAATCAGGCTCCAGCCCTTGTCCCTGCTGCGCCAGACGATATAAATTTGATAGCGCCGCCACCAGCTCCGCCGGCGCATTGGCGCCTTGTACCGACGCCGGTGCCAGCACCACCGGGATATGAGGCACGCGCCGCTGCAGCGCGGTCACCACGTCGTGCAGGGCAGCCGCGCCGAGCGAGGTCACCAGGCCGATGGCGCGCGGCATGGTCGGCAGCGCCCGTTTGCGTGCGGCGTCGAACAACCCCTCGCCTTCCAGCTTGGCCTTGAGCTTGAGGAACTGCTCGAACAGCGCGCCCTGCCCCGCCCGTCCCATCGATTCGACGATGAGTTGCAGGTCGCCCCGTGGTTCGTACACACCCAGCCGGCCACGCACTTCGACCAGCTCACCGTCGCGCGGACTGAAATCGAGCAGGCTGGCAGCGCGGCGGAACATGGCGCAGCGGATCTGGCCGGATTCGTCTTTCAGGCTAAAGTAGCAATGCCCGCTGGATGCGCGCGAGAAGCCTGAAATCTCGCCGCGCACCGCGACGGGATTGAAGCGGGCATCCAGCGCATCAGCAATGGCGCGGCACAGCGCGCCAACTTGCCAGATGCGGGCCGAAGAAACGGGAAATTCAGGAGCGGACATCAGTTGAAATGCGGCTTGGCGAGACATGTTGCGGTGCATTACTCCACAAGCGGGCGGGCTGCACGGCCAAAATGGCGAAAGTGGCACCGGGCCACGGACTTTCGTTGCAAGTCGTTGATTCTTTTGAGTTTTTCACTGCCTCATTTGTGATCGTTTTGTTGCGAGACCGCATGGATGCGGCCTGCGAGCACATATCAAGGTACTTCTTCACAAAGTTATCCACAATTTTTGTGGGATGACACAACTCGAAACATCCGGCCGCTGAACCCCGCCCTGGCAAGACCGAAAAGCCGCCAGGACGTGGGCCATAATCGCACAGCTTCAATCTGCGCGGAGGGCTCTCTTTGTTTTCGATCATACAAGCCGCAGGCTGGCCGATCTGGCCCCTCATCGCCTGCTCCATCCTGGCGTTGGCACTCATCATCGAGCGCTTTCTCAGCCTCAAGACCGAAAAAATCGCCCCCCCGAAACTGCTGGATGAAACCCTGCTGATTTCGCGCCAGACGGTGCCGGCACTCGACATCGTGGCCCAGCTGGAACAGAACTCGGCCCTGGGTGAAGTGCTGGCCAGCGGCTTTCGTGCCCTGCACGCCAACCCGCGCTGCAGCGATGAGGACCTGCGCGCCAGCATGGAAGCCAGCGGTCGTGCCGTCGCCCACCGGCTGGAGCGCTACCTGAGCGCGCTGGCCACCATCGCTTCGGCAGCACCGCTGCTGGGCCTGCTGGGCACCGTCATCGGCATGATCGAGATCTTCGGCTCGCAAACACCCACGGGCGGTGCGCCCGGCGGCAACCCGGCCCAGTTGGCGCACGGCATCTCGGTCGCCCTGTACAACACCGCTTTCGGCCTGATCGTGGCCATCCCCTCGCTGATCTTCTGGCGCTACTTCCGGGCCCGTGTCGACGCCTACCTGCTGACGCTGGAACTGGCAGCCGATCGGCTGGCGCGCCACCTCAACAACCTGCGCAAAGGCAGCTGAGCATGAACTTCCGCCCCCGTGCGAAGGATGAGCCGGAGATCAACCTGATCCCCTTCATCGATGTGCTGCTGGTGGTGCTGATCTTCCTGATGCTGACCACCACCTACAGCAAGTTCACCGAAATGCAGTTGCGCCTGCCGGTGGCCGATACCGAAGCCCAGCGCGACTACCCGCGCGAAGTGATCGTGGCTGTCAGCAGCGACGGCGCCTACATGGTCAACCGCGCACCGGTGGCCGGCCGCAGCATCGAAGCGCTGGTCAGCGCCTTGAGCGAGGGCGCCAAGGCCGGCAAGGACACCGTGGTCATCATCAGTGCCGACGCCAGCGCGCGCCATCAGTCGGTGGTCACGGTGATGGAAGCGGCACGCCGCGCCGGTCTGACGCAAATCACCTTCGCCACCCAGTCTTCGGCCCGCGCCGGAGCGAACTAAATCCATGGGCCGTCCGTCGCAGCCGGCCTGGCAGCGCACCCTGCTGCAAAGCTGGCAGAGGCGCGGCCCGCTGGCCTGGTTGCTGTGGCCGTTCTCGCTGCTGCTGGGGGCACTGGTGCTGTTCCGGCAGGGCTTGTACCTCAGCGGGTTTCTCCGTCGCGAGTCGCTGCCGGTGCCCGTCATCGTGGTGGGCAATGTGGTGGCCGGCGGCGCCGGCAAGACACCGGTGGTGATGGCGCTGGTGCAGCATCTGCAGGCCCGTGGCCTGCGGCCCGGCGTGATCTCGCGTGGCTACGGCCGCCAGACCCAGGACTGCCGCGAGGTGCTGGCCGACAGCACGGCGCAGGACGTGGGCGATGAGCCGGCCCTGATCCAGCGCCGCACCGGTGCGCCCGTGTTCGTGGCCGCTCGCCGGATCGACGCGGCCCGCGCCCTGCTGGCACGCCACCCCGACACCCACGTCCTGGTCAGCGACGATGGCCTGCAGCACCTGAGCCTGGCGCGCGACATCGAGATCTGCGTGTTCGACGACCGCGGCACCGGCAACGGCTTTCTGCTGCCGGCGGGCCCCTTGCGCGAGCCTTGGCCGCGCCCGGTCGATCTGGTGCTGCACAGCGGCGCCCGGCCGGCCTTCACCGGCTACCGCTCGCAGCGTGCACTGGCCCGCCATGCCCTGCGCGCCGATGGCAGCCGCGTGGAACTCACCACGCTAGCCCACAGCAGCCAGCCGCTGCTGGCGCTGGCGGCCATTGCGCAACCACAGGCTTTTTTTGCCATGCTGCAGGCCCAGGGGCTGACGCTGGACCAGACCCTGGCGCCGCCAGATCACTATGATTTTGATAGCTGGTCGCGCCCAACTGACAAGGGCTACACCCTGGTTTGCACCGAGAAAGACGCCGTCAAACTGTGGCGCCAGCACCCTGATGCCCTGGCGGTGCCGCTGGAGTTCACGCCCGAACCGGGCTTTTTCGCCGCGTTCGACCGCCTGCTCGAAGACGCGATGCACGCGCGGCTATCATCGCCCCATGGACACACGACTTCTTGAACTGCTGGTCTGCCCTGTCACCAAGGGCCCGCTGGAATACAACCGCGACAAGCAGGAACTGATCTCGCGCAGCGCGCGTCTGGCCTACCCGATCCGTGACGGCATTCCGGTGCTGCTGGAGAACGAAGCCCGCACCCTGAGCGACGAGGAACTCGGACTTTGAGCTTCACGGTCCTGATCCCAGCCCGGCTGGCATCGACCCGCCTGCCCAACAAGCCGCTGGCCGATATTGCCGGGCTGCCCATGGTGGTGCGCGTGGCACAGCGCGTCAGCTCTGGTATGCCGGCGGGCACCCGTGTGGTGGTGGCGGGCGACAGCCCCGAAATCCTGCAAGCCTGTCAGCAACACGGCGTACAAGCCGTGCTGACACGCCAGGACCATCCCAGCGGCAGCGACCGCCTGGCCGAGGCCTGTGACCTGCTGGCGCTCTCCGACGACAGCCTGGTGGTCAATGTGCAGGGCGACGAACCGTTGATCGACCCGGCTCTGGTGTCCGCCGTGGCCGAACTGCTGACGCTGCGCCCCGAGGCCAGCATGAGCACGGCGGCCCATCCCATCCATGAGGTGGCCGATTTCGTCAACCCGAACGTGGTCAAGGTGGTGCTCGATGCACGCAACCTGGCGCTGTACTTCAGCCGCGCGCCCATCCCGCTCTGGCGCGATCAGCCCAAGTCGTCAGGCGCCGTCACCGCGCTGCCTTCACCGGCGCCGCTGCGCCACATCGGGCTCTACGGCTACCGCGTCGGCTTCCTGCGCCAGTTTCCCAAGCTGGCGCAAGCACCTCTGGAAGTCACTGAAGCGCTGGAACAGCTGCGTGCCATGTGGCACGGCCACCGCATTGCCGTGCACGTGACGCCGGATGCCCCGGGTGCCGGCGTCGACACCCCCGAAGACCTGGAGCGCGTGCGCCGCCAGCTGAGCCGCTGACCTGTTGGCGGACTGTTAAGGTGAAGCAACCGCCGGTGTAAGTTTTGCCGCAGCCTGCCATGCTATCCTCAACCCCCAAACGAGCGGTTTAACGCACCTTCGTGGTGCCCAGCATCGCCACCTGGTTCTGATTCACCCGAGGATATCCATGAGACTGATTCTGTTGGGCGCCCCTGGCGCCGGCAAAGGCACGCAAGCGGCATTCATCTGCCAGAAGTACGGCATTCCGCAGATTTCCACTGGCGACATGCTGCGCGCCGCCGTCAAGGCCGGCACCCCGTTGGGCCTGCAGGCCAAGGCCGTGATGGAGTCCGGCGGCCTGGTCAGCGACGACCTGATCATCAACCTGGTGAAGGAACGCATTGCCCAGCCCGACTGCGCCAAGGGTTTCCTGTTCGACGGCTTCCCGCGCACCATTCCGCAGGCCGATGCCATGAAGGCTGCCGGCGTCAAGCTCGACTACGTGCTGGAGATCGACGTGCCCTTCGAGGCCATCATCGAACGCATGAGCGGTCGCCGCTCGCACCCGGCCTCGGGCCGCACCTACCACGTCAAGTTCAATCCACCCAAGGTGGCAGGCCTTGACGACGTGACCGGCGAGCCGCTGGTGCAGCGCGACGACGACAAGGAAGAGACCGTGAAGAAGCGCCTGGACGTCTACAGCGCCCAGACCCGCCCCTTGGTGGACTACTACGGCAACTGGGCCAAAGCCGACCCGGCCGCCGCCCCGAAGTACCGCGCCATCAGCGGTATGGGCAACGTTGACGAAATCACCGCGCGCGCCCTGCAGGCTCTGGCCAGCTGAAGCCCAGGCTGCACCTGCAGCGCTGAAAAGAAAAAAGGCCGCTGACGCGGCCTTTTTCATGGGCAGATACCCGCACGCTCACGTTCAGAACATCAGAACAGCTCGATCATGCCGACCTTGTCATCGGCCGTCTGCAGCAGCCCCTGCTCAATCAGCTGCTCATAAGAGCGCACCTGATTGCGGCCATGCCCCTTGGCGAAATACACCGCCTGATCGGCCCGCTCACAGGCCACACTGGGCGAATCGCCCTGCCGCACCTCGGTCAGGCCCACGCTCACGGTGATGCGCCCGACCTGCGGAAACCGGAAGTTTTCCATGTTGGCACGAACCCGCTCCAGCGCGCTCAAGGCCGACGCCTCATCCGGACAACGCAGCAGAACGACAAACTCCTCGCCACCGAAGCGGAAAACACGGTCCAGCGAGCGCAGCGTCGTTTTGAGCAGGCGTGCGACCAGCAGCAGCACCTCGTCACCGATCGAATGCCCATGCACATCGTTGACCTGCTTGAAATGGTCCACGTCCAGCATGGCCAGCCAGTAGGCGGCCGGCGCCGTATGGCGACGCTCGGGCCGCCCAGCCGGCAGGGCCTCCCCCTTCGGCTCACTGGGGTCCTCACGCAACACCTTGAAAAAGGCGTCGTCAAATGATTTGCGGTTGAGCAGCCCGGTCAGCGCATCACACTCGCTGTAATCCAGCATGCCTTGCATGTTGCGGTAGACGCTCAACAGGCGTCCCAGCACGTTCAACGCCGTCGGGTTCAGAGGCTTGGAGGAACGAATCTCGATGACGCCCTGTCCTTGCGCCCGGAGGTCTTCGAACAGAGGCAATATGGTGAGGCAGGCAGCGCCGCCTGCCGTCGGCGCCACATCCACCGCTTGCAAGCTCTCCAGACAGCGCTGGCGATGCGGATCATCCTCCAGGCGCTGCAGGTGCTGCACCTGTACCCACAGAGGATCCGACAAGACTTGCAGCGTGCCGCCTCGCTTGCACTCGATCAAGGGCAGCCAGTAGCGTTGGCCGGCCTCGCTCACCACGCCGATCAGCGTCACCTGCTGCGGCGCCAGCAGCGCCATCAGGGCGTCTATGAGTGCGCTGTCGAGCAAGTCCCGGTCTCGATGCTGGGTCAACGCAATGACATGATCAACCAGACTGGACATAGCACCACTCATGTAATTTCTGCCATTCGTTTGCTGAACCGCCGAGGGCAGCTCATTTCCTCATCGCTGCCGTGCCGCATCATACGAGAGTCAGCATCAAAGCCAGCCGCGCTTTCACCGGGGACAAACCCTGTGAGTCCGGCCAGGCATCACCCGGCTGCGGCCAGACACGACCCTGAGCACAACGGGTGGCACGCATCACCTGCACGCCTTGCGCCAGCGCCCGCTGCAACGCAGCTTCCAGCGCATGATGCAGCGTCCCGTTGCCGGTGGCAGCCACCACCAGCCCGAGCACCGGCGGCGCCCCGAAACGCGCCGCCACATCGGGTGCCACCAGCGCGTCGACCGTCGCACCTGCCGCCGCAGCATGGCTCAGCACAATCTCGACCCGCGGCCAAGCCGCCAAATTTGCTATCTTTTCAATAGCATTTGGCGCATATTTATTAAAGGCCAGAGGCCAATTTCGCCATAAAACCACGCGCCCCTGCACCACCTGCCCCAGATCACCGGCCTCACCCGAGGTGAAGGCGTCGAGCTGCCAGGTATGGGCTTTCTGCACATCGAGGGCGCTGTGGATGCGGCCAGCGCACACGGCCACCACGCCGTGCGCGCCCGGCTCGGCCGCCACCGCGAAGGCATCCAGCAGGTTCTGCGGGCCGTCGGCGTCAATGGCCGTCGCCGGGCGCATGGCACAGGTCAGCACCACGGGCTTGGCCGGTGCCAGTACCGCCTGCAGCAGGTAGGCTGTTTCCTCCAGCGTGTCGGTGCCATGCGTGATCACCAGCCCCTGCACCTCAGGCTGTGCCAGCCAATGCTGGCAACGTTGCAGCAAGGCCTGCCAGACGCCTAGGTCCATGTCCTTGCTGTCGATCTGCGCCACCTGCTCACCCACCAGCTCGAATGCCGTCGGCAACGGCAACCCCGCCAGCAGCTCCGCTACCCCCTTTTGCGCCGCAACATAAGCACGGTCAGTTGGGCTGGCGGCGGTCCCGGCGATGGTGCCACCGGTGCCCAAAACCACTATTTTTTTGTCTTGCGAACGTGTTAGCACTTGCAAATCCCAAAAAACTGGTTAAAAATACAGTTACTGGATATCAAGACAGTAGTCTTACCCCAGCCGCCAACGAGGAGTCATCATGATGGACCTGCCCCAGTTTCCGGTGAAACTCACCGCCCGCCAGCAACAGATTCTGGACCTGATCCAGAGCGCCATTGCACGTACCGGCGCCCCGCCGACCCGTGCCGAGATTGCCGCCGAACTGGGCTTCAAGTCGGCCAACGCCGCCGAAGAGCACCTGCAGGCCCTGGCGCGCAAAGGCGTGATCGAACTCGTCAGCGGCACCTCGCGCGGCATCCGGCTGCAAGGTGATGCCCTGCGCTCCATCAACGAATCCCGTATCAAACAGTTCTCCCTGCCCCTGCCCGATCTGGCCCAACTGGCCCTGCCCCTGATCGGCCGCGTGGCTGCCGGTTCGCCGATTCTCGCGCAGGAACATGTCGACCAAACTTACTACGTCGAAAACTCGCTGTTCCAGCGCAAACCCGACTACCTGCTCAAGGTGCGCGGCATGTCGATGCGCGACGCCGGCATCATGGACGGCGACCTGTTGGCGGTGCAAGCCACCAAGGATGCCAAGAATGGCCAGATCGTGGTGGCCCGCCTGGGTGAAGAGGTCACGGTCAAGCGCTTTCGCCGCAACAAGCACCTGATCGAGCTGCACCCCGAAAACCCGGACTACCAGACCATCGTGGTCGAGCCTGGCGAACCGTTTGAAATCGAGGGTCTGGCCGTCGGTCTGATCCGCAACACCATGCTGATGTAAGCGGCACACAAAGAAAGCACTTCCATGAACATCGCCTTCTTTGCCGAACCGCGTACCTGGGCACCCTTGCAAAGCCTGCTGCGCTGGCTGGCGCCTGCGGTCGCGCCCCTGGGCCAAACCGCATCCCAGCCATGCAGCGCCTCACCCGCCCGCATTGACACCCTGCCGGCCTGCCAGCGCCGCCTGAACCGCAGCGAAACTGCGCCGTCCCGACTAGTCCAGCGCCGTCCCTTGCGCATCGTGCGCATCATGGAAGCCGGCCAAACTCCGGCCCAGGTCGGGCGCATGGTGATCTCCGGCCGTCTGGCAGATGTCTGCGCCGAACTCGACCGACTGGCCGCCTGCGAAGCCGCCACCCACTAAAGTCCGCCCAGCGTTGCCGGCCACGCTCCAGCGCCGGATCTCGCGCTGCCTGTCCAAGGCACAATAGCGTCATGAATATTGTGATTCTGGACGATTACCAGGACGCCGTTCGCAAGCTCGAATGTGCGGCCAAGCTGGAAGCCTTCCCGGCCAAGGTCTATACCAACACCGTCAAGGGCATCGGCCAGCTGTCGGTCCGGCTGCGCGACGCCGACATCATCGTGCTGATCCGTGAGCGCACCCACATCACGCGCGCCTTGGTCGAAAAACTGCCACGGCTCAAGCTGATTGCCCAGACCGGCCGCGTCGGCGGCCATATCGACATTGCCGCCTGCACGGAACGCGGCATTGCCGTGGCCGAAGGCAGCGGCTCGCCAGTCGCACCGGCAGAGTTGACCTGGGCCCTCATCATGGCCGCCATGCGCCGCCTGCCGCATTACATCGGCAACCTCAAGCATGGCGCTTGGCAGCAATCCGGCCTCAAGGCCGGCTCCATGCCGCCCAACTTCGGCCTGGGCAACGTGTTGCGCGGCAAGACCCTGGGCATCTGGGGCTACGGCAAGATCGGCCAGCTGCTGGCGGGCTACGGCCGGGCCTTCGGCATGCGCGTTCTGATCTGGGGGCGCGAGCCCTCGCGTGAGAAGGCGCTGCAGGACGGCTACGAGGCAGCTGCCAACCGCGAAGACTTCTTCGCGCAGAGCGACGTCATCAGCGTGCACCTGCGCCTGACTGACGAGACGCGCGGCATCGTCACAGCTGACGATCTGGCGCGCATGAAGACCACGGCGCTGTTCGTCAACACCTCGCGCGCCGAACTGGTCGAACCCGACGCACTGATCGGCGCCCTGAACCGCGGCCGTCCCGGCATGGCTGCGGTCGATGTGTACGAGAACGAACCCATCCTGCAGGGCCAAGCCTTGCTGCGCCTGGAAAACTGCATCTGCACGCCCCACATCGGCTATGTCGAACAGGAAAGCTACGAGATGTACTTCGGCGCCGCCTTCGACAACGTGGTCAACTTCATCAAGGGGACGCCGACCAACATCGTGAACCCCGGCGCATTGCAGGTCCGGCGCTAAGCCGCTGCACGCCTATGCCGGAGTTGCCGCGCCACGCGCCTGCCCTGCCCGCGGCGCTGTGGGCGCTGATGTTTGGCAACTGCATCATCGGCACCGGCGTGATGATCGTCCCCGGTACGCTCAACGACATCAGCCACTCGCTGGACGTCCCGGTCCCGGTGGCCGGCCAGCTGATTTCTGCCGCCGCCCTGATGATGTGCCTGGGCGCCCCGCTGCTCGCCACGCTGGTGGCCCAGTGGGACCGCAAGCGTCTGCTGACCTTGTCCCTGCTCTGGTACGGTGCGCTGCATCTCTTGAGCGCCACCATGCCGAGCTTCTCTTCATTGATGGTGGTGCGCGTGCTCAGCGTCATCTCACCCGCCATCTTCACGCCGCAGGCCGCCGCCTGCATCGGGCAACTCGTACCGGCCTCGCAACGGGGCCGGGCCATCAGCCTGGTCTTCCTGGGCTGGTCCGTCGCCTCGGTGCTTGGCATGCCGCTGGGGGCCTGGATCGGCGGCACGCTGGGCTGGCGCTCTGCCTTTGCCGGGGTCGGCCTGCTGAGCTTTGTCAGCGCCCTCTGGGTCTGGCGTGTCATGCCCGACGGCGTGAAGCCCCCCGCCTTCTCCCTGGGTGCCTGGCGCGAAACGCTGCAGTCGCGCCCGCTCATGCTGTGCGTGGCCGTGACGGCCCTGTTCTCGGCCGGACAGTTCGTCCAGTTTGCCTATATGGCGCCGTACCTGAAAGCCCTGTTCAACATCACGCCACTGCAGTTGAGCCTGATGTTCGGCTGGTTTGGCGCCTTCGGCTTTGCCGGCAACCTCTGGGTCTCGCGCCACATCGACCGACTGGGTGCAGCACGCGCTGTCATGTTGTCCATGAGCGGCATGGCCTTGAGTCTGGCCATCTGGCCACTGGGCAGCAACCTGCTGCTCACGGCGTTGGTGCTGATGCCTTGGGCCTTGGGCTGCTTTGCCGCCAACTCGGCACAACAGGCCCGGTTGTCCGGCATTTCACCGGCGCTGGCCTCGGGCTCGATTGCCCTCAACACCTCGGCCATCTATGCGGGGCAAGCCTTGGGGGCGGCCAGCGGCGGCTGGCTGATCGCCCATGATCAGATGTCCATGCTGCACTGGGCCGGCCTGGCCGGCATGAGCCTGGCCCTGCTGACCAGTTGGCTGGCCACCCGGGCCGCCCAGCACGCCCCGGCAGTTCGGGGCCACTGAGCCCAACCGGCTCAGGCGGCTTTCTTCGTGCGCAGCGCCATCATCTGCTCGGTACTACTCTTGCGGTCGGCATTGACGATCTGCATGCTGGGACGCTCCCCCATCTTCTTGACGTAGTCGCGCACCGGCAGCGCGGCCAAAACGTCCTCGCCATAGATGATCTTGCTCGCGCTGGACACCAGCGGCAGGTGGGCCACGGCGGCACAGTCCGCCAGCGTGAACTCCGCACCGGCAATGTAGGGCGCGAACTTGGCCAGCTTGGCAAAGCCATTTGCCCCCTTGATCAACAACTTGTGCGTGCGCTCCTTGACTTCGTCCGACACCTTGCCGCCAAAGAAGGCTTCCGGGTAGAGGTTGCGCGCCACCAGTTCCAGGTGCAACTCGCTGTAGAGCATGATCTCGTGCACCTTGGCCGCGGCATAGGGATCGGCCGGCAGCAGCGGCTTTTGCGGGTAAGCGGACTCGATGTACTCAGCGCAGGCGCCAGACTCGGAGATCGGGCCATGCGGCGTGTCCAGGAACGGCACCTTGCCCATCGGCGAACGCTCCACCAGCAAGGCATCGGTATGGCCAGTCCAGACCAGTTCCTCGACAAAAGGAACCTCTTTTTCCATCAGTTGCAGTTTGATCTTGTTGTAGTAGTTGCTGGCGGAGAAGCCGCACAATTTCAAGGTCATGATGTCTCCAGAGAGTTGTTGGTCTACCCGGCTTTTTGTTCCATGACCGGGTACAAGTGAATGAAATGATTCAGCCACCCGAGTCTCGCCGATGGCTGGCCGCATCATAGTCCGGCAGGTGACTCGGCAGCCCTTGAAGGCCGGGGGATAATTCCAGCATGAAACCTGTCTACGCACACATCGCCGTCGTCGGCACCGGCGCCATGGGCCGGGGCATTGCCCAGATCGCCGCCCAAGCCGGCAGCACCGTTACGCTCTACGACACCCAGCCCGCGGCCATGGCCGCCGCCCAGCAAGCCATCACCGGCCAGTGGGACAAACTGCAGGAAAAAGGCCGCATGGACGCCGCGACCGTTGCGGCCTGCAAAGCGCGTCTGCACTGCGCCAGCGTGCTGGCCGATCTTGCCAGCTGCGACCTAGTGGTGGAAGCCATCGTCGAGAAGCTCGAGGTCAAGGCCGCGCTGTTCGTCCAACTCGAAGAGATCGTGCGCCCGGATGCCGTGCTGGCCAGCAACACTTCCTCGCTCTCCATCACCGCGATTGCCGCCAAGCTCAAGCACCCGCAGCGTATGGCCGGTTACCACTTCTTCAACCCGGTGCCACTCATGAAGGTGGTGGAAGTCATTGCCGGCCTCAAGACCGAACCAGCCGTCTGCACCGCCCTGAGCGAGTACGCGCGCCAGATGGGCCACACGCCGGTGACGGCGCAGGACACACCCGGCTTCATCGTCAACCACGCCGGCCGCGGCTACGGCACCGAGGCGCTGCGCATCGTCAGCGAAGGCGTGGCCGACTTCGCCACCATCGACCGCATCCTGAAGGACCAGGCCGGCTTCAAGCTTGGCCCCTTCGAGCTGATGGACCTGACCGCGCTCGACGTCTCGCACCCGGTGATGGAGTCGATCTACCACCAGTACTACGAGGAGCCGCGCTACCGCCCCAGCGTCATCACGGCGCAGCGCCTGGCCGGCGGCATGGTCGGCCGCAAGGTCGGCGAGGGCTTCTACCGCTACGAGAACAACGTGGCCCAAGTCAGCCCCGAACCCCCAGTGCCACAGGTGCAGGACATGCCGCCGGTCTGGGTGTCGCCGCGCGCCGCGCGCCGTGCTGAACTGCTTCAGTTGTTGAAGGACCTGGGCGCCAAGATCGAGACCGGCCAGTCGCCTTCGATGCACGCACTGACGCTGGTCGCACCACTGGGATTCGACATCACCACCGTGGCGGTGGTGGAGCGGCTCGACCCGGCGCGTACGGTCGGTATTGACATGCTGATCGACGACGCAGCCACCAAGCGGCGCGTGCTGGCGACCAACCCTGCTACCCGTGCCGACATGCGCGATGCCGCCCATGCCCTGTTCGCGCGCGACGGCAAGGCCGTGAGCGTGATCCGCGACAGCGGCGGCTTCGTGACGCAGCGCGTGGTCGCCACCATCGTCAACATCGCGACCGACATCTGCCAGCAGCGCATCTGCACACCAGCCGATCTGGAAACCGCGGTCACGCTCGGCCTGGGCTACCCGCTGGGGCCGCTGGCCATGGGCAACCTCTATGGCCCGACCAATGTGCTGGAAGTGCTGTTCAACATGCAGACCGTCTATGGCGATACGCGCTACCGCCCCAGCCCCTGGCTGCGCCGGCGCGGCGCCATCGGCTTGAGCCTGTTGCATGAAGAAGAGTGAACTGGCTCAAGGCATGCGACACTCGATAAGCCGCCGGGCCGTTCCCAAGGCGAATACTGTAGCGCGCTGCGCGGAGGTTACCTATTCATGAGCGCACAACTCCATAGCACCAGCCAGGGCCGCACCATGGTGCTGACCCTCTCCAACCCGGGTCAGCGCAACGCACTCGGCCCGGCCATGTATGCCGCAGGCGTCGAGGCACTGAACGTGGCTGAGACCAACCCCGAGATCCGCAGCGTCGTCATCACCGGGGAAGGCGCGCTGTTTTCAGCGGGCGGCAATCTGCAGCGCCTGCAGGACAACCGCCAGCAGGAACCCGCCGTGCAGGCCGAAAGCATCGAGGGCTTGCACAACTGGATCGAGGCCATCCGCACTTTCCCCAAGCCGGTGGTTGCCGCCGTCGAAGGCGCGGCTGCCGGTGCTGGCTTCTCGCTGGCACTGGCCTGCGACTTCATCATCGCCGCCAGCGACGCGGTGTTCGTCATGGCCTACAGCAACGTGGCGCTGTCACCGGACGGTGGCGCCAGCTGGAGCCTGGCGCACGCGCTACCGCGCCAGCTGGTCAATGAGCTGCTGCTGTGCGGCGAACGCATCAGTGCCGAGCGCCTGCACACGCTGGGTCTGGTCAACCGCATCGCCCTGCCCGGCCAGGCGCTGGACGATGCCCTGGCGCTGGCAGAAAAACTCAATGCCCGCGCGCCCAATGCCATGGCCAGCATCAAGGAGCTGGTCAACGAAGCTGCTGGTAATTCGCTGACGCGCCAGCTGGCGCTGGAGCGGGATCATTTTGTGCGCAACCTGCACCATGCCAATGCGGGCATCGGCATCACCGCCTTCCTGTCCAAGCAGACCCCGCGCTACGACTGAGCTGCTGCATTCACCTGTGTTGCCGTCACAGACGCACAGGTGACAACCCCTAGTCGGCCGGGCCGTCCCGCGCGCGACAATGGACCTGTTTTCAGTCACCCAAAAGACAGTCCATGGACGACCCGATTCTTACCATCGAGGAACGATCAGCGATCAATGCTGGTCGCTGGTTTTCAACCCTGTCACCTTCATTGCGACACGACATCCTCCGATGCGCCTACGTCAAACGCTACAAAGACGGCGACCTGATCTGTGCCCGCGGCGAGCCCCCCGAGGACTGGGTGGCCTGCGCCAGGGGCGCGGTACGCGTCAGCTCGACCTCGATCTCGGGCAAGCAGGTCACGCTGACCTATGTCGAGCCGGGGGTCTGGTTTGGCGATGTGTCGATCTTCGATGGCGACCGGCGCACGCACGATGCCTATGCGCATGGCGACACCACCACGCTGTGCGTGGCCAAGGCCGACTTCAAGAAAATCCTCGCCAACCATGTCGAGCTCTACGAAGCGCTGCTGCGTCTACACGCCCGCCGCATCCGCCAGCTCTACGGCCTGGTGGAGGACCTCAACACCCTGCCCTTGCGCGCGCGGCTGGCCAAGCAACTCGTTCATCTGTTGCGCAGCTATGGTGTTCCTTCGCTCAGCGATGGCAGCGAAATGCGCATCGGCCTGCAACTGGCCCAGGAAGAGCTGGCCCAGTTGCTGGGCGCTTCGCGCCAGCGCGTCAACCAGGAACTCAAGGCGATGGAACGCGAGGAAGCGATCCGTATCGAGCCGGGTGGCTTGGTCATTCGCGACCGCGATGTGCTGATGCGCATCATTGAATCCGACCATTGAAAGCTTCCAGCATTCCTGACCATGAGCGACTTTGACCATTTCGTCGGCACCCGCCCTGTTCCGCCCTCCCACGCCTTTGACGTGGCGACGCTGCAATCCTGGCTGACCACCCACCTCGACGGCTTTGTCGGCCCGCTGAGCGTGGAAGCCTTCAAAGGCGGCCAGTCCAACCCGACCTACAAGCTCATCACCCCCAGCCGCAGCTACGTCATGCGCGCCAAGCCGGGGCCGGTGGCCAAGCTGTTGCCGTCGGCGCATGCCATCGAGCGCGAATACGCCGTGATGAGCGGCCTGTACGGCACCGAGGTGCCGGTGCCACACATGTACTGTCTGTGCGAGGACGAGTCCATCATCGGACGCGCCTTCTACATCATGGAGTTCATGGAGGGCCGCGTGCTGTGGGACCAGTCGCTCCCCGGCATGACACCTGCCGAGCGCGGCGCCATCTACAACGAGATGAACCGCGTCATCGCCGCCCTGCACCGCGTCAAGTTCGCCGAGCGTGGGCTGGCGGGCTACGGCAAGCCCGGCAACTACTTCGAGCGCCAGATCGGGCGCTGGAGCAAGCAGTACCAAGCCTCGGCCGATGGAGCTGGACCGATGTCCCAACCGATCCCCGAGATGGAGCAACTGATCCAGTGGCTGCCGGCCAACATCCCGGCCAGCGCACGCGACGAGGCCATGGTCAGCATCGTGCACGGCGACTACCGGCTCGACAACCTGATGTTCCATCCCACCGAACCACGCGTGCTGGCGGTGCTGGACTGGGAGCTGTCCACCCTGGGCCACCCGCTGGCCGACTTCAGCTACCACTGCATGGCCTGGCACATCCCGCCCGGCGCCTTCCGCGGCATCGGCGGGCTTGACTTCAAGAGCCTGGGCATCCCGAGCGAAGACGAGTACATCTGCCTTTACTGCGAACGCACCGGACTCGCCACACCTGAAGCCCTGAAGGCCGACTGGAACTTCTACATGGCCTACAACATGTTCCGCATCGCCGCCATCCTGCAAGGCATCGCCAAGCGGGTGGAAAACGGCACCGCTTCCAGCGCGCAGGCGCAGAAATCCGCCGCCGGCGCGCGGCCGCTGGCCCAGATGGCCTGGCAGTTCGCGCAAAAAGCCTGACCCGAGCAACGCATTCAACCCCAGGAGATTCCCATGGATTTCGACTACTCCCCCAAGACCAAGGAACTGCAGGCACGCCTGCTCAAGTTCATGGATGACCACATCTACCCGAACGAGCAGGCCTTCCATGACGAGATCGAAGCCAACACCCAAGCCGGCAAACGCTGGACGCCGCTGCAACTGATCGAGAAACTGAAACTGAAGGCTCAGGAACAAGGCCTGTGGAATCTGTTTCTGCCGCAAGACAGCGCCGAGATCGCCGGCGTCAAGGCTGCTGGCCTGACCAACCAGGAATACGCACCGCTGGCCGAAATCATGGGCCGCGTGCATTGGGCCCCCGAAGTCTTCAACTGCTCGGCACCGGATACCGGCAACATGGAAACCATTGCGCGCTACGGTTCGGCCGAGCACCGCCAGCAATGGCTGCAGCCGCTGCTGGCCGGCAAGATCCGCTCGGCTTTTGCCATGACCGAACCCGAGGTCGCCTCCAGTGATGCCACCAATATCGAAACCCGCATCGAACGCCAGGGTGACGACTACGTCATCAACGGTCGCAAGTGGTGGACTTCCGGTGCCGGCGACCCACGCTGCGCCATCTACATCCTGATGGGCAAGACCGACCCGGAGGCACCGCGTCATTCACAACAAAGCATGATCCTGGTGCCGGCCAACACGCCGGGCGTGACGGTGGTGCGCCCCTTGAGCGTGATGGGCTACGACGATGCGCCACACGGCCACATGGAAGTGCTGTTCGAGAACGTGCGCGTGCCGGCTTCCAACATCCTGCTCGGTGAAGGCCGCGGTTTCGAGATTGCTCAGGGACGCCTCGGGCCCGGCCGCATCCACCATTGCATGCGACTGATCGGCCAGGCCGAACGCGCGCTGGAATACATGTGCAAGCGCGCTTCCTCGCGCGTGGCCTTCGGCAAACCGGTGGCGGCACAGACGGTGACGCAGGAGCGCATCGCCGAGGCACGCTGCAAGATCGACATGGCGCGCCTGCTCACGCTCAAGGCCGCCTGGATGATGGACGTGGCGGGCAACAAGTTCGCCAAGAACGAGATCGCCATGATCAAGGTGGTAGCCCCCAGCATGGCCTGCCAGGTGATCGACTGGGCCATGCAGGTGCATGGCGGCGGCGGCATGTGCCAGGACTTCCCGTTGGCCTATTCCTATGCCAATGCCCGCACCCTGCGTTTTGCCGACGGACCGGACGAAGTGCACCGCAATGCCATCGCCAAGCTGGAATTGGGCAAGTACTCGGCCAGCCCGAAACCCGTCGAGATGCCCATCACCCGCGGTTGCTGAAAGCCGAGCACAATCAAAGGGGCAGAATTTTCTGCCCCTTTTCCATTTGGAGATTCAGATGATCGACGTCTACTCCTGGGCCACGCCCAACGGCCACAAGGTCCACATCATGCTGGAGGAGTGCGGCCTGCCCTACCGCGTCCACCCGATCAACATCGGCGCCGGCGACCAGTTCACGCCCGAGTTTCTCAAGATCAGCCCGAACAACAAGATTCCGGCCATCGTCGATTCGGACGGCCCCGACGGCCAGCCGATCTCGCTGTTCGAGTCCGGCGCCATCCTGCTTTACCTCGCCGCCAAGACCGGCAAGTTCCTGCCCAGGACCGACCGGCAGAAATTCGAGATGCTGCAGTGGCTGATGTTCCAGATGGGCGGTGTCGGTCCGATGCTGGGCCAGGCGCATCACTTCCGTATCTATGCGCCGGAGAAGATCGATTACGCGATCAAGCGCTACACCAATGAGGCCAAGCGCCTCTACGGTGTGATGGACAAGCAGTTGGCCACACACCGCTACATCGCGGGAGACGAGTACACGATTGCCGACATCGCCATCTTCCCCTGGCTGCGCAGTTGGCAGAACCAGGGTATCGACTGGGCCGACTACCCCCACCTGAAACCATGGTTTGACACCGTGGCCAAGCGCCCCGCGGTGCAGCGCGGCGTGCAGGTGCTGGCCGACTTGCGCAAGCCATTGATCGATGACAAGGCGCGAGAAAACATGTTCGGCAGCACGCAGTACCGCACGCGCTGACAGCCAGAGAACAGCTTACCCGTCCGAACTCGGCAACCCCGACCACAACGCGTTGAGGTCGGAAAAGCGCCAATGGTCCGGGTCTTCCCGGTTGGTGATCTTGTCCGGACAGCCTGGGCGCGACAAATCAATGATCTCGGGCGGAATACGCAGATTCGACTTGGTAGAGAAGAACACTTTGACACAGGGTGTGGTGAGCGACTTCGCCGTCTGCTCAACCACGACCCCGATGCGCCCGGATGCCAGGCGTACCAAGGAGCCGATCGGATAGATACCTACGCTTTTGACAAAGGCCCGGAATACGGTCTGGTCGAAATGGCCGTCGGCCCATTCAGCCATCTTACGCAAAGACTCGGCCGGATCCCACCCCGACTTGTAGGGCCGATTTGAGGTGATGGCGTCATAGACATCACACACCGCCCCCATCTTGGCAAACAGACTGATCTCCTCGTCCTTCAGCCCCTCTGGATAACCCGATCCGTCCGTCTTCTCATGGTGATGCAGGCAGACGTCCAGAACCACCGGATCCAGCTTACCGACTTGTTGCAACAAGCTGTGGCCTGCTTCCGGGTGGCTCTTCATGATGCCGAATTCGGCATCGGTCAGCTTGCCCGGTTTGTTGAGAACCTCCATCGGCATCGCCGCCTTGCCCAAGTCGTGCAGCAGACCGGCCAGGCCGAGCGATCGGGTCTGCACTTCGTCCAGCCCCAACTGCCGGGCCAGCGCAATCATCATGGCGCAGACCGCCACGGAATGCATGTAGGTGTAATCGTCGGCCGTCTTCAGTCGCGCCAGGCTAATGAGCGCGCTGGCATTGCGCGCCAGCGAGTCCGAGATGTCATCCACCAGCTGCTGCGCACCTTCGGCATCGACCGTCTTGCCCATGCGCGCTTCCTGGAACATGGAAAACACCGCCTGCTTGGACTGCTCGCAGATCTGGGCGGCACGTTCGATTTCGACGTTCAGTGGCACGGACATCGTCTGGCGAGCGCCCAGTGATGCCTGCTTGAGCTCGGCCTCCACCTGCGCTTCCGACTCGACTTCCGACACCGCAGCGTCATCGGCAGCGATGTCCACCCCCTTGTTGGCATCAATCCAGACCTCCTTGATGCTGCTGCTCAGGATGAGCTTGATGTCATTGGGATCGGTGACAACAAAGCTGGTACGCCAGAACGGATGTTCCATCCAGGAGCCACAAAACTCCTTGATATGCATGCCGAGCACGAGTTGTTCAACACGGATCCGCTTGAGCATGAAGACGATGCCCTCCTTAGCGCAGTGAAACGCCCAACTGACGCAGGTAGGCCAAAACCTCCGGACTGACCGGACCGGCCGCGCGCGCCTTCTCCGCCTGCTCGGCCGCGGCCGCCAGTTGCCCTTGCAAGGCCAGCGACACGGCCGAAGCCAGCATCCAGCGCGGTTCGCCAGGACGCAGCTTCAAGGCCATGCCATAGGCATGGACCGACTCCTGATGCTGCCCCAGGCGCTGGGCAGCATTGCCGCGCACCGCCCACAGATCGGCCTGGTCTGCCAGCAGAGGTTCGAGCCGCACCAGTTGTTCCAGCAGTTGACTGACCTGCCCCAGCGCCAACTCCATACGCGCCAACTCACGCACCAGGGTCTGGAAGGCCGGCAAGGCTGCGGGGTCGGGGGTCGACGCCTGAGCCCGCTCCGCCACGGCAACGGCCTGACGCACCGCATCAAGCGCCGCCTCACGCGAGCCGGTATTCCACAGCGTGCGCGCCTGGCTCACAGCCTCCTGTGCTGCGGCCAAACGCGGGTTGACAGCAGGGGCCACATCGCTTGGCTTGGTCTGCCGGGCTGAGGTGTTGGCTTTGCTGGCCGCAGGGGACGCTTTCGGTAGCGGAGTCTCATGAGCCTGTGACGCGGTGGCTGACTCCACCACCACGGATGCGGTTGCCACTTCACCGCTCGGACGCCCCTTGCGCAGCGGATCAGGCCGTGCAGCCAACGCTGGCGTGTCGCTTCCGGCGTCTGACGAACGCGCAGGAACGGGGGTTGCAGCCCGTGTTGCCGGCGTGGAGCTTGACGGCGGGTTAACCGGTGCAGCAGGCGTCGGAGCGGCCGCAAGCCTTGGTGCCGGTTTGGCCAGTTGCTGCTGCAGCTCATAAGCCAGACCTGGCGACTGCGCCGGTAGCCCGAGCTGGCCGCCAGGCGTGTTGCGCAGCGTCTGCTGCACCATCTGTTGTCCCTGCTCAGGGGTTACCGGGGCAGAAGCCGATGGCACTGGCGGCATCAAACGGGCCACAGCTTGCGGACTGCTGGCTGCTGTTTGGTCCAGCATCTGATTCAATTGCTGGGAACCCAGTGGGGCGGCAACCTGTGCCGTCGCAGGTGCCGCAGCGCTGCTCGCCATGGCAGCAGGAGGAAGCGAGGGACTGAGCGCTGGCCCCGCAGCTTGCGGTGACTTGGCCGGCACAGGCAGCACCGCCGGTGTCTGGCCGTAGTACCACCAGGCAGCCCCGACCCCTAGCACCAACAGCAGTGCCACAGACACCGTACGCCCCATCGGCACATTCAAGCGCGCCATGGCCGAGTCGCCCTTGACAGTGGCGGTATCACGCGTCAACCCTGCTTGCGCCTCACGCCCAGGCAGTACCGTGGCGGCGCGGCGGGCATCCAGATCGCGCAGCATCTTGTTGATGACGCTCACAGTCGCCCCTCCGGCTGCCTGACTTCAAAGTCATGCAGCGGCTGAGTGTCCTGCCACGCGGTATCACGCGAGGTGTCGCGCGCCAGTGCCTTGCCTGCATCCTGCCGGGCCCAGCCGGCCCGCAGACGTTGCCACCAGGAGGGTTGCATCTGCACGCCGGGTGTGTCGGCCGCGGCCATGCGAACGTGACGCACCTTGACCCGTCGGCCGTTTTCACCATAGACCAGCATCAGGCTTTTGTGCGCCAGCACATTCACCAGCCGGGGTACACCACCGCTGTAGCGGCTCAGTGCGCGAGCAGCCGCGGCATCGAACAACTTGACATCCGTGAGTTCGTCCAGCGCTGCCGTCGCCAGACGGTGCTGCAGATAGGCCGGCACCGAGCGCGCTGCCATCGGCCCCAGGTACTCGCTGAAGGTGATGCGCTGAAGCAGCTGCCGGATCTCGGGTCGCGCCAAACGCTCGTCAAGTTCAGGCTGGCCCAGCATCACCAATTGCAACAGCTTCTGTTTTTCGGTTTCCAGGTTGGACAGCAGACGCAGGCTCTCCACCGTGCGCAGGGGAATGGCCTGCGCTTCATCAATGCAGACCACCACCTTGCGCCCTGCTTCGGCGTGCTGCAGCAGGCAGGCACGCAAAGCGTCAAGCATCTGATAACGGCTATGCGGCGCCGTCAGTTCGACGTTGAGTTCCCGCGCCAGTGCCAGCAGCAGATCATCCGGCCCCATGTCCGGGTTCGGAATGTAGGCGGTGACGCACTCGGATTGCAGTGTCTTGAGCAACTGACGGCACAGCACGGTCTTGCCGCAGCCGACCTCGCCCACGATCTTGAGAAAACCCTCGCCGCTGCGTAGCGCGACCAACAGTGTATTGAGCGCCGCCTGGGCACCGTCATGCGGAAAGAAGAAGGCCGGATCCGGGGTGATCGAAAACGGAGCCTCACGCAGGGAAAAATGTCTCAGGTACATCGTCGGTGCCTGCTCCCTCTGTTCACTGCACCTGATGCTTCGGCTGGGCTTCCTGCACGCCGCCATCAAGACGGATCACCCTTGTGCGCGAGGCATCCATATCATCCAGTGCCGCACGCACTCGCCGGTTTTGCTGCTCCCAGTCCTGCTCCGTACGGATGATGGAAGGCTTGATCAGCACCACCAACTCCTTTTTGCGCCCGGTGCTGGCCCGGTTGCCAAACAAGGCGGAGAAGCCCCCCATCCCCGTGGTGCCGGGCACGCCGGAAGCATTGCGGCTGGACTCCATCTGCATCAGCCCCCCAATGGCCACAATCCGACCATCCTGGATACGCACCATGGTGTCCGTCTCATTGACACTGCTCGAGGCCAGCGGCAGGCGGTAACTGCCAACGCTGCCCAGATCCACCAGCTTGGTCTTCTCGGTCACCGAGGTCACCGATGGATGAATATGCAGCATGATGTTCTGTCCGTCGTCAATCTGGGGCGTCACATCCAGCGCGATACCAGAGAAGAACGGGGTCAACGTGACCGTTGGCATGGTGGTCGAACCTGTCGTTCCGACCACGGTTGTCGTGGCAATCGAGCCGCCCGTGACATTGGTGATGAAATAGTCGTCGGAGCCGACCTTGAGCACGGCCTTCTGGTTATTGAGCGTGGCCACGCGCGGGCTGGAAAGGGTCTGCACGTCACCCTGGGTTTCCAGAAAGCCCAGCACGGCGGCAAACTGGCTGGTCGCCAGTGCCAGGCCGAACAAACCGCCCCCCGCTGCCACTGACGGTGACGGCACGACACCGGTCACGGCCGTCCCGCCTTGCAACAAGGGATTGGTGATGCTGGATGCCGCCACCGAGCTGCCGAGCACCCCCATCATCTGGGTCGAGTTCGCATCAGCGGAAAACGCGGCCCAGTTCACGCCACTCTGGTAACCGTCGCGCAACTCCACCTCAACGATCTTGGCCTCCAGCATCACCTGCCGTTCCACAGCCCCCTGGGTCGCCTTGAGGAATTTCTCCACCTGGCGCAACTCGTCGGGCATGGCGCGCACCGCCAGAATGCCGGCCTGCGGGCTCGAGATCACACTGCGGCCACCGCTGGTGCCGATCAGACTGCGAACAGCGTCCGTCATTTCGGTCCAGAAATCACTGCGTGACGTCGTCGACACGCGGCTGCTGGGGTTCTGAACGCCCCCGACACCGGCGGTGCCTGCCGTCGTTCCCGTCGGGGTGGTGGCTGTCGCAACTCCGGCCGCCGTCGTACCTGCGACCCCTGGCGTTCCAGCAATGGAAGGGGAAGAGCCGGCTGCCACACGAAGATCACTCGTCCCCAGGCGCAAGGAGTGAGGGTAGTTGACTGCGAAAATGCGCGTCTGCATCGCCGGACCGTAGATCGTGATGCGCCGGCCATCGATCTTGAAATCGTAACCATACACATCGCGGATGGCCTCCAGGGCCTCCAGCACCGTCACACCGCGCAAGGTGACGGAAATCATGCCGCTCACATCCGGATGCATCAGCATGCTGTAGCGCGTATCAGCTACGATGGCCAGAAACACTTCGCGCGCCTGCGCATTGTTCACCAACAGGTCGAGCCGAGGCTCGGGCAACGGCGCAACCAGGGCTGGAGCAGGTTCGGCCAGCACCTCGCTGATGCGCGCCGGCACGGTTGTTGGTTTAGCTGCGGCGGCATTCAGTTCAGCGCGGACGGCGGCGCTCACGTCTGGGGTACGCAAAGGCCGTTCTGCAGCACAGCCAAGCAACAGGCCCACGCCCAGAAACGCCGACAAAAACCTTGTCTGCCGCATCCGGTCTGTCGATTGTTTGAATTGGCCCACGTTGCTCATGCGGTCACTGTTCTGATTCATAGAGAGCTCGACGTCATGGTTGGGCTTCAGTACATGTGCTGCCGCGAGGCAACGTTTTGGAAGAGGCTTTGGAGCGGGCAGCACCCGCCGCACACTCCCGCTCTCCCGACGACGGGACGCTGCGGCGCTCAACCCCCTGGTAGCGGGACACTTTTCGCAACACAGCCCCATCACGCAACCAGACCTCGGTCTCCGTGATGCGTTCGATACGTGCCTGTCCCAGCTTCTGACCCGGCGCGTAAAGACGCGTCCCCATTATCACATGGGGTCGCCCGTCCACCACGATGACGGACAGGGATGGATGATCCGAACTGGCCTCCCCCTGCCCGGTGGAAGCTCCGCCTGGCTGCGCAGGCTCGACTGTCGGATCACGCCAGGCCTGGGCGTACCCCGTCTGCTGGTGTGCCCAAAGAATCACGATCACCAGCCATCGCATCATGGCGTGGCTCCCAGCCAAAATACCTGCAAGGTAAGCGACGGCGCCGGCTTGCCGCTGCTGAGCTTCATGGTGCCCCAGCGCAAGGCTGGCAACTCCAGCTCCAGCGTTTGCACATAGCGCATCAATTCTCCGTAAGAGCCGGTAACGGTGAACTCCATGCCATGGCGCAGCAGGGATGTCGATGCCACGCTGGCCCCCACTTGGGTCGGCTTGGCCGTTTCTGGCGCCAGCGTCGCCGTTCGCTCCAGCGTCAGGCCCTCGTAGCGTCGCAAGATATGCAGCAGAACCTGAGGCAGCGGATCCACCTCCCGACCCAACTTCGACAGCTGGGCGATCTCGCGGTTCACACCATCCAAGCGGCTTTGCAGCGCTGTGATTTCTGCACGCACGGTCTGCACCGTATTGGCTGGCGCTGGCTCCACCTTGCTGGCGCCGAGTTGCACACGCAAAGCCTGCAGCTCAGCACTTTGCAGCCTGACTCTGGCCAGCAGTTGCTGTTGCCGCAACTGCGCAGGCGCCAACCAGAGCTGGTCGCCCAACACCAAGCCACCGATCAACAAAGACACGAAAAGCAGGGCGCGCTCACGCAGGCTCAGAGCATCAATGCGGCCGGCAAGAAGCTTCCATTTGTCTTTCATAGGCGCCCCGCCGTACTGACAAGCGTAAACGACCAGCTGGGCCGAGCACGCGAACCAGCTGTCGCGGCTGCAATGCCTGGCTCGACCTTCGGCGCCTCAGCGCCTACGCGCTCGATCTTGATGGCCGACAACGCGTGCCCCTGAAGAAGCGGATGAGCCCCCAACCGGGCCACCCATTGATTGAGGGCCGCCGGCTCCAGCGTATAGCCCTGCACCTCCATCTGCCGCTCATCGGCACGCACTTCAGTCACCCAAACTTCGGCGGGAATGGTCTGTGCCACCAAACGCAAACGCGCCGCATGACCCTGCCCGTCTTGCAGCAGCCCGCGGCCGAGTTCGGCCAACACCTGTTCGCGCTGCTGCAACAGCGTCTGGCGCGCATGCAACTCCTGCGTCAGGTTGGCTTCCGCCGGCAGAACACTGGCCTGTTGTCCCTTGAGGGCAGCCTGCAGCCGCTCCCGCTCCTGCGCATAGCCGCTCAAGGTCTTGTCAAGTTCGGCGCTATGCACACCCAGACTCCAAACCCAGTAGCCGCACAAGGAGGCACTGAACACGCCAATGACGGCCAAAGCCAAAGCGATGGTACTGGCTGACAAATAATGCTTTTGCGTCAGCAGTATCGGGGTACGAAGATTGATTTGCTGCGGCATGGCTTTAGATATCGCGATCTTCGATACGAAGCAGAACACCCAACAGCGGCAGGCACTGGGACCGCGCTTGCACCGAGCCCCCCTCGAGCCCAGGGAAATACGCATCCAGGTTCATGGGTTTGACGGCAAAGCCAAGTTCCTTGCTCAGCCAGGAGGCCATTTCTTCGGTGCGCCCGCCCGCCTCAACCCACAAGCCATCGAGTGGCAAGTCGGACCAGGTGCGGTCCCATACATCCAACGAACGCTGGATCTCCACCAGAAACCGCTGCGCAATATCGTCATCCACGACATAGTCACCAGCCGCATTTTGTTGCCAGGGCTTGTCCATGAAGTCGGGGGCCAGATCAATGCGGCGCGTGTAGAACAACTCTTCGTTGGCAGACACCGTGAGCAAGGCCTGGTGCTCATTAAGCATCATCAGCGCGGCATTGGCTCGCTCCACCCGCCCATCCCGTCGCGCAACCAGCGTCTGCAAGTTGCGCTGCGCCGTTTCCTGGGCGTCCACCACCGGCACATCCCACTGCAGGAGTTGCCCCAGGCGCAGTATCTCGGTCAATACAGCATTGCCGGCGACCACCACAAACAATTGACCCGGCGCCCCCACCCTGCCGCCGCCGACGCGCATCACATCCAGGGTGATGTCGTCCATGTGCATGTCCACCATGTCGCGAATCTGCCACCGTGCCGCTGCACGCATTTCTTCCGGCGCTACGGCCGGCGCATCAATCTGCAGCACCTGATATTGCTCAGGGCGCAACATGACATGCGCATCAAACCCTTTGAGCCCCAGCCCCTGCAGCCGCCTGATGAAGTCCTCTGTGCTGTCGGGCCCCTGGCGCTCCACGCCGAATTGCAGCACTTCATACAAGCCATCCTGGCGCAAACGGGCACGCACATAGGCCAGGGTCTGCCCTGTCCATGACACGACAAACGAGTCGCTCTGCCTACGACGTTTCCAGGGCCAACGCATCAGCAATCCATGCCTACTTGAAGTTTCATCAAAACGGAGCCTTGATTTTCCGGGGAGATCAACCGCACCACCATGCAGGCTTTCCCGCACGGCACCATTGAACGTCCATTGTCCATGAAGATTTGGGCCATTTGCCTCAATAGTTCTCGCGCCGGTAGATCAGGGGCGACTTGTAGACCCCAAAACTGGCTCGCGCGGTCGGATTGCGGTCATTGGCCACGCCGCACCACTGGCCGCTCAAATAGGCCAGCCCGGCCGAGCTTGAACTGCCGTTGGACAAGCCGGCGCAATTGCTGGGCGAACCCGTACTGCCCAGATTGACGACCAGATCAACACTCCCGGTGGCTTTTGCCGTTGGCGCCAGCGTGATGGTGCCCCGCCCCGCGCTGATGGCCCCCACCGTCACCGTGCTCAGGTTGCTGCTGCTCAGCAGCGGCGGCACCGCCTTGGGCGGACTCTGGTAATTGTCCAGCGCGATATTGGCCGCACTCAGAGTGGTGCAGCTGTCCTGCGTATGGCGGATGAAAGCCCAGCCGTTCCAGTACTGCGTCTCCCAGGTCATGGGCAGGGACATCCGCTCCGAGCCATAGGCATTGAGCAGCCGCAGACGGCCATAACGCATGCGCAAGGGGCTGCCTGAGAACTTCTTGTAGCTGAAACTGCTCCCCCCCGCCGCCGTAGGGTTCATGTCGGCACCGGCCACCCGCGGCACGGTGCTGACATCGGTGTCGGCCACCGTCAAGCCGATGTCGAGTGCGTCATACGGACCCGCCGGGATGGTCGGACGTGTGAAGGTGATCGCGGTGGCACTACCTGTCAGGGTGAACACACCCGCCACCCAGTTGCCCGACAACGCCAGCCCGGTGCCAGTAAATACCAGCGAATCTTTCAGGTCGGTTCCGCTGTCTGTATTCTCGGCGCCGAAAGTCACCGTGCCCGGCGCATAGGCGCCGGTGTAGTTCTGCGTCACCGCATCGGCGGCATTCCTCGCCTGCACCACGCCGGCCGGCGAAAGCGTGAAGGACTGCCCCTGATAGGTATAACTGCCGGCGGTACACGTGTTGGCGATGGCGCCCGTCACCGTGAAATGGTCCGGCACAAATCGTCCGAAGGCCCCTGCTGCGACAGAACCGAATTTGCAGGAGTATTTGCCGCTAGACAAAGTGTTGCTGAAACCGCTGGTGCACTCACCCTTGACGGAGTCCACCGTCGCGTAGCCGTCGTCATAGACGGCGTAGTCGCTCAAGCTGAAATTACCGACCTCGTCATATTTGAATGCTGTTGCGATGGACACCCCCGAGGTGGCCGCCGGAAACGTGGTTCCGGTGAGTGCCCCCAGGTGGGCTTGGGTGGTGCTGGTCTTGGTGGCATCGAACTTCGGGGTTCCGTTGTAGCGCGTTGTCGTCGTCGAGCTGTAGACCGCGGCAGCCGTCACCGAGAAAGCATCGTTTCCAGCACGAAATACCGGCGTGCCGCTGCTACCACTGTTGGAAGCTGTGCTGGTCAGCGCAAAAGCCTGCGGACGGATGGTGAAATTGTCACTTGAGCACGACACCTCACCGCCGCTGTTGGTCATGCGGAACTTGGCATTGGCCACCGCATTGGCATAGGTAAAGTCGAAGGTGTAGGTGGGGCTGCCATTGCTGAAGGAATGGGGTAACCCGGCGGTATAGTCCTGCAGCTGTGTGTGGCCAGCGCAGCCGGAGGAGCCGGTGCTGGCATCGACCAGTTCGACCTTGGTGATGTTCTGGTTGCCGCCCCCCAGGTGTCGACCATCGAGCTGGAACGTCACATTGGACAGCTTGGTGTAGATCGGGGTGTAGGCAGCGGCGCCGACCTCCACGATGTCCAGAATGCAGGCATCGAAGGTGATGGAGCAGGTTTCCGTGGCGCCGTTGAAGCAGCGCGTCGCATTGGCGGCCGTCGGCGACGTGGCGCCTCCTCCCAACGTACGCGCTCCTGTCGTCGTGACCGTCAGCGTGACACCGACTGCCCCGCCGGAAAACGTGACCGGATCGCTTGACCATGTACCGTTCGTGATGGTTGCCAAATCCACGGTCACATTGCTGGTGTAGTAGGTGGTGCAACCGGCGTCGCCACAGGCCTTGACCGTGATCGCAGTCGGATTGCCGGTACAGCCGGAACCCGGGTGCTCCAGCCGCACATGATCGAGCGTCGGCGCACTGACCGTCGGCTCCCCGACGGCAAACTCGCCGAGCCCCGTCAACCCGGTGGCCTGCGTCGAGTAGCTGGTCCGGGTACCCACCGTCGGCAGCGTCCAGGCGCCCGCTGCCTTGCGGGCGACGATGAAATTGCTGGTGTTGGCGCCACTGTCCACCTCGGTCGGTGTCACGCAGGAACCAGTGCTGGCGCAGAACTGCAAAGTGGCCGCGTAGCTGGTGTAGACGATGGTCGGGGTGCCGGCCGTCAGGGTCCAGTAGTGGTTGGCGCTCTTGGCCGCATTGATGCCGGAATAGCCGGCAATGGTGTTGGGATGGTCATCCGGGTCCACCCGCCCGACCACGGGACCCGCGGTGGTCACGCTGCTCATCGCCACGGTGATCGGTGCATAGCCGATGCTGTCTCCCACATGGAAGGTACAGGTGTTTGTCCCCGTCGGGAAACGCAGCGACAGATTTCCGATGATGTGGCCACTGGTGCGGCTGTAACTGCCGGGGCAGTTGGCCGACAGCGTCAGTGTGTGCCCGTCCGTGTTGACGTTTCCACTCGTCAACGTCAGCACGCCGCCCACCGTCACCTCGCCGCCGAGCGTCTTGCCGCCACCGCCGCTGACGCTCACGTTGTTGTAGGTCGTGTAGGCACCGATGACTTGCGTGCTGCTGCCGTTAAAACTGATCGTCCCCGTGCCCGAGGTGGTCAAGGTGCCGCCATTGCTGAAATTACCACCCACGTTCACCGTACTGGCGCCGGTGGAAACAAACAGGGCATTCTCCGGCAGGCCTGAGAAGGTGACGGAACCGGTCACGGTGATCGTTCCCGTGCTGACCGTCACCTGGGAGACCCGGCTATTCCCGGTCCCGCCCGGAATGGCGATGCTGCCGGCGTTCAAGGTACCCGCCCCCACGGCAACTGTCGCCTCCTTGTTGTTCTTGGTCACGGTCGACAGCGTGATGGCATTGGTCACCGACAGGCTGTTGCTGCCATTGAGGGTCACGCCGGTGCTGGCGGAATTGCCCGGGTCCTCCAGCGTCAGCGACAAAGCCGCCGAGGCGGCATTCACCGTCACCACCGTCCCGGATGCAATGATGACCGTATCCGCCGAGCCCGGTGTGCCGGTCACGCTGCCATTGCCGGTGGCGCAACCGCTCCAGGTGGTCGCCACATTCCAGCTGGCCGACGCGGTGGAGGTGCAGGTCGCCCCCCAGACGCCCGTGGTGCACATCAGCACGGCGGCCACGACAACGATGCCTCGTCGCAGCAGGAATTTTTTCATCGCAGTCTGTGTCATCCCGCTCACCGCTCGATCGATGCCGACAGACTGCGTTCAACATAGGAGAGACTTCCCACCCCACTGCCGCAGGGTCCGGGCTGGCAAGCCAGCGACGTGATGTTGACCAGGGTCGCCGTCACCCCCTCATTGAAACTGGAAGTGGTGCACGTGATTTGAACCGTATACGAATTCACCACGAAGGTCGGCGTAGCCGTCGGACAGCTGCCGCTGGCAATGACCTGCGGAATCGCCCAGTCGATCCCGGCGCGTGCTGCCCAGTAGGCCTGCGTGCCCCGCACATCCTGCGCCGAGGTCAGTTGCTGGGTGTTGGAAAAGGTAACTATGAACGCGCCCAGCGCCGCCAGCACCACCAGCAGGAAAATCGCCGAGATCACGGCGACACCACGCGATTGAAATGGAAGCTTCTTCATGGCGAATTGTCCACATGAACCTCGTGGTACAGGCTGACCGTTTCACCACTGGCGTCGGTCAACGAGACTGTCATTTGCACAAGGCCGTTGCGCTGTAAGTCCGAGCCGTTGTAGACGAACGTACACGTGGCATTGTTTGCCAGTCTGGCAATCGTACCGCCACCTGCAATTGACGTGGAACACGCTGCGGTGTCGGCAATCGAGGTGGGATAGGCGTAGTTCGCCTTGCGCCAGAGCGTGCCGCCAGAACAGAAGAAAGACACAATCTTCTCCCCCCCAGGAACGACATGGAAACGGTTGCTGCCCGAGGGCAGAGGAAACTGACGGGAAGTGATACCGATATAGGTTTCATTCCCCAAGGTACCCGTGCCATTGACCACACTGGTCACGGCTGACGTGTTGATGGTGCTGCCTGTGCTGACATAGGCATCCGAGCCAGGAATGCCCAGGTTGTAAACAGCGATCACATCATTGACCGCAATCTGCTGGTTGGCTGGCAATGCGCTGTTGAGACCCAGCATATTGAAGCCGGTATCGGCGGCAGAAAAATCCAGCGGATTCCCTCCTCCGCTGCTGTCGGCCCCGGAACGGTAACGCCCGCCTGTTTTCGTGGGGATGAACTCAATGCATTGATTGTCGGGATTGCGCACGCTGTTGGGCAAGGCACGGCGCAGGTCACGCGCCATGCGGCGTACGGCGGTGTCCGCCATGTCCGTCAGGGCTGCGCGGCGCGCCGAGTCGAAATAGGCATCGACCGGTGCCTTGATGAACACAGCCACAATGGCACTGATGATGCCGATGATAGTGATCACCATCACCATCTCAACCAGGGTGAAGCCGCGCTCGCTGCTTGACTTGGGCTTGACCATGGCTAGTAATTCCCCCGGTAACCGGTCAGGGTGATGCTTTCATTGCCATGGCTCACGGTCACCCGGACTCGCTTGGTGGTGACCCCGTTCAAGGGAGCCGGGGCATCTACCACGATCGTGATCAGGTAGGACGCCAAGGAAGACGGCAAATCCGTGAAGGTGCTGTTACTCTTGCCGTTGTAATCGTCCACATCGTCAAAGGTGGCGCGCGTGGTTTCGCCGGACGTGCCGTCTGGATCGGCATATTCCTTCTGCAGGATCTCCTCCAGGATGGAATCTGCCAGCGCCAGCGCCTGCTTGCGCACCATCGGGTCGGCGCTCGATGCCACCACGGTGTTCATGACCAACAGGATGCCCGTTATCCCAACCGACACGATGACGATGAAGATCACCAGTTCGATCAGCGTGAACCCGGCATGGCGACGCATGCGCTCATTCATGGACGTACCCGGTTCCAGCCTCAACCGTGATGCTGCGCCCCACCCCCTGAACTTGAATGGTCTGCGCGGCAGACGGCTGCCCGAGGGCATCAAAGCTGATTGCCGTCGGCAAGCTGTTGTAACTTACCCCACTCCTGGCCGTGATGGTGCCAGGTGAATCACCCCGAGGTCCGACCAGATTGGCTTCGCAGCCGGCACTGCCGTCGTTATCCACTTTCAGTGTGGCGCTGGTGAGCGTGAACGTGATGCAAACTACATGCCGCTGGGCAATCGCCGTCTTTTGCGCATAACGCAAAAGCGCGAGGGTTTCGTCATGAAACCCTCGTGCATTGAAATCAACTGAATTAAACAACCTGGGGGCCGCAAAGACCGCCAGCACTCCCACCAACAGAATCACCATGATCAATTCGATCAGGGTGAATCCGCCCTCCCTCGTTTGCGAGCGGGTCCGATCGCTTTCATGATAAGTGCGACCATTAATCAATTGGTCAATTGATGCCTATCGCACTGAAGGTAGCCGTATAGGTTGGGCTCGCCGATGGGGTCCCGACAGTGCATAACGTCGAGGTTCCCACCGGCGCACTGAGTGATGTGATGCCGTAATTCGTTGGCAACCCGCTTTGAAGTAACGCGCCGACGTCTGTACAGTTACCGACCCCGCTACCAGAACTGCTATTTGCACTTCGAGCCGCGTAGTTAATGGCAGAAGCCGATGAGAGAGCACCTGCTACCCCTTGCACGGCTGCATTACTGGCATCAGCCCTAAGGTCTATAAAACGAGGGATCGCGACAGCCGCCAAGATGCCGAGAATCACGATCACCATCACCAACTCAATCAAGGTAAAACCGCGTTGTTGTTTCATATGCCCAACCTCTAAAAAATAACAAAAAGCAGGGTTCCTATGCCTGCCTCGATCGATACCGAGGTGTCACTAACATAGGAATACGCTGCAAATGGTAACAGCTTCAATTTTGATAGCAAGCCGTCTTCTCAATCGGTCATCAAACACTTCATGCCATGTGTTTTTGATGCCACATCTTGCTAGCGATCCAAGATCAAGTCAATGCCTCGCCCTTCCAGACATAGGCCTCCCGCGGGGTCAGTTGCAATGGCCCCGGCGCACCCACCACATCGAACCAGAGGACGCCTGCACCACTCGGGCTGTTCAGCCATTCCGGGTACAACGGACGGTAAGCAATGCAGGCGCAAGTCGAATCAAACAACCAGCTGCCGGGCGGCAAGTTCGCAACTTCTGCTGCCCGCATTTCGCCGACATAGTTGGAAGGCATGCGATGCAATAACAAAAAGGGATTGGTCTGCTGCACTGTCAGCGTTGGAACCGACACGGCGCCTTGAGAAACTGTGACTTGGTGCGCCAGATAATCGATCGCGAAAGCGGTTCGCAAACCGCCCAGATTTGTCTTGATGGCAGCCCCCTCCACCTGGGCCTGCACATCACCAAAATCGCGCTGACCGGATTTCACCACCAGCACCGACATCGTGCCAGCCACCAGGCAGGACATCACCAGATGACGTCCCAGACTGAACTGAACTTGGGTGGAGCTGCTAGCCTTCATGGTTTCAGCCTCCCAGCCGCCCCATGGCCGCCTGCCCCATGTTCCACAAGGGCATGAAGATGCCCAGGGCAAGCACCAACATCAGCGCTGAAATGACTGCCAACAAGATGGGTTCGATGGCGGCCGACAAGCCCTTGATGCTTTGATCCACTTCCCGCTCGTACATTTCTGCGATTTCAAACAGCATCGAATCCAGTTCCCCGGTTTCTTCACCCACCGTGATCATCTGCATGACGACCGGGGTAAAAATGCCAACACTGGCAGCACAATTGGCGATACTGGTGCCACGCTCAATCCCATCACGCATCTGCTCAATACGACTTCCAATGTAGGCGTTGTCCACCGTCTTGGCAACCACCGTCAGCGCCGGCACCAAGGGCATGCCGCTTTGGCTGGACAAGGCAAAGCTGCGGGCAAAACGGGCCAGCGTCGCCTTGAGGACAATGCCCCCCACCGTGGGCAAGCGGAGCTTTCGCCGATCCCAGCGGTAACGACCATTCGGTGTTTTCAGGTAAGCACGCCAGGCCAAGACAGCGCCAAGTGCGCCTCCCACCACGGCCAACCACCATTGCTGCATCCAGTTTGAAAAACCCAGCAACACACGTGTCAGCAACGGCAATTCGGAATTGAAGCCGGAAAACACCTTGGCAAACACGGGAAGCACGAACACATTCAGGATGACCAGCGCAATCGACATGGCAATCAGAACGAAAGCGGGGTAGCGCAAAGCCTGGCGAATGCGATCACGCACGTCACGTTCGAACGCCAAGTGCTCGGAAAGCCGCAAATACACCTCCGTCAGCTTGCCGGACATTTCACCCACGCGGATCATGGCAATGTAGAACGCACCAAAAACGTTGGGATGCTGTGCCAGCGAGCCGGAAAGCTCCCGCCCCTGGCTCAGGCTCTCGCGAACATCACGCAGCACCTCCTGCATGGCGGGCTTGGTGGCGGACGCCTCCAGGCCGGAGAAGGCCCGCAGGATCGGCACGCCCGCCTTGTCCAGGGTATACATCTGGCGCGAGAAAAGCTCGACATCTTCACTAGTTACGGCCTGACCGCTCAGCCGCAACCACAGAGATTGAACATAACGATGCGTGGTGTGCGCCCCACTCGCCACGCCAGCGGACGCCTCGATATGAACCGGGGTGATGTTGATGGCCAGCAGTTGGTCGGCCACGGACGCTTCGGTCACGGCATCCATGCTGCCCTTGACCAGCTCACCCCGGGCATTGCGCCCTTGCCAAGCGAATACGGCCATGACGCTTATTCCAACTCTTCAATATCTTGGCCTACACGTAGCGCCTCTGCCAGCGAGGTACGCCCCTGGCGCACCAGTTCCAGCGCATGAAAAGACAGCGTATGTCCTTTCATGCGGGCTCGCGCCGCCTGCATGAAGGCAACCGGGTCGGCTCGGGTCGCCGCTTGGGTGAGTGCGACATCCATTTCAAGCAACTCATAGACCCCATGCCGCCCCGCATACCCCGTGCCATTGCAGGCAGAGCAGCCCAGGCCGCGCCTTGCTTTTACTGGCGCATCCCCTGGCGCCAACATGGTGTCCAGCCAGGCCTGTTCCTGGGCCGTGGGTTCGCGTGGCTCGCTGCAAACCTCGCAATTCACGCGCACCAGGCGCTGCGCAATCACGGCCTGCAAGGACGTGGCCACCATGAAGGGCGGCACCCCCATGTCGAGCAGACGAAACGGCGTGCTGATGGCATCGCGTGTGTGTAAGGTCGACAGCACCAGATGCCCGGTGATGGCGGCACGCAGGCCGATCTCGGCCGTTTCTGCATCGCGCATTTCACCGACCAGAATGATGTCCGGGTCCTGACGCAAGGTGCCGCGCAGCACCCGGGCAAAAGACAGGTCGATTTTCTCGTTGACCTGCACCTGCGTCACTCCCGGCAGACGGTACTCCACCGGGTCTTCCACCGTGATGATCTTGAGTTCACTTGAATTGATCTCGGACAGTGCTGCGTAAAGCGTGGTGGTTTTACCCGATCCGGTCGGCCCCGTCACCAGCACCATGCCGGATATCCGTCCCAACACCTCCCTGAAGCGCGCCAACATCTCCGCGGGCATGCCGATGCTGTCCAGCCGGCGCAACACGCTGTTCTGATTGAGCAGACGCATCACAACCGACTCGCCATAGCTGGTCGGCATGGTGGACAGACGCACGTCAATCGTTTGCTCCCGCACCCGCACGCTGAAACGTCCGTCCTGAGGCAAACGCTTTTCCGAAATGTCGATACCCGCCATCAGCTTGAGACGCTGCGACAACGGACCTGCAACCCGGTTCTCAGCCAAAGTCTGGGTATGGAGAACGCCATCCACCCGAACGCGGATCTGCAGGCCCGTCTCTTGCGGTTCGATATGGATATCCGATGCGCCAATCTGGACTGCATCTTCAAAAATCGACTGCAGCAACTTGACGATGGGCGCACCTTCCTGGCCAACCGTGTTGGCCAGTTCGCCAAAATCGACTTCGTCGCTGAGGCTGAGGTCTTTCTCCACCGCACGCGCAAAACCACTGATTTCTTCGGTGCGGCGGTACAGCCGGTCGAAAGCCAGCGTCAGCTGCGTCTCCGGCGCCACGGCCATGGCGATATTGCGCTTGGTCAGGCGGCTGACTTCATCAAAAGCAAACAGGTCCAGCGGATCCGCAAACGCCACCAGCAACCGGTTGTCCTTGTCTTCGAGCACCAGCGCCCGGAAACGGCGTGCCGCCGACTCAGGCAACAACTTGACCAGTTCGGCTCTAAACGGGAAAGTCTTGAGATTGACGTAAGGAATACGCAGTTGGCGCGCCAGTCCGTTGGCCAAGCCTTCTTCGGTAATAACGCCACTCTCGATCAGCAGGCGCCCCATCTTTTTGCCAGTCTTGCGTTGCAAATCCAGCGTCTGCTGCAACTGATCCTGTGAAATCAGGCGTTGCTGGAGCAGCACGTCACCCAAGCGCAATTTTTGGCGCCGGTCCGACGTCGCGCTCTGACCAGCTTGCGCAGGAGAATCTGCTGCGACCATGTTCACGGAGCCTTTCTGGAACGGATGACTCCAAAAATGATAGCACGCTGCCAAATATTGACTGCGTACTTAAAGTCGTTAATGCAGATGCCTGGGCTTGCGACCACCACCGTGGGCCGTGCCGCCATGGTTGCCACCAGGACCGCGCGGTGGTTTGCCCAACTCCAGGGAACTCACCAAAGCATCGAATCGCTGCGTGAACAGCTTGTCGATCTCGGCCACCACACCGCCAAGCTCGGCCGCATCGAAGTGGCGCTCCATCATGTTGATCGTGTCCTGCACCAGCAGGTCACGCTGCACCTGCATGATGGCCGCCGGCGTGGGACCGACAAACATCACCAGGAAATCATCTCGCGATTGCGCTTCCGGCTCCGCGTCCTCCTCGTCGAACTCTGTGTCGTAGAAGGTCACCTCGATCGGTGCTCCGGCCTGCGACAACTCATTCAGGCTCATGCACATCTCATCGAGCGATTGACGGAAATCCTCATCGCCTGTGACGGTCCAGCACATCTGCAGCACATGTTCGTGCGCATCGAAACGAATGCCAGGCTCCTCTTCGTAGCTGCTGTGCGCACCGTCTGCAAGAGAGCGCGCACCAGCGTATGTCCACAAGGGCTTGAGAGCTTCCTGCAATTGCTCGAACGTCGTATCCGCACGCAATGGCACCTGACCATGGACATGGATCTCAAAAGGAGCGTTGTAGCTGGCCATGATGAACTCTTTGTGTATACCTTCGCTGCATGATTTGGTGGTGCCTCGAACCGGGGTCGAACCGGTACGCCCCTTATGCAGGGAAGCGGCGGATTTTAAGTCCGCTGTGTCTACCAATTTCACCATCGAGGCATGCAGCCCCCACATTGTCCTGCAAAAAACCGGGGGGGACTCCCGATGCAGAACCGAACCTGCAAACAAGCGCTTGTCGCCTGCGAGGCCGATGCACCGGGGCAATGAATGGAGCGGGAGAAGAGTCTCGAACTCTCGACCTCAACCTTGGCAAGGTTGCGCTCTACCAACTGAGCTACTCCCGCATGGAGTCTGGAGGCGCGGGCCGGAGTCGAACCGACCTACACGGATTTGCAATCCGGTGCATAACCGCTTTGCTACCGCGCCAGAAATTTCTGCCACAACCAGCCAAAGCCGGTCATTCACTTAATAAAAAAGGGAAGCTTTTGCTTCCCTTTTCGGAATTTGGAGCGGGAAAAGAGTCTCGAACTCTCGACCTCAACCTTGGCAAGGTTGCGCTCTACCAACTGAGCTATTCCCGCGTTATCAAGACTCAAATTATAGCGGTATTTTTTTGCTTTTGCAAAAGTCACGCTAAAAAATTTGACTTAATGTTTGACGGACCCCCGCGCTACGGCTGCCGGCTCCGACGCGGGTGCTGCAGCGGGTACCGCCGCGGCGGTGACCTCGTCATCCGGCAACGGTGTAGGCATGCGCTCCAAGGCGATCTCCAATACCTTGTCGATCCATTTGACGGGCACGATCTCCAAGCCGTTCTTCACGTTCTCGGGAATCTCCTGCAAATCCTTCGTGTTCTCCTCGGGGATCAGCACGGTCTTGATACCCCCGCGCAAAGCGGCCAGCAGTTTTTCCTTCAAGCCACCGATGGCCGTGACCTCACCACGCAGCGTGATCTCGCCGGTCATCGCGACATCGCCGCGTACCGGGATCCCCGTGAGCGCCGACACCATGGCTGTGGTCATGGCGGCACCTGCACTCGGGCCGTCCTTCGGCGTCGCGCCGTCAGGCACGTGAATGTGCATGTCCTTCTTTTCAAAGAACTCATCAGGAATACCGAGACGACGCGCCCGGCTGCGCACCACGGTGCGCGCGGCCTCCACCGACTCCTTCATCACATCGCCCAGCGAACCGGTACGCGTGATGACGCCCTTGCCCGGCATCAGCGCGGTTTCGATGGTCAACAGGTCGCCACCGACTTCCGTCCACGCCAGACCGACCACCTGGCCCACCTGGTTCTGCTGCTCGGCACGGCCGTAGGTGAACTTGCGCACGCCGAGGAAATCATTGAGGTTGTCAGCATTGACAACAACCTGGGGTTCCATTTTCTTGAGTTGCAAGCCCTTGACCACCTTGCGGCAGATCTTGGAGATCTCGCGCTCCAATGAACGCACACCCGCCTCGCGTGTGTAGTAACGCACGATGTCGCGCAGAGCATCTTCGGTGACCAACAGTTCCGCTTCTTTGACGCCATTGTTCTTCAACTGCTTGGGCAGCAAGTAGCGCTGGGCGATGTTGACCTTCTCGTCCTCGGTGTAACCCGACAGGCGAATCACTTCCATCCGGTCCAGCAGGGCTGGCGGGATATTCATGGAGTTGGAAGTCGCCACAAACATCACGTCGCTCAAGTCGAAATCGACCTCGACGTAGTGGTCGCCAAACTTGTTGTTCTGCTCCGGGTCGAGCACCTCCAGCAGGGCACTGGAAGGGTCACCACGAAAATCCGTGCCCAGTTTGTCGATCTCGTCGAGCAGGAACAGCGGATTGCGTGTGCCGGCCTTGGACAGGCTTTGCAGCACCTTGCCCGGCATGGCACCAATGTAGGTACGGCGGTGACCGCGGATCTCGGCTTCGTCACGCATGCCGCCCAGCGCCATGCGCACGTACTTGCGTCCCGTGGCCTTGGCCACCGACTGCCCCAGCGACGTCTTGCCCACGCCCGGTGGGCCAACCAGGCAAAGAATCGGCGCCTTGACCTTGTCCACACGTTGCTGCACAGCAAGGTACTCAAGAATGCGATCCTTGACCTTGTCCAGGCCGTAGTGGTCTTCGTTGAGCACTTCCTCGGCCAGAGCCAGGTCATGCTTGATCTTGGTCTTCTTGCTCCACGGCAGGCTGATCAGCGTGTCGATGTAGTTGCGCACCACGGTGGCTTCGGCCGACATGGGCGACATCAGCTTGAGCTTCTTCAGTTCGGCATCGGCTTTCTTGCGGGCCTCGGCCGGCATCTTGGCCGCCTTGATCTTCTTCTCGATTTCTTCGATGTCGGCGCCGTCTTCGCCCTCGCCCAGTTCCTTCTGGATGGCCTTGACCTGCTCGTTCAGATAGAAGTCGCGCTGGTTCTTCTCCATCTGGCGTTTGACGCGGCCGCGGATCTTCTTGTCGACATTCAAGATGTCGACCTCTCGTTCGAGCTGCTCGAACAGATTCTCCAGACGGTCACGCACCTGGGACAAACTCAACACCGCCTGCTTGTTGTCCAGCTTGAGCGGCAGATGGGCGGCGATGGTGTCGGCCAGACGGCCCGGATCATCGATGCTGGCGATCGAGGTCAGGATCTCGGGCGGAATTTTCTTGTTGAGTTTGACGTACTGGTCAAACTGCTGCATCACGGCACGACGCAGTGCTTCGATTTCGCTGGTCTGGGCGGCGGCTGCCGGATCGGCTTCGGCGGGCTGCTCCACCGGCGTGACATCGGCCGTGAAATGCGACTCACCTTCGACAATCTTGTTCACCAGAGCGCGCTGCTGGCCTTCGACCAGGACCTTGACCGTGCCATCGGGCAATTTCAGCATCTGCAGGATGGTGGAAACGCAGCCGACGTCGAACATGTCGGACACCTGCGGCTCATCCTTGGCGGCAGCTTTCTGCGCCACCAGCATGATGCGGCGCTCGGCCTCCATCGCGGCTTCGAGCGCCTTGATGCTCTTGGGGCGTCCCACAAACAGCGGGATCACCATGTGGGGGAAGATCACCACATCGCGCAGAGGCAACAGCGGCAATTCGATCGGGGTAGCAGGCAGAGGGGTATGACCGGACATGGGAAAACCTTTTCGTTACCTGTTGAATATGGATTGCAAGTGCGAATTTTCAACCCGCAACCGATTATGGATCGGGCGGGTGTTTCAAAACCATGAAGGAACAGCTGGAATACCGGCTGAATCGGGCCTTCGGGTCAGGCCTTTTTGGCGGCTTCCCGGTAGACCAGCAGCGGCGGCTTGTTTTCCTCGATGGTGGACTCGTCCACCACGACTTTTTCGACGTTATCCCGGTTGGGCAAGTCGAACATGGTGTCGATCAGGGCCTGCTCCAGAATGGAGCGCAGGCCACGGGCGCCGGTCTTGCGCGTCAGCGCCTTCTTGGCGATGGCCTTGAGTGCGCCGGGGCGCAGTTCAAGATCGACGCCTTCCATGGCAAACAGCTTGGCATACTGCTTGGCCAAGGCATTCTTGGGTTCGGTCAGGATCTGCACCATGGCATCCTCGCTGAGCTCGGCCAGCGTGGCCACCACCGGCATGCGGCCGACCAGTTCGGGGATCAAGCCGAACTTGATCAGATCCTCGGGCTCGACGTCCTTGAACACCTCGGTCAGGCTGCGCTGCTGCTTGCTGCGCACGGCGGCACCGAAACCGATGCCGGACGATTCGGTCCGGTTCTCGATCACTTTTTCCAGCCCGGCAAATGCGCCACCGCAGATGAACAGGATGTTGGTCGTGTCGATCTGGATGAAATCCTGGTTCGGGTGCTTGCGCCCGCCCTGCGGCGGCACGCTGGCCATGGTGCCTTCGATCAGCTTGAGCAAAGCCTGCTGCACGCCCTCACCCGACACGTCGCGGGTGATCGAGGGGTTGTCCGATTTGCGGGAAATCTTGTCGATCTCGTCGATGTAGACGATGCCACGTTGGGCACGCTCGACCTCGTAATTGCAGCTCTGCAGCAGCTTGGCAACGATGTTCTCGACGTCCTCGCCGACGTAGCCGGCTTCGGTCAGCGTGGTGGCATCGGCCATGACAAACGGCACGTTGAGCTGGCGCGCCAGCGTCTGTGCCAGCAGCGTCTTGCCGGAACCCGTGGGGCCGATCAGCAGGATGTTGCTCTTGGCCAGTTCGACATCGTCCTTGCGCGCCTTTTCCTTGTGCTGCAGGCGTTTGTAGTGGTTGTAGACGGCCACCGCCAGCGTGCGCTTGGCGACTTCCTGACCGATCACATAGTTGTCCAGATTGGCCTTGATCTCGGCCGGCGTCGGCAGATCACCGCGCGCTTCTGCGCCTTCGGTACCGGAGGGCAACTCATCGCGGATGATTTCGTTGCACAGCTCGATGCATTCGTCGCAGACGAACACCGAAGGACCGGCAATCAGTTTCTTGACCTCGTGCTGACTCTTGCCGCAAAAAGAGCAATACAGTGTTTTTTCGCTGGAAGAGCCTTTTTTCTCGGCCATGTGAGGAATGCCTTTTGCGGGAAATTACCGAATATTTACCAAATGATACCGAAATGGCAGGCACGCCCTTTGCGCCACAGCGCAAAGGGCGGTTGCCGCCAACCAACCGTCAGGCCGAAAACTCAGGGCCGTTTGGCGATGACCTGGTCGACCAGGCCGTAGTCTTTCGCTTCGTCAGCCGAGAGGTAGTAGTCCCGCTCGGTGTCGCGCTCGATCTTATCCAGCGGCTGGCCGGTGCGCTCGGCCAGGATCTTGTTGAGCTGCTCGCGCGTCTTCAGGATCTCGCGGGCGTGGATCTCGATCTCGGTGGCCTGGCCCTGGGTGCCGCCCAGCGGCTGGTGGATCATGACCTTGGAGTTGGGCAGCGAGAAACGCTTGCCCTTGGCGCCGGCCGCCAGCAAGAACGCACCCATGCTGGCCGCCATGCCCACGCACAGCGTGGACACGTCGGGCTTGATGAAGTTCATGGTGTCGAAGATCGCCATGCCGGCGCTCACCGAGCCGCCGGGCGAATTGATGTAGAACGAGATGTCCTTGTCCGGGTTCTCGCTCTCCAGGAACAGCAGCTGTGCCACCACCAGATTGGCGGTCTGGTCATTGACCGGGCCGACCAGGAAGATCACGCGTTCCTTGAGCAGACGCGAGTAAATATCGTACGAGCGTTCGCCGCGGCCGGACTGCTCGATCACCATCGGGATCATGCCGAGGGCCTGGGTATCCAGGGCACCGTTATAGGCGCTGTTGCGCAGATTCATGACTATCGACTCCAGAGAATTGACGTAATTTAGCGAAGATTATGGGCCACAAAGCAAATGGGGCTTGTCGACCGGACTGCAAGCCCGGCACAAGCCCCACCCTGCATGAAAACTCAGACCGGAATCAGGCCTGACCCATCAGTTCGTCGAAGGAGATTGCCTTCTCGGACACCTTGGCTTTGGACAACACGAAGTTGGTCACGTTGTTTTCGATCACCACGGCCTCGACTTCGGCCAAGCGACGGTTGTCACCGAAGTACCAGCGCACCACGTCTTCCGGCTTCTCGTAGCTGGCAGCCAGCTCTTCCACATGCGCCTTGAGCGACTCGGGCGTGGCGTGCAGATTGTTGGCACGCACCAGCTCAGCCACCACCAGACCCAGGCGCACGCGCTGCTCGGCTTGCGGCTGGAAGATTTCAGCCGGGATCGGCGCCTTGTCGGCGTCCTTGATGCCGCGCTGCTTCAGATCGGCGCGGGCGCCTTCGATCAGGCGGTCCACTTCGGCCTGCACCACGGACTTGGGCAGATCCAGTTCAGCCTTGGCCACCAGTGCATCCATCACGGCCTGCTTGTTGCGTCCCAGCAGGCGCGACTTGACTTCACGCTCCAGGTTTTTCTTGATGTCAGCGCGCAGGGCTTCGACCGTGCCTTCGGCAATGCCGAGCGACTTGGCCAGTGCTTCGTTGACTTCCGGCAGGTGGGCCGCTTCAATCTTGTTGAGCGTGACCATGAAGTCAGCCGTCTTGCCGGCCACATCCTTGCCATGGTAGTCCGCCGGGAAAGCCAGCGGGAAGGTCTTGCTTTCGCCGGACTTCATGCCGCGCACGGCGTCTTCGAATTCCTTGAGCATCTGGCCTTCGCCGACCAGGAACTGGAAGCCTTCAGCCTTGCCGCCGGCAAAGGGTTCGCCGTCGATCTTGCCTTCGAAGTCCACCGTCACGCGGTCGCCGTCCTGGGCGGGGGCATCCACAGCGCGCTGGGCAAAGGTACGGCGCTGCTTGCGCAGGATCTCGACCGTCTTGTCGATGGCCGCCTCGTCCACTTCAGCGCTGAGCTTTTCGATTTCGGCGCTGCTCAGGTCACCGATCTTGACTTCCGGGTACACCTCGAACACGGCATCAAAGGCCACTTCGCCTTCGGTCGCACCTTCCTTCTCGGTGATGCGCGGCTGGCCGGCCACGCGCAGCTTGGCTTCGTTGGCAGCCTGGGAGAACGCCTCGCCAACCTTGTCATTCAGCACTTCGTAGTGCACGGAATAGCCATAACGCTGGGTCACCACGTTCATCGGCACCTTGCCGGGACGGAAGCCGTCCATTTTCACGGTACGGGCCAGCTTCTTGAGGCGCGTCTCGACTTCGGACTGGATGGCAGCCATGGGCAGGCTCAACGTGATCTTGCGTTCCAGCTTCTCAAGGGTTTCAACAGTAACGGCCATGATTGACTCACTCCAAAAAATTCAAAAAATCGGCTTGCGCCATCGACATGGCAGCTTTTTCGCCGCCGGTGCCGCCTTGTGTGGTGCGCGGGGGGGGACTCGAACCCCCACACCATTGCTGGCGTCAGGACCTAAACCTGGTGCGTCTACCAATTTCGCCACCCGCGCGACAAAACAAAATGGGGAGGTCTGGACAGACCTCCCCACGAAATCGGTCAACTTTTTATTTTAACCTGCTGGCAGAACCCCTGGCGTTTCGCGCTTCACGCGGAACCACGCCGCGTACATGGCCGGCAACGCCAACAGGGTCAACAGGGTGGCCACGATCAGGCCGCCCATGATGGCCACGGCCATCGGGCCCCAGAACACCGAGCGTGACAGCGGGATCATGGCCAGCACGGCCGCAGCAGCGGTCAGCACGATCGGACGCATGCGGCGCACCGCACTCTCCACGATCGCATCCCAGGCCGGCACGCCGTTGGCGCGGTCCTGCTCGATCTGGTCGATCAGGATCACCGAGTTGCGCTGGATCATGCCCATCAGCGCGATCACCCCCAGCAAGGCAACGAAGCCAAAGGGCCGGCCCAGCGCCAAAAGCGCACCGGCCACACCCGCCATGCCCAACGGGCCGGTCAGGAACACCAGCATGGCGCGGCTGAAGCTCTGCAACTGCAGCATCAGCAAGGTGAAGGTGATGAACAGCATGACGGGAATGCCGGCCGCAATCGAGCCCTGGCCTTTGCTGCTCTCCTCCACCGCGCCCGCCACGTCGATGCGGTAGCCCGCCATGCCGGCAGCCTTCCACTTGGCTTCCAGCGCACGCAAGCTGGGCAACAGTTCGGCCGTGACGGTGGCGCCCTGCAGACCTTCGACCACATCACTTTGCACCGTGATGCCGTAGTCGCGGTTCTCACGCCACATCACGCCCGGCTCCCAGGTGAACACCGGCTTGGCAATCTGCGTCAGCGGGATCGAGCGCCCGGTGGTGGTGGACAGATAGGCATTGCCAAGGTCGGTGATGGCGTCGCGCTCGTCCAGCGGCTGGCGCAGCACGATGTCGATCAGCTTGTCGCCCTCGCGGTACTGGCCGACCGTCATGCCCGAGAGGATGGTGCGCGAGGCCTGGGCAATGGCCTGGCTGCTCACACCCAAGGCGCGTGCCTTGGCCTGGTCGATCTCCAGGCGCAGCACCTTGACCGATTCGTTCCAGTTGTCGTTGACGCCGCGCGTGTTGGGGCTTTCGCGCAGCACGGCCTTGACCTCGTCGGCACGCTCGCGCAGCACCGCCGGGTCGCTGCCCACCACGCGGAACTGCACCGGGTACGGCACCGGCGGCCCGTTGGGCAGCAGCTTAACGCGGCCACGCACCTCGGGGAACTCCTGGGCCAACAAGGCCGGCAGCTTGATGCGCAGCGCCTCGCGCGTCTTCAGATCCACTGGCATGACGATCAGCTGCGACACGTTGCTCTGCGGGAACACTTGGTCCAGCGGCAGGTAAAAGCGCGGCACGCCCGAGCCGACCCAGGTGCTGACAGATGCCACACCGGCCTCCGCCATGAGGCGCTTTTCGGCGCGCTGGGTCACTTCTTCATTGGCGGCAAACGAGGTGCCTTCCGGTGACCAGAGTTCAACCAGGATCTCCGGGCGGCTCGAATCGGGGAAGAACTGCTGTTGTACTTTGCCCATGCCCACGATGCCCAGCACGAAGGTCAGCAGCGTGATGCCGATGGTCAACCAGCGGTGCTCTACGCACCAGTTGAGCAGCCGGCGGAAATACACATAAAACGGGCCGTCAAACAGCTCGTGCGGATGCTCCTTCTTCGGCGGCTTGGCCCGCAGCAGAATGTTGCCCAAGTAGGGCACGAAATAAACCGACACCAGCCAGCTCAGCACCAGCGCCAGCGTGGTGACACCGAAGATGGCAAAGGTGTACTCGCCCACGCCCGACTTGGCCATGCCGATGGGCAGGAAGCCGGCAGCCGTGATGAGCGTGCCGGTCAGCATCGGCATGGCGGTGATCTCGTAGGCAAAGGTGGCGGCACGCACCTTGTCGTAGCCCTCCTCGATCTTGTGCACCATCATCTCCACCGCGATGATGGCGTCGTCCACCAGCAGTCCCAGCGCGATGATGAGCGAGCCGAGCGAAATCTTGTGCAGACCGATGCCCCAGTACTGCATACCGAGGAAGGTCAACGCCAGCACCAACGGAATCGTGATGCCCACCACCAGGCCGGGGCGAATGTCCACGTAATAACGCTTCCACAGCCGTGGCTCGCCGTCGCGCTTGTGAAAGCCCAGGCTGACGAAGCTCACCAGCAGCACGATCACCACCGCCTCAATCAGCACGCCGACGAATTCGTTGACCGAGCGCGCCACGGCCTGCGGCTGGTCCTGCAATTGCACCAGTTGCACACCGGCCGGCAGCGTGGCCGCGATCTGGGCCGTCGCAGTTTTCAGCGATTTGCCCAGATGGATGATGTCACCACCCTTGGCCATGGAAATGCCCAGTGCAATGACCTGCTTGCCCTGGTGGCGCACCTTGATGGAAGCTGGGTCGACATAACCGCGCTTGATCTCGGCGATGTCGCCCAGACGCAGCTGGCTGCCCGAGCTGCCACGGATCGGCATGGCGCGCAGCTGATCAATCGCCTCGAACTGGCCGGCCACCCGCACCTGCACCACGTCCAGCGGCGTCTGCACCGCACCGGCGCTTTCCACCGCGTTCTGCTGGCCGAGCTGCGCCAGCACCTGGTTCATGTCCAGCCCCAGCTGGGCCAAGCGCTTTTGGGAAATCTCGATGTAGAGCTTTTCGTCCTGCACGCCGAACAATTCGACCTTGGCCACGTCGGGCACGCGCAGCAGTTGCTGGCGTGCATCATCGGCAAAGCGCTTGACTTCGGCGTTGCTGAAGCCATCGGCTTCCAGGGCGTAGATCACGCCGTAGACATCGCCGAACTCGTCATTGAAAAATGGCCCCTGGGTGCCGGCAGGCAAGGTGTAGCGCATGTCGCCCACCTTCTTGCGCACCGTGTACCAGAGGTCGGCCACTTCGCCCGGTTTGGTCGAGTCCTTGACCTGGAAGATGATCTGCGACTCACCCGGCTTGGAATAGCTGCGGATCTTGTCGGCATGCGGCACTTCCTGCAGCGTGCGCTCGATCTTGTCTGTCACCTGCTCCGCCACCTGTTGCGCCGTGGCGCCAGGCCAGTAGGTGCGCACCACCATGGCACGGAAGGTGAACGGCGGATCCTCGTCCTGCCCGAGCTGGAAATAGGACACGAAGCCCAGCAGCATCAGGACCAGCATCAGGTAGCGCGTCAGCGCCGGGTGCTCCAGCGCCCAGCGCGACAGGTTGAAGCGGGGCTTCTCGTCTTGTTTGGATGTCTGTGTCATGCCGGCCTCACTTGCCATTCACGGAAGCGGCCTGCACCGGCGATGCTACGGAATTGATAGCTGTTTGCGCCGTACTGGTGAGGGGTTTGACTATTTTTTCCTGGTAGATCATGACCTTCTGGCCCGGTGACAGCACATGCACACCGGCGGCCACCACCAGCGTGCCGGGCTGCAGGCCGCTGGCCACCACGGCCTCGTTACCGTCAGCCGTGGCGATCTGCACCGGCTGCGACTTCACCGTCATGCTGGCGGGGTCGAGCACCCAGACCGCCGTGGCCTGACCCTCCTGGCGCAGCGCGCTGGTGGGCAGCTTGATCACTTGCGTGCCCTGCACCTCCTGCGCCTGCGGCAACACCGTCACGGTGGCGCCCAGCGGCGGCACATCCTTCGCGTCCTTCACCTCCAGCCCCACCTTGACCTGGTAGGTCCGCGTCACCGGATCGGCACTGGCCGACACTTCGCGCACCTTGCCGTCCAGCAGGGTCTGGCCGGGCCAGACGCGCACGGCAACCGCCGACCCCGGCCGCACGGCGGCCACCTTGTCTTCCGGCACCGAGAACACGGCATCACGCGGTCCGTCCTGCGCCACCCGCACCACCGGCAAACCGGCGCTCACCACCTGGCCGGGTTCGGCTTCAACGGCCGTGACCACGCCTGCCGCGTCGGCCACCAGCGTGGTGTAGGCCCCCTGGTTGCGTTGCGTGGACAGCTGGGCCTTGGCCTGGTCAACCTGGGCCTGCGCCGCCTTGAGCGTGGCCTCGCGCCGCTCCAGCTCGGCGCCGCTGATGAAGTTCTGATCCCTCAACTCCTTGTAGCGCTTGAAGTCGGCCGCTGCCAGGTCGCGATTGGTCACGGCAGCACCGAGTTGCGCCTGTGCCGCATCGGCGGCCAGTTGGTAGTCCTGCGGGTCAAGCTGCGCCAGCACCTGACCGGCCTTAACCCGCTGACCCAGTTCCACATAACGCCTGGTCAATTTGCCGGCCACGCGAAAACCCAGGCGCGATTCAATGCGCGGCCGCACGTCACCCGAGAATTCCAGCGCCGACTGCATATTGCCGGCGCCCACCGTCAGCACCTTGACCGAACGCACCGGCTCTTCGGCCGGTGCCGGACGGGAGCAGCCCGCCAGCAAGGCGGTGGAGGCAACAGCAACGGCCAGCAGCAAGGCCAAGCACGGGGTCTGGGGTCCGGAATAATGGGAAGAAAACATGGGCGACCTGATGTAAATCAATAATTAATGACCAATTGGTTAGTAATCTAGAGCAAAGGCATTTCCCTGTCAAGCGAGAGATGGGGAGATTCATCGCATGCCTGGGCGACAATCCCCGGCGTGAACACCCTCCCCGCTCCCCAGCCGATCGAGCACTACGAGAACTTTCCCGTGGCGTCCGTGCTCTGCCCGCCCCGGCTGCGCGCGCCGATCGCCGCCATCTACCACTTCGCCCGCACCGCCGATGACATCGCCGACGAAGGTGATGCCCCGGCGCAACAGCGGCTGGATGACCTGGCCGCCTACCACGCCGACCTGCAGGCCCTGGCCGCCGGCCAGCCGCACAGCGGCCGCTGGCCGCAGGTGTTCGACCCGCTGCGGGCCATGCTGCAGGCCTTTCATCTGCCGGTGCCGCTGCTGGCCGACCTGCTCGACGCCTTCACGCAAGACGTGCGCAAGACGCGCGACCAGGCTAGTTATGCCGACCAGGCCGAACTACTGGACTACTGCCGCCGCTCCGCCAACCCGGTGGGCCGGCTGCTGCTGCACCTGTATGGTGTGCAGGACGAGGCCGCTCTGCGTCAGAGCGACGCCATCTGCACCGCGCTGCAACTGATCAACTTCTGGCAGGACCTGAGCCGAGACATCCCGCGCGGCCGCCACTACCTGCCCGATGCGGACTGCCAAGCGTTCGGTGTCACGCGCGCTGAGCTGCAGGCCTTGCAGCAGACGCCGAACGCTACCAAATTAATAGCTGCCCAGGCAAAAATGGCAAGGGCCATGATGCAAAAAGGCGCTGAACTCGTGCACCGCCTGCCGGGCCGTGCCGGCTGGGAGTTGCGCCTGGTGGTGCAAGGGGGCCTGCGCATTTTGGACAAAATCGAGGCGCTGGATTACGCCACGCTGCAGACTCGCCCCACCTTGAAGCCCTGGGATGGGGCCGTGATGCTGTGGCGTGCGATCTGGATGTAACAATCCCCCCATGACGCCAGAGCAGTACGTTCAGCAAAAAGCCGCCGCCTCGGGCAGCAGCTTCTATTACGCCTTCCTCTTTTTGCCCAAGCCGCGCCGCGCCGCCATCACCGCCTTTTATGCCTTCTGCCGCGAGGTCGATGACGTGGTGGACGAAGTCAGTGATGCCGGCGTAGCCCAGACCAAGCTAGCCTGGTGGCAGGCCGAGGTGGCACGCGCCTATGCCGGTGAACCCACCCACCCGGTGACGCAGGCGCTGATGCCACTGGCTGCCGACTACGGCATCGAGGCGCGCCACCTGCTGGCCGTCATCGAAGGCTGCCAGATGGACCTGCAGCAGACGCGCTACCTCGACTACCCGGCCCTGCAGCGCTACTGCCACCTGGTGGCCGGCGTGGTGGGCGAAGTCGCCGCGCGCATCTTCGGCCAGACGCAGGCACAGACCACTGAGTACGCGCACACGCTGGGCCAGGCTTTCCAGCTCACCAACATCATCCGCGACGTCGGCGAAGACGCGCTGCGCGGGCGCATCTACCTGCCGGTGAGCGAGCTGCAGCAGTTCGACGTCAAGGCGCACGAACTGCTCAAGCGCCAGTATTCGGAGCGCTTCACCGCCTTGATGAAGTTCCAGGCCGAACGCGCCCACCGCCTGTACGACCAGGCGCTGGCCCTGCTGCCCGAGGACGACCGCCGGGCACAGAAACCCGGCCTGATGATGGCCAGCATCTACCGCACCCTGTTGCGCGAGATCGAGCGCGACAACTTCCAGGTGCTGCACCAGCGCATCAGCCTGACACCCTTGCGCAAGCTCTGGCTAGCGTGGCGCGTGCAGGCTTTAGGCAGGTTATGACCCCCACGGTCGCCCACTGCGTGTGGCTCCCTGCCCCCCGAGGGGGCCGCGTTTCGCCTTGGGGCGGCCCGGCGGCGAAACCGTGATGAAGCTGGCGGTCATCGGCGCCGGCTGGGCCGGCATGGCCGCTGCGGTGCAAGCCACGCGCGACGGCCACCAGGTCACGGTGTTCGAAGCCGCCCGCACCTTGGGTGGACGTGCTCGCGCCGTGCCGGGCACGCTGCCCGATGGCCGCGAAGTCACCCTCGACAACGGCCAGCACATCCTGATCGGCGCCTACACGGAATCACTGCGCTTGATGCGCCTGGTGGGCGTCGACCCAGACGTCGCCTTGCTGCGTCTGCCACTCACCCTGCGTTTCCCCGATGGCGCCGGCCTGCAATTTCCGCACGCCGCATGGCTGCCGGCCCCGTTGGATGCCCTCGTCGGCATTGCACGGGCACGCGGCTGGCCGCTGGGCGCACGCGGGGGCCTGCTGCGCGAAGCCTTGCGCTGGCAGATGGCAGGTTTCCAGTGCGCACCGGACCTGTCGGTGGCGCAGCTGTGCCAGCGCCTGGCGCCGCCGGTGCGGCAGGAGTTGATCGAGCCGCTGTGCGTCTCGGCCCTCAATACGCCGGCCACGCAGGCCAGCGCCCAGGTGTTCCTGCGCGTGCTGCAGGACGCGCTGTTCGGCATCCCGGGTGGCTCGCACCTGCTGCTGCCGCGGCAGGATCTCTCGGCCCTGTTCCCGACGGCTGCCGCAAGCTGGCTGCAGCAGCACGGCGGTGCAGTGCGACCGGGGACTCGCGTCACGCAGATTCAGGTGCAAGGCTCCGAATGGCATGTCAACGGCGAATCCTTCAATGCCGTGCTGCTCGCCGCTTCGGCATCAGAATCGGCCCGTCTCCTTATGGAATCTGCGCCCAAAGCTCCTGATTTGATAGCAAACAGCATGACCCGCTGGGCCGCCTCGGCCCAGGCACTGCGTTATGAAGCCATCACCACCGTTTACGCTTGGGGCCACAACGCCCGCCTGACATCCCCCATGCTGGCCCTGCGCAGCAGTGCCGCGGCGCCAGCGCAGTTCGTGTTTGACCGCGGCCAGCTTGGCGGCCCGGCAGGCCTGCTGGCCTTTGTCGTCAGCGCCAGCGACGCAGAACGCGGCCTGCTGCAAGACCAGGTGCTGGCGCAGGCCGGCGCACAACTGGGCCTGACCCTGCAGCCGGTGCAGACCGTGGTGGAAAAACGTGCCACCTTTGCCTGCACGCCGGGCCTGCAGCGTCCGCCGCAAGCCATCGCCCCCGGCCTGCTGGCCTGCGGCGACTATGTGGACGGCCCCTACCCCGCCACGCTGGAAGGCGCGGTGCGCAGCGGCCTGCAGGCGGCCGCCTGCCTTGCGGCCCCGCCAACGCGGGACATGGACGCCCCTACACAAGTCACGCACAATCACCCGAGTTCCACCACGTCATAACCCTCTGCCCGTGTCGATGAAACGCCTCCTCAAGATCTCCCTCATCTCCCTGATCGTGCTGCTGACAGTCGTCGTGATCGCTGCGGCGGGCGCTTTCGCCTGGCACGCCCGCTCCAAGCTGCCTCAGCGCCACGGCACCGTGGGCCTGCAAAAACTCAAGGCACCGGTCAGCGTGGCCTATGACGAGCGCGGCGTCCCCCACATCAGCGCCCAGCACGAGGCCGACCTCTACCGCGCCTTGGGTTATGTGCATGCGCAGGACCGACTGTTCCAGATCGAAATGGTGCGCCGGCTGGCGCGCGGTGAGCTGGCGGAAATCATCGGCCCCAAGCTGCTCGACACCGACCGCCTGTTCCGCACCCTCGGCCTGCGCGCCCACGCCGAAGCGGTGGTGGCCCGCGCCGACCACAACAGCCCGGCTTGGCAGGCGCTGGTGGCCTACCTCGATGGCATCAACCAGTACCAGGCCAGCCGGCCGCTGCCGCTGGAATTCGAGATTCTCGGCATCACGCCGCGCCCGTTCACGCCGGTCGACACCATCGCCGTCTCAGGCTACCTGGCCTACAGCTTCGCCGCCGCCTTTCGCACCGAACCGGTCCTGACCTTTGTGCGCGACCAGCTCGGCCCGGCTTATCTGAAAACGTTTGACCTCGAATGGCATCCGCTGGGCGTGGTCGGCCCCTTGGCCGAGACTGCGTTGATGGCCAAGCAGTCGTCCCCGCGCCTGACCCCGGCCGACTGGCAGGGGCTGAACCGCCTGGCTGAGCTCAGCCACGAAGCGCTGAGCGCAGCCGGGGTGCCGCAGTTCGAAGGCAGCAATGCCTGGGTGGTCTCGGGGCGCCACACTGCCAGCGGCAAGCCCCTGCTGGCCGGCGACCCGCACATCAGCTTTGCCGCCCCCTCCGTCTGGTACGAGGCGCACCTGAAGGCACCGGGTTTCGAGCTCTACGGCCACCACCAGGCGCTCAACCCGGTGGCCCTGCTCGGCCATAACCCGCAGTTCGGCTGGAGCCTGACCATGTTCCAGAACGACGACCTGGACCTGGTGGCCGAAAAGGTCAACCCGGCAAACCCGAACCAGGTCTGGTACCAGGGCCGGTGGGTCGATCTGCAAAGCCGCAGCGAGACGATTGCCGTCAAGGGTGCCGCACCGGTCTCGCTCACGCTGCGCCGCTCGCCGCATGGCCCCCTCATCAACGACGCCTTTGCCGACAGCCTGGGCAAGACACCGATCGCCATGTGGTGGACCTGGGCCGAAACCGACAACCCCATCCTCGATGCCTTTTACGAACTCAACCGCGCCGACACGCGTGAAAAGGCCCGGCAGGCCTCCAGCAAGATCCATGCTCCCGGCCTCAACATCGTCTGGGCCAATGCGGCCGGTGACATCGCTTGGTGGGCCGCCGCCAAATTGCCGCAGCGCCCGGAGAACGTGAACCCGGCCTTCATCCTCGACGGCAGCAAGGGCGAAGCCGACAAGCTGGGCTTCTACCGCTTCCAGGACAACCCGCAGGAGGAAAACCCGGCACGCGGCTACATCGTCTCCGCCAACCACCAGCCGGCGCCCAGCAGCGGCCTGCCGGTGCCGGGTTACTACAACCTGTACGAGCGCGCCCAGCGGCTCGACCAACTGCTGCGCGAGCCCGGCGTCAAATGGGATCTGCAGAACAGCAAGGCGCTGCAGCTCGATGGCCGCACCGCCTACGGGCCGCGCGTGCTCAGGCCGCTGCTGATGGAACTGAACACCGTGGTGGTGGACGGCGCCGAGCGCGCCCTGCTGGGCCAGCTGGCCGAATGGGACGGCAGCCACGGAACGACCAGCATCGCGCCGACCCTGTTCAACCAGTTCATCTACGAACTGGCCAAGGCCGCCATGCAGGACGAACTTGGCGACGTGCAGTTCCGCAACCTGCTGCGCACACGTGCGCTCGACCACGCCCTGCCGCGCCTGACTGCCGATGCCGACTCCCCCTGGTGGGACCAGCGCGGCACCCCCGCGGTGGAAAAACGGCGCGACATCCTGCAACAGGCCTGGCGCGCCACCATCGCGCATCTCAATACCAGCCTGGGCAAGACCCCGGCCAGCTGGGTCTGGAGCAAGGCCCATACGCTGACCCACAACCATCCGCTGGGCCAGCAAAAACCGCTGGATATCTTGTTCAACATCGGCCCGTTCGAAGCACCGGGCGGCCGTGAAGTGCCCAACAACCTGTCCTTCCCGGTGGGCCCGGCCCCCTGGGCCGTGAGCTATGGCCCGTCCACCCGGCGCCTGATCGATTTCGCCGATGCCGGCAAGGGCATGGGCATCAACCCGGTGGGCCAGAGCGGCGTGCTGCTCGATCCCTACCACCACGACCAGGCCGAAGCCTATGTGGCCGGCCGCTACCAGCCCATGCACCTGAGCCCGGCCGATGTGGCGGCCAACACGCGCAGCACGCTGGTGCTGCAGCCGCAGCGTTAGGCAGTCGTCCGCAGCAAGGCGCAGAGCTGTGCCATGTCGTCCACCGTGGCGTGCGGGCGCAGCGTCTCGTGCGCCCAGTCGTGGTTGGCCCGGTTGACCCAGACCGTCTGCATGCCGGCATTCAGGCCACCGAGCACATCCAGTGCAGCGTCGTCGCCCACATGCAGCACCTCGTGCGGCAACACGCCAGCGGCCTGTGCGGCGGCGTGGAAGATGCGCGGATCGGGCTTGCCGACACCGAAGCTCTGCGCGCTCAGGCCGGCATGAAAGTATTCTCCGAGGCCAACGCGGTGCAGATCGGCATTGCCGTTGGACAGCGCCACCACCGGGTAACGCGCCGCCAGCCAGGCCAGCGCCGGGCGCGCGTCCTCGAACAGATCGACGCGCATGCGCTCGGCAATGAACACCTCGTAGGCGGGCTCCACCAGCGCGGTGTCTTCGTCATGGCGCTGCAATGCGCGGCGGATCAGTTCTTGGCGCAGCCGGCGCAGATCGTGGCCGATCTCAGGTTGTTGCTGCTGCACTTCACGCCGCAAGGCCAGACGCTGCTCGGTATCGGCCAGCAGGTCAGCCGTCTGCGGTGCCAGCGGCCGCAGCCAGTCCTGCAGCGCCTGCTCGGCGCGCGCGATCACCGGCCAGATCGGCCACAAGGTGTCATCGAGGTCGAGGGATATTGCCCGTATCTTGGTTGTGTCCAGCATAGCTGGGCGAGAATACCGCATGGCATTCAAACAAGAACCTGCGTACACCCATGGCCAGGCGCCGTCTACGGCCATTCTGCTGTGCAACCTGGGCACGCCCGATGCGCCCACGCCGGCGGCGCTGCGCCGTTACCTGGCCGAGTTCCTGGGCGACCACCGCGTGGTGGAAATCCCCAAGCCGATCTGGTGGCTGATCCTGCACGGCATCATCCTGCGCGTGCGACCGGCCAAGTCGGCCGCCAAGTACGCCAGCATCTGGACACCGGAAGGCTCGCCGTTGAAGGTCCGGACCGAGAAGCAGGCACAAGGGCTGCAGGCCTGGCTGCAGGGCCAGGGCCATCACGTCACCGTGCGCTACGCCATGCGCTACGGCAGCCCGTCGATTGCCGCACAGCTCGATGCCCTGAAGGCCGAGGGCGCCACACGCGTACTGGTGCTGCCGGCCTACCCGCAGTACTCCGGCACCACCACCGCCAGTGTGTTCGACGCCATCTACCACTGGGCCGCGCAGGTGCGCAGCATCCCCGAGCTGCGCTTCGTCAACCGCTACCACGACGATGCGGGTTACATCAGTGCCTTGGCGCAGCGCATCCGCGCCTACTGGCAAGCCCACGGCCAGCCGGACAAGCTGGTGATGAGTTTCCACGGTGTGCCCGAGCGTACGCTGCACCTGGGTGACCCCTACCACTGCGAATGCCACAAGACCGCGCGGCTGCTGGCCGAACAGCTGGGGCTGAGCCGTGAACAGTACCAGTTGACCTTCCAGTCGCGCTTCGGTAAGGCCAAGTGGCTCGAGCCCTACACCGAACCCACACTGATCAAGATGGGCCAGGCCGGTGTGAAACGCGTCGACGTGGTGTGTCCCGGTTTCACCAGCGACTGTCTGGAGACGCTGGAAGAAATCGCCCAGGAGGCGAAGCAGGCTTTCCTGACCGCTGGCGGCCAGGAATTCCACTACATCCCCTGCCTGAACGACAGCGCCGAGGCCATCGTCGCGCTGGGCGGCATCACGCTGCAGCACCTGGCCGGCTGGCCGACACACCGAGCACTCGATGCCGAGGCGCTGGCAGCGTCACGCGCCGCCGCGCTGACCTTGGGCGCCCGCGACTGAAGCCCAGAACGCTATCATTTCAGTAGCTGCTGGCGCATAATCAGCAAGGACTTCAGGCCGATTTGGCTTGAGATTTCTAGCGATGGCGCCGCAGCGCTTCATAAGCTGGCCGCCCCAGGCACTGCGCCAGCCAGACACTGACCAGCGGGTGCTGCGCCAGCAGTTCGCGCGCCGGCTTCACCCACAGCACAACGCTGGCCACGCACAGGTCGGCCACCGTGAAACGTGCCGCCGCGATGAAAGCCTCACCGCGCGCCTGCTGCTGCGCCAGGTGTTGCTCCAGCACACGCAGCGGGACCTTCAGGCGCCGCTCGGCGGCCTCGGCCAGATCATGTTTGCGTTCCTCGGCCGGCATCGCCAGGCGGTGCATCAGCACGGTGAGCGCGTCCTTTTCCAGCTCGGTCACGGTCCAGAAGCTCCAGCGCAGCGCCTCGGCGTCCTCACGCGGCGTGGCCGGCACCAGGTTCACCCCGTCGGCCTGGCCGTGGTGGCGCGCGATGTACAGCGCGCAGGCCATGCTCTCCCACACCGTCACGTCGCCCTCGGGTCGGTGGTCGACGAGGACCGGAATGTGGCCATTGGGATTGATCGCCAAGAACGCCGGCGTGCGCGTGGTGCCGAGCTTGTAGTCGGTCTGCACATGCTCGAAATCGAGCCCCAGCTCGGTGGCAGCCCACAGGGGGCGCAACGCGCGCGATGCGATGATGCCGTAGATCGTCAAGGCCATGCCTGCTCCTCGTTCTTCTTGATGAATCGAGCCTGCATTGTGCCAAGCCAGCACCGCGCCGCCGCGGCTGCCTAAAGCAAGCCCTGTCGCCGCAGCGTCAGGCGGCGCGGCGGATGAAGTCCAGCACGGCGTCGAGCTGAGCCGGCACATTGAGCGCCGGCGCGTGGCCGCAGCCAGGCACCTCGATCGCCTGCAACTGCCCGCGGCGGCCCGGGCCGCAGGTTTGCATCTTCGCGGCGGTCTCGGGCAACACCAGGTCGGACTCGACCCCACGCAACAGCAGCACCGGGATCTCGACCTGCTCGTAGTGGTCCCAGATCAGGTAGTCATCGGGGTGGTGCTCGAACTGCTGCACCATGGCCGGGTCGTAATGCGGCGTCACGCGGCCGTTGGGCAAGCGGCGGGTGGAGGTCTCGGTCAGGCGGCGCCACTGCGCATCGCTGAGCCAGCCGTAGGGCTTGTAGGCCTGGCGGAAAAAGGCCTCCAGCTCGCACACCGTCTCGAACGCCGGCGGGTTGCCGGCATAAGCGCGGATGCGGTTGATGGCCGCCGCCGCCAGCTCGGGCGCGTTGTCGTTGAGCACCAGGCTGCGGATGCGTGCCTTGAGCTGCGGCTGGAACAGGCCCGAGGCGCACACCGTGCCGATGGCCCCGCCCATGGAGGTACCGACCCAGTGCGCGCGCTCGATCTTCAGTTGATCAAACAATGCAGCCGCCAGACGCGCGTAGAACGCCAGGCAATACTCCTGCTGCGGCAACGTGCTCCACTGGCTCAGGCCGCGGCCCAGCGTGTCGGGGCAGATCACGCGGTAGCCGTGGGCACTCAAGTGCTCGGCCAATTCGTCCATGTCACGCCCGGTGCGCGCCAGGCCATGCCAGGCGATCACGGTCTCGCGGTTCGCGCCCCCCCACTCCATGTAGTGGATTTCGCGGCCGGCCAGGGTCAGATAATTCGACGTGGGGTTCATCGTGCGCCTCCTTGGGCCGCCGCCGCGCGCAGGCGCCCGACCACCCCGGTGGGAAAGTAATAGACCGACAGCACGAACAGCAGGCCGAGCCAGAGCAGCCAGCGGTCGGGCGACAGCAGGGCCGACAGCTGCGGCACGGCAGATGCGGCTTCGCTGGCCAGACGCAACAGGTCCTGCAGATAACTTTGCGCCACCACGAACAGCGCCGCACCGAGGGCCGAGCCGTAGATCGTGCCCATGCCGCCGATGACCACGATCAGCAGCACGTCCATCATGATCTCGAACGAGAGCGAGGTGTCGGGTCCGTTGTAGCGCAGCCAGAGCGCCAGCATGGCACCGGCCAGACAGGCGAACAGCGCCGACAGCACGCTGGACAATGTGCGATACACCACCACGCGGTAGCCGATGGCCTCGGCACGGAACTCGTTCTCGCGAATGGCCTGCAGCACGCGGCCGAACGGCGAATTGACAATGCGCAGTAGCGCCAGCAGCAGCACCAGCGCTGCCACGAACAGCAGGTAGTAGCAGATCAGCCGGCCGTCGAGCATCACACCCAGCACCGGCTCCTCGAACAGCTCAAAGCTGGGCGACAGCCACTCCGGCAGCTTGAAGCTCAGCCCGTCCTCGCCGCCGGTGAATTCCGACAGCTGTGAGGCCAGGGTCTGGAAGGCCGAGGCCACCGCCAGCGTGATCATGGCAAAGAAGATGGCGCGCACGCGCAGCGAAAACAGGCCGATGGCCAGCGCCAGCAACAGCGACAGCCCTAGCGCCGCGACCAGCCCCACGCCCAGCGCGCCCCAAGTGGGCCCCAGCAGGGTACTGGCGATGGCAATGCCGTAGGCGCCGATGCCGAAGAACATGGTGTGCGCGAAGCTGACGATGCCGGTGTAACCCAGCAGCAGGTCGAAGCTGGCCACCAGCACGACAAAGATCAGCACCTTGGCCGCGACATTAAGCGCCTTCACGCCCGGTGCGATGAAGGGCGCAAAGGCCAGCGCCAGCAGCAGCAGGACCAGCAGCACCGCCAGCACGCGGCTGCGCGGCAGGTCGTTGGAAATGAGGCGAGCAAACATCTCTTCCTCTCCTTAACGGTTCGCGACCGGGTACACGCCCTGCGGTCGCCACAGCAGAATGGCAACCATCAGCGCGATGTTGGAAAACAGCGCCACCTTCGGCAGCAGGAAACCGGTGTAGTTGGCCATCAGCCCGACCAGCAGCGAACCGATCAAGGCGCCGCCGGTGGACCCCAGGCCGCCGATGATGATGACGATGAAGATCAGCACATTGACCTGTGCGCCCATCTGCGGCACCACGTTCTGCTGGTACAGGCCCCACATCACGCCGCCCAGGCCGGCCAGCGCGCTGCCCATGACGAAAACACCAACAAACAGGCGGCGGATGCGGTAACCCAGTGCCTCGACCATCTCGCGGTCCTGCACGCCGGCTCGGATCAGCAAGCCGATCTTGGTGCGCGACAGTGTCCAGGCCTGTACGGCAAACACCGCCAGCCCCACCACCACGGCGATCACGCGGTATTTCTCGATCGAAGCCTCGCCCAGCGCCAAGGCACCGCGCATGCCCTCGGGCAGCGGCAGCGGAATCTGCAGCGGGCCCCAGATCACCTTGATCAGCTCCTCACCGATGATCATGCCGCCCATGGTGATGAGAATCTGTTTGAGGTGCTGGCCATAGACCGGCCGCACGATGAAGCGTTCGAACGCCAGGCCGAGCGCACCGGCCACCGCCATCGCCACCAGCATGGCCGGCAGCACCGCCACCAGGTTGCGCCACAGCTCGGCCGAGCCGGTCCAGTCGCCCATCCCGCCCAGCACGCTGGTGGCGACGAAGGCACCGAGCGCGATGAAGACACCGTGACCGAAGTTGAGCACGTCCATCAGGCCGAACACCAGCGTCAGGCCGGAGGCGATGATGAAAACGATCATGCCCATGGCCAGCCCCGCCACGGTGAGCGTGAGCCAGGTTGAGCTGGAGCCAATCAGCGGCAGTGCGGCCAGCGCCAGCAAAGGCACCAGCAGCAGCGGCTTGTAGTCGAAATCCTTGCTCATAGCGCCAGTCCCAGCAGCGATTGCTGCAATGCCTCGTCCTCGGCCAGCGCCTGCATGGTGCCGGCATGCACCACGCGGCCATCGTCCATCACGGCGACACGGTCACCGAGGCGCTTGGCGAAATTGATGTTCTGCTCCACCAGCAGAATGGTCACGCCGCTGGCCTTGAGCTGCTGGAAGGCGGTGATCATGTTGTCGATCATCACCGGCGCCAGCCCTTTGCTCGGCTCGTCGACGATCAGCAGGCGGCGCGGCTCGACAATGGCGCGCGACACCGCCAGCATCTGCTTTTGCCCGCCCGACAGCTTGCCGGCCGGATGGTTCCAGAACTTCTCTACCGCTGGGAAGAGCTTGAAGATCCACTGCAGGCGCTCCTCGTCCATGTCGCGGGCATGCTTTGCCTTGCGCGCGGCCAGCAGCATGTTCTCCTTCACCGTGAGGTCGGCGAAGATGCCCATGTTCTCCGGCACGTAAGCGATGTCCAGCGCAGCAATGGCTGGCGTGTGCAGGCGCGTGATGTCCTGGCCGTTGAAGGTGATGCGGCCCTGCGAGGCTTGCCACAGGCCCATGATGGTGCGCAGCGTGGTGGTCTTGCCGGCACCGTTGCGGCCGAGCAGCATGGTGAGCTGGCCACGTGGCACAACCAGGTCCACGCCGTGCAGGATGTGGTACGCGCCGATGTGGGTGTGCACGCCTTCGAGTTTCAGCAGTACGTCGCTCATGCTGGCTCCTTCGCCACGCCGAGGTAAGCCTCTTGCACCACTGGCGAAGCAATCACAGCCGCCGGCTCACCGTCGGCCACCAGCGTGCCGTTGTGCAGCACGATGATGCGGTCGGCCAGTTCGCGCACCACGTCCATCTTGTGCTCCACCAGCAGAATGGTCTTGGACTTGTCTTGCTTGAGGGCACGGATCAGGTTCAGGATCACCGGCGCTTCGTCGTGGCTCATGCCGGCGGTCGGTTCATCAAACATGTAGACCTGCGGGTCGAGCGCCATCAGCAGCGCCACCTCCAGCTTGCGCTGGTCGCCGTGCGGCAGGCTGGCCACCGGCGCATCCTGCTGGCGCGCCATCGCCACCGACGCGAGAATTTCATGCGCCCGCTCAGTCAGCCGTGCGTGGTCACTCCAGATGCTCCACAGGTTCAGGCCGCGACGGTGTGGCCCCTCCAGCGTGGCCTGCACCGCCAGCCGGATGTTCTCCAGCACGCTCAGATTCGGGAACAGGTTGGTCAATTGAAAGGCCCGCCCAAGGCCGGCACGCGTACGCGCCGAAGCCGGCAGACCAGAAAGATCGCGCCCGTTGAGCGACACCGTCCCGGCCGTGGCCTGAAGCTGCCCCGAGATCAGGTTGAAGTAAGTGGTCTTGCCGGCCCCGTTGGGGCCGACGATGGCCGTCAGCGTGCCCGGCGCGAAGGCGCACGAGACGGCATTGACCGCCACGTGCCCGCCAAAGCGGATCGTGAGATCCCGAGTTTCAAGCATGTTGAAGAATCAAAAAGGAATTGAGGGAGCGGCGTAGCGAGCGCGCCGAGGGCAAGGCGCACAGCGCGCAGAAACCGGAACGTACTTGCGGTACGTGAGGATTTCGAGCACTGCGCAACGCCGCCATCGGCGCGCGCAGTAGCCGAGCACTCAATTACCGTTTGTTGCGGATGGGGATAGCCATCTCTTCCGCCTTGATCTCGCGCACGAGTTCAGGCACGCCCCAGGCAAAAGCCGGGTCCACCTTGATCTTGAAGTGGTACATGTTCTGCATGGCTTGGTGGTCTTCCTTGCGGAAGGTCATCTTGCCCTTGGGGGTGTCGAAGCTCATGCCTTCCATGGCGGCGATCAGCTTGTTGCTGGCGGTCTCGCCATTGGTCTTCTTCAGCGCGGTGACCACCGCCATGGCGGCACTGAAACCGCCGGCGGTGAAGAAGTCCGGCGGCGCCTTGAACTGCTTGTAGTGCATGGACACCAGCGCCTCATTGACCGGGTTCTTCGGGATGCCGAAGTAGTAGTATGCCGCGCCTTCCATACCGGGGAACTGCTTGTAGGCCGTCATGGCCGGCAGGATGTTGCCGCCGGTGGCGATCTCGATGCCGTGGCGCTTCAGGTCCATGTCGGCGATCTTGAACGGGTTGCCGCCGGCCCAGATGATGAAGATCACCTTGCGACCCGGCAGGCCCTTGAGCTTGTCGATCATGCGCTGGCCGCCGGCGGTGAAGTCGGTGGTGGCCGGCGGCAGGTACTCTTCGTGTACCAGCTTGGCCTTCTTCAGCGCTTCCTTGAAGGCCTTGACGCCGTCACGACCGAAGGCCGAGTCCTGCGCCATGGTGACGATGCTGATGCCTTCCTTGTCCAGCGCCACGGCGTTGGCAATCGCGTCCTGGCTGCTGTTGCGGCCAGTGCGGAAGATGTACTTGTTCCACTTGTCACCGGTGATGGAATCGGCCACGGCCGGCTCCACCAGCAGCACCTTCTTGTACTCCTCGGCTACCGGCAGCATGGCCAGCGCCACGGGCGAAGCGGTGGGGCCGACGGCCAGATCGACCTTGTCGTCGCCGTAGGCGGCGGCCAGCAGGCTCTTGCCGAGGTCGGGCTTGCCCTGGTCGTCCTTCTCGATCACCACGATCTTGCGACCAGCAACCGTCATGGTGCCGCCAGTGGCGTAGTCCAGGCCCATCATGAAACCGGTCTGGGTCTGCTTGCCATAGGCTTCCAGTGCGCCGGTCTTGCTGTAGATGTGGGCAATGCGGATGTCCTTGCCCTGCGCGAAAGCCGTGCTGGCAAAGAGTGTGGCGGCCATGGTCGCGGTCATCAGACCGGCCCGGGCGACCCAGGTGCGTCGTTGCATGGATGTCTCCTTGTTATGTGTGCGAACAGTGCATCTGAGCACAGATCATGCCAATCGCCAAGTGCTTGATTTGATTGACCTTCCAGAAAGAATCAATCCCAAATGCTCAAAATTAATACAAATAAATGTATTAATTTAATACATTTGTCTAAATATCAGACAAATGAATCCAGCCGCTCATACAAGGTGGCGCGGGAGATTCCCAGCAGTTTCGCTGCAGCCACCTTGTTGCCGCCACTGGCCACCATGGCCGCGGCAATGGCGGTGCGCTCCAGTTGCGCCACCTGTTCGGCCAGTGGGCGGATCGGCACCGCTGCCTGCTGCGCGTCCTCGGTCAGCACGGGTTCCAGTTGTTCGATGCCGGTCTCGCGCAGCACCTTCTCGATCTGTGCCCGGTCAATGCGGTGGGTGTCGCCCAGCATGGCGGCCTGCTCCAGCACATTGCGCAGTTCGCGCACGTTGCCGCGCCAGACCTGGGCCGACAGCAAATCCATGGCGTCTGCCGTCAGCTCAGGCTGCGGCAAACCACTGCGCAAGGCAATGTCTTCCCCCAACGCCTCGGCCAGGGCCGGGATGTCGGCGCGGCGCTCGCGCAGCGGCGGCACCCGGATCGGCAACACATTCAAACGGTAGTACAGGTCCTCACGGAACTTGCCCTCGCGCACCAAGCGGCCGAGATCACGCGAGGTGGCGGCAATCACCTTGGCATCGAAGCGCATCAGTTGGTTGGAGCCCAGGGGCTCGAACTCCCCTTCCTGCAAGGCGCGCAAGAGCTTGGACTGCAACCCCAGCGGCATGTCACCAATCTCGTCCAGAAACAGCGTGCCGCCGTCGGCCAGCTTGAGCTTGCCGTCGCGCCCCTTGCGCTCGGCACCGGTGTAGGCCCCGGGCGCCACACCGAAGAACTCCGCCTCCAGCAGGGTGTCGGGCACGGCAGCGATGTTGACGCTGACGAAAGAACGCGCCGCGCGTGCCGACACCGCATGGATGGCATGCGCCAGCAGCTCCTTGCCGGTACCGGTCTCGCCCAGCAACAGCACCGTACTGCTGGACTGCGCGGCGCGGCGTGCCAGCCGCTTGACCTCCACCACCGCCGGGCTGGCACCGACGAAGCTGGCGAAGGTGTACTTGGCCTGGCGCTGCCCACTGCGCTGGCTGGCCAGTTCTCGGCGGGCATCATCCAACTCGCGCTGCAAGGCGGCGAACTTGGTGATCAATGGTTGCAGATTGGTCTCAGGATGATCGAACAGCACGATGCCCAGCGCACCAATGACCTCGCCCGAGCTGTCGCGCAGCGGAATGCGGCTGACGCCGAAGGTGCCGGCGCGGTTGCTCAGCAGGTCGATCAGGATCGGCTTGCCACTCTCCAGCACGTGGTGCATCTGCGTGTTGTGCACCACGCTGGCCACCGGGTGACCTACAAAATCTTCCACCCGCTCGAACCCGAGTGCCGGCAGGAAACGCTTGTACTGCTCGTTGATCCAGACCACCTTGCCTTGCCGGTCCACCAGCAGCATGCCTTCGCTGGCGTTGGCAAACAGGTCGAACATGGAGCGCGCCGCCAGCTCCAGAATGCTCTGGGCATCACGCGGCAAGGTGTCCGTTTTTTCCATGCGCCAATGGTACAGTGGACCTCGTGACGGCCGCATGAAGGCCCGTCGCAGCAAGCTGACATGGAACAACTGCGCATCGACAAATGGCTCTGGGCTGCCCGCTTCTACAAGACGCGTTCGCTGGCCTGCGAGGAAATCGGTAAAGGCCGCGTGCTGCTCAATGAACAGGTGGCCAAGCCGTCACGCGAGGTGCGCGCCGGCGATCTCGTCGCCATGCGCCAGGGCCCTGTCACACGCACGGTGCGGGTCTTGGGCATCAGCAACCAGCGCGGTCCGGCACCCGTGGCGCAACAACTCTACGAGGAAACTGAAGCCAGCCGGTTGGCGCGCGAGCAGGCAGCCGAGCAGCGCCGCCTGGCCGCCGAGCCGGCGTTGAGCATCGAACACGGCCGCCCCACCAAGCGCGACCGACGCCAGATGGAAAACACCTGGGATGCACGCTGGAGCGCATCGATCGAGTAACGCGACGGGTACCGCCGCTCACTCGTGGCTGACGCGGTTCTTGCCGTCCACCTTGCTGCGGTAGAGCGCGCGGTCGGCACGTCCAACGGCTGTACTCAGCGGCTCACCGCGTTCCAGTTGCGTCACGCCGAACGACAAGGTGCAGAAGATCTCGCCGGAAGAAAAGACGATCGGTGTGCGCTCCACCGCCTGGCGGAAGCGCTCGGCCACGGCCAAGGCTTCCGCGGCATCGACGTCCGGCATCAGCAGGATGAACTCCTCGCCGCCCCAGCGCGCCAGCGTGTCCATCGCGCGCGCACCTTGCTTGAGCGTGCGGGCCACCGAGATCAGCACCTGGTCGCCGGTCTCATGACCATAGGTGTCATTGATCGTCTTGAAAAAATCGATGTCCATCATGAGCAGGCAGGCGCGGCTGCCGGTGCGCTGGCAGCGGATCAGCTCCTGCTCCGCCACCAGCTGGAAATGGCGCCGGTTGTACAGGCCGGTCAGGGCATCCTGCGTGGCCTGGGCATGCAAGGAGCGCTCGGCCTGAAAGATCTTGCGCCGGTAATAGAGCGACAGCGACGAGAACATGGAGATGAAGATCGTGATGTTCAGCCACTTCAGCGCCACCAAGGCGCTGGCTGACAACGGTGCCAGCGGTCCCAAGCCGCGCGACAGGAAATCCAGTGTGACCAGAAAAACCAGCAGAGCGACGACAAACGCGAGCGACTGACGACGCGAGTTGGTCAGGATGACCGAGGGGATGAACATCAGCAGCAGATAGTGAAAACCGCTGTCCCAGCCGGTCATCAGCGTGCCGATCACGGCATGCACAAACGCCTCCAGCCAGATCAGCAAGGCGCAGCCGTGCAGTTTCTGCCGCCGGGCCAGCCGGTAGGCTGCCGCATACATGGCCACGCTGAGCACATTGATCCAGGCCAGCCAAGGCGAATCAACCACCAGAAAGAACAGGAAATAGATGCAGTCGACCCCGGCGGCCAGCAAGGCCACGCGCGCCATGGAGGCGGCAATCGCAGCCTGGGCCGACGGGCTGTACAAAGACTTGGGGGAAGGAATGGCGGGTGATGTCACCGGGCGATTCTAGCGGCGCCCCGTGCGTGGAATCCCCAAAACAAAGCCCCGCACGAGGCGGGGCTTGTTATTGGCGGAAACGGAGGGATTCGAACCCTCGATGAGGCTCTACACCCCATACTCCCTTAGCAGGGGAGCACCTTCGGCCACTCGGTCACGTTTCCTAAAGTCAGGCGAGATTATCGCACGACTTCAATGCAATTTCACGCCTTCGGCTGATCCAGATCGAATGCCTTGTGCAGCGCACGCACGGCCAACTCCATGTACTTCTCGTCGATCACGACAGAGGTCTTGATTTCGCTGGTGGAAATCATCTGGATGTTGATGCCCTCTTCGCTCAGGCAACGGAACATCTTGCTGGCGATGCCGACGTGGCTGCGCATGCCGATGCCGACGATCGACACCTTGCAGATCTTGGTGTCGCCCAGGACGTCCTGCGCGCCGAGGCTCGGCACCACCTTGTCCTTGAGCAGGTCGATCGCACGCGCGTAGTCGTTGCGGTTGACGGTGAAGCTGAAATCGGTCTTGCCATCCTTGCTGATGTTCTGGATGATCATGTCGACTTCGATGTTGGCATCGGCCACGGCGCCCAGGATCTGGTACGCAATGCCCGGCTTGTCGGGCACGCCGACCACAGAAATCTTGGCTTCGTCGCGGTTGAATGCAATGCCGGAAACAATGGCTTGTTCCATTTTCTCGTCTTCCTCAAAAGTGATCAACGTGCCAGACTTGGCTTCCTCAGCGAGGTCAATATCCCAGGGCGTGAAGCTGGAGAGCACGCGCAGCGGCACCTTGTACTTGCCGGCGAACTCGACCGAGCGGATCTGCAGCACCTTGGAGCCCATGGAGGCCATCTCCAGCATCTCCTCGAAGCTCACGGTCTGCAGGCGGCGCGCTTCCGGCACCACGCGCGGGTCGGTGGTGTAGACGCCGTCCACGTCGGTGTAGATCAGGCACTCGTCAGCCTTCATGGCCGCGGCCACCGCCACGGCGGAGGTGTCAGAACCACCCCGGCCCAGCGTGGTGATGTTGCCCTGCTCGTCGATACCCTGGAAACCGGTGACGATCACCACCCGTCCGGCAGCCAGATCGGCACGCACGCGCTTGTCGTCGATCGATTCGATGCGCGCCTTGGTGTAGGCGCTGTTGGTCATGATCGGCACCTGCCAGCCAGCGTAGCTGACCGACTCCATGCCTTCAGCCTGCAATGCAATCGCCAGCAAGGCACTCGAGGCCTGCTCGCCGGTGGCGGCCAGCATGTCGAGTTCGCGGTTGGTGGCATCGGACGCCTTGGCGGGTGCCAGCTCCTTGGCCAGGCCCAGCAGGCGGTTGGTCTCGCCGCTCATGGCCGAGGGCACCACCACCATCTGGTGGCCGGCGCGCGCCCATTTGGCGACGCGTTTGGCGACATTGCGAATGCGCTCGGTAGAGCCCATCGACGTGCCGCCGTATTTGTGAACGATCAATGCCATTGAATTAGTCGGATTGGTGGCTTGGCCTGCGCAGCGCGCTGCGGCTCGCCGGTGTCAACACAAGTGTGCGCCCTGCTCCGGTGACGCACCTGCGAGCAAAACCTAGGGATTGTACCAAGTCAGCACTGCGTCCTGCCGCTCGACAAAGCCCGTACCGACCTTGAGGCGGATGCGGTGGCCGCGCGTGGTGCAGGCGGCCACTTGGTCCAGCAGCTCCTGCAGCTGGGCGGCACTGGGCACCGTCCCGTGCGCGCTGCGCAACCAGTGGCGCAGCACATTGGCCTGGCGTGCCCGGCTCAAGGCCTGCAGGCGGGCAATCTGCGGCGGCAGACCAATCTGTGCCAGGTCGTCGTGCGCCATCTCGTTGAGCAGTCGCTGCGCTTCAGCGGCATGGGCTGCACTGCGGGCGAAGGTGTCACGGAACTGCGGAAAGGTGTCAGCCAGAGCTGGCAGCAGGCGCGCGCGGATGCGGTTGCGCGTGAACTGTTCGTCGGCATTGGTCGGGTCCTCGACCCAGGCCACGCCGCGCTCGCGCAGCCAGTGGCGCAGCTCGGCCCCGGGCACATCGAGCAGCGGCCGAAAATAGTGAAGGCCATCGCGCACCCACTCGGCCGGCATGGCACTCAGGCCCGGCAGACCGGCGCCGCGGCTCAGCGCCAAAAGCAAGGTCTCGACCTGGTCATCCGCCTGCTGCGCAACCGCTATGTTTTTAATAGCGCCTGGCGCAATATCTTCCTGGGCCAGGACCCGAAAAGCCTCGTAACGCGCGTGGCGCGCCGCCGCCTCCGGACTCTCCCCTGGGGCATGGCGCGCATCGACCCGGCTCACCCGCAGCGGCACGCCCAGGCGTGCGCAGAACTCGCGGCCGTGCTGCTCGAAGGTGTCGGCCGCCGCCTGCAGCCCGTGGTGGACGTGGAAGGCGCAGACCTGGCCCGGCCACTTCTCGGCGCAGGCCAGCAGCAGCGCGGTGGAGTCGGCGCCACCGCTGTAGGCCACCGCCAGCGGCAACCCGGGCTCGAACTCGCCCATGGCTTGCGCCAGCGTCTTGCTCATCGGATGACCTCTGCCTTGCGCGCAGCGGTGCGCAACAGGCCGGCCGTCTTACTTGCCGCTGGTCTTGGTGTCGGTGAAACGGCCATAGCTCTGCAGGCGCTCGTAGCGGCGCTCCAGCAGTTCCTTGACCTTGAGGTCGGCGACCTGACGGTAGGCCTCGCCCAGGGCGCGCTTGAGGAAAGCCGCCATCTGCTTGTGGTCGCGGTGCGCGCCACCAACCGGCTCGTTGACGATCTTGTCGATCAGCCCCATGGCCTTGAGGCGGTGGGCGGTGATGCCCAGGGCTTCAGCGGCTTCCTGCGCCTTGTCGGCGGTTTTCCACAGGATGGAGGCACAGCCTTCGGGGCTGATGACGGAATAAACCGAGTACTGCAGCATCAGCACCTGGTCGCCCACCGAAATGGCCAGCGCACCGCCGGAGCCGCCTTCGCCGATGATGGTGGTGATGATCGGCACTTCCAGCTGCGCCATCTCGAAGATGTTGCGGCCGATGGCTTCCGACTGGCCGCGCTCCTCGGCGTCGATGCCGGGGTAGGCGCCAGGGGTGTCCACGAAGGTGAACACCGGCAGCTTGAATTTCTCGGCCGTTTTCATCAGGCGCAGCGCCTTGCGGTAACCCTCCGGCTTGCTCATGCCGAAGTTGCGCATGCCGCGCTCCTTGGTGTCGCGCCCCTTTTGCTGGCCGAGCACCATGCAGGCGTTGCCGTTGAAACGGGCTAGGCCACCGACGATGCTCAGGTCGTCGGCAAAGTGACGGTCGCCATGCAGCTCGACGAAATCGGTGAACAGCTCATTGACGTAATCCAGCGTGTAAGGACGCTCGGGGTGGCGCGCGATCTTGGTGATCTGCCAGGGCGTCAGGTTGCTGTAGACGTCCTTGGTCAGCTGCTGGCTCTTCTTGCTCAGCTGGTCGATTTCTTCGGTGATGTCCACCGCCGACTCGTTCTGCACGTAGCGCAGCTCTTCAATCTTGGCTTCGAGTTCGGCAATCGGTTGCTCGAAATCGAGGAATGTTTTTTTCGCCATCGACTAACTCCTTGTTCTCTGCGTTGGCACCTCAGGCGGCTCGCCTGCCACGGGGCAGGCGCCGGTCAGGCCAACGGCTAATACTCCACCGGCACGGGGTCGAGGGAGCGCCAAATATACCAAGTTGCCACGCTGCAATAAGGCGCCCAGGCCGCGGCCACTTCGCGCGCATCACTGCGGCTGACGGATTCACCGGAAAAGTAGTTACGGCTGATGCCGTTGATCAGCCCCACATCGTCCAGCGGCAGCACATTGGGCCGCATCAGGTGGAAGATCAGGAACATCTCGGCCGTCCAGCGGCCGATGCCGCGGATGTCCACCAGCTCGGCAATGATGGCCTCGTCGTCCATGCCCTCCCAGTCGGCCACCTGCACCAGACCGTTGTCGAAGTGCAGCGCCAGGTCCACCAGGTACTCGACCTTGCGCACGCTCAGACCCGCCGCACGCATGTCGTCGACCTTGAGCTTGAGCACATTGGCCGGTGTCATCTTTTTCGGCAACGCAACAAAGCGCTCCCACACCGTCTGTGCCGCCTTGACCGAGATCTGCTGGCCCACGATGCTGCGCGCCAGCGTGGTGAAGGCGTCGCCCCGGGTCTGCAGGCAGGCGTCGCCATGCTGCGGGATGAGCCGCTTCATCACCCGATCCTTCTTCATCAGGTGCTTGCAGGCCTCATCCCAGTAGTCGGGCGTGAAGATCTTGGGCGCTATGCTTTTGGTCGCGGGCACATCACGCCTTTCGGGATTCGACGAAAAAAACCATCATGCCAGCCTTCACTGCGCCGCCTCCCAGGTGGTGCCCGTGGGCGAATCCTTCAGGACGATGCCTTGCGTCAGCAGTTCGTTGCGGACGCGGTCGGCTTCGGCAAAGTTCTTCGCCTGCTTGGCTGCCGCCCGCTGCTCAATCAGGGCGCGGATCGCGGTCTCGTCCAGACTGGAGCCGGCCTTGAGGAATTTCTCCGGGTCGTCCTGCAACAGGCCCAGGCAGCCACCCAGCGCCTTGAGCAGGCCGGCCGTTTGGGGCGAGCCGGTCTTGTTCACTTCCGTGGCCAGCTCGAACAGCACCGCCATCGCCTCGGGCGTACCGAAATCTTCGTCCATGGCGGACTTGAAGCGGGCGGCGTGCGGGTTGAGCCAGTCGATCTCGACCGTGGCCGGTTTGACGCTGTGCAGCGCGGTGTACAGGCGCTTGAGCGCGCCGCGGGCGTCGTCCAGGTGGGCGTCGCTGTAGTTCAGCGGGCTGCGGTAGTGGGCACGGATGATGAAGAAACGCACCGTCTCCGGGTCGTACTTGGACAGGATCTCGCGGATGGTGAAGAAGTTGCCCAGCGACTTGGACATCTTCTCGTTGTCCACCCGCACGAAGCCGTTGTGCATCCAGACCCGTGCCAGCGGCTTGCCGGTGGCGCCCTCGCTCTGGGCAATCTCGTTCTCGTGGTGCGGGAACTGCAGGTCGGCACCGCCGCCGTGGATATCGAAGCTCTCGCCCAGCATCTCGCAGCTCATGGCCGAACATTCAATATGCCAGCCCGGGCGGCCGGGGCCGTAGGCACTGTCCCACTTGGCCTCGGCCGGCTCGCTGGCCTTGGCGGACTTCCACAGCACGAAGTCCAGCGGGTCCTCCTTGCCGTCCAGCACCGCCACGCGCTCGCCGGCGCGCAACTCGTCCAGCGATTTGCCCGACAGCTTGCCGTAGCCGGGGAACTTGCGCACCGCATAGTTCACGTCGCCATTGCCGGCCTGGTAGGCCAGGCCTTTTTGGGCCAGCGTGCCGATCAGGCTCAGCATTTGCGGCACGTACTCGGTCGCACGCGGCTCATGCGTCGGGCGCTCGATGCCCAGCGCATCGGCGTCCTGGTGCAGCGCGTCGACCATGCGGTCGGTCAGCGAGCGGATGGTTTCGCCGTTGTCCAGCGCGCGCTTGATGATTTTGTCGTCGATGTCGGTGACGTTGCGCACATAGGTGACCCGATAGCCACTGGACTTCAGCCAGCGCTGCACCACGTCGAACGCCACCATGGCACGCGCATGGCCCAGGTGGCACAGGTCGTAGACCGTCATGCCGCAGACGTACATGCGGACATGGCCGGGCTCGATCGGGGTAAAAGGTTCCAGAGCACGCGACAGCGTGTTGTATATGCGCAAACTCATGAATATTTCTAAAGCGGGCCAAACGACCGGCGCAACCGGTCGGAAACGTTGGCGAGGCTACAATCCAGCGCAGTATAAAGCCCCGCGATTTGTCATCCGACACGGGCTTGCACCCATCAAAGATTTATGAAGCACGGTAGCGCCAAAATTTCTCACCTCCTCCGGCTGCTTGCATTAGCAGGCAGTCTGGCCCTCCCGTCCGTGCATGCTGATGAATACAGCGACGTCAACAAGCTGGTCGCTGCCGGCAAGCTGGCCGAAGCCCAGACCAAGGCCGATCAGCACCTCGCCGCCAAGCCGCGCGACCCGCAGATGCGGTTCATCAAGGGGGTGATCCAGCGCGAGACCGGCAAGACCAATGACGCCATCGCCACCTTCACCAAGCTGACCGAGGACTACCCCGAGCTGCCCGAGCCCTACAACAACCTGGCCGTGCTCTATGCGGGCCAGGGCCAGTACGACAAGGCGCGTGCCGCGCTGGAGATGGCGATCCGCACCAACCCGAGCTACTCGACCGCGCACGAGAACCTGGGTGACGTCTATGCCAAACTGGCCAGCCAGGCCTACAACAAGGCCCTGCAACTCGACAGCAGCGGTGCCACGGCCCAGCCCAAGCTGGCCCTGATCCGCGAACTGTTCGACCCTGCCGCCAAGGGCCAGCGCCCCGCCACCCCGGCCCCGGCAGCCCCCCGGGCCACGCCACCGGCCTCCGCAGCCCCGGCGCCGGCCGCCGTGCCCGCCGCCAAACCGGCCGTGGTGGCAACCGCCCCTGCCGCACCGGCAGCCCCGGTCCCGGCGGCCAAGCCGGTGACGGCCGACCATGCAGCCAAGGATGTGGAAGCCGCCGTGCGCGCCTGGGCCAAGGCCTGGGCCAACAAGGACATGAACGCCTACCTCGGTGCCTACGGCAAGGAATTCGATCCGCCGGGCAAACTATCGCGCAGCAGTTGGGAAAGCGAGCGGCGCCAGCGCATCACCGGCAAATCGAACATCAGCGTCAAGCTGGAAAACCTGAGCGTGAGTGTCAACGGCACCAAGGCAGTGGCAAAATTCCGCCAGGACTACAAGGCTGACGCACTGGCGGTTTCCAGCCGCAAGACGCTTGATCTGGTCAAATCAGGCGATCGCTGGCTGATCGTCAGGGAATCAACGGGAACCTGAAGCCATGATCCGTGTCCCACAGGAATACCGACGGGACTCCCCACATTGCTTTTGAACTGACATGACCCAAGGATTTTTAGCGTTTTTGCTCATTGCTGCCACCGGCCTGTTCACAGCGCCGGCGAGCGCCGACCCCGGCAAAAAAAGCCAGAAACCCAATACCGCCGCCCCCGTTGCCCGCAACGCCACCACCAACGATGGCGTGGCCGAGGCCCGGCTGATCGAGGTCTACCGCCTGACCGGCCATGGCAAGACGCGCGAGGCGCTGGCACGGGCCGAGAGCCTGGTGCGCGACTATCCCAATTTCCAGCTGGCCCAGTTGGTCTATGGCGATCTGCTGACCTCGCGCACGCGTGCGCTGCGCAAGTTCGGTGATGTGCCCGAAATTCTGGCCCACAGCGCCGGCCTGTCCGAACTGCGCGATGAATCGCAGATGCGGCTGAAAGCCCTGCGCGAGCGGCCGCCGGCCGGCACCATCCCCTCGCAGTTCCTGGCCCTGTCGCCGCGCAACAAGCACGCCATTGCCGTGGATGCTTCGCGTTCGCGCCTGTACCTGTTTGAAAATACCGAGCGCGGCCTGAACCTGGTGGCGGACTATTACATCTCGGTGGGCAAGTCCGGCATCGAGAAGGCGGTTGAAGGCGATGCACGCACGCCGCTGGGCGTGTACTTCATCACCAGCAACCTTGACCCCAAGTCGCTGCGCGACTTCTACGGCACGGGCGCCCTGCCGATCAACTACCCCAACGTGCTGGACAGCAAGCGCGGCAAGACCGGCCGCGGCATCTGGCTGCACGGCACGCCGCCCAACCAGTTTTCGCGCCCGCCACTGGCCTCCGACGGCTGTGTCGTACTGGCCAACCCCGATCTGGACCGCCTCATCCGCACCGTCGAAGTCCGCACCACGCCGGTGGTGATCTCGCACAAGCTGGACTGGGTGGCGCCGCACAGCACCCGTGCCCAGAGCAAGCCCTTCGAAGAAGCCCTGACCGCCTGGCGCAATGCCAAGTCCAGCGGCAACATCGATCAGCTGCTGAGCTTCTACACCGCCGACTTCAGCAGCAACGGCAAGACCTTGCGCGAGTGGGCACCGTCCCTGCGCAGCGAAGTCGATCGCGTCAAGGGCCGGCCGATCCAGCTGAAGGACCTCTCCTACCTGCGCTGGACCGATGCCGCCGACACCATGGTCGTGACCTTTGGCGAAGTGCCCGACGGCACGCGCACCGGCCCGACCAAACGGCAGTACTGGATCCGCGAAGGCAGCCAGTGGAAGATTTTTTACGAAGGCAACCTCGGATGACCTCCCAGCCCTCCTCCCTCCTGCGCCGTATTTTTCTGGCCAGCGCCGCGGCTGTGCTGCTGCACGGCACGGCCATCGCCCAGTCGGCGCCGCGCGTCGCGCTTGCCACCAGTGCGGGTGACATCGTGCTTGATCTCTACCCGGACAAGGCCCCCAAGACCGTGGCCAACTTCCTGCAGTACGTGGCCGAGCGCCAGTATGAAGGCACCATCTTCCACCGCGTGATGGACGGCTTCATGATCCAGGGCGGCGGCTTCACCCCCGACATGCAGCAAAAACCCACGCGCGAGCCGATCCCGCTGGAGGCCAACAACGGCCTGAAAAACGACCGCGGCACCATCGCCATGGCGCGCACCAGCAACCCGAATTCCGCCACGGCGCAGTTTTTCATCAACGTGGTCGACAACCGCGGCCTCAATGCCCCCATGCCCGACGGCTATGGTTACGCCGTGTTCGGCAAGGTCGTGTCCGGCATGGACGTGGTCGACAAGATCCGCACCAGCCCCACCGGCAACAAAGGCATGCACCAGAACGTACCGCTTACCCCCATCCTCATCAAGTCGGCGACCCTGCTGAAATAAGAAAGCATCACCATGAGCAATCCTCAAGTCGAACTCCAGATCGCCGGCCTCGGCACCATCACGCTCGAACTCGACGCCGCCAAGGCACCGAAGTCGGTGGAAAACTTCCTGGCCTATGTCAACAAGGGCCACTTTGACAACACTATCTTCCACCGCGTCATCCCCGGCTTCATGATCCAGGGCGGCGGCTTCGAGCCTGGCATGAACCAGAAGCCGACCGACAAGCCGATCGAGAACGAGGCCAACAACGGCCTGAAGAACGACAAGTACACCATTGCCATGGCGCGCACCAACGACCCGCACTCGGCCTCGTCGCAGTTTTTCATCAACGTGGCTGACAACGGCTTCCTCAACCACACCGCACCGTCCGCCCAGGGCTGGGGTTATGCTGTGTTCGGCAAGGTGGTTGCCGGCACCGACGTGGTCGACAAGATCGCAGCCGTCAAGACGGGCCAGAAGGGCTACCACGGCGATGTGCCGAAAGAGGATGTGGTGATCGAGAAGGCCGTGGCCCTGGCCTGATGGCCTGATCCCCCACCCGCATGAACCTGACCACCCCCCGGATCGCGGAGCTCACCGCTCCTGCGGCTTGGCAGGTGGTCGATTTCATTTCCGACCTGCACCTGCAGGCCAGCGAGTCCGCCACGGTGCAAGCCTGGGAGCACTACATGGCGCACACCCGTGCCGATGCGGTGTTCATCCTGGGTGACCTGTTCGAGGTCTGGGTCGGCGATGACGGACCGGCCAGCGTAGACGTTGAGTCCCGTTTCGAGGCCCGCTGCGTCCACACCCTGCACACCACCGCCCAACGTCGCACCGTTTTCCTCATGCACGGCAACCGCGACTTCCTGCTTGGTGACGCGTTTGCCCAGGCCGCTGGACTGCATCTATTGGCCGACCCCACGGTGCTGGCCTTTGGCGCGCAACGCTGGCTTCTCTCGCATGGTGATGCCCTGTGCCTGGACGACACCGACTACCTGCAATTCCGGGCTCAGGTACGCAGCCCCGAATGGCAACAGGCCTTTCTGGCCAAACCGCTTTCGGAACGCCGCGCCATCGCACGCGGCCTGCGCACCGAAAGCGAGGCCCGCAAGCGCAGCGGTGCCCTGTACGCCGATGTGGATGCCGCCGCCGCTGCGGGCTGGCTGCAAACGGCCCAGGCGCGTGAACTGATCCACGGCCACACCCACAAGCCGGCGGACCACGCCTTCGGTGACGGCCTGCGCCGGCGCGTGCTGAGCGACTGGGATGCCGCCGCCACACCGCCGCGTGCCGAAGTGCTGCGCCTGCAGCTGGACGCCGGGGCTGTGCAGGTCCAGCGCCTGCCCGCCCAGCAGGCGGTCTGAGCATGTGGGGCTGGCTGCGGCGCTTGGCTGGTACCGCCCAGGCGCCCCGCGACATTCCGCAGGCGCTGTGGCAAGCCACCCTGACCGACTACCCGTTTCTTGCTGCATGCACTCAAGCTGAGCAGCAACGCCTGCGCGAGCTCAGCGCCCGCTTCCTGGCCGAGAAGGAGTTCCACGGCGCCCAGGGGCTGGTCATTACCGATGCCATGGCAGTGGCGATTGCCGCCCAGGCCTGCCTGCCGGTGCTGCACTTTGGCGCCGGCCACCAGCCCTTGGACTGGTATGACGATTTCGTTGGTATCGTGGTGCATCCGGACGAAGTAGTGGCGCAACGCGAGGTGACGGATGAAGATGGCGTGGTCCACCGCTATCACGAGGTGCTGGCCGGCGAGGCCATGGAGGCGGGGCCGGTGATGCTGAGCTGGCAGGATGTGACCGCGGCCTCCAGTGCGACCGGCTACAACGTGGTCATCCACGAGTTCGTCCACAAGCTCGATCTGCGCGATGGCCAGCCCGACGGCTGCCCGCCCCTGCCCGCCGGCTTTCTGGGCATGCCCAGCGCACGCGGGGCACGCGACCACTGGCGGGCCACGCTGCAAGCCAGCTTTGAAGATTTCCGCGAACAGGTGATCAAGGCTGAGCGCTTCGGTTCGCCGCCGCCCTGGCTCGACCCCTATGGGGCCGAGGCCATCGACGAGTTCTTTGCCGTGGCCAGCGAAGCCTATTTCGTCAACCGCACGCAGTTCGCACGCGACTTTGACGCACTGCTGCCCCTGTTCGACGCCTTCTACCGCCCCGGCGCCTGAAGGTGCCGGTTGTGAAGATCAGCGACGCAACAAGACCTTCAGGGCGTTCTGCAGGCGCCGCGCCTGCTCAGGCTCGAAGGCCGCGCCCAGCACGCGCGCCGCATCCTGGCCCCAGGTCTGTACCGGCGTCGGGTCGTTGCGCTTGGTGAGCAACTGCAGTTGCAGGGCACGACGGGCGTCCAGCGCCGCCGCCGGTGTCGGCACCTCGGCGGCAATCTCCAGCCGCAGCAAGGCGGTGGCGGCCTCGCCGGAAGCCGCTGCCGACAAGGCCTGGCTCCACAAGGTGCGCACCGCTGGCGTGACCCGGTTGCCCAGCTCCTGCACCGTCGGCAACTGACTGGCATCGCGCTGCTCCCAGGCTGAGAGCAGATGCGTCAGCGACTCGCCATGGGCCTGGGCCGCCAGCTTCTTCAGCGCCATCTGCGCATGCTCCAGCGCCTCGCGCTGGGCGCGGAAAGCGGCATCGCCCAGACGCGGCTGATCACGGTAGGACTCGCGCAAGGGCTCACGCCGGCCACCGCGTTCCGCACCGCGATCGGCTCCACGCTCATCGCGACGGCCACCCTCGCGTCGCTCGCCGGGCCGCCCCCGGCCGGCCGGTGCTGCCGGCTCGGCCTTTTTCATGCCGGGACGGTCGTCACCACGCACAGCCACCACGGGCTTGCGCGGTTTGGCCGGCTCGGCGACGGGCGCAGCGGCTTCGGCCGGAGCCTCCTCCGCTCCTGTTTCTGTAGCTACTGGCGCAGATTCCACGGGGGCTTGAGCCTGTTTTTCTTCAGAAACCGGAGCGCCTTCGGACGCGTGCAGTGCGCTCTCCAACGCGTTCATGGCAGCCCGGATGGTCTGTGCATCGCCACCGGCATTGGCCGCTTCCAGCGCCTTGGCCGCTTCCATCACCTGGCGGTCGCGCTCGCTCATGGCGCTGGAGACCTTCTCGCGCTCGGCCGTCTTGCGGTTGAAGGCTTCGTCAATCGGCTTGCGGAAGGCATCCCACAGCTTTTGCTCATGACGGCGCTCCATCGGCACGGCATGGGCTTCGGCCTGCCAGCGCTGCTGCAAGGCCTTGACGGCGTCGATGCGCAACACGGGCGCCGCGCCCAGCACCGCCGCCTCCTCGATCATGGCCTGGCGACGCTGCTGGCTCGCCTTTTGCACCGCTTCCAGCGGCGCGCTGGCCGCCGCCATGGTGGTTTTCCACAACGGCTGCAGCTCGGCGAAGGCCTTTTCGCTCAGGTGGCCGGCTTCGCGCCAGCGCTCGGCGAACTGATGCAGCACGCGGCTGAAGCCCTTCCAGTCATCGTCGGCTGCGGTCGGGTTCGCCGCGGCCCAGGCCTTGAGCTCCTCGACCAGCGCGAGCCGCTGAGTCCGGTGTTCGGCCGCCTCGGCCCGCACCTTGTCCAGCCAGGCCTCGACCACCTTGTGCGCCTGGTTGCAGGCCTCGTCGAAGCGTTTCCACAGTGCGTGGTTGGGCACACCGCCCTGGTCGGTCTGTTTCCACTGATCGCGCAGGGCGCGCAGGGTTTCCTGCATCTTGCGTCCACCCAGGGCTTGGCCCTCGGGCCGGTTCAGCAAGGCTTCGGCCTTGCCCACCAGTTCCTCACGCAGCTGGTCGGCACGCCAGCGCTGCCAGCCTTCGAGTTCACCAGCCGCGGCCAGGGCCGCATGAACCTGTTTGTCGAGCGCGTCGTCGATATGGCGGCCATGTTCCTTGAGCGCCTGGCGCAGGTTGGCGGCCGCACCGGTGCTGGCCTTACCGTGGCCTTCGGCTACTTCCTGCTCCAGTTTTGAGAGCGCCTCGCGCACAGCCGACGTGGCCTGGGCACGGATTTGAGGGTCAACCTTCGGCTTGGCCGGCTGCGGCGCCGCCTCAGGCGGCAGGCCGCGTGCCTGGCGCAGCTCATCGGCCCACACCGGCACCTGCGGCAAAGCCACCGCCGGATCAGCCGCTGCCGAAACCGCCTGTGCCAGCGCGGCACTGAACGCCTCCCACACCAGCGTCAGCTGGCCGCGTGAGGTCTCCAGTTGCGGCGGAAAACGCGCATCGACGCTGGCCCAGTTGGCATCACCCGGCAAAGCCGCCGCCTGCTCCTGCCAGCTGGTCACGTCGGCACGCAAAGCATCTGCCGCGGCTTGGGCGTCCTTCCACGATTTGGTCGACAGCACCTCGATGCGCTGCGCCAGCAGCACCGCCGCCTCGCGCTGCACCTGCACGCGGTGCTGCAGATCTTCGATCACCTTGACCCGCTCGGCCAGTTGCACCTTGAGACCGGCCAAGGGTTCGCGACTCAGCGGCGCACCCGCCTTGGCCGCATCACGCTGCCAGGCCAGGGCGTCGGCGATGTTGAGCTTGCCGGCCTCAAGCAGCGTCTGCGCCTTGGCCGCCCACTCGATCGCCATCGCCTCCTGTCCCTTGGCGCGGCGGATGTCATCCAGCCGTTCGCGCAGCAGTTTGGCAGCGCCCTTGTCCTTCACGCTGAGTTCCTTGAAGACCGCCTGCAGCTGTTCAGGCTCGGGCTCGCTGGCCAGCCACTCGCGCACGCGCGCCGCGCGTTCGCCGGAGGTGGCCGCAGAGAATGCGCCACCGGTGAGGGCGTCAAGTTGTTGGAGGTCGTTCGGTTTGGCAGGCACGGAGGAGTTCACGGTGAGCTCGGCAGCAAGGTGGATCGGAATGGGTTTAGCCGCGTATTGTCGCCCCGAACGGCGCTGCGCTTCATGCCCGGCGCATGTTTTTGCGCCGGGGGCTTATTTCATCGTCAGCGAAAGCTCGGCGTGGGGCACCCATTTGGCGTCAGCCGCCTGCGTTTTGGAAGCACCCAGGAACAGGCGGTCCAGGGGCAGTTCGCGGCTGATCAGATAGTCCTTCACCGCCACACCACGCGCCAGCGCCAGCTCTTGTATCTGTTGCTCGCTCACCGGAATGCTGGCCAGCAACAGCGTTTCCATCTCGGCCGGCGGCAGGTCCTTGGCAAAGCCCAGCAGATTGCGCGGCTTGGAGATCTGGGCACGGCGGTACACCGCCTTGAGCAGCTCCGGCCGTTCGGCCTGGGTCAAGGCTTGCACGGCATCGGCCGGCTTGCCGGCCACCACCGCCGCACGCCGTTTCTCGGCCTGCATCAGCGCGCTCAGGCGCTCGCGCTTGTAGCCCTCGCGTTCGGCTTCCAGGCTGGCGGCGCCGGCCACCGTCACGGTCAGCGCCGGACGCTCCTTCATCGCCTTGGCCACCTTGTCCAGATTGGCTTGTGCCTCCGTGCTGAGCACGGCCGATCCGGATGCGAAAGGCACCACCCCGAGCTCGTTGTCCTCGTCGCCATCAAAGGCTGAAGCCAGCAAGGCAAATGGCGAGGTGATGGCCTTGGTGATCAGGTTCACGATCATCTTGAAAATGACGCCGCCGAAACTGAATTCCGGGTCGTTGAGTGAGCCGCTGATCGGCAGGTTCAGGTCGATCACGCCATCGCTGTCGGCCAGCAGCGCCACGGCCAGCCGAACCGGCAGGCTGTTGGGGGCACCTTCAACCGGGTCGCCGAAGGTCAGCTGGTTGAGCACCAGCTTGTTGCGAGCCGTCAGTTGCCCATCCGGATCCACCTTGTAGGCCACGTCCATGGCCAGCTTGCCGCGCTCGATGCCATGTCCGGCATATTTCACGCTGTAGGGCGATAAGGGCGGCAGCTCCAGGTCGCGCATCTTGCCGGTGATGTCCAGCGCCAGCGGCTTGGCCAGCGGGTTGAGCTTACCCAGGATTTCGATGGTGGCCGTGCCCTCGGCTCGGCCACGCAACTCCAGATCGGCCATGGCCGGTGCCGCACCGGCTTCGCCGCTGGGAGTCGCCGACGAAAAGGCGCTGAGCCGGCCGGTCAACTCGGAAAGATCGGCACTGTAGTTGGGTTTGATGAAGCGGTCGGAAAAAAGCACCCGGCCATTGACCAGACTGACCGGCCCCATCTCGATCAACGGAGCCAGCGCGGCAGACTCTGCATTGGCCTCGGCCTTGGTCGCGGCGGCTGGCGCCGCAGTGGGTCCTGCCGGTGGCGCGGTTACGTCGGTCGCCGCTGTTGCCGCGGTCGGCTTCACGATGTCCTGCAAGTTGATGCGCCCGCTTTCGTTGATGATGACACGCGCATAAAAGTCGCTCAACGCGGTTTCTGCCACCGCCACCCGGGTCGCCTGTCCTGGTGCCAGCGCCACCTGAAGATCACGCAGGCTCAGCGCTTTCCAGCTCAGCAGCTCTTCGCTCAGAAAGGCGTCCTGTGTCTGGGTTGCCGTCGGCACCGTATTCGCCAGCAGATCTTCCAGCAGGGCATCGCCACGAAGCTTGAACACCGGGCCCCGGGGCGTCTGCGCATAACGAACATCGCCCTTGAAGCCGGCATCCGCCCGCGCCAAGCGCAGATTGAGCACGTCCGTCAGATAGGGCATCACGGCATGCGCCGGCAGATCAACAGCCTGGACACGGCCCTGCACGGCCAGTGGCTGCATGGCCAGACTCCCCGTGAACGCCAGTTGCCCCGGCTCGCCGCGGCGCGCGCGCATCCGGGCTGAGAGTTTGAGCGGACCGGGTTGGCGGCTGTCGGTGGCGAAGTCCTTCAGTTGCAGAGACAGGGCCGAAATGTCGAACACCACCGGCCGCCCAGCAGCACGATCGGCATACCGGATCTGCCCGCCTTCCAGGCTTGCATCGTTCACCGCTACCCGCCAGGGCGTGGCACCCTGGGACGCCTTGGCCTCGTCGGCGCGCCCCTTCGGCTTTTGCGTCGTAGCATCGGCTGTTGACGTCGAGGAAGGCGTGGCCGGCTGCAACCAGCGCTGGAACATCCAGCGTCCTTCGCGGTCGCGCTCCACCGCCACTGAGGGCTGCGTGATGGCCAGCTTGGCCAATGTCACGCTGCGCTCGTCGAGCTTGATCTCGGCGCCCTGCACTTCAAGCAGGCTGAGCGACAGCGGCCAAGTGCGGTCCGTCCGGCTCTGGGCACCCAGCGTCAACTTGCTGGCCTCCAGCCGGGGCACTTGCACGTGCCACTGCCCCCCCTTCCATTCCAAAGCCAGTTGGGCGCTGAGGCTCCCGCTCAGCGCCGGCTCGATCACTTGCGCCGCATAGGGCATTGCCAGTGCCAGCGGCAGATTCTTGAGTTCAGCATGGACGGTGGCCACCTGTTCGCTGGCCTCCCCCTTGAAGCTCAACTGCGCCGAAGCAGGTGCGGCGTCCGTCTTGGCCGTCCGACGGTTGTTGCCGTTCGACGCGGTCCCACCCGCCAGTGCCAGCGAACCCGTGAAGCTGGCCGGCTGCCGCAAAGGCAGGGCCAAGGCCGCCGCATCCAGCGTCAGATCGCGCAGATCGATCCGGGCCGCCGGCGTCACCGCGGCATCGCGCCAGTGCACCTGGCCGCCACGCACCGTGAACTTGGCCAGCGCCAACTGCCAGGCGCTGGCCGGGGCGGTGGGTTGCGTTGTTGCACCCTCCTGCTTGGGCCGAGATGCACCTTCGTCTTGAGGAAGCGCCAGTTTCAGCAGATTGATTGCACCGGCCTTATCACGGCGGGCGTCCAGGGTCGGCCCTGTCAGCTCGACCGACGCCAGTTTGGCGATCTGCTCCAGGGGCCGGACATCGGCCATTTCGACCCGCAAGGCCTCCAGTGCCAGCAAATCCTGGCCTTGGGCATCGGCCAGTTGCAATCCCTTCAGTTCGATGACCCCGCTGAGTCGCACTGCTGGCTTGGGCGCCTGTTCGAAATGCAGTCGTACATCCGCCCCCGCCACCCCGGCCAGCACCTTGACCGGCAAGCTGGCGGGCAGGTAGGCCAGGTAGGGGCGCAGGTCCAGATTGGCGAGCTGGAATGTGGCATCGGTCTTGTGGGAAGGTGCAAATGGCGTGGTTTGCACACTGGAATCAAAACGACTGCCGTTCAGGAGAAAGGCCAGTCGGGGCTCGGTGATGACGTCACGGCGCGACGCCAGACTGCTCAGAAAGGGAATGCTGAGGTTCAACTCACGCACTTCGTGCGTGCGGCCGGCGCGCTGGTCGATGAAGTCGATCGAACCTGACTGCACGGCAATGTTGTAAAGGGCAAACCGGGGCAAGACTGCCGCAGGGCGCGGCGGATCGGCCGGTGCCGTGAGCCGTGCCAGGATATCGTCCACGTCATAGTGACCGCCCCCCTGGTGGGTCAGTCGCAAGGCCAGACCATCAACCCGCAACGCATCCACCACCGGCGCCAGCCGCAGCAGGGATTGCAGCTCGGCATCCAGATAGACACGCTTGATCTGCAATGGTGGCGCCGCGCCGGGGGTGCCGGCCACGACCAGATCGTCCACTGTCAGCTCCAGCGACCAAGGGCGGAAGTGGACGGCACCCAGGCTGACTTGGCGCCCCAGTTGTTCGCCAGCCAGCTTTTCCAGCTGGTTTTTGACCAAACCAGGTACGATGGCCCAGCTCAATCCCCACAGCACCGCAATACCGGCAGCGACCATCAAGGCTCGCCGTACCCACTTGTTCTTCTTGATCGAATCGAGCGTCATACGGTCAAGTTTGCCCGGGATACGGCAAAGATCAATTCCCGAGTTGAAAAAATTTGTCTTGCCGTGAAAACAAGAAAGCCCGGACGGTTGGCCTGAAGCCTGCCCGCCGGGCTTGACGGCTGGCTCAAGGCCCATGCCGTCTGGGTTACGCAAGGGGGAGAGTCGAGTCCCACCATGCGCAGGAGGCAAGAGATTGCCCCCATGAATCGCCGGGTTCTGTCAGTCCAAGACACCTATCTGGCGTGGACCGCTTACTGCCGACAGAGCTTGCCTGATGCGTCAGGCCCTTTCAATTTAGTCCCCCCTGCTGGCGATTTCAAATCGGAATTTCAATGAAACCAGACGACTTGATTGGTCGATACCCAGCTCCGGAACAGAATATTAAAGGAATAACAAATCGATTTCTTATTGTTGACCGGGTATATCGAAGCACTTAAAATTGGGCCAACCCTGCCCTAAGTCAGGGGGAACCCGAACCCGCTGCCGACCCCGGCTACATCGAATCGCTGCCCTCGCCAGAGGCGACCTGCAGGATTCTGATGACGTACCAACCCAGACGTGACACCTGTTCCGGACACTGCGACTTTTCTGCGGTGCCAAGGCACGGGACCACGCGAGAAGAGGAAGTGCTATGACAGCGTTCAAAAAATTGAGCTCAGGCCTGCGAACTTTCGCCGCCGATGTCGCCCAAGGCTTTTTTGAAATTACCCACAACGGCTTTGCCCTCCTCGGGCTGGCTGTGATGTTTGCCACGATCACCCTGATCGCCCGCCCGGAACTGCGCCAGGCCGGTGAAGTGCGGCTGATGAGCTGGCTGCAAAGCCGCCAGATCGCCATCACCGGATTTGTGGTGGAAGCCGATGCCATTGAGCGTGCCACGGCAGCCAACCCCAAAGACCTGCCCAAGCAGCAGGCTGCGGTCGCCTATTGGTTGAGCAAGAAATACCGTGTCGCGCCCGAACCCCTGAGCGCCCTGGTGGCCGAAGCGTATGAAATCGGCAAACGCACCCAGTTGGACCCGACCTTGCTGCTGGCTGTGATGGCCGTGGAATCCGGCTTCAACCCGTTTGCCCAGAGCCCGGTCGGCGCCCAGGGCCTGATGCAGGTCATGACCCGGATCCACAGCGACAAATACGAAAGCTTTGGCGGCAAATTTGCGGCCTTCGACCCCGTGAGCAATCTGCGCGTGGGTGCCAAGGTGCTGCAGGAGTGCATTGAACGCGCCGGTTCGCTGGAAGGCGGCCTGCGCTTTTATGTCGGTGCCGCCAACCTGGACGATGACACCGGCTATGGCGCCAAAGTGCTGGCAGAGCATGCCCGCCTGCAACAGGTTGCCAACGGCCGCGCTGTGCCACTCCTGACGCCGCAAATCATCCCGGTCACGGCCCCCGGTAAACCCGAAGCCTCCACCGAAAAAGTCGCCCTCAGCTGAGGCCTTGTTAAGGCGGGGGACAGCGATGCCCTCGCCCGTCAGCTACACTTGAGGGGTACGCGACTGGCGATAGGCGCGCCACCCTCCCGGGCTGGCTGCGCTGACGTGGGACACCACAGGGAAGCGTGCCGCAGAACCACCGTGAGCTCTGTGTTCAGCCGTTCGCCTGGGCAGCCCCCGCATGACCGGGGGACCAGCGTTTTATCCGACTGCCATGTACAACCGAAACATCCTCGTCGAACAGACCGACCCTGAACTCTGGGCTGCCATCCAGGCCGAAAACGCCCGCCAGGAACACCACATTGAGCTGATCGCCAGCGAAAACTACGCCTCGCCCGCCGTCATGGCCGCCCAAGGCTCGCAGCTCACCAACAAGTACGCCGAAGGCTACCCCGGCAAGCGCTACTACGGCGGTTGCGAATATGTGGACGTGGCCGAGCAGCTGGCCATTGACCGCGTCAAGGCCATCTTCGGCGCCGATGCCGCGAACGTACAGCCGCACTGCGGCGCTTCGGCCAATGAAGCCGTCTTTCTGGCTTTCCTGAAGCCGGGCGACACCATCATGGGTATGAGCCTGGCCGAAGGTGGCCACCTGACCCACGGCATGGCACTCAACATGAGTGGCAAGTGGTTCAACGTCGTTTCCTACGGACTGAACGCCAAGGAAGAGATCGACTACGACGCCATGGAAAAGAAGGCGCACGAGACCAAACCCAAACTCATCATTGCCGGCGCTTCCGCCTACAGCCTGCACATCGATTTCGCCCGCTTTGCCAAGGTCGCCAAGGACGTGGGCGCCATCTTCATGGTGGACATGGCCCACTATGCCGGCCTGATTGCCGCTGGCGTCTACCCGAATCCGGTACCGTTTGCCGACGTGGTGACCTCCACCACCCACAAGAGCCTGCGCGGCCCGCGCGGCGGCATCATCCTGATGAAGTCCGAGTTCGAAAAGGCCATCAACAGCGCCATCTTCCCCGGCCTGCAGGGCGGCCCGCTGATGCACGTGATCGCCGCCAAGGCGGTAGCTTTCAAGGAAGCCATGGCGCCGGAGTTCAAGACCTACCAGCAACAGGTCGTCACCAACGCCCGCATCGTGGCCGAGACGCTCACCCAGCGCGGCCTGCGCATCGTCAGCGGTGGCACGCAAAGCCACGTCATGCTGGTGGACCTGCGCTCCAAGGGCATCACCGGTAAGGAAGCCGAAGCCGTACTGGGCGCCGCCCACATGACCATCAACAAGAACGCCATCCCGAACGACCCGGAAAAGCCGATGGTCACCAGCGGCGTGCGTATCGGCACCCCGGCCATGACCACCCGCGGTTTCAAGGACGAGGAAGCCCGTGCCACCGCCAACCTGATTGCCGACGTGCTCGATAACCCGCGCGACGAAGCCAACATCGCGGCAGTGCGCGCCAAGGTCAACGCCTTGACCGCACGCTTCCCGGTCTACAGGTAAAGCACCCGATGAAATGCCCCTTCTGCGGCCACTCTGAAACCCAGGTGGTCGAAACCCGGATTGCCGAAGATGGGGATTTCATCCGCAGGCGCCGCCAGTGCGGCGCCTGCGACAAGCGCTTTACCACCTATGAGCGGCCGGATGTCAACTTCCCGGCCATCGTCAAGAAGGACGGCCGACGTATCGAATACGAGCGCGTCAAGCTGCAGGCCTCGATGAACCTGGCGCTGCGCAAGCGCCCGGTCAGCACCGAGCAGATCGACAGCGCCATCGAGCGCATCGAAGAAAAACTGCTCAACCTGGGCCTGCGTGAAGTCCCCTCCACCCGCATCGGCGAGCTGGTCATGCGCGAACTGAAGAAGCTCGACAAGGTGGCCTACGTCCGCTTTGCCAGCGTCTACCGCAGCTTTGAGGACATCGACGAGTTCAAGCTGCTGGTGGACGAAGTCAGGCGTTGACCGCTTGCGATCAAAGCGCCAGCCTATTTTCATGATGCGAGAAGACCGGAGGTAGTCGCCACCCGACGGTTGGGTGCCGCGATACGGATCACGGTTCCTACACTCTAGGCATGATCACGCTTCATTCTGCCCGTGCTGCATCGCGCACGAGCTACTGCCTGCGAAACAGCCCTTCCGTGGCAGCCGGCCTCACCATCATCGAGCTGATGGTTGCCGTGGCCGTGCTGGCCATTGTGTTGGCACTCGGCCTGCCGAGTCTCCGCAGTTTCCTGGTTCGCAACCAAGTTGCCGCGATTACGAGCGAATTTTCAAACGATGTAGCCCGGGCCCGAACCGAAGCCATCAATCACAACGGCTGTGTCACCCTTTGCCTCTCTAGCAACACCAGCAATGCCTTGACAGGCGGCACACCCACCTGTGCCACCAGTGGCAGCAACTGGCAGGTTGGATGGATTGTTTTTTCCAATCCGAGCTGCAGCAGCACGCAGAACAACCCGACCACCAATGGCTCCACCTTGATTTCGGTGCGGCAAAAAGGGGCTGACACATTTGAACTGTCCCCGGCATCGGGCACGGCTCTGCGGAGAATCACCTTTGACTCCCGAGGCCTGGCAACCGGCATCCAAAAGAATCTGACGCTGGCCTACACGGCCGAAGACGTCAACAGCCCACACTACCGATCGATTTGTATTAGTTCAGCGGGCCGAGTCACCGTCCGCCAGTACGCAGGGGTTGACGCATGTCCGTGAAACATCAGCAAGGCGCCGGCCTCATTGAGGCACTGGTTGCCATTCTCATTTTGTCCATCGGCCTCCTGGGCATGATCGGCATGCAGACTGCCGCGCTCAAATACGAGCAAACTGGATGGGCTAGATCCGCCCTGGCTGCCAACATCAGCAGTCTTGCAGAAAGAATCCGCGCGAATTCCAATGCTCAAGCGAATGCCTACGCCTTCGCGCGCACGTACCAAGCGGAACGCACCTCCATCGAATCGGACAACACCTACCTCACACCAGGCAAGGATTGCGAAAGCCTGAGTTGCACCGAAGCCGAACTGGCCACCTATGACCTGCTGATATGGCGGCGTGACCTCAACCAGCAACTGCCCGGTGCCGTGGGCATGGTCACAGCCACAGGAACCAAGGGAGTCGATTTGCGTTTCCTGATTACCGTGGCCTGGTTTGACAAAGACAACCTCAATGGCATCGACTTGCCGCCACCCAACCTGTGTACAGCGGCGACGACAGGCATAGATGCCCGCAACTGCTGCCCATCTGCGCTGGGAACCACCCAAACCCTCGCAGGCGTGCGTTGCGCCAACGTGGAGATGATTCCATGACCTACGCCACAGACGGCCACCAACCTCGCGGCCATTTCCAGCAGGGTCTGAGCCTAGTCGAGTTGCTGGTGAGCCTGGCCATCAGCATCGTCATCGCCCTGGCCGCAGCCTCTGCTTATTTGGGAACCCGCAGCACCGCCACCGCCATGGCCAACATTTCCACCCTCAACGAGACCGGGAAACTTGCGCTGGACATGATAGGACGCGATCTCCAGATGGCCGGGTACTACCCTGCCATTGTTTCCAGCAGCTCGACAACCAGCAACATGATGGGATCGTTCAGCAACACCAAGAATACGGCTTATCCCGCCTACAACCAAGGCCTGTTCGGCTGTGATGGCGGTCAATTCAATCCGACCACTGGCGCCTGCCCGACCGTCGTCGCCAACGCACCCGATTCAATTGTCATCAACTACTTTGCCCAGGTAGAACTGGACGCCACCACATTTGGCAGCGGATTTGATTGCCTGCGGCAACCAGTCTCGAATGACACCAGCAACGTAGCCGGTAAACCGCAATATGTTTCCAACCGATTCGGGCTCGTAGATACAAGCTACACCGCTGCAGGCGCGTCTCCGACAGTCCGCACGGTGAACACCAAGAGCCTCGCCTGCAATGGCAACGGAAAAAACCCTGAGGACACTGTTTACCAGCCCATCTTTGAAGGCATTGAAGATCTGGTGTTCCGATATGGAGCCAATGCGGGTGCGGGCAGCCAGTCACCCGAGACCTACTACACCGCAGCGGAAGTCTCAGCTTTACCGACTGTCAACGGCACCAATGGCTGGCAACGCGTGACCAGCGTTCACGTCTGCGTTCTGACACGATCGCTCGAGAACTCGCGAACCCAGGACAAGCCGGGCAGCCTGCGGACCTATACCGACTGCAGGGGCAATGTCAAAACCTATGCCATCGGCGAACGAGCCTTGTTCAAAAGGTTCGACCGCATCTTTGCCATCCGCAACAACTTGAACGGGATCTTCTGATGCGATGCAGTACATCCCCACCTGCGGCGTTTAAGCGTTCTGCTCACGGCGTCGCGCTGCCCCTGGTCCTGGTTTTCTTGCTGGTCATTACCATTTTGGGAACCTTGGGCATCCGGCATGCGACAACGAGTGAGGCGCTTTCCCGCAATCAGCTTGATTACGAGGTCGCACGCCAGGCCACCGAAGCGGCATTGCGTGATGCCGAGCGTGATTTGCTGCTGTCCACCGGGGCGATGATGCCCAATGCCTTGTGCCCGCGCAACGAGGACCGGCCCTTGGCAAGCGCCCTGAGGGCCCCCAATTTCGACACCAACTGCCCCAGGGGCCAGTGCCGATTCGAATTGAGCTATTACGACACCAGCAACTACACCACCGTGACCAACCCGGAACCTTGGTGGCCGACCATCAACAACAAAAAAGGCCGCTGGGATGGCGATCCAGCAGGACCGGCCAGCACCAAGCCGAGCGATGCGGCCGGACCGAACACCAACTGCACATTTAGTGGCTCGGTGCCCCTTGGCACCTTCACCGGTGTGGCACGGCTTGCCGGCGTGGCCCGGCAACCCGAGTACCTGACGGAATACCTCGTCCGCGGCGACGACAAGATCATGCGCATCACGGCACGTGGATTCGGTGCCGACATCAACACCGAGGTCGTGATGCAAACCTACTTCCGCCCATTTTTGCGATAGGGAGCGATAACAACATGAAAAAAATCTTCATCACTTTCGCGGTCTTCCTGGGCAGCATTTTTCTGCATGTTGTCGGCTTCGCTCAGGTTCTGACGCCAGCCATTCCACCCAATATCGTGACATCGACACCGCGTCCGATGATCATGCTGAACATGTCGAAAGACCATCAGCTGTTCTACCGTGCCTACGACGAGTTCTCCGACCTGGACGGCGACGGCCTGCCCGAAACCACCTACAAGCACTCCTTCGACTACTACGGTTATTTCGATTCCTACAAGTGCTACAACTACAGCGGCACCAGCAACAGGTTCGAGCCCGCCAGCATCACCACTAATAAATACTGCTCAGGCAATTGGAGCGGCAACTTCCTGAACTGGGCCACCATGACCCGCATGGACGTGGTCCGCAAAGTGCTGTACGGCGGCTTGCGATCCACCGACTCCAGCACCTTGACCGTACTGGAACGCGCCAACCTGCCAACCGATGCGCACTCGTTTGCGAAGTACTACAAAGGCGATGATCTGGACCAGCTGACGCCGTTCACGGCCTCTCAGCTGGCTGCCTCCAGTGCCATCAGCAACAACAACGACACCACAGCACGGCGCATCAATCAATTCGTGTCTGCCAGCAACAAGACCCATAAAAATGGCCCGGGCACCGCCCCGACAGCAGCAACCGCCACCACTTGCGAAAGCCTGGTCAACGCCTATTACCCGGACATCATCATCCCACCCAATACGTCGCCGGAAACCAACCCCAACAAGCCAACCGATTACCACTGCATCACCTACTCCGTCAACTTCAGCACGACCTTCAACATCCAGATAGGAGATCAGGTCCGAGCCGTCAACCAGGACAATGCGGCGCAATACATGGAAGGCGTGGCCATTGCCCTCAACGCAGCAACCAGCGGCGGCTGGGTGACACTGCTGGTAACGCCCGATGGTTTTGTCACGCCTAGTGCGACCAGCATTCAGAAGTGGACCCTTCAAAACCTGACCCAAACCTCAGCCACCATCTGCAACACCACCCTGGGCTCAGGCACTTCGACCAATGTCAACTACTGGTCGCACACCAACACCAACCCGCCCCTGATGCGCATCGCCAAAGGCGACTTTCAACTCTGGAATGCCAATGAACGGTGGCAGTGTTACTGGAGTGAGGAAAAAACCGCCAGCAATGGCAATGATGTTGCCAAAACAGGGCTTGGCTCCAGCGCCAACAATCCCAGCAGTGCAACCAATGGCGTCGTGATCAGTGGCAGCGGCCCCGATTTTTATGTGCGGGTGCGCGCCTGCGACTCGACTTTGTTAGGTCGGGAAAACTGCAAGCAATACCCTAGCGCCAACTACAAACCGATTGGCTTGCTGCATGAATACGGGGAAGACAACCTGGCGGAATTCGGGCTATTGACCGGCTCGTTCACCAAAAACATCAGTGGCGGCGTTTTACGCAGCAACATGGGATCTTTCCGCAACGAGGTCAATTACGCCACCAACGGCACGTTTACGTCGACAACTGGCATCGTCTATACGCTCAACAAGCTACGCATCTACGGCTACCGGTACGGTGACGGCACTTACATCGGCGACGGCAACTGCACTTATCAACTGACCTCCCTGACGAACGACCAGTGCACCAGTTGGGGAAACCCCATGGGCGAGATGTTTATCGAGTCGCTGCGCTATCTGGGAGGCTTATCCGCCAGCTCGACCTACGACTATACGCAGTCAGGATCAAAAGACGAGGCGATGGGCTTGCCCAAATCATCTTGGGTGGATCCCGTCACGCGCGGCAGTACCACGGCACGCACAGCCGTGGAATCGACCTTTGGCCCGGCGCAATGCCGCGCCATCAATGCGATCAACTTCAACGCCAGCGTGACTTCGTACGACCATGACCAATGGAGTCCGTTCTCCAACCTGCCAACGACGCCAAGTCTGGAGTACCAGATCAACATCATTGGCAGTGACGAGAGCATCCACGGCAACTCGTGGTTTATTGGGAACAATGGCTCGACTGATGACGGTACCTGCACAGCCAAGAACATCACCGCGCTTGGCTCAGTCAATGGTTTGTGCCCAGACGCGCCGTCCTACAAGGGATCCTATGCCCTGGCGGGGGCAGCCTACTGGGCTCGCACCCACCCCGTGCGCACGCCGACGGATGCCGAACTCAAAGCCAACCCGGACGCCTACAAGGTCAAGAGTTTCTCGGTGGCTTTGTCTCCCGGCAAACCGCGTATTGAAATTCCGCATCCGACCATCTCCGGCAGAAAAGTAGTGATTCAACCGGCCTATCAGTTGCTTGTAGGCGGTGGCGTGGGCACTGGCACGTTGGTGGACTTCCGCGTGGTGGGCACACCGACCGCCACAGCCGGCAAGTTTCTGATTGTCTGGGAGGACTCCAACCAGGGCGGTGACTACGACAGTGACGTTTCCGGCATCCTGCGCTATCAGGTAGTCGGCAGCAAGCTCTATGTCTACACCCAGGTTTTCAATGCAGCCTCCGCCAACCCACAAGGCTTTGGCTACACCATTTCCGGCACCACCCGCAATGGCGCCCATTTCCACTCCGGCATCTACAACTACACCCGCAGTGACCCCGGCATGATCGTAACCAAGAGTGACGGCACGGCCCACCCGAACATCGTCAACGGTGGCTGCAGCAACTGCAACAGCGGACAGGCTGAAAGTCGTGCCGAGTTCGATTTCTCGACAACATCGGCCGGTCAACTGGAAGACCCTCTGTGGTACGCCGCCAAATGGGGCGGTTTCAGCAAGATGGAAAACGTGACCGATCCGGTCTCGGTGCCCAAGGTCTATTTCGAGAAACCCACAGCCGACAAGGCCAACTGGGACATCAAGAAGCTCGACGGTACGACGGGTGCCGACGGTTACCCCGACAACTATTTCCTGGCCATCCGGCCCAGTGAGCTGGAGAAGGCGCTGCGAGCCGCATTCAGCGCCATTGTCAGCGCCTCCAACACAGCGCCTGCGGTGGCGTCGGCCCAGATCCAGGCCGGTAGCCTGAAGTACCTGGCCAGCTTTGATGGCGACGATGGCCATGGCGAATTACTCACCTTCATCGTGAAGTCGGACGGCACCTTCGACATGCGGCTGAAGACGGACGGCACCTTGGATCGCGACTACTACTATTGGGCCGCCCATACGAAACTGACAGCCACCGCTGCAGCGTCACGCCAGATCATCACCAACAGCGGCAACGCCACCGGTTATGCGTTCAACTGGACCGACCTGCCGAATGCGATCAAGACCACGGCCCTGGGCGGCACGGATGCGATCGCCCAGGCTCGCCTGGACTGGTTGCGCGGCAGCCGTGTAGATGAGGCCCCCAATGGCTATCGCTTCCGCAAGCGCAACACCAACTCCATCATGGGGCCAGTGGTCAGCTCAAACCCGACAGTGACCTCGCCGCCGAATGCCGACTTCTTCGGATCGGCCTTCCCTGGCTACGGTGCCTTTGTGACGGCCAACAAGAGCCGCAAGAGCATCGTCTGGGTGGGTGCAGGCGACGGTATGTTGCACGGCTTCAATGCTGCCGCCAACGCCTCCCAGGGGGGAACGCCGATCGTTTCCTATGTTTCGCAACTGCTGCACTCGCGCCTCCAGGATTGGGTGAATGCCGGGACTGCCAAAGTGCAGTCGTTCGTGGACGGCACGCCCTACTCCGCTGACGTGCTGCTGGGCTCCACCATCACCGATGCGGCGAATCCGGCCTACGATGCCAACGCGCCGGGAGCCGCCTGGAAGACCTATTTGTTTGCCTCACTCGGTCGCGGTGGCAAGGGCATGTTCGCACTGGACATCACCAACCCGGACAATCTGACCGAGGCCAACGCAGCCAGCGTTTTCAAATGGCAGTTCTCCGAGGCGGATGACGCCAGTGGTGACCTCGGCTACAACCTGTCCCAGATTGGCGCCCCCAGCCGCGTCAGTGAACAGGCCTCGCCGGTGACCAAGATGAACAACGGAAAATTTGCCGTCCTCGTTCCCAATGGCGTGAACAGCGCCAATGGCTCAGCCGCGCTCTACATCATGTTTGTCAATGGCCCCTACAGCGGAACATGGCAATCTCCCGCCAACTACATCAAACTTGTGGCCGATGTCGGGCCAAATAATGGACTGGCCCAGCCAACCTGGATTGACGTCAACAATGACGGTGTTGCGGACTACATTTATGCCGGCGACCTGAAGGGGAACCTATGGAAGTTCGACGTTTCCAGTACAAACCATGCGAACTGGAAGGTCGCCTATGCCAACACCGATGGCACCAACAAGCGGCCTCTGTACAGCGCCAAATCGACCGACGGCACCACAGCCTTGCCCATCACCACGGCACCGGAGTACCGTTTCCATCCGCTGGGCGGTGTGGTGATCAGTTTCGCCACCGGCAAGGCGATCATCGAATCCGACTTCCCTGACACCACTGGGCGGACACACACCATCTTCGGCATCTGGGACAACCCGCTCTACAGCAGCGCCGCCTATGTGGCCGATCCAACCAAGCTCGACGACGCCACCACCGGCCTGCCGCGCCTGCGCACCAAACTGGCAGCACGGACATTCAACCGGATCACGCTGGACGACACAGACCCGACCAACGGCGTCGTCGGTGATGGCTACATCACCGGTGACGCCATTGACTGGACCAACAGCAAAGGCTGGTACATCACGCTCCCTGCGACGTCCGAAATGGTTGTCAGCAACCCGGTGCTCACGCAAGGGCTGCTTGCCACGGTGTCCATTGCCCCCTCTGTCGCCAGCGCCGACGCTTGCTTCAAAGGCCCAGCGGCCTACGTGACCTTTGTTGACCCGATCACCGGCTTGTTACCCAAGCAAGTTTTCGGGACCATTACTGTCAACGGAACCAAGTACTCTGTCGCATCCACGTTGATCACGGATCAGCGCGTTACCTTTGCCCGTGATGCCACCAAAACAAGCTGCGCTACGGGCGAGTTGAATTGCACCCGTATCATTGGCGAAACCACGGACAAAACCGCCCAATCGTCCAACACGACTGCCCGCATTTACTGGCGCGAGATTCCTTCTTTCAAAACTAGGTAACCCGCTATGAAACTCACTGCCGAGTACAAAGCTTTCATCCGCAACACGGCATCGCGCCCGTCCCTCAGGCTCCAGCATCGTGGCTTTACGCTGATCGAGCTCATGATCGTTGTGGCGGTCGTGGCGATCCTGGCTTCGATTGCCTTGCCCAGCTATCGTGAATCGATCGCCAAGGGCCGCCGTGCGGAAGCACGTGCGATCTTGCTTGAAGCGGGCCAGTGGATGGAGCGCCATTACTCCGAGAACTTCCGGTACGACACCAACACGGCCGGCACCGCCGTGGCAGACCTGCTTCCCGCCAACCTGCGGCAATCACCCCGCGACGGAGGTGGCGTCTACACCATCGCCGTCTCGGCCGTCACAGCACGCAGTTACTCCATGACGGCGACACCTGTTGCCGGCGGCCCCATGGCGTCCGATCGATGTGGCGGGTTCCAAATCACAAATACCGGCGTCAGAAGCAACCCTGGTTTCTCCACCAGCAGCTTCAGCAGTGCAGAGGCCGCTGCAGCTACCTGCTGGAGATAGCATTAGTGCCTGTTCACGAGGGCTTGCCAGGCTGGAAAAACCTGCGGTCGAAGCATGCTCTGAGATGGCTTGGCGCACTGCTGATTTCATTGGCCGTGCATTACTGGATCTTTGCTGCATTCACTCCCTCGGCTGGGGACATTCGGCGCTATCGGCCCGCGCCAACCAGGCTTGTCCAGCACATGGAAGTGCGCACGGTCCAGCCCAGTCCCGATCATGCCGAGCCGCCGCCTCTGCAGGCGCCTTCCTCACCAGAGCAGCAACCAGACCCGGCTGCCACTCACCCTGACCTTGAACACGCCCCGGTGAAGACCACAAACCGGATACCTCCCCCAGCTGCCACGCCACGTTCCAACTCAAACATCACGTTCTACACGGTAGATGAAGTAGACCAGCCCGCCCACCCCAGGCTGGACTGGGAGTTCCCCGCTGACAGCGTCACCGCAGCCGGCCTGCAACGAATGATCATCCAACTCTGGATTCTGGACGACGGGAAAGTACTGGATGTCGACATCATCTCGACAACGCCCGCCATCCCGAATGAGCAGGTCAACAAGACCATTGCGAAATGGCTGATGCAAACCGATGTGACACCGGCCATCAAAGACGGCCATCGTGTTGCCAGCCAGCGGACCCTCGAAATTGTTTTCGACCTGCAACCGTGACGCCCAAGGTATATCCTTGGCATCCATCCCGTCCAGGGAACCGTCCCGACCCAAGCCTCGCATGAACACCTCGCCGATACAGCAAGCCCTGGAACTTGCAAAGTCCGTCCTGCTCTTGACGCCCCCCAACCCACGTGTTGGCTGCGTCCTTGTTTCTGCCGACGGCCAGTTGCTGGGCGCTGGCTCCACCCAGCGCACCGGTGGTCCGCATGCCGAGATCATGGCCTTGCGCGATGCGCAAGAACGAGGCCACAGTGTGGCGGGCGCTACTGCCTATGTCACGCTGGAGCCCTGCTCCCACCAGGGCCGCACCGGTCCGTGCTGCGACGCCCTGATCGCCGCCGGCATCAGCAAAGTGGTGGCCTCTCTGACCGACCCCAACCCCAAGGTCGGCGGCCAGGGCTTCGAGCGCTTGCGCGCCGCCGGCATTGAGGTCGAGATTGGCCCAGGCGCGGCCGAATCGCGCGAACTCAACATCGGCTTCTTCAGCCGCATGGTGCGCGGTACACCCTGGGTGCGCATGAAGATGGCCGCCTCGCTCGACGGCCAGACAGCGCTGGAAAACGGCACCAGCCAGTGGATCACCTCCGCACCCGCCCGTGCCGACGGCCACGCCTGGCGCGCCCGCGCCTGTGCCGTGCTGACCGGCATCGGCACCGTGCTGGAGGACAACCCGCGGCTGGACGTGCGGGAGGTGGACACGCCGCGCCAGCCCCAGTTGGTGGTGGTGGACAGCCGGCTGGAAACACCGCTGGACGCTCATCTTTTCATAGCAGGCCGCGCAATCACCATCTATGCTGCGGCGCCAAACGATGCCAAAAAAGCAGCGCTGGAGGCACGCGGTGCCCGCGTCGTTTACTGCCCCGGTCGCCAGCCGGGCACCGAAGGCAAGGTGGACCTGACTGCCATGCTGCGCGACCTGGCCACGCGCGAAATCAACGAGGTCCACGTGGAAGCCGGCCACAAGCTCAACGGCTCTCTGGTGCGCGAAGGACTGGTCGACGAGTTCCTGCTCTACCTGGCGCCCAAGCTGCTGGGTGCCGGGCGCGGCATGGTCAACATCGGCCCCTTGGCCGAGTTGTCGCAGGCGGTCGAACTGGAATTCCGGGAAACGGCCCTGATCGGCCCGGATTTGCGCATTCTGGCCCGGATTCCGGGGCGAGACCGCTTCTAATTCGCGGTTTTGCCAGGCTGCCTCGGCCGGCAGCCCCATTCCCTGCGAAAATACGAGGATGTTCACCGGAATCATCACCGCAGTGGGGCGCATCGCCGCCGTCCACGACCTCGGCAGCTCTTTGACGCACGGCAAGCGCCTGACCATCGAGTGCCCTGCCGACTACCTGGCCGATGTGGGCCTGGGCGACAGCATCGCCCTCAACGGCGCCTGCATGACCGTCACCACCTTCGATCCCGCCGCCAACCGCTTCACAGTCGACATCTCGGCCGAATCCCTGGCCAAGACCAGCGGCCTGGACCGGACCGGCCCCATCAACCTGGAAAAGGCCCTGCGCGCCAACGACCGCCTGGGCGGCCATCTGGTGTCGGGCCATGTGGACGGCATCGGCCGCGTCACCCACTTTGCCCAGGTGGGCGAAAGCTGGGAGCTGCGCATCCTGGCTCCGTTGGCACTGGCCAAGTACCTGGCCTACAAGGGCTCGGTCACCGTCAATGGCGCCAGCCTGACCGTCAACCGCATCCAGGACCAGGCCGAGGGCTGCGAACTCAGCATCAACCTGATCCCGCACACGGTGCAGAACACCGCGCTGGGCTCGTTGCAAGCGGGCTCTGGCGTCAACCTTGAAATTGATCTGATCGCGCGTTACGTCGAGCGCATGCTCGGCAGCGCCCCCACCTCCGAGAAAGCCACCGCATGAGCACCCCCACCCCCGTGACCCCTGTGGCCATTTCCCCGGTCGAAGACATCGTGGCCGAAATGCGGGCCGGCCGCATGGTCATCCTGGTCGATGAAGAAGACCGCGAGAACGAAGGCGACCTGGTCCTCCCCGCCGACCACGTCACCCCTGAGGCCATCAACTTCATGGCGCGCTTCGGTCGCGGCCTGATCTGCCTCACGCTCACGCGCGAACGCTGCGAATACCTGCGCCTGCCGCCCATGGCCGCGCGCAACGGCACCGTCTACAGCACCGCCTTCACCGTCTCGATCGAAGCCGCCGTGGGCGTGACCACCGGCATCTCGGCGGCTGACCGCGCGCGCACCGTGCAAGCGGCGGTGGCACCCAACGCCCGCCCTGAAGACCTGGTGCAACCTGGCCACATCTTCCCGCTGCAGGCGGTGGACGGCGGCGTGCTCATGCGCGCCGGCCACACCGAAGCCGGCTGCGACCTCGCCGCCATGGCCGGCTGCTCGCCGTCGGCCGTGATCTGCGAGATCATGAAGGACGACGGCACCATGGCCCGCCTGCCCGACCTGCAGCTCTTCGCCGCCGAGCATGGCCTGAAGATCGGCACCATTGCCGACCTGATCAAGTACCGCAGCCACAACGAATCGCTGATCGAAAAGGTCGGCACGCGCCCCCTCAACACCGCCTTTGGCGAATTCACCGCCCACGCCTTCCGCGACAAACCCAGCCAGGGCGTGCATCTGGCACTGGTCAAGGGCCAGTGGAGCCCCACCGATACCGTGCTGGCACGGGTGCACGAGCCGTTGTCGGTGCTGGATGCGCTGGAAGTCGGCCGCGCCATGCACTCGTGGAGCCTGGATGCCTGCCTGTCGCGCATCAACACCGAAGGCCGCGGCGTGGTGGTGTTGCTCAACTGCGGCGAAAGCGCAGAACAGTTGCTGGCCCAATTCGAAGGCACGGCACGCGCCAGCCACGGCCCGGAGCGTGGCCGCATGGACCTGCGCACCTACGGCGTGGGCGCGCAGATCCTGCGCGACTGCGGCGTGCACAAGATGAACCTGATGGGCAACCCGCGCCGCCTGCCCAGCATGATGGGCTATGGCCTCGAAGTTGTCGGCTACGTCACCAAATAAAAACACAAAGGAAATTCATATGTTCGGCGCAGACAAAGGAAGCCTGGCTTCCGACGACCAGCGGCTCGACGGCCGCAAGCTCTACATCGGCATCGTGCAGGCGCGTTTCAACGAGCCCATCACCAACACCCTGGCGCAAGCCTGCAAAGCCGAACTCGCGGCCCTGGGCGTGCAGGACAAACACATCGACCACGTGCTGGTCCCTGGCGCACTCGAAGTGCCAGTGGCGCTGCAGGCCATGGCCGAACGCAACCGCTACGACGCCCTGATCGCCTTGGGCTGCATCGTCCGCGGCGAGACCTACCACTTCGAACTGGTGGCCAACGAATCGGGCGCCGGCGTCAGCCGCGTCGCGCTGGACTACCAGCTGCCGGTGGCCAACGCCATCCTCACCACCGAAAACATGGAACAGGCGATTGCCCGCCAGACCGACAAGGGGCGCGACGCCGCCCGTGTCGCCGTCGAAATGGCCAACCTGCTGGACGACATTCAATGAGCGACGAAAATCAACCTGCTTCCAAACGCCCGCCGCGCCAGTCGCGTACCGGCCTGACCAGCACCGGCGCGCGCAAGGCCGCCGCCAAGTCGGGCCGCAGCCGCGCCCGCGAATTCGCGCTGCAGGCGCTGTACCAGCATCTGGTGGGCAAGAACGAGGCCAGCGCCATTGACGTCTTCACGCGCGACCTGGCGGGCTTCAACAAGGCCGATGCCGCGCACTACGATGCGCTGCTGCACGGCTGCGTGGCCGCGGCCGAGGAACTGGACCGCCTGATCACCCCGCTGCTGGACCGCAAGATCGCCGAGATCTCGCCGGTCGAACACGCCGTGATGTGGATCGGCACCTACGAGTTCCAGCATTGCATGGACGTGCCGTGGCGCGTGGTGCTCAACGAGTGCATCGAGCTGGCCAAGGAATTTGGCGGTACCGACGGCCACAAGTACGTCAATGGCGTGCTCAACGGTCTGGCGCCCACGCTGCGCGCCGCCGAAGTGGCGGCAGACCGCGCCAGCCAGCCTCGCGCGTGACCCTGCCACGCATGAGAATTGCGAGCCGCGCCCAGCGCATCGAGCCCTTTTACGTCATGGAGGTGGCCAAGGCCGCCTCCGCCCTGGCCCGTGAGGTGGCGCACAGCGATGCGCCGATGATCTTCCTCAACATCGGCGAGCCTGACTTCACGGCCCCGCCGCTGGTGCAGCAGGCAGCCGAAAAGGCGGTACGCGACGGCCGCACCCAGTACACCGATGCCACCGGCCTGCCCGCACTGCGCGAGCGCATCAGCGCCTGGTACGGCCAGCGCTTTGGTGTCAAGGTGCCCGCCAGCCGCATCGTGGTCACCGCCGGCGCCTCGGCGGCCCTGCAGCTGGCCTGCCTGGCCCTGATCGAGACCGGCGACGAGGTCCTTATGCCGGACCCGAGCTACCCCTGCAACCGGCACTTCGTCAGTGCCGCCGAGGGCACGGCAGTGCTGCTGCCCACCACGGCGGCTGAACGCTTCCAGCTCAGTGCCGAGAAGGTGGAAGCGGCCTGGGGCGACAAGACCCGCGGGGTGCTGTTGGCGTCCCCGTCCAACCCCACTGGCACCTCGATCGACCCGGCCGAATTGCGCCGCATCCATGAGGTGGTGAGCGCGCGCGGCGGCATCACGCTGATCGACGAGATCTACCTGCCGCTGAGCTATGAGGAACGCTATGGCCAGACCGCACTGGCCATCAGTGACGACATCATCAGCATCAACAGCTTTTCCAAGTACTTCAACATGACCGGCTGGCGCCTGGGCTGGCTGGTGCTGCCCGAGGCCCTGGTGCCGGTGGTGGAACGGCTGGCGCAGAACCTGTTCATCTGCCCCAGCACCATTGCGCAGCATGCCGCCCTGGCCTGCTTCGAAGCCGACAGCCTGGCCGAGTACGAGCGCCGCCGCGCCGAATTCAAGGCGCGGCGCGACTTCTTCATCCCGGCCCTCAACGCCATGGGGCTGAACGTGCCGGTGATGCCCGACGGCGCCTTCTACGCCTGGGCCGACTGCACCGCCGCCTGCGCCAAGCTCGGCGTCAAGGACAGCTGGGATCTGGCTTTCGCCTTGATGCAGCAGGCCCATGTGGCGGTGACGCCGGGGCGCGACTTCGGCCACGCCGACACCGGGCGTTTCATCCGTTTCTCCACCGCCAATTCGCTGCCGCAACTGCAGGAAGCGGTGGCGCGGCTGCAGACCTTGCTGGGCTGAGGCACGCATGACGTTTGAATTCCCGATCCGCGTCTACTGGGAAGACACCGATGCCGGCGGCATCGTGTTCTATGCCAACTACCTGAAGTTCTTCGAACGCGCCCGCACCGAATGGCTGCGTTCGTTTGGTATCCATCAGCAGGCCCTGCGCGACAGCAGCGGCGGCATGTTCGTGGTCAGCGAAACGCAACTCAAGTACCACCGCCCGGCCCGACTCGACGATGAACTGTTGGTTACAGCCCGCCTAGTGGAAAACGGCCGCGCATCGCTGACAATCGAGCAGCAGGCTTTTCGTAAAACCACCGCTGGCACCGAACTGCTGTGCGAGGGCACCATCCGCATCGGCTGGGTGGACGCGACCACCGTGAAACCTGCAAGAATTCCGCAATCTGTACTGGATGTCCTGAAATGAACCAAGAACTGTCCATCATCCAACTGGTAATGCACGCAAGCTGGGTCGTGCAGCTGGTGATGCTGATCCTCCTCACCATGTCGGTCGCCAGCTGGGCTGCCATCTTCCGCAAGCTGTTCTCGATCAAGCGCGTCAAGTCGCTCAACGACATCTTCGAACGCGACTTCTGGTCCGGCACCAGCCTGAACGACCTGTTCGCATCCGCCTCGCAGAACGCACGCGCCGCCGGCCCGATGGAACGCATCTTCGCCAGTGGCATGCGCGAGTACCAGAAACTGCGCGAGCGCCGCATCACCGATGCCGGCACCCTGCTCGACGGTGCCCGCCGCGCCATGCGGGCCAGCTTCCAGCGCGAGATGGATGTGGTCGAGTCCAGCCTGTCCTTCCTCGCCTCGGTCGGCTCGGTCTCGCCCTACATCGGCCTCTTTGGCACGGTCTGGGGCATCATGCACGCCTTCACCGGCCTGGCCTCCATGCAGCAGGTGACGCTGGCCACCGTGGCCCCCGGCATTGCCGAGGCACTGGTGGCCACCGCCATCGGCCTGTTCGCTGCCATTCCGGCCGTGATCGCCTACAACCGCTTCGCGCGCGAGATCGACCGTGTGTCGATTCACCTGGAGACCTTCATCGAGGAGTTCTCCAACATCCTGCAGCGCAACATCGGCTCCGGCGCGCTGGCTTCGCCTTCGGGTCGCTAAGGAGAAGGGTATGCCCTCCGTCGCCAGCCGCGGCCGTGGCCGCCGCACCATCAATGAAATCAACATGGTGCCCTTCATCGACGTGATGCTGGTGCTGCTGATCATCTTCATGGTCACGGCACCGCTGATCACGCCCAGCGTGATCGACCTGCCCAGCGTCGGCAAAGCCGCCAAACAGCCAGACCAGATCATCCAGATCGTGGTCAACAAGAACGACACGCTGGAACTCAAGGTGGACGACAAGACCAGTTCCCTCAATCTGAAGGAACTGGCCGCCGCCGTGAAACAGGCCCAGGGTGCGCGCGACAGCGCGGCTGCCGCCAACTCGGCCGTGGTCATCAGCGCCGACAAGAACGTCAAGTACGAAACCGTGGTCAAGGTGATGGACACCTTGCAGCGCGCCGGCATCCAGCGCGTCGGCCTGTCGGTCCAGCTCGCCAACTGAAGTTTTCTTCCGCATGCACGCCCCCGCCGACCGCTTCGAGTTCGCGCCCCCGCCTCCGCCGGGGCTGATGCGCGCCTTCTCGCTCGCGGTGGTGGCGCATGTGCTGCTGCTGGCCGCCCTCACCTGGGGCGTGAGCTGGAAGCGCGACGCACAGACACCGGCCGTCGAGGCCGAGCTCTGGTCTGCCGTGCCACAGCAGGCAGCTCCCAAACTGGTGGAAGCGCCACCGGAGCCTGAAACCAAACCCGCACCGCCGCCGCCCCCTCCCAAAGCCGAGCCCGTGGTGTCGCAAGCCGACATCGCCCTGGCGCGCGAGAAAGAGCGCAAGGCCAAGGAAAAGCTGGAGCAGGAACAGCGCGAAAGAGAACGCGAAAAGGAAAAGCTCGCCCAGCTCAAGCGTGAGCAGGAAAAACGCGAACGCGACAAGCTGGAGCGCGAGAAGAAGCTGGCCGAAGAGAAGAAACAGAAAGAGCTGGACGCCAAGAAGGACAAGCTCAAGGAACAGCAGGACGCCGAAAAACTGAAGAAGATGCGTGAGGAAAACCTCAAACGCATGGCCGGCCTGGCCGGCGCCACCGGCGGCCCGTCTTCCACTGGCACGGCACTCAAATCCTCCGGCCCCTCGGCCAGCTACGCCGGGCGCATCATCGGGCGCATCAAGCCCAACATCGTGTTCACCGAAGACATCAGCGGCAACCCAGTGGCGGAAGTGGAAGTGCGCACCGCACCCGACGGCACCATCGTCGGCCGCAAGGTCCTCAAGTCCAGCGGCGTCAAGGCCTGGGACGATGCCGTGCTCAAGGCCATTGACAAGACCGAGGTGTTGCCGCGCGATACCGACGGGCGGGTACCACCGTCGCTGGTGATTACGTTCCGGCCGCGGGACTGACTCGATTCATTTCTTTTGAGTTGATGTGCCTGACGGGCCGGCGTGCCGGGTCTCGCCCCGGCGGGCGACTCACTTTCTCTTGCTTCGCCAAGAGAAAGTAAGCAAAGAGAAGGCGAGCCGGATTCGTCGCCCGGCTACGCCGGTACGCTGCGTTGCTCGGGTCAAGCGGGAGGCGCAGAAACTCGCTACGCTCAAACATCTGCGCCTCTTTTTCCGCTTGCCCCTGCGCTACTCGCCTCCTCATAACGGCGGAGGAAACCAATACCGAAGACCACAAGGACGCGCCATGGCGCGTCCTTTCTGAGTTTCACGTTTGTTATTGGCTCCGATTGTCTAGACGGTCCAATTCATTGTTGTTATAAAACAAGCACTTAGACAATCCAAGGGAGACACTTAGCATGAACATCCAACCACCTTATTTCGCATTTCTGCGATCTAAATTACGTTAGGGCTAGCCAATGACGCCCCTTGGTGAATTTCTAAAAAAGTGGTGGCTACCCGTAGCGGCGCTGCTATTAGCCAGCTCACCGACAGTAGGCGTCCTATGGTTCCGTAAGTTCCTAGAACCTTACGTAGCATCACAAGACCCAATGGTGGTGCTGAACATAGGAGCACTATTGCTATGGCTAATTCTTCTATTAGCGGCATTCCTGTTCCTTCAGCGTCCATGGCTCCAATGGGATGAACCGACTGGAACGTGGGTCAGCTGCTTCACTCAACTTCGATATTGCGCGAAGTGCCGAGCAACCAAAGTCATCACTCCACTCAAAAACGAAGTTACTGGTTGGCGCTGCATGAATTGCCAATCCTTCTTCTACGATCCGGCGCGCTCTCATATTGAGTCGCCGAAAAAGAGGGCTGCGAAAAGTGATCGCGTATAGCCCTAACCCTGTAGTCGAGCGGATCTGCGTGAAAAAGCCGCGCAGGTCGCTCACTTCCACGTTAACAATCCATCAACGGAAATGTTGCTTCGCTTCACTTTCTGATCCAAGGACGCGCCAAGGCGCGTCCTTGTGGTTTTCGATCTCCGGTTCCCCCCGCCGTTATGAGGAGGCGAGTAGCGCAGGGGCAAGCGGATCAAGAGCCGTGCATGTCTGAGCCCGCAGGGCGAGTTTGCACGGCTCCCGCTTGACCCGAGCAACGCAGCGTACCGGCGCAGCCGGGCGACGAATCCGGCTCGCCTTCTCTTTGCTTACTTTCTCTTGGCGAAGCAAGAGAAAGTGAGTCGCCCGCCGGGGCGAGACCCGGCACGCCGGCCCCGTCAGGCACAGCACACAACGAAACACCTCCAACAGCACAACCCCACCTCAAGGCACCAGCGCCCAGTTAGCATCTCCCCATGCCCACAACCCGCCAGCACAAAGCCACCCTCATGGCCCCCGCCCTGCTGGCCTGGGTCGCCGGTGTCGCCCAGCAGCTGCAGCAGCCCGAACTCTGGTCCGCCACGGTTTATGGTTTTTTTCTGACCTCAGCCCTTGCCCTGATTGCGCCAGCAGCTATTAAAAACATAGCACTCTGGCAGCGCGTGCTCAGCATCACGCTGGCATTCGCCCTGCTAGGTTTCGCCAGCACCGGCCTGCGCGCCACCAACTTCAACCACCACGCGCTGGACCCGGCACTGGAAGGTAAGGACATCAGCGTCACCGGCCTGGTGGCCGCCATGCCGCAGTACAGCGAAGCCGGCACCCGGTTCCGCTTCGAGGTCGAAAGCGCGCAACTCGACGGCCAGCCAGTGCGCTTGCCGCCGCGCCTGCACCTGGGCTGGTACGGTGGCGTCTGGGGCGGCGGGGAGCTGCTGACCGATCTGCAGCGCACACCGCAGCCGCTACAGGCCGGTGAGCGTTGGCAGATGACAGTGCGGTTGAAAGCGCCGCACGGCGGCAGCAACCCGCATGGTTTCGACTTCGAACTCTGGTTGTGGGAGCAAGGCCTGCAGGCCACCGGTTATGTGCGCGCCGGCCCGCGCGACACAACACCGCAGCGGCTGGCGCCAACATGGTGGCACCCGGTGGAGCGCCTGCGCCAGCAGGTGCGCGACGCCATCTTCGAGCGCCTGTTGGCCAGCGGCGGAGACGAACGCGACCGTGTGCGCCTGGCCGGCGTGGTGGCCGCACTGGTGGTGGGTGATCAACAGGCGATCGACCGCAGCGACTGGGACGTGTTCCGCGCCACCGGTGTGGCGCACCTGATGAGCATCTCGGGCCTGCACGTGACGCTGTTTGCCTGGCTGGCGGCCATGGCCATCGGCTGGCTGTGGCGGCGCTCACCGCGGTTGTGCCTGGCGGTGCCAGCGCCAACGGCCGGTCTGCTGGGCGGGCTGCTGCTGGCCACCGCCTACGCGCTGTTCAGCGGCTGGGGGGTGCCGGCGCAGCGCACGGTATGGATGCTGGCCACAGTGACGCTGCTGCGCCTGTCGGCACGGCGCTGGCCCTGGCCGCAGGTCTGGCTGCTGGCCTGTGCCGTGGTCACCGCCTTCGACCCCTGGGCCTTGCTGCAGGCCGGCTTCTGGCTCAGCTTTGTGGCGGTGGGCGTGCTGTTCGCCACCGATTCAGGTGCGCGGCCACTGGGGCGGGCCAGCCTGCGGCACCGGGCCCTAGCCATGCTGCGCGAGCAGTGGATCATCACGCTGACGCTGACCCCTCTCACCTTGCTGCTGTTCGGCCAGGTCTCGCTGGTGAGCCTGGTCGCCAATGCGCTGGCCATTCCCTGGGTCACGCTGGTGGTCACGCCGCTGGCCTTGCTGGGCGTGCTGTTGCCCCCGCTGTGGGAAGCGGCGGCCGTGGCCGTGCAGTGGCTAACCGGGTACCTGGGCCTGCTGGCCAACCTGCCACTGGCCACGCTGTCGGTGGCACAGGCGCCGTTGTGGGCCGGCGTGGCGGGACTGCTCGGCGGCGTTTTGCTGGTCATGCGGCTGCCCTGGAGCCTGCGCCTGCTCGGCCTGCCGCTGCTGCTGCCCGTGCTGCTGTGGCAGGTGCCACGCCCCCCGCCCGGCCAGTTTGAGTTGCTGGCCGCCGACATCGGCCAGGGCAATGCGGTGCTGGTGCAAACGGCCACGCACGCGCTGCTGTTTGATGCCGGGCCACGCTATTCGCGCGAGAGCGACGCCGGCCACCGCGTGCTGGTGCCGCTGCTGCGTGCGCTCGATGTGCGGTTGGACCGCCTGGTGCTGAGCCACCGCGACAGCGACCACACCGGCGGCGCGGCGGCCGTGCTGGCCATGCAGCCGGCAGCCACCTTGCTGAGCTCCATCGAAGACGACCACGAGTTGCAAGCCCTGCGCCGCGCCAGCCGCTGCGAAGCCGGCCAGGCCTGGGACTGGGATGGCGTGCACTTCGAGGTCTTGCATCCGACGGCTGAAGACTACGACTGGAGCCGGCGCTCCAACGCGCTGTCTTGCGTGCTGCGCATCAGCAACGGCACGCAAACCGCCCTGCTGACAGGCGACATCGAGCAGGCCCAGGAGGCACAACTGCTGGCCCGTGGCGCGCCGCTGCAGGCCACGGTGCTGCTGATGCCGCACCACGGCAGCAAGACTTCCAGCAGCCCGGCCTTTCTCGACGCGGTCGCGCCTTCGCTGGCACTGGTGCAGGCCGGCTACCGCAACCGCTTTGGCCACCCGGCACCGCCCGTGCTGGCACGCTACGCCGAGCGCGGCGTGCGGGTGATCGACACGCCGCATTGCGGTGCGGCGCACTGGCAATCCACGCAGCCGCAGCAGGTGACCTGCCAACGCGAGGTGGCCCGGCGCTACTGGCAGCACCGCATACCCTGAGGGGTTGGAATTTTTCCGCATAATGGCCGAACTGGAGACCATGTCATGAAAGTTGGGGATATCGATCGGGAGCTGGATGAGGCCAAACGCGAAGGGCCGCTGCGCGACATCGTCATCCCGCCCTGCCCTGAGTTGCTGACAGCGCTGCAGGCCGAAATGCAGAAAGCCGACCCCGACCCGGCCGAGATCGCCCGCATTGCCGGCAGCGACGTCGCCATGGCGGCGGCCCTGCTGCGCACCGCCAACAGCCCGCTGTATGCCCGCGCGCGCCCGGCCAACACGGTGAGCGAGGCCGTGGTCATGCTGGGCATGGGACAGGCTGTGGCCATCCTGACCGGCTTTCTCACGCGCCATGCCATCCGCATCAATTCACCGCTGGTTGAGCACTTCTGGGAAACCTCGACCCGCCGTTCGCTGGCCATGGCCTACATTGCACGCCAGCTCTACGGCATGAATGCCGAGGTGGCCCAGACCTGCGGCCTGTTCATGCACGTCGGCATTCCCATCATGCTGCAGGGCGTGCGCGACTACGCCGGCACCCTGGCCGAAGCCCTGGCGCGGCAGGACCGGGGTTTCACCGAAACCGAGAACGCGGTGCACCGCACCGACCATGCCGTGGTGGGCGCCATCGTGGCCAAGACCTGGCACCTGCCGCCGGTGGTGGCCGTCGCGGTGCGCCTGCACCACGACTTCACCGTGCTACAGGACAACGCGGTGCCGGCCGAGATCCGCAGCCTGGTGGCGATTGCCGCGCTGGCGGAACACCTGGTGGCCGACTTCGAAGGCGTGCAGTCGCAACGGGAGTGGGAGCAGCATGGCGTGCAATGTCTGGCCTGCCTGCAGATCGACGAGGCCGAAGTCGATCACTGGGTCGATGCGCTGCACTCGGTGTTCGAGAGCGTGACGCTGGCCTGAGCCAGCGCCTCGTTGGCGCGGCAAGGCGTTCGCATGGCGGCAGCCACCGCCTGGCCGAGTTCGATCACCGCCAGCGCGTAATAGCTGCTCCAGTTGTAGCGCGTGATGACGTAGAAGTTCTCGGTGCCGGCCACATAACTCGGCGCTTCCTCGCCGTTTTGCAGCTCCACCAGCGCCAACGGCCCGGTGTGGCGCAGACCGGCGGCATCAAGCACGGCGCCCTTGGCGGTGAAACTGGCCACCGGGAAGGTGGGCAGGATATCGGGCGCCAGCAGCGTGTCCTTGTCCAGGCGCTCCAGGTCGAAGCCGACGCTGTAATGGGTCGGCATGCCGGGCTGCCAGTTGAAGGTCCTGAAATAGTTGGCCACCGAGCCGATCACGTCGGCGGGGCTGTCGAACAGGTCGATGCGGCCGTCGCCGTCAAAGTCCACCGCGAACTTGGCCCAGCTTGAAGGCATGAACTGCGGCATGCCCATGGCGCCGGCATAGCTGCCGCGCACGCTCAAGGGGTCGGGCCCCTTCTGGCGCTTGAGGCTGAGCAGTTGCTCCAACTCACCGCGGAAGAAGCGGCTGCGTTCCGCGGCGCGCGGGTGCGTCGCCGGAAAATCGAAGGCCAGCGTGGCCAGCGCATCGATCACGCGGAAGCTGCCGGTCTGCTGGCCGTAGATGGTCTCCACGCCGATGATGCCGACGATGATTTCAGCCGGTACGCCAAAGACGGCTTCGGCCCGTGCCAGCGTCTCGCGCTGGGCCTGCCAGAAGCGCACGCCGGCGGCAATGCGCCGGGGTTCGATGAAGCGGCTGCGGTAGAGCTGCCAGTTCTTGGGCGTGCCCACCGGCGCCGGCGTCATGAGCTTGACCACCTGCGGCAGCTGGCGGGCCTGCCCGATGGCTTGCCGCACCCAGGCGCGGTCCAGGCCACGGCGCTCGGCAATGTCGTCGGCCAGCGCCATGGCCTCGGGCCGGCTGGCGTACACCAGGCTGGCAGGCTGCACGCGGCTGGCCTGGGCTTTCGGTTTCTTGGTATGTTTTGTGGCCATAGCCCCCGTGGAAACGGCGCCAGCAGCTATCAAAACAAGAGCAATTCGGAAAAATTTCGTGATCACAGGGGCCAGTGTAATTGTTTGAACTCGCGTCGCAGCACTGCCAGGCCATGCTTTGCACCTTCGGCCGGGCCGGGCGCATAGCGCAAGGCTTCAAGCCGCAGCAGCCAGTCACGCCAGGCCTGCACGCGCGGGTCGGTAGCACCATGCTGGCGCACCATAGCCTGGGCCAAGGCCCGCGGTGTCAAGTCGGGCGCAGCATGGGTCTTGCGCAGGCGCTGCTGCGCCGCCTCGAACAAACGCAACCAGGGGTCGTGCTGGCGCCGCTCCCACAAGGCCCAGGCCGCACCCACCAGGCTGAGCAGCACGAGGCAAGCGGCCATCAGCAGCCCCAAGTCTTCCCAGCTGGGCGACTCGAAACCGAGGTCCCGCAACAGGTTGAGCTGGCGGCTCTGGGTGTAGTTCAACACCCACTGGTTCCAGCGGTTGTTGACGGCCTCCCACACGGCGCGCAGGTTCAGCGCCACGGCCGGGCTGACGGTGTTGATGGCAGCGGCCACCACACCGCGCGGGGCCTGCAGGCGCTGCAGCGTGCCGATGCGCCCCGGTGCCACTGCGCCCGTCGGGTCCACGCGCAGCCAGCCCTGTCCGGCCAGCCAGACCTCGGTCCAGGCGTGGGCATCGCTCTGGCGCACAACCCAGAAATCGTCAACCGTGTTGCGCTCGCCGCCCTGGTAGCCGGTGACGATGCGTGCCGGGATGCCGGAGGCGCGCATCAGGACGACAAAGGACGAGGCGATGTGCTCACAAAAGCCTTCCTTGCGGTCGAACCAGAACTCGTCGGCACTGTGCTGCCCGAAAACGCCCGGCTCCAGTGTGTAGCGGTAGCCGCCGCTGCGCAGGCGCGCCAGGGCGGCAGCCATCAGGGCGTTCGCATCCCCTTGCGACTCGCGCCGCAAATCGGCCGCCAGCTGCAGCGTGCGCGGGTTGAAGCCGGCCGGCAGGTCGAGGTAGTCCTGCAGGCCGGCCATCGGCCGCAGCGGGCCGTGACGGAACTGCGGGTAGCTCTGCACGCGGTAACGCACGATGTCGTGCAGCGGCGCATTGGCCAGCCACTGCAACTCGCGCGTCATGCGCGGCGCATACGCCGGCAGCTGTGGTGGCTCGGGGGTGGCATCAAGCACCGGCAGCCAGGGCCGGCCGCTCGACTCCAGTGTCACCTCATAACGCAGCGGTGCACCGGTGACCTGCAACTGGGCTGGTGGTTGCAGCTGGGCCGGAAAAGTTGGCCGCAGCGCCTGCCATTCGCGCCCATCGAAGCTGGAGAGCACCGGCCCGCGAAAGTAGAGTTCGGCCGAGGGTGGCGGTGCACCTTCGAAGCGCACGCGCAGGGCCACGCTGTCGTCCAGCGCCAGGCGGGCAATGCTGCCAACCTGCATGCTGCCCGACAGGCCGCTGCGCCCGCTCATGGCGTCGCCGGGTGTGCCCCACAGCGGCGCCAGGCGCGGAAACAGCAGGAACAGCAACAGCATGATGGGCGCCCCCAGCAAGGCCATGCGCCCGGCCAGGCGGGCCGACTGCCCCAGCGCAGGCCTGCCCACCGGCATGTGGCTGTTGACCAGCGCCGTCAGCAGGCCCAGCAGACCGAGCAGCATGGCCAGCGCGGTGAGCAGCGACTGCGAAAAGAAGAACTGCGTCAGCATCGTGAAGAAGCCGAGGAAAAACACGACAAAGGCATCCCGTCGCGCGCGCAGCTCCAGCGTCTTGAGCGCCAGCAGCACCACGATCAGCGTCACGCCGGCATCGCGCCCCAGCAGTGTGCGGTAGGTGGCCAGCGTGGCCACCACGGTGAGCAGCAGCAGACCGAACAACCACCACTTGCCCGGCAGCGGCCGCAGGGTCAGCGCCAGCCAGCCGCGCCACAGCAACACGGCCGCCGCCAGGGCACTGCACCAGCCGGGCAGGTGCGCCATCTGCGGCAGCATGATCCAGGCGATCACGGCAAGCAGAAACAGGGTGTCGCGGCTGTCACGCGGCAAGGAGGCAAGCGGGTTCAACATGGGGGAGGAAACTTCTGACTGCAACAATACCCGACAATTGCCACGTTTGAATTGCGAATTGAAAGGCCCGCCCATGAACGTTTACGACAAGCTGAAAGAACTCAACATCACCCTGCCCCCGATCGCCGTCCCGGCTGCCGCCTATGTACCCTTTGTGCAGACCGACAATCTGGTTTTCCTCAGCGGCCACATCGCCAAGAAGGACGGCAAGCCCTGGGTCGGCCAGTTCGGCAAGAACATGACGACGGAAGAAGGCCAAGCCGCTGCGCGTGGCGTGGCCATTGACCTGATGGGCACGCTGCATGCCGCCGTGGGTGACCTCAACCGCGTCAAGCGCATCGTCAAGCTCATGTCGCTGGTCAACTCGACCGGCGACTTCACCGAACACCATCTGGTGACCAATGGCGCCAGCGAACTGCTGGGTCAGGTGTTTGGCGAGAAAGGCGCGCACGCGCGCAGCGCCTTCGGCGTGGCCCAGATCCCGCTGGGGGCCTGTGTCGAGATCGAACTGATCGCCGAACTGGCGTAAACAAAAAGAGCCTGCATTGCAGGCTCTTTTTTATTTCACCGACTCAGAAGGTCAGAAGGTTTCCCACTCGTCCGCATCGGCCTTGGCGCTGGCCGTTGGGGCGGGGGCAGGTGCTGCCGCGGGCTTGTCCGCCACCTTGGGCAAGGCGGCTTTCGGTGCCGCCGGCGGGCTGTCCAGCTTCTGTGCCGGCGCCGGGCGCGGCGTGATGTCCTTGATCTGGCGCTGCGGCACGGCGGTCATGCCGTTGACCTTGAACACCGCCACCGCCTGGGCCAGCTGATCGGCCTGTTCGCGCATGCTTTGCGCGGCCGCCGCACTTTGCTCCACCAGCGCGGCGTTCTGCTGCGTCATCTGGTCGAGGTTGGCGATCGAATTGTTCACCTGGGAGATGCCGGCACTCTGCTCGCTGGAGGCGGCCGTGATCTCGCCGATCACATCGGCCACGCGGCGCACCGACTGGACGATGTCGTTCATGGTGGCACCGGCATCGGTCACCAGTTGGGTGCCGGACTCCACCTTGTCGACGGACGTATTGATCAGGCCCTTGATCTCCTTGGCCGCCTCGGCACTGCGCCCGGCCAGTGAACGGACCTCGCCCGCCACCACTGCAAAGCCGCGCCCCTGCTCGCCGGCACGGGCTGCTTCCACCGCCGCATTCAGCGCCAGGATGTTGGTCTGGAAGGCAATGCCGTCGATCACGCCGATGATGTCGGAAATCTTCTTGCTGCTGGTGTTGATCTCCTCCATGGTGGAGACCACCTGCTGCACCACCGCACCGCCCTTTTGCGCCACGCTCGAGGCGCTGGCGGCCAACTGGGACGCCTGGCGCGCGTTGTCGGCGCTGTGCTGCACGGTACTGGTGAGCTCCTCCATGGCCGCAGCGGTGGACTGCAGATTGCTGGAGGTCTGCTCGGTTCGGACAGACAGGTCGTGGTTGCCGGTGGCGATCTCGGCGCTGGCGGTGGCAATGCTGTCGGTGCTCTGGCGCACCTGCTGCACCATGCGAGCCAGCGACTCGTTCATGCGGGCCAGCGACTTCATGAGCGCACCGAACTCGTCGCCGCGCGAAGTGTCGATGTGGGCACTCAGATCGCCCTGCGCAATGCGGGCCGCCAGTTCGTTGGCCTGGTCTAGCGGGCGGCGGATCGAGCGGATCAGCACGCCGGCACCGACCAGGATCCCGACCAGGATGATGAGAACCGCAATACCGGCAATGCGCACCGTCATGTTGCGGGCCTGTCCCATCTCTTCCGAGTATTTCAACGTGGCGGCCTCTTCCTGCTGCACCAGGTCGCGCAGATTGGCCAGGTAGGTGGTAACCGCCGGGTTGTACTGTTCCTTGATGACTTTTTGCGCCTCTTCGCTGTTGCCTTCGGACTTGAGCTGGCTGGCCTTGCCCTGAATCTCGAGCATGAGCTTCTGGCTGGCATCGATCTTTTTCATCTGTGCCAACTCTTCCGGGCTCAGGGTCATCGTCTCGATGCTCTTTTGCACCTCGGCCATTTTCTTGGCCGTGGTCGCCATCGCGTCGGTAAACGCCTCTTCGATGCCCGGGTCGAAGGTGGTGATCACGGCGCGGGTGCGCACCGCGTTGGTTTCTGCCAAGCCGGTCCAGACATTGGCCGCCTTCACGCGGTCGCTCAGCGCTTGCAGGGTCACTGTCGTTTCAGCCTGCAGCCGGGCGGAACGAACCGCAGCAAAACCAATCAGCACCGCCAACGAAAGAACAATGGCACTCACCGCCAGCCACAATTTCGTGGCAACACTCATATGGTTGAAATTCATGATGTCTTTGACTACTCCCCTGGAAACGACAAGTCATTCTATCGACGCAAAAAGTCGGTTCTGAATGTGAACCATCCGCAAAATCATCATCGGTCTGCCGGCAAACGTTCAATGGCTTGCCCGCGCACGGCTTCGAGCTGCCCTGCACCCAACAAGTGCGGCGCGATTTCAGCCAAGGGCATCAGGACAAAAGCGCGCGTCGCCATGCGTGGGTGCGGAATTGTCAGGGTCGGGCTGTCCAGCGTGAGGGCGTCATACAGCAGGATGTCCAGGTCCAGCGTGCGCGGTGCATTGAGGTACGGCCGCTCACGGCCGGCGGCCAGTTCCAGGCGCTGCAGCTCGGCAAGCAAGGCCTGCGGATCCAGGGTGGTGGCGACTTCCGCCACGGCATTGATGTAGTCCGGCCCGCTGGAATCGATTGGGGCGGTGCGGTACAGCGATGAAGCCTGCACCAGCCGGGTCTGCGGCAAGGTGCCCAGGTCTTGAACGGCCTGCCGCACCGTGCTGCGGGCATCACCCAGATTGGCACCCAGCGCTATGTAGGCCGAGACTGGCCGGGCATCCGCCAAAATCACTCGCCCGTATCCGGCGTCGGAGCGGACTCGCCCCCGCTTTTGGCGCCGCCGGAGCGCCGGCGCCGACGCCGCTTCTTCGGCGGCGCCTCACCACCATCGGCTTCTGCTGATGGTTCAGGCCGGTCGGCCGCCGGCTTGTCTGCGGTCGGACTGGTGTGCACGCGCGGTGCACGCGTGCGCTGGCGTGACTGCTGCTCCTCGCGCACCTGGTCCACCAGGTCCTGGCGCAGGTTGTCATCGGCCGTGCTGAACTCCTGCCACCAGTCGGCCAGCAACTCATCAATTTCACCGACATCGGCGCGCAGACGCATGAAGTCGAAGCCGGCACGGAAACGCGGCTGCTCCACCAGACCGAAGGGTGCGCTGCCGACGCGTTTGTCGAAGCGCGGCTGCATCATCCAGATTTCGCGCATGTCGGCGGCCAGCTTGCCGCGGCCGGAGACGTCGCCGATGCGGGCGTCGAACACCTCGTCGATCGCGTCCTGCAAAGCCGGGTGCGAATGCTGGCGCTGTGCCATGCGCCGGGCCCAGCCATCGCGCACATCAGCCCACAGGGCACAGGCCAACAGGAAACTGGGTGCCACCGGCTTGCCTTCACCAACACGGCGGTCTGTGTCCTGCAGGGCGGCGTTGACAAAGGGTTGCTCGGCCCGCTCCACGATGACGTCAAGCAGCGGGTAGATGCCGCGCGCCAGCCCCAGGGCCTTGAGCTGCGCGATGGAGGCCAGCGCGTGGCCGGTCTGCAACAGCTTGAGCATCTCGTCAAACAGGCGGCTTTGCGGCACATCGGCCAGCAGTTCATGCGACTTGACCAGCGGCGCGGCGGTCTTGGCATCGAGCTTGAAGCCCAGGGCACTGAGCTTGGCGGCAAAACGCACGGCACGGATGATGCGCACCGGGTCCTCGCGGTAACGCGTGGCGGGGTCGCCGATCATGCGCAGCACACGCTTTTTCACATCCTTGAAACCGCCGTGGTAATCGACCACGGTCTGCGTTTCCGGGTCGTAGTACATGGCGTTGATGGTGAAGTCGCGCCGCGTGGCATCTTCGTTCTGCGGCCCCCAGACGTTGTCGCGCAACACGCGGCCGCTGGAGTCCACGGCATGCTTCATGCCCGCGAGTTCACTCTTGCTGGTGCGCTCGTTGCCGGCCACCTGCTCGGCCGCCGCGTTGTCCATGTAAGCACGGAAGGTCGAGACCTCGATCACCTCGTGCTCGCGGCCACGGCCATAAACCACGTGCACGATGCGAAAACGCCGCCCGATGATGAAAGCGCGGCGGAACAGGCCCTTGACCTGCTCCGGCGTGGCGTCGGTGGCAACGTCGAAATCCTTGGGGCGCAGGCCGACCAGCAGGTCGCGCACCGCGCCGCCCACGATATAGGCCTCGTAGCCGGCATCCTGCAGGGTGTGCACCACATTCAGGGCCCGTTCGTCCACCAGTTCCAGGTCGATGCCGTGCACGGCAGCGCCGATTTCCTCGCGCTTGCCGAACGAGGGCTTCTGGCCGCGGCTGTTGGCCGCAGGCGATTTGCCCAGCAGCTTGTTGATAATTTTTTTGATCATGAGTTGAAGAGGTCCAGTATGCGCCAGCCACGCTGGGTGGCCAACAGGCGCAGGCGGTCGTCCGGATTGGTCGCCACCGGATGGTTCACATTTTCCATCAGCGGCAGGTCGTTGATGGAATCCGTATAAAAAGTGACTTCGGCATCGTCCCAGGTCAGCCGGCGCGTCGCCAGCCAGTTCTCAAAGCGCTTGACCTTGCCTTCACGGAAAGAGGGCACACCCTGGATGTCGCCCGTGATCCAGCCAGTGGCATCACGCACCAGTTCGACCGCAATCAGATTCTGCACGCCAAAGGCGTCGGCAATCGGCCGCGTGACGAATTCATTGGTGGCCGTGATGATCACCACTTCGTCGCCGGCCTGCCGGTGCTGCTGCACCAACTCCCGCGCCTGCGGCTTGATCGCCGGCTCGATGATCTCACGCATAAAGCGCTCGCGCGCCGCCAAAGCCTTCTCGGCGCCTTGCAATCGCACCGCCTCGGTGGCAAAGCGCACGTAATCGTGCACATCGAGCGTGCCAGCCTGGTAATGGCTATAGAACTCGTCGTTGCGGCGCGTAAAGTCCACCGGATCGGTCCATCCGATGGTGGTGGTGAAGGTGCCCCAGGAATAGTCGGAATCGATCGGCAGCAGGGTGTGGTCCAGATCGAACAGAGCCAGTTTGGTCTTTTTTGTCATAGCAGTCACAGCCCCTCGTTCGCAGAGTCGCAGGCACGAAGGGTTTGGTTCGGGGAACGCCGTGGAACCGGCTTGGCCGGGCCACTGGCGTTGTCCCCCCTTGGGGGGAAGCGGCGCCAGCCGCTCAGGGGGGACTTCATGTCTCTTCCAGCATCGCCTTGATCAATGGAATGGTGATGGCGCGCTGGGTCTGCAGGGCATAGCCGTCGAGGTGTTCAAGCAGTTGCATCAGGCTGCCCAGGTCGCGGCTGAAACGCGTCAGCATGAAGTCCATCACCTCGTCGCCCAGGAAGACGCCGCGCTCATCCGCTGCCTGGCGCAACACGGCGCGGCGCTCCGGCTCGCTGAGCACCTGCAGCGCATACACATGGCCCCAGCCCAGGCGGGTGCGCAAATCCTCGCGCAGCTTGAGATCGGCCGGAGGCAGTTCACCGGCAGCCAGCACACCCTGATGCCCGGTCTGGGCATTGACGAACCAGTTGAAGGCCGCATGCTGCTGCACAGCGGTGTAGAGATGCACGTCGTCCATCAGCACCGCAGCCCAGCTCTCGTCGAAGGCCGGCGGCTCATGCACCGTGGCATCCAGCCAGCCGACCGTTGCACCCTGCTCACGCAAGGCCTCGCGCACGGCCTTCAGCAGATGCGTCTTGCCACTGCCGCTGCCGCCCCACAAATAGGTCGGCACCGGCGAGCGCTGTGCCCTGTTGGACTTCTCACCGGTCCACAGCTGCAGATGGCGCAGGGCCGCCTCATTGGGGCCGGCAAAAAAGTTGGCCAGTGTCGGGCCGGTGGCCAGTCCGATATCGAGTGCGATCTGTTTCATTGACATCTCAGCCCCGATACAAACTGCTGTCCAGATAACGGCTGCGCATGCGCCGCACCGCGACCAGCAGCACGGCACTGGCCGGCAGGGCGATCAGCACGCCGACAAAGCCAAACAACTGGCCAAAGGCCAGCAGCGCAAAGATGACCACCAGCGGGTGCAGGCCGATGCGCTCGCCCACCAGCCTTGGCGTCAGAAAGAAACTTTCAATCAGCTGGCCGAGCCCATAAACGACCGCCAGCATCAACAGGACCTTCGAGGGGCCGTCGCTGACAGCGAATTCCAGCAGCCCCGCCAGTGCCGCCAAGGCCAGGCCGAGCCCAAAACCGACATAAGGCACGAAGATGGCCAAGCCGGTAAAAATGCCGACAGGCAGGGCCACATCCAGCCCGAACAGGCTCAGGCCCACGCTGTAATACACCGCCAGGATCAGCATGACCAGTAACTGGCCGCGCAGGTACTGGCCCAGCACGCCGTCCGACTCGTCCATGAAGCTGTCGTAGCTGCCGCGCAGGTGCGGCGGCACCAGTTCGGTCACACGCGCGACGAAGTGCTTCCAGTCCAGCAGCAGGTAGAACAGGGCCACCGGGATCAGGATCAGATTGCCAAACACGGTCAGCGCCACGCTGCCGCCGATCTTGAGCGAGGCCAGCAGCGAGCCCATGGTCTCTTCCAGATTGGCATTGAGGTACTTCATGACCGCCGGCTTGATCGTCGCCAGATCGAGCGAGAACTTGATCCCGAAGGGCGCCAGCAGTGGCTGGAGCCAGCCATCGAGCTGCTCCAGCAAGAGCGGCACCTGTTCGCGCAACTGCGGCAACTCCTTGGCCAGGATCGGCACCATCAGCAGCACCACACCCAGCAAGACCAGCAGGAACAGCAGTTCCACCAACAACACCGCCACGAAGCGCGGAAACCGCCCACCGGCCAGGGTATCGAGCCGGTCCACCAGCGGTGTGAGTGCATAGGCCAGCACCGCTGCCACCACAAAAGGCGTCAGCACGGGCGCCAGCAACCACAGCGCCAATGCCAGCAAAACCGCCATGGCGGTCCAAGCAGCGGTACTTTTTTGGGTGGGGGTCAAAGGCATACGGGAGATGGAGGGGACGAAACCCTTAAAATCAGGCAAATTCTATCGGGGTCTGCACCCATTGCCGGATCCCGCCACCTTCCATGACCACATCCAACAGCTCCACTCCCCTTTCCTACAAAGACGCTGGCGTCGATATCGATGCTGGCGACGCTCTGGTCGAACGCATCAAACCGCTGGCCAAAAAGACCATGCGTGAAGGCGTGCTGGCCGGCATTGGCGGCTTTGGCGCCCTGTTCGAAGTGCCGAAGCGTTACCAGGAACCGGTGCTGGTCTCCGGCACCGACGGTGTCGGCACCAAGCTCAAACTGGCTTTTGAGTGGAACATGCACGACACCGTGGGCATCGACCTGGTGGCCATGAGCGTGAACGACGTGCTGGTGCAAGGTGCCGAACCGCTGTTCTTCCTTGACTACTTCGCCTGCGGCAAACTGCATGTGGACACCGCTGCAGCCGTGGTGGGCGGCATCGCCAAGGGATGCGAGCTGTCCGGCTGCGCCCTGATCGGCGGCGAAACCGCCGAGATGCCCGGCATGTACCCGGACGGCGAATACGACCTCGCCGGCTTTGCCGTCGGTGCGGTGGAAAAGTCCAAGATCCTGACCGGCCAGAGCGTCAAGCCCGGCGACGTGGTGCTGGGTCTGGCTTCCAGCGGCGTCCATTCCAACGGTTTCTCGCTGGTTCGCAAGTGCATCGAGCGTGCGGCCGGCAAGCTGCCGGCCACGCTGGACGGCAAACCGTTCAAGCAGGCTGTCATGGAGCCGACCCGCCTGTATGTGAAAAACGTGCTGGCCGCGCTGGCCAAACACCCGATCAAGGCGTTGGCCCACATCACCGGCGGCGGCTTGCTGGAAAACATTCCGCGCGTGCTGCCCGAAGGCACGGCCGCCCACCTCAAAAAGGGCAGCTGGCCGCAGACTGAACTGTTTGCCTGGCTGCAGAAGACGGCCGGCATCGACGACTTCGAGATGAACCGCACCTTCAACAACGGCATCGGCATGGTGGTCGTGGTCGACGCCGCCCATGCCGCCGCCACCGCGCAAACGCTGCGCGATGCGGGCGAACAGGTGTTCGAGATCGGCGTCATTGCAGCTCGCGGCAATGGCGCCCCGGTTGTGGTGGCCTGACCCCCGCCCTTCCTGCCAGGCAGGCTTCTACGCCTGAAAAATACCCGCCCCAGCGCCTGTCTCGGCAGGCTTCTGGGTGCCGGGTGCCATCGGGCTGGGCCACCGTCTGCTGACGCGCCGGCTCCGACACGAGCCGCAATCGCCCTCACTCTAGCCCCCTCTTCTCCCCTCATACCCGGCCAGGGTATGCCGGCCGCGTTGTTTTGCTACAAAAACAATAGCTCCGTTGATCCATTGGCTCTGGACGACTCTCGTTTTTTGTATCAGACTGTATCTTTCGCTCTGTTTCTGGAGTTTTCATGCCGGTGATTGCAGTTGTCAATCGCAAGGGAGGAAGCGGTAAAAGCACCGTCGCGGCCCATCTGGCGGCCTGGTTGGCCCATCAGGACTGCGCCGTCATGCTCGGCGACGTGGACCGCCAGCAGTCAACCCGCGCCTGGTTGCGTCGGCGCAATGCGGCGCTGCCCGCCATTGCGCCCTGGACCATAGATCAGAAGAACGTGCTGCGCGTGCCTTCCGGCATCACGCATGTGGTGCTGGACACGCCCGGCGGCCTGCACGGTTTCGACTTGGCGCGCATGGTGATGTTCGCCGATGCGATTCTCATGCCGGTCTGCAACTCTGCCTTTGACCGTGAAGCTGCTGCCGCCTGCCACGCTGAACTGATGGCGCTGCCACGTGTTGCCAGCGGCCGCTGCAAACTCGCCGCCATTGGCATGCGCATCGATGCCCGCACCCGCGCAGCCCAAGTTCTGGGCGACTGGGCAACTGAACTGAAGTTGCCATTTCTCAGCGTCTTGCGGGAAACCCAGCTCTATGTGCAGTGCCTGGAGCGCGGCATGACGATCTTCGATCTGTCAGGCCAGAAGACCGCCACCGACACTCAGCAGTGGCAACCTATCCTGGACTGGCTTGCTCCCATACTGAACCCCGCACCGGCAGCGACGACCCAGCAGGTGCCGACCACTTCGCCCGATTCGCCCCTGAACCGGGTCGGCGCCTCACGTCCCGACAGCCTGATGCCGGCTCAGGAGTCCCTGGTTCCGGGCGGCCGCATCGGCGGCGTACAGGTCAATAGACAGGCACAGGCCAGTGCGCTTGCCAGCAAGGTTCTCGCCACGGCACAGCACAGTAGCCTGCAACAACGCCAGCAAATCCCCGCTTTCCTGCGACAGACCGGCTGAGCAGACCCCCACTATTTTTTCGACTGGATGCTGGCCTGGAGTTCCAGGTAACGCGACAGACGTGGCCCGCCGAGAGCCACCGCTTTGGCAACCGCTTCGCGCGCTTCACGCTTGCGCCCCTGCTCCAGCAACACTTGCGCCAGGTTGTTCCAGGCATCAGCAAAATCCGGGTGGATCTGAACGGCCTGGCGGTAAGCCATCGCAGCACGTTCACGCTGGCCCAGCGCATAAGCGGCATTGCCCGCCCCCAGCAGGCTGGCGCGGTGCGCCGGCCAGTCTTGCAGCCCACGGGTGTAGGCAGCCAGTGCAGCTTGCGGCTGCGTGCGCTCCAGCGCGGCAGCGGCAGCGGCATGCGCATCCGGTTCCGCCGTGGCGGGCAGGTGCTGCGGCAACAGCGCCACCATGGCCCAGTACGCGCCGCGCGCCCAGGTACGCTCGAACGTGGCCAGCGACATCGCCATGCGCTCACTGCGGCCGGAGTGCAGCCACACAAGCCCCTCCTCGCGGTCATAGCCGATAACGACCGCGTAATGCCATACCGGATAGAACGGCAAGGACAGGTTCTGGAACACGATGACCGGATGTCCAGCCGCCACTTCGCGCAACACGGCCTCCAGTCGGGGCGCCAGCACATAACTCAGCAGGCCCTGGCGCCGACCGGTGGCCAGCATCTCCTGCTGCAGCGAGCCTTTGCGTCCCGGCAGATAGACCTGATCAACCAGCTGTTCGGGTCGCACACTGAGACCTGCCGCCGTTGCTGCCATGGCCAGTGAAGCCGGACCGCACTCATAGTCTTCCTGTGGATAGAACGGCACCTGCCTGAGCTCGGCCCGTACCGGCACATCCGCTGGCCACCCTTGTTCCAGTTGGCTGAGTTGTGGCGGCGTGGCGCAGGCACTGAGCAGGAACGCTACACAAAGCAGAACCCCCGCCAGGGCGGGGGCTCGGACGAAAGCAGGAAAACCAGATGTCATCGAACCGATCGGGTGAATGGAAAGACCTTGGTCAAGCCCATGATGTCGGTCACCAGCAGCACGATGAACACCGTGAACAGCACACCAAGCACATCACCGCCGGCCGGTGCCTGGTCGATGCGGCCGGCCAGTTGTTCGACCTCGTTATCCGACATCGCTTGCACGCGCTCGGCTGCGGCCTGCGGGCTCACCCCCTGGGCCTGCAACGCCTGGCGCACATCGTCGCGCGCCAAAAAGCTGCTGACGCGCTCACGATGGGCAACAGCCGCACTCTGGGGAAGAACAGCGTCCGTCGGCACGATGCCAGCCTGTGCTGTCAGAGGCAAACTGGTCAGTGATGTCGTGACGACGAGAAGCGTTGCGATGAAGCGTTTGAAGTTTTTCATGCAGGCACTTTAGCGATGCCACGGTGCCAGCGTCAACGCGCCTTACATGACCTCAACGCACCTTACACTTGTTCACATCAGCGGGCGCCGCAACAGGGCCACCCGCTCCGCGATGGCATCCAGGTCGTTCATGTCCTCGGCCTGAGACAAGTAGATTTCCAGATCCTGCACCGCCAAGGGCGCATGCCCCAATTCGGCATGGGCCAGGCCACGGTCGCGGTACTCCTCCCAAGCCTGCGGCAACAACACCAACAAACGATTCTGCACTGCCACCACGCGTTGCCAGTCTTCACGCGTCGTGTGGATTTCCTTGAGGTTGCGCAACATGCGCGCAATGATGTCGCGCGATGGCGCCACCTGCAGGTAAAGCCCCAGCGGCACGTCCATCTCATCCAGCAGGCCATGGCGACGGCGGTAGGGCTCAAGCCGCTCGGACAGCTCTTCGCGGCTGAGGGACTGCCCAGTGAAAGGATCGATCACCACCTGACCATGCGGCAAGTTGACCTTGACCATGAAGTGCCCCGGGAACCCCACACCGCGCGCCGACAGCCCCAGCCCTTGCGCCAGTTCAAGCCAAAGCACCGCCAGCGAAATGGGAATGCCGCGCCGGCTGTGCAGCACCACGCTCAAAAAGCTGTTGTCAGGATCGTAGTAGTCGTTGACGTTGCCGCGGAAATGCAGCTCGCGGTAGAAGAACTGGTTGAGCATGCGCAGCTTGTGGGCGGCGGACGCGTCGGCCGGGATGCGCCGCCGGACGCGCTCCAGCAGCTGATCGACCTCGTCAAGCACCTGCTGCACATCCAGATGGGGATATTCGTCCTGCGCCAGGCTGATGGCCGCCTCCAGCAAGGGAAACTCGGCATCACTTTGCACCAGTGCGCCGAAATACTGAAGCGGAGTGGGAGCAATCAGGGAAAGATTCATGGGCTCGGTCTTGCCGTCACAGTCAAACGCATTGTGCCCTTGATTAACGCCTGCAGCCAAGACAAGGTTATTGGCACAGGGCCGCAGAGCATCAACGCCGGATGAACTGCATCAGCCTCAAACCAGCAGCCCAGACGGCGCCAAAATAAATGAGGCCCGCCCCGACCAATATCAGCAGCAGCAGGCCAATACGCGTCCACACCTGCGCCTGCAATTGGGTCCAGTTGACCGTGGTGGCCGCCCACATCAGAAAGACCGAGAGCAAGGCACTGGCGGCCAATACCTGCAACACAAACCGGCCCCAGCCAGGCGCGGGCTTGTAACTGCCGCGCTTGAGCAGACCGAACAGCAGCCACAACGCATTGATCAGTGCGCCAATGCCGATCGACAGCGACAGCGCGGCATGCTGGAACAGCGGCACCAGCCCCAGATTGAGCAATTGCGTGATGACCAGCACCACGATGGCAATGCGCACCGGCGTGCGAATATCCTGGCTGGCGTAATAGCCAGGCGCCAGCACCTTGATGGCAATCACCCCGACCAACCCGACACCCCAGCCCATCAGTGCCACCGTCGTCTGCTGTACGTCACGTTCGCTGAAAGCACCGTAGTGGTAGAGCACGGCCACCAGGGGCTTGGCAAAGGTCAGCAAGGCCAGCGCGCAGGGCACGGCCAGCAACACGACCAGACGCAGTCCCCAGTCCAGCATGGCGGAATAGCGCGCCACATCGTTGGAGGCTTTGGCTGCGGCCAATTGCGGCATCAGCACCACGCCCAAAGCCACACCCAGCAAGGCCGTCGGAAACTCCATCAGGCGATCGGCATAGCTGAGCCAGCTCACGCTGCCGGGCGCCAGATGCGACGCGATCTGGGTATTGATCAGCAGGGAAATCTGGGCCACGCTCACTCCCAGCAGGGCTGGCGCCATCAGTTTGGCCACGCGCTGGGTATGCGGGTCGGCCCAAGCCGCACGCAAAGCGCGCCAACTCAGACCAATGGATGGCAGCAGTCCGAGCCTCTTAAGTGCCGGAATCTGTACGCCCAGCTGCAATGCGCCGCCCACCAGGACCCCCAGGGCGAGCGCATAGATCGGCTCCACCCCAAAGCGCTGGAACCAGGGGGCGCCGAACCAGGCCGCCCCAATCATGGCCAGGTTCAGCAGCACCGGCGTCGCCGCCGGCACGGCAAAGCGCTTCCAGGTATTGAGTACGCCGGAAGCTAACGCCACCAAGGACATGAAAGCGATGTAGGGGAACATCCAGCGCGTCATGACGACGGCGACCTCGAAAGCCCCGCCAGCCTCGACCTGCCGCAGGCCACTGGCCATGGCCCAGACCAGCAGCGGCGCCCCCAGAACGCCCACCACGCAGGTCAGCAGCAGCACCCAGACCAGCACCGTCGCCACGCGGCCGATCAGCAACTGGGTGGCAGCCGCCCCTTCCTGCGCCTTGGTGGCCGCCAGCACCGGCACAAAAGCCTGGCTGAAGGCCCCTTCGGCAAACAGGCGGCGAAACAGATTGGGGATGCGAAAGGCGACGTTGAAGGCATCCGTCAGGGCGCTGGCACCAAAGGTGGAGGCGATCAGCAGTTCGCGCGCCAAGCCCGTGATACGCGAAACCAGGGTCAGGAGGGAAACCGTCGAAGCGGCTTTGAAGAGGCTCACGGCGACAGGGTCCTGTTCTCACTCAAAAACGAACCCTAGTGTAGCCCGGCTCGCCGGGGGCTGAGCGCCCGCTCGCCCTGGCTGCAACAAACTGGTACAATCGCAGGCTTTGCTGACAACATCCACAGACACAAGGAACTACTGATATGGCATCTGGAAAGCCAAAGAAAAAGAACCCGCGCCTGGCGTCGGGCCGTAAACGCGCACGTCAGGACGTCAAGCTCAATGCAGCCAACACGTCCCTGCGCTCGAAATACCGCACCGCTGTGAAGAACGTCGAAAAGGCTGTTCTGAGCGGCGACAAGGCCAAGGCCACCGAACTGTTTGCCAAGATGCAAGCCGTGGTGGACACCGTGGCCGACAAGGGCATTTTCCACAAGAACAAGGCTGCTCGCGACAAGAGCCGCCTGTCGACCAAGGTCAAGGCCCTGGCCACCGCCTGATTCTCAGGCAAATCGCACGGACCCTTCCCCGGGTCTGCCGTTTGTAACGGGTGCGCTGTCAGCAAAGCAAAAAGCCGTCGAAAGACGGCTTTTTTGTTTCCCGAATCAGGAATCTCGTTCAGGTTGTCTGCTGACCTGACCCATCACCCTCTCGGACCTGGAGTTCGTTGTCACGGGCAAAATTCATGCAAAAGTCCCAGGCCATGGGCTCGGCGTCGCGCAGGTCACGGTGCACCACCACGCATTTCACGCCATCGACGGTGGATGTCGGAACACACCAGGGGGAATAACCCAGATGGCTGCCGGGCTGCGGTCCGCCGGGGCGGAACTGGCTCATCACGCCCGCCAGCCGCTCCGCCCAGTCGCTGGGGCGGAAAGTCTTGCCGGCGCGGGTCAGCCCCAGGATGAAGACTTCTTTGGCGGTGTTGGAGACCATCGGATAGACAACTCGTTCACCAGGTGCGGACCGGATACGGCAACTGACCTGGTATCGATAGGGGTTGCGGGTATTGTATCTTATATAAGACTTGCGAACTGACAGCGGATGGCGCTCATCACAGGAGGCGCCGGGCGCATCACCCATGTGCCACAAGCCGGTACTCTGAGTCTAAAATCACGGCTCAACGGCCCAACCTGCGTTGGGCCGACTCTTTTTTGTGCCACTCCGGAGTGTGAAGACATGAACGCCGCCGCCCCGCAACTCATCGAAGCCTCGTCGCCGCACGTGATGAACACCTACGGCCGGGTTCCGATTGCACTGTCACACGGCCAGGGCTGCCGCGTCTGGGATATCAACGGCAAGCCCTACCTCGATGCACTGGCCGGCATTGCCGTCAACACCCTGGGCCACAACCACCCCAAGCTGGTGCCGGCGCTGCAGGATCAGTTGACCAAGATCATCCACAGCTGCAACTATTACCACGTGCCCGGTCAGGAGCTGCTGGCGAAAAAACTGGTCGAACTCTCGGGCATGAGCAATGTGTTCTTCTGCTCGACCGGCCTGGAGGCCAACGAGGCCGTGCTCAAGCTGGCGCGCAAGTTCGGCCATGACAAGGGCATCGAGAACCCGCAAATCGTGGTTTACGAGCGCGCCTTCCACGGCCGCTCCATCGCCACGCTCAGCGCCACCGGCAACGAGAAGCTGCAAAAGGGCTTCGGTCCGATGGTGCCGGGCTTCATCCGCGTACCACTGAACGACATCGACGCGCTCAAGAAGGCCACCGAGGGCAACCCGAATGTGGTGGCCGTGTTCTTCGAGACCATCCAGGGCGAAGGCGGCATCAACCCGATGCGCACCGAGTACCTGCGCGCCGTGCGCGAACTCTGCACCGAACGCGACTGGCTGCTGTGCATCGACGAAGTGCAAAGCGGCATGGGGCGCACCGGCAAGTGGTTCGCACACCAGTGGGCCGACATCGTGCCTGACGTGATGGCGCTGGCCAAGGGCCTGGGCTCGGGCGTGCCGATCGGTGCGGTGGTGGCCGGCCCCAAGGCCGCCAACATCTTCCAGCCCGGCAACCACGGCACCACCTTTGGCGGCAACCCCCTGGCCATGCGCGCCGGTGTCGAGACGCTGCGCATCATGGAAGAAGACCGCCTGCTGGAACATGCGGCCAAGCTCGGTGCCCACATCCGCACCGTCCTGGCGCGCGAACTGGGCAAGCACCCCGGCGTGAAGGACATCCGCGGCCAGGGCCTGATGATCGGCATTGAACTCGGCAAACCCTGTGGCGTGCTGATCAACCGGGCGGCCGAGGCCGGCCTGCTCATCAGCGTGACCGCGGACAGCGTGATCCGCCTGCTGCCGCCCCTGATCATGACGCAGACCGAGGCCGACGAGATGCTGGGCCTGCTGCTGCCGCTGGTGCGCCAGTTCCTGGCCGAAGCCTGAAGACCCCAAGAGATTGACTCATGAGCCTCAAGCATTACCTGCAATTCACCGATCTCAATGCGGACGAATACGCCTACCTGTTCGAGCGTGCCGCGCTGATCAAGAAGAAATTCAAAGCCTACGAAAAGCACCAGCCACTGGCTGACCGGACGCTGGCCATGATCTTCGAAAAGGCCTCCACCCGCACGCGCGTGAGCTTCGAGGCCGGCATGTACCAGCTCGGCGGCAGCGTGGTGCACCTGACCACCGGCGACAGCCAGCTGGGGCGCGCCGAGCCGATCGAGGACAGCGCACGCGTGATCAGCCGCATGGTCGATCTGGTGATGATCCGCACCTACGAGCAGACCAAGATCGAACGCTTCGCCGAGTACTCGCGCGTGCCGGTCATCAACGGCCTGACCAACGAGTTTCACCCCTGCCAGATCATGGCCGACATCTTCACCTTCATCGAACACCGTGGCAGCATCCGCGGCAAGACGGTGGCCTGGGTCGGTGACGGCAACAACATGGCCAACACCTGGCTACAGGCGGCCGAATTGTTGGGCTTCACCGTACACGTCAGCACCCCCGGAGGCTACGAAGTCAACCAGGCCGTCGCGGGCGTCAGCAGCGCCTGCTACAAGGTCTTTAAGGACCCGATGCAGGCCTGCGCCGGCGCCGATCTGGTGACCACCGACGTCTGGACCAGCATGGGCTACGAGGCCGAGAACGAAGCCCGCAAAAAGGCCTTTGCCGACTGGTGCGTCGACGTCGACATGATGCGCGCCGCGAAACCCGACGCCCTCTTCATGCATTGCCTGCCGGCGCACCGCGGTGAGGAAGTCGAGGCCGAGGTCATTGACGGCCCGCAGTCCGTGGTGTGGGACGAAGCCGAGAACAGATTGCATGTACAGAAGGCACTGATGGAGTACCTGCTCCTCGGCCGACTCTGAAACCTGTCGCCGGAAACGCCGATGTCCGCCTGCACCAACTGCGGCGCCTGCTGCGCCAGTTTTCGCGTCGACTTTGCCGTCTACGAACTCCAGAGCATGGGCGGTACGGTGCCGGACGGACTGGCGGTGGACGTCAACGGCAGCATGTGCCGCATGCGGGGCACCGACCATGTGCCGATCCGTTGCGCAGCATTAACCGGCACGGTGGGCAAGCAAGTAGCTTGCGGCATCTACGAATGGCGCTCTTCCCCCTGCCGAGAATTTCAGGAAGGCGACTACGCCTGCAACAAGGCACGGGCGCGCCACGGCTTGCCGACACTGGACGGCAGCGTTTTCTAGATCAAGCGCCGCGATAGAGCCACGGCACGTCGAGCAAACGCTCGCCGAGCAGTTTCAGCGAGGCATCGCGGCACCAACCCATCGGCCCGTCCATGTGGAAGATGTCACCGTTACGGATCGAGCGCGCCTGGACACGGGCGTTGCGCTGCCAGCGATTGAGGGCGTAGCGGCGCAACATGGTCGGCACATCCAGGACGGCATCGACCTGCGCCAGATTGCGGCCCAGTTCGGCCGCATCTTCGATCGCCATGCCCGCCCCTTGCGCCAGGTAAGGGCGCATGGGATGTGCCGCATCGCCCAGCAAGGCGATGCGTCCACCCGCCTGCTCGTCAGCACTGCGCATGGGCTCCCGGTCACACAAGGCCCACAGCCGCCACTCCGGAACCGCATCAACCAATGAGCGCAAGGAGCTGCAGGTGCCCGCCAGCACCATGCGCAGATCAGCGGCGTTGGTGCTGTGGTCCCAGTTCTGCAGATCGCCCGCGACACGGCCCTGCACGATGGCCACTACATTGAGCCATTCGCCGCGGCGCACCGGGTACTGCACCACATGCAGCTTCGGGCCGAGCCAGGCGGTGATCTGCTGGCTGCGCAAGGACTGTGGCAAACTGGCCTGCGGCAGCATGGCACGAAAAGCCAGATGACCGGTGACACGCGGTGGGCTGTCACCCAGCAACTGGGTACGCACCCGACTCCACAGGCCGTCAGCGCCAATCAGGGCGTCGCCTTCGATCTCCAGCCCCTCCTCGGTCTGCAGTGTGACGGCCTCAGGCGTCTGCACATAAGCGGCCAGTGCCTGGTTGAGGTTAAGCCGGACTCCCTCACGCGCCTGCACGGCTCGCAGCAAGAGTTCAAGCAGATCGGCTCGGTGGATGGTGGCATAGGGGGCGCCGTAACGCTGCACCGCGGTTTGCCCCAGACGCAAGACGCCGAGCTCCCTACCTGAGAGCGCATGGCGCACCTGCAGACGCTCAGGGAAGGCCGCCACCTCGGACAAGGCACTGGCCAGATCCCAGCCGTGCAGCACGCGCACGACGTTGGGGCCCATCTGAATGCCAGCACCGACCTCGCTGAAGGCCGGCACCCGTTCATAGAGTCGAACCTGCCAGCCGGCGCGCGAACTGGCGAGGGCTGCGGCCAAGCCGCCAATGCCACCGCCCGCGATCAAAACCTGTTTGCTTGCCTGTGAAGTCATGAGCGGCAATTCTGCCTGACCACGGCCTTGATTTGGGTCAGGATTTATTCGACGCGTGTGATGGACGTCGGCTTGAACCCGAGGTCCGCGGCCTTGCCCTTGCGGCCACGGGCAGCACGCGCATTGTTGAGGCTACGAATCTCCAGCGTCTCTTCGCGCTCCTTGCCACCGCGGCCAACGCCTTCGATCTTCACGCTGCGTGTATAGGCAGCGGCGCCGGCCAGCGCGTCCTTGGGCTCAAGGTCGATCAGCATCAGGCCGCGGCCACCATTGGCCATGGGTTTGAGCTCAGTGATCTCGAAGGTGAGGATGCGCCCGCCAGTGGAGGCGCAAGCCACGTGGGTGGCCGGCGTGTGCAGCGCGGACGCCGGCGCACCCGCTGGCGTCGGCACGTTGGCTGGCGAAGGACGGCACACCGTGTCGCCCTCATTGCAGTTGATGAAGGTCTTGCCGCCCTTCTGGCGCGAGATCATGTTCTCCACCGTGGCCAGGAAACCGTAGCCCCCCGAGGTCGACAACAGCAGCCAAGCGTTGGCCGGGCCGGCAAAATAGTGCGCCAGCTGGGTGCCGGCTTCCAGTTCGATCAGCGTGGTCACCGGCTGGCCGTCGCCGCGGGCGCCCGGCAGGCTGGCCACCGGCACCGAATAGACACGCCCGTTGGAACCGAAGGCCAGCAGCGTGTCGACCGTGCGGCACTCGAAAGTGCCATACAGGCCGTCACCAGCCTTGAAGGCAAAACTCGCGGCCTCGTGACCATGGCCGCTGCGGGCCCGTACCCAGCCTTTTTGCGACACCACCACAGTGACGGGTTCGTCCACCACCTTGACTTCCGCCACGGCCTTTTTCTCGGCCTGGATCAGGGTGCGGCGTGCATCAGTGAACTGCTTGGCATCGGTCTCGATCTCCTTGATCATGAGGCGGCGCAACGCGGCCGGGCTGCCCAGGATTTCTTCCAGCTTCTGCTGTTCCTCGCGCAAGGCCTTGAGTTCCTGCTCGATCTTGATCGCTTCCAAGCGCGCCAGTTGACGCAGCCGGATTTCCAGGATGTCCTCAGCCTGACGTTCAGACAGGCGGAAACGCTCAATCAGCGCTGCCTTCGGCTCGTCCGACTGGCGGATGATGGCAATCACCTCATCGATGTTGAGCAACACCAGCTGCCGGCCTTCCAGGATGTGGATGCGGTCCAGCACCTTGTCCAGGCGGTGGCGCGAGCGGCGCTCGATGGTGGTCTGGCGGAAGGCGATCCACTCCTCCAGCATCTGCCGCAGCGATTTCTGCGTCGGCCGGCCGTCCAGGCCCACCATGGTGAGGTTGATCGGTGCCGAGGTTTCCAGGCTGGTGTGCGCCAGCAAGGTGGTGATGAGTTCCTGCTGCTCGATGCGGCTGGTCTTGGGCTCGCACACCAGGCGCACCGGCGCGTCCTTGGACGATTCGTCGCGCACGACGTCGAGCACCGCCAGCACCGTGGCCTTGAGCTGGTTCTGCTCCTGCGTCAATGCCTTCTTGCCGGCCTTGACCTTGGGGTTGGTCAGCTCCTCGATCTCTTCCAGCACCTTTTGCGTGCTGACGCCCGGCGGCAGTTCGGTCACCACCAGCTGCCACTGGCCGCGAGCCAGTTCTTCGATCTTCCAGCGCGCACGCACCTTGAGCGAACCACGTCCGGTGCGGTAGGCCTCGGCAATGTCGTTGGCGCTGCTGATGATCTGGCCGCCGCCCGGGTAGTCGGGGCCGGGCAGCAGCGTGAACAACTCGTCGTCGCTCAGCTTCGGGCTCTTGAGCAGGGCCACGCAAGCCTGCGCCACCTCGCCCAGGTTGTGGCTCGGGATCTCGGTGGCCAGGCCCACGGCAATGCCACTGGCGCCGTTGAGCAGGTTGAAGGGCAGACGCGCCGGCAGCTGCTTGGGCTCCTCGGTGGAGCCGTCGTAATTGGGCTGGAAGTCGACCGTGCCCTCGTCGATCTCGTCGAGCAGCAGGCTGCTGATGCGCGCCAGCCGTGCCTCGGTGTAGCGCATGGCGGCGGCACCATCGCCGTCGCGCGAACCGAAATTGCCCTGGCCATCGATCAGCGGGTAGCGCTGGGCAAAATTTTGCGCCATGCGCACCAGCGCGTCGTAGGCGGCTTGGTCACCGTGCGGGTGGAAACGGCCCAGCACATCGCCGACCACACGGGCCGACTTGACCGGCTTGGCCCCAGTGGCGCCATTGGGTCCGCCAAAGCCCAGCCCCATGCGCGACATGGCGTACAGAATGCGGCGCTGCACCGGTTTCTGGCCGTCGCAAACATCGGGCAGGGCCCGGCCCTTGACCACGCTCAAGGCGTATTCGAGGTAGGCCTGCTGGGCATAGGAAGCGAGGGAAAGGGCGTCGCCACCAGGGGCATCCGGCGCAAAATCAAGGGTCGGCTGGTCGGTCATGGAAACTAATCGGTCTCGGTAGATGAGGGAATCTGGACGGCGGCAGGGTGCACGGAAGCCAGCATGTTGCCGCGGCCAGCGGCGCCGCCCGCCAACTCCATGCGCACACGCAAGGGGGTTGGCGGCTTGAGCACGGCGTAGAGCTGCAGCACCGTGCGCACATAACTTTGGGTTTCACGGTAGTTGGGGACGCGGCTGCCGGCACGCAACACGGCACCTTCGCCCGCGTTGTACGCCGCCACCGCCAACTCCAACTGTCCCGGGAACATGGCGAGGAGATCGCGCAGGTAACGCGCCCCGACACGGATATTGGTCCGCGGATCGGTCAGTTTTTTCTCCACCGGGCTCCTGGCGTCGCCGGCCACACCGTAGCGTTGCGCGGTCGCCGGCATGATCTGCATCAGACCAACGGCGCCCTTGGGCGACACCGCGGCGGCGTCGAAGCCGGACTCGGTGGCAATCACGGCCTGCAACAACTCATAGTCGACGCGGTACTGGCTTGCGGCCTCGCGCAACAGGTGCTTGACCTGCTTGTAGCTGGGCGACACCTCGAAAAAGGCAATCAGCTTCGGCGCCACGGTGGGCACCGATACCGGGCGCAAGGCCGCCCCTGCTCCGGGGTCGGTCCGCCCCACCTGCAAGTTTTGGCCGGAGCGAGAAAACAGCTCGTAGCGGTTATCGAGCCGCTCGGTCGCGAAATTCGCCACACCCTTGTCGTCGATGTATCCCCAGATGTCGGCGCGTGCCAACTGCTGCGAAAACAAGAGCACCCCGCACAGCATCAGTGAGGCTAGAGGCCGAAAAACCTTAGCAAAAGTTAGACGCTCAAGCGGATCAGTAAACATCAGATGTCCACCTCAACGGAATCGCCATGCAACTCCATGAGCTCGCGCCGCGCCGCGGCCTCGCCCTTGCCCATGAGCTGGGTAATCAGGTTTTCGGTCTGCAGGAAGTCGAGCTGGCCCAACTGCACGCGCAGCAGGCGGCGCGTGTCCGGGTTCAGCGTGGTCTCCCACAACTGCTCGGCATTCATCTCGCCCAGGCCCTTGAAGCGGCTGATCTGGCAGCGCTCCTTGGCCACGCCGTCCTTGGCGCATTTGTCGAGGATGGCGGTGAGTTCGCCCTCGTCCAGCGCATAGGCCTTGGACGCCGGCTTCTTGCCGCGCGCCGGCACGTCAACGCGGAACAGCGGCGGCTTGGCCACGTAAACATGACCCGCCTCGATCAGCTTGGGGAAGTGGCGGAAGAACAAGGTGAGCAACAGCACCTGGATGTGCGAGCCGTCGACGTCGGCATCACTCAGGATACAGACCTTGCCGTAACGCAGGCCCGACAGGTCAGGCGTGTCGTTGGGACCATGCGGATCGACGCCGATAGCCACCGCAATGTCGTGGATTTCGGTGTTGGCAAACAGGCGGTCACGTTCGACCTCCCAGGTGTTGAGCACCTTGCCGCGCAGGGGCAGGACGGCCTGGCATTCCTTGTCGCGCCCCATCTTGGCACTGCCGCCGGCCGAGTCGCCCTCGACCAGAAAAACTTCGTTGTGGCCGATGTCGCGGCTTTCGCAGTCGGTCAGCTTGCCCGGCAACACGGCCACGCCGGAGCCCTTGCGTTTCTCGACCTTCTGGCCGGCACGCTGGCGTGTCTGCGCCGCCTTGATGGCGAGTTCCGCCAGCTTCTTGCCGTACTCGACGTGCTGGTTCAGCCACAACTCCAGCGTCGGGCGCACGAAGCTGGAGACCAGGCGCACGGCATCACGTGAATTCAGGCGCTCCTTGATCTGGCCCTGGAACTGCGGGTCCAGCACCTTCGCGGAGAGCACGTAGCTGGCGCGGGCGAAGACGTCTTCCGGCAGCAGCTTGACGCCTTTGGGCAGCAGGCTGTGCAGCTCGATGAAGCTCTTGACGGCGTTGAACAGGCCGTCGCGCAAGCCGCTGTCGTGCGTGCCGCCGGCGCTGGTGGGAATCAGGTTGACGTAGCTCTCGCGCACCGGTGCGCCATCTTCGGTGAAGGCCACCGCCCAAGCCGCACCTTCGCCTTCGGCAAAGCTGTCGTTGGCGCCGTCGGCAAAACCCTCGCCTTCGAACAGCGGGATCACCGGGTCGGCGCTCAAGGTCTGGATCAGGTAGTCGCTCAGGCCGCCCTTGTACTGCCAGGTCTGGGTGTCGCGCGTCTTCTCGTTGATGAGCGACACGCTCACACCCGGCATCAGCACCGCCTTGCTTCGCAGCAGGTGGGTCAGCTCGCCCATCGGCAGGACGGCCGACTCGAAATACTTGGCGTCAGGCCACACGCGCACCGTGGTGCCCTGTTTGCGGTCGCCTTCACCAGCAGGGCGCGTCGTCAGCGGCTGGACCACATCACCGCCTTCGAACACCAGATGCGCCACCTGCCCTTCACGGTAGCTGGTGGCTTCGAGCCGTTTGCCCAGCGCGTTGGTCACGGAAACGCCCACGCCGTGCAGACCGCCGGAGAAGCTGTAGGCGCCGCCCTTGCCCTTGTCGAACTTGCCGCCGGCATGCAGGCGGGTAAACACCAGCTCGATCACCGGCGCCTTTTCCTCCGGGTGCAGGCCGAAGGGAATGCCGCGGCCGTCGTCCTCGACGCTGACCGAGCCGTCACCATGCAGCGTGACCTTGATCTTCTTGCCATGGCCGGCCAGCGCCTCGTCGGCGGCGTTGTCCAGCACTTCCTGAATGATGTGCAGCGGGTTGTCGGTCCGGGTGTACATGCCCGGACGCTGCTTGACCGGCTCCAGCCCCTTGAGGACGCGGATGGAACCTTCGGAATAGTCGGTGGTTGGTTTGAGAGCCATGGCGAAGAATTGTAGTCGCTTGCTGAAAAAACAACTGGATAAATATACAGACACCAATTCAGGCCGTGCGCACGCTTCGCCAGCCCTCCCGCAGCAAGCCCCGGACAGATTCGCTACATTTCAAGGATGACAAGCCACACCAAAAAACTCTCGCTCACCCAGGTCCTGGTCTGCGGTGCTGCCATCGTCACCCTCTCCATGGGCATCCGCCACGGCTTCGGTCTCTGGCTGCAACCCGTCACCCAGGCCCAGGGCTGGACACGCGAAACCTTTTCCATGGCCATCGCCATCCAGAACCTGACCTGGGGTTTTGCCGGCATCTTCGCCGGCATGCTGGCCGACAAGTTTGGCGCCTTCCGCGTCATCATCGGCGGCGCCATCCTCTATGCGCTCGGGCTGTTCGGCATGGCCCACGCCCCCACGCCACTGCTGTTCGCCTTGACTGCCGGCGTGCTGATCGGCATGGCCCAGGCCGGCACTACCTATGCCGTGATCTACGGCGTGATCGGCCGCAACGTCAGCCTGGAAAAGCGCTCCTGGGCCATGGGCGTGGCGGCTGCAGCCGGCTCCTTCGGCCAGTTCCTGATGGTGCCGACCGAGGGCTTTCTCATCAGCAACCTGGGCTGGCAACAGGCGTTGGTGGTACTGGGTGCGGCCGCGCTGCTGATCGCCCCACTGGCCTGGGGTCTGCATGAACCGCGTTTTGCCGGTGCCGCCGCCCCCAAGCGCGAGCAAACCATTCTGCAAGCCCTGAAAGAAGCCTTCAGCTACCCGAGCTTCCAACTGCTGATGGCCGGCTATTTCGTCTGCGGCTTCCAGGTGGTGTTCATCGGCGTGCACATGCCGAGCTACCTGCGGGACAAAAACCTCTCGCCCGAGGTGGCCAGCTACGCGCTGGCGCTGATCGGCCTGTTCAACGTCTTCGGTACCTACGCCGCCGGCGCCCTGGGCCAGCGGCTGCAGAAAAAGAACATCCTGGCTTTCATCTACTTTGCACGCTCGATCGCCATCACCCTCTTCCTGCTGGTACCGCTGTCGCCGATGAGCGTCTACATCTTCTCGGCCGTCATGGGCCTGTTGTGGCTCTCGACCGTGCCGCCGACCAATGCCGTGGTGGCGCAGATCTTCGGCGTGGCGCACCTCTCGATGCTCAGCGGCTTTGTCTTCTTCAGCCACCAGATCGGCTCCTTCATGGGCGTCTGGCTCGGCGGCTACCTGTACGACAAGACCGGCAGCTACGACATCGTCTGGTACATCGCCATCGCGCTGGGTGTGGCGGCAGCGCTGGTCAACCTGCCGGTGCGCGAAGCGACTATCCAGCGCCGCAAGGCCCAGTCCGTCGCCAGCGCATGAAGACCTGGACAAAATGGCTGGCCTACGGCACTGCGGTGCTGGTGCTGCTGGCCGTGTTCTCGTTCTACACACGGCCGGATTTCCTGCTCACGCTGGCCAATGAGATCTGGGCCTGCTTTTGAATCTTTTTGACCTCCGGCCCTCATAAAATGGGCGCCAAATGCTATGAAAACAATAGTGATCACGGGAGCTTCGGACGGCATCGGTGCCGAACTGGCGCGCCAGCTGGCGCAGCAGCATCACCAGGAGGCGGCCCTGGTGCTGGCAGCACGCAACCAGGATCTGCTGCAACAGGTGGCCGAGCAGTGCCGCCCACTGGGCAGCAAGGTGCTGGTGGTGCCGACCGATGTGAGCGACCCGGCGCAATGCCGCGACCTGATCGCGCGCAGCGTGGCGCAGTTCGGCCGCCTCGATGCGCTGGTCAACAACGCCGGTGTCTCGGCCCAAGCCCTGTTCGAGGACGTGCAGGCCGACAACCTGGGCTGGTACGAGAACCTGATGCGCGTCAACCTGTGGGGCAGCGTCTGGTGCACCCACGCCGCCCTGCCGCACCTGAAGGCCAGCCGTGGCCAGGTGGTGGCCGTGTCCTCGCTGGCCGGCCTGGTGGGCGTGCCGGGGCGCACCGCCTACAGCGCCAGCAAGTTCGCCATGACCGGCTTCTTTGAAGCGCTGCGCGCCGAGCTCAAGGGGGCCGGTGTCAGTGTCACCACCGCCTACCCCGGCGTGGTGGCGACGCAGATCCGCTACCGCGGCTACAACGCGGCCGGCCAAGCCGCCGGTGCCAGCGGCCTGAAGGAAGACGACGCCATGCCGGTGGAGGAATGCGCGCGCCTGATCCGGGACGGCATGAGCCGCCGCCAGCGCGAGGTGGTCATGACCACCAAGGGCAAACTCGGCCGCTACCTCAAGCTGCTGGCCCCGGGCGCGGTGGAAAACATGGCACTGGCCGCGCTCAAGGACGAGGTCAAGCCGCGATGAGCGGCGCCCCCCTGCACGGCAACGAAGCGCCTTCGGCCTGGGTGCAACGCTGGTCCCACTTGGTGCGCCCCGGCGGCACGGTGCTCGATGTCGCCTGCGGTCACGGCCGCCATATGAAATGGTTCGCCGCCCGCGGCCACCCCGTCACCGGCGTGGATCGATCACCCGAGGCCATCGCCGCCGTGGCGTCGCTGGGTGAAGCCGTGCAGGCCGACATCGAGAATGGCCCCTGGCCGCTGATGCAAGACGGCCAGCCGCGGCAATTCGACGCCGTGGTGGTGACCAACTACTTGTGGCGAGCCCTGCTGCCCGTGTTCCGCCAGAGCCTGATGCCCGGCGGCGTGCTGCTTTACGAAACTTTTACCCTCGGCAATGAAACCGTCGGCAAGCCTTCGCGACCGGATTTCCTGCTGCAGCCCGGCGAACTGCTGCGCGAATTTGCCGATCTGCGCGTGGTAGCGTACGAGGATGGTTTCATTGCCCAGCCCGCACGCTTTGTGCAGCGCATCGCGGCGGTGAGACAGGACAGCCCGCTGTCCACGGATAAAGCGCTGGCACGTTACATGCTCTAGTTAAAATGTTCTTTTACCCAAAATACTCTTCATTGCGGACATGACCTCCTCCTTCAGCCCAATCACTGGCAGCATCGTGGCCCTCGTCACCCCCTTGCACGAGGACGGTAGCGTCGACTACCCCACCTTGCGAAAGCTGATTGACTGGCACATTGACGAAGGCACCGACTGCATTGGCGTGGTCGGCACCACCGGCGAATCGCCCACCGTCAATGTGGACGAGCACTGCGAAATCATCCGCGTCTCGGTGGAGCAGGCCAAGGGCCGGGTACCGATCATGGCCGGCTGCGGCGCCAACTCCACCGCCGAAGCCATCGAGTTGGCCCGCTTCGCCAAGAAGGTCGGCGCCGACTGCCAGCTGCAGGTCGTGCCCTACTACAACAAGCCGACGCAGGAAGGTCAGTACCTGCACTTCAAAGCCATCGCCGAAGCCGTCGGCGACCTGCCCATGGTGCTGTACAACGTGCCGGGCCGCAGCGTGGCCGATATGGCGCACGACACCGTGCTGCGCCTGGCCCAGGTGCCGGGCATCGTCGCCATCAAGGAAGCCACCGGCAACATCGAGCGCGCCCAGTGGCTGATCCGCGAAGCACCCAAGGGCTTCTCCATCTACTCGGGTGACGACCCGACCGCTGTCGCCCTGATGCTGTGCGGTGGCCATGGCAATATCAGCGTGACAGCCAATGTGGCGCCGCGTCTGATGCACGAGCTGTGCGTCGCCGCCATGGCCGGCGATGTCAAGCGCGCCATGGACATCCAGTTCAAGCTAATGCCGGTACACAAGCAGCTGTTTGTCGAGCCCAATCCGATTCCCGTGAAATGGGCCATGCAGCGCATGGGCCTGTGCGGCGGCACCCTGCGCCTGCCGATGACACCGCTGACCGCGGGCAACACCGCCGTGGTCGAAGGCGCCCTGCGCGCCAGCGGCCTGCTTTGACCCCTGACTCTTCCTGAGGACTATCTGGTGAATCATTCTTCCAAACTGGCGCTGTTGGGTCTTTCCCTGGCGCTGACGGCCTGCTCGAGCCTGCAATCCGGCAAGGTGGACTACAAGAGCTCCGGCAAAAGCAGGGCCCCCACGCTGGAGGTACCGCCGGACCTGAGCCAGCTGTCGCGCGATAACCGTTATGTGGTGCCGGGCGCTGCGGTCACGGCCACAGGCTACCAGGCCGGACAAACCAGCCAGATCACAGCCCCCACGGCGCCTATCGCCGTGGGCGATGTCCGGATTGAGCGTTCCGGCACCCAACGCTGGCTGGTTGTCAACCGCCCGCCTGAAAAGCTCTGGGATGAGGTCAAGGACTTCTGGCAGGACAGCGGCTTCCTGCTGGCCATGGATCAAAAGGAACTGGGCATCATGGAGACCGACTGGGCCGAGAACCGGGCCAAAATTCCGGACGATTTCCTGCGCAACACACTAGGGAAAGTCTTGGATTCGCTGTACTCCACCGGTGAGCGCGACAAGTTCCGGACCCGCCTGGAGCGCAACAGTGCAGGAGGCACCGAGATCTATATCAGCCACCGCGGCATGAAAGAAACCTATATTGCCGAACGAAGCGAAGACACCCGTTGGCAGCCACGTCCGGCCGACCCGGAACTCGAGGCTGAATTTCTGCGCCGCCTCATGGTCAAACTAGGCGTCAGCCAGGAGCAATCCAAAGCCCTGGTGGCTGCTGATGCGCCCAAGCTCACATCCCGGGTGGCAACACTCAACGGCCAACCAGTGGTACAGCTCGATGAGGGCTTTGACCGAGCCTGGCGCCGTGTCGGCCTGACGCTGGACCGTACCGGCTTCACGGTGGAAGACCGCGACCGTAGCCAGGGCACCTACTTCGTCCGTTACGTCGAACCGACCGCGGCCAAGGAAGAACCGGGTTTCTTGAGCAAACTGTTCAGCAGCACACCGAAGGACAAAGCCCCGCAGAAGTACCGCATCACCTTGGTGAGTGAAGGCAACACAACCACGGTCTCCGTGCTCAATGCCAGTGGCGCCCCTGAGACATCGGACAATGCCCAGCGCATTGTCAAGGTGATTGCTGCAGATCTGAAATAACTTGCGATTCCTACTCTGCTGTGCCCATGCCTGAAGGGCGCAGCAGGCAAAAAAAAAGCCACCTCGAAAGGTGGCTTTTTTGCTGAAGCCGAGAATTACTTGGCAGCAGCGGGGGCAGCAGCCGGAGCGGCAGCGTCAGCAGCCGGGGCGGCAGCGGGGGCAGCAGCCGGGGCAGAAGCGTCAGCAGCCGGAGCGGGAGCAGCGGCGGGAGCAGCAGCCGGAGCGGGAGCAGCAGGAGCCGGCTCTTCAGCTTTTTTGCCACAAGCAGCCAGAGCAGCGGCGGCGATCACAGCAGCCAGAACGAGGGATTTGTTCATTTGGTTTACCTAATGAGTTAAAGAAAACAATTTCCGGAAATTGCCAATGCAGAAAATTGCATTGACCAAGCGAAACGGCTCGAGCCCGTTTCGCTTAGTCATAAATTATATGGGGAAAAAACAATCCTGAAAATCCCTTACGTGCTATTCCTGTCAGAGACCCAGCGTCGAAGCGGGAAAAGCCGGAGATCCGTTGCGTCGCACCTCGTCTAGGGTCTGCCGCAAGGCCAGCCGCCGTGCCGCATCTGTATCGCAAACAAAAACGCTGTGCACAACATCATGACGCTGTATGACCCAGGCCGAACTCCAGAGCGCACTGGGAAAGTCGACAGGGTCCGCGTTTCGGCACTGGCGGCATTCAATGATGTGATCCCAGGTTTGCCGCCAGGAAACGAAACGGGGCTGGTGACGTTGTACCGCATCAAAGCGGGTGGCCAGCATCACCAAGCGACGCCCCGTCCTTGCCCAGGCCTGTAGCGACTCGATCACAACGCGCTCATGCAGCGGCCAGTCGGCGAAGGTCGCATCGCTGAGAATGATTTCACGCCAGCCCTCGCGAGCGGCACAGGCCAAAGCATCGCGCACACATTGCGCAAAAGCCTCGCGGCCTGAAAAACGGCCGGTTGGCAAATGCGCCGGCACGCTCTGGCCGGCTTCAGCGCCGTCAGAGGCCATGGGCCCACCCCGTCTCGCACCAGGATTGCAATAGCTCTCGCGCCGTTTCGCTGGCGCGATTCAGTTCCTTCGGGTCCAGTCGGCGCTGGTCGGCCAACCGGCGCATCAAGGTCGCATCGCGCCCCGAAGCCCGGTAGCCTTCGCCATTGATGAAGATGTGGTGCGCGTCGTACATCATGCGCGTGCGCCGGTCCAGCACCACGCCAGTCATGGCATCGCCGGCCTCACCCGACTCGAACCAGACGCTGGACTTGGGCTCGGTCAGGTACTCGCCCAGCACCCGCGCCAGAGCCTGCGGATCCTTGAGTGCATCCTGGAGGGCCTGACGCGCAAAGTCCTGCAAGGCAGCCGGTATCGCCGCCGGGTTGCTGATCGCCGCCTGCTTGGGATCCCGATAGCGTTCGTCACCACCCTCTTCGGCTGCTTCCTCGGCCAGGCGCTGCAGCAGCTCCTGCGCCAGTTCCCCCGCTGCCGGCGAACGAAACCCGATAGAGTAGGTCATGCACTCGCCGCCAACCGCGATCCCGTCGTGGGCGTAACGGTGCGGCAGATAGAGCATGTCGCCGGGCTCCAGAATGAACTCCTGCTCCGGCACGAAATTGGCCAAGATCTTGACCGGCACATCGTCGCGCAGCGTCGTGTCGTAACGCTGGCCGATACGCCAGCGCCGGCGCCCCTGCGCCTGCAGCAGGAACACGTCGTAGCTGTCATAGTGCGGCCCTACGCCGCCGCCTTCGCTGGCGTAGCTGATCATCAAGTCGTCCAGCCGCGCATCGGGCACGAAACGGAACTGGTTCATCAAGTCATGCGCAGCATCGACGTGCAGATCGACCCCTTGCACCAGCAACGTCCATTCCGGGGTCTTGAGCGCTGGCAGATCACGACGCGCAAAAGGTCCATGGCGCAAGCGCCAGGCCTGCTTGCCGCGCTTGCGCTCCAAGGCAACCAGACGGGACTCGACACCATCCTGCGCGGCCAATTCAAACAAGGCCGGACGCGCCAACAAAGGCTTGAAGCCGGGAATGGCCTGGCGCACCAGCAGCGGCTTCTTGTGCCAGTAACGCTTCATGAAGGCTTCGGGGCTCAGGCCCCCCAGCAACTGCAGGGGTTGGGTGACATCCATCGGTATTTCCAGTCTGTGCCGGCAAACGATACGCCGAACTGCGACAATTCTGCCCTATGGAAATCAATCAGCAATGTGTGGTCGCCCTGACCTGGAAGCTCCAGGACACCCTGGGCGAGGAACTAGACGTGCTCGACGAACCGGTCGAGTTCCTGATCGGGGGACATGACCTGTTCAAAAAAATCGAGGAAGCCCTGCAAGGCCATGGCGTTGGCGCCACCGTGGCCCTGCAACTGGAGCCGGAAGAGGCCTTCGGCGACTACAAGGAACAGCTCGTGTTCCTGGAGTCACGCCAGCTGTTCCCTCCCGAACTGGAAGAGGGTATGACGATTGAGGGCTCGGCCCTGCCGGCCGGCTGCAACCCCGATGCGCCGAAAGACACGCTCTACACCGTGACGGAACTCTATCCGGAGCACGTGGTGCTCGACGGCAACCACCCGCTGGCCGGCATTGCGCTGCGCCTGACGATGAAAGTCGAAGGGGTGCGCGAGGCCACGGAGGAGGAAGTCGGCCAAGGTTCGGCCGGCACCGGCTTCTTCCGCATCCAGCCCATGGATACCCTGCCACCTGGCAGCGACAGCCTCCATTGAACGACACAGTCGCCCCATCAGTGTCTTAAAGCGGGAAACCCCGTGGAACCGGCTTCGCCGGGCCACTGGGGTTGTCCCCCTGAGGGGGAGAGACGGCTACACGCAGTGAGCCGTAACAGGGGGTTAGCTCTTCCCAGTGGAGCCGTAGCCACCAGCACCGCGCTCGGTGGCGGCGGCAAATTCGTTCACCACGTTGAACTGCGCCTGCACCACCGGCACGATGACCAGTTGCGCGATGCGCTCCATCGGCTCGATGGTGAAAGCAACATCGCTGCGGTTCCAGGCGCTCACCATGAGCTGGCCCTGGTAATCGCTGTCGATCAGGCCGACCAGATTGCCCAGCACGATGCCATGCTTGTGACCCAGGCCAGAGCGCGGCAGGATCAACGCCGCGTAAGCGGAATCATTCAGATGAATGGCCATGCCGGTGGGCACTAGTTGCCAAGCGTTGGGCTGCAGCGTGAGCGGCTCGCTCAGGCAAGCACGCAGGTCCAGGCCGGCGCTGCCGGGGGTGGCATAGGCGGGAAGTTGATCCGCCAGACGCGGATCGAGAATCTTGACGTCGAGTTTCATGAGGTTGGGGATAAGGGAAATCTTGAATCAGGCAGCCTGGCCCAGGCGGCGCGCAATCTCGGCCACCAACTGGCGCGCCAGTGTGAGTTTGCTGGCGCGCGGCAGCTCGGTCGCCCCTTGGGCGTCAACCAGCAGCAAGGCGTTGTCGTCCTGGCCGAAAGTGGCCGGGCCGATGTTGCCCACCAGCAGCGGCACCCCCTTGCGCGCGCGTTTGGCCTGTGCATTGGCCAGCAGGTCGTGGCTCTCGGCGGCGAAACCGACGCAATACAATGCACCGCTCTTGGCACGTTCGCCCTGCGCCACCGCAGCCAGGATGTCGGGGTTCTCGACAAAACTCAAGGCCGGCGGCTGGCCGGAGCCGTCCTTCTTGATCTTCTGCTCGGCCGTGCTGGCTGGGCGCCAGTCGGCCACCGCCGCAGTTGCTATAAAAACAGTAGCTGCAGGCGCATGATCCATAACGGCCAGCTGCATATTTTGTGCTGATTTCACATTGATTCGTCGGACGCCACGCGGCGTAGCCAAGTGCACCGGCCCGGCCACCAGCGTGACCTCGGCACCCGCTTCGCGCGCCGCACGCGCGATGGCAAAGCCCATCTTGCCGCTGGACAGATTGGTGATGCCGCGCACCGGATCGATGGCTTCATAGGTCGGGCCGGCTGTCACCAGCACACGCTGGCCAAGCAGCGATTTGGGGGCGAAGAAGGCAATCACCTCCTCCAACAACTCGTCCGGCTCCAGCATGCGGCCATCGCCGGTTTCGCCACAGGCTTGCTCGCCGGTGCCGACATCGAACACATGCGTCCCATCGGCCCGAAGCTGCGCCACATTGCGCTGGGTGGCCGGATGGGCCCACATCTCGCGGTTCATGGCGGGCGCGACCAGCAGCGGCACGTCGGCCATTGGCCGCGCCAGGCACATCAGGCTCAGCAGGTCGTCAGCCCGGCCATGCAACAGCTTGGCCATGAAATCGGCGCTGCAAGGCGCGATCAGGATGGCGTCGGCTTCGCGGCTGAGGTTGATGTGCGCCATGTTGTTGGCCTCACGTGCATCCCACTGCGAGCCGTAGACCGGCCGGTTCGAGAGCGCCTGCATCGTCACCGGCGTGATGAAGTGCTCGGCGGCCTCGGTCATCACCACCTGCACGGTGGCGCCTTCCTTGACCAGGGCGCGGCACAGCTCAGCCGCCTTGTAGCAGGCAATGCCGCCTGTCAGGCCCAGCACAATATGTTTTCCAGCAAGGTCGTTCATGGGCCGCAATGTAGCAGACACCCGGCCAATGATTCCCGCGTTTCGCGGCCCGACTCCTGGCCACGCCTATAATCTCGCTTTACCACCTCCCTGAGCGTTCCAAGCTCCCCTGACATGACCAAATTTGTCTTCGTCACCGGCGGTGTGGTGTCCTCCCTTGGCAAGGGAATCGCCTCAGCCTCCCTCGCTGCGATTCTGGAATCGCGGGGCCTCAAAGTCACTCTGATCAAGCTCGATCCCTATCTCAACGTCGATCCGGGCACCATGTCGCCCTTCCAGCACGGCGAGGTGTTCGTCACCGACGACGGCGCAGAAACCGACCTCGACCTCGGCCACTACGAGCGTTTCATCGAAACGCGCATGAAGAAGGCCAACAACTTCACCACCGGCCAGATCTACAAGAGCGTGCTTGAGAAAGAGCGCCGCGGCGACTACCTCGGCAAGACGGTGCAGGTCATCCCGCACGTCACCAACGAGATCCAGGAATTCGTCAAGCGCGGTGCCGGCTTCGACACGCCCGACGCGGTCGACGTGGCCATCGTCGAGATCGGCGGCACGGTGGGCGACATCGAATCCCTGCCCTTCCTGGAGGCGGTGCGCCAGCTCAGCCTGCGCTTGGGGCCGAACAACGCCGCCTTCGTGCACCTGACCTACGTGCCCTGGATCGCCGCCGCCGGCGAGCTCAAGACCAAGCCGACCCAGCACACGGTGCAGAAACTGCGCGAGATCGGTATCCAGCCCGACGCCCTGCTGTGCCGCGCCGACCGTTCCATCCCCGACGACGAGCGCGACAAGATCTCGCTCTTCACCAACGTCCCGCAGTGGGGTGTGATCTCCATGCCCGACGTGGACACCATCTACAAGGTGCCGCGCGTGCTGCACGAACAGGGCCTGGACGGCCTGATCTGCGACAAGCTGCGCCTGAACACGCCGCCGGCCAACCTCAAGCGCTGGGACGACCTGGTGTATGAGACCGAGAATCCGCGCGGCGAAGTCACCATTGCCATGGTCGGCAAGTATGTGGAACTGACCGACAGCTACAAGTCGGTCAACGAGGCGCTGCGCCATGCCGGCATGAAGAACCACGTGCGCGTCAAGATCGAGCACGTCGACTCGGAAACCATCACCGACGACACGGTCTCGCGCCTGGCCAAGTTCGACGCCATCCTGGTGCCGGGCGGCTTCGGCAAGCGCGGCATCGAAGGCAAGATCAACACCGCCCGCTTCGCCCGCGAGAACAAGGTGCCCTACCTGGGCATCTGCCTCGGCATGCAGGTGGCCACGATCGAATTCGCCCGCCATGTGGCCGGCCTGAAGGACGCCAACAGCACCGAGTTCGAGCCGAACTGTACCAACCCGGTGATCGCCCTGATCACCGAATGGAAGGACGCCGATGGCAGCATCAAGACGCGCGACGAAAACTCGGACCTCGGCGGCACCATGCGCCTGGGCGCGCAAAGCTCCGACGTCGCCAAGGACACGCTGGCGCACAAGATCTACGGCGACGTGGTGACCGAGCGCCACCGCCATCGCTACGAGGCCAACGTCAACTACCTCGACACGCTGCGCAAGTCCGGCCTGGTGATCTCGGCGCTGACGCAGCGCGAGCACCTGACCGAAATCGTCGAGCTGCCGCAAAGCGCCCACCCCTGGTTCGTCGGCGTGCAGTTCCACCCGGAATTCAAATCCACCCCGTGGGACGGCCACCCGCTGTTCAATGCCTTCATCAAGGCAGCACTGGACCACCACGTAGCCGGCAAGAACCTGAAAGTGGTGGCATGAAACTTTGTGGCTTTGACGTCGGCCTCGACCAGCGGTTCTTCCTGATCGCCGGTCCCTGTGTGATCGAGTCCGAGCAGTTGCAGATGGACGTGGCCGGCCAGTTGAAGGAAATTACTTCGTCGCTGGGCATCCCCTTCATCTTCAAGAGCAGCTACGACAAGGCCAACCGCTCGTCGGGCACCAGCTTTCGCGGCCCGGGCATGGACAAAGGGCTGGCCATCCTGGCCAAGGTCAAGCGCGAACTCGGCGTGCCGGTGCTGACCGACGTGCACACCGAGCAGGACATCGCTGCCGTAGCGGCCGTGGTCGACGTGCTGCAGACGCCGGCTTTCCTGTGCCGCCAGACCGATTTCATCCACGCCGTGGCGCAAAGCGGCAAGCCGGTCAACATCAAGAAGGGCCAGTTCCTCGCCCCCGGCGACATGAAGAACGTCATCGACAAGGCCCGTGCCGCCGCGCGCGAGAAGGGCCTGAACGAGGACAACTTCATGGCCTGCGAACGCGGCGCCAGCTTCGGCTACAACAACCTGGTGAGCGACATGCGTTCGCTGGCCATCATGCGCGAGACTGCAGCCCCGGTGGTGTTCGATGCCACGCATTCGGTGCAGTTGCCGGGCGGCCAGGGCACCAGCAGCGGCGGCCAGCGCGAGTTCGTGCCAGTGCTGGCGCGTGCCGCCGTGGCCGCGGGCGTGTCGGGCCTGTTCATGGAAACGCATCCGAACCCCGCCTGCGCCCTGAGCGACGGCCCCAATGCGGTGCCGCTCAAGCACATGAAGGCGCTGCTGGAAACGCTGGTGGCGCTGGATGAGGTTACCAAGAAAAACGGCTTCCTCGAAAACAGCTTCAACTGAATCTCACCGTACGAACCATGACCGCCGCCTACATCATCGTCGATATGAAAGTATCCAACCCGGAGCAGTACAAGGACTACATGGCCGCCGCGCCGGCTGCGGTGAAGGCCTTCGGCGGCGAATACCTGGTGCGCGGTGGCCGCTTCGAGACCATGGAAGGCCAGTGGCAACCAGCCCGCATTGCCATGCTGCGTTTCCCCAGCTATGAGCAGGCCAAGGCTTTCTACGACGACGAGATGTACCGCCAAGCGCGCGCCAAACGCGCCGGCGCCACTGAATTTTTCAACATGATTTTGGTGGAGGGCGTTGCCGCCCCCATCGTCTGAATACAACAATCGAAACCGAAAGGAAACCATGAGCGCTATCGTTGATATCGTCGGCCGCGAAGTCCTGGACTCGCGCGGCAACCCCACCGTTGAATGCGACGTGCTGCTGGAAAGCGGCACCATGGGCCGTGCGGCTGTGCCGTCTGGCGCCTCCACCGGCTCGCGCGAAGCGATCGAACTGCGCGACGGCGACAAGAACCGTTACCTCGGCAAGGGCGTGCTCAAAGCCGTGGAGCACATCAACACCGAAATTTCCGAAGCCGTGCTGGGCCTGGATGCCTCCGAGCAGGCCTTCCTGGACAAGACCCTGATCGACCTCGACGGCACCGACAACAAGTCGCGTCTGGGCGCCAACGCCATGCTGGCGGTTTCCATGGCCGTGGCCCGCGCTGCTGCTGAAGAAGCCGGCCTGCCGCTGTACCGCTACTTCGGCGGCATGGGCGGCATGCAAATGCCGGTGCCGATGATGAACGTCATCAACGGCGGTGCGCACGCCAACAACAACCTCGACCTGCAGGAATTCATGATCCTGCCGGTGGGCGCCCCCAACTTTCGTGAAGCCCTGCGCTACGGCGCCGAGGTGTTCCACGCCCTGAAGAAAATCTTGCACGACAAAGGCATGAGCACGGCCGTGGGTGACGAAGGTGGTTTTGCCCCCAGCGTGGCCAACCATGAAGCCGCCATCCTGCTGATCCTGGAAGCCATCGACAAGGCCGGCTACACCGCCGGTGAACAGATCGCCCTGGGCTTGGACTGCGCCGCCAGCGAGTTCTACAAGGACGGCAAGTACCACCTGGAAGGCGAAGGCCTGGTACTGACGGCCACCGAATGGACCGACATCCTGGCCACCTGGTGCGACAAGTACCCGATCATCAGCATCGAAGACGGCATGCACGAAGGCGACTGGGACGGCTGGAAGATCCTGACCGAGCGTCTGGGCAAGAAGGTGCAGCTGGTAGGCGACGACCTGTTCGTCACCAACACCAAGATCCTGAAGGAAGGCATCGACAAGGGCATCGCCAACTCGATCCTGATCAAGATCAACCAGATCGGTACCCTGACCGAGACCTTCGCCGCCATCGAGATGGCCAAGCGCGCCGGCTACACCGCCGTCATCAGCCACCGTTCGGGTGAGACCGAAGACAGCACCATTGCCGACATCGCTGTGGGCACCAACGCCGGCCAGATCAAGACCGGCTCCATGAGCCGCTCCGACCGCATGGCCAAGTACAACCAGCTGCTGCGCATTGAGGAAGACCTGGGCGAGATCGCCACCTATCCCGGCCGTTCTGCCTTCTACAACCTCAAGTGAAGCACCCCCGAGTCGCTACGCGCCTCCTCCGGAGGGCGACACCCGCAGCCCGGCCAAGCCGGTTCTGCGGTGTCCCGCGGTCATTCGGGTTCACCTCGACCTCGACCGTGAGGGCATAGCGACATGGGTTCACGCCTCATCCCGGCCATCCTCATCACCCTGCTCGTGGTTCTGCACGCACAGTTGTGGTTTGGCCGGGGCAGCGTGCCCAACGTTTCACGCATGGCTGGCGAACTCGAAGCGCAAAAGCAGAAGAACGCGCAGGCCCAACTGGCCAATGATCGACTGGCTGCCGAAGTGCGCGACCTCAAGGAAGGCCTGGAGATGGTGGAAGAAAAGGCCAGACTGGAGTTGGGCATGGTCAAGCCCAACGAAATCTACGTGCATATCGGCAAGTAAGCCCAGTCCTCTTGTGGGCATGCGCATCGCCATTCTCGGCGCCCCTGGCAGCGGTAAAACCCGCCTCGCGCAGGAACTTTGCCTTCACTTGCCACAACTTCAAGTGAGCGACGATCCACCGCCCGCCGAGCTGGCCACAACTCATTTCGATCTGATTCTGCTTACCGGACTTGATTTGCCAGGCTGTGCTTCGGACGTACAACGAAACGCTGACACCGCCCTGCGTGCCAGCCTGCAACAGGCCGGCCTGGCTTATGGCGTCATCTATGGACAAGGTGCACAGCGCCTGCGCCAGGCACTGCGCCTCATCACCCCGGAGGATGAGCCACCGCCGCGCTGGACCGGTGTGTGCGAAAAATGTGCCGACTCGGACTGCGAATTCCGACTCTTTACTGCACTGCGGAGCTTGAAGGCGGCTTAGCACCCGGCGTCGTGAACAGCTGCGCCGCATCGATGGCGTCGAAGCGGTAATGCGCACCGCAGAACTCGCAGTCGACCATGATCGCGCCGCGTTCCGCCAGGATTTCCTTGGCCTCCACCTCGCCCAAACCCTGGATCATGCGTGCCACACGGTCGCGGTTGCAGGTGCAGGCAAAGCGCGGTGCGGTCTCGCCCACAAACGGCTCGAAGCGCTGCAGCTTTTCCTCCCAGAACAGGCGGCGCAGAATGGTTTCGACATCCAGCGTCAGCAGTTCCTCGCGCTTGAGGCTGGCTGCCAGCGTGGCGATGCGGTTGTAGTGCTCATACATCTCCGCCTCGTACAGTTCGGCCTCGCCCGGCTGCTGGCCTGCGAGGTTGGCCATGCCCTTCACCGGCAGGCGCTGGATCAAAAGACCCGCTGCCACCTTGTCGTCTGCCGCCAGCACCAGCACAGTTTCCAATTGCTCGCTCTGGCGCATGTAGTGCTGCAACGCATCGCTGAGCTTGTTCATTTTCTGATCACGTTCGTCCGTCAAGGGCACCACGCCCTGGTAGGGCTGCTGCCCCGGCAGACGGTCCTTCGGGTCCAGCGTGATGGCGCAGCGACCCTGCCCGTGCACATTGAGCATCGCAGTCAGCCCGGCATCGGCCGGGACCTCGCCCTTGAGCGTGGCGGTCGCACGCAGGCTCAGATCCGACTGGATCTCCGCCACCGCCAGCTTCACCGGCCCGTCACCAACGACCTGCAAGATCAACGAGCCGTGGAACTTGATGTTGGACTGCATCAGCACGCCGGCCGCCGCCATCTCGCCCAGCAAGGCCTGCACTGGCAGCGGATAGGCGCCGGTACTGCTGGCCGCACGCCGACGCAGGATCTCGGCCCAGGTGTCGGTCAGGCGCACGATCATGCCGCGCACCGGCAGACCTTCGAAAAGAAATTTGTGAAGTTCAGACACGTTGTAGGGTTCTTTATGGGCAGGTGACCCGGTTCAGCCGATTTTCTTCAGCCCCTTGCGGTATTGCTGGGCGTTCTCGACATAGTGCGCTGCAATGTGCTGCAGACCGGCGATCTGCTCGGGTGACAGCTGCTTGACGGCCTTGGCCGGGCTGCCCAGGATCATTGAGCCGTCGGGGAATTCCTTGCCCTCGGTTACCAGCGCACCGGCGCCCACCAGGCAATTCTTGCCGATCTTGGCGTGGTTCAGCACCACGGCGCCGATACCGATCAGCGAGCCGTCGCCCACGGTACAGCCGTGCAACATGACCTGGTGGCCAACCGACACGTTCTCACCCAGGGTCAGCGGCACGCCGGCATCAGCATGCAGCACGCTGGCGTCCTGGATGTTGGAACCGCGACCAATGTGGATCTTCTCGGAGTCACCGCGGATCACGGTGCCGAACCACACGCTGACGTTTTCTTCCAGTGTGACCTTGCCGATCACTTGGGCGCTGTCGGCGACCCAGGTGCCTTCGGCCAGCTTGGGCGCTTGGCCATCCAGTTCATAAATTGCCATTTGAAATTCCGTTTGTCCGTTTAGGGAGAATTGTAAAGACGGGGGCTTAACCCTGCGCCAGGGCGGCCAGTTCGGCATCGTTGAAGCCAGCAGCACGGCGAGCCACCAGATTGAAGGGCCCCTTGAGCTTCGGTGCTTCATACTTCAGCGTCAACTCGGCATAGGTTCTGACCGGATCGATTCCACGCTGCGCGCACAGCCAGCCATACCAGTGGTTGCCAATCGCCACATGACCAATTTCGTCGCGCAGAATGATGTCCAGAATCTCCCCTGCCCGATGGTCGCCAATCGACACCAGCTTGGTCTTCACCGCCGGCGAAGCATCCAGCCCGCGCGCCTCCAGCGTGCGCGGCACCAGCGCCACCCGCGCCAGGATGTCGCCCTGGGTGCGCTCGGCCATGGACCACAGGCCATCGTGGGCCGGAAAGTCACCATAGTCGAAGCCCAGCGTCAGCAGATGGTCGCGCAGCAGCGTGAAGTGGTAAGCCTCCTCGAACGCCACCCTCAACCAGTCGCGGTAGAAGGCCTCCGGCATCCCGGCAAAACGCCAGCAGATATCAAGCGCCAGATCGATGGCGTTCTTCTCGATGTGCACGATGGAATGCACCAGCGCCGCATGGCCGCGCGGCGTGGCGAGTGAACCCGTTTTGATGCTGGTATGCGGCACCAGCGGCGGCCGTTCACCACGCCCAGGAAGGCCGTCGATTGGCGCGATCTGCTCTTCGGTATCGAGCGGGGCGTTGCGGTCCAGTGCTGTGACTGCGCGCGCCTTTTCCACCGGGTCGGGGATGGCGAGGAGTTGTTGGCATTGGCGACGCAGGTTCATGGGGTGAATTATCCTGGATGGCACTTCTTGTCAGGTTGTGGCCTGACTTGGCAACCGAGCCGGGTCTCGCCCCGGCACGGCTTCCAGCAAGGGCATCACGCAAAGAGCAAACTATCCCCGCGGATGGTGCTGAGCGTGAAGCGCCTTCAATCTCTCCCGCGCCACATGGGTATAGATGGTGGTCGTCGAAATATCCGCATGCCCCAACAACATCTGCACCGCCCGCAAATCCGCCCCATGGTTCAACAGATGCGTGGCAAAGGCATGCCGCAAGGTGTGCGGCGACAGCGGTGCCGTGATACCGGCCGCCAAGGCGTACTTCTTGACGATCATCCAGAACATCACCCGCGACATGGCCTCGCCAGCGCGCGAGCCACGGAAGGTGACGAACAGGTCATCGGTCTGTTTCTCACCCAGCAGCGCCGGGCGGGCTTCCTGCAGGTAGCGCTGCAGCCAGTCGCTGGCCACTTCCCCAAACGGCACCAGACGTTCCTTGTTGCCCTTGCCAAAAACGCGCAGCACGTGCTCTGACAGGCTGACATTGAAGGTCTTGAGTGTCACCAGTTCGCTCACGCGCAGGCCGCTGGCGTACATCAACTCGAGCATGGTGCGGTCGCGTACCGCCAGCGGCGAGCCTTCACCCGGTGCGGCCAGCAAGGCTTCCACCTGTGCTTCGCTCAGGGTCTTGGGGACGCGCAGTGGCTGCTTAGCTGCCTGCAAGCGCAGGGTCGGGTCAGCCTGGATCAGGCGTTCGCGCAAGGCCCAGCGGAAGTAGCGCTTGAAGACGGTCAGGCGACGGTTGGCCGTGGTCGCCCGGCTGCTGGCGTGCTTGGCTGCAAAGTAGGCGTTGAGGTCGACCTCCTCGGTCGCCAAAAGAGTACGCCCGCGGCCATCAAGCCAGCGGGCGTAGAGTTCGAGGTCGCGCCGGTAGGCCGCCAACGTGTTGCGTGACAGGCCTTCTTCCAGCCACAGGGCATCGATGAAGGCATCAACGCCCTGCATGGCCCCTCAGTCGAGCTTGAGCTTGGCGGTCTCGACCACCTTCTTGTACACCGTGTACTCGGCCTTAATCTGGTCGGCGAACTGCTGCGGCGTGTTGGCCACGATGATGGAGCCGGTGTCTTCAATGCGCTTGCGCACAGCCGGATCTTCCAAGGCCTTGCGGGTAGCGGCATTGATCTTGTCCACGATGTCCTTGGGCATGCCTTTGGGGCCGTAGATGCCGTAATAGGCCATGCGATTCACCGGCTCCAGGCCGACTTCCTTGAAGGTCGGGACATTCGGCAACTGCGACAGACGCTGCGGCGCGGCAATCACGATCGGCACCAGGCGACCGCTCTGGATGAACGGCAGGGTCGAGGGCAGGTTGTCAAAGATGATCGGCACCTGTCCAGCCACCGTGTCATTGATGGCGGGGCCGGCACCACGGTAGGGGATGTGCGTGATGAAGGTGCCGGTCTGGCTCTTGTACAGCTCGGTCTGCAAGTGGCCGATACCACCGGTGCCGGAGGTGGCGTACGAGTATTTACCAGGCGACTTCTTCAGCTCGGCAATGAAACCCTTGTAGTCCTTGGCCGGGAAACTCGGGTGCACGGCGATCACGTTCGGCGTGGCCGCCACGTTGATGATGGGCGTGAAGTCGGTCAGGGGGTTGTACTGGATCTTCGGATTGATGGCCGGGTTGGCCGCCGTGGTCGAGACTGTGGCCATGCCCAGCGAATAACCATCCGGTGCGGCCTTGGAGGTTTCGGTGGCGCCAATCACGCCACCGCCACCCGCCTTGTTTTCCACCACCACGGGCTGGCCCAAGGCCTTGCCCAGCGGATCAGCAATCGTGCGCGCAATGATGTCGGTCGTGCCGCCCGGTGCAAACGGCACTTGCAGCTTGATCACCTTGTTGGGATAACCCTGGGCCAGGGCAGAACCGGCTGCAGCCAGCAGGCCGAGAGCAAATATGACACGACGTTGCATAGTGGTTTTCTCCTAGTGTGACGGAACAGGGCTATTCTATTGCCCCAGCATGCCCTTCTTGAGCCGGGTGTCCACTGGGTTGTCACCTACGAAGATCTCCAGCAAGGCCTTGTAGAAATCAGCGCCGCTGATGGCGCTGCCTTTGGCCACGTCGTTGACGGCCAGTGTCAGCCCCTGCCCGGGCACGTAATCCAGGTTGATGGTGTCCCCCGGCTTGGCCACGCCGATGGATTCGATGGTGCGCGTGAACTGTGCCACCCGGTCCTGCATGGCCGTCCATTGGGCCTCGCTCACATTCTTCTGCATGCCATCGACCAACGCCTTCTTGATGTCCGGCGAACCGATTTCCATCAGCATGCGCATCTGAATGCGCTTCGGGCCAGCTTGGCTCAACACCTCCTGCGGCGCGGTGGTCTTGTCGCTCAGGTACAACCCGGCAACATAGGCCTTGAAGATGAAGATGGCGCGCACCCCCAGGCCATTGAGCTTGAGTTCGCGGTTGGCCACGCGCACGGCATCATCGAAACGCAGGCCTTCCAGCGAAGCGGCGTTGGCTTGCGGCAGAACGGCGGCAGCCCACAGGATCAGGGGAATCAGCAGATTTTTTTTCATGGCATTTCAACGTGAGGGCACAGTCAGGAGGACACCGTCAGGACAAGCATTCTGTGTCTGAAATTTACATCGTTTTGTCTTCGACCGCGCATTCCGGGCTGTTATTCTCGCCACGTGAACTACGCTCAGCTCCTCTTCCCCGATTTCTCCCTCATCCTGTGCGGCTATCTGGTATGCCGTCATACGGCACTCAACCGCACCGTGTGGGAGCAGGTTGAAGCCCTGGTCTATTACTTCCTGTTTCCGGTGTTGCTGTTCCACAGCATCGTGCGCAGCCCGCTCGACCTGTCGGCTGCCTCCAGCCTGATCGGAGCCGCCCTCGTCATGGGTGTGACCGCCATCGCCCTGTCTTATGCCCTGCCCTGGCTGCCCTTCATCGGGCGGCACATCGACCCGCGCCAGCATGCAGGCAGTGCGCAGGTGGCCTTTCGCTTCAACTCCTTCATCGGCCTAGCGCTGGCCGAGCGGCTGGCCGGACCGGAAGGCCTGCTGCAGATTGCAGTGCTGATCGGCTTTTGCGTACCACTGTTCAATGTCGGTGCTGTCTGGCCGATGGCACGCCACTCACAGCGTAGCTTCGGGCGCGAGTTGCTGCGCAACCCGCTCATCATCGGCACCGTCTCGGGCCTGCTGGCCAACCTGCTGGGCTTCAAGATCCCGACCTGGGTCGACCCCACCGTCTCGCGCATCGGTGCGGCCTCGCTGGCACTGGGCCTGATGGCGGCCGGTGCTGGCCTGCATTTCTCCAGCCTGACACGGGCCAAGACGCTGGCCGTGGGCACACTGGCCATCAAGCATTTCTTCCTGCCGCTGATCGCGTTCGGGCTGTCGCGGGCCTTCGGGCTGTCGCCGACGCAGACCACGGTCCTGCTGGCCTTCTCGGCTCTGCCAACCGCCTCGAGCTGCTATGTGCTGGCCGCGCGCATGGGCTACGACGGCTCTTATGTCGCCGGGCTGGTGACGCTGTCCACCATACTGGGCATGGCCAGTCTGTCCTTTGCACTGGGCGTGTTGCGCTAGCCAAGCGCTGCGACGCGCTCAGTCCTTGAGCAGTGTGGCTGCGAATTCGTGGATGGCCTGGATGTCGGGCTTGAGCGGCGTGAAAGCCATGCCCTCGTGGCGCAGCGTGGCACGCAGGCCGAAGTCCACCGCCCGTGCCTGCTCCTCGTCCTGGAAGCGGCCGGTGTGCACATAGGGCTTCTCGGGGTCGCGCTCCACCACCACGTTGACGTTGTTGAACTGCCGGTACCACTCGACGATCTGCTTGCGCGTTTTCTCCACATCGCAGATGTTGTCGGCGTAGTGCTCGTTGTAATACAGGATCTGCGGCAGTGAGCACTCGGTGATCAGGTACTGCACCTGACCATCGAGCAGCTCCAGCATGCGGAACTGCTGCTGGGCGATGTGGTACTGGTTCTTCAGCGCCTCGTAATCCTTCTGCCAGACCAGCGACTTGGCGTAGTCGGGAATCAGTTCCACCGTCTTGTGGTGCAGGTTGAGGTACAGGATGATGGCCGCGGTGAACAGCGACTTATCGCAACCGGGGCCACCAATGATGTTGATCACCTTGGTCGGGTACAGCCGCATCTTGTTTTCTGGCAGCTGGTTCGGCACGTAGCTGTAACGCATCGTCATGGTTGGCCCTTGGGTTGTTATGCCTGTCTCGCTTCTACCTGCTGCGCCAGGGCCCAGGCTACGTGCTCGCGCACCAGCTCACTGGGGTCCGACGCCCGTTGCCGCAGTGCCTCCACTATCGCAGGGTCGGTGGTGGTGCGCAAGGCATTGCCCAACGCGACGGCGATATTGCGCAGCCAACGTGTGTGGCCAATGCGACGGATCGGGCTGCCTTCGGTGTGTTGCAGGAACTCAGGTTCACTCCAGGCGAACAGCGCCACCAGGCTGCTGCCACTCAAGCCTTTGCGTGCGTCAAAGTCCGGCAAGGGGCTGCGCTGTGCGAACTTGTTCCACGGGCAGATCAGCTGGCAGTCGTCGCAACCGTAGATGCGGTTGCCCATGAGCGGCCGCAGTTCCAGCGGAATCGGCCCGGCGTGCTCGATGGTGAGGTAGGAAATGCAACGCCTTGCATCGAGCCGGAACGGTGCCACGATCGCCTGCGTCGGGCAGACCTCGATGCAGGCACTGCAGCTGCCACAGTGGCCGCTGACCGGCTCGCTCGCCGGCAAGGCCACATCGACATAGATCTCGCCGAGGAAAAACATCGAGCCGGCCTCGCGGCTGAGCACCAGCGTGTGCTTGCCGCGCCAGCCCTGGCCGCTGCGCGCTGCCAACTCGGCCTCAAGTACCGGCGCGGAATCGGTGAAGACGCGGTGGCCAAAGGGGCCGATGTGCTCGGCCATGCGGTCCGATAGCTTCTGCAGCCGCGCGCGCAAGACCTTGTGGTAGTCGCGGCCACGCGCGTAGATCGAAACCACACCCTCCTGCGGCCGTTGCAAACGGTCGAACTCGACCGCCTGCCAGTCATCGGCCGTGCCGGACGGCAGATAATCCATGCGTGCGGTGATGACGCTGACCGTGCCGGGCACCAGTTCGGCCGGCCGCGCACGCCGCAGGCCGTGAGCGGCCATGTAGGCCATCTCGCCATGGAAACCGCGCGCCAGCCAGGCCTGCAATCCTTCCTCGGCGGCGGACAGGTCGACACCGCTGACGCCGATTTGGGAGAATCCGAGTTCACGGGCCCAGCCCCGGATCAGGGAAACGAATTGAGTGCTGTTGAACGTCACGCGTTGATTGTAGAAAGTCTGGTCTGGCACAACGAGGCCGACACAGAGCAGTTTGCCACCGCGCTGGCCGCCCAGCCGGCGCTGCGCCACGCCTTCATCGAACTGCAGGGCGACCTCGGCGCCGGCAAGACCACACTGGTGCGCCACCTGCTGCGTGCCCTGGGCGTGGCCGGCCGCATCAAGAGCCCGACCTATGCCGTGGTCGAGCCGCATGAAGTACCCGGCCTGGCCATCTGGCACTTCGACTTCTACCGCTTCAGCGACCCGCGCGAATGGGAAGACGCCGGCTTTCGCGACCTCTTCGCCAGCCCCGGCCTCAAGCTCGCCGAGTGGCCGGAGAAAGCAGCCGCCCTGTTGCCGCCGGCAGATCTGGTGATCCGGCTCGAAGTCCAGCCCGACGAATCGCGCCGCGCCACCCTCACGGCCCAGACGGCCACCGGCGTGGCGTTGCTGCAGGGGTTGAAGAAGGAGACCTTGGTTTGAGCGCCGCCGGGCCGTCCCAAGGCGCGAAACGTGACGGCACGGGACGTGCGCGTCTCTTCAGCCCGTCCGAGCCTGCGCAGGCAGGCTCGGAGCCGCGGGCTTCAGCCCCCTCGGGGGGCCACATCACACGGCGCGAGTTGCTCCAATCCGGCACGCTGGTGCTGCTGCTGGGCACGGCGCAGATCGCGCGTGGCGCCACCATCCTGGCGGTGCGCGTCTGGCCCGCGCCCGACTATTCGCGCGTCACCATCGAGTCCGACGGCCACCTCGCTACCAAGCAACTGTTCGTGCCCAGCCCGCCGCGGCTGGCGGTGGACATCGAAGGCATCGAGCTCAACCCGGCACTGCGCGAGCTGGTGGCCAAGGTCAAGTCCGACGACCCCAACATCGCCGGCATCCGCGTCGGCCAGTTCGCGCCCAATGTGGTGCGCTTGGTGATCGACCTCAAGCAGCCGATCACGCCGCAGGTCTTCGCGCTCGAGCCGGTGGCCGCCTATCAACACCGTCTGGTGCTCGACCTCTACCCCACCCAGGCCGCCGACCCGCTGGCGGCGCTGATCGCCGAGCGGCTCAAGGACAAGGAAGACAAGGCAGCCGCCACCGCCACGGCGCCAGCCCCGGCGGCACCCGCCTCCGCTGCGCGCTCGCACGACCCGCTGGGTGACCTGATCGCCCAGCAGACGCGCAAGTCCGCGGCGCCGGCCAGCCCCGCATCCGCTCCTGTTTCAGGAGCGTCTGGCGCAGCAACCACAAGGCCTGGTGGCCAAAATCAACCCCAAATGGCAGGCAGCGGTAAGACCGAGCGCCTGATCATCGTCGCGCTCGACCCCGGCCACGGCGGCGAAGACCCAGGCGCCATCGGCCCCGGCGGCACGCGCGAGAAAGACGTGGTGCTGCGCCTGGCGCACCGGCTGCGCGAGCGCATCAACGCCACCACCATCAACGGCAACCCGATGCGCGCCTACCTCACGCGCGACGCCGACTTTTTCGTGCCGCTGCACGTGCGTGTCAACAAGGCACGCCAGGTGCAGGCCGATCTGTTCATCAGCATCCATGCCGATGCCTTCTACACCCCGCGGCCGCAGGGCGCCAGCGTCTTCGCACTGAGCCAGAGCGGGGCATCGAGCAGCGCGGCGCGCTGGATGGCGGCCAAGGAAAACAAGGCCGACCTGATCGGCGGCCTCAACGTCAAGGCCAAAGACGCCCACGTGCAGCGCATGCTGTTCGACATGAGCACCACGGCGCAGATCAACGACAGCCTCAAGCTCGGCAACACCATGCTCAAGGAGATCGGCCGCATCGGCAAGCTGCACAAGGCGCAGGTGGAACAAGCCGGCTTTGCCGTGCTCAAGGCGCCCGACATTCCCAGCGTGCTGGTGGAAGCCGCCTTCATCAGCAACCCGGAAGAAGAGACCAAGCTCAACAGCGATGCCTACCAGGAGCAGCTGGCCGATGCGCTGATGCGCAGCATCGAGGGCTACTTCGCTCGCAACCCGCCGCTGGCACGCAGCCGCAGCGTCTAGACGTCAACAGGACTTCTCACGACATCGTAGAAAGCTTTAAAACTTTCCAAAAGATTGTTTGTCGCGTTAAGTATTGGTGAGTTGTTTAACGGAATGCCCATGTTTGTCTTCGGTGAATCAAATTAAAAAAGTATTGCAAATGGCAAGTGCTACGACCATTCCCAATCCGAATGCACCCAACGTTCCAGCCATTGCGATGCGGTACAGAAGTTGAAGCCCCTCTACGTCCTTATTCATAAGTAGCTGCTCGAAACATTTTTTGCGTTGCGTCACTGCATTTCCATCACATCGACTCCGAAGTGATGACTGCATTGAAACGGATGAAATAAGAACCAGTAGCGCCAGCAAGCTTGCAAAAGGAATAAACCATGCACGCAGCGTTCGTATGCCAATCGTGTTCTCAAAAAACTGAAGACGAATGAATTCCGCTGCAGCGTAGAGCGCAAACCCAAGCACGAAAGCTATTTCCTCGCGCCTACGCAAACGCTTCACCATTTGCGCCGCCTCGGCTTCAACAGAAATGTCAACAGTTTTATCTGTCATGCCGCGTTCCTACATTGTTTTAGCGAGGCCGCTACCCTGATTTCCCAGATCGATTCGAGAGTGTTCCAGTCCGTGAGTTTTTACATTCGTATCTCAAACACTGCCGATACCAATTTTTCCTGATGCCGGGTCGGATCGCAATAGTAGTGATGTACTAATGGCGTCTTGTGTATTGTTACTGCTCATGCACTCCCAGATACCATGATGCGCCCCTCCTCAATAGTAGATAGGGTCTCACAAGAGGGTTCCATTGCGCCAGTCCGCGTCGGCGCGCAAGCGAGTACAGCCGCGCCTTCATGAGCTGCCCTCATGACCCAGGGGCAGCCCCACGGTCTGCGTCAGCAGCAGTTGCTGGTCCGGCGTCAGGCCCATGGCCTGGGTCAGGGCCTGGCGGTCGAACCAGGCGCGCACCACGGTGGACAGGCCGACCGAGGCGCAGTAGAGGTAGATGTTCTGCGCCATCGCGCCAGCCGCCACCGAGGCGTAGGACTCGCGCATGGCGGCCGGCACGATCTTCATGCGGCTGTGGTCGGCCACGAAGATCAGGTCCAGCGGCGCCGTGTCAACAAAGTCCTGGTAGCCGGTGACGCGTCGCACATCCTCCGCCACCACCAGCTGCAATGCCTGCGCCTTCGGCTCATACAGATACAGGCCCTGCGGAAGCGCCACGTACAGGTCGACCTCCTGCGCATTCATGGCTGAGGGCGCGGTGCGCCCGCCCAAGGTTTCGCGGTTCAGGCCGCAAGCCGCCCACAACAGGTCCGACAATTGCTGCTGCGTCAACGCGTCAGGGCGGAACTCGCGAGCGGAGTGCCGCTGGCGCAAGGCCTCCATCAAAGGCAGGCCGCCCGTGGTCTGCGCTGGCGGCAAGGCCATCATGGTCAGCGACTCGCCGCTGGCGGGTTGGGTGTGAAGTTGCCCGATCAGGCCTAAGGCCATCTTGGTCAAGGTGTTCATGCGCTCCCTCCTGTCAGGCGCCAAGCCCTGCGGCGCCCGCCGCAGGCTGCACCAGCGCCATGATGTCATCTTCGGTCAGTGTCTCGCGTGCCAGCAGCAGGCGGCTACCTTCTTCCAGCGTGCTGCGGCGCTGCGTCAGCAGCTCAGTGGCGCGATTAAAGGCGGTTTCTGTCAGGGCACGCACCGCGCAGTCGATCTCGCGCGCCGTCTCCGGTGCGTACTGTGCGCGGCCCACCTCCATGCCTTCGGGCAAGGGGCCAAGAAAAGGCGACGGCTGGTTCTCGTAGGCCACCTGACCCAGCGTGGCGTCCATGCCGAAGCGCGTCACCATGCTGCGCGCAATGTCGGTCGCCTTGGCCAGATCATCCGATGCGCCGGTGGAGGCATGGCCGATCAGCAGCATCTCGGCCGCACGGCCGGCCAGCAGCATGGCCATCTTGTTTTCCAGCTCCAGCCGCGTCATCAGGTAGCGGTCTTCGGTCGGGCGCTGGATGGTGTAACCCAGGGCACCGATGCCGCGCGGGATGATGGACACCTTGTGCACCGTGTCCAGCCCCGGCAGCGCCATGGCCACCAGTGCATGGCCCATCTCGTGCACGGCAATGATGCGGCGCTCCTCCGGGTTGAGGATGCGGTTGCGCTTCTCCAGCCCGGCCACGATGCGTTCGATGGCGGTGGTGAAGTCGGCCAACGTCACCTCGTCGGCATTGCGGCGCGTGGCCACCAGCGCCGCCTCGTTGACCAGATTGGCCAGGTCGGCGCCGGTGAAGCCGGGCGTGAGCGCGGCGATCTGAGCCAGGTCCAGACCCGCTGCAAGCTTGATGCGCTTGATGTGCACCTGCAGGATTTGCACCCGGCCGTGTTTGTCAGGCCGGTCCACCAGCACCTGGCGGTCGAAGCGGCCGGCACGCAGCAGCGCCGGGTCCAGAATCTCGGGCCGGTTGGTGGCCGCCAGCAGCACCAGGCCGGCGCGCGGGTCAAAGCCGTCGAGCTCGGCCAGCAACTGGTTGAGCGTCTGCTCCTTCTCGTCGTGGCCGCCCAGACCATAAGCGCCGCGGGCACGGCCCAGCGCGTCGATCTCATCGATGAAGATGATGGCTGGCGCCCGCTGGCGCGCCTGCTCGAACAGGTCGCGCACCCGTGCCGCACCGACGCCGACAAACATCTCGACGAACTCCGAGCCGTTGATGGAGAAGAACGGCACCCCGGCCTGCCCTGCCACCGCGCGTGCCAGCAGCGTCTTGCCGGTGCCCGGCGGGCCCACCAACAAAATGCCCTTGGGAATGCGCGCACCCAGGCGGCTGTGTGCCGCCGGGTCCTTCAGGAAATCAACAATCTCCTCCAACTCGACCTTGGCCTCGTCGACACCGGCCACGTCCTCGAACGTCACCCGGGTGTCGCTCTCCACATAGACCTTGGCCTTGCTCTTGCCGATGGACAGCAGACCATCACCCAGACCGCCCCCGAGGCCGCCGCGAGCGACCATCTTGCGAATGAAAAACATCCAGATGGCAAAGAAGACCAGCGTCGGCGCCACCCAGGAAAACAGATCGCGCAGGAAGGTGCTCTGGATGACCCCGGTGAAGCGCACCCCGTATTGCGCCAGGTCGCGCGCCAGATCGAGCTCCACCCGCGTGGTGGCAAAGCGTGTGCGGCCGTCGGGCAACGGCTGGTTCAGTGTGCCTTCCAGGTGGTCGGCATAGACCGCGATCTCCTTGATGTTTTTCTTCTCCAGCTCCTGCAGGAATTCGCTATAGGGCAGCGGCTGCACCTGCTGCCACTGCTGCACGAAGCTCTGCAGCACCAGCACGCCCAGGATGGCCAGAACGATGTACCCGAGGTTCCACTGTGTGCGTTTCTCCACCCGCTCACTCCTCGTCGATATGGGGTGGCGACAGGCCTTCGGCCGGCTCACCGGTCTCGGGGTCGATCCAGTCGGAAATCCCGAGTTCGCTCTCGGCTTCCTGCAGGGTTTCGCCCGGTGCGGGCGACTCTTCGTCTGACGACTGCATGTCGGCCAGGGCATCTTCCAGGCTGGCGAAGGGACCGAACTCCTGCTTGCTGCCCGGCGCACGCCAGTAGTAGCCGTCGGGCCGAGACATGATCTGCTCCACGTTGTCGGCGCTGGTCTCCGGCACGGCTTTCATGCTGGCGGTCTTCTTGCTCGTCGCTGCGGGTTTCTTGCTTGTCATGTCATACCTCTCTCTTGCTGTCGCAACAGCCGTTAGGATCAGTCCAGCCAGCCCGGCGTTTCTTGAGCCAAGTCAAACTTTATCCAGCTTACGCTTCTTAGCATCGACCAACCACCTGTTTGTTCATCCATCCTCAAAAAAAGAAACACTCTTCTTGATGCATCTCACCCTCTCTGCCCATCGCCTGTTCCGCCGGCTGCCGCTGCTCCTGTTGGCCGCGGCCTTGCTGTGCTGGCCAGCGGCGCAGGCAGCGGATGAGTCGCCGACGGCCATGGCCGAACGCTTCGCCCGCCTGGTGGACAAACGCCTGCAGCTGCCAGACACCGAAATCCAACGCTACGGTGAGTTGGCGCTGCAGATGCTGCAAGCCGCCGGCATCACGCTCGATCGCCCGCAGTACCTGGTGCTGGTGGACCGCAGCCCGCGGGTGCAGGCGTTGCTGCTGCTCTGGATGGAGCCGCCCTCCCGCGCGGTGCTGATCGGCGCCTCGCCCGTGTCCACCGGACGCGGCGGTGAGTACGACTACTTCGAAACACCCACCGGCGTCTTCGATCACAGCACCCTCAACCCCGACTTCCGCGCCGAAGGCACCTACAACGAGCATGGCATCCGCGGCTTTGGTGAGCACGGCATGCGTGTGTTCGACTTCGGCTGGCAACAAGGCCGGCGAGGTTGGAGTAACGGTGGCTACAGTGCCATGCGCTTGCTGCTGCATGCAACCGACCCGGACCTGCTGGAGCCCAAACTCGGCAGCGTACAGTCCAAGGGCTGCGTGCGCATTCCGGCCACACTCAACCGTCTGCTCGACCAGCACGGCCTGCTGGATGCCGATTACGAAGACGCCTTGGCCGAGGGACGCCACCTCTGGGTGCTGTCGCCCCAGCGCACGCCCGTGCCCCATGCCGGCCGCTACCTGATCGTGGTGGACACCCAGCGTGCCCAACGCCCGGCTTGGTCGCCCAGCCCCTTCCTCAAGGCCAGCCCGAAACGCCAACCGGCATCCCCTTCGGGCAGCTCACGGCCCACCCAGCCCAAAGCACCTCAGGGCAGCAACACCGCCGCGCCGTCGATGGCACCAGAACGCAGTGCCGCCACCGCCTCGTTGGCCTGTGCCAACGGATAGGCCTGCACATGGGTCGTGACCGGGTGGCGCGCAATGCAGTCGAAGAAGGCCTCGCCGTCTTCGCGTGTCAGGTTGGCCACCGAACGCACACTGCGCTCACCCCACAGCAGCGCATACGGGAAGGCCGGAATGTCGCTCATGTGGATGCCGGCACACACCACCACCCCGCCCTTGCGCGTGGCGCGCAAGGCCGCCGGCACCAGTGAACCAACGGGCGCAAAGATCAGCGCCGCATCGAGTTCCTGCGGCGGCAGCGCATCGGACGGGCCGGCCCAGGTCGCGCCCAGTTGCCGGGCAAAACGCGCGCTTTGTTCGTCCCCCGCACGCACGAAGGCATGGACCTCGTGCCCCTGTGCCACCGCAATCTGGCAGATGATGTGCGCCGCGGCGCCAAAGCCGTACAGACCGATCCGGGCACGCGCGTCCAGCCCCGCCAACCGGTAGGCACGAAAACCGATCAGCCCGGCACACAGCAGCGGTGCGGCATGCGCATCGTCATAGCGCTCCGGCAGCGCGAAACAATAACGCTCATCCGCCACGGTGTACTCGGCAAAACCGCCGGGCCGGTCGTAGCCGGTGAAGACGGGTGTGTCGCACAGGTTCTCGTGCTGGCTCGCACAGTAGGGACAGTGCCCGCAGGTGCCGCCCAGCCAAGGGATGCCGATGCGGGTGCCGATGGCGAAGCGTGAGGCCCCCGGCCCGGTGGCCACCACGCGACCCACCACCTCGTGCCCCGGCACCATGCCGGGGTGGCGCGGCGGCAGATCGGCGTCGATGATGTGCAGGTCGGTGCGGCAGACACCGCAGGCCAGCACCTGCACCAGTACCTCATGCGGGCCCGGCTGCGGCATCGGCAGGTCGGCCGCCTGCAACGGCTGGCCGGGCTGTGTCACGCGCATTGCCAGCATGCTTGGCTCCTGTGACCCGGCTGGCCCTTATTTGGCGCCGGAGATGAATTCCACCTTTTGCCGGCGCTGCGCTCTCCAGGTACCGTAGATCACGAGCAGGCCGGGGATCAGGATCATGGCCCAGATGATCTTCTCCAGGTTGGCCTTGACCCACGGCAGGCTGCCGAGGAAATAACCCGCGGTGCAGATGCCCAGCACCCAGATCAGCGCGCCCACCACGTTGTAGAGCGTGAACTTGATGCGGCTCATCTCGGCCACGCCGCCCACGAAGGGCGCAAAGGTGCGGATGAAGGGCATGAAGCGCGCCAGGATGATGGTGATGCCGCCGTAGGTTTCGTAAAAGGCATGGGCCTGGTCGAAGGCACGCTTGTTGAACAGGCGCGAGTTCTCCCACTTGAACACCTTCGGCCCGAAGTAGCGCCCGATGGAGTAGTTGCACTGGTCCCCCAGAACGGCTGCCACCAGCAACACGGCCACCGCAACGGGATAACTCAGCAGCCCCGCACCGGCCAGCGCACCGACCACAAACAAGAGCGAGTCACCCGGCAGGAAAGGCATGACCACCAGCCCGGTCTCGACGAAGACGATGAGAAACAGCAGCGCATAAACCCACACGCCATAGTTCTGCACGAACACCTCCAGGTGCTTGTCAACGTGCAGGATGAAGTCAATGAGAAAGGTGATCAGTTCCATGGACGGGGATTATCCCCGCCCTGGACCCACCTCACCCCGACGCGGAGACTTCAGACCGCGCTCGAACCCCCTCTATACCGCGCAATAGCGCTCCTGGATCTCAGCGTTGCGCAGCAGCTCGTCGGCGGCCCCCTGGTGCACGATCTGGCCCTGGTCCAGGATATAGGCGCGGTCAGAGATGGACAGCGCCCGCTCCACGTTCTGCTCCACCAGCAGGATGGTGGTGCCGGCCTGTTTCATGCGCACGAAGAGCTGGAACATCTCATGGACCAGCAGCGGCATGATGCCCTCGGACGGCTCGTCCAGCAGGATCATGCGCGGCCGGGCCATCATGGCGCGGGCAATGGCCAGCATCTGCTGCTCGCCGCCGGAGAGCGAGGTGCCCTCTTGGTGCAGGCGCTCCTTCAAGCGCGGGAAGGTCTCGGCGATCTCGTCGATCATGGCATCCATCTCGCCACGGCGCGAACTGGCCAGCAGGCCCAGTTGCAGGTTCTCCAGCACGGTCAGGCCGGGCACGATGCGCCGCTCCTCGGGCACATAGGCCAGGCCGTGGTGGAAACGTACGTGGGGCGGTTGTCCCAGCAGGTCCTGGCCGTCGAAGATGACCTGGCCTTGGCACTTGCTCACCAAGCCCATGATGGTGCGCAGCGTGCTGGTCTTGCCAGCGCCATTGCGCCCCATGAGCGTGACGATCTCGCCCTGGCGTACCTCGAAATCCAGGCCCTGGATCACGTGGCTGTGGTCGTACCAGGCGTTGAGCTGTTGCACTTTCAACATAGTTTGTTCTCTTTTCAACCTTGGCCGAGGTAGACGCGCTTGACCTCGGCGTTGTTGCGGATCTCCTCGGGCGTGCCGTCCACCAGCAGTTCGCCGTGGTGCAGCACGATGAGCCGGCTGCACAGGCCCATCACCATCTTCATCTTGTGCTCCACCAGGATCACGGTGCGTTCCTGCGCCAGCCGGCGGATCAGTTCCATCATCACCAGCGTTTCCTCGGGTGACATGCCGGCGGTGGGCTCGTCCATCAGCAACAGCTTGGGCTCACAGGCCAGGGCCATGGCCACTTCCAGCGAGCGCTGCTGGCCATGGGCCAGGTCACCCGCGAGCTTGTCTCGGCAAGCCTGCAGGCCCACGCGCGCCAGCAGGGCGTCGGCCCGTTCGATGAGTTCGCGGTAATGGCTGCGCGGGCGCAGCAGCTGGAAGCGCGTGGTCTGCATCTGCAGCGCCACCCGCACGTTCTCGTGCGCGCTCAGGTGCTTGAAGACGTTGGTGATCTGGAAGCTCTTGGCAATGCCCAGGCGTGCAAACTCGTGCGGGGCGATGCCCGTGATGTCCTGCCCCTGGAACAGCACCTGCCCTGCGCTGGGCGGCACGCCGCCGCTGATCACATTAAAGAAAGTGCTTTTGCCTGCGCCGTTGGGCCCGATGATGGCCGTGAGTTCACCGGCGCGGAAAGACACGCTCACATCGCTGAGCGCTTTGAACTTGCCATAAAAACGCGAAGCGTGACGCACTTCCAGGATAGGTGTGCTGCTCATGCGGCACCTCCCTGACGGCCCTGCCAGCGCTCCAGCTGGTGCAACAGCGTGCCCCACAGCCCCTTGGGAAAGAACAGCACGAAGACCATGAAGACGATGCCCACCACACCCATCCAGTAGCGGGTGAGATTGGTGACCACATCTTCCAGGTAGAGAAAGACCGCCGCGCCGACAAAGGGGCCGAAGAAGGTGCCCATGCCGCCCAGCAGGCACATCATCACGGCCTGGCCGGACTGCAGGTAATGCAGCGAGTCGATCGGCACGACGGACAGGTGCAACGCGCGCAGCGTGCCGGCCAGCCCGCAAATGCCCGCCGAGAGCACGAAGACCAGCAGCTTGGCGCGTGCCACGTCATAACCGCAGGCAGCGGCACGTTTCTCGTTTTCGCGGATGGCCTCGATCACGGCGCCAAAGGGCGAATTCAGCACGCGCGAGAGGAACCACAGCGCCAGCGCCACGAAGACATAGATCACGTAGTACTTGTTGAGCGGATCGAGAAAGTTGATCGAGATGCCCGGCAGGTCGATAAACTCCACCTTCACGCCGCGCAAGCCGTTCTCACCACCGGTCCAGTGGTCGGCCTTGTAGAAGACGTAATAGACGATCTGGCCCAGCGCCAGTGTCACCATGGAAAAGTAGATGCCGCGGGTGCGGATGGCCAGGAAGCCGATGACCAGCCCCACCAGGCTGGACGAGGCCACGCCCGCCAGGATGGCCGCCCACCAGGGCCAGCCGGCGTGCACCACCGCGATGCCGGCAAGGTAGGAGCCCACCCCCAGGAAAGCGGCATGACCGAAAGACAGCATGCCGGTGTAACCGAACAACAGGTTGAAGCCCACCGCGTAGAGGCCGAAGATCAGGATGTTGACCGACAGCGCGTCGTAGGGCATCAGGAAAGGAAACACCAACAGGAACAACAGGGCGGCGGCCACACGGTGCTGTCGTGCCAGGGCGATGAATTGAAAGAGGTACTTGTTCATGAGGATCGCTCAGCTCATCAGTCCGGCCTTGCCGAAGAAGCCCTGCGGACGGATCAGCAGGACCACGGCCATCAGGACAAAGATCGAAAGTTCGGCGTATTCGGGTGCCACCAGCGAGGTCATCGCGAAGACGATGCCCACCAGCAAACCCGCCACCACCGCGCCGGGCAGCGAGCCCATGCCGCCCACCACGGTGACGACAAAGGACTCGGCCAGGATGGGAATGCCCATCTCAGGGTTGACGGCGCGCGTGGGCGCCGCCAGCAGGCCAGACAGACCGGCAATCGCCGTGCCGATGCCGAACACCAGCAACCAGACGCGCGAGATATCAATGCCCAACACCCGGACGATCTCCGGGTCGCGCGAGCCGGCGCGGATGATCAGTCCGTAGCGCGTTTTCTCGATGAACAGCCACAGGGCCAACACGATGGCTGCGGTTGCGCCAATCAGGAACAGTCGGTACAGAGGGAAATGTCCGAAACCCAGCGAGACCGAGCCGCGCAACGCCGCCGGGGTGGAACTGGGCAGGCCCTCAATGCCGAAGGCAAAACGCATCACGTCGATCAGCACATAGGACAGGCCGAAGGTCAACAACAGCGGGTAGTCGATGCCCCGGCCATACAGCGGCCGCACCAGGAAGCGCTCGCACACCAGGCCGATGGCACCGGTGGCCAGCGGCACCAGCAACAGGCTGAACCAGAAATTGCCGGTGATGCCGAGGAAGTAAACCCCGAGGAAGGCGCCCACCATGAAAAAAGCACCGTGAGCAAAGTTCACCACGGTCAGCATGCCAAAGATCAGCGACAGGCCGATCGCCAACAGGGCGTAGATGGCGCCCAGCGCAATACCGGTCATCAACTGCAGAGCAAACAGTTGCGGCGAGATGTCAAGCATTCGGATTTTTCCGTTGGATCAGGAAGGAATTCCCCCGGCACTCACGCGCCGAGGGAGTGGCGAACGAAACGATGTGGATCAGGTGGAGACCTTGTGACCCATTTCCTCGCAGCTGCGCAGGTTCTTCTCGTCCGCGTTCTCGATCGAGAGCACATTGAAGACGTCGTACTTGTCCTTCATGTTCTTCGACTTCGATTCGACGATGACGACCGACTGCACCGACTGATGGTCGCATTTGCGGTAGAACTGCTCTCCCTTGTACCAGTTGTAGCGCAGCTGGCGCAGTGCGATGCTGACCTTCATGGAATCAGTGGACTTGGCGTTGAGAACGGCCTGCAGCACACTGCGCACGCCGGCGTAGCCGAGCGCACCGTAGTCCGAGGGCACCGCGCCACCGTGGGCCTTGCGGAACTTGTCATTGAAGGCCTTCGCCGCTGGAATCTTGTCTTCCATGCCCCAGTAGTAGGAGGTGCCGCCCAGAATGCCGTCGAAGGCGTCGGCACCGCCGGCCTGGCGCGCCGTGTACAGCAGCACCGGGGTAATGATCTTGGTGTTGGCCTTGATGCCGAAGTCGGTAGCCTGCTTGGCCGAGTTCACCAGATCGCGACCGAAGTTGCACAGCACCAGGATATCGGGCTTCAGGGACTGGATGCGAGGCAGGAAGGCCGAGTAGTCGGCCGCCCCGATGGGATGGCGGATGTCGGCCAGAGTCTGCACACCCATGGCCTGGCCGGCGCGCTGGAAACCGCGCACCATCTCGTGACCGTAGGCGTAGTCGGCCGTCAGGTAGACCACCTTCTTGCCGAACCTCGGGAAGGCATAGCGCGCCACGGCGCCTGCCGTCAGGTGCGGGTTGAGCGCCTCGTGGAAGGTGTACAAGCTCCAGTCCTTCGCTTCGTTGATGGCATCGGACTGGCTGATCGAATTGAAGATGATCTTGCGGTCGCGGCAAACTGCGTTGATGGAAAGCTGGGTCGCAGCCGACAGCGAGCCGACGACAAAGTCCACCTTGTCCTTCTCGATCAGCTCCAGCGTGCGGGTGGCTGCCTCACCCGGATTGAGCTTGTCGTCACGCACCAGCAACTCGGCCTTGCGGCCATTGAAACCGCCCGCGTCGTTGAAATCCTTGATGGCAATCTCGGCGGCACGCACCTGGTCCTGCGCCTCGGCGGAGAAAGCCCCCGTCAGCGGCACCGGAAAACCGATCTTGATTGGCGCGTTACCCTGGGCCTGCGCCAGCTTGAGCGCAAAAGGTGCGCCGGCCACGGCCGCACTGGCGGCTCCGAGTTGCAGCACATGGCGGCGATTGAATTGCGTATTGCGTTCTGTCATGCTCGTCTCCTCAGCTTTGGTTGGAATAATCAGTGCCTTCAGTCTTGCTGGGCACCACGTACGGAAAGCAGGTCTTCGACGGTGAAACCGTCCAGTTCAATGGCGGTGTCGTACGCCACATCGATGTCTTCGCTGGCGCTGCGCGCTCGCCGCGCGCCACCGCTGTAGGCCTGGAGATAACCTCCCAGGCGACGGCCGCGTTCCACGATGACCTGGCCCACCTTGAGGCGCTCGGTTTCGTAGGCTGCCAGCGCGACGGGTGTCGCGCCGTGGGCACGGATGGCGTCGGACAGCGCCACGGCATCCTCGGCCGCCTTGGTCACGCCGGCCCCCACGTGCGGCCGCGCCACGAAGGAGGCATCGCCCATCAGGGCCACGCGGCCGAAGGCGATGCGCTCGGAACTCACGTCGTAGATGGCCTGCAGGAACGGCTGTGCCGTCTTCTCCATGATCTCGGCGAACTGGGGCGCCAGCAGCTCGCGCGCAGCTGTGCGCATGGCCGCCACGGCTCGCCATGACACCTTGTTCGGGGGAATGCCGGCAGCGTGGTAGTCGCCGTCGGCGTCGGTGAGCAAGGCGCGCAACTCGCTCGCGTTGGCGGGCCGGTACCAGACAACGTTGTAGCTGCGCTGCCCCACCGCCAGCGCGTGGCCGGGGCCTGCGACCGGATAGGCAATCAGCTGTTCGCCAGCCGGCAAACCGAAAGCAAAGCGCTCGAACACCATCTCGCGCGTGCGGCGCGACAGCACGGCTTCGTCGCACACGCCGCGCCAGGCCACGTAGCCCGCGTACTGCGGCTCGATGTGCGGCGCCAGTTGCTGGCGCACAGCCGAGCGGATGCCGTCCGACGCAATCAGCAGATCGGCGTGCAGCGCCTGGCTGCCGTAGCGCACGGTCACGCCGTCCGGGTCGGCGCACACTTCACTCACCGTCGCCGGTTGCACATAACGCTCGCGCGGGAAGATGTCGAACAGCAACGAATACAGGCGGCTCCAGGACGTCAGAACCTGCGGCAGATCGAACGCGGTCTGCACCTCACCCCGGGCATCCAGCAGCACACGCCCGGGTACGGCCACCCCCAGCGAGGCGTCGGCATCCAGCCCGGCGCGCAGCAGGCCCTCGACCAGGCGCTTGTGCGTCACGATGCCGGCGCCGCGGCCGTCGAGCGAACCCGGAACCTTCTCCAGCACGCGCACGTCATGCCCGTCGCGCAGCAACATGTTGGCGACCATCAGGCCACCCAACGATCCGCCCGCAACCAGGATGCTGGCCATCAGGCGGCTGCCTTGGCGCGCTTGGCGTCCAGTTCCGTCTTCTCCTGCGCCGGGTAGTTGAGCTCGATCACCACGCCGCTCGGATCATCCAGGAACAGCTGGTGCAGACCGATCTGTGGCACGGTGCGCTCGCGGCACGCAACCCCCAGCTTCTGCAGATGCGTGAGCATGGTCTCCAGTCCATTGGCAAACAGCGCGATGTGGTCCACCGCGCCGCTGCCGTGCAGGGAGGAAACGTCGCGGTCGCCCAGATAGCGCTTGAGCCCCTCGGGGTCATTCTTGTCGATGCCGATCACGTGCACCATGGCATTGGCCCAGCTGCCGGTGTCACCGCTGTAGAGCCACAGGCCCGGGAATGGAAAGGGCGGGCGCGGCCCCACCGTCATGCCGAGTACCTGTTCGTAGAACACCCGCGTGGCGTCCATGTCAGTGGTGCGGATCGAGAAATGATTCAGAGTCAGCGCCATGTCGGTTTCTCCTTCGTCGTTTGTCTAGGCAAGTGCTCGCCGGGGCGTCCGGCCTGCGGCACGCGGCTTGGCGCCGGGGCCAAAAACTTCGGGCAAGGTCTGCAGATAGCCGTGCACACGGTCGTGCACGAACACCTCGTCGAACGGATCGGTCTTGCTGCCCGGCTGCTCCAGCCCGTAGACCCAGCGGCGCAGCCCCATGTAGAAGATGCTGCCGTGCAGGCCCATGAGCAGCTCCATCTCGCGCGGCGTGGGCTTGCTGCGGTTAGGCACGCCCAGGTAGCGCCGGCTCTCGCGCACCAGGCGCGGGAACAGCTTCTCGCCCAGCAGGGCGAAATAGCGGTCGGTGATGTAGCGGTCGCTCAGGCCGGAAAACACGAACACGCGCACCCAGTCGCGCTCCAGGATGCGCTTGGCGTACTTGGTATAGAAGCGTGTGAGCTTGACCTCCACCTCGAGCGCCTTGTCGTCCAGCAGGCGTTCCCACTCCTCGTCCCAGCGTGCAGCGAACAGGTCGGCATAAACGCGCTCGATCAGCGCCTGCTTGGTCGGGAAGTAGTGGTACAGCAGCGTATGGGTGATGCCCAGCTCACGCGCGAGGTCGCGCAACTGGCCATCCAGCCCATGCTCGGAGAAGAAGCGTACCGAGCCCTCCACGATCTGGCGCTCGCGCTCTGCCGGCGACAGGCGCCGCCTCGGCGCGGGGGGCACCGGCGCCTTGACAGGGTTTTTACGGATGGATGTGGCCACGGGCTTGTTTGATAGTTCGGGTTAATTTAACGCTTGGTCAATAAGCCTGAATCAGGACAAACCCCAAGCCTTTCTGAACCCACAGGACAGCCCATGGAACTACAAGGCAGCGTCACCATTCCCTCCACGCCAGACAAGGTCTGGCATGCGTTGAACGACCCCGAGGTACTGCGCCAGTGCATCCCCGGCTGCGAGGAAGTGCGCCAGATCTCGCCGCAGGAAATGCACGCCCGCGTGCTGCTCAAGCTCGGCCCCGTGCGCGCCAATTTCGTCGGCAAGGTGCTCCTCACTGACGTGCACCCGCTGCAGGGTTGCACGCTTCACTTCGAAGGCTCGGGCGGTAGCGCCGGCTTCGCCAAGGGCAGCTCGGTCATTGCGCTCGCGGCGGTGCCCGAAGGCACACGTCTGGACTACACGACCCAGGCCTCGGTGGCGGGCAAGTTGGGTCAGATCGGCGGCCGGCTGATTGACGCCTCGGCGCGCCAGATGGCCGACCGTTTCTTCGACGCCTTCAAGTCCCAGTTCAGCGCCGCATCGCCCCTGCCGTTGGCCCTGCCCGCGCCAGCCGCCGGTCTGCCTGCGGTTGCGGCGGCTGTTGCGACGGCGACCCTGCCTGCAGCACCTGCAGGCTGGTTCGAGAAGGAAAAGCCCCGCCTGCTCTGGTTCGCGGCCGGCGTGGTGTCCACTGCGCTCGGTGTCTGGATGGGCGCGCACTGGCTGCGCTGATCTTCACGACTCCCCTCACCCGTTGCGAGGAACACGCCCATGAAAGCCCCCGCCTTTTCTTACGCCCGCCCCCGGCAACTCGCCGAGGTGCTGGCTCTGCTCGACCGCCACCGCGATGAGGCCCGCCTGCTGGCCGGCGGCCAGACGCTGCTGGCCACGTTGAACATGCGCCTGTCTGAACCCGCGTTGCTGGTCGACCTGCAAGGCGTGGCCGAACTGCGTGGCCTGCAGGTCAGCAGCACCGTCCTGCGCATCGGCGCCATGGTCACGCACAGCGAGATCGAAGCCTCGGCCGAGGTGGCGCGCCACGCGCCGCTGCTGGCGATGGCGGCGCCGCACATCGCGCACCGCGCCATCCGCAACCTGGGCACCTTCTGCGGCTCCATCGCCTATGGCGACCCGGCGGCCGAATGGCCCGCTTGCCTGCTGGCGCTCGACGGTGTGGTGGTGGCGCGCAGCGTAGCGGGCGAGCGCCGCATCGCGGCGAAGGATTTCTATACCGGTCTCTACACCACGACGCTGCAGCCCAACGAGATGATCGTGGCCTGCGAGATCCCGCTGGCCAATGCCGGCCAACGCGTTGCCTTCGACGAACTCTCGCGCCGCCACGGCGACTACGCGGTAGTTGGCCTGGCTGCCAGCGCCCGCGTGCAGGACGGACTGCTGAGCCAGGTGCGGCTGGCCTGGTTGGGCACCGGCAGCATGCCGCAGCGTGCCCTGGCGGCCGAACAGGCACTCGAAGGCCAATTCTTCAGCGAAGCCGTCACCACCCAGGCCTTGCAGGCCCTGCGCAGCGAACTGCAAATCGAGGGCGACCTCACGCACAGCCCCGCCGCCAAGCAGCACCTGGCTGGCGTGATGCTCAAGCGCGCCCTGCACGCATTGACCCAGCAGTCCACGCTGCAGGCCTGAAACCGACGAGGACATGCCATGAGCACCCTGAACGAAACATCCGATGAACTCGACACCGGCGCGCGCCCGGTCACCATCACCGTCAACGGCCACTGTGGCCAACATGCGGTGCAGCCCCGCACCCACCTGATCGACTTCCTGCGCGAAGGCCTGGGCCTCAAGGGCTCGCACCTGGGCTGCGAACACGGTGTGTGCGGCGCCTGCACCGTACGGCTGGACGACACGGTTGTGCGCGGCTGCCTGGTGCTGGCCGTGCAGGCCGACGGCCGGCGCGTGGAGACCATCGAAGGCCTCACCGAACGCGGCAGCATCCGCGACCTGCAACAGGCCTTCATCCGCCACAACGCCCTGCAGTGCGGCTTCTGCACCTCGGGCATGCTGATGGCCGCCAGCGAACTGCTCGAACACAAGCCCGGCGCCAGCCGCGAGGAAGTGCGCGAATGGATGAGCGGCAACTACTGCCGCTGCACTGGCTACCAGGCCATCGTCGACGCCGTCTGTGAAGTGCTGGCCACCCGCCGCCAAGGAGCCTCCGCATGAACGCCCCCGAATCACGCGCACTGAAGAAATCCCTCGAAGACGCGCTGCCCGCGCGCGCCGAAGCACCGCACACCCCGGTGGCCGAACCACTGGGCGGTGCGCTCAAGGATGCGCGCCACATCGGCCAGGCCATCCCGCGCCCCAACATTGAACGCCTGACCGAAGGCCGTGGCCAGTACGTGGACGACCTGGAACTGCCGCGCATGGGCCATGTGGTGTTCTGGCGCTCGCCGGTGGCGCACATGAAGATCCTGCGCATCGAGCGCGACTACGCACGCATGATGCCCGGCGTGCTGGCCGTGTACGACGGCCAGGACCTGGCCGCCATCTGCAAGCCCTGGGTGGCCACGCTCACCCACCTGGCCGGCATCAAGTCGGCCCCGCAGTACCCGATGGCGATTGAGCGCGCCTGCTGGCAGGGCGAGCCGGTGGTGGCCGTAGTGGCCAAGACTCGCGCCGAGGCCGAGGACGCGTTGCAGTACGTGCAGGTGGAGTGGGAAACCCTGCCCGCCGCGCTGGACATGAACACCGCGCTGGCGCCTGAAACGCCCGTCATCCATCCTGAGCTCGGCGACAACCTGTGCTTCGCGCGTAGCCTGGACACCGGTGGCGTGGACGCGGCCTTTGCAAAAGCCGACGTGGTGGCCGAGGCCACCTTCGATTTCGGCCGCCACACCGGCGTCACGCTGGAGCCGCGCTGCCAGATCGCCGACTACAACCCGGCCTCGGGCCAGCTCACGGTCTACCACTCGCAGCAGGCGCCGCACATGATGCAGGACCTGTATTCGCGCCAGTTCGGCCTACCCGAATCCGCGGTGCGTGTGATCTGCAAGGACGTGGGCGGGTCCTTCGGCATCAAGGTGCACGCCTACCCGGACGACTTCGCCACCGTGGCCATCTCCATCCTGCTCAAGCGGCCGGTGAAGTTCGTGGCCGACCGGCTGGAGTCGTTCACCAGCGACATCCATGCGCGCGAGCACCGCATCCAGGGCCGCATTGCCGCCACGAAAGAGGGTGACATCCTGGCCTTTGAGATCGACGACGTGACTGGCATCGGTCCGTTCTCCATGTTCCCGCGCACCAGCGGCATCGAGGGCAACCAGGTCGTCAACCTCACGGGCGGGCCCTACAAGCACAAGGAATACCGCGCCAAGCTCAGCGTGGTGTTCCTCAACAAGACGCCCACCTGCCAGTACCGCGGCGTGGGTCACCCCATCGCCTGCGCCGTGACCGAAGGCCTGGTGGACCTGGCCGCCGCCAAGCTGGGCATGGACCCGTTGGCGTTTCGCCGCCGCAACGTGATCCCGGACAACGCCTACCCGGCCACCGGCGCCTCGGGCATCAAGCTGGAAGTGCTGTCGCACGAGGCCTGCCTGCGCAAGATCGAGGCGCTGATGGACTACCCCGCGCTGCGCGCCGAACAAGCCGCGCTGCGCGCCAAGGGCATCTACCGCGGCATCGGCTTTGCCACCCTGATCGAACTCACCAACCCGAGTGCGGCCTTCTACGGCGTGGGCGGCGCGCGCATCTCCTCGCAGGACGGTGCCACCATCCGGCTGGAGCCCAGCGGCGGCGTGGCCGTGATGGTGAGCGTGGGCGAACAAGGCCAGGGTACCGAGGCCATCTACGCGCAGATTGCCGCTGACGCCGTGGGGGTGCCCATGAGCGCGGTGCGCCTGGTCACCGGCGACACCGAGACCGTGCCCTACGGCGGCGGCACCTGGGCCTCGCGCGGCGCGGGCATCGGCGGCGAAGCCGTGCTGCAGGCCGGCCTGGCGCTGCGCAGCAACATCCTCCAGGTGGCCGAGGCCATCCTCCAGCGCGATGCCGACGGCATGGTGGTGAGCGACGGCGCCGTGAAGGATGCCGCCACCGGCGAAACCCTGCTGCCGCTGATGGAGCTGGGCCGCGTGGCCTACTACCGCCCGGACACGCTGCCGGCCGGCTTCACCTCGGAACTGATGGTCACGCGCCACTACGCCCAGCGCGACTACCCTTTCATCTTCACCAACGGCGTTCAGGCCTCCTATGTGGAGGTGGACACCGAGACCGGGTTTGTGAAGCTGCTCAAGCACTGGGCGGTGGAAGACTGCGGCCGCGTCATCAACCCCAAGCTGGTGGACGAGCAGATCCGTGGTGCCATCGTGCAGGGCATCGGCGGCGCGTTGTTCGAAGAGTGCCTGTACGACGACCAGGGGCTGATGAAAAACGGCAGCATGGCCGACTACCTGGTGCCCATGGCCGGCGAGATGCCCGACATCGAGGTGGCCCACGTCGAGACGCCCACGCGCAGTTCGGTACTGGGTGCCAAGGGCGCGGGCGAGGCCGGCACCGCCGGTGCGCCGGGCGCGGTGGTGAATGCCATCAACGACGCCCTGCGGCCATTGAACGCGGCGTGCTGGTCGCAGCCGGTCACGCCGGAAAAGATCCTGCGCGCGCTCGGCCACATCTGAGCCGCGGGGATTGTCCCCGGCCTGGCGGGTGCGTCCGGCTCAGTTGGGCGCGGCGTTCAGGCCGCGCGCGCCGCGGCCGCAATGTCCAGCGAACGCAAGCGCAACTCCGGGTCAAACACATCCGACACCAGGATGAACTCATCGGCCTGCGTGACCTGCGCCAGTTGCTCGAAGCCGGCACGCACCGTCTGCGGCCCGCCGATCACGGCCGCGGCCAGGAAATCGGCAATGGCTGCGCGTTCCTGCGGCTGCAGTTGCGCCATGAAACCCTCTACCGGCGGCGCCAGGCGGCCGCGCTTGCCCGTCAGGATGCCCAGCACGCGCTGGTGGGTACTGCTGGCCAGGTACTCCGCTTCCGCGTCAGTGGGTGCCGCGATCACCGGCACGCCAATCGCCACATAAGGCTGCGCCAGCGTGGCTGAGGGCCGGAACAGGCTGCGGTACAGCTCGATGGCCTGCAGCAGCAGACGCGGTGCAAAGTGCGAGGCGAAGGCGTAGGGCAAGCCCATCTCGGCCGCCAGCCGCGCCGAAAACAGGCTGGAGCCCAGCAGCCAGATCGGCACGTTGGTGCCCGCCCCCGGCATGGCCATCAGGCGCTGCCCCGGCTGGGCCGGCGCCAGCAGGCGCTGCAGCTCGGCCACGTCGCGCGGGAAATCGTCTTCCGTCTCTACCCGGTCGCGGCGCAGTGCGCGCATCGTCATCGGGTCGGTGCCGGGCGCGCGGCCCAGGCCCAGGTCGATGCGTCCCGGGTACAGCTCGGCCAGGGTACCGAACGCTTCGGCCACCACCAGCGGGGCGTGGTTGGGCAGCATGATGCCGCCGGAGCCGACGCGGATGCTGTGCGTGCCGGCGGCGATGTGACCCACCAGCACCGCCGTGGCGGAACTCGCAATGCCGGGCATGTTGTGGTGCTCCGCCAGCCAGTAGCGGGTGAAACCGAGCGACTCGGCATGCTGGGCGGTGCGCAAGGCGATGGCCAGCGCCTCGGCCACCGTACCGCCTTCGCGCACGGCCACCAGGTCGAGCATGGACAGCGCAATTTGATTCAGTGCTTTCATGCCGCTATTTTCAGGTGCAGCGCAAACCCCTGCTCGGAAGGGCTATTGCCGTCGCCGGCATCCAAGTCACCTGGGCCGGCGCAGGACAGGCCTGCGCCGCCTAAAATGGCCGTGTGAACGCCGTCCCCTCCCCCGCCCCCCGCCGCCCCATCCGTGAACTGCCCGACGAGCTGATCAGCCAGATCGCCGCCGGCGAAGTGGTGGAGCGGCCGGCCTCGGTGGTGCGCGAACTGGTGGACAACGCGCTGGATGCCGGCGCCACGCAGATCACGGTGCGGCTGCTGGCCGGCGGCGTGCGTTTGATTTCGGTGGAAGACAACGGCTTCGGCATCCTGCCGGGTGAGCTGCCGATTGCCTTCAAGCGCCACGCCACCAGCAAGATCAGCAACCTGCACGACCTGGAGTCGGTCGGCACCATGGGTTTCCGCGGCGAGGCGCTGGCCGCTATCAATTCCATAGCTGACTGCGCAATATTGTCGAGGGCGGAAGGCCAAAACAATGCTTATCTGCTGGACGGCCGCACGGGCGAGCTGAAACCGGTGGCACGCAGCACCGGCACCACGGTGGAGGTGAAGGAACTGTTCTTCAGCACCCCGGCGCGGCGCAAGTTCCTCAAGACCGACGCCACCGAACTGGCGCACTGCATCGAGTCGGTGCGTCGCCACGCGCTGGCGCGGCCGGACGTGGGTTTTGCCATCTGGCACGAAGGCAAGCTGGTGGAGCAGTGGCGCGTCTGCAGCGGCTCGGACACCATGACGACGCTGGACCAGCGCCTGGCCGACGTGCTGGGCGAGGACTTCATCAGCCAGTCGGTGGCAGTGGACTTCACCACCAGCGTGGCTCACCTGAGCCCCTCGCACGGCGTGCGTGTGTGGGGCCGTGCCGGCGTGCCCGATGCGGCGCGCTCGCGTGCCGACCACCAGTTTTCTTATGTGAACGGCCGCTTCGTGCGCGACAAGGTACTGACCCACGCCGCGCGCAGCGCCTACGAAGACGTGCTGCACGGCCACAAGCAGCCGGTCTACGCGCTGTACGTGGAGATCGACCCGACGCGGGTGGACGTGAACGTGCACCCGACCAAAATCGAGGTTCGCTTTCGCGACAGCCGTGAAGTGCACCAGGCGGTGCGCCACGCGGTAGAGAACGCACTGGCCGCGCCGCGTGCGCTGGCGGCAGCGCACGCGGCGGCCCAGGGGATGACGCCTGCCGCGGGAGATTTCTCAGAGGAAAAACCAGCCCCCGCCTTTGCCAATTGGGCGCAACCAGCTATCAATTTCGGAGCATCTGCAACACCGCAGGGCGGCCACCGCGTCAGCGACCTGGCGGCGCTGTGGCAACCGACGTCAGCGGCGACCGCCAACACCGCGCCCCCGGCCGACCAGCCGGCCAGCCCGAGCCTGAACGTTGCCGCCGCGCCCGCACTGCCACAGGGCATCGACACCTTCAACCGCGAAGAAGCCGCCAGCACCTGGCCGTTGGGCCGCGCACTGGCGCAGTTGCAGGGCATTTACATCCTGGCCGAAAATGCGCAGGGCCTGGTGGTGGTGGACATGCACGCCGCGCACGAACGCATCGTCTACGAGCGGCTGAAAAACCAGCTCGACGTGAAAGACATCGCCAGCCAGCCGCTGCTGATCCCCGCCACCTTCGCCGCCACACCGCAGGAAGTGGCCACGGCGGAAGCGCACGCCGCCACGCTGCACACCCTGGGCCTGGAGATCACGCCCTTTTCACCCAAGACCCTGGCCGTGCGCGCCGTGCCGGCCACGCTGGTGCAAGGCGATGCGGTGGAACTGGCGCGCAGCGTGCTGGCCGAACTGGCACAACACGATGCCAGCAGCGTGATCGAACGCGCCCGCAACGAACTGCTCGCCACCATGGCCTGCCACGGCGCCGTGCGCGCCAACCGGCGCCTGACGTTTGACGAAATGAATGCGCTCTTGCGCCAGATGGAGCAGACCGAACGCTCCGACCAGTGCAACCACGGCCGACCGACCTGGCGGCAGGTGACGATCAGGGATCTGGACGGGCTGTTTTTGCGCGGACGCTGAGCATCTTCCATCTCAGCTGTCCGCTCACTTGGGCGCACGCGGCGGTTTGTCACCGAGTTCGGAGACCAAGGCCGCCACCCGCTCATAAATCTTCGAAGGAATGGTCGGGGCCTGGCGGTCGGCGGCGTCCCATTTCTTGCGCAGTCGTTCGATCACTGCTTCATCGCGATGCTCGAAGACGAGCTGCTGCTCCAGCTCCCGCCGCACCTCGCCGAGTTGGACCGCGGCCGTCTTGTGCCGTTCAGAGCGCTCGGAAAAACGAAGCGCCGCCTGCAGGCTGCTGAGCACCACGGTCAGCACGCTCAGCACCGCCATGGCAACACGCACCCAGGCGACGGTCGAGTCCTGCAACTGCGCAAAAACCGTCGTGCTCAGCAGCGCCGCAATCAGCACCGCCGGCAGGCTCAACACCAGATGCATGCGGTAATAGTATTTGGCCGCTTCGTAGTGGGCACGATGGGCAATGCGCAGTCCGCGCCGCCATTGATCAACAAGCAACTCCGGTGTCATGGCATCTCCTGTCGAAAGGAACCCGCGCAATGCGCGCCCTGGCATGCTAGTCCTCGCCGCCGCGTCTGCCTATCCCCCAAGCGGGTGAGTCAGGATGCGCACACCACCTCGTACGTCTGCTTGTGCCCCCGCGCCGCATAGTCCCGCGCCACCGCCTCGGCCGTCTCGCGTTCACGGAAGTACCACATGGGCAGGCGGTTGCCGTTGTCGTCCAGCCGCGTCAGCAGCCAGGGCTTGGCGGACAGATCGTCGGCGACCCAAGGCAGCGCCTCCTGCAGGATGCCGAGCGCGGCGCAGAGCCCCGGCAGGCAGCGGCCGGGGGTTTGCACGTCACCGCGCACCTCCACCGTCACCGTGCGATCGTTGCGCACGGCCAGCCGCAGCACATCGCCGTCGAGGCGGATCACCGCGTGCGACCACTCGCCGGGCTGTTGGAACGAAGGCGAAAAGCGTATGCTCAACCGTGCCGCAACCTCTGCGGCACCCCATGGCAGTTGGCACAGCCGCGCCTGCGAGCCGTTGGCATACCACTCGCTGTCTGGCTCGCACAAGATCATGGCTTCACCTCCATGCCCATCCCTGACAAGCAGGCGACCGGGTTCGTTGTGTCGTCAAAAATGCACCAACCACGATCATTCATCACAAAATCACGCACCAACATAATGCTTTACATCAATAAGTCGCACCATTACAGGTATTTCGTTAAGGCAAAATGACGGTTCGTATTGAAAAACGCACCTTTTTGGAACATTCCGCATGAAATACGCCTCGCACCACGCTTTTCTCGAACACGTTGCGCACATCAACCCGGGCCAGTCTGAATACATTCAGGCTGTGACGGAAGTGATGGAAAGCCTGTGGCCCTTCATCACCCAGAACCCGAAGTATGCCGAGCAGGGCCTGCTGGACCGTCTGGTCGAACCCGAGCGCGTCATCATGTTCCGTATTTCCTGGGTCAACGACAAGGGTGACGTGCAGGTCAACCGCGGCTACCGCATCCAGCACAGCATGGCGATCGGCCCCTACAAGGGCGGCCTGCGCTTCCACCCCTCGGTCAACCTCTCCATCCTGAAATTCCTGGCGTTCGAGCAGACCTTCAAGAACGCACTGACCACGCTGCCCATGGGCGGCGGCAAGGGCGGCTCGGACTTCGACCCCAAGGGCAAGAGCCCGGCCGAAGTGATGCGTTTTTGCCAGGCCTTCGCCACCGAGCTGTTCCGCCATATTGGCTCCGACACCGACGTGCCTGCGGGCGACATCGGCGTGGGTGGCCGTGAGGTCGGCTACATCGCCGGCATGTACAAGAAGCTCAGCAACCGCGCCGACTGCGTGTTCACCGGCAAGGGCCTGTCCTTCGGCGGCTCGCTGATCCGCCCCGAAGCCACCGGCTACGGCACGGTGTACTTCGCCGAAGAGATGCTCAAGCAAAAGGGCCTGAGCTTTGCCGGCCTGCGCGTCAGCGTCTCGGGCTCCGGCAACGTGGCCCAGTACGCGGTGGAGAAGGCCATGGCCCTGGGTGCCAAGGTCGTCACCGCGTCCGACTCCAGCGGCACCGTGATCGATGAAGCCGGCTTCACACCGGAAAAACTGGCAGAGCTGATGGAGGTGAAGAACCGCCTCTACGGCCGCGTGAGCGACTACGCCAAGCGCGTCAACGTCAAGTTCGAAGCCGGCATCAAGCCGTGGAGCGTTCCGGTGGACGTGGCCCTGCCCTGCGCCACGCAGAACGAACTCGATGGCAACGACGCCAAGGTTCTGGTCAAGAACGGCGTCAAGTGCGTGGCCGAAGGCGCCAACATGCCGTCCACCCTGGACGCCGTGCGCGTGTTCGAAGAAGCGCGCGTGCTGTATGCCCCAGGCAAGGCCAGCAACGCCGGTGGCGTGGCCACCTCGGGCCTGGAGATGAGCCAGAACGCCATGCGCCTGTCGTGGGACCGTGACGAGGTGGACGCCCGTCTGCACGGCATCATGCGCAGCATCCACGAGGCTTGCCTGCGCCACGGCAAGCGCCCCGACGGCAGCGTGAGCTACGTAGACGGCGCCAACGTGGCCGGCTTCGTGAAGGTGGCCGACGCCATGATCGCCCAGGGCGTGATCTGAGTCCGCCTCACACGGGCATAAAAAAACAAAAGCCGCCCACGGGCGGCTTTTGTTTTGCGGCGCAGGCGGCTCAGGCCGTGGCCTGGAAGGCAGCGTGGAAGCTCACCACCCCCTGCGGTAGGGACGCACCGAATGCCAGTACCAGGCAATATTCGGGCGGCACCTCCGGCACCATCAGGCCGGCTTGCGGCTGGAAGCCGAAGCGGGTGTAGAAGCCAGGGTCGCCGACCAGCACGCAGCCCGCGGCGCCGCGCGCCTGCAGCTGGCGCATGGCCTCCTGCATCAGGCGTGAGCCGATGCCCTGCCCCTGCAACTCGGGTTCGATCGAGATCGGCCCCAGGCCGTACCAGCCTGGCGTGCCGTCCGAGATCGAGACCGGTGACAGCGCCACGTGCCCCACCAGCCGGCCGTCGATTTCCGCCACCAGAGAAAGCGCCAGTACGCCGGCGGCACGCAGGGCATCCACGATGTACTGCTCGGTGTGCGCGGCATGGGGCGCGTTCAGAAAGGCGGCCGCGGTCAGGGCATGAATGCCCGCCACGTCACTGGGCAGCTCAGCCCGGATGGTGATCTTCATGACCGCATTCTGCAGGGAACTGTTGCCATCTTGCCAGGGGCCGCAAGCGCCTTAGGGTATTCACCAATCTGGTAGTCTTGGCCCAATGTCTGCCCCCGTCTCCGTCTCTACCGCCCCCACCGTCAGTGCCATGTCTCCCGCGCTGATTGTTCTCCTCCTGTCCCTGCTGCTGGGGCTGCAGCCGATCACCACCGACCTCTACCTGCCCGCCCTGCCGGCGCTGACCGAAGGCTTTGGCGCCACGCTGGCGCAGGCGCAGCTCACGCTCACCGCACTGCTGCTGTCCTTCGGTCTCTCGCAACTGGTGTGGGGCCCGCTGTCCGACCGTTTTGGCCGTCGCCCCATCTTGCTGTGGGGCATGGGGGCCTATGTGCTGGCCTCGTTGGCCAGCGTGCTGGCGCCCAGCATGGAACTGCTGATCATCGCGCGCATCGTGCAAGGTGCCGCCATGGGCGCCGGCGTGATGTGCGCGCGCGCCATCGTGCGCGACCTGTACCGACCGGCGGAAGGTCCGCGCGTGATGTCCAAGGGCCTGACCGGCCTCGGTGTCATTGCCTGCATGAGCGCGCCGCTGGGCGGCCTGCTGTCGGACTGGATGAACTGGCGCGTGGCCATGCTGGCGCTCACCGTCTTCAGTACCACCACGCTGGTGCTGGTGGCCTTGCGCTTCGAGGAAAGCCTGACCCAGAAGAACCTGCAGGCGCTGCAGCCCGCCACACTGCTGGCCACCTGGCGCGTGATCCTCTCCAATCCCACGTTCTGGACCTATTCGGTGCTGTCCACCGCCACCTACGGCGGGCTGTTCACCTTCCTGGCCTCGTCGTCCTTCATCTTCATCAAGGTGCTGCACATCAGCAAGCCGACCTATGGCCTGCTGATGTTCACGATCTCGTTCGTCTACATCCTCGGCACCGTGATCTGCCGGCGCCTGGTGCCGCGCCTGGGCGTGCGCCGCGCCGTGGCACTGGCCGGCGGTTTTTCGCTGGCCGGTGGCACGCTGATGGGCGTGCTCGCACTGGCCGGCCTGCACAACGCCTGGGCCCTCATGCTGCCGTTCTATCTCTTCATGCTGGCGCATGGCGTGCACCAGCCCTGCAGCCAGAGCGGCGCCATCGGCCCCTTCCCCTATGCGGCCGGCGCCGCCGCCGCGCTCAACGGCTTTCTGATGATGGTGGCCGCCTTCGCCGTTGGCGGCTGGCTGGGTACCCATATGGACGGCACCGTCATGCCGCTGGTGTATGGCGTGTGGTTCTGGGGGGTGGTCGTCGCCATCGCCAGCTGGACACTGGTGCAAAAGCATGGAAAAGCCAGCGAACACTGAGTTCCCCCCTAGCCTGGCGATCGCCGGCCCCACCGCCAGCGGCAAGACCGCGGCGGCGCTCGCCATTGCGCAGGACATGCCAGTGGAGATCATCAGCGTTGACTCGGCGCTGGTCTACCGCGGCATGGACATCGGTACCGCCAAGCCCACGCCCCAGGAACTGGCCGCCGTGCCGCACCACCTGATCGACATCCGTGATCCGTTGCAAGCCTACAGCGCCGCCGAGTTCGTGCGCGATGCCACGCAACTCATCCACGATATTCACGCCCGCGGCAAGCTGCCGCTGCTGGTGGGCGGCACCATGCTGTACTTCAAGGCCCTGTTTGACGGTCTGGACGACATGCCGAAAGCCGATGCCCAAGTGCGCGCCACCCTGGAGGCCGAGGCGCAGGCCAAGGGCTGGCCGGCACTGCATGCCGAGCTGGCACGGGTCGACCCGGTCACCGCGGCGCGCCTGGCGCCCGGTGATTCGCAGCGCATCCAGCGAGCGCTGGAAGTGTTCCGCGTTTCAGGCCGCCCCCTGTCCAGCTTTCACACTACAAAAACCATAGCTGCCGGCGCAGATGCAGCAAGGGCTACCACCCTGATTTCCCTGGAACCGTCAGACCGCGCCTGGTTGCACGCGCGCATTGCCCAGCGCTTCGATGCCATGCTGGCGGGTGGTTTCCTTGATGAAGTGAGAGCCCTGCGTGCCCGTGGCGACCTGCACCCCGACCTGCCGTCGATGCGCTGCGTCGGCTATCGCCAGGCCTGGGAGGCCTTGGATGGTGTCTTCCCCATGAACGAACTGCGCGACCGCGGCATCTTCGCCACGCGCCAACTGGCCAAGCGCCAGATCACCTGGCTGCGTTCCATGCCGCAGCGCCGTGTGGTGCACTGCGATGCGCCGGATGCGCTGCAGCAGGTGCTACAGATCGCCCGCGCGTTGACCAAGGAGCGCACATGAGCCTGGTGGTGCAAGACTTGAGCAAACGCTACGGCGAAGTGCCGGTGTTCCAGCATGTCTCGCTCAACGTCCAGCCGGGTGAGTTCGTCGCCATCGTCGGAGAGTCGGGCGTGGGCAAGTCCACCCTGCTCAACTGCCTGGCCGGGTTGGACCACTGGGACAGTGGCACGGTAAGCATCGACGGCGTGGACCTGGGTTCGCTGGACGACGACGCCCGTGCCCGGCTGCGGCGCGAGAAAGTCGGCTTCGTTTTTCAGGCCTTCCACGTGCTGCCGCACCTGGACGTGGCGCAGAACGTGGCGCTGCCGCTGATGCTGCTCAACCGTCCCGATCCGGCGCGGGTGCAGGCCATGCTCGATGCCGTCGGCCTGGGCACCTTGGGCGCACGCCTGCCGCAACAACTCAGCGGCGGGCAGTTGCAGCGCGTGGCGATCGCACGTGCCCTGGTGCACCGCCCGGCCCTGCTCTTGGCCGACGAGCCCACGGGCAACCTTGACCCCAGCACCGCTGCCAGCGTCATGACGGCCTTGATAGCGCAAACGCGTGAACACGGCGCAGCGCTGGTGCTGGTGACGCACGCCATGCCGGCCGCGCTGCAGGCCGACCGCATTCTCACGCTGCAGGCGGATGGCCTGCACCCGTACCCCCCAAAAAGCGCCTGATGCAAGCCCTGATCGATTTCTGCTCGGTGCACAGCGGCCAGGCCGGCGCGCTGCGCTGCGGCTTTGACGCGCCGCTGCAAACGCTGGTGGCGCACACGCTGGACGAGGTCCGCCCCTTGCTGGACAGCGTGGACCGGCTGGCACGGCAAGGCCGCTGGTGCGTGGGTTATGTGCGTTATGAAGCGGCAGCGGCCTTCGATGCCGCGCTCACCGTGCATGCGGCGGACGGGCCGCTGGCCTGGTTTGGCATCTATGACAAAGCGCTCGACTGGCCGCCGGAAGAAACACATGAAACCGCCGTGGCGACGTGGCACGACAGCCTGACACGCGAGGCGTTCAATCGCAACATGGACGCCATCCACCAGGCCATCGGCGCCGGTGAGCTGTACCAGATCAACTACACGGCGCCGCTGCTCGGTACCTTGCAAGGCAGCCCGCGCGCGCTGTTTGCAGCCCTGCAGCGCGCCCAGCCCGGCGGTTACGCCGCCTTCATTGACAACGGCCTCGAGCAGGTGCTGTCGGTCTCGCCCGAGCTGTTCTTCGACTGGAACGGCCAGCAGATCCTGGCCCGGCCCATGAAGGGCACCGCACCGCGGGGCACCAACGCCGAGCAGGACGCGCAGCAGGTGGCGCAGCTGCGTGCATCGCCCAAGGAGCAGGCCGAGAACGTGATGATCGTCGACCTGCTGCGCAACGATCTGTCGCGTATCGCCGAACCGTTCTCGGTGAAAGTCCCTGAGCTGTTCCGCATCGAGACGCTGCCCACCGTGTTCCAGATGAGTTCGGACGTGACGGCCACCACCCGCGCCGACACCACACTGGCCGACGTCTTCACGGCCCTTTTCCCCTGCGGCTCGGTCACCGGCGCACCCAAGGTGCAGGCCATGCGGCTGATCCACGCGCTCGAACCCCAGCCGCGCGGCATCTACTGCGGCGCCATCGGCGTGGTTCGCCCGGGCGGCCATGCCACCTTCAACGTCGCGATCCGCACCGTCACGGTGAAAAACGAGGCGGCGCGCTGTGGCATCGGCAGCGGCATCACCTATGACGCCACCGCCGAAGGCGAATGGCAGGAGTGGCGCAACAAACGCGCTTTCCTGGTCCGCGCCAGCCAGCCCTTCGAATTGCTGGAAACGCTGCGGCTGGAAGACGGCGTGCTGCGGGATGCCTCGCGCCACCTGGCCCGCATGGCCCGCGCCGCGCGGCATTTCGGCTACCCCTTCCCGGTCACGGCGTTGGACCAGGCCTTGGCGCAGCAGGCACAGGCGCACCCGCAAGGCGTGTGGCGCGTACGCCTGCTGCTCGGTGCCAATGGCAGCGTCACGGTGCAGGCCTTTGCCATGGAGACCACGCCCTCGCGCGTGCGGCTGCGCCTGGCGCCCAGCGCGTTTGAAGCAGCGCAGGGCGAGTTCGTGCGCTTCAAGACCACGCAACGCGCACACTACGACGCCGTCGCCCCGGCCGATCCGGGCGTGTTCGACACCCTGCTGTGGAACGCACAAGGCGAACTCACCGAATGCACACGCAGCAACATCGCCGTGCGGCTGGATGGGCGCTGGCGCACGCCGCCGCTGGCCTGCGGCCTGCTCGATGGCGTGGCCCGCGCGCGCTACCTGGAGGAAGGCCGCATCGAAGAAGGCGTGGTGTGTGTGGAAGACCTGCCCCGGGCGCAGGGGCTGGCGGTGTTCAACAGCCTGCGTGGCTGGATCGAGGCCGAACTGGTCTGAGCCCTGGCCCATCGCCGGGCAAGACAGTGGTTCCGCACTGGCAACGGTGCCCCCGACAGGTCAGTGTTGTAAAGTCGCGCTATTAACCAGAAAGGCAAGTCATGAGCGAAACGCGGCAGGAATCGGAAGTGGTGTACGGGACCGAAGATATCCTGACAAGCTTGTGCAATTCAGTGACCCGGGTGCTGTCGGTCGCCACCCAGAGCCGGCTGCACTACTCCGGCATGGTCCAGCGCATCACCAAGACCAGCCTCAAGCCGGACATCGGCTGCTTTGTGCTGTTTGACGGCGGTTTTTCCGGTCTGGTCGTGCTCAATTTCTCGGCTGCCGCCGCCATGGAAATCTATGAGAGCTACATGCTCACCATGGGCATGCCCAAGAGCGCGCTGTCGCACTCCCACACCTCGGACGAGGTGAGCAACATCATGGGCGAGCTGATGAACCAGATTGTCGGCGACTTCACCGGCAAGGTGCGGCGCGAACTGCAGACCAACATCACCCAGAACCAGCCCAAGATGCTGGTGCTCAACAAGCAGGTGGTGCTGAGCGTGGACGCCCAGCTGGACCAGCCCGAAGTGCGGCGCGTCACGTTCTACACCGCCAAAAGCAATATCTTCTACCTCGAGCTGGCGATCGACCGCACCGAGTTCATCCGCCTGGGCAACTTCGCGGCCGAGGAAGAAGTCAACCCTGACGATGTGATCGCCCAGGCCCAAGCACAGACGCAGACTTCGGCCACGGCCACCCCGCCCAAGGCGGAGCAGGACGACCACGAGGCCTTGCTGAAGTCGCTCGGCATGTGAACCAGCGCCCAGCGGCGGGGCCCCAAGGCCCTCAGCTGTGCCGGGCGATTTCTCGCCGCCGTCCGTCACCCCGCCTAGCCGGTGTGACGGACGTCAGGATCACACCTCGCTCACGAACTGTTCACGCGGACGGCGCACCTTCTTCAGGTTGACCAGCCAGTCCTTGTCTTCCTGGCGGTAGCCGATGGGCATGATGGCAACGCTGCGCAAACCGCGAGCACGCAGCTTCAGAATGTCATCGAGCGCATCGGCATCAAAGCCCTCCATGGGTGTGGCATCCACCTCTTCGAAGGCGGCGGCAATCAGGGCCGCACTCAGTCCGATGTAGGCCTGCCGCGCGGTATGCTGAAAATTCACCTCGGCTTCCCGCGGCGGGTACAGCGCCAGCAGCTTCTGGCGGTAGTTCTCCCAGCCTTCGTTCTTGAAGCCGCGCACCTCGTTGGTGTAGTCGAACATCTGGTTGATGCGCTCGGGCGTGTAGTTGTCCCAGGCGGCAAACACCAGCAGGTGGGAGCCGTCGGTGATCTGCGCCTGGTTCCAGGCGATGGCCTTGATCTGCTCGCGCACCGCGGCATTGCTGACGACGATGATCTCGAACGGCTGCAGGCCGCTGGAAGTCGGCGCCAGACGTGCCGCCTCCAGAATGCGTTCCAGTTTTTCCTTCGGCACCGCCTTGGCGGGGTTCATGCTTTTGGTTGCGTAACGCCACTGAAGTTGCTGGATCAGGGGCTGGGTGGAGGTGGGCTGTTGGCTATCGTTCATGGAAATACTCTGGGTCAATGGAATGACATGAATTGAATGGCTTGCACGGGACGTGTTGCCTGGCTCTAATCTAAGGACTAAACAGTTCCATGAAAAGCCACAATACGGCAAAATTAAGTTTCCAATAAGGCAACAATCAAATCAACGCCCATGCTCAGCCCCCAACACCTGGCCACCTTTTCAGCCATCGTCAGCGCCGGCAGCATCAGCAAGGCCGCCACCCGGCTGGGCTGCGGCAAGTCGGTGGTGTCGCGTCAACTCGCCAAACTGGAAGCTGACCTGGGCGCCCGGCTGATCCAGCGCACGACACGCCGCCTCACGCTCACCGAAGTCGGTGAAGCCGTGCTGCTGGAGGCTCAGCAGATCGACCGCTCGCTGGCCAATGTCGAGCAGATCACCGGCCAGTTCCAGCAGGAAGTGCGCGGCCGCCTGCGTGTTGCCTGCCCACGTCCGCTGGGCCAGCGCTACCTGGTGCCCTTGCTGACGGCGTTCACGCAACAGCATCCGCAGGTCGAGATCACGCTGGTGGTGGAAGACCGATTGACCGATCTGGTGGCCGAGCAGATCGATGTCGCCATCCGCGTCGCGCACATGGAAGACTCCACCCTGGTCGCCCGCAAACTGACTCCCAACCCGCGGGTGCTGGTGGCGGCACCGGCCTACCTGGCGCGCGCCGGCACACCCAAGACGCCGGCGGATCTGGCACAGCACAACTGCCTGCTCTACATCAGCGGAACAACGGTACGGGACGAATGGACCTTCCGCAAAGGCGCGGCCACAACCCCGATTCGGGCAAGCGGCAACATCAAGATGAACGATGGCATGGCCCTGGCAGCCAGCGCCTGTGCCGGCGCCGGCATCACGGTGCTCGATCGCCTGCTGGTCGAGCCCGAGCTGGCCAGCGGCGTCCTGGTGGAACTGCTGCCGGACTACCGCCTCGGTGCGGGGCCACCGGTCTACGCCGTCTACCCGGCACGCAAATGGCTGCCCTTGAAGACCAAGGCCTTCGTCGCGTTTCTGCAGGAACGTTTGTTCAAATAAAGCCCGGCGGAGTGAAGCAGCCCCAGGCCTTGAGCCTCAGGTCGTGCGCTGGATCTGTCGGATCAATGTCTTGCTGCGCTGATGTGCTGCACCAGCAGCCGTGCCACTGGCGACAGTGCGGCCAGGTCGCGCACCGCCACCACCAGCTTGCGCGCCGCCCACGGTTCAGACAGCGTGATGCACTGGATCTTGAGCGCCGGCAAAAAGAGTTGAGCGCTCTGGCGCGGCATGACGCCGATGCCCAGCCCCGAAGCCACCATCAGGCACAAGGCGTCGTAGCTGCTGACCTGGATGCGCAGGCGCAAAGGGCGGCCCAGTTCGGCGGCGGCCTTGGTCAGCAGGTGGTTCATCACACTGCCCGGGTGGGCGCCCACCACATCGTGGTCCAGCACCTGCTGCATGCGCACGCTCTTCTTGCGCGTGAGCGGGTGGCCTTCTGGGGCAATGACCACCAGCTCGTCGTCGTGGTAGGGCAACAGCGTGAGCTGCTCGCCATAGTTGCCGGCGTTCAGGATGCCGATGTCGGCCGCGTTGTCGGCCACCGCCTTGGCAATCACCGAGCTGATGCGCTCCTGCAGGTGGATCTGCACCTGCGGGTACTGCGCCATGAAAGACTTGAGCTCGGCCGGCAGGAACTGTGTGATGGCCGAGATGTTGGCGTACACCCGCACATGGCCGCGCACGCCGCTGGCGTACTCGCGCATCTGGGCGTAGATGTCGTCCAGGTCGTTGAGCACGCCGCGCGCCAGGTTCAGCAACGCAAAGGCGGCCGCGGTCGGCTCGGTGCCCTTGTTGCTGCGCACGAAGAGTTCGGTCGCCAGCTGCTGTTCCAACTCGCTCAGGCGCTTGCTCACCGCCGAGGCGGCAATGTGCTCGCGCGCGGCGGCCTCGGCAATGGTGCCCTCTTCCATGACGGCGACAAACAGGCGCAGGGAAACGGGATCGAGCTTCATGACGGGCATTCTGCCATCTCGTTTTGCGATGGCAAGCTGCCGAATGGTTGATTTACCAAAGGAATCGACTTTGCCATCATCGCCAACCGAGAAGGAGACACCATGAGTACCACGCCCCCCACCCTCACGCCCGCAGCCCTGCAGGGCGTGCGCGTCATCGAGATGGGCCAGCTGATCGCCGGGCCGTTTGCCGGCAAGACGCTGGGTGAGTTCGGCGCCGACGTGATCAAGATCGAGGCGCCCGGCGCCGGCGACCCGCTGCGCAACTGGCGTTTGATCCAAAAAGGCACTTCAGTCTGGTGGCAGGTGCAGTCGCGCAACAAGCGCTCCATCGCATTGGACCTGCGCAGCCCCGAGGGCCAGGACATCGCCCGCCAGCTGATTGCCGAGGCCGATGTACTGATCGAGAACTTCCGCCCCGGCACGCTGGAAGCCTGGGGCATGGGTTGGGAAGAACTGCAGAAGATCAACCCCGGCCTGGTGATGCTGCGCATCAGCGGCTACGGCCAGACCGGCCCCTACCGTGACATGCCGGGCTTCGGCGTCATCGGCGAGGCCATGGGCGGCCTGCGCCACCTCACCGCCGAGCCGGGCCGCGTGCCGGTACGCGTGGGCGTGTCCATCGGCGACACGCTGGCCGCGCTGCATGGCGTCATTGGCGTGATGATGGCTCTCTACCACCGCAAGGTGAACGGCGGTGCCGGCCAGGTGATCGACGTGGCACTGCACGAGGCAGTGTTCAACGTGATGGAAAGCCTGATTCCCGAATACAGCGCCTTCGGCACCGTGCGCGAAGCCGCCGGCAGCGCGTTGCCGGGCATCGCCCCCAGCAACGCCTATCCCTGCCGTGACGGCTATGTGCTGGTGGCCGGCAATGGCGACAGCATCTTCAAGCGCCTGATGGAGACCATTGGACGCAACGATCTGGGGCAGGACCCGGATCTGGCGAACAACGCCGGGCGCGTGAAACGCGTGACCGAGATCGACGCCGCCATTGGCGCCTGGACGCAGACGCGCAGCATCCAGGAGGTGCTGGATGCGCTGAACGCCGCGCGCGTGCCGGTGGGCCGCGTCTACACCGCCAAAGACATTTTTGAAGACCCGCACTACCGCGCGCGCGACATGATCCTGACCCAACACACGCGTGACGGCGACGACATTGCCGTGCCCGGCATCGTGCCCAAGCTCTCGGCCACGCCAGGCCAGATCCGCAGCAGCGCCCCTCATCTGGGCGACGACACCGACAACGTGCTACAGCAGATGGGGCTCTCGGCGGACAACATTGCAACCCTGCGTCAGAAAGGCATCGTGGCATGACCAACAGCAAACTCCCGGTCTGGTTCGGCAACGGCCGGCGCATCCATCTGCAGGAAGTCGGCACGCGCGACGGTCTGCAGGCTGAGTGCGCTTTTGTGCCGACCGAAGACAAGATCGCCCTCGTCAACGAACTCTCTGCCACCGGTCTGTCCAAGATCGAAGTCACCTCGTTCACCTCGCCCACCGCCATCCCGGCGCTGCGCGACGCGGAGATCGTCATGCGCGAGATCGAGCGCCACCCTGGCGTGGTCTACAGCGCGCTGGTGCCGAACATGCGCGGTGCCGAGCGTGCCATCGACGCACGCACCGACGAGCTGAACCTGGTGATGTCGGCCAGCGAGACGCACAACCTGGCCAACCTGCGCATGACGCGCGAACAGTCGTTCGCAGCGCTGTCGCAGGTGATCGGCCTGGCCCAGCGCGAAGGCGTGGCGGTGAACGTGTCGCTGTCGTGCTGCTTCGGCTGCCCGATGGAGGGTGATGTGTCGGAGTCCACCGTGCTGGCCTGGGCGCAGCGTTTTGCGGACCTCGGTGTGCACGGCATCACGTTGTGCGACACCACCGGCATGGCCTACCCGACACAGGTCGCCACACTGACCCGCGCCGCTCGCCTGCGCTGGCCCGGCACCGAACTCACCCTGCACTTCCACAACACGCGCGGCATGGGCCTGGCCAATGTGCTGGCCGGCATCGACGCCGGCGCCAACCGCTTCGACGCCTCGCTCGGCGGCATTGGCGGCTGCCCCTATGCACCGGGTGCCACCGGCAACGTGTGCACCGAGGAGGTCGCCCACGCGCTGGCGCTGATGGACTTTGACACCGGCATCGATCTGCCGCGCCTGATCGCCGCGTCCCAGCGCCTGCCCGGCCTGATCGGCCATGACACACCGAGCCAGATCACCAAGGCTGGCCAGCGCCTGGACCTGCACCCGGTGCCGGCCGATTTCAACGCCATTCGCTCCCGCGCGCTGGCCCGCAACGTCGAGCCCGTACACTGACTTTCATTCCACAAGGAGACTTTGATGACCCAACAACAACATCGGCGCACCCTGACACTGGCAGCTGCCGTCTTCACCGCGCTGGCCGCCTTCAGCGGCCTGGCCCAGGCGCAGGGCGCCGGCAACTACCCCAGCCGCCCGGTCACACTGGTGGTGCCCACCGCCACCGGCGGCACCACCGATTTCTCCGCCCGCATGCTGGCGCAGCCGCTGGGCACCGCGCTCGGCCAGTCGGTGGTGGTGGACAACAAGGGGGGCGGCAATGGTTCCATTGCGGCCATCCAGGTCAAACGCGCCGAGGCTGACGGCTACACACTGCTGATGCAGTATTCGGGCTACCACGTCATCTCGCCGGCGGTCAGCAAGACGCCGCTGCAGTGGGATGCCAAGGACTTCCAGCCGGTGGCCAATGTGATCTCGGCACCGCAGGTGATCGTGGTGCGTGCCAGCCTGCCGGTGAAGAACATGGCCGAACTGATTGCCTATGCCAAGGCCAACCCAGGCAAGCTCAACTACGCCTCCAGCGGCAACGGCTCGCTGCAGCACGTCACTGGTGCCATGCTGGAACAGCAGGCCGGCATTGACATGATGCACGTGCCCTACAAAGGCACCGGCCCGGCGCTGCAGGACCTTCTGGGCAACCAGGTGGACCTGACCTTCGGCACGCCGCCGCCCTTCGTGCCGCACATCCAGAGCGGCAAGCTGCGCGCCCTGGCCGTCACCGGCAAAAAACGCCTGCCCAGCCTGCCGGACGTGCCGACCACCGCCGAAGCCGGCTTCCCGAAACTCGACGCCACCTCCTGGTTTGCCGTCTTTGCCCCGGCCAAGACGCCCAAGCCCATCATCGACAAGCTGACCGCCGAGATCGCCAAGATCACGGCCACACCGGCCTTCAAGCAAAAGGCGGTGGAACTTGGCGCCGAAGCTGACTACATGAACCCGCAACAGCTGGGGGACTTCACCCGCGCCGAGCTGACACGCTGGGCCCAGGTGGTGAAGACCTCGAAGATCGAAGCCGACTGATCAACAGCGCTCATCAAAACAAAACGGCCCGGTGACTACCGGGCCGTTTTTATTGGGCACTGCGCTGCTTTACTCGATACGCAGCTTCTGCGAGCCATTGCCCTGCTTCTTGGGCAGCGTGAGCGTGAGCACGCCGTTGTCGTACTTGGCCTTGGCCTGCGCCTGGTCCACGTCCTGCGGCAGCTGGATACCACGCGACACCGAGCCAAAGTAGCGCTCGCTACGCAGCTGCTTGTCATCCTTGTGCGCGTCTTCCTGTTTGACGTCAGCACGCACCATCACCATGCCGCCTTCAATGGTGACGTGAATGTCTTCCTTGCGCACCCCGGGAATTTCAGCCGACACGGTGTAGTTGTTGCCGTTTTCCTTCACGTCGATCTTGATCTGCCCCGGGCTGGGCAGCGGATCGCCATGAAGCGGTTTGACGTAAAAACCAGGCGCCATGTCGCGGAAAAAATCATCGAACAGACTGCCACGTGTGATCAGTGAACTCATGCTTTTTCTCCTGTTGGTATCGATGTGACGGCTCCCTGCGACCCCGATGGTCGCGGTCATCACACCAAGCCAATATAGGGAGCGCACAATCGAATCTCAAGACCTCATCACCGCCAACTTGATGCAGATCAAAAAATGCACCAACTGCTCCTCACCTTCTCCTGGCAGGAACTGCGCCACCACCCGTGGCGCCATGCCGCCGCCGTGCTGGCAGTGATGCTGGGCGTGGCGCTGGCCTTCTCGGTGCACCTGATCAACGCCTCGGCACTCGACGAGTTCTCGCACGCGGTGCGTGCCGTGGGTGGTCAGCCCGACCTGGAACTGCGCGCCGCGCAAGGCAGTCTCGATGAAGCGCTCTATGGCCGTCTGGTGCGCCACCCGCAGGTGGCCCTGGCCAGCCCGGTGTTGGAGTTCAGCAGCCAGGCCCTCAGCGCCAACGGCCAGCGCGTGCCGCTGCGCGTGCTGGGCATCGACGCGCTGCAGGTGGCCGCCATCGCCCCCGACTTGCTGCCGCGGCCAGCCGCCGGCGCGGACCGAGTGGCGCTGTTCGCACCAGCCACCGTCTTCCTCAACCCGGCGGCGCAACAACAACTTTCAGGCCCTTCGTTCCCCTTGCAAAGCGGCCTGCGGCTGGAAACCGTGAAGGTGGCCGGCACGGTAAGCGCCAGCGGCCCGGCGCTGGTCGTGATGGACATCGCGGCCGCGCAGGAGCTGTTCGGCAAGCTGGGGCAGCTCACGCGCCTAGACCTGCGCCTGCAGCCCGGCGTGGACCGCGCCGCCTTCGTGCGCACCTTGTTGGCCGCGCCCGACTGGCCCAGCGGCCTGAGCTTGACCGAGCCTGGCGACACCGCGCAGCGCATCAACAACCTGTCGCGTGCCTACCGCGTCAATCTCACGGTGCTGGCGCTGGTGGCACTGTTCACCGGTGCCTTTCTGGTGTTCTCGGTGCTGGCCTTGAGCGTGGCCAAGCGCGCGCAGCAGTTTGCCCTGCTGGGCGTGCTGGGCCTCACCGGCCGCGAGCGGCTGACGCTGGTGCTGTGGGAGTCGCTGGTGCTGGGTCTGCTCGGCAGCGCCGCCGGCATCGCTCTGGGTACCGCCTTGGCCGCACTGGCCCTGCGCCTGCTTGGCGGCGACCTGGGCGGCGGCTTCTTCGCCGGCATGGCACCCAGCCTGCAATGGGACGGCGCGGCCGCGCTGGGCTATGGCCTGCTGGGCGTGCTGGCGGCGCTGGCTGGCGGCTGGTGGCCGGCCCGGCAGGCGCAACGGCTGCCGCTGGCACAAACCCTCAAAGGTCTCGGCACCACCGGAGCACACGCTGCACACCGCTGGATCGCTCTGTTTTTAATAGCTTCTGGCGCAATACTGGCGAGGGCTCCGACCGTTTTTGACATCCCATTGGCAGCCTATGTGTCGATCGCCCTGCTGCTGGTGGGCGGCATCATGGCCCTGCCTTGGCTCATTGCCTTGCTGCTGGACTGCATCGCCCCGCTGGTGGCGCGCCACACGCTGCCGCTGCTTGCGGTGGAGCGCGCACGGCGCCAGCGCGAAAGCGCCGCGGTGGCGGTAAGCGGCGTGGTGGCCGCGCTCAGCCTGGCCGTCGCCCTGACCGTGATGGTGGCCAGCTTTCGCGACTCGGTCACGCAATGGCTGGCGCAGGTGCTGCCGGCCGACCTCTACGTGCGCAGCGCCAGCACCGTGAGCGCGGCCGACACGCAGTACTTCACCCCGGAATTCGTGCAGGCGGTGGCGCGGCTGCCCGGCGTACAGCGCGTGCAGGCGCAACGCCAACTGTCCCTGCTCTTGGCACCAGACCGCCCGGCCGTGGCGCTGTTGGCACGTGAGCTGGATGAGCCGGCACGCGACCTGCCGCTGCTGGGCGAGCCGCTGCCGGTGCCGGCGGGGCAGATCGGCATCTATGTCAGCGAAGCCATGCTGGACCTGCATGGCGCGCAGCCGGGCCGCGTGTTCGCCCCGCTTTCACAGTCTTTCAAGGCTCTGAGCCTTGATCAACATGCGCCACCAGCTACGTTTTTTGTAGCAGGCGTGTGGCGCGACTATGCGCGCCAGAGCGGCACCATCGCCATGGCGCGGCGTAGCTACGAGCAACTGAGCGGCGACACACGCAGCAACGACCTCGCACTGTGGCTCGCCGAGGCGGTTCAACTGGACGACGTCCAGCAGGCCATCCGCGCCCTGGCGGACCAGGCCAGCCCCGGCAGTGGTTCCCTGCTGGACTTCGGCAGCGCCAGCCAGATCCGCGCCACGTCGCTGCGCATCTTCGACCGCAGCTTTGCCGTCACCTACTGGCTACAGGCGGTGGCCATCGGCATCGGCTTGTTCGGCATCGCGGCCAGCTTCAGCGCACAGGTGCTGGCGCGGCGCAAGGAGTTCGGCCTGCTGGTGCACCTGGGGCTGACGCGCCGGCAGATCCTGGCGGTGGTGGCCGGTGAAGGCGCCGCTTGGACCGGCGTCGGCGCCATCGCCGGCCTCGGGCTCGGCTTGGCGGTGGCCGTGGTGCTGGTGCACGTGGTCAACCCGCAAAGCTTTCACTGGAGCATGGACCTGCTGCTGCCCTGGGGCCGCCTGCTGGCGCTGTGCGCCGCCGTGGTGCTGGCCGGCACACTGACAGCCTGGCTCGCTGGTCGCGCCGCTGCCGGACGCGATGCGGTGCTGGCCGTGAAGGAAGACTGGTGAGTCCCGCGCCCGAAAGACGGCCCAAAGTAATGCTAGAATTCGGCCCATTGCTTCAATGCAGCGGGTTCTTAGCTCAGTTGGTAGAGCAGCGGACTCTTAATCCGTAGGTCGAGTGTTCGAGTCACTCAGGACCCACCAGAAATTAAGAATAGAAATCAAGGCCTTAGCGCAATGCGCTAGGGCCTTTTTCTTTTCCGGCCGTGACAAATTCGTGCTGCCGGTCCGGCCCTTTGACACAAGGATCAAGACGGGCAGCGTCGTCACAAGTGCGCGTTCAGGCGGGAATCATCCGGCACATGGAATCGAGGTTAAGACGCAGGCGCACGGCCGTGGCGGCCAGGGTGGACTGAATGGAAAAGTTATCCTGCAGCGTCTCGCGCAGGCTCGGCACAGCGATCGGTTCCCCATGGCGATTGAGGACGCTGGCCACCAGCGGAGCAGTGGGCTTGGCACCCGGCCGTACCACCACAGCGGTTTCGCCGTTGGCCAGCCTGACGTAGGTGCCCGGCGGGCACAGCCCGATGTGACGGAACAGCGCTGCACCGATCTCATCCTGCCGCCGCTCACCCGCCGGCAGGATGACACTGCGGGCCGAATCGCGCGCCGTGCGACCGGCGCGCGACTTGCGCGGGCTCATGGCCGCCGTGTAGCGGTCCAGCGTCTGTAGCACCTTGGTCAGGCGCAGCGCAGGCGCCCAGTCGCTCAGCTGCTCCGGGCCTTGCAGCGGCGTGTGATGCAGGCCGACGATGGTCAGCCAGTCCTGGTCGCTCACCCCGGCCTGCAACAGCATCTGCTGCCCCTGCTCGGCGTGGCTGTCAATGGCCATGCGCTGGTGCGGCATGGGCGGGTACTTCTGCACGGCCAGGGTGTCCTGCAGACGCGACATGGCCACGTTCATGGTGAGCGCGCCACACACCAGGCTACGCCGCTCGGCATCGGTCAGTGACAGGCCGTCACCCAAGGAATGGCCCAGCGCAGCGCATAGCAGCGCATGCAGGGCGCTATAGCCGCCGAACTCGGTGACTGCACGGTTGAAGAGCAGGAAGTGCGAGGCTGCGGCGTTCTCGCTCATCAGGTCATGGATGTGCTGCGCCAGCCCATGCACCTTGCGCTCGAAGTCATCGCCGCCGGCCACATTGCTCAACAGGGCGTTGAGCTTGGATTCCACATCGCCCCAGCGCTCGGCCAGCGTGCCGGTGAGCTTGTCAGTCTCGCTGCGCGGCTTGTACAGATCCACGTACTGCAACATGTCCTTGATGGGGGCATCGGCCCGGGTCAGGGCACTGATGCCGGCCATCATGGCGCGCACCCGCACTTCGCTTTCCTCAATTTCGACGAAGAGCTTCCTGCGGCTGCGAATGGCCTCCAGCTGCTGCGCGGTTTCGATGCGCTGGCCCTTGGCCAGCATGATCACACCCTTCTCGTCTCGCAGAGTGAAGTTCAGGGACATGCCCAGAAACAGTTTTTCCGGACTCAGTTCCAACTGTGCCATGGCGGGTTGACCTCCTCAGGGCAGGTATGACCTGCCCGGACAGATGACTCCCTGTTGTTCTTATTCTTTGATTCAAGACGCCATGCAAGCGCCAACGACGCGATAAGTCCATTGATTATGAGGCCAATGGTAATACCCCGCGCTGTTACGCCCAAACACCTGGTCCGTCTCCAGGTTAAGCGCCATCGCGACCTTGACCGAAAGGTCAGGTCTTTTTTATTTCCCAACGACGCCTGCATCAGCTCAGGCATTCGTTTTGCTAAAGTGCAGCGATGTCAAAGGGCGAAACCACTTCCAACCGTGCACTGCTGATTCCCGGCATCTTTCTGTTCCTGGGTTTGACGCTGACCTACTTTTTGCAGAGCAGCGCTCGTGAAGCCGCGCGGGAAGCACTGCATGACGAATTCAAGTTTCGTGTCAGCGAAGTCCTGGGGAACATTGACCGGCGTCTGCAAAGCTACGAACAGATCCTCGAAAGTACCGCCGGTCTTTTCGCTGCATCGAACCAGGTGGGACGCGGCGATTTCGTGGAATACGTCCGTGCATTGAAGCTGGAAGGGAAATACCCAGGCATTCAGGGCGTGGGTTTTGCCAAGGTGGTGCAAGACAAGGACAAAGCCAGGCACCTCAGCGAGATGCGGGCCAGTGGCCCGGCGAACTACGACATCCGCCCGGCAGGGCAGCGGGATGTCTACACCCCTATCGTCTACCTGGAGCCGTCTACCTCGCGCAACCATCGCGCCATCGGGTTCGACATGTATTCCGAGCCGGTGCGCCGTGCCGCGCTGGACAAAGCGCGGGATGAGGGAAAAACCGAAATCAGCGGCAAGGTGCGCCTGGTGCAGGAGACCGACCAGGATCTGCAGTCGGGCTTTCTGATGTACCTGCCGGTTTATCAGCGCAAGGCCGCGCATCAAACCCTCGAAGAGCGCCGCGCGAACCTGATCGGCTGGGTCTACGCGCCCTTCCGCATGAATGACCTGATGGCAGGCATTCTGGGTGAACGTTTCGGCGAAGCCAACGCGGCGCTGAACCTTGAAATCTTTGATGGCGACTCGCTCCAGGCCAGCCGGCAGATGTTCAACTCGAACGGCCAAGGCCATGAAAACGCCCAATTTCATGCTGTCCAGCGCATTCCCCTGTTTGGGCACCAATGGACCGTGGCCATCGACTCGCTTCCCCCCTTCGACGTCCGGATGCGAGGTGACAAGGCCAACATCATTGCCTTGGCCGGCACCATTGCCAGCCTGCTGCTGGCTTTGGTGGGTTGGCTGCTTGCAACGGCACGGGCACGCGCGCTGGCCATCGCGCAGGGGATGACCGAGGAGTTGCAGCACAGCGAAGCGGCCCAGAGGCGGCTCAACCGCGCCTTGCGTCTGCTCAGTGACTGCAACATGGCGCTGGTGCATGCGGAAGAAGAATACAAGCTGCTGTCCGAGATTTGCCGCCTGTGTGTCGAGCGCGGTGGCTACCTCATGGCCTGGGTTGGTTACGCGGAACAAGATGCCAACAAGAGCGTGCGACCAATTGCGCAGTCCGGCTACGAAAGCGGCTACCTGGAAAAAATCAGCATCTCCTGGGCCGACAATGAACATGGACGAGGCCCGACAGGCACCGCCATTCGCAGCGGGCGGCCGAATGTCAACCAGAACATCCTGACCAACCCGGCCATGGCGCCGTGGCGCGAAGCGGCCAGCCAGCGCGGCTATCAGTCCAGCGTGGCACTGCCGCTGATCTGCGAAGCCAGGGTGCTGGGCGCCCTCAACGTCTATGCCCACGACCCCGGCGCTTTCGACCCCGAAGAACTGCACCTGCTGGAGGAACTGGCCAACGACCTGGCCTATGGCATCGTGGCCTTGCGTACCCGCGAGGAGCATGCCGCCGCCAAGGACAGGCTCACGTTCCTGGACCACTTTGACTCCCTGACCCATCTGCCCAATCGTCTGCTGCTGCGCGACCGCTTCGAGCGTGCCGCGCTGACCGCCAAGAGCGCGCAAGAGACCGTCTGCCTGTTGTATCTTGACCTGGACCGATTCAAGCAGGTCAACGACAGCCTGGGCTACGCGGTGGGTGACCAGGTGCTCGTCGGCGTCGTGGAGCGGCTGCGCCAGTGCGTGCCACCGGCCGCCACCATCAGCCGCGTGAGCGGGGACGAGTTCGTCGTTTTGTTGGCCGGAAACTACGACACCACCGGCATTGCGGTTGTTGCCAACGCCATACGTGATGTCTTTGCCGAACCGCTCACCATTGATGCGCATGTGCTGAATCTGTCTTTCTCCATCGGCATCAGTCTGTACCCAGGCGATGGTGAGGATTTCGACACGCTGCTCAAGCACGCCCATACGGCGATTGGCAGCGCCAAGGAGGCCGGGCGCAATACCTATCGTTTCTTCACGCGTGAAATGAATGCCGGCCTGGCCGAGCAGATCCGCCTCACCGGCGGCCTCAGCAACGCCGTTCGCCATGGCGAATTCCTGCTCCACTATCAACCTCAGATCGACATTCGAAGCGGCCGGATCACCGGCGCTGAAGCCCTGATACGCTGGCAACACCCGACCGACGGACTGGTGCCGCCGGGCAAGTTCATCAGTCTGGCGGAACGCAGTGGCCACATCATGCAGATTGGCGAGTGGGTGCTGAATGAAGCATGCCGTCAAGGCAAGGTCTGGATGGACCAGTATCCGGAGGCACCGGTGGTCGCTGTCAATCTGTCGGCCTTGCAGTTCAAGCACGGCAACGTGCTGGACATGGTGGCCAAAGCGCTTGCCACGTCCGGCTTGCGCCCGGACCGTCTGGAGCTGGAACTGACCGAATCCATCCTGCTGCAGGATGCGGAAGCAACGATGAAGACCCTGCAGGGCCTGAAGACCCTGGGCGTCAAGCTCTCCATTGACGATTTCGGCACCGGCTATTCCAGCCTCTCCTACCTCAAGCAGTTGGCGATTGACAAGCTCAAGATCGACCAGTCGTTCGTGTGGGACATGCTGAGCGATGAAGACGGCGCCTCCATCGTCAAGGCCATCATCCAGCTCGGGCACACCCTGCAATTGACAGTTATCGCCGAGGGCGTGGAAACCGATGCCCAACTGGCGTTCCTCAACACCGTGGGATGCGATGAGGCGCAAGGGTATCTGTTCAGCCGGCCTGTTCCAGCCGAGCAGCTAGCCAAGTTACTGGAGAATGAAGAAACCGAGCGGGCTTGAACTGCTCACGTGCGGGCTGCAACGCAGATCGTCACGAGCGCGGACGAGTCGACCAGCGCCCGCAAGGCATGCGGCTCGTTACGCCGCAGGTGAATAAAGTCCCCGGCTTCCAGTAGCTGCAGGCCTTGTGGGGTATCGAACTCGATGCGGCCTTCAATGCATTGCACCGTGATCTCACCCGGTGCACTGTGCTCATGCAGCGCCATGCCGGCGCGCAGCACGATACGCACCACTTCCAACTGCTCTGCCTTGAGCAGCGCCATCGTCTTGGCACTGGCCAGCTGCGCGCCAAGCGGCAGCACACTCACCACCTCGCCCGACTGCACATGTTGTTGCGCCATGGAACGTCCTCCCCCTGTCTTATTGCTGTCGCCGGCTTGAACCTTGTAGCTTGATCGAGCCTGGCCGGCAGGAAGTGCATGCACACCCCATAGATATACAGTACGAGCATCTTTTAGCATGGCTGCATGACGAAGGTCAATTGACCGCAAACGGAACGTGGGCATGGGCCTGCGTGTTCTGGCTGGCGCCAGTGGCCCCGTGCGGAGTGTCTGATGCAGATCAACCGCGCGCTTGATCAGGCGGCGTATCGTGCAAGCCAGTGCGACAAGGCCCTCCTGGCACCCGCACCGGAAGCCGAGTTACATGGAACCCTTGTCCCCTCCCGCTGATGCCGACGTGTCAGCAACACCTCCGCTGGAACTGGTGTGCCCGGCAGGCAGCCTGCCCGCCTTGAAGGCCGCCGTCGACAACGGCGCCAGTTGCGTCTACCTCGGCCTGCGCGATGCCACCAATGCGCGCAATTTCGCCGGGCTCAATTTCGACGAAGCCGCCATCAGCAGCGGCATCGGCTACGCGCATGCGCGCGGCTGCAAGGTGTTCATGGCGCTCAACACCTACCCCCAGGCCGCCAACCCCAGCCTCTGGCGCGAGGCCCTGGACAAGGCGGTGGACTTGGGCGTGGACGCGGTGATCCTGGCCGACCCGGGGCTGATGCAATATGCCGTCACGCACCATCCGCAATTGCGGCTGCATCTGTCGGTGCAGGGTTCGGCCACCAACTACGACGCGATCAACTTCTACCGCGAACAATTCGGCGTGGTGCGCGCCGTGCTGCCGCGCGTGCTGTCGCTGACGCAGGTGCAGCAGGTGATCGACAAGACCCCGGTGGAGATCGAGGTGTTCGGCTTCGGCAGCCTGTGTGTGATGGTCGAAGGTCGCTGTGCACTCTCCAGCTACGTCACGGGCGAGTCGCCCAACACGCACGGCGTGTGTTCGCCGGCCAAGGCGGTGCGCTGGCAGGAAACCCCCAAGGGGCTGGAGTCGCGCCTGGGCGGCGTGCTGATCGACCGTTACGCCGCCGGTGAAAACGCCGGCTACCCGACGCTGTGCAAGGGCCGTTTCGATGTCGATGACGAAAAAAACTACTACGCCATCGAAGAGCCCACCAGCCTGAACACGCTGGAACTGTTGCCACAGCTCATGAAGATGGGCGTGCGTGCCATCAAGATCGAAGGCCGGCAACGCAGCCCGGCCTATGTGGCGCAAGTGACCAAGGTGTGGCGCGAGGCCATTGACCAATGCATGGCCGCACCGCACCGCTACGCGCCCAAGACGACCTGGATGGCCAGCCTCGACCAGGTGGCCGAAGGCCAGCAGCACACCCTGGGCGCCTACCACCGGCCCTGGAAATGATGAAACTCCAGACCATGAAACTTGCCCTCGGCCCGCTGCTGTACTACTGGCCGCGCGACACCGTCTTCAACTTCTACGACCGCATGGCGGCCACACCGGTCGACATCGTCTACCTGGGCGAGACCGTGTGTTCGCGCCGCCACGAACTGAGACTGGCCGACTGGCTGGCCATTGCGGCACGCATGCGCGACGCCGGCAAGGAGGTGGTGCTCTCCACCCAGGTGCTTCTCGAATCGGGCTCCGACGTGAGTGTGATGCACAAGATGGCCGACAACGGCGAGTTCGCGGTGGAGGCCAACGACATGGGTGCTGTGCAACGCCTGGCTGGCAAGCTGCCGTTTGTGGCCGGGCCGCACCTCAACCTCTACAACCTGCCCACACTGCAATGGATGGCTTCGCTGGGCGCCAGCCGCTGGGTCATGCCGATGGAGATGAAGCAGGACGATCTGGCCCTGCTGCAACAGGGCCGCCCCAGCGGGCTGCAGACCGAGGTGTTTGCTTATGGCCGCCTGCCGCTGGCCTATTCGGCGCGTTGTTTCACGGCGCGGCACAACAACCTGCCCAAGGACGATTGCCGCTTCAGTTGCCTGCAGCATCCGGACGGTCTGCTCCTCAAGACGCGGGAAAACGAAGACTTCCTGGTGCTCAACGGCACGCAGACACAGTCCGCACGGGTCTACAACCTGGTGGATGCGCTGGACGACATGCAGGCGCTGGGCGTGGATGTGGTCCGGCTCAGTCCGCAGGCTGAGCACATGGCCGAGGTGATCGGCGTATTCGATGCCGTACGCACGCAGGCCCTGGCGCCGCAGGACGCGCTGGCACGCCTGCAGCCCCTCATGCCGGCGCAGGGCTGCAACGGCTATTGGCACGGCCGCCCCGGGCTGGAACAGCTTGAGCCCGCCACGGCCTGAACGTCATGTACTACAGCGAACGCTTCAACAGCTACAGCCACCTGGCAGGCACAGGGTTGGCCATCGCCGGCTCGGCCGTCCTGATCGTGCTGGCAGCGCGCCTGGGCGACCCGTGGAAGATCGTCAGCTTCAGCATCTACGGCGCCATGCTGGTGGCGCTGTACCTGTTTTCCACGCTGTACCACAGCGTGCGCAGCCGCGCCAAGGACGTGCTGCGTAAGTTCGACCATTGCAGCATCTACCTGCTTATCGCTGGCAGCTACACACCGTTCACGCTGGTGTCGCTGCGCGGTGCCTGGGGTTGGTCGCTGCTGGGTGTGGTGTGGGGGCTGGCCCTGCTGGGCATCCTGCAGGAGATCTGGTTGGCCAAGGGGGCGCGCGTGCTCTCGCTGGTCATCTACGTGCTGATGGGCTGGCTGGCGCTGGTGGCGGCAGCACCACTATGGGACGCGCTCACGCCCGCCGGCTTTGCCTGGCTGGCCGCCGGCGGCGCCTGCTACACCCTGGGCATCGTGTTTTATGCCACCGACCACAAGGTGCGCCACGGCCACGGCGTGTGGCATCTGTTCGTGCTGGGTGGAAGTTCCTGCCACTTCTTCACCGTGCTGTTTTACGTCGCCTGATTGTCTGGACCGATATGAACCCCTCGTCCCCTGCTGCCCCTCAATCGACTTCGTTTGTGCTGCCCGCCGTGGCCGGCTCGCTCCTGGCGCGGCTGCCGGCTTACCCGGGCTCGCTGCTGCTGGTGACGGCACTCAACCTCGGCCTGACGCCGCAGTTGCCGGCTGATGTTCGCGCGTTACTGGCACGCAAGAAACTGCGCATCCATGTACGCGATGCACGCCTGACGTTTGACTTCACCTGGACCGGCCAGCGCTTCGCGGCCTGCGCCGCACAACAAGCCGCCGACCTGACCATCGCGGCCAGCGTTCATGATTTCCTGCGCTTGGCGCAGCGCCAGGAAGACCCGGACACGCTGTTCTTCAGCCGCCGCCTCTCGATGGAGGGTGACACCGAGTTGGGCCTGATGGTCAAGAACACGCTCGATGCACTGGAGTTACCCATTCTTGACCTGCAGCAGCTGGCGCCGCCCCGCATGCTGGCGCGCATCGCGGCTTGGCGATCCACCACGGCAAGATCTGATCACCGCGGAGGACCACATGAGTGAGTCTGGGCGCAGCCACCCACTGGTGTATTCATGCTCCGGCTGCTCCAGCGCCGCGCAACTGGCCAACCAGGTGGCCTTGCAACTGGACCGGCGCGGCGTGGCCGAGATGTCCTGCATTGCCGGCGTGGGCGGCCACGTGCCGCAACTGATGAAGATCGTGCGCTCGGGTCGTCCGATCATCGCGCTCGACGGCTGCCCGCTGGTGTGCGTGAAGAGCAGCCTGGCCTGCCATGGCATCGCCGCCGACCGGCATTACCAGCTGCAGCAGTACGGCGTCAAACGACGCCCGCACGAAGACTTCGACCCGGAGCAGGCGGCCATGGTGCTTGAGCGCGTGGTGGCCGATCTGCAGACTGCGCCGCTCTAGGCCCGATACACCAGACCATGCCCACACCAAGACGCCTTGTTGTTGCCATCTCGGGCGCCAGTGGCGCAGTGTATGGCGTGCGCCTGCTGAAGGCATTGCGGGAAGCGACAGATATCGAAACCCATCTGGTGGTGTCTGACGCCGGCTGGCACAACCTGCAGCACGAGCTGGCCATGGGCCGCGCCGCCGTCGAGGCCCTGGCAACTCAGGTGCATGACGTACGCGACATCGGGGCTACGCTGGCCAGCGGTTCCTTCCAGTGCGCCGGCATGGTGGTCGCGCCCTGCTCGATGCGCACGCTGGCCGCCGTGGCCCACGGCCTGGCCGACAACCTGATCACGCGCGCGGCCGATGTCATGCTGAAGGAACGCCGGCGCCTGGTGCTGATGGTGCGCGAGTCCCCGCTGAGCTTGATCCACCTGCGCAACATGGTCAGCATGACGGAAGCCGGCGGCATCATCTGTCCGCCGCTGCCGGCGTTCTACCTGCGCCCGCAATCGGTGGACGACATCGTGGACCAGGGCGTGGCGCGCGTGCTGGATCTGCTGGACATCCCCCACAGACTGACTGCACGCTGGGCCGGCCTCACCCCGACAAGCCCCTGATCGCCCCATGCCTTACGCCGACCTGCGCGACTTCATGGCCCAACTGGAGCAAGCCGGCGAGTTGCGGCGCATCACAGCACCCGTGTCACCCCACCTGGAGATGACCGCGCTGTGCGACCGCGTGCTGCGTGCCGGGGGCCCGGCCCTCTTGTTCGAGCAGCCCACGGGGCACAACATGCCGGTGCTGGGCAACCTGTTCGGCACACCGTCACGCGTGGCACGCGCCATGGGTGTGGCCGACCTGCGTGCGCTACGTGACTTTGGCGAAGTGCTGGCCGCACTCAAGGAGCCCGAGGCGCCCAAAGGCTTCAAGGACATGCTGGGGCTGGGCGGCCTGCTCAAGACCTTATGGCACATGGCACCCAGAGAGCTGCGCTCGGCACCGTGCCAGGAGGTGGTGTGGGAAGGCGCCGACGTCGACCTGGCGCGCTTGCCCATACAGCACTGCTGGCCGGGCGATGTGGCCCCGCTCATCACCTGGGGCCTGGTCATCACGCAAGGGCCGCACAAGCCGCGGCAGAACCTGGGCATCTACCGCCAGCAGGTACTCACGCGCAACCAGCTCATCATGCGCTGGCTGACGCACCGCGGCGGCGCGCTCGATTTCCGCGACCACTGCGCCCTGCATCCGGGCCAGCCCTACCCGGTGGCGGTGGCGCTGGGCGCCGACCCGGCCACGCTGCTGGGCGCCGTGGCGCCGGTGCCGGACAGCCTGTCGGAATACCAGTTCGCCGGCCTGCTGCGCGGCGCGCGCACCGACGTGGTTCCGGCGCTGGGCGTGCCCTTGCGGGTGCCGGCTACGGCCGAGATCGTACTCGAAGGCCACATCTACCCCGATGCCAGCCACCCCAGCGGCTACCAGTATGCGCTGGAAGGCCCGTATGGCGACCATACCGGCTACTACAACGAACAGGCTGAATTCCCGGTGTTCACGGTGGACCGCATCACGCTGCGGCGCGACCCGATCTACCACTCCACCTACACCGGCCGGCCGCCGGATGAACCAGCCGTGCTCGGCATGGCGATGAACGAGCTGTTCATTCCCTTGCTGCAGCGGCAGTTCCCCGAGATCACCGACTTCTACCTGCCGCCTGAGGGCTGCAGCTACCGTATGGCGGTGGTGCAGATCCGCAAGGCCTACCCCGGCCATGCGCGGCGCATCATGATGGGCGTGTGGAGCCACCTGCGCCAGTTCATGTACACCAAGTTCATCGTGGTGGTGGACGAGGACGTGAACCCGCGCGACTGGCGCGAGGTGGTCTGGGCGCTGACGACGCGCATGGACCCGGCGCGCGACACGATGATGATCGAGAACACCCCAATCGACTACCTGGACTTCGCCTCGCCCGTCAGCGGGCTGGGCAGCAAGATGGGGCTGGATGCCACCAACAAATGGTCTGGCGAAACGCAACGGGAGTGGGGCCGTCCGATCGCCATGGACCCGGCGGTGACAGCGCATGTCGATGCACTCTGCCAGTCGCTTGGTCTGTAGCCGACGCACCGGCACAAACCGGTGTCGCCTGGGTGCTGACAAAGCGTTGACTGCGCCGCAGAATGGGGTATGAACTTCGAACACACGCCCCGCGCGCAAGCCCTGTTGCACGCTCTCGAAGCGTTCATGCAGCGCTACCTGTTGCCTTACAACCCAGCCTGGCATCGCTCGGTGCAGGACAGGGTCTATCCGCCGCCGTTCCTGGAAGACCTCAAGACCCTGGCGCGTGAAGAAGGCTTGTGGAACCTGTTCCTGCCGGATCTGGATCACGACGAACCCGGCACCGCCCTGAGCCACCTCGACTACGCGCCGCTGGCGGAAGCCATGGGCCGCCTGCCCTGGGCCGCTGAAGTGTTCAACTGCAGCGCCCCCGACACCGGCAACATGGAATTGCTGCACCGCTTTGCCACGCCCGAGCAGCGCGCGCAATGGCTGCTGCCCTTGCTGGAGGGTCGCATCCGTTCCGCCTTCGCCATGTCCGAGCCAGATGTGGCGTCGTCCGACCCCACCAACTTGCAGACCATCGTGCGCCGTGACCACGATGAGCTGGTACTCAACGGGCGCAAGTGGTTCATCACCGGCGCGGCGCACCCGAACTGCAGGCTGCTGATTGTGATGTGTCGCAATGCCGAGTCGCCCGATGCGCAGGACTTGTCCCACGACAACGGCAGCCCGCGCCACCATCAGCACAGCATGGTGCTGGTGCCGCTGGACACACCGGGCGTGCAAGTGCTGCGCAACATTGCCGTCATGCACCACCAGGCGCCGGAGGGGCACTGCGAAATTCTGCTGCGCAATGTGCGTGTGCCAACCGGCAATCTGCTGGGCACCTGGGGCGAGGGTTTTGCCATGGCGCAGGCCCGCCTGGGGCCGGGGCGTGTGCATCACTGCATGCGCACCATTGGCCAGTGCGAGCTGGCGCTTGAACTGGCAAGCGAACGCACACTGGAGCGACAGGCCTTTGGCAAATACCTGTCGGACTTTGCCAATGTGCAGGACTGGATCGCGGAATCAAGAATCGAGATCGATCAGGCTCGGCTGCTGGTTCTGCAGACCGCCTGGCTGCTGGACCAGGGCAAGACGGAACCGGGACAGTTGCGCGCCCAGGTGGCTGCCATCAAGGTGGTGGCCGCCCGGCTGCAGACCCGGGTCGTGGATCGCGCCATGCAGGCCTTCGGCGCCATGGGCCTGTCGCCCGACACCCCGCTGGCCTACTTCTGGAGCTGGGGTCGCGCCCTGCACCTGATGGATGGACCCGACGAAGTGCACCTGCGCACTGTCGCCCGACAGGAACTGGCGCGCGCCCAAGCGCGCATGGGCGCCAGCGCGGCCTATTTCACCACGCCCGAACAACTGCAGGCGCCGGTGCACCTGCGTTGACACTCAGCCTTGAATCTGGAAATCGATCACGATTTCACCCGGCTGGCGGGCCACATAGGCCATCTTGACCCGCGGGCCAAAGTACTGGTCAATCTGCGACAGCAGAGGCAAAGGGTCATGGTCGTTGCAGAAGCGCATGGTCTCCCCGGATTCCAGTGCGTTGAGCGCACCAAAAATGGCCGCATGCCGGAAGCGTTTGGCGACGCCGCGTGCATCGAAGGGGTAGACGCCTTCGGCGACAACGGGTTTTGAACAGTCATGTGACACGATAGATCTCCTTGAATAAAAACAGGCGAGAAGCTGAGCAACAGCTGATTTCTTGCGCAACGATGTTGGCGCGGCACCGAAGACCCGAGCCGCTTGCCAGCGCTCAGTGCTTGACCGGTTTCCAGCTCCGGTCATCGAAAAAGGTGCCGTAGTTCTCCAAGGCACCCATCACCCGGGCTGCACCGTCGTGCCGTGTCGCATCCTTCACCTTGCCTTGCATGGCTTCGACGCCTTCCAGCATGTCGGCAATGATCAGATGCAGTTGCTCGTCGGCCTTAGGTTCGAGTTTGCAGTTGCTGACCATGTAGCCCACCTCGCCCTGGATGGTTTTGGCCAGTGCGTTGTACTGGGCAGCCGTGAACTTGTCCTTTTCAATCGCGTGCAAAGACCGGGTCATAGCACTTCGGATCTTCGACATCGCCTTACGCAACGGCGCATCGGATGGCCATTTCTTGCCCGCGTCAAGCGTCAGAGTTGCCGAAGCGCCGTCACGCTCATGGCCATGAACGGCCGGTTCGGCAGCGAATGTGGACGATGCCGCAAGCCCGAAAGACAGAACAAGAACTGACAGAAGGTTTGCAAGTTGACGTTGATAAGACATAGCTTCTCCTGCCCTAACGCGATTCAACCGCACCCACAACCCGAGGACCCGCAGCCCGACGAAGCCGTTTCGGCTTCGAACTGAGGAAACAGCACATTGTTTTCCAGATGAATGTGGTTGATCAGATCGTCATTGAGCTGGGCGATCCCCGCGTAGAGTGCACGCCAGGTGTTGCAGGCATCCGCAGGCGGCGTGGCTTCGTGGGTGAGTTCGGCCAGTTTTTCCAGCGCGACGCCATGGTCGACATGCTCAAACCGCATCACCTTGATGGGCTGGCTCACAAAGGGATTACCACCCTTTTTCAGGATCGGAAACAGGATGGTTTCTTCTTTTTGCATGTGCGACAGCAACTCTTCCTGCATGCCTTCCAGGAAGTCCCCCAATCCCGCCGGTACCTGAGGATGCGCGCGGTGCACAGCCTCGACGCGATGCGCCATGCGGATCAGCTCGGGCAGTTGCGCCCGATGCACGTCGTGGTAGCGCGCCAGAATATGGTCGATCAGCTGGCCCGGCTCGGTCAGGGCCGGCACATCGCTGGAGCGCTGCAGGGCCGCCAGCTCGGCCAGGACGGCATTCACATCCAGCCCCTTGTCAGCCGCCGCCTGCTGCAGGCTGACCTGGCCACCGCAGCAGAAGTCGAGCTTCAGACGACGAAAGACAGCAGTAGCACCCGGCAATTGAACAGCGATCTGGCCCAAGGCCTGGTTTGCATTCAAGACCGTGGCACCTGGCTCAGTGGTTTCAAGGCGTGCATTCATGGAAACGCTCCTTTCAATTTAAAGATATATATTTGATGATTGTTTATTCTACCCATTAAAAATTAATATTGATAATTCTTTTATTGATCTAAAGCAAACCACCAGAACACGTCAGCTACATCAACAACCTACGACACAACCAGAGGGGCAACACCATCACCGGTCGGCTGTATTGCAGAATAGACCGTTCTATCGTCTGCAACACCATGCTCTCCCAGCAACCAACTCTCTTGCGTCGCAGCCTGCTACTGGCTGGTCTGGGGCATATTGCCGGTGTGCAGGCCCTGACGCCGCGCCAACTCGTCTTTCCGCGTGATTTCGGCGCACACCCCGATCTGCGCACCGAATGGTGGTACATCACAGGCCATGCCAGCGCGGGCGACCGTTTGTTCGGCTTTCAGCTCACTTTCTTCCGCTCCCGCGTGGACGCGACGCAGGGCATGGTCTCGCGGCTGGCGGCCCGGCAATTGATCTTTGCCCACGCGGCCGTCACCGATGTGCAGAACAAAAAACTGTGGCATGACCAGCGCATTGCACGCGCCTCGGGCGATGCCCGATTCGACCAAGCCCACGCCAGTGAGCGCGACACCGACATCGCCCTGCGCGACTGGACTCTCCAACGCCAAGCCCCCCCCGCAGGCGATGTTTACAGCGCGCAGATTCTGGCCAGCGACTTCCAACTGGCACTGCAGTTCACGGCCCGCCAGCCCCTGCTCCTGCAAGGCTCACAAGGCCTGTCGCGCAAAGGGCCGGCGCAGGAGCAAGCCAGCTACTACTACAGCCAGCCGCAGCTCGCGGTGCGTGGCCGCATCACTCTGAAGGGCCAGCACCACACGCTTGATACGAACACTCAGGCGGCGGCCTGGCTCGACCACGAATGGAGCGAAGCGCTGCTGCATCCGCAGACAGTGGGCTGGGACTGGATCGGCATCAACCTCTTCGACGGCAGTGCGCTCACTGCCTTTCATCTGCGCGATCACGGTGGCAACACCCTGTGGGACGGTGGCTCGTTTCGCAGTGGCACCAATGCCGGACAGGCACCGGCGCGCATCTTCCAGCGCGGTGAGGTCAGCTTCACACCGCTGCGCCGCTGGCAAAGCCCGGCCAGCCAGGCCAGCTATCCGGTGGAATGGACGGTGCAGACGCCGAGCGGACACTTCACCGTGAAAGCAATCATCGACAACCAGGAGCTCGATAGCCGCGCTTCCACCGGCGCCATCTACTGGGAAGGGTTGAGCGATCTTTTCGACAGCCAGGGCCGGCATGTCGGACGCGGCTATTTGGAAATGACGGGCTACGCCGGAACGTTGCGCATGTGAAGGTGCTTGGTCTCAGCCGGCCAGCGCAATCACCACAGCCGATTCATCGACGCACGCCACCGCCGGACAACCCACTTTGAGTCCACTGTCCGAACCGGCAAAGCCGACCAGATGCAGCCCGGTCTCCAAGGTCAGCGCCACCTCACCACCTGCGGCCGCACGCGATACACGCGTGGCATGGCCGTGCAGCAGATTGCGTCCGTCTGCCGCTTTGCCCGCCAAGGCCACCGCCACAGCCGTGGCCTTGCACAAGGCCAGCACTGGCAGCCCAGCCTGCAAACCCAGCAGCTGGGCACTTTCACGCGTGATGCGGGAAAACAGCGAGCGACCATCCGGCAGAGCGAGTTCCACACGAATCGCCGCCCCCTGGCGCTTGAGGGCCTTGATGTGGCAGGGCAACTGGTTTCGCATGCTGGTGCGCAAACCAAGCGCCGCCAGCCCCGGCGCCTTCAACGGGTTTTCCTTGCCCCGAGCCATCTGCTCCATCTGAGCCTGCACACGCGCCCTCGCCTCCTGCATCAGATCAGCTGCTTGCAACAACTGCCGACCGGCCGGTGTGAGATGGGCCCAGCCGCCGCCGGAGCCGCCGACGGCACGCTCCACCAGGGGCGCACCGGCCAGGTTGCTCAGGGTGTCGATGGCCTGCCAGGCTGCCTTGTAGCTGACACCCGCGGCGCGCGCAGCTTCGGAGATCGAGCCTGCTTCGCCAATGCGACGCAGGATGTCAATTCGTTTGTCGGCCAGTTCATGGCCGAGAGCTCCGGCCAACTTGAGTTTGGGAGATGTCATGCGCGCATTGTGCCGCCGGTGCAGCAAGACTATGGCTATACTTCGCTATTCATTTTAAGAATAGCGAAGGTTGATCACCATGCGCATCGGTTCCAGACTCCGCTTGAAACTGGCCACCGCCGCCGCAACCAGTCTGCTCGGTCTGTGTCAGGCCGCTGAAGTCAGCGTGGCCGTGGCGGCCAACTTCACCGCCCCCATGCAGAAGATTGCCATGGCCTTTGAGCAGGACACTGGCCACAGGGCGGTGCTGGCCTTTGGCTCCACCGGCAAGTTCTATGCACAAATCAAGAATGGTGCACCGTTCCAGATGCTGCTGGCCGCCGACGACGAAACCCCGGCCCGACTCGACAAGGAGGGCTTGGCCGTCCCAGGCTCGCGCTTTACCTATGCCATCGGCAAACTGGTGCTGTGGAGCGCACAAGCCGGCCTGGTTGACGACCAGGGGGCAGTCTTGCGCACAGGCGGTTTCGAGCGCATCGCCGTAGCCGACTCCAGGTTGGCACCGTATGGCGCAGCCGCCGTGGAGACGCTGAACCGCCTCGGCCTGCTGCAGACGCTGGAGCCACGTTTCGTGCGGGGCGAGAACATCGGCCAGACCTACCAGTTCGTTGCCACCGGCAATGCGGCACTCGGCTTTGTGGCGCTGTCGCAGGTGATGGTGGACGGCCGCATCACGAAGGGTTCGTCCTGGCTGGTGCCGTCCGAACTGCACACGCCGATCCGGCAGGATGCGGTCATCCTGAACACAGCCAAAGACAATGCTGCCGCCGCCGCATTGGCGTCCTACCTGCGCAGCGACAAGGCCCGTGCGATCATTCGCGCTTATGGCTACGCCTTGTAATCCCCACCATGCCTTTCAGTGCTGATGACCTGAGCGCCATCTGGCTCACACTGAAGCTGGCCGGCCTCACCACGCTGCTGCTTCTGCTGCTGGCCACGCCGCTGGCCTGGTGGCTGGCGCGTACCACGTCGCGCTGGCGTGCGCCGCTGGGTGCGATGGTGACACTGCCGCTGGTGCTGCCGCCCACGGTGCTCGGCTTTTACCTGCTGGTGGCGCTCGGCCCGCATGGCTGGATCGGCCAGCTGACGCAGTCCCTCGGGCTGGGCACGCTGCCCTTCACCTTCGGCGGCCTGTTGTTGGCGTCACTGATCTATTCGCTGCCGTTTGCGGTGCAGCCGCTGCAAAACGCCTTCGAGGCCATCGGCCCGCGGCCACTGGAGGTTGCTGCCACTTTGCGTGCCACACCGCTGGATGCCTTCTTCACTGTGGTGCTGCCACTGGCACGGCGTGGCTTGGTCACCGCCGGCATCCTGACCTTCGCCCATACCGTGGGCGAATTCGGCGTGGTGCTGATGATCGGCGGCAACATCCCGGACAAGACACGCGTGGTGTCGACACAGATTTATGGCCACGTTGAGGCGTTGGAATACACGCAGGCGCACTGGCTGGCCGGCAGCATGGTGCTGTTCTCGTTTGTGGTGCTGCTGGGCCTGTCGCTGCTCAATCGCCGCCACACCCGGGTATTGCCATGAACAGCGACAACCTGATCCGTCTCTCGCTGGCGCGGCCCGACTTTCAGCTGGACGTCGATCTGACGCTGCCGGCACGCGGCATCACCGCCCTGCACGGCCCGTCCGGCTCCGGCAAGACCAGTGTGCTGCGCTGCGTCGCTGGTCTGGAGCGCGCCCGCAACGCCTTGGTGCGCATTGATGGCGCGGTTTGGCAGGACGACGCCCGCGGCATCTTTCTGCCGCCGTGGCAGCGGCCGCTGGGTTATGTATTCCAGGAAGCGAGCCTGTTCGAGCATCTGGACGTGCGCGGCAACCTGGCCTACGGACTGCGACGCAGCGCGGCCAGCCAGCAGGCTATTGCGCTGGAGACCGTGATCGAACTGCTGGGCATCGGTCATCTGATGCAGCGCCGTGTGCAGCAACTCTCCGGTGGTGAACGCCAGCGGGTGGCCATCGCGCGCGCACTGGCCACACAGCCGCGGCTGCTGCTGCTCGACGAACCTTTGGCTGCACTCGACCAGGCGCGCCGCCAAGACATCCTGCCCTGGCTGGAACGCCTGCATGCCGAGCTGCAGATTCCCATGCTTTATGTGACCCATGCGGCCGATGAAGTGGCACGGCTGGCGGATTCGCTGGTCGTGCTCGACCACGGCCGCGTCAAGGCCGCAGGGCCGGTGGCCGACGTGCTGGCTCGCATCGACACGCCGGTCGTGCTCGGTGACGATGCTGGTGCTTTGCTGCATGGCACAGTGGCGGAGCGCGACGCCCGCTGGCATCTGATGCGGGTGGATTTCGGCGGCGGCAGCCTGTGGCTGCGTGACAGCGGCCTGGCGGTCGGGCAGCACGTACGCCTGCGCGTGCTGGCGCGCGACGTCAGCCTGGCCACCGAAGCGCCGCATCACACGAGCATCCAGAACCTGCTGCCCGCCACGGTCGACGCCATTGCGGCAGATGCCCATCCGTCCCAGGCCCTGGTCAGAGTCACTTGCGGCGCTGCCATGCTGCTGTCGCGCATCACGGCACGCGCCGTCAATACCCTGGGCCTCGGCCCCGGCCAAGCCGTATGGGCCCAGGTGAAATCGGTCGCGCTGGTCGAATAGGTCTTTCTGCTCAGGCAGCCAGCTTGAGCTGTTGGCGGCGCACCCCGCGCAGGATGTCCACCAGTTGCTCAGGCTTGACCGGCACCTGGTCACCGCGCCAGACCACGTGCTGATCGGAGCGGCACAGCACCAGCTTGTGCCGATAGGCCTCCGGCACGGCGGACTGGCCTTGCAAATCGATCACCTGCAGCGGTAGCCGCGCCGCCTTGGCCGCTGCGATGAGAGGTGCCGCATCCACACTGCCATTGAAACGCAGCAGGGTGTAGCCCGCCCCCAGGACGTCGTAGAGGGAACGGCCATCATCGAGCCAGAAATGCGGTGCCCGACATCCCGGGACGGTCGACGGCGTGAAGCCGCCCATGGTGTAGCCGGGGGGCTGCTCTTCATCCGTCACCATGATCGGCGAGCCACTGTAGAAATAGCCGAAATTCAGGCCAGCACAGCAGAACTGCTGCACGTTGAGGTCATAGGCTTCCTGACCGATGAGCGCGCGCGCCGCTGCGCCATCGGCATCCTCGGCCTCGATGTTGGGCGGTACCGCACGGCGTGCCTTGATCATCTTCTGAGCGTGGTCCATGACGAAATAGGACACCTGCTCGGTAATCGGCTGCCTCTCGGCTTCGTAGGCATCGAGCATGCTCTCATCAGCCCAGCCCTGCAGTCGCGCCGCCAGCAGCCAGGCCAGATTGGTGGCATCGGCAATGCCGGCATTCATGCCATAGCCGGCATAGGGCACCCACAGGTGTGCGGCATCGCCGGCGATGAAGACATTGCCATTGCGGAAACGGTTGGCCACCAGGCGCCGGCCGACCCAGTCCTCCTTGCTGATCACCTCGTACTCGAAATCGGGCCCCACGCCCAGGATGTCGCGGATCGACTGGTCGCGGTCCACCGAGTCGAATTCGGGCTCCTCAGCATTGAGGTGGTTGTGCACCAGCCAGGTATCGTGGCCATCGATCGCGAACACGGTGCCGCAGCGGCGCGGATTGACCGAGTAGTAACACCAGGCTGGCCGACCAGGCAACATGGCGCGCAGTTTCGGTGCGCGTATGAAGGTGGATTGCACGCGCTGAATCACCGCAGTGCCTTCGAGCTTCGCCCCCATCTGCTTGCGCACGCCGGAACTGCCACCGTCACACCCCACCAGATAGCGGGCACGGAGCTTGCGCTGGGTGTTGGTATTGATATCCTGCAAGGTGGCCTCAACGCCGTCTGACGCCTGACTGATATCCAGTACCTGGGTGCGGTTGAGCAGGGTCACGCCGGACTGTGCCGCCGCATGCTCCAGCAGGATGGGCTCCAGGTAGATCTGGTTGATGCGATGCGGCGGCTCGGGCGTCGGCCACCCGGTGTCCGGCCCGATGGTTTCGGTGTAGCGGTCGCGCCGACAGGGGATCGGAATACGCGTGAGTTCGACACCGGTCATACTGGTGCGAAACACCACATCGTTCGGGTAGTCTTCCGGCAGCCCGGCCTGGCGCAGCTTGCCCGCCACGCCAAGGCGACGGAACTGCTCCATGGTCCGTGCCGAGACGTGGTTGCATTTCACGTTCGGTGGTTCGGCGTAACGGCGGATTTCGGCCACCGTCACCTTGATGCCGCGTTGCGCAAGGTCCATTGCCAGCGTCAGGCCGACCGGCCCGGCGCCGACGATCAGGACATCGGTATCCAGTGTGTTCGTCATGTTGGAATCTCAATCGAGCTTGATGTGGGCCATCTTGATGACTTTGGCCCATTTATGGGTTTCAGACTTGATGTAGGCCTCGAAAGCCTCCACCGTGCTGGGCGCCGGCTCCACACCCAGGCTACGCATGCTGGCCTTGATGACCTCGTCGTTGAGCGCGGCCGTGATCTCGGCATTCAGCCGGGCAATCACCGGTGCCGGCGTGCCCGCCGGCGCCACCACACCAAACCAGCCCGTGGATTCGTACCCCGGAACACCGGCTTCCGCCACAGTAGGCACATCGGGCAACATGGGCAGGCGTTGCAGGCTGGTGACCGCAAAGGCCGTCAGCTTGCCCGCCTTGATGTGCTGCAGGGCCGCCGGCAGATCGGCCACCGCCAGCGGAATCTGGCCTGACAACACATCCAGCGTCGCCGGACCCGAGCCGCGATAGGGCACCTCGACCAGCTTCACGTCGGCCATCTGCCCGAACAGGGCTGCCGTCAGGTGCATGGCCGTGCCGTTGCCGCCATGGGCAATGGCCAGCTTGCCCGGCTGCGACCTGGCCAGCGCAATCAGCTGCTGCAAGTTCTTCGCCGGCAGCGAAGGATGGCCGATGATCACAAAAGGAATGGCGGCCAGCATGGTGACGGGCTTGAAATCACGGGCCACGTCAAACGGCATCTGCGCATAAAGGCTGGCATTGGCCGACAAGGCACCGGCTGCGCCTACACCCAGCGTGTAACCATCTGCGGGGGCTTTGGCCACGGCCGTCAGTCCGATGTTGCCGCCCGCACCCGGCCGGTTGTCCACCACCACCTGCTGCCCCAGCTTATCCGTCAGTCGTGGTGACAACAGGCGCACCATGGCATCAGCACTGCCCCCAGGTGGAAAGGTCACGATCATGCGGACCGGTTTGTTCGGGTAATCCAGCTTTTGGGCTTGTGCAGGCACGCACAAGGCCAGTCCCAATGCGGCTAGCGCAGCAAATCCCGCCCATGGACGGAAAGAATGAATCATGTTGTCTCCTTGGTATATGGGCGTCCATCAACAATGGCGCAGCGTTTTCTCATCCTTGATTTGAATCAAGTTTCATTCATTCGTAAATCGAAAAAATATGAATGAATTATGATTTCTATTCATGAATAAAGAACGCAAATTCAGCCCCTCGCTGCGTCAGCTGCGCGCCTTTGTGACGGTCTATCAGTTGCGCAAACTGAGCGCCGCGGCCGAGCAGCTGTTCATCACGCAATCTGCCGTGAGCGTGCTGATACGGCAGCTGGAGGACGGCCTCGGCACCCGTCTGTTCGACCGCACCACGCGTTCGCTACAGCCCACGCAGGCCGCACAGGAAGCCCTGGCGGTGGCGGAGCGCATTCTGCGTGACGTGGACTCCCTGGGCGCCGGACTGCAGGACCTGACCGGCTTGCGGCGCGGTCGCGTGTGCGTGGCGATCACACCCACCTTGGCTGAAATTCTTTTGCCCTCGGTGATTCGCACGTTTACCGCGCGCCATCCTGAAATCCGTGTTGTCATCGACGACTGCGCCCCCGATCAGTTCGTTCCGCGCATCATTGGCGAGCAGGTCGATTTCGGCATCGGCACGCCAGAACGAGCCGGTGTCGACGTCGACGCCGAGACGCTGGTGCGCGATCATCTGAGCCTGGTCTGCACGCACGACCATCCGCTGGCAAGCCGCAAGACGGTGCGCTGGCGCGACCTGGAAGGGTTGCCCCTGAGCACTGTGCGCCCCGGTTATGGCATTCGCCCGCTGATCGACCTGTCGGCAGCCAAGGCCGGCGTCTCGTTGAACGTGATCAACGAGGTCGCGTTCCTTTCCACGGCCTTGTGGATGACAGGCTGCGGTTTGGGCGTTGCCGTCATGCCGGCAGCCTATGTCACCTATTCGCGCGATCCGGGCCTAGTGGCCAAGACATTGACAGCGCCCAAGGTATCGCGTGACATCTCGGTGGTCACCAAGCGAGGACGCTCGTTGTCACCAGCCGCCCAATGCTTCATCAATGTGCTGCGTACCGAACTGGCGCGTTCGCCGACGAAGTCTTGATCAGACACCCCTTCACGGTTCTGTCATGTTGACTGCCTAGCATCCGTGGTGCTTGTTCAACCTACCCAAGAGCACCATGCGCCAATCACCTCTGCTATCGCTTCTTGCCTTGCTGGCCATTGCCCCCGTGCAAGCCCAGCAGGCTTTCCCTGCCACACTGGTCGGCCATGCCGCACTGCCGGCGCGCACTTTCGTTGCTGCGCCGAAGGATGCACCGACCAGCCTGCAGACCTCGGGCAAATACACCACGGCCGACGGCCACCGCGAAGACAAGCTGGAGTCGATTGCCGGCAGCTCCTACCTGTCAGCCAAAGGGGCACCGAAGCCGACCGGCATCAACCTGCCGTTCAAGGGCCAGCCGGTGCAAGGCTTTTCCGGCATCAAGGCCATGAAGGACGGCAGCTACTGGGTGCTGACCGACAACGGCTTCGGCAGCAAAGCCAATTCGGCCGACGCCATGCTGATGTTCCACCACGTCCAGCCAGACTGGAAGAGTGGTAGCGTGAAGCGCTTGCAGACCGTGTTCCTGCACGACCCTGACAAGAAAGTGCCCTTCCTGATCGTCAACGAAGGCACGAAACAACGTTACCTGACCGGCGCTGACCTCGACATCGAATCCATGCAGTTCATCGGCGACCACGTCTGGTTCGGCGATGAACTCGGTCCCTACCTCGTGAAAACCGACCGCCAGGGCAAGGTGCTCGCCGTCTTCAGTACCGAAGTGGATGGCAAGCTGGCCCGCTCGCCCGATCATTTCTCGGTGACCACCCCCGCCACGGCCGGCGCCTTCTCCACGCCGGTGCGCCGCTCGCGCGGCTACGAAGGCATGGCCGCTTCGAAGGATGGTCAATTCCTGTACCCGCTGCTGGAAGGCCCGCTGTGGAACGAGGCCGACAAGAAGTGGGAAACCAAGGACGGCCGCGAGTACCTGCGTGTGCTGGAATTCAACGTCGCCAAGGGTGAATGGACCGGCCGTTCCTGGAAATATGCACTGGAACTCAACGGCAACAACATCGGCGACTTCAACATGATCGATGCCGACACCGGTCTCATCATCGAGCGCGACAACGGCGAAGGCCTGGAAAACACGGCTTGCAACGGCCCGGCCCGCCCGGACTGCCAGAATGTGCCGGCCAAGTTCAAGCGCATCTACAAGATCAGCCTGAAAGATGCTGACGCCGACGGCTTCGTGCGCAAGATCGGTTACATCGACCTGCTCGACATCCAGGACCCGAAAGGTGTGGCCAAGGTCGGCGGCAAGGACGGCAAGTTCACCTTCCCCTTCGTCACCATCGAGGACGTGGATGTGGTTGATGCCGAACACATCGTGGTTGCCAACGACAACAACCTGCCCTACTCCTCAGGTCGCCAGCTCGGCAAGAACGATGACAACGAGTTCATCCTGCTGCACGTGCCCGGCCTGCTGTCGGCACGCTGAAACGGCTTGCGCAACATGACGATGCAACGCCGTGTCTTACTCACCTCGGCCTTGCTGGCCGCCGGCTGCGCCTTTGCGCTGCCGGCGGCGGCAGAGACCCCGGTGCTCGACATCTACCTGGTGCGCCACGGCCAGACCCAGTGGAACCTGGAGAAGCGCCTGCAGGGTGCCACCGACAATGTGCTCAACGACACCGGCCGCCGCCAGGCGGCGGAGCTAGCCCAGCGGCTGGCGGGGGTGCCGTTCAGCCACATCTACAGCAGCGGCCTGCGCCGCGCGCAGGAAACGGCCGCCGCCTTCGCCGGCCACACGCCGGTGACCGCACTGCCGGCCCTCAACGAACGTTCCTTCGGCAAGTTCGAAGGCATCTTCGAGGACCAGCGCGATGCGGCTCTTTTTGCCGAGTTCGGCAAACGCGGCAACGTGCTGGACGACAGTCTGGACGGCGGCGAATCACTGCAGAGCCAGGCGGATCGCGTGAAGGCGGCCGTACGCCAGATCACGACCCGCCACACCGCCGGCAGCATTGCCATCGTGGCCCATGGCGGCGTCAATCCGCTGGTGCTGGCTGCGCTACTGGACATCCCGGTGGCCGAAGCCGTGGCGCGTATCAAGCAGGCCAACGACGAGGTCTATCTGGTGCGCCTGCGCAGCGGCCAGCCGCCTTCGGTCTGGAAACAGGTGAGCCGCAGCACGCTGGAACAGCTCTGAGATGCTTCATTCAGGCCGGGCCTCGTGCCCGGCCTGCCCGGCTTCCCAGGCCAACATGGCCGTCTTGCGTTCGCTGCCCCAGCGATACCGGCCGAAGTCACCGGACTCGCGAATGACGCGGTGGCAGGGAATCAGGTAGCCGATGGTGTTGGCCGCCAGGGCACTTCCGACAGCGCGCTGCGCTCTGGGCGTTCCAACCAACTGGGCGAGCTGGGTATAGGACACCATGCGTGAGGGTTCGACCTTCAGCAACGCCTCCCACACCTTGATCTGGAAATTGGTGCCGCGCAGCACCAGGTGCAAGCTGCCGCGCTGCGGCGTGGCCGCGAACACCTGGTCCAGCCACTGCCGTGCCTGCGCATCATCGCGCTCACGCTTTGCCGCCGGCCATTGACTCGCCAGCTCGGCCAGCCGGATCGCTTCGTCATCATCCAGGAAGGCCAGATAACACAGGCCGCGCGCCGTCCAGCCCACCAGCGCCTCACCAAACGGCGTCGCCCCACAACCGAAGCCCAGTACCACGCCAGCACCGCCACGCTTGATCTCGCCTGGTGTCATGGCTTCGCATGTCACCATCAAGTCATGCAAGCGGCTGGCACTGGACAGACCGCTCGCTTCAGTCACGCTAAGCAGGTCGACCGTTGTACGCAGTGCCTGCCGGGCGTACTCCTTGGTCAGGTACTGCAAAAAACGCTTGGGCGAGATACCAGCCCAGGCCGCGAATACGCGCTGCAAATGAAATTCGCTCATGTGCACCGCAGCCGCCACCTCGGCCAGTGTGGGCTGGTGCAGCGCATTGGCGCGCAGGTAGTCGATGGCACGCGCCACTACCGCGTACTGGCGTGCCGGGCTTGGCAGCTCATCCATGGGACACCGCCCTGGGCGCCCACACGGCGCGCAGCGAGAACCCGGTCACCAGCGCGGTGCCCAACAGCACCACCACCGCCCCGGCCAGGGTATGCCAGCCGATCGCTTCGCCCAGGAACAGGTGACCCCACAGAATGCCGAAAACGGGAATGAGAAACGTCACTGTGAGTGCCGGCGCGGCACCCAGGTCGGCCACCAGCCGGAAGTACAGCAGGTAGGCAATGCCGGTGCAGAACACCCCCAGCGCCACCACCGCCCCCAACACGCTGAACGCAGGCTCTGCCGCGGCCGGGAAGAACGGCACGACCGGCGTCAGCAGCAGCGCCGCCGCCCACATGCTGCCGTGGGCATTGGCATAGGGATCTTGTGATGATGCTGCAGGAGCCGATTTGGCGTAGTTGCTGGCGATGCCGTAGCAGAACGCAGCCGCCAAAGCCGCCACGATGGCCCAGCCGGCCCCGGGCTGCAGGGTCACCCGGTCAAAGCCCACCAGCAGAACGACACCCGCCACGCCCAGGGCCAGTCCGAATGCCGTCTTGCCACGCAGTGGTGATCGGCGCCAGACCGCTCCGATGACCGTGCCCCAGATCGGCGCCGTGGCATTGAGGATGGACAGCAAGGAGGCCGACAGCGTCTTGGCGGCAAAGGCAAACAGCACAAACGGCAACGCCGAATTGAACAGGCCCAGCACCAGGTAGTGCCGCCAGTGCAGGCCCAGCTTCAAACGCCGCTTGAGGATGAGCCCCACCGAGAAAAGCAGTCCCGCAGCGAGCAGCAGGCGAGCCTCAATCAGCACCACCGGCCCCAGCACTGGAACCGCCATGCGCATGAAGATGAAGGAAGCCCCCCAAATCGCGGACAGGGCGACAAGTCGGATCAGGCTGGCACTGTTCATGAGGGCAGGAAGGTTGGTAATGTGCGTCTATTCTGACCTCATCACAGACGATCACACCACCCGATTCTTGCGGACATTTGGACCTCCGCGCCAGACTGACTCGTCAAGCGGCGCTGAGCGTCAGGGCCTTCATCTCTCGGCGCAACTCAACCGCATCGCGTTGCACAAAACTGTCATTGGCACTCAGACGGAACACCCCTACCGTGTCGGACAAAACCCGGGCCTGGCCATGCAGTGAACTGGCCGCAGCCGCCATCTGCTCCACCATGGCCGCATTTTGTTGGGTGCCACCGTCCATCTGGGCCACCGCTTCGTTGACCTGCGAAATGCTCTCCAGCTGCTCCTCGAAGGTGGCCGTGAAATCACCCAGCATGGCAGCCACTTTGTGTACGACATCCACCGTCTGCTCAATGCTGCTGTGCGCCTGCTGCGCCGTCTTGTTGCCGGCATTGATCTTGGCCGTGGAGTCCTCGATCAAACCGCGAACTTCCTTGGCGGCTTCTGCAGTACGCTGCGCGAGCGCCCGCACTTCGCTGGCCACCACGGCAAAACCACGCCCCTGCTCACCGGCACGCGCCGCTTCCACGGCAGCGTTGAGTGCCAGGATATTGGTCTGGAACGAGATGCCTTCAATCACCCGGATGATCTCCGCGATCTTGGCGGACGAGGCGCTGATGGCCTGCATCACTGTCGTCATCTCCTGCACGCGCACGCCACTGGTCTGCGACACGTTGGCGGCCTCGTCAGCCAGGGAGCTGGCACTGCGCGCGGACTCGGTATTGGTGCGCACAACACTGGTGAGCTGCTCCATGGTGGAGGCGGTCTGCTCCAGTGCAGCGGCCTGGGCCTCGGTACGGGCAGACAGGTCATGGTTACCGGCTGCAATCTCATTGGACGCCGACGTAATGGCAACAGCCTCGGTTCGAGTGTCGCCCACGATGGAGCGAAGGTTGACATTGAGCTGGTTCAACGCTCGGTAGAACTGCCCCACCACGTCGCTGCGATTGGTCTGAATTCTGGCGCTCAGGTCGCCAGCCGCCATCCGGTTGGCGAACAGCAGCAGGTCGTTGAGTGGCCGGATGGCAATGGCGCGCAACCAGATGCCAACCGGCAGGCCGATGGCCAGCGCCGTGAACAATTCCACCAGCGTGGGCAGGTTAAGACCCAACGTCCCCGTCAAACTTCCGGCCGTCAACAACACGGCCACAGGTGCCAGAACTGAACCGGCCACGATCTGCCCACCCAAGCCAAAACGGAAAAAATCACGCAGACGCCCCAACACGGTGGTCGGCCGAAGCATGCCACCGGCCAGACGATGAACCAGGGTACCCGCTTCTTTTTCGGCGCGCATGGTGGCATACAGCGCCTCGGCTGCAGCCACTTGGTCACGGGCGGGCGGGGTACGTACCGACAGATAGCCTTGGACCACGTCGTCTTCAACCAAGGGGGTGACGTTGGCCATCACCCAATAAAAATCGCCGTTCTTGCGGCGGTTTTTCACCAGGCCGGTCCAAGGCTTGCCACGGGTCACGGTATCCCACAAGTCACGGAAAGCCTCCTCCGGCATGTCGGGATGACGCACCAGGTTATGCGCTTGACCCAGCAGCTCCTCGCGCAAGTAACCGCTGGCCGCAATGAAGGCCGGATTGCAATAGGTGATGCGCCCTTTGGTGTCGGTGGTGGACACGAGCATCTGCTCGGTGGGCATGATGTACTCATGGTGGGAAACAGGCAAGTTGATGCGCATGGCGGGCTCTGGGGCAAAAAATTCGGGTTAGGGATGGGAAACGGGTGGCATTCAATGCGCACCGGCTGCCGCATCAGCGGAACCGGCACCCGCACGCTGAGGGCGCGTGAGCCAAACCAGAGGAATCATGGCCAGGAACAGCAAGGCCGAGATGTAGAACAGCTCGCTGGAGGATAGCATGAAGGCCTGCTGGTCCACCAGCCGGTTCACCTGTGCCAGTGCCTGCTCGGGGTTCAGGCCGGCAGCGGCCAGGCCATTCAAGGCACTGGCGGTGCCCTGGCTGCTCTGGTTGACGGCCTCGGCCAGCTGGGCATGATGCAGCGCGGCGCGGTCTTCCCACAAGGTGGTGGCAATCGAGGTACCAAAGGCACCGGCCGTGATGCGCATGAAGTTGGACATGCCGGAGGCGGCCGGAATGCGCTCAGGCGCAATGCCAGACAGCGTGATGGTGACCAACGGAATGAAAAAGAACGCCATCGCAATGCCCTGCACGAAGGTAGGAATCATGATGGTGCCGAAATCGGCCTGGGTGTTGAAGCGCGAGCGCATCCACAGCACCAGTGCAAAGACGACGAAAGCAAACGTGGCGAAGTAACGCGGATCTACCTTGCCGATGTTCTTGCCCACCACCGGCGACAGCACGATGGCCAGCAGACCGACCGGCGCCATCACCATGCCCGCCTGCGTGGCGGTATAGCCCATGTACTGCTGCAGCCACAGCGGCAGCAGCACCACATTGCCGAAGAACAGGCCGTAGCCGATGGAGGTAGCCAGGGCACCGGCCCAGAAGTTGCGCCGCGTGAACAGCGTGAGGTCCACCACCGGATGCTCCTCGGTCAGCTCCCAGATCAGGAAAAAGACCAGGCCGACCAGCGCCACCACCCCCAGGACCACCACTTCGGGGGAATGAAACCAGTCGAGTTCCTTGCCCTTGTCGAGCATGATCTGCAAGGCGCCGACCCACACCACCAGCAGGCCCAGCCCCACAGCATCAATGGGCAGCTGGCGCGTGAGTGTCTCGCGCTTGTGGTACAGCATCCAGCTGGCCGAAGCAGCCAACAGGCCAACCGGGATGTTGATGTAGAAGATCCACGGCCAGGAGATGTTGTCGGTGATCCAGCCGCCCAGCAAGGGCCCCATGACCGGTGCCACCAGTGTGGTGATGGACCACATGGCCATGGCCAGCCCGGCCAACGCACTCGGGTAGCTGGACAACAGCAAGGACTGCGACAGCGGGATCATCGGGCCGGCCACAAAGCCCTGCAGCGCGCGCGCGGCAATCAGTGTGTTCATGTTCGGGGCCAGGCCGCACAGCCAGGAGGCCAGCACAAACAGCAGCACGCTGGCAATGAACAGGCGCACCTGGCCGAAACGCTGCGACAGCCAACCGGTGAGCGGCACGGCAATGGCGTTGGCCACGGCAAAACTGGTGATGACCCAGGTGCCCTGATTGGGGCTCACGCCCAGGTCACCGGCGATGGCCGGCAACGAGACGTTGGCAATCGAGGTATCGAGCACATTCATGAAGGTGGCCGCCGACAGGGCAATCGTGCCCCAGACACGGGCCGAACCCTGCAGAGGCGGCGGCGGACTGTACGCAGGCGCGGAGGACATGGCGCCGCCCGCTCAATGGACGGCCGGCAACGCCGGCTTGCCGCGGCCAGCGTTGGCCGCAATCACGCGACGCACTTCGGCATCGGCCCCTTTGTCGAGCGCGCTGTAGACCTGGGTTTCGGCGACGGCGCTGGTGCGCACGGCATCGGCCAGGGTCTTGCCGTCCTTCTGGCTCACGTCCACCGTGGCATCCATCGACAGGCCTACGCGCAGCGGGTTGTCCGCCAGTTGCTGCGGATCGAGCGCCACGCGCACCGGCACACGCTGCACCACCTTGATCCAGTTGCCGGTGGCGTTTTGCGCCGGCAGCAATGCGAAGGCAGCACCGGTGCCGGCACCAAGGCCTGCCACCGTCCCTGTGTATTCGACCTTCTTGCCGTACACGTCAGCCGTCAGCTTGACTGGTTGGCCGATGCGGATGTTGCGCAACTGGACTTCCTTGAAATTGGCATCGACCCAGACCTGCTTGAGCGGGATGATGGACATCATGGGTGTGCCGGCGGCCACGCGCTGGCCGACCTGCACCGTGCGCTTGGCAACAAAACCATCCACCGGCGCCGGCATGGCTGCGCGCTGCGTGGCCAGGTAGGCCTCGCGTACCTTGGCAGCGGCCGCCTGCACGCTCGGGTGCTGCTCCAGGCTGGTGCCGTCGGTCATCGCCTGGTTGCTGGTGAGCTGTTCGCGCGCGGCCACCACGGCAGCTTGGGCGGCGGCCAATGCGCTCTTGGCGTTGGCCAGTTGCGTCTGCGCGTGGTTGAGTTCTTCCTTGGACACGGCACCATTGCCGGCCAGGGACTGGCGACGGGCAAGATCGTCACCGGCGCGCGCCACATCGCTCTGCGCCCGGTTCACATCGGCTTCACGCAAAGAGATCTGCGCCCCCAGTGCGCCATTGTTGGCATACAGGGTGCGCACCTGGCGCACGGTCTGGGCCAGATTGGCTTCCGCCTGGTCAAGGGCGACCTTGGCATCGGCCGGGTCGAGCTGCACCAGCGGCTGGCCAGCTTTGACGAAGTCGGTGTCGTCGGCCAGGATGGCCATGACCGTGCCGCCGATCTGCGGCGTGATCTGGATCACATTGCCCTGGACGTAGGCGTTGTCGGTGGACTCGTAGTGACTGGCCACCAGCCATTCGTAAACGCCCCACCCCAAACCGGCCAGGACAAACACGCTGGCCGCAGCGGTGAGTGCTTGGCGCCGCTTCGGATTGCCGGCACGGATCTTGACGTGTGATTGCGGTGCATTCATGGTGATTCTTCTTCCAGTTGAATAAGGAGTTGTTATTTATTTCTGCACGGTGTGGGCGGCCGTCACGGCAGCGCTCCGAAAGCTGTTGCCGTCGCTGCTGGCCTCCGCTTGAAAGCCACCACCCAGGGCTCGCAACAGCGCCACCTGGGTATCCAGAGCGCGTGCGGACAGATCCACTGCTTGGCGACGCTGGGCCAGCACGGCGGTCTCCGCGCTCAGAACATTCAGGTAATTGCCCAGTCCGGCCTCATAGCGTTGCACGGCAATCGCGTAGGCACTCTCCGCGGCCTGCTGCGCGGCGCGCTGCTCGGTCTGCTGACGCGCGATCGACTGCATGGAGGCCACTTGGTCCGCCACATCGCGCACGGCGTCGATCACGGTTGCGTTGTAGCTCTCGATGGCGGCATCCAGATCAGCCGTCTTGCCGCGCAGGTTGGCACGCAGGCGACCACCATCGAAGAGCGGCAGGCGCAATGCCGGGCCAATGCCCCACTGCTGGCTGTCCGACTGCAACAGACGATCGGTGCCGATGCTGGAAAAGCCGGCGAAGGCCACCAGGTTGACGTTCGGATAGAACTGGGTCTTCGCATTGACCACATCCTTCATACCAGCCTCGACGCGCCAGCGCGCCGCGACCACATCGGCACGCCGGCCCAGCAGATCGACCGGGATGACTGGCAAAATTGCTATATTTTTGATAGCTGTCAGCGCATGTTTCTCTAGGGCCAGGCTTGCATTTGGCTCGCCAATCAATGCCGCCAACGCATGCTGCGTGAGCGCTGCCTGTTCCTGCAAGGCCTCGATCTGCTGGCGCGCTTCAGGCAAGCCGCCCTCGCTTTGCCGCATTTCGAGTTGGGTGTCGAGTCCCGCCTCGACGCGCTGGCGAACCAGGCGCAGTGTCTCTTCGCGCTGGCTCAACGTGCGCTGAGCCACCGTCAACTGCTCCTGCAGACGCTGCCACTGGAAGTAGCTGCGCGCGACATTGCTCGCCAGCAGCACACGAGCGGCCTGTGCATCAGCCTGTGCAGCCTGGGCGCTGCCCAGCGCCGCGTCGAGGGCCGCGCGGTTCTTGCCAAAAAAGTCCAATTCCCAACTGGCACCGAGCTGCAAGGTGCCAGTGTCCTGGATAGAGCCAGCCAACGGCGCCGGCACGGCACCCGTCTTGGTGTAGCGCTGGTGCGTGAGATCGAGTGCGCCGTTGAATTGCGGTCGACTGGCCGACTCGGTCGTCTCGATCACAGCCCGGGCGCGCGCCAGCCGGGCTTGTGCCAGCTTGAGATTGGGGTTGCTCTCCAATGCCTGTGCCTCCAGGCGATCAAGCTGCGCGTCACCGAAGGCCCGCCACCACTGCGCGTCGACCGCGCTACCGGCATCGCGGCCCACGAGGCCCAGAGAAGCGGCATCGCGCGGCTTGGCCTGCGGCGTGATGCCCGTGAAATTGGCGCAAGCGCCCAAGCTCACCGTGAGCGTGAGCAGCCCCGCACGCAGGGCACGTTGCTTATTCGACATGGTTCTCCCTGCTGGCCTGCATGGCCTGTACGTTGTTGAGAATGCGCTGCAACATGTCCTTGAGGGTTTGCCACTCCTCCCGTGTGAAGCCGGACAAGGCTGTGTTCTGCACGCGACTGAGCACCTGTGGCACCACCTTGATGGCTTCGCGCCCCTCGGCCGTCGCATCCAGCTTGACGACGCGCCGGTCTTCCGAGGAACGTTCGCGACTGCACAGGCCCTTGGCCTCCAGCCGGTCGACCAGTCGCGTCATAGCGCCTGCATCCAGACTGCATTCACGTGCCAGCTCGGCGCCCGTCGTGGCACGGCCGGAGGAGAGCATGAACAGCGGCACCCACTGGGCGTGGGTCAGGCCCTCAGGTTCGAGTTCACGCTCGATCTCCTGAGCCAGCAAAGAGATGATGCGACGCATAAGGTAGCCGACGCTCTCTTCGGGGGCATAGCCAGCCGCCTTGTAGAAGTCGACCGGCCGACCGACCGGGTCCTGGGTAGTGCTTTTGGCATTCATAGATGGTGAATTATTAATTGCCTAGGCAATAATTGTCAAGGCTTTAATTGACATGGCAATTGACCCCACGGCAACAGGCGGCGACAACGCCGGTGTAAGCTGTCTTCACCCTTCTCCACGCCTCCCATGAACTCAGAGCGCCCCCAAACCAGCAACCCCAAATCACTCAGCGGCCTGCTGCCTTTTTTGCGTCCTTACCGCGGGCGCATTGCATTGGCATTGCTGTTCCTGGTGCTGGCGGCCAGCGCCACACTGGTGTTTCCGCTCGCACTGCGCAGCCTGATTGATGGTGGTCTGTTGCCACAGGACCGTGGTGCCCAGGTGTTGGCCTTGCGCGAGCACTTCGCCTTGCTATTTGCTGTGGCCGTGGCGCTGGGCGTGTTCTCGGCGCTGCGCTTTTACCTGATGAGCTGGCTGGGCGAGCGCGTCACGGCTGACGTGCGCAACGCGGTCTATGGCCATGTGCTGCAACAGAGTCCCGAATTCTTCGAGACCACGCAGACCGGCGAGGTACTGTCGCGCCTGACGGCCGACACCACCCTGGTGCAGACGGTGGTGGGCTCATCCTTCTCCATGGGCTTGCGCAGCACGGTCACCGGCGTGGGAGCCCTGCTGATGCTGGTGTGGACCAACCCTTATGTGATGCTGCAGGTTCTGGGCATGCTGGCGCTGGTGGTGGTGCCCGCCGTGTGGTTCGGCCGCCGGGTGCGACGTCTGTCGCGTGCCAGCCAGGACCGGGTTGCCGATTCCAGCGCGATTGCCGCCGAAGTGCTGAATGCCATTCCGGTGGTGCAGAGTTACACCGCCGAGACGCGCGAGGCGGCACGTTTCGATGCCGCCAGCGAAAGCGCTTTCCGCACCGCCCGGCGTCGCGTGGGGGCACGCTCGGTCCTGATGGCCTTCATCATCATCGCCACTTCGGCGGCGCTGCTGTGGGGCTTGTACCAGGGTACGCAGGCTGTGCTGCGCGGCGACATCACGGCTGGCCACCTGGGGCAGACGGTGGTGTACGTGATTATTCTGGCCGGCGCCTTTGCTGTGCTGGGCGAGGTCTATGGCGAGTTACTGCGCGCCGCCGGCGCCACCGAACGACTGATGGAATTGCTGGGCAGCCGGTCGCCCATTGCTTCACCCTCAAATCCGACCCCAGCCCGCTTATCCAATGCGGGAAGCGCTATCAAAATTGAAGCGCTGACATTTCACTACCCGTCACGGCCGACGCAGGCCGCGCTGGCCGATTTCACGCTCGATGTGCGCGCTGGCGAAACCGTGGCACTGGTCGGCCCCAGCGGCGCCGGCAAGAGCACGGTGTTCCAGTTGCTGCTGCGCTTTTATGACCCGACCGCCGGCCGCATTCTGCTCGATGGCGTGCCCATCCCAGATCTGGCCCTGCATGCGCTGCGCCAGAACATTGGCATCGTGCCGCAGGAGCCGGTGATCTTCTCCAGCAGTGCACTGGAAAACATCCGCTATGGCCGACCGGATGCGACGGATGCCGAAGTGCACGCGGCAGCGCAGGCGGCTTTTGCCGATGATTTCATCCGTGCCCTGCCCGAGGGCTACGACACCTTTCTGGGCGAACGTGGCGTGCGCCTGTCCGGTGGCCAGCGCCAACGCATTGCGATTGCGCGCGCCATGCTGAAAAACCCGCCCTTGTTGCTGCTCGACGAGGCCACCAGCGCGCTGGACGCCGAAAGCGAGCGCATGGTCCAGGCGGCACTGGAGTCCGCCATGCGCGACCGCACCACGCTGGTAATTGCCCACCGGCTGGCCACGGTGCAGCAGGCCGATCGCATCGTGGTCATCGACCATGGACGCCTGGTGGAACAAGGCACCCACGATGCGTTGATCGCCGCCAATGGCGTTTATGCGCGTCTGGCGGCGCTGCAGTTCATGGCTTGAGTCCGGACGCGTGACTTGCTGGTGTCACTTGAAACACCATTTAGTTGCATTGCTAATTAATTAGCAGTATGATTCGCTTCATGTTTGATCACTGCCTTTATTTCAACACCACCGCACTGGCCCGGGTGGTTGAAAAGGAATGGGCGAGCGCGTTCAAGCCCTTCGGCCTGACCCCACCGCAGGGCTTCATGCTGCGACTCATTCTGGCCCGGCCCGGTCTGTCCCAGCACGAACTCGCGACCGAGTTGACCATCTCGCGTCCGACGGCCACACGCTTGCTCGACGGTCTGCAGGCCCTCGGTTTGGTGGAGCGGCGTGATTCGGATTTCGACGCACGGCATTGGTCGATCTTCCCCACGGCCGCGGCTGAGAAGATCCATGCGGCACTCAACACGGCCAGCGGCCAGGTCACGCAAAAAATCCAGCGCACGGTCGGCAAGGATAACTTTCTTGAGACCGTGGGCAAGGTAAGGGAAGTCTGCTCCGCCCTCAAATGAGCAGGTCGTTTGGGATCTTTTTTAAAATCCAAATAGTTGCATAGCTAACTTATTTTCATCCATCTGAAAGGAATGCATCATGCCCATACTCAACGTCAAAGTCAGTCAGCCCGCCAGCGCCAAGCTCATGCATGACATCTCGGAAACACTGTTGGAGCTCACGACCCGCATCCTGCGCAAACGACGCGATCTGACCTCTATTGCCATCGACTTCGTGCCGCAGGAAAACTGGGTAGTCGGCGGCGCAACACTGGCCGCACAGGGGCGTAACAGCTTCTACTTCGACATCAAGGTGGTGGACGGCACCAACACCAAGGATGAGAAGGCACAGTACATCCATGAAAGCTTCGCCGCTTTTGACAAGTTGCTGGGCAACCTGCATCCGGAGAGCTACATCTATGTACACGATGTGCGGGCCGAAGCCTATGGGTTTGGCGGGCTAACGCAGGAATACCGCTATATCAAGGCCAAGCCCTGAACGGCAGACACGGCAGGCCTTGCGACAGCCGGCGTGGCTGAAGCCAAGAAGACGGTAGCGCCAGTCCCGCTGGCCTGCCTCATGGCTTCGCGCCTGCCGTGTGCTCTATTGCAAAGGCCCTTTGAGCGCGTCCGGCAGAGGCAGGGGCATGATGGTTATACCCTCGTCGAGCAGCGCTTCGGTTTCCTCGCGCGAGGCTTGGCCGCGAATGCTGCGCTCCTCGGCCTCGCCGTAATGCATCTTGCGCGCCTCTTCGGCAAAGCGGCCGCCCACGTCTTCCGTTTGCGCCACGATCCGGCGTGCCACCTGCAGCCAGGCCGCCTGCAAGGCTTGTTGTGCGTCACCGGCCGCCACGTCGTGCTTCTGCCCCTGGGGCTCGGTCGGCGGGTTGGACTGAGCAGCATCTTCTGAGCGTGCCGAGCCGAGGTTCAAGCGCGGCGCACTGGGCAGTTTCGTCACCGATTTGCTGCCGCACAGCGGGCACGCCAGCAAACCGCGCGCCACTTGGCCGGCATAGTCTTCTTCGGACGCAAACCAGCCTTCAAACCCGTGCCGGGCATCGCACTGGAGATTGAGAACTTTCATCAGGTCATTATCGGCTGACGTCGGCGGACGCTGGTGTCTGCCAGTCCAATCCCCAGGCACCGGCAAGGACGTTTTGCAGCCAGAGCGCACCGGTCAGGGTCTTGGCATCCGTCACGCTGCCCTCAAAACACCATGTCAGCAACTCGGCAGGTGTGGCCGTGAACACATCGAGGAACTCACCCTCGTCCAGCTGGCGCTCCCCCTGACTCAGGCCCCGTGCAAACCAGACGTCAATGAATTCCGTGGAATACGAAATCACCGGGTGCAGCACGCCAGCGCGCGCCCACTCGGCGGCGCGGTAACCGGTTTCTTCTAGCAACTCGCGCTGTGCGCAGGCCAGAATGTCTTCACCGGCATCGAGCTTGCCAGCGGGAAACTCCACCATGACCTGCTTTACCGGGTAGCGGTACTGTCGCTCCAGCACAACCCGCACCTCCCCACGCGCATCCTCCAGCAGTGGAATGATCATCACGGCACCGGGATGCACCACATACTCGCGTGTCGCGCTGGCCCCATCGGGCAGGCGCACGGTATCGCGGAAGGCATGGAGAAAATGGCCCTTGAACAGCTCTTGGCTGTCCAAACGGGTTTCGATCAGGTGGCGGTCATCGGACGACACCGGAGAGCCTCAGTGATGCCGCTTGTAGAGATAGCGGTAGACGAAGCCTGGGAAGGCCAGGGTCAGAAACAGCGTTGCCGTGATGGCGTAGAACTCCCAGCCCTGCGGTGCGATCTGACCCGCGCGCTGCTCCAGCAACAGCGCCATGCCGCCCACCAGCAGGTAACAGAACACCAACTCCAAGAGGCGTACCGGTAGGCCCTTGGGCGCTTGCAGCGGCACGACGGCCAGCAGGCGCTGGTTGATGAACGGCAGGTTGGCGCCGACCACAGCGGTCAGCACCACGAACCAGACGGCAGCAGTCTGTGACATGAACCTCAGGTACCCAGCATCTGCTGGATGGCCTGGGCGCACAGCGCCATCAAGCCACCAGGCACCAAGCCGAGCACGAGCACCAGCAGGCCGTTGATCGACAGCACAGCGCGCACATCGAACGGTGCGGCCACCGTGGAGGCGGTGATGGGCTCGTCAAAGTACATGACCTTGACCACGCGCAGGTAGTAGAAGGCACCGATCAGCGACATGATCACGGCAAACACGGCCAGGCCGATGTGCAGCGTCTGCCCCGAAGCCACCAGCGCCTGCAGCACGGAAAGCTTGGCATAGAAGCCGACCATGGGCGGAATGCCGGCCAACGAGAACAGGCAGATCGCCATGATCGCGGCGTACAGCGGGCTGCGTTGATTGAGGCCGGCGAAGTCGGCAATCTCTTCACTCTCGAAGCCTTCGCGGGCCAGCAACAGGATGACACCGAAGCTCGCCAGCGTGGTCAGCACATAGGTCACGACGTAGAACATCGCCGAGCTGTAGGCATTGGCCGCAGAATAGATGTTGCCGTTGATGACGCCAGACATCAGGCCCAGCAGGACAAAGCCCATCTGCGAAATGGTGGAGAACGCCAGCATGCGTTTGAGGTTGGTCTGCATGATCGCAGCCAAGTTACCCACCAGCAGCGAGGCAATGGCCAACAGCATCAACATCTGCTGCCAGTCGACGGCCAGCGGCAACATGCCTTCAACCAGCAAGCGGATGACGATGGCAAAGGCGGCCAGCTTCGGTGCACCGCCAATCATCAGCGTCACGGACGTGGGCGCACCCTGGTAAACATCAGGGATCCACATGTGGAACGGCACCACACCCAGCTTGAAGGCCAGGCCGGCCACCACGAACACAGTGCCGAACACCAGCACCTGCGGGTTGACACGGCCGGAATTGATGGCACGGAACACGGCGTTCACATCGAGCGATCCGGTGGCACCGTAGATCATGGACAAGCCATAAAGCAGGAAGCCGGAGGCCAGTGCGCCGAGCACAAAGTACTTCATGGCGGCTTCGGTGGCGGTGGCGTTATCGCGACGCAGCGCCACCAGGGCGTAGCTGGAAAGCGTCAGCAGTTCCAGGCCGAGGTAGATCAGCAGGAAGTTGTTGCCGGAGATCATGATGAACATGCCCAGCAAGGACAGCATGCTCAGGGAGAACAGCTCGCCGCCACGCAGCATGTCGCGGTCAGCCGAATAAGGACGCGCATAGACCAGCGAGACCATCACGGCAATGGTGGCGAAGAACTTGAGCCAGTTGCCCATGGGGTCGCTCACCACCATGTTGTGCAGGCTGTAGAGGGTGGCACCGCCACTGGCGTACAGGTACTGCAGCAAAGCCACTGCGCCCAGGGCCATCAGTGTCCAGATGTAGGTACGGGTGCGCTGGCGGCTTTTCACGCCGAGGTCCATCAGCGTGATCAGGCAGGCCATGGCCAGCAGAATGATTTCCGGATAAACCGCAATCCAGCTGAGTTTGTCTGTCATCTTCAGTCTTTCAATTCGGTTTGATCAGTTCAACTTGGACAATGCCACGTGCTTGAGCAGTTCCGTCACCGACGTGTCCATGACGTCGGTGAAGGGCTTGGGATAGACACCCATGACCAGCACGGCGACTGCCAGCAGGGCCAGCATGAGGAATTCACGGCCGTTGATGTCGACCAGAGCCTTGACGTCCTCGTTGGCCACCGGGCCAAGGTAGACGCGTTTGAACATCCACAGCGTGTAGGCGGCACCGAAGATCAGCGCCGTGGCGGCTGCCAGACCGATCCAGAAGTCGTACTTCACGGCACCGAGGATCACCATCCACTCGCCGACGAAACCAGCGGTACCCGGCAGGCCGCAATTGGCCATGGCGAAGAACAGGGCAAAGGCCGCGAACTTGGGCATGGTGTTGACCACGCCACCATAGCTGGCGATTTCACGCGAATGCACCCGGTCGTACAACACGCCGATGGAAAGGAACATGGCGGCCGAGACAAAGCCGTGGGCGATCATCTGCACCAGACCACCGGAGACGCCGAGATCGTTGAAGATGAAGAAGCCCAAGGTGACAAATCCCATGTGCGCCACCGATGAGTAGGCCACCAGCTTCTTCATGTCCTGCTGCACCATGGCCACCAGACCGACGTAGATGACGGCGATCAGTGACAGGGCGATCAAGAGCCACGCCCACTCGCGCGCAGCATCCGGCGCGATCGGCAGCGAGAAACGCAGGAAACCGTAGGCACCCAGCTTGAGCATGATGGCGGCCAGCACGGCAGAACCACCGGTGGGGGCTTCCACGTGCACATCGGGCAGCCAGGTGTGGACCGGCCACATCGGCACCTTGACGGCAAAAGCGGCAAAGAAGGCAAAGAACAGCAGGGTCTGCGTCGTGCCGTCCAGCGGCAGCTTGTGCCAGGTGGCAATGTCGAAGCTGCCGCCCGACTTGGTGTACAGGAAGATCAGCGCGATCAGTGTCAGCAGCGAGCCCAGCAGCGTGTAGAGAAAGAACTTGAAGGCGGCGTAGATCTTGTTCGGACCGCCCCAGATGCCGATGATCAGGTACATCGGGATCAGCGTGGCTTCGAAGAAGACGTAGAACAGGATGCCGTCAAGCGCCGAGAACACGCCGATCATGAGGCCGCTGAGGATCAGGAAGGCGCCCATGTACTGGTTGACGCGGCGCGTGATGACTTCCCAGCCTGCAATCACCACGATGACGTTGATGAAAGCCGTCAGCAAGACGAACCAGAGCGAGATGCCGTCGAGACCCACGTGGTAGTGCACATTGAAGCGCTCCATCCACGGCATCTTCTCGACAAACTGCATGGCCGCCGTACCGAGCTTGAACCCGGTGTAGAGCGGCAAGGTGACAAGAAAACTCGCCAGTGCACCGATGAGCGCGACCCAGCGCACCATGCGCGCCTGCTCGTCGCGGCCCAAGGCCAGCAGCAACACGCCGAACGCAATCGGCATCCAGATAGCCAGGCTCAACAAACCCATTTCTTCTTCTCCTTATCGGCTGAGCCACTCAACAACCATGGGCCAGGTCACAAACCAGGACATGAGCACCAGCACACCGACAATCATGGCCAGTGCGTAGTGGTACAGGAAACCGGACTGCACCCGGCGCACCACGCCGGCCACCCAGCCGACCAGTTTCCAGGAGCCGTTGACCAGCGTGCCGTCGATGACGGCCTGGTCGCCGCCCTTCCACAGACCGACGCCGAGCATGCGGGCGCCGCGCGCCAGGATGTTCTCGTTGATCCAGTCCATGTAGTACTTGTTTTCCAGCAAGGTGTAGAGCGGTTGGACGGCGCGCTTGATGGCAGCCGGCAGGGCCGGATTGATCATGTACATGTAGTAGGCGCAGACCACACCAGCCAAAGCCAGCCAGAACGGCGCCGTGCTGAAGGCATGCAGCGCCATGGCCAGCGGGCCATGGAAGGCCTCAGCCAATTCCTGCATCACGGGATGCTTGGCTGCATCGACAAAGATCGCGTCCTTGAAGAAGTCCCCGAACAGCATGGGCTGGATCGTCAGGTAGCCGATCACCACCGAAGGAATGGCCAGCAGCACCAGCGGCACCGTCACCACCCAGGGCGACTCGTGCGGCTCATGGTGGTCGTCGTGACCGTGGCCATGGTCGTCGTGGTGGGCATCGGGGTTCTGGTCGAAACGCTCCTTGCCGTGGAACACCAGGAAATACATGCGGAAGGAGTAGAAGGCGGTCACGAAGACACCAGCCAGCACCGCAAAGTTGGCAAATCCGGCACCCCACAGGTGACTCTCATGCACGGCCTCGATGATGCTGTCCTTGGAGTAGAAACCCGAGAACAGCGGTGTGCCGATCAGTGCCAGCGAACCCAGCAGTGAAGTGATCCAGGTGATGGGCATGTACTTGCGCACGCCACCCATCCAGCGGATGTCCTGGTTGTGGTGCATGCCCATGATGACCGAGCCAGCACCGAGGAACAGCAATGCCTTGAAGAAGGCGTGCGTCATCAGGTGGAACACGGCCACTGAGTAGGCCGAGGCACCGAGCGCCACCGTCATGTATCCCAGCTGTGACAGCGTGGAATAAGCCACCACGCGCTTGATGTCGTTCTGGATGATGCCCAGAAAGCCCATGAACAGTGCCGTGATGGAGCCGATCACCATGATGAAACTCAGGGCCGTGTCGCTCAGCTCGAACAGCGGCGACATGCGCGCCACCATGAAGATGCCGGCCGTCACCATGGTGGCGGCGTGGATCAGGGCGGAGATCGGGGTCGGGCCTTCCATCGAATCGGGCAGCCAGACGTGCAGCGGGAACTGGGCCGACTTGCCCATGGCGCCGATGAACAGGCAGATGCAGATCACGGTGATCAGCATCGCATCCTGACCCAGGATGTACCAGGGGAACTCGATGACGCCGAGTTGGGAGGCCTTGGCAAACACTTCCGTGTAGTTCAGCGTGCCGGCGTAGGCGGCGATCAAGCCAATGCCCAGGATGAAGCCGAAGTCGCCGACCCGATTGACCAGGAAGGCCTTCATGTTGGCAAAGATGGCGGTTGGCTTGTTGAACCAGAAACCGATCAGCAGGTAGGACACCAGGCCCACCGCTTCCCAGCCGAAGAACAACTGCAACAGGTTGTTGCTCATGACCAGCATGAGCATGGAGAAGGTGAACAGGGAGATGTAGGCGAAGAAGCGGTTGTAACCCTCGTCCTCTTCCATGTAGCCGATGGTGTAGATATGCACCATCAACGAGACGAAGGTCACCACGCACATCATCATGGCGGTCAGACCGTCGACCATGAAGCCGACTTCCATCTTCAAGCCGCCCACCACCATCCAAGTGTAGAGCGTCTCGTTGAAGCGCGCACCGTCCATGGCCACGCTCTTGAGCGTCATGGCAGACAAAATAAAGGCCAGCAACACGCCGAGGATGGTGAGCGAATGCGACAGGCGGCGGCCGATCCAGTTGCCGCCGAACTTGGTGCCAAGGACGCCAGCCAGGACGGAACCGATCAGCGGCGCCAGCGGCACGGCCAGCAGGGTGGATGCAGAAAGGGTTTGACTCATCTTCTAGTACCTTGATGAACCGGTGGGTTCAGCCCTTGAGCGTGTTGAGTTCGTCCACGTTGATGCTGGACTTGTTGCGGAACAGCAGCACCAGGATGGCCAGGCCGATGGCCGACTCGGCGGCTGCCACAGTGAGAATGAAGAACACAAACACCTGGCCGTGCATGTCGCCCAGGTAATGGGAGAAAGCCACGAAGTTCAGGTTGACCGCCAGCAGCATGAGCTCGATGGCCATCAGCAGCACGATCAGGTTCTTGCGGTTCAGGAAGATACCCACCACGGCCAGCGCAAACAACATGGCGCCGAGCGTGAGGTAATGTCCGAGTGTCAGGGTCAGGGTCATGCCTTGTTCTCCTCAGGCGCAGCTTCGGCAGCCGGTGCCGGGCGTGTGGGGTCGAGCTTGACGATCTGCAGACGATCGCTGGCACGCACGCGCACCTGCTCGGATGGGTCAATGGCTTTGCTGTCCTTGCGGGCACGCAGGGTCAGGGCGATGGCCGCAATCATGGCCACCAGCAGGATGACCGCAGCCACCTGCACCGGGTAGACATACTGGGTGTAGAGCAGCTTGCCCAACTCTTTGGTATTGGAGACCTCCAGCAGCGGCTGGCCGACGACCTGGGCCACGCGCGGCTCCTCGGACACGCGGAACCCTGCCATCAGCACGGCGGCCATCTCCAGCACCACCACGGCCCCCAGCAGGGCTGCGAGGGGGAAGTGCCGCCAGAAGCCTTGGCGCAACGCGTCGATCTTGATGTCGAGCATCATGACCACGAACAGGAAGAGCACCATCACCGCGCCGAGATAGACCAGCACCAGCGTGATGGCCAGGAACTCGGCCTTCAGCAGCAACCAGATGGCCGACGCCTGCGAGAAGGACAGCATGAGAAAGAGCACGGCATGCACAGGATTGCGCGCCGTGATGACCCGGAAGGCTGCAAACAGCAGCACCAACGAGAACAGATAAAAGAAACCGGTCTTGACGTCCATGGGTCGATCTTTGTGAGGTTCTGTGCGACGGTCTTCAGCGGAAGTTAACGATATTTGGCATCGGCCGCCTTGGATGCTGCGATCTCGTTCTCGTAGCGGTCGCCCACGGCCAGCAGCATGTCCTTGGTGAAATACAGGTCGCCGCGCTTTTCGCCGTGGTATTCAAAGATGCTGGTCTCGACAATCGAGTCGACCGGGCAGCTCTCTTCGCAGAAGCCGCAAAAGATGCATTTGGTCAGGTCGATGTCGTAGCGCGTGGTGCGGCGGCTGCCATCGGCGCGCACATCGGATTCGATCGTGATCGCCATGGCCGGGCAGACCGCTTCGCACAGCTTGCAGGCAATGCAGCGCTCTTCGCCGTTGTCATAACGGCGAAGCGCATGCAGACCGCGGAAACGCGGCGACAGCGGTGTTTTTTCTTCCGGGAACTGCACCGTGACCTTGCGGCGGAAGGCGTAGCGGCCGGTCAGGGCCATGCCCTTGAAGAGCTCCACCAGCATGAAGCTCTTGATGAAGTCTTTAAAGGAGAAAGTTGAAGCAGCGATGGCAGACATGTCTTGACCCGCTTAGTTCCAGATATTCCACGGCGTCTGCATCCAGATGCCGACGATGAGCAGCCACACCAGGGTGACCGGGATGAAAATCTTCCAACCCAGACGCATGATCTGGTCGTAGCGGAAACGCGGGAAGGTAGCGCGAATCCAGATGAACATCGAGACCACAACAAAGGTCTTGGCACCCAGCCAGATCCAGCCTGGAATCCAGTTCAACAAGGCGCTGTCGACCGGGGACATCCAGCCGCCGAGGAACATGATCACCGCCAGGATGGACACCAGCCACATGCTGGCATATTCAGCTAGGAAGAAGATGGCGAAGCCCATGCCCGAGTACTCAACCATGTGGCCGGCCACGATCTCGGCTTCGCCCTCGACCACGTCGAAGGGATGGCGGTTGGTCTCGGCCACGCCGGAGATCAGGTAGACCAGGAAGATCGGCAGCAGCGGCAGCCAGTTCCAGGACAGGAAGTTCAAGCCCATGTCACTGAAGTAGCCCTTGCCCTGCCCCATCACGATGTCGGTCAGGTTCATGCTGCCCGAGACCATCAGCACCACCAGGAAGCAGAAGCCCATGGCGATCTCGTAGCTCACCATTTGCGCCGAAGCCCGCAGCGCGCCCAGGAAAGCGTACTTGGAGTTGGAGGCCCAGCCGGCGATGATGACGCCATAGACCTCGATCGAAGTGATGGCCATGATCAGCAACAGGCCGGCGTTGATGTTGGTCAGCGCCACGTCGGGACCGAAAGGAATCGCGACCCAGGCCGCCAGCGCCGGCATGATGGCCATGATGGGACCAAGCACGAACAGGCCTTTGGCGGCTGCGCTCGGCTGGATGATTTCCTTGGTCAGCAGCTTGAGCGCGTCGGCGATCGGCTGCAGCAAACCGAAGGGACCCACCCGGTTGGGGCCGAAACGCACCTGCATGAAACCGAGCAGCTTGCGCTCCCACAGCGTCAGGTAGGCCACGGCCCCCATCAGCGGCGCCAGCACCACCACGATCTTGAGCAAGATCCAGATGACCGGCCAGGCCATGGCGGTCCACCAGCTTGCGGCCAACAGGTTCAGGCCACCGTTGTACAGCGCATCGATCATGCTGCCACCCCTTCTTCACGCACAGCACGCGCATCGGCCGTCAGCTGCAGCGACGGCGCACGACGGACCAAGCCGTCCAATTGGTAGATGGATGCCACCACCGGTTCGGTGGCTGAAGCAGCCAGTGTGATGGCGGCTTGCGTGGCGTTGTTGAGTGCCGGTGTCGTGGCGGTCGCGGCGGTCAGCACCTCTTGCGAGCTTTCGAATTCGAAGCCCGGCAGGCCGAGCAGGTTGCCCAGCACGCGCAGCACCTTCCAGGCCGGACGGGTATCACCCAGCGGCTTGACCACAGCATGGAAACTTTGCAAACGACCTTCGGCGTTGGCGAAACTGCCCGAGGTCTCGGTGAACGGCGCGATCGGCAACAGCACGTCGCTGAAAGCCAGGTTGGTCTTGAACGGGCTCAAGGTCACCACCGTGTCCACCTTGCTCAGACCCTCGGGCGCTTTCTTGCCGGCAGCGGAGTCGAACTCGGGTTCGGTGTTGAGAAGAATGACCGCCTTGAGGCCACCCGCCAACATCTGCCCCGCATGGAGCCCACCAGCTTGCGGCTGGGCTTTCACCCATTGGGCGCCCACGGTATTGGCCGCTTCGGTGAGGTAGCCCACCGTGGCGCCGGTCTGTGCAGCAATCCAGTTGGCCAGTGCCAGCAGGCTGGAGGCCTGTGCATGGTGCGCGGCGGCATTGCCCAGCAACACGGCCTTGCGTTCACCACCGAGCAGCGACTTGGCGATGGCCTGCGCTTGTGCGGTGGCTTGGCCGGCGGCCGGTGCGGTCACACCCTTTTCGGCGGCGATCGCAGCAGCCACGTCGGCCAGCGCCTGGCCCCAGGCAGATGCCTCGGTCACGACAGCGTTGGCCACGCGCAGGGCCCAGGCATCAGCATTCTTGAACAAGGCCTTCGAGGTGATGGCATTGACAGCGGCGCCGTGGCGCACGGCCTGACGGATGCGCTGGGCGAACAGCGGATGGTCCTTGCGCAGGTTGGTGCCGACCACCAGCACGCGCTGGAGCTGCGTCAAGGATTCAATCGAGGTCCCGAGCCAGTGAACGCCTTCGCTCTTGGCGAATTCGGCATGGCGCAGACGGTAGTCAATGTTGTCGCTTCCCAAGCCACGCACCAGCGAACCGGCCAGGTACAGCTCTTCCACTGTGCTGTGCGGGCTGACCAGGGCACCAATGCTGCTGGCGCCATGCTCGGCCTGGATGTGCTTGAAGCTCTTGGCTACGTATTCCAGCGCCGTCTGCCAGTCGACGGTTTTCCACTCGCCGCCGTGCTTGATCATGGGCTGGGTCAGACGATCCTGGCTGTCGAGTGCCTCGTAGGAGAAGCGGTCGCGGTCGGCGATCCAGCATTCATTGACGGCTTCGTTTTCCAGGGGCACGACACGCATGACCTTGTTGTTCTTGACCTGCACGATCAGGTTGGCGCCGGTGGAGTCGTGCGGGCTGACCGACTTGCGGCGGCTCAGCTCCCAGGTACGTGCCTGGTAGCGGAACGGCTTGCTGGTCAGCGCGCCGACCGGGCAGATGTCGATCATGTTGCCGGACAGTTCGGAATCCACCGAGTGACCGACGAAGGTTTCGATCTCGGAATGCTCACCACGGTGCGACATGCCCAGCTCCATGACGCCGGCCACTTCCTGGCCGAAGCGCACGCAGCGGGTGCAGTGGATGCAACGGCTCATCTCTTCCATCGAGATCAGCGGGCCGACATCCTTGTGGAACACGACGCGTTTTTCTTCTTCGTAGCGCGAAGAGGAAGCACCGTAACCAACGGCCAGATCCTGCAACTGGCATTCGCCGCCCTGGTCGCAGATCGGGCAGTCCAGCGGGTGGTTGATGAGCAGGAACTCCATCACCGACTTCTGTGCCTTGATCGCCTTGTCGCTCTTGGTGCGCACGATCATGCCCTGCGTCACCGGCGTGGCGCAGGCCGGCATCGGCTTGGGTGCCTTTTCCACATCGACCAGGCACATGCGGCAGTTGGCCGCGATGCTGAGCTTCTTGTGGTAGCAGAAATGCGGAATGTAGGTACCGGCTTTTTCGGCCGCATGCATGACCATGCTGCCTTCCACAACCTCTACCTTCTTGCCGTCGAGTTCGATTTCAACCATGTTCGTGTACTCGGTATGGGGCTCAGACGTAAGCCGGGACCATGCAGGTCTTGTGGGCTACGTGATGTTCGAATTCATGTCGGAAATGCTTGATCATGGCGCGCACCGGCATCGCCGCGGCATCACCCAGCGCGCAGATGGTGCGACCCTGGATGTTTTCTGCCACGTTGTCCAGCAGGTCCATGTCTTCGGGACGGCCTTGACCGTTCTCGATGCGATCCACCACGCGCGACAGCCAACCCGTACCTTCGCGGCAGGGCGTGCACTGACCGCAGGACTCGTGCATGTAGAAGTAGCTCAGGCGCTGCAACGACTTGACCATACAACGGGTTTCGTCCATCACGATCACTGCGCCCGAGCCCAACATGGAGCCGGCCTTGGCAATGGAGTCGTAATCCATGGTGCATTCCATGATGATGTTGGCCGGCAACACCGGCGCCGAGGAACCGCCGGGAATCACGGCCTTCAACTGGCGGCCACCGCGCACGCCACCGGCCAGCTCCAGCAGCTTGGCAAAGGGTGTGCCCATCGGAATCTCATAGTTGCCCGGACGCTCGACGTCGCCGCTGATCGAGAAGATCTTGGTGCCGCCGTTGTTGGGCTTGCCACATTCGAGGTAGGCCTGGCCGCCGTTGCGGATGATCCAGGGCACGGCCGCGAAGGTCTCTGTGTTGTTGATGGTGGTGGGCTTGCCGTACAGGCCGAAGCTGGCCGGGAACGGCGGCTTGAAGCGCGGTTGACCCTTCTTGCCTTCCAGAGACTCCAGTAGCGCCGTCTCTTCACCGCAGATGTAGGCGCCGAAGCCGTGATGCGCATGCAACTGGAAGCTGAAATTGCTGCCCAGGATGTTGTTGCCCAGCAGGCCGGCGGCACGCGCCTCTTCCAGCGCCGCTTCGAAACGTTCGTAAACCTGGAAGATCTCGCCGTGGATGTAGTTGTAGCCGACCGTGATGCCCATGGCGTAGGCCGCGATGGCCATGCCCTCGATCACGATGTGCGGGTTGTACATCAGGATGTCGCGGTCCTTGCAGGTCCCCGGCTCACCCTCGTCAGAGTTGCACACCAGGTACTTCTGGCCCGGGAACTGGCGCGGCATGAAGCTCCACTTCAGGCCGGTCGGAAAACCAGCGCCGCCGCGGCCGCGCAAGGCAGATTCCTTGACGGTGGCAATCACCTGGTCTTGCGTCAGACCCGCCACACCGGTTTCTGGATTCGGTGCTGAACCGTCCTTGCCAAGGATCTTGCGCAGGGCCTGGTAACCACCACGCGCTTCGTAGTCCTTCAGACTCCAATTGGAACCGTTCAGGCCAGCGTAGATCTGCGGATTGATGTGACGATCGTGGAAGCAGGTCTGCACGCCGGTGGCGGCAAACTGGGACAGAATTTTTTCAGCCGACATCATTTGGTCTCCGCAGACTTCAGACCATCGATCAGCTGATCGAGCTTGTCATTCGACATGAAGCTGCACATGGTGCGGTCGTTCACCAGCATCACCGGCGAATCGGCACAGGCACCCAGGCATTCGCTTTGCTGCAAGGTGAACAGGCCGTCGGCCGTGGTCTCACCCATGGCGATGCCCAGCTTGTGCTCCAGATGCTTGAGCGCCCGGGAGCCATCGCGCAGCTGGCACGGCAGGTTGGTGCAAACATTGAGCTTGTACTTGCCCACCGGCTGCTGGTTGTACATGTTGTAGAAGGTCGTCACCTCGTGCACGGCCATCGGTGCCATCTCGAGGTAAGCGGCGATCTCAGCCTCGCTCTCGGCACTCACGTGCCCGAGCTCCTGTTGCACGATGGACAGACAGGCCATGACGGCCGACTGCTTCTGCTCAGCCGGGTATTTGGCAACTTCTTTGGCGAAGCGCGCTTTGATGGAATCAGAGATCATCGATCAATCTCTCCAAACACAATGTCCAGGGTGCCGATGATGGCCACCGCATCGGCCAGCATGTGGCCGCGAGCCAGTTCGTCCAAGGCGGCCAGATGGGCAAAGCCCGGGGCACGGATCTTCAGACGATAGGGCTTGTTGGCGCCGTCGCTCACGAGGTAGATGCCGAACTCGCCCTTCGGGTGCTCGACGGCGGCATACGCCTCGCCTTCGGGCACGCGAAAACCTTCGGTGAAGAGCTTGAAGTGGTGGATCAGCTCTTCCATGTTCGACTTCATCGCCTCGCGTGCAGGCGGCGCCACCTTGTGGTTGTCGGTGATGACCGGACCTGGGTTGGCACGCAACCAGTCCACGCACTGCTTGATGATGCGATTGGACTCGCGCATCTCCTGCACGCGCACCAGATAACGGTCGTAGCTGTCGCCGGTCTTGCCGACCGGGATATCGAAATCGACGCGGTCGTAAGCATCATAGGGCTGCTGTTTGCGCAGGTCCCAGGCGATGCCGGAGCCACGCAGCATGGGGCCGGTCATGCCCAGGTTCAAGGCACGTTCGGCTGTCACCACGCCGATGCCCACGGTACGCTGCTTCCAGATCCGGTTGTCTGTCAGAAGAGTCTCGTACTCGTCCACGCACTTGGGGAAACGCTGCGTGAAGTCTTCGATGAAGTCGAGCAGCGAGCCTTGGCGGTTGGCATTGAGCTCGGCAATCGCCTTGGCGTTGCGGATCTTGCTGGCCTGGTACTGCGGCATGGTGTCCGGCAGGTCGCGGTAGACGCCGCCCGGACGGAAGTACGCTGCGTGCATGCGTGCGCCAGAGACGGCCTCGTACATGTCGAACAGGTCTTCGCGCTCACGGAAGGTGTAAATCAGGATGGTCGAGCTGCCGCAGTCGTTGCCGTGCGAGCCCAGCCACATCAGGTGGTTGAGCAGGCGTGTGATCTCGCCGAACATGGTGCGGATGTACTTGGCGCGCAGCGGCACCTCGATGCCCAGCAGCTTCTCGATGGCCAGGCAATAGGCCTGCTCATTGCACATCATCGACACGTAGTCGAGACGGTCCATGTAGGGCAGCGACTGGATGTAGGTCTTGCTTTCGGCCAGCTTCTCGGTGGCGCGGTGCAGCAGGCCGATGTGCGGATCGGCGCGCTGGACCACCTCACCGTCAAGCTCGAGCACCAGGCGCAGCACGCCGTGCGCGGCTGGGTGCTGCGGACCGAAGTTCAGGGTGTAATTCTTGATCTCGGCCATGATCAGTTCAGGCCTCCGTAGTTGTCTTCACGGATGATGCGCGGCGTGATCTCGCGCGGCTCGATGCTCACCGGCTGATAGACCACACGTTGCTGCTCGGCGTCGTAGCGCATTTCGACATGGCCACTGAGCGGGAAGTCCTTGCGGAAGGGGTGGCCGATGAAACCGTAGTCGGTCAGGATACGACGCAGATCGTCATGCCCCTCGAACACGATGCCGTACAGGTCGAAGGCTTCGCGCTCGTACCAGTTGGCAGCACGCCAGATACCCGTGACGGAGTCCACCACCGGAAAGTCATCGTCAGCAGCAAACACCTTGAGCCGCACGCGCCGGTTCAAGCTGACCGACAGCAGGTGCGACACCACGCAGAAACGCAGCCCCTCCCAGCGACCGTCGCCATGGGTGGAGTAGTCCACACCGCAAAGATCGATCAGTTGCTCGAAGCGGCAACCGGGCGCATCACGCAGGATTTGCGCCGCCGCCAGGTAGTCGGCAGCCGCCACTTCAACCGTGACCTCGTCCAACCAGACATCGATACGACGCGCCTTGCCGCCCAAAGCGGCGGCAACTGTGTCCTTGAGAGCCTCGGGGTTTACAGCAATAGCAGTCATCTGTGATTCCTCAGACACGCGCAATGGTTTGCGTGCGGCGAATTTTTTGCTGCAGCTGGATGATGCCGTAGATCAGCGCCTCGGCCGTGGGCGGGCAACCCGGCACGTAGACATCGACCGGCACGATGCGATCGCACCCCCGCACCACCGAGTAGCTGTAGTGGTAGTAGCCGCCACCGTTGGCGCAGGAGCCCATGGAAATCACCCAACGCGGCTCGCTCATCTGGTCGTAGACCTTGCGCAGGGCCGGCGCCATCTTGTTGCACAGCGTGCCGGCCACGATCATCAGGTCGGACTGGCGCGGGCTGGCACGGAACACCTCGGCGCCAAAGCGGCCAATGTCGTAGCGCGCCGCAGCCGCATGCATCATCTCGACCGCGCAGCAGGCCAGACCGAAGGTCATGGGCCAGAGCGAGCCGGTCTTGGCCCAGTTCACCACCGTGTCGTAACTGGTGGTGATAAAGCCCTCTTTCATCACGCCTTCAATCATGGCATCAGCCCTCTTGAAATCTGCTTGTTTCTATTCCCAGTCCAGGGCGCCTTTTTTCCACTCGTAGATGAAACCCACGACCAGAATGCCCAGGAACACCACCGCCGCCCAGAAGCCGACCGCCCCCACCTCTTTGAGCGCGACCGCCCACGGGAAGAGGAAAGCGATTTCCAGATCGAACAGAATGAAAAGAATGGCCACGAGGTAGTAGCGCACGTCAAACTTCATGCGCGCGTCTTCAAACGCCTCGAAACCACACTCGTAAGGAGAATTTTTTGCCGCATCAGGCCGGTTCGGCCCGAGGACATAGCCGAGCACCTGAGGCAGGATGCCTACCGCGATGCCGACCAAGATGAACAAGAGAACGGGAAGGTACTGATCGAGGTTCATCTTGAGATTCTGATCACCGTTTAGCCCGTCGGACTGGATCCAACAGGTCTGTTTATGGTGCCGTCGGCGAGACTCGAACTCGCACAGCTTTCGCCACTACCCCCTCAAGATAGCGTGTCTACCAATTTCACCACGACGGCTTGTCTCATGCGCCGGGATTGCATGAGGATTGCGCTTTCCCGACAGCCCTAGAGTTTACCCTGAAAACACCCCGCATCCCGGTTGACGCGGGTCAACATCAGAGAAATTACTTCGACGGAATCTGCCCTGCGCCCGAGGGGGCCGGTGCAGACGGCACTGGCGCTGCGGGCGCCTGGCTGCTCGGAATTTGTGTGGCGGTACCAGCGGCACCTTCGGCTGCCGGTGCGGTGACGGCGGCGCGCTCCAGCACGCTGCCCGTGCTGGCCGGACGCGCATTGCCGAAGTAGGCCAGCGCCAAGGTGCAGACGAAGAACACCGTGGCCAGCACAGCGGTGGTGCGCGACAGGAAGTTGGCGCTGCCGCTGGCACCGAACAGGCTGCCCGAACTGCCACTGCCGAAAGCCGCACCCATGTCGGCGCCCTTGCCGTGTTGGATCAGGATCAGGCCGATCATGGCCAGCGCCGACAGCAGTTGGACCGCCAAGAGAATGGTCAATACAAGACTCATGTTTACTCCTAAATTCGTAGCTAACTGCAGCCGCTATCAGCGGGCTGCAGCAATGATGGTCAAAAAGTCCGGGGCCTTGAGCGAAGCGCCGCCGATCAGGCCGCCGTCGATGTCGGGCTGGGCCAGCAGTTGCTCTGCGTTGGCGGCATTCATGCTGCCGCCGTAGAGGATGGTGATGCGCTCGGCCTGCGGCGTGGCAGCTTTGAGCTGCGCGCGCAGCACGGCATGCACGGCTTGCGCCTGCTCCGGCGTGGCGGTCTTGCCGGTGCCAATCGCCCACACCGGTTCGTAGGCCACCACGATCTCGCTGATGCAATGGCCATTCAGATGGATCACGGCGGCCAGTTGCCGCTTGACAACCTCTTCTGTCTTGCCGGCTTCGCGTTCGGCCAGCGTCTCGCCGACGCAGACGATGGGTGTCACGCCATTGGCCAGCGCGCGCTGCGCCTTGGCCGCCACCGACGCATCGGTCTCACCGTGGTACTGGCGGCGCTCAGAGTGGCCGACGATGGCATAGCGCACACCGAAGTCCTTCAGCATGGCGACCGACACTTCACCGGTGTAAGCGCCGGTCTCGTGCTGCGACACGTCCTGCGCGCCCAGCTCGACAGGGCTGGTGGCCAGCAAGGCCTGGCACTGCGCGAAGTAAGGTGCCGGCACACAGACCGCGATGTCACAGGCCGGGTCTTTCAGTCCGGAGAGGATGCCCTTGAGCAGGGCCTGGTTGGATGCCAGGCTGCCATTCATCTTCCAGTTGCCGGCAATCAGCTTCTTCTTGCTCATTTTGTCTCCCAGGTCAGCACGATCTTGCCGATGTGCTGGTTCGACTCCATCAGCGCGTGGGCCTTGGCCGCACCGCTGCCGGTCGGATCGGACGGATCCACGGCCTTCCAGGTGCTGTGGATCACGGGTTTGATCTTGCCGGCCTCGATCAGCGGCCAAGCCTGCTTCAGGCAAGCCTGGGCGATGGCGGCCTTGAAGGCCACCGGACGCGGCCGCAAGGTGGAGCCGGTGATGGTCAGGCGCTTGCGCAACACCAAGCCGGCGTTGAACTCGCTCTTGGTGCCGCCCTGCACCGCGATGATGACGATACGGCCATCCTCGGCCAGGCACTCGACCTCGCGTGCGACATAGCTGCCGCCCACCATGTCGAGAATGACATCCACACCCTTGCCATCCGTCAGGCGCTTGACCTCGTCCTTGAAGTCCTGCGTCTTGTAGTTGATGGCATGGTCGGCACCGAGCTTCAGGCAGGCGGCGCACTTGTCGTCGCTGCCAGCCGTCACGATCACGGTCGCACCCATGGCCTTGGCCAGCTGGATGGCGGTGACGCCAATGCCACTGGAACCACCCTGAATCAACAGCGTCTCGCCTTTTTGCAGGCGACCGCGGTCAAACACATTGCTCCAGACCGTAAAGAAGGTCTCAGGCAGCGAAGCCGCCTCGACATCGCTCAGGCCCTTGGGGTACGGCAGGCACTGCGCGATCGGCGCCGTGCACAGTTCGGCATAACCGCCGCCGGCGACCAGCGCGCACACGCGGTCACCGACTTTGAGGCCGGCTTTCGCCAGCTCCGCGGCATCGCCGCCCACGACCTCACCCGCCACTTCAAGGCCAGGAATGTCGGAGGCACCCGGCGGGACGGGGTAGTTGCCGGTGCGCTGGAACACGTCGGGCCGGTTGATGCCACTGGCCGCCACGCGGATCAGCAACTCACCGGCCGCCGGCACCGGATCCGGGCGCTCGCCCAGACGCAGAACCTCGGGCGCACCGTAGGATGTGATTTCGACTGCTTTCATGGTCTTTCTGGCCGATAGCCCTTACACTTGCTGCGCAAGGCGCTATCGATTCAATAGCAAATTGAAAGACGGATCAGGCCTGGTCGCCACCGTTCTGGGCCGGACGGTCCAGCAGCGCCTTCATGGACAGCTTGACGCGGCCCTTCTCGTCGGTCTCCAGCACCTTGACCTTGACGATCTGGCCTTCCGACAGGTAGTCGGTGACCTTCTCGACGCGCTCGTGGGCGATCTGGCTGATGTGCAGCAGGCCGTCCTTGCCGGGCAGCAGGTTGACCAGGGCACCGAAGTCCAGGATCTTGGTGATCGGGCCTTCGTAGACCTTGCCGATTTCAACTTCAGCGGTGATTTCCTCGATGCGGCGCTTGGCTTCATCGGCCTTGGCAGCTTCGGTGGCGGCGATGGTGATGGTGCCATCTTCCTCGATGTTGATCTGGCAGCCGGTCTCTTCGGTCAGCGCGCGAATCACGGCGCCGCCCTTGCCGATCACGTCACGGATCTTCTCGGGGTTGATCTTCATGGTGAAGAGCTTGGGTGCGAAGTTGGAGACTTCGGTCTTGGCTTCACCCATGGCTTCCTGCATCTTGCCCAGGATGTGCATACGAGCTTCCTTGGCCTGGGCCAGTGCCACCTGCATGATTTCCTTGGTGATGCCCTGGATCTTGATGTCCATCTGCAGCGCCGTGATGCCGTTGGTGGTACCGGCCACCTTGAAGTCCATGTCGCCCAGGTGATCTTCGTCACCCAGGATGTCGGTCAGCACGGCAAAGCGGTTGTCTTCCTTGATCAGGCCCATGGCGATACCGGCCACGTGGGCTTTCATCGGCACGCCGGCGTCCATCAGCGACAAGCAGCCGCCGCAGACGGAAGCCATCGACGAAGAACCGTTGGATTCGGTGACTTCGGAGACCACACGCATGGTGTAGGGGAACTCTTCCTTGGTCGGCAGGCAGGCCACCAGGGCACGCTTGGCCAGACGGCCGTGGCCGATCTCGCGGCGCTTCGGGGTGCCGAAACGGCCGGCTTCGCCAGTGGCGAAGGGAGGCATGTTGTAGTGCAGCATGAAGCGGTCTTCGAACTCGCCGGCCAGGGCGTCGATACGCTGGGCATCACGCTCGGTACCGAGCGTGGCGACCACCAGGGCCTGCGTCTCGCCGCGGGTGAACAGGGCCGAACCGTGGGTACGGGGCAGCACGCTGTTGCGGATTTCGATCGGGCGCACGGTGCGCGTGTCGCGACCATCGATGCGCGGCTCGCCGGCCAGGATCTGGCCGCGCACGATGCGCGCTTCGATGTCGAACAGCATGCCTTCGACCTTGACGCTGTCGAACTCGACGCCGGACTCTTTCAGGTCGGCCATCACGACGGCATAGGCTTCACGGCAAGCGTGGGTACGGGCTTGCTTGTTACGGATCTGGTAGGCAGCGCGCAGCTTCTCTTCAGCCAGGGCATTGACCTTGGCGATCAGCGGCTCGTCCTTGGCCGGCGCTTGCCAGTCCCAGGCCGGCTTGCCGGCGTCGCGCACCAGGTCATGGATGGCGTTGATGGCGATGTTGCCCTGCTCATGGCCGAACACCACGGCACCCAGCATGACTTCCTCGGTCAACTGGTTGGCTTCGGACTCCACCATCAGCACGGCGGCTTCGGTACCGGCCACCACCAGGTCCATCTGGCTGTCCTTGAGCTGGGTCTGGCCCGGGTTCAGGACGTATTCGCCATTGATGTAACCCACGCGTGCGGCGCCGATCGGGCCGTTGAACGGGATACCGCTGATGCTCAGCGCGGCGCTGGTGGCAATCATGGCGGCGATGTCGGCCTGCACTTCGGGATTCAGGCTCACCACGTGCACGATCACCTGGACTTCGTTGTAGAAGCCTTCGGGGAACAGCGGACGAATCGGGCGGTCGATCAGGCGGCAGGTCAGGGTTTCCAGCTCGCTGGGACGGCCTTCACGCTTGAAGAAGCTGCCCGGGATCTTGCCGGCAGCGTAGGACTTCTCGGTGTAGTCCACCGTCAGGGGAAAAAAGTCCTGACCCGGCTTAGCGTTCTTGGATGCCACCACGGTGGCCAGCACCACGGTGTCATCGATATTCACCAGCACCGCGCCAGAAGCCTGGCGGGCGATTTCACCGGTTTCCATGGTGACCGTGTGCTGGCCCCATTGGAAGGTCTTGGTAATTTTATTGAACATGCTCATGTGTCTCTCCTATCAATTCGGGAGGTAAAGGCCACCTCACCTCAGGCCCGGAGTCAGCAACACAGAACACGATGCCATTCCAGAGAAAGTCGGTAATTGGACTCAAATTTCTCTGGAATGACACAGCTTCGCTCTGTTTTTACCTTCTCCGAAGTACAAAGCGCCTGAGCTAGTGAACTAACTCAGGCGCTTCGTCATGTTTCTGTCGATTACTTACGCAGACCCAGCTTGGAGATCAGCGCGGTGTAACGGTCGGCATCCTTGCCCTTGAGGTAGTCCAGCAGCTTGCGGCGACGGCTCACCATGCGCAGCAGACCGCGACGGCCGTGGTGATCCTTGGCGTGGGTCTTGAAGTGGGGGGTGAGTTCGTTGATGCGAGCGGTCAGCAGAGCGACCTGGACTTCCGGGCTACCGGTGTCGGTGGCGCTGCGGGCATTGGCTTTAACAACTTCAGCTTTGATGCTGGATGCGATCATTTCATTCTTCCTGTCATGCGGGGCGGCACCGGCCGGATTCGGCCGTGACGTCCCAGGTTTACAACTTGCGTCAGCGGCTGGAACTGCTACTGACGTGCGCTCCGCACCGGTTGACCCGATGCAGAACCGTGGAATTATAGCCGAAACCGCTGGTTTCAGGCCTTTTGTTGAGCCAGCCAGGCCCGCAGCCGCTCTACCCCTTGCACCAGCCGCTGCGGGTCGCGGGAGGCAAAACACCAGCGCAGCCAGCCCTGCGCCTCGGGGGCGAAGGCCTCGCCCGGCGCCAGGCCCAGGCCGGCCTCCACCACCAGGCGCTTGGCCGTGGCCAGCGAGTCCGGGTAACCGGCCAACCGGAAAAATGCGTACATGCCGCCCGCCGGCGTGGCCACCTGCACGCCAGGCACGGCCTGCAGCAGCGGCAGCAGGGTGTCGCGGCCGGCCTTGAGCTGCGCCACCACCCGCGGCGTCACCTCACCGGCACGCTGCAGCGCCACCACGGCGGCGCGCTGGGTGAAGACGCTGGCGCAGGAGGTGTTGAACTCGATCAACTTGCCCATGTCGTGCGTCAGGGAAACCGGTAGCACCAGCCAGCCCAGGCGCCAGCCCGTCATGAGGAAGCTCTTGGAGAAGCTGTGCACCACCACGAGGCGGTCATCAGGCTTGGCAATATCAAGAAAACTCGGGGCACATCCGTTCGGGCTGGATTCGTAGTAGAGTTGCGAGTACACCTCGTCGGCCACGATCCAGGTGCCGGTGCGGCGGCAATGGTCCAGGATGCGCTGCTGCTCGGCGCACGTCAGCGTCCAGCCGGTCGGGTTGTTGGGCGCGTTGAGGATCAATACCCTGGTGGCCGGCGTCACGGCGGCCAGCAGGCTCTCGATATCCAGCGTCCAGGCCCCCGCGACCGGCTTGAGCGACACGCAGGTGAGTCGGGCGCCCATGATGACCGGCTGCGCCGTCAGGTTGGGCCACACCGGCGTGACGGCCACCACCTCGTCGCCTGCCGTCACCAGCGCCTGCATCGCCAACATCAGCCCACTCACGCCACCGGAGGTGACGGCAATGCGTTCCACCCCGATCGGCCCATGGTGGGCGCTCATGTGTGCGGCGATGGCCTCACGCAACTCGGGCAGGCCGAGGTTGTGGGCATAAAAGGTCTCGCCCTTCTGCAGCGACTCGATGGCGGTCTGGCGAATGAAGTCGGGCGTGACCTCGTCGCCCTCGCCGAACCAGAAGGCCAGCACGTCGGGGCGCCCCAGGCCGGCATTGGCCACCTCGCGGATCTTCGATTCCTGCAGTTGGTGAATGACGTCACGCATGGGGCAATTTCAAAAAAATCAGGGACGCTGCATTTTGCAGCTGCTGGGCTGCTCGGCACGGGCAGCCGGCAGGACCTTGATGACGCGAAAGCCGTAACCCGAGCCTTCGACGTCGAACTTCACGCCCGCAGCACCCTGGCGCTCCATCAGGCCCACCATCAACTGCTGCTGGAACTGGTGGTCCAGCGCGCGCATGGCGCCGCGCTGGCCGTTCAGCGACACGTTGGCTTTTTCCAGTTGACCAGCCACCGCGGTGGCCTGCAGCGAACCGGCACGCTCAATCGCCTGCGCCAGCGACTCCACCATCAGCTGCATGCGCATGTGGACGTAGTCGTCAGCCGGCTTCGGAAAGCGCTGGCGGAAGGACTGGTAGAACGCCTCGCTGTCCTTGCCCGGCGCGTTGGGCAACCAGTCGGCCACCGCGATCACGCGGCCAACACCGGCCTCGCCCAGCGCGGCCGGTGCGCCCAGCGCATTGCCGTAGAAGGTGTAGAACTTGCCGTCGTAACCGGCTTCACGCGCCGCTTTCACCAGCAGCGTCAGGTCGTTGCCCCAGTTGCCGGTAATGACGGCCTGCGCGCCGCTGGCCTTGATCTTGGCGGCATAGGGCATGAAGTCCTTGACCCGCCCCATCGGGTGCAGCTCGTCGCCGACGATCTGCACGTCGGGCCGCTGCTGCCCCAGCTGGCGTCGCGCCTCGCGTGCCACCGCCTGGCCGAAGCTGTAGTCCTGCCCGATCAGGTAGGCGCTCTTGACGGCCTTGTCGTCCTTCAGCACCTCCATCAGCGCCGACATGCGCATGTCGGCATGGGCGTCGAAGCGGAAATGCCAGAAGCTGCACTTCTCGTTGGTCAGGATCGGGTCCACCGCCGCGTAATTGAGAAAGATCACACGCTTGCCCGGTTCGCGTTCGTTGTGCTTGTTGATGGCATCGATCAGCACCGCCGCGGTGGCCGAGGAGTTGCCTTGCGCCACGAAGCGGGCGCCGTCGTCGATGGCGGCACGCAGCACGGCCAGCGCCTCTTCGTTCTGGCCCTTGCTGTCATACCGCTCGATCAGCAACGGCCGGCTGCCGCCCGCGGTGGCCGGCAGCTTGACCCCGCCGCGCGCATTGACGCGTTCCGTTGCCCATGCCAGGTTGCGGTAGACCGCCTCGCCGGTATTGGCAAAGGGGCCGCTCAGGCCTTCGATCATCGCGATCTTGATGGGGGCCGGCTGGGCCTGGGCCAACAAGGCGGCGGGCAGAGATAAAGCCAGCAACAGCGATTTCAATAGCGGACGACGAAAAATATTCATGGCAAAACAACTCTTGAAAACAAAAAAATTGCGCTCAATTTCGATCCAAGCGGCAGACCAGAGATGGCGGCCGCGCAGTGTACGGGATACGGTCATGGCCGCACTTCGTGCACACCCCCATTTTTGTGTTAACCAGGAGTTCGATCATGTTGTTCGCCCCCGTCACCCGCCGTTCTGCTTTTGCACCCTCCATGCGCTCGCTGGACCGCTTCTTCGACGCCGCCCTGCAAGCCCCGGTCATCCAGACCAACAGCTGCCGCATCGAACAGGACGACAAGGCCTACACCCTGAGCTTCGATGTACCGGGCGTGACGCGCGACCAGCTGTCGATCGGCATCGAAGGCAATGTGGTGCGCCTGGAAAGCCTGCCGGAAGCCGCGCGTCAGTACAAGGCCGCTTACGAACTGCCGCAGGACATCGATGCCGCTTCCAGCGTCGCCAAGCTCGAAAATGGTGTGCTGACTCTCAAGCTGGCCAAGGTCCAGCCGGAGAGCAAAGTCACCAAGCTGACGATCAACTGATCCTTACTTCCCAAGAAAAAAGTGCCGCGAACTTCGCGGCCCTTTTTTATGACCTCGTCGTGCAGTTGAGGGATATACCATCGTTAGAGCAAGCATCACCCGCCGAACTGACTAGCAACAAGGTACGCCTCTCCAGTTTGAGAAGCGTGTCGCCGCACCCGAGAAACAATATCCGCGAATGAGAGGGCGCCAGACAGAAAAAGATAGAGGTGCATGGCATCCAACAAGAGAAGCGTCGTCTTCCGCCCGGAAGCCTGCCCTATTGCAACGCTCGAATAGCCCGAAATGGACACCATGATGCCCATGGTGTTGTCTGCCTTGTCCTCAACTTTCGCGCGCAGAGAGTCGATGTCCGTAGCGCCAGATTGAGCAGCCGTAAACTTGAGTTCGACCAAGTACGTTGTGCCATCAAGCGTCAGAGAACCGTCAATCTGTCGTCCACCAGTCACGTAAGGTCTGCGATTTTGAAGCTCGCAGAAATCTAGGAGGTCGTAGAACCAATCTTGGAAGTCGTAGCCCCCTTGCTGCGTTCCGACCGATGGGTGCAGCACATCTAGACGCTGTTGAAGCTTGGCCTTGTCCGTAAGGCTCTTCTGAACCATCGTTCGTTCAGCGCGAGCTCTTTCCTTTGCCTCTTCGCGCTCCCGTTCACTGCGTATTCCCTCTTCTTGGGATCTCAAGTAGGCCTTGAGTTCTGCCACCGCCTTGGTGGCCGCCCCGATTTTCTCGGCGGAATCTTCCCAATCACGCAGATCAGGAAAGCTAGAAAGCTCCGACAAAGCCTTCGCCATGTCGAAAATGACTGTCTTTCCCGAATCATTCTTTTGCAGACTGGTGAACGTCCGATCGAGGAAGTCTCGCTTGCTCTCGTCGGCGGCCCACGTTGCTAGATGAGGTTCAGAAATGCGGGATGAACGAAGGAACTTACGTAGAGCAGCCTTTCGCCAATAGGCCTTCAAAGCCGCCTCATAGGTAAGCTCGATGAACCGGGCTGTGATGCGTGCTGCCATTTGATAATGATACGACTCGCGCGCGGCTTTTAACGAAGCGAGTCTCTCACAACATGAAGCCTCGCGACCTCAGGCTCACACCGACTGGCTGATCGCATCCAGCGGCCAGCGCGGCTTGACTTCGAAGGTGTAGGCCCGACTGGCCTCTTGCATACCGGCTTGCAGCCGCATGGCGGCGGCCATGGCGATCATGGCGCCGTTGTCGGTGCACAGGTGCAGTTCCGGGTAGTGCACGCGCACCTTGCGCTTGGCGCACTGCGCATTCAGTTGCTCGCGCAGGTGCCGGTTGGCGCCCACGCCGCCGGCCACCACCAGCCGCTTCATGCCCGTCTGGTCCAGCGCGGCGAGCGACTTCTTCACCAGCACTTCCACGATGGCGGCCTGCGTCGAGGCAGCGAGATCCGCTTTGCGACCTTGCAACTCATCTCCCAGGCGTTGCGCCTGCGTCAGTACCGCGGTCTTCAAACCAGCAAAGGAAAAGTCCAGGTTGCCGCTGTGCAGCAGCGGGCGCGGCAGCTTGAAGGCCGCGCCATCGCCCTGCTCCGCCAGCCGGGACAAGGCCGGCCCGCCGGGATAACCCAGGCCCATGAGCTTGGCCGATTTGTCGAAGGCCTCGCCGGCGGCATCGTCAATCGTCTCGCCCAGGATGGCGTAGCGCCCGACACCGTCGACCCGCATCAGCTGGGTGTGGCCCCCCGACACCAGCAGCGCGACAAAAGGAAACTCCGGCGGGTCGGCACTCAGGAACGGCGACAGCAGATGCCCTTCCAGGTGGTGCACGCCCAGCACCGGCTTGCCCAGGGCCGCGCCCAGCGCGCAGGCCACGCCAGCGCCCACCAGCAGCGCACCGGCGAGACCAGGGCCGCGCGTGTAGGCCACTACATCGATGTCTTGCAGTGACTTGCCGGCCTCTTGCATGACCTGCGTGGTCAGCGGCAGCACGCGGCGGATGTGATCGCGGCTGGCCAGCTCGGGCACCACACCGCCATAGGCCTGGTGCATCTCGATCTGGCTGAAGAGCGCATGCGAGAGGAGCATGGGTACCGGAGCACCACTGGACTGGACCAGGGCGACGCCGGTTTCGTCGCAGGAGGACTCGATCCCCAGAATCAGCATTGTTTCTTGCACGCGCACGCCATTCAGTTCCCGGATGGGAATTTAAGTTTGTAGATCAAGGCTGCATTGTCGCTGGCCACGCGGCGCGCGAGATCCGGCGGCAGTTGGTCGATCAATCCGCGCAGATTGTCCAACCCCTGGCTGCTTGCGCCGCGCGCCACCCGCTCACCGGCGGCATAGAAGGCGTCGCTACCCAGCATGAAACGGTCCGTGAACTCGCGTATCAGCAGCAACCATTCGTCCTTGAGCCGCCCGTCTTCGTCCAGGGCCATGGGATGCATGGGGCCACCACGGTTGAGGCGAAAGCTCATGTAGAGGTTGGGATGGGCCTGCAGCATCTCGCGCACCACCGCCGGCCCGCGTGTCAGCAACGGCTCGAAGCCGACATGGGCCCAGACGAACTTTGCCTTGGGGTTGTGCGACAGCAGCGCCTCGAAGGCGGCCCGGTTGCCCGTCAGTTGCGCCGGATTGGGCGGGCTGTGGCTCATGAGGTTGGTCGGCAGAGGCATGTCCTGCGGCACCATGTCGAAATGCATATCGATGGGAACATCGTGCTCGGCCGCGATGTCGGCCAGCAGCATGAGCAAAGGGTGGTCGGCCGGCACGTTCTCATAGGCGTGGCCCGGCCCCATGGCTGGCAGCGACAAGTGCTGGATGAACATCTCGCCAAAACCCACCGCGCCCAGTGCCAGGATGCGTTCGGCCCGTTGGCGGAACTCGCTGCGCCGCTCGTCGTTCACCGTATCGGCCGGTGTGGCGTTGATCATGATGGTGAGCGAGCCACCACCGCCCAACACGGCAAAACGGCCGGGCGCGTCCTTGACGGCCGGCATCAGTTCCTCGACGTCCTGGTTGCGCTTGGCGACAAAGCTGTCACGCGGCGGCGACATCAGCAAAGACATGCGAATGTTACGGCGGTCCATTTCGGCCAAGGCGGTCTTGCGCGAGCCGTCGAGATCCATGTACGGCACCGACTCGAAGTGCATATGGGTATCGATCATGGGCAGGGATTCGGCCTGCGCCACCGTGACACTGAACAACAGAACCAGGAACCTCAGCATCCTATTTCGCATCAGGCTGACTCCTTCAGAGGGACGGCGTTGCGCCGGGATCGATTATGCGCAACGCCACGGCGCTCACTGCATCACCAGCCCGCCGTCCACATAAAGCACCTGCCCGGTCATGAAGCGGCTCCAGTCGGAGGCGAGGAACAACACCGGCCCGGCCACATCGGCCGGCGTGGCGATGCGGCGCAGCGGGGTCTGCGCCACGATGGCCTCTTTCACGTCCTCTTTGGTCGCACGGCTGGCGTCGGTCGGATAGACCAGGCCCGGTGCCACGCAGTTGACGCGAATGCCCAAGGGCCCCAACTCAGCCGCCAGGTTGCGGGAAAAGCCCACCAACGCCGACTTGGCGGTGCTGTAGTCGTGGTACGGCACCACCGGCCGCGCCACCAGGTCGCTCGCCAGGTTGACAATGCACCCCTGCGCACGCTGGCGCAGGTGCGGCAACACGGCCTGGCACAGGTTGTAGGTGGCGTGCACGGCGCCGTCGAACTGGGTCTGGTAGTTGGCCCAGGGCGTTTCCCAGAAGCGCCGGCGTTGCTCAGGGTCGAAGCGATAAGGCGCAAAGGCGTTGTTCACCAGCACGTCAATGCGCCCCACTTCGGCCAGCACCTGCGTCACCATGGCTTGCACCTGCGCCGCGTCATTGACGTCGGCACGGATGGCCCAGGCGTCGCCTCCCAACGCTTTGCAGCGAGCAACGACCTCTTCAGCCGCGCCCTCGTTGCGCAGGTAGTTGACGATCACGAAACCGCCCTCGGCCGCGAAAGCCTGCGCAATGGCCGCACCGATGCCGCGGCTGGCACCGGTGACGAGGATGACCTTGCCTGCGAAGTTCATGGTCTGCGCTCCAGTTGTTTATTTGCCCGGCAACAGGTCGGGGCTCACCACGTCGCTCATCTTCAGTTCGCGTTGGATCAGGCCGATCTTCTTCCAGGCCTCGGCGCCCTTCTGCAGCATCTGCACGTCGATGGCGCCCAGGCCTTGTTTTTGCGTCAGCGGCGAGACGCTGGAGGCATTGCGCAGCTTGATCACTTCCAGGTTGACCGCTTCGTTCTGCCCGTTGATGGCACGTTTGACCGCCAACGCGGCGGCTTCCTGCGGTTGGGCCAGCATCCATAACATGCTGTCGCGGTACGCCGCCAGGAAGCGCTTGAGCACATCCTTCTTCTGCTGGTACGTGTCTTCCCGCACGACGAAGATGTCGCTGGAAACGTTGAGCGAGTTGCGCACTTCCATCACGTTCACGTCGCCCACACCCTTGGCACGTGCCACCAGCAGGCCGGTGTCGGTGGCCGCCGTTGCATCCACCTGGCCCTGCATCAGCGGCGCGAAGTTCAGCAGACCGGTGACGACGATGGTCACGTCCTTCTCGGACAAGCCGGCCTGGTTCAGCAGCAGTTGCAGATTGGTCAGCGTGCCGCTGGACAGGCTGTAGACGCCGATCTTCTTGCCTTTCAAGTCAGCAGGTTTGCTGATGCCACTGCTCTTGAGCGCCACGACGTTGAAAATGTTCTGCGGATAGATGTCATAGATGACGCGCAGCTTCTCGCCCTTGTCCAGCGCAGCGTAGAGCGAACCGGGGTCGGTGAAAGCCACGTCGCCCTGGCCGCTGAGCAGGTTGCGGATGGCGTCGCCGCCGCCGTTGCCGGGCATGTAGACCAGATCAATCCCCTTGGCGCGGAAAAACCCCTTGTCGGGCTCGACCAGGATGTTGGTGATCTCGGAGATCGGGCCGCCCCAGCCGGCAATCGTCACCTTGTCCAGTTTCGCTTGCGCCCATGTGCCGCCGGCACACAAGCCCGTCAGGGTGAGCGCCGCCAGGGTGCGCAGGGTGGTACGTTTCATCATCGTTGTCCTCATCAGTCGGGAAGTTGAGAATAGGGTCGCAACAGCGCACGCTCGATCCACAGCGCGAGTTCGTACAGCAGCAGGCCGAGCGCGGTGATGACCAGCAGCACGGCAAACATCAAGGGCGTGTCCATCGAGCCCTGGGCGGCAATGATCAGCGCGCCCAGCCCCTTGCTGGCACCGACGAACTCGCCCACCACGGCCCCGACCAGCGCCAGCACCACGGCCACGCGCAGGCCGGCCAGGATTGCCGGCAAGCCGGCCGGCACCTTCAGGCGCCACAAAGTCTGCCAACGCGTGGCGCCCAGCATGCGGAACAGCTCTAGGCGTGCGGCGTCCACCTGCGCGATGCCGGTCAGCGTGTTCTCCAGCAGCGGGAAAAAACAGATCAGCGCCGTGATCACCACCGTAGGCGTGGTGCCGAAACCGAACCAGACGATGAACAGCGGCACCAGTGCGAGCTTCGGCACCACCTGGCTGGTCACCACATAAGGCATGAGCACACGGCGCAGCGCGGCCGATTCGCCCAGCAGCAGACCGCCGGCAAAACCCAGCATCACACCCAACACCAGGCCCAGCCCCAGCTCCAGCGTGGTTTGCGCGAGGTGCGGCCAGAGGTAGCCGGTGCTGAAGGCGCGCCAGAGCGCGGCACCAATCACACTGGGCGCCGGCAGCACCAGAGGTGAGAACTTGAAAACGCCCACCGCCCACTCCCAGCCCAGCAACAGGACGAGAAGCAAGACCAGGGCGAAGAGGCGCGGATATTTCATCGCCCGTCCTCCTGGTCCATGGCCTGCCGCAGTTCGGCACAGATGGCGTTGAAGGCGGCGCTGTAGCGCACGTCCTGCGTGCGCGAGCGCGGCAGTTCGACGCGGATGTCGTGCCGGATGCGCCCGCCCTCCATCACCGCCACCCGGTCGGCCAGGTACACCGCCTCGGCGATGTCGTGCGTGACGAAAAACACCGAGGTGCCGCGCGCGCGGCACATGGCCTGCAACTCGTCCTGCAGCTCCTCGCGCGTGATGGCATCGAGCGCGGCAAAGGGCTCGTCCATCAGCAAAATGGCTGGCTCCAGCACCAGCGCGCGCGCAATCGCCACGCGGCTTTGCTGGCCGCCCGACAGCTGGCGCGGGTAATGGCTGGCATGAGACGCCAAGCCCATCTGTGTCAACAGTTGCTCAGCGCGCGCCACGTCCTGTGCGGTGGGCTGGCGCTGCAAGGTCACTGGCAGCAGCACGTTGTCCAGCACGGTCAGCCAGTCCAGCAGCGTGGGCGCCTGGAACACGAAGCCGGTGCCCGGCCCGGGCTGGCGCATCGCCTGTCCTTGCAGGCTGACGCGACCCTCGTCGGGCTGCAGCAGGCCGGCGGCGAGTTTGAGCAGCGTGGTCTTGCCGCAGCCGCTGCGCCCCACCAGGCAATGGAACTCGCCCTGTGCAATGTCCCAGTCCACGCGCTGCACCACCGGCGGCCAGCCGGGGTAGGTGTAGCTCACGCCTTGCATGTCGAGGAAGGCCATGGCGTTCAATCCCGATACGGCGCGTAGACCTCGGCCGCGTTCTCGGCCGATTGCTCCAGCTCGACCATGCGCACCAGGTCCAGCAGGCTGAAGCGCCCGTCGTGGTGCCAGCCGGCCTCGGGCGCGGTCATGGCGCCCAGGGCGCAGATGCGGGTGGCGCCAGCCTGCCCCAGCGCTTCGGCCAGGGCGTACAACTCGTGCGGTGCGGCGGCCAGCCCCACCGTCTGCAGAATTTCACGCTGCGCGGCGACCAGCGGCATGGCATCGTCCAGCCGGTCCACCGCCTGCACCTGCACCGTGCGGTTCAGGGCACAAGGTTGCAATGCATTCGCCGCCTCCGCATAGGCCACGCACCACGGTGCCGTGGCATCGCCGATGAGTTCCACGCCCGCTTGCGCAAAGCCCTTGAGTTCCTGCCGCTCGCGCCAGCCGGCCACGCTGGCCGCTTCTTCCAATGACAACGTGCGGCGCGCGAACTTGTGCTGCAACGCGGCCAATTCGCCCGCCAGCGCCTGCGCGAACTCGCGCGGTGTGACGCGGCCACCGCGCGCGACATAAAACACATGCGGCGAATAACAGCCTTGCTGCTCGTAGCGCACCACGTCCAGCGCAGCTGCGCGCGCCGTGACGGGGGCATGCCCCACGTCCAGCGCGGCGGCCGACACCAGCCCCAGGCTGAGCTTGTGGCCGTGCGGCAGGAAGCGTGTGCCGATCGGCACCTGCTGGCGCAATTGGCTCAGCGTGTCATTGCCACCATAAGCCAGCACCGCGTCGGCTTCGCCAAACAAGCTTGTCTCGCTCACCGTATCGCCGCCCTTGAACCAGAGCACGGCCAGGCAATCGGCCAGTTGCGGCTCGACCTCAGCCAGCAGGCGCGCGAACAACGCGGCGAACACGGGCTCGGCGCTGGCCACCTTGCCGATGCCCGGCGCCTTGACCAGCAGGCCACAGACCAGGCTCCACAGCGGCAGGCCCGGCACGTTGCCGGCCCAGACGTGCACCAGCAACTCGGGCCCCAACGCACGGGCCATGCCGCCTTTGGGACGCGGCTGGAATTCATCGAGCAGTTTGGGGTTGGCGAAGTCTTCCGCCACGAAGCGCTGCAGCTGCGGCGCGCGGAAGGTCTTCAGGTAAGCATTCAGGCCCAGGCGCACCATCTCGGCATCGAAGCTGCTCACCAGGGGCAGCAAGCGCTCGGCCTCGATGCGGTAGGGGTCGCTGGCATCCAGCAGGCGTGTCACGGCGCGGTCGATGGCGGCGATGATCTGCGACACCGGCATGCGCTTGAGCTGCTGCCGGCCGGCCTCGCGCACATGCGCGGCCAGGGCCGTCAGTTGCGCCGGCGTCAGCTGCGGCACAGAAACCTCGATCTGCTCCGCGCCCGCACCGAACGTCAGCGTCTGCCATTGCACCTGCTCGGCCGACAAGCCTGGCAGGTAAGCCGCGACGGTTTTGAGTGTCATGCCGCGGCTCCGCTCTGTGCCGCCCGCAGGAAATCGTCCACCGCGATCGAACAGCCCTTGGCCTGCGCGCCCTGGGCGCGGCCCAGCAGCAGGAAGCCACCGTCCACGGCCACACCAACATCTTCGGTCAGGATGGTGGTGACCGAATTGAAATTGCCCAGGTCGCAATGGGCCAGGATGCCGCGCTCACCAAACGGCACCTCCTGCCCGCTCAAGGGATCGAGCAGGCGCGAGCGGATCCAGTGCGGGCCGGACTTGACGGCGGGCAGCACGGCATTGCCATCGTCGTAGAACTGGGTGCTGAGCTCAGTCATGCCGTACATGTTGATGCACTGGCTGCGCGGCACGCCGAAGTTGGCCGAGAGCTGGACGTAGAACGCATCCATGTCCATCTCACGCGACTGGCCCTTGAAGCCGCCGGTGTCGAGCAGCCGGCTGCCGGCCGGCAGCTGGAATTGCAGGCCAGCCGCCTGCAACGCATCCATCAGGTGCACAAAGCTGTAGCTGGCACCGAGCAAGGCGATAGGCTCGCCGCTGCGCTGCACCTGCGTCAGCGTCTCGCACAGGTCCTCAAGCTGCAGGCCATCCTGCTCCATGAAATAGCGGCTCTCGGGCGTGCCGAACTCGCGCAGGGCGAGCGCCAGATAGTGCGCCAGCGAGGAGTTGGGCATGAGTTGTTCATCAGGGAAGAGGAGCCCGAAGCGCAGCCTGTCCCGCCCGGCCATGAAGCGCTGGCGGAAATTGAGCGTCATGGAACGGTCGTACACCGAAAGCGTCGGGTGGTAGTGCCGGCCTTTGACGTCACCGCGCGTGGTGCCGCTGGTCATGAAAACGCGCTCGCAGGCATCCGGCGGCACGCAACTCAGCGTGAGGTCCTTGAAGGCGTTGATCGGCACAGCCGGAATGTCGGACCAGCTTTTCACGGTGCGCGGCGTGCGGCCGCGCTGCTGGCAATAACGCTGCAGGGCGGCGTTGTACTGGAACTGGTGGGTGAACAGCCTCAGGGCGATTGCGTTGAAGGCGTCGTCGGTCGAACCGGGTTGCGCCATGAAAGCCAACAGATCGGCTACCAATGCGTCATCCAGACCGCTGGCCTTGGCTTGTCTCGCTGTGGAGGTGTCGTTCACGTTCGCCCTTCTTCCGGTAATGTGCCTGGCCGAGGCCAGGCGGGGGTGCTCCGAAAGGGGTGGCAGGGCGGGAGGCGCGTTCCTGACAGCTCTTCTTACGTCGGCATGATCCGAGTCAAGTTCACGGGTTCGGTGTCACCATCTCAGCCACGCTGCCGTTACCGGCAGGGTTGCACCCCGGAGCGATTGGAATTCTACGCGGAGTGAGGCGGGATACGTCCGTTGCCCTTGGACCATCGGCTCCATTCCTTCTAATTCTCTTCCGATGGTGACAGAATGCCCAAGTGGTTTAAATTTGATAAAAAAACCTCTCGACTCTGCACCTCGAATACCTCCCATTGAAGAAGAACAGAATGAAACCCGACACCCCCCAGACAACTTCGACCAGGCCCACGACTGGTGCAGTAACGTGCAGTACGGGGTTGGACCGACGCCAATTCGTCAAGTACTCTTTCGGTGTCGTGGCCGGGCTCTCCGGGACCACTTTCACGACGGCCTATGGCGGCAGCAACCATCAGCTGCGCAGTTATCCGATCGATGGCAGGAAGGTCAAGAAAACGACCGAGCAGATGCTGGCCTTCGACTTTGCCGCGCCGCCCATCGCCAAGCCCAAATCGAACAAGGGGCTGCATCCCACGGAGATGAGCCGGGTACAGGACTACGACAAGTACGGCTACGGAAAGTACCGCCTTGCGAACGGTCTTCCTGTCGTGCCACGCTATGACTTGCTGACCAACGCGGGAAGCTACGCGGCGCCTGCCAAGCGCAAGCGGCTGGCGAATTTTTTTACCATGACCGACATCCACATCACGGACAAGGAGGCGCCCAACCAGCTGATCTATATCCAGCAAGCGGATTCGGCCCACGGAGGCGAGATGACATCGATCTACTCGCCCGTCATGATGTACACCACCCAACTGCTCGACGCCGCCATACAGACCGTCAATGTGCTGCATGAGCGCAGCGCGTTCGATTTCGGTATCTCGCTGGGCGATGTATGTGACAGCAGCCGCTATAACGAATTGCGTTGGTACATCGACGTGATCGACGGCAAGCCCATCAGGCCGAGTTCGGGCGCACATCTGGGCGCCGATAGCGTCGACTTCCAGAAGCCTTTTCAGGCAGCCGGGCTCAACAAATCCATCCCGTGGTACCAGGCGCTGGGCAATCATGATCACTTCTACATCGGCTCTGTGCCGGTAGATGCAAACCCTGCACTCAATATCCGCGAGAGCTACGTCAGCGATCAGGTCTGGGCGGTTGGCGATGTGCTCATACCCAACGCGTCCACGTCCACGCCCATGGTATTGCCGCCGGTGGTGTATGACTTGAACACCAGCTTGGCGGGGACCTCGAAAGCGACCCTGAATGACCCGGTCACCGGTATCGTGGGCAATACCTTCTACATGGGTGTGATCGACGGTGCCAGTCCCTATGGTGCCATCCGCTACACGGGCAAGGCGGAAGACTTCAAATCGCCCCCAAAAGTGGCGGCCGACCCCGACCGGCGCGCCTTGCTGCGCAGCGAATGGATAGCGGAATTCTTCAACACCACGACCCTTCCCAAGGGCCATGGCTTTGACCTGGTGCCGGAGGCCTTGCGCCGCAGTCAGAACGGGTTCGCCTGCTACAGCTTTGTTCCCAAGTCGGACATTCCGCTCAAGATCATCGTGCTGGACAACACCCAGCTGGAAACCGATGGCTCCCACGACATTCACGGGCACGGTTTCCTGGACGAGGTGCGCTGGAAGTGGTTGCAGGCTGAGCTCGACGCCGGGCAGGCCAACAATCAGCTGATGGTGATTGCAGCGCACATACCGATTGCCGTGGCTGCCAGTGGCAGCCTGATGGAGTGGTGGAACCCCAAAGGACAGGCATCACCATCCCAGAATGATCCTCATGCGGTCATGGACAACGCGGTCAAGTTGCCCGACCTGATCCGCAAACTGCAGGACACGCCCAATCTTCTGATGTGGATGTCTGGCCACCGGCACTTGAACACGCTCAAGGCGCTGCCCGCTTACAGCGATGAAGCCCGTACCAAGCTCGTGCCTGAGAAGAGCTTCTGGCAGGTTGAGACCTCCTCCCTGCAGCATTTTCCGCAGCAATTTCGAACCTTCGAGATCTATCTGAACAGTGACTACACGGTGTCCATCGTGGCTGTCAATGTGGACCCGGAAGTGGCCGAAGGCACGCCAGCCGCGACATCGCGGAAGTACGCGGTTGCGGAGCATCAGATTGCCCAGAACAACCTGCGGCAAAACGAGCCCAACCGTGTGTATTTCCCCGGAAGCCGTCTCAAGATCGACAGCATGGACCCCACACGCCCGCAGGACGACTCCATCGATCCAAGCATCCACTACGGCGAAGTGGATGGCGTGCCGTACTGCGCCTCCTACAACGCGGAACTGTTCAAGCAGCTGACCCCGACGATGATCGAGGTCATGAAAAAAATCGCCTGACCGACTTGGTTCCGGTTGGCCAACTGCCGCCTCCAGATGGTTGCGTGCTTGAGGCAGCAGTCGTCCCTGGCAACGCCTCTTCCGGTTGCCCAGGGACGTGTCACAACGTTCACCGCCGTCCTGCAATATTGACCTGAATCAAGTTTCATCCCGAGGAATTTGCCCTTCGCAAAATAAGCTGGGAAGATGAACGCAGTTTCGGGACGTTGGTCCTGTTCTCGAAAGAAATCAATGCATTTGAGACTAAAGAATGCTGCTCGGATGTGGCTCACATCGGTGAGTGCCTGCCTCGTCATGGCCGGCGCGGCCACGGCGACGGAAATCAAGATCGGCGGCACCGGCAATGCGCTGGGCACCATGCAACTGCTGGGCGACGCCTACAGCCGGAAATACCCGGACGTGAAAGTCACCGTCTTGCGCAGCCTCGGCAGCAGCGGCGCGTTGCTGGGCGTACCCCAGCGGGCCGTCGACATCGGCCTGAGCTCCCGCACGCTGACCGAGGAAGAGCGCAGCAAAGGCCTCGTCGCCACCGAGTACGCGCGCACGCCAACCGTGCTGGCGGTCGCCCCCAAAACCAAGGTCACCGGTCTCACCCGTGAGCAGTTGGCCGACATCTACACCGGTAAGCTGGCCCAATGGCCGGACCGCATCACGATTCGCCCGGTTCTGCGGCAACCGGGCGACGACAACACGCGTCAGCTCAGAGCCCTGTCACCGGCCATTGAGCAGGCACTCGTCGTCGCCGAAAAACGACCGGGCCTGCCCTATGCCATGACGGACCAGGAGGCCGCCGACAAGATTGAAAGCGTGCCCGGCGCCATCGGCGTCTCCACCCTGGCGCTGATCCTGTCCGAGGGGCGTCAGATGCGCAGCCTGTCCCTGGATGGCGTGGAGCCGACGGTGCACAACGGCGCCAGTGGCCGCTACCCCATGGCCAAGCATTTCTTTTTCATCACGCAGTCGACGCCGTCGCTGGCGGTCCAGCAGTTCATCTCGTTCGTCCGATCACCCGCCGGCCGGGACATCCTGACGCAAACAGGCCACTGGCTGCCCTGAGCAGCGCCGGCATGCAGGCCCGCTCAGATCGCATCGCGCGCGTCATCACCCGTCTGGCGGTTGGTGTCGCAGTGCTGGCGGTCATCAGCGCGCCCCTGGGCTACAGCCTCACCGTACTGAGAGACGTCAACCGCGAGCTTGAGTTCAAGGCCAGGGTCAAGGCCACCGCCCTGAGCGGCCTGATTGCCGAAAACCCCGATGCCTGGATGTTCGCGAAGAACCGGCTGGAAGGTCTGATCACACGGGAGCCGGTGCCACTGGCCGGCGAGCAGGTTGAAGTTTTCGACAACGACGGCCAGTTGATCCATCGCAGCGGCTTGCCGCCGGCAGCCCCCACCCTGACCCAAAGTTATCCGCTGTATGACGCCGGGCGCGTGGTGGGCCGGCTCGATGTTCGCGCCTCGCTGCGCGGCCTGGTCCACGGCGCCGTTTATGCCACCGTGTACGGCATGCTGCTCGGCGCACTGGTTTTCCTCATCGTGCGCACCTTGCCCTTGCGGGCCTTGCGGCGCATCCTGAAGGAGCTGTACGACGAGAAGGAGCGGACCGAGACCACGCTGCAGGCCATCAGTGACGCCGTGATCCGGACCGATGCGCAGGGCCGCATCCGCTACGTGAACCTGGCCGCTCAGGCCATGCTCGGCATCACGCTGGCGCAGGTTGACGGACAGGCGATCGCGGCGGTGGTGCGCCTGCGGGACGACAAGAGCCACGCCCCGCTGGACGACCCGCTGGCACAGGCGATGGCAAAAGAGACCGTGATTGCCGGCCAAGGCCGCAGTGAGCTGTGCCGGCCGGACCAGTCCGTCATCGCGGTCGAGGAGTATGCCGCGCCGATCTTTGATGAGATGGGGGTGATCATCGGTGGCGTGCTGGTGCTGCGCGACGTCAGCCTGACCCGCGCCTTCACCGAACAACGCGCCTGGGAGGCCACCCACGACGCCTTGACCGGGCTCTTCAACCGGCGTGAGTTTGAAAGCCGTGTCAAAGCCGCCTTGCTGGGCGTGCAGGCGTCCGGCGAAAACCACGTCATCTGCTTTCTGGATCTGGACGCCTTCAAGGTGATCAACGACACCGGCGGCCACACGGCGGGCGACCAGTTCCTGATCCAGCTCGCCCATCTGCTGCGCTCGTGCGTGCGGGACTCGGATACGCTGGCTCGGCTGGGCGGCGACGAATTCGGCGTGCTGCTGCATGGCTGCGAGATCGATCACGCCAAGCGGATTGCCGCCGACCTGCTGGCGGCCATCAAGGATTTCCGCATGACCTGGGAGTCCAAGGTGTTTTCGGTCGGCGTCAGTATCGGCCTGACCGTGGTCAGCCCCGAGCACCTGAGTGCCGAGGAGGTGATCGGCGAAGCGGACAGCGCCTGCTACTGGGCCAAGGACCAGGGGCGCAACCGGATTCGTGTTTTCCTGCACACCGACAAGCAACTGGCCCAACGACGGGTTCAGTCGGATTGGGTGGCCCGCATCCGCGAGGCCTTCGACCTGAACCGTTTCGTGCTGTACCAGCAGACCTACCTGAACCTGAGCCCTGCGGCCGGCGAGAACGCGCATCTGGAGGTGCTGCTGCGGATGGAAGATGGCAACGGCGGCTTCATCGAACCCGAGGGTTTCCTGAATGCGGCCGAACGCTACAACCTGATGCCCGAGATCGACCGCTGGGTCATCCGTCAGGTGTTCAGCCACTACCACCAGCTGGTCGCCGAGCGGGGCGGTGGGCCCCTGACCTGCTGCATCAACCTGTCGGGCGCCTCGATCAACACCGAGGGTTTTTTCGACTTCATCCGGCAACAGATTGAGCGCTACCAGCCGGGTGCCGGCACCATCTGTTTCGAACTGACGGAAAACGTCGCCATCAACAACCTGCAGGCCACGGAACAGTTCATCCGGCAGTGCAAGTCGATCGGCATTGAATTTGCGCTGGACGATTTCGGCATCGGCAACAGTTCGCTCGGTTATCTGAAAAACCTGTCAGTCGACTACCTGAAGATCGACGGCGGCTTCATCCGCAACATCGAGCGCGACAAGATCGATCTGGCGCTGGCGGAAACCGTCAACCGCATTGGCCATATCCTGGGCAAGAAGACCGTGGCCGAGCATGTGGAAAACGACGCCATCATCGACATCCTGCGGGCCATGGGCATTGACTATGCCCAAGGCAATGGCGTCTGCCCGCCCTGCCCCTTGCTGGCCCGGATATCCTGAAAGGTGCCGTGGAATCAACCCGGCGCGATTCTTGCTGAAGAATACGCATCATGCATGAACCCTTGCGCATAGTCGTGGTGGCCCCTGATCTGGCCGTGAGCGACCCGAATGACGACGATGCCATCGCCCAGGCCGAGCGCTCGCGCAGCCTGCGCATCGGCCTGCTGGAAAGCGGCTTCAACCTGGTGGCCACCCTGCCGGCCGACGTCTTCCTGGCCGATCGGCTGGCGCAGCTGCAGCCGGACATGGTGATCGTCGACGCCGAGAGTGATGCCCGCGATGCACTGGAGCACGTGGTGATGGCCACGCGTGAGGCGCCGCGCCCGATCGTGATGTTCACCAACGACAGCGACACCTCGCATGTGCGCGAGGCGGTGGCCGCCGGCGTTACCGCCTATGTGGTGGCCGGCCTGTCGCCCGAGCGCATCCGCCCGATCCTGGACGTGGCGCTGGTGCGCTTCCAGCACGAACAGGCGCTGCACCAGGCGCTGGCCGAGACGCGCAGCGAGCTGGACGAACTCAGCGCCGAGCTGAAGGAGCGCAAGCTGATCGACCGCGCCAAGGGCCTGCTGATGCAACGCCAGGGGCTGAACGAGGCGGACGCTTACGCCAAGCTGCGCAAGACGGCCATGGACAAGGGCCTGAAACTGGCCGAGGTGGCGCAGCGCATGCTCGACGTGGCCGACCTGTTGTGACTGTTTTGGTGCGCCGCACAAAATCGGTGCGACCCTAGAACATCAGGCCAAAACACCACCTGTACCTTATGGTTATTGCGCTATAAGCTATCAAATTAGTAGCAATCAAGCACTTTCGAATTCTGGCACGCCCCTTGCGTAAGAAGAAGCAAGACCGATAACGGTCTGCTGGTTGCCCCACCCAACGGCGGATGAGGCGACCGATCCGGACAAAGGCGTCCCCACCGGTTGGCACCGTCGTCATGACGTGCCCACCGCGTGAGGACGCCTTTTTTGTTTTCTTCGTCGACTCAAGGAGCTAGTGATGCCTGATCTTCTGAACGCCAAACTCAGCCGCCGCGCCGTATTGCAGACCGCCGCCGTGGGCGCTGTCGGCATCGACCCCGCCCTGCGCGCAGCCGTTTATGCCGCCGGCTCCGATGCCCCGGAGAAGAAGGAAGTGAAGATCGGCTTCATCCCGCTGACCGACTGCGCCAGCGTGGTGATGGCCTCGGTGCTGGGCATCGACCAGAAGTACGGCGTGAAGATCATCCCGAGCAAGGAAGCCAGCTGGGCCGGCGTGCGCGACAAGCTGGTCAACGGCGAACTCGACTTCGCCCATGTGCTGTACGGCCTGATCTACGGCGTGCACCTCGGCATGAGCGGCCCGAAGAAGGACATGGCCGTGCTCATGACGCTCAACAACAATGGCCAGGCCATCACCCTGTCCAAAAAGCTGGCCGACAAGGGTGCGGTCAACGGCGCCGGACTGGCCAAGCTGATGGCCAGCGAGAAGCGCGAGTACACCTTCGCTCAGACCTTCCCCACCGGCACCCACGCCATGTGGCTGTACTACTGGCTGGCGGCCAACGGCATCAACCCGATGAAGGACGCCAAGGTCATCACCGTGCCGCCGCCGCAGATGGTGGCCAACATGCGCGTGGGCAACATGGACGGCTTCTGCGTCGGCGAGCCGTGGAACCACCGCGCCATCATCGACGGCATCGGCGTCACCGCCACCACCACGCAGGACATCTGGAAAGACCACCCGGAGAAGGTGCTGGGCACCACGGGCGACTTCGTCAAGAAATACCCCAACACCGCGCGCGCCGTGACGGCCGCCATCATCGAAGCCGGCCGTTGGATCGATGCCAGCCTGTCCAACAAGAACAAGATGGCCGAGACGATTGCCGACAAGAGCTACGTTAACACCGGCGTCGACGCCATCAACCAGCGCATCCTGGGCCGCTACCAGGACGGCATGGGCAAGACCTGGGACGACCCCAACCACATGAAGTTCTACAACGAGGGTGCGGTCACCTTCCCGTACCTGAGCGACGGCATGTGGTTCATGACCCAGCACAAGCGCTGGGGTCTGCTCAAAGAGCACCCGGACTACCTGGGTGTGGCCAAGCAGATCAACCAGATCGACCTCTACAAGCAGGCTGCCACCGCCGCCAAGGCACCGGTGCCGAAGGACGCCATGCGCTCCTCCAAGTTCATGGACGGCGTGGTCTGGGACGGCAAGGACCCGAAGAAATACGCCGACAGCTTCAAAGTCAAGGTCTGAGAGGAATCCATCATGGTCAGTGCCGTGTTTCATACCCCGGTGGAGCGAACCCCGCTTGGCTGCGTCGCGCTCCACCCCTCGAACGCTACAGAAAACGTAGCGCCCGCCGCACGCCCCACAAGGGCCAGAGCAGCAAAACTCTCTGAAACCTCGGCGCCTGCCGCCGTGCAGGCCATGGGCTACGACTGGCGCGGCCTGGCCTTGCGTGTGATCCCGCCGGTGCTGGGCCTGGCGCTGCTGGTCGGCATCTGGGCACTGGTGACGATCACCAGCGGCAGCAGCATCCCCAGCCCGGCAGAGACCTTCAAGCAGGCGTTGGACGTGTTCAGCGACCCGTTCTACCGCAAGGGCCCGAACGACCAGGGCGTGGGCTGGAACGTGCTGATGTCGCTGGAACGCGTGGCGCTGGGCTTTGGCCTGGCGGCAGCCGTCGGCATTCCGGCCGGTTTCCTGATCGGGCGCTTCGAGTTCCTGAGCCGCATGTTCAACCCGCTCATCAGCCTGCTGCGCCCGGTCTCGCCGCTGGCTTGGTTGCCGATCGGCCTGCTGGTGTTCAAGGGCGCCAACCCGGCTGCCATCTGGACCATCTTCATCTGCTCGATCTGGCCCATGATCATCAACACCGCGGTGGGTGTGCAGCGCGTGCCGAGCGACTTCATGAACGTGGCGCGCGTGCTCAACCTGTCGGAATGGAAGATCTTCACCAAGATCCTGTTCCCCGCCGTGCTGCCCTACATGCTGACCGGCGTGCGCCTGGCCGTGGGCACGGCCTGGCTGGTGATCGTGGCGGCCGAGATGCTGACCGGCGGCGTGGGCATCGGCTTCTGGGTCTGGGACGAGTGGAACAACCTTAACGTCAAGAACATCATCATCGCCATCTTCGTGATCGGCATCGTCGGCCTGGTGCTCGAGTACGCCCTGATCAAACTCGCCAGCGCCTTTACGTTCGAGGAGGTGAAATCATGAATGCATCCCATACCACCAAATTCATCGAGGTCCAGGGGGTCGAGCAGACCTTCCGCACCAAGAAGGGCCTGTTCCCCGCGCTGCGCGACATCAACCTGACGATTGCCAAGGGCGAGTTCGTGGCGCTGATCGGCCACTCGGGCTGCGGCAAGTCCACCCTGCTCAACCTGATCGCCGGCCTGACCACGCCTACCGCCGGCACCTTGTTGTGTGCCAACCGCGAGATCGCCGGCCCCGGCCCCGAGCGCGCGGTGGTGTTCCAGAACCATTCGCTACTGCCCTGGCTGACCTGCTTCGAGAACGTTTACCTGGCGGTAGAACGCGTCTTCGGTGCCGCCAGCAAGAGCACCGGCGCACCGGCGGAAAACAAGGCCCAGCTCCAGGCCCGCACTGAAGCCGCGCTGGCGTTGGTGGGCCTGACGGCGGCGGCGCAGAAACGCCCGGGCGAGATCTCGGGCGGCATGAAACAACGCGTCGGCATTGCCCGCGCGCTCTCCATGGAGCCGCAGGTTCTGCTGATGGACGAACCGTTTGGCGCCCTGGATGCACTGACGCGCGCCAAGCTGCAAGACGAGCTGCTGGAGATCGTGGCGCGCACGAAAAGCACGGTGGTGATGGTGACGCACGACGTCGACGAAGCGGTGCTGCTGAGCGACAAGATCGTGATGATGACCAACGGCCCGGCCGCCACCATCGGCGAGGTGCTGGCGGTGGACCTGCCGCGCCCGCGCAACCGCGTGCAGCTGGCCGAGGACCCGCGCTACATCAACTGCCGCAAGGCGGTGATCGACTTCCTCTACACGCGCCAGGCGCACGTCGAGAAAGCGGCCTGAGCGACCCGACCCCACACGTTTTTACCGCAGGGTATCCCCACCCCACGGGATGCCCTGCCCCCACCACCATAAAGCAAGGAAGACAACATGGCTTATCTCGCCCCCGCCGAATTCGTCACCAAGATGGTTGACGCCGGTGAATCCAAAATCTTCATGTCGACACGAGACACCATCATCCGTGCCTACATGGCCGGCGCCATCCTGGCACTGGCTGCCGCCTTTGCCGTGACGGTCACCGTCAACACCGGCAACCCGCTGCTCGGCGCCCTGTTGTTTCCCGTGGGTTTCTGCATGCTGTACCTGATGGGCTTCGACCTGCTCACCGGGGTGTTCACCCTCGCACCGCTGGCGGTGTTCGACAAGCGCCCCGGCGCCACCTGGGGCGGCGTGATGCGCAACTGGGGACTCGTTTTCGTGGGCAATTTCGCAGGCGCCCTGACCGTCGCCGTCTTCATGGCCATCATCGTGACCTTCGGCTTCACCGAAGCACCCAATGCCGTCGGCCTGAAGCTCGGCGCCATCGGCGAAAGCCGCACCGTGGGTTATGCCGCCCACGGCGCTGCCGGCATGTTGACGCTCTTCATTCGCGGTGTGATGTGCAACTGGATGGTCTCCACCGGTGTCGTGGCCGCCATGATGTCCACGTCGGTGTCAGGCAAGGTGATCGGCATGTGGATGCCCATCCTGGTGTTCTTCTACATGGGCTTCGAGCACTCGATCGTGAACATGTTCCTGTTCCCCTCCGGCCTGATGCTGGGCGGCAAGTTCACGCTGATGGACTACTTCATCTGGAACGAAATCCCCACCGTCATCGGCAATCTGGTGGGTGGGCTGACGTTCGTCGGCGCCACGCTCTACTCAACCCACTACAAGACTGCACCGAAGCGCGCGACCCGCTAAGGCGCAGACCGCCCCGTGCCTGCCTGCCCCGATCCAGCCGGATCGGGGTACATTCATTTCCGCCATGCCCGCACAACTCAGGATCACCCTCGGCCAGTACAGCGACAAGGGACGCAAGGCGGCCAACCAGGATTTTCACGGCCTGTGCATTCCCCGTGAACCGCAGCTCAGCGGCAAAGGCATCGCCATCGCGCTGGCCGACGGCATCAGCAGCAGCGACGTCGGCCACATCGCCAGCGAATCCGCGGTCAAGGGTTTCCTCTCCGACTACTACTGCACCTCGGACGCCTGGTCGGTCAAACGCTCGGCCCAGCGTGTCCTGAGCGCCACCAACGCCTGGCTGCATTCCCAGACCCAGCAAAGCCAGGGGCGCTATGACAAGGACAAGGGTTATGTGTGCACATTCAGCGCCCTCATCCTCAAGTCGACCACGGCCCACCTCTTCCACGTCGGCGATACGCGGATCTACCGCCTGCACGGCCATTCGCTGGAACAGCTGACAACGGACCACCGCGTGATCCTGGCGCGGGACCAGAGCTACCTGAGCCGCGCCATGGGCACCCAGCCGCAGCTGGAACTCGACTATCTGGCGCTGCCCATCGAGGCCCATGACATCTTTCTGCTGGCCACCGATGGTGTGTACGAGTACGTCGATCCGGCGTTCGTGAGCACCCTGATCCGTCAGTGCGGCGACGACCTCGAACAGGCCGCCCGCGCCATCGTCGCCGAGGCCCTGCAGCGCGGCAGCGCCGACAACCTGACCGTGCAGATCATCCGCGTTGACGAACTGCCGGTCCCCGAGGCCGCCGAGGTCCTGCAGCAGTCGGCCCACCTGGCGCCACCGCCCTTGCCGGACACGGGCACGGTCATCGACGGCTACCGCATCGTGCGCGAGCTGCACGCCAGCTTTCGCAGCCACCTCTACCTGGCGCAGGACACGGAAACCGGCCAGCGTCTGGTGGTCAAGATCCCCTCCATCGACATGCGCGGGGATCCGGCTTACCTGGAGCGATTCCTCATGGAGGAATGGGTGGCACGGCGCATCGACAACACGCACGTGCTGAAACCTTTTCCCCAAACCCGCCCACGCAGCGCCTTGTATGTGGCCCTGGAGTACATCGAGGGGCAGACACTGGCGCAATGGATGTCAGACCACCCCGCCCCCGAACTGGCCAGTGTGCGGGACATGGTCGAGCAGATCGCCCGCGGGCTGCAGGCGTTTCACCGCCTTGAAATGCTGCACCAGGACCTGCGGCCCGACAACATCATGATCGACACCCAGGGCACGCTCAAGATCATCGACTTTGGCGCCACCCGGATTGCCAGCCTGATGGAGTCGTTGCCCGAGGAGGCGCGCAACGAGGTGCTGGGAACGGTCCAGTACAGCGCGCCAGAGTACTTTGTGGGGGAAGGCGGTTCTATCCGCTCCGATGTGTATGCCCTGGGCGTGATCGCCTACCAGATGCTGACGGGGCGCTTGCCTTACGGCACCCTGGTCGCCCGTGTGCGTACCCGCACCGATTTGCGCAAGCTGGTCTACACCCCGGTGCGGGATCATGACCGCCGGATTCCCATCTGGGTCGACGGCGCGTTGCGCAAGGCGCTCAGCCCCGACCCGCTTCAGCGCTACGACGAAGCCGCTGAGCTGGCCTACGACCTGCGCCATCCGAACCGCGAGTTTCTGAGCCGGCGCCACCCGCCGCTGATCGAACGCAACCCGGTGGCGTTCTGGAAATCCGTGTCCTTCACCTTGCTCGTCCTGTTTCTCGTCGTGCTGGGGTGGCACCTCGCCCACCGCTAGGGAAGCAGCACCGCCGGCCACAGGCCAGGAGGTGACGCGCCCGATTTGAGGCGCATCTTGCGGCAGCGCACCAAATTGGCACACCAAATTGGGGAAAAGAACAACTTCACCGTCCATCAAGCGGCCCGGATGTTGGCGCGCTTCTTGCTGATTCCATTCAAACGGCCGAGGTTGGCCGTCGCTTCTACCAGTGCAATGGCGGATTGGTGAAAGCAAGGACGAAGGCGTCTACACAGGCATGTCCCATGGGCATGGCCTTGTGCAGGCGCCTTTTTTATTTTCAGATCTGTTTGGATGATGGAGTTGAGATGAAAAAACTCAAACTGGTGATGATCGGCAACGGCATGGCTGGCGTGCGCTCGCTCGAAGAGCTGTTGAAGATCGCCCCGGACCTGTACGAGATCACCGTCTTCGGCGCCGAGCCCCACCCCAACTACAACCGCATCCTGCTGTCGCCGGTGCTGGCCGGCGAACAGAAAATCGAGGACATCATCCTCAACGACTGGGCCTGGTACCAGGACAACGGCGTCACCCTGCACGCCGGCTGGACCGTGACCGAGGTTGACCGCGTCAAGCGCATCGTGCACGCGAAGAATGCCGCCGGTGAAACCCTGAGCGCGCCCTACGACCGCCTGATTCTGGCCACCGGCTCCAACCCCTTCATCCTGCCCATTCCGGGCAAAGACCTGCAAGGCGTGCTGGCCTACCGCGACATTGCCGATACCGAAGCCATGATCGAGGCGGCCGGCAAGTACCAGCATGCGGTGGTCATCGGTGGCGGCCTGCTCGGGCTGGAAGCGGCCAACGGCCTGATGAAGCGCGGCATGACGGTCAGCGTGGTGCATGTGGCGCCCTGGCTGATGGAGCGCCAGCTCGACGACGTGGCCGGCAAGTTGCTGCAGAAGTCGCTGGAAGAGCGCGGCATGCAATTCCTGATCGGCGCGCAGACGCAGGAACTCGTGGGCAATGAGCACGGACGCGTGAAGAGCGTGAAGTTCAAGGACGGCAGCGAAGTGCCGGCCGACCTGGTGGTGATGGCGGTCGGCATCCGCCCCAACACCGCCCTGGCGGAAAGCATGAAGCTGCACGTCAACCGCGGCATTGTGGTCAGCGACACGCTGCAGACCACCACCGACGCCCGCATCTACGCCGTGGGCGAGTGCGCGGCGCACCGCGGCATTGCCTACGGCCTGGTGGCGCCGCTGTTCGAGCAGGGCAAGGTGCTGGCCAACCACCTGGCCGAGTTCGGCATCGGCCGCTACACCGGCTCGCTGACCTCGACCAAGCTCAAGGTCACCGGCATCGACCTGTTCTCGGCCGGCCAGTTCATGGGCGGCGACGGTACGGAAGAGATCGTGATGAGCGACCCGGCCGGCGGCGTCTACAAGAAGCTGGTGCTGAAGGACGACAAGCTGATCGGTGCCTGCCTCTACGGCGACACGGTGGACGGCAGCTGGTACTTCAAGCTGCTGCGCGACGGCCGCCCGGTGGCCGACATCCGCGACAAGCTGATGTTCGGCGAATCGAACATCGGTGACGCCGGCCACGAGGGCCACAGCAAGGCGGCCGCGATGGCCGACACCGATGAAGTGTGCGGCTGCAACGGCGTGACCAAGGGCACGATCTGCAAGGCCATCAAGGAAAAAGGCCTGTTCACGCTGGACGAGGTGCGCAAGCACACCAAGGCCAGCGCCAGTTGCGGCTCCTGCACCGGCCTGGTGGAACAGATCCTGATGTTCACCGCCGGCGGCGACTACTCGGCCACACCCAAGACCAAGGCCATGTGCGGCTGCACCGAGCACGGCCACCAGGCGGTGCGTGAAGCCATCGTGGCCCACAAGCTGCTGACGATCACCGACGTCTTCAAGTTCATGGAATGGCGCACCCCCAACGGCTGCGCCTCCTGCCGCCCGGCCGTCAACTACTACCTGATCAGCAGCTGGCCGAAAGAGGCCAAGGACGACCCGCAAAGCCGCTACATCAACGAACGCAGCCACGCCAACATCCAGAAGGACGGCACCTACAGCGTGATCCCGCGCATGTGGGGCGGCGAGACCACGGCCGATGAGCTGCGCCGCATCGCCGACGCGGTGGACAAGTACAAGATCCCGACCGTCAAGGTCACCGGCGGCCAGCGCATCGACCTGCTGGGGGTGAAGAAGGAAGACCTGCAGGCGGTGTGGAAAGACATCGGCATGCCCAGCGGCCACGCCTACGCCAAGGCGCTGCGCACGGTGAAGACCTGTGTCGGCAGCGAATGGTGCCGCATGGGCACGCAGGACAGCACGCAGATGGGCAAGGATCTGGAACGCGCCATGTGGCGCATGTACGCGCCGCACAAGGTCAAGTTCGCCGTCAGCGGCTGCCCACGCAACTGCGCCGAGGCCGGCATCAAGGACGTCGGCATCATCGGCGTCGACTCCGGCTGGGAGATGCACATCGCCGGCAACGGCGGCATCAAGACCGAGGTGGCGCACTTCTTCACCAAGCTCAAGACCGCGGAGGAAGTGCTGGAGTACACCGGCGCCTTCATGCAGCTCTACCGCGAAGAAGGCTGGTACCTGGAGCGCACCGTGCACTACGTGAACCGTGTCGGCCTGGACTACGTGAAGAAGAAGATTCTGGAGGACCACGAAGGCCGCAAAGCGCTGTGGGAACGGCTGCAGTTCGCGCTCGACGGCGAACCCGATCCGTGGTTCGAGTTTGACAAAGCCACGGTGGACACACGTCAGTTCGAAAAGATTTCAGCATGAAATCGACCTCTAGACCCGATGAAACAGGCGCAATCAGCTACAAAAAAGTGAGCACATCATGAGTGAATGGAAAACCATCTGCCGCGTGGAAGACATCCCGGTCCTCGGTTCACGCCGTGTGGCACGCCCGCAAGGCATGGACGTGGCGGTGTTCCGCAACGACCAGGACCAGGTCTTTGCCCTGCTCGACCGCTGCCCGCACAAGGGTGGCCCGCTGAGCCAAGGCATCGTGTTCGGCACCCACGTCGCCTGCCCGCTGCACAACTGGACCATCGGCCTCGACACGGGCTGCGCCCGCGCGCCCGACGAGGGCAGCACGCCGCGCTTTGCCGTGCAGGTGACGAACGGTGTGGTGCAGCTCGACGCCCAGGAACTCGCCACGCTGGCGATCGACATCCGGCCCCCGGTGGCCGGGCCGTGCCAGAGAAAGACGGCCTGCGCATGAGCCCTGGCCCCGTCAGAGAGACAAGATCGACCTGCCCTTATTGCGGGGTGGGCTGTGGCGTCATCATTGAGTCGCAGGGCGACCAGATCACCGGCGTGCGCGGCGACCCGGCGCACCCGGCCAATTTCGGCCGCCTGTGCTCCAAGGGTTCGACGCTGCACCTGACGGCGACACCAGAAATCACACAGCAAGTGCGCCTGCTGCAACCCATGCAGCGCCTGCAGCGCGGCGCGGCGCCGCAAGCACTGGGCTGGGACGCCGCGCTGGATCTGGCCAGCACGCGCTTTGCCGACATCATCCGCACCCATGGCCCCGACGCGGTGGGCTTCTACGTCTCGGGCCAGTTGCTGACCGAGGACTACTACGTCTTCAACAAGCTGGCCAAGGGCCTGATCGGCACCAACAACATCGACACCAACTCGCGCCTGTGCATGAGCAGCGCGGTGGCGGGTTACAAGCAGACGCTGGGTGCCGACGCGCCGCCGGCCTGCTACGACGACGTGAACCACGCCGACTGCCTGTTCATCGTCGGCTCGAACGCCGCCTGGGCGCACCCCGTGCTGTTTCGCCGCATCGAAGAAGCCAAAAAAGCCAACCCGGCGCTGAAGATCATCGTGGCCGACCCGCGCCGCACCGACACCGCTGGCAGCGCCGACCTCTACCTGCCCATCCTGCCCGGCACCGACGTGGCGCTGTTCAACGGCCTGCTCTACATCATGCTGTGGGAAGGCTGGCTCGACAGCGCCTATATCGCCGCCCACACCAGCGGATTCGAGGCCCTCAAGGCCACGCTGCAGGACTACACCCCCTACCTGGTGGCGCAGACCTGCGGCATCGACAAGCAGTCGTTGTACGAGGCGGCGCGGCTTTTTGCCACCGGCGCCAGCGGCGACACGTTACGGCGCGGTGCCACGCTCAGCCTGTATTGCCAGGGTCTGAACCAGAGCAGCAGCGGCACCGCTAAAAACGCCGCGCTGATCAACCTGCACCTGGCCAGCGGCCAGATCGGCAAGCCCGGTGCCGGCCCCTTCTCACTCACCGGCCAACCCAATGCCATGGGCGGGCGTGAAGTTGGCGGGATGGCCAACCTGCTGTCGGCCCACCGCGATCTGGCCAACCCGCAGCACCGCGCGGAAGTCGCCGCGCTGTGGGGCGTGCCCGATGTGCCGGCAACACCTGGCAAAACGGCGGTGGAGATGTTCCAGGCCGCCGCCGACGGCGAGATCAAAGCCCTGTGGATTGCCTGCACCAACCCTGCCCACTCCATGCCCGACCAGGCCACCGTGCGTCGTGCCCTGGAGCGCGCCGAATTCGTGGTGGTGCAGGAAGCCTTTGCTACACCGGCCACCTGCGACTTTGCCGACCTGCTGCTGCCCGCCAGCACCTGGGGCGAAAAGGACGGCACCGTCACCAACAGCGAGCGCCGCATCTCGCGCGTGCGCGCGGCCGTGCCGGCCCCGGGCCAGGCGCGCCACGACTGGCAGATCGTGGTGGATTTCGCCCGCCGCCTGGAAAAAGAATTTGGGGTCGGATCCGAATTCAGAACAGCAACACGGACGGAGACCAACCATGCTGTACGAAATTCGGCTCTGACCCCAAGTTCGCTGTTCGCGTACCCCACACCCGAATCGATCTGGAACGAGCACCGCGCCTCCACCCGCGGCCGCGACCTCGACATCACCGGCTTGAGCTACGCGCAACTCGAACAAGCCCCGCAACAATGGCCGTGTCCTGAAGGCCAGACCACGGGCAAGGCACGCCTGTACGAAGACGGCATCTTCCCCACGCCGGACGGCCGCGCCCGCTTCGCCAACACCGTCTACAGAGAAGTGGCCGAGCCGCGCGAATCGCGCTTTCCGTTCTCGCTCACCACCGGCCGCCTGCGCGACCAGTGGCACGGCATGAGCCGCACCGGCACGCTGGGGCGGCTGTTCGGTCACGTGGCCGAGCCGGCCGTGCAGATGAATGCGCAGGACATGGCGCACCGCGGTCTGACCGAGGGCGACCTGGTGCACGTGACCAGCAAACGCGGCAGCATCGTGGTGCCGCTGCAGGCCAGTGCGGAAGTGGCCGCCGGCCAAGCCTTCATCGCCATGCACTGGGGTCCGGAGTACCTGAGCGGCCAAAGCAGCACCGGCCAACCGCTGGCCGGCGTCAACGCACTCACCACCTCGGCCTTCTGCCCCAACTCCAAACAACCGGAGCTCAAGCACGCCGCGGTCAAGATCCTCAAAGCCGAGCTGCCGTGGTCACTGCTGGCCATGGCCTGGCTGCCGGCCGACAGCGCGCTGCGCACGCGCGAAGCGCTACGCCGCCTGATGCTGCGTTTTCCCTTTGCCAGCTGCGTGCCGTTCGGCCGCGAGCGCAGCGGTGTGCTGCTGCGCGCCGCTGCGCATGAAGCGCTATCGGCCGATCTGTTGGCCGAGGTGGAAACCTTGCTGAATCTGCGCGACGCCAGCGTGCTGCACTACGCCGACCCCAAGCGCGGCCAGCGCCGTGCCGTGCGGGTGCACCGCACGCACGAGCAGACCACGGTGGAAGGTTTTTTGCTGGCCGGTGACACGCGCGCCGAGGTCTGGCTCAAGACCCTGCTGCAGGACGAACTGCCAGCACAGGCCTATGGCCGTGCGCTGCTGCAAGGCAGTGCCACCGCCCCGGTGGCACTGGCGCCGCGCAGCCGCCAGGTCTGCACCTGTTTCAACGTCAGCGAAAGCGCGATTCACACGCAGCTCACGCACTGCCATGGCAACGAAAGCGAGCGCTTGAGCCAACTGCAACAAGCCCTGCAGTGCGGCACCAACTGTGGCTCCTGTGTGCCCGAGTTGCAGCGCATGGTGAGCGCCACTTCACCCGTGAAACAGGCGGCTTGAATTGGGTACGTTGATGACTCAAGATGACGTCAAACCCTTGAATAAGCTTATTACCAAAATTTATAACAACAGGTTCAAAATTACGTCATGAGCATCAGTCAGTACATCCGAGACATCGGCCGCGGCAAGGAAGGCGCGCGGTCGTTGTCGCGCGCGCAGGCGGCCGATCTGTTCGGCCAGGTACTCGACGGCGCGGTGACCGATCTGGAAATCGGTGGCTTCTGCCTGGCCATGCGCATCAAGGGCGAAACGCCGGAAGAGATGGCCGGCTTTCTCGATGCCACCCATGCCCGTCTGCAGCACGTGCCGGCGCAGCAGCCGGTGGTGGTGCTGCCGAGCTACAACGGGGCGCGCAAACTGCCCGGCCTGCTGCCGCTGCTGGCCCTGTTGCTGGCACGCGAGGGCTTGCCGGTGCTGGTGCATGGCACACCGACCGAGTCGGCCCGGGTTTACACGTCAGAAGTACTGCTAGCCCTTGGTATTCAAGCGCAAACAGCTATCAAAAACATAGCGCCTGGCGAGGTGCAATTTGTCCCCACCGCACTGCTGTGCCCCGGCCTGCAGCGCCTGCTGGAGGTGCGCCGCGTGGTCGGCCTGCGCAACCCGGCGCACAGCCTGGTCAAGCTCATGAACCCGGTGGCTGGCAAAGCCTTGATCGTCAGCAGCTACACCCACCCCGAGTACGCGCAGTCGATGGCGGCCACCTTTGAGCTGATCCAGGCCAATGCCCTGCTGCTGCGCGGCACCGAGGGCGAGGCCGTGGCCGATGCCCGGCGCATGCCGCAGATGGACGGCTTCATTGCCGGCCAGCGCAGCAGCTTGCAGGAGGCGCAAAGCGGCTCGTTGCTGGCACTGCCCGGTCTGCCGCAAAGCCCCGATGCCGCTGCCACCGCCGCCTACATCCGCGAGGTGCTGGCCGGCCGCAGCGAAGTGCCGGCACCGATCGCGGTGCAGGTGGAACACATCTTGCGTCTGATCCGTCAGATCTAATCCGACCATGGAGGTCACGATGTCTCAGCACTCTTTCACATCTCTCGGCACCTGCACCTTGGTAGGGGCAGGCCCGGGCGACCCGGAACTGCTCACGCTCAAGGCCTTGAAGGCGATCCAGAACGCGACCGTGCTGTTCGTCGACGACCTGGTGAACGAGGCCATCGTCGCCAACGCGGCGCCGACGGCGCGCATCGTCTACGTAGGCAAACGCGGTGGCTGCAAGTCGACGCCGCAGGCCTTCATCGAAAAGCTCATGATCACCGCCGTGCGTGAAGGCGAGCGCGTGGTGCGCCTCAAAGGCGGCGACCCCTTCATCTTCGGCCGCGGCGGCGAGGAAGTGGAACATTTGCAGCAGGCCGGCATCCCCGTGAGCGTGATCAACGGCATCACCTCCGGCCTGGCCGCCGTCACGTCCCTGGGCGTGCCGCTGACGCACCGCGACCATGCGCACGGCGTGCTGTTCCTCACTGGCCACGCCAAGCCCGGCGACAGCGGGCCCGACTGGAGCGCGATTGCCGCCACTGCCCGCACGGCCAAGCTCACGTTGGTGATCTACATGGGCGTCAGCGGCGCGCAGCAGATCGAGCATGGCCTGCTGTCCGGCCTGCCGGGTAGCACGCCGGTGGCGCTGATCCAGAACGCCTCGCTCCCCAGCCAGCGCCACGCCGTCAGCACACTGGCCGACCTGCACGCCACGCTGGTGCGCGAAGAACTCGGTAGCCCCTGTGTCATCGTGGTGGGCGACGTGCTGCAAGGGCTGCTGCAGCTGCAACAACAGGAAACTGGCCCGGCCTTTGCTTGGGGTAGCTGAGCGGGGTCGCTGGACCCCGCCTTGAAGCGGGAGTCCACAATGAACCACACGTTTTCCGTCGCTGTCACACCCACTCCCCCCACGGCAACTGCAGCCACCACCACGGTGGCCGGCCTGTCGCTCGTCAACCTGGCGGCACGCCAGCGCATGCTGTCGCAGCGCATGATCCTGCAGACCGTGCTGGCGTCGCAGGGCGATGCCGTCAAACTGGAGGAGGCCCGCAAATCGCTGCACGTCTTCACTGAAAGCCAGCAGCATCTGCAGGGCACACCACGCCAGTTGGAAGCCGGCAGCGCGCGCAAGATCGAAGCGACCTACCACGGAGCCCAAGGCGTGGCGCACGTGATTGAAGCCTTCATCAGCCTGGTGCGCACCACGCTGGACCACATTGCACACCGCAGTGCACGCCAGGCCGACACATTGGCCGAACTGGTGAGCCACACCGACAAGGTGCTGGCGGCACTCAACACCGCTACCACCGCCTTCGACGAGATCACCAAGGCCAAGTCCGACGCCATGATGCGTGAACTCAGCGGCATCGTCGGCGACATCCAGAGTGTGGCCAAGGAAGCTAAGGTCGTGAGCTTCAACGCCCAAGTCATGGCGGCACGCGCCGGCCAACATGGGCGCGAGTTCGCCGTGGTGGCCACGGTGTTATCCAACATCACCGGCGAGATCGACGGCCTGACGCGCAAGGCCATGCTGCTGGCCGACCGCAACAAGCTGGCGGCATGAAGTGGAACACCCCTAGGCTGCGCGCACTGCGTGTCGCTGCGCCACCCCCCTTGCAGGGGGCAACGCCAGTGGACCGGCGAAGCCGGTTCCACGGCGTTCCCCGCTTGGACCTTTAGTACGCAGCTGCTCACGCGCCGAATCAGCCCATAAACTCGGGCCATGCAGAAATTCGATGTCGTGGTGATCGGCGCTGGCGCGGCCGGTCTGTTTTGTGCGGGTGTAGCCGGCCAGCGCGGGTGCAAAGTGCTGGTGCTGGACCACAGCCCGAAAGTGGCGGAGAAGATCCGCATCTCGGGCGGCGGTCGCTGCAACTTCACCAACCGCGACCTCGACGTGCGCGCGCCGCAAAAGCACTTCATCAGCGACAACCCCAACTTCTGTCGCTCCGCCCTGTCGCGCTACACGCCGCAGGACTTCCTCGCCTTGCTGCAGCGCCATGGCATCCCCTTCCACGAAAAGCACAAGGGCCAGCTGTTCTGCGACCGCTCGGCCGACGACATCGTTCAGCTGCTGCTGCGCGAGTGCGAGGCCGGTGGCGTCACACGCTGGCAACCCTGCGGCGTCAAAGCCATCCGATTTTCAGCCTCCAGCCCCGATGAAACAAGCGCTGGCAGCTATGAAATTGATAGCGATCAGGGCACGATCCAGTGCCGCGCCGTGGTGGTGGCCACCGGCGGCCTGTCGATCCCGAAGATCGGCGCCACCGACTTCGGCTACCGGGTGGCCAGGCAGTTCGGTCTCAAGCTCATCGAGCCGCGCCCGGCGCTGGTGCCCCTGACCTTCGACGGCGCCGCTTGGGCGCCCTACGCGGGACTTTCCGGGCTGGCGCTGCCGGTGCAGATCGAGACCGGCACAAAGAAGGAGCGCATGGCCTTTCTGGAAGACCTGCTGTTCACCCACCGCGGCCTGTCGGGCCCGGCGGTGCTGCAGATCTCCAGCTACTGGCGCGCCAACACGCCGATCCGCCTGAACCTGGCGCCCGAGCAGGACTTGCTGCAGTTCCTGCAGCAGGCCAAGTCACGCTCGCGCAAACTGATCACCAACGAACTCGCCACCCAATTGCCCAGCCGGCTGGCCGAGGCCTGGGTGCAGCAGGACGCCGCCTGGCAGCGCCCGGTGAATGAAGCGAGCGACAAGGCGCTGGCCGCGCTGGCCACCCGCCTGTCGGCCTGGGAACTCACCCCCACCGGCACCGAGGGTTATGCCAAGGCCGAGGTCACCGCTGGCGGCGTGGACACACGCGAACTCTCCAGCCAGACCCTGGAAGTGCAGAGGCAGCCCGGCCTGTACTTCATCGGCGAGGTGGTGGACGTGACCGGCTGGCTGGGGGGGTACAACTTTCAGTGGGCTTGGGCTAGCGCTCACGCCTGCGGCGTGGCGCTAGCCCAAGCCCTGCGGGCTGAATGAGGTTTCCCCCCGCGCCTGCACTGCGTGTCGGGCGCTGCCCCTCCAGGGGCAGGCCGCCTGCGGCGGCCCTGGTTTTCCCGGCCTTGGCGGGGCGGGCGGTTGCCGGCGCTGGCCAAACGGCTATAATGTTGGACTTTGCTGGCATAGCCCCGCCGGCCAATACTAGTTACAGGCGGGGCACTTCGCGGTACATGGCGTGCAGGCCCGATCTTCCTGTCCTCCCTCTGACCGCACATTTCGGAAATCAAGACGTAATGACGACCATTCGTGTTAAAGAAAACGAGCCGTTTGACGTGGCACTGCGCCGCTTCAAGCGCACCATTGAAAAACTGGGCCTGCTGACCGACCTCCGTGCACGCGAGTTCTACGAGAAGCCGACCGCCGAGCGCAAGCGCAAGAAGGCTGCCGCTGTGAAGCGCAACTACAAGCGCATCCGCTCGATGCAGCTGCCCAAGAAGCTGTACTGATCGCGCCGGGGTCCGAGACCTCAGAGCATCCATAACCCGCGCTCGGGACGCCAAGCGCGGGTTTTGTTTTTTCCGGAGATACAACAATGTCACTCAAAGACCAGATCACCGAAGACATGAAGGCCGCCATGCGCGCCAAGGACAGCGAACGTCTGGGCACCATCCGCCTGCTGCAGGCTGCGCTGAAGCAGAAGGAAGTCGACGAGCGCATCACGCTCGACGACGTGGCCGTGGTCGCCGTGATCGACAAGCTGATCAAGCAGCGCAAGGACTCGGTTGCCGCCTTCGTGCAGGCGGCCCGTCAGGACCTGGCTGACAAGGAAAGCGCCGAGATCAAGGTGCTGGAAGCCTACCTGCCGCAGCGCATGAGCGCCGAGGAAGTGGCCACCGAAGTCAAGGCCATCGTGACTGAGCTGGGCGCCAAGGGCCCCGGTGACATGGGCAAGGTCATGGGCGTGGTCAAGACCCGTCTGGCCGGCAAGGCCGAGATGGGCCAGGTGTCGGCCGCCGTCAAGGCCGCTCTGGCGGGCTGATGCCCATGGCGGGGTTCAGCTCCCCGCCACCTTCATCTTGCTCAGCAGGATCGAGCCCACGGTCTTGGCACCGTAGTTGTAGGCATCCGCGCCCACGGCCTGGATGCCTTTGAGCATGTCCTGCATGTTGCCGGCAATGGTGATCTCGTGCACCGGGTAGGCAATGCGGCCCTTCTCGACCCAGAAGCCGCTGGCGCCGCGCGAGTAGTCGCCGGTGACGTAGTTGACGCCCTGGCCCATCAGTTCGGTGACGAACAGGCCGGTGCCGAGCTTTTCCAGCATGGCGTCCAGGTTGTCGCCAGCCTGGGTCAGGCGCGAGGTCAAAGTGAGGTTATGCGAGCCGCCGGCGTTGCCGGTGGTCTTCATGCCGAGCTTGCGCGCCGAATAGCTGCTGAGGAAATAACCCTGCACCCGACCGGCCTCGACCACGGAACGTGCTTTCACCCGCACGCCTTCTTCGTCGAACGGCGAGCTGCCTTTGCCGCGCAGCACGAACGGGTCTTCCAGGATGTCGATGTGCTTCGGCAGCACGGGCTTGCCCAATGAGTCGAGCAGGAAGGAGCTCTTGCGGTACAGCGCACCGCCACTCAGGGCCTGCACCAGCGCGCCCAGCAGGCCCGCGGCCAGCGGCGACTCGAACAGCACCGGCACTTCGCGCGTGCTGATCTTGCGCGCCTTCAGGCGGCTGAGCGCGCGCTCGGCAGCGTAGCGACCGATTGCCTGCGGCGAGGCCAGGTCATCGGGGTGGCGCTGCGAGCTGTACCAGTAGTCGCGCTGCATGCCGTCGCCCTTGCCCGCAATGGGCGAGACCGAGACCGAGTGGCGTGAGCTGGCATAACCGCCACGGAAACCATGCGTGTGGGCGCTGAAGAAGTGCGACTGCTGGGCCGACACTGCGGCGCCTTCGCTGTTGGTGATGCGGCGGTCGGTCTGCAGTGCCGCGGCCTCGGTGGCACGCGCCAGCTCGGCAGCCTGGGCGCTGTTGATGGCCCAGGGGTGGAACAGGTCCAGGTTCTTCTTGGCCGCAGAAGGCGACACGATGTCCCGCTCGTCCGGCAGGCCGGCCACCGGGTCTTCGGCGGTAAAGCGGGCAATATCAAAAGCGGCCTGCACCGTCTGCTCGATGGCGGCCTGGGAAAAGTCCGACGTGCTGGCATTGCCGCGGCGGTTGCCCACGTAGACCGTGACGCCGAGCGACTTGTCGCGGTTGCGCTCCACGTTTTCCAGTTCGCCCTTGCGGACCGAAACACTCAGGCCGCAGCCCTCGGAGGCCTCGGCGCCGGCATCGGTGGCGCCCAGTTTTTTGGCGTGCGCCAGGGCGGTGTCCACCAGGTCTTCAAAGAAGGCGCGGCTGTAGCTGAAGCCGCTTTCTGCGCGAGGGTCGGGTTTATTCATAGCGGGAGCTATGATACTTGGCCGTGCGCAACTCGACCGCGCCCCACCGGATTCCCCCAGACATGTCACGCAAACCCAAAAAAGGCTATTACGTCAAAGGCCAATTCGTCGCCGAAGGCAGCGAACTCGACCTGGAGCTCAAGCGCGAGCTCAAGGGCGATACCGAAATCAGCCGGACCGACCTCAAGCGCGAAAGCACCGAGCTGCAAAAGCTGGGCGAGGAGTTGCTGACGCTGCGCGCCGACCTCCTGGCCAAGCTGGATCTGTCGGACAAGATGATGGACGCGCTGGCCGAGGCCAAGCGCATCACCAACTTCGAGGGCAAACGCCGGCAGATGCAGTTCGTCGGCAAGCTCATGCGCCTGCTGGAGCCGCAGGTGATTGAAGCCGCCCGTGCTGCGCTGGCCGAGCAGCACGCCCCGTCTGCGCGCGAGACCAAGCTGCTGCACAGCGCCGAGTTGTGGCGCGACCGGCTGATTGCCGACGACGACGCGGTGGCGCAATGGATCAACAACTTCCCGCAGACCGACACCCAGCAGTTGCGCGCCCTGGTGCGCCAGGCACGCAAGGACGCCAAGCCGGCCGACAAGGCCGCCGTGTCGCAAGGCCTGGCACCACGCCAGGGCCGTGCCTACCGCGAGGTGTTCCAACTGGTGCGCGAGCAACTGACGGCAGCGGAAGAATCAGGAGAGAACGATGAGTGAGAACCAGGCCTGCGATGCACTGAAGATCGGCATCGTCTCCATCAGCGACCGCGCCTCCAGCGGCACCTACGAAGACAAGGGCCTGCCCGCCTTGAAGGACTGGCTCACCCGCGCGCTGAAGAACCCGATCACCTTCGAGCCGCGCCTGATCCCGGACGAGCAGGCCACCATCAGTGCCACGCTGATCGAACTGGTCGATGCCGGCTGCGCCCTGGTGCTGACCACCGGTGGCACCGGCCCGGCCCTGCGCGATGTGACGCCCGAGGCCACGCTGGCCGTGGCACACAAGGAAATGCCCGGTTTTGGCGAGCAGATGCGCCAGATCAGCCTGAAGTTCGTGCCGACGGCCATCCTGTCACGCCAGGTGGCGGTGATCCGCGACAAGAGCCTGATCATCAACCTGCCAGGGCAGCCGAAGTCGATTGCTGAAACCCTGGAAGGCCTGAAAGACGCGAACGGCAAATCGGTCATGGACGGCATCTTTGCCGCTGTGCCCTACTGCGTGGACCTGATCGGCGGCCCCTACATGGAAACCAACGACGAGGTGTGCAAGGCGTTTCGTCCGAAGGCGGCCATTCGCCCACCCAGGGCCGCCTGAGCCTCAACCCACCCGAAGCAGCACCGTCCATGCCACTGTCGCATGTTCTGCTGGCCCTGGCCGTGGTGGCGGTCTGGGGCACCAATTTCGTCGTCATCAAGTTCGGGCTGACCGAACTGCCGCCCCTGCTGCTGGCGACCATGCGCTTCGCGCTCAGCGCCCTGCCCTGGCTGCTGTTCATCAAGCGCCCGGCCGTGGCCTGGCGCTACCTCGTCGCCTACGGCGTGCTGATCGGCTTCATGTTCGGCCTGCTCTTCCTGGCCATGCGCTCTGACGTGTCGCCCGGCCTGGCCTCGCTGCTCATGCAGTCGCAGGTTTTCATGACGCTGCTGCTCGTGGCTTGGCTGCAGCACGAGCGCATGCCGCCTGCCCAGTTCGCCGGCCTGGGGCTGGCCACGCTGGGCTTTGCGCTGATCGCCTGGCAGAGCTTCAGCCAGGCACATTCGGACGTCACGCCCCTGGGCCTGATGCTGGCACTGGGCGGCGCCTTGTGCTGGGCGTCGGGCAATGTGGTCTCGCGCAGCATCGGCCGCGTGGACATGCTGGGTTTCATGGTCTGGAGCAGTGTGTTCGCCGTGCCCCCGCTGCTGGGGTTGAGCCTGTGGTTCGAAGGCCCGGCCGCCATCACCGAGGCGCTGCCGCGCGCCAGCCTGGCCGCCTGGGCGGCGATGATCTGGCAGGCCGTGGGCAACACGCTGTTCGGCTTTGGTGCCTGGGGCTGGCTGCTGGCGCGGCACCCGGCTGCCACCATCACACCCATGGCCCTGCTGATCCCGGTTTTCGGCATGGGCGCCTCCGCCTTGCTGCTGGGCGAACCGCTGCAGGCCTGGAAGCTGGCCGCAACGGCTCTGGTGATCGGCGGACTGGCGGTCAACGTGCTGGCGTCGCGCCGCTGACAAGTCCGCCTACTTGCCTACCAGCTGGTTGAGCTTGGCGGCCTCGAAGTGCTCTTCGCGCGCCGCATCACAGGGTACGCACTCCGACGGCGGCTTGCCGGTCGAGAGTTTCTCGATCGCCTGCCACAGCAGCGCGATCTGGTGCTCCTGCGACGAGGCGTTATCGATCAGGCCGCGCATGGCCTGGCTCAGCGGGTCGTCTTCCTGCGTGATGCCATAGGCGGTGAACTTCTTTTCCGGCGCCGTCACGTCGGCACTCTCGCCCGCCTTGGACGGGATGATGCGTGCCGGAATGCCCACGGCGGTGGCACCGGCGGGCACCGGCTTGATCACCACGGCGTTGGAGCCGATCTTGGCGCCGTCACCGACTTCAAAACCGCCCAGCACCTTGGCGCCAGCACTCACCACCACGTCGCGCCCCAGCGTCGGGTGGCGCTTGGTGCCCTTGTAGAGCGAGGTGCCGCCCAGCGTGACGCCGTGGTAGATCGTGCAGCCGTCGCCCACTTCAGCGGTCTCACCGATCACCACACCCATGCCGTGGTCGATGAAAACGCGCTGGCCGATCTTGGCGCCCGGATGGATCTCGATGCCGGTCAGCCAGCGGCTGAGGTGTGAAATGAAACGCCCCAGCCATTTCAGGCCGTGGGTCCAGCACCAGTGGCCCCAGCGATGGAACAGCAACGCATGCAGGCCGGGGTAGCAGGTCAGCACCTCCCAGCCGCTGCGGGCGGCCGGATCGCGGTCGAGGATGCACTGGATGTCGGAGCGGAGGCGGGAAAACATGGCTGCAGTTTATCGCTTCGCCTTGTCGGCCGTCTCCAACATGGCCTTGGCAACACCTCTGAGGATATGGATTTCCTCCTGCGTCAGCTCGGCGCGGTTGAACAGGGCGTTCAGGCGCGGCATCAGCTTCTTGGGTGCCGCCGGGTCGAGGAAGCCGATGGCCGTGAGCGCCTGCTCCAGGTGCGTCAGCATGCCGGCCACCTGCGGCACGTCGGCCAGCACCGGCGGCGCGGTGGCAGCCTGCACGTCGTAACCACCCAAAGCCACCCGCCAGTCGTAGGCAATCACCTGCAGCGCCGCGCCCAGGTTGAGCGAGCCGAACTTGGGGTTGGTCGGGATGCTCAGGGCCACATGGCAGCGGTAGACGTCCTCGTTGCGCATGCCGAAGCGCTCGGAACCGAACAGGAAGGCCACGCCCTGCCCCGGCTCCAGACTTGAAGCCTTTTCGGCTTCCAGGCCTTGCGAATACTGCGCCGAACGCTCCTGTTTCAGTAGCATATCAAAGTGCTCACGCGGCGTACGGGTAGGCGGGCCGAAGTCGCGCGGTGTCATGGCGGTGGCGCACAGGTGGGTCATGCCGTCGAGGGCCTCGTCCAGCGTCTCGACGATGCGCGCGTTCTCCAGCACGTCCAGGGCGCCGCTGGCGCGCTGGATGGTTTCCTCGCGGCGCAGCACATTGGCCCAGCGCGGCGCCACCAGCACCAGATCGTCAAAGCCCATCACCTTCATGGCGCGCGCAGCAGCCCCCACATTGCCGGCGTGGCTGGTCTGGATCAGGACAAAACGGGTGCGAAAAGTGGGTGTTGGCATCGGAATCTGGGCGAACGGGTAAAATCACCCTATTGTCGCTGCCCGCATCGCCGAGCAGTCCGCCCGCTCTTCGTCCGTTGAAGGCAGATCCCTGTGGGTCTGTCCCGCAAACCTCACACACAATTTATGTCGACCAACCTGCACCCCATGCTTAACGTGGCCATCAAGGCCGCCCGCGCCGCCGGCGCCATCATCAACCGCGCTGCCCTCGATGTCGAGGCGGTTCGCGTTTCGCAAAAGCAGGTGAACGACTTTGTGACCGAGGTGGACCATGCCAGCGAGCAGACCATCATCGAAACCCTGCTCACGGCCTATCCGGGCCACGGCATTCTGGGCGAGGAAACCGGCAGCACCTATGGTGCCAAGGATTCGGAATTCGTCTGGATCATCGACCCGCTGGACGGCACCACCAACTTCATCCACGGCTTTCCGGTCTATTGCGTCAGTATCGCGCTGGCCGTCAAGGGCAAGGTCGAGCAGGCCGTCATCTACGACCCGAGCCGCAACGACCTCTTCACCGCCACCAAGGGCCGCGGCGCCTACATGAACGACCGCCGCATCCGCGTCAGCAAGCGCACTCAGTTGAAGGAATGCCTGATTTCCACTGGTTTCCCCTTCCGCAAAGGCGACAACTTCCCCGCCTACCTCGCCATGATGAGCGACGTGATGCAGCGCACCGCCGGCCTGCGCCGCCCGGGCGCAGCCGCGCTCGACCTGGCCTATGTGGCCGCCGGCTTCACCGACGGCTTCTTCGAGACCGGCCTGCAGCCCTGGGACGTGGCCGCCGGCTCGCTCTTGGTGACCGAGGCTGGGGGTCTGGTCGGCAATTTCACCGGTGAGTCCGACTTCCTCGAGCAGAAGGAATGCCTGGCCGGCAACCCGCGCATCTATGGCCAACTGGTGCCGCTGTTGAACAAGTACAGCAAGTTCGCCAGCGCTGGCGACAAGGCGGCCGCACGCCAGGCCGCCGCCAACGTCACCACCCTCACGGTCTCCTCGGCACCGGCCGAAGAAGACGAACGCGATCAAAGCGCGTTCGAATAAGCAGACAGGTTGAACGTGCGCCGCCGGCTCAAGCCGGCAGCGTGATGGCCTCGATCGGGACCGGCCGGCTGAACAGATAGCCCTGGAACAGGGTACAGCCGTTGTCCAGCAGAAACTGGCGCTGCCCTTCGGTTTCCACCCCTTCGGCCACCGCCGTCAGGTCCATGCTGTGCGCCAGTGCCAGGATGGTGCGCACAATGGCGGCGTCGTTGGCATCCTCCAGCACATCGCGCACAAAGGTCTGGTCGATCTTGAGCTGATCCAGCGGCAGGCGCTTGAGGTAAGCCAGCGAGGAATAGCCGGTGCCGAAGTCGTCGAGCGCAAAGCGCACACCGCAGGAGCGCAGGGCACTCATCTTGCGAATGGCATCCTCCACATCGGACAGCAGCACGCTCTCGGTCAGCTCCAGCTTCAGAAGCTGTGGGTCAGCGCCACAGTCGTGCAATACCGCCAGCACCTGGGCCACGAAATCGCTGCGCCGGAACTGGCGCGCACTGACGTTGACCGACAGCGTCAGTCCCTGGGTGGCCGCCTGTCCCTCCCAGGCCACCAGCTGCCGACAGGCGGCCTGCAGCACCCATTGGCCGATGGGCAGGATCAACCCGGTCTGCTCGGCCAGGTCGATGAACTCGCCCGGCCCCACCAGGCCACGCTGCGGGTGCTGCCAGCGCACCAGCGCCTCAAAGCCGGTGGTGCGTCCCTGCACATCGACCACCGGCTGGTAATGCAACAGCAGTTCCTGGCGCTGCAGGCCCTGGCGCAGGTCGGCGTCGAGCGCTGCGCGCGCCATCACGGCCGCCTGCATCTCGGGGTCATAAAAACGCAGCGTGTTGCGCCCGGCCGCCTTGGCCTGGTACATGGCCACGTCGGCACGCTTAAGCAGCTCGTCGGCCCCGGGCTCATGGCCGGAGAACAGCGCGATGCCGATGCTGGGCGTGCTGCTGTGCTGCTTGCCCATCAGTTCATACGGCTGATTGAGCGAAGCCAGGATCTTCTCGGCCACGATCTCGACCTGGCTGGCCGCCTCGCTGGACTCCTCACTCAAGCCTTCGAGCATCACCACGAATTCGTCGCCGCCAAAACGCGCAGCGGTGTCCCCCTCGCGAATGCAGCCCACCAGTCGATCCGCCACCTGCTCCAGCAACTGATCGCCAACGTCGTGCCCAAGCGAGTCGTTCAGGTCCTTGAAGTTGTCCAGGTCGATGAACAGCAGCGCGCAATGGTGGTGGTTACGGGCACTGATGGCCATCGTCTGCGTCAGGCGATCCATCAGCAGACGACGGTTGGGCAAGCCGGTCAGTGTGTCGTAGAAGGCCAGGCGCTGGGTTTCATCCTCGGCATGCTTGCGCTTGCTGATGTCGCGCCCGATGCCGCGATACCCGCGAAAGCGTCCCTGGGCATCAAACATCGGGGTGCCGCTGATCGAAATCCAGTACGACTGGCCATCCGCATCCCGCCGCTGCAGCTCCAGATCCTTGAACTGCTGGTGCGCCGCCAGTACCCGGCGGTGCGCCGCCCAGTCCTCCTCGGTCATGTTCACAGCCCCGATGTCCCAGCGCGTCCTGCCGATGCTGTCCTGCGCGGTGGTGGTCGACTTGCCCAGACGGTAGCCATCAAAGCGGGTAAAGCGGAACTGCTCGTCAATCTCCCAGTACCAGTCGGAGGAGAGATCGGTCAGACTGCGAAAGCGCGCCTCGCTCTCCTGCAGCTGCATCTCGGATTTCTTGCGCTCCGTGATGTCCGTGAGCGCGCCGTAGGACATGATGTCCCCCTCGCCTTCGATATGGACGACCGCGTTGCCCAGCAACCAGCGCTCGCTGCCATCCTTGAAGCGGACGCGGAACTCGTGGTGCCAGGTGCCGCCATCGACCGCCGCTGACTTCATCGAGGCCCGGACACTGGGCAGATCGTCCGGGTGAATGAACGCGAACACAAACGAGGCATCCTCCCGCGCGTCCTCGGGCCGGATCTGGAACATGCGGAACAGGGCATCGCTGGCAAAGGGGAACGTCATGCGGCCATTGGTCCGCGTGCACATCTGGAACACCATGTCGGGAATGCGGCTGGTGATTTTCTGGATGAAGTCCAGCCGTTCCTGCAGCGCCTGCCTCGTTTGGTGCTCGTGGGTCACGTCCAGCACCACCCCGAAATCGGTGCTGCTGCCATCGCGCCGGAACTGCCGGTGCATGCGCGTACGCAGCCAAAATATCCTGCCATCGGGATGGCACCAGCGGTACTCAAACACTTCACCATCCATGCGCTGGCGCGCCGCCAGGAAAGCAGGCAGATCATCCGGGTGGGTGTAGCTGCGCGACTCCTGGATACTCATGTCCGGGCTGCGGTTTATGTCGGCCAGCTTGAGCAGGCCATCGGACCAGTGGATGGTCTGGCCGTCCGTGCTGGCCGTCCAGTGGCCGACACGCGCCAGCCGTTCAGTGAATTCATAGAGTTCGAGCTGGGCACTGAGCTGTTCGTTGGCCCGCTCCAGCGCCATCTCACCGGCACGCAAGGCCTCCTCGGCCATGCGCTCGGCCGTGATGTCCTTCACGCGCATCAGGATCAGCTTCTCGTCGAACACATCGATCACCGAGCCGCTGAGCCGGACCAGGCAGGGCGCCCCGTCCTTGAGGAACACCGTCGCCTCCAGGCCGCGCAGCCTGCCTTGCGTGATCAGCGGTGTCAGCGCCTTCTGCCGGGTTTGCGCATCGATCCAGTGATGCAGTTCGACCACGGTATGACCGACCGCCTCTTCGCGCGTGTAGCCGGTCAGGTTCAGCCACTCCTGGTTGACGTCGACCAGCAGGCCATCCGACAGGCGCGACAGCACCAGCGCTTCCGGGCTTTCCTGGAACGCCACGGCAAACAGCCGCTCGGAACGCAGGCGCTGTTCCATCTCGGCAATGTCCTGAGCCACGGCCTCTTCACTCTGGCCCAGATTCAGCAGACGCAGCCGCGCCACGTCCAGCGCAGCGCGCAGGCGTTTGATTTCCTCGATATCGGTGTCAGATTCCATGCGTGCTCAGAGGATGACCCAAGATGGTCGTCTCGGCAAGAGGAATGCCCCCTTGTTGAGGGACATGGTAGCCGAGCGCTTCGTCACGTCAGCCGATCTGCTCGGCGGACACCAGTATGAGCTCATGGACCGGCACCGGGCGGCCGAACAGGTAACCCTGGAATGCCCAGCAGCCGTTGTCCAGCAGGAACTGGTGCTGCCCTTCGGTCTCCACGCCCTCGGCCACCGCCATCAGGTCCATGCTGCGCGCCAGCGCCAGAATGGTGCGCACGATCGCCGCATCGTTGGGGTCGGTCAGCACATCGCGCACGAAGGACTGGTCGATCTTGAGCTGGTCCAGCGGCAGGCGCTTGAGGTAAGCCAGCGAGGAATAGCCGGTCCCGAAGTCATCGAGCGAGAAGCCGACACCGATGGAGCGCAGCTCGCGCATCTTGCGCACGGCGTCCTCCACGTCGGACAACAGCATGCTCTCGGTCAATTCCAGCTTGAGGCGGTAGGGGTTGGCGCCGGAGGTGCGCAGCAGCTCAAGCACCTGCTGGGCAAAGTCGGTCTGGCGGAACTGGCGCGCGCTGACATTGACCGCAATGCTCAGGTCGCGTGTAGTCGCGTCGACCGACCAGGTCACGAGTTGCTGGCAAGCGGCCTGCAGCACCCACTGGCCGAGCGGAATGATCAGGCCGGTCTTTTCGGCCAGGTCGATGAACTCGCCCGGCAGGATCAGGCCGCGCTCGGGATGCTGCCAGCGCACCAGCGCCTCCACGCCGATGGTGGTGCCGTTCTCGTCGACCACCGGCTGGTAGTGCAGGCGCAGCTCCTGGCGCTGCAGGCCCTGGCGCAGGTCGTCCTCCAGCGCCGCCCGGGCCGAGGCCGCGGCCTGCATGCCGGGGTCGAAAAAGCGCAAGGCATTGCGCCCCGCCGCCTTGGCCTGGTACATGGCCAGATCGGCGCGCTTGAGCAGTTCGTCCACGCTTTGCAACTGGTCGTGGAACAGGGCAATGCCGATGCTGGGCGTGCTGTGGTGGAAATGGCCCAGCAGCTCGAAAGGCTGGTTGATGGCTGCCAGGATCTTCTTGGCCGAGGCCTCGGCCTGGAAGGCACCCTCGCCCGCGTAAGGGCTGAGCTCTTCGAGCATGACCACGAACTCGTCGCCGCCCAGCCGGGCCACCGTGTCGATCTCGCGCACGCAGTCGCGCAGGCGCTGCGCCACCTGGCGCAGCAGCAGATCGCCAACATCGTGGCCCTTGGTGTCGTTGAGATCCTTGAAGTTGTCCAGATCGATGAAGATCAGCGCGCCGTGGCGGCGGCTGCGCGCCACCGTGGCCAGCGCCTTGGTCAGCCGGTCGGTCAGCATGCGCCGGTTGGGCAGGCCGGTCAGGGCATCGAAGAAGGCCAGTTGCTCGATGCGCTGCTCCACCTGCTTGCGCTGCGTGATGTTGCGCCCGACACCCCTGTAGCCCAGGAAGCGGCCCTTGTCGTCAAAAATCGGCGCACCACTGACCGAGATCCAGACGCTGACGCCATCCGGTCCAACCCGCTCCAGCTCCAGCTCACGGAACACCTCGCGCGCGCGCAAAACGTCGCGGTGCGCCTCCCAGGCCGCCTCGTTCATGTTGAGGGCAGGAATGTCCCAGCGGGTGCGGCCAATGTCATCGAACCGCGCCAGCCCGGTGCTGGCTTCCAGGTTGCCGTCGATGCGCGTGAAGCGGTACTGGTCGTCAATCTCCCAGTACCAGTCGGAAGACAGCTCGGTCAGGCTGCGAAAGCGCTGCTCGCTCTCGCGCAGCCCTTCCTCCACACGCTTGCGCTCGCTGATGTCCATATGCGTGCCCACCATGCGCACCGGCAGACCTGTCTCATCGCGCTCGACCACACGTGCGCGCGCCAGAATCCAGACCCAGTGCCCGTGCTTGTGGCGCAGGCGGTGCTCGGACTCGAAGTACGGCGTATCGCCGCGGATATGCTCACCCAGCGCGTCCGTGGCGGCCATCAGGTCGTCCGGATGCAGCATCTCCTGCCACATGGCGCCGCTCGGATCGATCTCGCCAGCTTCGTAGCCCAGCATCTGGCTCCAGCGCGCGTTGTAGGTGCGCACATTGGTGACGAAGTTGCGGTCCCACAAGCCGAGCGCAGCACCGCTCAAGGCCAGCTCCAGCCGCTCGGCATTGGCACGGCGCTCCTTGTCCTGCTCGACGGCGTCCTGCTCGCGCACCCGGCGCTGACGCTGGAACAGGTGCAAGCCCATCATGGACACCACGGCCAGCACCACATACAGCAACAGCGACAGCCACATGCGCTGGAACCAGGGCAGGTAAACGGCCGAGACATCGCGGCTGACCTGGACCACCAAAGGCTTGTCGACCTGGAAACGGGCCGGCCGGATGGTGCGCAAGGCCACCAGGCTGTCGACCGCGGTCTCTGCACTGCGGCCACGGTAGAAATTGCTGGTCATGCCGCTGATCTGGTGCTGCTCAAACAGGCCATCGATCCGGCCCGGATTCACGTCGTCCGGCAGCATGCTCCGGCCCACCTGCAGGAACGGCTGCCCGCTTTGCGTCACCAGGGTCGATCGCATGTCGGCGGCATAGAGCACGGAACGCATCACCACGCCGAAGAAGTCCGGGTCGAGCTTGGCATACACCAGGCCAGCAAAGTTGCCATCGGCATCCAGCATCACCCGCCCCACCATCAGGCTGACGACGCCACGCGCCCCGACATAAGGCTCCGAGATGTAAAGCATCTGCGGATCCGGCTTGGCCTGCGGCATCGCGAAGAACTCACGCTCGCTGCGGTCGGCTCCGACCAGCGTGTCCACGCTGTTGGCCACGATGACGCCACGGCGATCCAAGATGCTGATGAAACGCACGCCGGGCATGGCCTCGGTCAGGGCCTGAAGCCGCTTGGTCGCGCGCGCACTGAAATCGTGGCCTTTCCAGAGCGGGACTTCTTCCCGCACCCCCTGCAAGGCGCTGTTGACGCCGCCCAGCAGTTGCTCCAGGTACTCGTCCACCACCCGGGCCTGCACCTGGAGACGGTCGCGTTCGTTATGGCTGGTGTTGCGGAAGTCGTGCCAGAGCATGCTGCCAAGCAGCACAGCGGCCAGCAGAAAGACCAAGCCCAACGCCAGCCACTCGCGGTGCCTGCGTCGTTTCCTGGTGGAGGGCGCTTGTTCCTTGTTCATTCTCGGCAGCGCGCATCCTACCCCATGCACACGCGCTGTCGAGCGAGTTCCCCCCCGGAGTTGCCCCAATGCGACAGAGGCGAACTGATACAGTCAGTGCCCAGTCCGCAATCGAAAAAAGATCAGGCACACCCTTGGATACCCCGACTCCCATGATGCAGCAGTACCTGGCCATCAAGGCCGGGTACCCCCAGACACTGGTGTTCTACCGCATGGGCGACTTCTACGAGCTGTTCTACGAAGACGCCGAACGCGCCGCCCGCCTGCTCGACATCACCCTCACCCAGCGCGGCCAGTCGGCCGGCAAGCCGGTCATCATGGCCGGCGTCCCCTTCCATTCGGTCGAAACCTACCTGGCCCGCCTCATCAAGCTGGGCGAATCGGTCGCCATCTGCGAGCAAGTGGGCGAAGTTGGTGCATCCAAGGGCCCGGTAGAGCGCAAAGTGGTGCGCGTGGTCACGCCCGGCACGCTGACCGACAGCGCCTTGTTGAGCGACAAGTCCGAATCCTTCCTGCTGTCGGTGCACCAGGGGCCGCGCCATGGCTGCGGCCTAGCCTGGCTCAGCGTCACGCAAGGCGAGGTGTTCCTGGCCGAATGCAGCCCCGACGCGCTGGAGGAATGGATCGCCCGCATCGCGCCGGGCGAGCTGATCTACAGCGCCGGTGTCACGCCGGCCTTTGAGCAGCGGCTGCAGGCCCTGCGCCAGTCCAGCGCTGTTTCCCTGAGCCTGCGCCCCGAATGGCAGTTCGATGCCGCCCTGGGGCAGGCCAAACTGCTGGAGCTGCTGGGCGCCGCCAGCCTGGCCTCCTGGAGCGCCGACGATCTGCCCCTGGCCCACGCCGCCGCTGCCGCGCTCTTGGGTTATGCCGAGCACACCCAAGGCCGGGCCTTGACCCATGTGCACAGCGTGCGCGTGCAGCGCAACGACCAGTTGATCGACCTGCCGCAGACCACGCGGCGCAACCTGGAGCTGGTGCAGACCCTGCGCGGCGAGGACGCGCCCACCCTGTTCTCGCTGCTCGACACCTGCATGACCGGCATGGGCAGCCGCCTGCTGAAGAACTGGCTGCTGGAGCCGCAGCGCGACCGCGAACCGGCGAAAGCGCGGCTGGAGGCCATCACCGCGCTGCGCACGGGTCCCTGGCAGAAGCTGCGCGCACAACTCAAGGGCTGCAGCGATGTGGAACGCATCACCGCGCGCATCGCGCTGCGCCAGGTTCGCCCGCGCGAACTGGTGGCCCTGCAACAGACGCTACAAAAAACAGAGCTATTGGCGCCCGTTCTACAAGGTCAAACGGCACTTTTGGCCCAGATCTCCCAGCACCTGCTGCCACCGGCCGGCTGCGCCGAGCTGCTGGCCCGCGCCATCCTGGAAGAACCGGCCGCGCTGGTACGCGACGGCGGCGTCATCAACAACGGCTTCGACGCCGAACTCGACGAGCTGCGCGCCATCCAGACCAACTGCGACGGCTTCCTGCTCGACCTCGAAACCCGCGAACGCGCCCGCACCGGCATCACCAACCTGCGCGTGCAGTTCAACAAGGTGCACGGCTTCTACATCGAGGTCACGCAAGGCCAGATCGACAAGGTGCCGGACGACTACCGCCGCCGCCAGACACTCAAAAACGCCGAGCGCTTCATCACGCCCGAACTGAAGGCCTTTGAGGACAAGGCGCTCAGTGCGCAGGAACGCGCCCTGGCACGCGAGAAGTGGCTGTACGAACAGCTGCTCGACCAGTTGCAGCCGCATGTGCCGGCGCTCACGCGCACGGCGCGCGCGCTGGCCGCACTGGACGTTCTGTGCACGTTGGCCGAGCGCTCGCTCACGCTCGACTGGAACGCACCGCAATTCGCCATGGAGCCCTGCATCGACATCGTGCAGGGCCGCCATCCGGTGGTGCAGGCCCGGTTGGCTGAAACCAGCGCCGGTGCCTTCATTGCCAACGACACCCGCCTGGGCGTCAAGCAGCGCATGCAGATCATCACCGGCCCCAACATGGGCGGTAAGTCGACCTACATGCGCCAGGTCGCGCTCATCGTGCTGCTGGCCTCCATCGGCTCCTACGTGCCAGCGACCAGTTGCCGCCTCGGCCCGATCGACGCCATCTACACCCGCATCGGCGCCGCCGACGACCTGGCCAACGCCCAGTCCACCTTCATGCTGGAGATGACCGAAGCCGCGCAGATCCTGCACGCCGCCAGCCCCAACTCGCTGGTGCTGATGGACGAGATCGGCCGCGGCACCTCCACCTTCGACGGTCTGGCCCTGGCCGGCGCCATTGCCACGCAATTGCACGACAAGACGCAGGCCTTCACGCTGTTTGCCACCCATTACTTCGAGCTCACCGAGTTCCCGGCCAAGCACCATGCCGCCGTCAACGTGCACGTGAGCGCCACCGAGTCGGGGCACGACATCGTGTTCCTGCATGAAATTCAGCCGGGCCCGGCCAGCCGCAGCTACGGCATCCAAGTGGCACGCCTAGCCGGCATGCCGGCGGCCGTGGTCAACCACGCGCGCCATGCCCTCGAATCGCTGGAGGCCAATGCCTCGGAGTCGCAGGCCCAGGTCGACCTCTTTGCCCTGCCGCCGGCCGCGGCCGCAAGCGCCCCCAGTGCCGTGGAGGCGCGCCTGGCCGAGATCGACCCCGATGCCCTGAGCCCGCGCGAAGCACTGGACGCGCTGTACGTCCTCAAGAAACTGGGAGATAAAAAATGAACAGCCACCTGCCCACCATCATCTTCTCGCACGGCAACAGCTTTCCGGCCAGCACCTACCGCATGCTGTTCGGTGAGCTGCGCCGGCGCGGCTTCAAGGTCAAGGCGGTGGACAAGTTCGGCCACGACGAACGCTACCCGGTCACCAGCAACTGGCCGCACCTGGTGCAGCAACTGGCCGATTTCGCGGCCGAGCACCAGCAGAAAACCGGCGAAGAGGTCTTCCTGGTCGGTCACTCGCTCGGCGGTTTCCTCAGCCTGATGGCGGCCGCCCGCCACCCGGACCTGGCCAATGCAGTGCTGCTGATCGACTCACCCATCCTGGGCGGCTGGCGCGCCACTGGCGTCAGCGTGGCCAAGACCACGCAGATCATCGGCGCCGTCTCGCCCGGCGCCGTGAGCCGCCAGCGGCGCAACAGCTGGCCCGATGCCGACACCGCCTTCGAGCACTTCCGCCACAAGAAGGCCTTCGCGCACTGGGACGCGCAGGTGCTGCGCGACTACGTCGAGCACGGCATGCACGACGAGGACGGCAAACGCGTCTTGAGCTTCGACCGCGAGGTGGAAACCGCGATCTACAACACCATCCCCGACAACCTGGACAAACTGCTCAAGCGCCACCCGCTCAAATGCCCGGTGGCTTTCATCGGTGGTCGCCACTCGGTGGAAATGCGCCAGGTCGGCATGGCCATGACCGAGAAGGTCACCAAGGGCCGCATCATGATGCTCGACGGCTCGCACCTGTTCCCGATGGAGCAACCCATTGCCACCGCAGCGGCCATCGAGGCCTCGCTGCTGAACCTGCACCGCGTGCGCGAACTGAAGAGCAACGGGCACTGACGCCTGCAGGCCATCCTTGTTTTCAAGTCAATCCACTTTTTCAACCATGGCAAACCACAACCAACTGGTCAAAGAGCAACTGCAGCATATGCTTTTTGGCTCATTGCTCTTTGTCTGCTTGGCCTCCATTGCCGTCGCTTTGGACATTGGGGCGGACGCCATCGTCAGCCTGGGCGGCGTGAGCCACTTCACCTACCTGGCGGTCGAAACCATGGCCCATGCCCTGTTGGTGCTCGATCTGATTCTTTTCATCCTGTATCTCTACAAGTCCAGCATCACCCTGGTCAAGGAAATTTTCAGCTGACAGACATTTCTCGTGGCGCTTTGCCAGCCACAACGTCTCCAGCCACAAAAAAGGCCGCTGCATGCGGCCTTTTTCTTGCGTGAAGCCAGGGCCTCAGGCCGTCCACTGCACCGCCCCCGTCCAGGCCGTGGCCAGCACCACGATGCCAAACACGATGCGGTACCAGGCAAAACCGTTGAAGTTATGCGTGGAAATGAAACGCAGCAACCAGCGCACGCACAACCAGGCACTGATGAAGGAGAACAACAGCCCGACGCCGAACAGCGGCAGGTCGGCCATGGACAGCAGCGCGCGTTCCTTGTACAGGCTGTAGGCGCCGGCACCGATCAGTGTCGGGATGGCGAGGTAGAACGAGAAATCGGTGGCCGCCTTGCGCGACAGGCCCAGCAGCATGCCGCCGATGATGGTGGCACCACTGCGACTGGTGCCCGGCACCATGGCCAGGCATTGCACCAGCCCCACTTTCACGGCGTCTTTCCAGTCCATGTCATCCACGTCCTGGATGCGCGGCGCGGTGGCGGCATTGGCTTGGCGTTTCTCGGCCCACAGAATGATGAAGCCCCCGATGATGAAAGTACTGGCCACCACCACCGGCGTGAACAGGTGCGCCTTGATCGCCTTGCCAAACAGCAGGCCCAGCACCACCGCCGGCACGAAGGCGATCAGCACATTGAGCGCAAACTGCTGCGCCTGCTTTTGCGTCGGCAGCGCCACCACGGTGTCGCGGATCTTCTGCCAATACACCAGGATCACCGCCAGGATGGCACCGGTCTGGATGGCAATGTCGAACACCTTGGCCTTGTCATCATCAAAGCCCAAGAGCGCGCCAGCCAGGATCAGGTGGCCGGTGCTTGAAATCGGCAGGAATTCGGTCAGGCCCTCGACCACGCCCATGATGGCGGCCTTGATCAGCAACGCAATATCCACGGAAACTCCCGAAAAAAGATGATGGATTATCGCTGCGGGAGACCCGATGCCGGCGACCGCTCGCCGTCCCGGCCAGACCGTGTTGACTTTGGCGCCATATCCTGTAGATTGGAGCCGTTCAAGGCGGGGTTCTGCATGCTGGCAACGGCCACATCGATGCCGCTTGAATGATCGGCCATGGTGAAAAAATTTCCATCGAATCCAGCCAACCCAGAGCGAATCTGTTGGGGATGCGATTTGTATTGCCCCGCCAACTCCATGCGCTGCGGCAATGGATCAGACCGGACTCAGCACCCCGTTGAACTCTTCGGCGAAGGCTGGGAAGACTGGGGCAAGGACGCGTCGGAAAAACCGGCAGCGCCGCCAAACGCCGAAGAAGCCTGATCCCGGAATCACTGCCAGAAGGCTGTCCGCCCTCGTCTTTCTCATACGACGATCACTCGTAGCGCAGCGCCTGAATCGGCAACAGCTTGGAGGCACGTCGCGCCGGGTAGAAGCCGAAGAAAACGCCCACTAGCGCCGAGAAACCGGCCGCCAGCAGGATGGCGCCGATCGACATGCTGACCTGCCAGCCGGCAAAACGGCCCACGGCCCAGGTCGACACCGCGCCCAGCAGCACGCCGATGGCGCCACCGATGAGCGACAGCGTCACCGCTTCGATCAGGAACTGCGCCAGGATGTCCTTGCCGCGTGCGCCCACCGCCATGCGCAGGCCGATCTCGCGCGTACGCTCGGTCACGCTCACCAGCATGATGTTCATGATGCCGATGCCGCCGATGATCAGGCTGATGCCGGCCACCGCCGCCAGCAGCAGCGTCATGATGCGGCTGGCCTCCTCCTGCGCCTGCAAAATCTCGGTGAGGTTGCGCACCATGAACGGGTCTTCGCCGCCTGCCTGCACCTTGAAGCGCTGGCGCAGCAGGTCCTTGATGCCCTCCTCCGCCACCTTCATGCTCTGACCTTCGCGGATCTTCACCGAGATCGACCCCACGCGCTTGAGCCGGCTGGTGGCGTCGCCACCCCAGATGCGGTTACGTAGCGTGCTGATGGGGATCATCAGCACATCGTCCTGGTCCTGCCCCATCGAGTTTTGCCCCTTGGTAGCCAGCACGCCGATGATCTTCATCGGCACACCGCGCACGCGCACCATCTGGTCCACCGGGTCCTGCTCGCCAAACAGCTCGCGCGCCACGGTGGCGCCGATCCAGGCCACCTTGGCGGAGCCGGCCAGCTCGGCCTGGTCGAACAGACGACCCGACATCAGACCCCAGTCGCGCGCCTCCAGGTAGTCGTTGGTCACCCCAAAAATGGTGGTGCCCCAGTTGCTGTTGCCCGCCACCACCTGGCCGCTGGTGCGCGAGGTGGGTGCCGCCACCTGCACCTCGGGAATCTCGAACGCGATGGCCTGCGCGTCTTCTTCGGTCAGGCGCTGGCGCGTCTGCGCGCCCAGGCGCACACCGGCCTGCGACACGCCGCCGGGCAGCACCAGCATGATGTTGGAACCCAGCCCCTTCATCTGCGCCTGCACGCGCGCCGTGGCGCCGTTACCGACCGCAATCATGGTGATCACCGCGGCCACGCCGATGATGATGCCCAGCATGGTCAGGATGCTGCGCAAGGTATTGGCAGCCAGGGCGCGCCAGGCGCTGCGCAGTGCGGCAAGCAGGTTCATGGTTGCACCGCCCCGGCCAGTTGCCCCACGTCGGCCGCGCTCACCACGCTGGCCACGCGCGCGTGCTTGTCGGTCTGGCGCCACTCGGCTAGCGGGCTGCGCTGGCTGTCCTCCACGATCTGACCATCGCGAAACACCAGCTTGCGCCGTGCCCAAGCGGCGATGTCGGGCTCGTGCGTCACGATCACCACCGTCATACCCTGGTGGTTCAGTTCGTTGAGCAGGCGCATGATGTCTTCACTGGTCTTGGAATCCAGCGCGCCGGTGGGCTCGTCGGCCAGGATCAGTTGCGGGTTGTTCACCAGCGCGCGCGCAATCGCCACGCGCTGCTGCTGCCCACCCGACAGCTCCGACGGCGTGTGCTGCCAGCGCTCGCCCAGGCCCACCCGTTGCAACGCCGACAGCCCGCGCTCGCGCCGCTGCACCGCATTCACGCCGGCATAGACCATTGGCAGCTCCACGTTCTCCAGCGCACTGGTACGGGGCAGCAGGTTGAACTGCTGGAACACGAAGCCGATGCGCCGATTGCGGATCGAGGCCAGCTGGTCCGACGCCATCGCCTCCACCTCTTCCCCCGCCAGCCGGTACTCGCCGCTGGTGGGCAGGTCCAGGCAACCCAGGATGTTCATCAAGGTGGACTTGCCGGAGCCCGAAGCCCCCATGATGGCCACGAAGTCGCCCTCCTCAATGTCGAGCGACACGCCTTGCAACGCGTGCACCGTCATGCCACTGCCAGCCGCCTGCTGCTTGGCGCTGCCCATGCGGTAGGTCTTGGTCAGTTCGCGCGCTTCGATCAGAGCCATATCTAGAACATCATGCGCGGGCCGGTGGCGGCCGGACGCGTCGTCGTTTGGGCGGAACCAGCGCTTACCGTGCCCGTGATCACGGTCGCACCTTCCTTCAGCTCAGCCGCATCGGGCGAGCTCGGCAGCACCAGCAGTTCGGTGCTGGTGCCATCGGTGATGCCCAGCCGCACATTCAGCGCCTTCGGATTGCCGCTGGCATCCATCACGTAGATGCGGCCACGCGTCACGGTGCGGCCCGCGGCCTCCATCACCAGCGCGGTGTAGCGCGTCTTCTGCTCCGGCGTCAGCAGCTCGCCGATGCGGGCGCGGATGTCGGCCGTGATGCGCTCACGCACCTTCGCGCGTTCGGCTTCCGGCACGTCGCGCAGCTGCATGAACTTCGGCCGTGCGTCGGCGTAGATGGCATCCACCTTCTCGGTCTGTGCCGCGTCGAGCTGCAGCTCCTTCACCAGCCGGTTGCGGAACTCGGTGGCCGGACCAGCGGCAGTCGGTGCTGCCGGGCTTGCCGGCTTTTCGGTAGCATTTGGGGCCGGAGCACCCGTCGCTGCTGCGCCAGCCGCTGCATTTTTAGTAGCGTCCGCGGCCGGCTGCGCTGCTGGCTCCACGCCGGTTATGCGCACGCGCAGTGCCGAGTTGGGCACCTTGAGCGCGCTCTCGCGCACATCCGTCACCACCCGCACATTGGCCGTCATGCCGGGCAGCAGGCGGCCGTCGTTGTTGGCAAAGGTCACCACCGCCACATAGGTCACCACATTGGCCACGTTGGTGGCGGCCTTGCGCACCTGGCTGATCTGGCCTTCGAAAGTCTGGCCGGGATAGGCGTCCACCGTGAAGCTGGCCTTCTGCCCGCTGCGGATGCGGCCCACGTCGGCCTCGTCAATGGCCGCCTCCACCTGCATCTCGCGCAGGTTCTGCGCAATGATGAACAGCTCGGGCGACTGCAGGCTGGCGGCCACGGTCTGCCCCTTCTCAATGGCGCGCTTGATCACGATGCCATCCACCGGCGAGGTGATGCGCGTGCGCGCCAGATCAATGCGGGCCTGGGCCAGCGCCGCGTCGCGCTGCGCCACGGAAGCCTGTGCGCTCTTCACCTGCGCCTCGGTCACGCCCAGTTGCGCTTCGGCCGCCTTCACCGCTTCCAACGAGGTGTTGACCAGCGCATTCGACTTGTCGGCCTCGCTGCGCGCAATGAACTCCTTGCTCACCAGCATCAGGTTGCGGTCGTGCGTGCGGCGCGCCTCGGCCAGGTCGGTCTGCGCGCGCGACACCTGCGCCCGGCTGGCCGCCACATTGGCCTGCGCCGTCATCACCACGGCGCGCGCGGCATCCACGTCGGCCTGGGCCGAGCGCACGCGGTACTCAAAGGTCTCGGGGTCGATCACGGCAATCAACTGCCCGGCCTTGACCTCGGAGTTGAAGTCCACATACAGGTCCTTGATCTGGCCCGACACCTGGGTGCCCACCGTCACCTGCGTCACCGGGCTCACCGCCCCGGTGGCCGCCACCGCCGCCTGCAGCGGCCCGCGCTCGATCTTGCCGGTGCGGTACTGCACGTCGTCCGCGCCGCCGCGCTGAAACCACCACCAGCCGGCCGCGCCCAGCAGGGCCACCGCCGCCACGCCCGCCACGAGATAAGTCTTTTTCATGCGGCCATTGTAGGAACAGCACCCCTGCCCCCGCGTCAAGTCAGGTATCCGCCATGTAAAGACGCGGCAAACCTGGCCGCCCTTCACGCCTGCCTATGGCATTTCACGCCGCAACCGCTGCATTCCGTCGCACGGCGCTGGCACCTTCGGCGCTGCCCGCGCACAGTCCGCTTCACGGTTCAACCCACCCCCTGGAGGACACCATGCAACTCACCCCCATCATCGCCATCCACCTCAGCGCCGCCCTGGCGGCCACCGTCATCGGCCCCTTCGCCCTGTGGGCGCGCCGCGGCCGCACCCAGCGCCCGCGCCTGCACCGTGCCCTCGGCTACGCCTGGGTCACGCTGATGATCGCCACCGCCGTCTCGGCCCTGTTCATCCATGGCACCGCGCTGCCGCACGTCTACGGCTACGGCCCCATCCACTTGCTGATCCCGGTGGTTTTCGTCGCCCTGTTCGGCGCCTTCTGGTACCTGGCACGCGGCAACATTGCCGGCCACCGCCGCACCATGCAGATCACCTACGTCGCTTCCTGCGTGGTGGCCGGCGGCTTCACCCTGCTGCCCAGCCGCTACCTGGGCCAGCTGATCTGGGGCGAGTGGTTGGGCCTGCTATCGCCTGGCGCGGCCAGGCCTGGCATGCTGGCCAGCATCCTCGGCGGCACGCCCCTCTGGGTCTGGGCCCTGCTGGCCGGCCTGCTGATCCTGGGCTACTCGCAGACGCGCCCCCGCCAGGCCGGTCTGGCCCGCACGCTGGCCATGCCCCTGGCCATGGGCGCGCTGTCGCTCTACGGCACGGTCTCGGCCCTGGGCGCCTCGACACTCCTGCTGACCAGCTGGCTGCTCACCGCCGTGCTGGCCACCTACATGGCCCGTTCGCCCGTTGCGGCCGGTACCCGTTATGACGCCACCCGGCGCGTGATTGAGCAGCCCGGCAGTTGGGTACCAATGCTGCTGATCCTCGGCATCTTCCTGACCAAGTACAGCGTCGGCGTGAGCCTCGCGCTGCACCCCGCGCTGCAGCAGGACCTGCTCTTCGCCCTGCCCGTCGCCTTGCTCTACGGCCTTTTCAGCGGCCTGTTCACCGGCCGCGCCCTGCGCTTGTTGCGCCTGGTCCTGGCCGCCCACCGCCGCCCCGCCCCTGCCCTGACGCCTGCCACCCAAGCCTGAACTCCCACCATGAACACCCCCTCCAACACCTTGAGCTACGACGAGATCGAACGCCTGGCCCAGCGCCACGCCAAGGTCAAGCTCGGCTGGTACCTCCACGCCTGCATCTACATCCTCGTCAACCTGCTGCTTGCCGGCCTGTCCAGCCTGGGAGAACGCCCGTGGGCCGTCTACCCCGCCCTGGGCTGGGGCCTGGGCCTGGCCATCCATGGCCTGGCCGTGCTGCTGGTCACCCACGGCCACCACCTGAAAGAGCGACTGGTGGAACGTGAGCGCCAGCGCCTGGCCACCCGACGCGACCCGTGGTAAACAGGGAACTCCTCATGAAAAAAACCTCTTGGCCCTCTCTGCTGCGCCTGGCCGTCTTGGGCGCAGGCGCCCTCATCAGCCTGGCCGCCCAGGCCACCGTGGGCCTGGACGAACTGCCCGGCCGCGAAGGTGACGGCCCCGTCACCGTCTTCTACCCCTCCAGCAGCCCGGCCCAGCCCGTGCAGCGCGCCCGGCTCACGCTGTCCGTCGCGCCGCAGGGCGTGCCCGAACGCGGCAACGGCCGCCTCATCGTGCTCTCGCACGGCTCCGGTGGCGAACCTTGGTCGCTAAGTGACCTGGCCCTGCATCTGGCGGGTGCCGGTTTTGTCGTGGCCCTGCCCGAACACGCCGGCGACAACTGGCACGACCTCAGCAAGATCGGCCCCGAAAGCTGGAAGCTGCGCCCGCTCGAAGTCTCGCGCGCCATCGACGTGCTGGGCCACGACCCGCGCTTCACGCCGCTGCTGGACTTGCAGCGCGTCGGCGTCTACGGCATGTCTGCCGGCGGCCACACCGCGCTCACCCTGGCCGGCGGGCGCTGGTCGGAAAAGCGCTTGCGCGAACACTGCGACGCGCATCTGGCCGAAGACTTCATCGCCTGCACCGGCGCGGCCAGCGAACTCACCGGCGGCTGGACCGACAGTCTCAAGCAAAGCGTTGCCCGCTTCATCATCCACCGCAAACTGCAGGACGACACCCTCTACGGCCACACCGACCCGCGCATCCGCGCCGCCGTCGCGGCCGTGCCCTTCGCAGTGGACTTCGACCTGGACAGCCTGGCCCGCCCGGTTGTGCCCCTGGCCCTGATCGAAGCCGGGCAAGACCGCTGGCTGCTGCCGCAATTCCACAGCGGCGCCGTACTGGCCGCCTGCAGCAGTTGCACCCGGCTGGCCCTGCTGCCCACCGGCGGCCACGGCGCCCTGCTCGCGCCCCTGCCGCCGGCTGACAAACTGCCGCCCCGCATCGCACGCCTGCTGGCCGACCCGCCGGGCTTCGACCGGGCCGAGCTGCCCGCGCTCTACCAGCGCATCGGCAGCTTCTTCCAGAAACACCTGCTGCCCTAGAATCGTTGCGCATGTCCTCGCCACTCTCCCCTGAAGAAATCGAACGCCTCGCGCAACGGCGCGCCAGTGCCAAGCTCGGCTGGTACGCCCATGCGGCGGTGTATGTGCTGGTGAACCTGTTCCTTTTTGCCATCTCCCGCTACGGCTTCGGCACGCGGCCCTGGTCCGTTGCGCCGCTGCTGGGTTGGGGTGTCGGGCTGGCGCTGCACGGCCTGTCGGTGTTCCTGCTGGGCAAAGGCAGCAGCCTGCGCGAACGCATGGTGCAAAAAGAACGCGAACGCCTGCGGCGCTGAACACTGGCACGCCATGAAAATCGACTGGTTCGAAAAACTCCGCACCTACCTGCAGGTGTTGGCCTTCGCGCTGGTCGTTGCCACCCTGCAATACACCTTCATGCCCGAGCGGCCCTACGGCCCGCCGGTGGTGTACTCGCTGTTCATCGCCTCCATCACCTGGGCCATCATTGACCTCGGGCGCGAATTCTTCCCCTCCAGCGCCGAGACCGGCTGGCCGCATGGCTGGCCGGGTATCGCGCTGGTGGTGGGTGGCATCGCCGTCGGCTACCTGCTGGGCAGCGGCATCGCCGACCGCCTGTGCTTCCTCTTCGGCTGGCAGCAGACCGACATCGGCGTGCGCGAGAACCTCACACGCAGCTCCATCCTCATCACCGCGCTGGCTGGCATCGCGGGCACCTACTACTTCTACAGCAGCCACAAGAGCGCCTACCTCGAACGCAAGATGGACGAGACCAGCCGCCAGGCCGACGAGGCACGCCTGCGCCTGCTCGAATCGCAGCTGGAACCGCACATGCTGTTCAACACCCTGGCCAACCTGCGTGCGCTGATAAACACCGACCCGCCGCGTGCCACCGCCATGCTGGACCGCATGATTGCCTACCTGCGCGCCACCCTCAGCGCCTCGCGCCAGGGCACGCACCCGCTGGCGGCCGAGTTCGAGCGCCTGCAGGACTACCTGGAACTCATGGCCGTGCGCATGGGCCCGCGCCTGCACTACACGCTGGCGCTGCCGCCCGAGCTGGCCGAGTTACCGGTGCCGGCGCTGCTGCTGCAGCCGCTGGTGGAAAACAGCATCACGCACGGGCTGGAGCCCAAGGTGGAAGGCGGCAGCATCACCGTGCAGGCGCGGCGCGACGGGCAACAATTGGTGCTGGAAGTGATCGACACCGGCCTGGGTTTGAATGCCAGCAACGGCACCTCGGGCGGCACCGGCTTCGGCCTGGCCCAGGTGCGCGAACGCCTGGCCACCGAGTACGGCGCCCAGGCCGCTCTGAATTTTGTAGCTGATGGCGCAGGCGGGACAAGGGCTACCATCACATTTCCTTGCAAAACATGAACACCCACCGCACCGCCCTGATTGCCGAAGACGAACCGCTGCTGGCCCAGGCGCTGCAGGCCGAACTGGCACGCGCCTGGCCGGCACTGCAGGTGCTGGGCGTGGCGGGCAACGGCGAAGCGGCGGTGGCGCAAGCGCTGGCGCTGCAACCCGACGTGCTGTTCTTCGACATCCGCATGCCGGCCCTGAGCGGACTGGAAGCCGCCGCCGCGCTGGCCGATGCCTGGCCGCAGGATGGGCCGCAGGGCAAGCCCTTTCCCGCGCTGGTGTTCGTCACCGCCTACGACCAGTACGCCGTGCAGGCCTTCGAGGCGCAAGCGGTGGACTATCTGCTCAAGCCGGTGCAGCCCGAGCGCCTGCAAAAAACCGTGGCCAAAGTGCAGCTGGCCTTTGCCAACCGGGCGCCAGGCGCTATGCATTTTGAAGCAACACTGGCGCAGCTGCGTCAGTTGCTTGCCGCCCCCACCACCGCTCCGACAACAGCATCGGCCGCCCCCGGCGCGCCGCTGCGCCTGCTCCAGGCCAGCGTCGGCGCGGCCATCCGCATGGTGCCGGTGGACGAGGTGCTGTATTTCGAGGCCGCCGACAAGTACGTGCGCGTGCTCACAGCGGACCACGAGTACCTGCTGCGCACCCCGCTCAAGGAGTTGCTGCCACAGCTCGACCCGCAGACCTTCTGGCAAGTGCACCGCGGCACCGTGGTGCGCGCCGAGGCCATTGAGGTGGTGACGCGCGACGAAGCCGGCAAGCTCTGGCTGCGCCTGCGCGGCAACCCAACACGGCTGGCGGTGAGCCGGCTGTACGCCCACCTGTTCAAGGCCATGTAGCCGGGCCTGCTCCAACATTTTTCAACAGCTCACTCAAGTCTTTGCGCGGGCTGCCGTTAATAAAAGTATCGGGCTTGGTTTTGGCGAACTGCCCGGTGGCCCCCCCCTCGGGGTGATGCCGGTTTGTCTCCTCGGCCAGCTTTATCAGGGTCTGGTCTTAAGCCCGCAGGTGCTCCTTTCCTGCGGGCTTTTTTATTGGGCAGCGCGCCAGTGCAACGGGCTCAGCGGCGCCAGCCGTCGCCGCGCCCACCTTCCCAACGGCCTTCGCGCCCATGCTCGAAGCGCTCACCCCCGCGCCCGCCATAGGCGTAACCGCGATCCCAGCCATGGTGGTGGCGCCAGCCGGGTGGCGGGCCGTAGTACACCGGGGCCGGCGGCATGTAGACCACCGGGCGCGGTGGCGGCATGTAAACCACGGGCGGGTAGGCCACCACCGGCGGTGCGCTGGCCGCGCCCACGTACACGCCAGGCGAGCCCACACCGATGGACCAGTAAATGTTGTCGCCGTGCGCGTGCGCCGCGCCGCTGGCACCCAGTGTCAGCGCAGCGGCGCATGCCAACGCGGCAAGGGTTTTGACGGACGTTTTGGCTTTCATCGCATTTCCTTTGTCGGGGCAAAAAACACAGGCCCCGTACCCGTCAACGCGCAGCGCCAAACAGCGACGACGTCAAATCTGTGAAGAACGTCGCCAAAAGTAACAAGCCCGGCCACCGCCGGGCTGCAGCTACGGCAGTGGCTTCAGCGTGCCAGGTAGCCGCCGTCCACCGGGTAGTAGGAACCGGTGACGAAGGAAGCCCGGTCCGAACTCAGCCAAGCTACCAGTTCGGCCACCTCTTCCGGCCGGCCCAGGCGGCCGATGGGGTGCGCCGCCACCAGCATGGCGTTCACCGCCGTGTTTTCCTCCAGCGCGCCGATCATGGGCGTGTGGATGAAACCCGGCCCCACCGCATTCACCCGGATGCCCTGCGTGCCGTAGTCCAGCGCGGCGGTCTGGGTCAGCCCCAGCACGCCGTGCTTGGCAGCCGTGTAGGCCGGCGAGCCGGAAAAACCCACCGCCCCCAGGATGGACGCCACGTTGACGATGGCACCGCCCCCGGTCTTGAGCATGGCGGCGGTCTGGTACTTCATGCCGTAGAACACGCCCGACAGGTTGATGTTGATCACCTGGGCCCAGCCATCGAGCGGGTAGTCGGCCAGCGGCGCCTGCGGGCCGCCAATGCCGGCGTTGTTGCAAGCCACATCCAACCGGCCGTAGTGCGACACCGCCTTGGCCACCAGCGCCTCGTTCTCGGCCGGCTGGCCCACGTCCGCCCGGACGAAGAGAGCATCGCCGCCGGCCTTGCGCACCAGCGCCACGGTTTCCTCGCCGCCGGCCGCATTCACGTCCGACACCACCACCTTGGCGCCCTCGCGCGCCCACACCAGCGCAATTGCGCGGCCGATGCCCGACGACGCGCCCGTGACCAGCCCCACCTTGTTCTTCAACATGACATCCTCCTTTGACTGAACCAAGAACCTCAAACCCATCTTAGTGCCGCCCACTTGACCGCCGTGTGACATGGCGCAAGCTTTACACCCCGGGGCCGCAGGGCAGACGGCTATGAGCGGCCACGGGCGCAAGTCCAGGCGCCGGGTCTAAAATCGTCCAATGAGTTCCCCCAGCACCCCCGACAACGACAAAGCCCCCGCCAAGGCCAGCAACTTCCTGCGCCAGATCATCGAAAGCGACCTGACGCACGGCACCTATTCCGGCCGCCACTGGGGCGGCACGCCCGGCGACGCCACGCACCACGACCAGGGCCAGCCCGACCCGGCGCGCATCCGCACCCGCTTCCCGCCCGAGCCCAACGGCTACCTGCACGTGGGCCACGCGAAGAGCATCTGCCTGAACTTCGGCCTGGCGCGCGACTACGGTGGCGTGTGCCACATGCGCTTTGACGACACCAACCCCGAGAAGGAAGAGCAGGAGTATGTGGACTCCATCCTCGACGCGGTGAAGTGGCTCGGCTTCAGCTGGGACGCGCACAACACCCAGCACCTGTACTACGCCAGCAACTACTTCGACTTCATGTACCGCGCAGCGGAATACCTGATCGAAACCGGCCACGCCTATGTGGACGAGCAGACGCCGGAAGACATGCGCGCCAACCGCGGCGACTTCGTCACCCCGGGCAAAGACAGCCCGTTCCGCGCCCGCACCCCGGCGGAAAACCTGGCCCGCTTCCGCGAAATGCGCGACGGCAAGTTGGCCGATGGCGCCGCCGTGCTGCGCGCCAAGATCAGCATGTCCAGCCCCAACATCAACCTGCGCGACCCGGCCATCTACCGCATCCGCCGCGCCACCCACCACAACACCGGCGACCAGTGGTGCATCTACCCCATGTACACCTTCGCGCACCCGATTGAGGACGCGCTGGAGAACATCACCCACAGCATCTGCACGCTGGAGTTTGAAGACCAGCGCCCGTTTTACGACTGGCTGCTGGAGCGCATCGTGCCCGTGCTGCGCGCGCCGCAGTTCGCGCACGCCAAGGCGCTGATTGAAAAGATCGAAGGCCAGGGCCTGGAAGCCGGCAAGGAATTCGCCCTGCACTGCCACAACCACGCCGACAAGCTGTTTGCCAGCGAAGCCGAAGGCCAGATGCGCGCCCTGTTCGCCAAGTGGGAACACAACCGCGACGCCGTGCTGCACGACCTGCCGGCCTTCTTCGCCCTGCTGAAAACGCAAACCGCGCAATTCACCCCGCTGCTGCAGCACGCGCTGGACGGCGAACGCCCCAACGTCTTCCTGCTGCCGCACCAGCACGAGTTTGCCCGGCTGAACCTCACCTACGTCATCACCAGCAAGCGCAAGCTGGCGCAACTGGTGGCCGACGGCCATGTGAACGGCTGGGACGACCCGCGCATGCCAACCATAGTCGGCCTGCGCCGCCGCGGCTTCACACCCGAAAGCATCCAGAACTTTGCCGAGCGCATTGGCGTCACCAAAGACTATTCGTGGATTGATTACTCCACGCTGGAAGGCTGCCTGCGTGAAGACCTGGACGTGCAAGCCCCGCGCGCCATGGCCGTGCTGGACCCGGTGAAGCTCGTCATCACCAACTGGGACGAACTGCACGGCAAGGACGCGCTGGACGACTGCCACGCCCCGGTGCACCCGCACCACCCCAACCTGGGCAAGCGCGCCTTCAAGTTCGGCCGTGAACTGTGGATCGAACGCACCGACTATGAAGAGGTGCCGCCCAAGGGCTACCACCGTTTGTATCCGGGCAACAAGGTGCGCCTGAAATACGGCCACGTGATCGAATGCAAGGGCGCAGTGAAAGACGCTGCCGGCAACATCACCGAAGTACACGCGGAATTGATCCCCGACACCAAGAGCGGCACGCCGGGCAGCGATGCAGTGAAGGTGAAAGGCGTCATCACCTGGGTCGGCGTGAACGACGGCGTGGCCGCTGAAGTGCGCCTGTACGACCGTTTGTTCACCGACCCGCAACCCGATGCCGGTGGCAAGGACTTCCTGGCCAGTCTGAACCCGGACAGCCTGAAGACCGTGACGGCCTACGTGGAGCCGGCGCTAGCCAGCTGCGCGCCGGACGACAAGTTCCAGTTCGAGCGGCATGGCTACTTTGTGGCGGACCGCAAGGACCATGCAAAGGGTAAGCCCGTATTCAACCGGGTGACTGGATTGAAGGATAGCTGGGGGAAATAAATTAGGTAGGGAGAATATGGCAACGGCAAAGCAAGTACGACAAAAGCTCAAGCTCTTTTTCTCCGCTCGAGAACCATTTAAGTTTGAGTTCGAGTCCGTTGCGGCGCTTAAACAATTCGAGCGCCGTCAAAAGAAGTCAAAGATTCGAGAGGGCATGGAGCGTTACTTAACTCGAATACAGGAGTTGACTAATCTTTATGTACCAGCTCCTTTACGTTCATCTCTTCCCTACCACTTCCACTCCCCCTCGCGAGTGTTCGTAGCTGTCGTAGCCGATGGCATTACTATTCGATACGAGCCATCAACCTCCGGAAGCAACGAAGTTGTTGTAATGGGAACGCCGCAAACGATTGCGGAACTTGTTCCTCGTATGTCACTTGGACTGATACGAGTCACCGAACATGAAGGTGCCGCAGCTCCACCGCTACCTGAAGGCCTGACCCCACCCACATTTACGCTTACAGCCCATAACGACAAAGGAGAGCAGGTACATGCCCTCGTAGATAGCGCTCAGTTTCAAATGAATTTTTTGATGCCCAGCGCTAGCAAGCCATCGAAAACTAGACTCTCTCCACCCGACGCTTCTCTGATTCGAAATCAATTCGAGCTAGGGATTCACGGAGTGGAGCTCCCAAACAAGTCCGATCTGACAAATGAAGGGCGCAGCTTTGTCACTCGCGGAAAGTTCAGTTTTCCGCTTTACTGGGACGCGATTGGAATCTATCCAGGCGCGGATTACAAAGAATGGCGAAAAGCAGACTTCCATAGCTGGGCCGAGCGCCATTTCTATGAACTTGCGTTTCGTGCTGCTTCTACTGAGTACTCATGGCTAACTTCTGTCTCCCAATCGCGCCTTCGCGAACACTATCGGAATGTTCTTTCAGGTCTAGACGAGTTGTTACAGCACGACGATGTAATCGAAGAGCAACTACAGCAGTTTCTCAGCCGTCACCCGGAAGTTTTGGTCCCAGGGTTTAAACGATTTATACCCAAGTTAGCCCTAGGCCCCCATGTCACCGACTTCGTAATTGAAGATGCAACTGGTCAATATCTGTTAGTAGAACTCGAAAATCCATCTCAACCGCTTTTCAACAAGTCTGGTCATGCCTCAGCAAAACTAACTCATGCTGAAGGCCAAGTAAAAGACTGGATTAGATATATTCAAGATAACAAATCCACAGTCGAGAAAGAGTTAGGGCTGATTGGAATTTCTGCACAGCCCTCCGCTCTTGTTGTCATTGGTCGCTCGAATTCACTCACACCCGAACATCGTCGAAAACTTCAGGTCGACCCAGGAAAAACCGAAGTAATTACATATGACGATTTGCGCGCGCGATTCGTAAAAACGATCGAAAACCTCCTTGGAATGCTTGGGCATGTTGGACAAAACATGGAAACGGCCTACATTCCAAATCCACCCTCAATAGCGCAGAACCAATGAAAGCCACCTGGAACAACACCGTCATCGCCGAGAGTGACGACACCGTGCTGGTAGAAGGCAACCACTACTTCCCCGAGCACACGCTCAAGCGCGAGTACGTGACCTTCAGCAACCACAAGACCACCTGCCCCTGGAAGGGCGAGGCGCATTACTACTCGCTCATGGTCAACGGCGACATGCTGCCCGACGCCGTGTGGTTCTACCCCGAACCCAACCCCGAGGCCCATCTCATTCAGGGCCGCGTGGCTTTCTGGAAAGGCGTGAAGATCGAGGAGTGAGGCCTTCCCGACTCGCCGTATGATGCCCCTCATCAAGGGAGTCGACGAATGAGTGCCATCATCTCTTCTCAGGAAAGCCGTGTCGCAGTCCTCGTTGACTGTGACAACACAACACCAGAAATCCTCGAATTCGCTTTGCGCGTCGTAGCAAAGTACGGTCGCGTTGTGCTGCGGCGTGGCTATGGCAACCACAGCACGCTGGCCAACAAATGGCAGGAAGCTTTGGTTCGTCTGGCTTTTACTCCCTGCCTTCAATATCAGTACGCCGCTGGAAAGAACACGGCAGACATCGCCCTCGCTCTGGACGCCATGGAGGCAATGTTCGACAACCGTGCCGACAGCTTTTGCCTCGTCACGAGTGACTCGGATTTCGCCTACCTTTGCCGCAAGCTGCGTGAACGCGGCGCGACCGTGAGCATTGTTGGCGAGGGCAAGACACCCGACGCATTGCGCAACGCCAGCGATCAGTTCTACGAATGGACACCAACTGAGACGGCGTCTGAGCCGGGAGAACAGGGCGATCCAAAAGCGATGGCCACCAAGCTGGAGCAGGCTAAGGAACCGCAACAGAAGCCCGGCGTAAAACGGCGACCCAAGTTCGTCATTGAGGCGGTCACGCTTCTGACGAGCGACACATCCGAAGGAAAAGTGAGTCTTGGACATCTGGGCCAATACTTGAAACGTATGGATCCCGGCTTCTCACCCAATACCTATGGCCACTCGGGCTTGCTCAACATGATCAAGACCTACGACCTTCTTACCTTGAAGCAGGAACAGGGTGGACATTGGTCGGTCGGTCTCAAAGCCAAGGCGGACGGAATGGACAGCGTCGAGAATGTTGCGGCATCAGCATGACGCTCGCGTGAGCCGAAAAGGCGTCCAGAAGCGCATCTCCGGAACTGTGAAGCCAGCCTTTCGACGGCAGCATGAGGCCGTGCTCTAAAGTGTCGCCATGCCCCGCCGCAAGCACCACCACGTCTACGTCATCGAACTCTCGCCGGACGTGCTGTACGAGCCCAAGTTCCGCAAGAACAACCCAGACTATGTGGAAGGCAAACCCTGCGTCTACGTGGGCATGACCGGGCTGGACCCAGATGTGCGCTTTGACAAGCACAAGGCCGGCATCCAGGCCAACCGCTACGTCACCAAGTACGGCCTGCGTCTGCTGCCCGATTTGTACGAGGGCTTCAACCCCATGAGCTACAAGGACGCCCAGGAACGCGAGGTGGAAGTGGGCATCGACCTGCGCTCGGCCGGGTTTGGCGTCTGGCAGGCCTGAGTTGACGCTATGCATGCTTATGAGCGTGCTCAATGTCGCATAAACTCACGGTTGCTTCTGCGTCTTCTTCTCCTTCGTGCAACTCGATCCCACCACCCTGATATTCATCAATATCGCCGACCTGTTGGCGATGTCACTGGCCTTGCCCCTGGTCATGGGGCTCAATCTGAGCCGCGCTGCCAGCAATGTCCGCACCTCACTCATGCTCAAGGCCGGGGCCTGGGTGCTGTTGGCGCTCACCACACGGCTGGCGGGGCAGTGGTCCGAACCGGTGCTGGCCACGCTGGCCCTTGCACTGATGTCGCTGAGCCATGTGCTGATCTTCCGTGCTTTGAGCCTGTGGCTGGGGCCGCGGCCCATGGGCCGACTGCTGGTGGTGCTGGCGGTGGTCACGCCGATTGGCTTTGCGTTGAGCTTTCACAACTACCCGGTGCGCGTGGGCTGGATCAGCCTGACGCTGGCCGGACAGTTGTTGATCCAGGCACGGGCAACGCTGCTGCCCGCGTCCGACAGCCATAGCCGCGGGGGCTGGCGCTACCTGCTGTTTGGCTGCCTGTTCATGATGGCTGTGTTGATGTTCTTCCGCGGCGTCTTCGGTGCTTTTCTCCCGGAGCTCAGCCCGAACTTCACCACCCCTTCGCCCATCATCGTGCTGACGCTGGTGGCGGCCAATGTCGCGCTGGTGCTGGGCAATATCGCCTTGCTGGCGGCCTGGCGCGAGGAAGCCCAGCAGCAGTTGCGCACGCTGGTGGTCACAGACACGCTCACGGGCCTGCTCAACCGCAACGGCTGGGCCGAACAGGCAAGCCAGGCGCTGCGTTACGCGCAACGCCACGGGTTTCCGCTCTCGCTGCTGATGTTCGACCTGGACCACTTCAAACGCATCAACGACACCCACGGCCATGAAACCGGCGATGTGGCGCTGGCGTTTTTTGGCAACCTGCTCAGGAACAGCCTGCGCGCGGGCGACGTGAACGCCCGCCTGGGCGGCGAAGAGTTTTGCGTGCTGCTGGTGCACGCCGACACGGCGGCGGCGCAAGCGTTCGACCAACGCCTGCGCGCCGAACTGACCCAATCCGCGCCGCAGGCCATTCCCTGCACCATCGACTTCAGCACCGGCCACGCCCTGTTCAGCGGCAAGGGCGAGACGCTGGAGTCGCTCATGGCCCGTGCCGACACCGCGCTCTACCGCGCCAAGAACGCGGGCCGCGGCCAACTGGTCACAGCCGAAACGCCGGCGGGCTGACGCATGAGCGCCCTCACCCTGACCCCGGTGAACCCCGATGTGTACAGCGTGCACATGCCCGATGGCGCGCACGTGGGTTACCTCAAACACATTGGCGCGGTGTGGAAGTTCAAGGCCGTTGGCTACGACGCGGCGGGCCAGATCGTGCCCGGCGGCGGACCGCTGACGGACGGGCACAACACCGCGTTGGCCACACCGAATGCCGCAGAACTCAGCACCCGGCTGGGCGTGCGCTGAACCAGCGCCCACCACCGGCGGCAAGTACACTAGACAACAGCCTGCGCCTTACGGGGCCCCGCCTGCCGTGCAGATCGATCCCACTTCGCTCATCCTCGTCAACGTTGCCAACCTGCTGGTCATGGCAACGGCGCTGCCGTTCATCATGGGCCAAGGCCTGAGCCCGGCGGCCAGCCATGCGCGGCACTCGCTGTTCCTCAATGCCGCAGCCTGGATCTGTCTGCTGGCTTCCAGCCTCTGGTACGGGCAGGCACCCGACCTCATTCTTTCCACCTTGGCCATGGCCTTCATCTGCGCCAGCCAGTGGAAGGTGTACCGCGCGCTGGAAGGCTGGCTGGGCCCACGCCCGCTGCGCAGCCTGCTGCGCGTTCTGGTGTGGATCATGCCGGTGGGTTATGCCTTGAGTTTCTCCAGCTACCCGGTGCGCGTGGGCTGGGCCAACCTGGTGCTGGCGGCGCAGCTGCTCATCGTGGCGCGCGCCTGCCTCTACCCCAGCAGCCGCGACTTCGGCCGCCGTGCCTGGCGCTACCCGCTGTTCGGCTGCTTGGCGGTGATGGCAGGCTTCACCGCGGCGCGCGGCATCCTGGGGGCGTGGTTCACCGAGCTGTACCCCTTCTTCCGTGCGCCCACGCCGGTGAACATTGCGGCGCTGATCGGTGCCAACACGTCACTGGTGCTGGGCACGATTGCCATCCTGGCCGCCTGGCGCGAAGAGGCCGAGCGCCAGCTGCACAAGCTGGCCAGCACCGACACACTGACCGGCCTGTTCAACCGCCACGGCTGGACGATGCAGACGCGCCACCCGCTGCGCCAGGCACAGCGCCACGGGCACCCGCTGTCGCTGCTGATGCTGGACGTGGACCACTTCAAGCGCATCAATGACACGCACGGCCACGAGACCGGTGATGCGGCGCTGCAGTTCATCGGCCAACTGCTGCAGCGCTGCCAGCGCGCGGGTGACGTGAGCGCGCGCGTGGGCGGCGAGGAGTTCTGTGTACTGCTGCCCTACACCGACGCTGCCGCGGCACAGTCCTTCGACGCGCGGCTGCGCGCCGAGCTGGCGGCCAGCGCAAGTGCCGCCGGCCTGCCCTGCGCGCTGGACTTCAGCTGCGGCCATGCGATGTACCGCACCGCGGGCGAGACGCTGGAGTCGCTGATGGCACGTGCCGACGCCGCGCTGTACCGCGCCAAGAACAGCGGCCGCGGCCGGCTGGTGCTCTACGAACCGCTGGCTGGCTGAAACAGGCGCTGGGCGTTTCATCGTGGAGGCGGCGTGCCATGCTGCGTGCTGTGGCAATGCCGCCGGGCTGTGCACCAGAGGAGCCGCCCAGCCTGTTTGACGCCCCTGACACCTTGGAACAGAATGAAAACCCGAAGACAGGGAGGGCTCGGCAATGACCATCAAGAAGCGTGGCCGTGAGGGTATGCGCCGGCGGGACGTCCTGGCGCTGACGCAAGGGCTCATTGGTGCCGTGTCGCTGGGAGCCTGCTTTGGCGCAACGCCAAGCCATGCCGCCCCCATTGCCTTCACTGAGGCGTTATGTGGCGACAAGAGCCTGGCGAACCGGAAGATACTGGTTGCCTACGCCAGCAAGTACGGCTCTACCGGTGGCGTGGCCGAAGCGATCGGGCAGGCGCTGTGCCGCAAGGGGGCGACGGTGGACATTCTCCTGATGAAAAATGTCACGGATCTGAGCGCCTACCAGGGAGTGGTCGTGGGCAGCCCTGTTTACATGGGCAAGTGGCTGCCGGAAGCGGTGGATTTCATGAAGAGCCATGCCGAGGTGTTGCGCCAGATCCCCCTGGCTTGTTTTCTGGTGTGCATGACCCTGCACGAGCCGACCCCGGAGAACATGGCCAAGGCATTGGCCTATCTGGACCCGGTGCTGAAGGCGGTGCCGGACATCAAGCCGGTAGGCCTGGGCGCTTTTGCAGGGGCGCTTGACTACAGCCATCTTTCCTGGGCCACCAAACAGATCATGAAGTCCAAGGGTTCACCGGAAGGCGATTTCCGCGACTGGAAGGCCATCCGCGCCTGGGCCGAGGCGTCAGCACTCGCCAACCCTGTCCGCCTGGGGGCGGCCGCCTCGCGCTGGCGGCAGGGCGCGTGAAAAAGTCAGGCCGCAACGCGCCGCCTGCCTGACAATCGGAGCGGGGGCCGATGCCGCGCAAGCCGCAAAGACCGGCCCATTTTCTTGAGAATCCAACACCCTTTTATTCAGAGCCGCACCATGAAAAAACTCAACGTCACCATCAATCTCCAGCTGTCCGTACCGGACGACTGGGAGCTGGTTGAAACTTCCGAAGGCACGCCGGTGGTGAAGATGCCCAATGGCGTGTTCATGGACTTGGCCATCGAGCCGCTGTTTGCCAGCAACCCCGAGGAAACCTGGAGCAGCACGGAAGAGGACGATGTGCTCAATGACATCCTGGACATGGTGGAGAGCGAAGAAGTCGTTTACGAGTTCGTCACTCACTAACCGTGTTGCCTGCTACGGCAGGCACCGAAGGCTCAACCCGCAGTTCAGCGGGTTTTTTCCACCGGGTTGGCGGTCAGCCAGTTGGCCGGGTAGGAGCGCATGAACTCCCGCGCCTTCTCGGGGCGGGCGCTCAGCCAGGCGTCGTAGGCGCCCTCGTTCAGAATAGCCACCATGCGCTTTTCGCTGCCGGGCTGCTGGTAGCGGTGCATCAAGGCATGGCTGTTCGCGTTCACCGTGAGCAGGGTGTAGCTGGTGATGACCTCACCGTCGGCCCCCTCCCAACGTTCCCACAAACCCGCCACACCCATGGGTTTGCCGTCCACCCGGGCGATGCGGGTGGGCACGGCCTTGCCGCTGCGCCAGTCGTCTTCCAGAAACGCCATCATCGGCACGATGCAGCGCTGCCCGGCCAGCCAGGCATCGCGGAAGTTGTTGGAGGTGGTGACGATTTCCGAGCGGGCATTGACCAGCTTGGTGGAGCGCAGCTTGGCGTCCGACGCCGACTTGACCCAGCGCGGTACCAGACCGAACTGCCCGGCGACCAGCTCACGCGTTAGCGCACGCGGCGGCGCGTCCGCGTCTACCTCTGCCACCGCTTCGACTTCGGCTTCGACCGGGGCTGCACCCAAGCGAATGAACACACCCGGCTGGCGCGGCCACACTTGGCGCCCCACGGGTTCGCTGGGGGCTTCCACATGGAAGGCGTCGGAATAAAGGGAGGCGGTTTGCACGCTCTCGTAATGGGAACTCATGCGGCGATGCTAGCGCAATGTCTCTGCAGCCCTGCCCCGCAGTGTTTGACACGTGCCGGCATCCGTCGCATGCTTGGCATCCAACGCTTTCAGCAAGCCATCCAGGGAGGCTGTGATGAAGATACTTCAGCAATGGTGTGCTCGGCTGGTCGCCGCGATCATGGTGCTCGCGTGCCCGATGGGCGTCATCGCCCAACCCTATCCCGGCAAACCCCTGCTTCTGGTTGTTCCCTACGCCGCAGGCGGGGTTACCGACGGCTTGGCACGCATGGTGGCCCAACAGCTTGCGATGCGGCTAGGCCAACCGGTGACGGTTGAGAACAAACCCGGTGCCATGGGGCAAGTCGGTTTCGAACAGGTGGCCAAGTCAGCGCCTGATGGCTACACCCTGGTGCTGGGCAACATTGGCATCTTCCCTGGCACAACAGGCCAGGCCACGCCCCTGGTCGACCTGCAACGGGACTTCGTGCCGGTCTCGCTGCTGGCGCAGATGCCTGTTGTGCTCATCGTCGATTCGTCCGTTCCGGCCAACTCAGCCAAGGATCTGCTGGATTACGCCGCCGCCCGGCCCGGCCAGGTTGCCTACGGCACTTCGGAAACCGGCAGCCCCAGTCATCGGGCCGGTGAACAGTTCAGACAAGACACGAAAACGGCGATGACGCGGCTGCCCTTCCGCACGGATGCAGCCACGCTCACCGCACTGGCATCCGACAACGTCAAGGTGGCCTTTGCCACCTTGGATGGCGTGGCCTTCTTCAAACCCAAAGAAAAAATTCGCGCCCTGGCGGTGACAGGCAACCATCGCTCGCCCCTGGCGCCCGGCGTTCCCACGTTCGCAGAAGCAGGCATCAAGGGGGTTGATGCCTTGTCCCAGTACGCGGTGCTGCTGCCACGCGGCACACCGCAGGCCATCGTGGCAACCCTGCACAAGGAACTCAAGGCAATCGTCCAGTCACCCGAGTTCCAGGGTCAGATTGCTGAATATGGCATCGAAGCGATTGGCTCCAGCCCCCAGGAGCTGGCCACCGTCCTGGAAACGTCGCGAGCTTCGGCTCAATGGGCCGCGGTGGTGAAAGATGGCGCTGAGCCTTCCGTAGATCAGCCCAAGGCGGTTGCACCGGCTCCGGTGGTCACGGCGCCGATTGTCGTCCCGCCCCCGCCAAAGCCCGCAGCCATGCCCATGCCTTCACCCGTGCCCGCGCAACCGATTCAAGTTGAGTCCTACAAGGTGGTCAAAGTCTTCTTTGGCACGGATCGGAAGCTGGTCCCCTCGGCCAGTTCACCACGCGACTTCTTTGCATCAGATCGGGGCGGTGCCATCAGCTACGGCAACTGCGAAGTTAGCATTCCGCGGGACCACAAGATTGGAGAACTGGAAACCCCATCGTTTCTTCGGAGGTATTTCGAAAACCCGGCCAAGCATGTCGTTCTGCTGCGGCTCAACCTGCGCAGCAGAAACGAGTTCATGAGCGATCTCAACAGCACGATTGCAGAGAAGAAGAGCAACTCGGCACTGGTGTTCGTTCACGGCTACAACAACACATTCGAGGATGCCGCCCGACGCACGGCACAGATTGCACACGACATCGAATTCCCGGGGGTTCCCATGTTCTACAGCTGGCCCTCGAATGGCGCCACGCTCTCTTACGTCACGGATGGCAACGATGCGGAGCAGGCCATCATGTACCTCAAGGCGTTTCTCAAGGACTTGGCGGTCAATTCGAAGTTCACCTCCATCACGCTGCTGGCGCACAGCATGGGGAACCGGGTACTGACGCAGGCCTTCGCCGCGCTGAAAAACGACATCAGCGCCACGAAGTTACGGGTGTTCAAGGAAATCATCCTCGCTGCGCCTGACATTGACGCTGACGTGTTCAAGAACAATATTGCACCCGCACTTGTGGCGAGCAAAGCCTCGGTCACTTTGTATGCGTCATCTCGCGATGGGGCATTGGCGGCTGCCAAGAAAATCAATGGTGGCCCCCGGGCTGGCGATTCTGAGGGCGGTCTTGTTGTCGTCAAAGGCATCGAGACCATCGACGCCACCAACGTCGACACCAACCTTTTCTGGGGCCTGGGTCATGCTTATGTTGCGGACAGCCGCAACATCCTGTCCGATCTGTCTTATCTCATCGTCAAGGGCCTATCCGCCCCCGCCAGGTACGGACTGGAGACGGTGCCAGACCCCAGCGGTACGCCATACTGGAAATTCAGGAACTAGACTCTCTGCAGGTACATACTAGCTCCTTTTTTGATAGCATCTTGCGCCTATTTAACGGGGCCCAAGGCTCGTTTTTATACAAACATCTGCCAGCACACCATTCTTCGACCGAACGGGTCTTCGGCCCAGCTACCGAGGCAGGCAATGCCCCTGCCGCTCTGCGCACTGTTGCAGCCGCGGATAATCTTGCCTCATGTTGACCTCTCTCTTTCCCCTGGGCTGGCAGCACTACCTGCTGGGCGGTTTGTTGATCGGCCTTGGTACCGCGCTGTTGTTTGTCTTCACCGGCCGCATCGGTGGCATGAGCACGGTGTTTTCCAGCACATGGTCTTACGTGGTGCGCGGGCCGTTCTTCCAGCAGCCGCGCTTCACCGGCTCGCGCGGTTGGCGGCTGGTGTACGCGGCGGGGCTGATCGTGGGCGCGGCCATCTGGTGGCTGGGCTTCACTGACGGCACGCCGCTGGCAACGCGCGTACCCGCTTGGCAGCTATTGGTAGGCGGCTTCTTTGTGGGCTACGGCGCACGGCTGGGCAACGGCTGCACCTCGGGCCACGGCATCTGCGGGCTGGGCTCGCTGCAATGGCCGTCGCTCCTGGCGGTGCTGACCTTCATGGCCACCGCCTTCCTCACCGCCAACCTGGCAGCGAGGTGGCTGGCATGAGCATTCAACAAAACACCTTGCCGCGCGCCTTGGCCACATTGGCCGCAGGCGCCCTGTTTGGCTTTGGCCTCTCGCTCTCAGGCATGGTGCGGCCCGAGGTGGTGCTGAGCTTTCTGCAGTTCTCCGACTTCGGCCTCATGCTGGTGATGGGCGGCGCGGTGCTGGTGGTGCTGCTGGCCTACAAAGGCGTTCCGCGCCTGTTGAACCGCCCGCTGCTGGGCGACTACTTTCACACCCACCCAAGCGAGTGGAACCGCGACACGCTGGTGGGCGCGGCGCTGTTCGGCATCGGTTGGGGCCTGTGCGGCGTCTGCCCCGGCCCAGCCATTGCCGGCCTGGGCACTGGCAATTTGGATCTGCTGTGGGCACTGGGCGGCATTGCACTGGGTGCGCTGATGCAGGGCCTGGTAGCCACACGCAAGGCCCGCTAAAGAGGCCAGGCCGGCGGCGCGTATCGCTTGGGTGACTGCGGCGCCGGCCGGGCGCAGGCATGCTCGTGCTTCCGTTTGGAAGAAGCTGCCATGAATGCCAACACCTGTTTCCGTTTCTGCGTCGGCCGCACCGACCTGCACGCCACCCGCCTGCTGAGCGACCCAGATGCGCCGGCCGCGCGCCCCCTGGCCGAGGGCGAGGTGCGCTTGCGCGTGCAGTCGTTCGCGCTGACGGCCAACAACATCACCTATGCCGCCTTCGGCGACAAGATGAAGTACTGGCAGTTCTTCCCGAGCGGTGCCGAAGGCTGGGGCTGCATTCCGGTCTGGGGCTTTGCCGAGGTGGAGGAGTCGCGCTGCGCGGACGTGGCCACCGGCCAGCGCGTCTACGGCTACCTGCCCATGGGCCGCTACCTGGTGGTGCAGCCCGCGCGCGTGAACCAGCGCGGCTTCATGGACGGCGCGGCGCACCGGCGCGAACTGGCCGCAGCCTACAACCAACTGCTGTTCTGTGCCGCCGACCCGAGCTACGACGCCGCACTCGAAGGCCAGCAGGCCATCTTGCGCCCGCTGTTCACCACCGCCTTCCTGATCGACGACTTCATGGCCGAGCACGATTTTTTCGGCGCGCGCCAGTTGCTGTTGTCCAGCGCGTCGAGCAAGACCGCCTACGGCACCGCCTTCTGCCTCTCGCGCCGCGGCGGCGCCCCCACCGTGCACGGGCTGACCTCGGCCGGCAACCTGGGCTTCACGCAGGGGCTGGGCTGCTACGGCGCGGTAAGCACCTATGAGCAGGTGGCTGCGCTGGACCCCGGCGTGCCCACGGTGTACATCGACTTTGCGGGCAACGCCGGGCTGCGCCGCACGATCCACGAACACTTCGGCAGCGCACTGGCCTACAGCTGCTCGGTTGGCGGCAGCCACTGGGAGTCGCTCGGCGGTGGCGGCGGCCTGCCTGGGCCGCGGCCCGAGCTGTTCTTTGCCCCGGCCCAGGCCAAGAAGCGCGCCGCGCCGCCGCCCGAGGGCTGGGGGCCCAGTGGCTTCGAGCAACGCCTGGACCAGGCCTGGCAGGCCTTCCTGCAGGCCGTGAACAACCCTAGCCAGCCCTGGCTGACGATCCGCACCGCCCAGGGTTCCGAGGCGGTGACCGCCGCCTACCAGCAGTTGCTGGCCGGCCGCAGCGATGCGCGCGAGGGGCTGATGCTGTCGCTCTGAGTGCTCACGCGCTACGGCCGTGGCGCGCTGGCGGCCAGCACCGGCGCCACAGCAGCCCCTGTGACCAGCTTGCGCACCTCCAGCAGCTTGGCGCGCAGGCGCCGGTGATTGACCGGGCCGGTGCGGATGAGCATCTTCTGCCCGGCGGACAAGGCCTCCAAGCGCGGGTCGGCAAACTCGTAGCGCACCCAGGGGCGCTCGGAGGGCACCGGCCCTTTGACTTCCACCAGTTGCACGCTGACCGGGCCATCCTGCACCGGCGCAGCCAGCAGCTTGTCGATCACCGCCACCAGCCGGTCGTTGAAGTAGCGCTTGGGAAAGCCCACTTCTTCATAGGCTTGCTGGAACAGCGGGTACAGGCTGACGTACAGCTTGACGGCCTGCGCCGTGTCCACCGATTCAACGAACAGCACGAACGGGGTGTAGCGCTGGCTGTTGTCGGGGTGGATGGTCTCGGCACCAGCAGTGCCGCGGGTGCTGAAGCGCCCGGGCGTGGGGTTCACCGGCCAGACCATGGGGGGTGCATGTTCGCGCGCCAGGTTGTCCACCGTGGCCACCACGCGGCGTGCAAAGCTGTCGAGCTGCAGAAAGGTGAGCACGTTCTTCTTGCCCAGCAAGTCGGTCAGCGCGGCTTGCACATAGGCATCGGAATCGGCCAGTGCCGGCAGAGGCTTGGGCGGCGCCTCGGGCTCGGCGGCGGGCACCGGGTACTGGATGGCAGGCGCGGATGCGACCGGTGCAGGGGGCGGCGCGGCTGGCGTGACAACCGGTGGCGCAACGGGTTCGGGCTCCACCTCGCTCTGGCGCAGCCAGCCGAAGTAGGCAGCACCCAAGGCCGCCGCCGCCAAGACGACTCCGATCACAACTCTGGATTTGCTCATGCCTTCCCCCTGTGCGCGCTTTTGAAAGAGAGGATTCATGCTAGCACCGCCGGCACCGATTGCCGTGGCCGGCAGGCCCACCTACACTGCGGTTGACACATCACAGGGAGGACAACATGAGTCAGAACTTCAACCCGGTCGGCTGGTTTGAGCTGTACGTGGACGACATGGCACGTGCCAAGAAGTTTTACGAAGCGGTGTTCCAGCGGCCACTGGCCGACCTGCCTGCGTCGCAGAGCGGCGACACGCAGATGGCACTCTTTGCCATGGACATGTCCGTCCCGGGTTGCGCCGGCGCTCTGGTCAAGAGCCCGCGCAACAAGCCCGGTGGCGGTGGGACGATGATCTACTTCACTTGCCTGGACTGCGCAGTGGAAGCGGCGCGGGCGGCTGCGGCCGGTGGCACGGTGTGCCAGCCGCGTGTGAGCATTGGCGAGTACGGCTTCATTGCCATCGTGCAGGACACCGAAGGCAACACCATCGGCCTGCACTCGCGCCAATAAACTCTGGCCCATGGCCTACGACCTTCATCTGATCGACCTGATGCGCACAGCCGTCAGGCGGCAGCACGGTTTTACCGAAAAACGCATGTTCGGCACCTGGTGCTGGATGCATGAAGGCCACCTGGTGTGCGGCGCGGGCACGGGGCGTTATCTGTTCCGTGTGGGAAAGGCGCTGGAGGCGCAAGCGCTGGCGCGCCCGGGTGCCACGCGCATGGAGGCCAGCGGCCGGCGCATGAGCGGCTTCATCTGGGTGGATGCCGATGCCGCGCTGGACGAGGGGCTGGAGAGTTGGATCGAGCTGGCCATGCAGTGCGTGCGCGGCCTGCCACCGAAGTAAGAAAGCACGCCGAGGCTGACCAGCCACCGCAGTTTCTGCTTTACCATCAAGCCATCAGGTCCCATCCCGAGACCCAACTGACGGAGGTCTTATGGCCAAAGGCGAACAGCGCAGCAACAAGATGGCGAAAAAACCCAAGAAGGACAATTCGCCGCCCAAGCCCCCCTCGGGCTCGGACCGTCCCATGCCCCCCATCACCAGCGTGATTCCGCGCGGCAAGGACAAGAACAAGTAAGCGGCGGCCTGCGCAAGGCCATTGGGCGCACCGCAAATTAGAGCGCCTGCCGCCGGGCACTGCCCCGGCCAGTGCCGTACTGGGCAAGCAAGCCCTTCCCCTTTTGAACCACATCGCGTTGCGGGCGGCCGGCGTTCGTTTTGCCGAACAGCCCGTCGCCCCAATACCTTGGCTGGCGCAAGGGTTATCCCCAATCAATACCCACGCTCGTATGTCGAGATTGAGATGAGCCACCGAAAACAAGCGGGGGGAACAAGGTCCTTGACGGAGATGTAAGGCATCGACGTTCCCCTGCACACCAACAAAGGGGATCTCGACATGCGCTTCATTGGGAATCTGAAAGTCATTCATCGCTTTGCCTTGCTCGGCGCCATTGGGTTTGTGCTGACGCTCGCTCCCACCCTGCTGTACGTGCGGATCGCCTACCAGAACATGCAGGCGGCACAGGTCGAAGCACAGGGCATTCCGTTCACCAAGGCCATGCTCAAGGTGATCCAGTTGACGCAGCAGCACCGTGGCCTGAGCGCCCTGGCGCTGGGTGGCAATACGACCGCACAGTCGGACCGCAGCAACAAGCAGGCCGAAGCCGACAAAGCCTATCAGGCGCTGACGACGCTGATCGAGGGTGAAAGCCTGCTGGAGCCAGCCTTGAAGGCTGAATGGCAGTCGACCCAGAAGGACTGGAAGACCCTGAGCAGCCAGGTGGCCGGCGGCAGCATGGTCGCACCGCTGAGCTTTGCAGCCCATACCGTGCTGATTGAAAAAATGCTCGCGCTGACCGATCGCCTGGCCGATGCCTTTGCCTTGTCGCTGGACCCGGAGGTCGACAGCTACCAACTGATCCAGTCGGTGATGTATGCCTTGCCGGTGCTCAGCGAGGAGTTGGGCAAGTCACGCGCACGCGGCAGTGTCATGCTCACCAACAAAGGCGCCTCACCGGCCGAGCGTCAAACGCTGGCGGTTTTCATGGCGCGGGCCCGGGTGGAAGAGGAGCGCGTCATCCTGGCGTATGGCAAGTCAGCCGCCGCCAATGGCGACGTCAAGCGGGCCCTGGATGGACAAGTGCAGGAGATGGTGTCGTTGACGCAGCAGGCCATCAAGCTGGCAACGGAGCAGGTGATCACGCCGGAAGAGCTCAGTTATGCCGCGGGTGACTATTTCACCTTGCTCACCAAGACGATTGATGCCCAGGTCAAGCTCAACGACATGGCAATGGACGTGCTGGGCCAGTTACTCGACAGCCGCGTCACCAACTTGCAGCGCCAATTGCTGGTGCTGATTGGCGTGCTGCTCACCCTGGGTGTGCTGGGCGCGGTGGTGGGCATCGTGGCGGCACGTTCCATCACGCAGCAACTGGGCGGCGAGCCGAGCGAGGTGATGGCGATTGCGGACGCCGTGGCCGAGGGTGACCTCAGCTCCAACATCCAGCTCCAGCCGGGTGCGCAGAGCAGCATCATGGCGGCGATGGCGGCCATGCAAAGCTCGCTGCAGCAGGTGGTCGGTACTGTTCGCCACAGCTCCGAAGCGCTGGCTTCCGCCAGTGACCAGATTGCCCAGGGCAACCAGGACCTCAGCGCCCGCACCGAAAGCCAAGCCAGCGCGTTGGAAGAAACGGCGGCCTCGATGGAAGAGCTTGGCTCCACCGTCAAACAAAATGCCGACAACGCCCGCCAGGCCAACCAGTTGGCGCAAAGTGCCAGCACGGTGGCCGTCAAGGGCGGTGAAGTGGTGGCCCAGGTGGTCGACACCATGAAGGGCATCAACGACAGTTCACGCAAGATCAACGACATCATCAGTGTGATCGATGGCATTGCCTTCCAGACCAACATCCTGGCCTTGAATGCGGCGGTGGAAGCCGCCCGCGCCGGCGAGCAGGGCCGCGGTTTTGCCGTGGTGGCCAGCGAGGTGCGCAGCCTGGCCGGCCGTTCGGCCGAGGCGGCGAAAGAAATCAAGACCCTGATCTCTGACAGCGTGGAGCGGGTGGAACAAGGCACCGCCTTGGTTGACGAAGCCGGCACCACCATGCAGGAAGTGGTGAGCAGCATCCGCCGCGTGACCGACATCATGGGTGAGATCAGCGCAGCCAGCTCGGAGCAGAGCGCCGGTGTGGCCCAGGTGGGTGAAGCCGTGACGCAGATGGACCAGGCCACGCAGCAGAACGCGTCGCTGGTGGAAGAGATGGCCTCGGCCGCTTCCAGCCTGCGTTCACAGGCGCAGGAGCTGGTGCAGGCTGTGGCCGTGTTCAAGCTGTCGCAAGGCAAAGGGCTCGCCTTGCTGGCCGGCGCTTGACGGCCGCGAAGGACCACGAACGCGCCTGCCGCATCTCGCAACTTCACACTTCTTTGCCGCCCCGAGCCACGTGGCGATACCTGGCCGGGCTAGCCTCGTGCCAGGTCTCGAGACAAGGAGTGGCAATGAAGAAGACCTTTTTCCTGTGGCCTCTGTTCATGCTGGTGCCCGTGCTTGGCTGGGCGCAGGCGGATGTGCCGCCTGCAGGCGAACGCACACCGCCGCCGGCATCGGTCAGCGCCCTGAATTACCCGGGCACAGCCGGCAAGTACAACAGCACCCTGGAACAGTTGCGCGACAAGCTAACGCTGACGCCGGAACAGCAGGCGCTGTGGCGCGCTTATGAAGGCCGGGTGGATGCCTACACCGGCCAGCACCAACGGGAAAGGCCGGTGATGCCGTCACCGGAGGAAGCGGCACCCTTGCAGGTGGGCCGCCTGGTACAGAACCTGCAGAACCGCTTGGCCGCGCTGGAGGATATCGAGCAGGCCGCCAAGCAGCTGTACGCCAGCCTGAACGCCGAACAGCAAAAGACCGCCAACCAGTTGCTGCTCACGACCGTGCCGACCTTTTCTGCCCCGGCCAATGGGGGCGGCCCGGCAGACAGCCGGCGCTCGAGCGAGCGCTCTGGCAGAGAGGGACCGCGCGGCGGTGGCCCTGGCGGGGGCATGGGTGGAGGTGTAGGTGGCGGCATGAGCGGCAGAGGTGGCTTCTGACGTGAAGCATTGGCCCGTGGCTCGCCTCGCATCCGGCGCGCACTTTACAGAATCTTTACAGAAGCGAAATCAGCCCATGGAGCCCATCGGGCATGCTGTCCCCATGTGCTCACTGAAAGGTCGAAGCCAATGAAAAAACAAGTGGTACTGAGCGCTGCCATGCTGGCCAGTGGTCTGTGTCTGGCGCAGGACGTCGGGCGCGTGATCTCCACCACCCCCATCGTGCAGCAGATGGCGGTGCCACGTCAGGTGTGCACCACCGAGCAGGTGGCGGTGCAAGCGCCCAAATCGGGCGCAGGCGCCGTGATGGGCGCCATTGCCGGCGGGGCTATCGGCAACTCAGTCGGTAGTGGCGCGGGCCAGGCCGCAGCCACCATGATCGGCCTCGTCGGCGGCGCCGCCCTGGGCGACAAGATCGAGGGCAACCCCGCACCGCAACTGCAAAACGTGCAGCGCTGCGGCGTGCAGACCGTCTACGAAAACCGCGGGACGATCTACCACGTGGTCTACGAATATGCCGGCAAGCAGTACACGGCGCAGTTGCCCTACGACCCGGGCCGCACGATTGCCGTCCAGATCACCCCGGCTGGCGCGAACCCGGCAACGGCGCCGGTCAGCAACACCATTGCGCAGCAACCGGTGTATGTACAACAACAGCCCGCGCCTGTGGTGGTGGCGCCAGCGGCCTACCCGGTCTACTACCCGCAGCCCTACTACCCGCCCATCGGCATTCAGCTGGGCTTCGGCTACTGGGGTGGCTACCGGGGCCACCGGCACTGGCACTGAGGCACGGCCACTGGCTCAAGGCTGGTGGTAGGCCTGCACCGTCTCCCAGGCCACGGTCTGGAGATGGCGGGCGATCTCCGGCGACAGACCGGCGTTGTACTTCAACCCGACGGGTGACTTCTTGAACAGCGAGGCATAAACCGTGCAGGCCGACAGGTAGGTGCCCGCCAGGCTGGGATGGCGCTTGTCGGGTGCATACAGGTTGAGTTCAGGCTTCTGTGCGATGGAGCGCGCAAAGGCCAGACCGGCGGGAATGACGAAGACGTTGTTGTCGTTGCCGGCCTGGGTGTAGGCCTCGGCCAGCTGGGCCGTCATCTCCGGCGCATCCTGGTAGGCCCAGGACATGAAAAACACCGGTTTGGCGCCATGCTTGCGCACGATGTCGCTGTTCTTTTTGGCGAACTCCGTGAACACGCTCTTGAGCTGGGGATGCAGCGGGCACTGGCTGCAATCCATCATGATGGCGACATCGAACAGTTTGTCGAGCTTGTTGAACGAGACGACGTTGTTGGGGCCGAAGGAATAACCGCCGATGGCGTTGGGCCGGAAATACGACTCCACGTCGTGCCAGTCGAAGCCCGAGCCGCTGATGGTGACCGACGTGGCACGGTGCCGTAAACCCGGCAGGCCTTCGGTTATCAGCTGGCCCACATGGCCGTGCAAGCTGTTGTTGTAATAAAAGAAGCTGTTGCCGATGTAGATGGCCGATGCCGGGTTGGCGATGCCGGCATCCAGCACTTTGGGCTTGGTCTGGGCGCCAGCCTGGCAGGCGGCCAACGCCAGCAGGGCAAAAGAAAGCAGGCCGCGCAGACGGGCCGGGAACAGTGAAGGCATGGTGGTCTCCTGCAGTTTAGTTTTTGTGGTGCCTGAAGGCGCACCCACTCTACTACAGGCCCGTCGCCAAGCCAGCCTAGGACGCCGCCCGCCCCAGCGCACGCATCTTGCCCTGCCACTTCGTCACACCGGCCTCACCCAGCTTGTCCACCATGCCGACGAGTGTCTCGTTCACGGGCGCAATGCCAACGAAGCCCAGGATGTTGCGCTCCAGCGACTTGAGACTGTGGGCACGGAAGTACCAGCGGTAGACGAGCGCCGGCATGCCCATGGTGACCACCACGCGTGCGCTGCGCCCGGTCAGGCCCTTGCGGCCAAAGGGGTTGTTGCCCTCGGCTGTGAAGGCAAAGCCGGGCCGCGCCACCTGTTCCAGAAAACCCTTGAGCAGCGCCGGCATGTCGCCCAGCCAGAGCGGAAAGAACAGCACCAGGTGCTCGGCCCAGGCGATGTCGTCCTGCGCCGTCTGCAGCGTGGCGGGCAGTGTGCCGTGTTCCCAGGCCTGCTGGCTGCGCAGCAGCGGGAAGTCGAGCCGGGCGACATCGGTCCAGCGCACCTCATGGCCGGCGGCTTGCGCCCCTTCGGCATAGGCCTCGGCCAGGGTGTGGCACAGGTGCGGGGTCACGGCGTCCGGGTGGCCCTGGATCAGCAGGATGCGTTGACCAGCCATGTGTTGCTCCGGCAGTGGATCAGGCGCCATGGTGGCATGACAGGCGCAGCATGTCCATGACCCACCTCAAATGCTATTATTTTGATAGCTGCTTGCGCATATTCCACAAGGTCCACATGCCAATTTGATGCCTCATACAATGGTGCGTCACTTTTCAGCCACGCCCCCGTATGACGCCCAGCGACACGCCCCCCTTCTTCACCGGCCGCACCGAGCCCTTTGAGCAGCCCTTCGACGCCTGGCCCCAGCAGCCGCTGCTGCTGTCGATGGAACAAGGCGGCATCGACTGGCCCAGTTCGTGCCGCAACGGCACCTGCCGCACCTGCATCGGCCAGCTCGTCAGCGGCCAGGTGCGCTACGAAATCGAGTGGCCCGGCCTCACCAAGGAAGAGCAGGAAGAAGGTTATGTGCTGCCCTGCGTTGCGCACCCGTGCTCGGACGTGGTGCTGCGCGAGGGCTACTGACGTCGCCCCCGCATCGACGCCGCTCAGGCGTTGAGCGTGCCGCGCAGCAGTTCGGGCAGGCGGTCTGCACTCATGCGGAAGCCACAGGCCTGCGCGTGGCCACCGCCGCCCATGCTTTCGGCCAGCGCAATGCAGTCGTAGTCGCGCTGCGAACGCAGGCCAGCCTTCACCACCCCATTACCGGCAGCGCTCCACATCAGCGCAAAGGTGCCGCTCTGCTTGGACAGGATGTCGCCCACCAGGCTGTGGAACATGCCGGGCGCGTTGACCATCAGGCCTTGCTGGCCGTTGAAGGTGACCGGCTGCGCACCGGCGGCGATGTCGGCGCACAGTTTGCGGTACTTCTCGTCCATGGCCTGGCCGCGCGCCATGAAGTCGTGCAACTGCGCAGGTGAGAAGGACGCGATCTCGGCCCAGCGCTCGAACGTCTGCGGCTCCATGTCGAGTGCAGCCAGGAAACCGGCGCTCTCTTCGAACTCCCATTTCCAGATGTCGCGGTCTTCGATGAAGCGCACCAAGTCGGGCAGCGTGCGGTCTTTCTGGAAGAACTCCCAGGCCAGGCGCGAGCCGGACTTGGTCATGTCGAAGTGCACCACCCCGCAACGGCAGGCGAAGCCGGTGAGCTTCTCGGCCGCGCTCTTGTGGTGATCCAGCATCACCAGCTTGGCGGCGCGTTCTTCGATCTCCCGCATCAGTTCGGGGTCGAAGGAGAAATCAAGGATGTAGACGGCGCGGCCGTCGAGGGCCGGCAGGTCGGCCACGGTTTTGACATCGCCATGGTCCAGGCCGTGGAATTCGGCGCGGCCCTCATAAAACAGCCAGGCCGCCAGCGCGGCGCCAAAGCCATCGGGGCAGCGGGCGTGATACAGGATGAGGGGTTGGGGATCGTGACGGTCAGGCGAAATCAGCAGGGCCAACGGAAGAATCGTTTTTTTCATGCCCCCGATTGTCGCCGCAGTCACCCCCCCTTTTCAGACGCCCTAGCGTTTGACCTTGAACGTCAAAGGCTTGCGCGCCGGGCTGGGGGCCGAGGCTTTGCCAGACGTCTTGCCGGGTGCTTTGGCCGATGTTTTCGCCGCACCCTTGGCCGGCGGCTTGCCGGCAGTTTTGGCCGTGCTCTTGGCTGCCGGCGTTTTGACCGACGGCTTTTTCACACGGATCAGCCCCTCGCTGGCCAGCGCTTCTTTGCGCAGCTGGCGTTCGGCATCGAGCTTCTTGCCCGCAGCCAGCCACTGGGCAAACTCGTCCGGGGTTTCCAGGGTGATGCGTCCGAGCCGACCGGCGCGGAAGTCGGACAACACGACCTCGGCCGCCTTTTGCAGGTTGACGCGGGCGCCGGCCAGCAGCGCACCGTTCTTGCGGCCGATCTCGGTCAGCAACTGCTCGTCGCTCAGCTTGGCCACATCGTCAATCTTGTACCGCGCCGCCAGCAGGCCGGCATAAGGCGCCTTGATGTAGTCCAGCAGTTCCAGCGCCACCTCTTCTTCGTCGAAGGCGTTGCGGCCCACGGCACCGCTGGCTGCCAGGTTGTAGCCGCTCTTGGCAACGATGATGCGCGGCCACAGCATGCCCGGTGTGTCGTAGAGGTAGAAGTCGCTGGCCAGCGTGATGCGCTGCTCCATGCGGGTGACACCGGCCTCGTCGGCCGCCTTGGCGACACGCCGGCCAACCATGGTGTTGATGAGGGTGGACTTGCCCACATTGGGAATGCCGCAGATCAGCACACGCATGGGCTTGGCCATGCCACCACGCGTGGGGGCCAGCACTTGGCAGGCGGCAATGAGCGCCTTGGCCGGCGCGGCCATGCCGGCATCGAGCGCCACGGCCCGGGTCTCCGGCAGGCTGTTGTAGTGCGCCAGCCATAACGCGGTGCGCTCCGGGTCGGCCAGATCCTGCTTGCTCAGGGCCTTGAGCGTGGGCTTGTGCGCCGTGAGTTTGGCCAGCATGGGGTTGGCGCTGGAGCCGGGCAGGCGCGCGTCGAGCAACTCGATGACCACATCGATGTTCTTGATGCGCTCTTCGATTGCCTTTTGGGTCAGATGCATGTGACCCGGGAACCACTGGACGGCCATGGCTTGTTTTTCTTCTGTCTGAGAGGGGAAAGATCAATTCAACAGGGTGAATTGTGAACCACTGCATAAGCGGGCCGCCACGGCACCGATAATCGGCACATGGCCCACCCACCCCGCATTCCTTCCCGCCAGCGCGACAAGAACGCCAACGACCTGCTGATCAAGGGCATCGTCGTGGCCCTGATCGGGCTGGCGGTGCTGCTGGCGCCCTACCTCAGCAAGTCGCCGGAGATGCAAACCCTCCTGGCCGGCTCAGCGCTGGTCGGCTGGTTCGCGCTGGTGCTGGGCATCGCCTTCATCGTGCAGCACCTGCTGCGCCGCCGCGCCGGCAAATAGGCCGAGTCGCTGGGGCGAGACGTATTCCTGCCGGAAGACCTCGAACGGCATGGTGTCGGCCGCTTCAATCGCTTTCTGATCGCGCCGCGACTGCTCGGCCAGCGCTTCGAAGCGCGCCTGCTGCGGTGCCGACCACGGCTGTGCCAGCAGCACCTCGCGTGTGTGCCTTGAACGTTCGCGCGTGAAGCGCAGGAACGAGTTGTCATGCTCGGCCATGGCCGCCAGCACGCGGGCCGACGGCAGCGCCGTGGCATCCTGCAACATGGCCTGGGCCGACTGCACCGCCTGGCTGTAGTCCTGGCCGCCGTGCACCGCGTCCAGCGTTTGCGCCATCGGACCAAAGGCCTGCAACAACTCGCCCCCCCATTCGACCAGTCCCACCTCGCATCCACCGCGCAACAGCGACAGGCCGGGCTCACGGCCGCGGGCGGCGGTGAGATTCTGGTTGTGCGCCAGTTCGGCGATTTCCTGCGGTGTGTCGGGCGGACTGTCGCTCAGCAGGCAATGCAGCAGGAAGACATCGATGAAGCGCATGGTCTGCGCGTTGATGCCCACCGGCTCGAACGGATTCAGGTCGAGCAGGCGCACCTCCACGTACTCCACGCCGCGCTCGCGCAGCGCATGCAGCGGCCGCTCGCCCGGGAAGATGGTGCGCTTGGGGCGAATGTTGCCGTAGAACTCGTTCTCGATCTGCAGCAGGCTGGTGGCGAGCTGGATGTAGTCGCCACCGGGGTTGAGGATGCCCAGGCCTTCGTAGGCCGGCCAGGGGCGCGTGAGCGCGTCGTGCAGCGAGGCGGCATAACCGTCTAGGCTGTTGTAGCTCACCGCCAGCGAGGCCTGCGCGTCGCTCTGGTAACCCAGGCGCCCCATGCGCAGCGAGGTGCCATTCGGCATGTACAGGGTGTTGTTGGTCAGCGGCTGCAGTTCATGCGGCCGGCCGAGCACAAAATTCGAGCACACCGCCGGCGAGGCGCCAAACAGGTACAGCAGCAAGAAAGCATGGCGGCGGAAGTTGCGGATCAACGCGAAATACTGCTCGCTCGTCACCCCAGGTAGCGACCAGTTGTAGTGGATGCCCGAGATGGTCTGCATGCGCCGGCCGTAGCGGTGGCCCAGGCCCATGCGGTAAACGCTCTTGGCGCGCCCGATGTTGGACGAACCATAGCGCCCGATCGGAATGGTCTCGTCGGTCGGCAGCCCGCAAGGCATGCTGGAGACCCAGAGCATCTCGTCGCCAGCCTCGCGCAGCACGCGGTAGGTGTACTGGTGGACCTCGGTCAACTCGTCCAGGCAGGCCTGCACCCCGGCGTGCACACCGGTGATGAGTTCAAGCTGGGACTCGCTGTAGTCGGTGGTGATGTGCGGGTGCGTGAGGGCCGAGCCCAGCGCGGCCGGATGGGGGGTGAGCGCCAGCATGCCGTCTGGCAGCGCGCGCAGGCTTTCCTTCTCGATACCGCGGCGGATGCCCCGCAAACGCTCGGGCGCCAAAGTGCCCAGCCGCTCGCCCAAACCCGCATGCGCAATAGTCATGACTGCTATCTCATTCTTCTGATCGGACCCGGAAATTAACACGGACCGACCAAGCCGTCCGGCGTAAGGTTTTGAGGCAGGTCAGGACGGCGCAAACCAGCGGGCAGCAAGGCGCCATGCTGCAGGCCGCGATCCGGCAATAGCATGGCCGCGGGTTTACCCTGCCGCAAGAAGCCGAAGCACCGTCCAAGCTTCACCTAGAATTTCTTCATAAAAAGGGAGGGAATTATGTTGCTGATGGTTTGGCGCCACGCGTTGCGCGCCTTGTTTCTCGCGTTGCTCGGCTTGGTCATGCAAGCGCATGCCCAGGACTCGAGAAACCTGGCCCCGGGCTTCTCGACCCGCCCGGCAGCGTCCAAGCTTGTCGTGGTTCCCGCCGACCTGGAATTGTTTTCCGTCAGCGGTGGCGGCGTGATGGAACCCAAAGCCGACTGGACCGAAGCCGCCGGCCGTCACTTCAAGGCCGCGCTGGACAGCAACAAGCAACTGCTGGGAACCAGTGTCGTGCGGATCTCCGAGCAAGACTTGGATGAACTGGCCGAGATCAACGCCTTGCACGGCGCCGTCGCGCAAGCCATCTTCATTCATCACATGCTAGGTGCCGTCAAGCTGCCCACCAAGGACGGCCGGCTCGACTGGTCTCTGGGTGATGCAGTCAAGCCGCTGAAGGCCAAAACTGGCGCCGACTACGCGCTGTTTACATGGATTCGTGACAGCTACGCCAGTGCCGAACGCAAGGCTGCCATGTTTGCCATGGCATTGTTTGGCGTCGGGATCGCGGGCGGCGCCCAAGTCGGCTACGCTTCCCTGGTCGACCTGAACACCGGACGCGTTGTTTGGTTCAATGACTTGCGTCGCGGCTCCGGTGACCTGCGCGAAGCCAAGGAAGCACTGGAAACCGTTGAGGCGTTGCTCAAGGGCTTCCCCGTCGCACGATGAGCCCCTCATCCCTCAGCCGGCGTGCCGCCCTGCATTCAGGCTGTCTGCAGTGCCTGGGCATGGCCGGCCTATTCAGCGGCCTGCCGGCGCTGGCACAGGAAACCACCCCGGCGCAGCCCGATGCTGCGGCAGCCGAACTACCGACGCGCTTTACCCGCCCGGCACTCGACACCGACGAAGGCGGCCTATGGGCCCTGATGGACCGACAGGAAACCCGACTGCGCCGCAGTCCGTTTGTGGTACGGGACAGTCAGCTGACGCAGTACCTACAGGACCTGACTTGCCGGCTCGCTGGCGACCACTGTCCCGATGTTCGCACGTACCTGGTCCGCACGCCGCTGTTCAACGCCAACATGGCACCCAACGGCATGATGCAAATCTGGACCGGTTTGCTGCTGCGCATGGAAAACGAGGCCCAGTTGGCGGCTGTGCTGGGGCATGAGATTGGCCACTATCTGGAACGTCACTCGCTAGAGCGTTTGCGCGATGCCAAAAGCCGAGCCGCCTTTGGCCAGTTCCTGGGCCTGTTCGGCGCTGTCGGCTCGTTGGGGCAGCTGGGACTGTTGGCCGGATCCTTCTCTTTTTCGCGCGAACATGAAACACGGGCCGACCGGCTTGGCATGCAGCTCCTGCAACGCGCCGGCTATGACGGCCAGCAAGCCGCCCAGGTGTGGGATAACCTGCTGGGCGAATTGAAGGTCACAGGTGGCGAAGAAGCCGGCCGGCGCAGCCCGATGATGGCCACTCACCCGCCGGTGCAAACGCGCCGTGATGATTTGCTCAGGCTCGCCGGCAGCACATCCGGCCAGACCGGTGCCAAGGAATTCCAGAGAGTCACGACAGCACATCGGTTCGACTGGCTGCAGGACGAGATCAAGCGCGGACAGTACGAGGAAAGCCTGATCCTGTTTGACCGCATGCTCAAGCAAAATTCGGCCGATGCACAGTTGCTTTTTGCCCGTGGCGAGGTTTATCGCCAACGCAACGGCACGGCGGATGACGAAAGAGCACTGACTGACCTGACCCACGCCACCCGCCTCGAACACCCCCCCGCCCTGACCTATCGATCCCTCGGCTTGCTACACAAGCAACGCCTTGAGAAAGCCGAAGCAGCCAGAGCGTTTGAACAATATCTCACCGCCATGCCGGATGCTGCGGACACCCATCTCATCAAAACTTATATTGCCGAATTGACATCATGAAAAAACTGATTTCCCTTCTTCTGATCGCTCTGCTGACCGCCTGCGCCTCTGTCGTCAAAGTCGAAGGCGAGCAGGTCGTGAACCAGCGCATGTCGGTCAAGCTCACCGATGCCTGGAACAAAGTCAATGCTCCAGGCAGCAAGCAGCCCTACGAAATCTGGACTCAGGAGGGCTTGACACTTGATCAACTACGACTGTGGGCCGCAGTGCAGCCGGGCCAGAGCCTGATGGCTCCTATTCCCAGTGCGGGTTCAGGCCAGAAAGCCCCCCGTGTACCGACCTATACCGCAGGCATGGCACCCGACCAGTTGGTCAGCCTGTTTGAAGTGATGTATTCAGCCGATGGCTCGATCGTCAGCATGGACCGAGTGGAGCCCTTTGTTTTTGCCGGTGAAAAGGGCGTTCGATTCGAGTTTTCCGTCACCCGCAAGAGCGATGATGTGCAGTTGCGGGGTGTCGGCTGGGTAGCCGTTCGCAAGAATGAGCTGTACGCGGCATCCTTCGTGGCCCCCAGGCTGTCGTTCTACCAACGTCTGGCACCCAAGGCCGAGCGCGTGGTGCAATCGGCAAGAATTGCCGGCTAAAAAAATGGCCGGCCTGAATCAGGCCGGCCCTTGCCGATGGCTGTCCGGACCGTGTTTCAGGCCTGCTCGTCTAGCAGTTTGCCCATCATCTTTTTCTCGGTCTGGATGACCTTCAGGTTGGCATCAAAGGCATAACCGGCGCTCTTTTGATCCACCAGGTCCTTGGCCAGCGCCTCGCCCGGCACCGCCGCCCGGCGGGTATTCGCCTTGACGCCGCCCTCGGTCACAGCTTCCTGCGTCACCTCCTCGCGGCGGAAGTTGCCGGTTTCCACATTCGCAATGTTGTGGGCAGACGAGTCCATGCGACGCTGCGCTGCGTTGAGACCGGATTGGGCAATGGTGGAGGCGACGTTCATGACTGGACCTTGGGACCTATGGCTGCAATTTAACAAACCTGGGCGCTATCCAAGCGCTCAGGTTTGTAACAATTCGTACAAAAGGACACCGATAATGGCCGCCGTCGCCCCCACCATACGCGCTGATTTGCTCCCAATGACCGCCCAGCCCAGCCCTCTTGAAGCCACCCAAGCCTTGTTTGCCGAACTGCAACAGCGTGCGCTGGACGCCGGCGTGACGCTGCGCCAGCCCCCGCCCGCCCCGACCACCTGCTGCGGCCGCGGCTGCAACGGCTGCGTCTGGGAAGGTTTTTATGCGGCGGTGGACTACTGGCGCGAGGAAGCCTTGCTGCAATTGCAGCCTTGAAGAACCGCTGCGGAGCAAGCGTTTTGTCTGCCAGCCTTCAAGGATCAATCTTGCGGGTCACCATCAGCATGATGGCCGCCGTGCCCAGGAAATTCGTCTGAACACTCCAATTTTTATCCAGCCGCCATCCAACGGCAGGAATGATGGCGGGTGAGAACCCGTTGTGGTTGAGGAACACCTTGTCCTCGAAAGGCACCTTGTAGCCGTAGATCACACCGAGCGTCAATTTCAAATACAGCGACTCGGACCGCTCCCACACATTGTTGAAGACCCAGCCGTAGTAGGCGTAGGCGCTGGGCTGGCCAAACGAGTTTGAAAATGCCGTCAGCCCGTACAGGGTGCGATCCGGCGTCTGATACTCCAGCCCCAGGGCCCACACGTCCTTGTGATCCTCACTGAAACGGTAGTGGTGCGTAAAGGGACTGAATTCGAGCCGCCAGACAGCATCGCTGACAGGCTCACTGGACTTGTCTTCCTGGGCGGAAAAACCAGGCAAAGCCACCAATGCCATCACGCAGCCTGTCAGAAGACTGAAGAATGGCACGCGCAACAGAGGTTGGAAGCGGCTCATCCGAGCCATTCTTCCACAGATGCCCCATGCCTGGTTGGCTAAAAAATGCCAGAAAAACCTGCCGTGTGACGTCAGCCCTGGCCGAGTTTGGCCATGGCGCGGCCGACCTCGTGCGTCCCTTGGGCCGATCCATTGGGCGGCACGGTCTCGCCAGCGCGATCCGTCACCTCGGCCAACTGCTGCGCCAGGCGTTCGTCCGCATCGCTGCCGAAACCGATCCAGGCACCTTGCGTCATGGTGATGTGGGCGGCCTCGAAGCTGCCGGCGCCGGCGCACAGGGTGGTGCGGGTCGGCGCATCGGCGCTAGCCAGCACCAGCATGGCCGGTACCACGGCTTCGGGCTTCAAGGCCTGCAGCACGGCTTCGGGCATCAGGTCTTCGGTCATGCGCGTGGCGGCGGTCGGCGCCAGGCAGTTGACGCGGATGTCGTGCTTGGCGCCTTCCAGCGCCAGCGTCTGCATCAGGCCGACGAGCGCCAGCTTGGCCGCACCGTAGTTGGACTGGCCGAAGTTGCCATACAGGCCGGTGGAGGACGTCGTCATGACGATGCGGCCGTATTTCTGTTCGGTCATGATGGGCCACACCGCTTTCGTGCAGTGCACCGCGCCCATCAGGTGCACGTCGAGCACCAGACGGAAGTCGGCCAGGTCCATCTTGGCGAAGGTCTTGTCACGCAGGATGCCGGCGTTGTTGACAAGAATATCGACGCGGCCCCAGGTGTCCATGGCCTGCTGCACCATGGCCTGCACGGCAGCGAAGTCGGTCACCGAGGCGGCGTTAGCGATGGCCTCGCCGCCAGCCGCGCGAATTTCGTCCACCACCGCCTGTGCCGCCGAGGCGGAGCCACCGGAGCCGTCGCGGGCGCCGCCAAGGTCGTTGACCACCACCCGGGCACCGCGCGCGGCCAGTGCCAGCGCATGCTGTTTGCCCAGGCCGCCGCCGGCGCCGGTCACGATGGCCACACGGCCCTTGAAGTCGATCATGCTGTTTCCTTCCGCTTGGTTAGCCTATGCTGTGAATCCTGCAAATCTTAATTCACCCCTCTTTCGAAACCGGTCACCTGTCTGACAGCACCATGCAACTGAACTCCGAAGTCGTCACTGCCCCACCGCGCGCCGCTGCCACCGTAGTCATGCTGCGCGATGCCCCCGAAGGCCTGGAGGTGTTCCTGCTCAAGCGCCACGGCAACTCGGACGTGCTGGGCGGTGCCTATGTCTTTCCCGGTGGCAAGGTCGATGCGACCGACGCCGGCGCGGCGGCGCACCTGAACCAGTCGCCCGACGAGCTGCACGCTGCTCTTGGCGAAACCGAGCTGGACCTGCCGACGGCCACCAGTTTTTATGTGGCAGCGCTGCGCGAAGCGTTCGAAGAGTCGGGGGTGCTGTTTGCCACCGAGGCGGACGCCGCGCAGTTGCAACAGGCCGCTGCACTGCTGCGCCAGGGGTTGGCCTTCGATGCCATGCTGGCGCGGCTGGCATTGCAGCTGGACACACGCAGCGTGCTGCCCTGGTCGCGCTGGATCACACCGCGCATGCCCTCGGTCAGCAACAAGCGCTTCGACACCCGCTTCTTCGTGGCCGCCGTGCCGGCGCAGCAAACGGCACGCCACGATGACTACGAAGCAACTGACAGCGTTTGGCTGGCACCGCGCCTGGCTCTGCAACAGTACTGGGATGGTCAGATCTCGCTGGCACCACCGCAGATCATGAGCCTGGCCCATCTGGCACGACATGCGTCAGTGAGCAGCGTGCTGACTGAGGCGCAGCGCCGCTTGCCACCGGTGATCCTGCCCGAATCGTTTGATGACAACGGCATGCGCGTGATCTGCTACCCCGGTGACGCGCGCCACCCGGTCTCGCAGCGCGCCCTGCCCGGCCCGACCCGTCTGCACTTTCGCAACAAGCGTTTCGAGCCGCACAGCGGCTTCGAGGGCCTGTTCGCCTAGAGCAGCGAGCCCGGCGACACCGGGCGACGAGCGGGCTTGCGCCCGCGCAGCGCGACCACTAGCATGCCCCCCACACCAGCGGCAAGCAGCCGCGGTCAAAGGGAGGCGCACGATGGACATCAAGGCTCCTTGGGAGTTGCCCGGACTCAGCGGCGGTCTGGCTTCCTACCGTTACCGGTTTCTGGCCGAAGGCGATTCCTGGTTTTCGATCGGCGAGCTGCCACCCTGGGCCACATCCAATCTGCTGTTCGAGCTACGGCAAAGCAGCCTCAAGAACGATGTCGTCGTCAATTGCGCGCATCAGGGCGACACGCTCACCCACATGGTGGAGATGTGGCACGACGCCAATTTCACTGGCCTGCTGGACGGTCCGATCCAGCGGCCCTGGGATGGCATCCTGCTGTCCGCCGGGGGGAATGACCTGATCGATGCCAGTCTGGTGCCCGGCAGCGAGCCCAGCCACAAACGCCTGCTGCTGTTGCCGCACGAACGGCCGGAACAGCCCAGCCTGGGCAGCGACTATGTGTCCGAAACGGGCTGGCAGCTTTTCCTGTCTTACCTGCAGGCCAACATCCAGACACTGATCGAGCGGCGCGATCACAGCCCGAGCCACGCACCGCAGCTGGGCTGGAAGGCGCCGATCTTTCTGCACACCTACCACCAGCCCACCGTGCGCAATGCGCCCGCCGGCCCGTTGGGCCCGTGGCTCTACAAGGCGGTCACGCAGTACCACGTCCCTGAGCCACACTGGCAGTTGGTCGGTGACGAGCTGTTCAGCCGCCTGCGCAGCGCTTTGCTCAGCGTGGCGTCGGACAGCGACCGCGTGTATGTCTTCGACAGCTCTGACGCCGTACCGCTGGCGGCCGCCGTACCCGGCTCGACCGGCGCCAGCGGCGACTGGCAGAACGAAATCCACCTCACGCCGCAGGGTTACCGCAAGGTGGCGTCCGCCCTGCTGGCTTTCATCGAAAGCCACATGCCTTGACGCGGCATCAGCTGTTGGCGCGTTGCTTCAACCAACGCATCAGCCCGCCCACCAACGGCAGCTTCTCGTACAACTCCTCCGCCGCATCCCAGTAGTCACGGTGAAAGCAGATGCGCCCGTCCGGCGCCAGCTTGAGGTGTGTGGCGCCGCGGATGGTCTGCCGCACGTCCGGGCTGAACTTGCGGAAGCGGAAATGAAAGTCCCAGGTGAGAAAGCATTGCTCGCCATCGACCACGCGACTAGTGATGACGAAACGCGGCTCATGCAGGTTCTCGTACATGTGGCCAAAGATGCGCTTCACCTCGCCCAGGCCACGTACCTCGTTGAAGGGGTCCTTGAACCAGGCGTCTTCGGTATAGAACTCGCCGAAGCGCTCGACGCTGTGCGGCGTCAGCGCTTCGAAGAAGACCACGATGCGTTCGATGGCGTGACTCATAGTCCGGTGAACTTTCGCACAAGTGGGAAGTAAAGGCGATAGGGCAGCAGGCGCAGCAGCTTCATCCAGCGCGTGAAACGTTTCGGGTAATGGATGTCGAAGTCGCCGCGTGCCCAGCCCGCCAGCATGGCTTGCGCCGCCTGCTCGGGCGTGATGAGGCCGGGCATCTTGAATTCGTTCTGGGCCGTCAGCGGCGTTTCGACAAACCCCGGATTGACCACGCTGACGCCAATGCCCAGCGGCTGCAGATCGAGGTAGAGCGTCTCGGCCAGGTTGATGAGCGCGGCCTTGGTCGGGCCATAGGCCAGGCTTTGCGGCAGGCCGCGAAACCCCGCCACGCTGCTGACCAGGCTGATGTGACCGCTACCCTTGGCCCGCAGCCCCGGCAACACGGCGTCGAGCACATACAGGGCGCCCAGGTAATTGATACGCTGGTGAACCAGCATCTCCTTGAGATCGAAAGCATCCGCCCGCAGCGCGCGGTAATAGCCGGCGCAGTACAGCACCAGGTCAATCACCTGCCGGGCCTCGATACTGCGCGCAGCGGCCTGCACCTGCGCTAGATCCGTCACGTCCAGCGGCAGGGCCACGGCGCGCGAGCGGCCTTGTGCATCGCTGCCCGGGTGCTGCGCCACCCACGCATCCAGGGCCTGGGCATGGCGGGCCGAGACGAACACGGTGGCGCCCTGTGCATGCAATGCCGAGGCCGTGGCGCGGCCGATGCCGCTGGAGGCGCCGACCAGCCAGACGGTCTTGCCGTGCCAGTCGCGCAGAGGCGTGTTGAAGGTCATGGCAGTCGCTTGCTGAAGGACAGTGTGACCTCGCCCAATGTCACGCCCCACTTGCTCATGGTGGCGCGGTTGAGCATGACGCGGTCGTTCATCAGGTACATCCAGTCGTCGAAGCGCACCTCGATGATGCGGCCATCCACCGGCAGGCTCAGGGTATAGGCCCAGTAGAAGGCATTGCCCTGCTCTTCACCCACGGCCTCGCCCACCACGTCGTCGGCGCGGCCGCTGTAGCGGCCCTGCCCACTCGTACCGGGCTCGCGCTTGAGATGCCAGATGCGTTTTTGGGTCGTGCCGTCGGAATAGACAAAGTCTTCGTCCAACACGCCCTCCTCCCGTCCGGCTTCGCCCTGCCAGCTGCATTGCATGACCACAGTGAAACGCTTGACCACCTTGCCGGCGCGGTCGGTGAAAACGCCGTAGGCGTCGATGGTGCCGTTGAAGTAGCGCCGCAGATCCAGCGGCGGGGTCTGGCCGGTGTAATCGCCGATCCTGGGTGAAGCGCAGCCAGACAGTGAAGCTGCGCCGAGCGCAGCGGTACCGGCGAGGAGGAGACGTCGTTTCATGAGTTGCCTTTCGTGCCACCGGAATGGCAAATGAAGAACCGATACAACAAGCCGGCCGCCAACAGCTTGAGCAGACAGGGCAGCAGGCCATAGGCGATACCCAGTGCCTGCAAGGCCTGCGGTTCGCGCGTGCCCGGCACATAACCGAAGAGACCCAGCAGGGGCAGCGCCAAGCCGGCGGCCAGCGCCAGGTTGAGTTTGGTGGCGAAGTTCCACCAGCCGAAGTAAGCGCCCTGCGTCTGGCCCAGATCACCGGCACGTGCCATCAGGCCGCTGAGCATGGCGCCGGGCAGGGCGAGATCCGCGCCCAGCGCCAAGCCGGACAGCATGCAGATCAGGACAAAAGGCAGCGCGTCGCCGGCCCCCAGCCCGCTGGCCCAGACAAACACGCCGATGGCCAGCAGCATGCCGGCCAGCCAGCAACGCGCCAGCCCGAAACGCCGCACACCGCGCAGCCACAAGGGCATGGAGAGCGCAGCACACAGGAAATAACTGCCCAGGACGAGTGGCTCCAGCGAAGGCGGCGCCTGCAAGCGGTCCTGCACGAAGAACAGCACCAGCGTGGCCGGAACGGCGCTGGCAATGCCGTTGAGCATGAAGACCGCCAACAGACGGCGAAAGGCCGTGCGACGCCAGGGCAGCCACAGTGCAGCCGCCCGCGGTGCTGCGGGCTGGTGCTGCAGCTGAGGTCGCGGCGCACGCAGCCAGGCCAACCAGCCCAGCACGAGTGCCAGCCAGAACAGCATCACGGTGGGCGCCAGCCCGAGCAGGACCGGCACCAGCGATGCCAACAGCACGCCCAGCAACCCCAGGCCTTCGCGCCAGGCAACCAGCCGGCTTTGCTGCACCGCATCGCCCGCGAGCAATGCGCCCCAGGACTGGTGCGCCACCATGACCGCGCTGTAGCTGGCATAGGTCAACATCAGCAGCACGGCACTGGACCAGAGCAAGTCCTGCGGTTGCTGGGTCAGCGGAAAAAGCAGCAGCAGAAAACCCAGCGCCAGCAAGACGCACGCCGCTGCCGCCCACGCCAGAACGGTACGCGCCGAGCGACGGAACAGGTGATCACACCAACGCCCCAGCAGCGGGTCGATCAAGGCGTCGAGCAGACGGGTCGCCAGCAGCACGGCGCCGAGCGCGGCCAGCGGCACACCGAACTCGCGTGCGTAGTGGTTGGGCAGCAGCACGTACAGCGGCAAGGCGACAAAGGCCAGCGGCAACCCCATCAGACCGTAACGCCAACCTTGGCCCGGCGTGAGCGTGTGTGAGGTGGACATGGGATACGTCGGAACCCGGCTTCAGTTGCTGCTGGCCACGGCCTGCCCCAGCAGTGCCTGGCGCAGGCGCGGCTCGGACGTCTTGTCCGACAGCCAGATGCCGAAAAACAGTTGCGCAAATTCAGCGTCCATCACCTCGCCTGTCAGGCGGCCGTTGGCCAGGAAACGCGCACCCTGCCCCGGCAGGTAGATGCCCAGCAGGCGATCGCCGGGCGCCACATCAGGAAAGGCTTGCGTCATGGCCTGCAGCCAGGCCTGTGCCTGCGCCTCGGAAAAACGGCCGAGCCGGCGCATTTCGTCGATGGAACGCTGCGCGATGTCGCGACCCTTGAAGCCGCGCAGGTAGCGCAACTCCAGCGCATAACGCTGCCGCGCCAGCGTGGCGATGTCGAAGCCGGGCTCGACCCACAGACTGGCCTGGTAGACATCAAAGCCCCAGAAGGTGAAGCGCGAAGCCCCGGCCAGCCGCGGCTGCGCCAGCTCGGTGGCCACTGGCGCCGGCGCCGACGCGGCAGTTTGCGCCTGCGCCGCAGATTGCAGGCAAAAAATGGCCACAGCCCATACCAACAATGCGCCAGACGCTATGTTTTTTGTAGCGTGAACTGCACCACGTCGATGTTCGCCTCGTCGAAAGCTGCTTCGCAGTAAGCTAGGTAGAACTCCCATAAGCGCATGAACCTTTCGTCAAAACCCAGTTGCAGAATGCGGCGTCGCTCGGCCAGGAACTGATGGCGCCAGCGCCGCAGCGTCTCGGCGTAGTCGGGGCCGAAGGCCAGCTCATCCACCACCTTGAGGCCGGCCGCTGCGGCCTGGCGGCGAAACTCGCTGGGGGACGGCAGGCAGCCGCCGGGAAAGATGTACTGCTGGATGAAGTCGGTCGAGTTCACATAGCGTTCGAACAGCGCGTCGTCGATGACGATGCTCTGGATGCAGGCACGGCCACCGGACTTGAGCAGACGGTGCACGGTCTCGAAGTACTGCGGCCAGTACTCGCGGCCCACGGCCTCCACCATCTCGATGGAGCAGATGGCGTCGAACGGGCCGTCGTTGATGTCGCGGTAGTCCTGCAGCCGCAGGTCGGCCCGCTGGCCCGCGCCCTGCCCCACGCCCAGGCGGGCCAGGCGCGCCTGCCCCCAGGCCAACTGCTCGGTGCTGAGCGTGACGCCAACCATGCTGGCACCGAACTCGGTGCTGGCCATCTCGGCCAGTGCCCCCCAGCCGCAACCGATCTCCAGCACGCGGTCGCCAGGCCTCACGCCCGCCATGCGCAGCGCACGGCGTACCTTGGCCTGCTGCGCCGGCACCATGTCACCGTCCGGCCGGCCCTCGAACCAGGCCGAGGAGTAGTTCATGGTTTCGTCCAGCCAGAGCTTGTAGAAGGCGTTGCCGAGGTCGTAGTGGGCGTGGATGTTTTTCTTGCTGTTGGCTTTGGTGTTGCGATGCAGCAGGTGACGCAGCCGGTACAACAGGCTGCCAAGCCAGCTGCCGTAGATCACGCCCTCGATCTCCTGCCGGTTGCGCACGAACAGGCGCAGCAGCTCGGCCAGCTGCGGCGTGCTCCAGTCGCCGGCCATGTAGCTTTCGGCAAACCCGATGTCGCCGGACTTGAGCACCGCACCGAACACGGCCCAGTTGTGCAGCACCAGGGTTGCCGTGGGCTGCTCGCCCCGGCCGAACTGCTGCACCGTGCCGTCGGGCAGGTGCAGGGTGAGCGTGCCGTGGCGCAGGCGCTGCAGCAGCTTGAAGACGGTGCGAGCGCTGGCCGGAGCGCCGCGCGGAAGCGTCAAGGACGGTGCGGTCGTGCTGTTCATGAGGTGGAGGACGTGGGGTTGGAACGGGTAACGAACTCCGGCGGCGGTGCCGGCTTGGCAAAGAACGGAACGCGCTTGAACCACAGGCGGCAGGCCTGCCAGTGAATGTGCGCAATCAGGCCCAGCGTCATGGCCGGGTGCCGCCACAGGGCCTTGCGGATGGCTTGCGGCGTCACCGGTTCGAGCACACCGCTGACGCTGGTCTGCAGCAAGGGGCCCTGGGCGTCATCGAGGTCGACACGCACCACGGTCTGGGGCACGCCGGCACGCGCCGTGCGCATGAAACGGAAGCGGTAGTCGCCTTCGACACGACAGAAGGGCGACACGTGGAACACCTTGGTCGCACGCAGCTCCAGGCCGTAGCGCGGCGCCTCCAGCAAGTAGCAGTGGCGTTCGCCGAAGGTGTTGTTGACCTCGGCCACGATCGCGCGCAGGCGGCCGTCGGTCGCGTGGCAATACCAGAAGCTCACCGGCTTGAAGGTGTAGCCCAGCACGCGCGGGTAGCAGTGCAGCCAGACCTCACCATCGGCGTCTTTGATGCCGTGGCTGTGCAGCAGCTCCTCCACCCAGCCGAGTGCACCGCCCTGCGCTGCGCTGCGGCCATCGCCGTGGTCGGCATCAAAAAAGCTCAACCAGCCAGCGCGGTTGAAGGCCAGCGCGCCCCCGCCTTGCTGCCGCATGCTGCGCAAGGGCAGCATGAGAAAAAACGTCGGATAGGCAAAAGCATGTCGCGCCGGCCGCAGCCTCGTGTGGCGCACCTGGCCAAAGCCGATCAGCGGGGTGGCCGTGCTCATGGGCGGCTCGACTCGCGCAAGGCAATGTTCACCAGCAGCTGGCGCGCCACGGCCAGCCCGGCTTTCAGGCCGTCTTCATGGAAACCATACCCCATCCAGGCACCGCAATACCAGGTGTGCAGCCGGCCCTGCAGCTGCGGCATGTCGGCCTGGGCGCGGATGGCGGGCACATCGAACACCGGGTGCGCGTAGTCATACGCGCCCACAACATGCTGTTCGGCAATGGCCTGCACCGGGTTGAGCGAAACGATGACCGGCTGCGCAAAGGGCAAGGGCTGCAACTTGTTCAGCAGGTAGTGCAAGCAGACGCGGCTGTGCTCCTGCTCGGTGGCCGGTGCGCATTCGTAGTTCCAGGCCGCCCAGGCACGGCGGCTGGCCGGCAGCACCGCGGCATCGATGTGCAGCACGGCGCGGTTGGCCTGATAGCGAATGGCGCCCAAGGTACGGGCCTCCAGTTCGGAGGGGTGACGCAGCAGGCTCAGCGCCTGATCAGAGTGCGTGGCCAGCACCAATTTGTCAAAGCGCTCGGAGCCTTGGTCCGTCATGACCGTGACGCCATCCGCATCACGCTCGATCAGGCGCACCGGCGTGGCCAACCGCTTGTCGGCGATGCCGTGAATGATCTTGTCGACGTAATGGCGGGCGCCGCCCGTCACCGTCCACCACTGCGGCCGGCTGTTGACCTGGATGAGACCGTGGTTGTGGCAGAAGCGCACCATGGTCGAGACCGGGAACTGCAGCATCTGGGCGGTGGGGCAGCTCCAGATGCAGGCCATCATGGGCAGGAAGTACCAGTCACGGAATTCGGGGCTGAAGCGGTGGGCATCGAGGAACTCGCCCAAGGGCTGCACCAGCTCGCCCTCCTGTCCACTCTCGGCCAGACGGGTGGCCAGTTGGTTGAAGCGCAGCACCTCGCGCAGCATGCGCAGGAAACGTGGATTCAGTAGATTGCTGCGCTGGGCAAACACGGTGTTGAGGTTGGCGCCGTTCCACTCCAGCGTACGGCCACGGGCCGCGTCCGCCGCCTTGACCGAGAACGTCATGTCGGTCTTGGCGGTGGCCACCCCGAGCTCGGCCAGCAACTGGATCAGGTTCGGGTAGGTGCGCTCGTTGAACACCAGAAAGCCGGTGTCCACGCCCCAGGTGCACAGCCCCTGCGCGGTGGGCAGCGTGACATCAACGGTGTGGGTGTGGCCGCCAAAATAGTCGGCCGTTTCGAACAGCGTGATATCGGCGCGCCCCCGCAAGGCATGGGCCACGGCCAAACCTGAAATACCTGAACCGACAATCGCAATCTTCATGGGGTACCTGTCGTTATGGGAGTCCTGTCGGCCGTCTCGCCCTGCTTCAGCAAAGGTGTCAAATCAATAATTGACATGGACAAATTTCAAAATAAACGAGTAACATTCGAACAATTGAAGAAAATTATTGCATTTGTCCTAGACAAATAAATAAACCATCTTAAAGACCCCATTTCTGGATCAACCATTGAAGTCTTTGACCTGCCAGCCATGAACGCCCCCAGTTCACCCGCCGCCCTGCCGATCTCGGCCGTCGAACGCGACACCGGCCTGTCCAAGGACACCTTGCGCGTCTGGGAGCGCCGCTACGGCTTTCCGCAGCCGGTGCGCGATGCCTTTGACGAACGTGTGTACCCGGCCGACCAGGTGGAACGGCTGCGCCTGATTGCGCGTTTGCTCAACAGCGGGCAACGCCCGGGCCGGGTGGTGTCGCTGCCCATGACGCAACTGCAGCAACTGGTGCAGTTAGCCGCACCAGGGGCAAGCGGTGATGGCGTTGGCAGCACAGAACAGCGCGCCATCCTCGAAGGACTCAAAGGGCACGATGTCGTCGGCCTGCGCCGCACCCTCAACCAGGCGGTGCTGCGCATGGGTTTGGGCCGCTTCGTCACCGAATTGCTGGCGCCTTTGAATGTGCGGGTGGGTGAGGCCTGGGTGCGGGGCGAGATTCAGGTGTTTGAAGAACACATGTACACCGAGAGCGTGACGGCGGTGCTGCGCAGCGCCATTGGCAGCACGCCCGCAACGCCGCTGCCGGGGCGGCCCCGTGTGCTGCTCACCACCTTTCCGCAGGAACCGCATGCGTTAGGCCTGCTGATGGCCGAGGCAATGCTGGTACTGGAGGGCTGTGATTGCGTCTCACTCGGGGTGCAGACCCCGCTGCTGGAGATTGCACAGGCAGCGCAGGCCAACCGGGTGCAGATCGTGGGTCTGAGCTTCAGCGCCAGCCTCAACACCAACCAGATGCTGCGCGGCCTGCAGGAGTTGCGCACCAAGCTGCCGGCCGACATCAGGATCTGGGCCGGCGGCAGTCACCCTGCGCTGAAAAAGCGCGACCTCGACGGCATCACGCCGGTTGCAGATCTGGCCGACATTCAGCCCTTGCTGACGCAGTGGCCAGCTGCGCATTGAGCCACTGCTCGATCAGCACCGGGTCGTTGATGGGGCGCAAGGCCATGAAGGCCTCCTGCGCTTCGGGGTAGACGCGACGCAGGTAGTTGAGCCACTGCTTCAGACGCCCGGAACGGTGACGGCGCTCGACGCGGCCGCTGACCAGACGCCAGAAATCGGCCAGCAGCGGCAGCAGGGTGGCCCAGGCCACCGGCGTAGCCTTCTGTGCGGTGACGGCGGCATGAACCGCCAACGCCAGCCCCGGGTCGGCCACCATGCCGCGGCCCAGCATCAGGCTGTCGCAGCCCGTCACCTCGCGGCAACGCAGCGCGTCCTGCACATTCCAGATTTCGCCATTGGCCACCATCGGCACACTGACACGAGCGCGCAGGTCGGCAATGCGCTCCCAGTAGGCCGGTGGTCGGTAGCCATGCGCCTTGGTGCGTGCGTGCACCACCAGTTCATTGGCACCGCTGTCGGCGATGGCCTGCGCACATTCTTCGGCGCGGCTGTCATCATTGAAACCCAGGCGCATCTTGGCCGACACCGGCACCTGTGCCGGCACGGCGCGGCGCACTTCCGACACGATGCGCGCGATCAGCTCCGGCTCGTCCAGCAGCGCGGCTCCCCCACCATGGCGATTGACCACCTTGGCCGGGCAGCCGAAATTGAGGTCCACCCCCGGTGCACCGAGCGCAGCCAGGGCAGCCGCATTGTCGGCCAGCACGGCCGGATCGGAGCCCAGCAGCTGCGGCCGCACCGGCACGCCGGCCAGCGTGCGCCCGCCATTGCGCAACTCGGGCACGATGCGGGTGAAGACCCGGTCCGGCAGCAACCGATCGGTCACGCGGATGAACTCGGAGACGCAACGGTCCACGCCGCCCACGCGGGTGAGAATGTCGCGCAACGCGCAATCGAGCAGCCCTTCCATCGGGGCGAGAAGAATTTGCATGGCAGGGGAAACCAACTTCAGGCAGAGCCGGCCTATCCTACACGCCGGCTCTGAACCGCTTCGCATCGGGGGCGGACATCTCTGATCTATGATCGCTCCCATCAGTTTCAGTGGAGCCCACATGCGCAGCCGCATCACGCTGGCCCTGCTGTGCCTGGCCAGCACCTTGGCCATGGCGCAGGAAGCGCCAACACCCGCACGCCCCAACCCACCGCGCTGGCGCCACACCACGGCCGTCACAGTGGTCATTGGTGCCGATGTCCCTCCCAGTTTTGAGGGGCAACTGCCCCTGACCCGCGTCATCCTGCGCGTGCATGACCTGAATGTGCTCGCCTCGCTGGTCCAGGGCGCCACTGAATGCGTGATCGAAGCCGATGCCACGGCCAATCTGTCATCGGAACGCATCATGGTCACCCCACGCCTGCAGCGCTGCTTCGACAGCCAGGGCCGGGAACTTCTCCCAAGCAAGAACATGAGTGGGTTCGCCGTGGATCGTGATGCACGCACCGGCATCAAGGCCAAGATGAGCTGGAGTCCGGAGGCCAAGGAATTGCTGCTGCTCGGCGTCGGCACACAAGGCCAGCCAGGCTACTTCTCGCGCCTGATGTCGCGCAGCCTGAGCACCGCCTCCATGGGCCTGAGCGATGAGTACCTCAACAAAGATGACAAAAAGCCGGCACCGAGTCCCGATGCCGTGCGCGAGATCCGCGGCATCGAAGCCCTGCTGCCCACCCTGCTGCTGGAGCCCGGCCGCCAGTTCGACCTGGTGCTGAGCGTGCGTCCTTGAGGGCTGACGCGGCGCTCAGGCCGTGGCGCGCTTGAGGCGGATTTCTTCCAGCCGGAAACCACCCACCGGCACGGTCTTGGCCGTGGTGAGTTCACGTTTGAAGCCGGCCAGTTCATGGAAACGCAGGGCGCGCTCGTTGCCCAGCGGCAGCCAGACGGTGACTTGGGTGCAGCCCTCTTCCTGCAGGCCGTCGCGCGCGGCATCCCACAGCGCCAGGCCGGCGCCGGTGTCCCAGTGCGAGGGCAGCACGTAGATGGCCCAGATCTCGCCCACCGTCGGCTTGGTGCCTTCGTCGCGCGAGCGGTCGTAACCGACGAAGCCGATCACCTTGTTGTTCTCATCGACCGCCACCTGCACCTGCGGCTCGGCGTACTCGATGGCTTCGCGCCAGAAGGCCAGGCGCGCATCGGCACCCTGGGGCTTCAGAAACTCGGCCGGAATGAGTTCGCGGTAGATGGTCTCACTGGTGTTCGCGTGGATGGTGGCAATGGCCTTGGCGTCGCGCAATGTGGCGGGGCGGATGGTGTAGCTGGACATGGAAAAGACAAACTCGTTCGAAAAACCGTGCGGCAAGCGCGCCGCGAAAGCAAGCGGGCGATAATAGCGCACGCGATACCCCCACGCCCATGAGCAACGAGACACCCCAGAAATCACTGTCCCAGCTGGTCGAGGAACTGCGCAGCTACCAGGCCGAACTGGAAGCCCAGAACGAGGCCCTGCGCTACAGCCGTATCGCCGCTGAAGGCGCCTCGGAACGCTTCGAGTCGCTGTTCTCCAATGTGCCGCTGGCACTGATGGTGGTGGACGAACTCGGCATGGTGGTGCAGAGCAATGCCATGGCCTTGCGCCTGTTCCGGCCGCAGGAGTACGACCCGCCGCTGAACTTCCTGCTGCCGCTGGTCGACGAGGCGCACCTGGAGCGCGTCGGACGCTGCTTCAATGATGCGCGCCGCAACGGCAACAGCGAGGTCACCGAAGTGGTCTTCCTGCGCGGCTCGGAAGGCTCGCTCACCGGCGACCTGCACATGGCGCGCATCGAATACTCGCAGGACGACGAGATGGCGCACTTCATCTGCGCCGTCATCGACCAGGGCCCGCTGCTGGCCGAACGCCACGCCCTGCAGGAAAGCGCTGAAGCGCTGCGCCAGCGCAACGAAGCCCTGCACCTGAGCGAGAACCGCATGGCGGCCATCATCAACTCCTCGCTCGACGCCATCATCTGCGTCGATGCCGACCAGCGCATCTCGGTCTTCAACCCGGCTGCCGCCGCGCTGTTCCAGTGCCCGGCCATGGAAGCCATGAACAGCTCCCTGGCCCGCTTCCTGCCGGACGCCATGCCCGCCATTGCCGCCACGCAGGTATCCAGCCACACCCGGCTCGACGAAGTGAGCGGCCTGACGGCCAGCGGCCAGCCGCTGACACTGGAGGTCAGCGTTTCCTGCGAGCGTCATCCCCAGGGCAACATCACCACCTTGTTCGCGCGTGACCTGACAGCCCGCAAGGCGATGGAGGCGCAGCTGCGCGAGTCGCACAAGATGCAGGCCATCGGCACCATGGCCGGCGGCATTGCGCACGACTTCAACAACATCCTGGGCGCCATCCTGGGCAATGCGGCGCTGGCCATGGAAGATGCCGGGCCCAACTCGCCGGCGCAGGTCAGCCTGATCCAAATCGAAAAGGCCGGCCAGCGCGCCCGTGACCTGGTGCGCCAGATCCTCACCTTCAGCCGCAACGAGGCACCACGCCGCGACTTGGTCAAACTCGCCGACGTGGTACAGGAATGCAAGCGCCTGCTGAAGGTCACGCTGCCGACCAATTTGAAGCTGCAGGCCCAGATCGAGGCCGACACGCCCGATGTGCTGGCCGACTCCACCCAGGTCGGGCAGGCCTTGTTCAACCTGTGCACGAATGCCATCCACGCCATGGGCAGCAAACGCGGCACGGTGCGCATCGAGCTGGGGCATGCCCACCTTGATGCCCTGCAGGCCGAACCGCTCGGGCTGCTGCCCGGCCACTACGCCACACTGACCGTGCGCGACACCGGCACCGGCATCGACCCGGCCACGCTGCAACGCCTGTTCGAACCCTTCTTCACCACCAAGCAGGTCGGCCAGGGCACGGGCCTGGGCCTGGCCGTGGTGCACGGCGTCATGCGCACCCACATGGGCACGGTCGATGTGCAAAGCACGCCCGGGGCGGGCAGCGCCTTCACGCTGTACTTTCCGGCGCTTGACGAGGCGGTTGAGGCGGTCGAACCCACATCCGCCAAGCCAAGGCGTCCGGCCAGCAGCAATACCGCCAGCGGCCATGTCATGTATGTCGACGACGACCAGGCCCTGGTGTTCCTGATGCAGCGCGCGCTGAGCCGCAAGGGCCTGAAGGTCAGCACCTACACCGATCCGCAGCAGGCTCTGGCCGCGCTGCGCGACAACCCTGGCGATATCGACCTGCTGGTGACCGACTACAACATGCCAGGCTACAGCGGCGTGGATCTGCTGCGCGATGCGGCCGCCATCCGGCCCGGCCTGCCGGTCGCACTGGCGTCCGGGTACGTCACGCCCGAAATCGAACAGGCCGCACAGGCCGCCGGTGCGCGGGCCCTGATCCACAAGCCCAATGATGTGGAAGAGATGTGCGAGACCGTGCAACGTCTGCTTCGGGGTGAGTCCGCCGCTGCGCCCGATGCCAACCCTTGACGGCCTCACCCTGCTGCACGCCGACGAGGCCCTGCTGGTGCTCGACAAACCGGCCGGCCTGCTTTCCGTGCCCGGCCGCGGCCCCGACAAACAGGACTGCCTGAGCGCGCGCGTGCAACGCCACTTTGCCGACGCCCTTATCGTGCATCGGCTGGACATGGCCACCTCCGGCCTGCTGCTGATGGCGCGCGGCGCGGCCATGCAGCGCGAACTCAGCATCGCCTTTGCCAACCGCGCGGTCCACAAGCGCTACGTTGCGGTCGTCGACGGCCACCTCGAACCAGCGTCTGACGCGTGGCAGGTGATCGAGCAGCCCATCCTGCTGGACTGGCCACGCCGTCCGCTGCACATCATCGACCCGCGCGGCAAGCCCAGTCTGACGCGCTGGCGCGTGCTGGCACACGGGAGCGATGCCGCAGGCCAGCCGCAGACCCGGCTGGAACTGGAACCCGTGACGGGCCGCTCGCACCAGCTGCGCGTGCACCTGCAGGCGCTGGGCCACGCCATCGTCGGTGATGCGCTCTATGCCAGCGCCGAGGTCCAGGCCCGCAGCCAACGCTTGCTGTTGCACGCCAGTGCGGTAACACTGCAGCACCCGCTCACCGGCCAGGCTCTGCAACTGAGCAGCCCACCGCCGTTCTGAAGCAGGATTTTGCTATTAAAACAGTAGCTGCTTGCGCTCAATTCACAAGGTCAACGAGCACTTTTGATACTTAACGAGAGGTCATCATGTCTCACCCTCATCTGTACATCCTCACTGGCGCCTCGCGCGGCATGGGACTGGCCATGGCCCAGCAACTGCTGCAACCTGACCATGCCCTGTTGTGCATCGCGCGCCAGACCAGCGACAACCTGGCTGCACAAGCCCGGCAAGCGGACTGCCAACTGGCGCAGTGGCCGCTGGACCTGGGCCACAGCCGTGAAGCCGCCGCCATGCTACGCCAATGGCTGGGCCGTCCCGCTGCACGCTATGCCAGTGCCACGCTGATCAACAACGCGGGCATGATTCCACGCGTCAGCCCCTTGTCGGCGGCTGATCCGGACGAACTGGCGCAGGTGATGCGCGTGGACCTGGAAGCGCCCTTGCTGCTGAGCGCCGCCTTTCTCGGCGCCACCGAGGGCTGGGACGTTCCGCGTCGCGTGCTCAATATCTCGTCGGGCCTGGGGCGCCGCCCCATGGCCTCGCAAGCCCCTTATTGCGCCGCCAAGGCTGGCATGGACCATTTCACGCGCTGTCTGGCGCTGGAGGAAGCGAACAAGCCGAACGGCGCCAAGGTCTGTTCGCTTGCGCCGGGCGTGATCGACACCGACATGCAGGTGCAGTTGCGCAATGCCGACCAGGCCGCATTTCCGGACCGCGGCCGTTTCGAACAACTCAAAAGCGAAGGCCAGCTCGACAGCCCGGAGACCGCCGCCCGCAAGGTATTGGCTTATTTGGCTCGGCCCGACTTCGGAGCCGAACCGGTGGCCGACGTGCGCGGCTGAAGTGCACCGAACTCCGTCAGATGACTCACGTCACCTGACATGAGCCACGCATTCGAAGCGTCAGGCTGCTTGCAGCATTTGCACGATCTCGTCTTTCAGCTTGAGACGCTGCTTCTTGAGATTCTCCAGTGCTTCGTCGGTCATGACGGCGCCACCGGTCTCGACCTTGGTGATGGTGTGATTCACCGTGTCGTAGTCGTTGTACAGACGCGCAAAATGGTGGTGCGTCGTCTTCAAGGTATGGATTTTGTCTTTCAGCTGGGGGAATTCAGTGGCGATGTCGTGCTTGAGCAAATCCATGGGTGATCTCCGGTTTCAGAATGCATCCAGTCTAAGAGACTGCAGCCCGAAAGTCATGATCCAGATCAATTTATTCCTGCTTGCAAGGGTGGCCCAGCAGGCCCTGAAGCTAAGATGCCAGTCATGACACGCCGCAAGCACTGGAGCCTGAGTGCCAAGCTCGCCTTGGTGGCAACGCCATTCCTGCTGCTGGCCCTGCTGGCCACGGCGGCCACGCTGTGGGTGTCGTGGCAGCTCGATGGCGGTGCCGCCGCCGTCAACGAGGCCGGCCGCATGCGCATGCAGGCCTACCGCCTCTCGCTCTCGCTGGGCACCGGGGAAATGGCGGCCGTGCCCGCCCAGGTGCGTGAATTCGAGGACAGCCTGGCTGTGCTGCGCCATGGCGACCCGGAACGGCCCCTGTTCGTGCCGTGGGATGACACCGTACAGAGGCGCTTCAATGTCATCGAGCAGGACTGGAAGGTTTTCCGCTCGCTGGCTGCCATCCCGACCTCGCCGCAGGAACTGCGCTTCAGAACCATCTCCTTTGTCGAGCACATCGAGGCTTTCGTCCAGGGCATTGAGCACCACATCTCACGCTGGACCGCCATCCTGCACCTGCTGCAGACCACCATGATGGCCATGGTCGTGCTCGGCGCCCTGGTGCTGCTGTATGCCGGCCATCTGTTCGTACTGGAGCCGGTGGGGCTGCTCAAGCAGGCGATCGAAAAGATCCAGAGCGGCGATTTCGACGCCCGGGTGGAGAAACTCACGCGCGACGAATTCGGCACACTGGCCGAAGGCTTCAACGGCATGGCCGAGAACCTGCAATCGATGTACCGCAACCTGGAAGGCAAGGTCGCTGAAAAAACCGCCGAACTGGAGGAAAAGCGCGAGCGGCTGGCGAGCCTGTACGAAGTCACGTCGCTGGTGGCACGCGCCACCACCCTCGACGAACTGGCGCAAGGTTTTGCCGGCAGCATCCTGCGCATCGCGCATGCCGACGGCGTGGCGCTGCGCTGGTCGGACCAGGCCAACCAGCGCTACCTGATGCTGGCCGCCAGCGGCTTGCCGACCGACATGCTGGAAGCCGAGCACTGCATCCACAAGGGCGACTGCGACTGTGGCTCGCCCGTGGGGCAAGTCAGCCTGCGCGTGATCCCCATCCACACCTTGGGTGACCCCAAGGAGCGGCTGTGCGGCCAGGCCGGCTTCGAGACCCTGGTCAATGTGCCGATCCGGCTGCATGAGCGGCTGATGGGCGAAGTCGACCTGTTCTTCCACGCCAAGATTTCCCCCTCCGCTGCAGAACGCTCGCTGCTGGAAGCGCTGGCCAGCCATCTGGCCAGTGCAATGGAAAACCTGCGCCTCAATGCCCTGGAGAAGGAAGCTGCCGTGGCGCAGGAGCGCAACCTGCTGGCGCGCGAACTGCACGATTCGATTGCGCAGTCGCTGGCCTTTCTCAAGATCCAGGTCCAGCTCATGCGTGATGCACTGGCGGGCGGCGACCAGAAGGCGATCGAGCAGGTGCTGGAGGAAATCGACGTCGGCGTGCGCGAAAGCTATGGCGATGTGCGCGAACTGTTGCTGCATTTCCGCACCCGCGCCAACACCGAAGACATCGAGCCGGCACTGGCCACCACGCTGCGCAAGTTCGAGCACCAGAGCGGTCTGCAAACCCATCTGCAGATCCAGGGCCATGGCCTGCCGCTGTCGCCCGACCTGCAGATCCAGGTGCTGCACATCATCCAGGAAGCGCTCTCCAATGTGCGCAAGCATGCCCGCGCGTCGCAGGTCTGGGTCGATGTGCAGCAGCAGCCCGAATGGCGCTTCGAGGTGCGCGACAACGGCATCGGTTTTGTCAGCGATCGCCCCCTCGACGAGACCCACGTCGGCCTGCGCATCATGAGCGAACGGGCTGAACGCATTGACGCCCGGCTTGACATCATCTCCACCCCCGGGCGCGGTACCTCCATCGTGCTGACCTTGCCGGCCCAGCTGACGCCATCAGCACCCACGGCAGCAGCCCCCGTGGCCGTGGCGCATGATCTGAACTGACCCTCTCCATGGCCTTGCCTGAAACCATCCGCATCCTGGTTGTCGACGACCACACCCTGTTTCGCCGCGGCCTGATGGCCCTGCTCTCGCGCGAGCCGCAGTTCGAGGTGGTGGGCGATGCTGCTGATGCTGGCGAAGCCCTGCGCCGCGCCCAGGAACTGCAGCCCGACCTGATCCTGCTTGACAACCACCTGCCCGGCGTCCGGGGGGTGGATGCCCTGCCGTCCCTGCGCGAAGCAGCGCCCGCTGCCCGCATGCTGATGCTCACCGTCAGCGAGGACGAACAAGACCTGGCCGATGCCCTGAAAGCCGGCGCTGCCGGCTACCTGCTCAAGACCATCGAGGGTGACGCCCTGGCCACGGCAATCCGTCACGTCATGGCCGGCGAAAGCGTGCTGGCGCAGGAGATGACCAGCAAGCTGGTGGCCGCCTTCCAGGGCGCCAGCAGCGCCGTACGCCCCGCGCCCCCCCAAACCTTGGCCACCACCCCGGCAACGCCTTCGCTGCTGGGCAGCCTGTCGCCACGCGAGCGTGAGATCCTGCGCGGCATCGCGCGCGGTGCCAGCAACAAGGAAATCGGCCGAGAGTTGGGCATTGCCGAAACCACGGTCAAGATCCATGTACAGCACGTGCTGCGCAAACTCGACGTGAGTTCGCGCGTCCAGGCCGCCGTGCTGGCGACCGAAAACGGCTTGACCTGAATCGCCCATCCGGGCTATCTTTTGACCTGCATCAAACAGGCAACGAATTCCAGTCTCACATAGTTCCTTCGAACTATGCCGCATCTGCCAGCGAAGGATGGCGCCCACAGCGCTTGAACCCTAGAGTCAGTCCATCCTTAAAAGGAGTATGGACATGGAAAAAAACAGACAAGCGCTATCGGTGCTGATTGCCAGCACACTGGCCTTCACCGTGTGTTTCATGGTGTGGATGATGTTCGGCGTGATCGGCATCCCGATCAAGAAGACGCTGGGCCTCAACGCTACTGAATTCGGCCTGCTCACCGCCATGCCGGTGCTGACCGGCTCGCTGATCCGTGTGCCGCTGGGCATCTGGACCGACAAGTTCGGTGGCCGCATCGTCATGACCATCCTGATGGCCATCACCGTGCCGGCCATCTGGTTGATGGCCTACGCCACGCAATATTGGCATTTCTTGGTGATCGGGCTGTTCGTCGGCCTGGCCGGCGGTTCGTTCTCGGTCGGCACCCCCTACGTGGCGCGCTGGTTCCCGAAAAACCGCCAGGGCTTCGCCATGGGTGTCTACGGCGCCGGCAACTCGGGCGCTGCGGTCAACAAGTTCATCGCCCCGGCACTGGTGGTGGCCTTCGGCTGGGCCATGGTGCCGCAAGTTTATGCCGCCATCATGCTGGGCACGGTCCTCGTGTTCTGGTTCTTCAGCTACAGCGATCCCGCCCATCTGGTGCCCAGCAACGTCAAGTTCATGGACCAGCTCAAGGCGCTGAAAGACCCGAAAGTGCTGAAGTACTGCCAGTACTACAGCATCGTGTTCGGCGGCTATGTGGCGCTGTCGCTCTGGATGGTGCAGTACTACGTCGGCGAATACGGACTGGACATCCGCGCTGCCGCGCTCCTGGCCGCCTGCTTCTCCCTCCCCGGCGGTGTCTTGCGCGCGGTGGGCGGCTGGCTGTCAGACAAATACGGCGCCCACAGCGTGACCTGGTGGGTGATGTGGGTGAGCTGGATCTGCCTGTTCCTGCTGAGCTACCCTCAGTTCGACTTCACCGTCGCCACCACCAACGGTCCCAAGACCTTCCATATCGGCCTCAACGTCTACGCCTTCACTGCCTTGATGTTCATCTTGGGCATCGCCTTTGCCTTCGGCAAGGCCAGCGTGTTCAAGTACATCAGTGACGACTACACCGGCAACATCGGCACCATCAGCGGCATCGTCGGTCTGGCGGGCGGTTTGGGCGGGTTCGTGCTGCCCATCATGTTTGGCGCGCTGGTGGACCTCACCGGCATCCGCTCCAGCGCCTTCATGCTGATGTACGGCGTGGTCTGGGTCTCGCTGATCTGGATGTACTGGACCGAAGTCCGGCGTGCTGAAGTCATGGGCGCTCATGCCAAGGACTTCAGCCTGCAAGGCTGAGCCTCCCCCTTCAATACCAAGGACGCAATATGAACACGACAAGCAAAGCAGTCCAGAACAGCGGCGCCGACATCACCGACTGGCGCCCCGAGGACGAACAGTTCTGGGAAAGCACCGGCAAGAAGGTCGCCTACCGCAACCTGTGGATCTCGATTCCCGCCCTGCTGTGTGGTTTCGCGGTCTGGGGCATGTGGGGCATCATCACCGTGCAGATGCTCAACCTGGGTTTCCCCTTCACCCAGGCCGAACTCTTCACGCTGACCGCCATTGCCGGCATTGCCGGGGCCACCATGCGCATTCCGGCCTCCTTTCTGATCCGTTTGGCCGGTGGTCGCAACACCATTTTCCTGACCACGGCCATGCTGCTGGCGCCGGCCATCGGCACCGGCATCGTGCTGCAGCACCCCGAGTGGCCGCTGTGGGCCTTCCAGTTGATGGCGCTGTGGTGTGGCGTGGGCGGCGGCAACTTTGCCTCCAGCATGTCCAACATCAGCACCTTCTTTCCCAAGCGCCTGCAGGGCACGGCGCTGGGCCTGAACGCCGGTTTGGGCAACTTCGGCGTGACCACCATGCAGATCGTGATCCCGCTGGTGATGACCGTGCCGCTGCTGGGCGCCCTCGGTGGCGAACCCATGACGCTGGCAAAGGATAGCGGGTGGATCTTCGGCAAGATTGCCGCCGGCACATCCACTTGGATCCAGAATGCCGGCTTTGCCTGGGTGCTGTCGCTGGTACCGCTGTCCATCCTGTGCTGGTTCGGCATGAACAACCTGAAGACGGTCACGCCCGACAGCGGCAACCCCATTGTTGCCTTCGCCAAGATTACCTGGCTGTATACGCTGGCCTTCATCCCCTCGATGCTCGGCCTTTATCTGTACTTGCCCAAGCCCACGGGCCTGGGCTTGATCAGCATGTGGGTGGCGATCCCGTTGGACGTGGTCAGTGCCCTGCTGATCATGAAACTCGCAGCCTTCGGCCCGATGAAGGAGAACGTTGCCAAGCAGTTCGCTATTTTCAAGGACAAGCACACTTGGTCGTTGACGGCACTGTACATCGTGACCTTCGGCTCTTTCATCGGCTTCTCGATGGCACTGCCGCTGGCAATGAAGGTGATTTTCGGCAGCACCCACGTGTTCAACCCGGCCACCAATGCATGGGTTCATGCCAACAACCCGAACGCGCCGACCGTGCTGGCCTATGCCTGGATCGGGCCCTTCGTCGGCGCGGCCGTGCGTCCCATTGGCGGCTGGATCTCCGACAAGGTCGGCGGCTCCATCGTCACCCAGATCATCTCGGCCGTGATGGTGGCGGCCTCGGTCGCCGTGGGCTACGTGATGATGCAGGCCTACGGTTCAGCCACGCCGGAGCAGTACTTCCCCATGTTCCTGGGCCTGTTCATCGTGCTGTTCTTCGCCAGCGGCATCGGCAACGGCTCGACCTTCCGCACCATCGGCGTCATCTTCGACCGCACCCAGGCTGGCCCCGTGCTGGGCTGGACCTCGGCCATCGCTGCCTACGGCGCCTTTGTCGCGCCCATTGTGATCGGCGACCAGATCAAGGCCGGTACGCCGCAATACGCGATGTACGGCTTCGCCATTTTCTACGCCCTGTGCCTGATCCTGAACTGGTGGTTCTACCTGCGTAAGAACGCCTACGTGAAGAACCCCTGAACGTACCGAACCTGATTGACTGGAGACCAACATGAGTCACTTTCTCGACCGATTGAGCTACTTCTCGCAGCCGAAAGAATCGTTCTCGAACGACCACGGCATCACCACGGGCGAAGACCGTACCTGGGAAGACGCCTACCGCGACCGCTGGGCGCACGACAAGATTGTGCGTTCCACCCACGGCGTGAACTGCACGGGCTCCTGCTCGTGGAAAATCTACGTCAAGGGCGGCATCGTTACCTGGGAAACCCAGCAGACCGACTACCCGCGCACCCGCTGGGACATGCCCAACCACGAGCCACGCGGCTGTGCCCGCGGCGCCAGCTACAGCTGGTACCTGTACAGCGCCAATCGCGTCAAGTACCCCATGGTGCGCGGTCGCCTGCTCAAACTCTGGCGTGAAGCGCGCCTCTCAAACGACCCGGTCGATGCCTGGGCCTCGATTGCCGACAGCAATGCCAAACGCAAGGAATATCAAAGCGTGCGCGGCTTGGGCGGTTTCGTGCGCTCCAGCTGGGACGAGGTCAACGAGATGGTGGCCGCAGCCAACATCTACACCGTCAAGAAGCACGGCCCGGACCGCGTGATCGGCTTCTCGCCGATCCCGGCCATGTCCATGGTGTCGTATGCCGCCGGCAGCCGCTACCTGAGCCTGATGGGCGGCGTCTGCATGAGCTTCTACGACTGGTACTGCGACCTACCGCCGGCCAGCCCGCAGATCTGGGGTGAGCAGACCGACGTGCCGGAATCGGCCGACTGGTACAACTCCAGCTACATCATCGCCTGGGGCTCGAACGTGCCGCAAACGCGCACGCCGGATGCCCACTTCTTCACCGAAGTGCGCTACAAGGGTGCCAAGACGGTGGCCATCACACCCGACTACGCCGAGATCTCCAAGCTGGCCGACATCTGGATGCACCCCAAGCAGGGCACGGACGCTGCTTTGGCCATGGCCATGGGCCATGTGATCCTCAAGGAGTTTTACTTCGACAAGCGCAGCGTCTACTTCGACGACTACGCCCGCCGCTACACCGACCTGCCCATGCTGGTGATGCTCAAGGAGCAGAAAGCACCGAGCGGCGAAACCATTCTGGTGCCGGACCGCTACGTGCGTGCCAGCGACTTCAACGGCAAGCTCGGCCAGGCCAACAACCCCGAGTGGAAAACCGTGGCCTTCAACGAGGACGGCAAGGTGGTGCTGCCCAACGGCGCCATCGGCTTCCGCTGGGGCCCGGATGGCCGTGCCGATGCCGGCCAGTGGAACCTCGAATCCAAGGAAGCCCGTCACGGCGGTGACGTCAAGCTCAAGCTCTCGGTGCTCGAAGGCGAGAACCCCAGCAGCGAGACCGCCCGGGTGGGATTCCCCTATTTCGGTGGCATTGAATCCGAGCACTTCCCGAACAACACCACAGGGGCGGCCAGCAACAACGTGCTGGTGCGTACCGTGCCGGTCCAGCGCATTGCGCTGGGCAAGGAAGGCGAGAAGCGCGAGGCCTTGGTGGCCACCGTGTTCGACCTGCAAGCTGCCAACTACGGCGTCGCCCGCGGCATCGCCGGCGAGCTGGCCGCCAGCAGCTTTGACGACGACACCCCCTACACCCCGGCCTGGCAGGAGAAGATCACCGGTGTGCCGCGCCAGCAGCTCATCACCGTGGCACGCCAGTTCGCCGACAACGCCGACAAGACCAAGGGCAAGTCCATGGTCATCATCGGTGCGGCCATGAACCACTGGTATCACAGCGACATGAACTACCGCGGCGTCATCAACATGCTGATGATGTGCGGTTGTATCGGCCAGAGCGGCGGCGGCTGGGCTCACTATGTGGGTCAGGAAAAGCTGCGCCCGCAGACCGGCTGGACCGCGCTGGCCTTCGCGCTGGACTGGATCCGTCCGCCGCGCCAGATGAACTCCACCAGCTTCTTCTACGCCCACACCGACCAGTGGCGCTACGAGAAGCTCGGCATGGAGGAGGTGCTCTCGCCGCTGGCCGACAAGAAGCTGTACGGCGGCAGCATGATCGACTACAACGTGCGTGCCGAGCGCATGGGCTGGCTGCCCTCCGCCCCGCAACTGCAGACCAACCCGATGCAGGTGGTGAAGGACGCCGTGGCGGCCGGCATGGACCCGAAGGACTACACGGTCAAGGGCCTGAAGGACGGCTCGCTCAAGATGAGCTGCGAAGATCCGGATCATCCGGCCAACTGGCCGCGCAACATGTTTGTCTGGCGTTCCAACATCCTGGGCTCCAGCGGCAAAGGCCATGAGTACTTCCTCAAACATTTGCTGGGCACCAGCCACGGCGTGCAGGGCAAGGACCTCGGCAAAGACGACGCCAAGCCGACCGAGGTGGTATGGCACGACCAGGCACCGGAAGGCAAGCTCGACCTGCTGGTCACGCTGGACTTCCGCATGAGTACCACCTGTCTGTACTCTGATATCGTGCTGCCCACCGCCACCTGGTACGAGAAGAACGACCTCAACACCAGCGACATGCATCCCTTCATCCATCCGCTGTCCACTGCGGTGGACCCGGCATGGCAGAGCAAGAGCGATTGGGAAATCTACAAAGGTTTCGCCAAGAAGTTCAGCGAGCTGTGCGTCGGCCACCTCGGCGTGGAGCGCGAAATGGTGCTGTCGCCGCTGATGCACGATTCACCCGGCGAACTAGCGCAGCCTTTCGGCGTGCAGGACTGGAAGAAAGGCGAGACCGACCTCATCCCAGGCAAGACGGCACCCAACATGATGGTGGTCGAGCGCGATTACCCTAATCTGTACAAGCGCTTCACCGCCTTGGGCCCTTTGATGAACAAGGTGGGCAATGGCGGCAAGGGCATCGCCTGGAACACCCAGACCGAAGTCAAGCAGCTCGGCGAGCTCAATGGCCTAGTGAAGGCCGAAGGCGTGACCTGCGGCATGCCGAAGATCGAGACCGACATCGACGCTTGTGAAGTCGTGCTGCAACTCGCACCGGAGACCAATGGCCACGTGGCCGTGAAAGCCTGGGATGCTCTGAGCAAACAGACCGGGCGCGACCACAAGCACCTGGCCCTGTACCGCGAGGACGAGAAGATCCGTTTCCGTGACATCCAGGCCCAACCACGCAAGATCATCTCGTCGCCGACCTGGAGCGGCATCGAAAGCGAAACGGTGTCCTACAACGCCGGCTATACCAACGTGCATGAGCTGATCCCATGGCGTACCCTGACCGGTCGCCAGCAGTTCTACATGGATCACCCGTGGATGACGGCTTTCGGTGAAAACTTCACCAGCTACCGTCCGCCGGTGGACCTGAAGACCACTGCCGGCATCCATGGTGTCAAGTCCAACGGCAACACCGAGATCCTGCTGAACTTCATCACACCGCACCAGAAGTGGGGCATCCACTCCACTTACACCGACAACCTGATGATGCTGACGTTGAATCGCGGCGGCCCGGTGATCTGGCTGAGCGAAGACGACGCCAAGAGCGCCGGCATTGTGGACAACGATTGGGTCGAGCTGTTCAACATCAACGGCGCCATCGCGGCGCGGGCGGTGGTGAGCCAACGCGTCAACCCGGGCATGGTCATGATGTACCACGCGCAGGAGAAGATCATCAACACCCCGGGTTCGGAGATCACCGGGGCACGTGGCGGCATCCACAACTCGGTGACACGCATCGTGTTGAAACCCACGCACATGATCGGCGGCTACGCGCAGTTCAGCTACGGCTTCAACTACTACGGGACCATCGGCACCAACCGTGACGAATTCGTCGTGGTGCGCAAGATGAACAAGGTGGACTGGCTGGATGGCACCGCCGCCACGTCCACCAGCACTGGCGCACACGCCTGAGACTAGGAGAACGAACATGAAAATCCGCGCTCAAATCGGCATGGTGCTCAACCTGGACAAGTGCATTGGCTGCCACACCTGTTCCGTCACCTGCAAGAACGTCTGGACCAGCCGCAAAGGCATGGAATACGCCTGGTTCAACAACGTCGAAACCAAACCCGGCATCGGTTACCCCAAGGAATGGGAAAACCAGGACAAGTGGAACGGTGGCTGGGTCCGCAAGGCCAACGGCAGCATCGAACCGCGCCAAGGGGCGAAGTGGAAGCTGCTGATGAAAATCTTCGCCAACCCCAACTTGCCGCAGATCGACGACTATTACGAGCCCTTCACCTTCGACTACGACCACCTGCAGTCGGCGCCGGAAATGAAAGCGGCCCCCACGGCCCGCCCGCGTAGCCTGATCACCGGGCAGCGCATGGAGAAGATCGAATGGGGTCCGAACTGGGAAGAAATCCTCGGTGGTGAATTCAGCAAGCGCTCGAAAGACAAGAACTTCGACGATGTGCAGAAGGACATCTACGGCCAGTTCGAAAACACCTTCATGATGTACCTGCCACGCCTGTGCGAGCACTGCCTGAACCCGGCGTGCGTGGCATCGTGCCCCTCGGGCTCGATCTACAAACGCGAGGAAGACGGCATCGTGTTGATCGACCAAGACAAGTGCCGCGGCTGGCGCATGTGCGTCTCGGGCTGCCCCTACAAGAAGATCTACTACAACTGGGAATCGGGCAAGGCCGAGAAGTGCATCTTCTGCTACCCGCGCATTGAGGCCGGCCAGCCCACGGTCTGCTCGGAAACCTGTGTCGGCCGCATCCGCTACCTCGGTGTGCTGCTGTATGACGCCGATCGCATCCAGGAGGCAGCCAGCGTCGAGCACGATCGTGACCTGTACCAGGCGCAGTTGGACATCTTCCTAGATCCGAACGATCCCAAGGTGATCGAGCAGGCCCGCATTGACGGCATTCCGGACGCCTGGATGGATGCCGCCCGCAAGAGCCCGGTCTACAAGATGGCGGTGGACTGGAAGATCGCACTGCCCCTGCACCCTGAGTACCGCACCCTGCCCATGGTCTGGTATGTGCCGCCGCTCTCGCCCATCACGGCCGCAGCCAACGCCGGTGACATCGGCATCAACGGCGAGATTCCGGACGTCAAACAGTTGCGCATCCCGGTCAAGTACCTGGCCAACCTGCTGACGGCCGGCGACACCCTGCCGGTGGAACGCGCCCTGGAACGCATGCTGGCCATGCGTGCCTACCAGCGTGAAAAACACGTCGAGGGCCGCATCAACACCACGGCGCTGCAACAGGTACAAATGACGCAAGCCGAGGTGGAGGACATGTACCAGGTGATGGCGATTGCCAACTACGAAGACCGCTTCGTCATCCCCAGCTCGCACCGCGAGTACGCCGAGAACACCTTTGACATGCGTGGCGGCTGCGGCTTCTCGTTTGGCAATGGCTGCTCCGACGGCGCCAGCGAAACCAGCCTGTTCGGCGGCTCCAAACGCCGCACCATCCCCATCAAGGCAGGAGTCTGACCATGGCACTCACCAATGCAACACTCAGCCTGCGGGTGCTGGCGCGCCTGCTGTCCTACCCGGATGCCGATCTGCGCGCTCACCTGCCGGAAATGCGCGACGCGCTGCACAGTGAGGCCGCCCTGGGCGCGAAACGCCTAGCCGAGCTCGATGCCCTGATGCGCAGTTTGACAGCACAAGATGCGCTGGAAGTGGAAGCTGAATACGTTCAGCTGTTCGACCGCGGTCGCGCCACGTCGCTGCATCTGTTCGAGCATGTGCACGGCGACTCACGCGACCGTGGCCCGGCCATGATTGATCTGGCCAAGACCTACGAGCAAGCCGGTCTCTACCTGGCCGAGGGCGAGTTGCCCGACTACCTGCCGGTGGTGCTGGAGTTCGTCTCGACCCAGCCGCCGAAAGAAGCCCGCGACTTCCTCGGCGAGATGGCGCACATCCTCAATGCCATCTTCAGCGCACTGGTGAAACGCCAGAGCCCCTACGCCAGCGTATTGGGCGCATTGCTGGAAATTGCCGGCGAGAAAGCCCAAGCCGTCAAGGTGGCCGAGGACGAACCGCTGGACAAAAGTTGGGAAGAGCCGGCCGTCTTCGGCGGCTGCTCCACGGAAGGCCAGGCCAAGCCGGGCCAACCCCAGCCGATTCGCATCGTCAAAAACGAAGCCCAACGCCACAACGTTGTGCAAGGAGTGTGATCATGAGCTACCTCAACCAGTTTGTCTTCGGCATCTATCCCTACATCTGCCTCACGGTCTTCCTGCTGGGAAGCCTGATCCGCTTTGATCGCGACCAGTACACGTGGAAGAGCGACTCCTCGCAATTGCTCAAGATGGGTCAGTTGCGCCTGGGCAGCAACCTGTTCCATCTGGGCATCCTGTTCCTGTTCTTCGGCCACACCGTGGGCATGCTGACGCCGCACTTCGTCTATGAGCCCTTTATGACGGCCGGCGCCAAGCAGTTGATGGCCATGGTCTCGGGTGGACTGTTCGGTCTGCTGGGATTCATCGGTGTCACGCTGCTGCTGCACCGTCGTCTGGCCGAGCCACGCATCCGTGCAACCTCCAAGACCAGCGACATCGTGTTACTGATCTTGTTGTGGCTGCAGTTCGCGCTTGGTCTGGCCACCATTCCTTTGTCGGCCCAGCATCTGGACGGCGGCATGATGCTGCTACTGGCTGAATGGGCACAACGCATCGTCACCTTCCGTGGTGGAGCGGTGGAACTGCTGACCGAAGCCAGCTGGATCTTCAAGGCGCACATGTTCCTCGGCATGAGCATTTTCTTCATCTTCCCGTTCACGCGGCTGGTTCATGTCTGGAGTGGTTTTGCCTCGGTCTCCTACCTGGTGCGGCCCTACCAGGTGGTACGCAGCCGTCGCCTGAACCTGCCGGCCGGCCACAACATGCCGCGTCGCCCAGGCGCCGGCGTCTGAAGGAGCACACCATGAGCACATCTTGCTCTTCCACCTGTGGCTGCACCAGCGCTGAGACCAGTGTGGCAGCCATCACAGACAACATCGTGGCCCGCATCAATGGCGTGGCTCTGCACAGTGCGGATCAAATGCTGTCGGTTGACGAACTGCGTCAGCGAGCCTACACCGAACTGCTGCGCCAGGCCGCTCAGAGCCGCGGCCTGCTGGCAGCGGACGATGTGGCAGCGGCCGACGGCATTGCCAGTGAGGCTGCGAGCAGCGCGATTGAGCAGTTGCTCGAGCAAAGCCTGCAGGTCCCCGAGCCGTCAGATGAAGCCTGTCGCCGCCATCACGCCGCTCATGCCGCCAGCTACCGGGTGGGCGAACGTGCCAACGTGCGTCACATCCTCTTTGCCGTCACGCCGGGGGTGGATGTCAAGGCCTTGCGTCTGCGCGCTGAAAGCGCCCTGCTTGACGTGCGCAGCCACGACGGCCAGGCTGACCCTTTTGCCGACGTGGCACGTCAGCTCTCTAACTGTCCGAGCGGGCAGGAAGGCGGCACGCTGGGCTGGCTGACAGCGCAGGACTGTGCACCCGAGTTCGCACGCGAAATCTTCGGCCACGCAGAAGTCGGTGTACTGCCACGCCTGGTGCACAGCCGCTTCGGCCTGCATGTGGTTGAGGTGCTTGAACGCGACGCAGGTGAAGATCCACCCTTTGAAGCCGTACGCGGTGCGGTGGCCATGGCGCTTCGCCAGCAATCCTATGTGACCGCACTACGTCAGTTCTTGAGCCTGCTGGCCGGGCAAGCCCAAATGGAAGGCGTGGACCTTGACGGCGCTGACACACCGCTGGTGCAGTGATATGGCACACCCCCAGGCTGCACTCCCTACGTTCGCTACGCCACCCTCCTTGCAGGGGGCAACGCCAGCGGCTCGGCAGAGCCGGTTCCACGGCGTTCTGCGGCTAAGCTTCCTCATGCAAAACGTAGTGGAAGCAGCCAGCCACACACTCTCAGACCCATTGATCCATGCCTGACGAACTGCTGGAGCGCCTGCGTCGTTTTCACGACCACACGTTTCCTGGCATCCAGGAGCAGTTCCAGGATCTGGTGACGCAGGGGCAGCACCCGACCATTCTTTTCATCGGCTGCTCCGACTCGCGGCTGGTGCCCTATCTGCTGACCGGCACCGGGCCAGGCGACCTGTTCATAGTGCGCAATGTCGGCGCCTTCGTGCCACCCTACGATGGTTCAGCCGGCTTTCACGGCACCGCCGCTGCCATCGAGTTTGCTGTCATCAACCTGCAGGTCTCGCACGTTGTGGTGTGCGGCCACAGCCACTGCGGCGGCATTCGCGCACTTTACGAAGGTGCCCCAGCCCAAGCCATCAATCTGTCGGCCTGGTTGGAGCTGGGCCGCGAAGCGGCGCTACCGGTCCAGGTCACCCCCGAAGCCTTACGCCGCACCGAGCAGCGCGCCGTCATTCTTCAGCTGGAGCGCTTGATGGGCTACCCCATGGTGCGTGAACGGGTTGAGCAGGGCAAGCTGGCCCTGCATGGCTGGCATTACGTGATCGAAGAGGGCGAGGTTCACGTGTTCGACGTCAAGAGCGGCGAGTTCGTGCCAGCTTCCAGCGCCTTGCACAGCGGCACCGGCCCGTATGCCATGCCGGAGGACACCATGTCCAGCCCGCTGTTCAACGAGATCGACGAAAGCTACCACCAACTGCAGCCAGTCACCAAGTCTGACTGCTCATGCGGCAAAGCCTGAACCTGTTCAAAACCTGGGTGGCCGTGCGTCCCGAAGCTACGGGCCACGTTTGTACGGCCGCACGCAGCAGTTGACACTGCAGCCCGCCAGAGACTGGCCTCTTCTGGCAACGGCTCTTTCTTGATCTGTGTCATGCAAGCGGCATGAGAACGCGCTATGCTTGATTCGGATTCTCACCCTGTCACTTACGGAGAACGAACATGCCCCAACTCACCAGCGCCCACAAAGATAAATTGATGGCCGACCTGCACGTCATGATTGCCGATGCGGAAGAATTGCTGCGCGTGACGGCCGACCAGGCCAGCGGCAACGCTGCCGAAGTGCGCGGCCGCATCCAGGGCCGCCTGCAGCAGGCACGCACCGAGTTGGCCCAGTTGCAAGGTGCGGCGGTGGCTCAGGTCAAGGCGGCAGGCCATGCTGCTGATGAGTTCGTGCACGAAAACCCCTGGAAATCGGTCGGCGTTGCTGCCGGCATCGGCTTGGTGATCGGCCTGTTGATCGGCCGTCGCTAAACGCCATGGCAAACGCTGACGGGGGGTTGTTTGCTTCGGTTCGCCAGTTGCTGGCAACCGGGGTCGAGACCCTGCGCGTCCGGCTGGAGTTGCTGAACACCGAAGTTGAACAGGAAAAAATTCGCCTGTTCGATGCCGTGCTCTGGGCCGGTCTGGCCCTGCTGCTGCTGGGCATGGGACTGCTGTTCCTGTGCGGTTTGATCGTGGTCCTGTTGTGGGATCAGCATCGGCTGCTCGCCCTCGGCGGCCTCACCGTGGTCTTTCTTGGCAGCGGTTACTGGGTGTTGCAGATCGCGCGCACGAGACTGCGCGCGCCTGGTGGTCTGTTCGCCAGCAGCGTGGCCGAACTGGAGCGTGACCGCTCCGAATTGGCCCGCGAACGTGCCGGCCTGGATGAGGCGGAATGACATGTCCGGTGCGGCACGTTCACGTGAAGCGGAACTGGCGGCACGCCAGCAGCAACTGCTGATCCGCAGCGCCGAACTGCGCGTCACCTTGGCACATCAATCTCAAACCTTGCAAGGGCCGTTGGCCTTGGCCGACCAGGCCGTCAGCAGCGTCCATTGGCTGCGCAGCCATCCACAGTGGCCGTTGGGCGCCCTGTTGCTGCTGGCCGTATTACGCCCACGCCGGGCGCTGGTCTGGGCAGGCCGGCTGTGGTGGGGCTGGGGCCTGTACCAGCGGACACGCAGCTGGCTGGCACGCGGCGAGCGCAAAGCCCCATAACGGCTGCGACCGGCGCCCTATCCCAAACGCACCGGCAACCCTTGCGCATCAAAAGGCAGGTAACTGCCCAGCACCCCGCGCTTGACGTCTTCCACCATGCGCTGGAGCAGCGTATCGGCATCCTGGCTGCTGGGTGCACGACCACCACTGCCCGACATGCCGGCAACGAACACGAGCACCCAGGGCTGACCGAACTGACGTGCCTCTTCGGCCAGTGCCGTAAACGAGACAATTTCTTCCGGTGTCTTGTCCACGCACATCAGCGGCACCAACGCGCCACCTTGACCCGCCTCAAATTTGGCCGCCTGCTCAGGTGTGCTGTCTTCCGGCAATTCAGCCGAGGCAAAAACGAAAAGCAGACGCTGTGGCTCGGGCTGTTGCCGTGCAACGGCGAGCAGGTCATCAAAAGAGGAGATATTCATACTTGATTTTCGTCAAGGCAGTGCCACACTTACACAATATCTGCCGCAAAACGGGCTGTGCGCACTAGGCGCACAAGGTTTGTGGCAGGTCAAACAGCAAAGCTGACCTGACTTTAGCATCGTGCAGAAATGACGAGGAGTAATGATTCATGACCGACACCACGCAGAGCCCGCAAGTCAGCACCCAGACCCTGCCCCCCCAGTCCATCAGCGAAGAAGTGCTGCTGGAGAAATACGCCAAAGGCGATGAACACAGCATCCTGCAGGTCAACCAGCGCGTGGCGCACGCACTGGCCCAGATCGAGACACCGGAACAGCGCACGCACTGGGAGGGCCGTTTCCTGCATGCCCTGCAGCAGGGCTTTTTGCCGGCCGGACGCATCCAGTCTGCAGCCGGCACGGACCTGACGGCCACGCTGATCAACTGCTTCGTGCAACCGGTGGGCGACTCGATCGCGCACGACGACGAAGGCCACCCCGGCATCTACGTGGCGCTGATGGAAGCGGCCGAGACCATGCGCCGCGGTGGCGGCGTGGGCTATGACTTTTCCCGCATCCGCCCGCGCGGCGCCTGGGTGGGCAGCACGCAAAGCAGCGCCTCCGGCCCGGTGAGCTACATGCGCGTGTACGACCGCTCCTGCGAGACGGTGGAGTCCGCCGGCAGCCGGCGTGGCGCGCAGATGGGTGTGCTCCGTTGCGACCACCCCGACATCGAGGAATTCATCCACGCCAAGGACAGCGGCGATCTGCGGAACTTCAACATTTCGGTCGGCGTGACCGACACCTTCATGCAGGCGGTAGAAAACGACACCGAATTCGAGCTGGTGCACCGCGCGGAAGCTGGCATGGCCCAGAAAGATGCTGGCGCCTATTACGCCAGTGAACGTGGCCTGTGGATCTACCGCAAGGTGCGCGCACGCGACCTGTGGGAGCAGGTGATGCGCTCCACCTATGACCACGCCGAACCTGGCGTTCTGTTCATCGACACCATCAACCGCGACAACAACCTCTCCTACTGCGAGGCCATTGCCAGCACCAACCCCTGTGCCGAACAGCCCTTGCCACCTTATGGTTGCTGCTGCCTGGGCTCGATCGACCTGACACGCTTCATACGTGAACCCTTCGACGACAAGACCCATTTCGACTTTGCCGGCTTCTCGGAGCTCTGCCGCATCGCCACGCGCATGCTTGACAACGTGCTGGACGTGACCGTCTGGCCGCTGCCGCAACAGCAACAGGAGATGCGCAACAAGCGTCGCATCGGTCTGGGCTTCACCGGTCTGGGCGATGCACTGGTCATGCTGGGCCTGCGCTACGACAGCCAGCCGGCGCGCGACATGGCACGCAAGATTTCCGAAACCATGCGGGATGCGGCCTACGATGCCTCCAATGAACTGGCGCGCGAACGCGGCGCCTTCCCACTCTTCAACGCCGACATGTACCTGAGCAGCCCGCGCTTTGCTTCACGCCTGCCGGCGGCGCTGAAGGAGAAGATCCGCAAACACGGCCTGCGCAACTCGCACCTGTTGTCCATCGCACCGACCGGCACCATCAGCTTGGCCTTCGCCGACAACGCCAGCAACGGTATCGAGCCGGCTTTCAGCTGGCATTACACGCGCAAGAAGCGCATGCCCGACGGCAGCCTGAAGGAATATGCGGTAGAAGACCACGCCTGGCGCCTGTACCGTCACCTCAAGGGTGAAAACGCCCCGTTGACACCGGCCTTCGTCACGGCACTGGAGATGAGCGCGCAAGACCATGCCGCGATGGTCGCCGCGGTGGCGCCGTGCATCGACACCGCCATATCCAAGACCGTCAACGTACCGGCCGACTACCCCTATGCCGATTTCCAGGATCTTTACCTACAGGCCTGGAAATCGGGGCTCAAGGGCTTGGCCACCTACCGGCCCAATGCGGTGCTGGGCTCGGTGCTCAGCGTCACGCCCACGGCCGCACCGCTGCAGATCGATGATGCCAACCAGCGGCTGGCGCTGGAGCGCCTGCCGGCACCGGTCTTGTCTTCCCTGCGCTGGCCAGGCCGGCCCGAGTTGCCTGGCGGCAACCCGGCTTGGAGCTTCATGGTGCACCACCCCTTCGGCGAGTTCGCGCTGTTTGTCGGCGAGCTGACGACCGAGCAGGGCACGCCGCCCCAGCCTTTCGAGGTCTGGGTCAACGGCACCGAGCAACCGCGCGGTTTGGGCGCGCTGGCCAAAACACTGTCCATGGACCTGCGCGCCAACGACCCGGCCTGGCTGCGCCTGAAACTTGACGCCCTGGCCACGGTGGCTGAGGAGCGGGCGTTTGAAATGCCTTTTCCCCCGCACGGTGAGCGCCGCCTGTTCCCCGGCGTTGTAGCAGCCACGGCGTCGGTGATCCGTTGGCGCTGTGAACAGTTGGGTGTGTGGCGTGAACGCGTACAGCCCTTGGCCACACCGGTGATTGACGCCATGTTCAGCCGTGATGAACCCATCACCGGCCCATCCGGTACGCTGGCCTGGGCCGTGGACATTGACAACCCGGCCACCGGCGAGGTCTTCACGCTCACCTTGAAAGAGGTCAGCCTGCCTGGCCCCGATGGCAACCCGATAAACCGGCCCTGTGCCGTGGGCCTGTCGGGCAACTACCCGCGTGCGCTCGATGGTTTGACTCGCCTGCTCTCACTCGACATGCGCGTGATTGACCCGGCCTGGATTGGCATGAAACTGCGCAAGCTGCTCAACTACGCTGAACCGCTGGGCCACTTCATGGCCTTTGTGCCCGGGCTGCCGCACGGCGAGCGACGCCAGCAGATCTGGCCTTCCACCGTGGCCTACATGGCGCGCCTGATCATCCACCGCTACGCCATGCTGGGCGTGCTCGACGAAGAGGGTTTCCCGCTGCGTGAAATGGGGGTGCTCGAAGCCCCAGGTGCCGACGAGGAAACCGCCGCACTGGCCGGCCGTCCTTGCCCTGAATGTGGCAATCCCACGGTGATCAAAAAGGACGGTTGCGACTTCTGCACCGCCTGCGGATTTGTGGGACAGTGTGGCTGATGGCCTCCAGCAGCGCACTCCCCGGTTTCAACTCACCCGCCGTCGGCTTCGAGCAGCCTTTCGAGATGCTCGAAGCCTGTCACGACCGGGTGCGCCGCAGCCTGACGCTGCTGGGCAAACTGGTGGATTACGTTGCAGCCCATGGGCACGATGCACAGAGCCGCTCCGCCGCCGCTGACGTGCTGCGCTATTTCGATCTGGCGGCACCCCTGCACCACCTGGACGAAGAGACGCATGTCTTTCCTCTGCTGCTGGAACAAGGCGACGCGGCCGTGCGCGAAGCCGTTCAGTCGCTTCAAAAGGATCACGTCGCCATGGGTCATCTTTGGCTTCGGCTGCGCATGACGCTGCTGGACTGGCGTGACGCCGAGACACCTGCGGCGCTGACGGCGTCAATGCGCGCAGACGCCGCAAACTTTTCCGACCTTTATGCCGGTCATCTCAAGACCGAAGAAGGCCTGGTCTTTCCACAGGCCCGCGCACGGCTGGATGCCACCAGCCTGGCGGCCATGGGCCGGCAGATGCAGGCCCGCCGCCAAGGCTGATCAGTCACGCACCACGAACACCGGCAGGTGCGAATGCGACAGCACGCGTTGCGCCACGCTGCCCAGCACGATTTTTTCGATGCCATGGCGGCCATGCGAGCCCATCACAATTAGATCGGCGCCCGTTGTCTTGGCCGCCTCCAGAATGCCACGCCAGGCTGCATGCTCTTCCACCACGCGGGTCTGCGGCACGATGCCGGCCTGCTCCAGAACCTGCTTCGCGGCCTGGATCGCCTGCTCGGCTTCGGCCGTGGCCGCACTCAGGTACTCGGCTTGCCCATAGGCGAAGTCGCTGCCCAGACCGGTGAAGGGGTAGGGGTCGATCACATAGATCACGGTCGCGGCGCTGCCAAAGGCCTTGGCCAGACCTGCAGCCTTCTCCACGGCTTTTTGTGCCGTCTCGGAACCATCCACCGGAATCAGAATGTGCTTGAACATGGGGTCACCTCTCTTTGCTTGATGATGCGTCGGCGCTGCTTCGACTTTCCTGCCGGGGATCCCATCAGATCCGCTTCTGGCCATCACCCTGGAAGCCACCAGCGCGTAGCGTCACCACCAGCGTATCACGGTGGCCAGCTGCCGCCAGTGGCTGGATCGGTGTGGTCTCGTGGATCACACGCGCATCGTCGAGCAGCAACAGCGACCAGGGCTCGCTCAGGGTGAAGCGTTGGCCATTGGGGCCATCGGCCTCGAACACACGCGTTTCACCGCCCTTGACGTCCTGACGCGCCAGCAGGAACACCGCCACCAGATCGACACCGTCGCGGTGCGCGCCCTCGGGCGTGGGGCGGCCGATGCCGTCGGTGGTGTCAATGCGAAAAGGGTGCGCTTCCACATACCAGGGCTGTATCCCCTTCAGGCCTGAGCACACCGCCCCCAACCAACGCAGCAGGCACGGCCAGACCGCTTGCTGCACCAAAGCCGGCTGCATGGGTTCGAACAGGCGCTGCATGCCGCCATGCAAGGCGTTGTATTCCAGCGGCTGCCAGTGGGCCCGATGCGGCGACTGGGTCACGCGCTCGCCATCGACCAAAAAACAGGAATGGCGCCGGCGTCGGTAGCGACCACCGTCCTTGAGGAAGGCATCGGGCGGCAAATCGTCCCAGAACGGCAACAGGGCATGGAGCGCTTCAGGTGCACAGCCACTGGCGGCACTGACACCCGCAGCATCCAACACGGCATAGCCGCGCTGGCGCAAGGTGGCATTGAGCTCAACGGGAGAAACGGCGGGCGGCGGAAACAGGGAATAACTCATGGCGGCCTCAAGCTTACCGCGTGCCGTTCCGATGGGTCTGCACCCGCCATGAGTACGCGTGATTTACCGCGGGTTTTCTGACTTGCGTCAAGTCAGACCCCAGGCTCTGCACTTACCCTGCCGGCTCAACTCCGGAGTTTTGACATGCCTTCCCTGCAATGGTCCGATGCACTGGCGCTGGACCTGCCCCTGATGGACGACACCCACCGTGAATTCGTCGAGTTGCTGGCCCGCGTCGAGGCATCCGACGACACGACCCTGCTCGATGCCTGGCAGACGCTGATCGCCCACACCGACGACCATTTCGGTCGCGAGGACGAGTGGATGAAAAACACGCGCTTCGCCTCCTCCAACTGCCACAGCATGCAGCATGAGGTGGTGTTGAAGGTGATGCGCGAAGGCCTCGAGCGCGGCCAGACCGGCGACTTGGCGACTGTGCGGCAGATGGCCAGCGAATTGGGCATCTGGTTTCCACAGCATGCACAGAGCATGGACGCGGCACTGGCGCTGCATCTGCGCCGCGTCGGCTACGACCCGCTGACCGGCATCGTGTCGGCGCCGCAGGCGCTGCCGGCCGACATGATCCACGGCTGCGGCGACAGTTGCTCCACCGACGACGCCCCGCGCAAGGAGCCGGCCTTGGTCAGCACCTGGTAGCCTGCCTGGCGCGGCAAGTTCAATGCTGCGCGTTGGTGCCGGGCGAAGCAGTCGCCAGGCTGGCACCGCAATGCAGGCAATAGCGCGCCTCCAGCGAGTGGCCTTCGCTCAGGCACTCCGGGCAGGTGCGCGTCACCGCCCCCCGCGTCATGCGCTGCGCCGTCATCTCGGCCGTCACGATACCGGTCGGCACGGCCAGCGTGCCCCAGCCCAGCAGCATCATGGCCGAGGAGATCAGGCGCCCCAGTTCTGTCTTGGGCGTGATGTCGCCAAAGCCGACCGTGGTCATGGTGGTGATGGCCCAGTACACGGCCGTCGGAATGCTGGTGAAACCATTGACCGGCCCTTCCACCACATACATGACGGTACCCATGACCAGCACGATCATCAGCACCACCGAAATGAAGACCAGGATCTTGCGCCGGCTGGCGCTCAACGCCTGCCCCAGCGCCTGGTATTCGGAGAAATAGGCAGTGAGCTTGAAGATGCGGAACACGCGCAGCAGACGCAGCACGCGCACGTCGATCAGGACATGGATTTCCGGCACCAGCAGGGCCAGGTAGGTCGGCAGCAGGGCCAGCAGGTCGATGATGCCGTAGAAGCTGGTGGCATAGCGCCACGGGTGGCGCACACAGACCAGACGCGCCAGGTACTCCAGAGTGAAGAGGGCCGTGAACAACCACTCCAACCGGTCAAACAGCGACTGGTAGTGCGCCGGCAGGCCAGGCAGGCTGTCGAGCACGACCACCAGCACGCTGAGCAGGATGACGGCGATCAACCAGAGGTCGAACTGCCTGCCGGCTCGGGTATCGGACTCGAAGATGATGTTGTACAGACGAAGCCGCCAGCCCGCCTGGGGCCAGCCGTTCTGATCCTGAGGCGCAGACTGTGTCATGCGCGAAATTATGGGCTAGTTTGTGCCTCGGCTTCCTGCAACGCCCGCCACATCACCTTGCCGCTGCCGCTCTTGGGCAGGGCGTCGACGAACTGCACCACGCGCGGCACCTTGTAGACCGCCATGTTGTCGCGGCACCAGTCGACGATGTCCTGCTCGCTGACCTGCCCTTTGTGGGAAGCACGCAGCACCACCACTGCCTTGACCGATTCGCCGCGGTAGCTGTCCTTGGTGGAAATGACGCAGGCCTCCTGGATCGCCGGATGCTTGAACATCAGCGCCTCCACCTCGGCCGGCCAGACCTTGAAACCCGAGGCGTTGATCATGCGCTTGAGACGGTCGGTCATGAAGAAGTAGCCGTCTTCGTCGACCCGCCCCAGGTCACCAGTACGGAAGAAGCGCTTGCCCTCGATCTCGATAAAAGCTTCTGCGGTGGCCTCCGGCCGCTTCCAGTAGCCCTGGAAAACCTCGGGCCCGTGGGTCACGATCTCACCCGCCTCGCCCACCGGCAGTTCGGCCCGCGTCTCCGGGTCAATCACGCGCGAGTCGGTGCTCATGAACGGAATGCCCAGGCACTGCTGCTTGGGTGCGTCGGGCGGGTTGGTGTGCGAGGGCGCAGCGGTCTCGGTCAGGCCATAGCCTTCGACATAACGCAAGCCGAACTGGTCCAGCAGACGCTGCGCCACGGCTTGCGGCATGGCCGCGCCGCCGCCGCCGATGTAAACCAGACTGGACAGGTCGTACTGCTCGAAATGGGGACTGCCCAGCAGGTCGATCATCATGGTCGGGATGTTGGTCCAGTGCGTCACACGGCGCCGCGAGATCAGACGCCCGGCCAGGTCGCGATCCCAGCGCGGCATGACGATCAGGGTGGCGCCAATGTAGATGCTTGAATGCATCAGGCTGACCATGCCGGTGATGTGGAACATTGGCACCACGGCCAGCGTGACATTCTCTGCCGTGCCATTGCCCCACAGGCCACTGGCCACCGCGTTGTGCATGATGCTGGCATGTGTGTGCATGCAGCCCTTGGGCAGGCCGGTGGTGCCGCTGGTATAGGGCAACAAGGCCAGATCGGCCGGCCCCACCAACAACTCAGGCAAGGTCAAGCGACAGGCCAGGGCCTGTTCCCAGCCATGGACTTGGCCGCCCTGCAAGACCGGCAGTGCATGCTGTGTCAGCAGCCAGTCACGCCAGACCGCCGGCGGCGCCTCCTCGCCGCTGACCGCGGCGTCGAAGGCATCGGTGAACTGCGTCACGACCAGATGGGCCAGCCCCTGGCCAACCGGCAACGCGTCACTGGCGCGGGCCAGTTCTGGTGCGAGATCGGCGGTGGTGAGGGCCACCTTGGCGTCAGGGTCGGTGATGTAGTGCTTCAGTTCCTCGGCCCGGTTCATCGGGTTGACCGGCACCACCACGGCATTGGCGCGCAGGATGGCGAAGTGGGCAATCACCAGTTGCGGGCAGTTCTGCATATTGAGCACCACACGGTCGCCCTTTTTGACACCAAGCCCTTGTAGATACGACGCCAGGCGCTCTGCTTTTTGTAGCAAATCGGCATAACTCAGAACGCTGCCGAAGAACACCAGCGCGGCCTTGTTCGGGTAGCGGCGGGCGCTGACGGCCAGGTTATCCCACAGCGAGGTGGCAGGCGGGGTGATGGCATGGGGCAGACGGTGGGGCCAGAATTTGTAATGGGCGCGCATGCAGAAAAACTCCTCAATTGCCGCAAGCCTAGCGCCGCGAGGGCACAATCGCATTGGGGTAGCCCCCAAGGCCAGTCGCCGATGTGACGCCTCCAATCCATCGATTTTTACGGAGCCAAGCGCATGAAACGCCCTTTTATCCAGCTCACCACGCTGACCTTGGCCGCGGCGGCCACCCTGCTGAGCCTGCCGGCCCAGGCCGGCAAGACACTCGACGGCATCAAGGCGCGCGGTCAGCTGGTCTGCGGCGTCAACACTGGCGTGGCCGGCTTCAGCGCCACCGACTCCAAGGGCAAGTGGGCCGGGCTGGATGTCGACATCTGCCGCGCCACGGCGGCAGCCGTGCTGGGCGACAGCGAGAAGGTCAAGTACGTCGCCCTCAATGCCCAGCAGCGCTTCACCGCCCTGCAGTCGGGCGAGATCGACCTGCTGTCGCGCAACACCACCTTCACGCTGACGCGCGACGCCTCGCTCGGTCTGCACACGACCGCCGTGACCTACTACGACGGCCAAGCCTTCATGGTGCCGGCCAAGAGCAAGATCCGCAGCGCCAAGCAGCTCAAGGGCTTTACGGTGTGTGTGCAGGCCGGCACCACCACCGAGAAGAACATGACCGACTACTCGCGCAGCAACGACCTCAAGCTCAAGCCGGTCGTTTTCGAAAAGCTGGAGGCCGCCAACGGCGCCTACCTGGCCGGTCGCTGCCAAGCTTACAGCACCGACGCCTCGGGCCTGGCCTCCATCCGTGCCAAGGAAGCCAAGAACCCGGCCGACCATGTGATCCTGCCCGAGCTGATCTCCAAGGAACCGCTGGGCCCGATGGTGCGCCGCGGCGATGATGAATGGTTCGCCATCGTCAAATGGGTGGTCTACGGCCTGCTGGAAGCCGAGGAATACGGCATCACCCAGGCCAATGTCGACAAGCTCAAGACCAGTGCCGACCCAGCCGTGCAGCGCATCGTCGGCAGTGGCGAGGACATGGGCAAGCTGCTCGGCCTCGATCGCGAGTGGCTGGCCCGTGCCATCCGTGCCACCGGCAATTACGGTGAAATCTTCGAGCGCAATGTCGGCACCGGCTCGGCCCTCAAACTGCCGCGTGGCGCCAACAACCTGTGGAGCAAGGGCGGCCTGATGTACGCCCCGCCCATTCGCTGATGGTCGTCTTGACGCCCTCAACCAGGAAGCGCTGGAACTGGCGCAGCCGGGCCGTGCGCGGCCTGGTCTACCAGGTACTGCTGCTGGCCTTGCTGGCACTGCTGCTCTGGTTCCTGGCCGGCAACACGGCGCGCAACATGGCGCAGCGCGGTATCCAGAGTGGTTTTGATTTCCTGTTGCAGCCTGCCGGCTTCGAGATCGGCGAGGGCTTGTTCGGCTTCGAGGCCTCGCAAGCCTACTGGCTCGCTTTTCTCACTGGCCTGGGCAACACCCTGCGCACTGCCCTGGCCGGCATTGTGCTGGCAACGGTGATGGGCACGGCGCTGGGGGTTGGCCGTTTCTCCCGCAGTGCGTTGCTGCGCGGCCTGGGTGCCAGCTATGTCGAACTGTTTCGCAACATCCCGCTGCTGCTGCAGTTGCTGATGTGGTACCTGCTGCTGGCCGAAGCACTGCCCGCATTCGATGCCCCGGCCCAGCTGGGTGTGCTGACGCTCAGCAAGAGCGGGCTGGTCTGGCAGGCCACACCGGATGCCGAGCCCCTGTTCACCCTCAGCCCCGAGTTCCTGGCGCTGACACTGGGCCTGAGCCTGTACACCGCCGCCTTCATCGCCGAAGTGGTGCGCGCCGGCATAACCGCCGTGCCACGCGGCCAGAGTGAAGCCGCCGCCGCGCTGGGTCTGGGCCAACGCCAGACCATGCGTCGTGTGGTGCTGCCGCAGGCGCTGCGCGTCATCATCCCGCCGCTGACCAACCAGTACCTCAACCTCACCAAGAATTCCTCGCTGGCCGTGGCCATCGGCTACCCGGATGTGGTCTCGATCGCCAACACCGCCATCAACCAGACCGGCCGCGCGGTGGAGTGCCTGGTCATCGTGATGGCGATCTACCTTTGCCTCTCGCTGGCCACCTCGCTGCTGATGAACATGTACAACGCCCGTGCAGCGCTCAAGGAACGTTGACGCCATGGCGCCCCAGCACTTCCGCCCGATCCCACCTCGCCCGGCACCGGCGCGTCCCGCAGGTGCGGGGGCTTGGCTGCGCAGCCGCTTGTTCTGCGACCGGGGCACGGCGCTCACCTCGCTGCTGATTGGCGCTGCGCTCTTGTACTGGCTCCCTCAACTGCTCGACTGGGCCGTGCTGCGTGCCAGTTGGCGCCCCAACGCCGAAGCCTGTCTGGCCAACCGGGCAGGTGCCTGCTGGGGCGTGGTCGCGGAGAAATACCGCATCATCCTGATGGGCCGCTACCCGTTCGACGAGCAATGGCGCCCGCTGCTGGCCACCGGGCTGATGATGGCACTGCTGGTCGTCAGCTGCATCCGGCTGTTCTGGCAACGTTGGCTGGTGCTGTTGTGGCTGGGTGTGCTGGGCATCTTCTTTCTGCTGATGCACGGCAAAGCGCTCGGCCTGAGCCCGGTCGACACCGACCAGTGGGGCGGCCTGCCACTGACCATCCTGCTGTCCACCCTCTCGATTGCCCTGGCTTTTCCGCTGGCCCTGCTGGTGGCCCTGGGCCGGCGATCCGAGCTGCCGGCCATGCGCGCCGTCTGCACCGTCTACGTGGAACTGGTGCGCGGCGTGCCACTGATCTCCGTGCTGTTCATGGCGTCCTTCCTGTTTCCGCTGTTCATGCCACAAGGTCTCTCGATCAACGTGCTGCTGCGTGTGCTGGCGGGCATCACGTTATTTGCCGCTGCCTACATGGCCGAGGTCATCCGTGGCGGTTTGCAGGCTGTCCCGCGCGGACAGATCGAAGCGGCCGCTGCATTGGGTCTGTCCTGGTGGCAGATCCAGCGCCGGGTGGTGCTGCCGCAGGCGCTGGCCGCCGTGCTGCCGGGGCTGATGAACAACTTCATTGCCATCTTCAAGGACACCTCGCTGGTCACCATCGTCAGCCTATATGAGCTGACCGGCGCCTTGAGCCTGGCGCTCAATTCCGATGCCGACTGGCGGCCCTTCAAGCTGGAAGGCTACCTGTTCGTCGCCCTGATCTACTTTGTCTTCTGCCTGGCCATGTCGCGCTACAGCCTGTGGGTGGAAAAGCAACTCAACCGCGGCCAGGTCCGCTGAAGCACCATGTCCGATCCCATCATCGTTTTTGAACAAGTCAACAAATGGTATGGCGATGACTTCCATGTGCTGCGCGACATTGATCTGTCCGTGGCCAAAGGCGAGCGCATCGTGATCTGCGGTCCATCCGGCTCGGGCAAATCGACCCTGATCCGCTGCATCAACCGGTTGGAGGAACACCAGCAGGGCCGGCTCATCGTCAACGGCATGGAGCTCGGCGACGACGTCAAGGTCATCGACGCGGTACGCAGGCAGGTCGGCATGGTGTTCCAGCAGTTCAACCTGTTTCCGCACCTGAGCGTGCTGGAGAACCTCACGCTGGCGTCGATCCATGTCAACCAGCTGTCCAGGCACGAGGCCGAAGAACGCGCCATGGAGCAACTCGCTCGCGTCAAGATCGCCGAGCAGGCGCACAAATTCCCGCTGCAGCTCTCCGGCGGCCAGCAACAGCGCGTGGCAATTGCGCGCGCCTTGTGCATGAAGCCGCAGATCATGCTGTTCGACGAACCCACTTCGGCGCTCGATCCGGAGATGATCAAGGAAGTGCTCGACGTCATGAGCGAGCTGGCGGCCCAGGACATCACCATGCTGTGCGTCACGCACGAGATGGGTTTTGCCCGCGCCGTGGCCGACCGCGTGATCTTCATGGACCAGGGCCAGATCGTCGAGCAGAATACGCCGCACGAATTCTTCAACCACCCGCAGAGCGAGCGCAGCCGCGATTTCCTCTCCAAGATTCTCGGACACTGACCATGCTGAAACGATTCGCCATCTTGCTTACCACGTTGATGCTGGCCCTGGGTGTCACGGCGCAGACCTTCCCCTCCAAACCGTTGCGCATCGTGGTCGGCTTTCCGGCCGGCGGTCCGCTCGACCAGCATGCCCGGCTGCTGAGCGACAAGCTGCAAGCCTTGCTCGGCCAGCCCGTGCTGATCGACTACAAGGCCGGTGCCGGCGGCACCGTGGGCGCCCAGGAAGTCATGAAGGCCGCACCCGACGGCCATACGCTGATGCTGGCCAACACCGGCGTCATGGTCATCAACCCCGCGCTCTACAGCCGACTGCCCTATGCCACGCTGAAGGACTTCACGCCGGTGGCACGTACCGCCATGCAGCCACTGGCGCTGCTGGTCAACCCCAAGCTGCCCGTAACCAGTCTGAAGGAGTTCATCACCTACACACGTGAGCGCCCCGGCCAGATCAACTACGGCTCGGCCGGCAATGGCGGCATCAGCCACCTGGTGCCCGAAATGTTCAAGAATGCCACCGGCCTGTTCATGGTGCATATTCCCTACCGCGGCAGCGCCCCGGCTTTCACCGACCTGATGTCGGGTCAGGTTCAGTTCATGGCCGAAAGCATTCCCCAGGCTGCCAACTACCACAAGCAAGGCAAGGTTCGTGCGCTGGCGGTCACCAGCCGCACCCGCAACCCGGCGCTGCCCGACATTCCGACGGTGATGGAGACCGGAATCAAGGATTTTGAAGTCGTCGGCTTCTATGGTTTTCTTGCGCCAGCCGGTACACCGAAGGAGGTGGTTGCCAAACTGAGCGAGGCCTTCCGCCAGGTACTGGCACTGCCTGATATCCGCAACCGCATGATCACGCAGGGGGCCGCCCCGGCCTTTCTGGGTGCCGACGACTTCGCCAAATTCCTGGCGGCTGAGATGCCGCGCTGGGCCGCCGCGGTGCAGAAATCCGGCGCCAAGCTGGACTGAAGCGAACCATGACAGCGCCCGCCCCGCTCGCAGCCTTGCAATTGCAACTGGACGCCTTGCGCAGCGGCCAGCTGCGGGCGGCCGATTTCAGCCAAGCCGCCCGTACCCAAACCGCCACATTGGCCCTGCCGCCGCGTTACGCCGACGTACTGCACCAGTTGCTCGACCGGCTCGAATCAAGCGCCTTGTTTGCCGAGGAAAGTTGCTCCTTCAGTCAACAGGGCCTGCTGGACAGCCTGCAGCTATGGCTGGACCAAGCCGGCCGGCAACTGGCAGACCGCTGACGCCCCCACCCGCTTGACCCCGTGACTGGCAGGCCCATGCTGGTCAAGACCGGCTGTTTTTTATAAGATATATGTAATTTAAATCTTTAATGCCGGCATCACTCCGGCAAGGAGTCGCCCATGCCCGATCCACAACTGTGCAACGAAGAAGAAATTGCTGAACTGGTACACCGCTTCTACGCACGGGTGAGACGCGATGAGCAGTTGGGGCCGATCTTCCATGCGCACGTGCATGACTGGGATGCACACCTCGTCAAGCTGACTGACTTCTGGTCCTCCGCTTTGCGCGGCACACGGCGCTTTCGCGGCACCCCCATGCCGGTGCATGCCGCCCTGCCGGGGCTGACAGCCGGGCTGTTCCGGCACTGGCTGCAACTCTTCGAGGCGACCGCCGCCGAATTGCCCAACCAGGCTCTGCGCGAGCGGGCAACCGAACTGGCCGGCCGCATCGCGCAAAGCCTGTGGTACGGCTACCAGATCGCCCATCAGACGCCCCAGGATGCGGCACAGATCGAGGAGCTGTCGCATGAGTAATCTGTTGCAGATCAACGAACCCGAAACACCCGAACGCATCGCGCCTTCGCTGCAGGCGTTTTTGGAAATGGGCTTTCGCCCGCTGTACCTGGCGGGCATCGCCTGGGCGCTGGTGGCGGTCGCGCTCTGGATCTTCTGGCCCCAACTGCTGCAAGGGCCTTTGGCGGGGGTGGCCTGGCACGCCCACGAGATGATGTGGGGTTTCATTGCCACCATTGCCATCGGCTTCCTGATGACGGCTGGCGCCAACTGGACCGGCGTCAACCCCATGCCGGGCCCCATCCTGCTGGCGGCCTGCGTGCTGTGGCTGGCCGCCCGCGTGGGCCTGCTGGCCGGCACTTCGGCCATGTTCTGGCTCGGGTTTGGCGCCGAAGCGGCCTTTTTCCTGCTGGCCTGTGTCGCCATGGCGCGCGCCGTGTACGGCACACGCAACCGCCGCAACTATGCCGTCCCCGGGCTGCTGCTCGGGCTGGGTGCCACAGATGTGCTGTACCTGCTGGCGGCACTGGACGGCGACTACACTTTGCTGATGCAGCGCTTCAATGCCGGCTTGCTGTGTATGGCCGTGATTGCCCTCCTGGTCGGCCGGCGCGTCATTCCCTTCTTCGCCATGCGGGCCGTGCCGGGCCTCAGCATCCCGACGCAGGAACGCAGCGGCCTGGTGCAGCTGGGCGCCGGCGCGCTGGCAGTGCTGTTCGTGTTGTTGCAATGGCAGCTCCCCCTGGCGCTGGCCTTGTTGGCGGCCGGCGGCGTGCCTTTGTGGCAACTGCTGACCTGGAAGCCCTGGGCAGTCCGCCACAAACCGTTGCTGTGGATCCTGTACGCCGGTTATGCTGGTCTCGGTGCCGGATTGCTGGTGGCGGCAGCCCAGGCCGCAGGGCTGCCCCTGCGCACGGCCGTCCATGTGCATGTGATCGCCATGGGAGGTTTCTCCGTCTTGATCATTGGCATGGTCACGCGCACGGCGCTCGGTCACCTGGGGCGGCCGTTGGTGGTGGACCGCAGCATGACGGCGAGTTACGTGCTGATGCTGCTGGCGTTTGTGCTGAGACTGGCAGCACTGCATCCCTCGACATTCAGCGCCTTGCTGTTGCAAGGTGCCGCACTGGCCTGGATCGCAGCCCTGGCACTGTATCTCTGGCGTTTCTTCCCGTGGATGATCCGGCCACGCCCCGACCGCGCTGCCGCGCCAGCCACCGTCATCGTGAGCAAGCGGCCATGACGCACGTTGTCACTGAATCCTGCATCCGTTGCAAATACACCGACTGCGTCGACGTCTGTCCGGTCGACGCTTTTCGCGCCGGCAAGAACATGCTGGTGATCGACCCCAACGATTGCATCGACTGCGCCTTGTGCATTCCGGAGTGCCCGGTGGATGCCATCTTCGTGGAAGAGGACGTACCAGCCGACCAGCAAGCCTTCATTGACCTGAACGCCCGGCTGGCCAAACGCTGGCCGCTCATCGCCCGAAGCCGCCTGGCCCTGCCCGACGCGGACGATTGGGCCAAGGTCAAGGACAAGAAAGACCAGCTCGACGAGCGGGGCGACAACGAGAAGGAGTGAGCAACGCCCGCCGTTGCTGATCAGCCGGCTGAGGTACGCGCCCTCATCAGCAACCCGATCGTCTGTTCTGAGGCCTGTGTGATCCCCTCCGGGGTCTCTCCTGTGTCGTGCGTGCAAGGTCACGCAAAAAGACTTATAAAACGACGTGGACCGGCATCACCCGGCCACGCCGCCAAATAATTCGAGGAGACACGACATGGCGAAACTCAACGTCAATGGCAAGGCCCGTGAATTCGAGGCCGAGCCCGACACCCCACTGCTGTGGGTGCTGCGCGAACAGCTCAGCCTGACCGGCACCAAGTACGGCTGTGGTATCGCGCAGTGCGGTGCCTGCACCGTGCACATCGATGGCGCACCGGTACGCAGCTGCGTGCGGCCGCTGGCCTCGCTCTCGGGTCAGGAAAAGATCGTCACCATCGAGGGCTTGTCGAAGAACGGTTCGCATCCGGTACAAAAGGCCTGGGCCAGGCTGGACGTGCCGCAATGCGGCTTCTGCCAGAGCGGCATGATCATGGCCGTCACCGCCCTGCTCAAGACCAAGCCCAACCCGAGTGACGCCGACATCGACGCGGCCGTCACCAACATCTGCCGCTGTGGCACCTACAACCGGGTACGCGCCGCCATCAAAGTCGTGGCCAAGGGAGGCGCCACCAAGATGGCCAAGCTGGCCATCCAGCACGCCGACGGGAGCACCACATGAGCACCACCGCCCTGCAGCCCCAACTCTCCCGCCGCAGCTTTCTGGCCAGCACTGGCGCTGCCGCCGGTGGCCTGATGGTGAGCTTCCACATTCCCTTTGCCAACGCCCAGGACAGCACGCCGGAAGTCAATGCGTGGGTCGTCATCCAACCCGATGACACGGTGGTGATCCGCATCGCCCGCTCCGAAATGGGCCAGGGCACACTGACCGGCCTGGCCCAACTGGTGGCCGAGGAACTGGAATGCAACTGGGCCAAGGTCACCACCGAGTACCCGACCCCGGGCCAGAATCTGGCGCGCAAGCGCGTCTGGGGCAACTTTGCCACCGGCGGCAGCCGCGGCATCCGCGAATCGCACGACTATGTGCGCAAGGGTGGCGCCATGGCGCGCATCCTGCTGGTGCAGGCCGCCGCTGACGGCTGGGGTGTGCCCGCCACTGAGTGCATGGCGGCCAACAGCGTGATCACGCACAAGGCTTCCGGCCGCAAGACCACCTACGGCAAGGTGGCTGCTGCCGCAGCCAAGCTCACACCGCCCGATGCCGCCAGCATCACGCTGAAAGATCCGAAGACCTGGAAGCTCGCCGGCAAGCGGCTGGCACGGCTGGACACCGTCAAGAAGACCACGGGGGAACAAAACTACGGCATCGACCTGCAATTACCCGGTCTGCTCAATGCGGCGATCAAGGATTGCCCGGTCTTCGGCGGCAAGCTCAAGAGCTTCAATGCGGCAGCCGTCGCAGGCCACCCGGGCGTGAAAAAAGTGGTGCAGGTCGGGGACAGCGCCGTGGCCGTGGTGGCCGATACCTGGTGGCGCGCCAAGACGGCGCTCGACACGCTGCCGATCGAATGGGACTACGGCCCCAACGCGCGCATCTCGCAAGCTGGCATCCAGCAAACGCTCAAGGAGGGCTTGGCCTTCACCGGCCCAACCGTGGTGGGCAACAGCAATGGCGACGCGCCGGCTGCCATTGCCTCGGCTGCGCGCAAGATCGAAGCCGTCTACACCTACCCCTTCCAGAACCACGCCACCATGGAGCCGATGAACGCCACAGCGCGCTGGACACCTGAGCGCTGCGAGGTCTGGGTGCCGACGCAAAACGGCGAGGCGGCGCTGGCCGCCGCGGCCGAAGCTTCGGGCCTGCCGCCGGCCCAGTGCGAGGTCTACAAGCTGTACCTCGGTGGCGGTTTCGGCCGGCGCGGACGCAGCGACTTCGTGACCCAGGCGATACAGATTGCCAAGGCCATGCCGGGCACACCCATCAAGATGATCTGGTCGCGCGAGGAGGACATGCAGCACGGCTCTTACCACCCAGTCACGCAGTGCAAACTCACCGCCGGCCTGGACACGCAAGGCAACATCAGCGGTCTGCACATGCGCATTTCGGGCCAGTCCATCCTGGCCACAGTGGCGCCGCAGACCATCAAGGATGGCCGCGACATGCTGGTGTTCCAGGGCCTGAACACATCCGGCCCGGAAGCCTCGATCGGCTACAGCTTCCCCAACCTGCTGATCGACCACGCCATGCGCAACCCGCATGTGCCGGCCGGCTTCTGGCGTGGCGTCAACCTGAACCAGAACGCGATCTATCTTGAAAGCTTCATCGACGAGATTGCCCACGCCACCGGCCAGGACCCACTGGCACTGCGCCGCAAGCTGATGGCCAATCACCCCAAGCACCTCGCGGTGCTCAATGCGGTGGCCGAACGCGCCGGCTGGGACAAGCCGGCACCCAAGGGGGTGTTCCGTGGCTTGGCGCAGACCATGGGCTTCGGCAGTTATGTTGCCGCCTGCGCCGAAGTGTCGGTCAGTGACGACGGCCAGCTCAAGATCCACCGCATCGTGGCCGCCACTGACCCGGGGCATGCTGTCAACCCGCAGCAGATCGAAGCGCAGGTGGAAGGCTCCTTCTCGTATGGTCTGTCAGCGGCCCTGTTCGGCGAGATCACGGTCAAGGACGGTGCGGTCGAGCAAAAGAACTTCGACAGCTACCCCGTGGTGCGGATGGCCGACATGCCGAAGGTGGAAACCATCGTGCTGCCTTCCGGCGGCTTCTGGGGTGGCGTCGGCGAGCCCACCATTGCGGTGGCGGCACCCGCCGTGCTGAATGCAATCTTTGCTGCTACCGGCAAACGCATCCGCGAATTGCCGCTCAAGCAGCACAGCCTGAAACGGGCATGAAGCAAGGCATGGCGGCATACCTGTCACGGGTGTGCCGCCTGTTCCCACGGGTTGGCGCCATGGCCTGGCTGTCTCTCATGGCCCTGTCGGCCACCGCACAAACAACCGTGCCCTCCGGCGGTTTCCATGTGGTGGACGACGGCATTCCAGAGCCCTTGAGCAGCACACCAGGGGATGCGACGCGCGGGCGCAGCATTGTCGCCAACCGCCAGCTTGGTTTGTGCTTGCTGTGCCATCGCGGCCCTCTACCGGAGGAACGCTTCCAGGGCACTCTGGCGCCCGACCTTGCCGGCACCGGCCGCCGCTGGACCGCCGCACAACTGCGACTGCGGCTGGTCGATGCGCGTCGCCTCAACCCTGACAGCATCATGCCTGCTTATTACCGCAGTGAGGGACTGACCCGCGTTGGCAACGCCTGGCAGGGCAAGACCATTCTGTCGGCCCAGCAGATGGAAGACGTGGTGGCTTACCTGCTCACATTGAACGACTGAACCAACCATGAACTCAACCTCCAAAACCCGACGCCAGTTGTTGGCCAGCAGCGCCGGCCTGGGCGCCTGGCTGCTGGTGCGGCCTGCCGCAGCCGCACCGGATGAACTGGCCGCGGCCATCAGCGCCTGGAGCGGCGGCGCCTCGGTGCAGCGCGGCCGCGTCAAGCTCGACATCGCGCCGCTGGTGGACAACGGCAACACGGTGCCGATCAGCGTCAGCGTGGCGAGCCCGATGACCGTAGCCGATCACGTCACCGCCATTGCCATCTTCAACGAGCGCAACCCGCAGCGCGACGTGGCCCGTTTCACACTGGGCCCGCGTGCCGGCCTCGCCGCTGTGTCCACGCGCATCCGGCTGGCCACCACGCAGAAACTGGTGGCGGTGGCACGCATGAACGACGGCAGTTACTGGTCGCACACGGTCGAGGTGATCGTGACGCTGGCCGCCTGCCTGGAAGGCGAGGAGAGTTGAGCATGGCACGCACCCTCATCAAGGCCCCGGCCAGCGCCCGGCGCGGCGAGATCATCACCATCAGCACCATCATCGGCCACCCGATGGAAACCGGTTTCCGCCCTGGTGCCGACGGCCAGGTGCTGCCGCGCGACATCATCCAGCACTTCACCTGCCACTACAACGACGAGCTGGTGTTCAGTGCCGAGCTGTTTTCAGCCATTGCCGCCAACCCCCTGATTGCCTTCCACACCGTGGCCACGACCAGTGGCACGCTGCGTTTCAGCTGGGAAGGTGACCATGGCTTCCGCCACACGGAAAGCGTGACCCTCAACGTGACATGAAGCACTGGCGGGCCGCTCTTCTTTTTGGTGCCGTGCTGGCATGCCATGCGCAGACCCAGCCCATGGCGCAGCCCGAACCGCGTCATTCGGGGTTCGACTTCATGGGCACGGCGGTGCAGACCATACAGCGCGACGATGCCCTCAACCCGGCCATGCTGTGGGTCAAACAGGGCGAGACCCTGTGGCACACGCCGGCGGGCGCGAGTGGCAAAGCCTGCGCCAGCTGCCATGGTGCCGTCAGCAGCCTGCGCGGCGTCGCCACGCGCTTCCCGGCCTTCGATGCCGACTTGCAGCGGCCCATCAATCTGGCGCAACGCATCAACCAGTGCCGGCAGAACCGGCAGCAGGCCGAGCCCTGGCGGCTGGAAAGCCCGGACCTGCTGAGCCTGGAAAGCCTCATCGCGCTGCAGTCGCGCGGCCTGCCCATCGCACCGCCAGCCGATGCACGCCTGCAATCGTTCGTGGAGCGCGGCCGGGCACGCTACCAGCAACGCCTGGGGCAACTCGACCTCTCATGTGCCCAGTGCCACGATCAGCGCTGGGGCCAGCGTTTGGGGGGCACGGTCATCCCACAAGCGCATCCCACCGGCTACCCGCTGTACCGGCTCGAGTGGCAAGGAGTTGGTTCACTGCAACGCCGGCTGCGCAACTGCCTGAGCGGCATACGCGCCCAGCCCTGGCCTTATGGGGCAACGGAGCTGGTGGAGCTGGAGCTGTATCTGGCGGCACAGGCACGCGGCATGACGTTGGAGAGCCCCGCCGTTCGGCCTTGAGCGCCCATACTGCTGGTAATATCGGCTGCAAGGGGGGAGTCCATGCCAGCTGTTTCGACTCCGATCACAACAAAAACGGATTTCGATAACAGCTTGCAGGACCATGCCGCGACCCATACTTCGCCATATCAGCCTTAAAACACGCGTCGCCCTGGCGATGGGCATCCTCTTCATCGGTGTGGTCTGCACCATGGCGCTGCTAGGCTTGCGCTACTTCGGAGCCGAATTCCGCAACAGCCTGTTCGCCCAGCAGTACACCCTGGTATCTTCGCTGGCCACCAGCGTCGACGAGAAGATCCGGATCACACAAGACGCGCTGAATCTCTCTGCGAATCACCTCCCACGCGAAGCCCTGTCCGACCCAGAGCTGGCGCAGCGGTTGCTTGATCGCATGGCCGCGCTGCACTCGCTGTTCGACAACGGGCTCTTTCTGATCTCTCCCGAAGGCAAGGTGATTGCCGAGAGCCCCTACAAACCCGACCGGCGTGGACGCGACATCACTAACCGGAAGTTCTTCCAGGTCACCGCAGCCACCCTCAAGCCGTACATCTCCTCGCCGTATCTGTCGTCCTACTTGCCGGGGCAACCCGCCCTGATGATGACCTCCCCGCTGCTGAACGACCGCGGCGAACTGATCGGCATCCTGCAAGGCAGCTTTGACCTGCTGGGCCGCAACTTCCTGGCCAACCTCAACCAGGTCAAGATCGGCCACTCGGGCTACGTCTTCATCACCGACCAGGAGCGCACGGTGATCATGCACCCTGACCCTATCCGCCTCATGATGGAAGCAGCGCGCCCCGGCAAGAACGAACTCTACGATCGGGCACTGGCCGGGTTTGAAGGCAGCGGTCCGACCATCACTTCGCATGGCCAAGCCATGTTCAGCAGTTTCAAGCGCCTGTCCACCACCGGCTGGATCCTCGCTGCCAACTATCCCGTCGCCGAGGCCGAAGCACCGCTGCGCCAGGCCCAGCGCTATTTCCTGCTGGCCTTGGCACTGGGAACCGGCATCGTGCTGCTGGTCGCCTGGCTCATCATGCGCCGGATCATGGCGCCACTGGCCACACTCACGCGCCATGTCCAGGAGCTCCCCGGCAAAACAGGCGCGGACCGACTGCTGCCCGTCACCAGCGGCGGCGAGATCGGCACCCTGATGCAGGCCTCCAATGCCATGGTCCGTACGCTGGATGAACAGCAGCAGACCCTGCGCGACAGTGAAGCACGTTTTCGCAGCCTGACCGAGCTGTCAACCGACTGGTACTGGGAGCAGGACGCCGAATTCCGTTTCACCCAGATGTCGATCGGTCGCATCCGCACCGATGTCGAACCGTTCATCGGCAAGACCCGCTGGGAGCTCCCGTTGGAGGGCGTGACACCCGCGCAATGGGCCGAGCACCGCCGGCTGCTGGAACTGCACGAACCGTTCAAGAACTTCGTCTACCAAGTCCGCTCTGACAGCGGCGAATTGCACACCTTCTCCATCAGCGGCACCCCCTTCTTTGACGAACAGGGTTTGTTTCGTGGCTACCGCGGTGTGGGCTCCGACATCACCGACCGCATGACGGCCGAGCAGCGCATCGAGTTCCTGGCCTACCACGACCCCCTGACCGGCCTGCCCAATCGCCTGCTGCTGCAAGACCGCTTCGAACAGGCCGTTGCCCAGGCCCAGCGCGACAACAGCCGGGTGGCCCTGCTGTTTCTCGATCTCGACAGCTTCAAGAGCATCAATGACACCCTGGGCCACCATTGTGGCGACGCCTTGCTCAAGAAGGTTGCCGAGCGCTTGAAAGAGTGCGTTCGCGACACCGACGCCATCTCCCGCCAGGGGGGCGACGAATTCCTGATCGTGCTGCGCGACCTGCCAGACGCTGACGTCGCGGCCGAGGTCATGACCAAGGTCATGGAACGGTTGCAAGAGCCGTTTACACCCGATGGCCACGAGATGATCACCACCTCCGTCTCCATAGGCGCGACGATCTTCCCGGAAGACGGCAACGACTTCGAAACCCTGCTCAAGAAGGCCGACCTGGCCATGTACCGCGCCAAGGAAGCCGGGCGTAATGCCTATCGCTTCTTCGACGAAGCGATGAATGCCGAAACCGTTGACCACCTGCAGTTGCTGCGTGGACTGCGCCGGGCGCTGGAACGCAACGAATTCGCGCTCTACTACCAACCCCAGATCGAACTGGCCAGTGACAGGGTGATTGGGGTCGAAGCGCTGCTGCGCTGGCAACACCCCGAGCTGGGACTGATCGAGCCGCAGCGTTTCATCCCGGTAGCCGAAGAAAGCGGCCTGATCGTGCCCATCGGTCAGTGGGTTCTGTTCGAGGCCTGCCGCCAGGCCATGGCTTGGCAACAGGCCGGCTTGCCACCCTTGACGATGGCCGTCAATTTTTCTGGCGTCCAGTTCAAACGCGGCGACGTGGAACAGTCTGTCAGGCGCGCGCTGAAGGAGTCCGGGCTGCCGCCTGCGCTGCTGGAACTGGAGCTGACCGAATCGATCCTGATCCAGAACGTGGACGGCGTGCTGGCCAGCCTGCAAAACCTCAAGCGGTTGGGCGTGCAACTCTCGATCGACGACTTCGGGACCGGCTACTCCAGCCTGGCCTACCTCAAGCGCTTTGACATTGACCGGCTCAAGATCGACCGCACGTTTGTGCGTGACCTTGCCACCGACCCGGATGATGCAGCCATCGTGCGCGCCATCATCCAGATGGCCAACAGCCTCAACCTGCGCACGATTGCCGAAGGCGTCGAAACCGAAGACATGTTGGCGCAACTGCGCGCCTTCGGCTGTGACGAGGTCCAGGGTTTCCTGTTCGCCCGGCCCATGCCGGCGACCGACATGGCGCGTTTTCTCACGGATCAGACAAACCGTTAAGACGCTCCCGGACGTCGCCCGCATTGACTGGCGCCTTGACCCTGGCCGGCTTCGACTTGGCCGGTTCGCAAAAGCGAACTTGGCGCTTTCAGTTGGACTTCTTTATTTCTTCTTTAATGCATGGCTTGGGCGACCAAGCCCATGTCGGCGCTGCGCATGAGCTTTTCGATGTCGAGCAGGATCAGCATGCGGTCCTCCAGCGAGCCAATGGCCAGCAGGTGGTCGCCGGCAATCGCCGAGTTCAGCTCCGGCACCGGGCGCAGTTGTTCCGGCGCCAGCGTGATCACGTCCGACACACCATCCACCACCATGCCAATGACTTGGCTGCCGATGTTGAGCACGATCACCACCGTGAAGCCGTCGTACTTGACCTCTTCCAGGTTGAACTTCATACGCATGTCCACGATGGGCACGATCACGCCGCGCAGATTCACCACGCCCTTGATGTAATCCGGCGCGTTGGCCATGCGGGTGGGCGCCTCGTAGGAGCGGATCTCCTGCACGCGCAGGATGTCGATGCCGTATTCCTCGTTGCCTAGCTTGAAGGCCAGGAACTCGCGGATGTGGGTGGGCACTATGCCCGCGGGCTGCACTTGGCTCTGATTCGCTTGCGTGTGATTCATGGTAGTTCGCTCTTGATTACTTGAAGACTTTCACGGCATGCACCAGCTGGTCAGCCTGCATCTTCAGGTTGTCGGCAGCGGCCGCACTCTCTTCGACCAGCGCGGCGTTTTGTTGTGTCGTCTGATCCAGCAAGGTGATGGCTTCGCCCACCTGGGCCACGCCCTGGGCCTGCTCGGAGCTGGCGATGGTGATCTGGCTCATCAGCTCCGTCACCTGGCGGATGGAACTCACCACTTCGTTCATGGTGGTGCCGGCCTGATCCACCAGGATGCTGCCCTGCGCGACACGCTGCACGCTGTCGTCGATGAGCGTCTTGATTTCCTTGGCGGCTTCGGCACTGCGGCCGGCCAGAGATCGCACCTCGCTGGCCACCACGGCAAAGCCGCGGCCCTGTTCGCCCGCGCGCGCAGCCTCCACAGCGGCATTGAGCGCCAGGATGTTGGTCTGGAAGGCGATGCCGTCGATCACGCCGATGATGTCGGCGATCTTCTTGCTCGAATCGTTGATGCCCTTCATGGTGTCGACCACCTGGGCTACCACTTCACCGCCCTTGACGGCCACGGTGCTGGCATTCTGAGCCAACCCATTGCCCTGGCGCGCGTTGTCGGCATTCTGCTTGACGGTGGAGCTGAACTGCTCCATCGAAGCTGCCGTTTCTTCCAGCGCGCTGGCCTGGCTTTCGGTGCGGCCGCTGAGATCCAGATTACCCGAGGCAATCTGGACGCTGGCCGAAGCGACCACCTGGGAACGCGCTCCCACATCGTCCACCAGGGCGCGCAGGTTCAGGCCCGACTGGTTGATGGCGCGCAGCAGCATGCCGATTTCATCCACGCGGTTGAGGTTGATGTTCTTGCCAGCCTGGCCGCTGGCCACCGTCTGGGCCTGCGACAGGATGGCTTGCACGGGCCCAGCGATCTGGTACTCCAGCATGAGGCAACTGAGCGCAGTGCCCGCCAGCACACCGCCGGCGATGATGCCCAGCTCCATGCCGCCGATGCCGACTGCCGCAACAGATCCCAGGGCCAGGAACGCGGCCAGCGCACAGGCCAGGCGGATGCGCCAGCGCATGGGCATGACCCGGAACATCGTGGTCCAGCCCATCAAGCCGGAGCGCACGACGATGCCCTTGTGGAAAGCCAGGCCCTTGGCACGGCCCTCACGAATGTTTTTATAAAGTTCCTCGGCTGCAGCAACTTCGGTGGCTTCCGGCTTGGTGCGCACCGACATGTAGCCGGTGACCTGGCCGTTGCGCTTGATCGGCGTCGCATTGGCGCGCACCCAATAGTGATCGCCATTCTTGCGCCGATTCTTCACCAGAGCCGTCCACGCCTCCCCGTTCTTGAGCGTAGCCCACATGTCGGCAAACGCCTCTTTGGGCATGTCGGGGTGGCGCACCATGTTGTGCGGCTGGCCCAGGATCTCATCGCGCTCGTAGCCGCTGACTTCGACAAAGGCTTCATTGGCATAGGTAACATGACTCTGCGTGTCGGTGGTCGACATCAGTGTCACGCCCTCCGGGAACGCGTACTCGCGCTGGGTCACGGGTTGGTTGTTTCTCATGTTTATCTTCCTTCAAGCGTCAATGTCTGGATGCGAGTTCGCAGGCGGCATGCAGTTGCACCACCAGCAGTGCGTTTTCGAATTCGGTCGGTTTGTCGAAAAACCAGTCGGCACCGGCCTGCAGGCAGCGGGCACGGTTGAACGGGCTGTCGTCACTGGTCAGGACGAGCAGCTCCATGCCAGGGGCGAGCTGTTTGAGGGTCGGAATGATCTGGAGGGCGTTGCCGTCGGCCAGATGCAGATCCAGGATCAGCAGCGTCGGGGGCTTCTGTTCCACACAGCGCAAGGTTTGCGTCATGGTGTCGGCAGTGTCGATCTCGTCGATGCCGGCAATGCCATGCAGCACCCCCATCCAGCGGGTACGGATCAGTTCGGAGTCATCGGCGACGAGCAGGTTCAACATGCCGCTATGGTGCCGAGTGCATACCTCCGGCGCTATCGGACGGCGCCGGTTTGGCTGTCAGGAAAGGCTGAGGCGGGTAGGAGAATTCCTACACCGGTGCAAGTTGCGCGTCAGTTCAGCAGGCCGTGCTGCATGGCATAACGCGTCAACTCGGCAACGCCGGAGAGATTGAGTTTTTCCATCAGCCGCGTCTTGTGCGTGCTCACGGTCTTGTTGCTGATACACAGCTGCTCGGCGATGTCGTTGACGCCCTTGCCAGCCACCAGCAGACGGAACACTTCGAGTTCGCGATCCGACAAGGTCATGTAGGCAGGTTTTTCACTGGTGATTGACATGTCAAACACCAGCTTCTCGGCCAGTTCGGGGGCGATGAACTTGCCGCCGCCCGCCACCCGGCGGATGGCGCCCAGCAGTACATCCATCTCACTGTCCTTGGTCACATAGCCATTGGCGCCCGCCTTGAGCACGCGGGCCGCAACTTGCACCTCGTTGTGCATGCTCAGCACCAGGATGGGCAAGTCAGTCCAGTGGGCTTTGACACGTGCAATCAGGTCCGGGCCACTCAGGCCCGGCATGTTGATGTCCAACAGCAGCAGGTCCGGGATCTGTTGACGCAAAAACGCCAGCACCTCATTGCCGTTGATAGCCTCACCGACCACCTCCAAGTCCGGCGCCAAAGAAAACACCTGCTTCAAACCACTGCGCACGATGGCATGGTCGTCTGCAATCAGCAGTCTGATCATGGGCTGTCCTTTTCCATGGTGTCAAATTGAAGGGGAATGCTGACGCTGATATGGGTTCCCTGCCCGGGGGCGCTGTTGACCTCGACCTACCCGCCCATGGCGATCGCACGCTCCTCCATGCCCAGCAGGCCGAAGGACTTTTTCCTGCGCGCTTCAGACAAGTCGAACCCCAGACCATCATCGGACACCTCCAATCTGAGGTGCCCGTCCTGCTGACGCATGGCAATATCCACCCGGCTGGCCCGCGCATAACGCGCGATATTGGTCAGCGACTCCTGCACGATGCGAAACAGAACCACGGCACGTGCCTCGTCCACCTCGGCAACTTTCTGGTCAACATGGAATTCACAGGCCGTCCCCGTGCGGGAGGTGAATTCGCTACAGACCCATTCGATGGCAGGAGCCAGCCCCATGTCCAATGCGGCCGGCCGCAAGCTGCTGGCCACGTTGCGCACCCCCTGGATGGCGCGGTCCACCAAGGCCTTCATGGCTTCTGTTTTTTCCTTGAGCCCCGGATTCTCGGCATAACTTTGCATGCCAAGAAAAGACAAGTCCATCCGCAGGGCAGTCAACACCTGGCCCAGCTCATCATGTACTTCACGCGCAATGTGTTTACGCTCGCTTTCGCGCTCTTTCTCTGTCTGAACTGTCAACGCCCGCAAACGCTGGCCCGAGGCCATGAGTGCCTGTTCGGCCCGTTGCTGATCGCTCACATCGCGCACCACCGCCATCAGCAGATCCCCGCGATTGGTCTGTAGCGGGCTGAGATTGATGTCAGCCGGAAATTCGCTCCCGTCCTTGCGCAGGCAGGAAAGGGCTGCGCCCATCTTCACCATACGCCCGGCATTGCGGGTGTAGTCGCTACGATGCTCTTCATGCACGGCGCGCAACCGCGATGGAATCAACAGCTCCACCGGCTGACCGACCAGCTCGTCGCGCCGGTAGCCGAACAACGCTTCTGTCCGGGCATTGATCCGCACGATGTGGCCCCGCGTATTGGTCAGAATGAAGGCATCCGGCGCGAATTCGATGACATCACGGAACATGCCTTCCAGGCTGCGATGCTGGGCATGCAGGGCCAGATGGGTCTTCACCCGCGCCAGCAGGACGTTCATGCTGATGGGCTTGGTGATGAAGTCGGCGGCTCCCAGCTCGAAACCTCGGGTTTGGGCCTCGTTATCGCTCAGGGCTGTGATGAAAATGACAGGAATCGAGCGACTGACTTCATCCGCCTTGAGCCGCTCGCAAACCTCATAACCATCCATGCCAGACATCATCACATCCAGCAGGATCAGATCGGGCGGATCGCGTCGAACCATCTCCAGCGCCGTCGGACCGTCGTCCACGGTCAGCACCTCGTAGTCCGCCGTCTCCAGCATGAACGTCAGCATCATCAGGATATCCTGGGCGTCATCGACCACCAGGATGCGTGATTTGGCGTTGGGCATGGGGTTCATTGTCAGGCCTGATTTTGCATGAACTGAACTTTTTGCTGTTCCCTTTATCATTCAGTCATGCGCATCCTGCTCCTCGCCCTCATGATTGCCCTGCTGCCCCTGCGCGGCTGGGTGGGCGATGCCATGGCGATGGAGATGGTGGCAAGTGCCTTGAATGACACCGAAATCGCTATGGATTTCGCAGCACCTCACGCAGATAAAACAAGGCCAGAGGCCGAATACCATGCACAGGCCACAGCCATGGCCCATGCCGACTGCCCGGGCCACACGGCCATGATGACCAGCAATGACAGCCCGGCGGACGACATGCAGCACCCTGTCCACGCGGCCGACTGCGCCACCTGCGCCGCCTGTCAGATCTGCCACACCGTCGCCCTGACGCCGGTGGCATGGCACATCGGCACCTACGCCCTGCCGGCCGTCCAGCCGCAGACATCCTCCCAACATTTCGCCAGCGCCGAGCGCGCCCCGGGCTTCAAACCGCCCATTTTCTGATCCCGACAGCCGTAGTGCGTCCGCCGTGTCCCGAAACCGGGCTCATGGTGATGCCACACCGTTCCATGAACGCTGTTTTGGAGAAGATTCGTGAAATACCCCACCCTGCTGGTCCTGGTCGTTCTGGCCTGGCCGGCACTGAGCCTGGCGCAAAACGCACCAGATCAAAACAAAACACTCCCCGCGGCGGCCGATGCAGGCGCATCGGTCCCCGCCCTGCGTTACCACTCGGCCCTGGTCTACAGCCCACGCAGTGTGGTGCAAGACCAGGATGACTGGGCCGCCGCCAACGCACGCGTTGGCCAGTTCGCACGCGGCCACGCCGACATCCTGAAGGCCGAACAGGCGCAAGGCCTGGTCACCCCGACCACGCCCAATGCCCCAGGAGCCAAGCCATGAGCCGCGCCCTCTTCCAACGCGGCGCCCCCATCGTGCTTTCGGCTGTGCTGCTGGCCGGCTGCACCTCGCTCACGCCCGAGCAGAACCTGAGTGATGTGCAGCAACTCACTGAGGGCCGCACGGCCGGCACCCCCGTCACCCTGCAGCGCAACAACCGCGAGATCGACAACGCCGTGGCCGAGTTGCTGAAGGCCCCGCTGACGGCCGAGAGTGCCGTGCGCATTGCCCTGCTCAACAACCCGGGCCTACACAGCGCGCTGGCACAGCTCGACATCAGCGACGCCCAGCGCGTGCAGGCCGGGCGCGCGCCCAACCCACATGTCTCGATCGCCGAGTACGCCGAGGGCAGCAAACTGGAAATTGAGCGCGTGCTGCGCTTCGACGTGGTCGGCCTGCTGTTCCTGCCCTGGAAAGCCAAGTGGCAGGGCCAGCAGCACGAGCTGGCCAAGCTGCAGGCGGCGCAGGAAGTCATCGTTCTCGCCACCAACACGCGCAAGGCCTGGATCAACACCGTGGCAGTGCAGCAGACGGTGGCCTACATGGGCCAGGTGAAGGAGGCCGCTGAAGCCGGTGCCGAGTTGGCGCGGCGCATGGCACGTGTGGGCAACTGGAGCAAATTGCAGCAGGCACGTGAGCAGGTCTTCCTGGCCGATGCCGCCGCCCAACTGGCGCGCGCGCAGCAGACCCTGTTCAGCGAGCGCGAAAAACTCACCCGCCTGATGGGCCTGTGGGGTGCGCAGACGCAGTTCACGCTCGCGCAACGCCTGCCTGACCTGCCGCCCCAAGCTGCCGACATGCAGGACATGGAAGCGCGTGCCCTGCGCGAACGGCTCGACGTGCGCTCGGCCGTGGCCGAAGCCGGTTATGTGGCCGACTCGCTGGGCATGACCAAGGCGATGGGCTACCTCAACGGCCTGACCCTGGCCTACAAGAACGCCAATATCAGCGACAGCGCTGCCGGCACGAACGACATCAAGCACGGCTGGGAGCTGGAGCTGCCGCTGCCGATCTTCAACTGGGGCACGGCGCGCAACGCACGTGCGCAAGCGCTGTACATGCAATCGGCCACGCGGGTGCGCGACGTGGCGGTGAAGGCGCGCAGCGAGGCCCGCGAGGCGTATCACGGCTGGCGCACCACCTACGACCTGGCGCGCCACTACCGCGACGAGGTGGTGCCGCTGCGCAAGGCCATCAGCGACGAAGTGCTGCTGCGCTACAACGGCATGCTGGCCAGCGTGTGGGATCTGCTGGGCGACATGCGCCAGCAGGTGATGAGCGTGAACAACGCCATCGAAGCCCAGCGCGACTTCTGGCTGGCCGACGCCGACCTGCAACTGACGCTGACCGGTACTTCGCCCGGCTCCCTGGCCCGCCCGCGCAGCAGCGGCGCATCGATGGCCTCTGCACCCCAAGGACACTGAACATGAACCGACGCAAATTTTTTGGTGGTGCCGCCATGACAGCCGTCGCGGCGGCCTCCGTCAGCAAGGTGGCCATGGCCGCCCTGCCCGAGCCGGTGCTGATGGACAAACCCGACACCGCGCCGCCGCTGCTGCCCCCCAACGGCCGCCCCTACAACCCGGTGGTCACGCTCAACGGCTGGACCTTGCCCTGGCGCATGAACAACGGCGTGAAAGAGTTCCACCTGGTGGCCGAGCCGGTGGTGCGCGAGATCGCACCCGGCATGCGCGCCACGCTGTGGGGCTACAACGGCCAGAGCCCGGGCCCCACCATCGAGGTGGTGGAAGGCGATCGCCTGCGCATCTTCGTCACCAACAAGCTGCCCGAGCACACCACCATGCACTGGCACGGCCAGCGACTGCCCAACGGCATGGACGGCGTGGGCGGCCTGACGCAGCCGCAGATTCCGGTCGGCAAGACCTTCGTCTACGAGTTCGTGGCGCGCCGGCCCGGCACCTTCATGTACCACCCGCATGCCGACGAGATGACGCAGATGGCCATGGGCATGATGGGCTTCTGGGTCACGCACCCGAAAGGCCAGCATCCGCTGATCAGCGAGGTGCAACGCGACTTCTGCTTCCTGCTCAATGCCTTCGACATCGAGCCCGGCAGCAGCACGCCGAAGATCAACACCATGCTGGACTTCAACCTCTGGACCTGGAACAGCCGCAGCTTCCCCGGCATTGATTCGCTCAACGTGCGGCTGGGTGACAAGGTGCGCATCCGCGTCGGCAACCTGACCATGACCAACCACCCGATTCACCTGCACGGCCACGAATTCAGCGTGACCGGCAGCGACGGCGGGCCCTGGCCGCTGGCGGCGCGCGTGCCGGAGGTGACGACCGACATCGGCGTCGGTCAGATGCGGCAGGTGGAGTTCGTGGCGGACGAGGAAGGCGACTGGGCCTTCCACTGCCACAAGAGCCACCACACCATGAACCCGATGGGCCACGCCGTGCCGACCATGATCGGCGTCGACCACCGCGGCCTGGTGCAGAAGATCCAGAAGCTGGTGCCCGACTACATGGTGATGGGCGAACGCGGCATGGCCGACATGGGCGAGATGGAAATGCCCATTCCCGACAACACCCTGCCCATGATGACCGGCACTGGCCCCTATGGCCCGGTCGAGATGGGCGGCATGTTCACCACCTTGAAGGTACGCAAGACCCAGAAGCCGGGTGACTACCGCGACCCGGGCTGGTTCAAACAACCTGCCGGCACCCAGGCCTACGAGTGGAGAGGTCCCCTGCCCGAGCCCAAGCGCCCGGTCGCCCCTGCGGCTAGCGCAGCACCGGCAGAACTCAAGGCCGTCAAACCTACTTCACATTCATCGCATTGAGGAACACCATGAACGCTATCAAATTCATAGCTATCTGCGCATTATTGACGGGAGCCAGCACCACATTTGGCCATGAATCCCAGCAAGGGCAACCGATGCACGCCACCGCGGCAGAGCAGAAAGCCTGGGGCATCGCTGGTGAGACCAAGGCCGTCACACGCACCATCACCCTCCGCATGTCGGACGCCATGCGCTTCACACCCGCGCGCATCGAGGTCAAACAAGGCGAGACTGTGCGCCTGACATTGCGCAACACCGGCAAAGTGCAGCACGAGCTGGTGCTCGGCACGTCGCAGGAACTGGCGGAACACGCCGCCCAGATGCAGAAGCACCCAGGCATGGAACACGACGAGCCGCACATGGTGCACGTGGCCCCGGGCAAGACCGGCCACCTGATCTGGACCTTCAACCGTGCCGGCGACTTCGAATTCGCCTGCCTGATCGACGGCCACTACCAGGCGGGCATGAAGGGCACGATCCGCGTCGTCGCCCAGCCGCAGAAGCCAGCGGCCAGCGTCAGCCCCAAAGCCACACCGTATGCCGGCCAGCACATGCGCGTCATCAAGGCGCTGTCCGATGACGACCTGAAAGCCTACGAACATGGCCAGGGCCACGGCTTTGCCAAGGCGGCCGAACTCAACGGCTACCCCGGCCCCATGCACACGCTGGAGCTGGCCAGCGAATTGAAGCTGAGCGAAGCACAGCGAACCCAATCGCAGGCGCTGCTGACGCAGCACAAGGCCGAAGCGCGCCGTCTGGGCGCCGAGCTGATCGACGCCGAGCGCGCGCTCGACCAGGCCTTTGCCAGCCGCAGCATCAGCCCCGAGTTGCTGACCCAACTCACCCGCACGGCCGGCGACAAACTGGCACAGCTGCGCGCCGAGCATCTGCAAACCCATCTGACACAGACCGCCTTGCTGACGGAACAACAGATCGAGCGCTACAAGACGCTGCGCGGCTACGGCAACGCCATGCCCATGCACCCAGGCAAACAACACGACATGCAACACCAACCCATGATGGAGATGAACCATGGTCAACACCACTGAACACCTGCGCCGCCGCGCGCTGCTGCAAGGGGGCCTGGCCGCAGCGTTTGGCTCTCTGCCGCTGCTGGCCCTCGGCACCACCGTAACCCAGACCGTGATCGAGGTCTGGAAAACACCCACCTGCGGCTGCTGCCACGACTGGATCCGGCACCTGCAGAGCAACGGCTACGAGGTGAAAACGCACGACGTCAGCGATGCCACCAAGCGCGACTACCGCCAGCGCCTGGGCCTGGCCGACAAGTTCGGTTCCTGCCACACCGCGCTGGTGGGCGGCTACCTGCTCGAAGGCCATGTGCCGGCGCGCGACATCCAGCGCCTGCTGAAAGAAAAACCGCGCGCCCTGGGTCTGGCCGTGCCCGGCATGCCGGTGGGCTCGCCCGGCATGGACGGCCCCGAGTACGGCGGCCGCAAAGACCCGTACGACGTGCTGCTGGTGCAGCGCGGCGGCAGCGCCTCCGTTTACCAGTCTTATCGTTGAAGGAATCCCGCATGAAGACCATTGTCCTGACCCTCGGCCTGCTGCTGGCCGGTAGCCACGCCCTGGCGCAAAGCCAGGCCAACGAACACGACAGCCACCACGCCACGCCCGTTGCCCGTGAAACGACGGAAGCCGAAGTGCGCAAGGTGGACAAGGCGGCGAAGAAGATCACCCTCAAGCACGGCGAGATCAAGAACCTCGACATGCCACCCATGACCATGGTGTTCCAGGTGAAGGACGCCTCACTGCTGGACCGGGTGCAGGCGGGCGACAAGGTGCGCTTCACGGCCGACAAGGTGGGCGGCGCCTACATCGTGCTGACCCTGGAGCCCGTGAAGAACTAGAACAGGCTGCCCTGCCCCGCCGCGAGGCCGGGGCGGAACTGCGACAGGTCCAGCTCAAGGCGCTCGCGGTTCAGGCCGTGGCGGGCACAGGCCTTGTGAAAACGCTGGCGGATCAGCTCGGACCACAGACCGCTGCCCGTCATGCGGGTGGCGAAATCGCTCCGGTAGTCCTGACCGCCGCGTATCTCGCGAATGCGCGCCATCACGCGCGCCGCACGCTGCGGGTAATGAACATCGAGCCACTGCTGGAACACCTCGTTCAGTTCCCACGGCAAGCGCAGCACGGTGTAGAAGGCGCTCTTCGCGCCGGCCGCGGCCGCCGCTTCCAGCACCTGCTCCATGTCGTCGTTGATGAAGGGAATCTGCGGCGCCACGCTCACGCCCACCGGCACACCGGCCTCGGCCAACGCGCGGATGGTGCGCAGCCGACGCTGCGGCGAGGCGGCCCGCGGCTCCAGCTGGCGCGCCAGCGCACCGTCGAGCGTGGTGATGGTGACGTAAATCGCCACCAGCTTGTCCGCCGCCATCGGTGCGATCAGATCCAGGTCGCGTTCCACCCCGCTGGACTTGGTCACCAATGAAAACGGATGGCGCGCCTCGCGCAGCACCTCGATCAGCGAGCGCGTGATCTTCAGTTCGCGCTCCACCGGCTGGTAGCAGTCGGTGACCGAGCCGATGACGATCATGCTCGGCCGGTAGCCGGGCCGTATCAATTCCTTGCGCAACAGCGCCGCCAGCCCGCGCTTGGCAATGATCACCGTCTCGAAGTCCAGCCCCGGCGACAGCCCGAGGTAGCTGTGCGTCGGCCGCGCATAGCAGTAGGAGCAACCGTGCTCGCATCCGCGGTAGGGGTTGATGGAATGGTCGAAGGCGATGTCCGGCGAATCGTTGGTCATGATGGCGCTGCGCGCGTCCTCCCAGCGCACCTCGGTCTGCGGCTTGGCAGCCTCACCTTGCAAGGTTTCGTCCCAGGTCTGCCAGCCATCATCGAACGCGGCGCGCGCATCACGCTCAAAGCGGTGCGCCACACGCGTGGCCGCGCCGCGGCCCTTGAGGGCGGTCAGCGGGATGGAGAACTCGGCCATGGTGTCAATGCACGGGACTGCCCGGCGCGGGAAAATACGCGGCGCAGGAATTTCTGCAGCGGCTAGAGTTGGTCGGTGGCAGGTGCAGGGGGCCGGGTTTCATGGTTATGTCGATACTGTATATTCGAACAGTATATAGTTCACCTACCCAAGCATCAAGGCCCTTCGTCTTCACAGTTCGTCTCGCGCGGTCATATGTCAGACAGGTCAGAAAAGCAGCATCCCGTCGCCGTCATGGCGACCGACGTCGCAGCACGCAGCAAACCCTCGGCCTATCCCGAGCCCTTCGCGTCCCGCATGGCCGGCCGGGAGAAACGCCAGTTGGGCGATGTCTTCGGCCTCAGCAACTTTGGCGTCAACCTCACGCGTCTGGCTCCCCATGCGACGTCGGCGCTTCGTCATGCGCACAGCCGGCAAGACGAATTCATCTACATCCTGCAGGGGCGGCCTACGCTGCACACCGACGAAGGACGAACCCAGCTTTCGCCCGGCATGTGCGCAGGGTTCAAGGCGGGCACAGGCAACGGGCACCGTCTGATCAATGAAACCGGCGAGGAAGTCGTGTACCTCGAGGTGGGCGACCGAACACCGGGAGATGAGGGCAGCTATCCCGATGACGACCTCAAGGCCCTGCTCGTCGCCGGAAAATGGCAGTTCGTTCACAAGGACGGTACGCCGTATGCATGACGTCGAAGCGCCGAGCAAGAACCCACTCCTGCGTCAGGCACCACCGACAGGAGAAGCACCATGACCGTTCGCATCGTCCAACTGGGAAGTGTGCGTACCGCCGACGAAGGCGTGCGCATCGGCACCGTGCGTCGCCCGCCGCGCGGGGTTCCCAAGTCCGAGTTCGCGTCACAGAACTGGTACGACGTCTGGTACCCCAACCTGGCACCGAGCGTTGAAACCATGAAGCTGGGGCAACAGGCCGAAACACCGGCGCAGTGGGCGGCCTTCAGCAAAAAATACCGGGCCGAGATGGCAACACCCGAAGCGACTCGCACGCTGGAGGTGCTCGCCGCCTTGTCCCACACTGGCAACTTTTCAGTGGGATGCTATTGTGAGGACGAAGCCCACTGCCATCGCTCGGTACTTCGGGCGCTGCTGGCCGAAAAAGGTGCCAAGATCGGGTAATCAGCGACACACCGATAATGCCCTCCGCATCGGGCGGCTCTCAAACGACCACGTCCAACCACCGTTCATTTCAAGCGCTCACACGCCACAACCCAAGGAACCACCATGTCCCTCATCGCCAATATCGTCGTCGGCCTGATTGCCCTCCTGCACGTCTACATCATGGTGCTCGAGATGTTTCTGTGGGACAAGCCGGCCGGGCTGCGCGCCTTCGGTCAGACCCAGGAAGCCGCAACGGCCTCCAAGGTTCTGGCCGCCAACCAGGGCTTGTACAACGGCTTTCTGGCCGCTGGCCTGTTCTGGGGTCTGAGCCTGGGTGCCAGCGGCATGGGGGTCAAGGTGTTTTTCCTCGGCTGCGTGCTGGTGGCCGGTCTGTACGGTGCCGCCACCGCCAACCGCAAGATCCTCTTCATCCAGACGATTCCCGCCGCCGTCGGACTGGTCCTCGTCTTTCTGTCCTGATGGAGTGGCCGATTCGCTCAGACAAGCAGTACGAATCCATCACACGCCCACCCCATGTACGAGCCACGCCATATCCCCCCGATTCCCAGGGGACAGTTCACCCTGCGGCTGCTGGGCCATGCTGCTTTGGCCACGATGCTGATCGCCTTCTCCCTGCTCGCGGGCATGCTGGGCTACCGCTACTACGAACAGATGTCGTGGGTCGATGCCTTCGTCAATGCGGCCATGCTGCTCGGCGGCATGGGGCCGGTCAAGACCACCGACCTGAGCGAAGCGGGCAAGCTCTTCGCCGGCCTGTATGCGCTGTACGCCGGTCTGGCCTTCATCGCCGTCATGGGCATCATGCTGACACCGGTGGTCCACCGGCTGTTGCACCGCTTTCATTGGGGCGAGGACCGCGACGCGCGGTAACGCCACCAAGGAATCAAGCGCCGTCGCGGTCCAGCAGGGCTTTGCGGCTTTCGTAATCCTCCGGGGTGATGTCCCCTGCAGCCAGTCGGCGGCGCAGTATGTCATGCGGTGTTTCGCGCGATTTCTCGCGCGGTCCTCGCCAGCGATCGCGACGCCAGAACAGCAGCGCCACGATCAAGATGACCCAGAAGATCCACCAGAAGGCGTGCATGCCGGCCATGTGGCCGTAGTAGTAGTCATACCCATTGAACATTTCCGCACTCCTCTTGCACCGCACGGCGGCGCTGCGTCCACTCTACGCCTGAAACACGGTCTGCGCATAATCTGCGCTCATGAGCACTGCCTACCCTCGCCTCCCCTACCCCGGCTATCTCACCGATGTCGCGGGCATCGAAGTCGGCCATTTCACCGAGACGCGTCGCCCCACCGGCTGCAGCGTGGTGATAACACGCGATGGCGCGGTGGCCGGCGTCGATGTACGTGGTGCCGCGCCAGGCACGCGCGAAACAGATTTATTGCAGCCTTCCAACCTGGTGGACAAGGTGCACGCCATAACGCTTTCAGGCGGCAGTGCCTGGGGACTGGACACCGCCAGCGGCGTGATGCGCTGGCTGGAAGACAAGCACATCGGCCTGAACACCGGCTATGGCCTGGTGCCCATCGTGCCGGCGGCCGTGGTGTTCGACCTTGGCGTCGGCGATGCCCGCATTCGCCCCGATGCGCAGGCCGGCTACCAGGCCTGCCAGGCGGCCAGCCGCCAGCCACCGGCACAAGGCAATGTGGGCGCTGGCACCGGCGCCCTGGTCGGCAAACTGTTCGGCATGCCGCGTGCCATGAAAGGCGGCATCGGCACCGCCTCACTCTGTGTGGAGGGCATCACGGTGGCGGCACTCATCGTCTGCAATGCGGTGGGTGATGTGATCGACCCGACCACCGGTCAGGCAATAGCCGGCGCGCGCACGGCGGATGGCAAGACCCTGCTGGGCAGCCGCGATGCGATGGTGAAAGGCGAGTTGCCGCAGAACCTGCTGGCCGGCACCAACACCACCATCGGCGTGGTGGCCACCGATGCCGTATTGACCAAGCCGCAGGCGCAGCGCTTGGCACAAGTCAGCCATGACGGCTTGGCGCGTGCCATCAACCCGGTGCACACCATGCTCGACGGCGACACCTTGTTTGCGCTGGCCACTGGCCAAAGCGGCAAGGGTGCCAGCATGTTGTTGCTGGCCACTTTGGCCGCCGAAGTCACGGCGCGCGCCGTGGTCAACGCGGTATGGGCTGCGCAGGGCATCACCATCGGTACGCAGCGTTGGCCGGCAGTGGCCGACCTCACCAACCCGACGACCTGACGAAACGACGCCCAGCGCCATGCCCCAAACCGTTCGCTACACCCTGCTGTCGTTGCGCGACATGCTGGTCTCGGCCGGCCCGTTCACGCTGCTGGCCGTCGGTCTGCTGATACTGGCCTACTGGTGGCTCGACCCGATGCCGCCAAAGCACCTGACACTGGCTACCGGCCCGGCGCAAAGCGCGTATGCCGAGATCGGCAAACGCTATGCCAGCGTTTTGGCTGAGCATGGCATTGAAGTACAGTTGCTGCCCAGCGAAGGCGCTGCGCAAAACCTGCAGTGGCTGCGTGAGGGCAAGGCTGACTTCGGCTTTGTTCAGGGCGGTAGTGACGAGCTGGCCGCTCAACAGGAACACGGCATGGAGTCGCTGGGCGGCCTGTTTGTCGAGCCGGTATGGCTGTTCTACCGCGAGGCGTCGGCGCGCAAGGTGACACCGGATGCCACGCTGAAGACCCTGGGCCAACTCAAGGGCCTGCACGTCAATGTGGGCACCGAGGGCAGTGGCGTGCCCCGCCTGATGGCCAAGCTGTTCGAGGTCAACCGCATGGATGCCAAGACCCTGCGGATTTCGCAACTGGAACAAACCTCCGCCACGGTGGCGCTCCTCAACGGTGATCTCGATGTCTTGGTCTTCGCCTCGGCGCCGGAGTCGCTGATGGTGCAAATGCTGCTGCAGACACCAGGCATCAAACTCATGAGTTTTGCGCAAAGCGAAGCCTATTCACGTCGCTTTCCCTTTTTGAGCCCGGTTGACTTGCCGCAAGGTGTGGTGGATCTGGCCGGCAATGTGCCAGAACAAACGGTGCGGCTGATCGCCACCACGACCACGCTGCTGGCACGCCCCCGTGTGCATTCGGCATTGAAGGAGTTGTTCTCGCAAGCCTCGCTCAAGCTGCATGGCAATGCCGGCTGGTTCAACCGCGCACACGAATTTCCCAGCGTGGCCAACCTGGAGTTCCCACTGGCCAAGGAGGCTGAGCGCACCATCCGCAACGGTGTGCCGCTGCTGCAGCGCTACCTGCCCTTTTCGCTGGCGAACCTGGTGGAGCGCATGTGGCTGGCACTGGGCATCATCATTGCCCTGCTGCTGCCGCTGAGTCGCATCGTGCCGCCGCTGTACGAGTTCCGGATCCGTTCACGGGTGTTTCGCTGGTATGGCCAGTTGCGCGCGATTGAGGAGCGACTGGACAGCACGCATCCCGAATCCAGACAGGAATTGCTGGATGAACTCAAACAATTGGAAGCACGGGTAGAAAAAATCGCGGTGCCGCTGTCGTATACCGATGAGCTATACGCCCTGCGCAATCACATCGAGTTGGTGCAGCGCAGGCTGCAGACCGTCTGAAGACAACTTTGCGTTGTTCACGACCCGACGCCGCTGGCGCCGAGTCCTGACACCCCCGGGCCTGCCGGCCCGGGTGATGGTTTTTACTTGAGGGCCTTGAAGCGCACGCGGTGCGGCTTGGCGCCTTCTTCACCCAGACGCTTCTTCTTGTCGGCCTCGTACTCCTGGTAGTTGCCGTCGAAGAAGGTCCACTGGCTGTCGCCTTCGGCGGCCAGGATGTGGGTACAGATGCGGTCGAGGAACCAGCGGTCGTGGCTGATGACCATGACCGAACCAGCGAACTCCAGCAAGGCGTCTTCCAGCGCGCGCAGCGTTTCCACGTCGAGGTCGTTGGAGGGCTCGTCCAGCAGCAGCACGTTGCCGCCGGCAATCAGGGTCTTGGCCAAGTGCAGACGACCGCGCTCACCACCCGACAGCGTGCCGACCCGCTTCTGCTGGTCGCCACCGTTGAAGTTGAAGCGGCCGCAGTAGGCGCGGCTGGCCATCTGGAACTTGCCCACGGTCAGGATGTCGAGGCCGCCGGAGACGTCTTCCCACACGGTTTTCTCGTTCGCCAGGTCGTCACGGGTCTGGTCGACAAAGGCCATCTTCACCGTCTGGCCAATCTTGACTTCACCGCTGTCCGGCGTTTCCTTGCCGGCGATCATCTTGAACAGGGTCGATTTACCGGCGCCGTTGGGGCCGATGATGCCGACGATGGCGCCCGCGGGCACCTTGAAGCTCAGGTTGTCGATCAGCAGGCGGTCGCCGAAGGACTTGCTGACGTTCTTGAACTCGATGACTTCATTGCCCAGGCGGTCGGCCACGGGAATGAAGATTTCCTGCGTCTCGTTGCGCTTCTGGTATTCGAAATCGGACAGTTCCTCGAAGCGGGCCAGACGGGCCTTGCTCTTGGCCTGGCGCGCCTTGGGGTTCTGGCGCGACCATTCCAGTTCTTTCTTCAGCGCCTTGGCGCGGGACTCTTCGCCCTTCTGTTCCTGCTCCAGGCGGGCCTGCTTCTGCTGCAGCCATTCGCTGTAGTTGCCCTTGTAGGGAATGCCGGAACCGCGGTCCATTTCCAGAATCCATTCGGCCGCGTTGTCCAGGAAGTAGCGGTCGTGGGTGATGGCCACCACGGTGCCGGAGTAACGCTGCAAGAACTGCTCCAGCCAGTCCACCGATTCGGCGTCCAAGTGGTTGGTCGGCTCGTCGAGCAATAGCATGTCGGGCTTGGACAGCAGCAGGCGGCACAGCGCCACGCGGCGCTTCTCACCGCCGGAGAGCTTGCCGATGATAGCGTCCCAGGGCGGCAGACGCAGCGCGTCGGCGGCAATTTCCAGCTGGTGCTCACCGCCATCGCCAGCCGTGGCGATGATGGCTTCGAGCTTGGCCTGCTCGGCAGCCAGAGCGTCGAAGTCGGCGTTCTCGTCCGCGTAGGCGGCGTAGACCTCTTCCAGTCGCGCTTGGGCAGCCTTCGACTCACCCATGCCGCCTTCGACGGCCTGGCGCACGGTCTCGTTCGGGTCGAGCTGCGGCTCCTGCGGCAGGTAACCGATCTTCAGGCCGGCCATGGGAATGGCTTCGCCCTCGAATTCCTTGTCGACGCCGGCCATGATCTTGAGCAGCGTGGACTTGCCAGAGCCGTTGAGGCCGAGCACGCCGATCTTGGCACCAGGGAAGAAGCTCAAGGAAATGTCCTTGAGGATGTGACGCTTCGGCGGCACGATCTTGCCGAGGCGGTTCATGGAAAAGACGTATTGAGCCATCTAGTAATAGTTCTGCGGGGGGATAAAACCCGTATTATCCCCCCGCCGGCCCATTTGGCGCAGCCCCGCCCGGCCTAAGCGTCGTCTGCGCCCTGTGCCTGTTCGTTGCGCAACGCGGCCTGGGCCACGGCGTCCAGCGCATGGTCGACCACATGACCGTCAGACACGACGCGGATCAGGCCACGGTTGCGCAACCGGTCCATGGTGCGACGGGTCATGGAATGCGCCAGCCCCTTGACCGAGGTGAACATGAAGAGCGTGCGATGCGGGCTGGTCCAGGTCAGTTGGGCGCGCACCCACGCCTCGTCCAGCATCAGCTCGACCCAAGCCCCCACCGCCAGGTCGGCCACGCGCCAGTCGTGCGCCAGCACCCCAACCGGGCTGGGTGGCACCACATCGTCTTCAGGCAGGTAGCCGGCTTCGCTGGCCTCATCCTCCGCCACCCAGAAGCCTTCGTCGGCCGCCTCCTCGGGAAGCTCGCTGCGCCGGCTCTCGACACCGGCCTCAGCTGCCGCGTCTATCTCCGGCGCCTCTTCCTGCGCCGGCGCCGGCATGGTGGTTGGATTGACCGGCGCCATGGGGATCTCCACCGGAACCTTGCCCGCCGCCTTGGGCGACGGACTTGCCAAGGCCTGCTCATGCAGGGCAATCAGATCGTCCAGAAACTGTGCAATGCGATCTTCCGGGTAGCGGATGCTCTGCAAGCCCTGGCGCAGCTTTTCCAGCAACGTGGGTACCAGCTGCGCCAGCCGGGCCCGGTTGCGCCGTGCCTGGTGCACCTGCACGCTCCAGACCAGATCGTCCACCAGCGCCAGATACCCCTCGGCATCCTCGCTGCCGCCGGCACTGGCCAGTTGCGACTCGGCCACCACTTGCGCCCAGGGACCGCAAACAAAGTGGGCCACGCGTTCCGGCACCGGCTGCGAATGCAGCTGGCTCTCGAAGCCGGCGGCCAGCCTCTGTGCCAGCAGGTTGCGTTGCTCCGCGTGCAGCAAGGCACGCGCTGCTTCCACCTGCCGCGGCAACTGCCCCGCACCCGCCTGTGCCCACTGCGCCTGCAGCGCGTGCAACGCCCGTGCGAAGTCTTCACTCGCCCCTTGACTGGCTGCCAGTTCGAGCACCGACATGGCCACCGACTGGAAAAAGGCATCGAAGCCTTCGTCGCTTTCGCTCAGATACGCCAGACTGCGGTGGGTCAGCTTGTCCAGCAATTGACGTGCTGGGTGCTTTCGGTCATTGAAAAAACGCGGATCGGACTGCGCCAGTTGGAGCAGCGCCGGCTCCAGCTTCTGGACCTGACCGCGGATCGCCGGCAGCAGGCGCTGGTCCTGGGCAAGGTTGTCGAGCATCAGGCGCACCACCTCTTCGCCCAGTTGGCGCCCCAGCTGCGGGCCACGGCCCGCCCCTGCTGAGTGCTTGTCGTGCGCTGCCGGCGTGGCCACAGGCGCCCGTTGGCTCAAGCGTTTCATGAGGGGCTCGACCATCTGCATTTCTTCGAGCGCTTCCAGCGGTGTGGGCACGGTGTGGGGGAACTCCAGTGCCCGACTGTCCGCGCCGTTTTTTTCTGCCGTGTCGTCCAGCTCACCCGACAGCAGGCGGCGCAGCTTGCGCAGCGTCAGCATGGTGCGGCTCACCGGGTTGTCGCTTTTCTTGCGGCGCCCTGCCGCCGCATGTGCCGTGCCCACCGGCTCGATGCCGTGCGAACGTAACCAGTCGAACAACTCCTTGTACAGGCGATGCAGGCTGGCCCCCATGAAACCAGCGGCCGGAGTGATCAGCCCGATGCGGGCCTGCTCGTCGGGTACATGCTGCCGCAGGGTTTCGCGCAAGGCACGAGCAAAGGCCTCTGGCTTGAGCGGGTTCAGATGCGGCTGCACGGTCATCCAACCCAGCAGCCGGCTGATCAGCGCATGCAACTGCGGCAGCAGGTCATCAACGGCGAACTGGATCTCCTGCTGGGCCAACGCGAACTCGATATTGGCGTCGATCTGCTGCTCGTCAAGCAGTTGCAGGTCGTCAAAGCGCATGCTCGCTTCACGGGCGGAATCCTGCGCACCACTGTGGTAGATCGCCAGGCGCAACTGCACGCCAAATGTGGCACGCACGGCCTCGAAGTCATGCCGCAACTGCGCCACCGCCGGTTGGCTGATCTGGCGGTAATTGATTTGTGCAACCTTCGGCTTGGCCTGAACGGCTGTGCCCTCCAGTCCTTTGAGGGCATCCTCGATCAGGACATCGGACTGCGCCAGCACGGCCTCAATGCAGTCCTGCAATGAAGGGCGCGGACCGTTCGGATCGTCCGACACGCCGAGTCGCCGTATCAAGTGTTTCTTCATCAACCAGGCTGTATTGCAGCCGGACCAGCCGGCGATAGGCCAATTCTCCCAGTTGCAGGGCCGCACCGGCCTGCCGCGCAACAACTTGTTACCGCAGAGTCAAATTGAGCCAATTTGGACACCCGCCGACACAAAAGCCGGGAGCATGCGACAATACGGCCTGTTGCGGCGCTCCAGTTGCCCGCAACGCCAGCACCCTGCTGGTGGGCCCTCCGCTGATCAACTCATCGATCCGGCCTCTCTTTTGAATCCTATCTGCCTTTGACTGGCCAGGTGTTGCGACACCTGAACAGGCCGATATCCCTGCGCCCGGATGGGCGCCATCACCATGAACTTTGAAGATCTGAAACTGGCTCCGGCCATTCTGAAGGCTGTGCGCGAGCAAGGCTACGAGACCCCCACCGCGATCCAGGCCCAGGCCATCCCGCTGGTGCTGGAAGGGCACGACCTGCTCGGCGGCGCCCAGACCGGCACCGGCAAGACGGCCGCTTTCACCCTGCCGCTGCTGCACCGCCTGACCATGAGCCGCAGCGCCCAGAACAAATTTGGCGGCACCGGCATCCGTGCCCTGGTGCTGACCCCCACGCGCGAACTCGCCGCTCAGGTGGAAGAATCCGTGCAAGCCTACGGCAAGTACCTGCAACTGACCTCCACCGTCGTCTTCGGTGGCGTCGGCATGAATCCGCAGATCAGTCGCCTCAAGAAGGGCGTCGACATCCTGGTGGCCACACCGGGCCGTCTGCTGGACCTGCAACAACAAGGTTTCCTGGACCTGTCCACCGTGCAGATCCTGGTACTGGACGAAGCCGACCGCATGCTCGACATGGGCTTCATCCATGACGTGAAGAAAGTGCTGGCCTTGGTGCCGAAGGAAAAGCAGAGCCTGCTGTTCTCCGCCACCTTCAGCGACGAGATCCGCGACCTCGCCAACAGCCTGCTGAAGAACCCGCAAAGCGTGCAGGTCACGCCGCGCAACACCACGGTGCAACGCATCACCCAGGTCATCCATCCGGTGGGCCGCGGCAAAAAGAAAGCACTGCTGGCGCACATCATCCAGCAGCACAACTGGAGCCAGGTGCTGGTGTTCACCCGCACCAAATTCGGCGCCAACAGCGTGGCTGAATTCCTGGAAAAGAACGGCATCACCGCCATGGCACTGCACGGCAACAAGAGCCAGAGCGCCCGCACCCAGGCCCTGGCCGGCTTCAAGAGCGGCACGATCCGCGCTCTAGTGGCCACCGACATTGCAGCACGTGGTATCGACATCGACGAACTGCCGCACGTGGTGAACTACGAGATCCCCAACGTCAGCGAAGACTATGTGCACCGCATCGGCCGTACCGGCCGTGCCGGCTCTGATGGCGCCGCTGTCAACCTGGTGTGCCTGGACGAAGAAGGCTTCATGGCCGACATCGAACGCTTCACCAAGCAGAAGATCGAAGTGCAGGTGGTCGAGGGCTTCGGCCCCGAGCCGGGCGAGCGCGCCGAACCGATTGCCATGGGTCGCCAGACCATCTGGGGCGGTGCCGGCAAGCCGCCGAGCCGTGACGTCATGCAGGCCGCTGCCAAGGCCGCACGTACCGAGATGATGCAGCGCATCCGCGACAACAAGGCCGGCCAGGGCGAGCGCCCGGGTGGCGGCAACGGCGGCGGTGCCCGCAAGCCTGGTGGCAATGGCGGCGGCAAGCCGCGCAACCAGGGCGGTGGTCAACCCGGCAACCAGGGCGCCCGCAGTTCCCAGGGGCCGGGGCAAGGCCGACCAGCCCGCAACGACGAACCGCGCCAGAACGCGCAACGCCCGTCCGCCCAGCCTGACCCGATGCGCACCAGCGTCGACATGATGGCCGAGCGCGGCCGTCGTGGCGGTGGTGGTGGCTTCGGTGGTGGCCAACGCAACCGCAGTGGCGGCGGTGGTGGTTACGGCGGTGGCAGTGGTGGTGGTTTCGGCGGTGGTCGCGGCCCCCGCAACTCCGGCGGCGGCTCCTACGGTCGCTAAGCCACAACACACCGCGGGCAGGAAGCTGCCCGCTGTGTAGAACAACTATCGCTAGCGTTTCTGGCTCAGCAGCATGGCCAAGCCATCGGCCGCTGCCACCCAATCCGAATCGTTCTCCAAGGCCTCGCGCAGAAACTGCGCTTGCGCCTTGCTCCAGAACGGGGCATCGACCAGCTTCATGCCACCCTCCAGCCGATGCGTGGCCAGAAAGGCATTCAGGCCTGCCGCGTCACTGGCAAGTCCCAGTTGGGACAACAAACTGTTCAAGTCATGACGACTGGTATCCATGGCGGACTCCTGCGGCACGGGCACATGGCCGGCCTTTCTGCAGTTTAATGATTCCTGCCGACGGGTAAAGCCAGCTTGGGTTGACAACCCGGTCCGCAACAGGAAGGGGTTCGACATGACGACCAGCAGAATTGAGCGCGACTCCTTCGGTCCCATCGAGGTGCCGGCCGATCGGCTGTGGGGCGCGCAAACGCAGCGCTCACTGGAACACTTCCACATTTCTTCCGAGCGCATGCCGCTCGAACTGCTCATGGCGCTGGCCCGCACCAAGCAGGCCTGCGCCCGCGTCAATGGTGAACTCGGCCTGCTGCGGCGCGAAAAAGCCGATGCCATTGCGGCCGCGGCCACGGAAGTCCTGGCAAACCAAGATGACCGCGAATTTCCGCTGTCAGTGTGGCAAACCGGCTCGGGCACGCAGAGCAACATGAACATGAACGAGGTGCTGGCCAACCGCGCCTCCGAGCTGCTGGGTGGTGAGCGGGGCGAGACAAGGCTGGTTCATCCCAACGATGAAGTGAACCTCGGGCAGTCATCCAACGACATCTTCCCCACCGCCATGCATCTGGCTGCCTGCCTGCAGCTCTCGGGGCAGCTGTTGCCGGCGCTGCGCACGCTGCGCGCCCGGCTGGAAGAAAAATCTCAGTCCTTTGCCGACATCGTGAAGATCGGCCGCACCCACTTGCAGGACGCCACGCCACTCACGCTGGGGCAGGAATTCTCCGGCTACGTGGCGCAGCTGACACACGCCGAAGGTGCAATCCGCTCAACCTTGCCAGCTCTGCATGAGCTGGCCGTCGGCGGTACGGCGGTGGGAACAGGGCTCAACACGCATCCCGAATTCGGCGCGCGTGTCGCGGCAGAACTGGCCCGGGCAACCGGCCTGCCTTTCACCAGCGCAACCAACAAATTCGCAGCCCTGGCCGCCCATGACGCCTTGGTGTCGACGCACGGCGCGCTCAAGACGCTGGCCGCTGCGCTCATGAAAATCGCCAACGACATCCGCTGGTTGGCCTCCGGTCCGCGCTCGGGTCTGGGTGAACTCAGCATCCCCGAGAACGAACCGGGCAGCTCCATCATGCCGGGCAAGGTGAACCCGACCCAGTGCGAAGCGCTCACCATGCTGTGCTGCCAGGTCTTTGGCAACGATGTCGCCATCAACTTCGGCGGCGCGGCGGGCCAGTTCGAGCTCAATGTGTTCAAGCCCTTGATCGCCCACAACTTCCTGCAGAGCGTGCGCCTGCTGGCCAATGGCATGGCGAGCTTCGAAGCGCACTGTGTGCGCGGCATCGAAGCCAATCGAGAACGCATCGAGACCTTGCTGGAACGCTCCCTGATGCTGGTGACGGCTTTGACGCCGCACATCGGCTACGACCGCGCGGCCGAGATCGCCAAACAGGCGCACCACCAAGGCAGCACACTGAAAGCGGCGGCGGTCGCGCTCGGTTATGTCAGCGCCAGTGATTTCGACGCCTGGGTGCGGCCGGCCGACATGGTCCGACCACCCCGGGCCTGACGCACTGAACGACCAGGCTCAGGCAGTCGCCTTGCCGACCTTCCCCAGTTTGGGCAAATGGGCCTCGCGGATCGGCAGGTGAATCAGGGCAGCACCGATGGCCAGCATGATGTCGATGTACCAGACCCAGTCATAGTTGCCGGTGGCTTCGAACACCCGGCCGCCGAGCCAGGCCCCCAGAAAACCGCCGATCTGGTGCGTCAGCATGACGACGCCGAACAGCGTGGCCATGTTGGCGGTACCGAAGAACTTGGCCACCAGACCGGCCGTCGGCGGCACGGTGGAAAGGAAGGTCAGGCCCATGACGGCGGCGAACACCAGCATCACCGCACCGGTCTTGGGCGCCAAGAGGAACAACAGCACGGCCAGCGCGCGCGTGGCATAGAGCAGCGACAGCAGCGACTTCATGCGCCAACGCCCTACCGCCCAGCCCATGGCCACGCTGCCCACGATGTTGAACAGCCCCAGCATGGCCAACGACCAAGCACCAAACTGCACCGGCAAGCCGCACGCGGCAATCACGCCCGGCAAATGCGTGGCCAGAAACGCCACATGAAAGCCGCAGACGAAAAAGCCGGCCGCCAGCATCAGATAACTTTTGTTCTTCAACGCCGCCCGAATGGCATCCAGCGTACCGACCGGCTGGTGCCCGACCGGCGCCGACTGCAGCGAGTTACCCTTGAGCACCAGGGCGGCCGGCAATCCCAACAGCACCAGCAAGCCCATGATCTGCATGGCATGGGCCCAGCCCTGGCTGACCATCAACGCGCCCGCGATCGGGGCCATCAGGAACTGGCCGAAGGAACCACCCGCGTTGACGATGCCGGTGGCCAGGCCACGTTTCTCCAGCGGAATCAGGCGCGCCGTGGCGGCCATCAGCACAGCCGGCCCGGCCATGCCGGCGCCGCCTGCGGCCAACACACCAATGGCCAGGATCAAACCCGCGCTGCTTGTCATGAGCGGGGTGATGAAGGTCCCCAGCGCCACCAGCAGCACACCGACGAACAGCACGCGCCCGGCGCCGATCTTGTCGGCCATGGCGCCGGCAAAAGGCTGTGTCAGCCCCCACCAGAGCTGGCCGAAGGCAAACGCCAGGCTGATGCTGCCGATGCCCAGACCGGTGGCGGTATTGAGCGGGCTCAGAAACAGACCCATGGTCTGCCGTGTGCCCATGGTCAGGGCAAATGTGCCGGCCGCCGCGAGCAGCACGAGCCAGATCATCGTGCGTGGGCTGCGTGCCTTGTCAGTACGGGTCATCGTCAACTCCTGGTTCGATGGGAGATAAGAGTTCGAGCGCGTCATCAATCAAGGTATGCAGGGCCAGCACGCGCTCGATGCCCAGCTGCTGGTTGAGCCCGTCCTGCGCCACGCGCCAGCGACGCTGTGCCTCGTGCCGTTTCTCGCGGCCGCTCTCGGTGATGCTGACCAGGCGGCTGCGCCCGTCCGAACCGGCGCCCAGCGCCAGCCAGCCCGCCTCGACCAGCGGCTTGAGGTTGCGCGTCAGCGTGGAGGCGTCCATCTTCATGGCCCGTGCCAGCTCGCCGGGCCGGATCGGCCCCAGCTTGAGCACGTAGGACAGCAGCGAGTACTGGGTCACCTTCAGGCCGGCCTTGACGAGCTCGGCATCGTAGTACTGCGCCACGCGGCGCATCAGCTGGCGCAGCTTGAAGTTGGTGCAGCCCTGCGGTTTCATCGCCGCTGCACTTGACGCGTGTGTGACATGTTTCATGACTTAATTGTATCTACAATCATTGCATATGCAATAACCAGGAGAACAACATGGACTCAAGCCCCACCCCTTCGAACCTACTTGATCAGTGGCTGGCCGAAGAAGCCGCCACGCGCCAGCGGCTGGACGCCGGCCCGGGCCCGGGCGTGGCCAGCCCGGCGCAGATCAGCGGCAAAAACGGCCTGGAGATGATGCAGGCCATGCTGCGTGGCGAACTGCCCTATGCGCCGATCGCGCGCACGCTGGACTTCATGCTGATCGAGATCGACGCCGGGCGTGCCGTCTTCCAGGGCACACCGGGGCCACAGCATTTCAACCCCATGGGCACGGTGCATGGCGGCTGGTTTGCCACCCTGCTCGACTCAGCCTTGGGTTGTGCCGTGCACACCATGATGCCGCCCGGGCGCGCCTACACCACGGCCGAGCTGGGAGTGAACCTGGTCAAGGCACTGACGCCCAAGGTGACGCGCGTGCGGGCCGAGGGCCGCGTCATCCACTGCGGCCGCCAGCTGGCCACGGCCGAGGCGCGCCTGGTCGGCCCGGACGGCACGCTGTATGCTCATGCCACCACAACCTGCCTTGTTTTTGACATTCCGGCATCATCCCGACCATGAGACTGCTTCACACCATGCTGCGCGTTGGCAACCTGCAACGCTCGATCGACTTCTACACCCAGGTGCTGGGCATGCAACTGCTGCGCACTTCCGAAAATCCCGAATACAAATACACGCTGGCCTTTCTCGGCTTTGACGGCGGCAACCCCGGCCAAGCCGAGATCGAGCTGACCTACAACTGGGGCGTGGAAAGCTACGAGCTGGGCACGGCCTACGGCCACATTGCGCTCGGCGTGCCCGACGCGTACGCGGCCTGCGCCAAGATCAAGGCCGCCGGCGGCAACGTCACGCGCGAAGCCGGTCCGGTCAAGGGCGGCAGCACGGTGATCGCCTTCGTGACCGACCCGGATGGCTACAAGATCGAACTGATCCAGCACTAGCCGCTCCCAGGCGAGTCACTCGCCGGTCGACATCCGCGGTAGGATGTACCCATTGGCGCTGCCGCCCCATGCGGCAGCGGCTCACGGGGGCAGACACACAGTGACAGCGTTTCAGACCCTTCAGCAGACCTTCCTGACTCCGCAGGCGGAGAACGAGGAGTTGCACAACTGGCGAGAGCGCATTCTCTCGGCCATTCTGTTGGTGATCGTCACCCTGGGTAGCTTGGCCGCCATTCCCAGCGTGCTGCTCGCATGGCGCGAAGGGCTGGTGGCGGTGGCCTGGATCGATGCCTTCGCGCTGGCCTGGGTGATCACCATCTGGCGCTACCGCACCCTGCCCTACCGTTTCCGCGCCTGGAACCTGCTGGCCCTGGTTTATCTGCTGGGCCTGTGGTTCCTCATGGTCATTGGCCCGGCCAGCCAGATCTACCTGATGGCCTTCCCCGTGATGACCGCCCTGCTGCTGGGCCTGCGGCCAGCCTTGCTGGCACTGGTGCTCAATGGCGTGAGCCTGCTGAGCCTGGGTTATGCGGTGAATGCCGACCTGCAGATGCAGGGCTTCGAATCCCAGCCGCTGCTGAAGTGGGTCGTCATCACGATCAACTTCATGTTCATCAACTCGGTCATCACGATCTCATGTGCAGTGCTTCTCAACCAGCTGGAAACATCGCTGGAGCGGCAACGCGCGATCGCCCAGTCATTGGAAAAAGGCCAGAGCCACCTGCAAAAGGCCAACGAGGACCTGCGGCTCACAGGCACGGCCCTGACGCGCCTGAACGACATGGTCGTGATCACCGAGGCAGCCCCTTTGAGTGCGCCGGGCCCCCGCATTGTTTTTGTCAATGATGCATTTGAGCGTTGCACCGGCTACACGCGCGAAGAAGTGATCGGAAAAACGCCGCGCGTGTTGCAGGGCCCCCGGACCAGCCGGACCGAACTCGACCGGATCAAGGCCGCTCTGGACAAGCAAGAACCGGTGCATGCCGAGCTGCTCAACTACGCCAAGGACGGCCAGGAGTACTGGCTTGATCTGAACATCGTGCCGGTCACGAACGAGCAAGGTGAACTCACGCACTGGGTGTCGGTGGAGCGCAACATCACCGAGCGCAAGAAAGCCGAAGAGGACATCCATCGCCTGGCCTATTTCGATGTGCTCACGGGGCTACCCAACCGGCGCATGCTGCTGGACCGACTCGAACAGGTGCTGGCGTCGGCACGGCGTTCGCCAGTCATCGGCGCGCTCCTCTACCTGGATCTCGATCGCTTCAAGAACATCAACGATGCGCGCGGCCATACCGCCGGCGACGCACTGTTGATGAGTGTCGGCCAGCGTCTGAGCGATCTGGTGCGCGAGGAAGACACCGTCGCCCGCCTGGGGGGCGACGAATTCGTGATCCTGACAACCCACCTGACAGCAGACCACGATGCCGGCGGGCGTGCCGCCATGGCGGTTGCCAACAAGGTGCGGGAAGCACTGGAGCAGCCTTTCACGATCCATGGCGAACCCTACAGCACCAGCGCAAGCATTGGCGTCACCCTGCTGCCCAAACCGGGCCAGTCCGCCGACGGTCTGCTGCGCGAGGCCGACACGGCCATGTACCGGGCGAAAGCGGCCGGCCGCAACCGGATTGCCTTTTTTGAAGCAGCCATGCAATCGGAGGTGGAGGAACGCCTGGCCCTCGAACACGACTTGGCGCAGGCCATCACCCAGAACCAGCTGGCGCTGCACCTGCAGCCCCAAGTTGACCGCACAGGGCATGCCGTGGGCGCCGAACTGCTGCTGCGCTGGACGCACCCGGTGCGTGGCCAGGTTCCGCCCTCGACATTCATTCCCGTCGCCGAAGACAGCCCCCTGATGCTGCGACTGGGCGACTGGGTCATGGAACAGGCCTTCCGGACCCAGGTCCATCTGCAGGCCGCTGGCCACACGCTGCCCTTGTCGATCAACGTCAGTCCGCGCCAGTTCCGGCAGTCTGACTTCGTCCGGCGCGTGTCGGCCCTGCTGGCGAGCACCGGCGCCAACCCGGCCCGTCTGGTCTTCGAGGTGACGGAGGGACTGCTGATCGAGAACCTGGACCGGACCATCGCGCGCATGAACGAGCTGGCCGCGCTCGGCATCCGCTTCTCGATCGACGATTTCGGTACCGGCTACTCCAGCCTGGCCTATCTCAAGCGGCTGCCGCTCTACGAGATCAAGATCGACAAGAGCTTCATCGACGACACACCGGCCGACCCCAACGACACAGCCATCGTGCAGATGATCCTGTCCATGGCCCGGCACATGGGGCTGAAGGTCGTCGCCGAAGGGGTGGAGACGCGCGAACAGGCCGACTTCCTGCTGGCCCATGGCTGCGATGCCCTGCAAGGTTATCTGTTCGCCAAACCGGCACCGGTGAGCGACTGGCTGGCCCGGCAAAGCAGCCGCCCCTTGCAGCCGCACCCGATGACCTGAGATGTGCCAGGGTTGAACGGCCACCGGCTTGCCGGAAACCGCACACCGGCCTACAGTCGCAGCGGTTCTTCCACCCTTTGAGGAGATTGTCATGATCCGTGTTCTCATGCCCCTGGCCGCAGCGGCCCTGCTCTCGGCCTGTGCCACGCCGAGCGGCCCGACGGCCTCGGCCCAACTCCAACCCACGCGCGGCAACGCCACCAGCGGCGACATCCGCTTCACCCAACAAGGCGACAAGGTGCTGGTCAGTGGTGAAGTGCGCGGCCTCAAGCCCAATGCCGAGCACGGCTTCCATGTGCATGAGAAAGGCGATTGCTCCAGCGGCGATGGCATGAGCACCGGCGGCCACTTCAACCCCATGGGCATGAAACACGGCGCGCACGAAGCCAATGAACACCACGTGGGTGACCTGCCCAGCCTGAAGGCCGACGCCTACGGTGTCGCCCGCATCAGCTTCACGTCGAACAGCATCTCGGTCGGCAGCGGCAGCAACGACATCGTCGGCCGCGGTCTGATCGTGCACCGCGACCCGGACGACTACACCACCCAGCCCACCGGTAACGCCGGCCCGCGCCTGGCCTGCGCTGTGATCAGTCGTTCGTGAGAAGCACCGGCAGCCTCAAAGCTGCCGGGTCTGCAAGAGTTCCTGCACCCGCTGCAGGTCCCGCACGGTGTCGATGTCGGTCACGCAACCGGCATCGCCCACTATCAATTCAGTAGCGCCATGCGCTTTGACGACAAGGGCTGCACCCTGATTTCCTTCCAAACCCATAAGCTGCGGCCCGCAGACGCGGGCAAAGCGCACCGGGTGGCCGTGCCGCCCCTGGTACACCGGCCGCACCACCGCCTGCTGCGCCGGGGCGGCTGCCACGCGGCGAATGGTTTCGGCTTGCAGTAGCGGCAGGTCGGCTGGCAGGATCAGCCAGGCGGACGCATCGGGGTTGGCACGCACCGCCGCCGCAATCGAATCCCCCATGCCAGGCAAGCCGGTCTCTTCCAGATAAAAAGGCAGCCCGCTGGCGCGCACGGCATCCAGCGTGTGCTGCAGCACGGTCTTGTTTCCGAGCAGCGCCTGCAGCTTGTGTGTGCGACCACCCGAGGCCAGAAAACGCTCGCCCCGGCCTGAGGCCAGCACGATCACCACCGGCTGCAAGGACGCTTCAGGCCGCATTCAGACGACGGTGCAACCGGGTGTGCGAGCCACCGCGACGCTGACCGCGTTCTTGACCTGCACGATCTCAGCCACGATCGACACCGCGATCTCCGCCGGCGTCTTGGCGCCGATGCTCAGGCCTACCGGACCATGCAAGCGTGCCAGTTCATCGGCACTGAGGTCGAAGTGCTCGGCCAGGCGTTGTTTGCGCGTCGCCTGGTTGCGGCGTGACCCCAAAGCCCCCACATAGAAGGCCGCCGACTTGAGGGCTTCAAGCAGTGCCATGTCGTCGAGCTTGGGGTCGTGCGTCAGGGCCACGATGGCGGTGTGGGCGTCGGGCAGCAGCTCGCGCACCACGTCGTCGGGCATGCCGGCCACGCGCTGCACGCCCTCGATCTCCAGCACCGCCGCATACTCTTCACGCGGGTCGCACACCAGCACCTCGAAGTCGAGCATGCCGGCCATGCGCGCCACCGCCTGCGACAACTGGCCGGCACCAATCAGCAGCAGGCGCCACTTGGGGCCGAACACCGTGGTCAGGGTCTGGCCGTCGAACGCCATGCCCTGGCCGCGCACCGCGTCGGCCAGCACCACGTCGCCGCTTGCCAGATGGAGCGAGCGCGCCAGCAGCCGGTGTTCGGCCGTGCGCGCCAGCAGCGTCTCGACCCAGCTCACCTCGCGCAGCGGCTCCTGCACCAGCCGCAGCGTGCCGCCACAGGGCAGGCCGAAGCGTGCCGCCTCCTCCTTGGTCACACCGTAGGCAATGAGCGAAGGCTTGGCAGAGGTCTGATCTGCGGTGCCGGCAGCCAGAGCGGCCTTGGTGCGGGCGATCAGGTCGTCCTCGACACAGCCGCCCGACACCGACCCGCTGACCACACCGTCGTCGCGCACGGCCAGCAGGGCCCCGGGCGGGCGCGGCGCGCTGCCCCAGGTTTCCACCACCGTGACCAGCGTGACCGCATGGCCGGCGCGTTTCCAGGCCAGCGCATCGGCCAGCACACGCAGATCCAGACTTTCCATGCTCAGCTTCTCCTCTTGTCTTCGAACCGCTTATCGAACAATCTGAACTTGTGAAGAAATCGTAGCGAGCGGCCCGAGCGCAAGGCGGACGGAGCGCAGCCACCGGAACGTACTAGCAGTACGTGAGGATGGCGAGCACCGCCCAACGCGGCGATCGGGTTGCGCAGTAGATTTATCACAAGTTCTCAGGCTTGGCGAATGGCCTCGGGCGACAGCGGCAGCTTGCGCACACGCTTGCCGGTGGCCGCGGCCACCGCATTCGCAATCGCCGGCACCACCAAGGCGGTCGCCGGCTCGCCGATGCCGCCCGGCTTTTCGCTGCTCTCGACCAGTACGATATCAATGATCGGCACTTCGTGCATGCGCACCATCGGGTAATTGTTGTAGTTGGTCTGCAGCACACGGCCTTTGTCCAGCGTGATCTCCTGCATCAAAGCCGACGACATGCCGAAGGCGATGCTGGACTGGATCTGCGCCTCCACCGTGTCCGGGTTGACCATGCGGCCCAGATCGGTGGCCACGGTGACGCGGTGCACCGTAACCTGACCGTCCTTCACCGAGACCTCGGCCACCTGCGCCATGTAGGTGTCATAACCCTCCATCAGCGCGATACCGCGGGCCCGGCCGGCCGGCAAGGGCTGGCCCCAGCCAGCCTTCTCGGCAGCGAGCTTGAGCACGTTGGCAAAGCGCGGTTTGTTCTTCAACAGCGCCAAACGGTACTGGTACGGGTCCTTGCCTGCCGCCAGCGCCAGTTCGTCCATGAAGCTCTCGTTGGCGAAGGCGTTCATGTTGTGGCTCACCGCGCGCCAATAGCCCACGCGCATGCCGCTGTCGTGGATCACCAGGTCGTGCTGCGTGTTGGGGATCTCGTAGGCCGCCACGGCCGCCTCGGCCATGAAGGGGTCGAGCGTGTCCTTGGGCAGGCCGAAGGCGCGCTGCGTGACCGACTGCGAGGTGACCTTGAACTGCAGTGCCACCGGCATGCCCTGCGCGTCCAGGCCGGCCTGCACCTGGTTCAAGCCGAGCGGGCGGTAGAAGTCGTGTGTCATGTCGTCCTCGCGCGACCACAGCAGCTTGACCGGACGGCCCACGGCCTTGGAGATCTGCGCTGCCTGCACGATGAAGTCCAGCTCCAGCCGGCGGCCGAAACCGCCACCGAGGAAGGTGGTCTTGAGCGTCACGTCTTCCGGCTTGATACCCAGCACGCCGGCCACGGCGCCGTGCGCGCCCTGCTGGAACTGGGTCGGCCCCACCAGCAGGATCTTGCCGTCCTTGTAGTGGGCGGTGAAGTTCATCGGCTCCAGCGGCGCGTGCGCCTGCATCGGCGAGATGTACTCGGCCTTGACCACCTTGGCGGCGCCCTTCATGGCCTCGGCCACATTGCCCACCGGCTTGCCGATGGGCAACACCTTGCCACTGTCAGCGGCGGCGCGCGTGCTGGCCAGCACGGTGTTGTGGTCCAGCGCAGCACCCGGGCCTTCGTCCCACTGCACGCTCACGGCCTTGCGCGCCTTCTGTGCCTGCCAGTAGCTGCTGGCCACCACGGCCACGCCGTCGTTGACCTGCACCACGTCGAGCACGCCCGGCATGCCTTTGGCCTTGGAGGCATCAAAACTCTTGACCTTGCCGCCGATCACCGGGCACTGCTCGATGCTGGCGTAGACCATGCCCGGCAGCTTGACGTCGATGCCGAACTCGGCCGTGCCGTTGACCTTGGCCGGTGTGTCCAGGCGTTTGACGCGCTGGCCGACAATTTTGAAATCCTTCGGGTCTTTCAGCGCCACCTTCTCCGGCACCGGCAGCTTGGCGGCGGCCGCCGCCAGTGAGCCGTAACTGGCCTTTTTCCCCTTGGGGCCGAGCACCATGCCGTTCTCGGCGCGCAGCGCGCTGCGATCGACCTTCCACTTGTCAGCGGCGGCGGAAATCAGCATCTCGCGCACCTGGGCACCGCCCACGCGCAGCTTCTCCCAGCCGTCACGCACCGAGGTGGAACCACCGGTGATCTGCGCGCCCAGCAGCGCGTTGACGTAGACCGCCGCCGGCGGCGCAATCGCCACCTTGATCTGCTTGATGTCGACGTTGAGCTCTTCGGCGATCAGCATGGGCATGGAGGTGTAGACGCCCTGCCCCATTTCGGAGCGTGCCGAGATCAGCGTGATGGTGTTGTTGTCGGCAATGTGCACCCAGGCATTGGGGGTGTAGACGGTGCCGGCCGCCTGGGCCTCGACCTTGGCGCCGGGCAGGGCAAAGCCCATGATCAGGCCGCCGGTGGCAAGCGAGGAGGTCTTGAGGAAATCGCGACGGGAGGTTTCGAGTGTGGTCATGGCGTCTCTCCTCAGGCGTTGCGCAGGCTGGCAGCCGCATCTTTGATGGCGGCCTTGATGCGGCCATAGGTGCCGCAGCGGCAGAGGTTGCCGCTCATGGCCTGGTCGATGTCCGCATCGCTCGGATTCTTATTCTTGTCCAGCAAGGCGGCCGCGCTCATGAGCTGGCCAGACTGGCAGTAGCCGCACTGCGGCACGTCGTGCTTGATCCACGCCACTTGCAGCGGGTGCGTGTTGTTGCGCGAGAGGCTCTCCACCGTGGCGATCTTCTTGCCCGCCACCGCCTCCACCGGTGTCCGGCACGAGCGCACCGGCTGGCCGTTCACGTGCACGGTGCAGGCGCCGCACAGCGCAGCACCGCAACCGAACTTGGTACCGGTCAGGCCCAGTTCATCGCGGATCACCCACAGCAAGGGGGTGTCGGGTTCGGACTTGGCGGCGACCGCCCGACCGTTGACGTTCAGCTTGATGCTCATGGCAAAGGCTCCTCTCTATATAAGCCGCCCATGATGGAATCGGCTTTGTTGTTGGATTGAGACTGCGCCAGCGTAGGTCATGACTTGGGTCAAGTCATAGGGGTATGCCCTAGGTAACGGCCTGGTTTTTGCAAATTGAGACACTACCTCTTGGGCATGAAATGCGCCGATGCGCCTGGGCCCAGGATTTACACTTGGCCATGACCTCGATCGCCGACCTCCGCAAAAGTTACGAACGCCACGAACTCAGCGAGGACGCCTCGCACGCCGATCCGCTCAAGCAGTTCGACCAGTGGCTGCACGAAGCCATCAACTCCGAAGTGCCGGAGCCGAACGCAATGACAGTGGCCACCGTGGGCAGCGACCTGCGCCCTTCCACCCGGGTGGTGCTGATCAAGGGTTATGACGAACGCGGCATCGTCTGGTACACCAACTACGACAGCCGCAAGGGCCGCGAGCTGGCCGGCAACCCGTTTGCAGCATTGCAGTTCCACTGGGTCGAACTGGAGCGCGTGGTGCGCATCGAAGGCCGGGTGGAGCGCGTCAGCGAGGCGGAAAGCGACGAGTACTTCCACAGCCGCCCGCTCGACTCGCGCATCGGTGCCTGGGCCAGCCCGCAAAGCCAGGTCATCCCCGGCCGTGGTGTGCTGGTGACCAATGCAGCACGTTACGCCGCCCAGTTCATACTGCAACCGCCGCGCCCGCCGCACTGGGGCGGCTTTCGTCTGGTTCCGGAGCGTTGGGAGTTCTGGCAGGGCCGCCCGAGCCGGCTGCACGACCGGTTGCGCTACACACCCAAAGGCCAAGGCAGTTGGCTGCGTGAGCGGCTCGCACCGTAACGACCTTTACAGCCAACCCGCCAGCAGCATCACCAGCGGCAGCGTAATCAGCGCCAGCGCGTTGGACACCATGACGCTGGCCGTCACCAGTTCTTCGGCCACGGCATAGCGCTGCGAGAACAAAAAGACGTTGGCGCCGATCGGCAGCGCCGCCGTGACCACCATCACCAGCAGCGGCAGACCGCTCAGGCCGAAGAGCGTGCCGAGCAAGGCCACCAGCACCGGCATCAGCAGGTTCTTCACCAGCGACACGCCAAAGGCACCGCGCAGCTGCGCGCCCATGCCCGAGCCGGCCAGCGTCACCCCCACCAGCAGCAGCGCCAGCGGGCCGAAGGCATTGCCCAGCCATTGCAGGGGTTTGTCGATGGCCTCGGGAATCACCCAGCCGGTCTGGGCAAACAACAGGCCGGCAATGATGGGCAAGGGCACCGGGTGGATGACGGCATTGCGCACCGCGCCCAGCACCGTGCGCAGCAGGTGCTGCTGGCCGGCCTGGTCGGCCGCCTCACGCGCCACCGCCAGCTCCAGCAGCACCGTGCTGGCCGTCAGCAGCACCAGCGCATGCAGCGACACCAATGTGAGTAGGATCACCAGACCATCCGCGCCGTAGGCCAGGCCGATGAGCGAGATGCCGATCATCACCGTGTTGCTGAAGGTGGCGGCCAGTGCCAGCACGGCGGCGCGCCGGTTGAAGCCTTGCAGCAGCAACGTGATGGCAAACAGGATGGCGACCGCAACGAAATAGGCCGCCAGCGGCCGGAAGTCGAGCTGTTCCACATGCACCGTGCCCATGGTGCGGAACATCAGCGCCGGCGTGAGCACCAGGAACACCAGGTTGGACAGGTCTTTGGTGGCCTCAGCCCTGATCCACCTTGCGCGACCAGCTATAAAACCGATAGCAACCAACAGGGCGACAGGAATCAGGGTGGACAGGACGGAAGCAGGGTTCACAAGGCGGTACGGTTCAGAAACAGGGGATCAGCACGGGCAGCTCGAAGCCACGGCGTTCAGCCATGGCCGCTTGCAGGCCGTGCCTCAAAACGCTGAAGAATATGCCCTGCCATGCCCTTGGCCAGTTCGTCCTCGGCAAAAAACACCGTGCCAACGCCTTCTTCGCGCAACAGGGCCGACTCGTCCTCGCTGTGGCTGCGCAGCACGATCTCGATGGCCGGATTGAGTTTGCGGGCGGTGTCCGCCATCTGCCGGACGTTGAGCAGATCGGGCGTGGCCACTACCAGCAGGGCCGCGTCGGCAATGTGCGCCTGGATCAGCACCGCCGGGTCGGCGGCATTGCCCGACACCGCGACCTTGCCGTTTTTGCGCAGGTCCTCCACCAGTTCCCGGTTCTGCTCGGCCACCACGTAGGGGATACCGCGCGCCTCCAGGACCTGGGCAATACGACGCCCGACGCGGCCATAACCGACCAGCACCACCTGCTTTTCCAGGTACTTGCGTTCGGTGCTCATCGGCAGTTCGGCGAACGGGTCTTCGCGCTGCTCCAGCTGGCGCGCCAGGGCGGAACGCTTGAGAATCCAGCGCTGGAACGGCGCCACGGCGGCGAACAGGAAGGGGTTCAAGGCAATCGAAATCAGCGCACCGGCCAGCACCAGGCTCATACCCTGGGCAGGCAGCAGCCCGAGCGACAGGCCCAGCCCGGCCAGGATGAACGAGAACTCGCCGATCTGCGCCAGACTGACCGCCACCGTGAGGGCGGTGTTGAGCGGGTAGCGGAACGCGATCACCAGCCCCAGCGCGGCAAGCGACTTGCCCAGCACGATGATGGCCACCACGCCCAGCACGCGCCAGGGCTGTTCGACCAGGATGACCGGATCGAACAGCATGCCGACCGATACGAAAAACAGCACCGAGAAGGCATCGCGCAGGGGCAACGACTCCTCCGCCGCCCGGTGACTGAACTCGGATTCGCGCATCACCATGCCGGCAAAAAAAGCGCCCAGGGCAAACGACACGCTGAACAAGGCTGCTGCGCCGTAGGCGATACCGATCGCCACGGCGATCACGGTCAGGGTGAACAGTTCACGCGACCCGGTACGCGTCACCTGCCACAAAATCCAGGGCAATACGCGGCGCCCCACCACCAGCATCAGGGCAATGAAGGCGCAGACCTGCAACAGGGTCTGCCCGATGGTCATCCATAGCGGGCTGGCGTCCGACGCCGGCGCACCTGCACCACCCAGCACGCCCGCCAGGGGCGGCAGCAGCACCAGCACCAGCACCGTGGCTAGATCTTCGACCACCAGCCAGCCCACGGCAATGCGCCCGTTCATCGTCTCCAGCACGCCCCGGGCCTCCAGGCCCTTGAGCAGCACCACGGTACTGGCGCACGACAGCGACAGACCGAAGATCAGGCCAGCGCCCCAGCTCCAACCCCACCACCAGGCCAGCGCCATGCCCAGCACGGTGGCCAGCCCCATCTGCACCACCGCGCCGGGCACGGCAATGCGCTTGACCGACAGCAGATCCTTGAGCGAGAAATGCAGACCGACACCGAACATCAGCAGCATGACGCCGATCTCGGACAGCTGGGAGGCAATACCCACGTCGGCCACGAAGCCCGGCGTCGCCGGGCCGATGATGATGCCGGCCACCAGGTAGCCAACCAGGGCCGGCACCTTGAGGCGCTCGGCGATGAAGCCCAGAATCATCGCCATGCCGAAGCCGGCCGCCAGCGTGGTGATCAGTGAGATGTTGTGTTCCATTCAGGCCTCCTCGTGGATCCAAGGGGTCGGTGGCAAGAAGGATGGAAGGCGTGGGTGAGCAGTCATGCGAATAATTTTGACAGAAGGCCCCGGCGAAGCGGCACAGCGCCTGGACTACACCCACAAAGCGACTGGTATTGCACCTCACCGGGTCCCATGCGTCACATGGCACGGGCCACGTTTTGACCTGCGCTGATGAGATGAAAGAAAAAAGGCTGCCGGAACAACCGGCAGCCTTGCAGCAGACGCTATCCATGAGGTGCGGGCCCGACCCTACTCAGGCCCCCAGCCACCGGATCAGAAGCTGAGCTGCAGCCCGACCTTCAGGTTGCGCCCTGGCAACGGCGCCTTGCCCACCGCGGTCTGCGTCAGGATGGAGCTGGCCGAATAGGCCAGGGTGTCGCCGATGTTGTCCAGGCGCGCGTACCAGAGCAAGCGTGACTTGCCGGCCTTGGCGCGGTAGGTCAGCGCCGCGTTCCACAGCGTGTAGCCGTCGGTGGCGCGCTGGCCGTCGGGCACGCGGTCCTGTGCCGCGATCTGGTCGACACCGAGACGAGCGCCCCACGGACCGCTGGACCACAGCAGCGTGGCGCCCAGGCGCATCGGCGCAATGCGCGGCAGCGGCTGGCCGGTGCTGGTGTTGTCGGCACGCACCGTGTCGGCGCGCAGCGCCAGGTCCAGCGTGTGACCCACCTCCAGCAGGCGGATGTTGCCGTTCACCTCCATCCCGGTGAAGCGCGCCTGCACCTGGGTGTAGCTGTACTGCGGCGGCGAGGCCGTCAGATCGGTGCCTTCAAGCGAGATGTAGTTGCTGAACTGGTGCTGGAACACCTGCACCCGCGCGTTGTGGGCGCCCCGCTTCCAGGCTGCGCCGATGTCCAGGTTGGTGGAGCGCTCCTTCTCCAGGTTGATGTTGCCAATCTCGTAAGAATTGGTGGCCACGTGCTGCCCATTGGCGAACAGCTCGTAGTCCTTCGGCGCACGTTCGTTCCACGACAGGTTGGAGGTCAGTTGCCATTCGGGCGCCACATTCCACAGCGCCCCCAGCGCATAGCTGCCCGGGTTGAAGCTGCGGCTCGCGGGTGTGAAACGCGCGATGGTCGGGTGGCCGTTCGAATCAACCTGCACCGACTCCAGCCGGGCGCCGGCACTGAGGCGCCCCCAACGGGTGGCCAGCTCCTCATGCGCAAACGCCGCGCCCTGGCGCGTGCGGCTGTAGGGCGCGAACGCCTCGTCGCCGTCGGCCGAGAACTCGCTGTCCTCGAACTGCAGGCCGATCACACCGTCCAACGCGCCCAGCCTGGCATGGCGTGCCTGCAGCCGCAAGTCGTTGCCAGTGTTCTTGAACAGGGTGCCGGCCACGCCGGCGTTGAACTCGGTGTGGCGGTAGTCGCTGCGGCTGAACTGGGCCTTTACGCTTTGCAGCACACCGCCCAGGTCGCGCACCTCGCCCTCCAGCGCCAGACGGCTGGAGCGCATGGCGATGTTGACCTCGTCTTCCGCCACCGTGCCGTAATTGCTGTCATAGGTGGAGAGCGAAGCACCGAGGTAGCCGCGATCGAAGAACAGCGAGCCGCCGAGCGCTCCGCCCCAGGTCTGGCTGGCCGAGTTGCAGATGCGGCGGGCCGTGGTGGTGATGCCGCCGCGCGTGCAGGCCAGATCGACCGGTGCGGCCACATCCTGCGTGTTGCGCGACATCACGTCGGCATGCAGCGCGTAGCGGTCGGTGCCGGTCTCCAGCAGCACGGCACCGCTTTGCTCACGGTTGCCGCTGGCCAGGCCAACGTCGGCCTTGCCGGCCACGCCGCCCTGGGCGTCGAACAGGGGCTCGCGCGGGATGCGATTGTCGATCACATTGACGACGCCGCCCACCGCGCTGCCGCCGTACTGCAAGGCGCCGGGGCCGCGCAGCACCTCGATCCGCTCGATGGTCAACGGGTCCTGGGCAACGGCGTGGTCGTAGCTCAGGCTGGAGACATCGTGACTGGCGCCGCCGTTGTTCAGGATGCGGATGCGGTCGCCATCCAGGCCGCGGATCACCGGACGGCTGGCGTTCGGTCCGAAGTAGGTGCTGCTGACACCGGGCGTGCCGTCGAGTGTTTCGCCCAGCGTGGATTTCGAGCGCAGCAGCAAGGCCTCGCCCGAATATTGCTCGGCAGGGGCGATCAGTTCAGTCGCCCCCAGCGGATTGCCGGTGACCACGACGGGAGCCAGGCTCGGTGCGTCGCCGGCTTGCGCCAGCGCCGGAGCGCCGGTCAGCGCCGTCAGGGTCAGCGCCAACGGTGGCAACAAAGACAGTGAAGCGAAGGCAGTGCCCGGGGCACTGCGCAGGGAATGAAGGTGTTTCATGACAGGTTCGTTGAATCGGAAGAACTTGCGCCATGCCGGCAAACAGCTCGGCATGAAACAAGGACGGCACGGAATTCAGCGAACCAGAGGAGGTGCGCGCGCCTCGAAGGCAGCAGGCGCCGGCAGGAACAGGTGAGCCAGAACCGCCTGCGAGACATACAAGGGCAGCGGCAGTGCCAGAGAGGGCAGCGCCAGGGCCGGCAGCACGTCGGCATGGCCCAGGTGGTCGTACAGGCGGCAATCGGGCTCGCCGCCATCGGGTGCCAGCAAGTGCGCCAGCAGGCCCGGGGCATGGGCCGTCGAGCCCTGCGTCGCCTGGGCGGCCAGCGACACGCTGCCCGTATGCGGACTGTGCAGCGCACGGTGCGCCAGGCCCAGCATCTGCGCCCACAGCAGCGCCACGACGAGCAGCAACACCGGGCCTAAGGCCGGGCGCTGGCGCGTCAGATGCGGAAGGGAACGATGTGGCTGCATGGCGGGCGGGAGGCCGAGTTTACTTCAGCGTCATTTCACAGGTACCGCATCGGTCATGCGGTAGTACATGCCATAGGAATCGTCGTGCAGCACGGAAAAACGCCCTTCCACCACCACCGGCTCCATGCCGTACTTGACCGGGGTCTTGCTCTTCACCTCGATCATGCTCTCCGGCCCACCGGGCACGCAGAAGGAGCAGGTCAGTGGCACCGAGCTGAGCAAAAAGTGCGTCTGCTTCTCGCCCGGGTCGAGCGGCATCATGAAACCCTGCACACGCTGGGTCTTCTGGTCCAGCGCCTGGATGGCCGGCGGGAACATCGGCAGCACGCGGTTCTTTTCCACTTTGGTCTTGACCGTGGTCAGCAGCGACCAGGCCAGCACGTCGCTGCGTTCTTTCAGTTGCGGAAACGGGCTGTTCGGGCTGTGCACACCGGCCCCGCTGCCATAGGGGCCGGACGGGACGGGCGAGCTCAGCTGCGCCTGCGCACCCAGGGCAGCACACAGCAGCACGGCCAACACGGCCCAGCAAGGTTTGCGCAACAACATGGTCATCTTGGATTCAGTTCTTCAAACTCAGCAATTGTCCGGCTTCCACCCGGTAGGCGCTGAACGCCGGCAACAAGGCGGCCAGTGCCGCCACACCCAGGGCAATCACCGGCACCCAGGCCTCCACGCCCAGCCAGAGCCAGCCGGTCAGGGGCAGCGATTGCTCGGCCTGCAATAAAAAGCCTAACAGACCTGTCAAGAGGTGGCCCCCTGCCAGCCCCAGCACGCTGGCCAGCACCGCCAGCCACAGCGCCTCGCACAGCAGCAACCCGGCCAACCGGGCCGGGCTGGCGCCCAACATGCGCAGCAACGCCAAGTCGGCACGCCGTTCGCGCACCGCGTTCCATAACGCAATGAAAACGCTTAACGCGGCGGTGAGCAGCAGCACGGCGCCGAAGCCGCGCAGCACATCAGCCCCCACGCCCACCATGCGCAACAGGCGCGTGATCTCCAGCGCCGGCGCCGCAGCCTGCAGGTTGGTCGTGCTGTTGACGAAACGTGGAAACGAAACGGCAGCCAGCGGGCTGCGGTACTGGATCAGCGCCAGCGTGATCTCGCGCTGCTCGTCTTCTTGGGCTGCGTCATGGTCGTCGTGCGCGTCGGCCTTGCCGTGCGCGACTTCGTGCACCGCCCACACCGACTCGGTAGCCGTCAGCACCAGCCGATCCAGCACACAGCCGCAGGGCGCCAGCACGCCGACCACCCGGTAGGGATGGGCCGCATGCGCTGCGCCGCCGCCGCCCAGGCCATGGGCGCCGGCAAAGGCCTGTCCGGTCTGCAGGCCGGTGGCCTGCGCCATCTGGGCGCCGAGCACCACCTCCATCGGTGCCTGCCAGGGCTGCCCCTGCGCCAGTTGCGCGTCGTAGTGGCGAAGGTAATCCGGCGTGGTGCCGACAATGCGAAAGCCCTGATAGCTGTCGCCCAGGCTGAGCGGAATCAGTTGCGCCACGCGCGCGTCCTGCGCCAATGTCTGCACCGCCTTGAGCGGGATATTGCCGGGCGGCACGTCGAGGTGGAAGACACCGGCCAGGATCAGTTGCATCGGGCTGCCCTTGGCGCCCACCACGGCGTCGATGCCGGCCAGGTCGCGCTCAAAAGCACGGTCAATCTGTGCGCGCGTCAGCAGCACGAAGGTGATGGCGGCCAGACCGAGCGTCAGCAACAGCAGGTTGAGGCTGGCCGCCAGTGGCCGTGAAACCAGATAACGCCAGGACAATGCTATTATTTTCATAGCTGTTGGCGCTTATCCAACGAGGCCAAAGCCTCGTTTTGAGCATCAAGATCGAGCACAGCCGCTGCCGTCAGGGCCTGCCGCACGCGTGCATCGTGCGTGGCAATCACCAGCGTGGCGCCACTGCGCTGCGCCGTGGCCTGCAGCAGAGCCAGCGCGTCCTGCGCCGCCTCGTCGTCCAGGCTGGCGGTGGGTTCGTCGGCCAGGATCACCTTCGGCTTCAAGAGCACGGCGCGCGCCAGCGCCACGCGCTGCGCCTGGCCGCCCGAGAGTTGCGCCGGCTTGCGCCCGGCCAGCTCGGCCACACCCAAGGCGGCGAGCGCGGCCTGAATGGCCTCCCGGTCCTCCGGCAGACCAGCGGCAAAGTAGGCCAGCCCCAGGTTGCCAGCCACGGTGAGCGCCTCGCTCAAGTGCAGTTGTTGCGGCAGAAAGCCGATGTGGCGTACGCGCCAGGCATCGCGCTGCACGGCCGTGAGCGCGGCCAGCGTCTGGCCGGCCACCACCAGTTCACCGGCACTCGGCGCGCGCAAGCCGGCGGCCAGCGCCAGCCAGGTGGATTTGCCCACGCCGGAGCGCCCGCGCAACAACAGCACGCCGCCCTGGGGCACCTCGACATCGGGAAAGGCCAGCACCGCCCCGTCGGGGTAGCGGTAGCGCAATCCGCGTGTGGAAATCATGCGTGGCGTCTCACTTGAGCAAGGCGGCAAAGGTCTGCCGCAGCTTGGCCACCTTGGGGCCCACCACAAAGGCGCAGTAACCCTGGTTGGGGTGCTGTTCGTAATAGTCCTGGTGGTAGTCCTCGGCCGGCCAGTAATTGGCCAGCGGCAGCACCTCGGTGACGATGGGCCCGTGGAAGACCGCCGCCTGCTCCAGTTCGGCAATGAGCAGTTCCGCCTCAAGCTTCTGCTCCGGGGTGCTGAAGTAGATGGCGCTGCGGTACTGGGTGCCGACGTCGTTGCCCTGGCGGTTGAGCGTGGTCGGATCGTGGATGGTGAAGAAGATCTCCAGCAACTGGCGCAGGCTGACCTGCGCCGGGTCGTAGGTCAGGCGCACCACCTCGTTGTGTCCCGTCGTGCCCGTGCAGACCTGCTCGTAGCTCGGCTGCTGCGCCTGGCCATTGCTGTAGCCGCTCTGCACGTCGACCACGCCGCGCACGCGCACGAACACGGCCTCGGTGCACCAGAAGCAGCCACCGCCAAGGGTGATCATGGGCAGGGAATCGGGCATGGCAGGCACTCCGTTGAATCGACAGGTGTTGCATCTTAGAGCCTTGCGCCCCTGCCGGCTTTACCCAAGATTTACCTGCGCCTTGCTGGCCGCTGGTTTGGGCTGGTTAGGCTTGCAGCTTGACGCACCGGGGTGGAGTCGCTACATTAATAACCCGCGAGTCATTAAATCCATGTCACCCATTTCCAAGTTCATCTGCGAGACGCATGCCAAGGTGCACGCCAAGCGCGAGCGCCGCAAGGAAGCACGTCCGGGTGAGTTGCTGGATGCCGCCCTGGAACTGTTCGTGGAAAAAGGCTTTGCCGCCACCAAATCGGAAGAAGTGGCGCGCCGTGCCGGCGTCTCCAAGGGCACGCTGTTCCTCTACTTCGCCAGCAAGGAAGAACTGTTCAAGGCCGTCATCCGCGAGAACATTGCCGGCCGTTTCCCGGAGTGGAATGCCGAGTTCGATGCCTACACCGGCAGCACGGCCGATCTGCTGCGCTACACCATGACCATCTGGTGGCAGCGCCTGGGGGCCACCAAGGCCGGCGGCATCACCAAACTGATGATGAGCGAGGCCAGCAATTTCCCCGAGGTGGCCGCCTACTACCAGAAGGAAGTGATCGAACCCGGCCATGCGCTGGTTCGCCGCATCCTGCAGCGCGGCATCGACCGCGGCGAGTTCCGCCCGATCGACCTGAAGTATGGCGTCTACAGTGTGCTGGCGCCGATGATTTTTCTGCTGACCTGGGAGCACTCGCTCGGCGCCTGCGCTGGCTGCGATGAGACCCTGGTCCCCGAGGAATACCTGGCGTCCCAGGTGGAAACCATCCTGCACGGCCTGTGCCAGCCCGACGCGCCCTCCCCGCCTGATCACAAGAAAGACCGCTGACGATGAAACGCTGGATCAAATGGAGCCTGATGGCGCTGGTGATTGCCTTGCTGGCCATCGGCATCCTGCGCGCGCTGTCGGCGCGCAAGGCCCAGCAAACCGCCCTCGCCACGGCGCAGGGTGCGCAGACCGTGGTGGAACTGGCCGCCAGCGATGTGCTGCAAGTCAAGTCGCAGGAACTCATGCGCGGCCTGCCGGTGTCCGGCACGCTCAAGGCCGTGAACGCCACGTTCGTCAAGGCGCGCGTGGCGGGCGAACTGCAGGAACTCAAGGTGCGCGAGGGTGACAGTGTGCAGGCGGGTCAGTTGATCGGCCGCATCGACCCGGCCGAATACGACGCCCGGCTGCGCCAGGCGCAGCAGCAGGCCGACGCCGCGCAGGCGCAGATCGACATCGCGCAGCGTCAGTTCGACAACAACAAGGCGTTGGTGGACCAGGGCTTCATCTCCAAGACCGCGCTCGACACCTCGCTGGCCAATCTCAATGGCGCGCGCGCCACCCACCTGGCGGCGGTGGCCGCTGCCGATGTGGCGCGCAAGAGTGCCGCCGACACCCGACTGCTGGCCCCGATCAGCGGCCAGATTTCGCAGCGCCTGGCACAACCGGGCGAACGGGTCGCCGTGGATGCGCGCATCGTGGAGATCGTGGACGTCTCTCGGCTGGAAATCGAAGCGGCATTGAGTGCGGCCGATTCGCTGGATGTGCGGCTCGGTCAGGAAGCCCAACTGCAAATCGAAGGCGGTACCCAGCCGGTGGCCGCGCGCGTGGTGCGCATCAACCCCAGCACCCAGGCCGGCAGCCGCAGCGTGCTGGTCTACCTCGGCTTGAACTCGACCAACGGCCTGCGCCAGGGCCTGTTCGCGCAGGGCACGCTCGGCACCGCCAAGATGACCGCGCTGGCCGTGCCGGTAAGCGCAGTGCGCACCGACAAGCCGGCCCCTTATGTACAACTGGTAGACAAGCAACAGGTGGTGCACCAGACCGTCACCCTGGGCGAACGCGGCGAGGCCGGCGGCCAGGCCATGGTGGCCGTGACCGGCGTGGCCGAGAACAGCGTGGTGCTGGCCGGCACCATTGGCACGCTGCGTGAAGGCACGCAGGTGAAGTTCACGGCACAGGCTGCCCCCGTCCCTTCTGCGGTGCCCGCGGCCGCCGCACCGGCAGCTGCTGCCTCGCAGGCACGCTAAGCCATGTGGTTCACCCGCGTCAGTCTCAAGAACCCGGTCTTCGCCACCATGGTGATGCTGGCCTTTGTGGTGCTGGGCCTGTTCTCCTACCAGCGTCTGCAGGTGGACCAGTTCCCCAACGTCGACTTCCCCGTGGTGGTGGTCACCACCGAGTACCCGGGTGCCTCGCCCGAGATCGTGGAGAGCGAGGTCAGCAAGAAGATCGAGGAAGGCGTCAACTCGATCGCCGGCATCAACACCCTGACCTCGCGCAGCTACGAAGGCCAGTCGGTGGTGATCATCGAATTCCAGCTGCACATCGACGGCCGCAAGGCGGCCGAGGACGTGCGCGAGAAAGTCGCCTCGATCCGGCCCAACCTGCGCACCGAGGTCAAGGAGCCGCGCGTGCTGCGCTTCGACCCGGCCAACCGCGCCATCTGGTCGCTGGCCGTGCTACCGGACGACAAGGCCGGCAAGGCCCTGACGGCCGTCGAACTCACCAACTGGGCCGACCAGGTACTGAAGAAGCGACTGGAGAACGTGCGCGGCGTCGGCTCGGTCACGCTGGTGGGCGCCACCAAGCGCGAGATCAACATCTACCTCAAGCCCCAGGCGCTGGAAGCCTTCGGCATCACACCCGACCAAGTGGTGGCCGCGGTAAAGAGCGAAAACCAGGACCTGCCGCTGGGCGCCGTGCGCTCCCAGACGCAGGAACTGATGGTGCAGGTCGATGCACGCATGCAGCGGCCGGAAGACTTCAACCGCATCATCGTGACGCGCAAGGGCACAACGCCGATCCGCCTGGGCCAGGTGGCCACCGTGCAGGACGGCGCGCAGGAAATCGACACCCTGGCGCTCTACAACGGCCAGCGCACGCTGCTGGCTTCGGTACAAAAATCGCAGGACGAGAACACCATCGCCGTGATCGACGGCCTCACGCGCGCCGTGGCCGAGCTGCAGCCACTGCTGCCGCCCGGCGTGCGGCTGGAGCCCATCACCGACGGCTCGCGCCCGATCCGCGTGGCGGTCGACAACGTGCGCCGCACCCTGATCGAAGGTGCCATCCTCACCGTGCTGATCGTCTTCCTGTTCCTGAACTCCTGGCGCTCCACCGTCATCACCGGGCTGACGCTGCCGATCGCGCTGATCGGCACCTTCCTGTTCATGAACCTGTTCGGATTCACCATCAACATGATCACGTTGATGGCGCTCTCGTTGTGCGTGGGTCTGCTGATCGACGACGCCATCGTGGTGCGCGAGAACATCGTGCGCCACGTGCAGATGGGCAAAACGCCCTACCAGGCTTCGCTCGACGGCACGCAGGAGATCGGCCTGGCGGTGCTGGCCACCACCTTCTCCATCGTCGCCGTGTTCCTGCCGATCGGCTTCATGGGCGGCATCATCGGCAAGTTCTTCCACGAGTTCGGCATCACCATCGTGGCCGCGGTGCTGATTTCGATGTTCGTCAGCTTCACGCTCGACCCCATGCTGTCGTCGATCTGGCACGACCCGAGCATCGACACCCATGGCCAGAATCTGCCACCGGTGACGCTGTACGACAAGACCATCGGGCGCGTCACCGGCTGGTTCGACCGCACCACCGAGAGCCTGGCCGAGGCCTACCAGGGCATCCTGCGCTGGTCGCTGGCGCACAAGCTGGCCACGCTGGGCCTGGCGCTTGCCGTCTTCATCACCAGCATCTTCATGGTGCCGCTGTTGGGCACCGAGTTCGTGCCCAAGGCCGACTTCTCGGAAACCACCGTCAACTTCTACACGCCGGTCGGCTCCTCGCTGGAAGTGACCGAGGCCAAGGCGCGCCAGGTGCAGGACATCATTCGCGAATTCCCCGAAGTGCGCTACACCCTGGCCACGCTCAACACCGGCAACGCGCTCGGCAAGAACTACGGCAGCATTTACGTGCGGCTGGTGGACCGCAAGGAACGTAGCCGCAATGTGGACCTGATGTCGGCCGTGCTGCGCGAGCGCCTGAAGCAGGTGCCCGGCATCACCATCACCCATGCCGGTCTGCTCGACGCGGTTGGCGGGCAAAAGCAGATCGAGTTCTCGCTGCAGGGCTCCGACCTTAAGGAACTGGAGCGCCTGACCGCGCTGGTGATGGACAAGATCCGCGACATCCCCGGCCTAGTGGATCTGGACTCCAGCGCCAAGCCCAACAAGCCGACCATCGAGGTTGACATCCAGCGTGACGCGGCGTCCGATCTCGGCCTCAACGTCAACCAGATCGCCAGCGCGCTGCGCATCCTGGTGGCCGGCCAGACGGTGGGCAACTGGCGCGCCAGCGACGACCAGACCTACGACGTCAATGTGCGCCTGGCGCCCGATGCACGCAACACGCTAGCCGATCTAGAGCGCCTGCCCTTCACACTGGGCAGTAACACCGACGGCAGCTCGCGCGTGGTGCGCCTGAACCAGGTCGCTGCGCTGCGCGAAGGCACCGGCTCCAACCAGATCAACCGGCGCGACCTGACGCGCGAGGTGGCGATCAACGGCAATGTCTACAACCGCTCCGGCGGCGAAGTGTCGAACGACATCCGCAAGGCGCTGGAGGGCATCAGCTTCCCGCCCGGCTACCGCTATTCGTTCAGCGGCTCGACCAAGAACATGGCCGAATCATTCGGCTACGCCGTCTCAGCCCTCGCCATGGCCATCATCTTCATCTACATGATCCTGGCCAGCCAGTTCAAGAGCTTCTTCCAGCCGCTGGCGCTGATGACCTCGCTGCCGCTCACCCTCATCGGCGTGGTGCTGGCGCTACTGATGTTCGGCTCTACGCTCTCGATGTTCTCCATCATCGGCGTCGTCATGCTGATGGGCCTGGTGACCAAGAACGCGATTCTGCTGGTGGACTTCGCCATCCGCGCCCGCGAAGAAGGCATGGAGCGCGCCGACGCCCTGCTGATGGCCGCACGCGTGCGGCTGCGCCCGATCCTGATGACCACCCTGGCCATGATCTTCGGCATGGTGCCGCTGGCCTTTGCCCTGACCGAGGGTTCCGAGCAGCGCGCCCCCATGGGCCAGGCGGTGATCGGCGGCGTCATCACCTCCTCGCTGCTGACGCTGGTGGTGGTGCCTGTGGTCTACTGCTATATGGATGATTTCAGTCAATGGTTACGCCGGCGCTGGGGTCCGAAGCACTGAGCGCCCGGTAAAATTTTCCAGGATCCACTAAAATACCCCATGGAGTATATAAAATGAACTTCGAACAAGCCCGCTTCAACATGATCGAGCAGCAGATTCGCCCTTGGAACGTGCTCGACGCCGGGGTGCTGGAACTGCTGTCGGTGGTCAAGCGCGAAGACTTCGTGCCGCCGGCGCACAAAGCCCTGGCCTTTGCCGACATGGAAATTCCGCTGCGCGGCGCCAGCGAAGCCGCCTTGCAACTGGGCCAGTGCATGCTGGCGCCCAAGGTCGAAGCGCGCATGTTGCAGGACCTGGCGATTCAACCCACCGAGAAAGTGCTGGAGATCGGCACCGGCTCCGGCTACATGGCCGCCTTGCTGGCGCAGCGCGCCCAGCGCGTCATTTCGCTGGAGATCGAGCCTGAACTGGTGACCCTGGCACGCGCCAACCTGCAGAAGGCCGGCATCCTCAACGCCGAAGTGCGCCAGGGTGACGGCTCCAAGGGCGTGCCGGTCGAAGGCCCGTTCGATGTCATCGTGCTCAGCGGCTCGGTGGCCGAAGTGCCGCACAAGTTGCTGGAGCACCTCAAGCGCGGCGGCCGCCTGATGGCCATCGTCGGCGAGCAGCCGGTGATGCGCGCCACCCTGATCACCCGCACCGGTGACGCCGAGTACCGCACCAGCCAGGCCTGGGACACGGTGGCACCGCGCCTGCTGAATTTCCCGGAACACTCGCGTTTCAACTTCTGAGGCGGCCATCGCGACCGTACGACCATGATCGAACACATCCACCCCGGCGACCTCTCGGCTTGGCTTGAGAAGATGAAGGTCCACGGCCAGCCCCTGGTGCTGGACGTGCGCGAGCCCTTCGAGCTGCAGCAGGCCAGCATCAAGGCCGACGGCTTTGAGCTGGTGCACATTCCCATGGGGGTGATCCCGCCGCGCCTGGATGAGCTCGACCCGAGCCGGCCGGTGGCCTGCATGTGCCATCACGGTGGGCGCAGCATGCAGGTGGCTGCCTTTCTGGAAAACCGCGGCTTCAAGTTTGTGGCCAACATCACCGGCGGCATCAACGCCTGGTCGATGCAGGTCGACCCCAGCGTGCCGCGCTACTGAGCCGAAACGACACCTATCCCTGCGAGCCCAAAGGACGATCATGAAAACCTTCCGCCTACTGCCCCTGACACTTGCTGTTGGCGCTGCCCTGGCCTTGCCCGCGCAGGCCCAAAGCCTGCTTGACCTCTATGAGTCGGCACGTGGCTACGATGCGGCCTACCAGTCGGCCAAGGCCCAGTACGACGCCAACCTGTACAAGGCCGATCAGGCCAAGGCCAACCTGCTGCCCACCATCGGCCTGTCCGCCTCGGCCTCGAACACCAGCCTGAATTACGAGACCGTCAACCCGGGTCCGGTCCCTGCCAACCGCAGCTTCGACAGCCAAAGCACCTCGGTCAGCCTGAGCCAGCCCCTGTACCGTCCGGCCAACCTGGCCAGCTACGAGCAGGGCAAGCGCCAGGCCGATCTGGCCGAAGCCCAATTGCGGGCGGCCGAGCAGGACCTGATCGTGCGCATCAGCCAGGCCTACTTTGACGTCCTCAACGCGCAAGACACGCTGGCTTTCGTCGGGGCGCAAAAAACCGCCGTGGCCGAGCAGCTGGCCTCGGCCAAGCGCAACTTCGAGGTCGGCACCGCCACCATCACCGACACGCGCGAAGCACAAGCCCGCTACGACCTGGTGATTGCCCAGGAGATCGCCGCCGACAACGATCTGCGCGTCAAGAAACTGGCGCTCGACCAGTTGGTCGGCAAGACCGGTACCGCGCCGAAACCGCTGGCCGTGGCCGAACTGCCGGCCCTGCAACCCGCCGATGTCGGCATCTGGGTCGAACAGTCGCAGGACATCCATCCCGGCGTCAAGCAGGCCAGGATTGCGCTCGACGTGGCCAAGCTGGAAAGCGAAAAGGCCGTGGCGGGCCACAAGCCCACGCTGGATCTGACCGCCAGCTACAACCTCAACAGCAACGTGGGGGGCACCACGCTGGCCACCACGTCCAGCCGGACCAACAGCTCGGCGGTTGGCGTCAGCTTCAACCTGCCCTTGTTCGCCGGTTTTGCCACGCAGAACCGCGTGCGCGAAACCCTCTCGCTGGAAGAGAAAGCCCGTGCCGATCTGGAAAATTCCCAGCGCACGGTGGCACAAGGGACACGCGCCGCCTACTTCGGTGTGGTGTCCGGCCTGGGCCAGGTCAAGGCGCTGCAAGCGGCCGAGGCCTCCAGCCAGAGCGCGCTGGATGCCAACAAGCTGGGTTACCAGGTGGGTGTGCGCATCAACATCGACGTGCTGAACTCGCAAAGCCAGCTCTACCAGACCAAACGCGACCTGTCCAAGGCGCGTTACGACGTGCTGGTCGGCGGCCTCAAGCTACGTCAGGCCAACGGCACGCTCAAGGCCGACGACCTGCAGAGCGTCAACGACCTGCTAGCCAAGTAAACCACGCACCGCGGCGACCGTTTGATCGGTTGCACCGCGGTGGGCTTGCGCAAAGCGGCTGGCGGCAGCGGCCATGTCGGCCCGGCGCGCGCCATCCGTCACCAGGCCGCAGGCGGCCACCATGGCTTCACGCAAGGTGGCATGACGCGAGGCGGCACCGGCCGCTTGTGCCAGCTCGGCCGCTTCGCTGAAATTGAAGGTGTGCGGCCCCATCAGCACCGGACAGGCGCACGCCGCCGCCTCAATCAGGTTCTGCCCGCCCAGGGGCGCAAAACTGCCGCCAAGCAGGGCCGCATCACTCAGGCCGTAATACAGCGCCATCTCCCCCAAAGAGTCGCCGAGCCAGACCGCCGCCGGCAACTGGGCCGCGGCCGGTTGCGCGCCCCACTGGCTGCGGCGCGACACGGTGAATCCTTGCGACTCGATCAGCGCAGCCACTTCATTGAAGCGCTGCGGATGGCGCGGCACGATCAACCACTGCACCGCGCGCTCCTGATTTGCTATCAAATCAGGAGCATCTAGCGCAGTAACAGAAGGGCCTGGCGCCACAAATTCCTTCAAGACTTGCAGGAACTCCGCCTCCTCGCCTTCGCGCGAACTGGCGAACATCACGACCGGTTGGCCCAGCGTGGCACGCCAGGCACGCCCCTGCGCCAATTGTTCGGCATTCGGCATGGCATCGAACTTGAGGTTGCCGAACACACCGCGCACCGGTGCACCGAGTGCGGCAAAACGCGTCGCATCATCCTGGGTCTGCGCCCACACCGCCGCCAGGCTGCGGTAGGCCGGCCGGGACAGCCAGGCCAGCCGCTGCGCCTGACGCATCGACTTCTCGGAGAGACGCGCATTGGCCAGCACCAGCGGCACCTCCGCGCGCGCACAGGCCGCCACCAGATTGGGCCAGACCTCGGTCTCCATCAGGATGCCGATGCGCGGCTGGAAATGGGCCAGGAAGCGCTGCCCCGCGCCCGGGGTGTCCCACGGCAACCAGGCCTGCACATCACCCGGACGCAACAGGCTTTTGCCTTCGGCGCGGCCGGTGGCGGTGCCGTGGGTGAGCAAGAGGCGCATCTGCGGCAAGGCCTCGCGCAAGCGCGCCAGCAGCACAGCCGCCGCCCGCGTTTCACCGAGCGAGACCGCATGCACCCAGATCGTCTGGCCGTCGGCCGGCAGGGGTGGCAGCGCGTAGCGGCCAAAGCGTTCCTCCACGGCGTCCAGGTAACCAGGCTCGCGCACGCCGCGTTGACGCAGCTTGCGCCGCAACAAAGGCTGAGCCAGCCCCATGAAGCAGGCATAGAGCCAGCGCATCATGTCTGTCCACCACTGGAGGAGACCGCCAGCCAGGCCTGCCACACGGCATCGACCGACGGTGCGGGCTGGGCAAAGACGCTGCGCTGGCGTGGCCGGTTGATGGGCCCGGTGCGCCAGGCGGTGTCGAAGTTGTAGAGCTGCACATGCGGCAGGTCGAGTGCCACCGCGATGTGGCTCAGGCCGCTGTCAACGCCGATCACGCCGGCGCAGCCAGCCAAGGCATCGGTCAGCGCATCGAGCGTCAGGCGCGGCCACACGCTGGCGTGGGCCATCTCACGCGCCATGGTCTCGCTGCGCTGCTGCTCGGCGTCCGTGCCGTGCAGCAACGCGACATCAAAACCGGCGCCATCGAGACGCGCCGCCAGATCGAGCCAGTGCGCCACCGGCCACTCCTTGTCGGCACGCGAGGTACCATGCACCAGCGCCACGCAGGGGCGACCCGATGCACTTGCTTCCGCTATTATTTCAGGAGCCCCCTGCACAGAATTCACATGGGCCAGAAGGCCAAAAGATTCTGAATCCGGCAGGGCGTAACCGAGCGCGCGGGAGCACAGCTCGCGTCCGCGCTGCACCGCATGCACGTGCGGTGCGACGGGAATCGCGACATCGGCCACCCAGCGCGTCGGTGCTTCATAACCGGAGCCGTCGGTCTGGTTGGCCAGCGCATAACGCTGGCCGCTCGGCGTCAGCCGCGCCAGCCAGGCCACCAGGGCCGACTTGGTCAGGCCCTGCAAATCAATTACCGAGTCATAAGCCTCGCGTTGCAATTCAGTCTTGAAGGCACGCCACTCGGCCCGCGTCGCGGCCGAGAACGGCGCCTTGCGCCAGCGCCGCAGCTCGCAGGGAATGACGTGCCGCACACCGGCGCAGCGCAACGCCAGCGGGGCAAAACTGCGCTCCACCACCCAGTCGATCTGCGCCTGCGGCAAGGCACGCCGGATGTCCTGCACCGCCGGCATGGCATGCACCACATCGCCCAGCGACGAGAGTTTGACGATCAAAATCTTCACCGGTGCCTGGCTCTTGAAGCTCAATGTGCTGCCTGCTCGAAAGCGGCATCGGCTTTGACACTGCGCAGCAGCGCCAGCATCTCGCCTTCGATGCGGTGCAGTGCCTCGGGCGTGTGGCCCTCGAAGCGCAGCACCAGCACCGGCGTGGTGTTGGAGGCGCGGATCAGGCCGAAACCGTCCGGCCAGTCGACACGCACGCCGTCGATGGTGTTGACCAGGGCCGGAGCGGCGAACGAGGCCTTCGCCACCAGTTGTTCGACCAACTGGTGCGGCTCGCCCTCGGCGCATTTCACGTTCAGCTCGGGGGTGGAAAAACTCGTCGGCAAACCGTTGAGCACGGCACTGACGTCGGCCGAACGACTCAGGATCTCCAGCAGGCGGCAGGCGGCGTAGGTGCCGTCGTCGAAACCGAACCAGCGCTCCTTGAAGAAGATGTGGCCGCTCATCTCGCCGCCCAGCGGCGAGTCGATCTCTTTCATCTTGGCCTTGATCAGCGAATGGCCGGTCTTGAACATCAAAGCCTGGCCGCCGGCCGCTTGAATGGCCGGCGCCAGGCGCTGCGAGCATTTCACGTCGAACACGATGGTGCCGCCGGGCACGCGCGTGAGCACGTCCTGCGCGAACAGCATCATCTGCCGGTCGGGGAAGATGTTCTGGCCATCCTTGGTCACGATGCCCAGGCGGTCACCGTCGCCGTCGAAGGCCAGGCCGAGTTCGGCGTCACTGCTCTTGAGTGCGGCCATCACGTCGCGCAGGTTCTCGGGCTTGCTCGGATCGGGGTGGTGGTTGGGGAAGGTGCCATCGACGTCGCTGTGCAGTTCGATCACCTCGCAACCCAGTGCGCGCAGGATGGCCGGGGCCGAGGCGCCGGCCACGCCGTTACCGGAATCGACCACGATCTTCATGGGACGCGCCAGCTTGATGTCGCCGATGATGCGGTCACGGTACGGCGCGAACACATTGAGGTTCTGCACCGTGCCCACGGCATTCAGTTGCCAGCTCTCGGCTTCCATCGTGCGGCGCAAGGCCTGGATCTCTTCGCCGTAGATGGCACGGCCAGCCAGCACCATCTTGAAGCCGTTGTAGTCGGCCGGGTTGTGGCTGCCGGTGACCTGGATGCCGCTGCGGCACACAGTGCTGGCAGCAAAGTAGAGCATGGGCGTGGTGACCATGCCGACGTCGATCACTTCGATGCCGGTCGCCGTCAGCCCGCGGATCAGCGCCGCGCTCAGGGCCGGGCCGCTCAGGCGGCCGTCGCGCCCCACCGCCACCGTGGTTTCACCGGCCTGGTGCGCCGCCATGCCGAAGGCGCGGCCCAGGGCTTCGGCCACGGCCTCGTTCAGCGTGGCGGGCACGATGCCGCGGATGTCATAGGCCTTGAAAATCGATGCGGCAACTTGCATGGGAATGGGTTCAGTCAGGGTTTCTTGTGCTGCGCCGATTGTAGGCGGCGGCCAGTCCCGCACCCGCCTGCCAATCCCCCCGCTCCGCGGGTGGCGCGCGTATCATGCGGGCACCGTGTCTGGCCTCATCGGGCACCCTCGATCGCTATCAAAATAGTAGCTATTGGCGCAAGACGGACAAGGGTCAAGGATTGAATTGATATGAAATTCAGCACGCACCTGCAAACTGCCGTGTTCGACAGCCCGCTGGGCCCGATCACGCTGGCAGCCAGCGCGCAGGGCCTCGCCGGCGCCTGGTTCGAGGGTGACCTGCACCGGCCCGACACCTCCGCCTGGCCGGCTGCGCCCACCCACCCGCTGCTGCAGCGGGCACAACAGCAGTTGCAGGCCTACTTCGCCGGTCAGGCCAGCCGCTTTGATGTACCGCTGGACTTGCACAGTGGCACGGACTTCCAGCAGGCCGTCTGGCGCGCCCTGCTGGCGCTGCCGTTTGGCACCAGCACCAGCTACGGCGCACTCAGTGTGCAGTTGGGCAAACCGAAAGCCATGCGTGCCGTGGGCGCTGCGGTCGGCCGCAACCCACTGATCATCTTCGTGCCCTGCCACCGCGTGCTGGGCGCCGATGGTTCGCTCACCGGCTTTGCCGCCGGGCTGCCGCGCAAGCGGGCGCTGTTGCAGCTGGAGAAGATCGGTTTTCGCCCATGAATTCCAGCCGCAAGACCAAACACCGCAACAAGCTGCACAAACCGCGCAACCCGCTGGTGGCGCCCGTCATGCAGCGTCAGGCCGGCGCGCACCGCAAGTCGAGCAAGGCCCTGCGCCGAGCGGAGAAGATGGCATTGCGCCAGAATGAAGAAAACTGAGCCACTGTCTTGCCGGCCTACCGGTGCACAGTGACAATGCAGCCATCTCGTCAACCAAAAAGGATCCATCATGAAAGGCGACGCCAAAGCCATTGCTTTCCTGCAGGCCCAGCTCAAGAACGAGCTGACCGCCATCAACCAGTACTTCGTGCACTACCGCATGCTCAAGCATTGGGGCCTGGACAAGCTGGCGAAGAAGGAATACGAAGAGTCCATCGGCGAGATGAAACACGCCGACCTGCTGATGGACCGCATCTTCATGCTCGACGGCCTGCCCAATCTACAGGACCTAGGCAAGCTCGGCATCGGCGAGGACGTGCCCGAGATCCTGCGTTGCGACCTGGCGCTGGAGCAAGGCGCACAAGCCACCGTCAAGGACGGCATGGCCTACTGCGAGAGCGTGCGCGACTACGTCTCGCGCGACCTGCTGCAGAAGATTCTGGACGACACCGAAGAACACATCGACTTTCTGGAGACCCAGATCGAGCTGATCGAGAAGGTCGGTCTGCCCAATTACCTGCAAAGCCAGATGGGCGAAGTAAGCTGACGCTTACCCCCAAGCATCCGGCCAGCAAGCTGTTGGCCGGCCGGATGCCATTTCATTCCCGCATTTTCCCCTGTCGCACCAGGGTCAAATACAAATAGAAGTAATTCTCATTTATACTCACCGTATCAACAGTTTTGCCAGGTGAGTCAACATGATTGTTTGCGTCTGCAAGCGCATCAGCGACCGGGACATTGCCCGCCACGCATCGGCCGGCATGGACTTCGATGACATCCAGTTTGAACTTGGCGTCGCCACGCAATGCGGCCGCTGCGAAGGTTGTGCCCGCGATGTCGTGGAAAGGCACCGTACGGCCGCCGCTCAGCATGCACATGCTCAACCGGCCCTGCCGCTATCTGGCTACCGCGCCATCCCCATCATGCTGGCCGCCGCCTGAACCCAACGCCGCAGACAAGGCGCCCCAGCAAAAAAGCCACCGCGTGCGGTGGCTTTTTTGTGGCATCTGCGGGATCAGAACTTGTAGCCAATCCCCAGGGAGAAAATCTCTCCCTTGAAGCCAGCGACGGTGCCATTGCTGAATGTCTTGTCGGTGAATTTGATCGAGTCGTAGCCGACCTGCCAGAAAAGGTTGGGGTCGATCATGGCCCGGAAGCCCAGGCCATAACCCCACCCTTGCAATGAGGCCGTGCTGGTTCCATCGTTGGATGCGCCATTGGCGGAGATGGATGAGACCTTGGCAAAAATCAGCACCTTGTCACTGACGGCAACGGCCGGGATGAGATCCAGTGAATAGCGGTCTTTGGTGTACGCATCGTTCCCGTTGGCGTAAACACCCGCCTTGCGGTTGGTGGTGTTGGCCGTGACGCCCACCCCCAGCAGAAAATTACTGCCCAGAGCCCACCCGTACTGGGCTTGCACGGCCAGTCCGGTACTGTTCCCGCTGTCGGATCGGCCGCCCGAATCCACGGTGGAGCGATCGAATTCTGCGTTGGCACCCAGACTGAAACCTTCAAAGTTCTTGGCTTGCGCCAGCGCCTGTGCAGAAGAGAGCGCCGCCACAACCGCCGTCAATGCAAAGAGTTTTTTCATAGAGCCTCCAGCAAGTTGAGCTAGCAATATTAGTGATCCGCCGCTGGATTTCAATACGCCAGGTCATGATCCGGGGTGGTGACAGGCCACAACCAGGTAAATCCTGTAACTGTGATCAAGCTGAACCCATCAGCCACAGAGCACATTGGTCTGAGGTCTGCACCTGGGGGCGAAGGGAGAAAGGACGTGCCATGATTGCCAAGCGCGAGTGACAACCAGACAAGAAAGAAACAGAAACGAAATACGGGGCACAAGGCCCCGTATTTGCTAACGTTTTGGCGGAGTGGACGGGACTCGAACCCGCGACCCCCGGCGTGACAGGCCGGTATTCTAACCAACTGAACTACCACTCCTGGTAGCGGTAACGTTCGCTCTTGCGAGCCAAGTCGCCGACTCTTGCGAGCGGGCTGTTACCGACTTGTGCCGTCTCATCTGACGATGAATTTGGCGACCCTACGGGGATTCGAACCCCGGTACTCACCGTGAAAGGGTGATGTCCTAGGCCTCTAGACGATAGGGTCAAAACCTGTGGACTGTTCCAGTCGATACTTTGGTGGTGGAGGTAAACGGGATCGAACCGATGACCTCTTGCATGCCATGCAAGCGCTCTCCCAGCTGAGCTATACCCCCTCACTCACGTCCTTGCAGTTTTGTTGTCACAAAAAAGCAATTTCGTTTGTATCGAGCCTTGAATTATAGACTGAAATTTAAGCCGTCTGCAAGCGACTCAAAACTTTTTCACGCGTCAGCAATTCGAGCACGGCATCCAGCGAAGGGGTCTGTGCAGTCCCCAGCACCAGCACGCGCACCGGCATCGCCAGTTGTGGCATCTTCAGGCCGCAGGCGGTCAATACTTCCTTGATGGCCGCAGCAATCGAGGCCTTGTCCCACGCGCAGGCACTCAACTTCTCGACCAACTGCGCCAGCACCGGCTTGACGGCGTCGGTCACATGCTGCGCCAGTTCCTCAGCTTTCGGCGTCACGTCGGCGTAGAAGGCCTGAGCCCAATCAGCCAACGCCACCGTGGTGTCACAACGGTCCTTGAACAGGCCGCAGATGCGCGGCAGACGCTCGTCGGCCGTGATGCCACGCTTTTGCAACTGCGCGGCCACCAGAACGCTGAGCGCGTCATCGGCCATGGCCTTCATGTGCTGGGCATTGACCCAGCGCAGTTTGGCTTCGTCAAACTGCGCCGCACTGCGGCCCAGGTGGTCGAGGTCGAACCACTCCAGAAACTGCGCACGCGTGAAGATCTCGTCGTCGCCGTGGCTCCAGCCCAGGCGAGCCAGGTAGTTGACCATGGCGTCGGGCAGGTAGCCTTCGTCGCGGTACTGCGTCACGGCCTTGGCGCCGTTGCGCTTGCTCATCTTCTCGCCCTGCTCGTTCAGCACGGTGGGCAGGTGGGCGTACACAGGTGGCTCCTTGCCCAGCGCCTTGAAGATGTTGATCTGACGCGGCGTGTTGTTGATGTGGTCATCACCGCGGATCACATGGGTCATGGCCATGTCGATGTCGTCCACCACGACACAGAAGTTGTAGGTCGGCGTGCCGTCGGGGCGCGCAATCACCAGGTCGTCCAACTCGTCGTTGCTGATCTCGATGCGGCCCTTGACCTTGTCATCCCATGCCACCACCCCGCCCTGCGGGTTCTTGAAGCGCAGCACCGGCTTCACGCCGTCGGGAATGGGCGGCAGCGTCTTGCCCGGCTCGGGGCGCCAGGTGCCGTCGTAGCGCGGCTTCTGCTTGGCGGCCATCTGGCGCTCGCGCAAAGCGTCGAGTTCTTCCATGCTCATGTAGCAGGGGTAGACGTGGCCGGCGGCCTGCAGCTCGGCCAGCACGACCTTGTAACGGTCCATGCGCTGCATCTGGTAGAACGGGCCTTCGTCGTAGTCCAGGCCGAGCCAGGACATGCCTTCGATGATCACGTCCACCGCGGCTTGCGACGAACGGTCCAGGTCGGTGTCTTCGATGCGCAGGATGAAGTCGCCGTCGTTGGCACGGGCAAAGGCCCATGGGTAGAGCGCCGAGCGAATATTGCCCAGATGGATGAAACCCGTCGGAGACGGTGCGAAACGGGTACGGATGCGTTGTGTCATAAGCAATTCAGCAATCTCCGTTCGGGCTGCGCTGGGTCGTTGAACTTCGACAGGCGCAGGGCGAACGGAGGGTCAATCAAATCAAAGTCGTCAGACCGCGCGCCAGATCGGCTTGCACGTCTTGCGGGTGCTCCAGACCCACGGCCACACGGATCAGTCCCTGGCCGATGCCAGCTGCCTGGCGTTGGGCTTCAGACAGCTTGCCGTGCGAGGTGCTGGCCGGGTGGGTCAGCAAGGTCTTGGTGTCGCCCAGGTTGGTGCAGATCGACAGGGTCTGCAAGGCATCCAGCACATGGAAGGCCCGCGCACGCGCCTGCTCGGGGCTACCAGCCTTCACGTCGAAGGACAACACGGCACCACCCAGACCGGACATCTGCTTCATCGCCAAGGCGTGTTGCGGATGCGAAGCCAGGCCCGGGTAGTAGACGCGGGCCACGGCCGGATGGGCCTCTAGCCAATGCGCCAGATCCAGCGCCAGTGCGCTCTGGGCACGCATGCGCAAGTCCAACGTCTCCAGGCCCTTGAGCACGACCCAGGCATTAAAGGGTGACAGCACCATGCCGCTGTTTTTCTGCACCGGCAGGAACTTCTCGTTCACCAGTTGTTCGCTGGCGCACAGGGCACCGGCCATGACGCGGCCTTGGCCGTCAAGGTACTTGGTGCCCGAATGCATCACGATGTCGGCACCCAAGCTCATGGGGCGCTGCAGTGCCGGCGTGGCAAAGCAGTTGTCGACCGCCAGCAGCGCGCCGGCGTTGTGCGCCAGGTCGGCCAGGGCCGCGATGTCGCAGACCTCGGTCAGCGGGTTGGTCGGTGTCTCGGCAAATAGCAGGCGCGTGTTGGGGCGAATGGCCGCCTTCCACGCCGCCAGATCGGTCTGCGGCACACTGGTCGATTCCACACCGAAGCGCGCGAACTCCGAGCCGATGAGCTTGATGGTCGAACCGAACATGGACTGCGAAAAGATCACATGGTCGCCGGCCTTCAACAGGCTGAAACACATCAGCATGATGGCCGACATGCCGGAAGCCGTGGCCAACGCCGCCTCGCTACCCTCCAGCGCCGCCAGCCGCTGCTCAAAGCTGCTGACGGTCGGGTTGCCGGAACGGCCGTAGGTGTAGCCCTCTTCCTCGCCAGCAAAGCGGCGCGCCGAGACTTCGGCACTGGGCTGCACGTAGCCGCTGGTGAGAAACAGCGCCTCGGAATTTTCGCCGTACTGGCTGCGCTCGACGGCAGCGCGCACGGCCAGGGTTTGCAGATGCAGACCTTCGGGCAAGGGACGCTGGCTCATGCTCACTCCCCTTGATGGTTGGGCAAGGCCAGGCGCGAGGTGTCGGCGTCGTCCTCGCTGCCTTTGACGCGGTTGGAATTCAGACGCTCGATGTCGCCGGCCTCGATGTCGCCAGTCACGTAGACACCGTCAAAACAGGAGGCATCAAAACCATCGAGCTTGTCGCTGAGCGAACCGATCGCCTGTTTCATGGCATCGACGTCCTGGTAGATCAGCGCGTCGCAGCCGATGATCTGGCGCACTTCTTCCACCGTGCGGCCATGCGCCACCAGCTCGCTGGAGGTCGGCATGTCGATGCCGTAGACATTGGGGTAACGCACCGGCGGCGCGGCGCTGGCCATGTAGACCTTGTTGGCACCGGCTTCGCGCGCCATCTGCACGATCTCGCGGCTGGTGGTGCCACGCACGATGGAGTCGTCCACCAGCAGCACGTTGCGGCCCTTGAACTCAGATCCGATCACATTGAGTTTCTGGCGCACGCTCTTCTTGCGCACCGCCTGGCCCGGCATGATGAAAGTACGGCCCACGTAGCGGTTCTTCACGAAACCTTCGCGGTACGGCAGGCCCAGCAGCTGCGCCAGCTGCATGGCGCTGGGGCGGCTCGATTCGGGAATCGGGATGACGACATCGATCTCGTCCGGCGGCACGGTGGAGACCACACGCTTGGCCAGGGTCTCGCCCAGGTTCAGGCGCGCCTGGTAGACGGAAATGCCGTCCATCACCGAGTCGGGACGGGCCAGATAGACGAATTCAAAAATGCAGGGGTTCAGGCGCGGCGTCTCGGCGCATTGCAGCGAGCTGACTTTGCCTTGCAAGTCGATGAACATCGCCTCGCCCGGCTGGATGTCGCGCTCGAACACATGGCCGGTGCCTTCGAGCACCACCGATTCGCTGGCCAGCATCACGGTGCCGTCCGGGCTGCGGCCCATGCACAGCGGGCGAATGCCATAGGGATCGCGGAACGCCAGCACGCCATGGCCGGCAATCAGCGCGATCACGGCATAGGAGCCGCGGATGCGCTTGTGCACCTGGCGCACGGCGGCGAACACGTCGCTCACCTGCAGCGCCTTGCCGCGCGTGGCCTTGTCCAGCTCGTCGGCCAGCACGTTGAGCAGCACCTCGGAGTCGCTCTCGGTGTTGATGTGGCGGTGGTCGGTGTTGAACAGCTCGGCCTTCAGGGCGTGCGCGTTGGTCAGGTTGCCGTTGTGCACCAGCACGATGCCGAACGGGGCGTTGACGTAGAACGGTTGCGCCTCTTCCTCGCTGAAGGCATTGCCGGCGGTGGGGTAACGCGCCTGGCCCAGGCCGCAATTGCCCGGCAGCGAACGCATGTTGCGGGTGCGGAACACGTCCTTCACCATGCCCTTGGCCTTGTGCATGAAGAACTTGCGATCCAGCTGGGTCACGATACCGGCCGCATCCTGGCCGCGGTGCTGCAGCAGCAGCAGAGAGTCATAGATCAGCTGATTGACGGGTGCGTTGCTGACAACGCCGACGATTCCACACATAGTTCCATCCAGTTCGGAGCCACCTCAGCCTTGCGGCCGGCCGCCCCGTTGCTTCACGGGAGATACTTCCCAAACTCTTCCGGCAACATCGGCTTGAGCCCCTTGAGGGCCGTCGTCGATGCCGTTGCCCCGGTGGACTCCATCCACCAGGCACTGTTCTTGAACGGCGTCATGTGCATCACCACCGTTGCCGCCAACAACAAGATCACGCCACGCACCAGGCCAAACACGGCCCCCAGCACCCGGTCCATGGGGCGCAGGCCCACAGACTCCACCAGCTTCTTCATCAGCCAGGCCACCAGCCCGCTGACGAAGACCGTGGCAATGAACACCAGCACGAAACCCGCCGCATAACGGATCATCTCCGTGGCGCCGCTCATCGGCAAGCGTTGTGCCACGTCAGGCGCCAACCACTGCGCCAGCACGAAGGCCACGATCCAGGCCAGCACCGACAGCACTTCATACACCAGACCGCGCCAGGCACCCAGCGCCAAAGAGGCCAGCAAAACGGCCAAGAAGATCCAGTCCAGCGCCGGCATGCCTAGGGTCTGCTCACACTACTTACAAGGTGAGGATGGCTGCCGGAAGATCAAGCTTCTTGATCTTCTCTGCCGCCTTGTCGGCCTCGGCCTTGTTGGCAAACGGCCCCACCCGCACGCGGATGCGGCGTCCTTCCTTGGTTTCCACCACATGGGTATAGGTTTTCATGCCGGCACGCTCCACCTTCAGGCGCACCTCGCGCGCCTTGGCCACGTCGGCAAACGCGCCCACCTGCACGATGTAACGGTCGTCCGTTGCCGCAGCGGTCTTGGCGGGCTCGGTCTTGGCTTGTTCCTTGGGCGCATCCTTGCCTTCTAGCAGGGCCTGGGCCTTGGCACCGCTGTCGACCGGGGCTTTGTCGGTCGCTTTTTCAGGGGCTTTGGCCACCGGTTTTTCAGCGGGTTTCTCAGAGGTTTTTTCGACCGGCTTGTCGGCCATCTTCTCGGCTGGCTTGGCCTCGACTTTCGGCTCGGCCTTGGGTTCAGTTTTTGGCTCAGCCTTCGCTTCCGGCTTGACCACCGCCACAGGCGCCGCCGCGGGCGGGGCCGAGGCCGCCGGCTGCGCCTGCGGTGCGGGCGCGGCCACCAGCGGCTTGACCTTGGCCTTGTCGGGAATTTCGATCGGGATGTCCACGGCAATCGGACGCGGCTGCTTGTCCACCAGCAGCGGGAAGCCGATCACGCCTGCCAGCACCAGCACAACGGCACCGATCAGGCGGTGCCTGGCTCGCCGACGCATCACCTCGACGCTTTCGGGCTGCGGGGCAGTGGTCGTCTGCTCGTCGCCACCCTTACGGAACTTGAAAAAAGCCATGTGAGTTGGGACTTAAGGGTTCAGGTGCTTGGCTTGGAGGCGCGGCACGCCCTCCTGCAGGACGCCGCCGACCGTGAAGAACGATCCGAAGACCACGATTCTATCAGCGGGGTCCGCCGCGGCGATGGCGGCCTGCAGGGCCTGCATCGGGTCGGCAAAGGCCGCGCCCGTGACCTGCGGCCGCGGGTTCTGCCCCTGCCAGTAGGCCTGCAGGGCCGCTGCCGGTGCGGCGCGCGGCGTCGGCAGGTCGGTGAAATACCAGCGGTCGATCAGCGGGGTGATGCGCGCCAGCATCGGCGCCAGGTCCTTGTCGGCCATGGCGCCGAAGACGGCGTGGGTGGTCGGGTAGTAGCCCATGGCATCGAGGTTGGCTGTGAGGGCCGCCACCGAATGCGGGTTGTGTGCCACGTCCAGCACCAGCGTGGGCTGGCCCGGGATGATCTGGAAGCGCCCCGGCAGCTCGACAAAGGCCAAGCCGTTGCGCACCGCCTGCGCGGTGACCGGCAACTGCTCGCGCAGCGCGGTCAGCGCGGCCAGCACGCCCGAGGCGTTGACCAGCTGGTTGGCACCGCGCAGCGCCGGGTAGGCCAGGCCGCTGTAGCGCCGGCCACGGCCAGCCCAGCCCCACTGCTGCTTGTCGCCGGAGAAGTTGTAATCCACGCCGAAGCGCCAGAGGTCGGCGCCGATCTCGGTGGCATGGTCCAGCACGCTTTGTGGCGGCATCGGGTCGCTCACGATGGCGGGTTTGCCGGTGCGCATGATGCCGGCCTTCTCGCGCCCGATGCTCTCGCGGTCGTTGCCGAGGAATTCCATGTGGTCGAGGTCGATGCTGGTGATCACCGCGCAGTCGGTGTCGATGATGTTGACGGCGTCCAGCCGCCCGCCCAGCCCCACCTCCAGAATGGCCACATCCAGCTTGGCGCGCGCCATGCAGTCCAGGATAGCCAGGGTGGTGAACTCGAAGTAGGTCAGCGAGATTTCAGCATTGTTTTCGGTTCTGGCCCGCTCCACCCTTGCGAAAGCCACTATCAATTCCGTAGCATTCACCGCTTCGCCCTGCAGCCGCAACCGCTCTTCGAAGTGCACCAGATGGGGCGAGGTGTAGACCCCGGTGCGGTAGCCGGCCTGGCCCAAAATGGCCTCCAGCATGGCGCAGGTCGAGCCCTTGCCGTTGGTGCCGGCCACCGTGATGACCGGGCAGTCAAAGCGCAGTTCCATGCGCTCGGCCACGGCCCGGACCCGGTCCAGTCCCAGTTCGATGTTCTTGGGGTGCAGCTGCTCGCAGTGGACCAGCCAGTCAGAAAGCGTTTTCATACCGGACAATTGTCGTTCATCGGTAACACCCCTGTAGCGGCTAGCGCCGCTTTCCCCCTCAAGGAGGCAACGCCAATGGCCCGCGAAGCCGATGCCACGGCGTTCCCCGCATAAGATCCCTTCCATCTATAACCCGTACTGAAATGACGCATTCCATCACCCTCTACGGCATCCCCAACTGCGACACGGTAAAAAAGGCGCGCGCCTGGCTGGCCGAACACGGTATGGTCGTGCAGTTCCACGACTTCAAGAAACAGGGCGTGCCGGAGCAGCCGCTCGACCACTGGCTGGCCACGGCCGGCTGGGAAAAGCTGCTGAACCGCCAGGGCACCACCTGGCGCAAGCTTGACGCGATCACCCAGGCCGGCGTGACGGACGCCGCCAGCGCCCGCGCCCTGATGCTGGCCCAGCCCAGCGTCATCAAACGCCCGGTGGTGGAATGGTCGGCCAGCGAGGTGACGGTCGGTTTTGACGCCGCCGGCTGGCAGGCGAGGCTGAAATAAGCGCCTGCCTTAAAATCGCAGGTTCGCCCAAGCTACACAACCTAGACGCATCATGAGCACCCAACAATTCGACAACGTGTCCGTCGCCACCAAGGCCAATGTTTACTTTGACGGCAAGTGCGTGAGCCACAGCATCACCCTGGCCGATGGCACCAAGAAATCGGTCGGCGTGGTTCTGCCCGCCACCCTGACCTTCAACACCGGCGCCCCCGAGATCATGGAATGCGTGGCCGGCTCCTGCGAGTACAAGCTCAAGGGCACGGACGCCTGGGTCAAGTCCAGCGCCGGCGAGAAGTTCAACGTGCCCGGCAACTCGAGCTTCGAGATCCGCGTGACCGAGCCCTACCACTACGTCTGCCACTTCGGATAAATCCATGGCCACCATCCTGCAAAACCTCCCCATCGGCCAGAAGGTCGGTATCGCCTTCTCCGGCGGCCTGGACACCAGCGCCGCGCTGCTGTGGATGAAGCTCAAGGGCGCCGAGCCCTACGCCTACACCGCCAACCTGGGCCAGCCCGACGAGCCAGACTACGACGCCATCCCGCGCAAGGCGATGGAATACGGCGCCAAGCTGGCGCGCCTGATCGACTGCCGCCGCCAGCTGGCGCACGAAGGCATTGCCGCGCTGCAAGCCGGCGCCTTCCACATCACCACCGCCGGCGCCACCTACTTCAACACCACGCCGCTGGGCCGTGCCGTCACCGGCACCATGCTGGTGGCCGCCATGAAGGAAGACGACGTCAACATCTGGGGTGACGGCTCCACCTTCAAGGGCAACGACATCGAGCGCTTCTACCGCTACGGCTTGCTGACCAACCCGGCACTCAAGATCTACAAGCCCTGGCTCGATCAGCAGTTCATCGACGAGCTGGGCGGCCGCGCCGAGATGAGCGCCTTCATGACGCAGCACGGCTTCGGCTACAAGATGAGCGCCGAAAAGGCCTACTCGACCGACTCCAACATGCTGGGCGCCACGCACGAGGCGAAAGACCTCGAGCACCTCAACAGCGGCATGAAGATCGTCAACCCCATCATGGGCGTGGCTTTCTGGAAGGACGACGTCGAGGTCAAACGCGAAGAGGTGTCGGTGCGCTTCGAGGAAGGCCAACCGGTGGCCCTGAACGGCAAGACCTTCAACGACCCGGTGGAACTGATCCTGGAAGCCAACCGCATCGGCGGCCGCCACGGCCTGGGTATGAGCGACCAGATCGAAAACCGCATCATCGAGGCCAAGAGCCGCGGCATCTACGAGGCCCCCGGCCTGGCGCTGCTGCACATCGCCTACGAGCGCCTGGTGACCGGCATCCACAACGAAGACACCATCGAGCAGTACCGCGACAACGGCCGCAAGCTCGGCCGCCTGCTCTACCAGGGCCGCTGGTTCGACAGCCAAGCCATCATGCTGCGCGAAACCGCCCAGCGCTGGGTGGCACGCGCCGTCACCGGCGAAGTGACGCTGGAACTGCGCCGCGGCAACGACTACTCCATCCTCAACACCGAGAGCCCCAACCTCACTTACGCGCCCGAGCGCCTGAGCATGGAGAAGGTGGAAGACGCGCCGTTCAGCCCGCTGGACCGCATCGGCCAACTGACCATGCGCAACCTGGACATCACCGACACGCGCGCCAAGCTGGGGATTTATTCCAACGCCGGGCTGCTGGAGCTGGGCAAGGGTGAGGACTTTTTGAAGTTGGGTAAGTAAGCCGTCTCAGGCGACCCCACCCTAAACAAAAAGCCCGCCAAGTGAAAGCTTGGCGGGCTTTTTTACGTGGACACGTCACTCATGACTCAGGGCAGGCTTACTCCTCAGAGAAAAAGTCACTGTCCAAACGCTTGAGCTGGTAACTAGCTGCCACCGACACCCCCAAATCGTGCTCAATCATCAGTTCCGCCAAACGCGCACCGTCAATCAACACAATCTTGTATGAGCGACTGTTGCGAGCTGCCGCAATGGCTGCGGGCGTAAAACTGCTGGTGGTGATGAAAACACCTTTTTGCGCCCCCTTGGCGTCCAGCGCACCTTTGAAATCGCGTATGGGCCCCTCGCCTACCGCTCCCTCCCAACGCTTGGCCTGCAAGTAGATGGCGTCCAACCCTAAACGGTCTTCGTTGATGATGCCGTCAATGCCGCCGTCGCCAGACTGACCCACGGCGCGGCCCGCCTCTTGCCGGCTACCGCCATAACCCATCTTCAACAAAAGCTTGACCACCAGCTTTTCAAAAAATGCAGGGTCGCACTGCTTGATGGTTTCAATCAACTCCGCAGCCAAGTCTTCATGCGCCACGCGAATGGTTCGTCCAATGCGTTCTTCAGGCGCCTCCGGGGTCTCTTCCGTCTCTTCATTCACGGGCGCAACCTTGGTGGAACTCACCTCACCCGCAAGTTGGCTACTTTTCCATACTTGATAGCGCCGATTCACTTCCGCTAAAAATGCGGGGCCATCAAATGGTTGCGCAACCACGGCCCGCCCTTCGTCTGTCACCGTCCAAACGCCTTTGCCTTTGGTGACGTAACCGCCTTTGACCAGCCCCACGGAAGCGAATGCAAAGATGGATTGCCAGCGGATAAGCCCCGTGGTTTCATAGGTCTCTTTCGCCCAGTCATCCAACACGACGCGAGTTTCGATTGCATGCAGGAGCTCAGCCTTACGAAGCTGCCCACTGGGCGACTCAGAAAGCGCGGTCAATGCCGCTCTGTGCATGTCAGCAATAAGTTTGTCGGAGCGTGAAGGTTGTTTGCTCATGATTGAACTCACTTGAGTTTTTCCTCAATCCCATCCCACCGCTTGTCCTTGACCATCACGAACTTGCAGCGCCCTCCTGACAAGTTGGCCCACAAGCCACCGATCAAGCGGTCATCCTCGGCAGAAGCCCAACGGTCTGCACCTTTGTATTCAACGGCCAGAATCGGTCCAGTCTGATCTTCTGAACCAGGCAATTGGCACAGAAAATCTGGATAGAAACGTCCATCGGCTTTTTGCAGGAAGAACGAACTGCCTTCGCGCCGAACGAGGTTTCGCACCCAGAACTGAATACGTCCTTGCTGCGCCCACATGTCCAACTGGCAAGCACATTCGAACTCTTCTTTGCTATCGAAATCACCGATGCGCCCGTAGAAGTGCTTACGGAAATCGAAGTGCCCGAAACGGCCATCGTAGTCGCGACTGGGCGCATAGGCCTGAGCGTGAAACTCGAAGGCATACTGGTCGGTCACAGCCACGCGCGAAGCTGCGTCCTCACCAAACAATGCCTGCTGGTATGCCTTGCCGACCGCCTGCTTGCGCAAATCACGGACACGCGCTTCCAGCAGATTGCGGATCAAGAATTTCTGCAAATTAGCGCGCGCCAGGGTGAAGCCATTCCGGCGCAGCAAGTCGGCCAGCCAAGCAGCGACGAAGGCCTGTTTGCTGGCATGGGTCAGGGACGGCTCGGGCAGGTTGCGACACAACCAAGTGGCAACGCGAACCTCATCCCAATGCTCCGGCTGATAGACAAGGCCCAGATCGCGTTGCAATTCCGGCAGGAAACGCGACACCACATGACCACTGTCATCGATGTCGATTTCGCCTCCTTCGGAAACTTTCAGTGCAGCACCGAGCACCGTCAGATCATCAACGGTGGGGACGGCATCGTAGGGCGAGAGGTCCCACGGATACTCCAGCACCTCCGGGTCATCAAACAGCGCCAGCTCACCCTGCACACGCAAGGCCAACTGCGGCACGCGGAAGCGTTCACCCAGTTCGGCGGGCGTCTGGAAGAACTCAATCGCCGTGGTGCGGCTGACCTCGGCCGCTTCCACAATCGCCGCTGCCGCAGTTTCGGAGGTAACCGAGGCCTTGAGCACTTCGGCTTCATCTTCCGTGAGCGGCGTGCTGATGGTCAGCGTATTGAGCTTGCTGTCCCAACTGACCTTGTCACGCACCAGCTTCGGCACGCTCTTCAGATCGGGCTTTTCGGACAAGGTAATCGCCACTGGCCGAACGACCACGCGCCCGGCGTGGCCCTCCAGATCCAACCGTGCCTGCTCAGGCAGCGCGGCGGTAACGAACTCCGTGACTTCGCGCCGCTCGAACCCAGCGCCGGCGACCAGACGATCACGCAGTGCACCTGCCGTCTCGGCAAAGTTGCGCGACACCACAAAGGCATAGGACTGATTCAATGCCTTCGCCTGCCGATGGCTGGCACCGGGCTGCCGCAGCACGCGCCCGAGCAACTGCTCCACCGCCGTGGCCGACGACAGCGAAGCCATGCTCACCAGGATGTAGGCAAACGGGCAGTCCCAGCCCTCGGCCAGCGCCTTCTGGGTGATGACGAACTTCACCGGGCAAGCCGGGTCGGCAATGCCCAGTTTGTAATCGGCATCGATCTGTTCCAGCCCCTTTTCCTCACCGGTGGCCACCACGATTTCGCTGGCCGGGATGCCGTGGTTGGTAATCAGCTCGTTGCGTACTTTCTCAAAATCCAGCGTCTCAATTCCAGCTCGGCGCGGCTCCGACTGAATCAACACCAAGGGCCGCAGATAGGCTGCCCCTCCCCGGCGTTCTTCATCGGCCAGCTTGTGCAGGGCATCGCGTCGACCAATGGCATCGGCCAGGCACTGCTGCCAGTTCGGTTCGGTTTCCAGTACCACCGGCAGCTTGATCATTTCCTCCGCCTTCAACTCGGCGGCGGATACGCTATGCAGCACATTGCTGGGCGTGCGCTCTAAATCAGGCGTTGCTGTCAGTTCCATCACGCCGCTGGGGCGGAATCGCGCCAGCATGTCGAAGGCCAGTTCGGTGCGGCTGTTGTGCGCCTCGTCAACGACCACGAACGGGCGACGCAGGCGCAACACATTTGCCAGCGAATACGGTGTGGTGCGCTCGCTGCCTTCCCCATCCGCCAGCAATTCATCGCGCTGCGTGGGCGACAAGTTGTCGAAGTGGTGCATCAGCGCGCCACTGGATTGGTACACCTTACGGCATTCCTCTTCTTCCACCTGAAATGCCTGTCGCGTGGCGACGATGATGGTGGTTGAGGTATCCAGCGTAGCGCGGGTCACGCTCTTGGCCTCTTCGAGATCGAGCACCGTAATTACCCCCGCTTCGCGCAGCGCGGCGTGATACGGGTGGCTACGTTCCTTCAAAGCCTTGATCGTCTGCTCGCGGATCGGTTTGCTGGGTACCAGCCACAGAATCACACTGTGCTCGCAGCACAGCAAATGCGTGTTGACAAGTTGAACGCTCTTCGCCGCCAGCCAGGTTTTACCGCCGCCGGTGGGCACGCGCAAGCAGAAGTAAGGCATGTCGGCCGGAAAACCGGACAACGGATTGTACGGATTGCCACGCCCCCACAAACGTTCGGTGGTCGCGGTGAACGCAATCGACGGTGACGGCAGTTCGTGGCAAGCTTTGAAATAGGCTTCCACGGTGTCGAGTACTTGCTGCTGATAGATTTTCGGCACGAATCCGGACATGGCTTACACCTCCAGCGCGTAAGGGGTTTGCTTGAAGGTGATGCCTTCGCGCGCGGCGCGGGCACCCATGCGGTTGGCAGCGGCGTAGATCACTTTCGGACCGCTGAATTTCGGCAAGACATCGAATACCGGGCCTGTGAGCACATTACCGCCGCCCACCGACTTGTCCTTGAGGATGCCGTTGTAGAGCAGGTAAATGGCGTGGCCTTCATGGATGCCAAGGAGCGGTGAATCGGGGGTGCCGGTGAAGCCCGTGCCGGTTTCGGCAAACCAGACGAACTCGGCCAGTTGCGCGAATTTCACATCGCTGCGGATTTGGCCGTCGGCATCGAACAGCGGGGCGGCGGACAGGCGGCAGAACTGGAAGCCGCCGCCGAGACCTTCGATCGACTGTCCTTTGGTGTTGGTGTAACCGCCAGCGACGCGCTTGACCCGTTCGGCGGTGACGTTTTGCGCGATGTCCTCGTCCATCTCAACGAGGAGGAAGCGGCGTTTGCCGCCGTCTTCGGCATTTTGTTTGAGGACAGCATGGGCGGTAGTGCCGGACCCTCCAAAAGAATCAAGGATTAAATCACCCGGATTGGTTACATACGCAATCAGTCGCGCAATTACCTCGTGATCCTTGGGATTTTGAAATAATTTCTTCCCAGCGAATATTTCCCGCAAAAGCTTTACGGAAACTTGCGCCTGTTTCTGTATGAGACTTGGCATGACCAACAATCCTGCCTCGCTATCGTCATCATTTGATGAATCAACGTCCTCGTCAAGTGGCGCTTCAATCTCTCCAGGAACCGGCATCAAGTGCGCTTTCCGCATGGGAGGCTCGGTATGGTCGTCACGAAATACAACGAGTCCCAACGCAATTTGGCGTTGCATTTCTTTCAGAGTCGCGAAGCCCCAACCACGTTCGGGAACCTTGCACGGCAGGCCAGTTTTTGGGTGGATAACGTCATATCTTGGTCCGCCGCCGCCAGGCCAGGAAATGTCGCGATCCCTCCATGGGCCAAACTGGTCGACCCAGCGCGTACGACTGAGTTTTTTCGCGGGATCTTGCTTATCTAGTGAGCGATACCATTCGCGAAGCTCATCTTGGATTAGCTCATAGTGTTCGCCATGTTTTTGGACCAATTCACGCCATTTTGCCAAGACCTGCCTTGCACCAGGTTTTTGCTCTCGCCAAACGGTTTGACGATCTTTCAAGGTTTTCAATGATCGTGCGAATACAAGCATGTATTCATGTCCAACCGAGAACAGTTTTGCGTCGTTTTTTCGCGTTTTGTCCCAAACCAATTGGGCGATGAAATTACCGGCACCGAATATTTCATCCATTAGTGCACGGAGGTGGTGCGCCTCAAAGTCGTCAATGCTGACAAGAATTACTCCATCCTCCCGCAAGAACTGCTTCAGTAGCACCAGCCGCGGATACATCATGCACAACCAGCGGTCGTGCCGATCCAGCGTTTCGCCTTCCTTGCCGACCACCTCGCCTAGCCAGCGACGAATCTCCGGGCTGTTGACGTTGTCGTTATAAGCCCAGCCCTCGTTGCCGGTGTTGTACGGCGGGTCGATGTAGATGCATTTCACTTGGCCTGCGTAACGCGGCAGCAGTGCCTTGAGCGCGTGCAAGTTATCCCCCTGCACGATGAGGTTGCCCGTGCCGTCTGGACCGCATGAGAGTTCCGAAACCGGCTCCAGCATGCGAAACGGCACTTCCTTGTGGTGTTTGACGACGGCTTCTTTGCCGATCCAGTTCAATGTTGGCATTGTGTTGAATTCGATCTATTGCACAAACAGTGCTTGATGCTCCCGACAATACTGCAAGCCGCCAAAGCGTTTGGCGTTGTTCCAGCAAAATTTACCCTCGGGGTAGCTGATTTTGCCGTGGCAATGGGCGCAAATGAGTTTCTTGGCCAAAGAAGCATCAGCCTCTGCCTGTACGGGCGTGGCGGGCGCCACCGTGGAGGCCTGCACCGGCGCCTTGGGTGCCTGGGCAGTGGCTGCCAACTGAGGCTTGGGCTGCATGAACTCCGGCAGGGCCAGCAAGTCGGCCGGGCGGTGCTGGCGTTTGAGCTTCTCCCCCCATTCCTTGATGGTGTCTTGGCTGCGCATATTGAGCAACGCCTTGAGCACGGTGGCCGTACCAATGTCGTCCCCAAACTTCTTGTGCCAACTGGGGAACTGGTCCGCCTTGATGAGGAAAGAAGTGTCAAAAGCCTTGGGGTCAGGCCGGCGGATCACGGCCTTGGGGTGCATCATCACCACGTGGTGCACGTCGGGCTGTTTGTCCAGGCGGCCGGTGATTTCCAGCCGCTCCAGCAATTTGAACAACACGCGCTCATGGCGACGGCTTTGCTCCAAGGGTGAGGGAATACCGTAAAGATCACCGTCGTAGTTGACGGTGAATTCACCGTGGGCGTTGATTTCCAGGTTGCCAGCGTAGTTCTTGGTTTCAATCAGAAAGAAGTACCCCAGGCGGCCGATGACCAGGTGGTCGATCTGCGCCACTTCACCGTCTACCACCAGGCGCAGGTCGTGCAGCAGGACGTGGTTGACGCCGTCTTTGAAATGGTTGTCCAGGTAGTACGCAGATTCGCGCTCGCCCTGGATGCCTTTCTTGTGGCGCTGCAATTCTTCGCGCAGCCATTTCTTTTGCTGGGCATCCAGGTAGCTGGACTTTTGCAGGTCTTCCAGCAGTGCCAAGCGTTTGGTTTTGTCGTCGGCAGACTTGATGAGCACGGTTTCTCCCCTGGCGTTCTTATGCCCCAGACTTTAACGCAGGGTCACAAGGGGTTGGCTGTGGGCTGTGTGGGGAAAGCGTTGGGGTTGGGGATGTCGCCGGCTTCGCCTCCATTGGCGCCTGAATTTCAAGCCTTTTTGGCCGGTTACCCTTTTCAAATAAGCGCAAGCAGCTATCAAATCAATAGCAAATTGCGCTCAGCGCTCACACCACCACCGGCTCCGGCTCCAGCCGAATCCCAAACCGCTCATACACACTGGTCTGGATCGCCTTCGCCAGCGTCATCACCTCGCCCCCCGTGGCCCCTCGGGGGCCACTTCCATCCTCGCCCGAATCGCCGCCACCGCGGTTCACCAGCACCAGCGCCTGCTTCTCGTAGACGCCAGCCTGGCCGATGGACTTGCCTTTCCAACCGCAGGCATCGATCAGCCAGCCGGCCGCCAGCTTCACGGTGCCGTCGTCCAGCTGGTAGTGCACGATCTTGGGGTCGCGCGCGATGATGTCGGCGCACTGCTCGGGCGTGACGGTGGGGTTCTTGAAGAAGCTGCCGGCGTTGCCGATGACGGCCGGGTCGGGCAGCTTGGCGCGGCGGATGTCGCAGATCCAGTCGAAGATCTGCTGTGCCGAGGGCTGGTGCTTGCCGCTCTCGGCCATCTTGCGCTCCAGATCGAGGTAGCCCAGCACCGGCTTCCAGGGTTTGGGCAGGCGCAGCCGCACGCGGGTGATGAGCGCGCGACCCGCCAGCCCCAGGCCGGCCGGGCGGCCGAGCGCTTCGTGTGCCGGCGCGGCGGCGTGCTTGAACACCGAGTCGCGGTAGCCGAAGGCGCACTGGGCGGCATTCAGGGTGAAGGTCTGGCCAGTCTGCAGGTCCACCGCGTCGAGCGATTCGAAGCGGTCCTGCAGTTCCACGCCATAGGCGCCGATGTTCTGCACCGGGGCGGCGCCCATGGTGCCGGGAATGAGCGCCATGTTTTCCAGCCCGGGCCAGCCCTGTTCCAGCGTCCAGCGCACGACCTCATGCCAGCTTTCGCCACCGCCGGCCTCGACGATCCAGGCCTTGGGGGTTTCTTCCACCAGCCGGCGGCCGGTGATCTCGACCTTGAGCACCACCGGCTTGACGTCGCCGGTGAGCACGATGTTGCTGCCGCCGCCGAGCACGAATTTCGGTGCTGGGCCGAGTTCGGCATCGGCCAGCACGGCCAACACGTCCGCCTCGCTTTTGACGCGGATCAGGGTATGGGCGCGGGCGACGATGCGGAAGGTGTTATACGGCTGGAGCGGGACGTTTTTCTCGACTAACATTGGCCGATTCTCTCATTTGCCCCAGTTAGCGGAAATTACCAACATGCCTTCATTCGATACCGTCTGCGAAGCCGACATGGTCAAAGTCAAAAACGGTGTGGACAACTCTGCCAAGGAGATTGCCACCCGCTTCGATTTCAAGGGCACCTCGGCCAGCATTGAGATCAAGGACAAGGAGATCACCGTGATCGGTGATGCCGACTTCCAGCTCGAACAGATCTTCGACGTGCTGCGCAACAAGCTGACCAAGCAGTCGGTGGACGTACGCTTCCTGGACATCGGCGACCTGCAGAAGATGGGCGGTGACAAGGTCAAGAAGGTCATCAAGGTGCGCAACGGCATTGAGTCCGAGTTGGCCAAGAAGATCCAGCGCCTGATCAAGGACAGCAAGCTGAAGGTCCAGGCCGCCATCCAGGAAGACAAGGTGCGCGTCAGCGGCGCCAAGCGCGACGATCTGCAGGCCGCCATGGCCTTGCTGCGCAAGGAAATCACCGACATCCCGCTGGACTTCAACAACTTCCGCGACTGATGAAAGCCTTTGCCACGCTGCTGCTGACCTGCGCAGGACTTCTCGCGGGCAGCGGTGTGGCATACGCGCAGTCGGTCGCGCTCTCCGGCATGCTGGGCGCCAAGGCCCTGCTGGTGGTGGACGGCAGCGCACCCAAGAGCGTGGCCGTGGGCGAGACGCACCGCGGTGTCAAGGTGCTGAGCACCTCGGCCGACCAGGCGGTGGTGGAAGTGGGCGGCAGCCGGCAGACCCTGCGCATGGGCGAAGCCCCGGTGAGCGCCGGCATGCCGGCAGAGGGTGCCGAGAGCGGCAAGATCGTGCTGCACGCCGGCAGCGGCGGGCATTTTCTGACGCAGGGCCAGATCAACGGCCGCGCCGTTACCTTTCTGGTGGACACTGGCGCCTCGACAGTGGCCTTGAGCGTGGCCGACGCCGAGCGCATCGGCCTGGCCTACAAATCAGGGCAGCAAGTACGCGTCAACACGGCCAACGGCGTGGTCCCGGGCTGGCTGGTCAAGCTCACGTCCGTGCGCCTGGGGCAGGTGGATGTGTACAACGTCGATGCCGTGGTCTCGCCGGCGACCATGCCCTACGTCCTGCTGGGCAACAGCGTCCTGACGCGTTTCCAGATGACGCGCACCAACGACCAGCTGGTGCTCGACAAGCGCTATTGAACGAAAACCCGGCCACCGCGTCATGAGCATCAAGGACCAAACCGAATACGAAGACCTGCTGGGTCTGTGGTCCGACCTGGAGGCCGGCCTGGGCATCCTGCTGGGCAGCCCGGCCAGCATTCAGGAGTTCGAGCAACGCGTCTGGCAGTACGACCGCTGGATGCAGACCCTGCTGGAGCGTGATGCCGACGTCGGCCTGTACCTGCTGTTCCAGCTCTCCACCAACTCCTCGGTCGGCTACAGCGCCTCCCACTCGCTGATCTGCAGCGTGCTGTGCCATCTGATCGCCGGCGAGCTCAAGCTCAGCATGCCCGAGCGCAACAGCCTGGTGCATGCGGCCATGACCATGAACATCGCCATGACCGCCCTGCAGGACGAACTGGCGCTGCAGACCGACCCACTCACTCCGGAACAGCAGGACGCCATCCGCGGCCACGCAGCCAAGGGCAGCCTGATGCTGGCCAATCTGGGCGTCACCGACGAGCTGTGGCTGGAGGTGATTTCCAACCACCACGACGAGAGCCTGGAGAAAGTGGAGTTGCGCCTGCTGCCGGCGCGCAAGCGGCTGGTCAGCATCCTGCGCGCGGTGGACCGTTATGCCGCCATGATTTCACCGCGCAAGTCGCGTGAGGGCCGCAGCACCACCGAATCGGTGCGCAGCATCATGAGCAGCACCGCGCCCTACAACGACGCCGTGGGCCACGCCTTGGTGCGCGCCGTGGGTCTGTGCCCGCCGGGTACCTATGTGCGCCTGGAAGACAACGCGATTGCCGTGGTCGTGCGTCGCAACAGCAAGACCAACCTGCCGCATGTGGCCATCATGACCGATGCGGCCGGCAGCACCTTGCCCCGCCCTCGCCTGCACTGCCCGGCCAATGGCAAGCCAGCGCTGAAGGCTGCACTGGCCAGCGCCATGGTGCGCCAGCGCTTCAACCACCATCTGGTGCTGCAGCTCAGCCTGCAGGCCGCCCTGGCCCAGCAAGCCTAGACCGTGGCCGGCCTGGGGATCAGGCCTTGCCGGCCGCCCCGTCTTTTTTCTTCTGCCCGATCTTGGACTCGGTGCCGCGCGCCAGGCGGCCGATGTTCTCGGCATGGCGATAGATCAGCAGCAGCGCCATCGCGCTGACAGTGAACAGAATGGGACCTTCCATGCGCCAGGCCAGGCCGTCGCCGAAGATGTAGTACACCGGTGCAAACACCGCCGCGGCCAGCGAGGCGAGCGAGGAATAACGAAAGAAGAAAGCCATGATGAGCCAGGTGGCGGCCGTGGCCAGGCCCAACACCCAGTCCAGCCCCAGCAGCACGCCCAGCGCCGTGGCCACACCCTTGCCGCCCTGGAAGCGGAAGAACACCGGGTACAGGTGCCCCAGGAAGGCGCCCAGCCCCACCAGGGCCAGCGTGCCGGCCTCCAGCCCGTAGGGTTTGCCAAACCAGTGAACCAGCGCCACCGGCAGCCAGCCCTTGGCGGCGTCCAGCAGCAAGGTGGCGATGGCGGCCTTCTTGGAGCCCGAGCGCAGCACGTTGGTGGCCCCCGGGTTCTTGCTGCCGTAGGTGCGCGGGTCGTTCAGCCCCATGACGCGGCTGACAATGACGGCAAACGACAGCGACCCGACCAGGTAGGCGACGACACCTGCAAGCACGGGGTAGATGGCAGACAAAGAATCCAAGACAAACTCCTCAGCAACGCGGCCCGGACGGGGCGGCATGGGACAACACAAACAGGCCGCTATTCTGCCAGCGCGCACTGCACCGGCTTCGCGCCCAGCAACTGCACGCACACCTGCGGCTCGATGCCCACCAGGTAACCGCGCCGCCCGCCGTTGATCAGGATGCGCGGCAGCGCCAAGATGGTCTCCTCGATGTACACCGGCATGTCCTTGCGCGTGCCGAACGGCGAGGTGCCGCCCACTAGGTAACCGCTGTGCCGGTTGGCCACCTCGGGCTTGCAGGGTTCAACCGACTTGGCGCCGATCTGGCGCGCCAGGTTCTTGGTCGACACCTTGCGGTTGCCATGCATCAGCACCACCAATGGCTTGGCGTCCTGGTCCTGCATGATGAGCGTCTTGACCACCGTGAACGGGTCCCAGCCCAGCACCGCCGCGCTGTGCTGCGCGCCGCCGTGCTCCAGGTACTCGTAGGGGTGCTCGGTGAACGCCACCTGATTCGCCTTGAGCAACTGGGTGGCCGGGGTTTCGGAAACATGCTCTTTCTTTGCCATGGGGCGATTGTCCATCGGTTGCGGGGGCGTGGGCTCGGGTTGAGTTTGCAGGCCGGCTCCGATACGATGCCTCCATGAAGAAATCCAAGAACGGCAAGCTCGACAAGCTCAGCAAGGACGCGTATTTCGAAAAACTCGCCCCGCTGCAGTTGGAGCTCAACGACGTGGCGCGCTGGTTGCAGCACACCGGCAAGCGCCTTCTGGTGCTGATCGAGGGCCGCGACACCGCTGGCAAGGGCGGGGTCATCACGGCCATGGCCGAAACCTTGAATCCGCGCCTGTGCCGAACCGTGGCCTTGGCCAAGCCCAGCGAGCGCGAGGCGACACAATGGTATTTCCAGCGTTATGTGTCGCACCTGCCGGCCGCCGGCGAGATCGTGTTCTTCGACCGCAGCTGGTACAACCGCGCCGGTGTCGAGCGCGTGATGGGCTTCTGCTCCGAGAGCGAAACCAAGGCCTTTCTTCAACAGGCACCCGTTTTTGAAAAGATGCTGGTCGACGACGGCATCCTGCTCTTCAAGTACTGGCTGACGGTGGACCAGGCCCATCAGGAAGAGCGCTTTGCCGAACGTCTGGCCGACCCGCTCAAACGCTGGAAGCTCAGCCCGATCGACCTGCACGCTCGCAAGAAATACGCCGAATACGGCCTGGCGCGCGATGCCATGCTGAAAGCCACCCACAAACCGGCCACGCCCTGGACGCTGGTCGACTTCAATGACCAGCGGCGCGGCCGGCTCACGCTGATCCGCCACCTGATCGACCACATCCCGGAGCGCCGGGTGCCGGAGAAACGCGTCAAGTTCCCGCCGCTTGACCACGCGCCGCTGCACGAGCAATTCGGCACCTCACTCAAGCCCATCAAGACGGTCGACTGACGATCGACTGACACCCGGCATTGCGGCAGCGACCGGCCTGCATGCCACAATCGCCGCCCATGAAGCCCGAAGACGACACGCCCGCCCCCGACATTCCGCCGCCGCGTTCCGCACTGCGCCACAGCCACGCCGAGGATGCACTGGCCCTGCTGTCTGGCACGGCGCTGATCGCGCTGGCCGTGACGCTGTTCCAGCACGCCCAGTTGCTCAGTGGCGGCACGGCCGGCCTGGCTTTCTTGCTGCACTACGGCATGGGCTGGGGCTTCGGCCCGGTGTTCTTTGTGCTCAACCTGCCCTTCTACCTGCTGGCCTGGCGCCGCATGGACCGCGCCTTTCTCTACAAGACCATGCTGGCCGTGGCGCTGCTGTCGGTGCTGACCGAAATCACGCCGCAGTTCATCCGCTTCGAACAACTGTCGCCGCTGTATGCCGCACTGATCGGCGGCGTGCTGCTGGGCGTGGGTTTCCTGATCCTGTTCCGCCACCGCGCCAGCTTGGGCGGCGTCGGCATCCTGGCCTTCTGGCTGCAGGAGACGCGCGGCTGGCGCGCCGGCCATGTGCAGATGGCGGTGGACACGCTTATTCTGCTGCTGGCACTCATCACCGCACCGCTGACGCAGGTCGCCCTGTCCGTGGTCGGCGCCGTGGTGCTGAACCTGACGCTGGCCATCAACCACCGCGCCGGGCGCTATATCGCCAACTAGTCACACCGCCGGGTCGCGCAGCTCCTTGCGTATGGCGTCGATCGCCTCGAGCAGCTCGGGGCTGAGTGTGGTGCCCCAGGCGTCCAGGTCTTCCTCCAGCTGGGTCAGCGAGGTGACACCGATGATGGTGCTGGCCACCTGCCACTTGCTGTAGCAGAAGGCCAAGGCCATCTGCGTCGGCGTCAGGCCGTGCGCGCGTGCCAGCGCGTTGTAGCGGCGTGCCGCCTCCAGTGCCTCGGGCCGGCCCCAGCGCTGCTTGCGCACCGTCTCGAACTTGGCAATGCGCCCGTCTTGCGGTGCCTGCGGGCCCGTGAAGCCGCTGGCGTCGTACTTGCCGGTCAGCAGGCCGAAGCCCAGCGGCGAATAGGCCAGCAAGGACACGCCCAGGCGGTGCAGCGTCTCGTCCAGCGCGTTCTCCACCGTGCGGTTGACCAGGCAATACGGGTTCTGCACCGTGGCCACGCGCGGCAGGCCGTGCTGTTCCGCCAGCCGCACAAACTCGTGCACGCCGTAGGGCGTTTCGTTGGACAGGCCGATGGCGCGCACCTTGCCGGCCTGCACCAGGCGGCCCAGCGCTTCGAGCTGCTCATGGATGGAGCTGGCTGCGGGGTCGTCCTTGGCCGGGTCGAAGTACATCAGGCCGAAAGCCGGCACGTGGCGCACCGGCCAATGGATCTGGTACAGGTCGATGACGTCGGTCTTCAAGCGCTTGAGGCTGTCGTCACAGGCGGCCACGATGTCGACACCGGTGAGGTTGGTGCTGCCGTTGCGAATCCAGGGCATGCCACGCGAGGGGCCGGCCACCTTGGTGGCCAGCACCATCTGCTGACGTGCGCCGGGGCGGCTGGCGAACCAGTTGCCGATGATTTTCTCGGTGGCGTTACAGGTTTCGGCGCGTGCCGGCACCGAGTACATCTCGGCCGTGTCGAGGAAGTTGACGCCGCGCGCCAGCGCGCGGTCGAGGATGGCATGGGCGTCGGGCTCACTGACCTGTTCACCAAAGGTCATGGTGCCCAGACAGATGGGCGTGACGTGCAGATCGCTCTGGCCGAGCTGGATGGTTTTCATGAATGCGTGATTTCCGGTACAGATGTCGAGGCGAAGAGTGTAGGAGGTTCAGCGCCATGGCGCCGGACTGTGCTCCAGTGCCGCCAGCCGACGTGCCACACGCGGCATTTCGCGCGCGATGAGGCGCTTTTCGTGCGCCCGCCAGACGGCCCGCAAGGCGGCACCGGCCTTGAGTTGCCTCAGTGTCCGGCCGGCCACGGCCGCGTCGTTGAGTGCACCGAGTGCCTGCTGGAGTTTCTCCAGCTGCGTCAGATAACGACGGCTGCGCCTCTGCGGCCAGAGACTGGCCCACACATCCGTCAGATAGCGCAGGCGTTTGACGGCAATGCGCAGACGGTGCCGCTGAGGCGCCCCCAGACGCTCCGGATGGCGTGCAGCACGCATCACACGCGCATGTGCTTTCTGGAGCTGCGCCTTTGCCACGTGGGTCATTGCTTGCCGGGTGCCGGCCAGCGCCGTCGAAGACAACTCGCCCATCAAACGCTCGGCCAGCAGAAAGACCGGTCCGTCACCACTCTTCTCCGGCAGCGCCACCATGGCGGCATAAGCCGCCACGCGCCGTGCCTCGGCACGGGTCGCCACGGCGACCAGGGCAGGAAGCAGGTCGGGGCCGATCCCGACACGCAGCGTGTCGAGGGTCACCCCCTGAAAGATGTCGGCATCACGCGCTTCTCCCAGCACCTGGTTCAGCGTCCGCAGCGATGCCTCCAGGCCCCGCAAATCATCCCGCCATGGGCGGACTTCGGACATCGCCCGGAAGGCACGAACCGAAGTGCGCAGGCGACGCACGGACACGCGTGCCTGGTGCACGAACTCGGGCTCCTGCGGGCCCGCATGGACCAGGTTGTGCCGCAATGCCCGCAGAGGGTCCGCCAGCGCCATCCTGAGAACGTCGGCCACCGACAACTGCGGATCCAGCTGCGGCAGCGCTGCGGTCAGCAAGGGCGATGCGCCCCGCTTGTGTTCGGGCTCGCTCATGGACTCATGAATTGCGGGCCCGTTCCTCCTCCCGCAACCGCAGCACGCGACGCTGCAATTTGCCGGTGGTGGTCATGGGCAAGGCATCGATGAACTCGATCTCCTTCGGGTATTCGTAAGGGGCCAGCTTGCCTTTCACGTGGCGCTGCAGGTCGATCATCAACCGCGTTTCCCATTCGTTGCGCGAAAGCGGCTCGTCGCCGCGCTCGGCCATGGCGTCGGGCGTGAGCACCACATAGGCCTTGACCACGGCACCGCGCTCGGCATCCGGCTTGGGCACCACGGCGGCATTGGCCACCGCCGGGTGCTTGACCAGGCAGTTCTCGATCTCGCCCGGGCCGATGCGGTAGCCCGCCGCCTTGAACATGTCGTCGGCGCGGCCCTGGTACCAGAGGTAGCCGTCGGCATCGCGCACCGCCAGGTCGCCGGTACGGCACCAGTCGCCGGTGAACTTGGCGCGGGTGGCGTCCTCGTTCTTCCAGTAACCGAGGAAAAAGATCGGGTCCGGCTCGCCATGCACGTCGAAGCGGTTCAGCGCCACGTCACCCGCGACACCCACCGGGCATTCACGGCCATCCTCGTCGATCACTGCCACGCGATGGCCGGGATAACCTTTGCCCATGCTGCCCGGCTTGGCCGGCCAAAACAGATGGCAGTTGCCGACGATGTAGTTGACCTCGGTCTGGCCGAACATCTCGTTCACCGTCACACCAAGCTCATTCTGGCAGTAGCCGAACACGGCGTCACCCACTGCCTCACCCGCGCTCATGATGGCTTGCAACTTGAGCTTGAAGAATTTCCTGGGTTGCGGGAAGGCCTTCATCATGGCCTTGAGCGCGGTGGGGAAGAGGAAGGTGTGCGTGACGTCGTACTTCTGCATCAGCTCGAACGCCACCTGCGGGCTGAAGCGGCCGTTGTAGGCCACGATCGGGCGGCCGAAGTAGAGCGTGGGCAGCAGCGCATCCATCAATCCCCCAGTCCAAGCCCAGTCCGCAGGGGACCAGAACACAGACGTGTTCTGGTCCCCTGCGCTGGGCCTTGCCCCTGCCGTGCTCGCCCCCACCCCGGCCCTCCCCCGCGCGGGGGAGGGAGACTTCGCACTGACGCCAGGGTCGAAACCAAACCAGTTCTGGCTGCAGACGAAACCGCTCAGGTTGCCGATCAGGGCGCGGTGCGGAATCAGCGCGCCTTTGGGGTTGCCGGTGGTGCCACTGGTGTAGATCAGCACGGCCGGGTCGTCGGCACGCGTGGCCACTGGCACATGCTCGGGCGGCTGCTCGGCCAGGATGGCGGCGTAGTCGAGGTCGGCCATGGCATCGGCACCGTCGCCGACACCGATCACATGGCGCAAGGCCTCGCAGGTGCCGCGTACTTCCAGGATGTTCATGATGGCGCTGCTGTCGCAGATCGCCACGGCCGCATCGCTGTCCTTCAGGCGGTATTCCAGCGCCTCCGGCCCGAACAGCTGGGACAGCGGCACCGCCACCGCCCCCATCTGCAGCACCGCCATGTAGGCCACCGCTGTCTCAAAACGCTGCGGCATGACGATGGCCACCCGGTCGCCCCGGCCCACGCGCAGCGAAGCCAGCGCACCCGACAGACGGTTGGCCTGGTGTTGCAACTCGGCATAGGTATGAAACTGGGGCCTGACCCCCGCCCCATCTGCGTAAACAGCTACTCTTTTGGTAGCATCCGGCGCTTGCGCCCAGCGTCGCAAGCAGACCTCGGCGATGTTGAAGCTGTCAGGCACCAGCCAGCGAAACTGGCCATGGAGTTGCTGGTAATTGTCCCGGGCTTGACTGGTGCGCACGATGAGCCTCCTTATGATGGTCCGAATGTACCAAGCCAAAAGAACTTTCAACAGCGAATTTGTCCCAATCCGCCACCTGCGTTACCACGTGTGCCGCTGGGGTGCCCCTGCCTCCAAACTGCCGCCGCTGGTGCTGATGCACGGCTGGATGGACGTCGGCGCCTCCTACCAGTTCATGGTGGACGCCTTCAGCGAGGCCTTCATGCAGGACCGCACCATCATCGCGCCCGACTGGCGCGGTTTCGGGCTCACAGAAACGCCAGGGCACGACAACTACTGGTTCCCCGACTACCTGGCAGATCTCGACTTTTTGCTCGACCACTACGCCCCGGGTCAAGCCGTGGACCTGGTGGGCCACAGCATGGGCGGCAATGTGGTGATGCTCTATGCCGGCGCCCGGCCCGAGCGCATCCGCCGCCTGGTCAACCTGGAGGGCTTCGGCATGCCGGCCACCCAGCCGTCGCAGGCGCCCGGGCGCTACGCCAAGTGGCTGGACGAGTTGAAAAGCCTGCACCGCGGCGAGATGGCGCTCAAAACCTATGACGATGCCACCGGCGTGGCGCGCCGCCTCATGAAGACCAACCCGCGCCTGAACGAGGACAAGGCGCAGTGGCTGGCGCAGCACTGGGCCCGGCCCAATGCACAGGGCCAGTGGGAGATCCTGGGCGATGCGGCGCACAAGATCATCAACGCCCAGCTCTACCGGGTGGACGAGGTGCTGGAGAGCTACCAGCGCATCAGCGCGCCGGTGCTGGCGGTGGAGGCCAGCGACAACCAGATGGACCAGTGGTGGCAGGGCAAGTACACGCTGGCCGAGTACCACGAGCGCCTGAAGCACGTGCCGCAGCTGACGCAGGCGCTGATCCAGGATGCCGGCCACATGCTGCACCACGACCAGCCCGAGCAGCTGGCCGCCCTGATCGAAAACTTCGTCGCCTGAGCGCACAGCGTGTGCAAAGACTAACTTTTTAATGAAAACCCACGTGGCAACTTAAAATACGCGGTTTGGGGCAAAAACCGCAGCAAACCCGCTGCCGCACGCCCCCGCCTCGCACAGAACACAGGATTTTCATCATGGACGCAGAACAGATCAATGCCATCGGTACCAAGCTCGCCGACCTGAGCCAGCGGACGGTCGAGCTACGGAGGTATCTTTGACTACGATGCCAAGGCTGAACGGCTGAGGACGGTCAACGCATCGCTGGAAGACCCGGCGGTCTGGAACGACCCCAAACGCGCCCAGGAACTGGGCAAGGAAAAGAAGACGCTGGATGACGTGGTCGTCACGCTCGACAACCTGACGAGCGAACTCTCCGACAACTCCGAGCTGTACGAGATGAGCAAGGCCGACGGCGACGAGTCCGGCCTGCAGACCATCGAAGCCGAAGCCGCCAAGCTCTCCGAGATCGTGGAGAAGCTGGAGTTCCGCCGCATGTTCAACAACCCGGCCGACCCGCTGCCCGCCTTCCTGGACATCCAGGCCGGCGCCGGCGGCACCGAGGCCTGCGACTGGGCCAGCATGCTACTGCGCCAATACCTGAAGTACGCCGAACGCAAGGGCTTCAAGGCGACGGTGGAAGAAGAAACCCCGGGCGACACGGCCGGCATCAAGAGCGCCTCGATCAAGATCGAGGGCGACTACGCCTTCGGTCTGCTGCGCACCGAAACCGGCGTGCACCGCCTGGTGCGCAAATCGCCGTTCGACTCCTCGGGCGGGCGCCACACCAGCTTTGCCAGCGTGTTCGTCTACCCGGAAATCGACGACACGATCGAGATCGACATCAACCCGGCCGACGTGCGCACCGACACCTTCCGCGCCAGCGGCGCCGGCGGCCAGCACATCAACAAGACCGACTCGGCCGTGCGCCTGACGCACATCCCCACCGGCATCGTGGTGCAGTGCCAGGACGGCCGCAGCCAGCACAGCAACCGCGACGTGGCGTGGAAACGCCTGCGCAGCCGCCTGTACGACCACGAGATGCGCAAGCGCCAGGAAGAGCAGCAGAAGCTGGAAGACAGCAAGACCGATGTGGGCTGGGGTCACCAGATCCGCTCCTACGTGCTGGACCAGAGCCGCATCAAGGACCTGCGCACCAACTACGAGACCTCGGCCACCCAGAAGGTGCTTGACGGCGACCTCGACCCCTTCATTGAAGCCTCCCTGAAACAAGGCGTTTAAGGAATCACCATGCGTGAAGGACAAGCCAGCGTCATCCGGCGCGAAGACTACACCGCCCCGGCGTTCTGGATCGACACCGTCGATCTGACGTTTGACCTCGACCCGGCCAAGACCCGCGTGCTCAACAAGATGACGCTGCGTCGCAACCCGGACGTGGCGGCCCAGCCGCTGCGGCTGGACGGCGAGGAGCTGAACCTGGCGCGCGTGCTGGTCAATGGCCAAGGCACCAGCTTCAAGATGGAGGGCAACCAGCTGGTGCTTGAGAACCTGCCGGCCGAAGGCCCGATCGAACTGGAAATCTTCACCACCTGCACCCCGGCGAAGAACACCAAACTCATGGGCTTGTATGTGAGCAACGAGTCCTTCTTCACGCAATGCGAGGCCGAGGGTTTCCGCCGCATCACCTACTTCCTGGACCGTCCCGATGTCATGGCCAGCTACAGCGTGACGCTGCGCGCCGACAAGGCCAAGTACCCGGTGCTGCTGTCCAACGGCAACCTGGTGGAACAGGGCGATCTGGAGGAAGGCCGCCATTTCGCCAAATGGGTGGACCCGCACAAGAAACCCTGCTACCTGTTCGCCCTGGTGGCGGGCCAGCTGGTGGCGCGCGAGCAGCGCATCACTTCACGCGCCGGCAAGGATCACTTGCTGCAAGTCTATGTGCGCCCGGGCGACCTCGACAAGACCGAACACGCCATGAACTCCCTGATGGCCTCGGTGGCCTGGGACGAGGCGCGCTTCGGCCTGTCGCTCGACCTGGAGCGCTTCATGATCGTCGCCACCAGCGACTTCAACATGGGTGCGATGGAGAACAAGGGCCTGAACATCTTCAACACCAAGTACGTGTTGGCGAACCAGGCCACCGCCACCGACGCCGATTACGCCAACATCGAAAGCGTGGTGGGCCATGAATACTTCCACAACTGGACCGGCAACCGCGTCACCTGCCGCGACTGGTTCCAGCTGAGCCTGAAGGAAGGCCTGACCGTCTTCCGCGACCAGGAGTTCAGCCAGGACCTGGCGGGCGACCTGTCGGCGCGCGCCGTCAAGCGCATCGAAGACGTGCGCGTGCTGCGCACCGCCCAGTTCCCGGAAGATGCCGGCCCGATGGCGCACCCGGTGCGGCCCGACAGCTACATCGAGATCAACAACTTCTACACCGTCACCATCTACGAGAAGGGCGCTGAAGTTGTGCGCATGATGCAGACGCTGGTGGGACGCGATGGTTTTGCCAAGGGCATGGCGCGCTACTTCGAGCGCCATGACGGCCAGGCTGTGACCTGCGACGACTTCGCCAGTGCCATTGCCGACGCCAACCCCGGCTCCGACCTGGCGCGCCTGCTGCCGCAGTTCAAGCGCTGGTACAGCCAGGCTGGCACGCCGCGTGTCCAGGCCAGCGGCAGCTATGACGCCGCCAGCCGCAGCTACACGCTCACCCTGTCGCAAAGCTGCGCACCCACGCCGGGCCAAGCCAGCAAGGAACCCTTCGTCATCCCGGTCAACCTGGGCCTGATCACGGCCGATGGCCGTTCGTTGCTGCTGCAACTTGAAGGTGAAGCCGAAGCTGGCCCCAGCTCGCGCACCATCGTGCTGACCGAAGCGTCTCTGACGCTGCGCTTCGTCAATGTCGATGCCGAGCCGGTCCCCTCGCTGCTGCGCGGTTTCAGCGCCCCGGTGGTGCTGGTCTGCGACTACAGCGACGACCAGCTGCTGGCCCTGCTGGCGCACGACACGGACCCCTTCAACCGCTGGGAAGCCGGCCAACGCCTGGGCCTCAAGCGCGCGCTGCACTTCATCAACAGCCCGGCCCAGCCGGGTGAAACCAAGGTGCTGGACGCCGCCTACATCGAGGCCATGCGCCAGGTGCTGCGCCACCCGACGCTGGACGCCGCCTTCAAAGAGCTGGTGCTCACGCTGCCGGCTGAAACCTACATCGCCGAACAACTCGACGTGGTTGACCCGCAGCGGGTTCACGCCGTGCGCGAAGCCATGCGCGAACAGCTGGCGCTGGAACTGCGCCACGACTGGCAATGGGCTTATGAAGCGCACCATGACAGCGGCGGCTACCGCCCCGACCCGGTGTCCACCGGCCGCCGCTCGCTCACCGGCATGGCGTTGACCATGCTGTGCCTGGCCGCACGCGACAACGGCGATGTGATCTGGCCCGGCAAGACCTACCAGCGCTTCAAGGATGCCGGCAACATGACCGACCGCTTCAATGCGCTCAATGCCCTGGTCAACAGCGGCCACGAGTTGGCAGCGCCGGCGCTGGAGCGCTTCCATGCCCAGTTCAAGAACGAAGCCCTGGTGCTGGACAAGTGGTTCGCCTTGCAGGCGGGCACCTGCGACCGCGGCGGCCAGGTGCTGCCGGCGGTGCGCCAGCTCATGACGCACCCCGACTTCAACCTCCGCAACCCGAACCGCGCCCGCAGCCTGATCTTCAGCTACTGCAGCGCCAACCCCGGGGCCTTCCACCGTCCTGACGCCGCCGGTTATGTGTTCTGGAGCGAGCGTGTGATGGAACTCGACGCCATCAACCCGCAAGTGGCGGCACGCCTGGCGCGCGCCCTGGACCGCTGGAAAAAACTGGCCGAGCCCTACCGCAGTGCTGCGCGCGAAGCGATTGCCCGCGTGGCCGCCAAGCCCGACCTGAGCAACGACGTGCGCGAAGTCGTCAGCCACGCCTTGGCGGACTGAAATGGCACACCCCCAGGCTGCGTGCACTGCGTGTCACTGCGCCCCCCCCTTGCAGGGGGCAACGCCAGTGGCCCGGCAAAGCCGGTCCCACGGCGTTCCCCGGCTGGACCGGCCTGATCAGCAACGACTGAAACTTACTTAACAAACGATTCTGGAGTCACCATGAGTTCCAAGATTTCCCTCACCCGCTACCTGGTCGAGCAGCAGCGCATTGACGGTCACATCCCGTCCGAACTGCGCCTGCTGCTGGAAGTGGTGGCCCGTGCCTGCAAAAGCATCAGCCAGGCCGTCAACAAGGGCGCCCTGGGCGGCGTGCTGGGCACGGCTGGCAGCGAAAACGTGCAGGGCGAGGTGCAGAAAAAGCTCGACATCATCGCCAACGAAGTGCTGATCGAGGCCAACGAATGGGGCGGCCACCTGGCGGCCATGGCCTCGGAAGAGATGGACAGCATCTACATCGTGCCCAACCGCTACCCCAAGGGCGAATACCTGCTGCTGTTCGATCCCCTGGACGGCTCCAGCAACATCGACGTGAACGTCAGCATCGGCACCATCTTCTCGGTGCTCAAGAAGGGCAACGACGACCCCACGGCCGCCGAACCGGTCTGTGAGCAGGATTTCCTGCAAAAAGGCAGCCAGCAGGTGGCCGCCGGCTACTGCGTCTACGGCCCGCAGACCACGCTGGTGCTGACCGTGGGCGATGGCGTGGCCATGTTCACGCTCGACCGCGAGCAAGGTTCCTTCGTGCTGACCCAGGAACACGTCAAGATTCCTGAAGACACCAAGGAATTCGCCATCAACATGAGCAATATGCGCCACTGGGACGAACCGGTGAAGCGCTACATCGACGAATGCCTGCAGGGCAAGGAAGGCCCGCGCGGCAAGGACTTCAACATGCGCTGGATCGCCTCCATGGTGGCCGACGTGCACCGCATCCTGACCCGTGGTGGCGTCTTCATGTACCCCTGGGACAAGCGTGAACCCAACAAACCGGGCAAGCTGCGCCTGATGTACGAGGCCAACCCCATGAGCTGGCTAATTGAGCAAGCCGGCGGCGCCGCTACCAACGGCCGTCAGCGCATCCTTGACCTCCAACCCAGCCAGCTGCACGAGCGCGTGAGCGTGATCCTGGGCTCCAAAAATGAGGTGGAGCGCGTCACCTCGTATCACACCAAGGTATAATTTTAGCTTCGCCGGTGTAGCTCAGTCGGTAGAGCAGCTCATTCGTAATGAGAAGGTCGGGTGTTCGATTCATCTCTCCGGCACCAGTTAAAAACCCGTCAATCGCAAGATTGGCGGGTTTTTTCTTGGCCCGTTGGAACGACGCTGGACTTGCTGAAGTTGTGCGTCCCAGTTCAGGCTGACGCCTTCGCCCCTGAAACAGCCCAGACCGGATCGACCGTCTTGGTCCGCGGTAGAGCGGAAGCTTCACCCAAGGCATGGCCTTGCAGCAGATCCACCCCCAGCGATTGAAGCATCGCGGCCTGTTCGAAGTTCTCTACCCCCTCGGCGATCACGCGCAAGCCGAAACGGCGTGCGATCAGGATGGCCCCTTCGATGATGGCGTGCCCATGCCCATGGATGGCCTGCACAAAGGAACGGTCGATCTTCAAGGCATCGAGCGGAAACTCATGCAGGCGCGAGAGCGAGGAATAGCCCGTACCGAAATCGTCCACATGCACGCGCACGCCTAGCTTGCGTAGCCGCACCAAGGTCTCCAGCGCCGGTGTTGTGTGTTGCTCGCCGAAAATGGATTCGGTGACTTCGATATCCAGGCGCACTGCAGGCAAGCCGGCCATGTTCAATGCCTCGGCAACGGTGTCCGCAAAGCCCGACACCAACAGTTGCCGGATGGAGACGTTAACGGCCACGGCAGGGGCATCATGGCCCGTGCCCCATGCCATGGCGTCGGTACAGGCCTGTTTCAGCACCCATTCCCCCAGCTCCACGATGCGATCCGAATCCTCCGCAATCGGGATGAACTCCTCGGGCCGTATCACCCCCAGCACCGCATGCTCCCAGCGCAGCAGTGCTTCCAGGGCGGCAACTTCGCCACTGCTGGCGTCGACGATCGGCTGATAGACCAGGCTCAGTGAGCCGTCTACCGTGGCGTCACGCAACGCCTGGCTGATTTCCAGTCGGCGCTTTTGCACGCGGGAGAGCAGCTCATGGTAGGCCATGATATGACCGCGCCCGGAGCGCTTCACTTCGGTGGCGGCCAGATCCGCGGCCCGGATCAGGTCTGACGGCGATTTGCCATCGCGCGGAAAGCGCGCGACCCCAATGCTGACGCCGACATGCAGCAATTCCTCGTCCACCTGCAGCGGCGCCATCACGCGTTCGCGCAGAGTCATGGCCAGACGCATGCCCCGGTCGGCATCATCCGGCAGCAGGGGAATGACCACCACGAATTCATCACCGCCCCAGCGCGCCACAGCCGCATCAGCCGGCATGCGCGCCTCGAAGCAGCGGGCAACTTCCTGCAGCACCCGGTCACCGAGGTCATGCCCCAGGCCATCGTTGATCTGCTTGAAGCGATCCAGGTCGAGAAACAGAACGGCAATGCCCTCAGGGGTGGCATGCAGAATGCGTTCATCCATCCAACGCTGCAGGCCACGCCGGTTGAACAAGCCGGTGAGCGCATCGCGATGGGCCATGGTTTGCAAAGCCTCCGTACGCTCGGCAACACGTTTTTCAAGGCCGGCGTTCAGGGCCTCGACCTCGTGGTTGTGCTGTGTCAGCCTGGCCACCAGCTCCGTGTTTTCTTCCTGCAAGGCGATGGAGCGAACCACAATCTTGTGGTTGTTCTTATGACCGACCAGCATGACAACGAAGAAAATCAAGCCCAGCGTTGCCAGTACAGGCTCTGGATGCGGTAGCCAATACAGCTTCAGACACGCGGGAACCAACAGCAAACCGATATAGGCACGACCAACACCGAGCAATGGCGCCAGTACGCCGGTGGCACCGCCGGCCAAAGCCGACACCACGATCAGCATGACGAACTGCCCTTCGGCCGGCTGCTTGTCGAGCTGGGTCCAGACCAGGAAGACCCACATCAGGGCCCCCAGAACCAGACCGACTTCATAGGGACGCTGCCAGCGCAAGCGCTGCTCCGATGTCAACAGTGCGCCACTGCCGAACTGACGCGAGAAGGCCAGATCAAGCGCCAAGCGCAGCAGGCTGATGCACAACACAATGCCCAGCCACAGCCAAGGCCACACCTGTCCTTGCCCACTGAATGCAATCGCCACCCCCAGCGTGGCCGCCAGATTCACCAGCACGCTGGCCCGGTTGTTGCGATAGGCCAGCAGCAGTAACTCGCTGGCGATACGGTTGTCCCGCGCGGTCGCATGAACCTGCGCAGCCGACACTTGGGCTCCGTCTGCTTGCATACAGCTCCTCAATGATTCGGTGCCACCCTTCATGATCGAGCTTCAGTTTCGCACTGGCTTCGGATCAGGGGCGGTTCATTATTGAACTGCTTTGACCCAAGTTGCAAGCCGGCACGACATCCCGACGCGCCTGCGGCTTGCGCGCCGTCAAACGCTGGTGCTTTTGCGTTTGCGGCTGGACGGACCATTCCGCCCGGCTTTTATCGTGGCCCCGCCGACAGGCCGCAATACTCCGCTGCAGAGCGTGGCGATGAATTGATCAGCGATCTGCTCGGGTTCGTATTCGCCGCCCGGCTGGTACCAGCGCCCGATCCAGCCCAGCGCACCGGCAATCAGGAAGGCTGTCATCTTGGGGTCGCAGGGGGCGATCGAGCCCTCTTCCACCCCGGCCACCACCAGACGACGGAACTCCATGTCGATGCCAGACTTGAGACGCCGCAACTCCTTGCGGCTTTTGGGTGGCAACTCGTCGTCGGCAATGCGGATGACGCACATGCCGAAATCCATGGTGACGATGCGGGTGTAGGTACGCATGCAGGCCATGAGCTGCTCGATGGCCGAGCCCCCGGCCTTGCGTGTTTCCTCGATGCCTTCGTGCATCATCTCCAAGCCACGTCGCACACAAGCGATCAGGATTTCGTCCTTGTTCTTGACGTAGTAGTAGAGCGTGGGCTTGCTGACATGCAGCCGCGCCGCGATGTCATCCAGCGATGTGGCGTGAAAACCTTTTTCGTTGAACAGCTGGGCGGCCGTCGACAGCACCGCGTTGCGCTTTGCCTCGCGTTGTTGCTCGCGCATGGACGACGGCGTCCAGGGCGAAGCCTGCATGGTCTCGTCAGGCTTGACACGTCGCGGAGTTGTCTTGGGCATGAAGTGTGCGCCTAGGGGAAAGTCCCGATGCTCGGATGGTTGGCAAATTCCAGAATCTACTCGTAAGTAAAAAGTTTACGCACAAGTAGAAATTTTCCGATTCGCATAAACCCGTAGTGACGCCGATGGAGAACATGCCTGCAGGCAAACCCAAGACTCAGCCTCTGCTGAGCATAGATGGCGTCACGCTGGCCTTTGGCGGCGTGAAGGCGCTCAGCGGCGTGAGCTTTGACGTGGCGCCCGGCTCTATCACCGCCGTGATCGGCCCCAACGGTGCCGGCAAGACCTCGCTGTTCAACACCATCTCCGGCTTTTACCGCCCCACCAGCGGCAGCGTGCGCTACCAGGGGCAGGACATCACACGCCTGCCGGCACCCAAGCGCGCCCGCATGGGCCTGGGCCGCAGCTTCCAGAACATTGCTCTGTTTCGTGGCATGACCGTGCTGGACAACATCAAGCTCGGCCGCCATGCGCACCTCAAGACCAACGTGCTCGACGCCCTGCTTTATGTGGGCCGGGCACGTCGAGAGGAAGCCGAACTGCGCGCCGACATCGAGGAACGCATCATCGACTTCCTGGAGATCGACCACATCCGCCATGCACCGGTGTCCGCCCTCTCCTACGGCCTGCAAAAGCGCGTGGAAATGGCGCGCGCCCTGGCCATGCAGCCCGAGATCCTGATGCTCGACGAACCCGTGGCCGGCATGAACCGCGAGGAAACCGAGGACATGGCGCGTTTCATCCTCGACGTGCGCGCCGAGTGGGGCGTGACGGTGCTGATGGTGGAACACGACATGGGCATGGTGATGGACCTGTCGGACCACGTGGTGGTGCTCAACTTCGGCCAGGTCATTGCCCAGGGCGACCCGGCCGCCGTGCAGGCCGACCCGGAAGTGATCCGCGCCTACCTCGGCTCCGGCGATGTGGGCGACCTGCGGCGCAAGCTGCATGCAACAGCGGGAGCCGTCTGATGGATTGGGCCTACCTGTTCGAGATCAGCCTGACCGGCATCGCCGGTGGCGGCCTTTATGCGCTGGCGGCGCTGGCCTTCGTCATGGTCTACAAGGCCACGCGCGTGGTCAACATCGCCATCGGCGAAATGCTGATGGCCGGCGCCTACCTGTTCTTCACGTTTGCCTCGATGCTGGCGCTGCCGATCTGGCTGGCCATTCCAGCTGCTGTGCTCGGTGCGGGCGTGCTGGGCGCGGTGATCGAACGCACCATGATCCGCCCGTTGTTGGGTGAGCCGCCGATCTCGGTCTTCATGGTCACCGTCGGCTTGGCCTCGGTGCTGGTCGGCCTGGTGGAAATGATCTGGACCGCCGACCAGAAGCGCCTGCCCGACTTCATGCCCACGCAGGCCATCATGGTCGGTGATGCGTTCCTGGCACCCAAGGTGTTCTGGGGCGCCGTGATTGCCGTGGTCTTCATTGCTGCCGTGCTGCTGGTGTTCCGCTTCTGGCGCGGCGGGGTCGCCTTGCGCGCCACCGCTTCTGACCAGGCAGCCGCCTATTCCATGGGCATCAACGTGCCGCGCGTGTTCTCGCTGGCCTGGGTGGTGTCAGCCATGCTGGCGGCGCTGTCAGGCATCATCGTCGGCTCCATCGGTGGCATCTCTTCCACCATGGGCGTGTTCGGCCTGTCGGTGCTGGTGGTGGTGATTGTCGGCGGCCTCGACAGCGTGCTCGGCGCGCTGGTCGGTGGCCTGTTCATCGGTCTGGTCGAGGCACTGGCCGGCGCCTACCTCGGCGGCGAGTACAAACTGCTGGCCACCTTCATTGTGTTGGTGGTGATCCTGATGATCCGGCCCTACGGCCTGTTCGGCACGCACGAAATCGAGAGACTCTGATGAGGATAGGCACGCTCAAAGAAAGCTACATCGCCGACGCGGCGCTGTTCGATTCGCGCACGCAGAAAGCCTGGCTCGGCATTGCCGCCGCGCTGCTGCTGTTGTTTCCCTTTGTGGCCAGCGACTACTGGCTGTACCTCGCCTGCCTGGTCTGCATCAACGTGGCCAGCGCCTCCGGCCTCAACATCCTGACCGGCTACACCGGGCTGGTCAGTCTGGGCCAAGCCGCCTTCATGGGCCTGGGCGCCTACACGGTGGCCATCATGCAGATCCGCCTGGGCACACCCTTCCTGCTCAACATCCTGGCGGGTGGCTTTGTCGCCATGCTGGGCGGCCTGATCGTGGGCATTCCCTCGCTGCGCGTGAAGGGGCTGTACCTGGCCATCGCCACCATCGCCGCCTCTTTCATCACCCACTTCATCTTCGCCAACACGTCTTTCACCGGCGGCACCGGCGGCCTCACACTGCCGCCAGCCAGTCTGTTCGGCGTGTTGCTCGACACCTCGTTCCGTCTGTACTGGGTGATCGTGCCGATCACGGTGCTGATGCTGCTGGGCGCTGCCAACCTGTTCCGCACCCGTGTCGGGCGCGCCTTCATCGCCATCCGCGACCGCGACATCTCGGCCGAGGTGCTGGGCATTCCGCTGCTGCGCTACAAGCTGCTGTCCTTCGGCCTGTCGTCCTTCTATGCCGGCGTAGCGGGCGGGCTGTGGGCCTACTTCTTCCGCGTGGTGACGCCCGAGAGCTTCCCGCTGCTGATGTCCATCTTCTTCCTCGCCGCCATCATCGTCGGCGGCATGGGCACCATCCTGGGTGGCATCCTGGGTGCGGTGTTCATGACCATGGTGCCCGAACTGCTGAAACTGGTGTTCGACCTGCTGCCCAACAGCACGGAGCTGACGGTGTTCCTGTCACCGGTGCGCACCATCATCTTCGGCCTCTTGATTATCGGCTTTCTGGTGTTCGAGCCCCATGGGCTCGCTGAAGTGTGGCGGCGCATTCGCCGTTTTTTCCATCTGTGGCCGTTCCGCAATTGAGCGGGACATGACGACCACGGGCTACGCAAACGAGAAGGAGACAAGCATGCAGAACTCACGCATTTCCCAAAATCGCCGATCCCTGCTGCTCGCAGCAGGTGCCTCGCTGGCCGCGCCCCTGGCCGCCCAAGCCCAGACTGGTGGCGACGACATCGTCCTCGGTGGCTCCATTCCCATGACCGGCGTGTTTGCCTTTGCCGGCGTCGGCATCAATGCCGGCATCTCGGACTACCTGAAGATCCTCAACGACGCAGGCGGCATCAAGGGCCGCAAGGTGCGCTACGTGCCGGAAGACACCGGCTACAAGGTCGATGTCTCGGTGGCGGCCTACAAGAAGATCACCAGCCAGAACAAGGTGAGCCTCTATTACGGCGACTCGACCGCCTTCTCCAAGACCATCAACCCGGAGCTGGACCGCAACGGCAACATCCTGATGGCCGGCGCCTCGTTCGCCACCGAGCTGAACGATCCGCAGAAGTACCCGAACCAGTTCCTGGTCGGCCCCGACTACACCGAGATGTTCGGCATCCTGCTGCGCCACATCGCCAAGGAGAAGCCAGGCGCCAAGGTGGCTTTCGTCTACTCCGACTCCGAGTTCGGCCGCGACCCGGTCGAAAGCAGTGAGGCGCTAGCCAAGAAACTCGGCCTGAACGTGGTCATCAAGATCATGACACCGCCCGGCAGCGTGGACGTATCCACTGAGGTCATCAAGCTGCGCCGCGCCGCACCCGACTACACCATCTTCCACGGCTACATCCTGGCACCGATCCCGGAATTCATCACCCAGGGCAAGCAGCAGGGCATGACCAGCAAGTGGATGGGCACCTTCTGGACCATGGACAGTTCCACCGTCATGAAGATGGGCGAGGCCGGCGACGGTTTCATGGGCGTGATGCCCTACCGCTACTACTACGACACCTCGGCCAAGGCACCGATGCTGGACAAGATCCGCCAGATGCGCCCCGAGTACCAAAGCACGGCCTACATCCAGGGTTTCCTGGCCGCCATGCTGTTCACCGAAGCCGCCAAGCGCACGCTCGATGCGAAGAAGGAACTCACCGGCAAGAACCTGAAGGCTGCGCTCAACAGCATCAAGGACTTCGACACCGGCGGCCTGATCGGCGTGCCGATCACCATCAAGGGCAACTCCATCCCGGTCGGCCGCGTCTACAAGGCCGACATGAAGGCGCAGAAGATGGTGCCGGCTTCTGACTGGATTTCGTTGTGAGATGAATCACCCCCATTGAGATGAGTCACCCCCCTGAGTCGCTGCGCGCCTTCCCCCCTCTCTCGCGCTGCGCGCGGGAGGGGGGACGCACCCAGCGGACCGGCGGAGCCGGTTCCGCGGGTGCCTTGAGTTTTGCGTAGCCTGCATTCCGGCAATATCATGAATCCCGTCGCATCGAACCACGTCCTCGAGGTCAACAACATCGAGGTCGTCTACAACAAGGTAGTGCAGGCCCTGCGCGGCCTGTCGCTGGCCGTGCCGCGTGGCCAGATCGTGGCCTTGCTGGGCAGCAACGGGGCCGGCAAGTCCACCACGCTCAAGGCCATCTCGGGCCTGCTGGCACTGGAAGACGGCGAGCTCGAGAGTGGGCAGATTCTCTTCAATGGCCAGCCGACCCGCCAGCTGGCACCGCAGCAGCTGGTGCGCCAGGGCCTGAGCCATGTGATGGAAGGCCGCCGTGTTTTCGAAGACCTCACGGTCGAGGAAAACCTGGTGGCCGCCACCTATGCCTTGACTGGCCGCAGTGGGGTCAAGCCCGACTTCGACCTGGTCTACACCTACTTTCCGCGCCTGCACGAGCGACGCAAAGGGCTGGCGGGCTATCTCTCCGGCGGCGAGCAGCAGATGCTGGCCATCGGCCGCGCGTTGATTGCGCAGCCTGAATTGATCCTGCTGGACGAGCCCTCGCTCGGCCTGTCGCCCAAGCTGGTGGAAGACATCTTTACCATCATCGCCCGCATCAACGCCGAGCGCGGCGTCTCCATGCTGCTGGTGGAGCAGAACGCCACCGTGGCCCTGGCTGTGGCGCACAGCGGCTACATCATGGAAAACGGCAAGATCGTGATCGACGGCAGCGCCGAACGCCTGGCCTCCGACCCCGACGTGCGCGAGTTCTACCTCGGCGTGGGCGGCGGCGGCGAGGCCCGCAGTTTCCGCGATATCAAACACTACAAACGCCGCAAAAGATGGCTGTCATGACATCCACCGCCCTTCCCGAACTGACCCTGCCGCAGATGCTGCGCCAACAGGCGCAGGCCATGCCGGCGCGCATCGCCATTCGCCAGAAGGACTTCGGCATCTGGAAACCCGTGCGCTGGGATGCCTACTACCAGCGTGCTTGCCATTTCGGCCTGGGCCTGCGCGCCCTGGGGCTGCCGGCCGGCGGCCACGTCGGCGTGATTTCAGAAAACCGTATCGAGTGGATCCTGGCGCAGATGGGTGCCGGTCTGGTCGGTGCTGTGACGGTCGGCGTCTACCCCACCAGCCCGACGCCTGAAGTGGCCTATGTGGTCGGCCATGCCGACATTGAGATCATGGTCTGCGAAGACCAGGAACAGACCGACAAGGTACTGGCCGCACTGGACGAGCTGCCGCGGCTGCGCCGCATCGTGGTGATGGAAACCAAGGGGCTGCGCAGCTTCGCGCCCGAGATGCGCCAGCTGATCTCCACCTTCGACGAAGTCGAGCAGATTGGCGCCGCCAGCGGCAACAGGGCCTTGATCAACGAGGCCCTGGCCCAGCAGACGTTGGACGACATCGGCCTGATGATCTACACCTCGGGCTCCACCGGCAAGCCCAAGGGTGCCATGATTTCCTACCGCAACATCCGCGGCGTGGTGCCCGGCATTGTGGAGCGGCTCGGCCTGTCGGCCGACACCACCCATCTGTCCTACCTGCCGCTGTGCCATGTGGCCGAGCAGATGCTGACCACCTTCGTGCCCGTCTATGTCGGCTCGCAGGTGAACTTCGGCGAATCCATCCGCACCGTGCAGGAAGACCTGCGCGAGGTGGCACCCACCATGTTCCTGGGCGTACCGCGCATCTGGGAGAAACTGCACGCGGCTATCAGCATCAAGCTGCAGGAGACCGGCGGCCTGCGCCGCGCTCTGTTCCGCTGGGCCTACGCGGCTTGTGCGGGTTTGGCCGAGAAACCGCGCAACGCCTGGCGCCTGAGCGACAAAGCCGCTTACTTCGTCAGTTACTGGACCATCTTCCGCGCGTTGCAGAACTTCATCGGCCTGCGCGACGCGCAAGTCGCGCTCACAGGTGCGGCACCCATTCCACCTGACGTGGTGCGTTTTTTCCGTGTGCTGGGCGTTCCACTGGTGGAGGTGTATGGCCTCACCGAATCGACCGGCATGATCACTGGCCACCGCCGTGACCAAGTGGTCATCGGCACCGTGGGTGTGCCCATCCTGGGGGTGGAACACCGCATTGGCGCCGAAGGCGAATTGCAGGTGCGCGGCGACATGGTGTTTGCCGGCTACTACAAGAGCCCGGAAGCCACCGCCAGCAGCATCCGCGACGGCTGGCTGCACACCGGTGACGTGGTACGCGAAGAGCAGGGGCAGCTCAAGATCGTCGACCGCCTCAAGGACATCATGATCACCGCCGGCGGCAAGAACCTCACGCCGTCGGAAATCGAGAACACGATGAAGGGCAGCCCCTACATCAAGGAATGCATCATTGTGGCCGAAGGGCGCAAGTTCGTCGGTGCTCTGGTGCAGATCGACCTGGAAACCGTGGGCAAGTGGGCCGAAGCGCGCCGCATTCCGTTCACGCATTTCCGCTCACTGGTTGAAACCCCGCAGGTACGTGAGTTGATCCAGGCCGAGATCGACCGCGGCAACGAGCGCCTGGCCCAGGTCTCGCAGATCCGCAAGTTCCACCTGCTGACCAAGGAGCTTGACCATGACGACGGTGAAGTCACCGCCACCATGAAAGTGCGTCGCTCCAGCATCTACAAGACCTACACGGTGGAAATCGAAGCCCTGTACCGTTGAACCCGCGACAGGCCGCCCTTGCGCCAAGACACCCATGTTGTCCTCATCATCTCCTGACGCACCGTTGCAACTCATGCGCGAGGGTGCTGTTGCCACGCTGCGCTTCAACCGTCCGGCGGCACTCAATGCCATTGATGTCCCCATGGCCCGGGCGCTGCTGGCCGCCGCGCGCGAACTGGCGACCGACCGCTCTGTGCGCGCCATCGTGCTGTGCGGTGCCGGCAAGGGCTTCGTGGCTGGCGGCGATCTCGCCACGCTGCAAGCCGACCCGATGCAGGGTGCGGCCGACCTGATTGGGCCGTTGCATGAGGCGCTCACGCTGTTCGCAACCCTGGATGCCCCGCTGATTGCCCAGGTACATGGCGTGGCCGCCGGTGCCGGCTTGAGCCTGATGTTGCAAGCCGATTTCGTGCTGGCGGCAGAAGGGACCCGCTTCAACCTCGCGTACATCAACATCGGCGCCAGCTGCGATGTTGGCGCTTCCTGGGCTCTGCCTCGTCTGGTGGGCTTGCGCCAGGCACTGGAGATTGCCTTGCTGGGCAACACGCTGACGGCGGCAGACGCCGAACGCCTGGGTCTGATCAACCGCGTGTGCCCTGCTGCCGAGCTGGAAGCCCAGGTACAGGCCCTGGCGCAGCGCCTGGCCAGTAGGCCGACCCGCGCGCTGGGACAGATGCGACGCCTGATGCGCACTTCGTTTGATCGCAGCCTGCAGGAACAACTCGATGCGGAAGCTGCCGCCTTTGGACAATGCGCCCAAACCGCAGATTTCCGTGCCGGCATCGACGCCTTTTTCACCAAACAGCCGGCACAATTCAGGGGTTACTGACATTGACTTGCCTACAGGAGAAATTTTCATGACCCAGCGCGACATCTTCGTTGTCGGCACGGCCCGTACCGCCATCGGCACCTTCGGTGGTGCGCTCAAGGACGTGCCCAACACCCAACTCGCCACCACCGCTGTGCGCGCCGCCATCGAACGCAGTGGCGTGGCACCGGATGCCGTTGGCCATGTGGTGATGGGCAATGTGATTCCCACCGACACCAAGGATGCCTATCTGAGCCGCGTCGCCGCCATCGATGCCGGCTGCCCGATCGAGACCCCCGCCTTCAACGTCAATCGCCTATGCGGCTCGGGCCTGCAGGCCATCGTGTCGGCGGCGCAAGCCATCGCCCTGGGCGATTGCGACATCGCCATCGGTGGCGGCTCCGAATCGATGAGCCGCGGCCCCTACTTCGACACTTCGGCCCGTTATGGCATGCGCATGGGCGACGCCACGCTGGTCGATTACATGCTCGGCATCCTGCATGACCCGTGGGAGAAGATGCACATGGGCGTCACGGCCGAGAACGTGGCCGCACGCTACGGCATTTCGCGCGAACAGCAGGATGCGCTGGCCGCCGAAAGCCAGCGCCGTGCGGCTGTTGCCATTGCCGAGGGGCGCTTCAAGGAACAGATCGTCCCGGTGGAGATCAAGACCCGCAAGGGTGTCGTGCTGTTTGACACTGATGAGCACGTGCGGGCCGAAACCACGGCCGAGACGCTGGCCAAAATGAAACCGGCCTTCAAGAAAGATGGTCTGGTCACGGCCGGCAATGCCTCCGGCATCAACGATGGTGCCGGTGCCGTGGTGCTGGCCGCCGGCAGCCGCGTGCAGGCACTCGGCCTCAAGCCGCTGGCGCGCCTGGTCGGCTACGCCCACGCCGGTGTTGACCCGGCCTACATGGGCATCGGCCCAATTCCGGCCACGCGCAAGGTGCTGGAGCGCACCGGCCTGAAGGTCAGCGACCTTGACGTCATCGAAGCCAACGAGGCCTTCGCGGCCCAGGCCTGCGCCGTCATCAAGGAACTGGGCTTCGACCCGGCCAAGGTCAACCCGAACGGCTCCGGCATCTCGCTCGGCCACCCGGTGGGCGCCACCGGCGCCATCATCACGACCAAGGCCATTGCCGAACTGCACCGCACCGGTGGCCGTTATGCCTTGGTCACGCTGTGCATTGGTGGCGGGCAAGGCATTGCGGCGATCTTCGAACGGGTGTAACTCCCGCCGGTCACGCGGGTTGCCCTCTCAGGCGGCCCGCTGCCACCACCAGCCCACGTAGCCCAGCGCGAACAAGAAACAGGTCAACTGGCAGGCTGCCAGCCACAAGAAGCGGCGGGCCAGTTTTTCCGGGGCATGGTTGCTGATCAGGAACAGGCCTGCCGGCGTATGGCGGACCAGATGCAGGTCGGGCTGCTGGCGCAGTTCACGATGCCGTTTCTCGGTCTCACGCTGGGCCATCCGGCGCACCAGCGCCCACTCGCGTTGATCGATCTGTCCATCATGGTCGAGATCGAAACGGCGCAGCAGGGCCGACTGATCCCGCTTCCACTCAGTCAGCAATGCCTTGACGTCAGCACTGACATCCAGACCCTCGCTGGCGTGCTGGGTGACAAAGTTGCCCAACACATAGACCTTGTCCTGCGCTCGCAAAGTCCACTCGACATAGCGGCAGTCGCCATCATTCCAGCGCTTGCTGTGATGCGTCAAAATTTCAGCGCCTTCCGGATCAACCAGACACTGGCCGCTGCCATCGTCGAGCACGAAGCAAGTGTGACTTTCTGCCTGTTCCAGCAGTTCCCACTCGTCATCGTTCTTTTTCTGTTCAACCTGGTAGCGGTACCACAGGCAGGCCCCACCCGTCAGCGGTGAATGCAGCGGATTGATGTCCAGTGGCAGGCCCCGCCCGTGCAACTCGACGTAGCCTTGAGCAGCCGTGGCAATGCGGGAGGTCGGCGTGCCCGTGATGGCGTGGCGCCGGCGCAGGAGCGCCACCCAGGACAGCAAGGCCAGCACGGCAATGCCGCCTAGACAGAACAGCCAGGCCTCACGCTGGCCAAGCTGCCATGCCACCGCCAACAGCGCCAACTGCACGATAGCGACACCGGCGTACACCGATGTTCCCAGCAGGCCGGAAGTCGTCATCAAGACCATGACAGAGCGCGGACGGCGCAAGCGCCGTCAGTTGAACAGCTGGCGCAGATCGACGTCCTGTTTTTCACTGTCAGCGAATTCAAGCAGGGGCTGATGCTTGAAGTTGAAGAAACGCGCGATGACCGTGTCCGGGACGGAATCCACCCGCACATTGCTGAGGTTGACGGATTCGTTGTAGAGCTCACGTCGATCGGCAATCAGGCTTTCCAGACCGCTGATGCGCTGCTGCAGTTGCATGAAATGCTCGTTCGATTTGAGCTCAGGATAGGCCTCGGCCACCGCGAAGATCTGCCCGAGCCCGGCACGCAAGGCGCCTTCGGCCCGACTCAATGCCGGCACGTCATGCTGCTCACGGGCCGATTGCACACGACTGCGTGCCTCAATCACCGCCTGCAGCGTGCTCTGCTCGAACTGTTTGTACTGTTTGCAAACTTCGACCAGCTTGGGCAACTCGTCGTGCCGCTGTTTGAGCGCCACATCGATATTGGCCCAGGCCTTGGCCACGTTGTGCTTGAGTTGCACCAAGCCGTTGTAGAGCATCACGCTGTAGATCAGCACCACAAGCAGCACGCCCCAGAAAATCATGGACCCCGGTGTCATTCGCTCTCCTTACCTGATGAATCGCCACTGATCATAAGGTGTCGGCTTGGCGCCTATCCAGAGAAAAAGGGCAGGCCTTGCGGCACTGCCCTTTTTTACTGCGTTGCCGCGATCAGGCCGCGACGCTCTGTGGCACTGGGGTGCGGATCAGGTAGTCAAAGGCGCTGAGCGCCGCCTTGGCCCCCTCGCCGGTGGCAATGATGATCTGCTTGTAGGGCACTGTGGTCACGTCGCCGGCGGCAAACACGCCCGGCACATTGGTGGCGCCCTTGGCATCGATCACGATTTCGCCATGCCGGCTCAGCTCCACCGTACCCTTGAGCCACTCGGTGTTGGGCACCAGGCCGATCTGCACGAACACGCCTTCGAGTTCGATATGGTGCGACTCACCACTGGCGCGGTCGGTGTACGTCAGGCCGCCCAGCTTGCTGCCGTCGCCGGTGAGCTCGGTGGTCTGGGCCTGGGTGTGGATGGTGACATTGGGCAGGCTCTTGAGCTTGTCCACCAGCACCGCATCGGCACGCAAGGCGTCACCGAACTCGATCAGGGTCACGTGCGCCACGAGGCCGGCCAGGTCGATCGCAGCCTCGACACCCGAGTTGCCGCCGCCGATCACTGCCACGCGCTTGCCCTTGAACAAAGGGCCATCGCAGTGCGGGCAGTAGGCCACGCCCTTGTTCTTGTACTCGGCCTCGCCGGGCACATTGACATTGCGCCAGCGCGCGCCGGTGGACAGGATGACACTGCGGCTCTTGAGCGAACCGCCGTTGGCCAGCTGCACCTCGATCAGGCCGCCCGGCTCGCTCGCCGGAATGATCTTGTCGGCACGCTGCAGGTTCATGATGTCCACGTCGTAGGCCTTGACGTGCTGCTCCAGGGCAGCAGCGAACTTCGGGCCGTCGGTCTCGGGCACCGAGATGAAGTTCTCGATCGCCATGGTGTCATTCACCTGGCCGCCGAAACGCTCGGCCGCCACACCGGTTCGGATGCCCTTGCGTGCTGCATACACAGCCGCTGCGGCACCGGCCGGTCCACCGCCGACGATCAGCACCTCGTACGGTGCCTTGGCACTGAGCTTGGCGGCATCGCGTGCTGCGGCACCGGTGTCGAGCTTGGCGACGATCTCTTCCACGCCCATGCGGCCGGAGCCGAACGACTCGCCATTGAGGTAGATGCTGGGCACGGCCATGATCTGGCGCTGGTTGACTTCGTCCTGGAACAGCGCGCCGTCGATGGTGACCACGCGCACCTTGGGATTGAGCACCGCCATCAGGTTGAGCGCCTGCACCACGTCCGGGCAGTTGTGGCAGCTCAAGGACATGTAGACCTCGAAGTTGTACTCGCCGTCGAGGTTGCGGATCTGCTCGATCACTTCGGGCTCGACCTTGGGCGGATGGCCGCCGACCCACAACAGGGCCAGCACCAGCGAGGTGAACTCATGCCCTAGCGGAATGGCGGCAAAGCGCAGGCCCATGTTGTAGCCCAGGCGGTTCAGGCTGAACGAAGGCTTGCGTGCATCGGTGCCATCGGTGCGCAGGGTGATCTGGTTGGAAAGTGCCGCAATGTCTTTCAGCAGGCCTTCCATTTCACGCGAGCTCTCACTGTCGCCTAGCGACGCCACGATCTCGAACGGCTGGGTCACCCGCTCGAGGTAAGCCTTGAGTTGTGCCTTGAGGTTGTCGTCCAACATGATGTCTGTCCTTGATACTTAAGCAACACTGAGAGCTGGCCGCCCGGTGTGCCGGGCAGCCTTGCACAGAAGCCGACAGGCGTTGTGCGCCTGCGGGCTTTTCAAAAAGCAGATTTAGATCTTGCCAACCAGGTCCAGCGAGGGGGTCAGGGTCTTGGCGCCTTCGTTCCACTTGGCCGGGCAAACTTGGCCGGGGTTGTTGGCCACGTACTGGGCAGCCTTCAACTTGCGCACGGTTTCCTTGACGTCGCGCGCGATGGCGTTGTCATGGACTTCCATGGTCTTGATGGTGCCTTCGGGGTTGATGATGAAGGTACCGCGCAGTGCCAGGCCTTCTTCCGGGATGTGCACGCCGAAAGCGTTGGTCAGCTGGTGCGTCGGGTCGCCAACCAGGGGGAACTTGGCCTTGCCGACGGCGGGCGAGGTCTCGTGCCACACCTTGTGCGAGAAGTGGGTGTCGGTGGTCACGATGTAGACCTCGGCACCAGCCTTCTGGAACTCAGCGTAGTTGTCGGCAGCGTCTTCAATCTCGGTCGGGCAGTTGAAGGTGAAGGCAGCCGGCATGAAGATCAGCACGGACCACTTGCCCTTCAGGCTGGCGTCGGTCACTTCGATGAACTTGCCATTGTGGAAAGCGTTGGCTTTGAAGGGCTGAACCTGGGTGTTGATCAGAGACATGAATTAACTCCGTTAGATGTATAAGACTTGGTTATTGAGCCACCGGTTTTTTGAACCGATGAAGAATTATAGCCCAAGACTATTAATAATCTTTTTATGTTTTATCTATACTATCGATAGGAAACATATATTGCGCCGCACCAACGAGTGCCATATTTGTCGGATACGGAAAAACAGGTGGGCGCTCAGAGGCCCACGCCTTTCAGCAGCAGGCCCAGCAAGGCGCACACGGCAATGACGTGCATCACATTGCGCTGAAAACGCAGCAAGGCCACGGCGGCGGCCAAGGCGATCAGGGCTGATACCCAGTCGAACGCACCGGCATAGCCCTGCGGCCATAGCACGTGATAACCAAAGAACAGCGCAAGGTTGAGCACCACGCCGACCACCGCCGCGGTGATGGCGGTCAATGGCGCGGTGAATTTGAGGTCGTTGTGGGTGGATTCGACCAGCGGACCGCCCGCCAGAATGAAAACGAAAGAGGGCAGAAAGGTGAACCAGGTCACCAGCGTCGCCGCCAGTGCCCCGGCCAGGAACAGGCTGTCCGGCCCCAGCAAGGCCTGGCCATAACCACCCACAAAGCCAACGAAAGCCACCACCATGATCAGCGGTCCGGGCGTGGTCTCGCCCAGCGCGAGGCCATCGATCATCTGCTCGGGCGTCAGCCAGCCATAGTGACCCACAGCCCCTTGGTAAACGTACGGCAGCACCGCATAAGCACCACCGAAGGTCAGCAGCGCCGCCTTAGTGAAGAACCAGCCCATCTGGGTATAGGCATGACCCCAGCCCCCGATCAGGCTCAGCACCGCCATGGGCACGGACCACAACAATGCACCCACCAGCAGAATTCGCAGCAAGTGCGGCCAGCGAAAGCGCGCATGGGCCGGTGTTGGCGTCTCGTCATCGATCAGAGCTGGGCCATAAGACTTCACCTTTGGCCCGTGTCCGCCAAGGCGAAAGCGGCCCGGCGCGATGCGACCACCCATATAACCGACCAGTGCCGCCGCCGCCACGATGGCCGGAAACGGCACATTGAGCGCGAAAATGGCAACAAAGGAGGCCGCCGCAATGGCCCACAACACGCTGTTCTTCAGGGCGCGTGAACCAATGCGCCAAGCCGCCTGCAGCACGATGGCCGTCACGGCCGGTTTGATGCCGTAGAACAAGCCGGACATCAACGGCGTCTGGCCAAAGGCGATGTAGAGCCAGGACAGCGCAATGAGGATGAAGAGCGAAGGCAGGACGAACAACACGCCCGCAACGATGCCACCCCAGGTGCGATGCATCAGCCAGCCGATGTAGGTGGCGAGCTGCTGCGCTTCCGGCCCAGGCAGCAGCATGCAGTAGTTGAGCGCATGCAGGAAGCGTCGTTCCGAAATCCAGTGCCGGCGTTCAACGAGTTCCTGGTGCATGACCGCAATCTGCCCGGCCGGCCCGCCGAAACTGATGAAGCCGAGCTTGAGCCAGAAATAGAACGCTTCGCGAAAGCTCACGGCAGCGGGAATGGAAGGCTCGGGCGATGGTGAGGCAGGAAGGGTCATCTTGGTCTTGATGTCTTGACCTCATCATAGCCAGCCCCATGCCGGCGCCCCGGCAAATCGGGTGACAATCCTGCCCCATGTTCATCGCCGCCCAACTGCTTGCCTTTGTGACCCAGCCACTGGCCTGGGTCGTCCTGTTGCTGTTGCTGGGCTTGCTGATCCAGCGCCGCTGGCGCCGTTGCGGCGTGGGGCTGATCTGGTTGGCCCTGGCCACACTGTTAGTGCAGGGCTGGGAACCGTTACCTGATGCGCTACTTCGTCGGCTTGAAGCCCACTACCCGGCCGCTACCAATCCGCAAGATATGCAACGTTACGCTGGCATGGTGGTGCTGGGCGGAGCGCTCGATCCTTCCTACGTCTGGCAAGGACATGGCCAGCCAGCACTCAATGAGGCCGCCGAACGCATGACGGCCGCGTTGCCTTTGTTCCAGCGCTACCCACACCTGCAACTGCTGTTCACCGGCGGCTCGGGCGAACTGCTCGAACAAGGCTGGACAGAAGCAGAACGTGCACGCATCTTCTACGCCGACATGGGTGTTGCGCCACAGCGCCTGCTGTTCGAATCGGCTTCGCGTACCACGTACGAGAACGCAGTACTGAGCGCCCAACTGCCCGAGGTCGACAAGACCCATCCCTGGTTGCTGATCACCTCCGCTTGGCACATGCCGCGCGCCATGGCGGCTTTCGAAAAAGCCGGCTGGAACGTCACGCCCTATCCGGTGGATTTCCGCGCCGGCAATGAAACGCCCTGGACTCGTTACTCGCTCGCCAGAGGTGCCAACAAATGGCATCTGGCATTGCATGAATACCTGGGTCTGCTGGCCTATCGCCTGAGTGGCAAGTCGTAAGCGCAAGTCCTGCTGACGGCATCACGCACAGGCCTGCGCAGCGAAGTGGGAACGCGTATTTCTGATACGAATTGATACAAGTGCTCCCCCTATACTTCGGCGCATGCATTCGTCTCCGACCCGGCGCGCATGGTACGCAAGTCCCTTTCATGCTGAGGCAGCCATGACTGCCACCAGCCCATCACATTTTGTCTTACCGCCTACTTCTGGCTTGAGTCTGCTCACATGTCTTGTTCGCCAGAAGAGCTGAAAAAGCGCAGTGATGCCGTGGCATCCAAATGGCAGTCCTTTCAGGACTTGCCCGCAACGGATCACCTGCTTGAGTTCGCTGTTTCGGTCTCGAGTTTCACCGAATTCCTGCTCGGCAAGGGACTGTCGGGCCTGCACCAGATTTCACGCAATCTGGAACAACAGGCGATGTCTCTGTTTGATGTGGAGACCAGCGGAGCCGTTCCCCAAGCCACCCTGGATGACATGAATCTGCGCGTGCGGGAACTGGGCATGCGGGTGACGGATTTCATCGACAGCAACAGCCGCCCGATCGTGGAACGCCGCGCGCACCCAGACAGCTCCGCAGCCATGGACATCACACCGCGCCATCGCGTCTGGCTGGTTGGCAACCATGCCGCACCATGGCAGGAGCTGGTGCTGCAACTGGGCTACTTCAGCATCGACGCCGAGTTTCACAAGACGCAGGAATTGCCCAGCCACGCCGACGAACCGGCGATTGTCTTGCTGGATGCGGAGGACTTGACCACCCAGCAACTCAGTGCCGAGATTCAGCTGCTGCGCGCACGTTTTTCCGCCAGCACCCTGCTGGTTGCCCGACTGCCTGTCGACTTCGACAGTCTCAAGTCCGCGCTGGCGGCAGGCTGCGATTTTTGTTTCACCAACGCAAGTGCCCAATCAGGCATTCTGGCCAAGATCATCGAACTGTGTGGCAACCAGGAAGAAGCGCCTTATCGCGCCCTGGTGGTGGAAGACTCGCCCACGGCGAGCAAATCCATTCAGCGCACCCTGGCCATGTGCGGCATTGAAACCCACGCCATCTCCAAGCCCCATGAGGTGCTGGAGTGCCTGACACGCTTCCAGCCCGATTTGATCCTGATGGACATGTTCATGCCGGGGTGTACCGGCGTCGAGGCGGCCCGGGTGATTCGCCAGCACCCCGAATTCCTCTCCACCCCGATCGTCTACCTCTCCGGCGACACCGATGTCCCCATGCAGATCGAAGCGTTGCGCCTCGGGGGCGATCACTTCCTCACCAAACCGTTCAACCCGGTGGTGCTCAACGCCATCGTCCAGAGCAAGATCGAACGCTATCGCGCTCTGCGGCGTGCCATGCAGCACGACAGCCTGACCGGCCTGCTCAACCACATCGCGTCGAAGGAAAAACTGGCCGCCGCCATCCAGCAGGCCGTGGCCGATCAGCAGCCGCTGTCGGTTGCGATGATCGACATCGATCACTTCAAGAAAATCAACGACAGCTACGGCCATCAGGTCGGCGACCAAGTGATCCGCAGTGTGGCCTGGTTCCTCAAGCAGCGCCTGCGCAAGACCGACCTGATCGGCCGCTACGGCGGCGAAGAATTCCTGCTGCTGCTGCCCGCGACCGATGCCGATCTGGCCACCGAGATACTCGACCGGATCCGGCGCGACTTCAGTCTGATCAAGCACCCGTTCAATGAAACCTGGTTCAGTGCCACTTTTTCCGCCGGGCTTGCGCAGTTGCAAGACCAGGCCAGCGCCGAAACGCTGATCAAGCAGGCCGACGAAGCCCTCTATGGCGCCAAGCGCGCAGGGCGCAACCGCATCGTCAGGTGGGAGTGAGCTGCGGCTCCGTCACGGCCAGCGGCATTGCCAGCACCTTGTCGATACGCCGGCCGTCCATGTCCACCACCTCGAACAGCCAGCCGGCGCACTCGATGCGCTCCCCGGTGTTCGGCAGATGACCGCTGACAGCCAAGAGCAGGCCGGCCACCGTGTTGTAGCGGCCGCGGCCCTCGTCGGGCAGGTCACGAATGCTGAGCCGGCTCTTGAGTTCATCGACCGGCATCAGCCCATCGAGCAGCCAGGAACCATCCTCGCGCGGCGTGGCCCAGGCATCGATCTGCGCCACGGGCTGCAATTCGCCGGTGATCGCCTCCAGCAGGTCACCTGGCGTCACCAGGCCCTGCACCACACCATATTCATCGACCACGAACACCATGCGCCCGGAGCGCGAGCGGAACTGCTCCAGCAACTCCATGCCCGACAGCGTCTCCGGCACAAAAACCGCCGGTTGCACATGGGCTTCGATCAGCCCCTCTTGCCCGACACCCAGCGCCAGCAGCTTGCCCACGCTGATCAGACCCACCACATCATCGAGCGAACCGTGGCACACCGGGTACCAGGAATGCGCACTGCGCTCACCCGCTTCACCCACTAGCTGCAGGCATTGCGCCACGCTGTGGCTGGCTTCCAGCCAAGCCACATCACTGCGCGGCACCATGAGCGAGGTCAGCGGCCGGTCATCGAGCCGGAACACGTTCTGCACCATCTGGTGCTCATGCTGCTCGATCACGCCGGCGTCCACCCCCTCTTCCAGGCTATGGCGGATCTCTTCTTCCGTCATGCTGCGCGTCACATCGGTCGGGATGCGCAGCAGCTTGAGAACGCCTTGGGTCGTGGCCGCCAGCAGCTTCACAAACGGTTTGGCCGCCACCGCCAGCCAGTGCATCGGGCGTGACGTCCAGCGCGCCACGACCTCGGGATAGAGCTGGCCGATGCGCTTGGGCACCAGCTCACCGAAGATGATGGTGACGAAGGTGATCGCCGTCACCACCAGGGCCGTGGCAGAAATCGATGCCGCCTGCTCCGTCACACCCAGCCCCTGCAGCCAGCCGGCCAGGTTGTCGCTGAAAGCCGCTTCGCCGACGATACCGTTGAGCACGCCGATCGACGTGATGCCGACCTGCACTGTGGAGAGGAACTGGTTCGGGTTGTCGAGCAGCACCAGCGCCGTCTGTGCGCCGCCGTCGCCCGCCTCGGCCATGGCAATGAGACGCGCCTTGCGGCTGGCCGCCAGGGCCAGTTCCGACATGGCGAACACGCCATTGAGCAGGGTCAACAGCGCGATCAGAAAGACTTCCATGAAACCCGAGCGAGAATAAACACCATGGCACTTTACCTGATTGGTGACGTGCAGGGCTGCGACAGCGCCCTGCAACGTCTGCTCGACACCATTTCCTTCTCGCCCAGCCGCGACACGCTCTACCTGCTGGGCGACCTGGTCAACCGCGGGCCGGACTCGGCGGCCGTGCTGCGCCGGCTCATGGGTTATGGCGACGCCGCCCGCTGCCTGCTGGGCAACCACGACCTGCACCTGCTGGCCATCGCGTACGGCGTGCGCCGGCCCAGCCGCAGCGACACGCTGGACGATGTCCTGCAGGCAGCGGACCGCCCCGCCCTGCTGGACTGGCTGTGCCGGCAGCGCCTGGCGCTGCTGGAGCACTGCCACGACGAAGAGGTCTTAATGGTCCATGCCGGCGTCCTTCCTGCGTGGACAGCTACGAAAACAATAGCATTGGCGAGCGAAGTGGAAGCCGTGCTGCAAAGCCCCGACCTGCCGGATTTTCTGCATCAGATGTACGGCAACGAGCCGACCGGCTGGGACGATGCGCTCACCGGCAGTGCGCGGCTGCGCGTGATCGTCAATGCGCTGACCCGGCTGCGCTTTTGCACGCCGCAAGGCAACATGGAATTCAAGACCACGGCCAGCGCCAGTGGGGCACCGGTGGGCTACCTGCCGTGGTTCGAGGTGCCGGGACGGCAGACCGCCGATGTGACGGTGGCCTTTGGCCACTGGTCAACCCTGGGCTGGCTGAACCGGCCCGACGTGCTGGCGCTGGACACCGGCTGTGTCTGGGGCGGCTGCCTGAGTGCCGTGCGCCTGGGCACGGCCCGGACGCATGAACTGATTCAGGTGAAGTGCGTCGCCGCGCAGACGCCAGGCGGGCGCGGCGATTGAGGCTTAGGCCGTCGGTTCGTTGGATTTGAACAGAGCCGCCACCTTGCGCTTGGGCTTGATGTTGGCCGACAGGCGGCTGGCGGGCTTGGCCGTCGGCTCCCAGGCCGGTGCCGCTTCGGCGGCCGGCGTTTCGTAAGGCTTGTCGAAGAACGGATCTTTCGGCGTGGGCGCCGGGCGGGCGTAGTCACGCGGGGCCGAACGGCGCTCGCGCCGCTCACCACCGCGCTCGCCGCGCTCCTCGCTCTGCTCGTACAGGCGCCGGCCGTCGTTGATGCGGCCCTGTTTGCGGATGTCCGGGGTGTCCTCGTCGAACTCCACGGCTTCCAGTTCGATCTTGGTCTTGATGAGCTTTTCGATGTCCGCCACCAGGCGGGCATCCTTGCCCGAGACAAAGCTCACCGCCAGACCGGAAGCACCAGCGCGGCCAGTGCGGCCGATACGGTGCACATAGTCTTCGGCATTGAACGGGATGTCGAAATTGAACACCGCCGGCACGTCCTTGATGTCCAGACCGCGGGCCGCCACGTCGGTACACACCAGCAGGTCGACTTCGCCCTTCTTGAAGGCGTCCAGCGCCTTCAGGCGCTCATCCTGGCTCTTGTCGCCGTGCAGGGCCGTCGTCTTGAGGCCTTCGCGTTCCAGCGAACGGGCCAGCCGGGCGCAGCCGAGCTTGCTGTTGACGAACACAAACGCCTGCTTCATGCCGCGCTGGCGCAGGATCTGGTGCAGGGCGTGGCGCTTGTCGTCGTCGCCCACGCTGTAGAAATGCTGCTCCACGGTGGAGGCGGTGGCATTCGACCGTGCCACCTCGATCGTCACCGGGTCCTGCAGGTAACTGCTGGCCAAGCGCTTGATCTCGGGCGAGAAGGTGGCGCTGAACAGGAGCGTGGTGCGCTGCTTGGGCAGGTAACTCAGAATGCGTTGCAGGTCTGGCAGGAAGCCGATGTCGAGCATGCGGTCGGCCTCGTCCAGCACCACGTACTCCACCTGGTTCAGCACCGCGGTCTTGGCTTCGATGTGGTCGAGCAGGCGGCCCGGCGTGGCCACCAGCACCTCAACGCCTTTTTTCAGCTCCAGCGTCTGCGGCTTCATGTCCATGCCACCGAACACCACCGCGCTGCGCAGGTTGGTGTACTTGGCGTACAGCTTGACCTGCTGCGCCACCTGGTCGGCCAGCTCGCGCGTGGGCAGCAGCACCAGGGCGCGCACCGGGTGACGCGCGGGCGAGGTGGAGCTGTTTTCGTGTTTCAGCATGCGCTGCAGCAGCGGCAGCGAGAAGGCGGCGGTCTTGCCAGTGCCGGTCTGGGCGGCGCCCATCACGTCACGGCCCTGCAACACCACGGGAATGGCCTGCGCCTGGATCGGCGTCATGGTCTCGTAGCCCATCTCGGCCACGGCGCGCCGCAGGGGCTCGGCCAGGGTCAGATCGGCATAGCGCTGAGGCTCGGGGGCGCTGGATTCGGGGGCGGTTTGGGTCATCGATACCTGGGATTGTGTCGCCAGTAGTCCGGAGTGCCCGGTGGCCGGCGGTATGTGCCCGAAATTTGGGCAACCCGTATTATCCCCTATCTACCACAACCAGGCTTGGACCGGCCCGGCGGCCAATGCCCGGACCGGCAGCAAGCCCATCGGGGCCTTCCTAGAATGGCCGGCATGTACCTCGCCCACCCTGCGACCTTCAGCCCCGTGGCCGCCGGGCTCAAACTGTCCGAACTGATGGCCGCCCTCAGCCACGCGCTGGACATCACCGAAGGCCAGCCTGAGGGCCACTGCATCCGCTGCTGCTGGATCGGCATGCACATCGGGCGCGAGATCGGGCTGACCGAGCAGCAGCTGTGGGAGCTCTACTACACCCTGCTGTTGAAAGACCTGGGTTGCAGCAGCAACGCCGCGCGCATCTGCGAGCTCTACCTGACGGACGACCTGCAGTTCAAGCGCGACTTCAAGCAGGTCGGCGACAGCCTGCCCCAGGTGGTGCGCTTCGTGCTGCAGCACACCGGCCTGAAAGCCGGCCTGGCCGAACGCTTCCACAGCGTGCTGCACATCTTTCGCGACGGCAGCGAGATTGCCCAGGAACTGATCCAGACGCGCTGCTCGCGCGGTGCCGACATCGCACGCCAGCTGCGTTTTTCCGAAGGCATTGCCGGCGGCATCTACAGCCTGGACGAGCACTGGAATGGCGGCGGCAAACCCGACGCCCTGGCCGGCGAGGCGATTCCGGTCTACGCCCGCATTGCCCTGTTGGCCCAGGTGATCGACGTTTTCCACACCGCTGGCGGCCGCCAGGCTGCGCTCGATGAAGTCAGTACCCGCTCCGGTCAATGGTTCGATCCAGCGCAGGTGGAAGCCTTCCAGTCCATCGCGCAATCCGAGGCTTTCTGGGCCACCCTGGCCGCCCCGGATCTCGACCGCGCCGTGCTGGCGCTGGAGCCGGGCCGCTACGAGGTGCCGCTGGACGAGGACTATCTGGACGACATCGCCGCCGCCTTCGGCCAGGTGGTCGACTCCAAAAGCCCCTACACCAGCGGCCACAGCGCCCGCGTGGCGCTCTACACCGACCTGATCGGCGAGGCGCTGGGCTTCAGCCTGGAACGCCGACGCTGGCTCAAGCGCGGCGCGCTGCTGCACGACGTGGGCAAGCTGGGCGTGAGCAACAGCGTGCTCGACAAGGCCGGCAAGCTCGACGCCGAGGAGTGGAAGGCGGTGCAAGCCCATGCCGCGCTGACCGAGTCCATCCTGTCGCGCATCAATGCCTTCAGTGAACTGGCCGTGGTCGCCGGCGCCCACCACGAGCGGCTTGATGGCGGCGGTTACCCGCGCGGCCTCAAGGCCGAAGCCATCAGCATGGAGACGCGCATCATCACCACGGCCGACATCTTCGACGCCATCACCGCCGAGCGCCCCTACCGCGGCGCGGTGCCGATTCCGCAGACGCTGGAGATGATGGGCAAGACGGTGGGCACCGCGCTCGACCCGGACTGCTTCGCCGCACTCAGACAAGCCATGGCCAACGTGCCGGGCTGAGTGTCCAGGCGAGTCTTCAGGGTGTGAGGGCTCGGCTACAGTGCCAGCATGCCTTTGCTCAACGCCACCGAAACCGCCGCCCGCCTGCCCTACCCCGAACTCGCGCGCGAAGTCAGCGCCCTGCTGCACGACAACAGCGTCCAAGTACCGCCGCGCCTGGTGCAGGCCCTGCCCGGCGGTGGCAGCCTGTTCGTGATGCCGGCACTTGATAGCCGCATCGCCATCACCAAGCTCATCAGCTACACCCCGGCCAATGCCGGCTCAGGCCGGCCGGCCATCCAGGGTGATGTGGTGGTGTTCGACATCGCCACGGGAGAGCGCCGCCTGGTGCTGGACGGGCCAACGGTGACCGCACGTCGCACCGCGGCCGTGTCGCTGCTGGCGGCGCAAACCCTGGTACCCAACACCCAAGGCCCGCTGCTCATCGTCGGCGCCGGCGTGCAAGGCCGCGCGCACCTGGAAGCCTTTGCCGCTGGCCTGAACGTGAAGGACGTCCTGATTGCCTCGCGCAGCACAACCAGTGCTCAGGCACTGGCAGACCATGCCCGAGCCCTGGGCCTGCGCGCCAGTGTCGTGGCCGACCCCAATGCCGCGCTAGCCGACTGCCCGCTGGTGGTCACCTGCACCCCGGCCAGCGGCGTCGTGCTGCAGGCGCTGCCGCGGCCGGATGCCTTCATCGCGGCGGTGGGCGCCTTCACGCCGAAGATGGTGGAGTTGAGCCCCGAACTGTGCCGCCACATCGCCACGCAGGGCACGGTGGTGCTGGACACGCGCGACGCCGACCACGAAGCGGGCGACCTACTGCAGGCCGGGCTGGATGTGGCGCAGTTCGTCACTTTGCAGGATGTACTGCTGCAAAAGAAAAACCGGCCAGACGCGAAGGTCGGGCCGGTGTTGTTCAAGAGCTGCGGCTGGGCCGGCTGGGATCTGGCAGCCGCGCGCCTGGCGCTGCCAATCTGAAAATCAGGTCTTCGGCAGCGTCACGCCGCGTTGGCCCTGGTACTTGCCGCCGCGGTCCTTGTAGCTGGTCTCGCAGACATCGTCCTTGTCGCTCTCGAAGAACAGCACCTGGGCGCAGCCTTCACCGGCGTAGATCTTGGCCGGCAACGGCGTGGTGTTGGAGAACTCCAGCGTCACATACCCTTCCCACTCGGGCTCGAAGGGTGTGACGTTGACGATGATGCCGCAGCGGGCATAGGTGCTCTTGCCCAGGCAGATGGTCAGCACATTGCGCGGAATGCGGAAGTACTCCACCGTGCGCGCCAGCGCAAAGCTGTTGGGCGGAATGACGCAGACGTCGCTTTCAATGTCGACGAAGCTGCGTTCGTCGAAGTTCTTCGGGTCGACCACCGTGCTGTAGATGTTGGTGAACACCTTGAACTCGGGCGCGCAGCGGATGTCGTAGCCGTAGCTGCTGGTGCCGTAGCTCACGATCTTGTGGCCGGCGGCGTCCTGCCGGATCTGGCCCGGCTCGAAGGGCTCGATCATGCCGTGCTGCTCGGCCATGCGGCGGATCCATTTGTCGCTTTTGATGCTCATGATGGGGTTTCCTGGGAATCCGCCGATTGTAGGCAGGCTTTCAGTACCCCTTTGCGGCCACCTGCACTGCGCGGCAGGGGACGCGCTGCTTTCCTTGATCTGGCTCAGACCGTGCCGAACAGGGCCACCAGCGTCTGGCGCAGCCAGCGGTTGCCCGGGTCGGTCTCGAAGCGGCTGCTCCAGTGCAGTGATACCGTGAAGTCGCGCAACGGAAACGGCGGCTCGATCAACGTATAGCCCCCCTCATCGGCAAAGCCGTGTGCGATGTTGCGCGGCATCACCACGCCCAGGTCGGTCGCGCGCACGATGGCCGGCAACACCATGAAGTGCTCGGTGGTCAGGCGCACACGGTCTTCCAGCTTGAGCAGTTGCAGGATGCGCAGCGTGTCTGAGTGAGTACGACCGGCGACGAACTCCAGCTGGTGCAAGGCTTCCAGCAGGGCCTTCCCGCTGCGCCGGCGCCGCTGGTATTCGGCCGCAAACGGGTGCCCTTCGCGCAGCAGCACGATGTAGCGATCCTTCAGCAACTGCTGGCGCTGCGTGTCCTTGACGCTGGGCAGGAAGCCGAAGGCGAAATCGATCTGCCCGCTGTCCAGCGCATCGGCAATGGCCGCCGGCGGCAGGGCCTGGGTTTCGATGCGCACGCCCGGCGCCTGTTGGCGCAGGTGGGCCATCAGGTCGGGCAGGAAACGGCCTTCGCCGATGTCGCTCATGTGGATGCGAAAGGTCTTTTGCGATTGCAGCGGGTCGAACTGCACCGACTCGTTGAGCGCCTGCTCCAGCAGGCCCAGCGCGGTGCGCACCGCGGGTGCCAGGCGCTCGGCCTTCGGTGTCGGCTGCACGCCACCGCTGGCGCGCATGAACAGCGGGTCCTTGATCAGCAGGCGCAGACGCGTCAGGCCCTGGCTGACGGCCGGCTGCGTCAGATCCAGCGTGTCAGCGGCACGGCTGACGTTGCGCGTGCGGTAGACCGCATCGAAAACGCGCAGCAGGTTGAGGTCGACATCCTTGATATTCATATTTCTAATATTGATTAGTCACCATATTTTATTGATTGATATCGAATTGGGCACGACACTGCACGACTGATCAGAACATTGAGAGACAAACGTGGAAGTTTCATTCAGCCAGGAAATCAAATCACTGGCCTTGGGCCAGGGCGACACCTTTCACGGTGAAGGCATCCTGGCCATCACCAAAGGGCTGCTGCAATCCGGCGTGGCCTACGTCGGCGGCTACCAGGGCGCGCCGGTGTCGCACCTGCTGGACGTGATGGTGCAGGCCAAGCCCTACATGGACCAGCTCGGCGTACACGTCGAGGCTTGCTCCAACGAGGCCTCGGCCGCCGCCATGCTGGGCGCCTCCATCCATTACCCGCTGCGCGGCGCCGTCACCTGGAAGTCGATCGTCGGCACCAACGTGGCGGCCGACGCCTTGAGCAACCTGGCTTCGCCCGGCGTCACCGGCGGCGTGCTGATCGTGGTGGGCGAGGACTACGGCGAAGGCGCCAGCGTGATCCAGGAGCGCAGCCACGCCTACGCACTCAAGTCCTGCATGGTGCTGCTCGATCCGCGCCCCGATCTTTCCAAGATGGTGCAGATGGTGGAGGAAGGTTTCCGCCTGTCGGAGGCCTCCAACATGCCGGCCATGATGGAGTTGCGCATCCGCACCTGCCACGTGCGCGGCAGCTTCGAATGCAAGGACAACATCTCGCCCGCCGTCTCGACCCGGCACCTGATGGCCGAGCCGGCCAAGTTCGACTACATGAAGCTGGCCCACCCGCCGGTGACCTTCCGCCAGGAAAAACTCAAGGTGGAGCAGCGCATTCCGGCGGCGCGCCAGTACATCGTCGAGCACAAGCTCAACGAGCTGATGGACGGCCCACGCCAGGAACTGGGCATCATCGTGCAGGGCGGCATCTACAACGCCCTCATTCGCGCGCTGCAGCAGTTCGGCTTGGCCGATGCCTTCGGCAACAGCGAAATACCCTTGCTGGTGCTCAACGTTACCTACCCGCTGGTGCCGGAACAAGTAGCGGAATTCGCACTGAACAAACGCGCCGTGCTGGTGGTGGAAGAAGGTCAGCCCGAGTACATCGAACAGGAGATCGCCACCTTCCTGCGCCGGCGCGACATCAACACCGCGCTGCACGGCAAGGACATGCTGCCTTCAGGCGGCGAGTACAACGTGGAGACGCTGACTGCCGGCCTAGTGGCCTTTTTGGCCAAGCATGCCAGTGATGTGGACAGCGCTTCAGCCCGCGCCTGGCTGCAAGGCAACGGCGAACGCCGCACTGCGGCGGCGCAACAGCTGGCCCAGGCCGAGACCACCTTGCCGACCCGCCCGCCGGGTTTTTGCATCGGCTGTCCGGAGCGGCCGGTGTTCTCGGCGCTCAAGCTGGCGCAGCAGGACGTCGGGCCGGTGCACATCGCGGCCGATATCGGCTGCCATGCCTTCGGCACCTTCGAGCCCTTCTCGTTCGGTCACTCCATCCTCGGCTACGGCATGAGTCTGGCCAGCCGTGCCGGCGTCTCGCCCATGATGCAGCGGCGCACCCTGTCCATCATGGGAGACGGCGGCTTCTGGCACAACGGCCTGCTCACCGGCGTGCAGAGCGCGCTGTTCAACGGCGACGACGCCGTGCTGATGATCTTCAAGAACGGCTACACCTCGGCCACCGGCACGCAGGACATCATCTCCACGCCCAGCCACGCCGCCAAGGATGGCGCGGAGGACAAGAGCACCAGCATCGTGCACACCAACCAGGCCATCGAGAACACGCTCAAGGGCATGGGCGTGCAATGGCTGCGCACCGTGCACACCTACGAAGTGGCCGAGATGCGCAAGACCCTCAACGAGGCCTTCACCACCGAGGTCGGCGGACTGAAGGTGATCGTGGCCGAGGGCGAATGCCAGCTGGAGCGTCAACGTCGCATCAAACCCTGGATCGCCAGCCTGCTGAAAAAAGGCGAGCGCGTGGTGCGCGTCAAGTACGGCGTCGATGAAGACGTCTGCACCGGCGACCACGCCTGCATCCGGCTCTCCGGCTGCCCCACGCTGACGCTGAAAGACAACCCGGACCCGCTCAAGGTCGACCCGGTGGCGACCGTGATCGACGGCTGCGTTGGCTGCGGCCTGTGCGGCGCCAACGCCCACGCCGCCACGCTGTGCCCGTCCTTCTACCGCGCCGAAGTGATACAGAACCCCAAGTGGCACGAACGCCTGCTGGGTGGCCTGCGTGCCGCCTTCGTCCGCGTGTTGCAACCTGCTTAAAAAAAATGAACCAGCAAAAACCCATCACCCTGCTGATCTGCGCCCTCGGCGGCGAAGGCGGCGGCGTGCTCTCCGAATGGCTGATCGACGTTGCGCGCGCCAGCGGCTACCCGGCGCAGAGCACCTCCATCCCCGGCGTGGCCCAGCGCACCGGCGCCACTACCTACTACGTTGAAGTGTTTCCGGTGCCGATGGCCGAACTCGCCGGCAAACGCCCGGTGTTCAGCCTCTACCCGGCACCTGGCAGCCTCGATGCCATCGTTTCCTCGGAGTTGCTGGAAACGGCGCGCCAGATCGGCAACAGCATGAGCGCGGCCGAACGCACGCTGGTCATCACCTCCAGCAACCGCACGCTCACCACGCAAGAACGCATGCAGCTCGGCGACGGCCGCACCGACAACGCGCCGCTGCTGGAGCTGGTGCGCACGCACAGCCGCGAACACCATGTGTTCGACATGGGCGAGCTGGCACGCAGCAGTGGCACCATCGTCAGCGCCGTGATGCTGGGCGCGATTGCCGGCAGCGGCCTGTTCCCCTTCACGCGCGCCGCCTATGAAGGCGTGATCGAGGCCGGAGGCAAGGGCACGGCCGCCAGCCTGCGCGGCTTCGCCAAGGGTTTCGAGCTGGTGCAGGGCCAGCAGTCGCAGGCCCGGCTGGTCAAGGATCTGCTATCAGATTCAGAGCATCTGGCGCAATCCAATCAAGGTCTAGCGCCCGATTTGGCTCAGATTTTTCCGCCAGCGGTGCACGACATCGTGGCGCTGGGCCATGCACGCCTGGTCGAATACCAAGGCGCCGCCTACGCGCAACGTTACGTTGAACGCCTGCAGCAGGTGCTGCTGGCCGAGCGTGCCAATGACCCGGCCGGCGCCCATGGCCATGCCGTCACGCGCGAGATGGCTCGCTGGCTGGCGCTGTGGATGGCGTTTGACGACATCGTGCGTGTGGCCGACCTCAAGAGCCGCGCCCGCCGCTGGCAGCGCGTGCAGGGCGAAGTGAAAGCCGGCAGTGACGACCTGCTCAAGGTCTACGACCACTTCAAGCCCGGTGCGCCCGAGTTCGCCGCCCTGCTGCCCAACAAGCTGGCGCAGCGCGTGCTGGCGTGGGACCGCCGCCGCGTCAACCGGGGCCAGGAGCCGTGGGCGCTGCCACTGAAGATCGGTACCCACTCGGTCGGCGGCATGATCGCACTGCGTCTGCTGGCCTCGCTCAAATGGCTGCGGCCGCTGGGCAGCCGCTTCGCCACCGAGCAGGCGCTGATCGAACAGTGGCTGGCGGCCGTGGTGAGCACGACGCGCCGCCACTGGCAGACCGGCCTGGAGATCGCCCAGTGCGGCCGCCTCATCAAAGGCTATGGCAGCACCAACGAACGCGGCAAGGACAACCTGCTGCATGTCATCGAGCACCTGGCCACGGCCCACAGCTTCGCCTCGGACGAGGCCCGGGCCGAGGCGATTGCTGCGGCCCGTAGCGCCGCGCTGGCCGACGATGCCGGCCAGGCGCTGGACCGGACTCTGGTACAACACGGCGTACCGGCACGGCCTGTCAAGGCGCAACCGATTCGCTGGGTGCGCAATCCACGATTGAACAAAACGAGTTGAGACAACAAAGCAAAGGAGACCTCATGAAACTGAACCTCAATCCCCTGCGTCGCACGCTGCTGGCCGCCTTGATGGCCACCGCAGGTGTGCTGCCTGCGGCCCATGCGCAAAGCTGGCCGAGCAAGCCGATCAAGGTCGTCGTCAACTTCCCGGCCGGCGGCGCCGCCGACCAGATCGCCCGCGCCGTTGCGCAGCCGCTGCAGGAGGCCCTGGGCCAGCCGGTGGTGATCGACAACCGCGGCGGCTCCGGCGGCAACATCGGTGGTGACGTGGTGGCCAAAGCGCCAGCCGACGGCTACACGCTGCTGATGAGTTCCGGTGGCATGGTGTCGGTCAACCCGCACATCTACCCCAAGATGCCGTTCGACCCGGCCAAGGACCTGGTGCCGGTGGCCTCGGCTGCACGCGTGCTGGTCTACCTGACGGTGCGCCCGACGCTGCCAGTCAACAACATCAAGGAATTCCTGGCCTATGTGAAGGCCAACCCGGGCAAGCTGTCCTACGGCTCGCCGGGCAACGGCAGCTCGCCGCACCTGGCCGGGGAAATGATGAAGAGCCAGGCTGGCCTCTACACCGTGCACGTGCCCTACCGCGGTGCCGCACCCGCCCTGCAAGACCTGCTCGCTGGCCAGATCGACTACGCCTTCGACCCAGGCATCGGTCTGAACCAGGTGCGCGCCGGCAAACTCAAGCTGCTCGCCGTGGGCAGCCTGCACCGCTCGCCGCAGTTCCCCGACGTGCCGACGTTGGATGAAGCTGGCCTCAAGGGCTTTGACGCCGACACCGTGTTCGGCTTCTACGCCCCAGCCGGCACACCGGCAGCCGTGATCAACCGCCTCAACAGTGAGATCAACAAGACCCTGAGCCAGCCGGCCGTGAAGGAACGCATTGCCGGCCTCGGCGGTGTTGCCCTGCCGCTGACCCCGGCCCAGTTCAACGCCAAGGCTGCGGAAGATTCCAAGCGTTTTGGTGCCATCATCAAAGAACGCAAGATCGTTGGCGACTGAGCCATCACCACGTACCACCCCCTCTTCCCTCACGAAGCGGGGTTTTTGATTCCATGACTGACACTTCTGCAACACCCGCCGCCTCGCGGGTCATCGTCTACACCGTACGTGTCGAGTTCGGCGACTGCGACCCGGCCCGCATCGTGTGGTTTCCCAATTTTTTCCGCTGGATCGATGCGGCCTCGCGCCACTTCTTCCTCCAGTGCGGTGTGCCGCCCTGGCATGAAACGGAAAAAACCATGGGCCTGATCGGCACGCCGTTGGTCGACACCCATGCGAAGTTCGTCAAGACCGCCAGCTACGGCGACACGCTGGACATCCACACCAGTGTGGCCGAGTGGCGCGACAAGAGCTTTGTGCAACGCTACCGCATCCTGCGCAAGAACCAGGACAGTACGGTGGACCTGATCATGGAATGCGACGAAGTGCGCATCTTTGCCGCACACCGGGAAGACGGCAAAGGCATCCGCGCCATCCCGATCCCGGCCGACATCAAGGCCTTGTGCAGTTGAACAAAAAAGCCGCCTGATCAAGGCGGCTTTCTTTTGGATCTTTCAGCTTAAACGCCGGCCAGCATGCGCAGGCCACCTGGGTCGAGCAGGTTGAGCACCCGCCCGGTGCCGCTGATCAGGCTGCGCTCGCGCAGATGACGCAGCACGCGCGACAGCGTTTCCGGCGCAATGCCCAGCTGGGCTGCAATCAGACGCTTGCGTTGCTGCAGCAGCACCGACTGGCAACCTTTTTCACCCGGCTTGGCATGGCGCAGCAGCCACTCAGCGCAACGCGCCTCGGCATCCTTGGCCAGCCGGCTGACCGCCAGCTCAGTCTGGCGCCGGTGCGCGGTGGCCACATCCTGCAGCACGGTGCGTGCAGCCACCGGCATGGCCGCCAGCGACTGGCGAAACTTGGGCAAGGCAATGCGTCGCATCACGACTTCGCCTTCGGCCACAGCATCCACCGCGCTCGGCAGATTCAGCACGGCAGCCGTGGCCTCCAGCCAGAACGGGCCTTCGACTTCACCGAGCTGATGCTCCATGGCATCGCCCTCCATCACGCCCAGCGCCACACGGCCGCTTTCGATGTACATGGCCCACGCTGGCGAAGCGCCGCGCTTGAGCAGCACCGATCCGGGCGCAACAACGCGTCGTTCGGCAGATTGGTCCATGAATTCAGCGGGTAGCATGGACGCAACTGTGCGCTCCTTGCCGCTCGCCGACCTTGAGCAAAATCAAACAAAACGCACGAAATCAGTCGGGAATGGAACGAACTAGGGCCTATTCACACTGATCAGGCCCTAGAGAATCAGCAACGCACGGAAATCGTTGACATTGGTGTGGGTCGGGCCGGTAACCACCAGATCGCCCAGCGGCTGGAAGAAACCATAGGCGTCGTTGCGGTCCAGATAGCGGTCTACTTTCATGCCCAGGGCCTGCGCCCGCGCCAGAGTGCCGGGCTCGACCCAGGCGCCGGCATTCTCTTCCATGCCATCAATGCCATCGGTATCTGCCGCGAGCGCCCAGACGCCGGCCTGCCCCTGCAGCGCCGCCGCCAACCCCATGCAGAATTCACCGGCACGGCCGCCGCGCCCGCGTGTCTCGCCTGCCGGCAGCGGACGCACCGTGACGGTGGTCTCGCCACCGCTCAGGATCACACAGGGTTTGGCAAACGGCTGCTCGCGTTGCGCGACCGCGCGTGCCAGGGCGGCCTGCACCTTGCCGACCTCGCGCGATTCGCCTTCCATCTCGTCGCTCAGGATGTGGGCGTGCAGGCCGGCCTCACGCGCCGTGGCTGCAGCCGCTTCAAGCGACTGCTGCGGTGTGGCAATCATGTGCACCGCATGGCCCGTGAACACCGCATCGCCGGGCTTGGGCGTTTCCAAGATGCCTTGCTCCAGCAGGGCCAGCACGGGCGCGGGGACCTCGATGCGATAGCGCTTCAGGATCGCCAGCGCATCGGCGCAGCTCGTGGCGTCGGGCACGGTCGGCCCGCTGGCGATGACCGACGGGTCGTCGCCCGGCACATCGCTGATGGTCAGCGTCACCACGCGCGCCGGCGCACAGGCCGCGGCCAGCCGCCCGCCCTTGATGCGCGACAAATGCTTGCGCACGCAGTTCATCTCGCTGATGTTGGCACCGCTGTGGAGCAAGGCCTTGTTGATGCCCTGCTTCTCCGCCAATGACAGGCCATCGGCAGGCAAAGTCAGCAGCGCCGAGCCACCGCCGGAGATCAGGCACAGCACCAGGTCGTCCGGTGTCAGCCCCTGCACCAGCGACAGGATGCGCTGCGATGCCGCCAGCCCGGCGGCATCGGGCACCGGGTGCGAAGCCTCCAGCACCTCGATGCGGTGCGGCAGCCCGGCCGGCCGCTGCGGGGTGTGGTGGTAGCGCGTGACCACCACACCGGACAGCGGCGCGTCAAGCGGCCACAAGGCCTCGACCGCCTGCGCCATGGCGCCGGCCGCCTTGCCGGCGCCAATGACGATGGTGCGGCCCTTGGGCGACGGCGGCAGGAAGGCGGCCGTGTTGTGCAGCGGCAGGGCACGCCGCACAGCGGCCTCATAGAGATGCGTCAGGAACTCACGGGGCTGGGTGCGGGGATCGGGGCATGTCATTCTTTTGTCTCCTGGCGCCATTGTGCCGGCTGTCATGGGTCATGCATCGGCAGGCGAACCGGCAAAACAGTTTGAACCGCAGCATCCTTGGCAAACCCACTAAACTGACAAAAAAACTGCCGTGCGTTCAGCCACGCACACAACCCTCCGGAGACACATGTTCATGACACCTCGCCGCTTTTCCCTGCGTACTCTGGCGACGACCGCCGCGACCGTTCTGCTGAGTGGACTCGCCGCCGCCCAGAGTTTTCCCAGCAAGCCCATCACGCTGGTCGTGCCCAATCCACCGGGCGGCTTCGTGGATGCGTCGGCCCGGCTGCTGAGCGAGCCGCTGTCGCGCGTCATGGGCCAGACCGTGGTGGTGGACAACAAGGGCGGCGGCAGCGGCAACGTGGCTTATGGCCTGGTGGCACGATCCACCCCCGACGGCTACACCCTGCTGACCTCCTACTCGGCCTACCACGTGGGCAATCCCAACCTCAACCCCAAGCTGCCGTGGGCGCAGAAGGACCTGGCCCCGGTGGCGCTGATCACCGTGGCCACCAACGTGATCGCCATCCACCCCTCGGTGCCAGCCAACACCCTGGGCGAGTTCATCAGCTACCTCAAGGCCAACCCGGGCAAGCTGAGCTACGCCTCGCAAGGCAACGGCTCGCTCTCGCACATCGGCACCGAGATGTTCAAGATGCAGACCCATACCAGCATGGTGCACATCCCCTACCGCGGCTCCGGCCCGGCGGTGCAGGACGTGCTCTCGGGCCAGGTGCAGGTGTTCATCACCACACCGCCCTCCATCATGGGCCACATCCAGGCCGGCAAGCTCAAGGGGCTGGCGGTGGCCGGCAAGGCGCGCCACCCCGGCATCCCCAATGTGCCAACCACCGCCGAGGCCGGCCTCAAGGGCTTCGAGCTGGAGGCCTGGGTCGGCATCTTTGCGCCCGCCGGCACGCCGCCCGACGTGATCGCCAAGCTGAGCAGCAGCATCAAGCAGGCCATGGAACAGCCCGACACCAAAACGCGCGCCAACGCCGCCGGCATCGAGATCCGTTATCTGCCGCCGGCTGCGCTCGACGCCCTGGTCAAGCGCGAGACCGAGTTCTGGGCCAAAACCATCAAAAGTGCCGGCATCACGGCAGATTGAGGCCGCCATAGGGCCAAATATGGCCGCCTGCGCCCCGCTCGCCCAGCCAACTGGCCAGCCGGGGCTGCCGGCAATCGCACAAACTGTCACCTCTGGACACGCAATTTCACGCCTCAAACCTTCCGATTTGTGGCACATTCCGCCCTATGAACTGCCGCCCTCCTAGCAGGCGACTCACGGATAAGGAGAGATCCATGCAACAGTCCCCTCAACGCCGCCAGCTGCTGCTGGCCGCTTCGGCCACGGGTATCGCGACCCTGCTGGCCGCCTGCTCATCGCCACCGCCGGCCAGCCAAGCAGAAGCACCTGCGCCTGCTGCACCGCAAGATGCTGCACCCGACAAGGTCTCGGCGGCCACCACGCCGCGTGCCTACCGCCGCGACGCTGCCAGCCACCTGTATGGCAAGAACGGCGAGCGCATCTTCAAAGGCAGAATGCCGCCCCTGCTCTATGCCGTTGGCGTGTTGCAGGTGGAAGTGGACAGCCGAGGCCAGGTGATCAGCACCAGCTGGATGCGCGCACCACGCCATGCCCCTGAAGTCATGGCCGAGATCGAACGCACCGTGCGTCAGGCGGCCCCCTTCCCGGCCCCGGTTCGCATGGGCCGCGTCACCTACACCGACACCTGGCTGTGGCACAAGAGCGGCCGCTTTCAGCTCGACACCCTGACCGAAGGCCAAGCCTGATCACCTGACCAGCCCACACACAACGGCCCGCATCATGCGGGCCGTTTTTTCTTGCAGCAGACAGGCGTTTGCCAAGCACCACAAACCACGCCCGCGAAGGGCTCCAATCGGGAAACGCCGTGGAACCGGCTTCGCCGGGCCACTGGCGTTGCCCCCTGCAAGGGGGAAGGCGGCGCCAGCCGCCACGGGGGTATTCACACCTTCGCCAAATTGTCCCACCAACGCTCACCCAGCCGCCCCTGCATGAAGGCGATGAACGCCAGCACCTTGCCCGGCACCAGCTTGGGCGAAGGAAACACGGCATGGATCTCCTGTTCGGGCAGCGTGTGGCCCTTGAGCACTTCCACCACATGGCCTGACTTGAGCGCATTGCTGGCCACGTAGCGCGGCATGGCCGCGATGCCGAAACCATTGCGCGCCGCGGCAAGCACGGCCGACAGGTTGTTGGAGCGAAGTCGACCGCTCACCGGCACCGTGACGGTATCGCCCTTCGGTGAGGTCAGGCGCCAGACGTCGTCACCCAGCACGCTGTTGTAGATCAGTGCCGGGTGCTGGCTCAGGTCCATGGCCTGCTTCGGTGTGCCGTGCTTACGCAGGTACTTGGGTGCTGCCACCATCAGCCAGGGGTTGACGCCGAGAAAGCGCGCGCCCAGGCTGGAATCCGCCAGCTTGCCCATGCGGATGGCCAGATCGATGCCGTTGGCCACCAGGTCGGTGTAGCGGTCCTCAAAGCTCAAATCGAGCTGAACCTGCGGGTGCTTGGCCATGAACTCCAGCGCCAGCGGTGTGATGACACGCCGCCCGAACGCCACCGAGGTGCCGATGCGTAGCAGGCCCTGTGCCTGGGTCTGGCGCAGGCGCACGATGTTCTCGGCCTCGTCCGACTCGCGCACGATGATCTTGCACTTCTCGTAATAGAGCGCGCCGGATTCCGTGACGCTGACACCGCGCGTGTTGCGGTTGAGCAGACGCACCTTCAGACGCTCCTCGATGCTGGCCACCATCTTGGTCACGGTGGGCTGCGTGATGGCGAACTCGCGCGCGGCGCGCGAAAAACTGCCGGTCTCCACCACCCGCACAAACACATTCATCGCTTGCAGTCGATCCATCACCTTCTCCTGATTCATTCCAATCTGGAATAGATGTTATGGAGCACAGCCGTCTTCCGCAAGTGCATCTGTGTTCTTACAGTCCGCCCATTGTTCGATGGAATCCGAGGAGACAACAACATGGCCAAAATGAAAGCAATCGAAGCCGCGGTCTGGGTGATGGAGAAAGAAGGCATCACACAGGCCTTCGGCGTGCCTGGCGCCGCCATCAACCCGCTGTACGCTGCGCTGCGCAAGCAAGGCAGCATCAGCCACATCTTGGCGCGCCACGTGGAAGGCGCCTCTCACATGGCCGAGGGCTACACCCGTGCCAACGCCGGCAATATCGGCGTCTGCATCGGCACCTCGGGCCCGGCCGGCACCGACATGATCACCGGCCTGTACTCGGCGCAGGCCGACTCCATCCCGATCCTGTGCATCACCGGCCAGGCGCCGCGCGCCCGCCTGCACAAGGAAGACTTCCAGGCGGTGGACATCGAATCGATCTCCAAGCCGGTCACCAAGTGGTCTGTCACCGTGCGCGAACCGGCCCAGGTACCGCGCACCTTCCAGCAGGCCTTCCACCTGATGCGCTCGGGCCGCCCCGGCCCGGTGCTGATTGACCTGCCGTTCGATGTGCAGATGGCCGAGATCGAGTTCGACCCCGACACCTACTCGTCCCTGCCGGTCTACAAGCCGGCCGCCACGCGCGCCCAGGTGGAGAAGGCGCTGGCCATGCTCAACGAGTCGGCCCGTCCGTTGCTGGTTGCCGGCGGCGGCATCATCAACGCCGACGCCTCCGAGCTGCTGGTGCAATTTGCCGAACTCACTGGCGTGCCGGTGATCCCCACCCTGATGGGCTGGGGCACGATTCCCGACAACCACCCGCTGATGGCCGGCATGTGCGGCCTGCAGACCAGCCATCGCTACGGCAACGCCAGCATGCTGGCCTCCGACTTCGTGCTGGGCATCGGCAACCGCTGGGCCAACCGCCACACCGGTTCGGTTGAGGTCTACACCAAGGGCCGCAAGTTCGTGCACGTGGACATCGAGCCGACCCAGATCGGCCGCGTCTTCTCGCCCGACTACGGCATCGTGTCGGATGCCAAGGCGGCGCTGGAACTGTTCGTGCAGGTGGCCCGCGAATGGAAGGCCGCTGGCAAGTTGGCCGACCGCAGCGCCTGGGCCGCCGAGTGCCTGCAGCGTAAGGGCACGCTGCACCGCAAGACCAATTTTGATGCCGTGCCGATGAAGCCGCAGCGCGTCTACCAGGCCATGAACGAGGCCTTCGGCGAGAACGTCTGCTACGTCAGCACCATCGGCCTGTCGCAGATTGCCGGCGCGCAGATGCTGCACGTCTACAAGCCGCGCCACTGGATCAACTGCGGCCAGGCCGGCCCGCTGGGCTGGACAGTACCGGCCGCCCTGGGCGTGCGCGCCGCCGACCCGACGCGCAAGATCGTGGCCTTGTCGGGCGACTACGACTTCCAGTTCATGATCGAGGAGCTGGCCGTGGGCGCGCAGTTCAAGCTGCCCTACATCCACATGGTGGTGAACAACTCCTACCTCGGCCTGATCCGCCAGGCGCAGCGCAACTTCGACATGGACTACTGCGTGCAGCTCGGCTTCGACAACATCAACACCGAGACCGACCCGGTGGCCAAGGGCTACGGCATCGACCACATCAAGGTAGTGGAAGGCCTGGGCTGCAAGGCCATCCGCGTGCACAAGCCGGAGCAGCTGGCGTCGGCCATTGAGCAGGCCGAAGCCTGGATGGCGCAGCACCAGGTGCCGGTGGTGATTGAGGTCATCCTGGAGCGCGTGACCAACATCGCCATGGGCACTGAGATCGACAATATCATCGAGTTCGAGGACTTGGCGCAAACGCGTGCCGACGCACCGACCGCCGTCGCCTCGATGCTGGACTGATACGAAGACAACGGAGACTGACTGAGATGCCGAAATTTGCAGCCAACCTGACCATGCTGTTCAACGAAGTGCCCTTCATGGAGCGCTTCGCCGCAGCCAAGGCGGCCGGGTTCGAAGCGGTGGAATACCTGTTCCCCTATGCTTTTGACAAGAACGAACTGGCGCAAGCCCTGAAAGCCAACGGCCTCAAGCAGGTGCTGCACAACCTGCCGGCCGGCGACTGGGACGCGGGTGAGCGCGGCATCGCCTGCCACCCCGACCGCGTGGACGAATTCCGCGCCGGCGTGGACCGCGCCATCGAGTACGCTCGGGCCCTGGGCTGCCCGCAACTGAACTGCCTGGCCGGCAAGCTGCCCGAAGGCGTTGCCCGCGAACAGGCGCAAGCCACCTTCGTTGCCAACCTGAAGTTCGCCGCCGACAAGCTCAAGGCTGCCGGCATCAAGCTGCTGATTGAACCGATTAACAGCTACGACATCCCGGGCTTCTTCCTCAACACCACGGCGCAGGCCGCCGCCATCCTCGACGCGGTCGGCAGCGACAACCTGTACATCCAGTACGACCTCTACCACGCGCAGCGCATGGAAGGCGAACTGGCCGCCACGGTGCGGAAATACCTCTCCCGCATCGCCCACATCCAGCTGGCCGACAACCCCGGCCGCAACGAGCCGGGTACGGGTGAAATCAACTATGCTTTCCTGTTCCGGCACCTCGACGCCATCGGCTACACCGGCTGGACCGGCTGCGAGTACAAGCCTAAGACCAGCACGGTCGAAGGCCTGGGCTGGATCAAGACCCTGAACAAATAAAAGCGACTGAGAGACAGAGACAACATGACCAAATCCGGACTCAAACTCGGCTTCATCGGCCTGGGCATCATGGGCACGCCCATGGCCATGAACCTGATCAACGGCGGCCACGTGCTGTTCGTCAACACGCGCAGCAAGGTTGCGCCAGAACTGGCAGAAGCTGGCGCCACAGTATGCACCTCGCCGGCCGGTGTGGCCGAGCGTGCCGACATCATCTTCACCATGGTGCCCGACACCCCCGATGTGGAGAAAGTGCTGTTCGGTGACAACGGTGTAGCCCAAGGCCTCAAGGGCGCAAAAGGCAAGGTGGTGGTGGACATGAGCTCCATCGACCCGATCGCCACCAAGACCTTCGCCAAAAAAATCAACGAACTCGGCTGCGACTACCTCGACGCCCCGGTCTCCGGCGGTGAAGTCGGCGCCAAGGCGGCCAGCCTGACCATCATGGTCGGCGGCGAACAGGCCGTGTTCGACCGCGTCAAACCACTGTTCGACCTGATGGGCAAGAACATCAACCTGATCGGTGGCAATGGCGACGGCCAGACCTGCAAGGTGGCCAACCAGATCATCGTGGCGCTGAACATCGCGGCTGTGAGTGAAGCACTGGTGTTCGCCTCCAAGGCCGGCGCTGACCCGGCCAAGGTGCGCGCGGCGCTGATGGGCGGCTTCGCCTCCTCGCGTATTCTTGAAGTGCATGGCGAACGCATGATCAAGCGCACCTTCAACCCGGGCTTTCGCATCGCACTGCATCAGAAAGACCTGAACCTGGCCCTGCAAGGCGCCAAGTCGCTCAACGTGGCCCTGCCACAGACCGCCAACGCGGCGCAACTGATGCAGGCCTGTGCCGCCCTTGGCCACAGCCAGGCCGACCATTCCGCGCTGGTGAAGGCGCTGGAGGCACTGGCCCAGCACCCGGTCGCGCCCGACGCCTGAGAACGCCAACACCTCGTTGTGCGGCCTGCACCCTGCGCTCTTTTCAGTAAGGGCTCAGGGTGTTATCATTTTTGCCGATATAAGTAATTAAGTACTTTAAGTACAGATAGGCCGCAGGACATCCCGCCTGCGGGTCATCCTTTGTCGTCCCAATAACAAGCTTGCCTAACACCGAGAATGGAGAACGTCGTTGTGGCCTTTGACGAATCTTGAATCTGCCCAGATTGAAGACGACCTCTCCGCGGCAAGCGCGCTCGTAGTCGACAGCAACCCCACCTCCAGGGCAATTCTGGTCACCCAGCTGCGTGATTTCGGCGTCGGCTCGGTATCGCAATGCACGCGCGTGGTAGATGCACGGCGCCAGCTGGAGTTCAAGACCTTCGACATCGTGCTGTGCGAACACCATTTCGGCAAGGACTCCGCCACCGGCCAGGACTTGCTGGACGATCTGCGCCGCAACCAGCTGCTGCCCTTCTCCACCGTATTCGTCATGGTTACGAGCGAAGCCAGCTACGCCAAGGTGGCCGAGGCCGCCGAGTCGGCACTCGACGGCTACCTGCTCAAACCACACACCGCCTCCAACCTGGGCGACCGCCTGTTCCAGGCGCGTCAGCGCAAGATCTCGCTGCACGACATCTTTGTCGCCATTGAGGCCGACGACTTCGAGCGCGCGGCCACACTGTGCATGGAGCGTTTCGAAAGCCGCGGCCAATTCTGGCTCTATGCCGCGCGCATCGGCGCCGAATTGCTGATGCGCGTCGAAAAATACGCCGACGCTCAGCGCCTGTATGAAGCCGTGGTTGCCGCCAAGACGGTACCCTGGGCCAAACTGGGCGTAGCACGCTCCCTGCTCGACAGCGGCGAGCCGACGCGCGCCGTCAGCACGCTGGAGAACCTGATCACCGAAGACCCGACCTACGCCGACGCCTACGACGTGCTTGGTCGCGCCCAGTTCGAGCTCGGCCGCTTCGACCGGGCACTCGACACCTACAAGATGGCTTGCACCATGACGCCGCATTCCGTCGTCCGGCTGCAGAACCTGGGCATGATGACCTACTACAGCGGCGACCGGGCCGAGGCGGAAAAAATCCTGGGCAAGACGGCCCGCGTGGGCCTGGACTCAAAGATGTTCGACCCCCAGACCCTGGTGCTGCTGGCCTTTGCACGCCTGGAAAACAGCGACCGCAAAGGTCTGCAGCACTGCCAGGACGACTTCATCAAACTGCTGGAACGCCACGGCGATAATCCGCGCTACCGGCGGCTGGCAGCGATTGTCGACGCCCTGATCCTGATCCAGGACCGCCAGTTCGCCCGTTCAGTGGACGCGGTTCGTGACATGGCCGCCAAGGTCATGGAGCCCAGCTTCGACTTCGAGTCCGCCACCAACCTGCTGGCCCTCATGGGCCAACTGGCCAACAAGGCCATTCAGCTCGACGAAGTCGACAAGGTGGTGGACACGCTGGGCATGCGCTTTTGCACCAGCCGCTCCCTGGCCGAATTGCTGGCCGGCTCGGCAGCAATATTCCCCTCCTATGCGGAACGCATTCGCCTGCGCAATACGCAGATCCTCAAATACGCTGAGAAGGCCATGACGCTCAGCATGGGCGGCAACCCCACGGCGGCCGTCAAGGATCTGATCATCCACGGCGAAGAAACGCACAATGCCAAGCTGGTTGAAACCGCCTACCTGGTGCTGCAACGCTATGCCACCAAGATCGAGGACCTGGAACAGCTGACCACCATCGTGCAGGAACTGCGCACCCGTTTCGGCCCCGCCAGCGTACGCCCCACGCTGGGCGAGCCCAAGCGCGAAGCCGGCGCCCTGCGGCTGCGCACCGGCTCACGCCCGGTTGAGTCCGCCGACGAAGCCATGGCAGGTTCGACGGTAGAATGACGCCTTCGATCCAGCGACTCTTGGAAGCGTGGCAGAGTGGTCGATTGCACCGGTCTTGAAAACCGGCGACGGGCAACCGTCCGTGAGTTCGAATCTCACCGCTTCCGCCAAAATTTCTTGCCGTCCGAACACTTTCCGGGCCTGAAAATTATTCACCCATCCTCCCACCCATCTCCGAACACTGCGACGTGCAGAGACTGGGTGAGATCAAGTGGGCGGAGCGTCTACCCGGGCTAGGTGAGCTGCTCCAGCACCTGCACTGGGGGTATGCCGATTGCCTTGCATACTCCCAAAAATTCAATCACATCAAGTTGCCGCTCTCCGCTTTCGTACTTGGATACGAAGGATTGTGGGCGCTTTAATTTCTCCGCGACCTGCGCCTGCGTGAGCGCAGCGTCCATCCTTGCTTTGGCAAGGACGGCACGGAGCTTCCGGTATGGCAGGGAATGCAGAGATCGAGGCACTAGCCGATCCTGAATCCCGTTTTGGAATATCCCAAATTAGGATAATATTTTCCCGAGCTAGGCTGAGTCCAGATTCCAAACGGTATATCTGCTCACCAAGCAATACCAATCAAGGGGAAGACAGGTAACCGAGGTACGCCTCAATGGTTTCAAGAAAGAGTACCGCGAGCGAGCGCCGAAGACCGGCAAGACGATCGCGAATGACCTGTTCGAGCACTGCCTTTGGTACTTCGTGCGCGACGGCGGCGCTCCGAAGATCAAGGTTGTGGACCATGATGGGGCAATTCTTCTGGATGACGTGTATGAGGATTGCATGTACTCGTCTGCCCAGCGGCAGTCGCTCACGATCAAGGGCCAGCCATTTGAGCTAACGCACCTCAAGCTCAAGGCATCCACGCCGAGAGACCCGTTCATAGCGTGGTGTGCGGCCGGCCGTGTAGTCAAGGAGGAAGGCATCATCGGCAAGGTGTCAGGCCTGCATGGCCGAATCAGCGATGACGAAGGCGACTTTCTATATGCCTGCTACATGACTTCGCCGTTCCTCGATCAAAACGTTCGACCAGAACGTATCGGCTTTGATATCGAGGAAATCAGCGACGACCTCTTTGCGGCGACAGAGCTGAGCCTGACCGATATCCGCACGGCAGTCTTGGAGTCTTCAAAGGAATTTCTTGCCAAGTACCTCCAGGAAAGCCGTGCAGCAGGACGTGAGCGGGTTGAGAAATTCGTCGCACAGCGAGCACCGAGGTACCGGCCTATCCTTGCACGGATCAGCGAAGAGAAGCTGAGCGTTGATCCGTCTATCTCTGATAAGGAACTAGATCTGTTGCTGCATAAGCAACTCTCAGAGATTGAAAGCAGCCTTCTCATTGAGGGCCATGACATCATGACAGTGGAGTCAGGGGAGACAACCGAGGGCTACCGCATTAGGTTGAATGAGTATTTGTCGAAGGTTGAAGCCGTCAAGATGTCCGACCTCGCTGGCTACGTATTCCACCGGAAAATAATCCTCGACATACTGCAGAAAGCGATTGAGCGCGGTGACGACGGCAAGTACGCGCGGGAAGAATTGATTCATGAAGTCATCATGCCGATGCGAAAGACATCGGACGATTTGCTCGACAAGTCAAACCTCTGGCTGATCGATGAACGGCTAGCGTTCCATGACTTCCTTGCATCGGACAAGCCGCTCTCGTCCATGCCCATCGTACAGACTGATGAAACGAAGGAGCCCGACATCGTCGCACTTAATGTGTTCGACGAGCCGCTGCTCGTTGCTGAGGGTCAACGCCTGCCGCTCGCGTCGATCGTTGTAGTCGAGATCAAAAGGCCGATGCGAAACGACGCCGCAAGCGGAGAAGACAAGGATCCTATCGAGCAGGCACTTGGCTACCTCGACCGAATCCGCAATGGGCAAACACAAACGGCCAGTGGTCGACCGATCCCGCGCTCCGACGAGATTCCCGGCTTCTGTTACGTCATATGTGATATCACGCCGTCCGTAGAAAAGCGCTGCAAGCTGGCTCAATTGACGGTGACAAGCGACAGGCAGGGCTACTTTGGCTACAACCCGAACTACAAAGCCTATATCGAGGTGGTGTCGTTTGACCGCCTTCTCAACGGGGCGCGCGAGCGGAATCGAGCGTTTTTCGACAAGTTAGGCTTGCCGACAAACTGAAAAGCCTGTTTAACGAAAGAATCCATGCCATACGAAATGCAGGAGCTTCTCTCCAAGTGCGATGCGGAAGACCTTAAATTAGTGCTTCGGCAAATCGATACCGAGCAACGCTTGGAACCAATAACAACCGATCGGACAGTGCATCCCATTCGATTATCTTCGCAATGGTGAACAAATGAGCGCATCAGAAGACGGAGTCTCACAGCAGGCCACAGAGAAAAACCAAGGCTATGCAGTGGAAGTTCCGACTATGAAGTCGCTCTTTATTGAGATGTGCTTTGGGGAAACCGTCTTAGCTCAAGGTACGGCATTTCTTGTGGCGAACAATAAAGAATCGCATTGCGCCCTCATCACGAACCGACACAACGTAACCGGAAGAAATCAAATTACCGGTGAATGCCTCAGTAAGACATGCGGCATTCCTGACAACATCGTCATCTACTTTCACAAGAATGCCGAACACAATGGCGAATGGCTACCCGTTCGCCTTCCTCTGTACCGCGATGACGGGTCTCCGTATTGGTTCGAACACAGCATTTTGGGCAAAGAAGCAGACGTCGTTGCTTTGAACTTGCGGTGGGGAAACGACGTCTGGAAGATGCCGTACTACCTCGAAACCAAGCTGGATCGTTGCGACATGATTATTGGTCCCGCAGAACCTGTAAGCGTAATCGGTTTTCCGTTTGGACAAACGTCAGTGGGACGATTCCCGGTTTGGGCTACCGGATTCTTGGCACAAGAATTGTCGTTAGTTACGCCTGAGCATCCAACGTTCATGATCGACTGCCGAACTCGACAAGGTCAATCAGGCTCCCCAGTAATTGCTTATCGAGTCGGAACTCATCGCGTGCGTAATGGGGACAAAGTATCTTCCGTTTTATCACCCACTCCAATTTGGGAATTTCTAGGAATCTACTCTGGACGAGTCAATTCGGAATCGGATCTGGGTCGTGTTTGGCACGTTAACGCAATTGCCAATATCTTGGCGATTGCAACGGCCGACTATGAACGACGCAGCAAACATAAAGAGCAGGACAACGTTGCAGAGATGTAGCCTGTGCGGATTCTTTACGTACAGAATTTGGCCCAGTCCTGCATCATCTGCCGACGCTTCTCTAGTAAATCACCCCGCCGATAAGCTGCCTCCACCTTATCGCTGATGGTGTGTGCCAACGCCATCTCCGCCATCTCATTCGGGTAGTCCGTTTTCTCGGCCGCCCAATCCCTGAAGGTCGAACGGAACCCATGCGGGACAGCGTCAACCTTCATACGCCGTAGTACCGCTGACAGTGTCATGTCACTCAGTACCGACCCGCGCGGACTGGGGAAAACGAACTGATTGATCGCCACATCCTTCTGACTCTTCACGATTGCCAACGCCGCATCGGATAGCGGCACCCGATGTTCCTTGCCCGCCTTCATCCGATCTGCGGGTACGGTCCATAACCCGGCCTTTAGGTCGAATTCGTCCCAGGTCGCGCCCCGCACCTCTCCTGACCGTGCCGCCGTCAGGATGGTGAATTCCAGCGCCTTGGCGCCGATACCCGCTTGCTTGCGTAGCTCAGCCATGAACACCGGCATTTCGGCGTAAGGCAGCCTTCGATGATGCTTCGTCTTGGTAATCTTGCCGGGTTGAGCCAGCAGTGTGTCCAGGTGCCCCTTCCAACGTGCCGGGTTGGGGCCAGAGCGAAGATCCCTTGTGATAGCCCAGTCCAACACAGCTTCCAGCCGTCCTCGCAAACGCTTGGCGGTCTCTGTCTTCAGATGCCAAATCGGCTCCAAGACCCTCATCACATGCGGCAACCCCACGTCGCGGACGAGCATTTGCCCAATGACTGGATTGGCATAGGACTCAATCGTGTTGCGCCACTGTTGGGCGTGTTTGGGGTTTCGCCAGCCTGACTCGTGTGCTTCCATGTACTTCGTCGCACATTCACTGAATATCAGCGCCGTAGCCATCTCCGCGACCAGAGCGCTACGGGCGGCCTTACGCTGTTGTATGGGATCGCTGCCAGCCACAATCTTGGCCCGAGCGGCACGGGCTGCATCCCGTGCATTGGCCAGAGACACGTCGTCAAAGGATCCCAGGCCCATATCACGGCGAACTCCGCCAATCTTGTACCGCAGTATCCAGCTACGGGTGCCACTCTTATGTACAACCAGAGCCAAGCCGGGCACGCCGCCCACGAAGGTCGTTCCGCGCCTCGTGATGTTCTTGACGGCCAGCACGCCAAGTTCTTTTGCCTTATTACCCATCCTGCCACCCATCCTTCTAAAGCGATACTACCCGACACGGTGTGAGATCACCTCCCCTAATTAAAACGCGGCTTGTATTCGAGAAAAGTCACTCGCGTGACTTGTGATGGTACTGTCTGAGACTCTAACTGAGCAGTCACCGCTTCCGCCAACTAGTCAAGCGCTCGCCGCAACGGCCTTTGTACCGTTAAGCGTCAAGTAGCCAACAGTCCCTAACCCCCGCGCATCTTCAAGCTGCCGGCATCTCACCGCCCAGCGCATCGATCAAATCCGGCAAGAGTTTAGACAGTTCTCCGGTCGCAATGGCCGCATCGGCATCGAAGCCGTCGTCCTTGTCGGAGGACGCCCCTTCAAACACCACATCCAGAAATGCCAGCTTTTTGAGCTGAAGCCCCTCGGTCAACACAAATGACACGCGGCTGTTCCAGGTCAGGGCGAGTCGGGTGGGCAGCTTGCCGCTTTGCACGTATTGCTTGACCTCTTCGGTGTCCAGCGGGTGGCGGGTGTAACGCACCACCGCCTTGGATTCGTCGGCGGCTTTGAGTTCACATTCCCGGTCCACGCTGAAACCGGCCGGCGCCTCCTGGGCGATCAACCATTCCGACATCGCTGTCGTGGGGGTTTGCTGGGTCTGGAGCAGCGTCACGGCAAGACCCTCCAGGCACTTCACCAGCATCGTGACGACATCATCAGCCTTCGCCTGGCTGCCGGCATCGATCACCAGCAGCTTGGCACCCGGATCAATCCAGACGAAGACCGTGGCCTCTTTGGTGAAGGCCATGGGCATCAGTTCAAGCTTGATGTCGTCCTTGAGTTCGCGGATGACTTTCTTGCCGGGTTTGCGCCCGGTGGTCGCTTCGATCTGGGCTGCACGCTCCTTGGCCTTGCGGGTCACCACCGAACCGGGCACCGTTTTGGTTTCAATCTTCAGCTTCAGGATCAGCTGCCTGCCGACCGACTCCACCAGCGGGCCGTGCGCCTCGCCGCGGGGTTCGACCCAGCCCACCGATTTTTCCTGGCTGGCGCCGCAGGGCGTGAACCGGGCGCCATCCAGGCCGTCTTCCATCTGCGCCAGGGTTGCGGACCAATCGGGTCCGATTCGATACACCATCAAATTCTTGAACACTTTCACCCTTTTTTGTTGTTGGACCCAACGCTTTCGTCCTTGCCAATCATCCCATTAATTACGACGGTTCAATCGGGGCCGCCATCGCTTTCCCTCCCAACGGAGAACACCGCCACCGTGCAGCGCAAAAGCCCCTGATTCCCCGCCTTATTACGGTGTTTAAAGCGGTTGCATTTGGGTACAAATAACGCCAGTAAAGGAGTCTGCCATGCACAACCAACTTGAACTCGCCAAAGCGTACGTCCGGGCCAACATCGAAGACCCGGCCTGCATCTGCTACGGCGTTCGCGCTGCCATGGCTGACGGCAGCGAACTCTTCAAGTTGACGAATGCAGAACTCGTGGAACTTCACGCCTTTGTCAGTGAAGTGGTCGACACCCGTGGTGCGGAGGCACCGGGCTCGAACCCCACGAAGCCCTGGAGCCTCGCGCCTCAACGAGACACAGGGCGGTGGTTCGGGTTAGCGACGCCCTAAGCCGCGCGGCCCGGGCGTTAGACTCAGCGGCATCTCACACGCAGCACGCGCCAACCGGCCCGAAGGAAATCGATGATTGAAGGTCTTGTAACCGGCACGCTGGTCGGATTGGCGGAATCGCGCAAAGGCAAAAACGACACCTCGTTCGTCGTTGCCAAGGTCAAGGCCACCTCGGAAGAGGGAGAGGGTCTGATCGTCAATGTGATCACCTTCTCCGCCGAAGCCAGTCATGCGCTGCTGGCGCTGGATGACGGTGATTCCCTGGCCGTCTCCGGCACCCTGACACCCAAGGTCTGGACCGACAAGCAAGGTAACACGCGGCCTGCGCTGGACATGGTCGCGACGCAGGTGTTGTCGGTCTATCACGCCACCCGCAAACGATCGGCCATGGACCCGTCCGTCGCTCGCAACGATTGAAGCTGGATTACCGGCACGGGCCCATGCGCATGACAGGCCAGCCCACGGTGTAGCCATCACCTGGCTCCAACGCCAGGCTTTCCAAGCGTGGCATTCTTCTTTGTTCAGCTCCAGAGATCGAGCGGTGGATCGTTCACCACGGCGCGCAGGATGTCGGTGCGCGACACGAAACCGATCACTGTGCCGTCATCGTTGACCACCGGCAGGCCGGGCAGATGGGTGTCGAGCAGCACGCGGGCGACACGGCGCAGATCGGTGTCGGGGCCAACGGCGGGCACCGGTGTCCACATGATGTCGGCCACCGGCTGGCTCAGCATCGCACGCCAGACCAGCGAATTGGCACCCGGCAGTGGCAGCTTGTCAGGCTGCAGCAGGTCAGCACGCGTGAGCAAGCCGACCAGCCAGCCGTGTCCGTCGACCACTGGCGCCTGCCCCAGCCCCTGTGCAGCCAGGAGTTGCCAGGCATCCAGCACCGGCATGTCGGCCGGCACAGAGGTCACGCCCCGGCTCATCACATCGGCGACCTTACTGAGCGGGTGGCGCTGCATCTGTGCCGCACCGGCCTGCGCGTAAGCCGCCAGCGGGCTGCGACGCCCAGCAGATGCTGCCGCCTGGGCTGCTGCGCTGCCTGAGGTCGCCGCTGGCATGACTTGCGGACTCAGCGGCTCGATGCCGCGCGTGCGCGCAACAGCGCCCACGGCCGTGACCTGCCGCAATTCCTCCATCGCCCCTTTGAACACCCGCCCCGTGACGCCGTAGACCGAGAACATGTTGCTTGCCTCTTTGCGCTGTCGATAGTGCGCAATATACCGGCCCGAACCGGGGCCGCCCCCGAGCTCAATCGCCGGCCAGAAACAGGGACTGCAGATCGCTCAGAAAATCGAAGCCGCGTTCGGTAGGCATCACGCGGGCCAGGTCGCGCGTGACCAGCCCCTTGCGCTCAGCCTCTTCCAGCCCACGCTGGATGGCGGTCATGGCCAGGCCGGTGCGTTCGCCGAATTCGGCCAGCGCAAAGCCCTGGCGCAGGCGCAGCGCATTGAGCATGTACTCGAACGGCAGGTCGGCCAGGCGGATCTCTTCTTCCTGGGCGACCGCCTCGCCTTGCAAGGCCTTGTCCATGTAGAGCCGCGGCTCGCGCAGGCGCACCTGGCGCACGATGCGATGCGCAAAGCTGAGTTTGCTGTGGGCGCCGGCGCCGATGCCGAGGTAGTCGCCGAACTGCCAGTAGTTGAGGTTGTGCCGGCAGTGGTGGCCGGTACGTGCGTAAGCCGACACCTCGTAGCGCTGCAGGCCGGCCAGACCGGTGCGCTCGGTGATGATGTCGAGCATGGCGTAAGCCTCGTCGTCTTCCGGCACCTGGGGCGGGTACTTGGCGAACCAGGTGTTGGGCTCGATGGTGAGGTGGTAGATCGACAGGTGCGGCGGCGCAAAGGCCAGCGCCTGGTCCACGTCCTGCCGTAGCTGCGCCTGGGTCTGGTCCGGCAGCGCGTACATGAGGTCGAGGTTGAAGGTGTCGAAGCTGCGCGCCGCCTCTTCCAGCGCGGCGATGGCCTGGGCGCGGTCGTGCACACGGCCGATGGCCTTGAGGTGCTCGTCATTGAAACTCTGCACGCCGACCGACAGGCGCGTCACGCCGGCGCTGCGGAAGGCGCGGAAGCGGTCTTTCTCGAAGGTGCCGGGATTGGCTTCCAGCGTGATTTCGCAATCGGCCGACAGTTTCAGCCGCGCACGGATGTCGGCCAGCAGGCGGTCGATCGCCTGCGGCGAAAACAGGCTGGGCGTGCCGCCGCCAAGAAAGATGCTGTGTACCGTGCGGCCCCACACCAGCGGCAACGCGGCCTCCAGATCCGCCACCAGCGCGTCGATGTAGCGTTGCTCGGGCATGTCAGCAGCGCGCATCTCGTGCGAGTTGAAGTCGCAATAGGGGCACTTTCGGATGCACCAGGGCAGATGCACATAAAGCGAGAGCGGCGGCAGGCTGCTGAGTTGCAGTGTGCCGGGGCGCAAGTAATGTTGGATGTCGGGCTGTTGCACGTTGTTCAAAGCCAATTCTGACGAATCAGCTCCACCATCTGTCGCGCAGCGCGGCCGCGGTGGCTGTTGGCGTTCTTCACCTCGATCGGCAGCTGCGCAAAGGTCTGGCCGAATTCGGGGATGAACATCACCGGGTCGAAGCCGAAGCCGTTGGTGCCCACCCGCTCACGCGCGATCTCGCCCACCACGCGGCCCACGGCGATCAGCGGCTCCGGATCGTCGGCCGAGCGCACCGCCACCAGGGTGCTGACCATGGCGGCGCGCCGGTTGTCGATGGTCTGCATCTGCTCCAGCAGGGCACGCACATTGTTGTCGTCGCTCTTGGCATAGCCGAACTGGGTGGCGTAAAACGCCGTGTCCACACCCGGCAGGCCGCCGAAGGCGTCCACGCACAGGCCGGCGTCGTCGGCCAGCGCCGGCAGGCCGCTCAAGCGAGCAGCATGGCGCGCCTTGGCCAGCGCGTTCTCGACGAAGGTGCGAAACGGCTCCTCGGCCTCGGGAATGCCCAGGTCTCCCTGACGCACCAGTTCCAGCCCGAGCGGGGCGAGCATGTCCTGCAGCTCGCGCAGCTTGCCTTGATTGTTGGAGGCCAATACGATTTTCATGATCAAATCAGGCTCTAGGCCTTGTGAATATTGCGCCGACAGCTATTATTTTGATAGCGATTCGGTTTGCAGACGCACCAACTCGCGGATGCCCTGGTCGGCCAGTTCAAGCAGAACGTCCATCTCCTGGCGGCTGAAGGCAACACCTTCGGCCGTGCCCTGCACTTCGATGAAGTGGCCGGCGCCGGTCATCACCACATTCATGTCGGTGTCGCAGGCCGAGTCTTCGGTGTATTCCAGGTCGAGCAGCGGCGTGCCCTGCACAACACCCACTGACACCGCGGCCACGTGGCCGGTGATGGGTGACTCGGCCAGCTTGCCGGCCGCCAGCAAGGTGTTGACGGCATCCTGCGCCGCCACAAAGGCGCCCGTGATGGCTGCAGTGCGCGTGCCACCGTCGGCCTGAATCACGTCGCAATCCAGCGTGATGGTGCGCTCGCCCAGTTTGGTCAGGTCGAACACGGCGCGCAGGGAACGACCAATCAGGCGCTGGATTTCCTGCGTGCGGCCGCTCTGCTTGCCGCGTGCAGCCTCGCGGTCGCTGCGGGTGTGGGTGGCGCGCGGCAGCATGCCGTATTCGGCCGTGACCCAGCCCTCGCCGCTGCCACGCTTGTGCGGCGGCACCCGGTCTTCGACCGAGGCGGTGCAGAGCACGCGCGTGTTGCCGAATTCGATCAGCACCGAGCCCTCGGCATGGATGGTGTAGCCGCGTGTGATGCGCACCGGGCGCAGCTGGTCAGCGGCACGCGCGCCGCTTCGAATGAATTCGCTCATGGTTCTTTCAGCTCAGAAAGCTAGGGGGCACGGCGGGCGGCAGTGCGGCGGATGGCTTCGTTGATTTCGGCAATCGAGCGTTCGATGGCCTCGTCGTCCAGGTCTTCGACCATGTTGTCCAGCAGGCCCGCCTGCACCGTAGAGGCAAACACGCCTTCGTTAATGCTATCGGTCGTCACACCGCCGCGGGTGGCCTCGAAGGCGTCCGGCGTCTCCCACTCCAGCGCGATCACGGTCACGTTGTCGCTGCTGCTGCCGGCCTTGGTCAAGGCTTTTTCCACCAGGTCCGGCACGGCGTGCGAGACCGGTTTGAGACCCAGGTCATAAACAATCTCAACGTCGCTCAGGCTGCCCCACAAGCCATCGGAGCACAGCAGGATCTTGTCGCCCTGCTGCAGGCTGACCGGGCCGGTGATGTCGAACACCGGGTTGGCGGGCGAGCCCAGGCAGGTGAACAGAATGTTGCGGTTGTTGATCTTCTCGCCGGATTTGGTGAGCGGCACTTCGTCCTGCCGCTGCTCCATGTAGGAATGGTCGCGCGTGCGCGCCAGCATTTCGCCGTCGCGCACCATGTACAGGCGCGAATCGCCGCAGTGGACCCAGGTCACGCTGCCGCCCTGGATCAGGGCCGCCACCACCGTGGTGCGTGGGGAGTCGAGCATGCCCTTCTCGGCGGCGTAGCGCAGGATCTGGCGGTGCGCCGCCATGACTGCCGATGCCAGAAAAGCACGCGGATCGGCGATCTCAGGCCGAGCTTCCTTCTGGAACATGGCCGCCATGACCTGCAGCGTCATCTGGGCCGCAATCTCGCCTTCGGGATGGCCGCCCATGCCGTCGGCCAGCAGGAAGAGACCGGTATTGCGCGTGTAGCAATAACCCATGCGGTCTTCATTCATCTCCCGGCCGCCCTTGCGGCTGACTTGGTAAACCGAAAATCTCATCGTTGCTTTCCGCCCAGTCCAGGCATGCCCTTCACGCTTTTCTTGGTATCGGCCACCATGGTGTCGAACTGCAGCCGCACTTTCTCGCCCATGGTGAGCTTGGTGTAGCGACGCTCACTCTCGCGGCTCAACTCTTTTTGCAGGGCAAACACCGATTGCGGCCGGGAGAGCGGATCGAGCGCCATGCACCACTCGACCACTTCGATCAGGTTGTCAGAATAAATGCCACGCAAACGGGAGAGCGCAATGCCAATGCGGTCCTTCTCCAGACGCTGCGGCGCCTCGTTGGGTGGATAGCCCTGCATGCAGGCATAGATGCAGGCGCCAATGGCATAGATGTCGGTCCACGGCCCCATGGCCGCATCGCGCCGGTACATCTCGGGCGCGGCAAAACCAGGCGTGTACATGGGACGGATGAAGTTGCCTTCCTTGCTCAGCACCTCGCGCGCGGCACCGAAGTCAATCAGCACCGAACGGTTGTCGTCGGTGATGAAGATGTTGGCCGGCTTGATGTCCAGGTGCAGCATCTTGTGCTGGTGCACGATGCGCAGACCGCGCAGGATCTCGTCGAACAGTGAGCGGATGGTCGACTCGCGAAACACCTTCTGCTGCTTGAGGTCGCGCGCGGTGATGATGAATTCCTGCAGGGAAGCCCCTTCCAGGTAGTTCATCACCATGTAGACGGTTTCATTCTCGCGAAAGAAATTGAGCACGCTCACCACCGAGGGGTGGGAAATCTGCGCCAAGGCGCGGCCCTCTTCAAAAAAACTCTTGAGGCCCAGGCGATAGAGCGACAGTTTTTCCGGCGGCACCTCCGGCAACAGCTTGCCGGGGGCACGCGACACCAGGGAGGCCGGCAGGTATTCCTTCACGGCGACTTGCTGGCCTTCCGGATCCTGTGCCAGGTAGACCACGCCAAAACCACCGGCGGCCAGCTTGCGGGAAATGCGGTAACCACCAAGAAGGGTGTCCGGAGGCAAGGGCGCGGGTTTGAGCTTTGACATAATTCAGAGCGGCAGGCGCTCGATGATCGGGCGCAACCCGGTTATTCTTGGGCACATTCCACAGATTAAGACATCGCAATGCCAGTTTACAGCATGACTGGCTATGCCAGTGCCCAGCACGGCGCAGCCAACACCCCCACCGAGACCGAGCCCCGCAACGCGGCCAGCAGTCAACTCGGCCTTGAAATCCGCTCGGTCAACAGCCGCTTCCTGGACCTGACTTTCCGCTTGTCCGAGGAGTTGCGGCCGTTCGAGCCGGCGCTGCGCGAACTGCTGACCGCCAAGCTCAAGCGCGGCAAGGTGGAGGTGCGCGCCTTCATCGAGAGCGGCTCGGCGACCGCCGTCAGCGAGCCCTCGCCCCGCCTGATGCAGCGGCTCAACACCGTGCAGGACAGCATCAAGGCCTGGCTGCCGCAGGCTCAAGCCCTGAGCGTGGCCGACATCCTGCGGCTGGCGGCCAGCGAACAGTCCGGCACGCGCGACTGGAGCCAGGATGTCATGCCGCTGGCCGAGAAGGCCCTCAAGGCCCTGTTGGCCGCGCGCCAGCGCGAAGGCGAGCGCCTGGCCACCATGCTGCTGGAGCGCATCGGCCAGCTGCGTGCTCTGGCTGAGCAAGCCGGCCCGCTGGTGCCGCAACTGGTGGAGCAGCAGCGCCAACGCTTCCTGGAGCGCTGGAAAGAGGCCATGGCCCTGACCGATGGCGCCGTCCTGCCCGAAGCGGCGCAGGACCGGGCGCTGACCGAGGCCACGGCCTTCGCCATCCGCATTGATGTGGCCGAGGAGATCACCCGCCTGAGCTCCCACCTGGACGAACTGGAACGCCTGATCAAAAAGGGCGGCGAGATCGGCAAGCGGCTCGACTTCCTGATCCAGGAACTGCACCGTGAGGCCAATACCCTGGGCTCCAAGTCCGCCGCGCTGGAGTTGACCCACATCTCGGTCGACATGAAAGTGCTGATCGAGCAGATGCGCGAGCAGGTGCAGAACATAGAATAAGCCGATCCCCAGCACCCCCACCCCCACATGGATCACCCCGGAAACCTGTTTGTCATCGCCGCCCCCAGCGGGGCCGGCAAGTCCAGCCTGGTCAAGGCCCTGCTGGCAAATGACCCCAAGCTCCAGCTCTCGGTCTCGCATACCACCCGTGCGCCGCGTGGCCAGGAGCAGAACGGCCGCGAGTATTTCTTCATCTCGCCTGCGGCCTTTGACGCCATGGTGCTGGCCAATGCCTTCGTCGAATGGGCGCATGTGCACAACCATCGCTACGGCACCTCGCGCCAGGCCATCGAGGAGAAAATCCTCGCCGGTGATGACATCGTGCTGGAAATCGACTTCCAGGGCGCGATGCAGATCAAGCAGCAATTCGCCAATGCCATCACCATCTTCATCCTGCCGCCGAGCTGGGACGAGTTGCGCGCCCGGCTGGAAAAGCGGGGCGAGGATTCGCCGGAAGTGATCGCGCTGCGGCTCCAGAATGCCGCCACCGAGATGGCACAGGCTGAAAAATTCGATTTCGTTATAATTAACGAGTTGTTCGATAGCGCGCTTGCCGACCTCCAATCGGTTGTGCACGCCCAGCGGCTGAGGTACCCCACCCAGCGCCGCGCCCGGGCAGAAACATTTCAGGCGTTGCAACTGCCTTAATTGCCGACTCCCTTAGCCTTCCGGAGAAAATCTCATGGCCCGTATTACCGTCGAAGACTGCCTGGAGCAGATTCCCAACCGTTTTCAGCTGGTGCTGGCTGCGACCTACCGCGCGCGCATGCTGAGCCAGGGCCATACGCCCAAGGTCGAGAGCAAGAACAAGCCCGCCGTCACGGCCCTGCGCGAAATTGCCGCCGGCAAGATTGGCATCGAGATGCTCAAGAAAGTGCCGACCTGAATACAGGACTCGCCTTTGCCAAAAAAGCACCGCACCGCGGTGCTTTTTTTATGTCCCGGCATCCCCGGCAGCCTCAGGCTATATTTAGGGGGTGAGTAGCCTGCTCAAATCCACCTCCACCACGCCTGTGCGCCTGCCCGCAGGCGCGCAGGAGGCCGCGTCCAACCCGGCCGTGGCCAATGCAACAGCGGCCAGCTTTGCCGGACTCACCGCCAAGCTGGATTACCTGTCCCCCTCCGATCTGGAGCAGGTACGCCTGGCCTATCGTTTCGCCGACGAGGCCCATCTGGGCCAGTTGCGCAACAGCGGCGAGCCGTACATCACCCACCCGATCGCCGTCGCGGCGCAGTGCGCCGAATGGAAGCTCGACGCCCAGGCGCTGATGGCAGCACTGCTGCACGATGCACTGGAAGACTGCGGCGTCACCAAGATCGAACTGATCGAGCGTTTTGGCGCTGCAGTGGCAGAACTGGTGGACGGCCTGACCAAGCTGGACAAGCTGCAGTTCAACACCCGCGAGGAGAGCCAGGCCGAGTCCTTCCGCAAGATGCTGCTGGCCATGGCGCGCGACGTGCGCGTCATCCTCATCAAGCTGGCCGACCGCACCCACAACATGCGCACGCTGTCCGATGTACCGCGCAGCAAGTGGGGACGCATCTCGTCAGAAACGCTGGAAATCTACGCGCCCATTGCCTACCGGCTGGGTCTGAACCAGACCTACCGCGAGTTGCAGGATCTGGCCTTCCGGTACCTGCGCCCCTGGCGCTATGCCATCCTGGCCAAGGCCATCGCCAAATCGCGTGGCCGCCGGCGTGATCTGATCCAGAAAGTGCAAAAGGAAGTGGAAACCGCCTTTGCCGCCATCGGCATGCCGGTGCGCATTGCCGGACGGGAGAAGACACTCTTTTCCATCTACCGCAAGATGGACGAGAAGCATCTGAGCTTTGCCCAGATCAGTGACATGTACGGCTTTCGCGTCATTGTCCCCACACTTGGCGACTGCTACACCGCGCTAGGCACCTTGCACCAGCTCTACAAGCCGCTGCCGGGTAAATTCAAGGACCACATCGCCATCCCGAAGGTCAACGGTTACCAGTCGCTGCACACCACGCTGGTGGGACCGTCCGGGGTGAACGTGGAGTTTCAGTTGCGTACCGAGGCCATGCACATCGTTGCCGAATCGGGTGTGGCCGCCCACTGGCTTTACAAGGCCAAGGAGCCCGACAGCCCGACCACCGCGCGGCTGGGGGCGCAGTGGCTGCAATCATTGCTCGACATCCAGAACGAAACGCGCGATGCCGCCGAGTTCTGGGACCACGTCAAGGTTGACCTGTTCCCGGAAGCGGTCTACGTCTTCACGCCCAAGAGCAAGATCATGGCGCTGCCGCGCGGCGCCACCGTGGTGGACTTCGCCTACGCCATTCACAGCAATATTGGTGACCGGGCCATGGCCGCGCGCATCAACGGCGAGCAGGTGCCGCTACGCACCGAGCTGAAGAGCGGCGACGTGGTCGAAGTCGTCACTGCGCCGGTTTCGACGCCCAACCCCGCTTGGCTGAGCTTCGTGCGTACCGGGCGGGCGCGCTCCAAGATCCGGCATCACCTCAAGACCATGGCGCACGCCGAGTCCGAAGCACTGGGCGAAAAGCTGCTGTTGCAGGCGCTGCGCGCCGAAGGCATCGACAAATTTCCGGCCGATGACGATGCCGCCATCCGCTCCGGCCTGTGGGACAAGCTGTTGCGCTTCACCGGCAACCGCAGCCGTGCCGAGTTGTTGACGGACATCGGACTGGGCAAGCGCATTGCCAACATCGTCGCCAAACGCCTCGCCACCCTGCTGGTCGAGAGCGGCGAAAAACCGGATGCGCTCACGCTGACCCGCGGACGGCTGATGGCCCGCGAGTCTGCCGCTCAAGGTGTGGTCACCATCGACGGCAGCGAAAACTCGTCAGTCCAGTTTGCGCCCTGCTGTCGGCCGGTCCCGGGCGACAGCATCGTCGGCTACCTGGGGCGGGGAGAAGGTCTGGTCGTTCACACCGACGACTGCGCCGTCGCCCGCAAACTTCTGAACAAGGACAGCGAACGCTTCATCGGTGTCGACTGGTCGGACGAACCCGTCCGCGCTTTCGAAACCGGCCTGGTGGTCACTGTCACCAATGGCCAGGGTGTGCTGGCACGCGTGGCATCGGCTTTGGCCGTATCGGAAGCCGACATCATCCATATCGACATGGGGCAGGAAGCCGCACAGGAAACCACCGACCTGCGCTTCGTCATCTCGGTACGCGATCGAACGCACCTGGAAGCAGCTTTGCGCAATCTGCGCCGCACGCCTTCTGTTCTGCGCGCGGAACGCAGCAAAGCCACCTGAGAAATTCAGCTGGCAATTGGCGCCGGATAGCGCACCGCCAGCACCTCGACCTCTTCCGCACCCAGTGGGGTGACCAGCTTGACCACATCACCCTCACGCGCCTTGAGCAGTGCGCGCGCAATCGGCGAGACCCAACTCACCTGCCCTTGCAAACTGTCTGCCTCATCAATGCCGAGAATGGTGATGGTGCGCTCCACTCCTGCTTGATCGACATAAGTGACGGTGGCGCCAAAGAATACCTGGTCGCTCCCGTGATGGGCGCTCGGGTCCGTCACCTCGGCGATCTCCAGCCGCTTGGTCAGGAAGCGAATGCGTCGGTCGATTTCACGCAGACGTTTCTTGCCATAAAGGTAATCGCCATTTTCCGAGCGGTCGCCGTTGCTGGCGGCCCAATGCACGATGTCGACCACCTTCGGGCGCTCGTTGTCAATCAGATCCAGCAACTCTGCGCGCAGGCGAGCGTAGCCTTGGGGCGTGATGTAGTTCTTGCCACCAGTCGGCAATGGGGGAAGTTGCGGATCGTCGTCATCGTCGCCCGCAGCGTCAGATTCCCTGGTAAATGCCTTGCTCATGGCGTTTCCCCTCGAACCAGAAATGTGAGTACAAGAAAAAAGCCTGCAACTTTGCAGTTGCAGGCTTTTTATTTGGTGCGGCTGGCAGGAATCGAACCCACGACCCCTTGGTTCGTAGCCAAGTACTCTATCCAGCTGAGCTACAGCCGCTAAAAATGAAATTATAGCACGATCTTTGAGGCCTTCTGAAAGAGGATCGCAAATCGAACAAATTACCCCCAATGCCTGTGGTCTAAGTTGTGGACAACTTGAAGAACAACTCGTGCGACCCGCACCGGTATTGATGCGGGGAACATTGCACAAGAAAAAGGCAGTGGAATGGTAGGGCGTGTTGGACTTGAACCAACGACCAAAGGATTATGAGTCCTCTGCTCTAACCAACTGAGCTAACGCCCCAACCGAAGCGGTGATTGTAAGGGCCTACTTGCTGTGGCTCAGGGCGTTGCCGAGTAGTTTGGAAGTGATGTCCACGATCTGGATCATGCGCTCGTACGGCATGCGCGTGGGGCCAATCACGCCCAGCGTACCCACCACTTGGCCGTCCACTTCGTAGGGGGCGCTGACCACCGACAACTCCTCGAACGGCACCACTTGGCTTTCGCCGCCGATGAAGATACGCACGCCGTCGGCCTGGCCGGCGATGTCCAGCAAACGCATGAGTTGCGCCTTCTGCTCGAACAAGTCGAAGGCACGCCGCAACTGGCTCATGTCGCTGGAAAAATCGGTGACGGACAACAGATTGCGCTCGCCGGAAATCACCACATCGTCCTGCGCTTCGGACATGGCCTCGGTACCAACCGTCACAGCCGCCTGCATCAGCGCGGCGATCTCGGAACGCAGCGTTTCGACCTCACCCTGCAGTTTCTCACGCACCTGTTCGATGGTGAGCCCCAGATAGTTGGCATTCAGGTAGTTGGCCGCCTCGACCAGCTGGGACTGGGAATAATCCGTTTCGGTGAAGATCACACGGTTTTGCACATCCCCGTCGGGGGAGACCAGAATGACCAGGATGCGCCGCTCCGACAGGCGCAGGAATTCGATGTGCCGGAACACCGAGGCACGGCGCGGCGCCATCACCACACCGACAAACTGCGACAGGTTGGACAGCAGGTTGGCCGCGCTGGAGATCACCTTCTGCGGTTGATCGGGCGCCAGGCTGTGCGAGGAGAACTGCCCCTGTTGCACGGTCAACATGGTGTCGACAAACAGGCGGTAGCCGCGCGCGGTAGGGATGCGCCCGGCCGAGGTGTGAGGACTGGCGATGAGACCCAGCTCCTCCAGATCCGCCATGACATTGCGGATGGTGGCCGGCGACAACTCCAGCCCGGACGCGCGTGACAGTGTCCGGGAGCCGACAGGCTGCCCTTCGGCGATGTAGCGCTCAACCAGCGCTTTCAACAACAACTTGGCACGATCATCGAGCATGGCTTCATTCTAATGATGTTGGTTCGAAGCAGCTCTCAACATTTGAGTTCAGTCCATCATCCTCCGCCAGGAAAACCGACCGGTACCGACTTGTCAGGTCCGTTCCAGATAAGTTCGAATTTCAAGGTTGTGCTGGCTGGGGTCATAGAAATACAGGGCATCAGCCATGCCGGCGGCGCCGAAAGGATTGACAGAAACCCGACCATCGCGCTCGAATGCCTCGCCGCCAAAAGGGATTTGATGCAGCACGAGACGGCTGCGTATTTCATCGAACATGTGACGATCGACACAAAACGCTAGATGGACCTGATCATTGGGGGCCCGTTGCATCAGATCCAGCGTCAGGCCCGCATGGACTCTCATCACCTCAAACGGACCCGCCCGACCTTCGTGCCGAAGGCCAAGGATGTCGCGGTAAAAACTCACAGACTCAGTGCAATCACGTACTCGAAGAATAGTGTGGTCAAGAGAAATCATGGTGTTGGTCTTTGGAAAGAGCGCCAGCTTTTGGGGCCGGCGCTCTGATGAAAGGGTGAGGTTTCATGCGCCCAAACTCGGTGGACTTCACACAAGCGCACGCAGAATGGGCTAAGGGTCGTCAGGCTTTGCTGTACAGCCCCATATCAGCCCGCACGCCCAGGGTCTGCATGAATGCAGACGGATCGAAACCTTCTTCGGCGTATTTCTTCTGCATGGCTGCCGTGGCCGCAGCAATGGCCTGGGTGCTCACCCACTCGACAAGTGTCACCACATTGAATTCCCCAGGGCCACCGGTCTGAGTCATAACCAGGTTTTGCCGGCATCCCGGCAGGACACCCAGCGTCTGTTGCGTCCGCTGCACTTGTTCAATGAACGCCGGCAGCGCATCCGTTGGCACCACAAACTTATCGATCCGAAACACCGGAGCCGAAGGATTGGTTGAAGGTCTGGTTGACATCTGAAAAACTCCCATCATTCGCGCGCGACATGCCCGCAGAAACAACACTCTAAAACCTCAAGTAAACTTGGGGTCAAGAGGTGTCCGATGAAAACCACACTGGAACAAGCCGGAATTTTTCCAACGCTCTCTGTCGGCGAGGTAGCGCGCCGCAGCGGTGTGCCTGTGTCGACCCTGCACTTCTACGAGACCAAAGGCCTGATCAGCAGTTCGCGAACCCAGGGCAACCAACGCCGCTATGCGCGCGATGTGTTACGTCGCGTCGCGTTCATCCGCGTGGCACAGCGGGTGGGTATTGCGCTGTCTGACATAGAAACGGCCTTGGCGACCTTGCCCACATCAGCGGCACCCGGACGCGAAGACTGGGAACGGCTGTCTACCGCTTGGCGGGCTGATCTGGACGAGCGCATGGCCCAGCTCAAGAAGTTGCGCGACACATTGGACGACTGCATCGGCTGCGGCTGCCTGTCCATTGATCGATGCCGGCTGCGCAACCCTCTCGACAAGCTGGCAGCCCAAGGACCTGGCCCTCAGCGCTTGTGGGTTGGACGTCAGGGGAACTGAGCACTGCCCCAGGAACACTCACCTTGTGCCACCCGAGACCAGTCCGCCGCCCATAGCGGCTTCTGGTCGATTCCCGCCTGAGAACAGCGTGTCCTCAAGCGACTGAATTTAATGTTGTAATTTGCGCATGAAGTCCAAATTTCAGCAGGTAGCTCTGATCGGGAAATACCAGGCCGCACCGACCAGTGGCAGCAGCGCCTCATCGCGTCCGGCACTGGAGGATATTGCGCGGTTCCTGCAAGCCCAGGGTTGCCAGGTGGTTCTGGAAGCGCAGACCGCTGACAACACCGGCATGAACGGTTACCCGGTGATGGACGTGGACGCCATCGGCCAGCATTGCGATCTTGGTCTGGTGGTGGGCGGCGACGGCACAATGCTGGGCATCGGCCGCCAGTTGGCGCGGTACAAGGTGCCGCTGATCGGCATCAACCACGGACGCCTGGGCTTCATCACCGACATTCCATTCGGCAGCGTTGAGGCCACACTCACCCCCATGCTGCGCGGCGAATTCGAGGAAGACCTGCGTTGCCTGATGCAGGCGCGCGTGATGCGCGGCAGCGAGTGCATTTTCGATACCCTGGCCATGAATGACGTGGTGGTGCACCGCGGTGGCGTCTCCGGCATGGTGGAATTGCGCGTTGAGGTTGACGGCAACTTTGTTGCCAACCAGCGCGCCGACGGCCTGATCATCGCCACCCCGACCGGCTCCACCGCCTATTCGCTGTCGGCCGGCGGCCCCATCCTGCACCCGTCAATTGCCGGCTGGGTGTTGGCCCCCATCGCACCACATACCCTGTCCAATCGGCCTATCGTTTTATCCAACACATCGGAAATCGCCATCGAAATTGTGGCCGGCCGTGACGCCAGCGCAAACTTCGACATGCAGTCGCTCGCCTCGTTGCAGCACGGCGACCGCATCATCGTGACACGCTCGCAGCACCAAGTGCGCTTTCTACACCCCAAGGGCTGGACCTATTTCGACACGCTGCGGCAAAAGCTGCACTGGAACCTGGGAGTGGCCTGACCGTGAGCCTCAAGCGCATCGTTCTGCGGGATTTCGTCATCGTCAGCGAACTCGAGCTGGATCTGGCCCAGGGTTTCACTGCGCTCACCGGTGAAACCGGTGCTGGCAAGTCGATTCTGATTGATGCCCTGCAACTGGTCACTGGCGCACGCGCCGACACCGGCGTCATCCGCGAAGGCGCCAGCCGTACCGAAGTCAGTGCTGAGTTCGACAGCAGCGCTTCCCTGCAAAGCTGGCTGGAAGAGGCCGGTTTTGAGTCCGGCGACACCTTGCTGCTGCGCCGCACGGTGGACACACAAGGCAAGAGCCGCGCCTGGGTCAATGGCAGCCCCGCCACCGCTACACAGTTGCGTGAAATTGGCGAACGACTGCTCGACATCCATGGCCAGCACGCCTGGCAAAGCCTGACCCGGCCGGACGCCGTGCGGGGCCTGCTCGATGCTTATGCCCGCATTGATACCAGCCGGCTCACGACGCTGTGGCAGCAGTGGCGGCAGGCACAGACCGCGCTGACCGAAGCGCGCAGTGCGCAGGACTCTTTGCAGCGCGAACGGGAGCGCCTGAGCTGGCAGATCGGCGAGGTGGAGAAACTGGCCCCCCAACCCGGTGAGTGGGAAGAACTCAACACTGACCACAGCCGGCTGGCCCATGCCCAAGCGCTGCTCGATGCCGCCCAAAGTGCACTGGATGCACTGGAGGGAGAGGAAGGCAGCGCGGCATCCGCACTGACCACTGCCCATCAGGCACTGCAACACCAGGAACATCTGGAGCCCGACTTCAAGGAACTGACCGAGGTGCTGGCCTCCAGCCTGGCCCAGGTGGAAGACAGCGTGCATTCGCTGCGCACCTACCTGCGCCGCACCGATCTGGACCCCGAGCGCCTGGCCGAGTTGGATGCCCGTCTGACGCAATGGGTGTCGCTGGCACGCCGCTACAAGCGAGCGCCCGAAGAGCTGGTCGCCACGCTGGCCGACTGGAAAGAAGAGTTGGCCCGGTTCGATGCCGCCGCCGACTTGGCGGGCCTGGAAGCGGCTGAACAAAAAGCCCAAGACGCCTACATGGAGGAGGCGAAGGCCATTTCCAAGGCGCGCAGCAAGACCGCCCCGCAACTGGCCAAAGCCATCACCCAGGCCATGCAAGGCCTGGGCATGCAGGGCGGCCAGTTTGAAGTGACGCTCACCAAAGCGGCCCAGCCGATGCAAAGCGGGCTGGAGGAAGTGGCCTTTCTGGTCGCGGGACACGCTGGCAGCACGCCGCGCCCGGTGGGCAAGGTGGCGTCGGGCGGCGAGCTCTCGCGCATTGCGTTGGCCATTGCCGTCACCACCAGCCAGCTCGGCACCGCGCAGACCCTGATCTTCGACGAAGTGGATTCCGGCGTGGGCGGCGCGGTCGCCGAGACCGTGGGCAAGCTCATGCAGCAACTCGGTCGCGACCGTCAGGTGATGGCGGTGACCCACCTGCCGCAAGTCGCCGCCTGTGCCGACCACCATCTGGTCGTCGCCAAGCAACGGCAAGGCCAAGCCACGCTCAGCACCGTGGCGGCCGTGTTGGGCGAGCAACGGGTGGCCGAGATCGCGCGCATGCTCGGCGGCGAGCGCCTGTCGGGTACGACGCTGGCACATGCCAAGGAAATGCTGCAGTCGCAGGGTTGAAAAGAAGGACATTTCACGATGACCATGGAAATCGTCCTTATCACCGGCATGTCCGGCTCCGGCAAATCAGTCGCCCTCCATTCGCTGGAGGATGCCGGTTACTACTGCGTCGACAACCTGCCGCCCGAATTGCTGCTGCCCTTCGTCACGCTGGAGCAGGAGCACCGGGCCAGCCGCTTGGCGATTGCCATGGACGTGCGCAGTGCCACCTCGCTACCGCAGGTACCAGCGCTGCTCGCCAAGTTGCGCGCACAAGGCATCACCATCAAACCGCTGTTCCTTGACGCCGCCACCGACACCCTGGTGCGGCGTTACTCGGAAACGCGGCGCAAGCACCCGCTGTCGCAGACCATGCCGGCCACCGCCTCGCCCGATCTCACCCGTGCCCTGGTCGACGCCATCGAACTGGAACGCGAGCTGCTGAACGACTTGCGCGAACAGGCCCATGTGATTGACACCAGCCTGATCCGGCCTTCTCAGCTGCAGGGTTACATCAAGGAAGTGATCTCAGTGCCGGGCAGCCAGCTCACGCTGGTATTCGAATCGTTCGCTTTCAAACGCGGCATCCCAGTCGATGCCGACTATGTGTTCGACATCCGCATGCTGCCCAACCCGCACTACGAGCCGGAACTCAGAGCGCTGACCGGCAAGGACGCCGCCGTGGTGGACTTTCTGAAAGCGCAGCCCGATGTCGATCTGATGCGTGAACACATCTCGCAGTTTCTTGATCACTGGCTCGACGCCATGTCGCGCAACCACCGCAGTTACGTCACGGTGGCCATCGGCTGCACCGGCGGGCAGCACCGCTCGGTCTATCTGGTGGAAGAACTGGCGCGGCGCTTCAGTTCGCGCTGGACCACGCTCAAGCGACACCGCGAGCTCGACGCCGGCTGACCCCGACCGTCAAGCCCCAATCCGCACATTTGACGCTCAGCCGTTCTGGAGCAGCTTGCGCACCGGTGCTGGCAGCCCCAGTTGCGGCCAGACATCCGCCGCATGCCAGCCGCCGGCCGCGTTCAAGGCCCGGGCCGGGAGTTGCACACGCACCGGGTGCAAATGCAGGTCCTTGTGCGTCAGCACATGGGTGAACACCGCATCGTCCTGCAATTCAGTCCGGTATTTCTCCGGCACCGCCATCTCCAGCGCCTCACGGCTGTCAAACAGTTCAAAGCAATATAGGCCCGCCCAGACACCGGGCGTGGGCCGCTGGCGCAGCCAGACGGCACCGGTACGCGTCTGCGCCCACAACAGCCAAAGTGACTGCGCGCTGCGCTTGAGTTTGCGCGTTTTCACTGGATAAATTTCCGGTTGGCCTTCGCGTCGAGCCACGCACAGCTCAGCCACCGGGCAGGCCAGACAGGCCGGCTTGCGTGCCGTGCACACGGTGGCACCCAGATCCATCACGCCCTGGGTATAGCGAGGCATGGCGCGCTGCAAGTCGCGTTGGGGCAGCAGCTCGGTGGCCTGCGTCCACAGGGCGCGCTCGTTGGCAGCCATGGCCAGATCGGCATTGAAGCCCAGCACGCGTGTCAGCACCCGTTTGACGTTGCCGTCGAGAATGGCAACCCGTTCGCCGAAGCAGATCGAGGCCACCGCCGCTGCGGTGGAGCGGCCAATGCCCGGCAGGGTCTGCAAGGCTTCGGCGGTGCGTGGAAACTCGCCACCGTGCAGCTTCACCACCTGCACAGCGCAAGCGTGCAGGTTGCGCGCGCGGCTGTAGTAGCCCAGCCCACTCCACAGCCCCAGCACCTCGTCCAGGTGCGCCGCCGCCAGCGCGCGCACATCAGGGAATCGTTGCAGGAAGCGGGCAAAGTAGTCCAGCACCGTGACCACCTGCGTCTGCTGCAGCATGATCTCGGATAGCCACACGCGATAGGGATCGCGCGTGGCCTGCCACGGCAGGTCGTTGCGGCCATGGCTTTTCTGCCAACGCACCACTGGCGTGGCCAGATCGATCGCCATGGGCTTCAGGCCTGCGCCAGTTCTGGCTCAGCGCGGGCCGCCGTCGGCGCGACCTCAGGCGACCGGACGAGGTAGTTGGTCAGCTCCTGCAACTTGCCATCCAACTGGTCGATCGCATGATTCTGGGCCTGGATTTCTGCAATCCGTTCATCCAAGCCACCGGCCGCCTGCTGAATGCGGTCAATCGCCTCAATGCGGCGGCTGAAGTTGCGGCGGCGCTCACGCAGCTGGGCATCCAGCTGGGCCGCGGCCGATTTGCTCCACAACTCGACATCGCCCAGTGCCATCTGGTGCACGCTGCGCAAGCGAGTGGACAGGGCACGTACCAGCCGGTCGGCAAACTCGGGTTGCGCCAGCCGGAACGCATTGCCGATGCCGAGGTACTGCAGATGGCTGCGCTCGACCTGATCCAGATCGTTCAGATAGTCCTGCATCTGCGGCTCGGTCGGCGCCTGCAGGGAAAAACCGTGCTCGGCGTTGAGCTGGCGGAATGTGGCCGCCAGCATGGATTGGATTTCGCCGGTCAGCGACTGCACGCGCCGCAGGTTCTCGCGCAGGCGATCGAACGTATCGCCGTAGGCCTTCTTGACACCAAGCTTGAGCCCCTTGTGCTGCAGCGCCTGCGTCAGTTGGGCCATCTCCTGGCGCAAGGTGGTGGAACCGAGCAGGCCGAACACATCGCGCAGCAGCTTGAGGTGAACCGAACGCACAGCATGGATCTTGGCGCCGCTGCGGTCAAATTCAGCTTGCTCCTGCGAAATGCGGGTGCGCATGTGCTTGATGACGGTGCTGTTCTTGCCGCGCAGGCCCTTGAGTTCGAGCAGTTGCTCGGCCAGGTCGCGGCGGCGAATGTTCAAGACGCGACCCGTCTCCGCCTGCAGATCGGCAATGCCCGTGGCCACGGCCGCCCCCAGGATGCGTTGCCGTTGACCCATGATGCGTCGGCCCAGGGCATCTTCCAGCGCCGGCAGGCAGCTCGACTGCAACAGGGCCTGGTCGTCGGTGACCTTGGCCACCAGCCCTTTTTGCGCTGAGACAGGGAAAACCAGCTCACGTGAAATGCCAAGGATTTCGGCCGTGGTCTCGCACTGACGCTCGATCTGCATCTGGATCTGCGCTGGCGAGCTCAGGGCGTCCCAGAGCGAATCGATCTTGTTGAGCACCACCAGCCGGGTGTCCACGTCGGCCGACTCGGTGATGAGGTGCTCACGCCAGATGGCGAGGTCGGACTTGGTCACGCCGGTGTCAGCGCCAAGGATGAACACCACGGCATGGGCCTGCGGCACCAGGCTGACGGTTAGTTCCGGCTCGGCGCCGATGGCGTTGAGCCCCGGGGTGTCCAGGATCACCAGGCCCTGCTTGAGCAGCGGATGGGCGATGTTGATCAGTGCGTGGCGCCAGCGCGGCACCTCCACCATGCCTTCGGCATCGGTCAGCGGGTTGTCTTCCGGCGTCTGGCCATCCCAGAAGCCCAGCGCACGGGCTTCATCCTGCGTCACACGCAGGGTCTCGGCCACTTTCTCAAGCGCCAGGGCCAGTTGCTGCGGGTCGTTGACGTCCAGATCAATGCGCGTCCACTTCTCCGGCACCATGCGCCATTCCATCAGCGACTGCGTCTGCAGCCGGGTCTCGATCGGCAGCAGGCGCAGGCAGGGTGGCACCTCGGCGTCGTAGCCCATCTCGGTCGGACACATGGTGGTGCGCCCGGCGCTGGCCGGCATGATGCGCCGGCCATAGCCGGCAAAGAAAATGGCGTTGATCAGTTCGGACTTGCCACGCGAGAACTCGGCAACGAAGGCCACCATGACCTTGTCGGAACGCACTTGGTTCTCCAGCCTGCGCAGCCGTTCCTCGACAGCAGCGTCAAGCAGCTCATGGTCTTTCATCCATTCGGCCAGCAGCTTCAGGCGCAGGGCGAACTCGCGTCGCCATGTGCCGTGCTGGTCGAACTTCTCGTTGAATGAGGTTGCCACAATCTCTCCCGATTAACTTTTCAATATAGCATCCAGGCCGCTAATTTTTCTGACAGGCTGGGCAGTAAAACGTCGAGCGCTGGCCTTGCCGGATGGCCTTGATCGGGGTGCCGCACACCCTGCAAGGCAGACCTTCCCGACCATACACCATGGCGTCGAGTTGGAAGTAACCGTTTTCACCCTGCGCATTGGAGAAATCGCGCAAGGTGCTGCCCCCCTTTTCCACCGCCCGTGCCAGCACATCGCGGATGGCGGCGTGCAGTTTGGCCGCGCGCGGCCGGCTCAGGCGAGCCGCACTCAGGGTCGGCCGGATACCGGCCAGGAACAGCGCTTCGGAGGCGTAGATATTGCCCACGCCGACCACCACGGCGCCGGCCAGCAGCACCTGCTTGATGGCAGCGCGGCGCGCCTTGAGGCCGGCGTGAAAAGCCACCTCATCGAAGTCATCCGACAGCGGCTCCATGCCGAGCCGGCCAAGCAGTTTGCGTGCCTGCGGCGCAGCCTCGTCCAGCACGAACACCACGGCGCCGAAACGGCGCGGATCGTGCAGGCGCAAAATCCCGCGCGTGGTCACCAGTTCGAAGTGATCGTGCACGCCACGTGGTGGCAGCTGCTGGCCAAAACTCAGACTGCCCGACATGCCCAGATGGAGCAACAGCAGCCCCTCATCCAGATCGAGCAGCAGGTACTTGCCGCGCCGGCGCACACCGCGCACCGTGCGGCCGCTCAATTGCGACACCGGCACGCCTAGGGGCCAGCGCAGCGCTTTGCCCAGCACGACCGAGCCGATGCGCGCACCGGCAATCCGGTCGGCAAAACTCAAACGGGTAACTTCGACTTCCGGCAGTTCTGGCATGGTCTACAAGGCAAGCTGGCTTGGATTATTATGGTCCGATGTCGCTATACAAAAGCATTGTCGTCTTGGTGCTGTCAGGCGCGCTCGGCGCGCAGGCACAGGACACCGCCCCCACCGTCGCCGCCCCACCGGCCAATTCGGCACTCGACGGGGCACTCTTTTACCAACTGTTACTTGGTGAACTCACCTCCCAGGGGGGCGACCCTGGCACCGGCTATGCGCTGCTGCTGGATGCTGCACGCAAAACGGGTGACGAGCAACTGTACAAACGCAGCGTCGAAATCGCGCTGCAGGCACGTTCCGGCGAATCGGCTCTGCAGGCCGCGCGGGCCTGGCGCCTGGCGCAGCCAGCGTCCAAAGAAGCCAACCGTTATGTACTGCAGATCCTGATTGCCCTGAACCGCCTTGGCGACACCGTGGAGCCGATCAAGCGCGAGATCGCACTGACCGATGCCTCCGAACGCAACGTCCTCTTCAACGTGCTGCCCAATTACTTCGCACGTGCCAATGACAAGAAGCTCGCGGCCCAGGTATTGGAGCAGGCGCTGGCGGACCAGCTAGCCAGCCCAACCACCGGCGCGACGGCCTGGACCGCCATAGGCCGCCTGCGTCTGGCCGCGGCGGATCTGCCCGGCACGCTGGAAGCCGCCCGTCGTGGCCAGGCCCTGGATGCATCTTCCGAAGGCCCCGCCTTGCTGGCCCTGGCCCTGCTCAGCCTGTCCCAACCACAGGCCGAGACGCTGGTGCACAACTATCTGGCAGCCAAACCACAAAGCGACCTGCGCCTGGAGTACGTCCGGGTGCTGCTCAATACCCAACGCCACAGCGAGGCTTATGAGCAGTTGCGCATCATCACCACCAACCAGCCAGACGAAGCGCAAGCCTGGCTTCTGCGCGGCACGCTGGAATTGCAGGACAACCGCCTGAGCGCCGCCGAAACATCGATCCGGCGCTATGTGGACCTGATCACGGCCAAACCGCCGGCGACGAGCGAGGAGCGCAACCGCAGCCTGACCCAGGCCTACCTACTGCTGGCGCAGATTGCCGAGCAGCGCAAGGATTACGCGCAGGCCGAGAGCTGGCTCGCCAAGATCAGCAACGCGGAAGACATGGTCAGTGCCCAGAGCCGGCGCGCCGCCATCCTGGCGCGGCAAGGCAAGCTGGAAGAAGGGCGCCAGCTGATCCGCAGCCTGCCCGAACGCAGCCCGGCCGATGCGCGCCTGAAACTGTCGGCCGAAGTCCAGCTGCTGCGCGACAACAAGCAGTACCAGGCCGCCTACGACCTGCTGGGCGAAGCCCTTCGCAGTGAACCGCAAGACGTGAACCTGCTCTACGACCGGGCCACGCTGGCGGAAAAGCTGGACAACGCCGCCGAGATGGAACGCCTGCTGCGCCAGATCATGGTCATCAAGCCCGACTACCACCACGCCTACAACGCATTGGGCTATTTCTTCGCCGATCGCAACATCCGCCTGGACGAAGCACGCCAGCTGGTGCGCAAGGCCCTGGAGTTCGCACCGGGCGACCCCTTCATTGCCGACAGCCTGGGCTGGGTCGAGTTCCGCAGCGGCAACACGGCCGAAGCGCTGCGCATCCTGCAAGAGGCCTACAAGAAACGGCCGGATGCCGAGATCGCCGCCCACCTCGGTGAAGTGCTGTGGAGTCTGGGGCAGCGTGACCAGGCTCTCAGCGTCTGGAAAGAAGGCCGGGCACTCAATGCCGAGAACGAGACCCTGCTGGAAACGTTCAAGCGCCTGCGTGTGAACCCGTGAAGCTGCTGCGCCGAACAGCAGCCGGCTTGCTCCTGATTGCTATATTTTTGATAGCTGGCTGCGCACAAATACCCAGGGTAGAAAGCCCGAACGGCATTGAATCGCAGTTCTGGCGCGGCCGCCTGGGCTTGCGCGTCGAGAGCGATCCGCCGCAGTCCTTCTCCGCCGGCTTCGAGCTCAGCGGTGATGCCGACCAGGGCGCCTTGCGCCTGTTCAGCCCGCTGGGCACCACGCTGGCGGACCTGCGCTGGTCGCCCCAGTCCGCCACCCTGTCAAACAATGGTGAGACGCGGCAGTTCGAGTCGCTCGATGCCCTGGCCACCCAGGCCACCGGCACCGCCATCCCGATTGCGGCCCTGTTCCAGTGGCTGACTGGCGTGCAGACCAGCACGGCGGGCTGGAGCGCCGACCTCTCGCAGCTGGAGAGCGGACGGCTGACGGCACGGCGCACGCAGCCCTTGCCGACCGCTGAATTGCGCCTCATCCTGGAGCGTTGAGGTGCCGTTGATGGCGCCGCCGATAATCAGGCCATGAAGGCGCTCTACGACATTCCGGCACCGGCCAAGCTCAACCTGTTCCTGCACATCACGGGTCGGCGCGCCGACGGCTACCACCTGCTGCAGTCGGCCTTCATGCTGATCGACTGGGCCGACACCTTGCATTTCGAGCGCCGCACCGACGGCAGCATCAGCCGCGAGGACCTGCTCAAACCACTGCCGGCCGACGACCTGATCCTGCGCGCCGCGCGTGCGCTGCAGACCGCCAGCGGAACGGTGCTGGGGGCACACATCGGCGTGGAAAAACGCCTGCCGGCGCAGGCCGGCATGGGCGGCGGCTCGTCCGATGCGGCATCCACCCTGCTGGCACTCAACCAACTGTGGCAACTGAATTTCAGCCTGCCGCAGCTCGCCGCCATTGGCCTGACGCTGGGCGCCGATGTGCCCTTCTTTCTGTACGGCCGCAACGCCTGGGTCGAAGGCATCGGCGAGCAGATCACGCCGCTGGATGTGCCGCGCGGCCAGATGCTGGTGGTCAAACCAGATGCTGGACTCGAAACAGGTGCAATTTTTTCTGATCCGACCTTGAAGCGTGACAGTATTGCTGCTACAATCTCAGGCTTTGCTGCAGACCCGTACAGCTTCGGCCACAACGACTTGCAGCCTGTTGCCCAGAAACTTTGCCCTGGTGTGACCCAAGCCATCGACTGGCTGGCCACGCTCGGATTGCAGGGTCGGATGACAGGTTCAGGAAGCGCCGTTTTTGCATGGGCACCGCCCTCTTTGCGTGTTCCGAAGGCGCCGGACACGATGGAGGCCAGGTTGTGCAGCAACCTGGATGTCCATCCTCTTGCAGGTTGGGCGCCCAGCGATAGAGTTGTCGGTCGATAGCTGTTTTTCAGCTGTCAACCCGTGTAGGGGAGTCGCCAAGTTGGTTAAGGCACTGGATTTTGATTCCAGCACGCGAAGGTTCGAATCCTTCCTCCCCTGCCAAATTTTTCTGGGTATTAATCGCTGGGACGTCGTTCATGCAGGTCGCTCCTTCCCCTGATTTCATGCTTTTCACCGGCAATGCCAATCCTGGCCTAGCCGCTGACATTGCCAAGTACCTCGGCATTTCGCTGGGAGCTGCTACCGTGGGCCGTTTCTCCGACGGCGAAGTCACGGTCGAACTCAACCAGAACGTGCGTGCCCGCGACGTCTTCGTGATCCAGTCAACCTGCGCGCCGACCAACGACTCCCTGATGGAGTTGCTGATCATGGTCGATGCGCTCAAGCGTGCCTCGGCCGAGCGCATCAGCGCCGTCATCCCGTATTTCGGCTATGCCCGCCAGGACCGCCGTCCGCGCTCCACCCGCGTGCCGATCACGGCCAAGGTGGTGGCCAACATGCTGCAAGCCGTGGGCGTGGCCCGCGTGCTGACCATGGACCTGCACGCCGACCAGATCCAGGGCTTCTTCGATATCCCGGTCGACAACATCTACGCTTCGCCGGTGCTGCTGAGCGACCTGCGCCAGAAGAAATACGAAGACCTGATCGTGGTCTCGCCCGACGTCGGTGGCGTGGTGCGCGCCCGTGCGCTGGCCAAGCAACTCGGCTGCGACCTGGCCATCATCGACAAGCGCCGGCCCAAGGCCAATGTGAGCGAAGTGATGCACGTCATCGGCGAGATCGAAGGCCGCAACTGCGTGATCATGGACGACATGATCGACACCGCCGGCACGCTGGTCAAAGCCGCCGAGGTGCTGAAAGAGCGTGGCGCCAAGAAGGTCTATGCGTATTGCACGCACCCGATCTTCTCCGGCCCCGCCATCGAGCGCATTTCCAAAGGCAATGCACTCGACGAAGTGGTGGTGACCAACACCATCCCGCTGAGCCCGGCCGCTGCCGGCTGCTCGAAGATTCGCCAGATGAACGTGGCCCCGCTGATTGCGGAGACCATCCACCGTATCGCCAAGGGCGAGTCGGTCATGAGTTTGTTCTCGGACCAGGAAGACCTTTTCTGATCCAGACAAAAAGTGGGCCCGCACACCTCTGAGTCGTGCCGGGTCCTTGTTAAACCGGAGTCACACTGGTCGCGGTGGACTCTTAATGGAGTGAACTATGAAATTCGTCGCTTTTGAGCGCGCCAAGCAGGGCACGGGTGCGAGCCGCCGTCTCCGCAACACGGGTCGTACGCCCGCCATCGTCTACGGTGGCACCGGTGAACCGCTTCTGGTCGAACTCGATCACAACGCACTGTGGCACGCCCTGAAAAAGGAAGCCTTCCATTCGTCCATCCTCGACATGGAACTGAATGGCAAGGAACACAAGGTTCTGCTGCGCGACGTGCAAATGCACCCGTTCAAGCAACTCGTGCTGCACATCGACTTCCAGCGCGTGGACGCCAACACCAAGCTGCACATGAAGGTGCCGTTCCACTACACCGGTGAAGAGAACTCGCCGGCCGTCAAGCTGGACCTGTGCCTGGTCAACCACGTCATCACCGAACTCGAAGTGTCCTGCCTGCCGGCCGACCTGCCTGAGTTCATCAGCGTGGACCTGAGCGGTCTGAAGAAGGGCGAGTCCCTGCACCTGGCCGACATCAAGCTGCCCAAGGGCGTGACCGCTGTCAGCCACGGCAAGGGCAAGAGCAATCCGGTCCTGGTGTCGGTGGCTTCCCCGGCTGAAGAAGCTGAAGCTGCTCCGGCTGCTGCCGCTGCTGCTGAAGCCGCTCCGGCTGCTGAAAAGGCTCCGGCCAAGAAGAAGTAAGTCCAGGCCCCGCTGCCTGAACTGCAACGGCCCACTTCGGTGGGCCGTTTCTTTTGGTAACTCAGGTACCCGGGGCGATGCATTGATAATCCGCGAATGATCAAACTGTTTGTCGGCCTGGGCAATCCGGGCCCTGAATACGAAGGCACCCGACACAACGCCGGCTTCTGGTGGATCGACGCCGTGGCGCGCGAACTCAAGGCCAACCTGACGATGGACAAGAGCTACCACGGCCTGGTGGCGCGCACTTCGGTCAAGGGCCAGACCGTCTGGCTGCTGGAGCCGCAGACTTTCATGAACCTGTCGGGCAAATCGGTGGCGGCGCTGGCGCGCTTCTTCAAGATCCAGCCGAACGAAATTCTGGTGGCGCACGACGAACTCGACATCGTGCCCGGCCAGGTCAAGCTCAAACTCGGCGGCAGCCATGCCGGCCACAACGGCCTGCGCGACATCCATGCCCAGCTCGGTACCGACGACTACTGGCGCCTGCGCATCGGCGTCGGCCACCCGGGCGTGAAGTCCGAAGTGGTCAGCTGGGTGCTGAAGAAACCTTCGCCCGAGCACCGCACCGCGATCGAAGACTGCATCGCCCGCTCGCTCAAGGCGCTACCCGAACTGCTGGCCGGCGACATGGACAAAGCCACCATGCTGATCCACACCAGCAAGCCACCGCGGCCGAAACCGCCACGGCCCGCCCCCGCTCCCACGTCAGCCCCCGCCGAAGGAGACAGCGCATGATGAACGCACGCTCAGCTGCTATATTTTTGATAGCTACAGGCGCAATATTGACAAGGGTAGAGGCCCAAAATGTCTATCGATGTGGCGACAGCTACAGCCAGTCGCCCTGCCCCGGCGGCGTGGCCATCGATGCCGGCGACAGCCGCACGAAAGGCCAGAAAGCACAGGCCGACGCTGCCACGCAGCGCGACCGACAGACCGCCAATACCCTGGAAAAAGAACGCCTGAAGCAGGAAGCGGCGGCCAGCCCCGGCACGCCAAAGACCGAAGCGGCCAAGGCGTCACCAACCACTGCCGCGCCCCACACGAGCAGCAAGAAGAAACACAAGGAGCCCACCTACTTCACGGCCAAGACAGCCGCTGACAAGAAAGCGGAAAAGAAGAAAAGCGCCGCGGCGCCTTAACCAGCCGACTTGCTGGCAGCGGCCGCAGCTTGTGCCTGCTGCGCTTCGGCCTGGAGGCGGCGGAATTTCTGCATCAGGGTCTCGCGGTCTTCCACGAACTGGGGGTTGACCGGAATACAGGCCACCGGGCAGACCTGCACGCACTGCGGCTCATCGAAATGGCCGACGCATTCGGTGCAGCGATTCGGATCGATCTCGTAGATTTCCTTGCCGAGGTAGATCGCCTCGTTCGGACACTCGGGCTCACAGACATCGCAGTTGATGCACTCGTCGGTGATCATCAGCGCCATGATGCCCTCGCCTTCAGACCGTCAAGAAATTGCTCTCGGATTCGCATAACCCCAATTATCGGGGCTGCGGCCAAGACCCTACTGCGAGCCGGCCAGATCCGCGGCCGGCCGGGGCTGCGCCAGCTTGGTCTGGTCATACACCGGCTGGGGCGGCAGGTCGGTCAGGTGCGCGGTGTCGGCCCAGTGGAGGATCTCGATCGCATCGCCCTGCAGGCGCACGCGGTTGAGCCCGGCATTCGGAATCTTGCTCTGGCGCGGGCCGGACAGCGGCAGCCCCAGTGCGGTGCGGTAGACCATGTCGAGCACACCGCCGTGCGTCACCACGACCAGGGTCTGTTGTGGGTGGCGGCGCCCCAATGCCCGCATGGCCGCGATGACGCGCGCGTGGAACTGGCGCGTGCTCTCACCACCCTCGAAGGCATAGTCTTCCTCGAACCTGATCCACTGTGCCCAAGCCGCGGCGTGCTGGGCCTTGATGTCGGCCACGCGCAGGCCTTCGGCCAAACCGAAGTGCTGCTCGCGCAAGCCAGCATCCAACTCGGGCGCCAAGGGCAGCGGCTGCAGGCGCTGTGCACCCACCGGTTCGGCCGTCTGGCGCGCACGCAGCAGGTCGCTGCTGACCAGATGCTGCACCTCCTCGGTCGCCAGCCGCGCCGCCAGGCGCTGGGCCTGCGTGTGGCCGATGGCATTGAGCGGCACATCCAGTTGCCCCTGGAAACGCAGCTCGCGGTTCCAGTCGGTCTCGCCGTGGCGAATGAGGATGAGTTCGGTCATGTGCGCATTATGTGGCGACGCCGCAGCAGTTTTTCAAGCTCCACCGCCAGCAGCACCAGCGCCGCGGCACCAAAGCACAAGCCCAGCTCCAGCGCGCTCAGCGGCTCGGTGCGGAAGATCGGGTTGAGCGCTGGCACATACAGCGTGGCGAGCTGCAGCGCCAGTGTCAGCAGCACAGCCCCCAGCAGTGCCAGGTTGGAGCGCAAGCCGAGCGTGAGGAGCGAGTCGCGTTCCGAGCGGATCGCCAGCACATGCGCCATCTGCGCCAACGTGAGGGTGGTGAACACGATGCTCGGGCCATGCGCGTTGCCATCAGCCAGGGCCCAGGCCTGCAGCCCCAGGCACAGCCCGGCCATCAAGAGGCCAACCCACAGCACGTGCTGCCACAGGCCATGGGCGAACAGGCTTTCCTGCGGCGGGCGTGGTGGCCGCTGCATGACGCCGCGCTCGGCCGGCTCGCGCGCCAATGCCAGGCCCGGCAGGCCGTCGGTCACCAGGTTGATCCACAGGATGTGGATCGGCAGCAGCGCAATCGGCAGACCCAGCAGCGGTGCCAGGAAGATGACCCAGATCTCCCCCGAGTTGCCGGTGAGAGCATAGCGCACGAACTTGCGAATGTTGTCGTAGATGCGCCGCCCTTCGCGCACCGCGCGCACGATGGTGGCGAAGTTGTCGTCCAGCAGCACCAGGCTGGCCGCCTCGCGCGCCACGTCGGTGCCGCCGCGCCCCATGGCCACGCCGATGTCGGCGCGCTTGAGCGCTGGCGCGTCGTTGACGCCGTCGCCGGTCATGGCGACGAACTCGCCATGCTGCTGCAGCGCTTCAACGATGCGGATCTTCTGCAGCGGGTCGACGCGTGCATAAACGCGCACGCTGGCCACGCGCTCGTGCAGCAGCGGCTCGTCCATGCGGGCCAGCTCGGCCCCGGTCAGCACCTCGACGTCATGGCCGTCGTGCACAATGCCGAGTCGCCGTGCAATCGCCAGTGCCGTGGCCGGGTGGTCACCGGTGATCATCACCGGCGTGATGCCGGCCGACAGGCAATCGCGCACCGCCGCCTGCGCCTGCGGCCGCGGCGGATCGATCATGGCCACCAGACCGATCAGGCTCAAGCCCTGCTCGACCGCTGCCAACTGGTCGTCCTCGGGCAGCACGTCCAGTTCGCGCCGCGCCAGTGCCAGCACACGCAGGCCCTGCGCGGCCAGCGCCATGGCCTGGTCCAGCACCACCTGCTGCTGCAAGGGCACCGCGCCGTCAGCACGCCACTGCAGCGTGCACTGCGGCAGCACCGACTCCGGCGCCCCTTTGATATAGGCCACCAAGGCGCCCTGCGCACTGCGGTGCACCGTGCTCATGCGCTTGCGCTCGGAATCAAAAGGCAGCTCCTGCACCCGCGGCCACGCCTGCTCCAGCGCGGCCTTGTCCAGCCCGCCCTCCAGCGCGGTCTGCGCCAGCGCGGTTTCGGTCGGGTCGCCATGCCAAGTGTTACCGCGGCCGTGACGGGCATCGTTGCACAGCGCTGCCGCACGCAAAATTTCTGCCATCGCCGGGTCATGCGGCTGCCCGACATGCCACACCCGGCCCTCCATCCACAGCTGCTCCACATGCATGCGGTTTTGCGTCAGGGTGCCGGTTTTGTCGGAACAGATGAAGGTCACCGAACCCAGCGTCTCGACCGAAGGCAAGCGACGAATGAGCGCGTTCTGCCGTGCCATGCGGCGCGCGCCCAGCGCCAACAGCACCGTCACCACCGCCGGCAGCGCCTCCGGAATGGCGGCCACCGCCAGGCTGACGGCGGTCAGCATCATGAGCACCGGGTCTTCGCCGCGCAGCACGCCCACCACAAAGATCACCGTGCAAATGCCCAGCACTGCCAGCGCCAGCCGGCGGCCGAAGTCGGCCAGGCGCAGTTGCAACGGCGTCATGCGTTCGCCAGCCTCACCCTCCCCGCCTGTGCTGCGCCCTGTCTGTAGCAGGCGGGCCACCTGCCCCAGTTCGGTCGCCATGCCAGTGGCCACCACCAGGCCGCGGCCACGGCCGTGGGTGGCGGTGGTGCCCTTGAAGGCCATGTTGAGGCGGTCGCCCAGCACATGGTGCGTGCCCTGCAGCCGCGCCGTGTGTTTTTCCACCGTGACAGACTCGCCGGTCAAGGCCGACTCGTCCACCTTGAGCTGCGCAATGTCGAGCAGGCGCAGATCGGCCGGCACCTGGTTGCCGGCCTCCAGCAGCACGATGTCGCCCGGCACCAGTTCGCTGGCCGCCAGCACCTGCACCTGGCCGCCGCGCAGTACCGTGGCCTGCATGGCGGCCAGCTGGCGCAAGGCCGCCATGGCGCGGTCGGCGCGCCAGGCCTGCACAAAGCCGATCACCGCATTGAGCAGCACGATGACCAGGATGGCCAGCGTGTCGATCCAGTCGCCGAGGAAGCCGGAGATCAGGGCTGCGGCCACCAGCACCAGGATCATGAAGTCGCGGAACTGGTCGGCAAGCAAGGCCAGCGGCCCACGCGCTTTTGACTGCGCCAGCACATTGGGGCCATGGTCGGCCCGGCGTCGGCCAGCCTCTTCGTCTTGCAGGCCGTGCGCCGGGTCCACGCCATGTTCGCGCACCAGTTCATGCGCGTCGCGCAGGTGCCAGTCGCGGCGCGGAGACGGGCGATCCGCCAAACTCAGTCCTCCTGCGGCGGCTTGACGATCATCACCGGCACACCGGCCGCATGCAGCAGCTCGTGCGACACCGAACCCAGCAGCGCGCTGCGCAGCGTGCCCTGGCCGCGCGCACCCATCACCACCAGATCGCAGCCGTAGTTTTCCAGAATGTCGACCAGCGTATGCGCCGGGTCACCCTTGGCCACCTCGCGCTCATAGGTGATACCGGCCTGCTGCAACAGCGCTTCGGCCTGCATCATCGCGTGCACGCCGGCTTCGGCGCTGATGCGGTCCAGCACTTCGGCGTCGTGCGCCACCAGCATCTCATACAGCGAGGCCGGCTCCTGCACATTGGCCAGCACCACACTGGCCCGCAGGCCTTCGCGGGCCAACTGCACAACGCGGCGCACCGCCTCCAGGGAAATATCAGAACCATCCACCGGCAACAGAATCTTCATGGTGTTTTCCTTTCCAGAGCACGACGAAACTCTTCAAGCCGCGCCGGGTAGTCCGTGGCATCGCCATATTCCAGAAACCGGGCGTAGCGTTCATGGGTACCGAGGATCTTGCGCGCATGCTTGATCGGGCAAAAGTACTGTTCGGTGCGCGCCACGATCTCGGTGACATAGGCCATCAGACCGTTGGCATAGGCGCAGTAGGCGCATTGGAAGCGCTCGATGACATTCAGATAACCCAGGTACTGCCGGTCGAAGACGAAATAATCGGCCCGCCGCACCTTGGTCACGCGGTAGATCGGGAAGCAAGTGGCCTGGTAGAAGCTCACGCACAGGTCGAGCATGAGCAGCGGCACGATCATGCTGTAGATGATCGGAAAGGTAAGCAGGTTCAGCGGCCGGACGGTGAACAGCCAGCGCAGCACACCGGTCTTCATGAGCGCATGCGCCTGCTTCACCGACTGCTCGAACTCGACGCGCTTGCCCTTGATCGTGAAGGTCACGCGCTGCTCCTGTTCATGCAGCGCGGTGCGCAGGTCGCCCTCCAGCGCGGAGATCTGGCCGAGCAAGTCGCGGATGCGTTCGTTCATGTCACTCCCATGCCGATCTACCGGCAGCCAAACTGTTGTGACGCGGCAAGTCCGGCTGGGGCGGACCTGCCGCGTTTATTCGCGGCCGAGGCTGCGAACTTTTTCGTGCAGACGCTGCGCCACCAACGGGTCCACAAACTTGTCCACCTCGCCGCCAAGCGTCGCGATCTCGCGCACAAAGGTGCTGGAGATGAACTGGTACTTGTCGCTCGGCGTCAGGAACACCGTTTCCACCTCAGGCATCAGGCTGCGGTTCATGCCGGCAAGCTGGAATTCGTAGTCGAAGTCGGTCACGGCGCGCAGGCCGCGGATCATGGCCTTGGCGCCACGGGCCACCACAAAGTCGCGCATCAGGCCGGAGAAGCTTTCCACCGAGACCTGCGGGTAGGGCTTGGCCAGTTCGCGCACCATGTCCATGCGCTCCTGCAGCGTGAACAGCGTCTTCTTGTGGTGGCCGGCCGCCACCACCACGATGATCTGGTCGAACAGTTGCGTGGCCCGGCGCACCACATCGATGTGGCCGAGGGTCATGGGATCGAAAGTGCCGGGATAAACGGCAATCACATTGCGGGACATGGTGGGCTTCTCCTGCGATGCATTATGCAGTGCCCGCAGCGCATGGCTGCACCATTTTGGGTATGGAACTTGCATTGGTGCATCCATGCCGCCGCCCCACCACCGCACACACTTAGCAGCCTTGGCCTGCCTGGGTGGGCTGCTGTGCTTGTCGGCACAAGCGCAGCAGGTGGCCAGCCTGGCCGTTGTGGAAATTGCCGGCCATTACGACAATGCCGTGGGCAGCAGCGATGCGGCCTCGCAAGGCAGCATCGGCCCGACCCTGATCCGCGACCGGGCCCTGCAACGGCCGGCCGAGGCACTGGAGTTCGTGCCGGGTCTGGTGGTCACGCAGCATTCGGGCGACGGCAAGGCCAACCAGTACTTCCTGCGCGGCTTCAACCTCGACCATGGCACCGACTTCGCCACGCGCGTCAACGGCGTGCCGGTGAACATGCCCACCCATGCCCACGGCCAGGGCTACAGCGACCTCAACTTCCTGATCCCCGAACTGCTGCAACGCATCGACTACCGCAAGGGCCCGTACCATGCGGCCGATGGCGACTTTGCTTCCGCCGGGGCAGCGGACTTCGTCTACCGCACCCGGCTCGACCAGCCGCTGCTGGACGTCTCGCTGGGCGAGCGCGGTTATGCGCGGCTGCTGGCCGCCGGCTCGCACGAACTCGCCGCCGGGCAGACGTTGCTGCTGGCTTTCGAGCGCATGAACCACGACGGCCCGTGGCGCGTGCCGGAGGGGCTGCGCAAAACCAATGCGGTGCTCACGCTGAGTGATGGCTCGGCGGCACAAGGCTGGTCTGCCAGTGTCATGGGCTACAACGCGCGCTGGACCGCCACCGACCAGGTGCCGCAGCGGCTGCTGGATGCCGGCAGTTACCAAGGTGCCCCCTTCGGCCGCTTCGATTCGCTCGACAGTAGCGACGGCGGCCAGACCAGCCGGCACAGCCTGTCGGCCGAGTGGCACAGCACACGCGGCGCCGTGCGCGACCGGCTGGCAGCCTATGCCCTGCACTACGACCTCGACCTCTACTCCAACTTCACCTACGCACTGGATCGCCCGGCGCAGGGCGACCAGTTTGCGCAGAAAGACCAGCGCAGTGTGGTCGGCCTCAGCGCCTCGCGCCAGTGGGAACACACATTGCCCGGCGGGCGCACCATGTTCAACAGCCTGGGCGTGCAGCTGCGGCGTGACCGCATCCGCGTCGGCCTGTACGACAGCGCGGCCCGCGTCATCACCGCCAACGTGCGCGAAGACGAAGTGAGCCAGACCCTGAGCGGCTTGTATGGCGACAACCGCATCGACTGGACACCCTGGCTGCGTACCGTGGCCGGCCTGCGCTTCGACCAGCTGGACGCCACGGTGGACAGCCTCACGCTGGCCGCGAACAGCGGCAGCACCCGCACCGGCCGGCTCTCGCCCAAGTTCAGCGTGGTGCTCGGCCCCTGGCACAAGACGGAGTTCTTCTTCAACGCCGGGCGCGGCTTTCACAGCAACGACGCACGCGGCACCACGGCCCGCCTCGACCCGCGCGACGGCACCACCACGCAGGCCCCGGTGGCCGGCCTGGTGGGCTCCCGCGGGCAAGAAGTGGGCCTGCGCACCGAGGCCTGGCCCGGCCTGCAAAGCTCGCTCTCGCTCTGGCAACTGGACTTCGACTCCGAACTGGTCTACCTGGGTGACGCCGGCAACACCGAAGCCGGCCGCCCCAGCCGGCGCCACGGCGTGGAATGGAGCACCCGCTGGCAAGCGGGTAACGGTTGGGTGCTGGATGCCGATCTGGCCTGGACCCAGGCGCGTTATGCCGATACCAGCGCGGCCGGCGACGCCATTCCGAATGCCGTTGGCCGCGTGGCCCAACTCGCCGCCAGCCTGCGCGAGCGCGGCCCCTGGTCAGCCAGCCTGCACTGGCGCTACATCGGCGCCGCGCCATTGAACGAGGACGACAGCGTGCGCAGCAGCCCGAGCCAGACCTGGAACCTGCGCCTGGGCTACCGGCTGCACGCCCGTGCCGAGCTCTACTGCGACGTGTTCAACCTGCTCGATGCGAAGGTGAACGACATCCAGTACTACTACGCATCACGCCTGCGCAGCGAGGCCGCCAGCGTCAACGACCTGCATGTGCACCCCGGCGAACCGCGCACGTTGCGGCTGGGTCTGCGCCTGCGCTTCTAGCCCCACCCATCTTCTAGCTCTAGACTTCCCACATGACTTGGCACGCCACCCTCGACCTGCGCTACACACGGCAGCACCAGCGCACCGTTGCGCATCACCACCACGAAGGGCCCTTGCGTGTGCTGCAAAGCCTGTACCCGGAAGGCGATGCGGTGTGCCACAACGTGCTGGTGCACCCGCCGGGTGGCCTGGTGGGCGGCGACACGCTGACGATCAAAATCGAGGTGCAGCCGGAGGCGCATGGCCTCGTCACCACACCGGGTGCCACCCGCTTCTACAAATCGGCCACCGAACCCGCCGTGCAAAGCGTGCACGCACGGCTGGCCCCCGGCGCGCGGCTGGAGTGGCTGCCGCTGGAGGCGCTGGCCTACAACCAGTGCCGCGCCGAGAACAAGGCCGTGTTTGAACTCGCACCCGGCGCCGAGCTGATGGGCTGGGACATCACCGCGCTGGGCCTGCCGGAAGCCGGCTTGCCCTTCGTCAAGGGCACGTTTGCGCAGCACATCGAAGTGCCCGGCGTCTGGCGCGAACAGGGACGGATTAATGCCACCGATCTGCGCCTGATGGACGGCCCGCTCGGCCTGGCCGGCCAGCGCTGCATGGCCACGCTGTTTTTCGTGGCCGGGTCCCCGATTGAACGCACGCGGCGCGAGCAGGCGCTGGAGGTGGTGCGCGCCGTGCTGGCCGGCCACGCGCTATGCGCCGCGGCCGGTGCCACCAGCCCGCACCCCCAGGTGCTGGTGCTGCGTGTGCTGGCGCCGCTGGTGGAGCCGGCACTGGACCTGCTCAAGCAGGCACGGGCTGAATGGCGCAAAGCCTTGTGGGAGATGGCGGCGGTGCCGCCGCGGGTCTGGGCAACCTAAGGTTGGCGTAACACGAACACGCCTTTCAACTCGCCCCAGCCGGAAGCCATGCCACAGCCGGTCAAACTCAGCTTGGCTTTACCTGGTGCCCGCGCCGATGCTGTCAATAACCAAATCCAGAAACGCGCGCAGTCGGGCCAGTCCGCGCAGGTCCTGGTGATAGGCGAACCAGACGTCCCGCCCCGGAGGGGCGGGCAGGATGTGATGCTTCTCGATTCCCGGAAACTGATCACCTAACAGGGTGGGCAGCACGGCAAAGCCGGCCCCCAAGGCGCACATGCGCGCCTGAACATCGCGGTTGTTGCTACCCAGCGCGAAGGTGGCTGCCGGAAACGTCTTTTGCAGCCAATGCACATCCGGCAGGTCTTCGAACGCCGTATCCAGCGTGATGAGCTTGGCGCCCGCACCATCGCCTACCGTCGGTGGTGGCATCCCGGCTGGGCCATATAAGGCATAGGTCATGTGCATCAGTTGCCGCTGGACGACCCCCGGGCTTTCCGAAGGCCGAATGCGAAACACCAGCTCGGCCTCTCGCCGGGCAAGGTCGAGAAAACGCGTGTCCGTGATGAGGTCGATGCGTACGCCCGGGTGGAGCGCAACAAATCGCGCGATGACGGGGGACAGGACATGCAGTCCGAACCAGTCGGAAGATGACACGCGAAGAAGCCCTTGGAGTTCGGCGCCTTGTCCTGCAAGCTGTCGTTCGATAGCGAGCGCCTCTTCTTCCATCCGCTCTGCATGCAAGAGCACTGATGCGCCTTCATCCGTCAGTTGAAACCCCTCGCGTCCGCGCTGGAACAGCTTCTGGCCGGTTGCGTCTTCCAGTGCTCGTATGCGTCGTCCCATCGTTGGCTGCGACATTCCCAGCTGCTGCGCTGCGCCACTCAACGAACCCGCGCGAGCGACAGCCAAAAAGATGCGGACATCACTCCAGTCCATAGATGCATTCATAAATGAACAATCTGATTTCAGTTTCGTCAGTTTACATTCATTAACGCATACATCAAAGTGCAGTCCTCCATCCACTCCCACTTTGCAAGAGGACTTCACCATGCTCAACTCACCCGCCCCCTCGACCATGAAAGCTGCCGTTGTCCGCGAGACCAACGGCCCCTTCGAGATCGTCGACCGTCTGGTTCCGGACGTTCCCCAGGGGCATGTCCTGGTGCGTATCGCCGCCAGCAGCGTCAACCCGCTGGACACCAAGATTCGCGCCGGCGCTGCAGCGCATGCCAAGCACCCCCTTCCGGCAGTCCTTGGCATGGACATGGCCGGGATCGTCGTCCGAGTCGGCAGCGGCGTCACGCGCTTCCAGGTTGGCGATGAAGTCTATGGTCTCGTCGGTGGCGTGGGCGGCCGGCAAGGCACCTTGGCCGAGTTCGTTGCGGTAGGCGCAGACCTCCTCGCGCACAAGCCGAAGAGCTTGTCCTTGCGGGAGGCGGCCGCACTCCCGCTGGTCGCGATCACCGCCTGGGAAGGCCTGATTGACCGGGCTCGCACGCGTGCCGGTCACAAGGTGCTCGTTCATGGCGGCGCGGGCGGCGTCGGGAACGTCGCCATACAGATTGCCCGTGCATTCGGCGCCGACGTGTACACCACCGTGACACCCGCACAGTTTGACGTTGTCCGACCCTTGGGTGCCACACCTATCGACTACACGACATCGGCACCCGGCGACTATGTTCGTGCGTACACGGCGGATGAGGGCTTCGATGTGGTGTACGACACCGTCGGCGGTGCCACGCTCGATGCCTCATTCGCATCTACACGCCGGTACACGGGCCACGTTGTGAGCGCCCTGGGCTGGGGCACCCACTCGCTGGCACCGCTGTCTTTCCGCGGCGCCACTTATTCCGGCGTCTTCACGTTGATGCCGATGCTCAGCGGTCAGGGCCATGCGCATCATGGAGACATTCTGGCGCAGGTCGGCAAACTGATCGATGCCGGTCAGCTCCGGCCTCTTGTGGACACCCAGAGATTCGCGCTCAACCAGGCCGGTGATGCACACGCACGCGCGGTCAGCGGCCAGGCTGTTGGCAAGGTGGTCGTCGACATCGCTTGAGTGGCATGCGCGGGGCGGGCCGTTGCGCCGCTTCGCCCGGATGCAGAAGACTTTCAACAAGCAGGTCGGGGACGCAGAACGTTGCGGGAGATGGCGGCGGTGCCGCCGCGGGTTTGGGCGACCTAGAGCGGCACAACACCAACCACATCATTCAATTCGGTCTTACCGGGCGCTATGCGGTAAGACTTCCATCAGCCAGTAGTTGCCCCTTTTCTATTTGGATCGAGCGGCTGCTTCAGGCTGGTCGCAGACGTTAGCGGTAGACCGATTGAATGTCAGGTCTTCTAAGGAGCAGACCTGCGATCGAAGCTTCGCAGCGCTCATCTTGCGCTGGGCAGCCGACGGCCTGCTCGTCATCCGAGTCGAGGCTCCCCGCAGGCACAGATGAGAACATCTCTTGACAAATGCCCCTCACAGACAGTTCGCTAGCTACCGAATACGGTCGCGAGCATAGACTTAGACGCTGCGTCCCAGGTGTGATCTTTGAAGATGTCCTTGAGTTCGACAGTTCTCCTAAAGGCCGCTTTTCGATCCCGTAGAACAAATTCGACCGCTTTCGACCATTCTGTTGCGGATTCGTCGAGATCATCCACAGTGCGCACGACGTACTGTTGCAATTGGTTCGAGCTCGAAATCTTCGTCTTCAAGAACTCTGCGAAGCCGCTCTTGTTGCTAACCAAGATGGGTGTCCCGACCTGCAGTGCCTCAAGCGGCACGAGGCCGAAGCCCTCGCGGCGAGACGGCATCAATAGTACTGAGGCCCGCCGCAGATCTTGCTCAATCGCGTCGATGTCGGACGAATACTCTTTGACTCGAATGGACAGGTCGCTTGGGTACACGAGCTCGCGAAGCGTATCTCTCAACGCCGTGCCCGTCCCAGCGGGCGCTCCTCGCACTACTAATTCCGGAGTGGAGTCGAATTCAGACCCAGACTCGAGCAACTTCGCAAGCGCCTTTGCGGCAATATCGAGACCCTTGAGCTGAATGTCCTCCGCGCGCCCCAGCACCAAGCAAAGGAGCAAAGGAGACGGCTCTCGCTCGGCGACGCCTCGCAACCCGGGAATGAACTGAAAGAGCCTAGGTTGAACTTGCAAGGCCGACAGAAGATTGCCGACCTCTAGATAAAGGCGCGGGCCCACCGCGGCTACGAGATCCGCCTCCTTGCAAAGGTCGAGCTCGAGTCCCTCTCTCTGGTCAGCGGTTTGTGCGGCGTCTTCCTTGCCCTTGTACCACTCAATCTCGCCCGGGGCCATGTGGACGAAATGGATCCGCTTAGCGGTTGGATAGGAGTCCTGCTGTTGGACTCTAGCGGCTTCGCCTGTGATGCGACCGTGCCCGATGATTAAGTCAGGCGCGAACCCCTGGAGAGGCAGTCGCCTGAGAAGGCCGCCAGCGGGATCGTCGCCCGCCGGGCGCGCTCCCACGAGTCGGACATTCGCTGCAGCTGCGGCCTCTGCCTCGCCAGCTTCAATGCGCGGAACCACGCAAACAACGTTGTGACCCAAGGACGAGAGGGACTTGCAAAGCTCCCGATTGAACGTCGAAAGACCGCCGTGCTTGGCCGTCCATTCTGTGGCCATCACAAGGATGCACTTTGATGGGTTTGATGCAGCGACGACGCTCGCGGGCACGAATGGGGCTGGCTCTGCTGGCGCTTCGGGCTTGGGGATGCCGACGCCCCGGCTACCTCGACTGATGGCGCGGAGAAGTTGCTTCACCTGGTCGAGACTTGGGCCTTCGAAGGTCTCCTCGGCAATTGCCTTCGTTAGCAACTCTTTGGCCTCTGGAGTGCGCCCGGCTTTGACCAGCGCACGCACTAGCGTCCGGTACAGAGCGAAAGCATCTTGCTTGGATGGGACGCGCTGGACGGCGTCGCGAAGCAGCGCGATCGCCGTATCCTCTCGATTCGTTTCCGCGTACAGCTCTGCCGCCTTCATGTAGAGCGGAGTCGCAGACTTCTCTGGCGGAACGTTCAGGATGCCTTCTTGCAGAAGGATCAATGCATCCGGAACCTTGCCAGCGCTGGCAAAGAGTGTCGCTCCGTAGTGGTACAGGGCAAATCGCTTGTCCTGATCTGGGACAGCATCGAGTGCCCTGTAGATGGTCTCGATGGCACCAATCTTGTCCCCGGTCTGCTCCAGCAGTTGCGCCAGGAGCACCCACGCGTCAGCAGGCGCGCGTCGACCTGCCGTCGCAGCCCGCCCGTGCTCGACGGCCTTCTTGAGATCGCCCGGTTCGTTACGAGCCCGCAAGCAGCGAGCCATGTAGTAATGGAGTCCTCCCGGCGCGCTTCGCTCCAGCAAGATGCTGAGAATGCCGATTCGCTCGTTGAGAACTTCCGGATGGCTAGGAACAGGCGACGTCGCGTTTAACTCGGAGCGAGCAACGTCGATCATCTGCACAAGAAGCTCACGAAGTTCCTCGTTCTTGCCCGCATGGTAGAGGTGATACCGCGCCTCAGCAAAAGAGTTCACCAGCCGGGAGTTGAAACCGCTGGTGTCCTTGGCTTTCAAGGGTCGTACGTAGTACTCTGCAGCACGAGCGTGTGCCTGCTTGAAATCTGCGTCGTGCTCGCGAAGGTGCGCCAAGCCGATCTCTCTGACAAGCGGTTGCACCGAGTACCAGCCACCCACGTGATTCAATAGAAAGTGTGTGACGAGTGCGTGGGCTAGAGTGCGACTCTCCGCCCGCTTACCGTCGCATAGCAGCTGAAAGACGGCTTGCTCGAAATTCTTGCGATGAACACTCAAGAGAAGCAAGCGCCTGTAGTGCTCAGGTTTGAGTTGCGCGATCGACCTTTCAAGTAGGTCGCGCTCCAGACGGATCAAAAACTCCCTCGACATGTTGCGATCCAGGACAGACCAAAACCCCGGGTATCGCCCGACGACGTCGTCGAGAGAATCGAAGGCTAGCGAAGCTACCAGCGTCTCGACGGCTCGGGGATTGCAGCCAAGGACCTTGACCAGATCGAGCTTTCGCTCCTCCGGTACCGCGTCAGGGATCGACGCAGAAGCCAGCCGATCCTCCAGCAGCGCAATAGCCTCCGCCAGCTCAAGCTCATTGAGCCTCTTGACGGGGATGTCCGCGGACCAACGTCCTTGAACAAGCAGGCGATCGCTCAGAAGGAGCAGACGGCCTTTGTGGCCTTTGTTCATGCCGATCGACTGCAGAACGTTGGCCAGTTCGTCCATGGGTTCGCCGCTGTCGGGCTTGAACAGCCGCTGAAAATCGTCGATGACGATCAGGACATCGTTTCGAAGTGCGCGATCGAGAGCCCGAGCAAAATTCAGATCATTGCCCCCGAGGAGCACCGTCTCCATATCAGGCTGGTGGCAGTGGCCCGTGAGGTTTGAGGCTAGATCGAGGAAGAGATCTGTCAGGGATGGAGCAGGTCGGTTCGTGACCTCTTCAAAGCAGATCTGAAAGTGCCCGAGGGTCTTGGCCACCTCACAGAGATCGCCAGCAAGGGCGGTCTTGCCGACGCCGGGGAAACCTTCAACGATGCAAATGGGGGGGCCATCTCGGAGCCAAGTCGTCTTCAGCCAGTCCAATAGTTGTTGTCGTTGCGTGCCAAAGGTCGTTTTGTACATGTCGCGCTCCCCGGTTGCCCGGCCTCTCCTGGGGCATAAGCTTACTCGATTGGCTCGGAGCCAATAAGCGATCCCGGCGTGACTACAGCCCCGAGTTGAAGCCACGAATCCTTGTTGAATGCACCGCACCTGTCGCCTCTGTTGCAAAGAACGCGTTGGCCTATGGCACTATGGCGTGAATGCCAATCTGGTGCCTACTTGGCGCAGGTTCACCTGTGGAAGCTAGTTGCCCGCCGAGGTAACGCGCATTGTTCCGATGACGATCGAAGCTGCGCCGAAGACGAGCGAACTGGGCGCCTGCACGCGCGAGTTGCAGCCTTGATTCGCCTCGCCACGGTTTGGCACGCGGTGCGCGCCGGCCCCGAAACAGCGCTCCCGCGCGCCGTGGTGGTCTGCCAACGCAGCCGGCTAGTCGAACCGCGGAGCTTTTACTACACCGGTCGTCAAGAAGTCGGTTGAGCTAGGACTTCTGCCCCTTGTAGCGCCGACCTCCGCGTCACCACAGTCTACCGAGGCCAACGACCGCTTGGCATTGGTCAGCGTGAATTGGGGAGGCGCACTCTACTGACCGAGAACGCTGCATTGCGGTCCAGCACGGCATCGCCGCCAACCCTTGCCGATGCTTGCGCACTACCAGCGCAACACCCGAGGCCCCAGCAGCGCGCCGGCCAGCGTCGGCATGGCGATGCCCAGCACGTACCAGATACCGATGAAGGGCACGGCCGACTCCGGGCAGTGCAGCGCATAAACCAGCGCACTCAGCGCCCCGGCCAGCAGGCCGGCGCCGGCGCCAGCCAGCGTCAGACGGGTCGGGGCCAGCCCCTTCATGGTCCAGAGCGTCGCCGCCAACAGCGGCAGCGAGATCAGCGCGATGTTGAAAGGACAGGTCTTCCAGGTCGTCCCGAGAATCAGGTCAGCGCGTTGCGCCGGCTCCGCATCAAACAGCACCGCGGCCGCGGCCAGCCACAGCAGCAGCACGGGCGCGGCCAATGCCATCCAGATGCCGGTCAGCCGCATGCCAGGCCGGCCCAGCCGTTCGGTTGCGACGACACCGGCCAGCGCGAGGCTGCCCGCAAAGAGCAGCTTCGTCCAGAACAACCATCCCGTCATGGCCTGCGCCAAGTCATGGCGAATGCCAAACATGACGGCCATCACCAAGGCTGCGGCCGGCACACTCCAGCCCAGGGCCACGGCAAAGCGCCGGCCCACCGCATTCACAGGCACCGGCTCGGCACCGGCCGCCAGCAGCGAAACAAGTTCGTCGGTCTTCATGTTATTCCCCTGATTTTGGCCGCCAGCGCCTTCAGGCCCCGGTGCACGCCGATCTTGATGGCCGACTCCGACATGCCGGTGAGCTGCGCCGCCTCCACCACCGACAGGCCCTCCAGCTTGACGTGCACGATGGGCAGGCGCTGCCGCTCGGGCAGACCGGCCAGCAGCTTGTTCAGGTCTTTCCGGGCCTCGTCTGCCTCGGTGTCGGACGCGGCAAAGAGTTCGAGCTCGTCGTCCAGCGGGTCGGTCAGGGCCTCGCGCGACGTGTGGGCCCGCAACAGATCGACCAGCTTGTAGCGCGCGATCGCATGCACCCAGGCGGTCAGGGGCAGGTCGAGGCGGTAGGTGTGTCGCTGGTTGTGCACGGCAAGCAATGTTTCCTGCACGAGGTCCTCCACTTCGTCGGGTCGCTGAAAAAGCCGCTTTCTGAAATACGCCCGCAAATGCGCGCTCAGCGCTTTCAGGAAGCGGTGGTAGGCGGCGGCATCGCCGTCCAGCCCCTGCACCAGCAACTCGCGCAACTGGTTTTCGCTGGTCGCGAACCGAACATCTCTTTCTTCTATTCGTTCCATGGCGGCTTCAGGTTACAGCGTGCCGAAAAAAATATTTCGCCGGATTGTGCCGAGAACTGTAACCCGCGACCAAGTTCCGACGAACTACCCCTCAAGCAGCGGCGTTCCGTCCGCCTGGGAATCAATGGAGTCTCTCTTGATGCGTTCACGAACAGAGGTCGTTCACCCCGCCTGGTTGCGCGCCGTGCACTGGCTCAATGCCCTGGCGGTGGTGGTCCTCATGATGAGCGGCTGGCGGATCTACAACGCCACGGCCTTCCTTGGCTTTGCGTTTCCCAAGGAAATCACCTTGGGCGGCTGGCTGGGCGGAGCGCTTCAGTGGCACTTTGCCGCCATGTGGCTGCTGGCGGGCAATGGGCTGTTGTACCTGGGCTTCAACCTGGCCACCGGGCGTCTGTGGCACCGGTTCTTCCCCTTATCCCCACGCGCCTTGCTGGCCGATCTGCTGGCAGCACTCAAAGGCCGGCTGGCCCATGCCGACCCGCAGCATTACAACGCGGTTCAGCGGCTGGCTTATCTGTTCGTGATGTTTGACAGCGTCCTGCTGGTGCTGTCCGGCCTGGTGCTCTGGAAATCCGTGCAGTTCCCGCTGCTGCGCGAACTGATGGCCGGTTATGAAGGCGCCCGCCGGGTCCACTTCTTCGCCATGGCCGCACTGGCCGCGTTCGTGGCCGTTCATCTGGCGATGGTGGCGCTGGTGCCGCGCACGCTGCTCCACATGATCCGCGGCCGCTAAGGAGGGCACACCATGACCATCCGCCCCACGCCCACCACATCCGCTTGGCGCATCGACGGCGATGCCGTTCTGAAGGAAGCCGTGCAACGCATCGGCCAGACCGCGCGGCGCGATTTTCTGCGCCGCTCGCTCACACTGGGCGGCCTGGCCATGCTCAGCGGCTGCTCGCTGGTCGATGAAACCAGCGTTGAAACGGCACTGACCAGGATCTCGCGCCTGAACGACGACGTACAAGGCTGGCTGTTTGACCCCAACCGGCTGGCGCCGACCTACCCCGACTCGATGATCACGCGCCCGTTTCCCTTCAACGCCTATTACGGCGAAGACGAGGTCCGGGCCATCGAGGAAAGCGGCTATCGCCTTGAAGTGACGGGTCTGGTCGCCGACAAGCGCAGATGGACGCTCGCCGAACTGCGCGCCATGCCGCAGACCGACCAGGTCACCCGCCACATTTGCGTGGAGGGCTGGAGCGCCATCGGCAAGTGGGGCGGCGTGTCATTCGGCAGCTTTCTGCGCCAGGTGGGCGCCGACCTCAGTGCCAAGTACGTGGGCTTCAAATGTGCCGACGACTATTTCACCAGCATCGACATGCCCACAGCACTGCATCCGCAAACCGTGCTGGCGCTGACCTACGACGGCCAGCCCCTGCCGCCCAAGTACGGCTTCCCCATGAAATTGCGCATGCCCACCAAGCTGGGCTACAAAAATCCAAAGCACATTCAGGCGATTTTCGTCACGAATACCTACCCCGGAGGCTACTGGGAAGACCAGGGGTACAACTGGTTCGGAGGCAGCTGAGCCTGACCGCTCGGACGCCCTGAAAAATCGGCATTACCGCCATCTCATCATCACTTCAATGGAGTTCACTATGAAAACGATCACCTCGACCCTTTTGTCTGTCACCATGCTGCTGGCCGGCAGCGGCGCCTTTGCGCAAGATGCGATGAAGAAGGACACCATGGCGAAAGACAACATGAAAAAAGACACCATGGCCAAGGACACCATGACGAAAGACAGCATGGCCAAAGACACCATGGCGAAAGACAACATGAAAAAAGACACCATGGCCAAGGACAGCATGGCGAAAGACAACATGAAAAAAGACACCATGGCCAAGGACAGCATGGCGAAAGACAGCATGAAAAAGGACAGCATGGCCAAGGACGCCATGGGCAAGGATGCGATGAAGAAATAAGTCTGTCAGGCGGGGGCCGGAGCAAGCCGTTCCTCACACGGCGAACGCTCCGCCGCCCCCTTTCCCCGCCCGGCCTACTTGGTGAGCGGCTTGCAGCGGCTGGCCTGTGCCGGTTCGCAGCCCCCGGTGCAGACGGCTTGGCCGTAGCGGTCGAGTGCTGCGCTGCCACGCGGCTCGGTCGAGCACATCACCGCGCCATCACGCTCCATCACGCAACGCCCGACGCCGCACACCGCCGCGCCGTAGCGGTCCAGCACGGCATCGCCGCCGCTGCCGGAACAATGGGGGTCGCCATAACGGTCGTTGACGCAGCGGCTCTCGGCCGGCGCACACAGCGTTTCCCCATAGCGGGTGGTGACGCAGCGGGCCTCGGCCGCCAGCGGCAGGCCCAGCCCCAGAAGCAGCAGCGAAAGCACATAAGACAGCGGGTGTTTCATCGTTGATTCCTTGAGCAGGCCAGCTGTTGGCAATTTGGCAGCAGATTATTGCTACAAATTTTATAGCTGGTTGCGTAGATGAATCAAGGGCTGGATGCCTAAAACACCATGAACTTCAAGCAGCCGCTTGCTTCAGGCCTTCGATGTCCAGCTTCTTCATCTGCAGCAGGGCCTGCATGACGCGGCGCGTTGTCGCCGGGTCCGGGTGCTGCATCAGCGCCAGCAACACCGTGGGCACCACCTGCCACGACAGGCCGTAGCGGTCTTTCAACCAGCCGCACTGCTGCTCACGCTCGTCGCCACCAGCGCCAAGTTTGTCCCAGTAGTAATCTACATCGGCCTGGTCGGCGCAGTGGATCTGCAGCGAAACCGCTTCGTTGAACTGGAACACCGGGCCACCGTTCAAGGCCACAAAGGGCTGGCCGTCGAGTTCGAAGCTGACCGTCATCACCGAGCCGGCCGGTTGGCCGTGGACTTCTTGCCCGGCATCGGGGAAACGGCTCACGCCGGTGATGCGCGAGTTGGGGAAGATGCCGGTGTAGAACGCGGCGGCTTCTTCGGCCTGCTGGTCGAACCACAGGCAGGGCGTGATCTTGAGTGGGTTCAGCATGACAGTGCTCCTTCGGAATGAAGACACAAGAAACGGTGCAGGCGCTGCAGACGCTCACGCCCCGGGCTCACCCAGGGTCTGCGCCCGTGCCAGCAGCAGCTCGCGCTCGCGCAGGTTGTGCGTGAGCGTGGCGGCGCGTTCGAACTCCGTGCGCGCCTCGTCCAGACGGCCCAGCTTGGCCAGCAGGTCGCCGCGCACGCTGGGCAGCCACTGGTAGTTTTTCAGGGCAGGCTCTTCGCGTAGCGCGTCGATAAGGGTCAGGCCGGCGGCCGGCCCGTAGGCCATGGCCACGGCCACGGCGCGGTTGAGTTCCACCACCGGTGACGGCGTGGTTTGCGCCAGCGCTTCGTAGAGCGAGGCGATGCGCACCCAGTCAGTGTCAGCGGCCTGGGTGGCGCGCGCATGGCAGGCGGCAATGGCGCCTTGCAGCGCATAGGCCCCGAGCGGCTGGCCTTGTTCTGCGCACAAGGCCTCGGCCCGTTCCAGCGCCGCCAGGCCGCGGTGGATGAGCAGGTGGTCCCAGCGCGTGCGGTCTTGTGCCAGCAGCAGCACGGGGCGGCCGCTGGCGTCGGTGCGGGCGGCAGTGCGCGAGGCTTGCAACTCCATCAGCGCCAGCAGGCCGTGCACTTCGGGTTCGCCGGCGGCCAGTTCGGCCAGCATGCGGCCCAGGCGCAAGGCTTCGTCGACCAAGGCCGGGCGCATCCAGTCCTCACCCGCCGTCGCTGTGTAGCCTTCATTGAAGACCAGGTACACCACCTCCAGCACCGAGGCCAGCCGCTCGCCCCGCACGGCACCGCGCGGCAGCTCGAAGGGCACGCGCGCTTCGCGCAGGGTGCGCTTGGCACGCACGATGCGCTGTGCCAGCGTGGGCTCGGTCACCAGGAAGGCGCGTGCAATCTCGTGTGTGCTCAGGCCCGCCAGCAGCTTGAGCGTGAGCGCTGCGCGCATCTCGGCGCTGAGCACCGGGTGGCAGGCGGTGAAGATCAGGCGCAGCAGGTCGTCGCCAATCTCGTCGGCACGCGCGGCGTCGAGCGCGCCCACGAAGTCGGGCACCACCAGCGCCTGCTGTGCCTCCAGCTCGTGACCGATCTGCTCGAACTTGCTGCCCTGCACCTTGTCGCGGCGCAGGCGGTCGAGCGCGCGGTTCTTGGCGGTGGCCATGAGCCAGGCCCCGGGCTTGTCGGGCACGCCTTCGGTGGGCCAATGCTCCAGCGCCGCCACCAGCGCGTCCTGCGCCACCTCCTCGGCCTGGCCGATGTCGCGCAGCAGGCGCGCCACGGCCGCCACGATGCGCGCGGACTCGATGCGCCAGACGGCAGCAATGGCCTGGTGGGTGGCGGAGTGCATCAGGCGCTCGGACGCTCAGGCCTGCGCCGGCGTGGCCGGGCAGGCGGCCATGTCCATGTAGGCCAGCTCCCAGATGTGGCCGTCCAGGTCTTCGAAGCCGTGCTGGTACATGAAACCATGGTCTTGCGACGCACGCGGCACCGTGCCGCCGGCCGCACGGGCCTTGGCCACCAGTTGATCCACCTCGGCGCGGCTGGCACACGAGAGGCAGATCAACACCTCGGTGGTCTTGCGGGCGTCGGCCAGGGGCTTGCTGGTGAAGGTCTGGCAGAAGGGTTCGGTCAATAGCATGGCGTAGATGTCGTCACTGATCATCATGCAGGCGCCCTGTTCGTTGGTGAACTGCGGGTTGAAGCTGTAGCCCAGGGCGCCGAAGAAGGCTTTGGAGCGCTCCAGATCGCGCACGGGCAGGTTGACGTAGATTTGCTGGTTCATGTGGGTTCTCCCTGGTGGGTGTGGCGAGTGAGTTCCGCCTGCAGACGGTCGAAGACCTGCTCATTGGCAGGCACGGCGTAGCGGGCCACCGCCTCGCGTGTGGCGGCGTCGTCGAAACACATGCGCCAACCGAGCCGGGTGCCACCAGCCTCTTCGCTCAGCGTGATGTGGAGGTGAAAGTGCGGGGCGTTCTCGTGCTCCAGCACAATGCGCGCGGGCGCCTCGATGGTGTGGAACACGCTGCGGTTGGGGTAGTCCTGACCATCGGGGCCATGCATGGTGAAGCGCCAGTGGCCGCCGGGGCGGAACTCGCACAGCTCGAAGGTGTTGCGAAACCCCGCCGGCCCCCACCAGCGCGCCAGGCGCTGTGCATCGGCAAAGGCGGCCCAGAGCTGCTCGCGCGGCTGCGCGAAATGGCGCGTGCTGACAATCTCGCGCGCGGCTTGCGCCACTGCGGTTTCTGTGGGTGATGTCGTCATGCTGCACTCCAGAACATCAGGTTTTCTCGGCAATCGTCTTGAGGCTGGCCAGGCCGGCTTCGAAGTCGCGCCCGATCATGGCGTCCATGTTGACGAAGACGCCCATGAGCTTGCCAATATAGGGGCAGGCGCCCTGCATGGCCCAGGTGACTTCGGTGGTCTCGCCGCGCGGCACCAGGGTGAAATCAATCGTGTTGCTGGCCTGCATGGGGGCGCGCATGTCGAGCCGCATCGTCACCTGGCCCGGGGTGCTGGCGGTGATCTCCAGACTGCCCTCGCCCACCTCCCTGTTGCCCTTGAACTCGTAGCGTGCCCCCGGGCCGGCGGCCGGGCCGCGGTAGCTGCCCTGTATGGCCGGGTCTTTCTTGTCGTAGGGGTTCCAGGTGTTGAACTGGCGCAGTTCGTTGATGAGCGCGTGGATTCTGTCCGGCGGCGCCTGGATGACGATGCTGCGCTGCAGGCTGAAGCGGTCGGGCCGCATGGCGGCAAACAGCAGCAGGCCGGCCAGGGCCAGCACGGCGATGATGAGGATGCTTTTGACCATGGTGCCGCTCCTTCACTGGCCGACGCCGGCAAAGTCTTCCTCTTCGTAGAGGCGGCGCACCTCGATCTCGGCGGACATGCCCTCACCCACCGGGTTGGGGAAACGACGCGTCCACTCCAGCGCCTCGTCGCGCGATCGCACCTGGATCAGGGTGTAGCCGGCAATCAGTTCCTTGCTCTCGGTGAAGGGGCCGTCGATGACCTGGCGCGCCTTGCCGTCGTAGCGGATGCGCCAGCCCTGCGAGCTGGGCTGGAGGCCCGAGGCGTCGAGCAGCACGCCGGCACGGGCCAGCTCTTCGTGGAAGGTGCCCATCACGGCCATGAGTTCGGCCATATTGGGCGGGAAGACGCCAGCTTCAGACTCGGGCGTGGCTTTGACAATGATCATGTAACGCATGACAGCTCTCTTTCATGTGAATAAGCAGCCAAACTCTGGCTTGCATTCCCACGACGAACGAGTTGGTGCGAAATCGACAGCCGCCGGTCAAAAAAACCTAGGCCTTTGTTTCAAACGGCGTCTTCGTAACACGGCCCGACGCTGCGCACTTCGACGGTGCACCACTCGGCCGCCGGGCATTGCTGGGCAATGGCCACCGCCTCGGCCCGGGTCTGGCAGTCGACCAGGAAGAAGCCGCCCACCATTTCCTTGGCTTCGGCAAAGGGGCCATCTAGCAGCTGGGCCTGTCCGCCGCGCACCTGCACGCGCACGGCGTTGGCCTGCGAGCCGAGTGATTCGACCGCCAGCAACTGGCCGCGCGCTTGCAGCGCCTCGGCAAAACGCTGCATACGCGCGTACACCTCCCGGCCTTCGGCTTCGGTGCGCGTGCGCCGCTGGCCGGGCGGCTCCATCATCAGCAGCATGTAGGGCATGGAAACTCCTGGGTGGGCGGGTCAATCTTAGGATCTCAAGGATATCAAGGCGCCCGATGTCCGTGGCGCCAGCGCTGGATCTGCCCAAACAAGCGCGTGCGGCTTTGGGGGCATATGGGAAAGGGGGAGGCAGCGCCGCGGGTGCGGGCAACTTGAGGGCCAGTAACGATCCCAAGAGAGATTTCGAAACTACAAACTATGTCCAGCCGTGTTAATGGCATCAGTTGACAAGAAACCTGATTCCGTACAAACCATATCTTTAACTAAGAAGCCACCTCGAATAGACGATAGATCATTGATCGCAACTCTTCATCACATGCATTATGTTTATCAGCAATCTGAATGATGTAGTCAACTTGACGTTTTGAGCGAAAAGGCAATTTCATCGCTTCTTCAATTTGATGGGGCAATAGGTATTTATGTAGATGTTGGTAGGGATCAATTTTTCTAGATAAGTATTGTGAGAGTAGCAAGCGGTAGGTAGTTCGGGACGCATTCGCATTACACGCACTGACGACCCGCTGATAGTCTTCCAATGCGGAAGATTCCAATTGGGAACAGGCGTCCCTGTACCAAGAGTAGAAAGCATTCACTCGCTGCGCGTATGAATCCACAAGCGACCGCAAGCGTATGCCCTCCGGAAAGCGGTCAATATATGCGCTCGCGTTAGTACTAAGGTTTGTCTCTTGCTTCAACCGCACAACAGAAAGAATGAAATCTGTCCTTCTTTCCTTGTCTCGCCCATACTCAATTTGCCATCCAACATCGGGAAAGTGTTCGTGGCAGATCACGTTTCTCAATGCAATCACAAAGTCGTGCTCACTCCTGTCAAAGCTAGCCGCGAGCGCATTTTTTATGTCCGGAAGATCACTTTCGCTGCGCAGGCGTCGAGTGAAGTAGACCAACGCCGCGGCAGCAGCCGCGAAAGCAACAAGCTCTTTGTTCAATGCTCTTCGAATTGCCTCTAGCTTCGGCTTTCCTGTCGGAAGGTGCATTTCATCTGTAAGACAGAAATCGTGAAAAGCATCTAGCTGACTCACGATGTCGCTATGTGCCTTTCCAAAAATTTCGAGCATGTGCCAGAGTGACTGAAGCTTCCGATCGATACGCTGTCCCGGGTGTTTCGAAAGAACTTCACTTCTCTCGCCAGGACCGAGCCAGACAACCTCGCTAAGCACCTCTGGCGCAACAGGTACTTCGGCAATGAGAACTTTGAGCTGATCAAGGCGTCTAGCATCTTGCTCCTTCTGATGCCGTAGGAGATTGTAAAAATCTCGAAAATTTATGGATCTAGCTTGCGGCTCAGACATAGATAGGCAGTGTTGATATGTGCAGATCCACTATAGCGACCCACATTTGGCTGGCAAACGCATGATGCACTTTCGATCTTGCCCCTTACAGCTAAGACCAACCTCTAATCGTCAAGCCCCAGCCTTGTTCACCACCCCACTCGCCACATAGATCGTCCCCATGAGCACGCTTTCCACCTGCAGCTCGGCCCCGTGGTCGAGCAGGGGCTGCCAGGGCGCGGCCAGGCGGTCGAAATTGGTGATGGACTGTGCAGCGAACAGGCCCACCAAGGCGTTCCATGGCGCCAGCCAAGGGGCGGTCCACTTCAGGCCGGTGGCGGCAATGCGTGCGCCGGGCTTGAGGTGGTGCAAGACGTGCTCCACGGCACGCGGGCTTTGCAGGATGTCGTGCACCAGGTGGAAGATGGCGGCGTCGGCCGCATCGGGCAAGGGCGCGTCTTCCACCGCGGCACAGATGAGTTCCACATTGGTCCAGCCCGCCTGGCTGACGCGGCTGCGCGCCAGCGCAATCATCTCGGGGCATTGGTCCACGGCGATGACGCGGCCTTGGGCACCCACGGCCTGGCGCAGCAGGTCCAGGCTCATGCCGGTGCCGCAGCCGAGATCGAGCACGCATTGGCCGGGCAACAGCTGCAGCCGCTCGACCGCATGGCGGCGGATGAATTCGTAGGGGGCGAGTTGCAGGTCGTAGGAGTAGGCGCGCCAGCGGTACATGGCCCGCGAGGCCTCGTGGCCGGCAGAGTGAGCTGAGTCGTCACGCATGGGCTCCTCCCAGAGCTTGGTGGCGTCTAGCGGCTGAGCAGCCCTTACCCGAACAACTGTTTTACATCGATGCTTGAGCGACGCCCGACGGCATGGTACTCCTTTGCCAGCCACGCGTCTGCACAGGTACGACCCTGTTCCTGCAGCTGCTCGAAGAACGGGCCGTGCGCCAGCAGTTTGGTGTCGGTGCGCAGCAGGGTGTCGAGCTGGCTGGCGTCGATCATGTGAAAGCGCAACTCCTGCAGGCGGCGCTCCAGCCGGCCCTTGGGCCGCAAGGCCGAGCCGGAGAACTCGGCCGCGTGCGCAAACATGCGCATCTCGCGCATGAAGTTGGCGCTGAAGGCCAGCTCGACGATGCGCGCCTCGATCTCTTCCACGGTGGTCGGTATGCCTTCGCGCTTGAGCGGGTTCAACAGCACCAGCAGGATGTCACGCGCCTGGCAGTCGTAGGCCAGCGGGAACACGGCCGGGTTGGCGCTGTAGCCGCCGTCCCAGTAGCCCTCGCCGTCGATCTCCACCGTGCGGTGGATCTTGGGCAGGCAGGCCGAGGCCAGCAGCACATCGACCGTCAGCTCGTGCGCGCGAAACAGGCGCAGCTTGCCGGTGCTCACCTGCGTGGTGCCGATGAAGAGCTTGAACGGGCTGTGCGTGCGCAGGCGCTCGAAGTCGATCTGGCGGTTGAGCAGATCGCGCAAGGGGTTGAGGTCGAAAGGGTTCAGCTGCGAGGGCGAAAAGTACCCGGCCCAGCTGGCCAGCAGCCGGCTGGCCGGCGCCATGGTGATCACGTCGCCCTTGCGGCGCGTCAGCAGGCCCCAGGGCATCTGGCGGCCCAACTCGTTCCAGAAGTCCGCCAGCGCCTGGCGCGCACCCTCGCGCCCACCTTTGAGCCAGCCGTCGGCCAGCACCACCGCATTCATGGCACCGGCGCTGCTGCCGCTGATGCCTTCAAACTGCACGCGCGGGTCCTTCAACAGCGCATCAAGCACACCCCAGGTGAAGGCGCCATGTGCGCCACCGCCTTGCAGCGCCAGGTTGATCGGCCCTGGTTTGCTATCAAACATATAGCTACTCCCGCTTGTTTCATAAGGGCTAGAGGCCAAAAATGCTTATAACAGAGCCGGATGACGCCGCCAAGACCCGGGCGCGCGGGCTCAGCCGTCCTGCAGCAGGCTGCTGGCAATCGCCGCGGCCGCCGTGCGCGTTTCCACGCCGAGCTTCTCGAAGATGTGCTCCAGGTGCTTGTTCACCGTGCGCGGGCTCATGCCCAGGATGTCGGCGATGTCGCGGTTGGTCTTGCCCTTGGCCAGCCAGGACAGCACCTCGGTCTCGCGCGGCGTGAGGGCCGCACCACTCAGGCGCTTGTGCGCGGCATCCACCGCCGGCCCGCTCTGGCGCAGCAGGATCATGGTCTCGCCCGGGCCGGTCTGCCCCAGGTACTGGGCCTGCAGCTGGCTGCCATCGGGCAGCGCGGTCAGCGTCTCGCCCTGGGTGACGGCGGTCTGCAGCCAGTGCTTCAGCGGGGCCGCGTCGTCTTGCGGCCCGAGCGCTTCTTCCAGCCAGCGCATGGCCTGCGGCGAACGCCAGGCGATGCGGCCCTGCGAATCCAGCAGCACCACGCCCAGGCCGGCCACGTCCACCGCCTCGCGCGCCAGACGGCTGACATGGGCGTTGCGCAGGTGGGTGGCCAGGCGCGCCAGCACCTCGGGGATCTTCAGCGGCTTGACCACGTAGTCCACGCCACCGCTGGCAAAACCTTCGACGATCTGCTCGGTCTCGGTCAGGCCGGTCATGAAGATCACTGGCACATGGGACCAGGAGGGTTCGGCCTTGAGGCGGCGGCACAGGGCAAAACCGTTCTCGCCCGGCATGATGGCGTCGAGCAGCACGGCGTCGGGCACCGCCATCTCGAAACGCTCCAGCGCCTCGATGGCGTCGCGCGCCACCAGCACGGTGTAGCCCTCGATGGCCAGCGCATCGCACAGCATGCGCAGGGTGTCGGGCGCGTCGTCCACCACCAGCACCACGCTGGAGACAGCCGGCGGCGTCACGGATTCAGCTTTCATCTTCGGTTTCTTTCAGGCGTTCGATCAGGGCAGAGAAGTCAAAACGGTCCACATGCACCACCAGGCTTTGCAGCACATCGGCAATCGCCGGCTCTGACTCGGCACTGCTGCGCAGCAGACTGCGCAGGCCGCTGGCGTTGCCCATGCGCGCCAGGCCGATCAGGCTGTGGCGCAGCTCATCCGGCAGCGGCAGCTTGCTGGCCAGTTCGCGTTCCGACGGCGGTGCCTCCGGGCCGGGCAGCAGGTTGCTTTCGTGCACCCATTCCAGCTGCAGCACACGCGCCAGCAGGTCCAGCAGTTCGGACTCGATCACCGGCTTGCTCACAAACCCCTGGCAGCCGACGGCCTCCAGCAGCTCGGGCCGGTTCTCGAACGGGTCGGCCGAGACGAAGACGATCGGCAACTCGGGTCCGACGTTGCTGCGAATCAGTTGCGCGGTCTGCCAGCCGTTGAGGTCGTCCATGTTGATGTCCAGCAGCACGGCATCGGGCTTGTGCTGCTGCAGGATTTCCAGGCATTCGCGGCCGCTGGCGGCCTCGCGCATGATGAAGCCCAGCGGCACCAGCAGGCTGGCCAGCAGCTGGCGCTGGATCGGCTGGTCGTCCACCACCAGCAGGGTACGGCGCGGCGCGAGGTACCCGACGATGGGGCGCAGGTGACGCACCAGCTGCGCGGCCGGCGGCTCGATCTCGCGCAGGTAGAGCCGCACAGTGAAGGTACTGCCCTGCCCCACCTCGCTGCGCAGCGTGAGCTCGCCGCCCATGAGTTCGGTCAACAGGTGGGTAATGGTCAGGCCCAGACCGGTGCCCGACTCGCTGGCACGCCGCCCCGCACTGCCACGCTCGAACGGCATGAAGATGCGCTCCTGGTCTTGCGGCGCAATGCCGATGCCGCTGTCTTCCACCTCGAAACGCACCACGTCATGCCGGCAATCGACGCGAAAGACGATGCCGCCGGCATCGGTGAAACGCACCGCATTGGCCAGCAGGTTGATGAGGATCTGCCGCAGCCGCTTGGCATCGGCCTGCACCCAGGCAGGCACGCGCCCTTGCGTCTCCAGCCGGAAGGACAGGCCCTTGCCTTCGGCCTGCGGCTTCACCATGCGCGCCAGCTCCGACAGGAATTCGGCGAACGGCAACGGCGCCATGTCCAGCCGCAGGCGACCGGCCTCGATGCGCGCCAGATCGAGCAGGCCGTCGATCAGCGCATGCATGTGCTGGCCACTTTGCTGGATGGTGGTGACCGCTTCGCGCAGGCCGCCCTTCAGCTCGGCATTGCGCAGCAGGATCTGCGCATACCCCAGGATGCTGTTGAGCGGCGTGCGCAGCTCGTGCGTCATGCCGGCCACATAACGCGTCTTGGCCTGGCTGGCGGCCTCGGCCACTTCCTTGGCGCTTTGCAGCGCCTCGTCGGTGCGCTGGTGGGCGTCGATTTCCTTTTGCAGCAGCTGGGTCTGGCGCTCGGATTCATCGTGCGCCATGCGCCGGCTCTCGTTGGCCAGCACGATCCACCAGGCCCACACCGCCGCCAACACCGCCAGCAGCGAGAAGACCTTGATGAAAGGCAGGCGCAGGACACCCACCGGCGCCTGCAGGCTTTCCTGCATGTAGACGACACCCAGCACGAAGGCCAGCACCGCGCACAGCGACAGAAAGACCGTGAAGTACTGGCCAACGCGGAAGTTGAAGCGGTTGTTCAGGCTGGCCGGCAGGATGGCGGACATCGCCTGGCGCACCTGGTCGGCGACCCGTGAATGGGTTTTGCAGCGGTCGTGGCAGCGCGATTCAAGCGAACAGCAGAGCGAGCAGATCGGGGCGCCGTAGGCCGGGCAACTGGCCATGTCGGTGCTCTCGAACTGGTTTTCGCACACCGAGCAGCGCACCACCTCGCCCGGTGCCCAGGGCGAGGCGTCCTTGCGTGCCAGGTAGTAGCGGCCGCCCGTGGCCCAGGCGATCAGCGGCGCGGCGACCAGGGCCGTGCCCAGCGCGATGAAGGGCGAGAAGGCGGCCGCGTACTCGCCCAGCAGCCCAGCATGGGCGGTGACGGACAGCAGCACCGCCAGCCCCATGGCGCCCAGGCCGACGGGGTTGATGTCGTACAGGTAGGCCCGGCGGAATTCCACGTGCTTGGGGCTCAGGCCCAGCGGCTTGTTGATGACCAGATCCGCCACCAGCGCACCGACCCAGGCAATGGCCACGTTGCTGTACAGGCCCAGCACCTTCTCCAGCGCACCGAAGACGCCCAGCGTCATCAGCAGCATGGCGATGATGACGTTGAACACCAGCCACACCACGCGCCCCGGATGGCTGCGCGTCAGGCGCGCAAAGAAGTTGGACCAGGCCAGCGAGCCGGCGTAGGCGTTGGTGACGTTGATCTTGACCTGCGAGATCACCACAAACAGCACGGTGAGCACCGTGGCCACAGTGGCGTCGCCGAGCGAGCGCATGTAGCCGACCAGGTACATCTGCGTGGGTTCCGCCGCCTGCGCCGGCGCCGCGCCGTACTGCAGTGCCACGAAGGCCAGAAAGGCACCGCCCAGCATCTTGAGCATGCCCAGCACGATCCAGCCCGGCCCGGCCGCCAGCACGCCGCCCCACCAGCGCCAGCGATTGGCGGCGGTGCGCTCGGGCATGAAACGCAGGTAGTCGACCTGCTCGCCGATCTGCAGCACCAGCGAGAACGCCACCGCGGCGGCGGCGCCGAACATCAGCGGCTCGAAGCCGTTGCTGCCCGAGGTCAGGCCCGACAGGCCGGTGAATTCGCGGTACAGCTCGGGCTGCGCCACGGCAAACCAGACGAAGGGCCAGAACAGCAGCACGACCCACAGCGGCTGGGTCCAGGTCTGCAGGCGCGAAATGAACGTGATGCCGTAGAGCACCAGCGGAATGATGATCAGTGATGACAGCACATAACACCACACCAGCGGCCAGTCGAACGCCAGTTGCAAGGCCAGCGCCATGATGGCCGCCTCCAGCGCGAAGAAGATGAAGGTGAACGAGGCATAGACCAGCGAGGTGACGGTGGAGCCCAGGTAGCCGAAGCCGGCACCGCGGGTGAGCAGGTCCATGTCCAGCCCGTAACGCGCCGCATAGATGGCGATCGGCAAGCCGGTGAGAAAGGTGATGAGGCCCATCACCAGGATGGCCCACAACGCATTGCTGAAGCCGTAATTGAGCGCGATGGCGCCACCGATGGCCTCCAGCGCCAGGAACGACATGCCGCCCAGCGCGGTGTTGGCAACCCGGAGCTCGCTCCATTTGCGTGCACTGTGCGGCGTATAGCGCAGCGCGTAGTCCTCCAGGGTTTCGTTGGCCACCCAGGAGTTGTAGTCGCGCCGGATGCGAAAGATGCGTTGGGGTGCGTTTTTCATGCGCGCTGTTTTGGTGCATTGGTGGTCATCCCTGGTGCACATGCAAGAAACGTTCTCACTTGGCCGCGCACCCCTGCGTACGTCGAATGACGTATGGGCGCATTTGCGGGTTCTCCCTAATCTCAAGGCCGTGGTGACACCCCGTCGCCCAGCACCTGTTGCAGGTGTTCTTGGTTCCCACCTTTCATTTCAGGAGTGCTTCATGAAAAAACAGCCCGCCTCGTCCCCCGCCCACCTGGATGCCGATGCGCTTGCGCGTCGCCGCCTGCTGCAAGGCCTGGGCGCCATGTCCATGGTCGGCCTGCCCGGCATGGCCATGGCCCAGCAGTTCCCCACCGCCAAGGTCAACACGACCAAGCTCGCCGTGACCGACACCGAGGTGGTGGTGGGCCAGTTGCACTCCTCTTCCGGCACCATGGCCATCTCTGAAACGGGTTCGATCCAGGCCGAGCAGCTGGCCATCGACCAGATCAACGCCATGGGCGGCATCCTGGGCCGCAAGATCCGCGTCATCAAGGAAGACGGCGCTTCCGACTGGCCGACCTTCGCCGAGAAGTCGAAGAAGCTGCTGGTCAACGACCACGTGGCCGCCGTCTTCGGCTGCTGGACCAGCGCCTCGCGCAAGGCCGTGCTGCCGGTGTTCGAGAAAGAAAACGGCCTGCTCTACTACCCGACCTTCTACGAAGGCCTGGAGCAGAGCAAGAACGTGATCTACACCGGCCAGGAAGCCACGCAGCAGATCATCTACGGCCTGGACTGGGGCGCCAAGGAGAAGAAAGCCAAGACCTTCTTCCTGGTCGGCTCCGACTACATCTGGCCGCGCACCTCGATGAAGATCGCGCGCAAGCACATCGAGTCCGTGGGCAAGCTGGGCAAGGTGGTCGGCGAGGAGTACTACCCGCTGGGCAACACCAACTTCAACTCGCTGATCAACAAGATCAAGGTCGCCAAGCCGGACTGCATCTTCGCAGCCGTGGTGGGCGGCTCCAACGTGGCCTTCTACAAGCAGCTCAAGGCGGCCGGCATCACCGGTGACAAGCAGTTCCTGCTGACGCTGTCGGTGACCGAGGACGAGATGACGGGTGTGGGCGGCGAGAACTTCGCTGGCTTCTACTCCTCCATGAAGTACTTCCAGACCCTGGACAACGAGAACAACAAGAAGTTTGTTGCCGCCTTCAAGGCCAAGTACGGCAAGGACGCCGTGATCGGTGACGTAACGCAGGCCGGCTATCTGGGCCCCTGGCTGTGGAAAGCCGCCGTGGAGAAGGCCGGCAGCTTCGACGTGGACAAGGTCGTGGCCGCTTCGCCCGGCATCGAGCTCAAGACCGCGCCGGAAGGCTACGTCAAGCTGCACGAGAACCACCACCTGTGGAGCAAGTCGCGCATCGCCATCGGCAACAAGGACGCCACCTTCAAGGTGGTGGCCGAGTCGCCCAACCTGATCGAGCCCAACCCGTTCCCGAAGGGTTACCAGTAATCAGCTCCGTTTGAGAGGGAAACAAGGTGGCGACCGCCTGGCGGTTCGGGGGTCGCCACCCCAGATTGGTACACAGACAGACAGGCAGGTGACGCCATGGAATTTTCGGAAATCCTCAACATTACCCTGATGCAGGGCTTCGCGGGACTCAGCCTGTTCTCGGTCCTGCTCCTCATGGGACTGGGCTTGGCCATCATCTTCGGCCAGATGGGCGTGATCAACATGGCGCATGGCGAGTTCATGACCATCGGCGCCTACACGGTCTTCATGTTCTCCACGCTGGTGGAGAAGTTCGCGCCCGGCTTCATGCCCTATTACTTTCCGCTGTCGATCGCGGTGGCATTCGGCCTGGCCTTCGTCGCCGGCTGGCTGGTGGAGTGGGGACTGATCCGCCATCTCTACAAGCGCCCGCTTGACACGCTCCTGGCTACCTGGGGCCTGAGCCTGGGCATCCAGCAGGTGTTCCGCACCGCCATCGGCCCCAAGGAAGTCAGCCCGACGCTGCCGGAGTGGCTGATGGGCTCCTGGGCTCCGCATGAGGGCCTGGACATCCCGATCAACGGCCTGTTCGTGCTCGGCCTGACCGCGCTGGTCACCGGCGCCGTGCTGCTGGCGCTCTACAAAAGCCGCTGGGGCCTGCGGGTGCGCGCCACGGTGAGCAACCGCGTGATGGCCAACGCCATCGGCATCAACACGCAAAAGACCGACCGCCTGACCTTCGCCATCGGCTGCGGCGTGGCCGGTATCGCCGGTGCAGCCTTCACCACCATCGGCTCCACCGGGCCGACCTCGGGTTCGCTCTACATCGTGGACGCCTTCCTGGTCGTGACCTTCGGCGGTGCCGCCAGCCTGCTGGGCACGGTGGCCTCGGCCTTCGGCATCGCGCAGACGCAGTCGATTGCCGAATTCTTCATGACCGGCTCCATGGCCAAGGTGCTGACCTTGTCCCTGATCGTGGTGATCCTGATGATCCGCCCGCAAGGCCTGTTCGCCAGCAAGGTGCGCCGCTGATCGGCCCGCAACACAACGGAGTAACACCATGAACAACCTCACGACCTGGATCAACAAAAAAGGCCTGGGCAGCGTGGCCCTGCTGGCGGTGCTGCTGCTGGTGGTTTTCCCGCTCGCCTTCGACATCTTCCGCCTCAACCTGGTGGGCAAGTACCTGACCTACGGCTTCGTCGCCCTCGGGCTGGTGATGGTCTGGGGCTACGGCGGCATCCTGAGCCTGGGCCAAGGCGTCTTCTTCGGCCTGGGCGGCTACGCCATGGCCATGTTCCTCAAGCTGGAAGCGTCCGACCCCATCACCACCAAGATCCAGTCCACCCCCGGTATCCCGGACTTCATGGACTGGAACCAGCTCACCGCCCTGCCCATCTGGTGGAAGCCGTTCGAGCACCTGCCGTTCGCACTGATCGCCGTCATTGCCATCCCCACGCTGCTGGCCTTCATCATCAGCTACGCCATGTTCAAGCGGCGCGTCGGTGGCGTGTACTTCGCCATCATCACGCAGGCCGTGGCGCTGATCCTGACGGTGCTGATCATCGGCCAACAGGGTTTCACGGGTGGTGTCAATGGCATGACCGACCTCAAGACCCTGCTGGGCTGGGACATCCGTACCGACAGCGCCAAGTACATCCTGTACTACGTCTGCAGCGCCATGCTGCTGGGCGGCGTGCTGCTGTGCCTGTGGATCCAGAAGAGCAAACTCGGCACGCTGCTGCTGGCCATGCGCGACAAGGAAGACCGCGTGCGTTTCTCCGGCTACGACGTGGCCAGCTTCAAGGTCTTCGTGTTCTGCCTGGCCGCCGCGCTGTCGGGCATTGGCGGCGCGCTGTTCACGCTGCAGGTGGGTTTCATGTCGCCGTCCTTCGTCGGCATCGTGCCCTCGATCGAGATGGTGATCTACGCCGCCGTGGGCGGGCGCATGAGCCTGGTGGGCGCGGTGTACGGCACGCTCTTGGTGAACTTCGGCAAGACCTACTTCTCCGAGAGCTTCCCCGACCTCTGGCTGTTCCTGATGGCGGCGCTCTTCATCGGCGTGACCATGGCCCTCCCCGACGGACTGGCCGGCGTGTGGAGCCAGAAGGTCGTGCCCTGGTGGAAACGCAAGCAAGCCCAGCGCCTGGCGATCCAGCGCGCCGTGAAAGCCGACGCCGCCCTTGATGCCTCGGGTGCACCGGCCGCTAGCGCCAACACCTCCCTGTCCGGCCACGTGAGCGGACAGGCCGCCTGAACCAAGTTCACCAGGAGCACACCATGAGCAACACCGACTTCGCCCTGGCCGTGGAAGACCTCACGGTCTCCTTTGACGGCTTCAAGGCCATCGACACCCTGACCCTCTACATCGACAAGAACGAGTTGCGCGTGATCATCGGCCCCAACGGCGCCGGCAAGACCACCCTGCTGGACCTGATCTGCGGCAAGACCAAGGCCAGCGCCGGCAGCATCAAGTTCAAGAACGAAGAACTGACCACGCTGGACGAACACATCCGCGTGCGCCGCGGCATCGGCCGCAAGTTCCAGACGCCGTCCATCTACGAGAACCTCTCGGTGTTCCAGAACCTGGAGGTGTCCTACCCGGCAGGCCGCTCGGTGTTCGGCGCCCTGGCGTTCAAGTGCAACGACGAGGTGAAGGCCCGCGTGCAAGTGGTGGCCGAGGAAATCGGCCTGGCCGATGCGCTGGACATGGAGGCCGGCCTGCTCTCGCACGGGCAGAAGCAGTGGCTGGAGATCGGCATGCTGCTGATGCAGGAGCCCGAACTGCTGATGCTGGACGAACCGATTGCCGGCATGAGTGCCCGCGAGCGCGAACTCACCGCTGACCTGCTCAAGCGCATCTGCAAGAACCGTTCGGTGATCGTGATCGAGCACGACATGGAGTTCGTCAAGCAGATCGCCCACAAGGTCACCGTCATGCACCAGGGAAAGATCCTGGCTGAAGGCTCGATGGAAGCCGTGCAGGCCGACCCCAAGGTGATCGACGTCTACCTCGGCCACTGAAACCACAGGAGAAGCATCATGCTCAAAGTCAACGACATGTTCGTGGCCTACGGCCAGAGTGAAGCCTTGCACGGCATCTCTTTTGAGGGCCGCACGAACGAAACCATCGCCATCATGGGCCGCAACGGCATGGGCAAGACCACGCTGTTCAAGGGCCTGATGGGCGTGCTGCCGCTCAAGTCCGGCCAGATCGAGGTGGCCGGCCAGGATGTCTCGAAGGACGAAAGCTACCGCCGCGTCGCCAAGGGCATTGCCTACGTGCCGCAGGGCCGCATGATCTTCCCCACCCTCACGGTGGAGGAGAACATCCAGACCGGCCTGGAGAACTCGAAAACCAAGCAGATCCCGGACGAGATCTACGCGCTGTTCCCGGTGCTGTGGGACATGCGCCGACGCAAGGGCGGCAACCTGTCGGGCGGGCAGCAGCAACAGCTGGCGATTGCCCGCGCGCTGGTGACCGACCCCAAGGTGCTGCTGCTGGACGAGCCGACCGAAGGCATCCAGCCGTCCATCATCAAGGACATCGCGAAAGCGCTCAACGAGATCCGCAAGCTGCGCGAGATCACCATCGTCGTCTCCGAGCAGGTGCTGTCGTTCGCCATGGACGTGGCCGACCGGCTGTTCGTGATCGAAGGCGGCCGTCTCGTGCACGAAACGCTGCGCGCGCAGACCGATGTCAACCGCATCAAGTCCTACCTCTCGGTCTGACCCTATCCACCGATTCATCACCCATTTTTTTGTCCCTCGCCTTCAAGGAGTAGCACCATGGCTGAAACCCTCATCAAAGTCGACCTCAAGCAATCTGCTTACCAGAACGAACAGGTCCACAACCGCTGGCATCCGGATGTGCCGATGGCCTGCTGGGTCAACCCCGGCGACGACTTCATCCTGGAGACCTACGACTGGACCGGCGGCTTCATCAAGAACAACGACAGCGCCGACGATGTGCGCGACATCGACCTGTCCATCGTCCACTTCCTGTCTGGCCCGGTGGGCGTGAAAGGCGCCGAGCCTGGCGACCTGCTGGTGGTCGATCTGCTGGACATCGGCGCCAAAGACGAGAGCCCCTGGGGCTTCAACGGTTTCTTCAGCAAGAAGAACGGTGGCGGCTTCCTGACCGACCACTTCCCGCTGGCGCAGAAGTCGATCTGGGACTTCAACGGCATGTTCACCAAGAGCCGTCACGTGCCCGGCGTCGAATACGCCGGCCTGATCCACCCCGGCCTGATCGGCTGCCTGCCCGACAAGAAGATGCTCGACGCCTGGAACGCGCGCGAAGCCGAACTGCTGGCCACCGACCCGGACCGTGTGCCCGGCCTGGCCAACCCGCCCTTTGCCGCCACCGCCCACATGGGCAAGCTCAGCGGCGAGGCCAAGGCCAAGGCTGCTGCCGAGGGCGCCCGCACCGTGCCGCCGCGCGAGCATGGCGGCAACTGCGACATCAAGGACCTGTCGCGCGGCTCCAAGGTCTACTTCCCGGTTTATGTGGATGGTGCCGGCCTGAGTGTGGGTGACCTGCACTTCAGCCAGGGTGACGGCGAGATCACCTTCTGCGGCGCCATCGAGATGGCCGGCTGGGTGCACATGCGCGTCAACCTGATCAAGGGCGGCATGGCCAAGTACGGCATCAAGAACCCGGTGTTCAAACCGAGCCCGATGACACCCAACTACAAGGACTACCTGATCTTCGAAGGCATCTCGGTCGACGAGCAAGGCAAGCAGCATTACCTGGACGTCAACGTCGCCTACCGCCAGGCCTGCCTGAACGCCATCGAGTACCTGAAGAAGTTCGGCTACAGCGGCGCCCAGGCCTACTCCATCCTGGGCACGGCACCAGTGCAAGGCCACATCAGCGGCGTGGTGGACGTGCCCAACGCCTGCGCCACGCTCTGGCTGCCGACCGAGATCTTCGAGTTCGACATCAACCCGACGGCCGCCGGCCCGATCAAGATGCTCGACGGCAGCGTGCAGATGCCGATCTCGCCCGACGTCAAGTAAGCCGGGAGCACGCGTATGCCAACCTATGACTATGCGTGCCCGAGCTGCGGAGGGTTTGAAACCCTGCGCAGCCTGGCACAACGCAACGAGCCCTGCGCCTGCCCGGACTGCGGCACCGCCTCCACGCGCGTGTTCGTAGCCGCACCGCGTCTGGCCTGCCTGAGCAGCGAGACACGCCGCGCGCACGAGACCAACGAACGGGCGTCCCATGCGCCGCGCTCCTCGCGAGACGGGTCATACGGGCGGCTCAAGCACCCGGCGGGCTGTGGGTGTTGTTCCAGCGGCAGCAAGCGCGGCGCCACGGTCACTGCCCCCAGTGGAGCCAAGACCTTCCCATCCAGGCGCCCCTGGATGATCAGCCATTAGGAGTTTTTCATGAATCACGGAGATATCTCGAGCAGCAACGACACCGTCGGCGTTGCCGTCGTCAACTACAAGATGCCGCGCCTGCACACCAAGGCCGAGGTGCTGGCCAATGCACGCAAGATCGCCGACATGGTGGTTGGCATGAAGACCGGCCTGCCCGGCATGGACCTGGTGATCTTCCCCGAGTACAGCACGCACGGCATCATGTACGACGCCAAGGAGATGATGGAGACTGCGGCCACCATCCCCGGCGAGGAGACCGCCATCTTTGCCGAGGCCTGCCGCAAAGCCAAGGTCTGGGGCGTGTTCTCGCTCACCGGCGAGCGCCATGAGGAGCACCCGAAGAAGGTGCCCTACAACACGCTGATCCTGATGAACGACCAGGGCGAGATCGTGCAGAAGTACCGCAAGATCATGCCGTGGACGCCGATCGAAGGCTGGTACCCAGGCGACACCACCTATGTGTCGGACGGCCCCAAGGGTCTGAAGGTCAGCCTGATCATCTGCGACGACGGCAACTACCCCGAAATCTGGCGCGACTGCGCGATGAAGGGCGCCGAGCTGATCGTGCGCTGCCAGGGTTACATGTACCCGGCCAAGGATCAGCAGGTGCTGATGGCCAAGGCAATGGCCTGGGCCAACAACACGTACGTGGCGGTGGCCAATGCCGCAGGCTTCGACGGCGTGTACTCCTACTTCGGCCACAGCGCCATCATCGGCTTCGACGGCCGCACGCTGGGCGAATGCGGCGAAGAAGACAACGGCGTGCAGTACGCAGCACTGAGCAAACACCTGATCCGCGACTTCCGCAAGAACGCGCAGTCGGAGAACCACCTGTTCAAGCTGCTGCACCGCGGCTACACCGGGAAGATCAACTCCGGCGAGGGCAACAAGGGCGTCGCGGCCTGCCCCTATGACTTCTACGCCCAATGGGTCAAGGACCCTGAAGGCATGCAAAAGCAGGTGGAGGCCCTCACGCGCCCGATGGTTGGCACCGAAGAATGCCCGATCCCGGGCATCCCCAACCCGGCCGGCACGCCGTAACGCTGGTTTCGCCTCATGGTGGTGCATGACGCACGGTCGCATGCACCACCTTCTCGCATCCTGCTTCCCGCCCGCTGTAGCGCGCCACCACCGGCCCCGTACCCGCACATGACGGAGGCCTTGTGCAGCGGCACGGCTATTGCATAGCCTGCTTCAGACTCGAACGGCCACGCCATGGAACTAACGCCCCGCGTTCGGCCGGCTTTTGCGGCCGAACGGTCTGATTTTGAATTTGAAGCGAAGCGAAGCGATATGGAACTAACGCCCCGTGAAAAAGACAAGCTGCTGCTGTTCACCGCCGCCCTGCTGGCCGAGCGCCGCCGCGCGCGCGGCCTCAAGCTCAACTACCCGGAGGCGGTGGCCTACATCAGTGCCGCCGTGATGGAGGGCGCACGCGATGGCAAGACCGTGGCCCAGCTCATGAGCGAAGGACGCACCCTGCTCACGCGCAACGACGTGATGGATGGCATTGCCGAGATGATCCCCGACATCCAGGTCGAAGCCACATTCCCCGACGGCACCAAGCTCGTCACCGTGCACCAGCCCATTGTTTGATCACCCACCGACAGGAGCTCTTATGTTGCGCACCTTCCGAAAAGCTATCAAATTCATAGCGCCTGGCGCATATTTGATGAGCGCCAGCATCACTTTTGCCCATGACGGCCACGGCCTGCAAGGCAGCCACTGGCACGCCACCGACCTCTGGGGTTTTGTCGTCATCGGTGTGGTGCTGGCCGTGGCCATCTGGCAAGGCCGGAAGTGAGGCCGGCATGATTCCCGGCGAATTCCTGATCGACGAGGGCGCGCACCAGCTCAACCCCGGGCGCCGCACCCTGACCCTGGTGGTGAGGAACACCGGCGACCGGCCGATCCAGGTCGGCTCGCACTACCACTTTGCCGAAACCAATGGCGCCTTGGGTTTCGACCGTACTGCTGCACGCGGCATGCGCCTGAACATCGCTTCTGGCCTGGCGGTGCGCTTTGAGCCCGGCCAGCAACGCACGGTGGAGCTGGTGGATTACGCGGGTGACCGCATGGTGTACGGCTTTCGCGGTCTCATCCAAGGAAAAGTCTAGCTATGGCAACGATCGGAAAACGCGCCTATGCCGAGATGTTCGGACCCACCGTGGGCGACCGCGTGCGCCTGGCCGACACCGAGCTGATCATCGAGGTCGAGCAGGACTACACACTGCGCTCGGGTGGCTACGGCGAGGAAGTGAAGTTCGGCGGCGGCAAGACCATCCGTGACGGCATGGCGCAGAGCCAGCGCAGCCGGGACGGCCACGGCATAGGACCCTCCGGTGGCGGTGCGATGGACACGGTGCTGACCAATGCGCTCATCCTCGACCACTGGGGCATCGTCAAGGCCGACATCGGGCTGAAGGGTGGCCGCATCGCCGCCATCGGCAAGGCCGGCAACCCGGACACACAAACGGGCGTGGACATGGTCATCGGCCCCGGCACCGAGATCATCAGCTGCGAAGGCAACATCGTCACCGCCGGCGGCATCGACACGCACATCCACTTCATCGCGCCGCAGCAGATCGAGGAGGCTCTGTGCAGCGGCGTCACCACCATGATCGGCGGCGGCACCGGGCCGGCCACCGGCACCTTTGCCACCACCTGCACGCCGGGGCCGTGGAACCTGGAGCGAATGCTGCAGGCGGCCGACGCCTTCCCCATGAACCTGGGTTTTCTCGGCAAGGGCAATGCCGCGCTGCCGGGCGCGCTGCATGAGCAGATCAATGCAGGCGCCATCGGCCTCAAGCTGCACGAGGACTGGGGCACCACGCCGGCCGCCATCGACAACTGCCTGACCGTGGCGGAGGAAACCGACACCCAGGTGGCGATCCACACCGACACGCTCAACGAAAGCGGTTTCGTGGAAGACACGGTGGCCGCCTTCAAGGGCCGCACCATCCACACCTTCCATACCGAAGGCGCCGGCGGCGGCCACGCGCCCGACATTCTGAAGGTGGTGGGCGAAGCCAATGTGCTGCCCTCCTCCACCAACCCGACACGGCCCTACACCGTCAACACGCTGGACGAGCACGTGGACATGCTGATGGTGTGCCACCACCTCGACCCGGCGATTGCCGAAGACCTGGCCTTTGCCGAGAGCCGTATCCGCAAGGAGACCATTGCGGCCGAAGACATCCTGCATGACCTGGGCGCCATCAGCATGTTCAGCTCCGACTCGCAGGCCATGGGCCGCGTGGGCGAAGTGATCATCCGCACCTGGCAGACCGCGCACAAGATGAAGCAACAGCGCGGCAAGCTGCCGGGCGACAGCGAGCGGCACGACAACTTCCGCGTCAAGCGCTACATCGCCAAGTACACCATCAACCCGGCCATCGCCCACGGCATCAGCCACGAGGTGGGCAGCATCGAGGTCGGCAAGTGGGCCGACCTGGTGGTGTTCAAGCCGGCCTTCTTCGGCATCAAGCCGGCGCTCATCCTCAAGGGCGGCTTCATCGCCATGGCCGCCATGGGCGACCCCAATGCCAGCATCCCGACGCCGCAGCCGGTGCACTACCGGCCGATGTTCGGCGCCTTCGGCGGCGCCATTGCGCAGACTTCGCTCACTTTCGTCTCGCAGGCCGGCATCGCGGCCGACATCGGCTCGCGGTTCGGCCTGTCCAAACGGCTGGCCGCGGTGAAAGGCATCCGCGGCATCGGCAAGAAGCACATGATCCACAACGACTACGCGCCGCGCATGGAGGTGGATGCGCAGACCTACGTGGTGCGGGCCGACGGCCAGCTGCTGACCTGTGAGCCTGCCGTGAGTTTGCCCATGGCGCAACGCTACTTCCTCTTCTGACCATGCTCCAGATCTCCAAACTCATCCCGCGCGGCCAGGGCCTGGCCGCACCCTTGATCCGCCGCGCCGCCACGGTGGAGCTCGACTGGGACGTGCGCCAGAAAAGCCGCTTTGCCGCCACCGACTCGTCAGGCCGCGAGTTGGGCGTGTTCCTTCCACGCGGCACCGTAGTGCGCGGCGGCGACGTGCTGGTGGCCGAAGACGGCTCGCTCATCCAAGTGATTGCGGCACCGCAAGCCGTGCTGCGCATCACCGCCTGTACTGAGCACGGCACGCCCTTCGACCTGACACGCGCCGCCTACCACCTGGGCAACCGGCACGTGCCGATCGAGCTGCAACCCGACCACCTGAAGATCGAACCCGACCACGTGCTGGCCGACATGCTGCGCGCCATGCACCTGACGGTGGTGGAACAGCAGGCCGCCTTCGAACCCGAGGGCGGCGCTTATGCACAAGGCGGCCACAGCCATGGGCATGGCCACGCGCACGGCCATGCAGAGGCGCATGCCCACCCGCACGAGCATGCACACGACCATGACCACGACCACCCGCATGAACACCATGGCCATGGCCACGATCATGGACATGCGCACTGACACACCACTGCCGGCCGCCAGTCTGCTGCAACTGATCTGGCTCGCCTCGCCGGCACTGCCGGTCGGCGGTTTTTCCTACTCCGAAGGGCTGGAAGCCGCCGTGGATACAGCGCGAGTAGCTACAGAAAGTGAAGCAGCCGACTGGCTGGCCGACCAGCTGCACCTGACGCTGGCGCGCGCTGACCTGCCGGTGCTGGCACGGGCCATCGCCGCCTGGCGCGCCGACGACCAAGTCGCCCTGCGCGCACTCAACAGCTGGCTGCTGCAGACACGCGAAACCAGCGAGCTGCGGGCGCAGACGGTGCAGATGGGCCGCTCGCTCCTGGAGTGGCTGCGCAACCACGACGGCATGGCGCCGGCGCAACTGCAGGCCTGTGCCGCGCTGGAGCCGAGTTACCCCATCGCCTTTGCGCTGGCCGCCGCCAGCACCCAAGCCCCGGTGCGCGACTGCCTGCTGGCCTACGCCTTCGGCTGGGCCGAGAACATGATGCAGGCCGCCATCAAATCGGTGCCGCTGGGGCAGAGCGCCGGCCAGCGCATCCTGGCCCGGCTGGCGGCCAACATTCCCGCCGCCGTTGAACATGCCGGCCAGTTGCCCGAAGCCGACTGGCAAGCCTTCAGCCCGATGCTGGCCATTCTTTCCAGCCAGCACGAAACCCAATATTCACGCCTGTTCCGTTCCTAGGTTTTTCGCCCATGACCCTGCACCACATCCCGAATCGCACCAAGACCCTGCCGCCACTGCGCGTGGGCATCGGCGGCCCGGTCGGCTCCGGCAAGACCACGCTGCTGGAGATGCTGTGCAAGGCCATGCGCGAGCAGTACGACCTGGTGGCCATCACCAACGACATCTACACCAAGGAAGACCAGCGCCTGCTGACGGTCAGCGGCGCGCTGCCGGCCGAGCGCATCATGGGCGTGGAGACCGGCGGCTGCCCGCACACCGCCATCCGCGAAGACGCCTCCATCAACCTGGAGGCCATCGACCGCATGCTGGGTGACTTTCCGAACGCCGACATCGTGTTCATCGAATCCGGCGGCGACAACCTGGCCGCCACCTTCAGCCCCGAGCTGAGCGACCTGACGATCTACGTGATTGATGTCGCCGCCGGCGAAAAGATCCCGCGCAAGGGCGGCCCCGGCATCACCAAAAGCGACCTCTTCGTCATCAACAAGACCGACCTCGCGCCTTACGTCGGCGCCGATCTCGCCGTGATGGAAGCCGACACCCGGCGCATGCGCAGCAATGCGCAAGGGCTTAAACCGTTTGTCATGACCAACCTCAAGACGCTGGCGGGGGTGGATGAGGTGGTGCGGTTTATCGAGGACAAGGGCCTATTGAGACGCTGAGGCGATGGCCATGTCAGTGTTCTCCCAGCTGACCCGACATGGGCGAGTCCTGTTCAGAAGCGCTATCCCCTAGGGTTTTGCTTTTTTTGAACGGTTCGACTTGCCAGAACTGTTGAGAGCGACCGCTTGGCGAACAAGCGCCTTGAAAGCGGACGCGTCAACCGCTTCTCCTTCGTGGAGGTCGATCGCGCGGCGCACGCTGCCGTCGAGACTCGCATTAAAAAGACGAGCCGGGTCCTCCAACGACGCGCCCTTGGCGAAGGTCAGCTTCACGACCTTCTGGTAGGACTCACCCGTGCAGATGATGCCGTCGTGCGACCAGACCGGCGTGCCCATCCACTTCCACTCCTCGACGACGGCCGGATCTGCTTCCTTGATGAGCTTGCGCATCAAGCCAAGAGTTTCCCCGCGCCAGTCCCCGAGTTCGGCAATTTTGTTCGAGATGAGTTCTGATGCCGATGAACCTTGGCTTACATCCGAATTTTTCATGCCTCTCTCCTGGAAATTACGGAAATTTCACTTGCAAGACAGTAACGGGTTGAACCTCAGATGGTCTTAACCAAGAATATCGGTCGCCTTGTGTGTATCAGGGACGCCAGGCACCAGGAAAAGATCACCGTCAGCATTGTTCGCACGCAATGACTTGATGGCTTGGTAGGCGGGTGATTGGTACCAGGCGGTGGCCTGCTCCAAGCTAGGGAACTCGATCAGGATGAGATCCCCAGAACAGGCACCTTCCATCAAGTGATATGGACCACCATGCACACGAAACTTTCCGCCGTAGGGTTTCAAAGTCGCATCAATTCGCTCAAGGTACGCTTTGATCTCAGGACCAAAACGCGTCTCGCGAATGACAGCTACTGCGTAAGCCGACATGAAGAATGCCTTCTCAAGAAATTGGGATGGTTATTCACATGGTGGCGCTAAAGCCATTAGCCTCATGGAATCTAACGTTTGACATCCAATGGAACGAAGAGGTAAGGTAGGATAGAGCCTACTCAGGCAAACCGCTATTACCTTGCAGGTAAGTCGGGCTTCCCACTGACACTGATCATCACCCATTGAGCGTTCTGTTTGAGGTAGACCTCCGACCATTTGCCTGTTATCCGGACAGGTGCAGCGTGATTGGGTGCTATCGATGCCGAATACACGTAATGAGCAATTCCCACCGTGTGGTCATAGACCTCGATACTCAGCGGGGTGAGTTCATAAGCTGTGACCACAGGCGCATCACCGGCAACAGCTTGAACCGCAGCCTCGCGGTCATGCGGTGCTGGGCTGTTCATGTCCCAACCGACATACTGAGGATGAAGCGTGTCACGAATCTTCTCGGCATCGCGCTCCAGAGACAAGGACCACAGCTCATTGACTCGCTGCCACAACTCTCGCTGTTCGCCAGAGAGACTGTTCATCAGGTGATCAGACATCAAGATACCTCCTTGGTAAGACGCAACTTGATTCAGTTCACGGGAGTGCGACATGACATGGCCGAATGTTCATGGTGTGCGCCTTCCTTGGGGCGTCTGTATCCCTGTTTTATAACCGCTCCCCCGGCCACCCGCCAGCTTGGCATTGACGTCCAACCGTCAAACCCGCCCATACGCTGCAGCCTCAGGGACACACCGTCATACACGCATCTATCAGGCACACTGCATCAAGCTGTGCGACATCAACAAAGATCCAGCAGTCAGGTCAACACTTTGCGGCGACCGTTGCTGGCAGGCAATAAGACCTTGCCAGCCTGCTTCAACCGCGCCCGTCGCTTCTTGGCCCAGATCATCACACCCGTCACGCTGAAGGCGGCCACGGCCAGACCGCAAAACGAGATCAGCACCCGCCCCGACACGCCGAGGATGCGGCCGGAGTGCAGAGGGAACATGGCTTGCAGGAAGATGTCGCCCGCGCTGCCACGGCCCGGCACATCGGCGCCGAGTGGTGCGCCGGTCTGGGCGTCGAAGTAGAGCCAGGGGTTGCCCAGGCCGCCGTCGCCGTGGCTGTTGCTGCCCTCGAACAGGCCGACGCCGTAGAGGCCGAACTCGGAAGAAAGGAACACGCCGCCGGCCGGCGTGCTGAGCTGCCGGCGTTGCGCCTCCGCTTGCGCCAGCACCAGCACCTGTGCGGCCGAGAGCTTGGGCTCGATGGACTGTGCGCTCAGGGTGCGGCTGGCAAAGGGTGACGGCGTCAGCTCGGAGAACCACGCCACCACCGGGCGCATGACCTGCTCCCGCAGGTTCATCGACACCGAGGTCACGGCCAGCATCAGCACCAGCAGAAAAAGCCAGACGCCACCCGAGCGGTGCAGGTCGAACACCAGGCGGTAGCCGCCGGTGCGCCAGCGGAAAGCAAAGGACTGGCGCCAGGCGGCCCAATTCGGGAAGGCGATCCACAACGCAACCAGGCTGTCGAACACCCAGACGATGGCCACGATGCCCATGAACAGGGTGCCCAGCGGCAGGCCGAAGGCGTCCGGGATGTGCAGGCTGTAGTGCAGCTTGTAGAGGAAGGGCAGCAGGTTCTCGCGGTCCAGCGCCACCTTGCCCCACTCGCGCCGGCCCAGCACCTCACCGCTGACGGGGTCGAGCGCAACCTGATTGAAGCCCAGCACATGGGGCTTGCCGCTGGCGGGGTCGGTCTTCGGGTCGACCATGAGCAGCAGGCTGTGGCCGGCCTCCACATGAAGCGGCAGATAACGCACGCGCAGGCGCGGGTCGGCTGCTTCCAGCCGCGCCGCCAGCGTCAGCGCATCCAGCGGCTGGCCTTCTGCCCGAGCCTGGTAGAGATGGGGGTTGAGCCATTCGTCCAGCTCGTGATCCCACGAAATGACGGCACCGGTGGCACCGGCCACGAACAGGAACAAGGCCGTGGCCAGCCCGAACCAGCGGTGCAGCAACACGAGAATGGAGCGCATGGTCTTCCCCTTGCCTGGTGCTCAGTAGGTCCAGTTGAGCGCCACGCTGACGTTGCGCGGCGCGCCGTAAAAGCCCTGGCCCCACGAACCCCAGTACAGGCTGTTGAGGTATTTCTGGTCGGTGACGTTGTTCAGGTTCATGGTTGCGTAGACCTTCTTGCTGATGTCGTAGCGCGCCATCAGGTTGAGCAACGCATAGGCCTTCTGCCGGATTTCGGAACCCTGGTACCTGGCATAGGTGTCGTCCTGCCAGCTCAGGTTGCCGCCCACCTTGAGCTGCTCCAGGCCCGGTACGCGGTAGGTGGCGCTCAGGCGCAGCATCTGGCGCGGCATGAAGGTGCGTGCCTCGTTGCCGGCCGGGTCCTTGATCGTCATCGTGGTATAGCCCAGGCCGGCCTGCAGGCGTTCGCTGAGCTGCCCGGTGACATCGGCCTGCAGGCCTTGCGCGATGGCGTTGATGCCACGGTAGTAGGCGGTGCCGTCGGCGAAATTGCCGCCGGCGTCGGCCAGGTTGTTCTGCTCGCTGCGGAACAGGGCCACCGAGGCGTTGCCCTTGCCGCCCTGAAGTTCCTGCTTGAAGCCGATCTCGGCGCTGTTGCCCTCCACCGGCTTGAGGATCTGCCGGTTCACATCGATCTGGTACTGCGGGTTGAAGATCTCGGCATAACTGGCATAGAGCGCTTGGTCCTTGCTCAGATCGTAGGTGGCACCGCCGTACCACGTAGCGCGCGCATGCGAGGCCCGCCGGCCCTCCCCATACGACGTGCCGTCCTGGTCGTAACTGGTCTGCCGCACACCACCGATCAGGTGCAGGTCGTCGCTCAGGTTCAGGCGTGTTGCGGCGTGGGCTGTGTAGACCGACTGCTTGAAGTCGGCGCTGCCACCCGGCGTGCTGGCAAAAACCGGCGTGTTGGTGCTGCCGTCCCAGCGGTCCAGGTCCACGGCGGGCGGGTTCGCCGCGCCGCCTGTGACGGTGTAGTAAGACGCATCGCGGTGCTTGGCCAGGCCGGCACTCATACCCACGTTCAGTTCATGCTTGCGCCCGGCCAGGGTATAGCTGCCGTCGGCCGTCAGGTTCAGCGTGTCCTCGCGGCTGTCCGTCGCGAACAGCGACGAAAAGCTGGACAGGCCGGTGCCGGTGGCCGGACTCGGTTGCCCCGACAGGTAATAAAGCGCGCCCCGGCTGGTGCGTTCAGTGTGCGTGAACGTGGCCTTGCCCTTCCAGCCTTCGCCGAGCTCGCGACTCAGTTCGGCAAAGGTGTTGCTGGTCGTGTTGTTCCAGTAGGTCCAGTCGGCCGCCGAGCTGGTAGAGATATCGTAGTTGGTGCGCGTGCCGTTGGAATACAGCATCGGCAAGGTGCCCCACATGGCGGCGGTGGACTTGCTCTCCTGCCACGTGTGCCCCAGGGCGAGCTGGGTGCCGTTGTCGAGATCAGCCTCGATCACGCCGTAGAACAGGGTCTTGTCCTGCTTGTAGCGGTCCAGGTAGGAGTCGCCCTTCTCCTTGGCCACCACGATGCGGGCGCGCACGCTGCCGTCCTCGTTGAGTTTCGTGTTGATGTCGCCGTCGAAGCGGACGCGGTTCCAGGAGCCGACCTTGATGGCCGCCTTGGCCGCGAAGTCGCCCAGCGTGCGCTTGCGCACGAAGTTCACTGTGGCCGAGGGGTAACCCGACGCCGTGCTCAGGCCGTTGGCGCCGTAGACCACATCGATGCGGTCGTAGAGCGCGGTGTCCAGATCGCCATAGACATTGCCGTACATCATGGGCAGGCCCACGCCGTCGATCTGGAAGTTCGTGACGTCGAAGCCGCGCGCGGTGTAGTAGGTCCGGTCCGTTTCGACCTTTTCCACCCGGATCCCCGAGGTCACGGCCAGCGCGTCATTGACGCTGTTGAGCCCGAAGTCATCCATCTGGCTGCGCGATACCACCGACACCGTCTGCGGCGTCTCCTTCAGGCTCAGCTTCAGGCCAGTGGCCGAACTGCTCTTGCGCGTGGTGTAAAGCCCGGTGCCCTCGGTCGGGGGCTGGTAGTCCGAATTGCCCGTCACCGTGACGGTGCCCAGGTTGACCTCCTTGTCGGCGGAGGCATCGGCGGCCTGCGCGCCCGAGGCACACAGGGCGGCAACCAGGACGGCCAGGGGCTGGCGACGGAAAACAAGCGCCAAGCTTGCGCAGCTACGCATACAGAAACTCCTAAAGGCATTAGCTGGCTGCCTCCGGAGATTCCTGGGTTGCTGGCTGGTTGATGAAAGATGTCTATTCTATTGAGAATAATTCCTATTTGCAATAGAGGGCTGATTTTTCAGGTGCTCAAGGCCTCACAGGTGAACGGACTGTGTACGCGGCATCAAAGCCGGAGACCGTTTTCCGAGGCCTCGATCAGCTTGGTCAAGCGCGCTTGGCGTGTCTCGGCCCGCTTGGCACTGATGATGCGCCAGATCATCTGGTGGCGGTATCGCGGCGTTTGCGCTTCGAAAAACTTCCAGGCTTTTTTGTTCTTGCGAAACAACGCCTCTTGCGCTGGCTCCAGGCTGGCGTTGTCAGCCTGCTCGTAAGCGTAGATCTTCGACTTCGCCTCACGCCGATGTGAGTACGCCAGCAAGCCGGCTTCTGTCATCCGACCCTCGCGCTGAAGAACATGCACTCGCCCGATGTTGATCGCGCTCCAGGTCGAGGTCGGCTTGCGGGGCGTGAACCGGATCTGGTACGCATGTTCATCAATGCGTTTGCGCACGCCATCAATCCAGCCATGGCACAGCGCCTCGTCAACCGACTCCGGCCAGCTCATGCTCGGCTGGCCACTGTCGCGTTTGTAAAAACCGACGATCAGCTCGGACTCCGTCGCCGCATGCTTGGCAAGCCAGGCACCGAACTCGGCCGCTGTCTTGAAGAAAGTGGGCATGCTATTCGTGCTCCCGGTGGCAGAGGGTCTGGGCCGTTCCTTGTCCGTTCACCAGGCACCTCATGAAAGCGGATCAGGCCAGAGGCTGCAACAAGTGCGCATGCACCGCCCCGGCCTTGAGGTGGCGGTACAGCGTCAGCCTCAGCGGGGTGAGTTGTTCTTCCCCCCAGGCGCTCGGCGCCTCCAGGTAAATGTAGCCACCGGGTGCCACAGCACGCGCGGCGGCCTGCACGGCGGCGTCGAACAGTTCGGCGTCGAACGGCGGATCGAGGAAGATCAGATCGGCACCGGCCGGCGGCAATTGCTTGAGGGCGGCGATGCCGTCCCCGCGCTGCACCTGCACGGCATCAGCCTTGAGCTGCTCCTTGATCTTCTTGAGCTGGGCAATGAGCATCGTGTCCTGCTCCACCAACTGCACCTGCTGCGCGCCGCGCGAGGCGGCCTCGAAGCCAAGCGCGCCGGTGCCGGCAAAGGCGTCCACACAACGCCAGCCAGTCAGATCCTGCCCGAGCCAGTTGAACAGCGTCTCGCGCACGCGGTCGGGCGTGGGGCGCAGGCCGGGCTTGTCGGCCACCGGCAGCTTGCTACGCTTCCACTGGCCGCCGATGATGCGCACCTCGCCTGCGGCTGCGCGTGCAGAACGCGCTGGCGCGGCGCCGGGTTTCTTGGCGGCGGGTTTGTTGGGCTTGTGTTGGGTTGATGGTTTCATGGTTTGCCTCCCACCACCACTGTCACCATACGCTCGGGCTGCAGCTTGCGCGCAAAGGCGGCCTTGATGTCGGCCACCGTCACGCGCGCCACCTGCCGCGTCCAAGTGTCAAGGTAGTCCAGCGGCAAGTTGTTCCAGGCAATGTTGGCCACGTTGTCAAGCAGCTTGCGGTTGCTGTCGATGCGCAATGCGAAGCCGCCGATCAGGTTGTCTTTCGCCGCCTTCAATTCGGCTGCGGTCGGGCCTTCGGCCACAAACTTGCGCACCACCTCGCGTGCCACCTGCACCGCCTGTGCCGCCTGGTCGGGCCGGGTTTGCAGGCCCACGGTGTAGGCACCGGCATGCAGGCCGGGGGCGAAGTAGCTGTAGACGCTGTAGCTCAGACCGCGCTTCTCGCGCACCTCGGTGGTCAGGCGCGAGACGAAACCGCCGCCGCCCAGGATGTAGTTGCCCACGGTAAGGGCAAAGAAGTCCGGATCGTCGCGTTTGTAGCCGGGCTGGCCAATCAGCACATGGGCCTGGGCCGAGTCGAACGGGATGTTTCGCTGCGCGGCAGCGGCCAGTGGCGCCACCTCGCCCACGGCCGGCTGCGCTTCGCAGGCGGTCATCGGCAGCCGCGCAAACAACTGCTGCACCAGGGCATCGGCCTGCGCACGCGTCACGGCGCCGACGATGCTGACCTTAGCGCGGCAAGGCTGCAGCGCGCGCGCATGCAGCGCCTGCATGTCGGCCACGCTGATGCGGGCCAGCGTTTCCTCGGTCATCTCGTAGCCATAAGGATGCGCACCATAGACCGCTTGCGCAAAGGCCCGCGCGGCCACGGTGCCGGGGCGGGTGTTGGCCTCGCGAATGGCAGCCGACAGGCGCTCACGCTCGCGCAGCCAGACGTCTTGCGGAAAGGTGGGTTCGGCCAGCTGGCGTGACGCCAAGGCGATGGCACGGGCCAGCAGATCGGGGTAGGTGAGCGAGCGCAGCGAGAAGCTCATGCGGTCGCTGCTGGCGTTGGCAGCGAAGGCGGCGCCCAGGTCGGCCCAGGCCTCGCCCAGGGCATTCTCATCCAGCGCCGGGGCACCCTCGATCGCTCGCACGCCCTTGGTCGTCATGCCGGCGGTCACACTGGCCAGCCCGGCTTTCTCCGCCGGGTCGCGCCGGCCACCGGCATCGAAGTCAACCTGCACATCCACCATTGGCACGGCCGGGCTTTCCACCAGGTAAACCGCCACGCCGGAGGGTTGCACCCAGTGCTGGATGGGCAACGCCGCCTGCGCGGATTGCATGCAAAACAGGGCCAACGCCCCCGCAAAAACTGCGCGAACAGCTACATTTTTAATAGCAAACATGAACATTCCTCAGTGGCGACTGCCGGCCGGTGCCTGGCGCCGTGGGCGATTGGGGTCGAGCGGCTGCGGCAACAGCTGCCCCACCGTGAGCTGATCGTCGCCAAAGTAGCGTGCCGCCACCGCCTGCACCTGCTCGGCCGTGATGGCGCGCAAACGAGCCAGCAGGCGTTCGTTGGTATCGAGCGGCAAACCCTGCACCCAGTGGCTGCCGAGTTCCTGCGCCTGGTACATCAGCGAGTCGCGCTTGTAGACCTCGCTGGCCACCCACTGGGTCTTGACGCGTTCCAGCTCGGCGGCTGAAATGCCTTCGCGTGCCACGCGCGCCACCTGTTCGCGCAAAGCAGCCTCCACCTGCGCGGTGGTCTTGCCCTTGATGGGCACACCGTCGAGCACAAACAGCTGCGGCCCGCGGCCCGCCAGGCCATTGGAGGCGCCGGCACCATCGGCCACACGATCCGGCCCTTGGGTGAGCGCCCGCTCCAGCCGAGCGCCGCTGTAGCCGTCGAGCACAGCGGCCAGCACCGTCAGTGCCAGGGCGTCGTCGTCCTGGGCGGTCGGCTGGTCGAGCGACTGCAGGCCCGGTACCTTGAAGGCCAGCGCCACATAGGCCTGCTCGGCCGGTGCCTTGACCTCGATGCGACGCAAGCCCACCTGCAGCGGCTCACTGCGCGGCTTGCGCGCGGGCACGGCACGCGCCGGGATGCGGCCGTAGGTCTGCTCGGCCAGGTGCTTGACCTGCTGCACATCCACATCGCCCGCCACCACCACGGCGGCGTTGGCCGGCACGTACCAGCGGCGGTAGAAGGCGCGCGCATCGTCAGGTGTCATGGCGTCCAGGTCACTCATCCAGCCCACCACCGGGCGGCGGTAGGGCGAAGCCTGGAAGGTGGCGGCGTTGAGCGACTCGGACAGCAAGGCACGCGGGTTGTCTTCGGTACGCATGCGGCGCTCTTCCTTCACCACTTCCAGCTCCTTGCGGAATTCGGCGTCGGACCAGTGGTTGTTGGCAAAGCGGTCGGCCTCCAGCTGCATCACGTCACGCAGCCGGGCGGCTGGAATCTGCTGGTAGTAGCCGGTGTAGTCCTGGTTGGTAAAGGCGTTCTCGCGCCCCCCCAGGGCAGCCACGCGGCGCGAGAACTCGCCAGGCTTGAGCTTGCGCGTGCCCTTGAACATCATGTGTTCCAGCACGTGGGCCACGCCGGTGGTGCCGTCCACTTCGTCCATGGCGCCCACGCGCACCCACAGCATGTGCACGGCGGTGGGGGCACGCCGGTCGGGCGCGACGATGAGTGTCATGCCGTTGGCAAGGGTGAATTGTTCGGCTTTGGCCGGCCCTTGCGCAGCGGCCGGGAGGCCCAGAAAAGCGCAGAAAACGAGGGAGAGGATGCGTTTCATAGAATTGGGGATTCTAAGAACGCCCCACATGTTCAGTTTTTTCAAGAAGAAATCCCCTGCACCGGCACCCGCCGACGCTGTACCCCCCAGTGTGACAGCTCCGGCGACGCCTGCGGCTGCCCCGGCGGCAGCCCCCGTTGCGGCACCGGCGCGCCAGTCCTGGCTCGACAAACTCAAGTCCGGCCTGCGCAAGACCGGCTCCAGCATCACCACGGTGTTCACCGGCACGCAGATCGACGATGCGCTGTACGAAGAGCTGGAAGCCGCGCTACTGATGGCCGACACCGGCGTCAAGGCCACCGAGCATCTGCTGGAGGATCTCAAGCGCCGCGTGAAGGAGAGCAAGACCACCGAGCCGGCCGCCGTCAAGGGCCTGTTGGCCGATGCCCTGGCCGAGTTGCTGGCGCCGCTGGAAAAACCGCTGGTGATCGGCGAGCACAAACCCACCGTCATCATGGTGGCCGGCGTCAACGGCGCTGGCAAGACCACCTCCATCGGCAAGCTCACGCACCACCTCTCCAACGAAGGTGCCACGGTGCTGCTGGCCGCGGCCGACACCTTCCGCGCCGCCGCGCGCGAGCAGCTCGAAATCTGGGCCGACCGCAACCGGGTGGAGATCATCAGCCAGGAAGGTGCCGACCCGGCGGCCGTGTGCTTCGATGCCGTGAGCGCCGGTCGCGCCCGCGGCAAGGACGTGGTGCTGGTGGACACCGCCGGGCGCCTGCCGACGCAGCTGCATCTGATGGAGGAGCTGCGCAAGATCAAGCGCGTGGTGCAGAAAGCCGACGAGACGGCGCCGCACGAAGTGCTGCTGGTGATCGACGGCAATACCGGCCAGAACGCGCTGGCCCAGGTGCGCGCCTTTGACGACGCACTGCAACTCACGGGATTGATCGTGACCAAGCTCGACGGCACCGCCAAAGGCGGCGTGCTGGCGGCGATTGCTCGCGAGCGGCCGGTCCCGGTCTACTTCATCGGCGTGGGTGAAAAGCTCGACGAGCTGGAAACCTTCAACGCGCGCGAATTCGCACAAGCCCTGCTTTCCTGAAAGTTTTCGTATGAGCCAGAACGCACGCATTGCCCATCCGGGTCTGCGCCAGAAAGTCATGTCTGCCGAAGCGGCAGCCGCCTTCATTCAACACGGCGACCACGTCGGCATGAGCGGCTTCACCGGGGCCGGTTACCCCAAGGTGATTCCACAGGCGCTGGCGCGCCAGATTGAGCGAGCCAACCAGGGCGGCAACCACTTCCGCATCGGCGTCTGGACCGGCGCCTCCACCGCGCCCGAGCTGGACGGCGCGCTGGCCAAGGTCGGCGGCATCGAGATGCGCCTGCCTTACCAGTCGGACCCGACCTGCCGTGAGCGCATCAATGCCGGGCAGATGGACTACATCGACATCCACCTCTCGCATGTGGCGCAGTTCGTCTGGTTCGGTTTCCTCGGCAAGCTCAACGTGGCAGTAGTGGAAGTCGCCGGCATCCTGGAAGACGGCCGGCTGATTCCCGCCTCGTCGGTGGGCAACAACAAGACCTGGCTGGATCAGGCCGATAAGGTGATCCTGGAAGTCAACTCCATGCAGCCGCTGGGCCTGGAGGGCATGCACGACATCTACTACGGCACCGAGCTGCCGCCGAACCGCAAGCCGATCCCGATGACCGGCCCCGGCGCCCGCATCGGCGACAACTACCTGCGCTGCGACCCGGCCAAGATCGTGGCCATCGTAGAGACGCACCTGCCGGACCGCAACACCACCTTCACACCGCCGGATGAGATGTCGCAGCGCATTGCCGGCCACATCCTGGAATTCCTGGAACACGAAGTCAAGAAGGGCCGGCTGCCGCGCGAACTGCTGCCGCTGCAGTCGGGCGTGGGCAACATCGCCAACGCCGTGCTGTCGGGCCTAAACCAGGGGCCGTTCGACAACCTGACCGGTTACACCGAGGTGCTGCAGGACGGCATGCTGGAGATGCTGCGCTCCGGCAAGATGCGCATGGCCTCGGCCACCGCGCTGTCACTCAGCCCGGCAGCGATGGAAGACTTTCTGGCCAACATCGACTTCTACCGCCAGCGCATCGTGTTGCGCCCGCAGGAGATCAGCAACCACCCGGAAATCATCCGGCGTCTGGGCGTGATCTCGATGAACGGCATGATCGAGGCCGACATCTACGGCAACGTCAACTCCACCCACCTGATGGGTACGCGCATCATGAACGGCATCGGCGGCTCGGGCGACTTTGCCCGCAACGCCTACCTGTCGATGTTCATGACGCCGTCCACCGCCAAGGGCGGCGCCATCTCCTGCATCGTGCCCATGGCCTCGCATGTCGACCACACCGAGCACGACGTGCAGATCATCGTCACTGAACAGGGTCTGGCTGACCTGCGCGGCCTGGCGCCGCGCCAGCGCGCCTCGGTGGTGATCGAGCACTGCGCCCACCCCGACTTCCAGCCTGCGCTGCGCGACTACGTGGCACGCGCCGAGCGCCATGCCCTCAACGGCTTGGCCGGCATGCACACGCCGCACCTGCTGGACGAAGCGCTGTCCTGGCACAGCCGCTACGAACGCGAGGGGCGCATGCTGCCCAAGGCCTGAGACCTCCGCGAGCGAACTGCACCATACCAGCCATCTGGAAAACCCCCATCTCCGTTGACCTCCTGAACGGGCTCATGCGCAACACGGCCGGTGCACACCTCGGTCTTGAGTTCCTGGAAGTCGGGGACGACTTCATTGTCGGCCGCATCCCGGTGGATGACCGTACGCGCCAGCCCTATGGGCTGCTGCATGGTGGGGTGAGCGTGGTGCTGGCCGAAACGCTGGGCTCCTGCGGAGCCGCATTCGCCGCGCCCGAAGGGCACCAGGCCGTGGGGCTGGACATCAATGCCAACCACCTGCGTGGCGTGAAAAGCGGCTGGGTCACCGGCACCGCACGGCCGGTGCACATCGGCCGCACGACCCAGGTCTGGCAGATCGACCTGCGCAACGAGGACGGCGACATGACCTGCACCTCGCGCATCACCATGGCGGTGCTGACACCCAAGAGCTGAGCCGGCCGCTTGCCGGCCCGTCCGTCTTTAGCGTAGTTGGATTTAGCGCACCACCAAGCGGCCGGCGCCGTCGGCAGTGATCTCACCGATTTCGGCAGCAGCATCAAAACCGTGCCGGCGGAAGATCGCCAGCACTTCGTCCACCACCGCCGGCGCACACGACACCAGCAGGCCACCACTGGTCTGCGGATCACTCAGCAGCGCCTGGTCCACCGCAGCAAAACCAGCCGGCAGCGTGACCGACGCACCATAACCAGCCCAATTGCGGCCAGAGGCACCGGTCACCATGCCCTGCGCGGCCAAGTCACGCACGCCCTTGAGCAAGGGCACGCGCGCCCAGTCGATCTGCACCGTGCAGCTCGCACCGCGCGCCAGTTCCAGCCCGTGGCCGGCCAGGCCGAAACCAGTGACATCGGTCAGCGCATGCACGCCATCGAGTGCAGCCAGCTCCGGGCCCGGTGTGTTGAGTTGGGTGGTGGTGGCAATCATCTGCGCGTAGCCAGCGGCGTCGAGCGCCTCTTTTTTCAGCGCGGCCGACAGCACGCCCACACCCAGCGGCTTGCCCAGGATCAGACGGTCGCCCACGCGGGCATCGGCGTTGCGTTTCACACGCTTGGGGTGCACCAGGCCCATGGCCACCAGACCGTAGATCGGCTCCACCGAATCGATGGTGTGGCCACCGGCAATCGGAATGCCGGCTGCGCGGCACACCGCCTGGCCGCCGGCCAGGATCTTGCCGATGGTGTCGGTCGACAGCACGTTGATCGGCATGCCGACCAGGGCCAACGCCATGATGGGTTTGCCGCCCATGGCATACACATCGGAAATAGCGTTGGTGGCAGCAATGCGGCCGAAGTCGAACGGATCGTCGACGATGGGCATGAAGAAGTCGGTGGTGGCGATCAGCGCCTGTTCGTCGTTGAGCTGGTAGACGGCAGCATCATCAGCAGTTTCGATGCCCACCAGCAGCTCCGGCGGCACCGGCATGCCGACGCCACTCTTGAGGATGTCCGACAGCACGCCGGGGGCGATCTTGCAGCCGCAGCCGCCGCCATGCGAAAGCGAAGTCAGACGAGGTTCGGGCTTGGAGGAGGTGTTGGCAGTCATGGTGTGTGTATCAATTCGGTCAGCAGTGCCAGCAAGGCAGCACGCTCGGCCGCCGGCTCGAAGAGCGGCGCACGCAGACTGCATTGTGCCTGCAAGGCCGCAAGCATGCTGGCGCCCGATCCCAGGCCCTCGCGGCAGCGCTGCAGCAGCTCAGCCAGTGCATCCGCATCACCCCAGGGGAAGTAACCGGCGTAGTCGCCACCCAGCATGCCGACATTGCCGTCGATGCGCGAAGCCAGCACCGGTGTGCCGCAACACACCGCCTCCAGAATGGCATGGGCTCCACCTTCCATGCGGCTGGTGTGCACCAGCACATGGGCACGTTGGATGCGCCGCCGCGTCGCCTCGTGGTCGAGGCTGCCAAGCCAGCGGTAATGCGGACAGTCGGCGGCCGTCTGCCGCGCCAGTTCGCCCAGGGCCGGGTCCAGTGCAGCACCAATGTGATCGATGTGAATGTCAGTGCGGTGCTTGAGCAGACGCGCGACCTTGAACAGGGTCTCGGGGGATTTTTCTTCGCGCAGGTGCCCCACCATGACAGCACGCAGATGACGATCGCTCTTGATCAGCGTTCGCCGTGCTGACGTGGACTGGAAGATGACGCGGGTCTTGTCACGGTACTCCGGTGGCAACGCCTGTGGCCCCTGCGCCTGCAGCACCACCAGCCGCTGCGCCAGGGCCAGTGAGCGCTGTGCGGCGGGATCGGTCTGGATATCACGGTACAGGTCGGTGCCGGTGAGCACGACCCCCAGGCCGCGGCCCGGATGCGTCTGCGCCCACGCCTGGATCGAGGCCGCCGAACGGCGCGCATGCAGGGCCAGCAGGGCAACGGCCTCCTCGCCTTGTCCGGCCTGCCAGTCCTTGACGATGCGGGTTTGGTAGTGGCCCGCCAGCAGGCGCGACCAGCGCCAGGCGGTCTGCCAGTTGCCGTTGTTGGCATCCGCCAGCGCCGGGCTGACGATGAGGACCAGGGGCTTTTTCATGCCATCAAGCTTGCGCCCAGAACACCGCAAACCAGCCGCGGGCGTCGGTCCAGACCCGGGTCTGGCTGAAGCCGGCTTCGCGCAGCAAGGTCTCGAAGTTCGCCGCCTGGTACTTGTAGGAGTTCTCGGTGTGAATGCGCTCACCCGCTTTGAAACGACGCTCGACCCCGGGCCAACGCACCACAAGATCGCGTAGCGCCTGCAGATGCATCTCGATGCGTGACTGCTCGGTGTTGAAGAAGGCGAGGTGCTGCCAGTCCTGCACGCGGAAGTCGCTGCCGAGCAGGCTGTTGACGTGCAGCAGCAGGTTCTTGTTGAAGGCTGCGGTGACACCCAATGCATCGTCGTAAGCCGGCTCCAGAATGTCCAGCGGCTTCACCAGATCGACGCCGATCAGCAAGCCGCCGCCCTGGGCCGCCGCGCGTACCTGGCGCAGGAAACCCAGCGCCTGCTGCGGCGTGAAGTTGCCGATGCTGGAGCCCGGGTAGAACAGCAGGCGCGGCCCAGCCCCGACCTCGGGCGGCAGTGTCAGTTCAGACGAGAAATCGAGCCCCACCCCCAGCATGTCGAGCGCTGGGAACCGACGCTGCAGACATTGCAACGCCGTGCGCAGGAACTCCACCGAGATATCCACCGCCACATAACGCGCCGGTTTCAGTAGATCAAACAGGCCTGCCGCCTTCTCGCAGTTGCCAGCCCCCAGGTCGATCAGCGTCGCACCCTGCGGCAACTGGGCCGCGATGGCGGCGCCATGCGCTGCCAGCAGGGCGGCTTCGGTGCGCGTCGGGTAGTACTCGGGCAACTCGGTGATGGCGTCGAACAGACGCGAGCCCAGCGGATCGTACAGGTACTTGGGTGCCAGGCCGGCCTGCGGTGCCAGCAGACCGGCCGCCAGCTCGGCATGCACGACCGCACGGTCTTCCCGGCACAGCTGAACGAACTGCGGCTGGCGCATGAGGGGCGGGTTCATCCGCGGCACTATAGCCGAGCGGCCCCATTACCCTGGGCCGTATGTTATTGCCCCTGCCCGTCATCGGTGTTTGCACGGCTGGCGCACCCGCCCGCCCGGTGCGAGAATCGCCGCACAACAAAATTTGGAGGAGAACACCATGAACACCGCTGTCCATGACACGCAGGAACGCCGCGTTGACCAATTGCTGGCGCACTATAGCGAGAGCCACCGGCACGCGACCAACGAGTTGATCCACTTCATTGCCATCCCGCTGATCATGCTCAGCCTGGTCGGCCTGATGTACGCCTTGCACCCGCTGGTGGCCTATGCCTTCATCGCCGCCAGCATGGTCTATTACGTGCGCCTGTCGCTGGTGTTCTTCATCACCATGGTGGCCGGCTCGGCCTTGGTGCTGGCGCTGGTGCATGCCATGGGCGAGCAGCGCCTGATGCTGTGTGCCGGCATCTTCGTCGTGGCCTGGATCTTCCAGTTCATCGGCCACAAGCTCGAGGGCAAGAAGCCTTCTTTCTTCGAAGACGTCCAGTACCTCTGGGTCGGGCCGCTATTCGTGCTGAGCAAGCTGTTCGAGAAGGTTGGTATCCGCTGGTAAACCAGCGCGCACCTTCTTACTAAAGCGCGCCGATTTCCTGCAAGTAGCGGCGCGTGCCCGGGTGCAGCAACGCCGGTTGCGGCACATGGCGCGCGGTATTGACGGCGCGGGTCTCGCTGGCCTGCGGCAGTTCATGCGCCAGCGCCTGTTCCCCCAGATGCAGGGCGCGCGTAAAACGGTAGGCGATCTCGGCGTCCAGCGTGGGCCGGGCCAGGATGAAGCTCCAGGAGCCGACCGATGCCAGCACCTGCGCCTGCCCCGGGTAACTGCCGGCCGCCAGTGTCTGCCGCTTCAGGAACGCATGCTTGGCGAGGATGCTGTTGATCTCCGGGTCCGAAGGCACGATGAAGCGGCCACCGCCCGGTGCATTCATGGCAGCGACGAAACCGGGCCACTGCGAGCCGCCACCCCAAAGCGCTGCCACGCGGCCATCCGCCAACATGGCCGGGCCGTCCCCGGCGCGATCGAGGTAGACCGCCTGGAAATCCTTGTCCGCATCCAGCCCCAGCCCGTCGAGCACGTAGCGCGCCAGGATCACCAGGCCCGAGCCTTTGGCACCGAAGGCAATACGCTGGCCCTTGAGGTCGCTGATGCTGCGGTAGAGGCTGTCGGCGCGCACCACGAACATGCCGGCGGTTGAATACATGGCCGCCACCACCGACAACTTGGCCGGCGCGCGACCGATGCCAGCCAAGGCCTCATGCACGGCCTCGCCTTGCACCAGACCGAGATCAAGCTGACCCGCTTCAAGCAGCGGGATGTTTTCGGTACTGCCCTTGGTGTGGCGTGTCTGGACCTGCAGCCCGGCGTCAATGCGATGGACGGTGCGTGCCACCGCGTCGCCATAGACCGGAAAACCGCCGCCGGGCGTGGCCGTGCCCAGCGACACGACGATCGGCAACTGCGCCCGGGCCGGCAGACCGGCCAGCAAGGGCAGCAAGCAGACGGCGCGGCGAACCAGGCTGGGGGCGGTCATGCGTGCTGTCGGGTGCTTGCGTCAGAAGCAGCGCGACTTTCGGCCTGCGCGCGCACCGATGCGCGGTCGCGCCAGACGGCCAGTGCCAGCCATGCCAGCGGAATCAGCACCAAGGCATAGGACAACCAGGCCCCGTATTGACCTTCAGGACCGTAGGGCTCGGTCGCAATATGCCAGTAGGCGTTGTCCAGCGGCAGCACGCCGGCTTCCGTGAATTCATGGAAAGCATAGATCACCAACTGGATGATGAAGAGACCGAGGAAGATCGTCGTCACCTGGAAGAAGCGGCCCAGGTTGATGCGGTGGCCATAACGCGACCAGCCCCAAGCTAGCATCGCCGCCAGCAGCACACCGATCAAGGCACCCATCGTCATGGCGGAGGTATCGGCTTGTCCCATGAGCGAGGTGATCATGAAAACCGTTTCCATTCCTTCACGCGTGATCATCAGTGTGGTGAAACCGGCAATGGCAAGAAACGAGGCGGCCCCGGTCTGATGTGCCGCGGCGGCCTCGATCTTGTGGCCGATGTCGCGGCTCATGTGCCGTGCCGCGCGGGTCATATAAACCATCATGGTGATGACCAGTACAGCCGCCACCAAGGCCAGCGCCCCTTCGTACAGGGGCGTGACCACCATCTCGCGCAGCAGCACCGCAGCCGTGACGCTCAGGACCAGCGCCAGACCGGTGCCGACATAGACAGCAGGCGCCAGCGCCGTGCGCCCCGTCTTGCGCAAATAAGCCAGGGTGATGGCGACGATGAGAAAGGCTTCAATGCCTTCACGCAGGGCGATGACCAGTGTTTCCAACATAGCTGTCCAGACGACTTTAAATAGGAATGATTCCTATTAAACAAATCTTAAGGACAGATGTCAAGTGCCACCCCTGCCCCATTGCGCCAGATCAAAAAAAAGCCGGCCTGTTGCCAGACCGGCTTTGCGGATGCCGCAGCCAGTGACTTACTGCTTGACGGCTTCCACCTGCACCACGATGCGCACGTTCTTGGGAAAGCCCCAGTCCACGCCATAGTTCATGCCGTAGGCCGTACGGTCGATGACGGTTTCAAAATCGCCACCGCACACTTCACGCTTGAGCATGGGGCTCTGGTAGCAGTTGAACTGATTGGCTTTCAGGGTCACGGGGTTGGTCTTGCCCAGCAGCGTCAGGGTGCCGACCACTTCGGTCACCTTGTCGCCGTTGAAGCTGAACTTGTCAGCCACGAATTTGGCGGTCGGGTGCTTGGCAGTGTCGAACAGGTCGGCGCTCTGCAGGTGCTTGTCGAAGGCGGCGGTGCCGGTGTTGATGGAGGTGACGTCAATCGTCAGTTCCACCTTGCCGCTCTTGCCGGCTTTGTCGAACTGCACCGAGCCTTCCTTCTTGTCGAAGCGGCCGCGGTTGACCGAAGCGCCGAAGTGGCTGATCTCGAAGGTCGCGAAGGTGTGGGTCGGGTCGATGGCGTAGGAAGCCGTCTGGGCTTGGGCAGCGCCAGCCAGCAGGGTGGCTGCAGCAACGACAGCAAAAGCGAACTTGGATTTGCGCATGAGAAAGACTCCTCGTTTGAAGGGTTGAAAAAATGATTACAGCTTGCCCACACCGGTGAGCGCAAGCTTGAACTTGACCTGCACGTCGTCGGCCACCATGGAGGTGTCAGACCACTCGTTCTCGCCGATCTTGAATGCCAGGCGCTTGAGCGAGAAGGTGCCCGTGGCCGTGGTGGCTGCGCCGTTCTGCGTCAGCGTCACCGGCACCACCACGTCGCGGCTGAAGCCCTTGATGCTGAGCTTGCCGGCCACTTCGAACTTGCCGGCCCCCAGCCCCTTGACGCTGCTGGACTGGAAGGTGGCCTGCGGGAACTTGGGCACGTTGAACCAGGTGGGCTTGGGCAATTCGGCATCGGTCTCAGGCACACCCAGCGTGGCGCTGCCGGTGTCCACCGTGAAGGCGATCTTGCTGGTGTCGGGCTTGGCGGGGTTGAAGCTGATCTGCGCGTCAAATTTCTTGAAGCGGCCTTCGACCGGCACACCCATCTGTTTGCTGACGAACACGATCTCGCTTTGCGCCGGCACCAGTTTCTGCTGGGCCAGCACGGCGCCGGAGCCGCCGAGTGCGGCCAGCACCAGCAGCAGGCGGGAAGCGGATTGAATGAGATGCATGAAAACTCCTTGGGAAAATTCAACGACGACCCGGCAGCATGCGCAGGAGCAAACCGTCACGGTCGATCAACTGGTGCTTGAGCGCAGCCGCCACATGCAGCACCACCAGCGCGGCCATGGCGTAGGCACTGAACTTGTGCCAGGGCTTGATCAGTTCGGCCAGCGCCTTGTCGGCCGACACGAAGTCGGGCAAGGGCAGCACGCCGAACAGCACGATGGGAAAACCGGCCGCCGAGCTGTAGGCCCAGCCCAGCAGCGGCACAGCGAAAAACAGCGCATACAACGCATGGTGCGTGCCGTGGTGGGCCCAATGCTGCCAGCGCGGCATGGCGGCGGCCATCGCGTCGGGCAACGCCGGCGGACGGTGCGTCAGGCGCCACAGCAGGCGCAGCAGCGACAGCGTGAGGATAGTGACGCCAGCCCACTTGTGCCAGTTGTAGAGCTTAAGGCGCTGCGGCGAAAACGGCAGGTCGGTCATGTACAGACCGACCATGAAGAGACCGATCAGAGCGAAGCCGAGCAGCCAGTGCAGCACGATGGCCGTGCCGCTGTAACGCTCGGGAGAAGAGTGATGCGATGACATGGCGACAAGTCTAGGCCGCGATCGATGACCTGTTTTTGAATAGTGTTGTTGATTGAGTTCAAAAAAATTGAATCCATGGAGGAGACCGGATTCAAGCACGGGCAACGGGCAGCTCATTCCAGCACGTCGTGTAGCGCGGGGAGCGGTGTTCCTGTTTCATTGACCACACGCGCTGCACGCCCCCCAGCCCGGCGCTGGCCACAAAGACTGTGTCCTGGCCGTAGCGCTGATTCAGGCGGTCGAGCACGTCGCTCAAGCGCGCGCCATGCCGAGGCACCGGTTCGCGCTCCTCGAATCCGAGCTCGCCTTGCTGTGTCTCGCCGGTCTGCAGATCCAGCAGGAACACCCCGGCCTTGGCATAGCTGAATCCCGGCCGGTAGGCGGCACGCAAGCCCGCGAGCGCGGCACGCACGATGGCCCCCGTCTCGCCACTCGGCCGCTGCAGCGGCATCACGCTGGCGCGCGAATACTGCGGCGCCTGCCGGAACGGACTGGTGCGGATGTAGGTCATCACCTGCGCAGCCGCACCGTGCTGGCGGCGCAGCTTTTCGGCGGCGCGACTGGCAAACACAGTGACCGCCTCCTCCAAGTCGGGCAACGCCGTCACCGGCTGGCCAAAAGAACGGGTCACGGCAATCTGCCGTTTGCCATGGCCGCCCTCCTCCAGCTCGATGCTGGCTGTTCCCTGCAGTTCACGCACCGTGCGCTCCAGCACCACCGACCAGCGGCGCCGGACCGTGGTGGGGTCAAGTTGCGCCAAGTCGAGCGCACTGCGGATGCCACAGGCCTCAAGCTGAGCCCCCAGCCGCCGGCCGACACCCCAGACTTCGCCCACCCGGGTCGCCGCCAGAACCGCCTGCAACGCCGCAGGTGACAGGGCACTCAGGTTGCAGACCTGCGCCGGATAGCGCCCCGGCTGATACGTGGCGGTCTTGGCAATGTGATTGGCCAGCTTGGCCAGCGTCTTGGTCGGCCCGATGCCGACGCAGCTGGGAATACCGACCCATTGCAGCAGTTGCTCGCGCATGCGGTGGCCGCGCGCTGTCAGGTCGCCACCCACACCCGCCAGGTCAACAAAGCACTCGTCGATGGAATAGACCTCCTGCTGTGCCCCCAGGGTGGCCAGCAGGCTCATCATGCGGTCGGACATGTCGCCATACAGCGCGAAGTTGGCCGACAGCGCCACCAGGCCGTGGCTCTGTACCAGCGGCCGGAGCTGGTACCAAGGCGCCCCCATGCGGATGCCCAGGGCCTTGGCCTCGTTGCTGCGTGAGATGGCGCAACCGTCGTTGTTGCTCAGCACCACCACCGGCCGGCCACGCAGGTCGGGCCGGAACACGCGTTCGCAGCTCACATAGAAGTTGTTGCCGTCGATCAGGGCGTACATGGCACAAGGTCTCAGACGGCAAACTGCCGGATGGACGCCGTGACCACGCCCCAGATCTCCAGGCTCTGCCCGGGCGCCGGCACGATGTCGGGGAAAGCCGGGTTGGCGGCCTGCAGCCGCACGGCGGCGCCACGCTGGATCAGGGTCTTGACCGTGAATTCGCCCTCCAGCACCGCCACCACGATCTGCCCATGGCGCGGCGGGAGGGCCCGGTCCACCACCAGGATGTCGTTGTTGAAGATGCCAGCCTCAACCATCGAGCTCCCGCGGGCGCGCAGCAGAAAAGTGGCCTGTGGGTGGCTGATGAGCTCTCGGGTCAGGTCGATCGGCTGCGCCCCCAGGTCTTCGGCCGGCGACGGAAAACCGGCCCGCACACTGCCCACCAAGGGCGGCATGCCCTGCTCCGGTAAGCTCATGAAAACCGGGGAACTTTTTGGATGAATACTGATCATACGTACAGTATAGGTTCTATAAGGCTTCCATGGCCGACAGGTCATCACCCTGATGGAACCCAAGGATTAGCACTCAAACCAAGAGAGTGCTAATATTAGAAATATGACGACAAGGAGTTCTGGTATGACCACTCAAACTGGAGTTTCCGCTTCCGCACTGACGGTGGCCAATCCCTGGGCGCTGGTGCCGCCGCTGGGCAATCTGGACGCCTACATCACGGCCGCCAATCGCCTGCCCATGCTCACCCAAGAAGAAGAGCAGGAGTTTGCACGCAAGTTTCGAGACACCGGAGACATTGAAGCCGCAGGTAAGTTAGTGCTCTCTCACTTACGTCTGGTGGTGTCGGTGTCACGTCAGTACCTGGGCTACGGCCTGCCGCACGGCGACCTGATCCAGGAAGGCAATATCGGCCTGATGAAAGCCGTCAAGCGCTTCGACCCCGACCAGGGCGTGCGTCTGGTGAGCTACGCGCTGCACTGGATCAAGGCCGAAATCCACGAATACATCCTGAAGAACTGGCGTATGGTCAAGGTTGCCACGACCAAGGCCCAGCGCAAGCTGTTCTTCAATCTGCGCTCCAAGAAGCAGGGCTACAAGGCCGACGCCGCTGCGGCCGATGCGGCCACCCACCGCGAGACCTTGAGCGAGTACGAGATCGATCTGATGGCCCGCGAGTTGAACGTCAAGCGCGAAGAAGTCATCGAGATGGAAACCCGCCTCTCGGGTGGCGACGTCATGCTTGACCCCGGTCCGGCTGATGACGGCGAGGAAGCTTATGGCCCGATCGCTTACCTGTCCGATGCCAATCATGAGCCCACCGCCATGATCGAAGCGCACCAGCGCGATGTGCTGGCCAGTGACGGCATCGCCGCCGCGTTGGAGGTGCTGGACCCGCGCAGCCGCCGCATCGTGGAAGAGCGCTGGCTCAAGGTGAACGACGACAGCTCGGGTGGCATGACGCTGCACGACTTGGCCGCTGAATACGGCGTGAGCGCCGAGCGCATTCGCCAGATCGAAGTGGCTGCCATGAAGAAGATGAAGGCCGCGCTGGCAGAATACGCCTAAGCTTCATCGCAACGCCAACCAGGCCCCTGACTTGCGAGAGTCCGGGGCTTTTTCTTTGGGAAAAACACCATGCGGCACACACGCCACCCCTTGCGACGCGCTCTTCTTTTGATAGCTATTGGCGCAACATCCACCTGGGCTACAGCCCAAAAAATTGCGCCATCTGAAGCCGCCTGGCCGAGCAAGCCACTGAAGATCCTGGTCGGCTTCCCTGCCGGCACCTCGCCCGACCTGGTGGCGCGCACCCTGGCCGAGCCGCTGTCCAAGGCGCTGGGCCAGCCGGTGATCGTGGAAAACCGGCCCGGCGCTGGCGGCAACATCGCAGCCGACCTGGTAGCCAAAGCCAAGGACGGGCACACCGTCGGCGTCATGATCAACGGCAACCTCACCATTGCCAAGCTGCTCAACCCCAAGACACCGTATGACCCGGCCAAGGATCTGGCCCCCATCAGCCTGATCAGCACCGCGCCACTGGTGCTGGCCGCGCCCGCCAACGCACCGGGCAACAGTGCTGCCGACTTCCTGGCCGCAGCCCGCGCCAGCGGCACCCAATGGAGCTACGGCTCACCCGGTGTCGGCACGGTCGGCCACATCGGCATGGAGCTGCTGAACGCCCGCATCGGCATGGCCCCGGTCCATGTGCCCTACCCCGGCTACCCGCAAGTCGTCACCGCCATGGTCGGCGGCCAGATCCAGCTCTCCATGCTGCCGCCCGGCTTGGCCCTGGCGCAGGCGCGCGCCGGCAAGATCAAGGTATTGGGTGTCACCTCCGCGGGACGCAGCACACTGGTGCCGGACGTGCCGAGCTTGAGTGAAGCCGGTGTGAAGAACTTCCAGCTTGAGATCTGGAACGGCGTGGCCGGCCCGGCCTCCATGCCCAAGCCGGTGATCGCCAAACTGTCCAAGCTGTTCAGCGACATCACACGCACGCCGGACGTGCGACAGAAGCTGTTCCAGCAAGGCTGGCAGGTTGTCGGGTCGTCGTCTGAAGGCCTGGCGAACCGGATGCGTGCCGACTACGCAGTGCTGGGCAAGATCATTGCAGATCGTTCCATCAAGGCAGAGTAGGTTCTTCTTGTTGCATGTTTGACCGCGCAACTGTGGCGGCGCACATCCCGACAGCCGCTGGCCCGTCAGTACCCCAAGCAGAAGAAAAGCCGATCGTTATTTCTGCTGCAACAGAAGCTTGATGTCCGAAGCCATCGCCGGCGCCCCGCTGCCATAGCGGGTATACAGCCGCAACCGCCCCTCGGTGTCGTAGATGTAGCTGCCCGCCGAATGGTCCATGGTGTAGCTGGTGGGCGTCTTGCCTTCGACCTTCTTGTAGTAGACCTTGTAGTCCTTGGCCAGTGCGGCCAGCTTCTCGGGTGAGGCGGCGTAGAGCGCGAGGAAGGTCGGGTCGAAGTTGGCCATGTAGGCCTTCAGCAACTCGGGCGTGTCGCGCGCCGGGTCTACCGTGACGAACAGGCCCTGCAGCTTCTCGCCATCGGCGCCCAGCAGCTTCTTGACCTCTGCCAGTTCGGTCATGGAGGTCGGGCAGACGTCCGGGCACTGGGTGTAGCCGAAGAACAGCACCACGATCTTGCCGCGGAAGTCCTGCAGACTGCGCGGCTGGCCGTTGTGGTCGGTGAGCTGGAAGTCCTTGGCATAGTCGGCGCCGGTCACGTCGATCGCAGCGAATTGCGGCTTGCTGTCGGAGCATGCACTCAAAATGCCAATTGACCCCGCCAATAATGCGCCAGACGCTATCAATTTAAGAGTGTTTCGTTTGCTCATGATGGCTCACAGCAGGTAGTGGTCAAGCAGCAATGCCGCGAACAGCACGCTCAGGTGGATCAGGGAAAAGCGGAAGGTCTTGCGTGCCAGCTCGTCGGAATAGTTGCGCCAGAGCCTGAACGCGTAGAAGAAGAAACCGATGCTGAGCACGACGGCCGCCACCAGATAGAGCCAGGAACTCATGCGGTAGACGAAAGGCATCAGGCAGGCGGCAAACAGGATCAGCGTGTAGAGCAGGATTTGCAGGCGCGTGAATGCGTTGCCATGCGTCACCGGCAGCATGGGCAGGCCGGACTTGCGGTAGTCCTCCACGCGGTACAGCGCCAGTGCCCAGAAATGCGGCGGCGTCCACAAGAAGATGATGAGGAAAAGGATCAGCGCCTCGGGCCCGACGTCGCCCGTCATGGCGGCCCAGCCCAGCACCGGCGGCATGGCGCCCGAGGCGCCACCGATGACGATGTTCTGCGGCGTCAGCGGCTTGAGGATCACGGTGTAGATCACCGCGTAACCGACGAAGGTGGCGAAGGTCAGCCACATCGTCAGCGGGTTGACCCAGACGTACAGCAGCGCGGAGCCGGCGGCGCACAGCACGGCCGAGAACAGCAGGGTCTGCACGTCGCTCAACTCGCCCTTGGCGGTTGGGCGCCAGGCGGTGCGCTTCATCTTGGCATCGATGCCTTTTTCAACAATGCAGTTGAAGGCCGCAGCGGCACCCGCCACCAGCCAGATGCCCACGCTGCCGATCAGCATCAGGCGCAACTCGGCCCAGCCCGGCAGGCCAGGCACCGCCAGCACCATGCCGATCAGGGCGCAAAACACGATGAGCTGCACCACGCGTGGCTTGGTCAGCGCATAAAACTGGCTGAACACGGAAGACAGATGGGAAAAAGATGGGACGCTCATGCAGCGATACTCGAAACAGAGGGAGAGACCGTGGCAGCCTGACCGGAAGAACGCGTTGCCGCCAGACTCCAGGTCAACACCACCACCAGGGCAGCAGCGCCGCCGGTGTGCAAGACGGCCGCCAGCAAGGGCCAGCCCAGCACCACATTGCTCAAGCCGGTCAGGAACTGCAGCAACAACAAGGCCGCCAGCCAGTTGGCGGCACGGCGCCAGCCGACCACGGCACGCATGCGCCAGGCCAGCAGTGCCAACACGCCGAGGACGGCATAGGCCATGAGCCGGTGCACATAGTGGATGGCCGTGAGCGCAGCAAAACTGATGTGCTGACCATCGCCGCTCAGGCCCAGTTCACGCCACAGTTCGAAGCCCTGCGCAAAATTCATCTCGGGCCACCAGCTGGCCTGGCAGGTCGGAAACTCGGTGCACGCCAGCACCGCGTAGTTGGTGCTGACCCAGCCACCGAGCGCAACCTGCAGCCACAACAAGACCAGGCCCAGCCCCAGCAGGCGGCGCAGCGCAGGACGCACGGCAACAACGGCAGAGGCACGATGCAGCTGCGCATAGCGCACGGCCTGCACGCACAGCAGCGCCAGCAACAGCAGTCCCCCGAGCAGGTGCAGGGTGACGATGGCGGGAAACAATTTCATGGTGACCGTCAGCGCACCAAACGCCCCCTGGACGCACACCCAGAGCAGGGTCAGCGTGGGCCACCAGGGGTTGATGGCCGCCTGCCGGTCTTGGCGGCGACGGTCCAGCCAGCTGACGACGGCCAGTACCAGAATCAGCACGCCGACGCTGGTGGCAAGGTAGCGGTGGATCATCTCGACCCAGGCCTTGCCGTGCGTCACCGGGCCGGTGGGCATGGCCTGCTGTGCCGCCGAGATTTCGGCATGCGCCCCCACCGGGCTGGCATTGCCGTAGCAGCCGGGCCAGTCCGGGCAGCCAAGACCGGAATCCGTCAGGCGCGTGAAGGCGCCGAACAAGACCAGATCGAAGGTCAGAAACAAGGTCAGCACCGTCAAGGCCTGCAGACGGCTTGCCCGCGAGGCCTGCCGATTACGCAGCCAGACCCAGGCCAACGGCCCGAGGGCCAGCACCGCGCCCATCAGCATGAGCCAGATGACGGGCGACAGATCGTAAAGTGCTGCGGCGTTCATGTGGGCTTACCTTCCGGCCTGATCCCACGAGTTGGAGGCACGCATCAGGCGCTCCAGGTCGCGTTTGGCCTGGGCCGCAGTAGCCACATCCAGGTTGGCCGGGAAACGCATCATCAGATTGCCCAGCGGATCAACGAGGTACAAATGCTCGGTGATGGAATGCCCCGCCGCCGCTGTCAGCCAGCGATCCAGCACATCCGACGGCACGCGCAGCACCGTGGCTTCCTTCAGCCCCGGCAACAGCTCCGGCGCCACAGCTTGCGCGTCGTTGACGAGCCAGACCCGGTCAATGCGGTCCTTGTCCTTGCCCAGCCCTTCGCGCAGCTGGCGCTGCAGGTAGAGCTGCTGCACACAAGCCGCCTGGCAATTGCCACTCCCCACGCTCACCAGCAGCCACTGCCCCTTGAGCTCGGCCAGATTGACCTTCTTGCCATCCAGACCTGTCCCCGCCTGATCGGGCAGCGGCCGCTGCGGGTCGATCAGTTCACCGAAATTGCGCCGCCCCTCCGGCCGGATCACGTAGTAGGTGAAGTAGGAGGCGACCACGGGTGCGGCACAGACCAGCAACACGGCGATCATTTTCCAGCGGCCGAGACGGGTGCGTCGCACCTCCTCTGCCATGGCCTGCCCCGGCTCGGGCAGGGAATACACGGTCAGCCCCAGCGGGTGATCGCCAGCGGCATCAGACGGTTTTGCGTTGGAAGAATCTTCTGACAATTTGGAACCAGACATAAAGTACTGCAATCAGGGCACAAAGCCCAAACCATTGAAAAGCGTAGCCGTAGTGTTTGTCGACGCCGGTATTGCCGGGCGGCCAGTCGCGCGCCAGTCCATCGGCGGCGGCATCTGTCTGCTGGATCGACACGGCTGCCAGCGGCAATCCTGTCTCGCTCCTGAACTGCGCCAGATCGAGATTCTGCCGGATCGGCCCCACCTCGGCTGCCCCGAGCTCATAGAGCTTGCCCGGCGGCGGGACAATCCGCCCCACCACGGTCACCGGCCCGCTAGGTGTCTCGACCCCCGGCACGCGGCTGCGGTCTTCAAAGTTGCGCGGCACCCAGCCGCGCTGCACCAGCACGGCGACATCGCTGCCTTCAAGGCGCAACGGTGTGACCACGAAGAAACCGACCCGCCCATTCATCTGGCGGTTGTCCAGGAACACCGTCCGATCGGCCAGCCACTGCCCACGCGCCACCATGCGGCGATGCAGCAGCGCATCTGCCGCGACCTCGCCACGCAAGGTAGCGCCATCCAGCACCGGCTCCGCCAAACGTGCCTCCATGCTCGCCTGCAAGGCCTCCTTGGTCGCGGCCCGCGACAGCTGCCAGCGCCCGAGCGAAGCCGTGACGGCGACCGCCAGCAATGCCAGTAGCGTGATCAACCAGAACCGGGTACGTTCATCCATACGTGCAGTCACGCGATAATCTCGCTCATGAAATACCTGATTGCTCTTGCCTTCCTGGCCATCATCGCCAGCCTGGGTTCTGCCCTGTTCTTCATGATGAAGGACGGCCGCGATGGCAAGCCCAAAAGCAGCAACATGGCCCGCGCCCTTGCTTTTAGAGTCGGCTTCTCGATCCTGATCTTTCTCTGCATCCTGATCGCCTGGAAGCTCGGCTACATCCAACCCACCGGCATTCCTGCCGGGAAATAACCATCTCAAACAAAAACAAAAGCCGCTTCATGCGGCTTTTGTTTTTGTCGGCTCGCCCCGCCAAGCGGCGTAGCGAGCGGGCTTCAGCCTAGGCGCGGGTGGCGGGAAACCGGAACGTACTTGAAGGTACGTGAGGATTTCCCGACAGGCCCCGCAACGACGGATCAAGCCCGCGCAGTAGCCGCCCCAATTACATCCAGTAGACGAGGATGTACAGGCCGAGCCAGACCACGTCCACAAAGTGCCAGTACCAGGCCGCACCTTCGAAACCGAAGTGGCGCTCAGCCGTGAAGTGGCCTTTTTGCAGACGCAAGGTGATGAACAACAGCATCAGCATGCCAACCAGCACGTGGAAGCCGTGGAAGCCGGTCAGCATGAAGAAGGTCGAGCCATAAATGCCGGACGTCAGCTTGAGGTTCAACTCGCTGTAGGCGTGTGCGTACTCGTAGCCTTGCACGAACAGGAAGGTGATGCCCAGCAGCACGGTGATCCACATGAAGCCGATGGTCTTGCTGCGGTTGCCGTCACGCAGGGCGTGGTGGGCGATGGTGAGCGTCACACCGGAGCTCAGCAGCAGGGCGGTGTTGATGGTCGGCAGCCAGAACGGGCCCATGGTCTGGAAGGGCTCGACGATACCGGCCGGCGAAGCCGTCACGCCGGCAGCCAAACTCGGCCAGACGGCCTTGAAGTCAGGCCAGAGCAAGGCGTTGTCCAGGCTGCCCAGCGCCGGCACCGAATGGGCACGTGCCCACCACAGGGCGGTGAAGAAAGCACCGAAGAACATGACTTCGGAGAAGATGAACCAGGTCATGCTCCAGCGGTACGACAGATCGATCTTGTGACCGTACTGACCGCCTTCGCTCTCGGACACGGCATCGCGGAACCATTGGTAAAGCACCACCAGCCACCAGGCCATGCCGGCGAACAGGGAGTACTTGCCCCACTCTGCGCCATTGACCCATTGACCGGCGCCCAGGATGACGAAGAACAGGCCGATCGCAGCCATGACAGGATGGCGTGAGGGGCCGGGCACGAAGTAATACGGGGTGCCGCCGTGTGTTGTCGAACTCATTTTTGCTCCATTCCTTCCGGTTCTCTTCAATTTTTCCGATCAACGGGTCGAGCTCACTTGGCCACGACCCAGTTCACCAATGCAATCAAACTCACTACAAAAATCAACGCCCCGACAATTCCCACCACGATGATGTGAAAGGGGTTCAGACGACCAATGTCTTCCTGAAAACTGCTGTTCTTGCGAACACCAATAAACGACCAAGCCACGGCCTTGACCGTGTGCCAGAACGAACCCTTGGGCATGCTGGCCTTGCCAGAGGGAGTCTGGCTCATGCCCCAGCTCCAGAGGGCAGATGGGCCACGGTCTTGCCAGGGGTCGACCCGGGCGCCGGCGGCGTCTTGCTGCCCACTTCAAAGAAAGTGTAGGACAAGGTGATGGTGGTCACGTCCTTCGACAGCTTGGGATCGATCACAAAGGCAACCGGCCACTCCTTCTTCTCGCCAGGCTCAAGGGTGTACTCGTTGAAGCAGAAGCACTCCAGCTTGTTGAAGTGGGCCGAGGCCTGCCGCGGCGCATAGCTCGGAATGGCTTGCGCCGACATGCGGCGGTCCTGCACGTTCTGGAATTCGTACATCACGGTCGCCACCTCGCCAGGATGCACCTGAAGCGAACGCTTGGCCGGGTGAAAACTCCAGGGGCCACGCGCATTGGCATCAAACTCCACCGTGATGGTGCGGCTCATGTCGACCTGCGTATTCGCAGGCAAGCTGGCACGGCCACCGCGCATTTCGCGTTCGCCGAGCGCCAGGATGTTGATGCCCAAGGCCTCGCAGAGATGCTTGTAGATGGGGACCAGGGCGTAGCCGAAGCCGAACATGCCGGCCGCTACCACGACCAGCTTGCCCACCATCTTGACGTTTTCGGTCCGCAGGCTCATGTTGGCTGCTTACTTGCCGAGCAGGACCATTTTGGCCATGAAACCGAAGAAGAACACCAGCACCACCGACACCAGAATCAGTGCCATCTTGAGATTGGCTTTCTTTTGCTCTTGCGATTTCATGGCTTGCGCTCCAGACGATTTCGATCAGCCGATCACGCGGGTTGCCGTGGCATCCAGCTTCGGAGGATTCTCGAAGGTGTGGAACGGGGCCGGGGACGGCACTTCCCACTCGAGGCCTTCAGCGGCTTCCCAGGGCTTCTGGGCAGCTTTCTCACCCTTGCCGCGCATGGTCGGAACCACGACGAACAGGAAGAAGTAGACCTGCGCCAGACCAAAACCGAAGGCACCCACGGAGGCGATGGCATTGAAGTCAGCGAACTGCATCGGGTAGTCGGCATAACGACGCGGCATGCCGGCCAGACCCAGGAAGTGCATCGGGAAGAAGGTGATGTTGAACGAAATCAGCGACCACCAGAAGTGGATCTTGCCGCGCGTTTCGTTGTACATGACACCGGTCCACTTCGGGCTCCAGTAGTAGAAACCGGCGAACAGAGTGAACAGCGAGCCGGCCACCAGCACGTAGTGGAAGTGGGCCACGATGTAATAGGTGTCCTGGATCTGGATGTCGATCGGGGCCACGGCCGGGATCAGGCCGGTGAAGCCGCCCATGGTGAACACGAAGATGAAGCCGATGGCAAACAGCATCGGAGTCTCGAACGTCATCGAACCGCGCCACATGGTGGCCAGCCAGTTGAAGATCTTCACGGCCGTCGGCACCGCAATCAGCATGGTGGCGTACATGAAGAACAGCTGGCCCGTCACTGGCATGCCGGTGGTGAACATGTGGTGCGCCCACACGATGAAGGACAGGATGGCGATCGAGGACGTGGCATACACCATGGAGGCGTAACCGAACAGCTTCTTGCGGGCAAAAGCCGGCACGATCTGGCTGATGATGCCGAAGGCCGGCAAGATCATGATGTACACCTCGGGGTGACCGAAGAACCAGAAGATGTGCTGGTACATCACCGGATCACCGCCACCGGCGGGGTTGAAGAAGCTGGTGCCGAAATGGCGGTCCGTCAGCGTCATGGTAATGGCGCCTGCCAGCACCGGCATCACGGCGATCAGCAGGTAAGCCGTGATCAGCCAGGTCCAGCAGAACATCGGCATCTTCATCAGCGTCATGCCGGGCGCGCGCATGTTCAGGATCGTCACGATGATGTTGATCGAACCCATGATCGAGCTGGCACCCATGATGTGCATGGCAAAAATGCCGGCATCCATCGAGGGACCCATCTGCAGGGTCAGCGGTGCGTAGAGCGTCCAGCCGGCGGCAGGTGCGCCACCCGGCATGAAGAACGAACCGGCCAGCATGACACCGGCAGGAATCAACAGCCAGAAGCTGAAGTTGTTCATGCGGGCAAACGCCATGTCGGAGGCGCCGATCTGCAACGGAATCATCCAGTTGGCGAAGCCGACGAAGGCCGGCATGATGGCGCCGAACACCATGATCAGACCGTGCATGGTGGTGAGCTGGTTGAACAGCTCAGGGTTCACCACCTGCAAGCCGGGCTGGAACAGCTCGGCACGGATCAGCAGCGCCAGAATGCCGCCGATCATCAACATGGTGAAGCTGAACAGCAGGTACAGCGTACCGATGTCCTTGTGGTTGGTCGCAAAGACCCAGCGACGCCAGCCCGTGGGGGCGTGGTGATGGTCGTCATGGGCGTGATCGTGATGGTCTAGAACGGCACTCATCCTGATTTCCTTCTCAATACTTCTATGCGTGTGACGACTGGTTATTTGCGGGCAGTCTTGACGTCAGCCGGCTGAACCAGCTGGCCGGTCTTGTTGGACCAGTTGTTCTTGGTGTAGGTGATCACAGCTGCGATCTCGGTGTCGCTGAGCTGCTTCCAAGAAGGCATGGTGCCATTGTTCTGACCATTGAGCAGCACAGCAATCTGCTTGCTCTTGTCTTCGTCCAGCACCACTGCGGCGCCATCCAGCGGCTTGATCGGGCCAGCGCCCTTGCCGTTGGCCTGGTGGCAGGCGGCGCAGTTGGCAGCGTAGACCTTCTCGCCGCGCTTGGCCAGATCGTCCAGCGTCCAGACCTTGTTCGGATCATCCGCCTTGGCGGCCAGCTTCTTCTTCTCGCCGTCCACCCACTTGGAATAGTCTTCAGCCGACAGCACCTTCACGTGGATGGGCATGTAGGCGTGTTCCTTGCCGCACAGCTCGGCACACTGGCCATAGAAGTCGCCGGTCTTCTCGGCGCGGAACCAGGTGTCGCGCACGAAACCGGGGATGGCATCCTGCTTGATACCGAAGGCCGGCACCATGAAGGCGTGGATCACGTCGTTGGCGGTGGTGATGATGCGCACCTTCTTGCCCACCGGCACCACCAGCGGGTTGTCGACCTTCAGCAGGTAGTTGTCGGTGGCCGGCGGCTTGCCCGACTCGGACATCGCGCGATGGGACGCATCCAGGGTAGACAGGAAGCCGATGCCCTCGCCCTCGCCCTTGAGGTAGTCGTAACCCCATTTCCACTGGTAACCCGTGGCCTTGATGGTCAGGTCGGCGTTGCTGGTGTCCTTCATGGCCACCACCATCTTGGTCGCCGGCAGCGCCATCAGGATCACAATGATGAAGGGAACGATGGTCCAGACGATTTCGACCGTCACGGACTCATGGAAGTTGGCAGCCTTGTGGCCCACCGACTTGCGGTGCTTCCAGATGGAATAGAACATGACGCTGAACACAGCGACAAAAATCACGGCACACAGAATCAGCATGAACCAGTGCAGCCAGTGCAGCTCTTCAGCGATTTTGGTTGCCGGGGGGTGGAGGTTCAGCTGATTGACAGCCGGGCCGCCGGGCAGGTCATTGACAGCATGAGCCACCGTGAATGCTGCCGTGCCAGCCCATGCACTTGCCGCGAGCAGCAGTGAAGTCAATTTATTAGAAATGCTCTTCATCATGTTCACTTCTTCAATGTCTTAATTAATCCAAGACTGCCCAGGCTTGCCGGACATGCGGCTTTTTGGCCCATGCGACCGCTACCAATAAACAGCAGGCAGCAAAGCACCCGTTGAAAACCTAATTTCAGCAACTACTTATTGTAGCCCAGCGTTTTGCGTCAACCGGCAGGTGTTGATCTCGATCAAAGAGTCGGCTCTTTGGGTTTGCGCTGACGCAATGTCTGCCGCATTTCTTCCAGCGACAATGCCGTCTCTGCCGCCACCGGAATGCGCGGCTGCGGCTTGAAGGCATGGCCGTAGATGATCTCGAAGGTCAGCTTCAGCCGCCCGCCCTGCGCCGGGTCGGCCAGTTGCATCAGGGCCCTCTCCAGCCGCTCGCGCCAGCCGCGGCCGCGCAGGCCAGCAAAACGTTGCGGGTGCAGGTTGCGCCCCAGTTCGCGCAGCTCCTGCAGCAGACGCTGCGGTGTCTCGAAGGTCAGCTCAATGCGCTCCATGTCCATCACCGGCTCGGCAAAGCCGGCCTGCACCAGCATGTCGCCCCAGTCATGCATGTCGGTGAATTCATGCGACGGTGCCGGCCAGCCCAGTGCCTGGTAAAGCGTGCGCAGTTCGCGCAGAGTATCGGGCCCGAGGCAGGAGAACATCAGGAAACCGTCCACCGCCAGCGCCTCATGCCAGCGCGCCAGCAGCGCCTGGGGGTCGGCCGCCATGTGCAGCGCCATGTTGGCCCACAGCATCTGGGCCGCCCCGCGCGGCGGCACCGCCCCGTAGCGCAGCCCGCCGCGCCAGCGCGCCGGATGCCACCACGGTTTAGCTATTTTTTTGATAGCACCTTGCGCAATATCTTCGGGGGACAAGGCCAGAAAACACGCTGAACCCGGGTAACGGCGCTGCAGCAGCGCCTGCGCCTGCAGGCCGCCGCGCAACGGCTCCCAGTGCACCCAGGTCTGCGGCTGCCGCATGATCCAGGCCAGCCGCTCTTCCATGCGGCGCGCCACTTCCTCGTGCAGCCAGGGCGAGATGGGCAGCGGCAACCGCTGCCAGCGTGCGGCAGCCAGGGGATCGATGGTGGGAGGGCGTTCGGTGGTCATGGTCGGGTCGATAGCGTCACGAGTATATTGACTCCATGTTCCGCCGCCTGTTCGACACCGTGTCCAGTGCGCTCCCCAGCCAGTGCACGGTCTGTCATGCCTGGCCGGCCCAGCCGGTGTGCAACAGCTGCGTGACCCGTTTCGCCCAGCCCCAGCCGCGCTGCCAGACCTGCGCCCTGCCGCTGCCGGCTGGCATCAGCCGCTGCGGCGCTTGCCTCAAGTCACCACCGCCACTCGACGCCTGCCTCGCTGCCGTCGGCTATACCTATCCATGGAGTGAGCTGATCGCGCGCTACAAATTCGGCGACATGCCGGGCTGGTCCGCCAGCCTGGCCAGACTGTTGCGCAGCATGCCCTGGGTCGAACCGGCACTGGAGGTCGCCGAACTGGTCCTGCCCGTGCCGCTGTCGCGTCAGCGGCTGCAACAGCGCGGCTACAACCAGGCCCTGGAACTGGCTCGCCACCTGGCACCGGCCAAAGCCCGTCCGGACCTGCTGCTGCGCATCCGTGACACGCCGCCGCAAAGCTCGCTGCCGCGCGCCGAGCGCCTGCGCAACGTCAAAGGCGCCTTCGCCGTCGACCCGCTGCGCCAGAGCGAAGTGCGCGGCAAGCGTGTGGTGTTGGTTGACGACGTCATGACCAGCGGCGCTTCGCTGTTCGCCGCGGCGCAAGCCCTGCGCGACGCCGGCGCCACCCACATCACCGGGCTGGTGTTGGCGCGTACTGAATGAAATTGGAATAGAGCCCCCACGCTCGCCCACTGTGTGTGGCTCACTGCCCCCCGAGGGGGCCGCATTTCGCCTTGGGGCGGCCCGGCGGCGAAACCGCCCCCCCACGCTCGCCAGCGACAATAGAGGCATGTTCCATATCGTCCTGGTCGAACCCGAAATTCCGCCCAACACGGGCAACGTCATCCGCCTGGCCGCCAACACCGGCTGCACCCTGCACCTGATCGAGCCGCTGGGTTTTTCGATGGACGACAAGCACATGCGCCGCGCCGGGCTGGACTACCACGAGTACGCCACCACCAAGCGCCACGCCAGCTGGGATGCTTTCCTCGCCAGTGAGCAGCCGCGGCCGGAGCGCATGTTCGCCCTCACCACACGCGGCACACGCGGGGTGCATGACGTGCACTTCGAGCCCGGCGACTGGCTGGTGTTTGGCGCCGAGACGCGCGGCCTGTCAGAAGCCGTGCGCGGCGCGTTCGCGCCCGCGCAGCTGCTGAAGCTGCCGATGCGTGCCGGTCAGCGCAGCCTCAACCTGTCGAACGCCGTCGCAGTAACGGTGTTCGAGGCCTGGCGCCAGAACGGCTTCAGGACAGATTAGAGCCCTTCAGAGATAACGCCGGGCGATCGACTCGGCCACGCACACCGGCTTCGGTGCACCTTCGCGCTCGATGGTGACTTCCCAGGTCATCTGCATGCCGTCGTTGTCGATCGGATCGCAAGCCAGCAGCTTCATGCGCGCACGCAGCTGGCTGCCCACCGGCACCGGCGCCATGAAGCGCACCCGGTTCAGGCCGTAGTTCACGCCCATGCGTGACTCGACAATCTCCATGGTGGTCTCGAAGAACCTGGGCAACAGCGACAGCGTGAGGAAGCCGTGCGCGATCGGGCCGCCAAAAGGCCCGGCCTTGGCTTTCTCCACGTCGACGTGAATCCACTGGTGATCGCCCGTGGCCTGGGCAAACTGGTTGACCTGCTCCTGCGTGATGGTGAGCCAGTCGCTGACCGCGACCTCCTGACCCACCAGCGCGGGAAACTCTTTGAGGGACTGGAATGTTTTCATGCCGACCACTGTAGCGGCGGGACCCACGCGCTGGCTGTCATGCGTGCGACGCAGCGATCGGGGCGCGCAGCAGATTTATTCGCGAGTTCTCAGGCGTCGAGCCAGCGGCAGATGCCCTGCCACTGCTCCAGGTCCTTCTCCACCCGGCTGGGCGCCACGTCGAACAGGGTCAGGCCATGCGCCGCCAGGTGGATGTAGTTCTGCGTGTCGCGCAGGTAGCCCAGCACCGGCAGGCCCAGGCTGTCGACGAATTCGCGCAGCTTGTCGGCGGCGATGGTACGGCCGTCCACGCGCATGCCGACAATGCCGATCTGCAAACCCGGGTGGCGGTGCTGCTGGAGCTGGTCGAGAAAGGTACGGGTGGCGAAGATGTCGAACACGCTGGGCTGCAGCGGCACGATCACCTTGTCGGCATGGCGCAGCACGTCCTTCATGTGCGAACCCTTGAGCCCGCCGGGGGTGTCGAGCACCACATGGGTGGTGCCCTTGGGCGGTTTGCCCAGGCGGTCCTCACCCACATCCCAGGTGGCAATCGGGCGCGCCGTGGGCGGCCGCAGGCCCAGCCACAGGCGTGAAGACTGCTGGCGATCGGCATCGCCCAGCATCACCTTATGGCCCTTGCTGGCAAAGTACCCCGCCACATTGGTGGACAGGGTGGACTTTCCAACCCCCCCCTTGGGATTGGCAACCACGACAACTGGCATCTCGTGCTCCTTGAAGTCTGACCGAGCCCTATGTTAGCGTAGGGCCATGGAACACACGCCCGGCTGGCTCAGCAGCACTCTGATTTACCTCGGCGCCGCCGTCTTCGCCGTCCCCTTGAGCAAGTACCTCGGTCTGGGTGCCATCATCGGCTACCTGGCGGCAGGCATCGCCATCGGCCCCTGGGGCCTGGGACTGGTCACCCATGTGGAAGACATCCTGCATTTCGCCGAATTCGGCGTGGTGCTGATGCTGTTCCTGATCGGCCTGGAACTGGAGCCGCGCCGCCTGTGGAGCCTGCGCCGTCCCATCTTCGGCTGGGGCAGCGCCCAGATGCTGGCCTGCAGCGCGGCCCTGTTTATGGCACTTTATGCCCTCGGCCTGGCGTCTCCCAAGCTGCTGGGCGGCTGGGAAACGGCGCTGGTCGCCGCACTGGGCTTGGCGCTGTCGTCCACGGCCATCGCACTGCAGACCATGGACGAGCGCAACCTGTTGCCCACCCCCGGCGGGCAGGCCGGCTTTTCCATCCTGCTGCTGCAGGACGTGGCCGCCATCCCGATCCTGGCGCTGCTGCCGCTGCTGGGCAGCGATGGCGGGCTGTTCGCCGCCTCCGACGTGTCCCCCGCAGGCCGGCTGTGGGCGGCCCTCAAGATCATTCTGGTGATCGGTTGCGTCGTGCTCGGCGGCCGCCTGTTGTTGCGGCCCCTGCTGCGCTGGATCGCGCGCAGCAAGACACCGGAAATCTTCACCGCCGCCTCGCTGCTGCTGGTGGCCAGCATTGCCACCCTGATGCAGAAGGTCGGCCTATCCATGGCGCTGGGCGCCTTTCTGGCCGGCGTGCTGCTGGCCGAGAGCGAATACCGGCGCGAGCTGGAAACCGACATCGAGCCTTTCAAGGGCCTGCTGCTCGGCCTGTTCTTCATTGCTGTCGGCATGAGCATCGACTTTGATGTGCTGCGCCGCTCGCCCGGCTTGATGGCCGCCATCGTGCTCGGCTTTCTGGCGATCAAGGGCGTGGTGATCTACAGCCTGACGGCCCTCATGCGGGTCCCCGTCCAGGAGCGGCCTGTGCTGACCCTGCTGCTCGCGCAGGGCGGCGAGTTCGCCTTTGTGGTGTTCCAGACCGCCACCGGCGCCAAGGTGCTGTCGCCGGAAACCGCCTCGCTGCTGATCGGCTCGGTCGCCCTGTCGATGCTGGTGAGCCCCCTGCTGCTGGTCTGGCTCGACCGTTATTGGCTGCCCCGCCTGAACCGCAGCAATGGCCCCACCATGGCAGAAATCTCGGAGCCCCAGGACGCCCCGGTGCTCATCGCCGGCTTTGGCCGCTACGGCCAGATCATCGCCCGTGTGATGCTGGCAGAAGGCATCCCCTGTACCCTGCTGGACCATGACGCCGACATGATCGAGGCCGCGCGCAGTTTCGGCTACCGCGTGTTCTACGGCGATGCCACCCGGCTTGATCTGCTGCGCATTGCAGGCGCTGCCAGCGCCAAGGTGCTGGTGGTGGCAGTGGACGATCCCGAGCAATCACTCAAGATCGTCGACCTGGCCCGCAAACATTTTCCACAGCTGCAGATCGTGGCGCGTGCGCGCGACGTCACGCACTGGCACAAGCTGCGTGACCACGGTGTGACCCTGGTCGTACGTGAGCTGTTCGAGTCCAGCCTGCGCAGTGCCCGCAGCGTGCTCGAACTGCTCGGCCACGATCCCGCCGAAGTGCGCCAGACCGCACGCCGTTTCCGTCAGCACAATATGGAACTGTTCGAAAAAATGCGCCCGCACTACAAGGACCAGAGCAAACTGATTGCCGTCATCAAGCAGGGGCGGCAGCAGCTGGAAGAGCAGATGGCGCAGGAACGGGCCCAACGCGCCGAAGCCGCCGGCCAGGCAAGCCAGGAAAAGCCTCAGACCTGATCAGCGGAACGCATCCCACACCAGCTTGACGCCGGTCATAAACAAGCCGAGGTAGATCAGCCGGTAGAACAGTTGCTGGTTGATGCGCCGCGCCAGCCAGATGCCGCTCCACACGCCGATGGGCGCCAGCGGCAGCAGCACCAGCGAGGTGGCGAGGTTGCGCCAGTCCAGCAGGCCCAGCCAGGCGTAGGGAATCCACTTGGAGAGGTTGATGAAGAAGAAAAAGAAGGACAGCGTGGCCGCGAACACCACCGGTTTGAGCTTGAGCGGAATCACGTAGGCACTGATCGGCGGGCCGCCGGCATGCGCCACGAAACTGGTGAAACCCGAGGTGGTGGTGAGGATGGCGCCGAGCCAGCGCGGCGGCGGCGCGCTGTCGGCCCGCGGCGGGAACAGCAGGCGCTGCGCCAGGAACAGCAGCGTGAAGCCGCCCACGATGCCGGCCACGATATTCGCGGCCAGCACCTTGAACAGCAAGGCGCCGATGACCGTGCCCAGCAGGCCGAAGGGCAGCAGGAACTTGAGCAGACGCTTGTCGAATTCCTTGCGCAGTGCCGCAATGCCGAGCAGATCCATCACCAGCAGCACCGGCATCAGGATGGCGGCGGCCTGCGGTACCGACACCGCCATGGCCATCAAGGGAACGGCAAGCGAGCCGAAACCCGCGCCGAAGCCGCTCTTGCTGATGCCCAGCAACAGCACGGCCGGAACGGCCACGGCGTAGAAATACCAGTCGGTGATCAGCGGAAAGTTCATCCGCCGATTGTCGCCGCCCGCAACAACGGCTTTACCCCACCCGGGTCTTGAGCTTTTGCAGCGACACCAGCAACTCGCCAATGAACTTGGCCGTGGTCTCGTCGGTCAACTCGCCCTGCTCGTTGAATTTGCTGGCGCAGTTGCTGATGAAGACCTCGGGCTTATTGACGACGAAGGCGTTCATGAACACCATCACCTGGCGCATGTGGTACTGCACGCGCGCCGTGCCCACCGGGCCCGGGCTGGCGCCCATGATGGCCGCGGTCTTGCCGTCGAACGGTGGCTCCGGCGGGCGCGACAGCCAGTCCAGCGTGTTCTTCAGCACACCGGGAATGGAGAAGTTGTACTCGGGGGTGACGATGAGCACCGCGTCGGCGGCGCGCACCTGCGCCTTGAGCGCCGTCACGGCCGCCGGCTCACCGGCAGCACGCACGTCGTCGTTGTACATCGGGATCTGCGAAATGTCGGCGATGGAGATCTCCATGCCGGCGGGCGCCAGTTTTTGCGCAGCGCGCAGCGCCATGCTGTTGTAGGAGCCCTTGCGCAGGCTGCCTGAAATGCCAAGAACTTTCATGACTTTCCTCTTTCAAAAAACACCATCGAGTGGCCGGATCATTCGGCCTTGATGCCGATGTCGCGCACCAGCTTAGTCCAACGCTCGACATCACGCTTGACCAGGGCCTTGGTCTCGGCCGCATTCAGACTCAGGGGCTTGCCGCCGGCCTTGCGGAAAGTCTCCTGCAGATCGGGCTGGGCAATCACCCGTGTCAGATCAGTTCGCAGGCGTTCCTGCACGTCGGCCGGCGTCTTGCTCGGCACGAAGTAGCCGAACCAGGACTCCAGATCGAGTTGGGCCACACCGCTCTCGTTGATGGTCGGCACCGTCGGGTGCATGGCGTTGCGCTCAGCGCCCGAGACCGCCAGCGCCTTGACGGTGCCGCCATCCACCTGCGCCCGTGCCGTGGATGAAAGATCGAAGAACACATCCACCCGGCCGCCCAGCAGGTCCTGGTAGGCCGCCTGCGCGCCGCGGTAGGGCACGTGCACCACATTCACGCCGGCCAGGTGCCACAGCGCCGCGGCCAGCACGTGCTGGCCCGAGCCGTTGCCGGCCGAGGCGTAGGTCAACTTGCCCGGGTTGGCCTTGGCATAGGCCACCACCTCCTTGAGCGAGTTGAACGGCAGGTCCTTGCGCGCCATCAGGGTGTAGCTGTAGCTCACCGCCAGCCCCACCGGCTCGAAGTCGCGCAGGCTGTCGTAGGGCAGCTTGTCGTACAGCCCCATGTTGAGCGCGATGTTGGAGACCGAGCCCATCAGCAGGGTGTAGCCGTCGGGCGCAGCCTTGGCTGCGGCGTCGGTGCCCACCAGTGTGCCGGAGCCGGGCTTGTTCTCCACCACCACGCTCTGGCCCATCAGCTTGCCCAGCCGGTCGGCCAGGGCACGCGCCACGAAGTCGAAACCACCGCCCGGCGGCTGCGGCACGATCACACGCAAGGGCTTGTTGGGATAGGCCTGACTCCAGGCCGGCAAGGCCAAGCCACCCAGTACAGAAAGCACGACACGACGCGAGAGCGGTACCGTACCAGCGGCCACCGCGGAACCGGCTTTGCCGGGCCGCTGGTGGCGCCCCCCTCGGGGGGTAGCGGCCGCAGGCCGATTCAGGGGGGAAGTTTTCATTTCAGCGCTCCAGCGCGCCGCCGGCCAGCCAACGTGCGCCGCGCTTGTAAAGTTCGTCCACTACAGGGCCCTTGAGCATGGGCATGTCCATCTTCACCGTGTAGCCGATGCGCGTCTGGATGTAGGCCAGGTGGCGATAGCCTTCGGGGAAGGTGGCCAGCGCCTGCTGGTCGAGCTTGAGCACCGCCGTGGAATCGACAGGGTCGATGCGGTCCTTCTCGTAGATCGGCTGGCGGTGCAGCAGCTTCCACTCGCCGTTGTGCTTCACGACAAAATCATGGAAGCGGCCGGTACACACCACGTCACACAGCACCGGGCCGTTCTCGCCCTCCACCATGCCGCGCTGCGAGATTGTCATCTTGGTCTGGGCAATGGCGCGGTCGCCCGCCACCTCGATGGCCGAGCCGCCGAGGAAGTGCAGGATGCTGACACCCTTGGCCCAACCCTCTTTCGTCACGCGGATGAAGTCGGCAAACGGCCCCTGGAACCAGGTCGCCATCATCACGCCTTCCGGGTGCCACACGGTGGCAAAACGTTCCCAGTCGCCGGCGTCACGCCACACCGCCCAACGCTCCACCATCTGCCGGATCAGCAACTCATCCATCAGCTTGTCGTTCATGTTTTGTCTCCTCAAGGTTCAATCAAAAAAACAGGGGGCGCTCACGGCACCACGTAGTCCACCTGGTGGCGCGCGATGCGCAGCTCGGCCACCTCGTCCTTGACGCGCAGGTGCTCCGGGTGCGTGCCGTAGGCGTCGAGCGCGGCCTGGCTCTCGAATTCGGAATACAGCACCACGTCGCAGGCGTAGTCGATGCGGCTGACATCAACGCCAATCTCCAGGTGCAGCAGGCCCGGAATGCGGCCGCGCAGCCCTTCAAAGCTGCGCTGCAGCTGCGCGATGCCGCGCGCCTTCTCGGCCGGCGTGTCGCCGCGCACGTTCCACATCACGATGTGTCGGATCATTCGCAGTCCCGGTTTATGCCGCTGGTGGAAAGCCGGCCTTTTGCGGCCACAGGTTCACGAAGGCGTGCACCGTGGTGCTGGCGTACAGGCCGGCCTTGGTGAAGGGTTCGTTCGCCAGCCAGGCGTGCGCCGCGTCGCGCGAGGGGAAATCAATCACCAGCAGGCTGCCCAGCATGGTGGTGCCGTCGTCATGCGTGAGGGGGCCGGCAAAGGCCATGCGGTCAGCCACCTGGGCCAGGTAGTCCTTGTGGACGGGGCGTACGCGCTGGCGCAGCGCGCCATGGTCGGGTTTGTCGATCAGGATGAAAGCGAACAGCATGGTTTCCTCTCAGAGATAGGCCAGCCAGGTGGAGAGTGACGGAAAGGCGATGAGCACCAGCAACACGGCGGACATCATCAACACGAAGGGAAACGAGCCGGCAAAGATGTCGCGGATGGTGATGCGCGGGTCATTGAGCGCGGACTTCACGGTATAGACCGAGACACCGAACGGTGGCGTCAGCAGGCCGATCTCCACCGCCACCACCGTCACCACGCCGAACCACACCACATCCATGCCGAAACCGCGCGCGATCGGCAGCACGATGGGCAGCATGATCAGCATGATGGACACCGAATCGATGATGCAGCCCAGCGCCAGCACGATCAGCACATAAGCCGCCAGGAACCCCCAGGACCCGAGGCCCAGGTGCGTGATGCCCTCGGTCACCGCCGCAGGCATGCCGGTCAGCGCCAGCATGCGGCTGTAGAGCGAGGCGGCGATGATGAGGAACAGCACCGAGACCGAGACATAACCCGTCTCCACCAGCACGTTCCACAGCTTCTGCCAGTTCAGGCGCCGCCGCGCCAGCGCGATCACCAGCGCGCCGGCCGCGCCCACGGCGCCGGCCTCGGTCGGCGTGAAGAAACCGCCATACAGACCACCCAGCACCAGCGTGATGAGGATCAGGATGGGAACGAACTTGAGCGTGGCGCTACCCCAGGTCTCCTGCGGCAGTTCGATGCGGTCGGCCTCAGCGCCCTGGGTCATGATCATGGCCGGGCGCAGGTAGGCCATGCCGACGATCAGGATGCAAAAGCCGATGGCCAGGATGATGCCGGGGATGACACCGGCAATGAACATGCGTCCGATCGATTCCTCGGCCAGCACGCCGTAGATGATCATCAGCAGCGAAGGCGGAATCAGCATGCCCAGCACGGAAGAACCCGCCACCACACCGACGGCAAAACGCGCCGTGTAGCCGTGGCGCATCATCTCGGGCACCGCCACCTTGGTGAAAACGGAGGCTGAAGCGATGGAGATGCCGGTGATAGCGGCAAACACCGCGTTGGCCGCCACCGTGGCCAGCCCCAGGCCGCCGCGGATGCGCCGCATCAGCCACTGGAACACATCAAAGGTGTCGCGCCCCACCCCCGACACGCTGACCAGCATGCCCATCAGCACAAACAATGGAATGACACCAAACAGGTAGTCGCGAATGGCGTCGTTGGCCGAAGCCGCGACGAAACGCGCCGCCACCTCCGGGCTCTTGACCAGCCAGACGCTGAAAAAGGAGGTGACGATCAGCGCCACACCGATGTGCATGCCGAAATAGATGCCGGCCAGCATCAGCACGATGGCCAGCGCACCGATCTGCAGATCACTCATGGCCCGACTCCCTCATGTCCTGCACCATCAGCAGCACGTACTGGACGGCCGCCAGCACCGCGCCCAACAGCACCACCGCGCGCATCGGCCAGGTGGGAAAGGTGAACACGCCTTCAACACCGAAGAACTCGCTGTCGTTCCAGGCCCGCGCCAGCATGGGCCAGGTGGCGTAGGCAATGACGCTGCAGGCAAAAACACCGGCCAGCGAGAACAGCGCCCGCAGCCGCTTGCCTGCCACCGGCCGCGCCTGGATGAAAGGGTCGATGAACAGGTCGGCACGCGACATGCGGCCGTGGCGCAGCGTGGCCGGCAGCTGCAGGAAGACGATAACGATGATGCTGGTGGCCACCAGCTCGGCCACGCCATCCAGCGGGTGGTTGAGCAGGTTGCGCAACAGCACATCGGCACACATCAGCAGCATGACGATGGCAATCACCACCGAACCGGCCGCATTGAGCCCGTCCACCAGCCGGCCGAACAGGCTGTTGGCCGCCGCCGGTGCCGGTGCCGCTTCAAGATCGGTATTCGCTTCGTAAGACATGAATTACTTCAATTCCTTGTCCCAGTCGCGCGCGGGTTTGACGCCGCGCTTGCGCAGCGCGTCCATGTAGGTCTTGACGATCTCCTTGGCCGGGCCCTTGCTCGCGTTGGCCTTGGCCCAGTCAGCCGCCAGATTGGGCATGGTCTGCACCCACTTCTCGCGCTCACCGCCGCTCAGATTGGTCAGGCGCACCGCCGGGCTCTGGTTGGCGCCGCGCTCCACCATGGTCTTGAGCGCGCCTTCGTAGCGCTGCATCAGCGTCTCGCCCAGCGCCTTGGAATATTCCTTGCCCACGTCCTTCACGATCTTCTGCACCTCGGGCGGCAGCTTGCTGTAGCTGTCCTTGTTCATCGCCATGCCGCCGATATACAGCGCGCCGATGTTCACCGTGGTGATGTAGGGCGCCACCTCGTAGATCTTGTTGGGCAGGATGCCGGTGGCAATGGAGATGGTGCCTTCGCTCACGCCGCTCTGAATGTCGGTGTAGTAGCTGGTGAGCGAGCCGTCCACCGGCACCGCGCCCGAGCCCTTGAGCCACAGGCCGATGGAGCCCGGCGCCGAGATCTTGCGGCCCTTCAGGTCAGCGTAGGTGGCGATCGGGTACTTGGTGAACAGGTGGTAGGTGTCCACGCCGGTGGCGCCGAGGAACACCATGTTGTTCTTGTCCCATTCCTTCTGCAGCGCCGGGATCTTCTCGTTCATCTCGTTGGCCACGTCGAGGATGATGCGCACGTCGTCGGTGGTGAAGGGCGTCACGGTGCCAAACTGCGACAGCGGCATCTTGGCCGCCTCCAGGTTGTGGAACACCCAGCCGATGTCGGTCACGCCCTGCTCCACGCTGGTGAGCGTGGCGTTCATCTTGTAGAGCTGGCCGCCGTAGGCCTCGCGCCATTCGATCTTGTAGCCCTTGTTCAGCGCCGCCACCCGCTTGTTGACCTCGGGCACGAACAGCGTGCTCATCAGCCCCACCCAGGGCAGCACCACCGGGTGGCTGGAGGCGATGGTCAGCTTGAAGGTCTGCTGCGCCTGCGCCGGCAGCACCGCCGCCGTTGACAGCGCCACGCCCAGCGCGCTGGCCAGGGCGGTTTTCATCATCAGTCGCTTGCTCATGCTTGTCTCCTTTTAATCGGTCTCACTGGCACAAAAACGCGTTACTTCTCGGGGTTGAGCACGAAGTCGTACTCCAGCAGGTAGCTGCCGTCGGGCTGCTGCACCCAGTCGGCCACCAGCGACTGGCGCACGCCGAACACCACGTCGGAGTCGAGGTACTGGTCGTGGTTGCGGAACACGTGGGTGATGAGGCGCTGGTAACCCGGCGCCTCGATCATGAAATGCAGGTGCGCAGGGCGCCACGGGTGGTTGGCGGTGGCCTTGAGCATGCGGCCCACCGGGCCGTCGCTGGGAATGGGGTAGGCCTCGGCCAGGATGGTCTTGAAGTGGAAGCGCCCCTGCTCGTCGGCATGCAGCACACCGCGCGCCTGGGCATGGGCCAGCTCGGCGTACTGCACGTCGTAGTTGCCTTCGGCATCGGCCTGCCAGACGTTCATGCGGGCGTTGGGCACCGGCGTGCCGTCCAGCCCCTTGACGGTGCCGCGCACCTGGCAGGGCAGACCGGTGGCGCCGTTGGCCACGTCGTCGCCGTTTTTGTATTCAGGGGCGCTCTCCACGAAGAAGGGGCCGAACACGGTGGACTCGGTACAGCCGGCCGGCTTGTCGTTGTTCATGGCCACGGTGAGCATGGACAGGCCCAGCGTGTCGCTCAGCAAGATGAACTCCTGCCGCTTGTCGTCGGTGATGTGCCCGGTGTCGGTGAGGAACTGGATGCCCTGGAACCATTCCTCTTCCGTCAGCCGCACCTCGCGCGCGAAGGCGTGCAGGTGCTGCACCAGGCTGGTCATGATTTCCTTCAGGCGCGGGTCGGGCGTGTGGGAAAAGCGCTCGATCACGGCCTGGGTGATGGTGTCCTGGTTCAGGTTACGCATCTTTGTTGTCTCCTCTTCGGGTTCTCTCTAGCGGACAAACTGTAAAAGTCCGCCACAATTTGCGAAAGACCGCTGTCGTAAATGACTTTTCCGCGCAGCGAAAAAAACAGGAGACTGCGGTGGACCGCTGGACGGAACTGGAATTGTTTGTGCAGGTGGCTGAAACCGGCAGCCTGAGCCGCGCCGCCGAGGCGCTAGACCTGTCGAACGCGGCGGCCAGCCGGCACCTGTCGGCGCTGGAAGACCGGCTGGGCGCCCGCTTGGTAGAGCGCAACACCCGCCGCCTGTACCTGACCGACCCGGGCAAGGAGTTCTTCAGCCGCGCCAAAACCGTGCTGGCCGACCTGAAGGACGCCGAGGACGCGGTGAACGCCAGCACCCTCAACCCCACCGGCACGCTGCGCATCACCGCCTCGCTCTCGTTTTCCATGCACCACGTGGCGCCGCTGTTGCGCGAGTACACCCAGCGCTACCCCAACGTGAGCGTGCACGTGGAAGCCGCCAACCGCTACCTGGACATCATCGACAACAACATTGACGTCGCCATCCGCACGCGCGAGTTCGAGCCCGACTCCAACATCACCATCCGCCGCCTGGGGCAGACGCGCCGCATTCTGGCCGCCGCGCCGCGCTACCTGGCCAAACACGGCCGACCCAAGACGCTGGAAGACCTGGCGCAGCACAAGTTGCTGATCTACACCCACGCCAACAACCCCAACGAACTGCGCTTCACGCGCGACGGCCAGACCACCACGCTGTCGGTAAAGGGGCTGCTGGAATCGAACGACGGGCAGATCCTGCGCGCCGCCGCGCTGGACGGCATGGGCATCCTGGTGCAGCCCACCTACATCTTGTACGACGACATGGTGGCCGGCCGCCTGGTGCCGGTGCTGGACGACTGGGACCTGCCGCGCCTGACCGTCAACCTGGCCTACCCCAGCCGCAAGCACCTGTCAGCCAAGGTACGCACCTTCATCGACTTCATGGCCGAGCACTTTGTGAAGATGAACTATGAGCAGAAGTGGACGGGGAGGTTTGGGGTGGATTGAAGGGAAGAGTTTAGGCGTTTCCTGGAGTGGACTTATATGCATGAAGTCCCATATCCTCAGACAGACTTGATTAGTGGCTATTCTTCCCGAGGCTTGGTTCTACGATTGGTTCAAGACTCGACCAGAGCAAAGGAAGGAATTCATGCAGACCTATCCTAAATTCAATTGGTGACATTTATCCCTTCAATGGGTGACCTTCTGTTTGCCGTGACTGGTGGGCCATAAGAGTAAAGACGAAAAATTTAGGAGATGACAAATGCTGGGAAGACTCATTCGTGTCTTACTTGCTTTAACAGCAATCGCACCGCTCGCAGTATCCTTTTCCTATATTTATGCAGCAAAAGAACACAAGTATCAATACGCGGTGATCGCAGCGCTTACTTGTATTCTTTTAGGCGCCCTATCACTCTGGATCATCGAGAAAGCTAGTGCACGATTGGAACAACTGCCCATCGTCATACAGAAAGCAAAGAGTGCCGACAAAGAGGTCATCGGTTTCTTTGTCGCTTACGCTCTACCGCTAGTTTTTCGAGGGCAATCCGCGCCTGACTTAGATGCTTGGCTGATGGCAGGTGGAATGCTGCTCTTCGTCTTGTGGAGCACGCATTCAATGCAGGTCAACCCCGTGCTTGGTATGTTCGGCTTTCACTTCTACGAAGTAGAAACTAAGGACGGAATCACCTATTTGATGATCACACGGCGCAAGATCAGTCATGTTCGCACCGTCACCACAGTCGTTCAGATCAGCGAATATGGAGTACTTGAAGCAAATGTCAAGAAATCAGGGAGTTAACACATGAATCTCTTTGCGCTTACATCCGTCCCCGCAGCTAGGATAGTTCGCTTTCCTCTTACCCAGGGCCTTCAAGAAGATGTGCGGGCAGTGTTTGCCGAGCAACTTGCTGCCTTCAACAATGGCATCGACACCGTAGTCCCATTTGATGGCCGATACCGACCAGAAGAAGGCGAACTGCTTGCCATCAATAATTTTGATGATATCGATGGACTGGGGGCAGCTATTGCAAATCCGCTTGCTGTTGAGCAATTCGATCCGCAAATCCACTCTCTGGACTCTGTAAAGGCACTATTTACTGGGAGCAATGAGGATGGCATCCAAAGAACTCTCATCCAACTCTTTGAAAACAGGCGCCTCATCGCCACCAAGGGTTTGGCATTTTTCTATTCGGGCAATACGTTTCAAAAAATGAGTGACGCAGGCCTAACGATGGATACCAAACTTCTGGCTGTGCTCGAAGGCGGGACACTCAAATTCCAGAGCTTTCATTTTTTGCGACGTGTTTTCGATCTCAGCGATTATTTCAACGAAGCCACAGCCGAAGAGGTGACTGCGTTTGCTTCTCACGAAAAACTTTCTGTGGCTGACATTCAAACATTTACCGATACTGCAAGCGCACCCATACGCAAGAAGATCACTCTCATTCGACAGTCGGGGGTCTTAGACAATTTCACCACTCAGCAAATAGTAGCCGCCGCCCAGACATTCAATGTGGTCGTCCAGACCTCGCCAGATGGCCGTATCGTGTTACCAACTAACAATACAGAGCTTCGCCGATTGCTTCGTTTTCTCGATGAAGACTATTACGAGTCACCGCTTACACAGACGCACTTCGTCTCTAACTCCAAACGCGTCGCCGACTAAGGTCAACTGTGTAAGCATGAGCTACTATTTAAGAGGTGCTCTCGCATGCACAGCAGTCAAACGATGGTGCTAGACACTAGCCGCCAGTGATCATCGACGGAACAGACGGCACTGCAAGATGAAAGAAATACGGGGACGGCTATGACAATTCTCCAGCAGGCAGACATCGGTCAGGTTTACCACTACACCCCCCTTCATTACCTGCCATTCATTGCGAGGGCGGGAATTCTGTTGTCCAAGCCTGCGATTGCACAAGAGGGATTCCCTGCTCGACACATTCGTTCGATGTCGAGCAAGCAAGATGTTGCGCGTGGCTTCGCTCCCTATGTCCACCTAACCCTTGATCCCTGTCCACCGATTCTTAAAGCAAAGCTGCAAGCCGGCTTCCCCCACCTAAAGCTAGCAATCCCAGCAAGCGTCATTGATGCTGTGGAGTTCAGCCTGTGCCGCTATAACGTAGCAATGACGCGATATCTGCGCAAGGACGGGAAACCGGGGTTCCCTGAATCCCCGACAAACGGCTTCTACTACGATGGCCAACAGGTCCCAGTCGCCAGATTGCCAGAGCACAAGGCGGCTATGCTACAGAGCCATTATGGTCGTGGAACGATGATCGAAGTGCTAGTTCCGGACAGACTTCAACTACCGGCTGAAACAACCGTTGTCTGCTTCTCGGAGCAAGATCAGAACATTGCTCAGCACGCCTTAACAGCTACTCAGTGCGGGTGGGAGTGTGTCTTAGATAACTCGATGGGGTACATACCAAACCTACAGCACAGTCAGGCTGTTCGTACATTTCTCGACAGAGCCCTTGCTGAGCCAGATTGGCGTGGTGATGGACTGGAGTTTGATAGGGTCTAGCTAGTGTCTAGAAATTCCGAGCTCGCCAAGAGAAAGCGTGCCGGAATTTACGAGGAATTTGTCCCAACAGGGGGACTTTACCGTCGAAAGGAGAGGTAGATGCGTAGAGTTGTTCTGATCAGCGGCCGGACATGCACCGGCAAATCCGCCTTGGCTCAAAGCCTCCATGACGAGTTCGGCTTTCATGTCATACGTACGAGTGCGATCCTTACACAGGTTGCCGAAGACCGCGGAGAAAGTACAGACCGCCTTTCACTACAACGATTGGGAGATGCGCTAGATGCAGAAACCGGACACCGCTGGCTTTTAGATGCCTTTGAGAAGCTAGCAACTCAAATCAATCCGGACATGCCGATCGTAATCGACGCCGTTCGAACAGCAGAACAACTGGAGCAGTTTCGAACCATTCGGAACCTGGAAGTGGTCCATGTTCACCTCTATGCGCCAAAAGATGAGTTGCAGAGACGCTTCCAGAAGCGTTTGAACGATCGGCGCTTGGAAACGGCATCCAATCACGATGAAGCCGACTTATTGAAGGATCAAGATGATGTGGATTCCTTTCGGCAGGACGCTGACGTACGGATTAACACTGGCAGAACAGACAACGACGACAATTTAGTAAGGGTCGCTGCTCGACTCGGGCTGTATTCGCCGCCCAATATACGTTGCGTAGATGTCATTGTTGGCGGTCAATACGGAAGCGAAGGCAAAGGACATGTTTCGGCCTATCTCGCAAAAAACTATGATGTCCTTGTCAGAGTTGGAGGCCCTAACGCCGGCCACACTGTTTCCAGCGCTTCGGGTGTCTTTACTTATCATCAGCTGCCGTCCGGGGCTCGTGATGTTGAGGCTGAACTTCTCCTCGGTCCAGGCATGACGCTGAACGTTGAGAGCCTCTTAGCCGAAATTCAAGAGTGTGCAATTTCCCCTGACCGTCTCTTCATTGACCCTCAAGTGATGATCATTGAAGAAGAGGACTTGAAGGCCGAGCAGGAGTTGGTAGCGATGATTGCCTCAACCGGGAGAGGTGGCGGTGCCGCGGCAGCGAGGCGTATCCGTGGACGAAAGCCCGGATTCGTGCGCTTAGCTCGTGACATACCAGAACTTCGACCTTACGTTGGCGAAACAGCCCCATATCGCGGATCGACAGCAAAACGACTAGAGATCGCTTATCGCAAGGGATCTTCGATTCTTTTAGAGGGTACTCAAGGGAGCGGCCTCAGTCTTTTTCATGGGGCCTATCCTTACGTAACGTCCCGAGACACCAATGTGGCAGGGTGTCTCTCGGAGGCCGGCATTTCACCAAGTCGGGTTCGGCGCATCTTACTTGTCATTCGGCCAACGCCAATCCGGGTGGGCAACCCTGACCCAACACCCAGCGGAAACAGTGAAACCTCTGGACCGATGAAGCATCCTGTGAACTTCCAAAAGATTGCCGAACTCGCTGGACTTAATTCAGACGATGTACTGAAGTTCGAGAAGACATCGACCACCAAGCGAGATCGCCGCGTCGGCTGGTTCGAATGGGACCAATTCCGTCACGCGTGTAGTCTGAATGCCCCGACCGACATTGTCCTGACGTTCGCCGATTACATAGATGCCAAGAATTTGAATGCTCGACGTTTCGAACAACTAACCGACGACACGATTAAATTCATCGAAGAATTGGAGCGCGTAGCCCAAGCTCCCGTGTCGCTAATCAACACGAGATTTCCCCGGGAGAATGAGGCTATTGATCTTAGGACCGTCATTGACCGACGAAACTGGGTGACTTCACGCCAAAAGTCATGAGCGATCCAAGGAGAAAAACGCTAGAACTGAATGACCGCTTTTCCTAATGCGACCAATCACGATAAATCGATAGCAGACCCCTCCCCTCATCCCCCCCTCAAACGCATCCTGAAACAACTGTCGGATCGCCGAACGCTTCAGCGATCGGTAGAGTACTGGTTTTGCATAACGATGCACAGGCCTTGTCCAGGTCGGCCTCCTGCATTACGAGGTCTTTCAGTGCCACAGCGCACCACTGAAGGAAGTTGTCGTTGACTACAGCATCCCTGACATCGCCCGGTACGTGACCGAAGTCCGCCGAATGAAGGAGAAGTACCAGAAAGCCTACCTCTATACGAATGTTCACGTAGCTCAATAGCTATGCTCAGTTTCCGTAGGTTATGCGCGAATACTCAGGATTTTTCGGTATAGCAGTCGAACTCTTCTGTCAGATGACTTAGCCAACTCGTCAATTGGAACCCACGCGGCTTCGTGAACTTCTGAAAGCTGCGCATGCAGCCGAACATCGACCGGAGCCGTGGCGAGAAAGAGAAAGTCATGGTGCACATGGGCGCCCTCGCCCTTCGCTGGTCGGATCGGAACCTCATGACTGTCTACATCAAGCGGAATGGCATTGGCTGTCGTCCAGGGATGTGCCCTAGCGTCGACAACCCCCGTTTCCTCCTCGACTTCTCGGAGCGCGGACTCAAAAAGATCGCCATGCCCCTCATAGTGACCGCCCGGCGTTAGCCACTTCCCCAAGAAGGCATGGTGAATAAGCAATATCTCTGCGCCACTTGGACTTAAAACGGCTGCGCTCGACGTGACGTGCCCAGTCATATTCGAACGAGAAAAGAGATCTCGGTCGGTCTGAAGTTGCGCTTGCAGCAACGAATACCGGTTGGATTCTTCGGGGAAGTGGCGCAAATAGCGTGAGAGAAGTATTTGCGTGTGCTCGTAGATGTGTATCATCGAATTTCTGCCGCAAACTTGCGCCGCACCCGATTTGGAGACAAGGGCTAGCGACTTAGTAAATCGGCTCGCAGCGATCAACTGCATTATCGCGAGGCACCGCCACTATAGCGGCATGCAAATCAAAACTTTGCAAGTTCAGGAGGGCCGTCAATTGATAGACGTGGAAGCGCTTGTGCTTCTGAGCGGACCGATCGCAGTAGGCAAGACTAGCGTCCGCCAAGAACTTCTGGCGGCCCATGGTTTCGATTACGTCCGATCAAGTGCATACCTAAAGGCTCTCGCTGAAGCGCAGGGGCAAGGTGACCAAAGAGAACACCTTCAAAACTTGGGCGATAGGCTTGATGTCGAGACTGACTACCGCTGGGTATTGGACCAGGTAGCCCGTCCAGGATTTGCTGCCTCACCAAGCCAAAAGCGTTGGCTAGTCGATGCAGTCAGAAAGAGGCGCCAAGTCGAACACTTCCGTAAAGCGTATAGCCACCGAGTGCTCCATGTCCATCTGGATGCGCCCGAGAGCGTCTTGCAAAAGCGATATGAATTGAGGCTCGTTACCACCGGCGATGTAACTCCATACCAAGTTGCAACTCGCCACGAGAACGAGGTCGCCTCACGAAGCCTCATAGAAATTGCAGACCTTGTCCTAGATGCGAGCACGATGAATCCGAAGGAGCTCGCCGACGCGATTGCAGCCGCCACACGATGATGTGACTGAAGGCGAACATTTGGCTTCAAGCGTCCCTGCAGCAAGCCGGAGATAAAGCTTTGGGTAGGGAATTTCGTATCCGCGGTCGCTTCGCAACGGTCAATGGACTTTTTGCGCGAAGACCGCTACGGGTCGAAGCAGTCAGTTCCCTCTGCATCACCCCCGCGGCCTCACCCCCTCAAACGCATCCTGAAACAACTGCCGAATGGCCACGCGCTCCAGCGGCCGGGGGTTGGGGTACTGGTTCTGCAAGGCAATGTCGCAAGCCTTGTCCAGGTCGGCCTCTTGCATGCCGATGTCTTTCAGCGCCACCGGCGCGCCGTTGTTCTTCGCCAAGTCGTACACCGCTTGCGCCGCACTGGCACCGCCGAGGGCGCGCGCGATGCGCTGCATGGCCTGTGGCGCTGCTTTGGCGTTGTAGGCCAGCGCGTGCGGCAGCACGATGGTGTGGGTTTCGGCATGGGGCAGGTTGAAGCTGCCGCCCAGGGTGTGGCACAGCTTGTGGTGCAGCGCCATGCCGACGTGGCCGAGCACGGTGCCGCAGAGCCAGGCGCCGTAGAGCGCGTCTGACCGTGCTGCCATATTGTTTGCTTCTTTTTTGATAGCAGGCAGCGCACGACCGATGGCGGCGATGCCCTCTTCGGCCATCAAGTCCATGATGGGGTTGCTGTCCACCGCGTACAGGCCTTCGGCGGCGTGAGCAATGGCGTTGATGCCGCTGGTGACGCTTAAAGATACCGGCAAACTCAAGGTGAGTTCGGGGTCGTAGATCACGGTGCGCGGCAGCACGCGCAGGTCGCGCCCGGTTTTCTTCAAGCCGGCTTCGGTGATGCCGTAGATCGGCGTCATCTCCGAGCCGGCGTAGGTGGTGGGAATGGCGAGGATGGGCAGGCCGGAGTCGAGCGCGATGGCCTTGCCCAGGCCGGTGGTGGAGCCGCCGCCGATGGCGACCGCACAGTCGGCCCCCAGTTTTTTTGCCAGTTCGCGGGCCTCGCGGGCGGTCTCGATCGGCACGTGCATGACGGCGCGGTCGAACACACCCGCCGCGCGCGGGCCCAGCAGCGTGGCCACCATCTCGGCCGAGGCGCGCTGCTCGGGGGTGGAGAGCACCAGTGCTTTTTTCGCGCCCAGCGCATCGATTTCTTTCGCCAGTTGCGAGAGTGATCCAGCGCCGAAGACGACGCGGGCGGGCTGGGCGGTGTAGACAAAGTTTTTCACGAAACGCTCCGGGGGAAATCAGCGCAGCAGCTTACAGCTTGTCGGGGATGCCGGCACCGCGCTCGACGACTTTGATGATGGCGGCGTAATCATCCAGCGCATTGCCCTGCACCACGGCGGCACACATGAGCTGGTGTGTCATGGCGGTTTGCATCAGCGGCACGTCGTGGGTTTCGCCGGCGTTGAGGATGAGGTCGAGGTCCTTGATCATCTGCTCCACGGTAAAGGTGGGTCTGAAGTCGCGCTCGCTCAGCTGCACCGCCTTGGCCTTGACGATGGGCGAGGCCACCGCACTGGCGGTGAGCACCTGCCACATGTCGCGCCAGGCCAGGCCGCCCTTGCGCCCGAGCGTCAGCGCTTCGGCCAGCATGGCGCTGGTCTGCGCAATCATGAGGTTGACCACCAGCTTCATCAGGCGCGCCTGCTCGGCCTCGCCCAGGTAGAACTGGTTGGGGCCCAGGGTGCGCAGCAAGGGCAGCACGGTGTTGTAGGCGGCACGCGGGCCGGAGGCCATGACGGTGAGCTGCGCGGCCTCGGCCATCTTGTTGTTGCCGGAGACGGTGCAACGCATGTAGAGCACGCCCTTGGCCGCCAGCGCCTGCGCCGCCTCGGCCGAGGCCTGCAGCGAGACGGTGCTGGTATCCACATAGATGGCGCCGACGTGGGCATGGGCCGCCACCTGCGCCGCCACGGCCAGCAGGGCCGCGTCGTTGGGCAGGGAAGACAGCACCACCTCGGCCGCGGCCATGGCGGCAGCCGGGCTGGTGCTTACGTCCAGCCCCTGGGCGCGCGCCAGCTGGCAGCGTTCCATGCTGGGGTCGCTCACCGTCACGCTGTGGCCGGCCGCGGCCAAGTGGCGCGCCATGGGCAGGCCCATCTTGCCGACGCCGATGACATGGACTTTCACTTTATTGCGCCTTCAGGTTGGCGGCCTTGACGATGCGGGCGGCCACGTCCATCTCGGTCTTGATGTAGGCGTTGAAGGCGTCCGGGCTCATGGTGAAGGGGTCGGCGCCGAGCTTGGCCATGCGCTCCTTGAGTTCGGGTGTGGCCAGCGCCTTGAGCGCTTCGTCGTGCAGCTTCTTCACCACCGCGGCCGGCGTGCCGCTGGGCACGATCATGCCGACCCACAGCGTGTAGTCGGACTCGGGCAGGCCGGCTTCGATGCTGGTGGGCACCTGCGGCAGGTTGGAGGCGCGGGTCTTGGTGCTGACAGACAGCGCCTGCAGCCGGCCGTCGCGGATGAGCGGCAGGGCGGAAGCCAGCGGGGCGAAGAACCAGTCGTTGGCGCCGCCGATGACGTTGGTCATGGCGTCGGGCGTGCCCTTGTACGGCACGTGCAGCGCGTCAATGCCGGACTGCAGGCGGAAGATCTCGGCGTTGAGGTGGGTGCCGCTGCCGATGCCGGCAGAGGCGTAGTTGAACTTGCCGGGCTGTGCTTTCACAGCAGCAATCAGCTCGGCCTGCGTCTTCCAGCCCTTGGCCGGGTTGACCACCAGCACATTGGGAATGGCGGCCAGCGTGGTGATGCCGGTGAGGTCTTTCAGCGTGTCGTAGCCCAGGTTGGGATAGAGCGAGGGGTTGAGCGCATGGCCGGAGGAATGGATGAGCACGGTGTAGCCGTCGGGCTCGCTCTTGGCCACCTGCGCGGTGGCAATGGTGCCGCCGGCGCCGAGCTTGTTCTCGACCAGGATGGTCTGGCCCATGCTCTTGCCCATGGCCTCGCCCACAGTGCGGGCCACGATGTCGGTGGCGCTGCCGGCACTGAAGGGCACAACGAACTTGATGGGCTTGGCCGGGTAGCCCTGAGCCAGCACGCTGCCGGCCAGCAGCAGCGCAGCGGCCGCGATGGATAAACGCTTCATGCTTGTCTCCTCGTATTTTTAGAACAAAAACACCGTGCAGCCCTTTTGCAATATGCGCAAGCCGCTATTCTTTTGATAGTCCCAACGCCGTCGTGATCTTGCGGCCCGAGGCCTGCAGGGCGGCCAGTTTCGGTGCCAGCTCGACATCAAGCAGCCGGCCGTGGCGCTTTTTCCAGCGCCCGGCCACCATCACGCTGTCGATGTTGGCCAGCGTGGTCTGCATCACCAACGTGCTCACCGGGTCGTGCACCGGCTGCATGTTCAGGTCGTCGGCGCGGATCAGCACCAGGTCGGCCTGCTTGCCCGGCGCCAGGGTGCCAATGCGGTCGAGCTGGCCCAGCATGCGCGCGCCTTCCACCGTCACCCAGCTGAGCGCTTCGCGCGTGCGGATGGTGGAGGTGGGCGGGATGCTGCCGTGCGCTTCGCGGTACGCCGCGTTGTCCAGGCTGCGCTGCATGCCGAGTGCCACGCGGGCCTGCGTCAGCATGTCGCCGCTGAGCACGCTTTCCAGGTCGACACCGAGCGAGGGCGCCTTGCCCAATGCGCGCAGGCGGCCGGTGATGGGGTGGCCGTGGCCCTGCGTCATTTCGTTTTCCGCTGCGGCGGAAAAGCTCATGCCGAGTTCGCAGAAGCGCTGCAGCTGCGCGTCGCTCAGGGCGTGGCCGTGCACGATGTTGATCTGCGGCCCCAGCAGGCCGGCGGCCTCCAGTTGCTGCCAGCCGTCGGGCGTGCGCGCCGGGCCACCGCCCTGGTGCAGCGAGCCGAGGATGCCGAGTTCCTTGACCATGCGGAAGTCGTGCAGCGACACGTCGAGCGTCGAGTAATGCGGCCCGAGCACGGCGGCGTGCACGCTCAGCAACTCATGGCCCTGATGGCTTTTCAGCAAGCGCTCGACCTCGGCGCGCGGGTGCGGCACTTCCCAGAACGGGCGCTCGCCCGGTTTCGGGTCGGGCTTCGGTGTGCCGTGGAAGAAGGCGGCGCGAATGCCGGATTCGAGCAGGCCCTGAATGGCGGCGTCGTTGTGCTGCGGCGTGCGGTTGTTGTGGCACCAGTCCACCAGCGTGGTGCTGCCGCAGTTGAGCTGGTTGAGCGCACCGACCAGGGTGGCGATGTAGAGGTCGTCCGGCGCGAACACGGTGGCCAGGCCCGCGTGCATCTTCTGGAAGTACTCCAGCAGCGTCCAGTTGGCGGCCAGGCCGCGCAGCGCGGTCTGCCAGGTGTGCATGTGCGCGTTGACCAGGCCGGGGATGACGATGCAGCCGGTCGCGTCCACCACCTGCACATCGTCTGCGTGGATGGCAGGCGCGATCTCGGTGATGGTGTCGCCCGTGACCAGCACGTCACCACGCGGCAGGTCGCCCTGCGCGTCCATGGTGATGACGGTGGCGCCACGGATCAGGGTGCGCATGCTCGGCCTCCTTACGACAGGCCGTCGCTCATGGGCACGTTGTCGGGCGTGAGTTCGATGCCGGCGTCCTTGGCAGTTTCCAGCAGCAGCACGGCGAAGTCGATGTGGTCCAGGCCGTGGCCGACCATGCGCGCGATCGACTCGCGCGTGGCCGCTGCCGCCGGCATGGGCACGCCGTGCGCTTTGGCGGCACTCATGCCGAGGTCCATGTCTTTCAGCAGCAGCTTCGGCGTGAAAGTGACCTGATCAAACGTCAGGTTAGTCAGCATGGGCGTCTTGTACTTGGTGTACATGGAGCCCAGCACCGAGTCGTTGATGCTTTCCAGGAAGATGTGGCGCGGGATGCCGGCCTTCTCGGCCAGCACGGTGATCTCGCACAGGTTCTGGATGATGACGCCGAACATGGTGTTGTGCGCGATCTTCCAGATGCGGGCCAGCTCGCCCTCGCCCACCCACATGACCTTGCGCGCCATGGCCTGCAGATAGGGCTCGACCATGTCGTACAGCGCCTTGGGGCCGGAGGCCACCTGCAGCAGCTTGCCGGCCTTGGCCACCTTGGCGTTGCCCGACACCGGCGAACACAGGTAGGCCACGCCCAGGCTTTCCAGCTGCTCGCGGATCTCGGCCGAACCTTCCTGCGAGATGGAGGAGCTGTCCACCACCACCTGCGGTTTCTTGCTGCCTGTGACCAGACCGCCGGGGCCGAACAGCACTTCCTTCAGGTCGTCGGTGGTGGAGACCATGGTGAACACCACCTCGCAGCTGGCGAGGTCGATCTTGGCCTTCTCGATCACGGCGCCGTACTCGGCCAGGTGCACGGCCTTGGCGGCGGTGCGGTTCCACACGTGCACGGTGTGGCCGGCTTTCAGCAGCTTGGTCACCATGGCTTCGCCCATACGGCCCAGGCCGATCCAGCCTATCTTCTTGCTCATCGCTTGTGTCTCCTCAGTCGTGAACTTGTTCTTTAGCGCTCCGCAGTGTTGAGCAAAGCGGACGGCGGAACAAGCGGACAGCGGAAAATCAGTTTTCCGGTGACTGAAACAAAGACCCGGCGTTGTGGCACCAAAACGGCGCTATCCGGCGCCGGCAAGGCATCAGCAGTGGGGTACGCGCAGCGGGTGGGAGGGGGTGAGCGCTGACAACGCGGTCAGCGGCTTGGCAGCGCAGCGACACCTGCGCTGGCGACAACGCTATTTCGACGCGGTTTTCTTGGCAGCGCGTTTGAGCGGTGCCGCCACGCGACGTTTCGGCGCTGGCGCAACATCCGCAGACTTGACCCGGGATTTGGGCAAGGCCACCTTCACAGGCTGAACGCCCGCCAAACCCAGCGCCCCGGCCGCACTGCTCATGGACTTGATGGAGGCGGCCAGCGTCATCTGGTCGAGTTCGGACAGGAAGGCGTCAATCGCCCGCTTGAAGCCACTCTTGAGGTTGCAGAACGGGAGGATGGCGCAATCAACCAAGGCATTGGCATCGTGGCACTCCACCACCGCAAAGTCCTTCTCGGTGCTGCGCACGATGGCGCCAATGGAAATGTCTTCCGGTGCGCAGGCCAGCTTGATGCCGCCCATGCGGCCGCGTACCGTCACGATCATGCCGTTGACGCCCAGGTCGTAAACGATCTTCGCGACGTGCGCGCGCGAAATCTTGTAGGCCGCCACGATGTCGTCGATGGTGGAGAGTTCGCCGCTCTTGTGCTTGACTGCGAGGTACATCATGACGCGCAGGGCGTAGTCGGTATAGACAGTCAGACGCAAAGTTCAGCTCCAGAAAATGATGATTTTAAGTTAGGGTCATCGCCAGACCCGCTCAGCCGCCCCAGCGCGTCATGGCCAGGGCCACGATGCCACCGACGCACCCAAGCGCCACCACCAACCAGCCCAAGGCCGCGGCGCGCGTCAACCCCGGCTGCAGTGCCTGTTTGCCGGCACCGATGTAGGCCAATAGCAGCAACAGCTTGCCCGCCAGCCATGGATGCGCGGGGCCGGGGTATTGGCCGCTCATCACCATCAATGTCAGGCCGGCTGACAGCAACAATGTGTCGTTGACATGCGGCAACCAGCGCAGCACCGGCCAGCGCACGCGCCAGTCCAGCCCCATCAGGCCCAGCCCTCCCCGCAGCACAAACAGGGTCACGGTGAGCAGGACACACGTGAGGTGGATGTGACGAATGATCAGGTACAGCACCGAAGGGCAAACCCATGCGTGGTGTCAACGTGATGCCTGGCGCCTACGCACCGGCTGGCCCGGCGCGCCAACTCAGGCCGTCTTGGCAGCATTGGCTGCAGCGGCGGCCAGCTGGCGCTCGGTGCAGTCACGGGCCACCGACAGCACGCCGACCACGGTGCCGGCATCGTCCTTCACCAGCGTGAAGCTCAGTTCCACATAGAGCTTGTTGCCGTTCTTGTGCGTCGAACGGGTCGTCATGGCCCGGCCGGAATACTTGGATTCGCCACTGCTGACGGCGCGCTGGAAACCTTGCGAGTGGGCGCGCTGAAAGCGTTCCGGCACGATCGCCTCGAGCGTGTGCCCCAACATTTCGTCAGCGGAATAACCGAATACCTTTTCGGCGCCGTGATTCCAGATCAGCACCTTTTCGTCGCGGTCGACAAAAATCATGGCGTCTTCCGCTTGCCCCACCATGTTGCGATACAGACTCAAGGGATCCAGGCCAGCAATGGACTGCATAGACACTTCTTTCTTCAAGAGGAGTTTCTGAATACTTCTGTCAACCCACCATGCCAGGGCAAACGGGCTTGCCGGATGGTACGCGGTCTTGTACCGACGGCCCCAAAACCAGCATGACGGGTAATGCTATTCCATTTCTCGGGGCCTGCAAAGCATCCCGTCGTGTTCATCATCCCGTCGTTCAGCCACTTGTTGCCCGGCGCCGAGGCCAACACAGCGTCGGCAAAGGCACAATCGGGGCATGGAAATCATTGACACTTGGGGGCCGTGGCTGCGCCACGTGCTGGAACTGGCCGCCACCCTGGCCTTCACGCTCTCGGGCGTGATGGTGGCCGCACGCAGCCGGCTGGATGCCGTGGGCGTTTACGCGGTCGCTTTTGTAGCGGCTTTCGGCGGCGGCACGTTGCGCGATCTCCTGCTGGACCAACGCCCCTTCTTCTGGGTGCGCCACGTGGAATACCTGTGGGGCGTGCTGGCGCTCACCACCGCGGCCATGCTGTTCATGCGCCAGCGGCATTTCGAGCCGACGGAAAAAATCATCCAGCTGCCGGACGCCCTCGGCCTGGGCCTGTTTGCCGCCGTGGGCGTGGACGTGGCCTCGGCGGCCGGCATGCCGGCATTGGTGGCGGTGCTGATGGGGGTGGTGACGCCGGTGTTCGGCGGCGTGCTGCGCGACATCGTGTGCAACGAGATCCCGACCGCCTTTCGCGACCACCGGCCCTATGCGCTGTGCGCCTTCCTCGGGGGTTGGGTCTACCTGGGCATGGAGGCGCTGGGCGCGCCGGAATGGGCCACCCTGAGCGGCACGGTGGCCATCACCGCCGGCCTGCGCATCCTGGCGCTGTGGCGCGACTGGCGTCTGCCCTTGTGGCAGGTGCACTGAGCCAGGCCCCGGCCTGCGCCGGGCCTGCCCAGTGGGTGCACGTCAGTCGAGGCTGGCGCCCGATTCACGCACCACCTTGCCCCACTTCACCGATTCCTTCTGAATGAAGGCGGCAAACTGCTCGGGCTTTTCGCTGTAGACCTCGGCACCCTGCTCGCTGATCTTCTTCTTCACATCCGCCTGGGCCAGCACCTTGACGATGGCCGTGTTCAGACGGGTGATGACGGCCGGCGGTGTGCCAGCCGGCGCGAACAGGCCGAACCACGAGGTGGCTTCATAACCGGGCACGCCGGCTTCGGCGATGGTCGGCACGTTGGGCAGTTCGGGCGAACGCTTGGCCGTGGTCACGGCCAGCGGACGCAGCTTGCCGGAGCGCACATGCTGGATGGCAGACGGCATGTTGTCGAACATGATGCCGATCTGGTTGCCCAGCAGGTCCGTCACCGCCGGTGCGCTGCCCTTGTAAGGCACGTGCACCATGTCCACCTTGGCCATGGACTTGAACAGCTCACCCGACAGGTGGATGGAGCTGCCGCTGCCCGACGAACCGAAGTTGACCTTGCCCGGATTGGCCTTGGCATAAGCGATCAGCTCTGCCACGTTCTTGTAGGGCTGGGCCGGGTTGGCCACCAGCAGGTTGGGCACGTTGGCGACGCGCGTCAGCGGAGCGAAGTCCTTGATCGGGTCGAAGGGCATCTTCTTGTACAGGCTGGCGTTGATGGCGTGCGTGCCCACCGTGCCCATGAACAGGGTGTGGCCGTCAGCCGGCGCCCTGGCAGCGGCCTGGCCGCCGATGTTGCCGCCCGCACCGGCACGGTTGTCGATCACCACCGGCTGGCCGAGTTCGGTGCTCAGGGCCTGGCCGACGATGCGCGCCAGGATGTCGGTGGTGCCACCGGCCGAGAACGGGACGATGATGGTGATGTTCTTGCTGGGGAAAGCCGTCTGCGCGCCAGCAGGTGCGGCGGCCAGCAGGCCGGTGCCGAGCGCGGCAACAGCCAGGGTGCTGAGGCCAAAACGGCGACGCGACGGAGATGAGAAACGGTTGGCGATAGACATGAGGTCATCCTTCAGGATGGGGAAGTGAATACCCGTGTGCCGGCTGGGCGCTGCCTTGTGAGCCGCCAGCCCGCACCCGGGCGAGGAATGCCCCGAAGGGCTGGTGAATCAGACCGGGGCCACCCCCAGCGTGGTGCCGCCACAGACGTAGAGCACCTGCCCGGTCACGAAACCGTTGTCGGGCGAGAGAAAGAACAGCGCAGCGCGCGCCACGTCCTGCGGCGTGCCAATGCGCTTGACGACGATGCTGTCGATGATGCGTTGCGTCTGCGGCGCGCCTTCCGGGTTGCTGTTGCGAAACAGCTCGGTGGCGATCGGCCCCGGGCCGATGGCGTTGACGGTGATGCCGTCGCCGCCCAGCTCCATGGCCAGCGTGCGGGTCATGCCGATCAACCCGGCCTTGGTGGCCGAATAGACCACCCGCTCCGGCTTGCCCAGTGCCGCACGCGACGACATGTTGACGATGCGCCCCTGCCCGCTGGCGCGCAGCGTGGGCAGGAAGGCCTGCACCAGCAGCATGGGCGTGCGCAGGTGCAGGCCCACCACGTCATCGAGCTGCGCGGTGCTGGCGGTGTCGATGGTGCCGGGGCGCGTGGCGCCGGCGTTGTTCACCAGCGCCGTCACGTTGTGCTTGGCGGCCACCTCGGCGGCGCGCTCACGCGTGACGGCCTCGTTGGTCAGGTCGGCCTGGTAGGAGGTGAGCAAGGGGTGCTGCCAGGTGGGCAGCACGTAGTCGAGGTTGACCACGGCGCGGCCCTGGGCCAGCAGGGCTTCGGCAATCGCACGGCCAATGCCGTTGCTGGCGCCGGTGACCACGGTAACTTCGGTCGATGCAGTGCCCATGCTCACACGCGCTCCAGAATCACGGCAATGCCCTGGCCGACGCCAATGCACATGGTGCACAGCGCATAACGGCCGCCGGTGGCATGCAGGCGGTTCACCGCCGTGGTGGCCAGGCGGGCACCGCTGGCGCCCAGCGGGTGGCCCAGTGCGATGGCGCCGCCCCAGGCGTTCACGCGGGCGTCGTCGTCCTTCAGGCCCAGGGCACGCAGCACGGCCAGGCCTTGCGCGGCAAAGGCTTCGTTGAGTTCGATCACGTCAAGCTGATCGAGCGTGATGCCGGTCTGGGCCAGCACCTTGAGCGTGGCCGGCGTCGGGCCAAAGCCCATGATGCGCGGCGCCACACCGGCGGTGGCCATACCCACCACACGAGCGCGCGGCGTAAGGCCATATTTGGCGGCGTTGGTTTCGTTGGCCAGCAGCAGCGCGCAGGCGCCGTCGTTCACGCCCGAGGCATTGCCGGCCGTCACGGTGCCATCAGGCCGCACCACGCCCTTGAGCTTGGCCAGCGACTCAAGGCTGGTCGCACGCGGATGCTCGTCGGTGTCGACGACGATGGCGTCACCCTTCTTCTGGGGAATGGTGACGGGCGTGATCTCGCGCGCCAGATGACCGGCCTTCTGGGCGGCCACGGCATTGAGCTGGCTGGCCAGGGCCATGCGGTCCTGCGCCTCGCGCTCGATCTTGAAATCGGTGGCCACGTTCTCGGCCGTCTCCGGCATGGAGTCCACGCCGTACATCTCCTTCATCAGCTTGTTGACGAAGCGCCAGCCAATGGTGGTGTCGTACACCGCGTTGTTGCGGCTGAAGGCGCTCTCGGCCTTGGGCATCACAAAGGGCGCGCGGCTCATGCTTTCCACACCGCCGGCAATCATCAGCCCGGCTTCGCCCGACTTGATGGCGCGTGCGGCCGTGCCCACGGCATCCAGCCCCGAACCGCACAGGCGGTTGATGGTGGCGCCAGGCACTTCCACCGGCAGGCCGGCCAGCAGGCTGGCCATGTGCGCCACGTTGCGGTTGTCTTCACCGGCCTGGTTGGCGCAGCCGTAGAGCACATCGGTCAGGGCCGCCCAGTCCACCTTCGGGTTGCGTGCCATCAGGGCCTTGAGGGGAATGGCACCGAGGTCGTCGGTGCGCACGCTGCTCAAGGCACCGCCGTAACGACCGATGGGGGTGCGGATGGCGTCGCAGATGAAGGCTTGTGTCAATGTCTGGCTCATGGGGTGTCCTTGTCTCTGTAGAGGGAATCTGGGGAAGGGTTCAGTGCTGGATGGGCAAGCCAAGCAGCTTTTCCAGTTCGGCGTGTGTCAGGCCATCGACCAGGTCGATCAGCTTGAGGCCCTGCGGCGTGCATTCGAGCGTGCAGAGGTCGGCATAGATGCGCTTGACGCAGGCGATGCCAGTCAGCGGGTAGGTGCAATCCTTCACCACCTTGCTCTCGCCCTGTTTGGTCAGCAGGTCCATCATGACCCAGGTCTGCTTGGCGCCGACCGCCAGGTCCATGGCGCCGCCCACGGCGGGAATGGCGTCCTTCTCGCCGGTGTGCCAGTTGGCGAGATCACCGGTGGCCGAGACCTGGAAGGCGCCCAGCACGCAGATGTCCAGGTGGCCGCCGCGCATCATGGCGAAGCTGTCGGTGTGGTGGAAGTAGGAGCCGCCGGGCAGCAGCGTCACCGGCTGCTTGCCGGCGTTGATGAGGTCGTAGTCTTCCTGCCCTGGTGCCGGTGCCGGGCCCATGCCCAGCAGGCCGTTCTCGCTGTGCAACAGCACTTCGCGCTCTTTGGGAATGTGGTTGGCCACCAGCGTCGGCTGGCCGATGCCGAGGTTCACCACCGCGCCTTCGGGAATGTCCTGCGCCACGCGGGCGGCGAGCTGGTCTTTGGTGCGTTTGGTATAGCTCATGATCACGCGGCTTTCTTGAAACCGCCAGCCTGGGTGGCTTGGCGTTCGATCTTGACGATCTTGCTGACGAAGATGGCCGGCGTCACGATGGCCTCGGGGTCGAGCCCGCCCAGTTCCACGATGTCGTGCACGCTGGCAATCGTCTGCTGGCAGGCCATGGCCATGGAGGGGCCGAAGTTGCGTGCCGTCATGCGGTAGGTCAGATTGCCCCAGCGGTCGCCACGCTCGGCCTTGATCAGCGCCACGTCGCCATAGATCGGGTATTCGAGCACGTAGTGCTTGCCATTGATCTCGCGCGTTTCCTTGCCCTTGGCCAGTTCGGTACCAAAACCTGTGGGCGTGAAGAAGGCGCCGATGCCGGCACCGGCAGCGCGGATGCGCTCGGAGAGGTTGCCCTGCGGCACCAGTTCCAGTTCCAGCTTGCCACTGCGGTAGAGGCCGTCGAACACAAAGCTGTCGGCCTGGCGCGGAAAGCTGCAGATGATCTTGCGCACGCGGCCGGTGGCCAGTAGCGCGGCCAGACCGGTGTCACCATTGCCGGCGTTGTTGTTGACCACCGTGAGGTCTTTCGCGCCTTGCGCGATCAGCCCATCGATCAGTTCCATGGGAATGCCGGCGGTGCCGAAGCCGCCGATCATGACGGTGGCGCCGTCCTTGATGTCGGCCAGCGCCTCGGCCACCGAGGCCGCGATTTTGTTGATCATCCTGAGTCTCCGCAAGGCGATGCCAAGTAAGGGGAAAGACGCCTTGACGGGCATCTTGATTTGTTCGCATATCGAACATTTGTTCGTATAATGAATTCTAGACCAATTCCCAAAACCCCCAAGATGCCCCCTGCCACCCAAGCGACAGCCCCCCAGCCTGGCGACAGTTATGTGCAGTCTTTCGCCCGCGGGCTGGAAGTGATCCGCTCCTTCAGCGCAAAAACACCGCAGCAGACCCTGAGCGAAGTGGCCGAGCGCACCGGCCTGACGCGCGCCGGCGCGCGCCGCATCCTGCTCACCTTGCAGACGCTGGGGTATGTGGAAAGCGATGGCCGGCTGTTCAAACTCACGGCGCGCATTCTCGACCTCGGCTTTGCCTACCTGTCGTCCATGCCGATCTGGAACCTGGCCGAGCCAGTGATGGAGGCGCTGGTGGAGCAGGTGAAGGAATCGTGTTCAGCCGCGGTGCTGGATGGCACTGACATCGTCTATGTGCTGCGCGTGCCCACCCACAAGATCATGCGCAACACCCTGGGCGTGGGCTCGCGCCTGCCGGCCTACTGCACCAGCATGGGCCGGGTGCTGTTGGCCGATCTGCCGGACGACGAACTCGTGAAACGGCTGAAGGCCGCCCACCCCAGGGCGCTGACCAAACACACGGTGACAGACATCGACGCCCTGCTGGCCAAGGTGCAGCAGGCACGCCGCCAGGGCTGGAGCCTGGTGAACCAGGAGTTGGAAGAAGGCCTGATCTCGCTGGCCGCCCCCATCACCAACCGCGCCGGCCGCACCATTGCCGCGCTCAACATCAGTGGCCAGGCCAACCGCACCAACGCCAAGGTGGCGCAAGACAAGCTGCTGCCGGCACTGCTGCAGGCGGCGCGAACCATCTCGCAGCGACTGAGCTGAGCCCGTCACCGATAATTCTTTCCATGATGTTCCAGCCCTCCCAAGCCGATGTGCGCCGCTTCTTCTGCAGCGTCCACGCCAAGTCCCAAACCGGCCAGCCGATGGAAGCCATCGAACTGCTTGCCAGCCAGTGGATCGCCGAGCACCCCGAATTCCACGCTGAATTGAGCGACCTGGACGGCGCCTTGGCCAACATGCAGCAGGTCGAGCCGGAACGGGTCAACCCCTTCCTGCACCTGTCCATGCATCTGTCGATCAGCGAACAGTGCAGCATCGACCAGCCGCGCGGCATCCGCCAGGCGGTGGAGCTGCTGACGGCGAAGCGCAACTCGCTGCATGACGCCCACCACGAGGTGATGGATTGCCTGGGGCGCATGGTGTGGGAAAGCCAGCGCGCCGGCCGCCCACCCGACGGTGCCGCCTACATCGACTGCGTGCAGCGGCAGGCGACGAAAGACTGAGACACCCAGAACGCTATCAATTTAATAGCTGTTTGCGCATATTCCATCAGGCCTAGGCAATAAAAAAGCCACTCGACGAGTGGCTTTTTTTGTGGGTTCGCAGCGATCAGCGGAAACGCTTTTGCGGCACGGTCTTGAGTTCACCCGGCAGGCTGCTGACGTACTTGGCCAGTTCCTTCAACTCGGCGTTGGAGAACTGCTTGGCGACGCCGCCCATGATGCCGTTGGAACGGCCCCAGGTCGCGTGGCCTTCGGTCTTGTAGGACTTGAGCGCCACGAACAGATAGTCAGCATGCTGGCCGGCCACCTTGGGGTAGCTCGGGTCGATCGGCTTGTTGAAGTCAGCACCGTGGCAGGCCACGCAACCGCCCTTGGTCAGCAACTCGGCCACCTTGGCCGAGGGAGCCGGGGCTGCGGCCGGGGCGGCAGCGCCTTCGACCTTGCCATGGGCTTCGTAGTAAGCTGCCACATCGGCGATGTCCTGGTCGCTCAGGGTTTCGGCAATGCCGCGCATGGAGGGGTGTTTACGCTCGCCCTTCTTGTAGGCGTTGAGAGCGGAGCTGATGAACTTGGCGTTCTGGCCCGAGATCTTTGGCACCTGGTACACCTCGGGAAAACTGGCCTTGTAGCCAGGGATACCGTGGCAGCCAATGCACATGGCGATTTTGGTTTCGCCGGCTTTGACATCCTGGGCGTGGGCGGAAATGGCCGTCACAGAAGCGACAAGCAGTGAAGAGAGCGTCAGCAACAGTTTGTTCATTTTGCGAGGACAATCAGCCTGTGTTTGATATAGATCAGTTCAACATTATATCGGTCACCAACTCCGTATTTTCCCCAGTCCACGCCTGACCACCCAGATCATGAAATTCCAAGGAACTTCCAATTACGTCGCCACCCAGGACCTGATGCTGTCGGTCAATGCGGCCATCACCCTCAAACGCCCGCTGCTGGTCAAGGGCGAGCCCGGCACCGGCAAGACCATGCTGGCCGAGGAGGTCGCCACCGCGCTGGACCTGCCGCTGTTGCAATGGCACATCAAGTCGACCACCAAGGCGCAACAGGGCCTGTATGAATACGACGCCGTGAGCCGCCTGCGCGACAGCCAGCTGGGCGACGAGAAGGTCAAGGACATCCACAACTACATCGTCAAGGGCGTGCTGTGGCAGGCTTTCACCGCCGACCGACCGGTGGCGCTGCTGATCGACGAGATCGACAAAGCCGACATCGAATTCCCCAACGACCTGTTGCGCGAAATCGACCGCATGGAGTTCTACTGCTACGAGACGCGCGAACTGGTCAAGGCCAAGCACCGGCCGCTGGTGTTCATCACCTCCAACAATGAGAAGGAACTGCCCGACGCCTTCCTGCGCCGCTGCTTCTTCCACTACATCAAGTTCCCCGATTCGGAAACCATGAAGAAGATCGTGGAGGTGCACTTCCCCGGCCTCAAGCAGGAACTGCTGAGCGCCGCCATGAAGACCTTCTTCGACGTGCGCAACCTGCCCGGCCTGAAGAAGAAGCCTTCCACCAGCGAACTGCTGGACTGGCTCAAGCTGCTGCTGGCCGAGGACATTCCGCTCGATGCGCTGCAAAGCAAGGACGACAAGGTGGCGGTGCCGCCGCTGGTGGGCGCGCTGCTGAAGAACGAGCAGGACGTGAGCCTGTTCGAAAAGCTGGTGTTCATGCAACGCAACAACCGTTGAACCACGACTGACCATGGCTAACAAACTTCTGCTGGAAGGCGTCTCCGACGCCGTTGGTTTCATCGGCGGCGCCCTGGCTGGCTTCTGGGTCGGCCAGTTGCTGGGCTGGGACATTTTTGCCGAGGGCTATGGCGGTGCCAGCATCGGCGCCATCCTCCTGGTGGGCCTGGGCGGCGGCGGCGGACTGCAGCTGGCCCGTCTCTGGCGCAGCCGTCGCTCTGAGTCTGATTCTTCGGGCCATTAAATGAGTCTGTCGTTGGCGGCCATCACCTTGCAGGGCCAACATGCCCTGCTGGAGCCGCTCGCCCTGACGCATGAGCCGGAAGCCCAGGCCGCCGTACAAGACGGCCACTTGTGGGAGCTATGGTACACCAGTGTTCCCGCCCCGCAGGCCATGCGCGCCGAGATCGAACGTCGTCTCGCCCTGCAAGCCGCCGGCAGCATGCTGCCCTTTGCCGTGCGCGAGATGAAGTCCGACGGCACGCCCGGCCGCCTGGCCGGCATGACCACCTACATGCACATCGACGCTGCCAACCGCCGGCTGGAGATCGGCTCCACCTGGTACCGGCACAGCGTGCAGCGTACGGCGCTCAATACCGAATGCAAGTTGCTGCTGCTCACGCACGCGTTCGAAACACTGGACTGCATTGCGGTGGAATTCCGCACCCATTTTCTCAACCAGCAGAGTCGCAAAGCAATTGAACGCCTGGGCGCCAAGCTCGACGGCGTGCTGCGCTCGCACCAGATCATGGCCAACGGCAGCCTGCGCGACACCTGCGTCTACAGTGTGCTTGCCAGCGAGTGGCCCGCCGTGAAGGCCCATCTGCAGCACCAGCTGGCCAAGCCCAGGAACTGAAAGCCCTGCCATGCTGAACGATTTTTTCTACACCCTGCGCGCTGCCAAGCTGCCGGTTTCGGTCAAGGAATACCTGACGCTGCTCGAAGCGCTGAAGGAAGGCGTGGTCGGTCCCAAGGCGGTGATCGATGACACCTCGACCTCCTCGGGTTACTCGATCGACGATTTCTACTACCTCAGCCGCACCACGCTGGTGAAGGACGAGAAGCACTACGACAAGTTCGACCGCGCCTTTGCTGCCTACTTCAAGGGCGTGGAGATGCTGACCGACTTCACCAAGGACATTCCGCTGGAGTGGCTGCGCAAGAACTTGGAACTCAACCTGAGTCCGGAAGAGAAGGCCGCCATCGAGAAGATGGGCTGGGACGAGCTGATGGAGACGCTCAAGAAGCGCTTCGAGGAACAGAAGGAGCGCCACGAGGGCGGCAGCAAGTGGATCGGCACCGGCGGCACCTCACCGTTTGGCGCCAACGGCTACAACCCGCAAGGCATCCGCATCGGCCAGGACAAGGGCCGCAACAAGAGCGCGGTGAAGGTGTGGGACCAGCGCGCCTACAAGGATTACGACGACACGCAGGAGCTGGGCACGCGCAACATCAAGGTGGCGCTGCGCCGCCTGCGCCGCTTCGCGCGCGAGGGCCATGAGCTGGAGCTCGACCTGCCCGATACCATCCGCGCCACCGCCGAGAACGCCGGCTACCTCGACATCAAGATGGTGCCCGAGCGCCACAACAACGTGAAGGTGCTGCTGCTGATGGACGTGGGCGGCACCATGGACGAGCACATCGCCCGCGTGGAGGAACTGTTCAGTGCCACCAAGACCGAGTTCAAGCACCTGGAGTTCTATTACTTCCACAACTGCGTCTACGACTTCATGTGGAAGAACAACCGGCGGCGCTACAGCGAGAAGTTCCCGACCTGGGACATCATCCGCAAGTACAACAAGGACTACAAGCTGATCTTCGTCGGTGACGCCACCATGAGCCCGTACGAGATCCTGCAGCCCGGCGGCAGCGTGGAGTACAACAACGAGGAAGCCGGCGCCGAATGGCTGCAGCGCCTGACCAACGCCTTCCCGAAATTCGCCTGGATCAACCCGGAGCCGCAGGGCGTCTGGCAGTACCGCCAGAGCATCAGCATCATCCAGCAGCTGACCAACAACCGCATGTACCCGCTGACCATCAAGGGCATCGAGGAAGCCATGCGTTTGCTCACCAAATAGGCCGACGGCGGCAGAGTCGCCATTTACAATGGCAACTCTGCCGCCGTAGTTCAATGGATAGAACGAGCGCCTCCTAAGCGCTAGATACAGGTTCGATTCCTGTCGGAGGCACCAGCGGCGCAGCAAAGGAAGACCCATGCGCCCAACCCGACTCCCCCACCTGTTCCGCTGCCTGTGCACGGTCCTTCTGCTGACCGGCACTCTGCAGGCCGTCCCGGCCCTGGCCCAGGCCAAGGTCGTGCAGACGCCCTATAAGAACCCCAAGGCCCTGGTCGACATCTTTCTCGACGATCCGCGCAAGATGTCTTCCGCCCTCTATTGGGTCCGCAGCTTGGTCAACCCGCTGACGGAAGCGCCCTACAGCATGTTTGCCGAGGACATGAGCATCATCGTGCTGATTCACGGCACCGAGATCGTGACACTGGCAAAAAAGAACGAAGAACGCTACCAGGAAGTGGTGCAGCGCATGCGCTACTACGCCGAGATGGGCGTGAAGTTCAAGGTCTGCGGGCTGGCGATGAAGGACTACGGTTACAGCCCGGATGACCTGTATGACTTTGTCGAGGTCACGCCCTCGGCCATCACCGAGCTGATGCACTGGCAGAACCAGGGTTATGCGCTGATTCCCGCCATCGTGCAGGACAAGAAGTTCTCCATCGAACAGATCCGCTGAGGGCAGCCGCCCCACCAAAACAAACGGGGCCCGCAGGCCCCGTTTGTGTTTGCGTGTGCCGGATCAGGCCACGTAGCCCGGGTTGGGCAGCACGCCCTCGACCTTGGGCATGTTGAGCTTGCGCGCCGCAACCTTGCCGCCGCCAGCCTTGAGCCAGGTCTCGACCACGTCCCACACGGGCTTGTTGCCGGCGCTCTTGGCTTCTTCGGCCACCGGCGCCCAGCCGGCCACCATGTAGGACTTGTCGGCCTCGATCAGCTTGCCGTTCAGGCGCATGTCGCTGATGCGCTTGCCCATGCCGGCCATCGGGTTGCAGCTGTACTGCAGACCGCCCACGCGCACCATGTCACCGCCCTGCTGGTAGTAAGGGTCGGGGTTGAACAGGTTGTCGCACACGTCTTCCAGCACCGTCTTGATGGTGGCGCCGCTCATCGGCGTCACAGTGGCGTAGGAGTAGGTGGTGGCGGTCATGTCCATCAGCCACTCGCGCGTGATGGCCTGGCCCGGCAGCAGGCTGGTACCCCAGCGGAAGCCGGGCGAGAAGGCAATGTCGGCGCCCTGCACATCGATCAGCGCATCGAGCAGCAGCTGGTCGCCGGTGCCGTTGAAGTTGCCGCGACGGTACAGCGTGCCTTCGGTCACGGCCAGCACTTCGTTCAGCTTGGCTTCATACGGTGCGCGGATCTTGGTGATGAGCGCATCCATCTCCTTGTCGGCCGGCAGCATGTTGGCGAAGATCGGCAGCAGCTTGTAGCGGAAGTCGGTGACCTTCTTGTCCTTGACCTGGAAGTCCAGCACGCCAAGGAACTTGCCGTTGGAGCCGGCATTGGTCACGAGCGTCTTGCCGCCCTTGTTGCTGACGATGCTGGCCACCGGCATGCCGTCGTGCGTGTGGCCGCCCATGATGGCGTCGATGCCGGAGACGCGGCTGGCCATCTTCAGGTCGACGTCCATGCCGTTGTGCGACAGCACCACCACGACCTGGGCACCCTTGGCGCGTGCCTCGTTGACCATGGCCTGCATGTTCTCGTCCTGGATGCCGAAGGCCCAGTCGGCCACCATGTAGCGCGGGTTGGCGATCGGGGTGTAGGGGAAAGCCTGGCCGATGATGGCGCAGGGCACGCCGTTCATCTCGCGGATCACATAGGGCTTGAACACCTGGTCGCCGAAGTCGTTGGTCTTGACGTTCTGCGCCACGAAGTCGACCTTGCCGGCGAAGTCCTTCTCGACGATTTCCTTCACACGCTCCATGCCGTAGGTGAATTCCCAGTGGCCGGTCATGACGTCCACGCCCAGCAACTTGCAGGCGTCGACCATGTCCTGGGCGTTGGTCCACAACGACGTGGCCGAGCCCTGCCAGGTGTCACCACCGTCAAGCAGGAGCGAGCCGGGACGGCTGGCCTTCAGGCGCTTGACCAGCGTGGCCAGGTGCGCGAAGCCACCGACCTTGCCGTAGCGCCTGGCCGCCTTCTCGAAATCGAGGTAGGTCAGGGCATGGGCCTCGGCCGTGCCGGGACGGACCTTGGCTACTTTGAGCAGGTGCTCACCCACCAGGTGCGGCAGATTGCCCTTCATGCTGCCGATACCAAGGTTGACGTTCGGCTCGCGGAAATAGATCGGCTTGAGCTGCGCATGGCAGTCGGTCATGTGCAGGAAGGACACATTGCCGAACTTCGGGATGTCATACAAACCATTGGCCGCCGTGGCGGCATCCGCCTCGGCGTAGGTGCCCAGGCCCATGCCCGCCATGGTGCCCGCGCCCAGCACCTGGAAAAACTCGCGTTTGGTTAGATTCATAATTTCGCAACCACTGAAATAGTTGAGGAAAAAAGACCCGGGCGTGCCCGGGTCGGATACTAGTTGATCCTGCGCCTTACTGGTTGACCGGCGATTTCGGATCCAGCAACAGCGCCATGATGTGCTTGACCTGCTGTTCGTTCAGAACGCCCTTGTGCCCGGCACGCGGCATCTGCGAGCAGGCGTTGTAGGCGCGTGCGTTCCAGATCTTGCCCCAGGTGTATTCCACGATGGCCTTGGACTCGGGCGCATCCGGATTGGCCACGCCGCGCATCTTGCCGTAGTTGTACAGGCTCGGACCGAGCGTGCCGAAAGAGATTTCCTGCTTGCTGATCTGATGGCAGTTGTAGCAGTTGCCGCCGTTCTCGCTGCCGGCGGCATCGGTCCAGGTCATGCCACGGCCGCTCTGCGCGAGCTTCTCGCCTTCTTTCCAGTCACCGAGGAACTTGCCGTCCGAAGGCCACTTGATGGTCTTCAGATTGGCTTCCTCGATGGCCTTGGCCAGCTTCTCATCGATCGGCTTGCCAGCCACATCGGCGGCAGCGCATTCACGGTTGGCGTCATCCTGCTCCAGGCGGTCGACCTTGGCCTGGCCTTCGTCGCGGAAGGAAGCCTTGGCGATGTCGGCGGTGAGCTTGTCCAGCTCAGGACCGGTGGGCACCATGGCACAGCCGGCCAGCAGAACAGCCACCAAGGCCGGAGCAATGTATTTGATCTGTTTTTTCATGTCGAGAGCTCCTTAACGCTTGATGGCTGGGGCGATCGATTCAGCGCCTTTGGCGTTGACACCCATGTAGGTGCCCAAGGCGATGGTGGCGTCGCTGCCGAACAGCGGGTAGGGGAAACGTTGCTGGCGGTAACAGTCGTTCAAACGCAGCTGCATGCCCCACATCTGGCCGTTGGAGACACGGTAGGCCGGCCAGGCGGCAAAGCCGGCGCCGTCACCCGGGTTCTTGGTCAGGTTGGGCAGGTCCTGCAGGCGGATGCGCTTGCCATCTTCGCCATGGCAGGTGGCGCAGGCAAAGTCGTGTGAACCACCGCGCATGAAGAACAGGCGCTTGCCCACTTCATACATGGTCTTTTCTGCCACGTGGCTGTTCGGAAGATTGAACTTCATGCCACGCGATTCGGCCGCAATCCAGGTGGCCAGCGCAGTGACATTATTCTGCTCGCCCTTGCCGAATGGTGTCTTGGCAATCTCGGCGGCCTTGAAACCCTGCAGCGTTTCCATGCAGGTCAGCAGGCGCGACTCCAGGTCCTGCACCTTGTTGGTGTCGGCAAAGTGGCGCGGCAACTCGACAAATGCGCCCTTGACCACACCCGGGCCCTTGCCCAGGTCGCATTGTTCCAATGAAGCGTTTTTGGGACCGCGTTTTTGCTTCCAGAGGTCTTCACCCTTGGCTTCAAAGAGTTCGGCCGGATTGCCGTCTTGCAGCATGGCACGGTATTCGGCAATACCGTCGGAGGCGGATTTTTGCGCCATTGCGCTACACGCCACGACGACGGTTCCAATGGCCAGAGCCAAACGTTTCATCATTGTCACCTCGACTAGTTATTGGGAAGAAACAGAAAATGGAGAAGGGCCATCCCTCCTCCATCTTTCACGGAACGACCTGCGATCAGGACACCGTGGCTTCGTCGGTGCGGCTGTCGCCCTTGTTGTCTTTCCAGTTCACGCTGATCTTGTCGCCGGCTTTGGCGCCCTTGACCACAAACTGCAGGAACGGGTTCTTCGACACGGCGGGACCCCATTCGGCGGTCATCACGACCTTGCCGTTGAGGGAAGCGGTCACGTCCTGGATGTACCAGGCCGGAACGATCTTGCCAGCCGAATCCTTGCGTTGACCGGATTCCATTTCGTGGCTCATGAGAACGCGAACAGTGGCTTTGTCGCCAGAAGCTTGGGCGCGAATGCGCATCGGATCTGCCATTTTTAACTCCTAAATCTGTACTGAATCTTGGGAAGGGTTGCCGCCGGATTAACCGCCGCAGCCGCCGAGCGTGACCTTGACTTCCTTCTTGGCATAGAAGGCCTTGCCGTCAGCCATGATGGCCACGGCATACACATCGGAGGACTGGCCCATCTTGGCGCGTGTGGCAAAGCTGGTTTCGACGCTGTCGGTCACGTTGAACATGGCCACCAGGGCAGACGGGTTCTTCTCCACCAGAATCAGAACCTTCTTGGCTGCCAGCGTGGTGCTGGCGGTCAGCGGCACCACGGCACCGTTTTCAGCGATGTCCGGACCACCGACGGTCACGTCCTTGCTTTCCACCGGGGCGGCAGCGCCCAGTGCCTTGGCCACGTCAGCCAGGGACTTGGCTTCAAAAGCCACTTTTTCATAGGCCAAAGCGTGCTGGGGGAACAGACCGGTGCCGGCCAGCAGGCCCGCCACGACGGCGCTTTGCTTGAGTGTCTCGCGACGAGTTTGCATGCGAATCTCCTTGGTTAAGTCCATGCTAATGAAAAAACGTATTTGCTTATATGGGTACTAATGCTTATTTTCCCGCAGCACCAGAAGCCAACCATCCGGCTATGGTCTTTGCTTCGGCATCGCTCAAGGCTTGGGCTGGCATGGGAATCGGGCCCCAAACACCGGAGCCCCCCGACTTGATCTTGCCAGCCAAGTAATCCGCCTTGCCGGCGTGCTTCTTGGCAATGTCCTGGAAGCTCGGGCCGACCAGCTTGCTGTTCATGGCGTGGCAGGCCGTGCAGCTGTTCTTCTGCAGCAGCGCCTGGACCGCCTTGTTGTCGGCGCCGGCCGCATCGGCCTTGGCAACGGGTTTGGCCTGTGCAGCGGGAACAGCAGCGCCGGGCTTGCCTTCCGGACGTGTCGTATCCACGCCGTGCTGGGCACCGACCAAGCGGTTCTGCTCAGCCAGATTGCCGTGGGCATTGCGCGCATAGTCCGGCAGGAACGAGGCCACCTTGGCTTCCGGTACGCAGTCCTTCATGCAGGCCACGTTCTTCGTGTCCGGCTTGGCATTCTTGCCGAACTCCTTGCCCGGCCACATGGCGTGATCGGTCGTCATACCGTTGCGGTTCGGCATGCGCTTCTGAACTTCTGCGATGTTCTTGTCGGACAGCACGAAGTCGTCCGGCACGATGCCGCCGAGGTTGAGCAGGAAAGCCGTCACGGCGTACACCTCTTCCGTGCTCAGCGACTTCGGCGCCGTCCAGGGCATGGCACGGTTGATGTAGTCCCACAGCGTGGAGACGGTGGGCACCTTCATCAGCGTGGTCCGTCCCGGGAAGGACGTATCGGTCAGCTTGGCCACACGGCCGGTCTTGATGTCCTCGGCCGTGATGCCGCCGACCAGCGGGCTGAACACTTCGCCAGACTCGCCAAAGATGCCATGGCAATGGGCGCACTTGCCTTCCCACACATCCTGGCCCTTGGCCACACTACCGGAACCGGCTGGCAGTCCCTTGAAGTCGGGGCGCACGTCAATATCCCATGCGGCCACTTCCTTCGGCGTGGCATCGCGGCCAACACCCGGGTACTTGCTGGCGCCTTGTGCACCTGCCAGGCCCGCAACGGCCAGCAAGGCAGCGGCCAAAACTGCTTTACGAAACCTGAACATTTTTCACCTCACCGCTTTCCTGCACCAGCCAGGACTGGATGGCATTGTTGTGATAGATCGAGCGCGTGCCGCGCACTGCACGCAATTGCTTGTAGGTGGGCTGCACATAGCCCGTGTCATCCATGGCACGGCTCTGGATGATGGCAGGCTTGCCATCCCAGACCCAGTCCAGGTTGAAGCGCGTCAGCGCCTTGTTCTGCACCGGGCCTTCCAGCCGTGCGGTACGCCAGTTGCGGCCGCCATCGACGGACACATCGACACGCTTGACCTTACCGCGGCCCGACCAGGCCAGACCGGTGATGTTGTAGAAGCCCTTGTCCAGCAGCACCTGACCGCCGGAGGGCGTGGTCACCACGCTCTTGCACTCCTGGATGCTGGTGTATTGGCGGTGCAGGCCGCTGGGCTGCAGGTCCACGTAATGGACCGCCTCGTCCTTGGCGGCGTAGGGCATGTCGCCCACTTCGATGCGGCGCAGGTACTTGACCCAGCTCACGCCCTGCACACCCGGCACGATCAAACGCAGCGGGTAACCCTGCTCCGGGCGCAGCATCTCGCCGTTCTGGCCGTAGGCCACGAACACCTCGCCCGACTTGATCAGTTCCATCGGAATGGTGCGGGTCATGGACGAGCCGTCGGCGCCTTCGGCCAACACGAACTTGCCGTTCTTCAGATCAGCGCCGGCCAGCTCCAGCAGGGTGATCAGCGGCACGCCGGTGAACTCGCTGCACGACACCATGCCGTGCGTGTACTGCACCGTCGGCACCGCCACGTTGCCCCACTCCACCGCCGTGTTGGCGCCGCACTCGATGAAGTGGATGCGCGAGACGGATGGCAGGCGCATGATCTCGTCCATGGTGAAGACCTTGTTGGACTTGACCATGCCGTTGATCATCAGGCGATGCTTGGAGGGGTCGATGTCCCACCAGCCTTGGTGGTGACGTTCGAAGTGCAGGCCGCTGGGTGTGATGATGCCGAACAGCGACTGCAGCGGCGCAAACGACACCGAGGCCTGCGTGGTCTGGGTCAGACCCGGGCTTTGACGACGCTGCACATTGGCTTCGAACTTGGAGGGCTTGCCGTAACCACCATCCGCCGCCACGCCCTGCCCCAGGCCCTTGCTGTGCTCGGGCAGGTTCAGGATATTGGGGTCGCCACCCTCGGTCGGGACCGGGTTGCCCTGTGCCAGTGCGGCCGGCACGGCAGCACCGGCTGCCGCGGCGGCAAAGGCGTTGCGAATGAAATCACGGCGGCCGCTCTTGGCTTGCGCGAAGACGGTCTTGATCCCGTCCTTGTTCAAAAAATTCTCGGGCGCCTTGCGGATCCGGCCCGAGCTCACATCTTCTTGCATCACACACTCCTTCAATGAGTTGCTATCCATCGCTCATCTCGTCTGCCCCTATCACGCCCGGTTTCACAACCGTTCGTGATCCACTGTCTGGTCAAGGCCCATCTGCGAACAAACCGCCTTGCACACCCGCACCACCGACTCGTCGCCGATGCGGTAATACACCTGCACCCCATGGCGTCGCTTGGCGACAACACCTGCCCGGTACAGCACGTTCAGGTGCTGTGACATATTGGGCTGAGACACCGCGATGTCGTGCAGCAATTGAGAGACGTTCTTCTCGCCATCGCACAACGCACCGATGATGCGCAGCCGGATCGGCGTCGAAAGCACCCCAAACAGCTCGGCCGCACTGTCAAAGTCCGACATCGACGCTTCCTGGGGAATATCGTCTTTCATTCGCTAAATCTTAATATTCACATGTACGAATATAAAGGCTAAACGCAACTCATAACCAAGGGTTTATACCTATCCCGACTTTTTTGATCGGTTGGTTTTACTTTGTGAAATGGTAGTGATCCCGGTTCAGCACGGCGGCCATGGCATTGACCTCCTCCGGGAACAGGCTCAGGTTGAGCTCGGTATTGCATCGCTCCACCATGCTGCGCAAGAAACCAGCGGAATTGATGCGCCCAGCCGGTCGGTAGATGGCGCTACCGTCACCGCCCACCTTCTGCTGGTGGCAAGCAACGCATTGGTTTTCCGCAATGAGCTTTTCCCCCAGCTTCAAATCCGCGTCACGAAACACGTCGGGTGTCTCGCCGCTCGCGGAAGTCACCACCGCCATGAGGAAAAAAGCCAGTTTTCGCATGCTTTTGAGGTTAGCTAATGCCGAACATCAACGCAACACATGAAAACCCTCTGCGCAGGCTGGGCCGCCAGAGAACAATCTGGCACACTTCAGCCAGATCAACCCATGAAGTCGTCTATCCCCATGGCAAGCAAGAGCACAGACAACAGCGGTGTCTCGCAAACACCGGCTTCACTTTACCGCGCCGACCACCAGAAAGATGTGGTCAACCGGCTGCGTCGCATTGAAGGCCAGGTACGCGGCTTGGTCGAGATGATCCAGGCCGGCCGTTCCTGTGAGGACGTGGCCCTGCAGATGTCGGCTGCCCGCAAGGCGATGGACAAGGCCTTCTACCGCATGATGGCCTGCTCCGTCATTGAGGCGATCTCCGATGCCGAGAACGATGCCGAAGCCATTGTCGAAGTCGAGCGTTCGACCAAGTTGCTTGAAAAATTCGGCTGAACCGCGGTCTCAGCTGCGTCCAAACCTCAAATCAAATCGGGACTTGACCCCGTATTCATTGCGACATCAGCTATTATTTTAATAGCAATGAAAAATCAGCAATGACACGGTTCGGACCACAGACTTCGATCGGCTGTCCCATGTTGTAGCCGTAGGGCAAGACCCAGACTGGCACACCCGCATTGCGCGCAGCAGCCACATCGATCGACGAATCCCCCACAAACAAGGCGCGCTCGGCCGCCACCTGAAACTGCGCCAGGCAGCTGCGAATGCCAGCGGGATCGGGTTTCTTGGTCGGCAGGCTGTCACCACAGACAACCCGATCGAACAAAGGCTGCAGCGCATGCGCAGCCAAGACGAGCTGGGTGTAGCGCGCTTCCTTGTTGGTCACCACAGCCAACCGCACGCCTTGCTGCCGCAGTTGCTGCAGTACTTCGCGCACATGCGGGTAAAGCTGGCTGCGCGTACCGCAACGGCGTTCGTAATGGCGGCCAAACTCGGTCGCTACCTGGGGCAGCGTGTCGCTGGCGCGGATGGCCTCGACCGTCATCTGCTGCACAAAGGCCAGCGCCTGGACCAGCAATTCACGGGTCCCAAGGCCAATCCAGCGGTTGACGCTGTCCTGCTCGACCTCGGAAAAGCCGAAATGCCGCAGTGTGTCGTTGACGGCATCACCAATTTCAGCAGCGGTTTCGATCAGCGTGCCATCGAGGTCAAACATGACCAGATCGAAGGCCCGAGAGGGGGACGTACTCATGAGTTCAATGCAAAAGACAACAAAACCAGATCGCCAAGGTTACACGGCCTTGGCCATCAGTCTGCGAAACACTGAGTCAATGCAGCGCTCTGACAGCGCTGAGAAAGATCGCATCACCCCGCGCCCAAGGCGCGCTTGCGCCGCTCCATCATGCGCCAGACGAAGGGCGTGAAAATCAGCTGCATGGCCAACTCCATCTTGCCGCCCGGCACGACGATGGTGTTGGCACGCGACATGAAACTGTCGTGGATCATGTTGAGCAGGTACTGGAAGTCGATGCCTTTCGGGCTTGCAAAGCGAATCACCACCATGCTTTCATCGGCCGATGGAATATCACGCGCGATGAAGGGGTTGGAGGTGTCGACCATCGGCACGCGCTGGAAGTTCACATGGGTGTGGGCAAACTGCGGCACGATGTAGTTCACGTAGTCGGGCATACGGCGCAGGATGGTATCGGTCACCGCCTCCGTGCTATAGCCGCGCTGGTTCTGGTCACGCCAGAGTTTCTGGATCCACTCCAGGTTGATCACCGGCACCACGCCCACCAGCAGGTCCGGATGTTGCGCGATATTGTATTCGGGTGTGACCAGGGCACCATGCAAGCCTTCGTAAAACAGCATGTCGGTGTCAAGCGGCAGGTCCTCCCAGGCGGTGAAGGTGCCGGGAGCCTGCTGGTAAGGCGCAGCCTCCTCGTCGTTGTGCAGGTACTTGCGCGCGCGACCCTGGCCCGCCTGCGCATAGCTACGAAACAGAGTTTCCAGTTCGCCGAACAGGTTGTTGTCCGCACCGAAATGGCTGAAGTGCTTGTTGCCAGCCTGCTCGGCCTCGGCCGCCTTGCGCTTCATTTCCTGGCGGTTGTAGCGGTGAAAACTGTCGCCCTCGACGATGGCGGCCTTGACACCTTCGCGGCGGAAGATATTGGCGAAGGTACGCGTTACCGTGGACGTGCCGGCACCGGACGAGCCGGTGATGGCAATGATGGGATGGCGTTCAGACACGAAGGTCTCCTGGAGCTAAAAATTCTTTGATCGCTGTATGCAGCGCAACGCTGGTACGCCAGCCCCGCGTCGCAGGACACCGCGGAGCCGGCTCCGCCGGGCCGCGGGTGTCGTCCCCCTTGAGGGGGAAGCGGCCGCAGGACGCTCAGGGGGTGCTTCATAGTCTAAACAAGCCGCGCTCAGCAAACAGTGGATTGTCAAACTCCATCTTGACCGGCTCGGTGTGATAACGCTCGATGCGCTCGACCTCGTTTCTGGAGCCAAACACCAGGCCGATGCGCTGATGCAGCGATGTGGGCTGCACCGCCAGCATCGCCTGGCGCCCGGTACTGGCGCGGCCACCGGCTTGCTCCATGATGAAGCCGACCGGATTGGCCTCGTACAGCAGGCGCAGGCGCCCGGGTTTGGCCGGGTCCTTGGTGTCGCGCGGGTACATGAAAACGCCACCCCGCATCAGGATGCGATGCGCCTCGGCGACCATGGAAGCAATCCAACGCATGTTGAAGTCCTTGCCCCGGGGGCCGGTCCGGCCGGCCAGGCATTCGTCCACATAGCGCTTGATCGGCGGCTCCCAGAAGCGGCTGTTGGAAGCGTTGATGGCAAATTCCTGCGTGTCGGCCGGGATCTGCATTTTGGAATGGGTCAGCATGAACTCGCCCAGGTTCGGGTCGAGCGTAAACCCGTTGACGCCATTGCCCACGGTCAGCACCAGCATAGTGGTCGGGCCGTAAAGTGCATAACCGGCCGCCACCTGCTGGGTACCCGGCTGCAGGAAGTCGGCCTCAGTCACATCGCGCCCTGAAGCCACCACTGCCTGCGGCGCCCGCAGGATCGAGAAGATGCTGCCGACCGATACATTGACATCGATGTTGCCGGAACCATCGAGGGGATCGAACACCAGCAGGTACTTGCCACGCGGGTTTTGCGCCGGGATCTGGTACGGCAGCGCCAACGCCTCAGACGCCATGCCCGCCAAGTAGCCACCGAGCTCGTTCAGACGGATGAACACCTCGTTGCTGTGCAGATCGAGTTTGTTCTGCACTTCGCCCTGCACATTCACCGCACTGCCAAACGCTTCGTCGTGCTCGCCCAGCATGCCGCCCAACGCACCAAACGACACGGCACGCGCAATCGTCTTGCAGGCCATCGCCACATCAAGGATCAGGGCATTGAAATCGCCGCGGGCGTCAGGAAAGCGGCGGCGCTCCTCGATCAGGAATTGCGTCAGGGTCGCGCGTTTGGACAGGGGCATTCTCTGCTTACTCCACGCTCAGCAGTCGCTCGCCAGCCCAATGGGCGGTGTGCCACAAGGTCAGATCGGCCAATCGGGTCTCGCCCAGGTCCGGCAGCACATGCAGCGCCCGGCTGAAATCATGGTGCCGGGTGTACTGGGTGGGCGTGATGACGGTGGCCAGACCGGCCAGTGTGGCCGCCTTCAAGCCGTTGCCCGAATCCTCGAAGGCCAGGCAATCGCTGGGGTCGAGCTTCAGCGCGTCCAACATCTGCAGATAGACCTGCGGGTGCGGCTTCTTGATGGGCGCACTTGACGCGTCGCCAATGGCCGAGAAGTTGTGGCGCCAAGCCGGCCCCATGGCCTGGCGCAACAGGGCCGAAATATTGACCGGTGAAGTCGTGGTGGCAATCGCCAGTTGCAGGCCCTGGGCCAGGGCTTCGTCGATCAGCGCCAGCACGCCGGGGCGCAAGGCCACTTGCCCGCTGGCAATGGCCGCCTCGTAATGGGCGGTCTTGAGTTCATGGATGCGGACAATCGTCTCTTGCATCGCATCGCCATTGAGCGCCCGGATGTCAGGATTGACCTGCTTCCAATAGTGCCGGATGCGCTCCTTGCCGCCAGAGATTTCCAGCAGCTCGGTGTAGAGCGCCTCGTCCCAATGCCAGCCCAGCCCTAACTCCATGAAGGCATGGTTGAACGCCGCACGGTGGGCGCTTTCCGTATCGGCAAGAGTGCCATCCACATCAAAAATCAGGGCGCGCAACATAGCCAACTCCTCGCAAGGGAATGAATTGAGAGCATCGCCACCCAGCAAATGCTCATGATGGCCAGTTCAATGTATCGCCCTTGATACATAATCTCAAATCACATTTGTTAAATTAATCATCAGCCTTATCTGATTCGATCAACCTCATGCGCAATTACACCCTCAAGCAATTGCAGACCTTTATCGAGGTTGCACGCGAAAAATCGGTCTCCAAGGCGGCCGAACGCCTGTTCGTCACGCAGCCGGCGGTCTCGATGCAGATTCGTCAATTGGAGGAGGCCTTCGGCCTGTCGCTGATCGAACCGGTTGGCCGCAACATCCAGCTCACTCACGCCGGCCACGAATTCCTGTCGCACGCCATTGCCGCGGTCTCGCGGCTCAAGGACCTGGAAGCCAGCATGGCAGAGCACGTCGGCATGAAGAAAGGCCGGATTGACCTGGCCGTGGTCAGCACGGCCAAGTATTTCGTGCCCATGCTGCTGGTGCGCTTCGCCCAGTTGCTGCCGGGTATCGACGTCAAGCTGCGAATCGACAACCGGGAAAACATCCTGGGCATGCTGTCGCGCAGTGAAATCGACCTGGTCATCATGGGCCGCGCGCCCAACACCCTGGATTGCGAGGCCACGCCCTTTGCCACCAACCCACTCGGCATCGTCTGCGCTCCCGACCATCCGCTGGCACGCCGCAAGCGGCTCTCCATTGACACCATCAAGGACTACGAGTTCGTGGTGCGCGAGCAGGGTTCGGGCACGCGCGCCGCCATGGAGCGGCTTTTTGCTCAGCATGACCTGCCGCTCAAGGTGGTGATGGAGATGCCCAGCAACGAAACCATCAAGCAGGCGGTGATGGCCGGCATGGGCCTGAGCTTTCTGTCGCTGCGTACCGTGCGCCACGAACTGGCCGGCGGCCATATTGCGCTGGTGGACATCGGCGGCATGCCCATCATGGGCAAGTGGTATGTCACCCACCTGACGCAGAAAAAGCTCTCGCCGGCAGCCAAATCCTTCAAGGAATTCCTGATCGAGCAAGGCGGCCCTTTGATCGACTCCTGGGCTTGAGCCTCATGCATAAGTAGATTCTGATTTTTGACAGCCCTAAAAATGAATATTACTTATGCCTTCATCTTTCTATAGTCAGCTCCATGACCCGATGAGCTGACCACCATGGCGCCAGCTGGCGGGTAACACACCTGCACAGGAGAACCCGAGATGGACCAGTCCAAGCGCTACGCTGACCTCAGCCTCAAGGAAGCCGAACTCATCCAGGGTGGCCAGCACATTCTTGCGGCCTACAAGATGAAGCCCAAATCGGGCCACGGCTATCTGGAAGCTGCGGCCCACTTCGCGGCCGAGTCGTCGACCGGCACCAACGTCGAAGTCAGCACCACTGACGACTTCACGCGTGGGGTTGATGCGCTGGTCTACCTGATTGACGAAGCGCGCGAGGAAATGCGCATTGCCTACCCGCTTGACCTGTTCGACCGTAACATCACTGACGGCCGCATGATGATCGTGTCCTTCCTGACGCTGGCCATCGGCAACAACCAGGGCATGGGCGACATTGAATACGCCAAGATGTACGACTTCTACGTCCCGCGGCGTGCCATCGAGCTGTTCGATGGCCCCGCCAAGGACATCAGCGACCTCTGGCGCCTGCTGGGCCGCCCGGTCAAAGACGGCGGCTACATTGCCGGCACCATCATCAAGCCCAAGCTCGGCCTGCGCCCCGAGCCGTTCGCGCAGGCAGCGTATGAATTCTGGCTCGGTGGTGACTTCATCAAAAACGACGAACCGCAAGGCAACCAGGTCTTCGCGCCGATGAAGAAGGTCATGCCCCTGCTGTACGACGCCATGAAGCGTGCCATGGATGAAACCGGTGAGGCCAAGCTCTTCTCCGCCAACATCACCGCCGACGACCATTACGAGATGATCGCGCGTGGCGAGTACATCCTGGAGACCTTCGGACCCGACGCCGACAAGATTGCCTTCCTGGTCGACGGCTACGTTGGCGGCCCCGGCATGGTCACCACCGCACGCCGCTGCTTTGCCAACCAGTACCTGCACTACCACCGCGCCGGCCACGGTGCCGTCACCTCGCCGCAGTCCAAACGCGGCTATACCGCCTATGTGCTTGCCAAGATGAGCCGGCTGCAGGGAGCCTCGGGCATCCACGTCGGCACCATGGGCTACGGCAAGATGGAAGGCGAGAAGGATGACCGTGCCATCGCCTACATCATCGAGCGCGACAGCTACACTGGCCCGGCCTACCACCAGGAGTGGTACGGCATGAAGCCGACCACACCCATCATCTCGGGCGGCATGAACGCACTGCGCCTGCCGGGCTTCTTTGAAAACCTGAGCCACGGTAATGTGATCAACACCGCCGGCGGCGGCGCCTACGGCCACATGGACTCCCCCGCAGCCGGCGCCCGGTCGCTACGCCAGGCCTATGAATGCTGGAAGAGTGGCGCCGACCCGATTGCCTACGCCCGCGAACACCAGGAATTCGCGCGTGCTTTCGAATCCTTCCCGGATGACGCCGACAAGCTCTACCCCGGCTGGCGCGACAAACTCGGTATCCGCCCTTAAGTTTCAGGCGGCGCAATCATTCGCAGCAAGGCCCGCCACCCATGACCGCAGATGGCAAACAGCTCAGGCCGCTTCTTGCAAGCGCTCGGGCTCGCGCAAGTGGTAGATGCGGCCGAGCTTGTCCAGCGGTTCGATCACTTCCTCGCGCACAAGACGGCTGACTTCTCGGCTCACGGTCTCGAGCTGGAGGTCGAGCATGGCCCCCATGTCGTCGCGCGCAAACAGCGTGACGGTGCGCCCATCGGCCGGGCTGCGCATCTTCAGAATGAAGTTCGACACCCGCTGGCGTGCGGTGCCGAAATTGAGATCCGCCAACCAATCGTCCGCATCCTTCAACGCTTGCTGCCACTTCTGCATCAGGCGCAAGTGCAGGCGCGGGCTGCTGGCCCCCAGGGTATGGATCACTTCCAACGGAATGCGGCACACCGAGACGTCGGTCAGCGCCACGGCTTCGCAGTCGTATTGAGAGCCGCCCAGCGCCTCCAGGCCGGCCACATCACCGGGACGCAGCACACGCACAATGCGCTGGCGACCATCAGCCGTCACGCGCACCAGCTTGATCATGCCGGTGCGCAAGGTGAAGATGCGGGCGGCACGATTGCCTTCGGCATAAAGGGTGGCCCCTTGGCGGAATTCCAGGTCGTCGATCGGCGCGTGAATCATGCCGAAATCCTGCTCGTTGAGATCGGCGAACAGCACCATGTCACGGATGCCGCAATTGCGGCAATCCGAAGTGCCGCGCCAGGCGGAGTCTGTCTTGATCGGGATCATGCTTGCTCGAAACGGAACGCATCTGGCGTCATACCCCCAAGTGTATAGTGAGCCCTTCAACTCAGTGCCGCGCTTGGTCTTTCCCGCCCCGCCATCATCCCGGCAAGCCCTCGCCTCGGTTCATGGCCAGACCGCCTGCCACGCAAACGCTAATATCGGTGCATGAATCCTCAGCGCAGACTCCTGCTTGCCACCGCCACACAGCTCTCCGCTGCGGCCGCTCTGTTCCAGACCGGCACCGCACTGGCCCAGACTGGTGGCGCAACACTTCCGTCCGGGGCGGCAACAGAAGCCAAGGCACCGCCCCTGCCGGCACCCGGCACCCTGTTGCCGTTGCCCGAGGTACCGCTGCTGGATGGATCGCTCTTTCGCCCGGCCCAGGCGGAAGGTCAGGTGCTGGTGATCTACTGGTGGGCCAGCACCTGCCCGTTTTGCGCCCTGCAAAGCCCGGAAATACAAAAACTCTGGCTCAGCCAGCGTGACAAAGGGCCCCGTGGTCTGCAATTGCTGACGCTGTCGATCGACCGCACACGTGAGGAGGCGCTGGCCTATTTGCAGAAAAAGGGCTATACCTTCCCGACCGGCTTCGTGACCCCCGCCATCCAGCGCGTGCTGCCCAAGCCCAAGGGCCTGCCCATCACCCTGGTGCGCGGCCGCGATGGCAGACTGCTGCAAGCTGAAAAAGGTCAGATGTTCCCGGAAGACGTGGAACTTCTGACACGTTGGGTATAAGAACAAACGCCTGAGAGGAGACTGTATGGGCGCTTCGCTGGACGGCAAGCTAGTCGTCGCCATTTCATCACGCGCCTTGTTCGACTTCGAGGAAGAGAACAAGGTGTTTGAGCAAGGCAACGGTCCCCACAAGGACCGAGCCTACATGAAGCTACAGCTCGACAAACTGGAAGAACCTGCCAAGCCAGGTGTAGCCTTTTCCATGGTGCGCAAGCTGCTGGCCTTCAACGATGCCGCCACGCAGCGCGTGGAGGTGGTTATCCTCTCGCGCAACGACCCGGTCTCGGGCATGCGCGTGTTCCGCTCGGCCCAGCATTACGGCCTGCCCATTGAACGCGGCAGCTTCACGCGCGGCCAGTCGCCGTGGCGCTACCTCAAGCCACTGCATGCCAACCTGTTCCTCTCCACCCATCTGAGCGATGTGCGCGCCGCACTGGATGCCGGCGTACCGGCCGCTCAGGTCTACCCGCAATCCGCGCTCGCCAGCGACGCACATCCGCACGAAGTTCGGATTGCCTTCGACGGTGATGCGGTGCTCTTCAGTGATGAAGCCGAGCGTGTGTTCCAGGCCCAGGGCTTGAGCGCCTTCCAGAAACATGAACGCGACAAGGCGCTGCAGCCGCTGTCGGCCGGACCTTTCAAGCCCCTGCTGGCCGCGTTGCACCGGCTGCAGCAGGAAGGCACCCCCAACATGCGCGTGCGCACCGCGCTGGTCACGGCGCGCAGCGCACCAGCGCACGAGCGCGCCATCCGCACGCTGATGGAGTGGAACATCGAGATCGATGAAGCCATGTTCCTCGGCGGCCTGCCCAAGGGTGAATTCCTGCGTGAGTTCGAGCCCGACTTCTTCTTTGACGACCAGACCGGCCACATCGAGTCCGCGTCGCAACACGTGCCTTCGGGCCACGTCGCCAGTGGCGTCGCCAACGCCTGACCCGCCCAAGAGATCACCATGTTACTGACCAGCAAACTGTCCGACTTCAAGGCCTTCACCCGCAACGCCTGGGCCTTGGCCGTGCCCTACTTCAAGTCGGAAGAAAAGTGGAAGGCACGTGGCCTGCTCGCCGCCATCATTGCGCTCAACCTCGGCTTCGTCTACACGCTCGTTCTGTTCAACGAATGGAACCGTTTCTTCTACGACGCACTGCAGGACAAGAACTACCCGGTCTTTCTGGAACAGCTGCTGCGCTACACGTTGCTGGCTTTCATCTACATCGTCATCGCCGTCTACCGCTTCTACTTGACGCAGCAACTGGAAATGCGCTGGCGCGCCTGGATGACGCGCCACTACCTGCAGCGCTGGCTGGACAACCAGGTCTATTACCACCTGGAACTCACGCGCTATGCAGAACTGGCGGCCGACCAGTCGCCTGACAACCCGGATCAGCGCATCCAGGAAGACCTGAAGCTCTTCACCAGCAGTACAGTGGGCCTGAGCATGGGCCTGCTCAATGCATTGGTCACGCTGATGAGCTTTGTCGGCATCCTCTGGTCACTCAGTGGCGCCTTCAGCTTTTCGTTTGGTGACACCGAATTCATCATCCCCGGCTTCATGCTGTGGGTAGCCATCCTCTACTGCATCGTCGGCAGCGTGATCACCCACTACGTCGGTCGCCCCCTGATTTCGCTGAACTACCAGCAACAGCGACGCGAAGCCGATTTCCGCCACAACCTGGTCCGCGTGCGCGAATACAGCGAGGCCATTGCGCTGGACCGTGGCGAGAAGGTCGAACTGAAACAGCTTGACCTGCGTTTTGGCCACGTGCTGGCCAACTACTTGCAACTGATCGACGCGCAAAAGCGCCTGACCATGTTCACCGCCACCTTTGGCCAGGCCTCGACCGTGTTCCCGTTCATCGTGGCGGCACCACGCTTTTTCAGTGGCGCCATCCAGCTCGGCACCATGATGCAGATCGCCTCTGCCTTCGGTCGCGTGCAGGACTCGCTCTCGTGGTTCATCGACAACTACGACAGCCTGGCCAGCTGGCGCGCCACCACCGACCGCCTGACCCATTTCGAAGCGGCCATCCAGGTCGCCAGCCAGAAAGCCGATCTGCAACTCCAGCGCACCGGCGCCACCAGCAGTTCCGGTGTCACGGCCAATGACCTGTCGCTCGACCTGCCCACCGGCAGCCGCCTGCTCGCCCATACGCAACTGAATGCCCAGCCGGGCGACAGCGTCCTGCTCAGCGGGCCCTCCGGCAGCGGCAAATCCACTCTGTTCCGGGCCTTGGCCGGCATCTGGCCGCTGGCCTCGGGTCGGGTTCAACTGCCGGAATCGAGCATGTTCATTCCGCAACGGCCCTACTTTCCGAATGCCAGTTTGCGCGATGCGCTGGCCTACCCGGAACCGGCCGAGAGCTACGATGAAGCAACGCTCAAGCAGGCCTTGTGCGATGCACTGCTGCCGCACCTGGTGGATCAGCTCGATGTGGTGGATGCCTGGGGCCAGAAACTCTCCGGCGGCGAGCAGCAACGCTTGGCACTGGCGCGCGTGTTCCTCAAGAAACCGTCCTGGATCTTTGCCGACGAAGCCACCAGTGCGCTGGATGAAGAGGCTGAAAAAGCCCTGTACAAACGGCTTCTAGAGCTTGTCAAAGAAGGGAAAGGCGCTCTCATTTCAATAGCACACCGACACACGGTGGCAACTTACCACAGTCGTACCTGGCAACTGGAGAAGCGCGTCGACGAAGACGTGGCGCTGTTCCAGTTAACACAAACATAAGCCCCAGGCTGCGCGCACGTTGTGCGCTCCGCTACCCCCACAGGGGGCAACGCCGGTGACCCGGCCCAGCCGGTTCCACGGCGTTCCGCGGTCTGATGTCTTTTATTGCAAGGGCTCTGGCGCTAATTCGGCACTTGGGTTCTGTACCGCTCCCAACCACGCGCACGCAGCTCGCAGGCCGGACAAGCGCCGCAGCCATAGCCCCAGGCGTGCCGGTGCTCACGGTCGCCCAGGTAGCAGGTGTGGGTGTGCTCGATGATCAGGTCCACCAGCGCGGCGCCACCCAGCGATTCAGCCAAGCGCCAGGTGTCGGCCTTGTCGATCCACATCAGCGGCGTTTCGATCAGGAAGCGCTTGTCCATGCCGAGCGACAGCGCCAACTGCATCGCCTTCATGGTGTCGTCGCGGCAGTCCGGGTAGCCGGAGAAATCGGTCTCGCACACGCCGGTGACGATCACCTCCAGCCCGCGGCGGTAGGCCACTGCGGCGGCGAGCGTCAGGAACAGCAGGTTGCGGCCTGGCACAAACGTATTGGGCAGGCCACTGGCCTCCATCTTGAAAGCGGTTTCACGCGTCAGCGAGGTCTCGCTCACGCGCCCCAGCACTTCCAAGTCAAGCAGGTGGTCTTCGCCCAGCTTGTCCGCCCAGTGCGGAAACTGGCGACGGATCTCGCTCAGAACCTTGATGCGTGATTCAAGCTCGATGTGATGGCGCTGGCGGTAATCGAAAGCGATGGTTTCAACGCGCTCATAGGCCTTGAGGGCGTGCGCCAGGCAGGTGGTGGAGTCCTGTCCACCTGAAAATAAAACGAGAGCTGTCTTGTGCATACCCAATGTTAGGGCATGTCAGCCCTGCCCTTGCCGTCAGCCTAGGCGGCTCACTCTGCTTTTCCGGTCTTGTTGACCTTGTTGGGCGAGTAAGTCAGCACTTCTTTGGCCAGCACGCCAGGTATGGCACTCGGACTCTGATTCCGGGTCTGTGCCATGTTCTGCAGATGATTGGCGTCCTGGTTCTTCGCCTGCTGGGCGGTGTACCAAAGCTCGACCGCCTTCGCACTCATCATCCACAGCGTCTGCACGTGTTCGATGAGCATCTTGGAGATCGGCTCCTTGGGCTCTTCCTCCACCGCCTTCGGCTTGGCGGCAGCTTGGGTCCAGTCCTTGCTGCTGCTGTCGGCCTTGGAGCCGCCCTGCAACGGATCGGAAGCGCTCGGCTGGGTCACCGATTCAGCCGATGCCTTGGCCAACACGTCCGGATTGATGTCATTGACCACGCTGGCCGTTGCCTGCACCTCGATGGAGGGATTGACCGGGGCAACGGGTATCACCTTGGCTGCGGCAGGCACAGCCATCTCTGCGCCGGCAGGTCGCAGATTTGGAGTTCGCTCAACAGTAGGTAATTGCATTTTGGGTCATTGCCTTCACCCTGCGGCGGAGGCTTTTATCCTGTTACGTATCAGTATTAACGGCAAATTTAGGGGGTTATTTAGGCCTTTTTTCTGTTCTTTGGTAAATATTTGCAGAATCAACAGCCTTATTCAGGGCTATTGAACATAAACCTATCAACTTCAGCCAAAATTCAGACTGTTATGAATCCGGCTGACATCACACGGCAACTCCAGACCGATATTGGCTTGCAGGTGCGCTCACTGCGGCTGGCACGCAACCAGTCGCAAAGCGAACTGGCACGCCAGGCCGGCGTGGCCTTGGGTGCACTCAAGCGACTGGAGAACGGCAGTGGCGCCACCTTGCGCACCTTGGTCAGCGTGACACAAGCGCTCGGCCGAAGTGAGTGGCTGCATGACCTGCACACAACAACAGACCCGTCGGTGCGCTTGCGCGCCGGCAAGCCCAAACCACCGACGGCACACACCTAGAATGAAACTTCCCGCCCCCATGGAGAACCGCATGTTGGAACGCTACTTCCAGCTCTCGGCACACGGTACCACCGTCAAGACAGAACTGCTGGCCGGACTGACCACCTTTTTGACGATGGCCTACATCATCTTCGTCAATCCGGATATCCTCTCCGCCGCCGGCATGCCGAAAGACTCCGTGTTCGTGGCCACCTGCCTGGCCGCAGCCATCGGCTCGGCCATCATGGGCTTGTACGCCAATTACCCGATTGCATTGGCCCCCGGCATGGGGCTGAACGCCTACTTCGCGTTTGCGGTAGTCAAGGGCATGGGGTTCACCTGGCAGGCGGCACTGGGTGCGGTATTCATTTCCGGCCTGCTGTTCATCCTGGTGAGCCTGTTCAAGGTGCGCGAAGCCATCGTCAACGCCATTCCGCGTTCGCTCAAGTTCGCCATCTCGGCCGGCATCGGCCTCTTCCTGGCCATCATCGGGCTGAAGAATGCCGGCCTGATCGTCGCGCACCCCTCGACCCTCCTGACCCTGGGCAACCTGCACCAGCCGGCCCCGGTGCTGGCGGCGCTCGGTTTCCTGCTGATCGTGGCACTGGAGTGGCGCAAGGTGCCGGGCGCCATCATCATCAGCATCTTGGCCGTGACCGCGGCCTCCATCGCGATGGGGCTGACGTCCTTCAACGGCATCGTTGCCGCGCCTCCATCGATAGCCCCAACCTTCCTGCAAATGGACATTGCCGGCGCCCTCAACGCCGGCTTGCTGACCGTCATTTTGACTTTCTTCCTGGTCGAATTGTTCGACGCGTCTGGCACGCTCATTGGCGTGGCCCACCGCGCCGGCCTGCTCGACAAAGATGGCAAGCTGCCGCACCTGAAGAAAGCGCTACTGGCCGACTCCACCGCCATTGCCGCTGGAGCTGCGCTCGGCACCTCGTCCACCACGGCCTACATCGAGTCCGCCGCCGGCACTTCGGCAGGTGGCCGCACCGGGCTGACCGCCGTCACCGTCGCCGTGTTGTTTCTCGTCGCGCTGGTGTTCGCTCCGCTGGCTGGCACCGTGCCTGCCTTCGCCACCGCACCGGCCCTGTGCTACGTGGCCGTGCTGATGCTGCGTGGCCTGGCCGAAATCGAATGGGACGACCTGACCGAAGCCGCCCCTGCCGCCATCACCGCCATCACCATGCCCTTCACGTTCTCCATTGCCCACGGCATTGCGTTTGGCTTCATCTCCTACGCCGCCATCAAGCTGCTGGCCGGCCGTGTGAAGGAACTGCCACCGACGGTGGCGGTGATTGCGGTGGTGTTCGTGTTGAAGTTTGCGTTTTTATAAAAAAGAAACCCGACATACAGCCGGGTTTCGCGCCAAAGCATGAATTTCAAAAATTACTGCCAATTGGCAGCAATGACTGAATTCAACGAAGTTGCATAGTTTTCTGGAAGTATCGTTTGCCCCGCTGCAGGTGGTGCAAAAGCAGCCATAGCATCAACCAGATTTTGAACTTGGCTGTCCAGCAAGCGCTGGCCACCCGTTAGTTCCAGTATTTCAACATGGTGATCCACACCGAGATACCAGTTGGACACCGTGACCTTGTCCGCGGTGCCGATTAGACTGATTTCAAGGTTGTTACCCAGCTTGCGCAGCCAGATTTGCTCTGCAGAAATATCATGACCAAAGTGCAATGCATCCTGTGCACCCACCGTCGCATCGGTATCCACCAGCGTATCCTGGCCATCCCCTCGACCAAACAGATAAGTATCGGCACCAGCACCGCCGTCGAGTCGGTCGTTGCCTTCGCCACCCTCCAGAATGTCGGCCTCCGCACCGCCACGCAGCGTGTCGTTGCCGCCCAGGCCACGCAAGGTGTTGCCCGCCGCGTTGCCGGTGATGACGTTGCCCAGTTCGTTGCCTGTGCCGCTGGTGGCTGCCGCGCCGGTCAACGTCAGGTTTTCCAAATTGGCGCCCAAGGTGTAGTCCACCAGCGATTGCACTGTGTCCGTGCCTTCGTCGGCCAGCTCCACCACAACATCGTCAATCGAGTTCACAATATAGATGTCGTTTCCAGTCAAACCTTCCATTTGGTCTGCCTGACCGGTGCCAGAAATAATATCTGCGCCAAGAGTGCCAACAAAATTCTGCAATGCTGCTGTCACGGCCGTCGTTGCAACGCTGGCGACTTCTTCAACAGCGCCATAACCATCGGTGTAAGTAATATTAACTCTGAGTTGTTTGCCAACTTGTGCATTGGCAAGTGTCAGGCTGTCAGTCGTGGCCCCAGGGATGGCACTCCAAGTGCCATCCCCGTTAGACATCTGCCATTGGTACGTCAATTGGCCCATACCATCAACATCTGCCAGAGTATTCGTCGCAGAAAGGATTCGCCCCACCTTCGTCTCGCCATGAACAGTGACGCTTCCCGTAGGCGCATCATTCATCGCCACTAGATTTAAGCTCTGTGCCGCAGCCGTTACTTCGATCCCATCCGTCACTTCATAGCTCAGATTCACCACCCCGTTGTAATTTGCGTTGGGCGTGAAAGTCCAAGTGCGACTAACAGCGTTGTAGTCCGACAGACTGCCATGACTAGTGTGCAGATTCTTTACAGATAAGTGATCCCCATCAGCATCGCTAAAACCAACGAGCAAATCATCTTCAGAAATAGAGTAACCACTGTCTTCATTCCCGGCAGCCATGATTGCTGGTCCGTCCGAAAGAATGGGGGCTACATTCCCAGCATGGACACGAATGTCAGTAGCATTCCACACACTTCCATCTTGGAAGAGAATTCTTCCCAGGGGCCAGTAATCGGAACTCTGATCAAACCCTGCCCGGACCGTCAGCAGTTCGCCTGTCGTCTTGATCGAAACATATAAATCGTATGTTTCCGAATCTTTTGTAACAACTACATCAGCAGCGTTGAGATCCAGAAGTTTCAAAGTATCGAATCCACCTCCACCTCCAATCCATTCATAGTAAGAATCGTAGTCACTGATGATGTCATCACCTCTGCCAACTCCCCAAATATAAGTATCGTCACCAGGACCGCCATAAACATAGTCGACACCCTCACCACCATCCAGCACATCATTACCCTCACCACCATGTAAAGAGTCCTCGATAGAACTACCAACGATGAGATCCCCGAGTGCCCACCCGATCAGATTCGAATCAACAGATCCATCGCCATAACGTCTTCCAACCAATGGAATATTCAGTGACTGCATCTCACTATTCCACACACTGCCATTGGCAAACACAAGACTCTCTATGTGGTAGTACTCTAAATTGTAAAAATCCTGCGTAATCGTGAGTTTTTCACCCGTGGCGTTTATTGTTAACTCTGCCTCACCATAGTTGTAACGGACCATAGTTAAATCTTGGGGATTCAAACCGGAGAATTCCACCCTATCGTTAGACATATCACCGAAATCATATATATAGTCGTTACCGTCACCGACTCCCCAAACATAGGTATCAGCTCCGCCGTCGCCCATCAGAAAATCGATGCCGACACCACCAATCAATCGGTCATCACCATCACCGCCCCTCAGCGAGTCACCCCCCTCACCACCTTCAAGTAGATCGTTACCACCACTGCCGTCCAAGTAGTCGTCACCTGCACCACCGCGCAACACATCGTCGCCAATGGATCCATAAAGCGAATCACTGCTATCAGTGCCACGAAGGCTCTGCAACTGAATGGCGTTGGTGTCCCAAACAACCCCATCGGAAAATACAACACGCTCAATAGCGGCTTCAGGAAACTCCGTTGGGAAACCGTAAGAAATTTCCAGAGTTTCCCCCGAGCTGCGGGCGGTCAACATCAGTGAACCAGAATACGATCTTCTAACGAAAACATCAGACTCCAGTAAATTGGTGAGATTCAAAGAATCAAAACCACCGGCATCTACAAGACTATCGTTCCCGCCCCCTAACCCCCACTTATACGTATCGTCACCTAAACCACCTTCGAGATAATCGTTACCCCCTCCACCATCCAGAACATCGTCAAAATCACTGCCCGTCAAAATGTCATTGCCACCATACCCAGACAAGACACTCGATCGCTTGAAAGCAACCAGCTGGTTATCTTTGTCATTTCCCTGCAGCACTTGACCAGCCTCTAGTAGCGCGGCAAAGGTGCTCACCTGGGCCCCTGCAGTCACGACCAAGCGATCAAGAAACTGATCCACGTCAGCGTTTGATAAATCCAATTTGACGTAGTTTTCACTCGAAGCATCTAAATAAAGCGCGACTTGCCATCCCGTTGGCGGGCCCTGCACCAGTCCAAGACGCAGCTCGGATAAATCTTGCCCCGCATCAAGTTCTAAAGTCAGCGCAGTTTGTGCTTCCAAGACGGTACTCGACACAAAAATTGTGTCGACCCCGCTTTGCTCTTGAATCTGAACTGTATTTCCGCTGGATTCGATCACCAGCTGGTCATTACCCTTCCCGGGTGCGATGATGTTGTCGGAGCCTTGAACCCGAATGTCGTCCGCCCCCGCGCCCGTCTTCAACTCCGTGCTCGACTCAGTTAGTACAACGCTTTGCGCTATTGCGCTGTTTGCACGGATGTCATTGGCGGTATAGACCGTGTTGTTCACAGAAATTGAAGCCAGCGATCCATCCAACCACCCTGTGCCAGTGATGGTCAGATTACCGATAGTCAATATTTGATCATTATTCGATGCCGTCAATATGGGCGCCACCACTGCACCCGAACTATTAAAGACTTCAATCTGGCTACCTGATTTTGCGGTGTCTTCAATACGCAAACTCGAAGCCTTGGCTGCATCAATCCTGTAAAGATTACGCCCATGCGCATCCGCAATGATCTCAGCATTCCCTGAGATCAGGTATATATCTTGCCCTTTGCCTCCATAAGCGCGATCCCCCGCATCCAACTCCAGGGTGTCATCGCCATCTCCTCCATACAAGGTGTCGCGACCATTGCCACCGATCACGTAGTCATTGCCACCGCCCGCATCAAGAGTGTCATCCCCATCCCCGCCATCCAGGTAATCATCACCTTGCTCGCCTGTGTAGTTGTCACCAGCCAAAACATCATTGCCCATGCCGCCGATTACAAGGTCATTCCCTTCATCGCCAAACAGCACGTCGCCCCCACTGCCCCCATCAATGGTGTCATCACCCAGCTCCCCATGTACCCAGTCAGCCCCAGCCCCGGCGTAGATAACGTCAGCGCCACCGACCGTGGGCACGCTGAAGTTAACCCCTGTATATATTGTTCGGTACGCCGTACCCGCGCTGGTGTCTCTGATGGTACGTTCGATACTCCACTGTCGAACCACATTATTAATTTTGAGATCACCCTGGATGGTGTCGTCTCCGGCTCCGCCAACGATCACGTCGCTTCCAGCTCCGCCGTTGAGCGCGTCGTTGCCCGCGTCCCCCATCAGCACATCTTGGCCTTCGCCACCATCGATAAAGTCGCCATTGAGTCCGCTGGCAGTGCCCTCCTGTGCTGCCAGTGCGCCATCCAGGCTAGTTTGGGTGCCAGCGTAGATTTCATCGTCTCCCGCATCGCCGCTTAGCAGGTCCATGCCTTGAGCGCCGATAATGATGTCATTGCCCGCCCCTGCGGTGACGATGTCGTCTCCTGCACCTCCATCGAGCCGGTCATCTCCCCCACGCACCGCCTCGATCCAGTCGTTTCCGCCCCCAGCACGAATGTCGTCGTTGCCCCCACTGTCATATAGTTCATCGATTCTTCCAAGCTCGGCTTGGTTGACGTCGGTCACCAGATTGCCCAGATCGTCATGGCCGTACTGAAGACCAGGTGCAATGGGATCCAGATCCAGAAGTGCCAAGTCGCCCAGAATGGTGCGAGTGGTGCTGGCTGCTGCGCTGTCATCTTGAAGCTTAATGTGCCATTGGTCGGGATTAAAGTTTTCACCCAACTGGATGACTGATCCATCTGCCAGCTCCAGTCGCCAGGAACTATTGTGGGTAAGGATGACTTTACCGGTGGGGTCTTTCCACAGGTTAGAGCCCCCTTCCTTGATCATGATGCCTCCACCAAAGATGTAGTCAGTGCCGTTGATGATGATTCGGTTGTTACCTTCGGTGTCTACGATAGTGTCGTTGCCGTCACCCACGTTCCAAATATAGATGTCGTCTCCGGCCCCGCCGTACAGGATGTCATCATCTTTACCGCCTTCGAGCGTATCTAAACCCCCTCCACCTACCAAAGTATCCTTGTGATCCCCCCCCACAAGCCAGTCTGCGCTTGCGTTGCCCAACAGGAAATCGTCGCCCTGACCGCCGAGCATGATGTTGCCGCCAGTGCCTCCAACCATGAGGTTTTTATCCATGCCGGCCGCTTTGCCATCCAAGGACTGGGCGTCCAGCGTAGGGTTGAAGCTACCGTCGTCCATCGCTATGCCGTGGCTGCTGTAGAAGATAGCTGCGGCGTTCCAGTCCGCAGCATCTAACGACGCGATGCCTGAGGGGAGTTGGGAGTTGACCCAGGTGATGAAGGCATCCTTAGCGGGATATAGCGCCGCCAATATCTCTTGGGGTTGTGCAATGGAGCGGAGATTGGCATCAAGAAGAGCCTCGGCAATAGCGTTGCGGGTGGCAGTTGTGCCATCCGGCGGAACACCATACCTTGCCTCGTATGCAAGGATGTTGGCTCGGTGCTTTCTGAGCATCGCGAATGTCTGCTTGGCTTCATCAACCGTTACAGCGGCCGCGTTGTCGTACAAACCAAAGGCCTGCGCCTCTACAAAATGACGCTTTGCTTGCCCAGGACCGTCGTTGGCACTCATGTACCCTTCATAACGAATCAGGTACCAAGCCTCGGCACGATTGGAGTCGGCCACAATGGCGGCCTTGAGTGCAGCACTTCGACTCGGCACCAATCCTTGGTAGGCCATCGCCACAAGAATTGCGCGCTCGGACGACAAAGGTAATGAACTCCGGCTTGCAATAACGCGGTCAATAACTTTTTCCTTATCTTCAATGATCGCGGAGTAAGTGCTTTCAATTTGTGCAGGGGTCAAGGTGAAGGTGGTCTGGCTGGTAATGGCCGTGATACCTGTAAACAGTGGGTCGACTGCACGATTCGCCATGATCTGGTTGAGCGATGCCTGTAACGATGCGTCGGTTGTATCCGGACCAGTAAGAACGCCAACGATTTGAGCAACGTAGGCTTTTTCTGCCGCGTCTGCGGCGGGTGTTAAACCCGTTGATTGATTTAACCCCATGGTTGCAAAAACTTTTTGCTGCGCCAAGGAATCGGTTGGCTCGATATCAAACCCTCGACCAATCGTGACGTGCTTGTTCGGTGATTTACTGTCGAAGTATGCAGTAGCGCTATCTGATTCAAACGTGCCAAGCAATTTGGCAAGAAGTTTGTTGTAGTCCGATACGCTTAGTGTGTGCAAATTAATCATGGCTGCCTCCCTTCCGTTTTGCTTGTGAAATTGATGTGACAAAAATTGCGGTGATCGCCAAATATCTCAATAACTCCCTTTCCCGCACCTTGCATGTCCCAAAAAGCGATATAGGGCTTTCCGTTGTGTAGGAAAAGGTCAGGGCGCATCTCTTTTGAATAACTGAAATATCCGTTCAGCACTGATTTGTAAGTCACGCCAAGATTTAGTCTTTGCAGTTTTGGATCAACAACAAAATACTGCCGTAAGGGATAAGTGCTATCCCAGTCTTCTGGCTTACATGGGTTTCCCTTGTCTCCCTTGATGAAGCGAAGAACCATCGTCAGTTCTCCATCTATGGGTATCTGGGTCACTGCCAGTGCGATCTCTCCATTTCGCACTCTGGTTTCAAACGAAATTCTCAAATGCTCGTCATGCGCCCATCCATATTCGTTTTGCCATATCTGTTCGACCAAATCTCGATGTTTGATTGCATCGATAGATTTCCATCGCGGCCACTTAAATTGCTTCATACTGGGATGAAACTTTCGATCGCAGACCATAGGAGGATTGCCAAGGCGCTTCAGGTTTTCCATGAAGTCTTGGCATACCGCTATGTTCGGTATCGCTGTACTTTCCGACTCATCGCTAAGACGGTATTCAAATGCCTTTTGTTTTGGAAGTCCGGCCAAGCGTTCCACATATGCGTCCTTGATGCAGGTAGTCGCAGCACAGTCATTACGCTTTGTCAGCCATTGTTTCTGCGCCCATTGAACAGACGCAGCCATGCCGCTCCCTTTCAACATATTGGTATAAGCCGCAACCAGCTCTTCGTCTAGCTTTGATAATTCCGCATCTGCGCAGATCATCTTCTCTACTGCGGTCTGCGCCTTCACGCAGTCAAAGCTTGCAGCATATGCAGGGCAGCCGAGGGCTAGCCACGCCAGCGCAATCCATATGATTTTTTTCATGCCGCCATCCCCCATGCCACATCGTTCATTGCTCCTGCTTGCCCATGGAATCGATCTCTATCACTTATCTCATATGCGCAAGCGGCTATGAATTGCATAGCAATATCGTCACTGGCCGCAGGCTGGCTGGAGCCGCTCCACACGGTGACCGCCATGCCATCTTTCATGGAGTCTTTGTAGATGCCCCAGCGCATCCCCTGGGTGTACACCACCTGTCCATCCGGTGGGCTCCAACCGTAGTCGGGCCTGCCGGTGGTTATTGATCCCAATCCCTTGAAACGAGTAATCTGCCTGTTCATGCCTCTACTCCTTGAAACCTTTGTTTCTTCAGTCGTTGCCTATCTCTCCCTCAAACTCTCACTACCCGCCCGCTGCACCGGACTCAACAGGTACTCGATCACCCGCCGCTGCCCAGTCTTGATCTCCGCCGTGATGTTCATGCCCGGACTCAGCGGTATGCGTTTGCCGTCGATGTCCATCGCCTTCTGGCTCAACGTCAGGATGGCAGGGTAGTAAGAACCCCTCTTCTCATCCGTCACCGCATCGGCGGTGACCACATCTACCCGGGCGCCTACCGTGCCGTACTTGGTGTACGGGAAGGTCTCCAGCTTCACCTCCGCCGTCTGCCCGGCATTCACAAAGCCGATGTCTTGGTTGGCCACGGTGACTTCGGCCGTTACCAGTGCAGAATCCGGCACCACGATCATCAGCGGCTGGGCTGAGGTCACCACCCCGCCTGCGGTGTGAATGGCCAGTTGCTGCACAACACCAGCCACCGGTGCCGTGAGCTGGGTGAGACGTTCGCGCTGACTGGCCTTGCTGTGGTCGGCTTGGAGTTGCTGGCGTTTGGTGGTGGCTTGCGCATTGCGGTCGTTGAGCTGGCGTAGGGTCTCGGCCCGGTAGGCTGCCTTGGCCTGCTCGCTTTCCCTTAGAACGGATTGCGCCTCAGCCAAACGGGCACGCTGGGTGGCCAAGTCCCGTTCCAGCTCTACACGCTCTCTCGTTTTGTCCTGGGTGGCATGGCTGGAGATGAAACCTTCCCCCACCAGCTTCTTGAAGTCCTGCTCACGGCTTTGCGCCATGGGCACCGTGGCTTCGAGCTTGGCGATGGTTTCCCGCACAGTGGCCATTTCGGCTTGGCGACGCTGACTTTCAGCATCCAGCTTGGCCAGCTTGGCACTGATGTCTTGCCACTCGGCCTGCAACTGAGTCTGGGTAGAAGCATCGGCCTTCTTGTCCAGGCTCGGTGCTTTGCCCTTGTGCAGAGCCTGGAGCAAGGCACCGGTGCGCTGATCTTCGCTGATGGCAGCGTTGAGCTGTTCCTGCACATTGGCCTTGTCGGCCGTGGCCATGGTGGGGTCCAGCTCTACCAGAACTTGGCCCGCCTGCACGCGATCACCGTCCTTGACCAGTACCTTCTTGACGACGCTGGCCTCCAGCGGCTGGATGACTTTCGTGCGGTCGCTCACGATGATGCGCCCCGGTGCTACAGCCACGATGTCCACCTTGCCGATGATGGACCATAGCAATGCGATGACGAAGAGCGCCATCAAGCCCCAGGCCAGCCGACGCGGCGCGGGATGCACCGGGGTTTCCTGCAGGCTGAGGGCCGCCGGCAAGAAAGCCACTTCATCCGCCATGCGGCGCGGGCCAGCCAGCTCATGGCGATGTTCCCAGGCCGCTTGGAAGACTGCCCTGTAACGGGTCAGCAACTCAAGCACTGGGTGGCGTGGTGCCTTGGCTTCAACGGCAGTGTTCATGCCGCCCCTCCCACGACGGGTGTGGGTACAGCCGTTGCTGCTGCCCGCTCGGTAGGCTTGTTGCCATCCTGCATTTGCCACAAATGGGCATACAGGCCTTGCGGCTTGGCCACCAACGCGTCGTGCGGCCCCATCTCCACGATGCGGCCCTTGTCCATGACGATGATGCGGTGGGCATGACGCACGGCGCTCAGGCGGTGGGCAATGATGAGCACAGTTCGGCCTTGGCAGATGCTGACCATATTGCGCTGGATGATGGCCTCGCTCTCGTAGTCCAGCGCACTGGTGGCTTCGTCAAAGATCAGAATGCGCGGGTTGGTGAAGAGCGCCCGTGCAATGGCGATGCGCTGGCGTTGGCCGCCACTCAAACTGCCGCCTTGCTCGCCGACCAAGGTGTCGTAGCCTTCCGGCAGTTCGCTGATGAAGTCGTGTGCGCCGGCCAGCTGCGCCACCCGCACCACGGCCTCGATGGGGGCGGCCGGGTCGGCGATGGCGATGTTCTCGCGCACGCTGCGGTTGAACAGCAGGTTCTCCTGCAGCACCACGCCCACCTGGCGCCGCAGCTGTGCGGCATCGATCAGGCTGATGTCGATCCCGTCTACCAGCAAGCGGCCCTGCTCGGGCACGTAAAGGCGTTGAATCAGCTTGGTTAAAGTGCTTTTGCCGGACCCTGAGCGGCCGACGATGCCAATGACTTCACCGGGCCGGACGTCCAGGCTGATGCCGTTCAAGACCGGTGCGGCCTCCGGCCGGTAGCGGAAGACCACGTTGTCCAGTGTGATGCGGCCTTTGACCGGCGGCAACTGCGCCGCGCTGCTGGGTGGCACTTCGGTACGGGTGTTGAGGATGTCACCCAAGCGCGCCACCGAGATACCCGTCTGTTGGAAGTCGGTCCACAGCTGGGCCATGCGCATGATGGGCTGCGAGACCCGACCGGCAAACATGTTGAAGGCGACGAACTGGCCGACGGTCAGTTCGTTGTCCATCACCAGATGGGCGCCGTACCAGAGAGTGGCAGCATTGACGAGTTTGCCGATGAGGCTGACGCCCTCATGCGCCACACTGGCCAGATTCTGGGTCTTGAAGCTGGCGGAAACATAGGCGGCAAGCTGGTTATCCCAGCGGCGGGCGAAGGCCGGCTCCAGTGCGGTAGCTTTGACGGTCTGGATGCCGGTGACGGTTTCCACCAGCATGGCCTGGTTTTCTGCACCGCGGGCGAACTTGACATCCAGCCGTGCACGCAGGATAGGCACCACAGCCAGGCTCAAGCCAAAGTAGAGCGGCAGGCTGACCAGCACGATCAGGGTAAGCGGCACGCTGTAAAACAGCATGACGGCAATGAAGATGATGGAGAAGACAACGTCCAGCACCACCGTGAGGGCATTGCCTGTCAGGAAGCTGCGAATGTTTTCCAGTTCACGGACCCTGGCAATGGAGTCGCCCACCCGCCGCGCCTGGAAGTAGGCCAAGGGCAATTGCACCAGGTGTCGGAACAGCCGGGCACCCAGCTCCACGTCAATACGGCTGGTGGTGTGGCTGAACACATAGGATCGCAGTGCGTTGAGTACGCTCTCGAAGATGACCACCACCACCAGCCCGATGACCAGCACATCCAGCGTGGTCAGGCCTTTGTGCACCAGCACTTTGTCCATCACCACCTGAAAAAACAAGGGGCTGACCAGGCCGAAAATCTGCAGCATGAAGGAGATCAGCAGCACCTCGCCCAAGAGCTTGCGGTATTTGACGAGGCTGGGGATGAACCAGGAGAAGTCGAACTTGGCCAGTTCACCTGCCAAGCTGGCGTGGCTGGTGATGAGGACAAGCTCGCCGGTCCATTGGGTGGCAAAGACTTCAGCTGATTCGATGGTGGGGCGGCTGTTGCTGCCAGCTTTGTCACCTGATGTGGCCGAAACGTCCTGGAACAAAACGCGCTTGCCGTCGCACTGGGCCAGGATGACGACACGCAAGGAAGCATCGGGTGTGCGCATCAGGGCCAGCGCGGGCAAGGGGGTGAGCGGCAGGCGCTCGATGTTGGTGCTGGAGAGTTTGGCCTTGAGGCCAAGGTGCTTGGCCGCGCGAAGAAGGTCGTCTGTGTTCAAGCTGTCGCTGGTGGACAGGCCTAGCTGATGCGCCAATGTGGCCGGATCGGCGGCGACTTGGTGGAACCTAGCAATGGCACATAGGGCCGCCAGAGGTGCCAATGCTCCGTTAGGCCTGTCGTTGCCTGGCGGGACGTCTCCCCCTGGCCTGCCGTGGCCTGGTTGCGACGGTATTTGATCCGCCGCGGTGTCATCGATTCCAAGCGTAGCTGTGCTTACGGTCACGCGCTTCATTCCCCTGTTGCCTTCTTTTATTGAAGGTGGTTTTGATTTGCGCGAACCTTAACGAATAGCGGATGGACCTGGTACCCCCCAAATGGGGGAGAGAACAGATGAATTTTCTTTTGCAAGAGTGAGCAGCGCTTGTCCGAGGAAACACCCTCTTACAAACTTGACCTCTGCCTGACGATCAAGGACGCATCTGCAGCTCGGTGTCCAACCGCAGTATCTCGTCATCAGCATATTTAAAACAGCTTGTTCAGCCTCAACACAGCATCTCAAATACCTTCAAGATATCAAGGCAGAGCGACGCTTATCTAGCGGGTGCCAGACACCAGCGTCACACGCACCAGCACGAACGTCAGCAGTGCAGAGATGGCGATGCCCGTCACCATCGGCAACGCGCTGCCGTCAACAAACAGACCGACGAGTGCCATCACCACGGCCCCGGTAAGGAACTGCAGTGTGCCCATCAAGGCCGAGGCGGTACCGGCAATGGGGCCGTGCTCTTCCAGCGCCAATACGGCCGTGGTGGGGATCACTAGGCCAAGGAACCCATAGCCGCCAAACAGCAAGACCAGCAAGAGTTCCAGCCGGTCAACACCCAGCCCGTAGCACGCCAGCAGCAGCAACATCAAGAGCGCATAGCCCGTTGCGGCCACCTTGACCACGGGCAACAAGCCGAAGCGTCGCCCCAGCCGACCAGTCAGTTGTGACATGCCGATGAATGAGGCCGCATTGGCCGCAAAAGCGATGCTGTACTGACGCGGCGACAGGCCGTAATGGTCGATCAGCACAAAAGATGAGTTCGCGAGATAGACGAAGAAACTGGAAATACCGAAAGCGCCAATGAACACCAGCCCCATGAAATGGCGATCACGCAACAGCGTGGCGTAACCGGCCAGCGCCTGCCGCCAATTGCTGTGGATGCGCTGTTCGCGAGGACGTGTTTCCGTCATGCCCCACGCCACAAGGGCCAAACCCATGAGGGCCGATGCGGTCATCACCCAGAAGGCGCTGCGCCAGCCACTCCACTCGATCAGCAAGCTGCCAGCCAACGGAGCCAGGATAGGTGACACGCTGAACACCAGCATGAGCAACGACATCAGGCGTACCGCGTCATGCCCGGTATGCAGATCGCGCACCACCGCGCGCGGCACCACCGAGCAGGCGCAGGCGCCCAAACCTTGCACAAAACGCATCGCCACCAACGCGTGCACCTCTGGCGCCAGGGCACAACCAACGCTGCCGATCGCGAACAACACCAGACCGACATACAGCGGCGGTTTGCGGCCGACCATGTCAGACAGCGGGCCATAGATGATCTGTCCGACCCCCAGCGCGATGAAAAAAGCCATCAGACTGGCCTGCACTGCGCCGATGGATGCCCCCAGACTTTGCCCAATCGAAGGCAACGCCGGCAGGTACATGTCGATGGCGAATGGGCCGATGGCCGAGAGCAGGCCGAGGATGAGCGCGCCTCGAAGGAAACTGTTTTTCATCTGAGGATTGTGCCCCGGTCTTAGCGGACAAACCTCTCGCAAGCCCCGGTCCACTCACTACGCCGATTCAGCTCATCGTCTGCTTGTATTGAAGCCCGACTGATGGCCGGCCCTATGGCAGAAGCGGCTCTGCACAAGAGGCGACGCTCAGCGGTACTGCTTCAGGTAGACACCTTCAAACCAGCGTTTGGCCCAGTGGAACAGACGACTGGGCGGCAGAATGAAGTTGCGCGCCGGCGTACGCCACACCAGCGTACCTTGGCTAATGGCGTCGATGATGCAGATGAGCTCCACCTTGAAGGTGGCATCCGGCATCTGGCCATGCAGCCCCGCCAGCACATTCTGCGCAGCGGCAGCGGCCTGCAGGTCGGCCATGTGCGCTTGCTTGGGCATCCAGTCAGGACCAGGGAAGCTGCCGGAGTCACCCACCACATACACGTGCTGCGTGCCCTCGACGCGACAGAACGCATCGGCCTTGAGCAGGCCACCGGGTGAACGCGCCAGCTCGGTCTGGTCAAACCACAGGTTGCCGGTCATGCCGGGCATGAAGAGGATCAGGTTAGCGGGAAACTCGCCGCCTTCGGTGACGACCTTGTCCGACTCAAAACGAACCATCTTGTGCCCCAGGTGGGTGCGGATGTTGCGTCGCGCCATCTGGTTCAGAAGATGCCGGACCGCCTTGGGGCCGAGGCGGTTGCCCGGCTCCTTCGAGGGATTGAAGAACACCAACTCGAACTTGTCACGGCGTCCCTCGCGTTTGAGTTGTTCGTCAATGCCAAAGAGAAATTCGAACATCGGTCCACCACGCACTGCGCTTTGCTCGTTCGGATTGCCTGCAAAGCCCACCGCAATGGTGCCACCCTGCATGGACTGCAGGCGATCGCGAATCTGCTCCGCCGCCGCAATGCCCTCGCACGGCGTGATGGCGTGTTCGATGCCCGGCAGCTTCTTGATGAAACGTCCACCGCTGGCAATCACCAGCGCGTCGTTCTGCACTTCACCTGCCGTGGTAGTCACCACGCGGCCGCCTTCACGCAGACCGGTTACCTCGGCCGCGAGATGGCGCACCTTCATGCGCGTGAAGAAATTGGCGAGTGGCACCACCAGTTGCTCGCGCGTGCGCAGACCGCACGGAATCCAGATGATGCCCGGCAGGTAGTGCAGCTCAGCACGGGGCGCGATCACGGTGATGTCAACCGCCTTGTCGCGCTGTCGGATCTCTCGTACGGTGGACAAGGCGCCGAAGCCGGCACCAATGATGGTGATGCGTTTGGGGGTGCTCATGCTTCCATTCCTTATGAAAATGATCTCTCCGGCGCTTTGTAAACCAGTACCTTGAGCGAACGCTCAGCGGACACATCAGCAAATACCGGCGGATTGGACAAGCGTTGCACAAACGCCAATTGAGGGGCCAACGCCTGCATCTGGTCTTGCAGGAAGGCAAGGCCCAATTCCGGCGCGTTCAGGCACAGCAACGCGTGGCCGCCCGGGGCCAGCAGATCCGGCAGGCGGCGCATGAGGCGCGCGTAATCCTTGCTGGCAACAAAGCTGCCTTTCTGATAACTGGGCGGGTCGAGAATGACCAGGTCATAGGGGCCACCACGCGTGACCTTGCCCCAGGATTTGAAAATGTCATGCGCCAGGAAGCTGGCCCCGGCGGCAAGGCCATTGAGCTGGTGGTTCTGCTGCCCGATGGCGAGGGCGCCGTGACTCATGTCCACATTGACCACATGCGAAGCCCCGGCCTGTCGCGCCACCACCGAAAAGGCGCAGGTGTAGGCAAACAGGTTGAGCACCTTGAGCCCCGGGTGGGACACCGCATGCTCGCGCACCCAACGCCGCCCCTGGGCCATGTCGAGAAACAGACCATGGTTCTGTCCCTTGAGCACATGCACGCGAAAGCGCGCACCGTCTTCGGTCACCACATGCGGCTCGGGCACGCTACCGGCCATCAGCCGCGTGTCGCTTCGGCCTCCGTGCCGGCATTGGAAGACCCAATTGAGCGGCTGCTCGGGGGCCAATTGCTGCCAGCGCGCCGCCAAAGCGGCATGGACGGTGGCCAGTTCATCATCGGTGACCGGCTGGAAACTGGTCAACACCCAGACTGGCGGAAAGGCATCCAGCACCCAATGTTCACAACCGGGATACAGGCCACCCCGGCCATGGAACACCCGCTGGGCATCGAGGGGCATGTCCATCGTCGCGATGGCACTCAGCAAGGCTTGCATGGTCTACAAAGTCGTAACCAACTTCAATCGATAATTCCTCTATTCTCAGTCAACTCAGTGACGAGTGTCGGCTTTGTGAGAAAGAGAACGAGAAATTACAGACCTGCACATCGCATGGGCGACTACAACCTGGGCGCGGATCTCTTCACCGCGGTGACGGAATTGCTTGTAGTACTTTAGTTTTTCAGATGGAAAATTTAGGTACCCTCTTTTCCACAAAGGCATTCACAGCCTCATGGTGATCGGAGGTCATGTGCGCGATGGCCTGGTAACCCGCCGACAGCTCCAGTAGGGATTCCAGTGAGCTGCGCTCTCCTTCGCGCAGCAGGCGTTTGGTCATGCGCAAGACACCGCCCGGATTGGCCGCAATCTTCCTGGCCAGAGTCATGGCTTCATCGAGCAACGCCTCATGCGCTACGACGCGGGATACCAGGCCGCAGGCAAGCGCCTGTTCGGCATTCAAGGCCTCGCCAGTGAAGGCCATCTCCGAGGCTTTGGACATTCCCACCGCACGGGGCAACAGCCAAGCACCACCGTCTCCGGGGACAATGCCGACCTTGACGAAGCTCTCCGCAAAGGTCGCCGTTTCCGATGCAATGCGGATATCACACATGCATGTCAGGTCCAGCCCCGCACCGATCGCAGGGCCATTGATCGCCGCAATGATGGGAACATCCAGGTTGTAGAGTGCCTTTGGCAAGCGCTGAATACCATTGCGGTATTCAGCGCGAATCGTATCGGGCAGCAGCTTCTCGGTCTGATATCGCAGCATGTCCTTGACATTGCCTCCGGAGCTGAAAACCGGGCCTTCCGCGGTAAGAACCACCACCCGAATGGAGGCATCCTGGCGGACAGCGTCGCAAGCTTGAACAAACTCCTCGACTGCCGTGTTGCCAGTCAGTGCATTACGCGTCTCAGGCTGGCTCATGGTGAGCGTGAGAATCGATCCTTCACGCGTGCTTTTCAAAAATGTTGTCATTGGTGCGTTCTGTTTAGACAGGATCAAGGGATGGCCATGTCCGTGGCCGTTCGGATCAGATTCAGCGACATGTCTGACGCGCCGTCGAGCAAGGCCGCGCCGACAACGTCGTGCCAGTACGACTCGGACCCTGCAGCCTGGCGCCATAGATGAAGCCTTCGGGTAAAGAGTTGCAGGTCAAACTCGGCCGTGAAGCCAATGGCGCCATGAATGGAGTGGCTGAGCGCCGCCGCCTCCAGTGCCGCCTCGCTGGTACGCGCCTTGGCAATCGCCACACGCAATCGGTCGATGCTCATTCCCTCAGCGCTCAGGCCCAGTTGTGCCGCCATCCGCGCCGCAAAGGCGTGCTCCGACATCACGCTGAGTTGATGCTGAATTGCCTGAAACTTACCGATCGGTTTTCCAAACTGCTGCCTGTCGTTGGCGTATTGCAACGTGCTGTTGAAGACATGCATCAAGGCACCGGCAGTCATGGCGGCGTAGAGAGCTGCCTGAACATACCTCAACTCGACCTTGACAGGAATTTGCATCGCATCTTTCCAGACTTGCAAGGGCCATCTCATAGTGGCATCCAGACAAAATGCATTCGGCGTCACGTGAGCTACTGCCACAGGCAGAAGACGGCACTCACTCTCGTAGCTGACCAGGACCCAGTCGCAGACTTTGCCGCTGCGCACGGCACTGCAACGCAAGCTCCCTTCTGCGTCTATGCGTCCATCACCAAAGCTGATGGGGCCACCTGGGGCCTTGATGCCGGATTCGGAGATCAAGGCACGGGCCAGCAGGGTTTCGCCAAAGGGTACCGGTATCGCATAGGTACCACATAGCTCAAGCACGGGGTAAACATCGCGCAAGGAAAGCCCCGCGCCATCAAGCGACTCCGGCACCAACGCGTCTATAAAACCTGATTCTTCAAGGTGGTTCCATAGATTTGCAGGCGATTCACCGGCTTCTATCGACCGAACCACCTGAGGCGTGCACTGGTCGGCCAGCAACTGACGCACTGCATTCGAAAAAAGATCGTCCATTGTTTTCCTTCTGTTCAGCGCAGGCCCAAGCCGCGCGCGATCATGCCGCGCAGGATGTCGCGGGTCCCTCCCCGTAACGAGAAACTGGGTGCGACCTGGGTCACGTAATTGAGTGTGTTTAGGAGCTCCAGCGGAACATCTGCCCCCTCGCGAGAGAACAGGTCATCCGCAACAAGCGCTGGGATCAGTTGCTCAACACCAGTGCCAAGGTCCTTTACAAGCGCAGCCTCCACGACCGGGCTCTCACCGCGTGTGAGTTTTTCGGTAATCGAAATGGACATGGCACGCAACGGCGCGAGTTGACTGATGATCTTGCCGGCCAGACGCTGGGCCTGCGGCGTCCGCCCAGCCGGCGTACGCACATAGGCCAGCCATTCGTCGAACAGCACAATGCTCGAGTAGAGCCGTTCCGGTCCGCTGCGTTCGAAGGCCAGCTCAGCCGTCACCTGCTCCCACCCCATGCCTTCCGCGCCAATCAAGGCGTCTTCGGCCAGCTGTAGGTTGTCAAAGAATACTTCGCAGAAATGGCTGTCGCCGGACAAGTCGGTGATCGGGCGAACCGTCACGCCAGGCAATGACAGGTCCACAATCACCTGCGACAGCCCCTTGTGCCGGTCCTGCGGCTCACCGCTGGTACGCACCAGGGCGATCATGTAATGACAGTGCTGCGCATTGGTCGTCCAAATCTTCTGCCCGTTGAGAAGCCAACCGCGATCATTCTTCACCGCGCGCGAGCGAACACTGGCTAGATCAGAACCGGAACCTGGCTCGCTCATGCCGATGCAGAAGTAGGACTCGCCCCGGCAGATCGGAGGCAGATAGAACTGCTTTTGAGCCTCTGTGCCGTACTTGAGGATCAGCGGCCCACTTTGCCGATCTGCGATCCAGTGGGATCCCACAGGGGCTCCGAAGTTGAGGAATTCCTCGACAAGCACATAACGCGCATACGCGCTACGCCCCCCGCCACCGTATGCCTTGGGCAAGGTCATGCCCAGCCAGCCGCGACGTCCCAACTCACGGCTGAATGCCGGGTTGTAGCCGGACCAGGACCTGGCGCGCACATGGGCCGGCACCTGACGCATGGCCTCGCTCAGGAAAGCCCTCACCTCGCTGCGCAAGGCTTCGTCTTCAACCGGTATCGCCTTCGGATCCAGCGAATCAAGCTGACTCATCCCAACACCCCTTGTTCAAATAGCTCATTCATGGTCTCTTCTGGCATCTTCAAAACGTCCGCAAGTACTTCGCGCGTATGTTCGCCAAGCAAGGGCGGTGCGCTGCGGTACTGCACCGGCGTTCCGGACATCCGGATCGGACTGGCAACCAGCTTGATGTCGTCCGCCGCCGCATGATCCATCTGGATCTGCATGCCGCGGGCCTGCACCTGCGGGTCGTCAAAGACATCGGCGATCGTGTTGATCGGACCACAAGGAACACCAGCCCCCTCCAGCAGCGCCACCCATTCGCGCGTGGTCCGTTGGATCGTGATGTTTCTCAGGGTCTCAACTAATATGCTGCGGTTCTGAACGCGCGCCGTGTTGGTAGAAAACCGCGAATCTTTCGCCAACCCATCATGACCTGCAGCTTCCCAAAAGCGTGCAAACTGACCGTCGTTTCCGACAGCCAGAATCATGTAGCCATCTGCTGTCGGGAAATCCTGGTAAGGCACTGTGTTCGGATGTGCATTGCCCATGCGCCGCGGTGAGATGCCGCTGTGGAGGTAATTCATGGACTGATTGGCCAGACACGCCACCCCCACGTCCAGCAATGCCAGATCAATGTGCTGACCTTCCCCCGTCACCTCACGTGCCTGCAGTGCGGCAAGAATGCTGGTGCTGGCATAAAGGCCGGTCAGAATGTCGGTCAACGCCACACCGACTTTCATCGGACCTTCGCCCTGCTCCCCATCGGGTCGCCCGGTGATGCTCATCAGACCACCCATGCCTTGGATCAGGAAGTCATACCCGGCCCTTTGTGCATAAGGCCCCGTCTGGCCGAAGCCCGTGATCGAGCAATACACAAGCCCTGGATTGGCCTGCTTCAATGCGTCATAGTCCAAACCGTACTGCTTCAGGCCTCCCACCTTGAAGTTTTCGATCAACACATCGCAATGGTTCGCAAGCTCACGGACCAATGCTTGGCCCTGCGGTGAAGCCAAATCAACGGCAATGGATTTTTTGTTGCGATTGGTGCAAAGGTAATAGGCCGCGTCACGCGTTGGCTCGCCATCTCGCCCCTTCAGAAAAGGAGGACCCCAGGTACGGGTGTCATCGCCAGCACCCGGACGCTCGACCTTGATGATCTCGGCACCAAGATCCCCAAGTGTCTGCGCCGCCCAAGGGCCGGCCAGCACGCGGGAAAGGTCCAGCACCCTGATCTTTGAAAGTGCGCCTTTGAGCGACGATTTCCCCATGCCGCCCGATACCGTCATTGCTGCTCAACCTTGGCCTTGGCTGCAATCCGCTTCCACAACTGGATTTCGGAGTTCTGGAATGCCCTCATTTCCTCGGGGCCGCCATTCATCACCTCGGCACCAATCCGCTCATAGAACTCGCGGGTTTCCGGCATGCGCTCGATGGCCGTCATCAGGCTGGCCAGCTTGTCCGTCTCCGCCTTGGGTGTTTTCACCGGCACCATGGCTGCCACCCAGGTATAGGCGGTAAATCCGGGCAGACCCGCTTCCGTGGCGGTCGGCACGGAGGACAGCGAGGGCACACGCCGCTCCGATGCCACGGCCAGGGCACGCAACTTGCCGGACTTGACCAGCTCCTGGGCGCTCGTCATCTCGGCAAAGGCAAAGTGCACGGTACCGGCCGACACCGCAGTGACAGCCTCGCTGGCGCCCTTGAACGGGACATGCATGGTCTGGACGCGAGCCGCATCATTGAACGCCTCGGCCATCAACTGGTAGCCTGCAGAACCGGCACCGAAATTCAACTGCCCGGGCTTGGCACGCGCATCGGCCACAAGATCGGACAAGGTACGGGGACCTGCGCTGCCCGGCACGATCAGCAGGGCCGGCGAGCGCATCAGCATGGTCAGCGGTGCCAGATCGGCCACCGGGTCGTATGGCAGGCTCTTGAACAAGGCCACGTTCACGGCCAAGGTCGAGTTGCTGCCGATGAATACGGTATAGCCATCCGCCGGTGCACTCTGCACGGCGCGCACGGCAATGAAACCATTGGCACCCGGCTTGTTGTCCACGACGACAGGTTGCCCCACCATCTCTGTCAGTTTCCTGGCGAAGTAGCGTGCCGAGGTGTCTGTGCCGCTGCCCGGCGGGAAGGGAACAACAAAGCGGATCGGACGCGATGGAAATTCCTGGGCCCGTGCCTGCGTGACAGGCAGCAGACCCGATGCGGCGAGCAAGCCGGTCGTGACCAGCCTATTCAGTATGTGACGGCGAAATGACATGCGAAGTCTCCTGTCGGAATACGAACACGTGTGAACGGCTTATTCCAGCGTGACGCCAGTCGCCTTGACAACGGCGGCCCAGCGCGCCAATTCACGCTTGATGTAGGCACCGTAGGCCTCAGGTGTCGAACCCAGCGGCTCGGCACCCTGCACAGCGAGTTTTTCCTTCACCTGGCTGCTGTGAAGCGCCTTGATGGCTTCACTGTTGAGCTTTTGCACCACCGCAGCCGGTGTGCCGGCCGGCACCATCATTCCCTGCCATGCACCAGCCTCAAATCCGGGCATGACCGTTTCGTCGAGCGTGGGCACATCGGGGAATAACGACATCCGTTTGGCAGTCGTCACGGCCAGCAGTTTCAGGCGCTTGTCTTTGACAAAAGGCATGACCGAATTGATCGTGTCGGTCATGAACTGGATCTGTCCCGCCACCAGATCCACGTCAGCGGGTGCACTGCCGCGGTAGGGCACGTGAGTCGCGTCGAGACCCTGGCTGGTCGCAAACTGGTAGGCCGCCAGGTGCGTCACATTGCCGTTACCGGCCGAGCCGTATGACAGCTTGCCGGCGTTGGCCTTGGCATAGGCAACGAATTCCCGCACATTGTTAACAGGGAGTGATGCGTTGACAACCAAGGCCAGCGGTACCACCGCAGTGAGTGCCACAGGCGCGAGGTTGCGCTGCACGTCATAACTCAGGTTCTTGTAAAGCGCCGGGCTGAGCGTAATCGAAGAGGTGTTGTAGAGCACTGTATAACCGTCAGTCGGCGCCTTGCTGACCGCTACTGCAGCAATGTTCCCGTTGGCGCCAGGCTTGTTGTCGATCACGATGGGCTGTCCCATCTGCTCGGCCATCTTCTGCGCCAGCACGCGCGCGACCAGATCAGTGGGGCCGCCCGGAGGAAAGGGAACCACCATCGTGATGGGCTTCGCAGGAAAGTTCTGCGCCCAGGCTGCCGGGATGGATAAAAGCGCACTTCCCATGACCAGGCCGAGCAAGAGGCGCCGGTCGAGTCGACCATTCTTCAAGAAGCTGTATCCCATGGTTGTCTCCTTATTAGTTGATGGGGGAAAGAAAACTGTCAGGCCGATTCGCGGCCGGCCAACAGGCGGGTCGCCGTGTAACTCATGACCATGGCACCGCGCTGGTTGAAAACGTCAATGCGCGAGGTCACCACCGCACGCGCCTTGCGAGAAGTGGGCCGAATCTCGGTAACCTCGATCACGGCTTCAATGGTGTCGCCCACGACGACAGGGGCCAGAATTTTCTGGTGCAGTTCCAGCATGGCCAGGCCGGTGCCCTGGATCATGGTCTGCAGAATAAAACCCTCGATCAGCGTATAGGTCAACGCCGCCGGCACCGGACGGCCTTCGATGGCCCCGCCCTCGTAGCCTTCCTCAATGAAAATTGCCTCCAGCATGCCGGTGACACCGATGAAATTGACCAGGTCGGTCTCGGTGACCGTACGCCGGAAGGTGCGCATGCGCTGCCCTACCTGCAGGTCCTGCCAGACGAACCCACGCCCCAGTTGCGGCAGCGAACGATCCACCTCCGAGACAAGTGCTGAAGTAGTGCTAGAAGAAATCTGGCTCATGCGGTGTGCTCTCTTTCTGGGTGAGTGCTTGCACTGACCACGGCAGCGCCGCTGACCAGCAGCTGTTGAATCTCGTTTTCCTGGACACCAGCTGCCTGCAACAATTCGCGCGTGTGCTGGCCGAGCCGCGGGGGCATGGCCACCGGCAATTGCTGCCTTTCGAACTGCACCGGAATGCCGGGAAAGCGCACAGGCCCCATTGCCGGGTCCTGGAGGGTCTGGAAATAGCCCGTGGCGGCGAGATGCGGGTCCTGCATCAGCTCATCGACCCGCCGCACTGGTGCAGCCGGAATTTCCAGCCGCTCGCAGAGATCGAGCCAGTAAGCCGTGCTCTCTCGTTCAACAAAGCCGGAAACCAGCTGTAGCAACTCCGCGATATGCCGAGTCCGTTGCCCGATGTCGGAAAAGCGCGGATCCGACGCCAACTCAGGCTGCCCCAAGGACTGGAAGAAGCGCTGCCAGTGCACATCGGTGTAAGGCATCATGGCCACATGGCCATCTGTGGTGCGATAGGGCCGGCGCCACGGCGCCAGTACCCTGGGATAGCCAGATGGTGCTAGTGGCGGATCAAAATGCTGCCCATAGAAATGTTCGACCAGATTGAAGCCCACCATGGACTCGAACATCGGGATCTCGACCAGCGCGCCCTGCCCGCTCTTCTCGCGCTGCCACAAGGCCGCCAGGATGGCGTGCGCAGCAACATGGGCGCACGTCTTGTCGGCAGCAATCGTCGGCAGGTAGCGGGCCTCGCCCATCTGCTGGGCCATCAAGTCGGCCAAACCGGACATACCCTGGATCACGTCGTCGTATGCAGGCCGTCCCTGGTACGGCCCCGGCAGAAAGCCGAGCAGGCTGGCATAGACGAGCCGGGGATAACGTGCCCGCAAGGTTTCGGGATCAATGTCCAGGGCAGCCAGCTTCTGCGGCCGCATGCTGTGCATGAAAACATCGGCCGTCTTCACCAGTGCCTGCAAGGCATCACGCCCACCCGCCTGTTTCAGGTCCAGCGCCACACTCTTCTTGTTGCGGTTGGCGCCAAGAAAGATGGCGGCCATGCCATCTTCGCGCGACGGGCCCGTGTGGCGCGTGGAATCACCTTCCGGCGGCTCGATCTTGATCACTTCAGCCCCGTAATCGGCCAGCACCTGGCTGGCAAGCGGGCCGAAGATCACACTCGACAAATCCAGTACCCGGAGTCCTTGCAGTGGCGTCATTGAGAAGACAGAAAAAGCTAACTTGATTGGATTATTCGAGACCTGCCTAATTTCGTCTAATATTTGTTTAACGCTTTGTGATACTTAATAGATATCAATGGATACTCGCCAACTTCGACACTTCGTGGCTCTCGCTGAAACGCTCAACTACCACAAGGCGGCAGAGCGGCTTCATATGTCTCAACCGCCGCTATCGACATCCATTCGTCGCCTTGAGGAACAGCTTGATGTCCAATTGTTTGAACGCACACGCAGGGGAACCGTCCTCACCGTGGCTGGCAATGCCGCCCTTGAGGAAGCACGTCGAGCCCTCTTTCATACCGATCAATTCGGACGCATCGCGACAGCCGCTGCAAGAGGTGAAGCGGGCACGCTGCGGATCGGCTTCATCGGCTCAGCCACCTATGCGCTGATGCCGCATGTCATGCCCGTTTTCCGAACCCGATATCCTGATGTCGAGGTGGTCTTGTCCGAATCGACCACCAGCCGGCTTCTGGATCAGATCGAGGAGGGAGAGGTGGATGCAGGCCTACTGCGTTATCCCGTCGTTCGTACCAGCAATGCACGCATCACGCCCATTGAGCGCGACGTTTTTGTAGCAGCACTGCCCATCGACCATCCTCTGGCGCGGAAACGAAAGTTGCAGCTATCCGACCTTGTATCCGAGTCTTTTGTCCTGTACAGCCCCACTGCCGTCCCAGGCCTGCATTCCACGGTGGTGCTGGCCTGCCAGCAGGCCGGATTCATCCCGCGCGTAGCGCAAGAAGCCGTTCAAGTCCAGACGGTAGTCAGTCTAGTCGAAAGTAAACTCGGCATCGCATTGGTGCCATCTGTTGCCATGCGGCATGGCAATCCCAACATAGTGTTCAAGCCACTGCATGGTCCCGGTTCAGCGACCGAGATTGGCATAGCGCTCGTATGGCGCCCCGAAACTGAAACACCGGCAACACGTCGGTTCAGAGAAACACTGGAGAGTCTTGCCGGACCAACCGCACACGCACGATCACGCCGATGATGGCTTGATGCCTATTTGCGAACCTCTGACTGCGACAAATATAGTCTGTCGGGATCGACGTATCTAAGTTATTGATTTACCAGTCCTACGGCAGGACGGGAAAGTCCGTCGGAGCTCCGATGTCGGATAGCACGAGGCGAAGAGTTGCATACAAAGTCCGTCGAGACCGATTGGTGTACATGGGCTTCCTAACTAACAAACAACAGCTGAGAGGCTGAAGCAAACAGGCACCCGCTCCAGACGGCACACCCAGATACCAAGCCCACGAACCAAGGCTGTCTTGCCTAGAAGCTCGTACATCATCGAGGATCGCCTGGGCCCATGGGTCGAGGTAGATCTAGCTGCATGCGGGATGCTAAGCAAGATGTCGTTTGATTACGGCTGTCGGGTGCGTTGCAATCCTCACACCCGCCGTGAAATCAAAGGGTGAATCAAGCAAGCTGTGAACTGGCCGCAGCAAATTTTTGGGCGTTTCGAAAACATGGAGAGGCCAATCTTGGAGTGAACACCACGGCACCTAAGACGTCAAGAAAGCGGGGGCAGAGTCGCACTGGACACTAGGTCAAAAACAGCACCCAAATCACACGGAAAACCGTATCATACGAAATATCGTAGCATACAATTCTATGTCCACAAATCGCCCCGCTCGCCAGTCCGCTCCCATTAATCGTCGTATGGACATACAGGAGGCACGCCTGGAGCAGATCACCCGCTTGCTGATCTGGGAGGGGCGACTGTCTCGCGCCCAGTTGATGGAGCGATTTGGTCTGAGCGGAACCAGAGCCTCTGAATGGTTAAAGGAGTTCCGTGATGCACGTCCAGATTGGGCGGAATGGGACACAAAGCTGCGAAGTCTGGTGACAACAAGAGCTGCTTACCTCGCCGTTGAAAAGAACGAGGCAGCAGCAGTCAGCTTCATGGGGTTAACTGAACCCGAAGTCATCGCCTTTGACGACGACTCCACCCTGGTTATGCCTTGGGACTTCTCCAGGGTTTCTCCGTATGTCTTCTCCCGCCTGCGTTTGGCAATCAGGGATAGCATCCGCGTCGCCTTTCGATACTCCTCGATGACTCGACCGATCACCCATGATCGAGTCATTGAGCCGCACTCCATCATCCGAGCGGGCCGACGCTGGCACGTACGCGGCTATTGCACGGAGCGCAAGGATTTTCGCGATTTCGTCCTAGGTCGGATGAGCGACGTTGCTTTGACTGACGAGCTGTGTAAACACCACGTAGGGGACGATGAAAAGTGGAACCGAACGGTGAAAGTGCGCTTGATTGCACACCCGTTGCTGTCCGAAGTTCAGGCTCAGGTCGTCCGGCGAGAATTTTTCGCCGGCACAGCTGCGCGTATCACAACGTGCCGAGGTCCTCTCGTACCGTACTTCATCCAGGAACTTCGAGCCGCTACGAACATAGAGCGACAGTTGCCACCTGACTATCAACTCGCAATAGACAACAGGGAGGAATGTAAAGAATGGTTATTCCCGACTTAGCCGAGAAGATCAGACAGGAAGTCGCCGCCGAGCGCTATGCGCCGCTGTTCCGGGTACTCCCTGAGCGACTGTTCGCCCCCTTGGCTTCGACAAACCGCATGCGGTACTGGACACTGTTGTGCGCCCTACACGCTCGAAGATTCGGTCCCGAAGCACCCTTACCCCCAAGCAACGGCTTCACAAGCCAAGAGATCGTGCGTGAAATCGCTCAGGAGCTGCAGGACATGAGCTCGTGGGAGGACGAGGGTGACGGCTTCGGCGCAGTGACACCAGGAACACCACTGAATGCTCAGGCACTCAGCATCTTCCACCGTCTAAGGGAATGCGGATGGATAAGGGTGGACAAGGTCGGAGTCCGTGACATGGTGACCATGGCACCGGCCGTCGCCCAGTTCACCACGCGCTTGATCGAGTTCGCGCACACCGGACCTGTGTTCGTAGCTGGCAAGGTACGCAGTATCGAAGCTAACATCAAAATGGTCCTCGAAGAGGGATCGGATGCATCCAGTCTTCAAGAAGCGGCACAGCAAACCCGGGCGCTGATGGAGCATGTTCGAGTGGCGGGCACAAGCGTAAGGGACTTGATGACGGAGCTCAGCGGCCAGCAGTCGACTGGAGAGTTCGTTCGCCGATTCTTCGAGGACTTCGTCGTCAAGATGTTTATCGGCGACTACAAAGAACTTCGAACCAAAGACCATCCCCTGTCGCGCCGGCAAGAGATCCTCGCGATGGTTGAGACCATCCAGACCAACGAGTTTGTGCGCAGCCGTGTGCTGGCTTGGTATATGACAAAACGCGCGCCTGGAGATGAGCTTCGCGCGAAGGCATTACTGCAGCGCGACATCCTAAAAATCGAGGAACTGTCACGCATCGATGAGTACCTAGACCGTCTCGATGAGGAGGTGCGCCGGGCGACTCGAATGGCCATGGCGTTCCTCGACTACCGGCTCCGTGCCAGCCGGCCGCTGGATGAGCTCATCGATCATGCCATCAAGGCCGTCAACGAGTGCGAGACTGGCATCACGCCGGATACGCCCTTCCCCTCCGAAGAATCTCTGTGCGCGGAACGCCTCGCCCTGCCCAGGGTGCCCGTCGAACGCGCTCCGCCCAAGGCACTGCGCAAGCAGGTCATGTCTCCTACTCAGGAGGCGCTTGCGCGGCTGCAGCTGAAAGCACGGAATCGCCGCCTCATGTCACCTCCCAGGCTGGCCGAGCTCATCCGCCAGCAACTCGCAGGTCGCGATCAGCTGTCCAGCATCGAGTTCAACCTAGACACGATTGAGAACGCCCGCGCCTTCCAGTCGCTCTGTACCGTCTCCGCTGCCGTCGGATCAAATAGCGCACAGCTCAAAGCCAACGCTAGGCTGACGGTCAACAAGTTCAAAATCCAGCGTACCGGAGACGACGATGTGCCGGCCGCGATCAGTCATGTCGAGTTTGACATTGTGGCACCCGAGGGAGAAAAGAAATGAGCTTCTGGACCAACGCGGAAGAAGCGACCAACGGCGTGGTGCGCGAAGAGGACTTTGAGGCTATTGCGTACCGGCTGATCTCGGAGCAGGTGCTATATCAGGCAGACCGGAAAAGCCGAACGGCGTATGGGCTCGTACGAGATTTTGATGCCGAGTTCAAGCGAGCCTTGGCGCCACTGGGCATCGTTCTGAAATTCAACAGCAACCTTCGGTACGTCTGCGCTATCCCGACTCGTATCAGGCAGCCTGCCAGCGTCGAGCAAACCCTGTTGGCACTGGTCCTGCGCAAAATCCATGATGAGGAGTCAAGGATCGCCAACCACAACGAGGATGGTGAGGTTGAGTGCGACCTGGTCACGCTCGGCATCAAGTATCGTCAGGCTACCGGCGGACGAGAACTGCCATCAGGGAATCGCCTGCTCACACTCATGGCGAGCATGCGCCGTTGGGGCATTGCACGTTCAGAAACCGACGAGCGCGCGCTCGTCATCGAGACTGTAGAGCAGCCCTACGTGGTGATCATCCGACCCGGCATCGTGGAAGTTCTGGGCGAGGCGGCACTGGAACGGCTAGCTGCTTTGGCCTCGTCGAAAGGCACCGACCTAGTCACGACATCAAGCGACGTCGCGGCTAGCGACGAAGACGGGGAGGACACAGATGTTTAAGCTGATTCAGATCAAGGTCGTCAACTTCTACCTGTACGAATCCCGTCAGGTCAACGTTGGCACCATCACTGGCATCTTCGGTGCGAACGGCAGCGGCAAGTCTTCGCTGCTGGACGCTGTACAGACTGTGATGTTCGGCGGGAACTTCAGTCGGGGCAGCGGCGCCGTCTACAACGCTCAGGCCGATGAGGGTAACAGCAACACGCGAACGCTACGCAGCTACTGCCTCGGCGAGCTGGACAAATCAGGGCACGGTCGGGCTCGCGACGAAGCCACCACCTACATCACCCTTACCTTCCTGGATGATGAGACCAAGGAGATGGTCTCGGCAGGCATGTGCATCTCGGCCAGTGCCTCCAAGCCAGAGCATGAGATCCTCGGGCGCTATCTCGTTCCATTCGACCTGACGCTGCAGGACCACCTTGAGATAGTAGACGGCGAGGCATTTCCCCGAGACTGGTCGACCTTCCGTCAGCAGCTCGTTCGCCGCCCATTAGTCATGGTCGCACCGGAGGAAGAGGTGCTATACAGCGATGGAGGCAAGTTCCTCAATGCTATTTTGTTCCGGCTTCGGGGCAAGAAAAGCCTTCCGCGCGCAGACGCATTTCGGCAAGCATTCCGCTTCGCCCTGCGCATGAAGTTTGACCAAACGGTTGACGACATCATCCGTCGCCAGGTCCTCGAGTCAAGGCCGACGAAGACCAAGGCGTTCCTTGAGATGCTGCGAGGCTTCAAGAATTTAGCCATCAAAGTTGCAGAAATTGAGCACAAGCTAGGAGAGGCGCGCAAGTTGGAGGCGCACTTTGAGCGAGCAGCATCTGAAGAGCGGAAGTCGATCACTTGGAAGGCAGTTGCCCTGCAGGCGGCCCACGAGTTGGCCAACGCACGGGTAACAAACGCCGAAGATGACGAGGGCAACGCCGCGTCTGCACTTGAAAGCGCGGAATCCGTCAAAGCAGCTGCGATCCGCAAGCGCGATGAACTCCAGCAGGCCGCCTCTGCGGCCGCCACCGCCCGTGACCAGCACCAGGCACACGGCGAGAGCGTTCACCTGAGTGAGGCGATCGCCAGCGGCCAACGCCGCGTGACGCAGCAGATCGCGGAGATCCGCACGACGCTGGAGGGGCTGCAGCGCGCGCTTGACACGCCGGTCGTGGGCAAGACCGTGCCGGATTGCGATGAGAAGCTGAGCATTGCCCGCCACGCGATCAAGAGCTTCATTGATCGTGATCGCTTAGACGACACTGACGCGTTAGCCTCGGTGGTTACCCAAGGCTGCCGTGCTGCAAAAGTCTTGAACAACGAGATGTTCAAGGCGCTGATGGACGTCGGCGCCCGAATCAGGACATTGACCGGTGAGCAAACGGAGGCGGAGGAAAACCAGCGTCGGATTGCTGCCGGAAAACCTCCTCTTGACACACAGGTATCGTCACTGCAACGTCGCCTCGAGGAAGTGGGCATCAAATCGACGCCCATCTGCGACCTCTTGAAGGTCACGGACGACGATTGGCAACCAGTGATTGAAGCACAGTTGGGTAGGGTCAACGTCCAGGCGCTCCTGGTAGAGAAGCGCGACGAGCGCGAAGCCTTCAACCTGTACCGGTCCACAAACATTTACGGAGTGAAGATCGTGCGGTCCAGCACCGTACGAGACATTGGGCCACTCACGCCAGGCTGGGTTGCCGAACTTGTGACAGGATCGGATCAGCGCGCTATCTCTTTTGCTCACAAGCATCTGCGCTTCATGCGAGCGGAGACCGTCGACGACTGCATGAATCACAGTTTTGCGCTCACTGCTGATGGCATGCGCGTGGCAGATGGAGATCTCGACCGAATTCAGCCGGTACCGTCGACCATGCTGAAAATCGGCCCCGACATGAGTCGCATGCACGACGCTGTCGCCCGGCAACTCAGCGAACTGGCGCGGAGCCTGGCCGCTTGCCAGAAGGAGGAGCACCAGCTCAAGAAGAACATGGAGCTGTTGAGTATCTATGCCGGCGATGAGGCCGAGAAGGCTGCGGCGCTGGTGCATATGGCCGAGGCTATGGCCTCTGAACGCGCCAGCGTCGCCGGCTTCGAGCGTCGCCTTGTCGAAATGGACACGGCCGAGTACCAGCACTTTGTAGAAGCAGCCGAGCAAGCCGCCAAAGACGCGAATCAAGCCAACCTTGAGGTCGATGCAGCCAGCACGCGCGTAGGTAGCGCAACGCAGCTATATGAACAGAAACGCGCGGCCACTGGACTGCGCCGTCAGGAACAGGAGGCAGCCCGTCATCGCTCCGAGACAGCACGAACCGTTGAAGGCTACGATGCTGATTTCGCGTCTACGCAATGGGACAAATTGCTGGAGAAAAACGGTGACGCTTTTGACGCGATCCAACAGGCGTGCCTCACTAGCGAATCGACCGCTATCAGAAACTTCAACGACGCCAAGACCAAGGGGTTGACCGGCTTTGCGACGTTTGCGCACGAGTTCAACGAGCAACACGTCCAAGAGCAGGCACAGGACTGGCGCGCTGCGGCGGACTACATCACCCGACGTGTGATCCTGCTCGAAGAAACCGGCCTGGCCGACAGGAAAGCGGAGATGGCCCGGGCGATGGAAGCGGCCAAGAGCACCTTCAGAAGCAATGTTGCCCTGGACCTTCATGAGCACATCACTTGGCTGGAGGCCACGATGGCGCGGATGAATACGGCACTTGCTGCGGCACCTGCGTTCACAAATGGTGAGCGCTACCGCTTCCGGAAGGACCCGCGGCCGGCATTCGCCAACCTGCTTAAGTTCATCAAAGACGTTGCAACGCACGGCACGGAAGATGATCTGCTGGGTGGTGCCGGCGAAATGCCTCCTGCCTTTGAAGAGCTGCTGAAGGACAAGGCCGAGGCATCGCGCGCGGTAAAGTCGCCGTTGGATGACTACCGGGAGTTCTTCGACTTTGATGTTGAGGTCCTCCGCGAAGCACCCGGCGAACCAAATCCCGTGCGAGTCGGACTGCTGAGCCAGCGCGTACACACCGGCTCAGGCGGTGAACACCGAGCCCCTCTGTACGTAATTGCTGGTGCGGCGGTAGCGTCTGCCTATCAACTGCAGCCTGGCGACGACAGCGGCTTGCGCCTCATTCTGCTAGATGAGGCTTTCATGAAGATGGACACCCGCAACATCGTAGCCACAATGCGTTACTTCGAGGAACTGCGGCTTCAAGTTCTCATGGCCAGCACGGGCGAGGCGCTTGGCACGCTGACAGCTTTCCTCACGGACTACTACGACATTATGCGTGACTCGGACTCGAACGTCGTCGTACTCGAAGGTCACCGAATCGAGCAGGAGGTTCGCGATCTCTTCCGCTCCGACCTTCCTGAGTTCAATCCGAACTTGGTCGATCAGGAACTCAAAGCGATGTACGGATCGAAATCATCTGACAGTCTCAACGCTGCCGCGATCGGTCGAGCTTTATGAAGAACCTCGCTCGAAGCGCCCTGACGGAGCTGCTGCGGCAAGCGGATCGAAAAACGGCTGGCATTGCCAAGAAGGAACCGTGTCTCACGGCGCGACACCTTGAGACTTACCATAAGTTGCGGTCGCTGACCGAGAAAGAAGAATTCGACGCTTCGATGAAGCACGCCCAGATCACGGGGGCGATCCGCCTGACATGGCCGCCGGGGAACCGAGATGGGTTTCTAGAGCGCATCGAGTTGGTGGACGCCGAGAAGCTCGCTTCACTGCTGGATACTCAGACGGCTTCGGCAGTAATCAATACCGCCGCTGAGCAACTACGTGACAAACAGGCTAGCTTTCCTGTCCTGGAGGATGTGGTTGCGCGCTGGAAATCGCTCGCGAAAGTGCGCGGAAGCGGGCCAACTGATGCGCTGGACTGGATAGACGCGTGCAAAGCTATCGAATGGTGTCGGACCGCTGTCACCGAGGGGCGGCTCGAAACGCCACTGCGTGACGCGAGTGCCTTGATCTTTCGGGACAGCAAGCGGCTAGAGAAGCTCGTCGCTGAGCTGGACATCCTGTTGTGTGGCAGCGTCGATGCGTCCCTGCGCGATTCAAACCAGGTCTATCAGGAGCTTGGCCTCTACAAAGAGCCTCAGCCCGCTAGGCTCGCGGGCAATGTCGTGATCCGCAGGTCCCGTGTGACTGCATTACTAGACGTACCGTATACCGCACTTCCTGCTGAGGACGTCTTGGCACTGAGATCCGCACCCAGCAGGGTCATCACAATCGAGAATCTCACGACATTCTCAGTACAGGCCCGAGCTTCTGCCCTCACTGACGACTTACTTATTTACACCGGGGGAATGCCTTCTCCGAGCTGGTGCGCAATGTACGACCGACTGTTAGCGTCTCTACCCACCGCGGTCCCAATCTTTCATTGGGGCGACGTCGATGAAGGAGGCTTTCGCATCGCGGCGTTCATTGCCCAGCTTACGCAGGTGCGAGACCGAAAACTCAACGCTTGGAAGATGAAGCCATCTGAGGTACCAATGAGTCAACGGCGGGATGCGTCTGACAGGACCATCGACCGAATGCGCCAATTTGCCGAAATTGCCGGGTGGCATGACATCGCAGAAGAGGTATTTCAGAAACGGTTTATCGCTGAGCAAGAGGGCTAGCTCTGACCGCAAACGGCAACCAAAATAGCTACGTTTTTCGTCAACCGGTTGCGTCAGCTGTTGAGAATCCGCTTTCGAAGATATCAAAAGACTGCAACGGATCGGAAGCGCCAGCTCCCAAAGCGCAATAGCTACGGACGGATTACCAGAACTCCATGCCTCTTTATAGCAAGTCCATACCGCGTCTAAATTACACAGGGCACCTCAGCAGGCTACGCTGCATCTCACTGCGAGGGCTAGCCGCCGAATGCAACGACGACCTCAGCAGTCTGTTCGCACCAAAGTTTGATCTCGAATTACGAGGGGTCAATATTTTCGCTGGGCCAAATGGTTCAGGGAAAACGACGATCCTTGACGCGGTACGCAGTATCTTCGAGCCGACCATGCTTTGTAAGCTGCGACGAGAGAACATTCCTGCCAACGTCTTTTCTGGTCTTCGGGCAGTTTTCGATAGCGGGTCACAAGTCACTGCAATCTTCCACCAGACGGGGGAACCCAGAGATGAATTACGGACGTCCGCATGGAATTGGCAGTACACCGAGCTCGGCGTTGCCGTCGTAGATAGTTGCGCCATCCTCCACAACTACAGTGCAAGCGGAGACTTACCTGTCATCGGGGAAGTTGATGAAGAAATGATTCAGCCATTCCGAGAATGTCTATCCAAGTTGGGCTGCGTAGGAGAGGCTTGGCCATCCGGTACTTCATCCTCGCCATGCATTGAGGCGTATGAGCCTATTCTTCGTCGATTTCAACGGTTCTTTCCTCACAACGAACGCGAAGATACCAATGGCGGCCCACAGCAGTCATTCAAACCAGGTGACTTCCTTCTCATTGACGGTCACCTGCATCAATTTCACGGCGACGACTTAAGGCAGAGCAGTCGCCTGTCTATCGAATACCTGCCATCCGGATGGCAGCAAGTGGTTGAGTTGTTGTCATGGGCCGAACGATGTGAAGATCATTCAATCTGCGTGATAGACGAACCAGAGCGACATCTTCATCCAACGCTGCAACGTGCACTGGTTTCTGAGCTGGCGTCGCTTCGACAGCGAAAGAATCTGCAGCTCTTTATTGCAACCCACTCGCCGACCTTCCTAAACCGTCGCTCGTGGGGAAGCTCGGACGTGGCGCTTTTCCACATGTCAAGGGGACGCCCCATAGCTGAACCAGCATTGGATCGGATCATCGAGCAGTTAGGCTGCTTAGCAAGTGACCTCTGTCAATCGAACGGCATCATTTGGGTTGAAGGGCCGTCGGACCGTATTTACATCAAGGCATTCATGCGTGCCTGGCAGGCAATCCGAAGCCCAGGAAGTCCACCCTGGATTGAGAACGTGGACTATTCGTTTGTATATTTTGGAGGAAGCTGCCTGAGCCATTTCACCGGCACGTCCTCACTTGATCCATCTGATGATGGCGACCCCGCCGCTGAACTCATCGAGCTGCTATCGTTGAATCGCAATGCTGCCATCTGCATGGATCGCGACGATGATTTCCAAACGGACGATTTCGGTTCGACATTTCCTCTCAACGCGTCCGGAAAAACTAAGGCACGAGTGGCAACCGAACTTGCAACATCCGGCAGCCCTGTCATCCACATTACAGACCTCTACACCATAGAGTGTTATGTCGAACACGTGATGTCCGAGGAGCGCAAGGAATTTCTAGAGGTCTCGGAGGGACGCGTTAAGGTTGTCGGCAGCAAAGTGCAGCAGGCCACCCGATTCTCGCAATTGTCTGATTCAACCATTTTTGATTGTCTCGAACGGCATTGGGGCCTAGGGCGGTTCATCGCACAATTGGACGCCGCAATTAGGCGGTGGGGGCATTCAGACGCAGCATGAGCTGCCCGATATGCCTCCTCCATCGCCAAAGCAACTCGTGGGCCGCGCGGCCTACTGAGGCCAAAGATCTGTCAGATGAGTTCTTGCCCCATTGGCTTGACAATATCCCATGCCTGCATATCAGCTGGCATCTTGGCCGACAGATCACATTGAGCAATCAAATCATCCAAGTGGTATCTAGGCACAGATCTCGTGAAGACGGCCGCCTCCCGCTTTGAGGAAATCACCTGGTGTCCTCGCCCCACCGCTGCGCTCGATAGCCAATCTTGCATCGCCATCAGCGCCTCGACTGGCGTTCTACCTAGACAACTCTGAGACGGGAATTCGAGGCACGAACCGACGTAGGCGTTCTCACGATCCGACCAGCTGATTTGGTAAGTGAAGCGATCAGAGGACATATCTGCTCTCCCGGTCCCGGGGAGAACGCCGCGGACTCGCAAGCCCTATTCGTTTTGACGAGCGAAGCCGTCTTGGCTGCCGCTTTTTCGCCTCGGCCTCCAGCATCTCCTGGCGATTCGACATGTATGTGACAAAGCATGCAAATGCAATGACGAAGCCACCCATCACAAGAAGACCAACCATTCTTTCGTCCATATGCCCTGCCTCGCTGGATTGTTCGTTGTCACCAAGGATAGCCAACCACCCGGCAACTGCAAAGAGCACCGCGGCAAATTTGCCTTTGCCCGCGATTTTCATGACTTGCATGTAATTATGTGTTTATGCATAATTACATGCATGCAACCACGCATGGCCATCCCTGACGTAGCTCTGATTTCAGCGCAAATTCACAGGGCCAAGTTGAGCCAAGTCGAAATAGCAAATGCAGTTGGAGCAAGTCAATCCCAGGTGAGCCGGATTCTGTCCGGGAAAACATCAGCATCCTCCAAGCTTGCCCAAGATATATGTATTTATGTATCTACAGCAAGCAAAGGGGTATCACAAGATGCCGTTGCGGCAAACACGGATTTGATGGATGCCATAGCCAGTGTGTGGGATGGCTCGCCTGGGCATGCAAGGGCATTGGCTGCGGTCATTCGCAGTCTCGGCATGCTGAAACCAACTTCCCCCAAGTGATAGGAGCAAAGCATGACCTACAGCCTGCCCATCCCTCTCCAAGATGAACTGGCCCTTGGTCTTCTGGGCCGCTTCGCCCGCATCAACGGCCTAACCTCAACCCAATGGGCCGTCAGGTCGCTACAAGCGCGGCACCCAGAAGGAAAGAACGCCCCGCTTTTATGGCAAATGGCAGCCGCATTTGGTCGAAGTGACGTCGACTTCTCATCTCACCACTCCATGCTGTCGGTGCTATTTCCGATATCGGCCTACAAGGGTAGTGAGCGCGAGGTAGCCCGCAGTCGCCACGTTGCTCATTCCCGAGGAATGGACATCCCCACCCACCAGCCAAGATGGTGTCCTCACTGTGCCGCGTTGGATATGGAGCGTCGCGGTTTTGGCCACTGGCGACGTCAGCACCATATCGCGGGCGTCGATTGGTGTGTCGATCACCACATTCCTCTGATTTGCGCCCCTCTGGGGAGCACTCTTCATGCTCCGGGCCAGCCTGCTACGCAAGGCACATTGGCTGCCCCAGCAGAAACGCTTGAAAAGGAGTCCGGTCATCCTGCGCTGATCCGAATCCAGCGAATCATGGCGGGCTGGCTGCATCGCCCCCAACCAGTGAGCCTTGCGGCGTGGACCAAGGTCGTCGGCGAGCGCTGTCGTTCCGCAGGATTGCGCATCGGAGAGGTCGGCAAACGCCCCGTGGTCAGCGACCGAATCCGGGAAGAGTTCCCGGTCAGCTGGCTGACCCGCCACATGCCGGAGATCTGCCTCAAGGAGGCTCAATCATTTGTGCGCAAAGTCGATGGTGCGTGTATTGACAAACATGTCGCATACCCGGCTTTAGCCTGCGCGTCGATTCTGGCGGTACTGTTTGAGTGCGCCGACCAAGCACTGGACGCACTGGAGCAAGCAGATCAGGAGCATGCCACGGCGCGTCAAAGCACAAACTCCTCGGGCGAAGCCCTCACGGCCTTCTTGGCCGGCGTCGGTTTGCATGAAGCCTGCGAGAAATTCGGTGCCAGTGTTGCAGGCTTAGAAGCGGCACTGCGCCAACAACTCAGAAGGCATGTCGGCGTCGCCGACACGCAGACCATCGCGGCGTGACTACACCCGTCAGGGATTCTCTTCTAGCCGACCAAGAATGAAATTCAGCGCCTTGATTGTTTGTGGCCAGCGTTCTGGCGCACGGATGGCTCTATCGATTCTGGGCATCGAGTTCCTCAGCACCTCCAGGCGCCAGGATTGCACTTTCGGATACTGGACCGCCAGCTTGTAGAGCGCCAATGCCATGCGGGCATCAGCGTTTTCTATACGGATAGGCGCGTGGTTTGTTGCCCCCAATCGGGGCACATCACGAGCGCTCGCATCCAGCCAGTTGCGGTCGTTACGGTAGAGCCAAGCATATGCAGCGGGCTCCATGCGTCGGAGCGCCTTTAACCCCATGTAGGCATGCAGTCCCTTGATCCTGGCCCACGTGCTGCGCGCATGGGCGCGACGCCTTGCGTGCCGGACTGTGTGCCACTGGTCCTGCAGACCCGTCACGGTGCGTAGCACGCGCGTGACGGTCACGATAGCGACCCCAAAGGTCGAAGCCACTGCGTCTTTGTCAGCACCTTGGCGCAGTTGCTCAACGATGGCCTCCCAAATGGGGGCATGGAGCTTTTGCGGACGGCGCGGCAGCTCGATGGCAGCGGCGCTGGCCCATGCCGCCATGGTGGCATAAGTAACCTGCGCTTGTCGGGCAGCGGCCGTCAGACTGATACGGTTTTCGATGGCGTCGCGCAGCACCGATTGCTGCCACACTGCCGGACCCATAGGAGGGCGGCTCGGCACATTGCCGGCGGTTTGGTCCAACTCACCTACGGGGCCCTCCAATGCGGCATATGCATGCCGGAACTCACCAAAATCATCAAACCAAGTCGCCATCCAGACCAAGATCCGCAAGGGGTGGGACAGCGAACGCCCTGACAGCAGACGCAACAACTGACTGCGCAGCAGAAGGGGATCAGCCTGGTGGCTGAGTTCAGGCAGCACCCCCAAACGATCCGCCAGTTGGCGCAGCACCGGATCGACCATGTCCCAGCGCACATGCCCGGAGGCGGTGCACATCCCAAGCCCGGCGATGCGCTGCCGGAAGATCAGACCAATGCGATAGGGATCGTCAAAACTACCGGCGGCGTTGCTTGGCAGTGCCGCGCACATGGCTGCCAGCTTCAGTAGCCACTCCACGTGGTCAGACTCTGTGGCGACGCCACCTAGACACGCGACCGAACCCCGGGCGTCCGGCGAAGGCAATTCCCATGCGAACCGAGCCAGCTGGTTCAGCTTCTGCGGGGATATCCAAAGTGGTTGCCGGTGCTGTGGGCATATCCATACGCCCGGCCACTGATGCGCCCGATGCCAATAGGCCCAACCATAGCGATCCAGGTCAGCTTGGATACACACGCGGCAGGACTTCAAGGGGTGGGCCGCGCCTAAGCCGCTTGTCTGCAGTCCCAGACGGTACTTCAGGTGTCCAATACCTCCTCCAGACAAGGCTTGCACCGCCTCGTGCCCTAGATGCGATGGACGAAAAGGCAGGTAGTACGGCAAAAGCGTGCGCTGCTCAATGATCTCGGTGGTTGTCCCAAGCTTCCCGTCCGCTCTGGCGGCAAGCTCTCCCACGCGCGCCGGGAAATCATGCGCCGTCCCGGCGCGATGATGCCCGAAAAGCTGTAAGCAGGTGGTCCGGTCCAACCCGTTTGCGGCTAGGCGGTGGTAGCGACTACACCAGCTGAACAGGGTTTCATCCGGCAGTGGCAACAAGCCCACCGTCAGATCGGCGAGTTCAGATTGCCGGGCCATCTCAGCCCTCCTGAGGCACACGCGGGGGTGTAGGCTTGCTTGGAGTCTTTTTTGCCTGCTCCAGCACCTGCGCGCCTTGACGCAAGGACTGCGCTGAAATGGGCGCACGCCGGCGCAAGGGGGTGACCGTCGCGGTTACGCGTTCTTCCGCCGGTCTGTTGGCCGCCTTTCTCAACTCTCGCAGGGTAGCCTTGGCGGCAGGACTGAGCGTGCTCTCGATCAGCGCTGCTGGCGCCTCTGCGGACAACGCCGACAGATGCACGAGCCGCGCCGAATTTGACCCGATGACCACCGATCGCCTCACTGGTTGCAAATCAGTGAACGGGCATACCAAATCGGGGCGCGTGTCGGCCATCCTGTTGGAGACCGACAGGGAAGCGAGATCCTCGACGTCTTTGCGATGGATACTGTAGGTTCGGCTTCGATAAGCTTGTCGTACGTCGTCCAGTAGCACCTCATGGCGCCCCTTCTCGCGAGCCTCCCGATACGCCTGCAACAGCAGCTGCCGCAGAGCCCTGAACATGCCCGCTGTGAACCGGTGAAGCTCCTCGCCATCGGTCGCAGGGTCGAGCTTGAATGTGACGGATGACACCGCCAGATATTCCTGCAAGGCCTCACGCCACCAGGGGGCATCGGCTGCGGGAGGATTCAGTACCAAGGGAGCCGCCAGTATCCGGTCTTTTTCCTCCTGGGGTCGCAGCAGAAGCTTGTTGACCAACGAGTAATTGGCGACAAAGATCAATGGTGGCCCCAGGTTGGCCAGGGTCATGATGAGCTGCGAGGTCTTGGTACTGGCCGAGCTGCTTTGCGTAAAGAACTGCATCTCGTCAACCGCCAAGATACTCGTCGCCGTAGCTCTGAACCAGTCGCTTACATTCGCCATCAGGCCCGGAATCTCATTCATCGCGCGCCCATCCAAGGCCAGGGGGTTGGCTAAGCCTCTGAGAATTCCCCGCACAGCGGGTTGTCCGCCTATCTCCGATCGGCGAACTGGGTGGATCTCTAGGCTGTAGCCCTCTACAAGAAATTTTGAAGTTGGCCCTACGCAGCACATGCGCTCGAACGCTCGCATCAAGGATGACTTGCTCACGCCAGCCAGACCGGTCAGACAACGAATAGGCTGAGCAGGGGCGGTGCCCTGAAAACCCAAGCAGCGTAGCCGGTGATAGTCCTTGATGGTGGGATATGTGGTTCTGGCGTAAGTTCGCGCCTGATCCAATAACGTTCGAAGTATCTGTATGTGCTCCGGTCCGGGCACGAATATCGCCCGCCACGCATCGTCCAAGCGCTGGCACGACTCTTCGATGGGCAACTGCTCTAAGCCCCGTAATCGCTCAGCCGGTGCGAAGGCCGCCAACCGGATGGCCTCGTCCGAGTCGATGCGATCAAACCAGCCTAGCCACTGGCACTGCTGTGCGCGATTCATCGACGCCCTCCCTTCGGATTCAGGTAGCCCGTGATTACCTGGCGTTCCTGAACTGAAGTTGCCTTGTTCCGTCGTGATCGACCGGCTTTGACTGTCGCCTGGTCAAATTCCTGTCCAGCAAACACTTCAAACGCCGATTCGTACTCGGCACGAGCAGCAAGCCGGTGCGTCTTGAGTTCAAGTTTCGCGTCCCGACGGAGCTGTTGCAGCTGCTCAATCTCGACAATGGAGATGTAGAGTTTTTCCGGGCTGTCGCGGATGTCCAGCAAGGCGTCGACTTGGATGAGTTCGCCACCCAGGTCGATCCATAGGTGACGCACACAAACATTGAACATGTAGCCCTGCAATGTGTAGCGCCCCAAGTCATGAGCCTTTTGCAGAGCGCCGCATCTCCGTAGCGCCTCGGAGTCAAAGCGTATGTCTTTGAAGTAGACCGCATCATCCCTCACGGTCAGCTCAATCGGCTCAAGGTATGCCCTCACTGCCTCGTCGAAAGACATGCGCAAGGCATGATTTCGCCCCCTCCGATCCAAGTGATTCCACAAGGCAGCTGGTGTAGGAAGAACATGGTCCCGGAGTGCATCGTTGTTCAGGCGGTCTGTCACGTCGATGCAGTGGTTGTCTGCGACAGAACGCATGACTTCCTGAGCGGCCAACTGAGCGATGGACAGGCGGGTCTCTCGGTAGTGAGGCCGCCCCTCTAGCTTGACTCTCTTGGGATGCAGCGTCTCTACCGAAGCCTTGGATTGCCCAGAGTAGCTTGGGGCCGCTTCCTTGATCGCTGGCATGAATGCTTCGTCGTGCGGATCAGCTTTCCTTGTGCTGCCCGGACCGCGGTCGTTGATGACGTGGGGTGAAATACCGATACTGGGCCAGTCGTCGGGCTTGAGCTCAAGTCTGAACAGTCCTGCGAATCGGACCTTGTCGATCGCCGCACAGAACAGAGCCATCCGATATGCCGAGGCCAGCTCTGAACCTACCGAGAAGCCGACGCCGACAATCATTCCCGAAGCGATACAACGGATGCGAACCACCCACAATGCCGGCAGGTGACTTCCCGGCAAGTAACCGATCGCAACCTGATCGCAGCAATAGGCATCTTGCTCCGTGCGCTCCATCAGATTACCTACACTCTCGGCAAATCGTCCTTGGGAGTGCGTCAAGCGGTTCCTGACGCGCGAATAACCGTACTTGTAGTTTTGGCGAGTATCGAGCGGAAACTCTTGGCCCACCCTGTATGCAAACTGTCCAAGCGAGGGAAACGGCTTGCCTTCCGGATGGATGAACGATTTGCGCCCAGACGAATCGGTTTGCAGGTGGCACCCGAATACTGTCTTCAGCGTTCGGCGATAGATTTGGCTCAGGTGTTGTCCTGGACCGGCAAACCGGCGATACCCATCCAGAATGCGCTCAATGGTCTCTGGATCATTGGTCCCGTGGCCATGAAGGGCACCATGGATGCGCGATGGCCGGCCCAGTTTGCGCTCACGCCCCATGCGATTCCATCGGCCCAGGCAATGCACAGCGTAATGCAAGGCCCAACGGCTACATCCGAAACAGACATAGGCATAAAACGCCGTCCTCAACCGGGTTTCGTTCTGAGCCGGGCGGCACGCACGTGCGTGAGCGTTGATCACGGCATCCGGCGATTCCGCAGCCAACACCTGCTCCAGGTTTTGAACCAGCGGCCAGATTTGTGCCAACGTTTTCTCGATGCGATCATCGTGACTCTTCTTACGCTTGGGTCGAGGCTCTGCATACGAACGCAGATCAGAAATGGACAAGCCGTTGAACCAGGGAGGTAACTCCTGCTGCGTCTCACAAACGACTATCCAGCCATCCTCAACCCCTTGCTCGAATCGATGCCGGGATAGACGATGTAATACGGGCCTGAAGTCCTCGGATGATCCGCCCGTAATATCGGGTGCGGTGCACGCCTGGCCAGAGGATGAACACGACTGTGTGACAGAAGCACTCCTCCGAGACCTCTTGGCTGGCTTACGTATAAATTCCAACAACAGAACGCGCTCTCGGAAAGGATCGCTGCGCAACAGGTGGTAAACAGCTCCCTTGCGCATCGCCTCAAAACCATCGGGCGCGCATAGTTGAGTTCCAGTTTGCATACAGCCTCCTCAAGCAGGTTGCCGCGCGAACCACGCGGAAAAAACATGCAACGGATCGCGACGCACGGGCTGCAGGGGCCGGTCAATGAAGAGGGCATCCTCCATCAGTTCGGCACGCACATCTCCTTGCCACAAAGCCCTCGCAAAACAGGCTTTCGCAGTGTCGATTTCCAGACCGTGGCGATGAACCACGGACAGCAACACCTCAAGAGGTCTCTGCCCAGTTTGGACACTCGCCTGGAGACGGTCACACACCTCGGCATAAATGTCCAAGTCCACATTTGCCGCGCGGTGCTGAAGCAGAAGCAAGCTGCGCAGGTTCTGAATCAGTAGCTCTGGTAGATCTCTCTCGACTATGCGTCTTGTCGGTATCCCCGCGTCGGCGTAATAGCGCTCCTCGATCGCATGGCGGCTACGCACAGCGTTGACCTCGGCTTGAGGATCTTTCGTCGGTTTGCTTCTCAGAAGAGACCGCTGGAATTCTTCGGATGATCCTTTGATGGTCCAGTTGACGCAGTACGGCCCTTCCTGATCCGTCAGGAACAACAGAAAGTCCCCGATGAACGGAACAGGTACCGGCACCCTTTCCATACCGTCTGGGTGATCTGCGTAAATCCATGGATGCCGCTCGATCATGTCGAGTCTTTCGCAGACATCGATCGTGCCCCGCAGTGGGGGAAGTTTCAGACCAACAGCCATCGGGTGGCCCGCCAGCGGATGGGGCCGGGGTTCGGTGGCCAGCATGCGTTGCTCCTGCAACTCGAATACGCCCCGATGGAACATAGCCAGAATCAAGGCCTTTCCCTCGACAGACGACAGGGCATGAACATAGCGCCCGAGCTTCTCAAACCAGATTTGGAGAAATCGGCTGCGCGACGGAGCCTCTTCGCGGACAGCCCGGATAGCCGGGTCATAGTCCTGGCCCCACTTAGGAGGATCTTGGCGGTGGAGCACTTCCTTGAGCCGCGCCAGTGTGATGCGCATTGATTTGGCCATGGGCCATCCTTTCCTGCCAGATAAACCGGCATACGAAACAAATTGGGAAAGGAAAGCCCTTGACGCCCGCCCGAAGCGGGAGTAAATTTCAGCTACGCAAGAAATCCGCGGGCTTTCCCTCGGTACGAAACGCCACTGAGCTGCAACTCCGTGGCGTTTTTGTTTGTGCGGCGCTTACATGGTTTTCTCCCCGCCACCGTCGTGGCACTCTGCAAACAGTTCGCTGTCCTCTAGCTTTTTCAGCCCCAAAGCGACCGCGATACGATGACACTCGCCCCTTTGGGCGCGGCTTCTGCCGTTCAAGACGCTGTAGACCAGGTGCCGGTCAAAACCGTGCTCACGCGCCCAGTCGGTGACTGTTTTGCCATTCGCAAAGAACTGCCGACGAACGGACTCAATAGCGTTTTGATCTATCTGCATTTCAAACCATTTGTACAAATAGGCGAATCGTTCTAGGGCATGGACGCGTTTTTGGCGGTCATCGCATGCTAGGTTACGGACTTCACTTCGTAAATCCGGAACATTGCATCATCCGGTGTTCTGAGGCTGTAGCGCTAAGTGCTTGATTCAAATGGGTTATCGCTGTGTGATGCGACTTTCGCCTGCTCGAAAGTGGAACTTTCGCGTCGTCATACCGTAGATGTTTTTTCGACCATCGCATGGTTTCGTGCTCTGGCCAGGGGTGCCAACGCAACTACGATCGCACAAGTGGCGCGTTTCTATGAACCAATTCCTAGCGCTTCAACTGAGCGCCTTAAATGGCGTCACAAGCAATGGCATGAACGATCGCAAGGGCGAAGAAGGCCTTCGCCTGCGACGGTCACGGCAGCTGAGTCGCGCTGTTCAGGAAGTGCTGCAGTATTCCAACTTGCACTGTGGCCAGCTTTGCGGGTTGACTGGGAGCTTGAGCGATGTTTCTCGGAGGTGAGCCGGTTGCTTCCGGTGCAACAACGGCCTGATTTCGAGTCACGATTCCATAGTGCTCCACGGCATTCTGCCGATGCGTATGCCAAAGCGTTGCAGCGGCGAGGAACGCTTGACGATTTGGCTTGCCTTCTTGTGCTCTTACGTCAGGCGAACGAGAACAACTCTTTTCATTCAGCCTGGATGTTGGCAAAAGGCGTCAACAGAGTTCTGCTGCTTCAGGCTGGCTGGCTTCTCGCACACGGGTTGCTCCGCCCGCTCGTTGAATACGTGGACAGAGAGTTTTTCCTTCCCCCACGGCCGCCTTGCCCGTCAGCATCGGTTTTCGTCTACTTTCACCAGCTTGAATGGTTGACAAAATCCGTGCCGCGTCACATGCCTGAAGTGTTGGACGGATTTGATGAGGGGCTTTGGCATCAAGGAGTCAATCTTGCGTTGATCCACGCTGATGGGCTTTAAGATCGCGGCGGGGTACTCTGACCTGTGCAAGCAGACATCAGATGATGTATCTCCGCGCCAGAGCAATCGCCTCTTCGAGTTTGAAGTCCCATTCAGGCTGGCTGCCGCCATTCAGCCATGGCGACCCTATGACTGCTGCACTACCAAACCAGCCGATGCGGGCCATTAGATTGGCCTAGGCTTTGTTTGCAGGCGACTTCTGCTGCTTCAAGGTCGTAGTTGGATAGCCAAAGCTGAAGAAAAAATGTGAAACGCGGATCGTGCCGTGCGATGGCGCAAGCGCGGGATCCCGCTCGTGCTCAGTATCGAAGTCCGCATGAGCGAAAAGTGCGGAAGGTCGTTCATATGCGAGGCCGGCTGCCGTCTTGCGCAGGCGCAATGCAGCAATCAGGGCTGCCTGCTCCAGCGCCGTTCTGATCGGAGGCACAACCTCAGGCTCCGGATCGAGCAAGACCCCCACCATTGCTGCGACCGCCTGCCGGCGGCTGTAAATGCCGGTGACGAAACGTCCGAGTCCCCGGTTCTTCAGATAGTGGTCGCGATGCTTCTTCTGACGACCCAGGCGCTTAAACTCGAAGACGAGCTTCATGCTTCGGGCTGTATCGTTCCAGCCGTACACGATATCGGTTCGGCGTTCCTCGATCATCGCTCCGGTGACGGGATCCACCTCACCGATGATGTCCTCCGCAGCCCACATACCAAGGAGACCATGCTGTCGAGCCACATGGTTCTCCACGTAGACCTTCAGGCGCTTGGTCAGTGCATCTTCCTTCGTCTTTGGATTGAATTCCGGCCGCGGTCGTTGCGCCAACTCCATCCACCCTTGTCGCAAGGCCTCTACGGCTTCCGTGGCGGGCTGGATCGGGAAAGCGGCCAGCCAACTATTTGCAGCCGTTGCAGGAATCTTCGTTGAGGCGCTCGCTGGCATCATGCGATCTCCACTCTCTTCTGGCCATACGGCTGGGCCTGCACGCTGCGAACAATGTGCTCAGCATCCCGGCGGGCCTGCCTTAGAGTCCAGTTGCGCCGGGCGAGGGGGCGTACGAGGTACAGCGTGTCGTCGACCCAAAGATGCACGTCGGGCACCAGTGTGAGGAAATTCCCTGACGGGATCGCATGCAGACCAACGCGACGAAGCTCCGCGAGCGTTTCGAGGACCAGTTCGTCGTTGATCTTGGTGCTTACTTCCGGATTGCCGGTAGATTGCTGGGTGTAGGAGACGCGCACAATGCCGCAGGGGCCAGCGCGCCGGGGATCGCTGGCCACGACATCAACCCTGAACCGACCCTGGCCGTGCGTCTTCGTTCGCCAAGCCGTCAATGATTCAGCGAGTGCGTTGGCATAGACGTGGAAATCACCAGGCTCGACGCGGTGCTGCGCGGGGGTATCTAGGCTTTTGAAACTTCGCGGCCGCACCGAAGGCATCAGGATGTCCACGGTCTCTCGCACCAGCATCTGCTCTTCGCTCGTAAGGCCGAAATAGCCGAAGATCGCTTCGTCGAGTTCATTGCGCAACGTTTCATAGCGCGGCACTTGCTCCAAATCGGCAAGCGAGGTAAGCCCGGCCATACGTTTCTCAACCAGCCTCAGTGCGGCCCGTGCCGCATCCGGATCGGGAGCGTCGTCCGGTACAAAGAAGGGGAAAGTCTCGACGTCGCTCAGATGCACGCCGTTGCGCTCGCAAAGCATCTTCCAGCCGCGCATCATCAGGAAGTAACGAGCCAGGGTTGAGCGCAAATAGACTGCGACGAACTGCAGCAAGGCCGAATCGGCCTTCGAGCCTGCAATCACTCCAATGCTGTGCGTGAATGAGGCGGGGCCGTCGTAGTAGACGGCGCGCACGTTCTGTTCGTCTTTTGAAAAGCCATCTGGGAACAATACTCGCGGTCCCTCGAAGACCTTCAAGACCTCCGGACCTAAGCCAACAACGGTGTCCTGGTGCGCAGGCCATTTGGCCAGCAGGTCCGGGTGCAGGACCGGAGAACCCACGCGCAAGGCGGCGATCGGCACGTGAGGCCTCTTACGAAGCACACCAGCGTCAACGGCTTCACGGCTCTTGTCGTGGAGATGGATGCCCTTGCGGTAGATCCAACGACGAAACTCTTTAGGCCCGTGCCAGAAATCAGCGAAAGTGCCACGCAAGGTCAAGCGGGTCCAGATGGCCAGATCGTTCGCATCGCCCCACATCATAGTGACCAGCAACTGCGGATCTTCGGCCACCGCGCGTGTCTGCAGCATATGGCGGTCGGCGGACTGCATCGTTAGCCTGCCCAAAGAGAGGCTCAAGTCAGCCTTGGGGACCAGGTAGTCGAAGGTCTCGTCGAAGGGAACGAGACTGCGATCACCGCTGCGGCGTTCGCCCAGAAAGACATGACACGTGTTTTCCGCAGTCGGGAACAGCAGACCCTGCAAATCACCAAAGTTGATCAACCGCAGCGGCCGGTAGCTGCTCAAGGTATGCGCGACGAAACTCGCATTCGAAGCGGAAGCGCCGAGAAATTGGCCTATTGGCAGGATGACGCATGCCCGGCCACCGTCTGACAGAAACTCCAATGCGCGCAACGCATACGCGCCGGCAATCTGCCGCCGAGCGAAGGGAACACGTGCACGCTCCGCCCAGTCGTCCGCCGACGTGCGAGTCTCTCCTTCAGGTTCCGCCCATGGCGGGTTGGAGATGATCAGTGAGAAGCGCCGACCATGGAAGGCGTGCGAGTTGCGGAAGAAGTCCCCCTGCACCTTGCCATGGACCAGGTTGGTGTCTCTCAAGGACGGTAGCTTGGTACCATCACGCTCCTGGGCCTCGAGAATGTCCGCTGGATCGAGTCCTTCCAACAGGGACAAGTACAGGCTGAAGGCCGTGACACGGCAGGCCATGAAATTGATATCGGCACCGAAGATGCTCCGTGTCAGCAGTTCGCCGCGCTGGGCGAACCCGAGCCGCTGCCCCTTCTTCGCCTCCGACAGTGCAATGAGGCGTCGGTATGCGGTCGTGAGCAGGATGCCCGACCCACAGGCCCCGTCAAAGATCGTCTCCGCCAAAGGGTCCGGTGATGCCATGAACGCCTGTTCGACCGCGAGCATGGCCAGGTTGCGGGGCGTGTAATACGCTCCTTCCTTGGCCTGTTGTTCGGGCGTGAGGAACTTTTCGTACAACCCCGAGAGCAGTTCAACGGGGATGTAGCTGAAGTCGTAGTTCCAAAAATCCCCTTGCCCGGTTTCCATGTCGGTCCGACTTAGAAACTGATTCAGCAGCTCGAAACCCGGGTCCGCGAGCGCCGTCCAGGGATCGTGCCGATCGTCCCCAAGGAAGTCACCGTTGAAGTCGCCTCGTAGCCGATCAACTAAAGCCCGCACGCCGTCGCGATCCTTGCGCGCGACCAATTCGTGCAGCGGGGTCACGCCGCGACGCTCGCGATAGGTCGGCCCGACGATCTCTCGATGCTCCAGGTACGAGATGAACAACACCTGTCCCATGAGCAGTTCGGCCAAACGCCTGCGCGTCACGATGGATGAGTTGCCACGCAGCCCTTCGTCGGTCAGCTTGCTCACTGTAGTCGACAGATTGGCCAGCAGCTTGCGATCGACCCGCGCCTTGACGTCGAACCATTTCGGCAATCTGCGCGATAGGTTGGCCGTTGCGATGTCGAGAGCGGAAAACGGCCCGTCAGGTCTCGCGTCGCCCAACTGCAGCCGCTGCTCGGCCTGAAGCTTTCGCGCAGGCAAGGCGACCGCCTCTGAACCCTTCACCTCGATCACGACCGTCGCAAGGTTTTGGTTCCAGATGCGCTTGCGCACGTCGTCGAGCGCCGACGGTGTCAGGGGCCCGTTTTCGCCCACGAACACCACAGTCGGCACACCTTCGACGTCGAACACTGCCTGCGCCCGGATCGCCCCGTTCGGCTTCAAGAGACCGGTGATCTCCATGGCGTACGGGTGCGCGGCCGGGACGTCGATTCCACGCATGTGCAGTGACGCAGGGTCGGCTGAATAGCCGAGCTTGTCTAGCCATTGCTGCACGAACGCACTAGCCATGACTACATCTCCAAGGATGCGACTTCGGACAGAAACGGTTTGCGTCCGATGCGATGAACATTCATGCTGAGCGCCTCCGCTCACGGCCGTTTGCAGCCTTCAATGGCCGCGTCGCGGCACGCACGGAAGGAAGCGAGAACATGTCAAGTTGACCGGCAGCAGTCGCAGCGTCGGGCAAAGCGAATCCGTCCCGGATGACCGACAAATGCGGATCGAGACCAATGAGAATGGCATCGCCCGCCGGCAGGGTAGTTTGGTCGTCAAGCAGTGACAACTCGCCCTGCGAGGTGAGCGCTAGGCGCCGACCCCACAACGCGATGAAGGATGCCGAGCGTAATTCCTTGCGCAGCTTCGCAAAGTTCTCTTTGTGGAACTGAAGCTCCACGCCGAATCGGTCTCGCAAAAGCACCGCGACGCGCAGGATCAGAATGGTCTGCCAACTGAACTGGGCGGGCGAACCCTTTTGTGGGGGCCGCACGTCAGCCGGCACGAGCGCGCGGCGGCTCGTCCACTCACGCAGTTTTTCCGTCGAAAGACCGGTAAGCTGCGACGCCACCGGGGTCGGCACGAGGCGCACGATCCACTCCTTTCGACGAGATTCCTAGATAGGGCATTGTACCCGATCTACTCCAGAGGTCGGGTAACGTACCCGACTTCGCAATTGCCTCGGTGAGGGTGTTTGACTAGCTTCGACCAGACATACGATGGCCGCACTAGCGCGTGCTGGACGGCGTAGCCTTCCGGGCGGGCGGTGCGAAACTTGAAGCGTCTAATCCTCACGGGGCGGGACGGCTCTCTGTCGATCAAATACAGTCGGTCATGCCTAAACGGCACTGCCGTTTGTGTCGTGGGATATGGGAGTGCGCGATCGCGCCAATAGTACCGGAGGACAGCTATACGTCCGAGACCGTCAGTTCGGAGCTTAAGTTCCACGAACAGCACCCGTTGCACAGCTGCCCTTTGAATACTGAGTGTCAGGTCAAGGCTGAACTGAGTCACTCGCGGTCGGCGGCGGCAGGGCTGTGGCGACCATTCCGGTCATTCGACGGGCAGCAGCTCGTATAGCCGCTGTACCACCGAGATCGGGCACTCGTGTGCGGTGCTAGAGGTCCGAGTGTGAAGGGCAGGTCTGGTGCGGAATGTACTGGCGCTACCGCCCCACTGCGGACGGTCGCTAGTCAAGAAAGCGGAATCTCAAAATTCGACATGTGACGAGCGGTGCGGCCTGCCGAACACACCGTCCTCTCGATCGAAGGGTGCGGCGTTACCTGCATTTCAGTATTGGCTCCATATCGGCTCTAAGGGCTTCAATGTCCGATTGCGTGATTGGTCCATGTTGGCATAGCTCCTTGGCCAATGCCTCAATCAGCAGCATTCTTGAACGCAACTTTGGGACGATCTCAGTCACGGCATATGTGATGAAGAGATCGTCTGATTCAGGTGGCCATGTGTTATCAGGTCGCGGCTGGAACGGACTGTCTGGGTAAAGGCCGGACGCATCCACCGGTTTCTTCAAGTAGAACGGATACTTGTCCATTCGCGCGTTGTCCATCGCCTGCTTCTTGAATGCAGCGACAGACAGCGGCATTCCCAGTGCGTCGACGAGGCTTGCACTTTCGAAGAGAAGCTGTTCTACCGCGAAGCCTCCGCAGGCAATAGGACTTTTTGTGCTCCGATCTTCTTTGTGAACGATCGAAGTTCGTCCGTTCCCATCGGCATCAATCTGTGCCTTAGTCACAGTTGCACCAAAGAGATAGGCGACTTCGATATGTCCCGCCTCGTGAAAGCACTTATGTAACTCACTGCCAACTAAAACCTTTATGTAGCTCCGGTCTGGAAGGGTACGGACCATAACTGGGTCAGGCGTCCGCTTGGCCGCCGTCCTTGAATACAAGCAACTCTGGTACGCGACCGGTTACCTGATCGCTGTTCGCGTGAGAGCGCCAGAAATCGAAGAGGGATTGCCGAGTGCAAGTCTCGATGTGAAGGAGAGACTTCGTCTCTTCCTCGTCAAACGGAGCAATCAGCCCAGCCTCGGTGTCTGCGTTGCCGAGCACCACGTACTCGAAGCGCTTCCTGTCCTCCTCCGACACATTCAACATGCCGTCTATGAATGGCGCGACCTTCCCTGGTTGCAACCCTACCCGATAGATGTCGGGATTGCAGGCCTCGTAGTAGACCGCCTGCCCTCTTGCCGGGTGCAGATATACGTGCTGAGATGCCACCAAGCTCGCCGGCACCGAGACGGGCACGGTAGCCGTTCGGTCCAAAGTCGATTGGCGATACACCTTGAGAGGAATGGCCTCTTTTTCCGACGCCGCGTTCGTCTTCAAAAGACCGATAAAGCCAGTAGACGCCATCGCTATCTTGGCCAAGTCTTGCTCTGAAGTAATACTTTGGAGGCTGGTGAAGTATACGTAAGCGACGTTCTTCAGCGCGCGAGTGCCTTGCACATTCCAGTACGACCCGCGAAAGTGGCCAGAGGCCTGTATCGCCTCTGCTGCCTGGTCGGTAGTGTGATGAAAGAGGTCTAGCCGGAAATCGCCGCTTGGTTCAAGCGAGCACGTTCCGTCAGCACTCCCCGCGAGATCGGCCGAGGTGGAAATCAGACAACGGTACACCTGAGATGAGTCGCTCAGAGAAGCCACGAGCCCGCCCGAGGTGAAACGGACATTCACCAAGGGGCCGCCGCTGACCTCTATGCCAATGTCGGCTGCTGCATAGCTATCCCAAAACGAAAGCTGTGGGGCATAGAAGAACTTGGGCTGAAACCAGCGCATTCCGCCAAAGTCGGCCGCAAGCAGGTCCGGAACGAGCAATGACGTCCCTTCGGCGTGGACAAGCTTAAACTTGATGAAACCGTCAATGACGTTGGGTCGAATCTCACGCCAGTGGTCAATGAACTCAGCTTCGGTCGGGCTACTCAAGATTTTCCTCCCCTTCTTCGGCGTTGTGTATGCGGGCACACGCCTCATCATCGACAAATGGGGCCAAAGGCCAGTTGAAATTGACAAGCTCCGTTGAGCCGATGACCGCTCGGGCCAAGAGCGGACGTTGCCAGTCGGTAGACTGCCGAGGACTATACGGTCAGAAGGGCCTCATCGGTTCGTCAACAGAACGGATGCGAAAACAGTCGTCGCAGAGCCGAAGCGTCCCAGGCCCGGCCGCCGGCATACTCACCAAGGCATAGTCGCAGGCTGGATCATCCGCACAGACACTACACACATCCGAACTGCCTGTGGCCTGAATGGCCGCCTCCGCCATTGCGGCCTGCTTGGGATTCCATTCGCGTAGCGTAGCAAACCACTCAGGCGTGTGCGGACGGAGGAGTGCAGGAGGCGCGGGCTGGAGCAGTCCCCGACGCTCAAGCCAGATAGTTGCCGTCTTAATGCGCCGAGCATGGAATTGGGTCAGGAGGTCGTAAAGTTCGACCATCAGCGCGAAGTATTGGCGAGGGTGCAACGTGTTCATAGTCACGTAGCCTGCATGGTTCAAGATAAAACGGTTCTGGCACAGCTCGTCGTCTTCTAGCAGCTCTGTGCAGTACCGCCGCTTGCGCTCCTCCGAGCCATCGTGCCCCTCCATCAATGCGACGTGGTACTGCCAAGAATTCCTTTCGAATTCATCTTGCCACAGCTCGAGGTACCTCGAAGAATGGAGGGCTTGTACGAGGTGAGCATCGCCCTCCGGATGTTCGACCAAGTAGGCATCGATATCGTTGAGCGACTCAATCTCAGACGACAGCTTACGGGCCTGTTGAAGCAAGGTGTTGGTTGAGTCGCGCATGACCTGTACGTTGTCAATATCGCCACGCCAGTCAGCCTCTTCCTCTAGGCAGAGCTCTCTAAGCACATTTGGCACTTCAAACAGCGCCTCGCTCTTCAGGAGCTCTCCGGGGTGACAGAAGTCGGCATCCGCCACTAAGTTCACGCCGGCATCGCGATAGGCCTGCGCAACCAAACGCGAACAAAACTGCCTCCGGCCGGCCACGAAACCAGCCAACACGCTCTTGACTGCCCCGGTCATCGTGTATCGAGTACCAACGGCAGCTCTGGCGAAGTAGATGACAAAACGCAATTGGCCAGTCGTCAGTGGCTTCACCGGTCGAAGCACATGACCAGCGCAGCCTGGATCAAGAATAATCCGCTCAAGGTTGCGTGCGTGAACTCCGTCACCAGTGGAGTCAATCACGCTCGATCTACCCACACAAATCATGGCGTGAGAGATGTCCGCGCCGGTGATCTTGCGGATCGTTTGGCTCATCGTCTCAGGAGTGGTCGTAAGGACAATATCGCCGGGCTGGATGAGCCCAGAAACGAACACCCTTGGCCGCATATCCAATTCGCTCATTTCAAGACTCTAGTTGAACATCGATTCGGCTCAGATGTCTGGCGCTACCCGTAGCGCCGGGGGCGCATTCTCGGGCGCCCTTCTTCCCCTACTTCGTACCCCTCACGCCGCCAGTTGGTCAGAATTTCCAGTCTCTCTCTTGGTATCGACGTCGACTCACTGGAAAGCGCGTGGTGTTAACTTTGACCCACTCTACATGATGCACTTCAACCGTGTCTGTATCGACACGCAGGGCAGCTTCACGAAAATCTCCATCTGCCTTGTAGGCCGCGTGGGGTCGAAAAATGGAGGCTAAAAGATCGCCGTCACCATCCGTTTGAGCGGGCTCCTCCGGTTTCGGCACTGATTCGCTGACAGCGTACTCGACTTCCCAGCCGTCTTCGGTGCCATAGCCTGTGTGTGCCTCGATCTCGGTGCCCGCCGGAAACTGTATCTCATCCACGCGCGCGGCTTGATGGAAGAGTACGACATTCCGCCCGGTTCTCGATTGCGCGGAACCGAAGATGATTCCATCTAACCGCGGCTCATTTTCCGTCGCCAGAAAATCGGCGACGGCTTGCGTCGCGAGATAGTCGAAGGCCTCATCGTCCGGCATGACGGGACGGGCCATGCGCTCCCCGAGGGTGCGGAGGAACGCTACCCGTTCGAGGCGACCTTTGAGGCTGGGGTCGAAGATGCTGCCCCCGTCATTGACGCTGTCAAGGGCTGTTAGGTCGAGAAGACGCAACGGCCGGATGATGCTGAACTTCGCGATGGCAGCCTTGCTTCCGACTGGCGGGCGCACTTCGGCGAGGGCGACAGAAGCGTTTGTCGCTCCGTAGAACACAGAGATACCCCGCGCATTCATCCGGCCTCCGCTTGCGAGCCGGGCAGGGGGCGAACCCAGAAGCAAATCCGGGCGGCAAAGCGCCTCTTTAAGCTGGTCTGCTGACTGAAAGACGCGGGCGCGATAGAGATGGGTCAACTTGCGTTTCGGCCCCGCATCGACGACGAGGGGACGGCGCGGTTTGGTCTTGAGGGTGTCGATGTGGCCGAAGACCCGCGCGAGAAGTTCTGCTGCAGAGCGGCTGAAAAATCGCGCCTCGGTCTTAAGAGACTGCTCGAAGCTCTGCCACTCCTCGTGCCAGCCCTGAGCGCTAGCACCCTTCTCCTCGTAGTACGTGTTAGAGGAAAACTCGGTTTCTTCGCCCATGGCCGTCGACTCAAAGTCGCCGTGGCGGTCGTCGAGAATCTCTAGCACATCTGCGGCGGCCTCGCTGGGGATCGACGCGGCTTCCTCGATCGCCTCAAGCACAGGCTGGCCTTCGCGTTCCCACTCGTAGGTCGATTCGGGATCGGCCATAGCCCGTTCCTGCCAAGAGTCGGGTTGATCGGACGTTCGCACGTAGTGATCGGCGAAGGCGGTCTCGATACGATCTGCAAGCTCCTCGACCGGGATGCATGCCAGCGTCTGGCCACAGTAGGAGCAATCACCCATTTGCCCGCCGTCCTCGATCTGCTGCGCCAGATAGGCCTCCCCAACGCATTCGCAACAGATGCGCTTGTGGTCGTCGTCATCCTCGATCATGTCGTCACCTGCCTGCTGTTCCTAAGCCAAGGGTATGAGTATCACCGAACCAGGCTCTAAAGAGTGGGCTATGCGCGCTTGATCGCTCGAGCGAAAGTCGCGACCCAGTGACATCGGGAAGGTCCGATCGGGTCGCCGCGCACGACAGACACGATAACCAAGTACGCTCCACACGAGGCATTGGCGCTCAGTTGTACATGAATTCCTCAATGGCCGCTTTGTGGCCAGCAATGTGAATCCGACTCTAGGACGCCAATGGCCGCAATCGCTGCAAATGAGAAGTTCCACCCCGCTGCCCCTCACGCCACCGTAATACTAGCTACCGGTGAACCGAAGCCAGCCGTCAGATTTACGCAGGAATCCCGACAGACTTTATTCGGATCCGACAGACTTTATTTGCTCTAGTCACCTCAGCAGTGTCACGGTCATTCGACCGTCACGCTCTTGGCGAGATTGCGTGGCTTGTCCACATCCGTGCCCCGTGCGCAGGCCGTGTGATACGCCAGCAACTGCAGCGGCACCACGTGCAGCAGCGGCGACAAGGCGCCGTAGTGCTCCGGCATGCGGATGACGTGCAGGCCTTCGCTGCTTTCGATGTGCGTGTCGCTGTCAGCCAGTACGTAGAGCACGCCGCCGCGGGCGCGCACCTCGTGCAGATTGCTCTTGAGCTTTTCCAGCAGCGCATCATTGGGCGCCACCGTCACGACCGGCATCTCGCTGGTGACCAGCGCCAGCGGACCGTGCTTGAGCTCGCCGGCCGGGTAAGCCTCGGCGTGGATGTAGCTGATTTCTTTCAGCTTGAGTGCACCTTCAAGCGCAATCGGGTAGTGCAGACCGCGGCCGAGGAAGAGCGCATTTTCCATGCGGGCAAAGTCCTCTGCCCAGCTGATGATCTGAGGCTCCAGCGCCAGCACCGCCTGCAAAGCAACCGGCAGATGGCGCATGGCCTTCAGGTGTTGCGCTTCCTCTTCCTCGCTCAAGTGGCCACGCACCTGGGCCAGCGCCAGCGTGAGCAGGAACAGGCCGGCCAGTTGCGTGGTGAAGGCCTTGGTGGAGGCGACGCCGATCTCGACGCCGGCGCGCGTGATGTAGGCCAGCTTGCATTCGCGCACCATGGCTGACGTTGCCACATTGCAGATGGTCAGCGTGTGCTGCATGCCCAGCGATTGCGCATGGCGCAGCGCAGCCAGCGTGTCGGCAGTCTCGCCCGACTGGCTGATGGTGACCACCAGCGTGCGCGGGTTGGGCACGGAGTCGCGGTAACGGTATTCGCTGGCCACCTCCACCTGGGTCGGCATCTTGGCCATGCTCTCCAGCCAGTACTTGGCAGCGCAGCCGCTGTAGTAGCTGGTGCCGCAGGCCAGGATGAGCACGTTGTCGATGTCTTTGAACACGCGGTAGGCGCCGTCACCGAACAACTCCGGCACGATGCCTTCCACGCCTTCGAGCGTGTCGGCAATGGCGCGCGGCTGCTCGAAGATTTCTTTTTGCATGTAGTGGCGGTAGGGCCCGAGTTCGGCGGCACCGCTGTGCGCCTGCACGGTCTTGACCTCGCGCTGCACCGGCTTGTGGTTGCGATCCACCACCCAGTATTTGCCGAGCTGGACATCAACCACGTCACCCTCTTCCAGGTAGACGATCTGGTCGGTGACGCCCGCCAACGCCATGGCATCACTCGCCAGGTAGTTGCTGACCCCGTCCTGGCCCACGCCCAGGATCAACGGCGAGCCGGCGCGCGCGCCGATCACGCGCTGCGGCTCATCCTTGTGAAAAACAGCAATCGCATAGGCACCGTGCAACTGTTTCACGACGGCCTTCACCGTCTCGAACAGATCACCGTCGTACAGTGAATCGACCAGGTGGGCAATGACCTCGGTATCGGTCTGGCTGTCAAACACGTAGCCGCGTTTCTGAAGTGCCGCCCGCAATTCATCATGGTTTTCGATGATGCCGTTGTGCACCAGCGCCACGCGGCCCGGGCGCTGCGCCGCCTCGGCCCCAGGGCCATGGCTGAAGTGCGGGTGTGCGTTGTGCACCGCCGGTGCGCCGTGTGTGGCCCAGCGTGTGTGCGCAATGCCGATGAAGCCCTCCAGTGGCGCCTTCGCCACCTGTTCGGCCAGTTCGGCCACGCGTGAGGTGCTGCGCGCGCGCTTCAAGCCGCCATCGGCATGCACGGCGACGCCGCAGGAGTCATACCCGCGGTACTCCAGCCGTTGCAGGCCTTGCACCAGCACGGGAACGATGTTGCGGTTGGAAACGGCGCCGACGATGCCACACATGCTTGATATCTCCTCAAATGGATGGCCGATGGTAGAGCTCTTGAATCAAAATTAATGATTGATTTTTATTGATTTTTGAACTTAAATTTCAGAAATTGAATTTTCATTCAAAATATTCCAAAAAATACATTTATATGGAACAAATCGTCATCGATGGAACCGACCTGTTGTTGCTGGACGCCCTGCAGCGTGACGCCGGCCAGAGCAACCAGACCCTGGCGGCACGGGTGCACATTTCGCCGCCCACCTGCCTGCGCCGCGTCAAGCGCCTGGCTGATGCCGGTCTGATCGAAAAACAGGTGGCGGTGTTGAGCGGTGACCGGCTCGCCTCTTTGATTGGCCACGGCTTGCAAGCCATTGTGGAGATCACGCTCGACCGCCAAGGCGCAGAAGCGCTCGATGCCTTCGAGCAGCGCGTGGCCGCGGACGAAGCCGTGCAGCAGTGCTACCGCGTTTCACCCGGCCCCGACTTCGTGCTGGTGGTGCACGCGCGCGACATGCCGGATTACCTGGCCCTGGCGCAGCGCCTGTTCACCAGTGATGCCAATGTGCGCAATGTCAAAGCCTTCTTCAGCGTGAAACGCAGCAAGTTCGGCACGCAGGTGCCGCTGCCGAAGAACATGCCCTGAGCGGGCCGTTCACGCCGCCAGCGGCAGTGTGAAGCGGATACAGCAACCGGCATCCGGCGCGCCCTCGGCTCGGATGCTGCCGCCATGGCGCTCAACAATCTTGCGCGCCAGCGCCAGCCCCAGGCCCTGGCCTTCGAATTCGCTGGCGCTGTGCAGGCGCTGAAAGACGTGGAACAACTTGTCCTGCTGCTGCGGGTTGAAGCCCACACCGTTGTCGCGCACGAACAGCAGGCACAGACCGTCTTCAGCCGGGGGTTGCCAGCCAATGCTGATCACCGCCGGTGCGCGCGGGCGTGTGAACTTGAGTGCATTGGACAGCAGGTGCGCAAAGAGCTGACGCAGCAGAACCGCATCGCCTCGCAGCGGTGGCAAATCGGCCGCCACCTGCCAGTCAATCTGCCGGCCAGCCGCTTCAGCCGCCAGTGCATGACGCGCCTCAGCGACCAGCACCTGCACGTCCAGCGTCGCGGCGTCCAGTTCAGCCCGATCCAACTGGGACCAGGCCATGAGCCCGTCAATCTGTCGCCCCATCAGCTTGGCGGCGTTGGTCACGGTATCGAGGTAACTCACAACCTCGGCCGGCGTCGAGTCATCCAGCTCCTCGCGCACCAGGCCGGCATAGGCGCTGATGTGGCGCAGGTTGGCGCGCAGATCGTGCGACACCACATAAGCGAAGTCGCCCAATGCATCACGCGCCGCCTGCAGCTCGGCACGCAGCCGGTTCAGCTCTTGCTCCTGTGGAGAGGATTGCGCACTCATGCTGGGGACTCACTTTTTCTTTTTCACCGGCCGCGTCCAGTTGGCCACGCTCACCTGCTTGGCGCGCGCCACGGTCAACGCACCGGGCGCGGTGTCCTTGGTGATGGTGGAGCCGCCACCCACCGTGCCGCCGGCGCCGATGGTCACCGGCGCCACCAGCACGCAGTTGCTGCCGATGTGCACATCAGCCTCAATCACGGTCTGGTGCTTGTTGGCGCCGTCATAGTTGGCGGTGATGCTGCCCGCGCCGTAGTTCACGCGCTCGCCCAGGCTGGCGTCGCCCACATAGGCCAGGTGGTTGGCCTTGGCACCGGCAGCCATGGTGGCGTTCTTGACCTCGACGAAGTTGCCGATGTGCACCTCCTGGCCCAGCTTGGCACCAGGACGCAGGCGGGCAAAGGGGCCCACCAGCGCACCGGCGCCGACCTCGACCACATCCTTATCACTGTAACCGCCCTCGATATGGGTGTAGGGATGAATCACGGCACCGGCGCCGATGCGGGCATTGCTGATGACGCAGTTGGCGCCGATGCGCACGCCTTCGCCCAACTGGACGCGGCCGGAGAAGATGCAGTTGACATCGATCTCCACGTCCTGCGCGCACTGCAGTTCGCCGCGCACGTCAAAGCGCGCCGGATCAGCCAGCCGCACGCCCTGTTCCATGAAGGCTTTGGCCTGGCGCAACTGATGGGCGCGCTCCAGCTCGGCCAGCTGAACCGGGCTGTTGATGCCAGCCACCTGCAGCGCATCACTGATCTTGTGCGCCACCACCGGCACGCCGTCCGCCACGGCGAACTTCACCACGTCCGTCAGGTAGTACTCGCCTTGCGCATTCTTGTTGTCCAGTTTGGCCAGCCAGGGCTTGAGCAGCCTGGCCGGCACAGCCATGATGCCACTGTAGATTTCCTTGATCTGGCGTTGCGTGTCACTGGCGTCCTTGTGCTCGACGATGGCCTGCACGGCCCCCGAGCCGGCGCGCTCGATGCGGCCATAACCTGTGGGGTCGGCAAACTCGATGGTGAGCAGCGCCAGCTTGTTTCCGTCACACGCATGGATCAGCGCTTGCAGTGTGTCGACCTGCGTCAACGGCACGTCGCCAGACAAAATCACCACCACGCCGTCGTCCGGCAGCGCGGGTACTGCTTGCTGCACCGCATGGCCGGTGCCGAGCTGCGGCTCCTGCCGCACGAATTCCATGCTAAATCCGGCTCCAGCCCTTGCTGGCTGTGCGAGACCTGCTTCAACTTCCATAGCGCCGTGACCGGTGATCACCACCACGCGGCGCGCATTCAGGCCGGCCGCGGTGTCCACCACATGCTGCAGCAGTGCACGCCCGGCCAAACGGTGCAACACTTTGGGCAGTTTGCTTTTCATGCGGGTGCCCTTGCCGGCGGCCATGATGACCACATCCACTGCCTGTTGGGACTGAACCATGTTTTTCTCGTTTGCTTCCGTCAAGTTGAATTCCAGACGCCTGCCGGCGCTCCTGCCCCGCATTATCGGCGCGCTGCTGCTGGTTTTTCTGGGTGGCTGCAGCGCCGTCCGAATTGGCTACAACAACGCCCCCTCGCTGGTCTACTGGTGGCTGGACAGCTACATCGACTTCAACGATGCCCAGGCGGTGCAGGTACGCGACAGCCTGAGCGCGCTGCAGGCCTGGCACCGCAAGACCGAGCTGCCGGCCTACGCCGACCTGTTGCGCCAGATACAGCGCGTGGCCAGCGGGCCAGTCACACCGCAGCAGGTGTGCGAGTTCAGCGACCAGATACGCACGCGCGTTCAAAGCCTGGGCGAGCAGGCTGCCGAGGGCATGAGCCGCGTGGTGCCCACGCTCACGCCGGAGCAACTGCGCCACCTGGCACTGCAGTTCGACAAGCACAACCGGACCTGGCGCGAAGAGTGGCTGAACGGCACACCGGCCGAACTTTCAGCACGTCGGTTGAAGAAAGCCGTGGAACGGGCGCAGAGCTTTTATGGCCGGTTGGAAGAAACGCAACTGGCCATTCTCCGCCAGAGCGTGGCCAGCCCCACCTTCGACGTACGGCTCGCCTGGCGCGAACGGCTGCGCCGCCAGCAGGACATGCTGCAGGTCTTGCGGGAACACGGCAACAGTGATCGCCCGGTCCACGTCAAAGCTGAGATTCTGGCGCTGCTGCAACGCAACCTGAATTCGCCCGATGCGGCCTACCAAACCCAGTTCGAACGCCTGGTCGTCGAGAGCTGCGCCAACATTGCCGCACTGCACAACAGCACCAGCGCGGCGCAACGACGCCAGCTGCAGGAAACACTGCAGGACTACGAGGCCGATGCGCGGGCCCTGATCAGCGCCAAATAAAAAGGGGCCTGCATTGCAGGTCCCGGCAGATCGGCAACAGGCGCTCACCCCTGCAGCGCCGCCCACATGGCCTTGTCGCGCTCGGCAGTCCAGATGCGCGGGTTCTTGATGCCGCTGGCCTCGTCATAGGCACGGGTCACGTCAAACGGCAGGCAGTGCTCATAGATGAAGACTTTGCCGAACACCGGGTCCATGCTCTTGCGCGTGTGCGCCATGGCGGCCTTCAGGTCCATCTTCTGCGCCACGGCTTCCTTGCCCGCCGTGTACAGCGTCTCGACCCAGCGCTTGGTGTAGTCCAGCGCCTTGTTGACGTTGGCGTTGCCCTTCATGGCCTCGCCGCGGCCCGGCACGATGGCCTCGGCCTTGAGGGCTCGCAGCGCCTCCAGCGTGGCCGGCCACTCTTCGAGCTGGGCATCGCCGGTATAGACGCCGGCTTCAAACTCAACCAGGTCGCCTGAGTACAGCACCTTCTCTTCCTCCACCCAGGCAATGGTGTCGCCGCGTGTGTGGCCGGGGCCGGGGCTCCAGATCTGCACCACCACGCCGCCCAGGTTGATGCTGAGCTTGCCCGGCACTTCACCTTTGGCGGGGTTGCCGCCGCCGATCACCATGCTCGGCCAGGTCAGGCCCGGCACGGTCTCGGCGTTGCGGAACAGGCGCGGGAAACGCTCCATCTCGCTCTTCATGTCCTGCGCGCCACGCTCGCGGATCAGCTCCAGCGTGCCCTGGCTGGCGATGATCTCGGTCGCACCTTCGGCCACGAAAGCACTGGCACCCAGCACACGCACCGCGTGGTAGTGCGTCAGCAGCACGTACTTGATCGGCTTGTCGCTGACGGTGCGGATCTTCTTGATGAGGTCGCGTGCCATGGCCGGCGTGGCGGTGGCGTCGCTGACCAGGATGCAGTTGTCGCCGATGATGACGCCCGAATTCGGGTCGCCCTCGGTGGTGTAGGCCCAGCAGTGTTTGCTGAGTTGCTCGAAGGTGATCTTCTTGTCGGTCAGGTCGGCTTGCGAGGCAAAGGCTTTGCTCATGGTGTCTCCGGTAGGGTCTGGATCAGGGTGCATCGGGGTACGGCCCCGATTTTATTTAAGCGTAACGCATTACGGATGGTGAAACCGAAAAACCCCGGCCACCGGGCGCGCCCTCACTTGGTCAGACCACGCTCCAGCATGGCCACCACCTCATCGGCAAAGGCGGCGTAGCTCAGGGGGCCACCCGGACGCAGCCAGGTGAAGGTCCAGTTGATCATGCCGAACAGCATCATGGTGATGGCGGTCTGGTTGCGCGCGTTCAGCCGCCCCGGGTATGCGCGCTTGAGCATGTGTGTGACGGCGGCCACCACATCACGCTGGCGGTTGAAGATCTGCTCGCGCTGCACCTCACCCAGGAACTTGGTGTCATGCAGCAATGCCACATGGCGTGTGGCCGAGGTTTCGTATTCCTGCAAGAAGCAGCGCACCAGTTCATGCAGTGCGGCACGGTCATCCAGGTTGCGCCGCTGCGCCGTGGCCTGCACCTGGCCGACGAGGGCCAGCAGCTGCTGGGTGTAGCGGTCCAGCAGGTCGAACAGGATGGATTCCTTGCTGCCGTAATAGTGGTACAGCCGCGCCTTGGAGGTGCCACAGGCCGTGGCGATGTCGTTCATGCTGGCGGCGGGGTAGCTCTTGTCGGCAAAGCACTGCGCCGCGATGTCGAGGATTTCGTCGCGCTTGAGCTCGTGGGAAGCGGATTTGGGTCGAGCCATGACAGGAATAAAGTGCAGCTGCTAGACCGGCCAGACCACGCCGTTGTCGTTGAGGATGGCGTCCAGCGGCACATCGTGCGGCTCGGGCTCGAAGTCCGACAGGAAGCCCTGGGTAAACCCCAGCCCGACGGTAAAGGGCTTGGGCTGCAAGGCGACCAGCGTGCGATCGTAGAAACCGCCGCCGTAGCCCAGGCGGTAGCCGCCAGGGCCATAGCCGACGCAGGGCACGAACAGCAAGGTGGGCACAATCAGTTCGGTGTCCTTCGGCTTCGGAATGCCGTAGGCGTCTTCCTCCATCGGGCAGCCGGGGTACCAGGCGTGGAAAGTCAGGGTCTTGTGCACCTTGTCGATCACCGGCAGGCCGATGCGACGCGGCTGCGGCTGGTCGATCAGCTCGCCGTCCTCCTTCCAGCGGTGCAGGGCTGGCAAGGGGTCAAACTCGCCCTTGATCGGCCAGTAGGCACCGATCACTGCATCCGGGCGACCCACCAGCCAGATGCGCATGACTTGCTGCAACAAGGTCGCGCGTTGTAGGCGATCGGGCAGGTTCAGGCGTTGAGAGATGAGTTGCTGGCGCAGCGCCTTCTTTTCCTGCGCCCTTTTTTCCTCAGATGTGTCCATAATTCCCACATGCAGTTTCAAGCCATTCTGACATCGATCGCCCTGGTGGCGGGTCTGATGTTGCCACACGCCAGCGCCGTTGCCGCTTCCAAAGTCAAACCCCGCCCGCAAACCGCCGACGATGCCGTCATCCTGGACATGAACCAGGCCTTCAAGAAGGGTGACCGCAAACGCCTCTCTGCGCTGCTGCCGCAGGTGCAGGGCCATGTGCTGGAACCCTGGGGCGCTTATTGGGAGTTGGCCGCGCGGCTCGACGAGGCCGGCCCGACGGAAATCCGGACCTTCCTGAGCCGTTACGCCGGCACTTATCAGGAGGACCGCCTGCGCAACGACTGGCTGTTGCTGCTGGGCAAACGGCGCGACTGGGCCACCTTCGCCGCCGAATACCCCAAGTTCCGCATGAACGACGACCGCTCGGTACGTTGTTATGCGCTGCTGAATGAGGCCCAGACCAACGGTGTCGACGTGGCGGCCCAGGTGCAGGAATTGTGGCTGGCGCAGAAGGAAGCCGACGAAGGCTGCGCGGCCGCCGCCGACCAGCAACTGGAGGCTGGCAAGCTCAAACCCCACACGGCTTGGCTGCGCGCCCGCCTGGGCTTCGAAAACGAGCGTCCCCGTATCGCCGCACAGGCGGTGGGCTTGCTGAACCCGGACTGGGTGGACAGCGTCAACGCTGTCTACGCCAACCCGGTGCGCTTCCTGGATGACAAGATCACAGCCCTGCGTCCGCGCACCAAGGAACTGGTGACGCTGGCACTGGTGCGGCTGGCCAGCACCGACACCACCGCGGCCATGGACGAGATGAACAAGGTGCGCTGGCGCACCCAGCTCACGCAGGAAGAGCGCAGTTGGGTCTGGGGCGTGATCGGCAAACGCGCTGCGCGCCGCCTGACCGAGGGCGCCATCAACTATTTCTCCCACGCGCAGGACCAGCACCTCAACGGCGACCACCTGACCTGGAAGGTACGCGCCGCCTTGCGTGCCGGTGCTTGGCAGGAAGTACTGAATGCCACAGCCGCCATGCCGGAGGCACAACGCCAGGACCCGGCTTGGGTCTACTGGCGCGGGCGCGCCCTGCTGGCGCTGGCCGGCAAACCGGACGCACCGGCTCAGGCGCGCGCGCTGTTCGAGTCGATCGCCTCGCCGCGCGGTTTCTACGAACAACTGGCGCAGGAAGAACTGGGACGCCCGATCACGGTGCCACCCAAGCCGGAACCGCTGACCGCGGCAGAAAAAGAGGCCGCGCAGGCCAACCCCGGCCTGCGTCGCGCGCTCTACGCCATCCAAGCCGGTCTGCGTGCCGAAGGCGTGCGCGAGTGGAACTACAGCGTTGGCGCCCACCAGCGCGGCGGCCTGTCCGACCGCGAATTGCTGGCTGCTGCTCAGTTGGCCTGCGACAACCAGGTATGGGACCGCTGCATCAACACCAGCGAGCGCACCAAGAGCGTCATCGACTTCGAGCAGCGCTTCCCGATGCCATTCAAGAACGCCGTGGTGCAGCGCGCCGGGCAGATCGACCTTGACCCGGCCTACGTCTACGGCCTGATCCGGCAGGAGAGCCGCTTCATCATGGACGCGCAGTCCAACGTCGGCGCCTCCGGCCTGATGCAGGTCATGCCGGCCACGGCACGCTGGACCGCCAAGCGCATCGGCCTGACCGACTTCAAGCCGCACCAGATCACCGACCGCGACACCAACATCGCCATCGGCACCGGCTACCTCAAGCTGGTGCTGGACAGCTTTGACGGCTCCATGCCGCTGGCTGCCGCTGCCTACAACGCCGGCCCGAGCCGCTCACGCGCCTGGCGCGGCCAGGACGGCGACCCGATGCTGGAAGCCGCCATCTGGGCCGAGAACGTGCCGTTCAACGAAACGCGCGACTACGTAAAGAAAGTGCTTTCCAACACCACCAACTACGCCGCGCTCATCACCGGCCGGCCGCAATCGCTCAAGGCCCGGCTCGGCCAGGTCGGTCCGCAGCGCCCGGGCAAGAGCGACACCTACGAAGACCTGCCATGAAAAAAGTGCTGCTGCTCGGCGGTACCGGTTTCGTCGGCCGCCACGTCTGCGAAAAGCTGGCGCGGCTGGACTGGCGCATCACCGTGCCGACGCGGCGTACCAACCAGGCGCAACACCTGCAGCATCTGCCGAGGCTGGAGGTGGTCGCGGCTGACGTGCATGACGAGACAATACTGGCGCAGCTGGTCAGCGGTCACGACGCCGTGGTCAACCTGGTGGCCATTCTGCACGGCACGGCAGCAACGTTCGAGCGCACGCATGTCGAGTTGCCGGCCAAGCTAGCGCGGGCCTGCCTGGCGAATGGCGTGCCGCGGCTGGTGCATGTCAGCGCCCTGGGAGCCGAGCCCACCGCGGCCGACAGCGCCCCCTCGCACTACCTGCGCAGCAAAAGCCGCGGCGAAGCGGTACTGCAAGCGGCTGTCCATGACGGGCTGCAGCTCACAGTGCTGCGCCCCAGTGTCATCTTCGGTGCTGACGACCAGTTCCTCAACCTGTTCGCCCGTCTGCAGCGCGTGTTTCCCGTCATGCCGCTGGCCGGCGCGCAGGCGCGCTTCCAGCCGGTCTGGGTGGAAGACGTGGCGCAGGCCATCGTGCACTGCCTGCAAGGCCCGGTCAGTATCGGCCAGACCTATGAGGCTTGCGGGCCGGACATCTTCACACTCAAGCAACTGGTCCAGCTGGCGGGCCGCTACAGCGGCCTGCGCCACGCCCGACCGGTCATCCCGCTGCCCATGGCGCTGGGGCGGCTGCAGGCCGGCTTGATGGAACTGCTGCCGGGCCAGACGCTGATGAGCCGCGACAACCTTGATTCCATGCGCATCGACAACGTCGCCAGCGGCCGGCTGCCCGGCCTGGCAGCGCTGGGCATCACGCCCGCGGCCCTGGGTGCCATCGCACCCGGCTATCTGGGCCAGAACGACCGCTACGTAACACTGCGCGGCCAGTACTGGCGCCACTGACGTGACAGGCAGGGTTGCCCGCTACCCCGCCGTTCAGGCCAGGTGAAGCGTGCGGCGCAACCCCACATATTCCAGTTCCGCCAGGCCTAGAACGGCCAGCGCCTGCACGACGAGAAAAATCTGGCCCAGGGTGGTGGGAGTGAACCAGACGAAGGCCACCAGCAGGCTCGCCAGCACCCACGCCACATTGCCGAGCACGACGACCCAGACCAGCAGCGTGGCTGGCCTGGCCGAGCGCCCCGTCAGCCACATCAAGGCAGCGCAGGGAAACAACAACAGGCCAGCGACCAGCAACAGGGCGGATGGCAAGCCCAGCAGCGGCTCAAGCGCCGCTTTGGCCAGGACCAGCAGCAACCCCATGGCGAAGCAGGTCAGGGCATCGAGTTGCAGAACTCGCGCGAGCAAAGGGGTTGGGTTCGCGGCCAGAGGAGACTGAACAGCAGACATGGTGAACTCCTGAAAATTGGACAAGGGAGGCCAGTCTCTCGAAGTTCCTGCCGTGGGTCGATTACCTGCCAGGTCATGGACGCCACGCACCCCCTCGGGCATGGTGCCTATGCCGGCGCCCTGAAAATGTGGTGCTGCGCTCATCTGGAAACACACCGCGGAGGCAATATGACGGTCACGAGCAAGCCAATCCCGACAGACACCCGGTCCGGTGTCGGCACCCTGGTCAAGGCGTGGCGACTGGGCCGGCGCATCAGCCAGATGGACCTGGCGCTGGATGCAGGAATCTCCCCCAGACACCTGAGTTTTGTGGAGACGGGGCGTGCCAGGCCAAGCGCCGACGTGCTGCTGGCCCTGGCCGCCCAGTTGGAGGTTCCTTTGCGCACCCGAAACACCTGGCTGCTTGCCGCCGGCTATGCGCCGCGTTTCTCGGAGCAGGCGCTGACATCGGCCAAGATGGCGCAAATCCATGCAGCGCTCAGCAAGCTGCTGAGCGCGCACGACCCCTACCCCGGCGTGGTGCTGGATGGCCGCTGGAACGTGGTCCTGGCCAATGACGCGGCCCGGCGCCTGATAGCGCTGCTCCCGGAGTTCCTCCGGCAACCGCACGTCAACATGTTTCGCGCCAGCCTGCACCCGCAAGGATTTGCCGCCCTGACCCGGAATTTCCCGGAATGGGGCGGCTATCTGATGCACGAGCTGCAGAAACTGGTGCTGCAGTCCCGCGACGAGGACATGGCGGCATTGCTCCAAGAACTGGCCAGCTATCCGAATGTCATCACGATCCAGAGCCCTCCGGTCGAGGCGCCCAACAGCGCCCCCCGCCTGCTGATCCCTTGCCTGCTCGAGCTCAATGGCCAGTGCTTCTCGCTTTTCACGACCATGTCGTCGTTTGGCACCCCGCGCGATATCACGCTGGCCGAACTGAGCGTGGAACTGTTTTACCCGTCCGACCCCGAAACCGATGCGCTGCTACACCAGCTCGCCGCTGCGTCATGATGGTGCCGAGCGGATCCACATTTCTGAATGACAAGGAGCGACCATGCTGAAACTCTTCATCGGGAACAAGAACTACTCGTCCTGGTCCATGCGGCCCTGGGTACTGATGCGCCAAGCCGGCATCCCGTTCGAGGAAGTGTTGGTGCGCTTCGACGCCTTCGATGCCGGCTCGCAGTTCAAACAGACACTCAGCAGTCTCACACCGACGGGCAAGGTACCGCTGTTGATCGATGGTGAGCTGGCCATCTGGGACACGCTGGCCATTGCCGAGTACCTGGCCGAGCGCTTCCCCGAATCGCACCTGTGGCCGCAGGACGCGGCGGCTCGTGCGCGGGCGCGCAGCATCTGCGCCGAGATGCACGCCGGCTTCACCGCGCTGCGCAGCCACTGCCCGCAGAACATTGAAGCCTCACTGCCCGACGTCGGCGCCCTGATCTGGCGCGACCAGCCCGCCGTGCGCGCCGATGTGGCCCGGCTGGTGGCCATGTGGGAAGAACTGCTGACACAGCACAGCGGGCCGCTGCTGTTCGGCAACTTCACAATTGCCGACGCCTACTTCGCACCGGTCTGCATGCGCCTGAAGACCTATGCCTTGCCTGTGCCGCCGGCCGTGGCCGCCTACGTCGATCGCGTGGCTGCATTGCCAGGCGTGGCAACCTGGCTTGCGCAGGCGCGGGCCGAACATGACTTCCGCGCCTTCGAGGAACCCTATCGTCTGCAGCGCTGAGTCCCGGCCGGACGCACTCTGCGCCCCTTCACTTTTCTCCATAATGGGGGTTCACGTTGCGCCCTCATAGATGAAAAAGAAAAACAAGCACTTGCTGGCTCGGGTTGCCCTGGCCCTGGCATTCGCCCATCCGGCCGCTTCGCAGGCTCAGCCATTGAGCTTCGAATCAGCATGGCAGCGCCTGCTCAGTGGCTCGGACAAGTTGGCCGCCGCGCAATCGGCCGTCGACAGCAAACGCCTGCAAGGCGAGGGGCTCAAGGGCCTGGGTGGTCCGGTGGTCAGCGTCACCGGCGCCAGCTACGTCTACAACGCCAACCTGAACATCAACCTCGACCCGGTGAACCAGGGCATTGCCCAGGCCACGCAGTCGCTGCCGGCGCCGTTGAAAAACGTGCCGATCAGCGTCTCGCCACTCCCGTCGCAATACATCTACAACCGGCACGAATCAGCCACCAACGCCTCGGTATCGGCTATCTGGCCAATCTATGCTGGCGGCGCGGCCGACAGCATGCGCGGTTTCGTCAAGGCCCAAGGCGACGAAGCCCAGGCCGACGCAGCGCGCACCAGCCACGAGCTCGCGACACTGCTGGCGCAGCGCTACTTCGGTGCCCAACTCGCAGTCCGCGCAGCCCGCCTGCGCGCGGCGGCACGCGACAACGTGGCGCGGCACGACAGCACCGCCGAACGCCTGCTGGCGGCGGGCCTGATCTCTCGCATCGAGCGGCTGCAGGCCCAGAGCGCCTATGAGGAGGCCAAGCGCAATGCTTTGAAGGCACAGGACGATGCCGACATGGCCATGCTCGCGCTGGCACGCACCATCAAGGTGGCCGGTCCGGTCGAGGCGCTGTCGCCCTTGTTTGTCATCTCGCAGCCGCTGGAGCCGCTGCCGCATTTCACCGATGCCGCACTGCGACTCCACCCCGGTCTCGACAAGGTGGCGGCCAAGAAGGCACAGGCCGAGCAATTGCACGAAGGCGAGGAAGCCATGCGGCGCCCGCAAGTCTTTGCCTTCGGCCAGCACCAGATCAAGAGTGACAACCCGGACTGGGTCGCCGGCATCGGTGTGCGCTGGACACTGTGGGATGCCGTGAACCGCGACACCCTGGCCGCAGCCTCGCTCAAACAGGTCGAGCAGGCTGAGCGTACCGACGCCCAGGCACGCAATGACATCGCGCTGCTGGTCGAGAAGAACTGGCGCGCCGTGGAAAACGCGCGACGCCAGTTCCTGGGACAGCAGACCTCGGCCGAGCTGGCTGCCGAGGTGCTGCGCCTGCGCACCGCTGCCTTGCGTGAAGGCACAGGCACGGCGCTTGAGCTGATCGATGCCGAAACCAATATGGCCAAGGTGCAGACCGAGCGTGCTCAAGCCGCTTACGAGTACGTCATGGCCCTGGCCAATCTGCTGGAAAGCTGCGGCCTGTCCGAAGAATTCAGCGCCTACATGGCACGCGCCGACGTGCGGGTGGAATGAAGATGAACAAAAAAACTGTCACCATGATCGCCGCCGGCACCGCCGTGCTGGGCTTCCTGGTCTATGGCGTCTGGCGTGCTGCGCAGCCGGCACCCGACGTCTTCCAGGGCCAGATGGAAGCACGCGAGACCGATATCGCGCCCAAGGTGCCAGGACGTATCGCACAGGTGCTGGTGGAAGAAGGCGATGTGGTGCAGCCTGGCACCCCGCTCATCCGCATGGACAGCCCCGAAGTCAATGCCAAGCTGGCTCAGGCCAGTGCCGCGCAGGAAGCGGCCAAGGCCATTGCCGCCAAGGCGGAACACGGCGCCCGCCCCCAGGAAGTCGAGATGGCACGCCTGCAATGGCAACGTGCCGAAGCCGCGGCCGAACTGGCCGCCACCTCGTTCAAGCGCGTGGACGGACTGGCCCGCGACGGCCTGATCGCCGCCCAGAAACGCGACGAGGCCGAAGCCAACAACAAGGCCTCGCGCGATGCCGCCGCTGCCGCCAAGGCCCAGTACGACATGGCACGCATCGGTGCCCGCCCCGAGGACAAGGCCGCGGCGAACGCGCAGGCGCGCCAGGTTGCCGGCGTAGTGGCCGAAGTCGAGGCGGCCAAGGCCGAGACCGAGCTCAAGAGCCCTGTGGCCGGCGAAGTGGCCAAGGTGCTGGCCAAGACCGGCGAGCTCTCACCACAGGGCGTGGCTGTGGTCAGCGTGGTGAACCTGAAGGACCAGTGGGTGGTGCTCAATGTGCGCGAGGACCGGCTGCAGCGCTTCGCCATCGGTGCCGAGTTCGATGCCGTGCTGCCGGCCCTGTCAACGCCGAGCGCCAGCAAGGTGGTGCGTTTCAAGGTGTTCCACAGCGCCGCATTGCCCGACTTCGCCACCTGGCGTGCCACGCGCAGCGGCCAGGGCTTCGACGCCCGGACCTTTGAAGTGCGGGCCCGGCCGCTGACGCCGATCGAAGGCGCACGCCCCGGCATGAGCGTGCTGGTGCAATAACAGAAACAACCCGTCTTCTGCCGCCCAACGATTGCATGCTGTGGGTTCACTAACATCCAGCATCCGACGCGAAGCCGCCTTGCTGCGCCAACGTCCCTGGGACCTGGCCATGATCAGCTGGGTGCCGCTGCTGGCCGCCGCGCTTCTGTGGTGGATCTTTTCGGCCGGCCTGCCGACCCGGCTGCCTATCGGCGTGCTAGATGACGACCATTCCGTCCTCTCGCGCCAGCTGGTCCGCTTTCTTGACGCCACGCCCGGCCTGGCAGTGGCCCGGCGCTATGACAATCCGGCCGAGGCCGAGCATGCGCTGCGCCGCATCGATGTCTATGCCGTGGTCAGCATTCCGCGCGATTTCTCACGCGATGTGAAGCAGGGCCGCAGCGCCCAGGTCACGCTGCTGCACAACGCGCAACTGGGCACGCACTCCGGGCTGATCCAGCGTGACGTGCGCACCGCCGTCGGCACGCTCTCGGCCGGTGTGGAAATGACGGCGCGCAACAAGCGCGGCGAAGCGGCCCAAGGCGTGCGCACCAGCATGGAGCCGGTGCGTGCCGGTATGGTGACGCTGTTCAACGCCTCGCTCGACTACGAGCAGTTCCTGGCTGCGGCGCTGATCCCCGCGCTCCTGCACATCCTGGCCATGACCGCTGGCGCCTGGGCCGTGGGACGCGAGTTGCGCGACCGCACCCTCGGCGACTGGCTCGGCCCGACGCCGGCCCTGGGCCAGACGGCCGGCGCCCTGCTCGGCAAGCTGCTGTGGTCCTGGCTCGGCCTGGGCGGGGTAGCCACGCTCGCCCTGCTCTGGATCACCTGGGGCCGCGGCTGGCACCCAGCGGGCTCGGTGCCATGGACGCTGGTGGCGCTGTGGGTGTTTCTGGCACTCTCCATCGCCTTGGGGGCGCTGGCGTCTGCCGCCACGCGCTCCTTGCGCACCGCCTTGTCCGCCACCGGCTTCATCACGGCACCGGCATTTGCCTTCAGCGGCGTCGGCTTCCCGCTGCTGGCCATGCCCTGGGCGGCCCGGCTCTGGGCCCTGGCGCTGCCCTACACGCACTACATCCGGCTGCAAATGGAGCAGTTGCAAATGGGCGCACCGCTCAGCGTTTCCATCGCCACCCCGTTGTGGATGGCGCTGGCCACTGCCGCGCTGCTCGCCGCCTGCGTACCGCTCCTGCGTGCTGCAGCGGCGCAGCCCGCCAGCTGGGGGAAACGCTAGATGCTGCGCGCCATCCTCCAGTCCTGGCGGGCCACATTAGCGGCAGTGATGCGCGATACCGGTGTGCTGTTGCTGCTCGTCGGTGCACCGGTTCTTTATGGCTTCTTCTACCCCTGGCCCTACTCGCAGCAGGTCGTCACGCGCGTGCCAGTGGCGGTGGTGGACCTGGACCACAGCAGCCTGTCGCGCCAGATCACGCGCTTTGCCGCAGCCAACCCGCGCATCGATGTGCGCTGGGTCACCGGTGACGTCCAGCAGGCGCAACAGGCGCTGTGGCGCGGCGAGATCGAAGGCTTTTCCGTTCTGCCGGCCGACCTGAAACGTCAGGTTGTGCGCGGCAGCCCCGCCACCGTGACGGTGGAAGGCGACGGCGCCTACGCCCTGCTCAACAAGGCGGTGCTGTACGGTTTTGCCGAAGCGGTGGGCACAGTGTCGGCCGGGGTCGAAATCAAGAAGCTGCAGGCCGCCGGCCAGGGCGCACGCCAAGCCACGGCCAGCCGCAGCCCCATCAACACCCAGATGGTGCCGCTCTTCAACCCGACCGAAGGCTACGGCAGCTACGTGGTGCCGGCCGTGGCCCTGCTCATCATCCAGCAGACGCTGATCATGGGTGCGGCCCTGCTGGCCGGTACCTGGGCCGAGACCGGTGCCCACCGCGCCAACGCACGCACCTGGCTGGGCCGCATCCTCGGCCTCTCGACGCTGGGCATGCTGTCAGGCCTGTTCTATGTCGGCTGGGTGTTTGAATGGCAGGACTTCCCGCGCGGCGGCAACCCGTGGGGTGCGTTGGCGCTGCTGGCGCTTTACGCGCCGGCCATCAGTGCCCTGGGCCTGCTGCTGGGCGTCTGGTTCCGCGACCGCGAACGCGCCATGCAAGTGCTGCTGCTCACGGCCCTGCCGATGGCCTTTCTCTCCGGCTTTTCCTGGCCGGCCGAGACGCTGCCGGCGCCCCTGCAGGCGCTGCGCTGGCTGATCCCCAGCACCTCGGGCATTCAGGCTTCGTTGCGGATGAACCAGATGGGCGCCTCGCTGGCCGACGTGCTGCCGCAGTTGCTGACGCTGGGCGCATTGGCGCTGGTGGCAACGGGATGGTTGATATGGCTGGGGCGCTCCCGCGCTGACCTGACAACTTCCCGCCAGTGAGCGCGGCCATGGTCAGCCGGCGCGAAAAGAACGCTGGCTGATGGTCAGTGTCAGAGCGGCAGCAGGATACCCCTGAGTTGGGCAAGGTAAAGCCATGATGCTCATGGCTGTCAAAATGTCAGCCATGAGTGCCCCGAACACACCAAGAATCAATCCCTCTTTCCCCATCGATTTTGTGCCGCTGGCCGGCACACCTCGTGATTGCGAGGATTGCGGCAAGGCCGAGCGCGTGGGGTTCCAGTTTGATTACGCTTACCAGCCCATTGTGGATGTCGATCGCAGGACGGTCTTTGCGCACGAGGCGCTGGTCCGCGGCCCGAGCGGAGAAGGTGCGATGTCCGTGCTGTCGCAAGTCAACGAACAGAACCGCTACCGCTTCGATCAGGCTTGCCGGGTCAAAGCCATCAAAGGCGCCAGCCAACTGCAGATCCAGGAGCATATCTCCATCAATTTCCTGCCGAACGCGATCTACAAACCGGAGATGTGCATCCGCACCACGCTGGAGGCCGCCAGGGCACATGCTTTTCCGCTGGAGCGCATCATCTTCGAGGTGACCGAAGGGGAGCGGATCGAGGACGGCCCCTGGTTTGCCGAGATTCTGCGGGAGTACAAACGTTGCGGTTTCAAGACCGCCATCGACGACTTTGGTGCCGGTTATGCCGGGATGAAGCTGCTGGCGGACTTTCAGCCCGACATCATCAAGATCGACATGGAGCTGATTCGGAACGTGGATACCAACCCGGCGCGTCAAGCCATCGTGCGAAGCCTGGTTCGCCTGTGCGACGAGATGAAGATCCAGGTGGTTGCCGAGGGCATCGAAACCCGGGCGGAGCGGGATTTCCTCTACGACGCAGGCATCCACCTGATGCAAGGCTATCTGTTTGCAAAACCGGCTTTTCGCGCCATTGCAGCCGTCGATCCTTCGGTATTTCCAGTTTCGTCACGCTGACCCTTGCTTCTTCAGAGGCATATGGATAGATGGCGGGCAGCCATCACCCGCGTAGCAGGCCTCCCAAGCCAGTGGTAATGCGCTGCATAAGCGCGGATGCATATACCCACACGTCCTACAGGCTCATTTTCTGTTTTGTCTAGGACAAAACAGAAAATGAGTACGATCCGTGTACTGAATGATGCAGTCATTCTGCTGCACCACCAGGCCATTGCGTAACCCGTTAGGACCATCCATGAAAAATCTGACTGTTCGTGCCAAGCTGTCTCTGGCATTTGGGGGCCTCATATTGGTCGTCCTGGCCATTGCAGGTTTTTCCGTCACCGGTCTTGCGGATGCCAATGCGCGTTTTGAAAATTACGTCAACGGCATCAATGCACAAGCAAGTACCGCTGCACGCGTTCGCGCCGCGATTGATCTGCGCGCGATTGCGGCGCGCAATCTGGTGCTGGTCACCAAAGCCGAAGACCTGGCGCTTGAAAAGCAGATCGTGCTGAAGGCTCATGCGGATGCCACACAGAACCTGGCCCAACTGAAACAGCTCGCTGACACCGGCAAGGCCCCGGCCGATGTCCGCAAGATGATCGATGAGATTTCCCGAATCGAGCAGGCTTATGCGCCGGTGGCACTCAACATTGTTGACCTCGCATTGAACAGCAAGCACGAGACCGCGATCGAGAAGATGAACAACGAATGCCGTCCCTTGCTGGCGGCACTCATCAAAGCAACCGACAACTATGCCGAATTCACTGACGCTCGGGCAGGAGAGCAGATCAAGAAGGCCATGGAGGAATATGCATCCCAGCGCAATCTCCTGATTGCGGTCAGCTTGCTGGCCGTGGTCTTGGCCGTCGTCGCGAGCATACTGATCACACGGAATCTGTCGCATGACCTGGGCGCCGAACCCTCAGAGTTGCGCCGCGTCGTCAATCAAGTGGCCGATGGCGATCTGACGACGGCGGTGCAGGTTCGCGCAGGCGATGAAGCAAGCGTGCTGGCCGCCGTCGGCCGCATGCAGACATCGCTCATGCAGATTGTGTCCTCGGTCCGTCAAGGCGCAGAAGAAGTCTCCAGCGCCTCGGAGCAGATTTCCAGCGGCAACGCCGAGTTGTCGGCGCGTACCGAGAGCCAGGCGAGTTCTTTGGAACAGACCGCTGCGTCCATGGAGCAGTTCAGCTCGACCGTCAAGCAGAACGCCGACAACGCGCGTCAGGCGAATGAACTGGCACAAAGTGCCAGCGCCGTTGCAGCGCATGGGGGTGAGGTTGTGGGCAAGGTCGTTGACACGATGCGGGGCATCAATGACAGTTCACGCAAGATTGCCGACATCATCAGTGTCATTGACGGCATTGCCTTTCAGACCAACATCCTTGCACTGAACGCAGCGGTGGAAGCCGCGCGCGCCGGTGAACAAGGTCGAGGTTTCGCGGTTGTCGCCAGTGAGGTGCGCAGCTTGGCGGGTCGCAGTTCCGAAGCGGCGCGGGAGATCAAGGCGCTGATCACCGATAGCGTGACGCGTGTAGAACAGGGTGCGGTTCTGGTCGACGATGCGGGCAAGACCATGGCCGATATCGTTTCGGGTATCCGGAACGTCGCGGAAATCATCGGCGAAATCTCAGTCGCCAGCCGCGAGCAGAGCCAAGGCGTCGCCCAGGTCGGAGAGGCGGTCAGCCACATGGATCAGTCCACCCAGCAGAATGCCGCCATGGTGGAAGAGATGGCCGCCTCTGCCGCCAACATGTACGCCAAGGCTCACGAGCTGGTGAAAGCCGTGGCCATTTTCAGGCTGGCAGACAGCAGAGGTTCTCACCAGCTCGGATACGCCGCACCAGCGTTGCTCAGCCGTTGACCAAGGCCAGCGAGGCCTGGCGTCAACATGGCCCTTGGGCATGAACCCGCCCCATCGCGCCATCCCAGGGCAACCGCCAGACACCCTCACGCCCGAGCAAAGCTAAACTGCCACCCATGCAGATATACATGGTGGGTGGTGCGGTCCGCGATGCCTTGCTGGGCTTGCCCGTGAAGGACCACGACTGGGTGGTGGTGGGCGCCACGCCGGAAGAGATGACGGCGCGCGGTTTTGTGCCGGTGGGCAAGGACTTCCCGGTGTTTTTGCACCCCGAGACCAAGCAGGAGTACGCGCTGGCGCGCACCGAGCGCAAGACGGCGCGCGGCTACAAAGGTTTTGCCATCCACACCTCGCCCGAAGTCACGCTGGAAGAAGACCTGGCGCGGCGCGACCTTACTATCAATTCGATAGCTGTTCGCGCAGACAATACAAGGCCAGATGGCACTTTTGACCTTGAACACCTGACCGACCCCTTCAACGGCCGACAGGACGTGGCCGACAAGGTATTCCGTCACGTCACCCCTGCCTTCCGCGAGGACCCAGTGCGCATCCTGCGCGTGGCGCGCTTGTCGGCGCGCTTCACCGACTTCACCGTGGCACCCGAGACCATGACGCTGATGCAGCACATGGTGGAGGACGGCGAGGCCGACCACCTGGTGGCCGAGCGCGTCTGGCAGGAGATCAGTCGCGGTCTGATGGAAGACAAACCGTCTCGCATGTTCGAGGTACTGCGTGCGTGCGGCGCCCTCAAACGCCTGCTGCCGGAGGTGGACCGCCTGTGGGGTGTGCCGCAACCGGAGCAGCATCACCCCGAGATCGACACCGGCGTGCACCTGATGATGGTGCTGGACACGGCCGCGCAATTGGGCACGTCGCTGGCCGTGCGCTTTGCCTGCCTGGGGCACGACCTCGGCAAGGGCACCACCGACCCCGAGGTGCTGCCACGCCACATCGGCCACGAGGAACGCAGTGCGCGTTTGCTCAAAGGTTTGTGCGAACGCCTGCGCGTGCCAGTGGACTGCCGCGAACTGGCCGACGTGGTGGCGCGCGAGCACGGCAACATCCACCGCAGTGGCGACCTCGGTGCGGCGGCACTGGTGCGGCTGCTGGAACGCTGCGATGCCATCCGCAAGCCGCAACGTTTTGCCGAGATCCTGCAAGCCTGTGCCTGCGATGCGCGCGGTCGCCTGGGGCGCGCGGACGAGGACTACCCGCAAGCCTTGCGGCTGCAGGCTGTACTCGACGTGGTGCTGGGCGTGGCCACCCACACCATCGCCGAGCACGCCATGGCGCAAGGACACAACGGCAAGAAGATCGGCGAGATGATCCATGCCGCGCGCACCGACGCCGTTGCCCGCCACTTAGCCGCTCTCGAACCCTGAACCCGAACACCCGCCATGCCTGACGCACCCACCTCTTCCACCCTGGTGCGCGGCGCCTGCCCGCACGACTGCCCCGACACGTGCGCCCTGCTGACGCAGGTGGAAAACGGCGTGGCCATCAAGGTGTCCGGCAACCCGGCACACACGCACACCGACGGCGTGCTGTGCGCCAAGGTCTCGAAGTACACCGAGCGCACCTACCATCCGGAGCGCGTGCTGCACCCGCTACGCCGCACCGGGCCCAAGGGCAGCGGGCAGTTCGAACGCATCACGTGGAACGAGGCTTTGCGCGAGATCGCCACCCGTCTGGGATCCATCGCGCAGCGCAACCCCGAGGCCATCCTGCCCTACAGTTATGCCGGCACCATGGGGCTGGTGCAGGGCGAGGCGATGGCGGCGCGCTTCTTCCATCAGCTCGGTGCCTCGCTGCTGGACCGCACCATCTGCGCCTCCGCCGGTGGTGCGGGCCTGACGCACACACTGGGCGGCAAGCTGGGCATGCGGGTGCAGTTCTTCGCCGAGGCCAGGCTGATCCTGATCTGGGGCAGCAACTCGATCGGCAGCAATCTGCACTTCTGGCGCCTGGCGCAGGAGGCCAAACGACGCGGCGCCAAGCTGGTCTGCATCGACCCGCGCCGCAGCGAAACGGCCGAGAAGTGCCATGTGCACCTGGCGCTGCGCCCCGGCACCGACGCCGCGCTGGCGCTGGCCCTCATGCATGAGCTGATCCGGCACGACTGGCTGGACCACGATTACATCGAACGCCACACCCTGGGCTGGCCGGCGCTGCGCGAGCGCGCGCTGCAATGGAGCCCGGAGCGCGCGGCCGAGGTCTGCGGCCTGGAGGCACAGCAGATCCGCGATCTGGCACACGACTACGGCCAGTGCTTCGTGCGCGGCGAGCCGGCCGCCATCCGCCTGAACTACGGCATGCAGCGCGTGCACGGTGGCGGCAATGCGGCACGTGCCGTGGCCTGCCTGCCCGCGCTCATTGGCGCCTGGCGCCACCGGGCCGGCGGCGTGCTGCTGAGCAGTTCGGGCGCTTACCCGACGCGACGCGAAGCACTGCAGCGCCCCGACCTGCTGGGCAACTGTCGTCCGCGTGTGCTCAACATGAGCACCATCGGTGACATCCTGCTGCACCCGGGCGATGCCTCCTGGGGGCCGAAGGTGGAGGCGCTGGTGGTCTACAACAGCAACCCGGTGGCGGTGGCGCCCGAATCCGGTGCGGTGGTGCGTGGTTTTGCGCGCGAGGACCTGTTCACCGTAGTGCTGGAGCATTTCCTGACTGACACCGCCGACCATGCCGACATCGTGCTGCCCGCCACCACGCAGCTGGAGCACTGGGACATTCACACGGCCTACGGCCACACCGACGTGCTGCTGAACCGGCCGGCCATCGCCCCCCTGGGCGAGACGCGCAGCAACACGCAGATCTTCCGCGACCTGGCGCGGGCCATGGGCTTCGACGACCCTTGTTTTGCCGTCAGCGACGAGACGCTGTGCCGCACCGCCTTCGACGGCCTGATCGATTTCGACGTGCTGCTGCGCGACGGTTTTGCCAGCCTGCCGCTGCCCGACGCCCCCTTCGCCCAGGGCGGCTTTGCCACGCCGTCCGGCCGCTGCGAGTTCTTCAGCGAAGCGCTGCAACGCAGCTGGGGCGACGGCCTGCCCGACCATGTGCCCAACCACGAGCCGGCCGGCAGCGATGCGCGCTACCCGCTGGCCATGATCTCGCCGCCGGCGCGCAACTTCCTCAACTCGACCTTCGTCAACGTGAAGAGCCTGCGCGACATCGAGGCCGAACCGGTGCTGGAGATGCACCCGACCGATGCCGCCGCGCGCGGCCTGCGCGACGGGCAGGCGGTGCGCGTATTCAACGACCGCGGCAGCTACCACTGCGTGCTGCGCCTCAACGGCCGCGCGCGCACAGGCGTGGTCAACGGCCTGGGCATCTGGTGGCGCAAGCTGGGCCTGAACGGCACCAACGTCAACGAACTGACCAGCCAGAAGCTGACCGATCTCGGCGGCGGCCCAGTGTTCTACGACTGTCTGGTTGAGGTGAGCGAAGTAAGCGCCGCCTGACTTCAATCGCCGTCAGTCTTCCGGGCACACCAGGAAGGCTTGACGCATGACAGCCTGGAATCGTGCGTAGTCCGGCTTTCCTTGATGCAAATCAGGTTTCGAGAGGACGGCCTTCGGCAGAATTCCCCCTACTTCAAGTAGTCCTATTGGGAGAGCCGTGTGCGGTCAAGTGTGAAACTGAAAATTTGGACCCAGTTGCTGGCCACCATCGGCGTGGCCTTGCTGGTTGTCTGGTCGGGTGTGATCGTCTGGCAAAGTTATGTGTCGCGCCAGGCCGCCCTGGCCCAGGCCCAGGACTTCTCCCTCAGCATGCACGACGCCACCATGGCCGGCCTGACCGGCATGATGGTCACCGGCACGGTGGCACAACGCAACATCCTGCTCGACCAGATCAAGCAGTTGGGCACCATTCGTGACGTGCGCGTGCTGCGTGCCGAGGCGGTGAGCAAGATCTTCGGCCCCGGCAGCGGCAAGGACGATGCCCAGCCCGATGCGCGCGAAAGCCAGGTACTGCAAAACGGCAAGGAACAGATCTGGACCGAAAGCGACGACAAGGGCGAGTACATGCGCGCCATCCGCCCGGCCATCGCCAGCAAGAACTACCTCGGCAAGGACTGCACGGTGTGCCACCAGGTGCCCGAAGGCACGGTGCTGGGCGCAGTGAGCATGAAGGTCTCGCTCGACCACGTGAACCAGGGCCTGGTGGAACAGCGCTACAAGTCCATCCTGGCGGCCATCCTCACCAGCATTCCGGTGCTGCTGCTGATCTACCCCTTCATCCGCCGCGTCGTCACGGCCCCGCTGGCCGGCGGCGTGACGGCCGCACGCGCCATTGCCACCGGCGACCTGACGCAGAAGATTGAGGTCACCTCCGGCAACGAGGTGGGCGACCTGCAGCAGTCGCTGTGCGACATGAACGACAGCCTGATCCGCATCGTCGGCCAGGTACGCTCGGTCACCGACGAGATCTATACCGCCTCGAACGAAATCTCGCAGCGCAATGCCAACCTGGCCGGCCGCACCGAGGAGCAGGTGGGCACGCTGGAGCGCACCGCCCAGTCCATGCACCAGTTCACCGCCATGGTGAACCGCAATGCCGAAGACGCACAGCGCGCCAACCGGCTGGTGCTCGACGCCTCCGAGGTGGCCACCCGCGGCGGCGGCGTGGTGTCACAAGTGGTGAAAACCATGGAGTCAATCGACAGCTCCTCCAAGCGCATCGTGGACATCATCGGCGTCATCGACGGCATCGCCTTCCAGACCAACATCCTGGCGCTCAACGCCGCGGTGGAAGCCGCGCGTGCCGGTGAGCAAGGCCGCGGTTTTGCCGTCGTGGCGGCCGAGGTGCGCAGCCTGGCCCAGCGCTCGGCCGAAGCGGCCAAGGAAATCAAGACACTGATCGACGATTCGGCCGCGCGCGTGCAGACCGGCAGCGCCCTGGTGCACCAGGCTGGCGCCACGATGAAGGAAATCGTGGAGAGCATCCAGCACGTGACGCAGATCATGAGCGGCATTGCCACCGCCAGCGCCGAGCAGATCTCGGGCATCGCGCGTGTCAACCAGGACATCGACGGCATGAACAGCGCCACGCAGCAGAACGCCACTATGGTGGAACAAGCGGCCTTCAATGCCCGTTCGCTGCAGGAGCAGGCCGGCCACCTGGAACAGGTGGTGCGCACCTTCAAGCTCGAGGTGGCGGCCGCGACTGCGGTCGCCGACGAGGCCCTGCCGACCGGCAGCGCACCGCAGCTGCCCTACGACACCCGCCGCTGAGCAGCTTGGCTCAGCGCAGCTGGCTGCGCACCCAGGCGGTGATCTGCGCCGGTGAGGTCATGGCGCCCGGCTGGCGCGCCACCTCGCGCCCGCCGACGAACAGCGCCAGCGTCGGAATGCTGCGGATGTTGAAACGCGCCGCCAGGTTCTGTGCCGCTTCGGTATTCACCTTGGCCACGCGCACCTGGGGTTCAAGCTGGCCGGCCGCCTTCTCGTAGGCCGGCGCCATCATGCGGCACGGCCCGCACCAGGGCGCCCAGAAATCCACCAACACGGGAATCTCGTTACGACTGATGTGACGCTCAAACGAGGCTTCATCCAGTTCCAGCGGATGCGCCGTGAACAACGGCTGGTGGCACTTGCCGCAATCGGGCGCATGCCCCAAGTCGGCCACCTGGACCCGGTTGGTGGTGTGGCAGTGCGGACAGACGATGTGGCGCGTATCGCTCATGAGGAACCCCTTCTTCTCCTTCCCAGAATGGGGGCAGGGGTAGGCAGTTCAAGAGGTGGTCAGAGCACCTTGGCCACGCCGGCCGCCACCAGGCTCAGGATGATGGTGGTGGTCAGCGGCAGGTTGAACTCGCGGCCGAAGAGCGTGAAGTTCAGATCGCCCGGCAGGCGGCCGAAGCCGATCTTCTTGAACCAGGGCGTGAAGGCGTTGATGATCAGCAACGCAATGAAGATGACGATGAGCCAGCGAAACATGGTTCAGAGTGTATGGGTACGGTCGCCCGCGGAGAAACCCAGCGCGGCCCAGGGCTCGCCGGCCGTTAAACCGATGACCTTGAACAGCTCGCCCATTTCGTGCTCCATGATGAGCTTGCTGGCCTGGGCGCGTGCGGCCAGGTCGCTCTGCTCCATCAGCTGCGCCAGGCCGCAGTTCAGCAGGAAGCGCGCCTGCGAGCTGTAGCCCAGCACCTCCAGCCCGGCCTCTTGCGCCGCCAACGCCACGCCGGTGAAGTTGACGTGAGCGGTGATGTCCTTCAGCCCCACGTCACACAAGGGGTCGGCATCCGCCTGGTGAGCGCGGTGGCACATCACGGTGCCCATGTGGCGCTGCGGGTGGTAGTACTCGCGCTCGGGAAAACCGTAGTCGAGAAAGAAGGCCGCGCCTTGCTTCAGCTTGTCGGCCAGCGTGCGCACGAAGGCCTCGGCCTGCGGATGGATTTCAGTCACATAGTCGTGCGCGCCCTCCACCTCCAACGGCGGACGCAGCGCAGTGGCGCGGTCCTGCCAGACGAAAGCCTGCGTTGCGGCATCGACCGTCACGCCGCGTTCGTGCCAGCCCCCGCCCAGCCGCGCCAGCAGTTTGACCGGCATGGCGTCCAGCACCTCGTTGCCGACCACAACACCCTGCATGGCCGCCGGCAGCTCATTGGCCCAGTGCACCTTGTCGCCGAATTTCTGCAGTGTCTGCTGCTGGCGCGCACGCAGGGCGCCCGACAGGTCGACGATGGTGTAGCGTGTCACCTGCTCGCCCAAAGTGTCGAGCAGCTGCAGCGCCAGCGCGCCGGAGCCGGCGCCGAACTCCCACACCTCATGGGTCTGCGTCTGCTGCAGCGCCTGCCCGACCTGGGCCGCCAGGGCGCAGCCGAACAGCGGCGACAACTCGGGCGCGGTCACAAAGTCGCTGCCGGAGCCGGGCATGAGGCCCAGTTTGCGCAAATCGTTGGCGTAATAACCCAGGCCCGGGGTGTACAGGGCCTGGGCCATGAAGTCGTCAAACCCGAGCCAGCCGTCGGCCGCCTGGATGGCTTGCGCAATGCGGGATGTCAGGGCGGTCGTTAAACTGTCGGGTGTTGTCATTACCCGCCAATTCTCCCTCAATGCCTGCCTCCTCTCCCACGCGCACGGTTCTCGTCACCGGCTCGGCCAAACGGCTGGGGCGCGAGATCGCGCTCGCCCTGGCCCGCGCCGGCTGGCAGGTGGCAGTGCATTACCGTGGCTCGGCGGATGATGCTATGAAAACCGTAGCTGATTGCGCCGCATTCACGGCGCCTGCAGCCGCTTTTGATGCCGATCTGGCGGATGAGGCGGCAGTGCGTGCGCTGCTGCCGCGGGTGATTGCACACTTTGGCCAGGTCGATGCCGTGGTCAACAGCGCGGCGATTTTCGAGCACGACAGCGCAAAAAGTTTCAGCTACACCGCCATGGAACGGCACCTGCGCTGCAACACCGGCGCGGCCATCATCCTGGCGCAGGCACTGCATGCCCACGTGAGCGAGCGTGCCGGACGTGGCGGCAACGGAAACGACGCCGGCCGGGGCGTCGTGGTCAACCTGCTGGACCAGAAACTGTGGAACCAGAACCCGGACTTCATCAGCTACACCCTGTCCAAGGCCGCGCTGGAAGCCGCCAACACCATGCTGGCCCAGGCGCTGGCGCCCAGGGTGCGGGTGGTGGGCGTGGCGCCGGGCCTGACACTGACCAGTGAATTCCTGACGCCGGAGAAGTTCGAGGCACTGCACAAGCTGTCACCACTGGGCCGCTCGTCCACCGCGGACGACGTGGCGGCAACGGTGAAGTTCGCGTTGGAGAACTCGTCCATCACCGGCACCACGCTGCTGGTGGACGGTGGCCAGCACCTGATGCGCTTCGAGCGTGATTTTTCGATGATGTGAGGGCGCGATGTCCAACAACAAAAGTACCCAGATCCTCACGCTCACCGGCTTGCGCTTCGATGCCAACCTGGGCATCCTTGATCATGAGAAAACTGCGCCGCAGCCGATCCAGGTCGATGCCGAGCTCAACCTCGGCCCGCAGGCGCTGCTGCCGCACGACGACGACATCAACCACGTGCTGGACTACCGCAAGGTGCGCCAGATCATCATCAACGAATGCACGGCCGAGCACGTGAACCTGCTGGAAAGCATGATCGGCAAACTGGCCAACCGCCTGCTGCAGCTGCCCGGCGTGGTGGGCGTGCGCGTGAAGATCGTCAAGCTGGAAATCTTCGACGACTGCGAAGTGGCGATCCGCGCCGAGACGGGAACCTGGTAACCGGGGCTGGACCCCGACTCAGGGTGACCTCCGCTGCAGCGGGAACCCTGCCGTGAAATTGGGCTCTGACCCTCACTGATTGAGATGAATTGAGAAAACCATGAGTGCAGTTTGGATTGAGAACGAACCGTCGGTCAGCGACACCAAGTCGCTGAAGATCGAGCGCGAGACGCACAAGCTCGAGAAGCGCCTGTGCCGCCAGGTCGGGCAGGCCATCGTCGACTACAACATGATCGAGGAAGGCGACCGCGTCATGGTCTGCCTCTCAGGCGGCAAGGACAGCTACGGCATGCTCGACATCCTGATGAAGTTGAAGGCGCGTGCGCCGATCGACTTCACGCTGGTGGCCGTCAACCTCGACCAGAAGCAGCCCGGTTTCCCCGACCACATCCTGCCCGAGTACCTGGCCAAGCTCGGCCTTCCCTTCCACATCGAGACGCAGGACACCTACTCCATCGTCAAGGACAAGATCGCCGAAGGCAAGACCATGTGCAGCCTGTGCAGCCGGCTGCGCCGCGGCATCCTGTACCGCGTGGCGCGGGAACTGAAATGCAACAAGCTGGCCCTGGGTCACCACCGCGACGACATGCTGCAGACCTTCTTTCTCAACATGTTCTTCGGCGGCAAGCTGAAAGGCATGCCGCCCAAGCTCACCAGCGATAACGGCGAATTCATCGTCATCCGCCCGCTGGCCAATGTGGCCGAGAAAGACCTGATCCGCTGGGCCGAGCACCGCCAGTTCCCCATCATTCCCTGCACCCTGTGCGGCAGCCAGGAAAACCTGCAGCGCAAGCAGATCGGCAACCTGCTGCGCGAGTGGGACAAGAAATTCCCCGGCCGGCTGGAGACCATGTTCACCGCGCTGCAGAACGTCGTGCCCTCGCACCTGATGGACGCCAAGCTGCACGACTTCAAGAACCTCAAGGCCACTGGCGTGCCGGACGAAAACGGCGACATCGTGTTCGATGAAGAGGAATTCCCCACCACGCCGGCCCTGCCGGGTGTGCAGGTGGTGTCCCTGTAAGCGCCACGCCCATGAAACGCCTGCTTGCCCTGTTCGCCCTGGCCCTGCTGCTGTCCGGCTGCGGCGGCATGCGGCTGGTGGACGCCCAGGTGCAGGCCACCGCCACCAACGCCACGATCGACAAAGGCGGGCGTTACCGCTTCGAACGTCTGCCCTCGCAGGCCGACCAGCCCCTGACCGCGCAGGTCGAGGCCATCACCCAGGTGGCGCTGGCGCAGGTGGGCCTGGTGCGCAACGACAGCGCCGCACGCTACAGCGTGCTGCCCGGTGCACGCGTCCAGGCCTATACCGCCGACTACTGGGGCGACCCGTGGGGCCGCTCTCCGGGAGCTGGACCCTACGGCCAGGTCATCATCGGCACCGGCAGCGCCGGTAGCATGGTCGGCTGGGGCATGCGCTTCCCGCCGCCCACCTACTACCGCTACGAGATCAGCCTGTTGCTGCGCGACCTGCAAAGCGGCCAGGTGGTCTATGAGACACGCGCCACGCACAACGGCCCCTGGGCCGACAACGCCAACATCCTGCCCGCCCTGTTCGAGGCGGCGTTGAAAGACTTCCCCCACCCTCCGGCCGGCGTACGCCAGGTCAATATCGAAATTCCGCGCTGAGTCGCGGCAAAGCATTGATGGACGCCACCCGCATTCTGGCCATTCGGCACGGTGAAACCGCCTGGAACGTCGACACCCGCATCCAGGGCCACCTCGACATCCCTCTCAACGAACGCGGCCGCTGGCAGGCCCAGCGGCTGGCGCGCGCGCTGGCAACACGCGACAGCCTGCAAGCCATCTACAGCAGCGACCTGTCGCGCGCCCATGAGACCGCGCGCGCCATTGCCGAGGCCACCGGGGCGCCACTGGCCACGCACGCCGGCCTGCGCGAACGCGGCTTCGGCGTCTTTGAAGGCAAGACCTACGTCGAGATCGAGCAGACCTGGCCGGAAGAGTCCGAGCGCTGGCGCAAACGCGACCCGCACTGGACACCGCTGGGCGGCGGCGAATCGCTGGTGCAAGTGCGCGAGCGCATCACGCGCACGCTGCACGAACTGGCCTCGCGCCATCCCGGTGAACAGATCGTGCTGGTGGCCCACGGCGGCGTGATGGACCAGCTCTACCGCGCTGCCACCGGGCAGGACCTGCAGGCGCCGCGCACCTGGCAGCTGACCAACACCGCCGTCAACCGCCTGCTGTGGACGCCGCAAGGCCTGTCCCTCGTCGGCTGGGCCGACACCACCCACCTCGACGACGAATCGCTCGACGAAATCACCAGTTGAGCTGTACCCGAACTACCAAGGGCCACGCACACTGGCAGGCGCCACGCATTCGGGTTAGTGCGAGGGACGCACCGTGCCGACCCTGACGACAATCTGCTCATGACGTTCCACTCGACCAGCGCGCCTTCCAACCCGCTTTTTCTGCTGCTGATCGTGGTCGCCGCCGTGTCCACCGGCACGGCAAGCGCCGGGCTGATCGAGCTGCACCGCATCACCAAGCCGTTGGCCATGCTGATTGCTATTATTTTTATAGCAGCTCGCGCATACCAATCAAGGCCCAGAGGCCGATTTGAATCACGATTCAAAGCATGGCTGCTGATCGCCCTCGCCTGCTCGCTGGCCGGCGACGTGGCCTTGATGGTCCCGGGCTACTTCATCCCCGGCCTGGTGGCTTTCCTGCTGGCCCACCTGAGTTACATCGCCCTGCTGAAGCAGGGCCAGGTCTGGTTTGCCAGCCAGCGCGCGCTCATCGCCACGCTGGGCTTTGGCGCCGCCATGTATGCCGTGCTCTGGATTGGTGGCTTGCCGCCCGCCCTGCGCGCACCGGTGGCCGCCTATGTGGTGGTGATAGCGCTGATGGCCGCACAGGCCATCGGCCGCGCCACGGTGCTGCGCGACCCGGCGGCCTGGGGTGTGGCCATCGGCGCCGGCTTCTTCATGCTCAGCGACACGCTGCTGGCACTCAACAGGTTCGTCGTCCCGCTGCCGCTGGCACCGCTGTGGGTGCTCAGTACCTACTACGTGGCACAGATCCTGATCGTGCGTCACGCACGCCCGAGCTGACAGTACGTCAGATCACACCGGATGCGCCTGCGCCTCGTCGCGCGCGATGCGCCCGTCCACCAGCTCCACGATGCGGTCGCAGCGCGCCGCCAGGCGTGGGTCGTGCGTCACCACCACGAAGGAAATGCCGCGCTCGGCATGCATGTGACGCAGCAGCGCAAACACCTCGTCGGACGAGGCGGTGTCCAGGTTGCCGGTGGGTTCGTCCGCCAGCACCAGCGCCGGCGACATCACCAGCGCCCGCGCAATCGCCACGCGCTGCTGCATGCCGCCCGACAACTCAGAGGGCCGCTTGTCCATGGCGTGGCTCAGGCCGACCGCCGCCAGCAGTTCACGCGCATGCTGTTCATGTTGACGGCTCACGCGGCCTTCGGCCATCAGCACCGGCAAGGTCACGTTCTCCACCGCACTGAAAGCCGGCAGCAGGTGGTGGAACTGGAAGACAAAGCCCAGCGTGCTGCGCCGGCGTAGCGTCAGTTCGCCATCGTCCAGCGCCTGCACCTCCTCGCCTTGCAACAGGTAGCGCCCCAGGGTCATGCGCTCCAGCAGGCCGATGATGTTGAGCAGCGTGCTCTTGCCCGAACCGGAGGGACCGATCAGCGCCATGAAGTCGCCGCGCACCACGTTCAGGTCCACGCCGTGCAGCACCTCGGCCTCGTTGGGCTGGCCGATGTTGTAGCTCTTGCGCACGCAATCGAGTTCGATGAGTTTGTCGCTGGTGCTCATATCCGTATTGCCTGAGCTGGGTCCATGGCGGCGGCGCGGCGCGCTGGGGCAATCGCCGCCAGCACGCCACAGACGGTGGCGATGCCGGCCACCTGCAAGGCGGTTGCCAGCGGCAGCGTGATGGCGAACAAGGGCAAGCCGTCCGAGCCGCGCACGAAATGGGTGAAGGCCCAGATCAGCAGCACTGCCAGCACGATGCCGAGTGCTGACCCCAGTGCGCCCACCACCGCACCTTGCAGCAGGAACACGCGCAGCACCTGGCCGCGCGTGGTCCCCATGGCGCGCAGGATGCCGATCTCGCGGCGCTTTTGCACCACCGACACCACCAGCACACTGGCAATGCCCAGCACCACCACAATCATCACCACGCCGCGGATCAACGCGGTGCTGACCGACTGGGCATTGAGGGCCGAGACCAGTTGTGCATTGTTCTCCTGCCAGCTCTCCACCTTGTAGGGGTAGCGCTGCCGTAACTCCTGCGCCAGTTCGTTGGCGGTCCACACATCCTTGAGCGTCATGTCCAGCACGGTGGCGCCGCCGGGCAGGCCAAGCAGGCTTTGCGCCGCACGCAGCGGCACGATGACGGTGCGGCGGTTCAGGTCGCGCACGCCCAGGTCCACCAGCGCGGTCACGCGCACCGCGTCGCTCACGCTGCGGCTGCCCACCGTGGTCTGCAGGGTCACGCGGTCGCCCACACGCACACCCAGGTCGGCTGCCAGGTCGCGGCCCAGGATGGCTTCGCCCGGATCCAGCCGCGCCACGCCACTCACCACCTTGCTGCGCAGACCAACGATGCGGTCATAACGGTCCAGCTCCACGCCCATGAGCGCAATGGCCTGCGTGGCCTCGCCGCGCAGTGCCAGGCCCGAGCCCGAGACCATGGGTGACACGGCCGCAATCGGCCCCATCTGTTCCAGCAGCGGTAGCAAGGCCTGCCAGTTGGCGACCGAACGCAGGCGCTGCACGCGTGGCTGGGTTTCGGTCAGGGTCAGCACGTCGTCGGCAGCGCGCGCCGGCGTCACCGCGTCGTCCAGCGCGCGCAATGTGATGTGGGCCTGGGCGCCCAGAGTCTTGGTCAGGGTGCTGCCCTGCAGGCCGGAAATGAGTGCGGAGATATAGGCCACCACCGCCACGCCGGCTGCCACGCCCACGATGATGAGCAGGGTCTGCATGCGGCCTTCGCGCAGGAAGCGCAGCGCCACACGGAGTTCGAAGCCGAGCCAGCCGCGCATGGCGATTCCGCTCAGCGCCCCATGGCGTTGCTCAGCGCCGAGCCGGCACTGCCAGCGCTATCGGCACGCTGCGCAGACGTCCCCGTGGCAGCACCCGGCTGCCAAGCCACGGGCGTGACGCTGACGCGTTGGCCGACCTTCAGCGCCGTGCTGGTCAGCACGGCGTCACCCGCACGCAGGCCGTCAAGCACTTCCACCGCCGCCAAAGTACGCAGACCCAACCGCAGCCGGCGCTCCTGCGCAATGCCATCGACAGCAACCAATACGCTGGCCGTGTCACCCTGGGCCTGCCGCAGCGCGGCCAAGGGCAGGGCCAAGGCCTGCTCACGGCGTCCGGTTTCAACCTCGACCGACAGCGTCATGTCTTCACGCAGAAAAGCGGGCGGCTCCTGCAGCAGGGTGAACTTGACCTCGATGGCGCCACGCTGCGCGTCCACCACCGGCGCGATGGACAGGATCTTCGCCGCGAAGCGCTGGCCGGCAAAGGCATCGGCCACCACCGCGGCCTGCTGACCCGCCTGCAACTGGTCAAGGAAGCGCTCGTCCACCTGTGCCACCAACTGTGTCGGGCCGGTCAGTGCCAGGCTCAAAAGGGCCTTGCCCGGCTGCACGATCTGGCCCGGCTCGACCTGGCGCGACAGCACGCGCGCATCGGCCGGCGCGACCAGCACCGCCTGCGTCAGGCGCGCGCGCGATGCCGCCACGGCGGCACGGGCCGAGCCGCGCTGCGCCACGGCGACATCAACCGCACGTTGGGCCTCATCGAGTTGCGCCGCACTGTAAAAACCCTGCGCCACCAATTGCTGGCCGCGTTTCAGCGTGGCTTGCGCCGCCTGCAACGTCGCGTCGGCCTGGCGCTCGGCGGCCACGGCCTGCGCCAGCGCGGCATTCAATTCATCGGTTTCGAGCCGGATCAGCACCTCGTCAGCGCGCACCTGCGCCCCTTCACGCACCAGCACCTGCGCCACCCGGCCGGTCAGGGTGCTGCCGACATCAACGCGCGACAGCGTGGCCACGCGAGCGGAAAACTGCAGGGTACGCACCAAGGGCCCGGGCTGCATCAGCAACGCCTCGGCACGCGGTGCACGCAGCGCCAGCGCGCTCACCAGCAGCAGCGCGAGCACCAGCACCACGGCCAACACGATCCAGCGGGTTTTGCCGGCAGGAAGTTTGATCATCTCGGTTGCTCCACCATGCCCCCAGCGATCCAAAGCGAATGAAACGAGCTAACCGGGAAACGCCGTGGAACCGGCTTTGCCGGTCCACTGGCGTTGCCCCCTGCAAGGGGGGTGGCGGAGCGACACGAAGTGCGCGAAGCCTGGGGGTGTTCCATGTTCAGCCCTCGAACAGGCCGCCCTCAGTCTTGGGCGGCGTCACACCCAGGTGGCGGTAGGCCGCCAGCGTGGCAATGCGCCCGCGCGGCGTGCGCTGCAGGAAGCCCTGCTGAATGAGATACGGCTCGATCACGTCCTCGATGGTGTCGCGCTCTTCGCCAATGCTAGCGGCGATGTTGTCCAGGCCCACGGGGCCGCCGTCGAAGCGATGGATCACGGCTTCCAGCAGCTTGCGGTCCATCAGGTCGAAGCCCTGCGGATCGACGTCGAGCATGGCCAGCGCCTTGTGCGCAATGTCCTGCGTGATGCGGCCAGTGCCCTTGACTTCGGCGTAGTCACGCACACGACGTAGCAGGCGGTTGGCAATGCGCGGCGTGCCGCGCGAGCGGCGTGCGATCTCGAAACCGCCTTCGATGTCCATCGGCGCATTGAGCAGACCGGCGCTGCGTGTGACGATGCGGCCCAGCTCTTCGGCGGAATAGAACTCCAGCCGCGCCACGATGCCAAAGCGGTCGCGCAGCGGGTTGGTCAGCATGCCGGCGCGCGTGGTGGCGCCCACCAGGGTGAAGGGCTGCAGGTCGAGCTTGATGGAGCGCGCTGCCGGTCCTTCGCCGATCATGATGTCAATCTGGTAGTCCTCCAGCGCGGGGTAGAGGATTTCCTCCACCACCGGCGAGAGACGGTGGATCTCATCGATGAAAAGCACGTCGTTCTTCTCGAGGTTGGTCAAGAGCGCCGCCAGGTCCTTGGGCTTTTCCAGCACCGGGCCGCTGGTCTGGCGCAGGTTCACGCCCAGCTCGTGCGCAATGATGTGGGACAGCGTGGTCTTGCCCAGGCCGGGCGGGCCGAACAGCAGCACGTGGTCCAGCGCTTCCTCGCGCTTGCGCGCGGCGCCAATGAAGATCTCCAACTGCTCGCGCACCTTGGCCTGGCCCACGTACTCGTCCAGCAGCTTGGGCCGCAGCGCGCGCTCGATCGCCTCCTCGCCGGGCGAAGTCGGCGCGGCCGAGACCACGCGGTTGGCGGAAGAGGGGGCAAAGTCGTCGGTCTGGATGCTCACGGCAGAATCAGGGGGAGATGTCACACAAAACGCTGGCGTTTTACGCCATGATGCACGACTATACCCCCTGGACCTTGTTGCCTGACCGGCCTCTTTTTATATCTTCTCAAGCCGGGCGCCACCCGTGCCGATACCCTAGAAACCATGTCTGATCGTCTGCTGCCCACCCCCTGGATGTTCCGCTCACGCTATGTCGCCATGACGGGACTTGGCCTGGCCTGCCTGCTGGCACTGCCGCCCTTGCGCGCGGCGGAGCCCAACGCCAAGCCAACACCTGGCACCGCCGTCGGCCAGGACATTGCCGAGCAACTGCGCGAGGCGGCCAAAGGCAACCTGTCACAGAAACAGCTCACTGTGATCGTCAACGGCTCGGAAGCCAAGAGCACCGGCATCACGGCCATCCCCAAACCGGCCAAACCGGTGGCCCCGACCAAACCGGCCGGGGCAAGCGCCAAGGCCGCGGAGCCTGAACCATCCGAGCCGCCCGCACCGGCGGTGCAGGGCCACAAGCCGGCGCCCGTCTCGTCGCAATACCAGCGCGCCCGCACCGCCGCCCTGGTCGGCCACGCAGCACCGACCGCATCACCCAAGAAAGAGAGCCACGGCCACGACGTGCACTGGGCTTATGAAGGCGAAGGCGGCCCCGATGCCTGGGGCCAACTGAAATCGGAATTCAAGACCTGTGCCATCGGCAAGCGCCAGTCGCCCATTCACATCCAGGAATCGAACACGCTGCAAGGCCCGGCCGAGGCCATCCAGTTCAGCTACCAACCCAGCCAGGGCACGGTGGTGAACAACGGCCACACCATTCAGGTGGATGTGATCGGCAACAACAGCATCACGGTGCGCGGATCCAGCTACAGGCTGCTGCAATTCCACTTCCACCACCCGTCGGAAGAGCGCATCAACAACAAGGTGTATTCCATGGTGGCGCACCTGGTGCACCGCAATGCCGAGGGCCAGCTCGCCGTGGTGGCGGTGCTGCTCGACCCGGGTGCGGCCAACGGCCTGATCAACAAGGTCTGGACCTACATGCCGCTCGACAGTGGCGACAGCGTGCGCATGCCCGACGGTCTGCTGGACCTGAACGAGCTGCTGCCGAAAGACCAGCGTTATTACCAGTTCCTCGGCTCGCTCACCACACCGCCCTGCACCGAAGGCGTGTTGTGGCTGGTGCTGAAGCAGCCCACCACCGTCAGCGCGGAGCAGCTCAAGCTGTTCAGCCAGCTCTACCCGCACAACGCGCGACCGGTGCAGCCGATCAACGACCGCCCGATCCGCGACGCGCAGTAAACCGAAGGGCGCCGGTCTAGCCGGCGAAGACCCGCCAGCCCCAGGCCACGCCTAAAGCGGCAATCCCCAGCCAGATCAGCACAATGATGGCCGCCGCCACGCGGCTGGTCGGCTTGCCCGCTTGCCTGGCGGCTTGCACCTTGGCGTGGCACTCATCCAGCACCGCCTGCGGCACCAGCTTGATGGCCAGCGCGATGCCCAGCGGAATCAGCACCAGGTCGTCCAGATAACCCAGTACCGGCACGAAGTCCGGGATCAGGTCGATCGGGCTGAAGGCATAAGCCACGATGACGGCCACCAGCAGCTTGGCGTACCAGGGCGTAGCCGGATGGCGCGCCGCCAGGTACAGCACATAGGTCTCGCCCTTGAGCGCCTTGGCACGCCGCTTGAGCCGAGCCAGCCAAGCCATAGAGTCCGCCCTTACCTGGCCAGCGCCTTGAGCGCGAACTTGATGCCCTCGCTCACACCCACGTCGCCCGGCAGCGCCTTGAGCGCGGCGGCAGCTTCCTTGTCGCTGTAGCCCAGGGCCAGTAGCGCCTGCAGGATGTCGGCCTGCGCATCGTCCACCGGGCCACCCACGGCGCCGATGTCGGCCCCCAGCTTGCCCTTGAGTTCCAGCAGCAGGCGCTCGGCGGTCTTCTTGCCGATGCCCGGCACCTTGACCAGACGGCCGGCTTCCTGCAAGCTCACCGCCTGCGCCAGTTCGGCCACGCTCATGCCTGAGAGCACAGCCAGCGCGGTGCGCGGGCCGACGCCGCTGATCTTGATCAATTGGCGGAACGCTTCACGTTCAGTGGGTGTGCCGAAGCCATAGAGCAGTTGCGCGTCCTCGCGCACGATGAAATGCGTCAGCAGGCTGACCTTCTCGCCCAGGTTGGGCAGGTTGTAGAAGGTGCTCATGGAGACCTGGACTTCGTAGCCCACGCCATGGCAGTCCACCAGCACCTCGGGTGGATTTTTTTCGAGAAGAATGCCTGTGAGCCGGCCGATCATGGGGTGTCCGTTTTGTTGTCAGTGACTATGATTGCAGTTTGGGCCCGTTGTCATGCCGGCCCGCTTAAAGGAATTATCAGCTTGATTCTCCGCCACCTCTTCTCTCCGCCGAATAACGCCCGCCTGGCCCACCTGTGCGGCCCCATGGACGAGCACCTGCGCACCATCGAGACCGCGTTGCAGGTGAAGATCGCCCACCGCCATGAGCAGTTCAAGGTCGACGGCCCCAAGGTCAAGGCCAAACGTGGCATGGAAGTGCTGCAGGCGCTGTATGAAATGGCAGCGCGCCCGATCGACACCGCCACCGTGCAACTGATGCTGGCCGGCGACGCCGCCATGGCCACGGAAGAAGGCGAAACCCTGCAGACCCGGCGCAGCAACCTGCGCGCCCGCACCCCCAACCAGGCGCACTACCTGGACAGCATTGCCAACCAGGACATCACCTTCGGCATCGGCCCGGCCGGCACCGGCAAAACCTACCTGGCGGTGGCCTGCGCAGTGGACGCGCTGGAGCGCAGCGTGGTGCAGCGCATCGTGCTCACACGCCCGGCGGTGGAAGCCGGCGAGCGCCTGGGCTTTCTGCCCGGCGACCTGACGCAGAAGATCGACCCCTACCTGCGCCCGCTGTACGACGCGCTGTACGACCTGATGGGTTTCGAGAAGGTGCAGAAAGCCTTCGAGCGCAACGCGCTGGAGATTGCGCCGCTGGCCTTCATGCGCGGGCGCACGCTGAACAACGCCTTCGTCATCCTGGACGAGGCGCAGAACACCACGCCCGAGCAGATGAAGATGTTCCTCACCCGCATCGGCTTCGGCTCGCGCGCCGTGGTCACCGGCGACGTCAGCCAGATCGACCTGCCCAAGACACAACTCAGCGGCCTGATCGACGCCGAGCGCGTGCTCAAGCGCGTGAACGGCATCGCCATCTGCCGCTTCACCAGCGCCGACGTGGTGCGCCACCCGCTGGTGGCCCGCATCGTCGACGCCTACGACAAACCGCGCGCCAGAACGCTATCAAAAGAATAGCTGCTTGCGCATATTCGACGAGGTCCTAAGGCCAAAATGACCATGAATTCACTCTCACTCTCGCTGCAGTTCGGCAGCCCCTCCGGCATGGCCCGCCACCGCGCCGTGCTGACGCGCGCCAAGGTGGCGCGCTGGATCCGCCACGCCCTGTTACGCGACGCCGAACTCACCGTGCGCATCGTCGACGCCAAGGAAGGCCAGGCGCTCAACCGCAGCTACCGTCACAAGGACTACGCCACCAACGTGCTGACCTTCGACTACGCGCAGCAACCGGTGGTGCTGGCCGACCTGGTGCTGTGCGCGCCGGTGGTGGAACGCGAGGCGAAAGAGCAGGGCAAGACGCTGGAAGAACACTACGCCCACCTGCTGGTGCACGGCACCCTGCACGCGCAGGGCTACGAGCACGAGACCAATGAGAAGGATGCGCTGGAGATGGAGGCGCTGGAGGTGCTACTGATGCAGTCGCTGGGGTACGGGAATCCGTATGAGTAACCAATGACAAAACGCAAATCTGCTTGTCCTGTCGTAGCATCAAGTCAATTGCAGTCGATCTAAGTACGCTAGATCATCGCTATCTACGGTCCATTTTTTCCGGCGATCTGGATCACTTAAAGCAAGTAGTTTCTCTGCCCTCAGATGCCGGGTAGACGATATAAGAACAATCTGTCCAAAAATTTGGGCTGGCTTCGCTGCTGACTCCAGTTCGCTATACGTAGTACCTCGCGTTGAAGAAAGCAGGTCAACATTCCACCATATGACTTTTTTCTCGGGAAGCAGAAAATTATCAAAGAGGCGCATGTCATCCGAAGTAAATGAACATAGCGCTGCTTTGAGTTTCGCTACGTTATCTAACGTCGAAGCCAAGACAAGGTCCAAGTCGCTTGTTTTCCTTCGATGACCGTGATAACGCATGGCATAGCCACCAATAATGACAAAACGCACGCCTGCGGCAACGAGGCTCTGCAGAACCAGTCGCTGCTCTCCTGATAAGCTTTCAAAGGCTAAATCCGTAGAATCATTCATTCGCGATTTCCCTCACACTTGAAATCGTTGTTCACTCAAGAGTGCCTCGTGTATTCGCAAAACGCTTAACAATAAGCGTTCGCAGCGCCTGCGCCGCCACCGACAAACTCTCCCCCTCGCGCTGCACTACGTAGATGCGCCGCTTCAAGCCCGTGATCTTGAGCGCGCGCGTCACCAGCCCCGGACGCTGGAAGTGAAACAGCGTGAGTGCCGGCACCACGCTGATGCCCAGCCCGGCTTCCACCATGCCGGCAACGGTGGCGAGGTGCTCCACCTCCAGGACCGTGTTGAGCCGCATCGGGTGCAGCGCGGCGTCGAGCCGCTGGCGCACGCTGCTGTTGCGCGCCAGATGCACGAAGGGGAAGGGCGCCAGATCTTTCAACTTGAGTTCCGCCGTCTTGTGCTTGGCCAGCGGATGGTCCTTGCGGCACACCAGGTGAAAACCGTCCGAGCACAGCACCTCGGTCTGCAGGCCGGCGCTGTTGGCCCCGGTGGAGGCCAACGCGAACTCGACCACGCCGCCGCGCAGCAGGTCGAGGCAGTCGTCCGACAGGCTGTCGTGCAGGCTTAGCTCCACCCCCGGCCACTGCGCCTTGTACTCGGCCAGGATGGCCGGCAGCCAGCCGGCGGCGAGTGACGGCAGCGCCGCCAGGCAAACGCGGCCGGTGCGCAGCTGCAGGTGGTCGCGCAGGTGGCCAACGGCGGCGCCGAAGTCGCCCAGCAGCTGGCGCGCCGAAGCCTCGAACAGCCGCCCCTCGACGGTGAGCTCCACACTGCGCGTGCTGCGGTCGAACAGGCGCGCGTCGAGCGACGCCTCCAGCGCACGAATGAGCGCACTGAAGGCTGGCTGCGACAGGTGCACCTGCTGCGCCGCACGCGTGAAGCTACGCTGCTCGGCCAGCGCCAGGAAAGCACGCAGCTGGCGGGTGGAGAGGTCGGGTTGACTCATGGGAATGAATTCGGACAATTGATTTGTTTTTCAGATCAATTGATTCTAATTTTCAATTTCACAAATCAAAAGCCATGGCCTACAGTGCAAGCCAGAAACACCTGAACGCATGACAACGCCCACCCCTGCCCCGCTCTTCATCGGCTGTGCCGCCGGCTTCTCTGGCGACCGCGTGGACGCCGCCGGCCCGGTGGTGGACACGCTGATCGCCCGCTTGGCCGAACGCGGCGGCAGCGCCTATCTGATCTTCGAAACGTTGGCCGAGCGCACGCTGGCACTGGCCCAGCTGCGCCGCCGCGCCGACCCGCAGGCCGGCTACGAGCCGCTGCTGGAGCTGATGCTGCGCCCGGTGCTGGCGCGCTGCCTGCAGCACGGCATCCGCATCGTCAGCAACTTCGGCGCCGCCAACCCGCGGGCCGCGGCACAGCTGATCCAGCGCATGGCGCGCGAACTCGACCTACCTACACCCCAGATCGCGGTGATCCACGGCGACGACCTGTCGGCCCCGACCCAGCGTGCCCTGCTGCGCACGCACCTAGGCGAGCAGGTAGATGCCATCCGGATCGCCAGCGCCAACGCCTACATCGGCGCCGAGCCGATTGCCGCCGCGCTACGCGCCGGTGCACAGATCGTGGTGGCCGGGCGCGTGGCCGACCCATCGTTGGCCCTAGGCCCGGCACTGGCGCACTACGACTGGCGCAGTGACGACTGGGATGTGCTGGCTGGTGCCACCATGGCCGGCCATCTGCTGGAGTGCGGCGCCCAGGTCTGCGGCGGCTACTTTGCCGACCCCGGCTACAAAAACGTGCCGGACCTGGCCCAGGTGGGTTTTCCGGTGGCCGAAATCGACGCGCGCGGCGGCTGCATCATCAGCAAGGCCGAGGGCACCGGCGGCCTGCTGAACCTGGCCAGCGTGAAGGAGCAGTTGCTGTACGAAGTGCACGACCCGGCAGCCTACCTGACACCCGATGTGGTGGCCGACATCAGCGCCGCCGAGCTTGAAGCACTCGGCCCGAACCGCGTGGCACTGCGCGGCGTGCGCGGCCACGCACGCACCGGCACGCTCAAGGTCAATGTCTGCCATGAAGGCGGCTGGCTGGCCGAAGGCGAAATCTCCTACGCCGGCCCGCGCGCCGAGGCGCGCGCCCGGCTGGCCGCCGACGTGCTGCGCCTGCGCCTGCCCGACCACACCTTGCGCGTGGACCTGATCGGCGCACTCAGCGTGATGGGCGACGACAGCGGCGCCCTGCTGCAGGCGACACCTGCTGGCACGGCACGCGACGTGCGCCTGCGCGTGGCTGCCGCCTGCGCCGAGCGTGCGCAGGCCGAGCAGCTGACGCGCGAGGTAACGGCGCTCTACACCTGCGGCCCGGCCGGCGGCGGCGGCGTGCGCACGGCGCTGACGCCGCGCCTGAACACCCTGTCTGGTCTGGTGCCGCGCGAGGCGGTGCCGGTGGGTTTCGAGATGCTGGAGGCCTGATGGACAAACACATCTTCATCACCGTACCGCTGTACCGTGCCGCCCACGGCCGCACCGGCGACAAGGGCAACCGCTCCAACATCAGCGTGATCGCCTGGCAGCCCGAGCTCTATGCGGCGCTGGTGGCGCAGGTCACCGAAGAGGCGGTGGCGCGCCACTTCGCGCACCGCCACCCCAGCGCCGTGCGGCGCCACCTGCTGCCGCAACTGGGCGCGATGAACTTCGTGCTAGACGACGTGCTCGATGGCGGCGTCAACGACGCGCTGAACCTCGACACGCACGGCAAGGCGCTGTCTTACTGGCTGCTGGACCTGCCGGTGCGCATTCCCACGGCCCTGCAACCCTTGCTGGCCGGCGATGACCACGATGTATTAATAACCACTTGAGGAGACACCCATGAACCGCACGACTTCCCCCCGCATCCGTCCGCTCGCGTTGGCGATGCTGGCTGCCGCACTGCTGGCCCCCACGCTGGGCAGCGCCCAGGGCTTCCCGGAGAAACCGATCACCTTCATCGTGCCCTTTGCCGCCGGCAGTGCCACCGACCAGCTGGCGCGCGCCATTGCCCAAGGCGTGACGTTGGAAAGCAAGCAATCGGTGGTGATCGACAACAAGCCGGGCGCCAATGCCTTCATCGGCGCGCAGGCCGCCAAGGCAGCCAAGGCCGACGGCTACACGGTATTCATCACCACCAACACCACGCATGCCGCCAACGAGCACCTGTTCAAGCGGCTGCCCTACGACCCGGTGAAGGATTACGAGCCGGTAACGGCACTGGGCCGCGGCGGCCAGATCATGGTGGTCAACCCCAGCCTGCCGGTGAACAGCGTGGCAGATTTCATCAAGCTGGCCAAGGCGCAGCCGGGCAAGCTGTCCTTCGGCAGCGGCAGTTCGTCCAGCCGCACGGCAAGTGAGTTGTTCAAGCAGATGACGGGCACCTACATCGTCAACATCCCCTACCGCAGCAACCCGCCCGCGGTGACCGACCTGATCGGCGGCCAGATCGACATGATGATCACCGACATGGCCACCGGCCTGCCGCAGGTGAAGGCCGGCAAGCTCAAGGCGCTGGGTGTGTCGACCAAGAAGCGCAGCCCGCTGGCACCCGAGGTGCCGACCATCGACGAGGCCGGAGTGAAAGGTTATGAGATGACCTACTGGTTTGCCGCCTACGTGCCGGCCGGCACACCGGCACCGGTGATCACGCGCCTGAACAAGCTGCTGGTGGGTGCCGCGCACAGCAGCACGGCGGCCAACTTCTACCAGTCCACCGGCACCGAGATCTTCACCAGCACGGCGGAAGAACTGCGCAAGTTCCAGGCAGCCGAGTCGCTGAAGTGGGGCCGCATCATCAAGTCGGCCGGCATCGAGGCGGAATGAGTTTCAGCGCACCGTCAGCGGGATGGTGACCGGCCCATCGTTGACCAGGCGCACCTGCATGTCGGCGCCGAATTGGCCGGTCTGCACCACTGGGTGTGCGGCACGCGCCCGGGCCACGAAGTCGTCATAGAGCCGCCGCCCTTCATCCGGCGGTGCGGCATTGCCGAAGCTGGGGCGGTTACCGCCCGAGGTGTCGGCCGCCAGCGTGAACTGACTGACGATCAACAAGCCGCCGTTGACGTCCTGCACGCTGCGGTTCATCTTGCCGGCGTCATCGCTGAAGATGCGCAGCTTGAGTATCTTGGCCAGCAGGCGCTCGGCCTGGGTCTCGGTATCGCCGCGTTCGGCACACACCAGAATGAGCAAACCCGCGTCGATCTGGCCGACGGTGTGACCGTCGATCTCGACGCGGGCTTCTTTGACGCGTTGAAGTAAAGCCAGCATGCGGCGTTTATACCGCGTCCCGCCGGCGCTTCGGCTGGCGGTTTACTTGCCGCGGGCCACCGACTCCATGGCACGCTTTTCCATCGTCCACTGATGCATGGAGCCGTCGTACAGCTTGGCCTGCTTGTTGCCCAGCAGTTCGTGCAGCACGAACCAGGTGCCCGAAGCCTGGTGACCGGTGTTGCAGTAGGCAATGGTGGCGGCTTGTGGGTCGACGCCGCTCATCTTGAAGATATCGCGGTAGGTGTCGGCGCCCATCAGGCGGGCAGCGTCGCCGCCCTGGCTGGACATCAGCGTGGTCGGCACGTTCTTGGCGCCCGGCACATGGCCGAAGGTGCTGACCGAACCCGGCTTACTCAGGCCCAGGAAGGTGGCGGTGTCGCGCGCATCAACCAATTGCGACTTGGTGCTCATGGCCTTTTCGACATCGTCCGAGCTGGCCGTCAATTCGGCTGAGCGGTCCGCCTGGGCAACCCAGTTGCCTTCCGCGGGCTTGACCGCTGCGCTGCTGACCTCACGGCCTTCGGCAATCCAACCGGCGGTACCACCGCTGAGCACGGCGATGTTGTCTTCACCGTAGACCTTGAACTGCCAGTACAGACGCGCGGCTTCGTTGAAGTCGATCGGCTCCATGCCGGCCGAGACCAGCACGATGGGACGGCCCGCCTTCACGCCCCAGCCACGGGCCAGCTTTTCGAAGTCGGCGCGCTCCGGAATCATGCCGCTGAGCTTGAGGCCGTTGATGACACGCTCGACACGCACCTTCTTGTTGTCCACCGGCACGGCATCGGCAATGTGGCCGCCGAGCTCGACCAGGAATTTCTTGCCGGTCTTCTTGTCGGTTTCGAACTCCGGCGTTGCGGTGAACGACTTCTGGTTCGGGCGCACATCGAGCACCGTGACATCGGCCCGGTTCTTGGCCAGCCACTCGCCGTCAACCACCGGGCCGGGCACATTCAGGGCCAGCGCCCACTGGGCCAGGCCCAGCAGGGCCGCACCGGCAACGATACGGATGTGAGTTTTCATGAAGGTCTCCTTTTATGAACGGGAACGGGATGGCTGGCCCGCAACATGCAAGGCATCTTGCGGCCAGTGAACGGGAACGGAACGCCAGACCGCAATGCGGCGATCAGCCCAGGCCTGCTCGCGGCTCTGGTCGTGGTGTGCGCAGTGACGTGCCAATGCGTCGTCACGCTGCAGCAGCATCTGGCGCAGCGGCGCGGCATAAAAACGCACCATGTCGGCCAACCACAGCGCAGCACCCGCCAACGGGCCGCGCAAGCGCAGCTCGATGCCGGGCAGGCCACGCACCAACGACTCGGCTGCCATCCAACGCTCCCCCGTCACCCACTGGTTGGTGGCAAACCAGGTCAGCGGCAGGCCGCGTGCGTCGAGTGAGAGGCCGGCCAGGTGCGACAAGCGCCCTTGCGGGCTGCGGCGAAACAGATGGATGTGGCCGTGCTCCTGCGGATGGCGCGCACCGTCTTGTTCAGTGCGGTCATGGGCATGGAAATAGAACTGCCAGCGGCCGGTGTTGTCCACGGCGTCATGGCGAGGATAGTGCTGCCAGACTTCAAAACGCTGGCTGCGGCCGATGAAGGGGTAGAGCATGGAGCGGCCCTGCTCGGCCAGCCGCAGTTGCCGGGTCAACGCAGCATGTGCAGCGTCGGCAACCTCGTGGCGAACCCCAGTGGCAGCCACCTCAACTCCGCTTAGCGGCTCTTGCCCGCGCAGGGGTTGTCACCACCGCTGCGGCGGCGGGACTTGCCCGCACAAGGGTTACCAGCACACGGATTCTCGGCACCGCGCCGGCTTTTGCCAGCACAGGGGTTGCCCGCGCACGGGTTGTCCGCACGGCTGCGGCGACGGCTGCCGGCACACAGGTTGCCACCAGCGCACGGTGCAGCGGCCTTGGCCGGTGCATCGGCTGCCTGGGCCACGTTGGCGGCCGGCACCGTCAGCAAGGTCATGGCCAGCGCCGAGACCAGGGGGGCCAGGTTGTTGCGGGTACGTTTCATGAAAAAGCTCCTGCCAAAAAACAGAACAGCATCAGACTTGGCCAGCCGCGCGCGCACGGCGCTCGAACCAGCCACCGAGAAAAAACACGCCGATGGCAGCCGCCACCAGCACGACCAGCACCAGCCATTCCGGTACGCCCAACAACTCAGGCAAGCGGTCGCCCCGGGTCAACTCACCCGCGGTGGTGAGCGCATCGAGTTGCGGGAAGAAGCCGGCGAACAGGTAGGTGCCGATCAGCAGGCCAGCAAAAAACACCAACGCATCAATGCGCCCGGTCATCAAGCCCACCGCCGAGGTGCCCGGGCAATAGCCCCCCACGGCAAAGCCGGCACCGATCAGCGCACCGCCGACCGCAATGGCCCACAGGTAGGGAATGGGCACGTAGAGCGCTTGCGCATTCACCAGGCCAATCTGCTCCAGTACGTACAGGCCGACCGCGGCAAAGACGATGGCACTGAACATGACCTTGAACACTGACCAGTCGGTCAGGCGAAATTGCGCCGTGAGCTTGCAGCCGCTACCGAAGCCGGCACGCTCCAGCACGAAACCAAAGCCGAAGCCCAGCAGCACAGCCACCAGCGGGCCACCAGAAGCAGACAGACCGTTCATTTGACACCTCCACCCGTCAGACGCGCCGCCACCAGGCCGGCAACAAAGAAGGCGCCGAGAAAAACAAAACCCGCCACGCTGAGGACCGCCGCGCCCGACAGGCCGACGCCACTGGTGCAACCGGCGGCAATGCGCGCGCCGAAGCCGGCCAGAATGCCGCCGGCCAGGGCCTTGAGCAGGCGACCGAGGCGGCCGGCACTCGCCTCACCTTCGATGCGCCATGCCATGCGGCCGGCGAAATAAGCCGACACCAGAGCACCGAGAAAAACACCCAGCACCTGCCAGGTGATCCAGGACGACAGCACCGAACCATCTTCGATCATCGGGCCCAGGTAGTCGTTGGCCAGCGTCCATTGCGGCGCAGCCAGATCACCCAGCCACGCACTCAGGCGGGTGGTGAACCCGGTGGCACCGAGACCATGGCCGGTCAAGATGAACGTCAGCAACAGCACCACGCCCAAGGCCAGGCCAGCGCGCCACGCCGACCAGTAGGGCCGCTGCGGCAGCCCACATGCATTTGAGTTTTCCACTTCGTCTCCTGTAACGAGATGACCCCGGGAATATACCCCCAGGGGATTACTAGCAAGAGCCGAAGTATAGGGTCAATTCAGGCTCATCGCAGCTCGCCTGACGCGGGCGGCAGCATCAAAGCCAATGAAGGTGTCAACGCAGCGCGGCGCGGGCCTGCTGGAGCCGGTCGTCGAGGTAAGCACCGTAGAAGTCGGGGATGTAGCCCCCGACCAGCCGCTCGGCCACCTCCACGCCATCGCGGCCCAGGAACAGCACCGTGGGGGCGATGCGGATGCGCCACTGGCGGATCATGTCGTCATGGGTGGTGCCGTCGCCGCGAAAGTTCTTCAGCGCGCGCTTGCTGCGCATATCGACCTGCACCACCGGCAAACCTTGTTGCTGGCGCAACGGGCCAAGGTAGTTCTCGCGCACCACCTTGCAGAAGGGGCAGCCTTCCAGGCTGACCATCACCACCAGGGGCTGCCCCTTCTTCAGGGCCAGCGCCAGTTCGTCCTGCAGCGATTCAGCCGGCGGCAAGACGGCCGGCGCTGCCCATGCCGCGCCCGTGGCACACAGAGCAGCACCCGCCAACAGCAAGTCACGGCGCGCCAAGCCATGGCGCACCACAGGGGCAGAGGTGAAAGCCGGCTTCATCATCGCGCTTCCTGCTCAAGCAGCAGATAAGTGTTGTAGGCGTTCATACGGTTGGCAACACGAAACAGCGGCAGGTGCTCGAACTGACTCCAGTCGGTGTTCTTGTAGGCATCCTCGAAGGGTTCCAGATTCTGCGCCGCTTTGCCCATGCTCTCGCGCAGGTAGACCAGGTAATCGCGCGTCAGCTGCATGTCCTTGCGCGCCTCGTGCGAGAGCGGGCCATGACCGGGCACGATGACGGCAGCGTCGAACGCCAGTAACCGTTCCAACGCCGCGATCCAGTGCCGGCTGTCCGCTTGCCCCACATAGGGAATGCGGCTGCGGAACACCAGATCGCCGGCAAACAGCACCTTCTCGCTCGGCAGATAAACCGCCAGGTCTTCCGGCGTGTGCGAGGGGCCCACCGGCTTGATCTGGAACTGCACGCCACCGACCGTCAGGTTCTGTTCGCCATCAATCCACTCGTCAGCCTCGACCAGGTGCGTGTCATCGTTGACCCAAGGCGCCAGTTCCTGGCGCGACACTTCCAGCCGCAGGCGGGCGGTGTCGGAGTTCAGGTACACCTTGGCGGCCTGGTGCGCGATGATGTGCGCGCCCAGTGCCTTGAAGGCCTGCAGGCCATAAATGTGGTCGGCGTGGTAATGGGTAACGATCACATGGGTGATGGGCTTGGGTGTGTGCTTGCGGATTTCCGCCACCAGCCGCGTAGCCAGCGCCGGCGAGCCCAGTGCGTCAATCACGACCACGCCAGCCGGCGTCACCACAAAACCCGCATTGGAGATGAAATTCTGGTTGGCCGGTGAGCCGAGTGCCGAAACACCCTCAACAAACCAGGCCGAAGGCGACACCTGTTGCGCCACCATGGGCGGCGCCTCGTCGGCGTTGGCCAGCACCACGGTCAGTGCCAGCCCCAGGCCCGCCAGCACCCGGACCAGGAAAGTCGTCTTTGTCTTCGTCATACCCATTCGATCTTCGACCCCGCCATCTTGTGTTTCATGCCACCGGTACTTGAGGAAGATCAAGTTTGACAGGGACAATTAAATTACCATCCAATATAAGCAAATACTAAATTATGGGATGACCCCATGGATCTGGCAACCCTTCTTGAACAGCATGGCGAAAGCGTCCTCCTCGCAACAGGGGGACTTTGCATTGGCGCCTTGTTCGGTTTTTTTGCTCAGCGCTCCAGGTTCTGTCTGCGTGCGGCCGTCATCGAGTTTTGGCACCACAAGTTTGGCGAAAAGCTTTCGGTCTGGCTGCTGGCCTTTTCCACCGCCGTGGTGGTGGTGCAGGCTCTCATCCTCTTGCATTCACTGGATGTCAGCACGTCCCGGCAGATTGCATCGCGCGGCAGCCTCTCGGGAGCGTTGATCGGTGGCCTGCTGTTCGGTGCCGGCATGATCATGACGCGCGGCTGCGCCAGCCGTCTGCTCGTCCTCTCCGCCAATGGCAATCTGCGCGCGCTGCTCTCGGGCCTGATCTTTGCCGTGACGGCACAGGCGGCGCTGTCGGGCTCGCTCGCGCCCTTGCGCAACACCATCAGCGCCTGGTGGACCGTCGAGGGAGGTCCAACGCGCGACCTGCTCGCCATCACGGGGGCCGGCCACTGGGGCGGCTTGCTCTTCGGTCTGGTGTGGCTGGTGGCCGCACTCTACTTTTCAGTGCGCAGCGGCTGGGGCTTCTGGAAATGGGTCGGCGGCATCGGCACCGGCCTGATGGTGGCAGCAGGCTGGTATTTCACCTACCTGATCTCGTCCAACTCCTTCAACGTGGTGCAGGTGCAGGGCCTGACCTTCAGCGGCCCGTCCGCCGAATGGTTGATGCGGGTGCTGTCGTCCCCTGGGCCGGCCATCGGCTTTGACTTCGGCCTCCTGCCAGGCGTGTTTGCCGGCTCGTTCATCGGCGCCTGGATCGGAAACGACTTCCAGCTGGAGGGCTTCAAGGACGGCTACAGCATGCGCCGCTACATTGTTGGTGCCATGTTCATGGGCTTCGGCTCGATGCTGGCCGGCGGTTGCGCCGTGGGTGCCGGCATGACCGGGGGGTCGATCTTCGCGCTGACGGCCTGGATGGCACTCATCGGCATGTGGGCTGGCGCCGGCATCACCGACCGCCTGCTGGACAACAAGACCGCCGCCCCTCAACCCAGCGATCGCGTGACCAACACCCAGGCCCAGATGCAGGCGCCTTGAAAGCTACCCGCAAGTAGTACCCGTTAATATTTTGAGGGTAAACACTCGGGACAATCGGCTGCCGGCTGATTACATTAGTCCCGAGTGATATTTCGTGAACCCCAAGAAGGAGACCCTCATGCGCCTCAAGAGCCCATTTGTGGCGGTGCTGTTGTCAGGCATCGCTGTCACCGCCGCCAGCGCGGCGACGCCCAAGGACACAATCAATCTGCACCAGCGCGCGCTGGCTGCCATGTGTGCCAATTGCCATGGCACGGAAGGCCGCACCACCGATGGCTCCGCCATCCCCTCGCTGGCGGGCATGCCGCGCGAATACATGGTGGCGCAGATGACGGCCTTCCGTGAAGGAACCCGTCCGGCAACCGTGATGCACCAGCTGAGCAAGGGGCTGACAGAAGAGCAGGTCCAGTCGGTTTCCACCTATTTCTCGAACCTCAAACGCTGAACAGGAGACAAGCCAACATGAAACGACGCAGCTTTGTACAGGCATCTCTGGCACTCGGCACCCTGGGTGGCACGCTTTCCATGGTGGGTTGTGCCAGCACCGGCACCCTTCCCGCCAAGGCCAAGGTGGTGGTGATCGGCGGCGGCTACGGCGGCGCCACTGCCGCCAAATACGTGCGCATGCTCTCCAACTACCAGATCGATGTGGTGCTGGTGGAGCCGAACGACAGCTTCATCTCCTGCCCGATCTCCAACCTGGTGATCGGCGGCTCCAAGACCATGGGCGACATCACGACGCCCTATGACAACCTCAAGGGCAAGCATGGCGTGATCCATGCGCGCGACCGCGTGACCAGCATCGACGCCGCCAAAAAAACCGTCACGCTCGGCGGTGGTGCCACCATCGGCTACGACAAGCTGATCGTCTCGCCCGGTATCGACATGCTGTGGAACAGCATCGAAGGTCTGCAAGCGGCCAGCGCGTCCGGCCAGATCCTGCAGGCCTGGAAGGCCGGCCCCGAGACCCTGGCGCTACGCCGCCAGCTTGAAGCCATGCCCGACGGTGGCGTCTATGCCATCACCGTGCCGCTGGCCCCCTACCGCTGCCCACCCGGCCCGTACGAGCGCGCCAGCCAGGTGGCCAGCTACTTCAAGAAGGCCAAGCCCAAGTCCAAGGTGCTGATTCTGGATGCCAATCCGGATGTCACCTCCAAGGGGCCGCTGTTCAAGAAGTTCTGGGCCGACAACTACAAGGACATCCTGGAGTTCCGCCCCAACCACAAGGCGATCGCCGTCGATGCCAAGAGCAAAGCCGTCAAGTTCGAGACCGAAAGCGATGTCAAGGCCGACGTGCTCAACGTGCTGCCCGACATGAGCGCCGGCAGCATCGCCATGACGTCCGATCTGGCCAACGTCAACAAGCGTTGGTGCAACGTCAACTACCTCACCTTCGAGTCGACCGCCGCCAAGGATGTGCACGTGATCGGCGACTCGGTGCTGGCCGCGCCGCTGATGCCCAAGTCCGGCCACATGGCCAACTCACACGGCAAGGTGGTGGCCGCGGCCGTGGTGGCCCAACTCTCCGGCATGGATGTCAACCCGCAACCCCTGCTGACCAACACCTGTTACAGCTTCGTCAACGACAAGCTGGTGGTGCATGTGGCCTCGGTCCACCAGTATGTGGCGGCAGAAAAGACCTTCAAGACCGTGCCGGGCTCGGGTGGCGTCTCTGCTGCCCCCAACGAGCTCGAGGGTATCTACGCTTGGAACTGGGCGCAAAACATCTGGGCAGATACACTGCTGTGATGTACGCAGGCTCGGCAATGCGTCCGGGCCTGCACTCCATGCCGGCAACTGCCGGCATTTTTGTTGGACCTCATTCAGGAAATGCCCATGTACAAATTCATCGGAATGCTGGCCATTGCGTCGCTGGCCACGTTTGCCCATGCCCAGGACGCCAAGCCGGCTCAGTCGACCGCGGTGGTGAAAGCCAGCGCCGCCCAGAAGGCATCGGCGAAGAAGGTGGCCGAGAAAACGGTCAAGGTGGTGTATCACGTCAATACCGATGTGAATACGGTACCAGCCATCCTCAACAACGTTCGCAACCATTTGAACGCCGATCCCAAGGCCAAGATCGTGGTGGTGACCCATGGCCCCGGCATCAATTTCCTGATCCAGGATGCCAAGGACAGCCAGGGCCGGGAATTCAGTGGTTCTGTGAGCGAACTGGCAAGCAGAGGGGTTGAGTTCAGGGTCTGCAACAACACCCTGACCAGCCGCAACATCGACCCCGGCACCTTGCTGATGGAGGCCAAGATTGTCCCGTCTGGCGTGGCCGAGGTAGCCCGCCTGCAAGCGCTTGAAGGTTACGTCTACCTCAAGCCCTGAGTCAGGGCTCAGCGCCGGGACAGTGCAGTCCTGGCGCTGTCAGGCCTGTTCGAAATTGGCCTCGGTGGCAATCTGCGTGCACACTGCACGGCACAGGGAAGCCACCCGGTCATCGATGATGCGGTAATAGATCTGCACGCCATCGCGACGCTTGCCCAGCACACCCGCCTGGTAGAGCGTGGTGAGATGCTGCGACATATTGGGCTGGGTGGTGTCGATCTTGCTGAGCAAGTAGCTCACATTGCGCTCGCCATCGCACAGATGGCTGATGATCTTCAGCCGCATCGGCGCCGACATGACACGAAACACCTCGGCAGCCAGCTCGAAGACTTGATCCGGCTCAGTCACGCTGCCCGGGGTCGCTTGAATGGTTCGCTTGGTCATGACAGATAGGGTTGGTCTGGCGTCATCCGCAATATAAGTCCATGCTCATTTTATACACAGCCTTCAGGCGCTGCGCTCGCGCAGCGTGCGGCTCAAGAGCACCACAGGAATGAGCCCCACCAACACCAGGGCCAACGAAGGCAGGGCCGCCTCGCCCAGACGCTCGTCGCGCGCCAGCTGGTAGGCCACCACCGCCAAGGTATCGCTGTTGAAAGGCCGCAGCACCAGGGTGGCCGGCAGTTCCTTCATCACATCGACAAAGACCAACAGGGTGGCGGCAATGGTCGAGCGACGCAGCAAAGGCCAATGCACCCGGCGCAGCAGCCCCAGGTCGCCGGTGCCCAGCATGCGCGCCGAATCATCCAGGCTGGCCGGGATGCGTGCATAGCCACTTTGCACCGATTGCAGGGCCACGGCGCAAAAGCGGACCAGGTAAGCCCAAACCAGGCCGAGCGAGGTCGCTGTCAGGTAATAAGCCAGGCTGCTTTGCGGCCAGACGGTCTGCGCCCAGCCCACCGGCAGCAACAAGCCCACGACGATCACGGCGCCAGGCACGGCATAACCCAGACCGGCCAGATAGACAACGGCACGTGTCACGAGATCAGGGGTGCGCCGTAAGCTGAAAGCCAGCAGCACGGCCAACGCCACCGCCAGCACGGCGCTGACCAGCCCCAGGCGCACACTGTTGAGCGCCCAGACGGGGAAACGATCCCAGGGCAGGACCGCCCACTCCGCGAACAGCGGCCGGAACATGAACAGCACGGGCGCGACAAAGCCCATCAGCAATGGCACGCCACAGATCACCCAAGCCAGCCACTTGCGACCGCCCGTCAACCGCGTGGGGCGCGCTTCGGCGCCACCGGCGCGTGTACCCCGCGTGGCAAACCGCATGCGCCGCTGGGCCCGCTGCTCCAGTTGCAGCAACAGCACGACCAACACCAGCAGCATGGTGGCCAGCTGCGCGGCGGCGATGCGGTTGTCCATGGCCAGCCAGGCCTTGTAGATGCCGGCGGTGAAAGTCTGGATGCCGAAATAGCTGGCGACGCCAAAATCGGCCAACGTCTCCATCAAGGCCAGGGCCACGCCGGCGGCCACCGCCGGCCGGGCCAGCGGCAGGGCAATTTCACGGATGCGACGCGACAGGGGTGCGCCCAGCAGGCGCGCTGCCTCCATCAGGTGCGTGGCACGTTCACCCAGCGCCGTGCGTGCCAGCAGGTAGACATAGGGATAGAGCGAAAAGGTCAGCACCCAGGCCGCACCGGCCGTGTTGCGGATCTCTGGAAAAACCCGACCTTGCAGCCCCGTCATCTCACGCAACAGGGTTTGGAACGGCCCGCTGAACTGCAGGAAATCGGTATAGGCGTAGGCCACCACATAGGCCGGCATGGCCAGTGGCAGCAGCAAGGCCCACTCGAAAATGCGCCGCCCCGGAAAGTCAAACAGGGTCACGGCGGCGGCGGCCGACAGACCGACTGCCACCACCCCTGTCGCCACCATCAGACACAGCCAGAACGTGGTGGCCACGTAATCCGGCAAGACCGTGCGCGTCATCTCACCCAGAATCTGGGCCGTCTGGGCGCCATGCTCGCCCCACGGTACCCACGAAGCCAACACGGCCAACACCGGCACCATCAAAAAGACGGTGAACAGCAACAGGAAGAAGTGGCGAAGCCGGTGTGACGGCATGAAGGGAGAGGTGGAAAGAGCAGGGAATGGGGGCAGGCAAATGAGAATTGTAAGCATCTACAATGGGACACCATGTTTCTTGAGGTCTCCCAGCTCCAGGTCCACTATCCCGGGCGCACCCAACCTGCCGTCAATGGCGTGTCTTTGGGGCTACACGCGGGTGAGATCGGTGTACTGATTGGCCCGTCCGGTTGCGGCAAGACCACCTTGCTGCGTGCGGTGGCGGGCCTGGAGCCTGTCACGGGCGGCGACATCCGGCTCTCGGGCCAAGTGGTGAGCAGCCCCTCCAACCAGTTGCCGCCGGAAGCCCGGCGCATCGGCATGGTGTTCCAGGACTACGCGCTGTTCCCCCATCTCGACGTCGGCCGCAACGTGGCTTTCGGCATCCACCAGTTGTCGGCAGCCGAGCGCGCAGCACGTGTCAAGGAAGTCCTGACACTGGTCGGACTGGAAGGCAGCGAGCACCGTTTCCCCCATGAACTGTCCGGTGGGCAGCAGCAGCGCGTTGCGCTGGCGCGCGCCCTGGCGCCGCGCCCACAGTTGCTGCTGCTGGACGAGCCTTTCTCCAACCTGGATGTCGATCTGCGCGAGCGCCTGGCGCATGAAGTGCGCAGCATTCTGAAAGCCGCCCAGGCCACGGCTCTGTTCGTCACACACGACCAATTGGAGGCCTTTGCCATCGGCGACACCATTGGCGTCATGCACGAAGGGCAGCTGCACCAGTGGGATGACGCCTACACGCTGTACCACCGGCCGGCCACGCGCTTTGTGGCCGACTTCATCGGCCATGGCGTATTTGCCCCGGCCACCATCCGTGAAGTCAACAATCAAATCGTGGTGCAGACCCCGCTCGGGGACCTGACCGATGTGGCCGAGTGCCCACTGCCTTGCGCCTTTGCCGCCGGTGAATGCGACGTGCTGCTGCGTGCCGACGACATCGTGCACGACGACTCGGCACCGGTAAAAGCCGAGATCATCCGCAAGGCCTTTCGCGGCTCCGAATTCCTCTACACGTTGCGGCTGGAGAGCGGCCAGACCGTGCTGGCCCATGTACCAAGCCACCACGACCACAAAATCGGCGAGTGGATCGGCATCCGCCCGGAAGTCGACCACGTGGTGACTTTCAACCGCGCCTGCCCGATCCGCCACAGCGAGCTGTGCCAGATGCCTTGTGCCAGCGCGGGGGGCCAGGCAAACTGCACCGCCACGATCACGCCAGCTGGCTGAAGGTCAGTCGGCCGGTAACAACTGGCGTAGCTGGTCGATGGTGGTGCGCACGTCCTCTGCCCAGGCGCGACGATCACGTCCCCCGGCCGTTTGCGGCTCACCAAACACAATCTGCACCGTGATGCCTTTCGAGCGAACCGTGCGCCAGACCGAGCCGAGCAGGGTGTCGTCACCGACGTAGCAAGGTGCCAAGCTGCGCTGCCCGGTGTGCGTGTTCAGAAACTGCAGGGCGACGGGCTGCACCGGCGCCTGCGCGGTGATCGCCGCTTGCAACAGATTGGCATGAAAAGGCAGCAGGTGCTCGCCATCGCTAGTGGTCCCTTCCGGGAACACCGCCAGCACATCGCCAGCGCGCAGACTGTCGGCCATGTGATGCACAACGCGCATGGCGTCTCGGCGCGACTCGCGCTCGATGAACAGGGTGCCGACGCCAGAGGCCAGTGCGCCGATGAGCGGCCATTTCTTGACATCGGCCTTGGACACAAAGCGGCAATAGCGCGCCGCATGCAAGGAAGTGATGTCCAGCCAGGAGATGTGATTGGCAACCAGCAGCACCGGCCCCTGCTCGGCCGGCGTGCCCTTCAGCACCAGCCGGATGCCGAGACGCGCCAGCATCTCGCGCGACCAGACCTGGACCCGGATTTCCTTCTGCTCCTGCGACAGGCGCGGAAAACGGAACAGGATGGTCAGCAGCCCGACCAGGATGTGAAGCAGGGCACGCCACAAGCGCCAGACGGCGCGCCATCGTGAGGCCGGCTGCTCAGTCCTGGAACGCAATCTGCCCACCCACGATGGTGCAGCGCACCCGCCCTGGCAGCTCGTAGCCGGAGAACGGGGTGTGCTTGCCCTGGCTGCGCAGCATGTCAGGCTGCACCACCCATTCGGTCTGCGGATCGAAGACACAGACGTCAGCCACCCCACCTGTCACCAGTTGGCCGGCACTCACTTGCAGCGTCCCCAAGGCATTGCCGAGCACGCGCGCCGGTTCACTGGTCAGCACTGCCAGAGCACGCGTCAGGCCCACGCCGCTTTCCTGTCCCCACTTGAGGGCCAGGCTCAGCAGCAGCTCGACGCCGGTAGCACCCGGCTCGCTTTCGGCAAACGGCAGCGCCTTGGCATCCTCGTCCACCGGCGTGTGGTCGGACACCAGCGCATCGATGGTGCCGTCGGCCAGTCCTTCGCGCAGGGCTTCGCGGTCGGCCTGCTGACGCAGCGGTGGGTTCAGCCGCATGCGGCTGTCAAAGTAGCCGATGTCAGTGTCCGTCAGGTGCAGCGAATTGATGCTGACATCGCAGGTCAGGGGCAAGCCTTCGTCCTTGGCCTGACGCACCAAGGCCACACCCGCGGCACTGCTGATACGGCACAGGTGCACCCGCGCACCGGTGGAGCGCATGAGCTCAAAAATGGTCTGCATGGCAATGACTTCGGCCGCCACCGGCACACCGGACAAGCCCATGCGCGTGGCCAGCGCGCCGCTGGCCGCCACGCCCTGCCCCAAGTAGTAATCCTGCGGGCGAAGCCAGACCGCGTAGTCAAAGGTGCTGGCGTACTGCATGGCACGCTGCAGCACCTGGGTGTTGACGAGTGGCACATCGGCCTGGCCGAAGGCCACACAACCGGATTCGGTCAACTCCACCATCTCGGTCAGCACTTCACCCTGCAGGTTGCGCGTCAGCGCCCCTTGCGGGAAGACGCGCGCCTGATGCAGCTTCTCGGCACGGAACTTGAGCATCTCCACCAGACCCGGCTCGTCCAGCACCGGATCGGTGTCGGGCGGGCAGACCAGGCTGGTCACGCCACCGGCAACGGTGGCCGCCATCTCGGATTCCAGCATGCCCTCGTGCTCGTGGCCCGGCTCGCGCAGGCGCAGTGCCAGATCCATCAGACCGGGAGCGACGATGCACCCCGAGGCGTCAACCGTGCGGTTGGGCGCGAAATCGGCCGGCGCGCTGCCGATGGCGATGATGCGGCCGGCCGCAATGGCCACGTCGGCGATTTCATCGCGGTTGCTGGCAGGGTCAATCACCCGGCCGTTCTTGATCAGTACTTTCATCTTCTTAGCTCCACAGCCCGGCGCACAACGCTTGGCGCACCACAAGACCAAATCGGGAAGCGTCGTGGAACCGGCTCCGCCGGGCCACTGACGCTGCCCCCTTGAGGGGGGTGGCGCAGCGACACACCGTGTCGCGCAGCCTGGGGGCGTTCATGCCTCATTCCCGGCAACGATGCTCATCACCGCCATGCGCACCGCAATACCGAAGGTCACCTGCGGCAGGATCACGCTCTGCTTGCCATCCACAACGGCCGAGTCGATCTCGACACCGCGGTTGATCGGCCCCGGATGCATCACGATGGCATCGGGCTTGGCCAGTTGCAGTTTCTCAGGCGTCAGGCCATAGCTCTTGAAAAACTCCTGCGACGAGGGCAGCAGCGCGCCGCTCATGCGCTCGTTCTGTAGCCGCAGCATGATGATGACGTCGCAGCCCTTGATGCCTTCTTCCAGCGTGTGGCACACGCGCACGCCCATCGGCGCCATGTTGGCCGGCACCAGCGTCTTCGGTCCCACCACGCGCACCTCGGCACAACCCAGGGTGGTGAGCGCATGGATGTCGGAGCGCGCCACGCGTGAGTGCAGCACGTCGCCGACGATGGCCACCGTCAGGTTGGAAAAGTCCTTCTTGTAGTGCCGGATGGTGTACATGTCCAGCAGACCCTGCGTCGGGTGCGCATGGCGGCCGTCGCCAGCATTGATGACGTGCACATGCGGCGCCACATGCTGGGCGATCAGGTAGGGGGCGCCGGATTCGCTGTGGCGTACGACAAAGAGGTCGGCCGCCATGGCGCTCAGGTTGGCGATGGTGTCCAGCAGCGACTCACCCTTGGACGCCGAGGAACGTGCAATGTCGAGGTTGATCACGTCAGCCGAGAGGCGCTTGGCGGCGATCTCGAACGTGGTGCGGGTGCGCGTGGAGTTCTCGAAGAACAGGTTGAACACGCTCTTGCCGCGCAACAGCGGCACCTTCTTGACCTCGCGGTCGCTGACGCTGACGAAGTTGGCTGCTGTGTCGAGGATGTGCGTCAGGATGTCCTTCGACAGCCCTTCGGTCGACAACAGGTGGATCAGCTCGCCGTTCTTGTTGAGTTGGGGATTGCGTTTGTAAAGCATGGTCGTGTCTTGGGCTGGGCTTGTCAGTGCGGGCTGTTCCTGTCGTGTGCCAACGGTGGCCTCACGCGGCCTCCACTTTGAAGCTGAAGTTACCTTGATCGTTGCGTGCCAGGGCCAGTGACTGATCTGTCGGCAGCGTCACCCGCGCCGCGGCAAAGTCCGGCTGGATCGGCAACTGGCGACCCCCGCGGTCCACCATCACCGCCAGCTGGATGCTGGCCGGACGTCCGTAGTCGAACAGTTCGTTAATCACTGCGCGGATGGTGCGCCCGGTGTAGAGCACATCGTCAAGCAGCAGGATCTGTGCCTCGTTGACATCGAAAGGCAGCACCGTCTGGCCGCCGGCAGCCAGCCCCCGGCGCGCAAAGTCATCGCGGTGCATGGCCGAGGAGATGAGGCCTGGTTCGCCCGGCAGGCCCAGGTCGCGCTGCAGCCGCTCCACCAGCCAGGCGCCGCCCGAGGTCACGCCCACCAGCCGGGTCTTGGCATTGCAAAGTCCCCGGACACCGCGCAGCAGTTCGCGGTAAAGCGCTTCTGCATCCAATACCAGTGTGCTCATGCCATCGTCCTCAAAAACTGTTCCAGAATGATGCAGGCAGCGCCGGCATCGGCATCCTTGGCACCATTGGCCAGGGCTTCGGTCGTACTGTAGCGCTCGTCAACCTCGTAGACCGGCAGACCAAAACGCCCGCGCAACTGGCGCGCAAACTTCTGCGCCCGAACCGTATTCTCGTGCGGCGCGCCATCAGGGTGAAAAGGGACACCGACCACCAGGGCGTCGGGCTGCCACTCCTTGAGCAGGGCGGCGACCTTGTCGAAGCGCGCGTCGCCTTCGGCCCGTATCGTCGGACGTGGCTGGGCTTGGCGCAGCATCCGATTGCCTACGGCCACGCCGGTGCGCTTGAGACCGAAGTCCAAAGCCAAAAAGGTTTGCAGCTCAGCAGGCACGACCGTCATCTGTGCTGCCGTATTCATGTCTGTGCCGTTCCCGTACCGATCACGCAAACCGCGGAACGCCGTGGAACCGGCTTTGCCGGTCCACTGGCGTTGCCCCCTGCAAGGGGGGTGGCGTAGCGACACGCAGTGCGCGAAGCCTGGGGGTGCTCCATCATGCATGCCCCGCTTCAGGCGACAGCATCCAGGCCTGCAGGCCGAGCAAGGACAGCGCCCTGTCGTAGCGCTGGGCCACCGGAGTCTCGAAGATCACAGCCAGATCGGCATCGACCGTCAGCCAACTGTTCTCGCCGATTTCTGACTCCAACTGGCCTTCACCCCAAGCAGAATAGCCGAGCGACACCAGCACACGGCGCGGCCCGCCGCCGGTCGACAGCGCTTCCAGCACATCGCGCGAAGTGGTCATCTCCAGCCCGCCCGGGATGACCATGGTGGAGGAATAAACCGGGTCGTCGGACTCGGCCTTCTGCGGCAGGATGGCCTCGTGCAGTACAAAACCGCGCTCGGTCTGCACCGGGCCGCCTTGGAAAACCGGTTCGTCCTTCAGGTCGGTGCGCCCCAGGGGCAGATCGACCTTGTCGAACAGACTTTGCAGTTTGATATCGCTGGGTTTGTTGATCACCAGTCCGAGCGCCCCGCGTTCGCTGTGCTCACAGAGGTAGACCACGCTTTTGGAAAAAGTCGCATCTGCCAGTCCGGGCATTGCAATCAGGAAATGATTCGTGAGGTTGATAGGTGCAGAATCATCGGACATTGTTTGATTTTAGCGGCGATCATGCCAAAACCCTTTGATTCCGGCCTGGTGTGGTTCCGGCGCGATCTGCGCACCGACGACAACAGCGCCTTGTGCCTGGCCTTGCAGCAATGCCAGAAGGTTTACTGCGCCTTCATCTTCGATCGCGACATTCTCGATCCGCTGCCCAGAGCGGACCGCCGCGTCGAGTTCATTCAGGCCTCCCTGGTTGAGCTGGATGCGAGTCTGCGCTCACTGGCGGCCAAACCGGAAGCTGGCCTGATCGTGCGCCACGGCGTGGCCAGCGAGCTGATCCCGGCACTGGCGCAGGAGTTGCGGGTACAGGCCGTGTTTGCCGCCCATGACTACGAACCCCTGGCCATGGCGCGCGATGCCCGGGTCCGCGGCAAGCTGGCCAGCCTGGGTATTGCCCTGCACACCTGCAAAGACCACGTCATTTTCGAAGGACGCGAGGTCCTGACCAAAACCGGCACGCCTTATGGCGTCTTCACCCCCTACCTGCGCAGCTGGCTCGACAGGCTTCAGCACCACCCGGTGCGCATCCAAGACCCGGCGCCACTGGCCTCGGCCCTGGCTGCGCGCCCAGCCGGGTTTCATCAGGCCGTGCCGACACTGCATGAACTCGGCTTCGAGAAGACCAATCTGGCGGAGCTGCGCATCCCGACCGGCACCAGTGGTGCCCGCCAGTTGTTCGAAGGCTTCTTCGAGCGCATGGATCAGTACCATGAGACCCGCGATTTTCCGGCCGTCAAGGGGCCGAGCTACCTGGGCGTCCATCTGCGGTTCGGCACCGTCTCGATTCGCAAGCTGGTCGCCACGGCACTGCAAAGCAGCATCGCCGGCAGCCGCGGTGCCACGGTCTGGTTGAACGAACTGGTTTGGCGCGAGTTCTACTTCCAGATTCTGGCCAACTTCCCGCACGTCTGCAGCGGCGCCTTCAAGCCCGAGTACGACGCCATTGCCTGGGAACGCGGGCCGCATGCCAAGTCGCTCTTCCAGGCCTGGTGCGAGGGACGAACCGGCTATCCCCTGGTGGATGCGGCCATGGCCCAGCTCAATCAGACCGGCTATATGCACAACCGCTTGCGCATGGTGGCCGGCAGTTTTCTGGTGAAGGACCTCGGCATCGACTGGCGCTGGGGGGAAAGCTATTTTGCGGAAAAACTGAACGATTTCGACCTGGCGGCCAACAACGGCGGCTGGCAATGGGTCGCCTCCAGCGGCTGCGATGCGCAGCCCTGGTTCCGCATCTTCAACCCGGTGAGTCAGAGCGAAAAATTCGACCCGGAAGGCAAGTTCATCCGCCGCTACCTGCCGCAACTGGCGGCCCTGCCCACGGCTGCGCTGCATGCGCCATGGAAAGCCCGCCCGCTGGAGTTGAGCAGTGCCGGCGTCGAACTGGGGGGCAACTACTCGCAGCCCCTGGTGATGCACGACGAAGCGCGCGCCCGGACCCTGCAGCGTTACGCCGTGGTCAAGAAATTGCCCTGATTGCTATTATTTTGATAGCTTATGGCACCGTATTTACGGGGCCAAATGACAAAATCAGGCCTCGATCGGCTGCACACTGTAGTGCCGCACCAGATTGAGCAACTCATCTTCCGAATAGGGTTTGCCCAAGTAATGGTTGACTCCGAGTTCGCGCGCATGATCGCGATGCTTCTGCGCAATGCGCGAAGTAATCATGATGATGGGCAGATCACGCAGGCGTTCATCCATGCGGATGTTGCGCACCAGATCGAAACCGTCCATGCGCGGCATTTCGATGTCGGTCAGCACCACCATTGGCATCTCTTCCTGCAAGCGCTCCAGCGCCTGCAGGCCATCCGCCGCCACCGCCACGCGGTAACCTTCCCGCTTGAGCAGGCGCTGCGTGACACGGCGCACCGTGATGGAGTCGTCCACCACCAGCACCAGGGGCAGCTCGCTGGCTGCCAGTCGCGCCGCAGGCAGAAGGTCAGCGGCACCGGCCTGGTGTGATGCCGCATCGCCCGTTTGAGCTGCCTGCTGCAATTCGCGCGCCCGCTCGCCATAGACCGCGCCCAATGCCACCGGGTTGTAGATCAGGACCACCGCACCCGAGGCCAGCACCGACATGCCCGCCAGGCCCGGCAGGCGCGAGAGCTGTGCACCGAGGTTCTTCACCACCACCTCCTGGTTGCCCAGGATTTCGTCTACGTGGATGGCGAGGCGCTGACCCGCGCTTCGGCAAATCACCACCGGGATGGTCTTGCTCTGAGCTTCATGGCTGCGTCCGGAGGACTGCAGCAACGCCCCCGCCCAGAAGAACGGCATCGTCTCGCCGGCGTAGTCCAGGCTGCCGCTTTGGTAGGCCTGTTCCAGTTCGTGCGCCGAGACACGGCGGACCATCTCGACCAGATTGGCCGGCACCCCGACCGTCAGATGCCCCATGCGCAACATGACCACCTGCGTCACCGCCGTCGTCAAGGGCAGCACCAGCTTGAAGCGCGTGCCCTGCCCGGCCTCGGTACCGGTCTCGATCCGGCCGCCCAACGCATAAACTTCCGAGCGCACCACGTCCATGCCGATACCACGTCCGGCCAGCTCCGTCACCTGCGCGGCCGTGGAAAAGCCCGGCATGAAAATCAGGTTGGCGGCCTCGGCGTCCGACAAGGTTCCGTCAGGCGCCACCAGGCCACTGGCCAGTGCTTTCTCGCGGATGTGCCGCAGATTGAGCCCTGCACCGTCATCGCTGAAGATGATCGACACGTCGTTGCCTTCCTGGTGCAGGCTGATCGCAATCGTGCCGGCCGACGGTTTTCCGGCCGCTTCGCGTTGCTCGGCGGATTCGATGCCGTGTGCCACCGCATTGCGCAGCATGTGTTCGAAGGCCGGCGCCATCCGCTCCAGCACACCGCGATCCATTTCGAGCGAACCACCGCTGATGTCGAGCTTGACCTGCTTGCCGGCTTCCTTGGCGGCTTGTCGCACCACGCCGTAGAGGCGTTCGGAAATGCTCTCGAATTCCACCATGCGCGTGCGCAACAGATCGCGCTGCAGCTCACGCGCCTGACGTGCCTGCGCCACCGAGTCGTCCTCGGTGCCTTCCACCGTGCGCAGCAGGTTGCGCTGCACGGTGGCCACGTCATTGACCGATTCCGCCATCATGCGCGTGAGTTCCTGCACGCGCGTGAAACGGTCGAACTCCAGCGGGTCGAAACCTTGCGCCGTATCCTTGGCCATGCGTGACTGCATCTGGCTTTCTGCCTGCAGCTCAATGTCACGCAAGTGCTGACGCAGCCGGTCCAGATTGCCGGTCAACTCTTCCAGTGAGCTGCGCAGCTGGCCCACGCGCACATCCAGGCGGGAGCGCGTGATCATCACCTCGCCGGCTTGATTCAGCAATCGGTCGAGCAGCTGCGAGCGAACGCGGACCGACTGACCCGTACCCTGTCGGGCCGGCGCCAAGGTGGCCATCGAGGGCTTCGGCATCGTGAAGGGGGTCGAGGCCAGCTGCGGTACGGGTGGCGAAGCCGGTGCAACGGCCGGAGCCACCTCCAGTGACAGTGCGGCATCCGCACCCGCGCGCAAGGCATCAAAGTTCTGTTGCAACGCGTCGAAGCGCGTCAACAGAGGTTCGATCTGCGAGGCCTGCACGAACTCGGAGCCCATCTGTTCGATGGCCGACTCCATGCGGTGCGCCATTTCACCCAGGCGCATGGCACCTGCCAGACGCGCGCTGCCCTTGAGGGTGTGCAATACCCGCAGCACGTCCATGCGGGCGCTGGTGTTCTCCGGGTGGTTGGACCACTCACGCAAGGCCGCGCTGAGTTGCGGCAACAGCTCGACCGCCTCCTCCTCGAAGATCGGGAAGAGATCGGGGTCGATGGCATCAACCGCATCGATATCATCGACGCGGTCTTCCACCACGATCTGTGCAGCGCCGACATGCGCGTGGACTGGTGCAGGAGCCTGCACCACTGCGGGCGGCGGCTCGGGCGCAAGAGGCGTGGAGACGAAATCGAGTGAAAAATCCTCTTCGGCATCCACCGTCTCTGCCGCCCCTGCGTCGGGAGATTCGCTTGGCGCGTCAAAGGCGTCCGCAGGTGAACTCACCAGCGCACCCGCTCCTGTGCGAGCGAAATCGGCTGTCAAGATGCCGTGCAAGGCCTCAATCAACTGCGGATCCGGCTCCTTGAGGAAACCCGCTGCGAATTGATGCAACAGATGGCGGATATCGTCGGCTGCGGCGAGGAACACCTTGACCTGTTCTGCCTGCCCTCTACTTTGCAATTGCACATGCTGCAGAGCATGCTCCAAGGCACGGGCAATCTCGGACAAGGCGCGAAAACCAACTGTTGCCGAACTGCCGGCCAGGGAGTGGGCCAGCCCCACCGTGGAATCGGCGACCGGACGATGTAATTCGAGCGCCCACTCACTGAGTTCCGTCTGCAAGCGACGGGACCACTCATCCGCCTCGTTGAGGTAGACGTTGTAAAGAGGAATGCCGATACGCAAGGTCCCGATGACCTTGACCTGTTCATCATCGCCCGCATCGATCGCTGTCGAGAGTTGCGCATCCGGCTCCAACTCGACCGGCTCCAGCGGCGGCAACTCCAGCTCCGGCAAAGGGAAGTCCTGCTGGTCTGCCGACACCTCTTCCGCCGTTTCAAGCATCGAAGGCTCGGCAGATGCAAGCTCAAGCCCGGTGTCCGGCAACGCTGCCGGGATCACCTCCAACACACCAGGCCTCGTAATATCCTCGTCGGCTTCGCTGGGCACAGATTCCAGTGCCGGCTCATTGCTAGGCATCGGCAGAGACACGGCGGCCAGACTACCAAAATCGATCCCGTCCAGCTCCAGCGGCTGCTCAGCCACGTCGGCCACGGCCACCTCAGCCGCCCCCCCGGTCATGCCGGCATCAAACTCGGCCGGGATCTCAAGTTCGAATTCAGGCGCCAACTCAAGCTCGGGCAATGATTCCACGGGCTGCGGTACAGAGACCGCCAATTCGGGTTCGGGTTCAGGCTCGGATTCGACGGAAACCGGCGTCGGCAAGACCGGTGCTTGTTCAGCCCCGGGTATGCCGAGCGGAAGCAAGCGGCCTTCGAGCCGCAGGGCATCCGCCGCCTGACGAAACGGAGCAGCACTCCAGGCGTCATCACGGTGCTGCGCAATGTCTTCCACCCAACGGCTGAAGCCTTGCATGGCCTCAACCGCAAGTTGCAACAACTCAGCACTGGCCGGCTTCTGCTCAGCCAGCCAGCTGTTGAGCAATTGCTCCATGGCCCAGGCGGCTTCGCCGAATTCGTCCAGGCCCACCATACGGGAGCTGCCCTTGAGGGTATGGAAAGCTCGGCGCACCGTGGTTTGCTGCCCCAGGTCCGTCGGATCCCCCTTCAAGGCAGCCAAGGCCTCCTGGCCGTTGCGCACCACCTCGCGCGCTTCATCCAGAAAGATGTCGCGCAAATCAGCGTCATCATCTTCATCGGCCGCCCCCTGCGCTTGCGGCGCGGCGGGGGGCGTCAGCGGTTCGGACACCAGCGCCGCCACTTCCTGCAGTCTCTCGGCCGCCTCGGGCACCTCGTCAGCAGGCGGCGCAACCACTACCGGCGCAGATGACGGAAGCACCTCGGGAGATGGCGCCGGAATGGTTTCCTTTTCGCGCCCCATCAGGGGTTTGAATTCACCCTGTTCTTCATCGTAGACAAAGAGCTTCTTGGCCAGCGCCCGTTGGTAGCTCAACATATCAATCAGAAAACCAAGCGCGCCCAGGCTGTTGCCCAACTTCTCGAACACACCTGTCCGCGCGGACGCTTCGTCGATGTCGTCCACGAGCAGACGCTCGACACTGTCGCGCAAGCGCAGCGTGGCCAACGCCGCCTGATCAAGGCCCAGCACGGAGAACACGCCGCGCATCTGTCCCAACTGGCTCGGCACCTCGGCCAGCGGGTGCTTGTCTTGCGGCTTGCGGAAGAACTGGTCCAGCGCGTTCTCCACCTCGGCCAGCGTGCTACGCAGTTCATCAACCACACCGCCCATGGTCTGTCGGTCACTGACACGGCGGTACAGGTCTTCCATCCAGCCTTCCAGCGGTTCCGGCTGACCACCGGCCATCACATGCTCCAAGCGGAGTGCCAGACGTCGGCTGCGCTCGGCCATGCTGGTGTCGGCGGGGTCCATGTCCTCATAGGCTGCATCGAGATACAGGATCGCCGTCGCCACCTCCATCGCCACAGGCGCGAGGGGCGGCTCGCCGGAACGTACCGTGCTCTCCACCGCCCGCGTCAAGGCACGTGCCAGCTCACCGCTTTCCGGGTGCAGCTTCAGGATGGAATCGCACACCAGGTTGAACTGGTCTGACACCACCTTGAGTCGATTGGTATCCCCGCCGGAGAGTGCCGACCAGGTCTCGGTCGCCGTGGCAATGCGCTTGCGCGTCTGAACCAGCAGTGCCGGATCAAAGCGCCCGAACAAGACCGTCTCGTAATCGACAGCACGCTCGGCCGTCAGCCCATAGGCTTGACGAACCGCCGTCAAGACCGGCGCGTCCGCCTCAGCCGCGGCAACGGACTGGGCGCAAAAAAACAGCAAATCCTGCGCCAGCCGATCTGACACATTGTGATCGCCACGTGCCAAGTTGGCGTATTGCAACAGGACGCGGGAGGCGGCCCGTTTGACATACACATCGACCGGGCACAGCTTCTGGGACAGCGCCTCAAAGTAGGCCGCGCAAATCTTCCAGAACACGCGAGGCTCAAGCACCTGCTCGCCGGCTGCCAGGCCCAGGCAGATATCGCGCAAGATCTTGGCCGATGACACATTGCCGGTCTTGACCATGTTCAACACGGCCGGGTCCATCTTGGCCCGAACGGCTGGCGCATACGGCAACGGCTCCACCGCCCCAGGCAAGGTCACATCGATCCAGCGCCATTCGTGCGCCCACAAGTCAGCCGGATGGATACGATCCTCCCCGACCAGCTGCAGCACATCGCGGTATTGCGGAAACAGCGCCACCGCCGAGACCGTCTTGCCACGCAGCACGCCCTCCAGGTATTCCATCAGCGCAAAGCTGGCACGTTCCACCTTGGTGGCAGCCTCTTCGCTGCAGAACTCGGGGCGCTGCACAAATTTCTGTGCCAGGGCCTCCATGGCCCGCAGCACCTTGGCAGGCGCCCCCAACCCCACCATTTCCAACGCGCCGACGGCTTGATGCAACTGCTGGCGTGCAATGCGCAACTGGCTGGCATCCAGCGACTCCAGCTCGGAGCCGCGCGCCAGTTCAGCGTCGCGAACAAAACGGCGAATGGCCTTGGTCGCGCCATCCAGCGATTTGCGAAGTTCGTCCAGCACCCAGGCCAAGGGCCCGAGATCGTTGACCGCCACGTCGGGGTCGCTGCTGATGGCTGCGTGCGCTTGCATGGGTGGACTCGCTCCTGCGGATGACGTTTAGCGGACCACGCGGTCAGACGATCTTGAAACGCGCCACCGATTGGCGCAGTTCTTCGGCCATGCGCGACAACTCGCGCACCTGGGTTGCCGTGGAGCGTGTACCTTCACCGGTCTGCTCCGTCACGGCAAAGATGTGCTGAATGTTGTCGGCCACCACATTGGCCAGACCGGCCTCCTTGGAAGCAGCGCCGGAAATCTCTTCAATCAGTTCGGCCAGTCGACGCGACACGCGGTCGATCTCGGTCAGCGCCGTGCCGGCGTTGTCGGACAGCTTGGCCCCTTCGACCACACCCTGGGTGGAGCGCTCCATGGCGGCCACCGCGTCCTGGGTATCGGTCTGAATCGCCTTCACTAGCGCCGCAATCTGTCGCGTCGCATCGGCCGAACGCTCGGCCAGACGCTGCACCTCCTCGGCCACCACCGAGAAACCGCGACCCGCTTCACCCGCCGAGGCGGCCTGGATGGCGGCGTTGAGCGCCAGCACGTTGGTCTGTTCGGTAATGTCGGAAATCAGTTCGGTGATTTCACCGATCTCCTGCGACGATTCACCCAGGCGCTTGATGCGCTTCGAGGTTTCCTGGATCTGGTCGCGGATCGAGTTCATACCGCCGATGGCATCCTGCACGGCCTGCAGACCGGACTCGGCCGCTTGCAGCGATTGACGGGCCACTGCAGCCGACTCCTGCGCCTGCACCGACACCTCGTTGATTCGGGTCGCCATGTCCACCACCGAACGGCCGGTTTCGCGAATTTCGTGCAGTTGCTCGTTGGACGCCGCCAGCAGCTCGGTCGAGGTCTGATCCACTTCCGCCGTCGTCTGCGCCACCTTGGTCGCCGTGTTCTGCACGTTGCCCACCAGCAAGCGCAACTCCTCCACCGTGTAGTTCACGGAGTCGGCAATGGCGCCCGTGATGTCTTCCGTCACGGTGGCTTCCTGCGTCAGGTCGCCCTCGGCCACCGTCTGCAACTCGTTCATCAATCGCAAAATGGCAGCCTGGTTGGCGTCATTCACGCGCTTGGCTTCCTGCTCCTGGCGCTCGGCTTCCTGACGCTGCGCCTCGGCAACCACCTGGCGCTTGCGGCTGTCCTGCAGCTGGACATAAGCCAGCCCGCCCGCGCACAGCAGCGAGAACAAGGCCGCGCCACCCAATGACAGCAGCGCCACCGGTCCCAGACCGGTATTGGCCGCCAGACGGGCCTGCAGCTCTTCCAGATCGCGCCGGATCGGTTCGCTGTCCGCAATGATGGTGACCTGCGCCTCACGCGCCGACACCAAGCCTTGCAGATTGCCCAGAATGGCACCGGCCTGGGTGCGCGTCTGTTCATACAGCTTGATCAGGGCGCCGAGCTGTTCGCGGGTCTGCGCGTCCTTGGTGGCACTCAGGCGCAACTCGGGGCTGCCGTCCAGCAAGCCCTGCGCAATTTCCTTGAAGGAGTTCAAGTCCTTGCCCAGCAGGAACACCGCTTCCGGGCTCACGCCTTCCGCGGTCAGGAATTCGTTGGACGACTTGCCGATACGCTGCGTCAACATCACCAACTGACCCGCCGCCGAGATTTCGGTCGCCGGGGCGTTTTGCTGCAGCTTCAGCGAGGACACTGTTTCAGCGATTTCCAGCAGATCCGAGGACTGGCGGTTGATCAGCCGCAATGCCGAGCCGACCTGCGTCAGGATTTTTTGTTGCGCCATGATGACGCCCGCACTCTTTTCCGCCTTGAACATCAAGGGCAGGATCTTCTCGAGCTGCGGCTGCAACTCGTTGTCCAGCGCTTGCAAGCGGAGTTCGTCGTCACCGTCCTTGAGACCTTTGAGGGTTTTCGCCAGAATGCTTGAACTTTCCGCCACTTCCGGGAACGCCTGCGGCACACCCACCAAGGCCTGCGACACCGACTTCGCCAGACGCTGCGACTGCATCAGGGACTGACCGGTAGCGCTCACCTGCTGAGCCACCTTGTCGGCGCCGTTCAAGCCCACGAACGCCACCGAAGCCAAGGCCACCAGCGAGACACCCAACAGCAGAGCCAGCAAGCGCTGATGCTGCACCACAGTGCGCCGCCCCAGCACGGGCACCGAAATGAGGTCGCTCAGGTCTGCCTCCGGTGCGGTGTCCGCCGCCCCGCGCACCACCGCTTCGGCCGCCTGGGCCTGCGTGTGGGGCATCATCGGTTCGGTGTGAACCACACCGGCAATGGTCTCATCAGGCGTGGCCAGACTCAGGTTCGAAGCCTGCTCGGAATCAGGCGCCTTCTTCCGGGCGAACAGGTTTTTTAGTTGATCGACAACAGACATGGTGAAACCCCAAGTTTTAACTTAAGCGCTGATGCTCAAGAATTCAGGCAACTGCGACAACAGCTGGAGATTGATCTCCTGCCAGTACTCCCCACTGGCATCCACATACCGATTTCCAAAATAAGGCGGCGCCGACGCAGCGGGCGGCTCGGACCCCGTGAATGTCTCCACGTGACGCAGACCGGCCAGCGCGTCCACCAGCAAAGCGCTGTTGACCTCCAGCGCCGCATTGAAGGTGACAACACTGGCCTCACCCGGCTGCGACTCAGGGCGCCTGGCGGCACTGCCTGACCCGGTGAAGGCGGCCAGATCGACCACCCCGTACAGGCCACCGCGCAAATTCACCACCCCCAGAAACCAGGGACGCACATAGGGCACCACCTGGATGTCGGCCAACGGAAAGATCTCGCCCGACTGCGCCAGCGGAAACAGGTAGTTGCTCCCGCCCGCCCGAACAGCCAGCCACGAGATGGACAGACCTTCCATCTTGGCCGTTTGCAGGCGGCTGGCTAGACGTGTCTGGAGCTCCCTGAGTGCTTCGCGATTGGCCATGGGTCAGTGTTCAGCCCAAGGACTTGATTTTGCCCAGCAGCTCAGCCGCATCGACCGGTTTGGTCACATAGTCACGTGCGCCCTGACGCAGGCCCCAGACCCGGTCGGTCTCGAGGTTCTTGCTGGAGCAGATGATGATCGGAATGTCGGTGTACTCGGGCGTGCGATTGATGGCGCGCGTGAGCTGGAAACCATTTTGGCCCGGCATGACCACATCCATCAGGATCAGGTCTGGCTTTTCTTCGGTCAGCCGGCGGAACGCCTCATCGGCATCCTGGGCGGTTTTCACCGTCATGCCGTTCTTCTGCAGCAGATCCGTCAGAAACATCAGCTCGGTTTTGGAATCGTCGACGATCAGAACTTTTTTTACCGGCATCAATTTACTCCTTGCGTGACTATGCCAAACTGCTGCACAGCCTGCAACAACTGGTCTTTGGTGAACGGCTTGGTCAGGTAATCCTGTGCACCGACCATGCGGCCGCGCGCCTTGTCGAACACGCCGTCCTTCGATGACAGCATGACCACCGGCACGGCAGCGAACTTGGGGTTGCGCTTGATGATGGCACAGGTTTGGTAGCCATCGAGACGCGGCATCAGGATGTCGCAGAAGATCAGATGCGGTTCGTAGTCGTTCACTTTGGCCAAGGCATCGAAGCCATCTTCAGCCAGCAGCACTTCGTGTCCACCCTGCTTGAGGAAGATCTCGGCACTGCGCCGGATGGTGTTGCTGTCATCGACAACGAGGACCTTGAGGACAGGTTCTTGGGTGCTCACAGACAGTGCTCCTGATCATGAATGGGCGGGGTCAAGTGCAAACATCTTGATACAGATATTTCAGATCTGAACCATCTCAAAGTCTTCTTTGCGGGCCCCGCACTCAGGACAAGTCCAGTTCATGGGCACATCAGCCCATTTTGTACCGGGTGCAATACCGTGCTCCGGATCGCCGGCTGCCTCGTCATAAATCCAGCCACAAATCAGGCACATCCACGTCTTGGTATCACTCACAGCTTACGGCGCCTTCGAATAGAATGAAAACATTGTATAGAGGCGACATAGCCCATTTGGGTCTATGCGCCAGACATGCGATATTCTGCCTGATGAAAAACGCAGGCCGGCCCATGCAAAACCCACCCCAAACCGAAACAGAACACGAGGAAACCCGGCCCGCGTGCGTGCTGGTTTTCAATGCCAACGACCCCTGCGGTGCCGGCGGTCTGTCCAGCGACGTGACGACCATCGCCTCGGTGGGCGCCCATGCGCTGCCGGTCGTCACCGGCACCTACGCCCGCGACACGGCCGAGATCTTCGAGCATTTCGCCTTCGACGAAGAAGTGGTGGCCGAGCAGGCCCGCACCCTGCTGGAAGACGTGACAGTGCAGGTCATCAAGGTCGGCTTCGCCGGCACGCCGGAAAACCTGACGGCCATTGCCGAAGCGGCCTCGGACTACCCGGACATCCCGCTGATCGCCTACATGCCCAACCTGTCGTGGTGGAGCGAAGTCCAGATCGACCTCTACCTGGACGCCTTCCAGGAACTGGTGCTGCCGCAGACCGCCGTGCTGGTAGGCAACCACAGCACCCTGTCGCGCTGGCTGCTGCCGGACTGGAGTGCCGAGCGCGCCCCCAGCGCACGCGACATTGCCCGCGCGGCGGCCGAATTCGGCGTGTCCTACACCCTGGTCACCGGCATCCCGGCACCTGACCAGTTCATCGACAACGTGCTGGCCTCGCCGCAAGCCGTGCTTGGCAACGTCAAGTTCGAGCGCTTCGAAGCCGTGTTCTCGGGTGCCGGCGATACCCTGTCGGCCGCCCTGGCAGCCCTGATTGCCAGCGGCTGCGACCTGGGCGAAGCCTTCACCGAAGCCTTGGGCTACCTCGACCAGTGCCTGGACAGCGGCTTTCGCCCCGGCATGGGGCACGTGATCCCCGACCGGCTGTTCTGGGCCTTGCCCGCAGATGACGCAGACGAAACCGACGATGGCTCGTCCGGTCCCGCCTCCAGTTTTGAATTTCCTCCCCATGACACACAGCACTGATCTCAACGACTCCCTGTTCGAACGCGCCAAGCGCGTCATTCCCGGCGGCGTGAACTCGCCCGTGCGCGCCTTCCGTGCCGTTGGCGGCACGCCGCGCTTCGTCAAGCGCGCCCAAGGCGCCTACTTCTGGGACGCCAACGACCGGCGCTACATCGACTACATCGGCTCCTGGGGCCCGATGATCCTGGGCCACGGCCACCCGGCGGTGGTCGAGGCGGTGCAAAAGGCCGTGCTGGAGGGCTTCTCCTTCGGCGCCCCGACGGAACGCGAGATCGAGCTGGCCGAGGAAATCCTGAAGGAAGTGCCGTCGATGGAGATGGTGCGCCTGGTCAGCTCCGGCACCGAAGCCGGCATGAGCGCCATCCGCCTGGCGCGTGGCGCCACCGGGCGCAGCAAGATCATCAAGTTCGAGGGCTGCTACCACGGCCATGCCGATGCGCTGCTGGTGAAAGCCGGCTCGGGCCTGGCCACCTTCGGCAACCCCACCAGCGCCGGCGTCCCGGCCGAGGTGGTGCAGCACACGCTGGTGCTGGAGTACAACAACGTGCAGCAGCTGGAAGAAGCCTTTGCCCTGCACGGCAAGGACGTGGCCTGCCTGATGATCGAGCCGATCGCCGGCAACATGAACTTCGTGCGCGCCTCGGTGCCCTTCATGCAGCGCTGCCGCGAACTGTGCAGCCAGCACGGCGCACTGCTGGTGTTCGACGAGGTGATGACGGGTTTCCGCGTCGCCCTCGGTAGCGCGCAAAGCGTTTACGCCCAGGCCATCCCGGGTTTCAAGCCGGACATCACGGTGCTGGGCAAGGTCATTGGCGGCGGCATGCCGCTGGCGGCCTTCGGCGGCCCGCGCGCGCTCATGGAACAGATGGCGCCGCTGGGCCCGGTCTACCAGGCCGGCACGTTGTCGGGCAACCCGGTGGCCACCGCCTGCGGCCTGGCCACGCTGCGCGAGATCCGCAAACCCGGCTTCTTCGACGCGCTGGCCGGCAAGACCCGCTCACTGGTGGACGGCCTCCAGGTGGCGGCGGCGGCCGAAGGCGTGCCGTTTGCCGCCGACTGTGAAGGCGGCATGTTCGGCTTCTTCCTGCTGCCGGCACTGCCGCAGAACTACGGCCAGGTCATGAAGACCGAAGGCGCCAAGTTCAACACCCTGTTCCACGGCCTGCTCGACCGCGGCGTCTACATCGCCCCGGCGCTGTACGAGGCCGGTTTCGTCAGCGCCGCGCACAGCGCGGATGACATTGCGCAGACGGTGGCAGCCGCGCGCGAAGCGTTCAAGTTGCTACAAAAACAATAGCTTGTCGCGCATGGATGGTAAGGACTGAGGGCCGATTTCTTTCGAAATGGCGGGCCTCGTCCGTCAACCGACCCTGTACCCCGTCGATGGCGGCACAATCCAGGCATTCACCGTGCCCAGGAGTGCCGCTGCCATGTCCCCCACCGAACCGCTGATCCTGTCCACCCGCGATGCGCGTGGCGTTGTCACCCTGACGCTGAACCGGCCGCAGGCCTTCAACGCCCTGTCCGAGGCCATGCTGACTGCGTTGCAGCAGGCCATCGAAGCCATCGCCCGCGACGACAGCGCACGCGTGCTGGTGATCGCTGCGGCGGGCAAGGCCTTTTGCGCCGGCCATGACCTGAAGGAAATGCGCGCCGCGCCTTCGCTCGCCTATTACCGGACCCTGTTCAAGCACTGCAGCCAGGTGATGCTGGCCCTGCAGCGCCTGCGTGTACCGGTGATTGCCCGCGTGCACGGCATTGCCACCGCGGCCGGCTGCCAGTTGGTCGCCATGTGCGACCTGGCGGTGGCCGCCAGCGATGCGCGCTTTGCGGTGAGCGGCGTCAACCTGGGCCTGTTCTGCGCCACCCCCAGCGTGGCGCTGTCGCGCAACCTGGGCCGCAAGGCCGCGTTCGAGATGCTGGTCACCGGCGAGTTCATCAGCGCCGAGCAGGCGCGCGAGCAAGGGCTGGTGAACCGGGTGGCCGCGCCGGAGCAGCTCGATGCCGAAGTGGAGCGGCTGGCGGCCAGCATCGTCAGCAAGCCGCGCGTGGCGCTGGCCATGGGCAAGGAGCTGTTCTACCGCCAGCTGGAGTGCGGTATTGAAGCCGCCTACCAGGCGGCCAGCCAGACCATGGCCTGCAACATGATGGACGACTGCGCACTCGACGGCGTGCAGGCCTTCATCGACAAGCGGCCTGCGTCAGCCGGCCGGAATGGCCCACCCAAGGACTGAGCACTCCAGATTTGCTACTGAATCAATAGCCGCTCCCGCCCATTTCACAAGGGCGGGAGGCCAATTTAGCTTGTAAGACTCAGTGGCGGAAGTGGCGCACGCCGCTGAACACCATGGCCACGCCGCGCTCGTTGGCGGCGTCGATCACTTCCTGGTCGCGCATCGAGCCGCCGGGCTGGATGACGCAGGTCGCACCCGCGTCCACCACCACGTCCAGGCCGTCGCGGAACGGGAAGAAGGCGTCGCTCGCCACCGCCGTGCCCTGCAGCGACAGGTTGGCGTGCTGGGCCTTGATGCTGGCGATGCGCGCCGAATCGAGGCGGCTCATCTGGCCGGCCCCGACGCCCATGGTCATGCCATCCTTGCAGAAGACGATGGCATTGCTCTTGACAAACTTGGCCACCTTCCAGGCGAACAGCAGGTCGTCGAGCTGCTGCGGCGTCGGTGCCAGCTTGGTGACGACCTTGAGCTCGCTGCGCTGCAGCTCGTAGTTGTCGGCGGTCTGGATCAGCAGGCCGGAACCGACACGCTTGACGTCGTGCGAGTTCAGGCCGCGCTCCCAGGCGGTCTTGCCATGGCGCTGGATGCCGTCGAGCGAGATCTCGAGCACACGCACATTGGCCTTGGCCTTGAAGATCTCCAGCGCTTCCGGCGTGTAGGCCGGCGCCATCAGCACCTCGACGAACTGCTTGCTCACCGCTTGGGCGGCAGCGGCATCGACCGGACGGTTGAAGGCGATGATGCCGCCGAACGCGGAGGTCGGGTCGGTCTGGAAGGCCTTGCTGTAGGCCTCCAGCGCGTCCTTGCCCACGGCGACACCGCAGGGGTTGGCGTGCTTGACGATGACGCAGGCTGGCACGTCAAAGCTCTTGACGCATTCCCAGGCGGCATCGGCATCGGCGATGTTGTTGTAGGAGAGTTCCTTGCCTTGCAGCTGCTTGGCCGTCACCAGCGAGCCGGGTGCCGGATAGAGGTCGCGGTAGAAGGCGGCCTGTTGGTGCGGGTTCTCGCCGTAGCGCAGGTCCTGCAGCTTGACCAGGTTGCTGTTGGCCTGGGCCGAGAACGGCAGGCTCACCGGTGCGCCGGCTTGGGCAGTTGCCTCGAAGTCGATGGCGGACAGGTAGTTGCTGATGGCGGCGTCATAGTTGGCAATGCGGTTGAACGCCGCCACCGACAGCGCGAAGCGCAGCTTGTCGGACAGTTTCCCGCTGGCTTTCAGCTCGGCCAGCACGGCCGGGTACTGGGAGGCGTCGGTCAGCACGCCAACGTCCTGCCAGTTCTTGGCCGCGCTGCGCACCATGGCCGGGCCACCGATATCGATGTTCTCGATCGCATCTTCCAGTGTGCAGCCGGGTTTGGCCACCGTGGCTTCAAACGGGTAGAGGTTGACCACCAGCAGATCGATGGTGTCGATGTTGTGCGCCTTCAAGGCGGCCATGTGCTCGGGCACGTCGCGGCGTGCCAGCAGGCCGCCGTGCACCTTGGGGTGCAGGGTCTTGACGCGGCCGTCCAGCATTTCAGGGAAGGCGGTGACTTCGGCCACCTCGGTCACGGGCAAGCCCTGTTCAGCCAGCAGCTTGGCAGTGCCACCAGTGGAAATGAGTTTGACGCCCAGCGCGTGCAGTGCCTTGGCAAAGTCGACGATGCCGGTCTTGTCGGATACGGAAATGAGTGCGTTCATGGTTCAGTGCTTACTTGATTAATTTGTGTTCGACGAGTTTCTTGCGCAGGGTGTTGCGGTTCAGGCCCAACCACTGCGCGGCGCGCGACTGGTTGTGCTCGGCCTGCTGCATCACGACTTCCAGCATCGGTTTTTCGACGATGCGGACCATCATGTCGTACATCCCGTCCGGTTCGGTGCCGCGCAAATCCTTGAAATAACCTTCCAGGCTTGTGCGCACGCATTCTTCGATATGTTTTTTGCTCATTCAATCACCTCCACGATGCGCGCTCCGGTATTCGCCCTGGGGGCAGCCCGGTGGCTCATGCGGTCAACTCCATTTGTATTTGTTCTTCGTTCAGGTCCGTCAAGGCATCCGACACCGCCACAGGCATGCGGTCCATATGAACACCCAGTTCATCAAAATAATCCGACACCGCCTGCACCTGTGCCCGGCAGTCCTCCAGCGCGTTCATGCGGGCGCGGAAGGCTTCGCCGCCGGGCAGCGTCTTGACGTACCAGCCGATGTGTTTGCGCGCACTGCGCACGCCGGTGTATTCACCGTACAGCGCGTAATGGTCCTGCAGGTGCTCCAGCAGCAGACGTTTGACCTCGGCCACCAACGGCGGGGCCAGATGCGTGCCGGTGGCCAGGAAGTGGCCGATCTCGCGGAAGATCCACGGCCGGCCCTGCGCCGCGCGGCCGATCATCAGCGCATCGGCACCGGTCAGGCGCAACACCTCGCGCGCTTTCTCGGGCGAGGTGATGTCGCCATTGGCCACCACCGGCACCCGCAGCGCAGCCTTCACCGCGGCAATGGTGTCGTACTCGGCGGCACCACCATAACCCTGCTCGCGCGTGCGGCCATGCACCGTGACCATCTGCACGCCGGCGCTCTCGGCCGCGCGGGCCAGCACCACCGCATTCTTGTGGGACTGGCACCAGCCGGTGCGCATCTTGAGCGTGACCGGCACGTTGTGCGGCGCACAAGCCGCCACCACGGCCTCGATGATCTGCAGCGCCAGCGTCTCGTCCTGCATCAGGGCCGAGCCGGCCCATTTGTTGCAGACTTTTTTGGCCGGGCAGCCCATGTTGATGTCGATGATCTGCGCGCCGCGGTCGATGTTGTAGGCCGCGGCCTCGGCCATCATGGGGGCATCCGTGCCGGCAATCTGCACCGCGATCGGGCCGACCTCGCCCTCATGGTTGGCGCGGCGCGAGGTCTTGAGGCTGTTCCACAAATCCTTGCGCGACGTCACCATCTCGCTCACCGCATAACCGACTCCCAGCGCCTTGCACAGCTGGCGGAACGGCCGGTCCGTCACCCCGGCCATCGGGGCCGCAAACAGGGCATTCGGCAATTCGAAGGAACCGATGTTCATGCGAAGGGAAGGGGTGAGCGTTGGCTGGAATAAAAAACGCTGCCGAAAAATGAGGCAGCAGTCGGGTCGCGTATTCTAGCTGCTCAAAATTTCAGCAATTGAAATGCGCAGCCATGGCGTGCGACGTCGTGCCTATACTCGTACCGCCCATGGACGCCTGGATCAATCACCTGCTCGAACTACTGGCCCTGCCGCAATACGGCTTGAGCACCTTGTTCGTGGTGGCTTTTGTCTCCGCCACGCTGCTGCCCATGGCCTCGGAACCGGCGCTGTTCGGTCTGCTCAAGCTCAATCCGGAACTGTTCTGGCTGGCCATGCTGGTGGCCACGGCCGGCAACACCCTGGGCGGGGCCCTGAACTGGGCACTCGGCCTGGGTTCGCACCGCATTCTGGACAAGTACCAGCATTCCGCGACCCATTTGCGTGCGCTCGACTGGCTGGAACGCATCGGCCCCAAAGCCTGCCTGCTGAGCTGGCTGCCCCTCATCGGCGACCCCTTGTGTGCGGTGGCCGGCTGGCTCAAGCTACCGTTCTGGCCTTGCCTGCTCTACATGGCCATCGGCAAGTTCGGGCGCTACCTCGTGATGACGGGTGCACTGCTGTGGGTTTTCCCGTCCTGAACACCTAGTTCAAGGTTCCCGCCGCACGCGCGGCAGCCTCGTACACCGCCGGCAAGTGATAACCACGCCGCGCCAGTCGTTCGGTGTGCATCAAGACGACAAAAGCCTGCCCCTGCACCACTGGCAACTCAGCCGGGGAGCGCCCCTGCAGCAACGCTGCTGTCAGTCGGCCCGCCGTCTGCCCCTGCTCGTGGGCCGAGGAAGCGATGGCCAGACTGCCGCCGTCAGGCACAAAACCGTTTTTGGTCGCCAGCGGCAGGGCCTTGCTGTGGGCCTCTGTCCAGGCCATCACCTCGGCCGGTGGCACCGACTTGCTGCCACCGACCGCCCGGTGCAGGCCCTGGTAGCCGGTGATGAACAAGACATCCGCCTTCTGCCCCAACGCGGCCACCCGGTCCTGCCAGGCAGGGTAATTGTCAACCTGCTCGCACGGCAGCAGCTTGTGGGGAGACCAGTCGTGCGCCGTCAGCTGCGGCACCTCCAGCAAGGCCTGCGCGCGGGCATCACCCAGGCAGGCCATGGTCAGCGGCTTGCCGTGGCCGAGTTGCGTCAGCGCCTCACGCAAGGCCGCCACCGGGATGCGTTCCAGGACCCCAGTGGTGTTGCTGGCCGTGTCGAAACCATACGCGGCCGACTCGGCATTGATACCGGCAAACACGATGCGAATTCCCGGTCGGTTCAGCCAGGCCGGCGTCACCAGCTTGGCCGCAATGTCATCAAACACCACCAGGACATCAGGTTCGAAAGCCTCCACGGCGCGTTGTGCCGAGGCAGCGGCGGTCTCCATGTGCTGTTCGCTGGGCGCGCCTCCCAGGCGCATGTAGTGCCAACGCGTCAGCACGGAGCGAGGATAGGCTTTGAGCTCCTTGCGGTAGCTGCGGTCCAGCGCCTGCGTCCAACCGAAATCCTCGTCGTAGGTGTGAATAACCAGCACCCGTGGACTGGCGACATTGAAGTAAAGCACCAACAACAATGACAACAGCAGAAAGACGCTGACGAGCAGGGCGGCAATGCTTTTTTTCATACCAGATCCAGCGCATCCCAATAGGGAATGGACAGCCCGACCGCCAGCACACGCAAGGCGCATGACGCCAGGTTGAACCGAAGGAACAGCGGCTCATTGAACATGCGGCCTTTGCCATCCACCACCCGCAACTGTGTGTAGGTACTGCTCTGGTAGGGGAAAAACCAGAGATCGGAGAACATCGCGGCCAGGAAACCAATGAGCCAGGGGTTGATGCCGGTTGCCGCGGCCAGCGGCATGAGCAGGATGGCCGACACCACCATGCCGGCCGTGATGGGCAAGGCCAGGCGAACCACCAGCACCACCACCAGCTCGAGCAAGACCAGCCGGATGATGTCGTGCTGCAGCAGGTCGGCCATGCCGTCGATCCAGGGCTTGATCTGGTCCACCAGATGCAGATGCTCCATCACACCCGTCAAGCCCTGCAGCGACAGCAGGAAAAACACCATCGGCCAATCCACATAGTTCTGGAAATTCTTCTTGCTGACCAGGCCATACAGCAGCAAGGCCACCAGAATGAAACCACCCACCCAGGGCAGCGGAATGTGGTGCCAGGACACGCCTGCGGCCCCCAGCACCAGCAGGGCCAGCCCCATGAGGGTGAAGCGCTCCTCCGCACCCAGCGGCCCCAACAGGGCCAGTTGCTGCCGCACCTGATCCTTGGAGGCCGGCAAGGCCTGGCCGGGGCCGAAGAACAGGCGATCCAGCACAAAGTGCCCGCCCGTGACCACCAGCGCGCACACCAAGGCGGCCACGAACCAGAACAGCCCCTGGAACTCGTCCTGCAGCTGTGTCGGCAGCATGGCAAACACGATCAGGTTGGAGCTCTTGCTGGTCAGGAACATGGGCGACATGTTCATCGAGCCTGCATAGGTGGCGGCCGCCAGCCGGGTGTGCGCCCGGCTGCCCGGCTGGACCCCGCCAGCACTGCAGAAATCACGGTACAGCGGCAGCACCAGCGCCATGCGCGAATTGCTGGACGGCATGATGGGCGACAAGGCATAACCGGATGCCACCAAAGCAAAACCGTGCCAGAACGGCGTATCCGGCAACAACACGCGCATCCACAGGATCAGGCGGTACGACAGCCCGGAGGCCACCAGCACCCCGCCCAGCACATACACCGCAACGAACAGAATCAGCCCACTGGAAGCAAAGCCGGACAACACCACATGGGCCGGCGCCAAGTCCACCAGCAGCATGGCCGCCATGGCGAACAGGGGTGGTACGAATTCATCCACCAGTGAAAACATCCACATGGCGACCGTTGCCGACAGGATGGCCAGGAACAGCATGTTCGGCAAGGCCCATCCCTGGTGGATGCCCAAACCCAACTGGAGCAGGGGCAGAAACAGCGCGCAACTCCAGCCCCATACTTCGCGCTGCGAGGTGCGGGCCGGCTGGCCAGAGGCCATAGCGGTCGGCTCCGGCACGGGGGTGCCACTGAGGTTGGCCAGCAGCACTCTCTGAGCCGCCTGGGCCAGTGCCGGCATGTCGGCCAGCACCTCGAGCAAGGCACGCTTCGGCAACACGATCAGCAAGGTGTCAGCGGCCGCACTGGCGTCGCGTACGTACGTCGGTGCCCCAGCCAGCACTTCCTCACCCGCCAGGGCGACCGAAGACGGCACGTCCCCGGACGGTGTCTGCACCACCAGCCCCCCCTGCAACACCAGCAGCAATTCGGCGGCCGGTGCGCCGGCCTGCACAACACGCTGACCTGCTGCCACGTGCCGGAGCTCAGCCGCCCCCAGCAGCCGCGCCAAGGTTCGGCCGGACAGGCGCGCAAACAGAGGCTCGGCCTGAATTCGGGCGGCAACCGTGGCAACAGGGGTCTCTGGCAACTCAGATGGCAGATTCATGGTCTGGGCAAAAGGCAGATGGAAAATTCTAAGCGCGGCACCGGCACCAGAAACGACAACGGCCAGCATGGCTGGCCGTTGCGGCAACTACGTCCAGAGCAAAAGGCGCTGGAACAGGTGGGTCATCAGGCACTGAACAGGAAGTTCATCACATCGCCGTCCTTGACGACGTACTCCTTGCCTTCCGCGCGCATCTTGCCGGCATCCTTGGCGCCCTGCTCGCCCTTGCAGGCGATGAAGTCTTCAAAGGCGATGGTCTGGGCCCGGATGTAGCCCTTCTCGAAATCGGTGTGGATCACGCCAGCCGCCTGGGGTCCGGTATCACCCACATGAATGGTCCAGGCACGCACTTCCTTCACACCCGCCGTGAAATAGGTCTGCAGACCCAGCAACTTGTAGGCCGCACGAATCAGGCGGTTCAGGCCGGGCTCGGTCTGCCCCAGCTCTTCCAGGAACATCTGGCGGTCGTCGTCGCTCATCTCCGCCATTTCGGCTTCCAGCTTGGCACAGATCGCCACCACCGGGGCATTCTGGGTCGCGGCGTAGGCCGTCAGACGGTCCAGGAAAGGGTTGTTTTCAAAACCGTTCTCACTCACGTTGGCCACAAACATGGCGGGCTTGGCCGTGATCAGGAAAAACTGCTTCAGCAAGGGTTGATCTTCCTTGCTGAACTCCAGCGTGCGCACCGGCTTGCCTTCGTTGAGCGCCGCCTGGCACTTCTCCAGAATCGCCACCAGCTTGATCGACTCCTTGTCCCCCGAGCGTGCCGTCTTGGTCACGCGGTGCAGCGCCTTCTCGACCGCCCCCAAGTCGGCCAGACACAGCTCGGTCTGGATCACTTCGATGTCCGAGATCGGGTCCACCTTGCCGGCCACGTGGATCACGTTGTCGTCTTCAAAGCAACGCACCACATTGACGATGGCATCGGTCTCGCGGATGTGCGCAAGAAACTTGTTGCCCAAGCCCTCGCCGGTACTGGCACCGGCCACCAGGCCGGCGATGTCGACAAACTCGACGATGGCCGGCACGATGCGCTCCGGGTGGATGATTTCCGCCAGCTGCTGCAGGCGCGGATCGGGCACCTCGACCACGCCCACATTGGGTTCAATGGTGCAAAAGGGATAGTTCTCCGCCGCAATGCCCGCCTTGGTCAGGGCATTGAACAGGGTGGATTTACCGACGTTGGGCAGGCCGACGATGCCGCACTTCAGGCTCATGGAAATTCCTTAGAAATCATTAAACGATCGAACCCGAGGGTGCGTGATCGAGGTGCCCGATCCGCGCATGGGGCACGATGCCCCGGCTCGATCAACCCAGGCCAGGACAAGGCATTTCTGCAACGTTTGCCCTCGATTGGCCTGGAAAACTAGGCCAATTGTACTAATCGGCGAATCCTTGCTTCGCCGCCCGAGCGCGACCGCCGAACCGGCCTCCCGGTTGTGCCGCCACAATAGACTATGGGCAGATATTGCATGACGCCCCACCCGAGCCACCAACAAAGCCCTTCCATGCCCCTCTCTCGCCGCCGACTCTTGACGCTAACGGGTAGCCTCTTCACCCTTTCCTCTGCACAGGCCCAACCGGTTCCCCTCTGGCCCACCAAGCCTCTCAAAATCGTCGTGGCCTACCCGCCTGGCGGGGTCAGCGATGTCATCGCCCGGGCCCTGGCCGAACAGCTGGTGAGCCGGCTCGGGGTTCCCGTTTTGGTGGACAACAAAGCCGGCGCCAGCGGCTCATTGGGCGTCGGCCTGGTTGCCAAGTCGGCACCCGACGGCTACACCCTGGCGTTCTCGGCCATCTCCCCGCTGACGCTCAGCCCCCACCTTGGCAAATCAGCGTTCGACCCGGTCAAGGACATTGCGCCCGTCGCCAGCGTGATGTACTCACCCGTCCTGATTGCCGCCACCGCGGCGCTGAAAGAAGGCGACCTCAAGAGCTTGTTGGCCACAGCCCGCGCACGACCTGGCGCCGTGCGCTGGGCGACCTCCGGGCCTGCCTCGCTGGGCCATGTCGTGCTGGAGCAGATTCGTGCTGCAGCCCAGGTGGACATCACCCACGTCCCTTACAAGGGCGGCGGCCAGCAGATCACCGATGCGCTGAGCGGTCAGTTTGAAGTGCTGTCAGTCAACACGTCTTCGGCCGTCTTGCAGCACATCAAGACAGGCAAGCTGCGCCCATTGGCTGTGGGGTCTCCTGCCAGATTGAATAACCTGCCCACGGTTCCGACACTGGCTGAACTGGGTTATCCAGCCGCCAACCTGAGTTCTCACTTTGGCATCCTGGCGCCGGCAGGCACACCCGCTTCCGTCGTCACCCGGTTGAATGGCGAGATCAACGTGATTCTGTCCACGCCCGCCATGCGCGAGCGCTTGTTGGCCGCGGAATGTGTAGGAGAGCCGACCAGCCCCACCGAATTCGCCGGGCTGATCACCGCCGAATCCGCCAGCATGGCGCGCATCATCCGCGACGCCCATATCAAGGCGGAATAGGACTGGCAACGCCCGGCTGGGCTGCGCGTCAGTCGAAGCGAAAGTCCGCCGCCACCGTCTGCCCGACGCGCAGCACCGTATCCACACCCGCCAGCACGATGGCGTTCATGCCAAAAGTCACCGCGCCATTCAGCCGCGCATCGCGCCGGTAAGCCTGCAACGTATCGCTGACTTCCGGGCTGCTTTGTGCCGTGGCCGGGTCGATATTGGGAATCGGACAGCGCGGGCAGGGCTTGACGGGCTTCAGGACCACCTCACCCTCGCCGGTCGCGATACGCAAGGTGTCGAGCCGATCCTCGTCATGCGCCTCCGGCCCAGCAAGCACAATATTGGGCCGAAAGCGCTCCACCCCCACCGGCGCATGGCCGGCGGCCTGCAGGCGGGCGTTGAACTCGTCGAGCGAAGCCTGGCCCAGCACCAGCAGTGGAAAACCGTCGCTGAACTGGTTGAGCGCTTCAACGCCATCGGTCCACTTCAGGCTGGAAAGGCGTTTGTGCTCCGGATCGAAGCGCACCAGACGAAACCTGGCCGCCTGGGCCGTGGGCAGGCCCTGGTCGGACAGCGACAGGAAGTCGGTGAACCACTGGGCTGCGACATCGCCCATGTCATAGGCCGGCACCTCGTCGTCCCAGACGCGTACCCGTGTCGGCTGCTCCACGGCATCGACGGCCAGATGCAGCGCCAGCATACCGGGCGCGCGCAGCGCCAGCTCCATGCCGCCGCGCTTGAATTGCGGCTGCACCAAGGCCAGGCGCGGCTGTTCGCGCTGCGACACGAAGCCGCCCTGCGCATCCACCACCATCCAGGCGCGGTCGAGGTCGAGTCCGGTCTCGGTCAGCACCGCTTCCTGCAGCTCGATGCCAGCGCAGGATTTGACCGGGTACACGAACAGTTGCGTTATGCGGGCCTGGACATCGCCCGGGCTGACAGTCGATTCACTCACTTGGCAGGATCCCCATGGTTATTGGAATGGAATTGACATCCGACAGAGTCGATTCTGCCCTGCCTTCTACAATGCTCGCATGGCTCTTCCCCTGGATGTTTGTATTCGTGGCAGCGGCATCGTGGGCCGCACGCTGGCCCTGTTGTTGGCGCGTGAGCGCCTGCGTGTCGGCCTGGTGGAAACCTCGCCCCAACCCAATGCCCCTGCCGATGTGCGCGCTTACGCCTTGAACCGTGCCTCCAAGGAATTGCTCGACGCCTTGCGCTGCTGGCCCGCGCCGCAGGCGGCTACCCCGGTCACCCACATGCAGATCTGGGGCGACCGCGGCGGCGAGGTCAATTTCGACGCCAGCGAACTCGGCGCCACCGCCTTGACCTGGATCGTTGATGTCCCGGTACTGGAGGCTCAGCTGGCGCAGGCCGTCGGTTTCCAACCGCAGATCGAAGTGCTGACCGCTCCGGCGCCGGCCAAGCTCACCGTGGTCTGTGAAGGCCGAGCCAGCAGCACGCGTGCCGAGTTCGGCGTTGACTTCCAGGTCACCCCCTATACCCAACACGCCTTGGCGGCCCGGATCCAGTGCGAGAAACCGCATGGCCAGAATGCACGCCAGTGGTTTTCCAACGGCGACATCCTGGCATTTCTGCCCATGGGCGGTGAACAAGGGAACTCTGTCGCGATTGTCTGGTCTGTCTCTCCTGAACACGCTGCCCGCTTACAGGCAACCAGCCCGGACGATTTCTGTCGCGAGTTGGAAGCTGCCAGCGGACACGCCTTGGGCCAGTTGACGCTGATCAGCGAACGCCGGCTCTGGCCCTTGCAAAAAGCGCAGGCGCAACAATGGACGGGCCAGGCGGCCTGCGGCGCCTGGGTGCTGGCCGGCGATGCCGCTCACAACGTGCACCCGCTGGCCGGCCAGGGCTTGAACCTGGGGCTGGCCGATGTGGCAGAACTGGCCAAGACGCTGCGCGAACGCGATTACTGGCGCGACGTGGGCGATGCCAAGCTGCTGCGTCGTTATGAACGCGCCCGCAAGGCCGGCATGCTGGCGCTGGATACCGGCATGGATGGCCTGCAACTGCTGTTTGCCCGCGAAGGCGAAGCTTGGCGCACGCTGCGCAACTGGGGTATGAACACCGTGGAGCGCAGCGGCCTGCTCAAGCAGTGGCTGACCCGGCAGGCCATGGATTTTTGAACAACGCGACGCGTCGCATGAAACGGATGATGATGAATGCTCTGAAAACCCTGCTGGTCAGCACTTGCGTCTTGGCCAGTATCGGCGTCCAGGCCCAGGAAGCGGTGATCCGCAAAAACCTCACTGAACGCATCCCACAACTGCAGAAGATCGACGAGATCAGCAAGACCCCGGTCAACGGCTTGTACGAGGTCCGCGTCAATGGCACCGACATTTTCTACACCGATGCCGATGCCAACTACCTGATCCAGGGCAACCTGATCGACACACGCCAGCGCCGCAACCTGACCGAAGAGCGCATCGACAAGCTGACCGCAGTGAACTTCGACACCCTGCCGCTGAAAGACGCCTTCACCGTGGTGCGCGGCAACGGCAAGCGCAAGGTGGCCGTGTTCGAGGATCCGAACTGCGGCTATTGCAAGCGCTTCGAACGCGATCTGGACAAGGTCACCAACGTCACGGTCTACACCTTCCTCTACCCCATCCTCAGCCCGGACTCGGCGGAAAAGTCGAAGAACATCTGGTGCGCCAAGGACAAGGCCAAAGCCTGGCAGGACCACATGCTGCGTGACCAGCCGCTTCCCGCCGCCAGCTGTGACGTCTCGGCCATAACCCGCAACCTGGAACTGGGTCGCAAACACAAGATCACCGGCACACCGACTCTAATCTTTGCTGACGGCTCGCGCGTGCCGGGCGCCATCAACGCCCAGCAGATCGAGAAGCACCTGAACGAGACCCGCTAAGCCATCGCCGCATGTCCAAAGACTTAGCCCCCGCCCTCATCCACTACCGGGTGGAGGTTGCCGACTTGCATGCCCACCTGTTTCGCGTCACGCTGACCATCGCGCAAGCGCAGGCACAGCAGCGCGTGTCGCTGCCCGTCTGGATTCCCGGCAGCTATCTGGTGCGTGAGTTTTCCAAAAATCTGCAACGGTTGCAGGCACGACAAGACGGCCGGCTGGTCGCCGTGCAGCAACTCGACAAGTGCAGCTGGCAGATCGACTGCGCGCCACAAGACCCGCTGGTGCTGAGCTACGAGATCTATGCGTTCGACAACTCGGTGCGCACCGCCTGGCTCGATGCCACGCGCGGCTTTTTCAACGGCACCAGCTTGTGCCTGCGCGTCGAAGGCCAGGAAGACACCGTTCACGAACTTGAGCTGGTCGCCAGCCAGGCCATCGCTGATTGGTCTGTGGCCACCGGGCTGTCCCCGCGGAAGATCAACCGACGCGGTTTCGGCAGCTACCGTGCCGCCGATTACGACGAACTGGTGGATTGCCCGGTAGAGCTGGGTGAGTTCTGGAATGGCACGTTCACTGCTGGCGGTGTACCGCACCGCTTTGTGGTCGCCGGTGCGCCGCCGAGTTTTGACGGCGAACGATTGCTGGCCGACACGCGCAAGATCTGCGAGGCGGAAATCCGTCTCTGGCACAGCACCGACACGGGCAAACGACACAAGGCGCCGTATCGCAGCTACCTGTTCATGCTCAATGCCACCGACGACGGCTACGGCGGTCTGGAGCACCGCAATTCGACGGCACTGATCTGCACGCGCCGCGACCTGCCGCGCCTGGGCGCCAAACCCGGGGACGGCTACACCACCCTGCTGGGATTGATCAGCCACGAGTACTTCCACACCTGGAACGTCAAACGCCTGCGCCCGGCCGAGTTCGCGCGCTACGACTACGCGCAGGAAAACTACACGCAACTGCTCTGGTTCTTCGAAGGCTTCACCAGCTACTACGACGATCTGCTGCTGCGCCGCGCCGGTCTGATCGACAACGCCACCTACCTCAAGCTGCTCAACAAGACCATCAACCAGGTGATGCAAACGCCTGGTCGCACCGTGCAGTCAGTAGCGCAGGCCAGCTTCGACGCCTGGGTCAAGTACTACCGGCAAGACGAAAACACGCCCAACGCCACCGTGAGCTACTACAGCAAGGGCGCACTGGTGGCGCTGTGCCTGGATCTCACCTTGCGCGCCGAAGGACCGCATACGCTCGACGAGGTGATGCGTGCCCTGTGGCAGCGCTGCCGGGGTGGCCCGATGTCTGAGGACGACCTGTTGCAGGTACTGCAGGACATCACGGGTCGCTCCTACGCCCGCGAGATCAAGCGCTGGGTGCACACCACGGTCGAACTGCCGCTCAAGGAATTGCTGGAGCGCCACGGCGTGGCGATTCAGGAAGATCCGGCCCAACTGGCACAGCAGTTGGGCTTGCGCGTGGCCGAAGGAGCTGCACTCCAGATCAAGGCTGTGCTGCGCGGCGGTGCTGCCGAGCGGGCCGGCCTGGCTGCCGGCGATGAATGGCTGGGCGTGGAAGTCGGCAGCGGCAAGACCCACAGCGGCTGGCGCCTCACCAAGCTCGACGACCTGCCGCTTTATGCCGGCGCGCACCCCAAGGTCCAGGCCCTGGTGGCACGCGACAAGCGTCTGTTGAAGCTCACGCTCAACCTGCCGCGCGGCGTGACCACCTGGCGACTGTCGGTGCGCGACCCGCAGCTCATCGAGCGCTGGCTCTCAGCCTGATCAAGGATTCTTCTGCCGCTGGTCGAGCACGCGCTTGGCCTTGCCCAGGCTGCGCTCGACACCGCCCTCGGGCCGTAGCTCGATCTCGACGCTGGTGCCGACATAGGCCTTGATTTCGTGCTGCAGCTGCTTGGCCGCGGCTCGCGCTGCCAGGCTGTCAGGCGACACGTCGGGCCGGGTCTCCACCACCACCAGCAGATCGTCCATCGGCCCATTGCGCCGCAAGATGCACTGGTAGTGTGGCGTCAGCTCAGGGCGCCGCAAGATCAACTCCTCAACCTGCGTCGGGAACACGTTCACACCGCGCACGATCATCATGTCATCGCTGCGACCCGTGATTTTTTCCATACGGCGCATGGTGCGCGTGCTGCCCGGTAGCAGGCGCGTCAGGTCGCGCGTGCGGTAGCGGATCACCGGCAAAGCTTCCTTGGTGAGGCTGGTGAAGACCAGCTCGCCGACTTCGCCGTCGGGCAGCAACTCACCGGTCTCGGGATCGATGATCTCAGGATAGAAATGGTCTTCCCAGATGGTCGGCCCATCCTTGGCCAGCACGCATTCACTGGCCACACCGGGACCAATGACCTCGCTCAGACCATAGATGTCGACGGCATCGAGCCCCATGCGCAGTTCGATGGCGTGTCGCATGTCATTGGTCCAAGGCTCGGCGCCGAAGATGCCGATGCGCAGGCTTGATTCAGTCGCTTTGATACCTTGTCGTTCGAATTCCTCGGCAATCGCCAGCATGTAGCTGGGTGTGACCATGATGATGTCGGGCTTGAAATCCTGGATCAGCTGCACCTGCCGCTCGGTCTGCCCGCCGCCGAAGGGCACGACTGTCAGCCCCAGCCGCTCCGCCCCGTAATGGGCGCCGAGACCGCCGGTGAACAGGCCATAACCATAGCTCACATGCACCATGTCGCCGGGCCTGGCTCCTGCGGCGCGGATGCTGCGCGCCACCAGGCCAGCCCAGGTATCGATGTCATTCTTGGTGTAGCCCACCACGGTGGGCTTGCCAGTAGTGCCGCTGGAGGCATGGATGCGCACACATTGCTCGCGCGGCACGGCGAACATGCCGAAGGGATAGCTGTCGCGCAGGTCTTTCTTGGTGGTGAACGGAAAGCGTGCCAGATCGGCTAGTGTCTGGCAATCATCCGGGTGCACACCGGCCGCATCGAACTTGGCGCGGTACACCGGCGAATTGCGGTAGGCGTGCTGCAACGTGGATTGAAGCCGCTTGAGCTGCAGGCTGCGCAACTCATCGATGCTGGCCTTCTCGATCGGGTCCCAGGCAAACTCGCGCTGATTCATGCAGCCTCCGGAATGACGGCGCCCTGGATCTGGGCGCTTTTGCCGCGGAACATGGCAATCACCTCGCCACGCTGATTGCTCACGCGCATGTCGTAGATGCCATGCCGCCCCTGCAACGTCTGCTCCACACCTTCGCAGGTCAGCACATCGTCCAGTTGCGCCGGTTTGAGGAACTCGATGCTGCAGCCGGCCGCCACCGCCACCTTGTTGTAGCTGTTGCAGGCAAAGGCAAAAGTCGAGTCGGCCAGTGTGAAGATCAGACCGCCATGGCAGATCTCATGGCCGTTGAGCATGTCTTTGCGCACCGTCATGCGCATCACGGCCCGGCCGGGTGCGCACGACAGCAGTTCCATCTGCATGAATTCGCGCGAAGCGCGGTCGGCGGCAAACATGGACTCGCCGACACGGCGCGCCAGTGCCTCGGCGTTTTTCACATCGCTCATCCCTCACTCCCCCTTGAACTGCGGTGTGCGCTTTTCGCGGAATGCCAGCACACCTTCGATGTAGTCGTGTGTGCGCCCCAGTGCCGACTGCATGTCGCGCTCGGCGTCGAGCTGCTGGTCCAGCGTGCGGCTGCCGGCACGCTGCAACAGCTCGCGCGTGGCCACAAGCGCCTTGGTCGGCATGACCGCCAGGCGCTGGGCCAAGGCCAGTGCCGCAGCAACGCAGTCATCGCTCACATCCCAGATCAAGCCCCAGTCGCGGGCCTGGACCGCTGTGAGTTTGTCGCCAGTCATGGCCAAAGCCATTGCGCGTGCCAGCCCCAGGCGCTGTGGCAGCAGCCAGGAGCCACCGGCATCGGGAATGAGACCGATCTTGCTGAAGGCCTGGATAAAGCTGGCCTGCGGCGTCGCAATCGCGATGTCGCACGTCATGGCCAGCGAAGCACCGGCCCCGGCCGCCACACCATTAACGGCCGCGATGGTCGGCATGCGCAGTTGCTGCAACCGCCGCACTGTCGGGTTGAAGGCCTGCTCGATCACCGGGCCGGGATTGGCCCGCTCGACCAGATCAGGCCCGGGGGCGAAATCGAATTCAGACAGATCGGCGCCGGCACAAAAGCCGCGGCCGGTGCCGGTGATGACCAGCGCGCGAATGGCCGGATTGGCCTCGGCCCGGTCCAGTGCGGCCCACAGATCGCGGTGCATCTGGCGCGTGAAACTGTTCAGCGCTTGGGGCCGATTCAGGGTGGCAATGGCCACCGCTCCTTGCTCGGCATAGAGAACAGATAACTCGGCGGTCGACTCAGACATCAGGCATCCCTCGGGTTGGCGTGACGAAAGCCACGCCGGCTTGGTCAGGCCAATTTAACATCTCCCGACCGATCGGTCGGTTAATGTTTTCCCTTGGTTTTGCCGCAAAAATCCCGGTTTTACCGGGCCCCGCCAGTACTTAAGCCAACGTCACCTTCTTGAACTTGCGCTTGCCGACCTGCAGCACATAGGTGCCGGCACCGAGCTTGAGCCCTTTGTCACTGACGACATTCGAGTCCACCCGCACGCCGCCGCCATCGATCAGGCGGTTGCCCTCGCCACTGGAGGCCGCGAGGCCAGTCTGTTTGAGCAGCGCCCCGATGCCCATCGGGCCTGCTTCGAGCTGGACCGTCTGCTCCTCAATCTCGTCGGGCACACCGCCGCGACTGCGGTTGATGAAGTCCTGCTCGGCCGCATCCGCCGCCGCCGCCGAATGGAAACGCGCCGTGATCTCCTTGGCCAGCAGCACCTTGGCTTCCTTCGGGTTACGGCCTTGCTGCACTTCCTCTTGCAGCTTTTCGATTTCGCTCAGGCTGCGGAAACTCAACAGGGTGTACCAGCGCCACATCAGCTCGTCGGAGATCGACAACACCTTGGCAAACATGGTGTTGGCATCCTCAGCGATGCCGATGTAGTTGTTCTTGGACTTGGACATCTTCTCCACGCCATCCAAACCTTCCAACAACGGCATGGTCAGAATGCATTGCGGCTCCTGGCCGTACTCGGCCTGCAAGTGCCGGCCCATCAGCAGGTTGAATTTCTGGTCGGTGCCGCCCAATTCCAAGTCGCTCTTGAGGGCCACGCTGTCGTAGCCCTGCATCAGCGGGTAGAGGAACTCGTGCACCGAGATCGGCGTGCCAGCCTTGAAGCGGTCATGGAAGTCGTTGCGCTCCATCATGCGCGCCACGGTGTACTTGGCCGCCAGCTGGATCATGCCCATGGAGCCCAAGGGCAGGCACCATTCGCTGTTGTAGCGGATTTCTGTTTTCGCCGGGTCCAGCACCAGACTGGCCTGCTTGTAATAGGTCTCGGCGTTGGCCTTGATCTGCTCCGGCGTGAGCGGCGGGCGGGTGCTGTTGCGCCCCGACGGGTCGCCAATCAGACTGGTGAAATCGCCGATCAGGAAGATGACCTGATGGCCCAGATCCTGCAACTGGCGCATCTTGTTGAGCACCACGGTATGACCAATATGGATGTCAGGTGCGGTCGGGTCCAGCCCGAGCTTGATACGCAGCGGCTGGCCAGTGGCCTCGGCGCGCGCCAGCTTTTGCACCCAGTCAGCCTCCGGAATCAACTCCTCGCAGCCGCGCAAGGTCACCGCCAAGGCCTCCCGGACACGGTCAGTTACAGGAAATTTCGGTGTGGAGGCTTGATTCATAAGGGTTTTTCCAGATGCCAGGGGGTCGGGGCCAGCTATACTAGCCGCTTGCCATTGCGCAGGATTTTAAGTGCGCAATGCCCGCTGGCCGCGGTGCCCTCAGGCCCCTGCCACACCATTATCTTTGGGTTGCCCTTTGAAAAACGGTTTCATGACCGCTGGAAGTGACTTTTTGACTTTTGCCGGTCACTGGGTCGAGCACCACCCCAAACGGGTGATGGGTGCCGTCGCTGCAGCGCTTCTGCTGGGTGGCGGTGGCGCCTATGCTGTAGCTTCGGCCGTGGTGTCGCTGGGCCCGGATGCAGGGCAATTGCCGGTGCGAGAAGTCCTTGAGACCGTTTCCCCCCTTGCCCTGGAACCCCAGTCCGAAGCACTGGACCTGCACCGCTTCCGCCTGTTTCGCTCCGACCTGACCCGCTCCACCGATACCGCCGACACGCTGCTCAAGCGCCTGGGCATCAACGACCCGGCGGCGGCGGCCTTTTTGCGTGCCGATGCCAACGTCCAGAAAACGCTGCTGGGCCGCGTTGGCCGCAGCATCACCGCCGAAGCCACTGATACGAACACCCTGCTCAAGCTCAGTGCACGCTGGAGCCCGGAGGACGATGGCCGGTTCACGCGTCTGGTGATCGAAAAACAAGGCGAGACGTTTGCCTCGAAGCTTGAGACAGCCCCGCTGACCGCCTCGACCCGCATCGCCAGCGGCGTCATCCGCACCTCGCTGTTCGCAGCCACCGACGACGCGCGCATTCCGGATGCCATTGCCATCCAGGTAGCCGAAATTTTCTCCGGTGACATCGACTTCCATCGCTCGCTGCGCAAGGGCGATCGCTTCTCGGTGGTTTACGAAACACTGGAAGGTGATGGCGAACCGCTGCGTGCTGGCCGGGTGCTGAGCGCCGAGTTCGTCAATGGCGGCAAGACCTACCAGGCCATGTGGTTCCAGGAACCCGATGCCTCTGCGGCACTCCTTCAGGAACAAGGCCGCGCCACCCACAACCTGACCAAGGGCGGCTACTACACCCTGGATGGCCAGAGCCTGCGCCGCACCTACCTCGCGTCCCCGCTGGAGTTCTCGCGCGTGACCAGCGGCTTCAAGATGCGCTTCCATCCCATTCTGCAGCAATGGCGTGCCCACCTCGGTGTCGACTACGCCGCCCCAACCGGTACGCCGGTACGCAGCATCGGTGATGGTGTGGTTGAGTTTGCCGGTGTGCAGAATGGTTTCGGCAATGTGGTGTTCGTCAAGCACCGCAACAACCACACCACGGTTTATGCTCACCTGAGCCGCATCAACGTCCAGCGCGGCCAGTCGATCAACCAGGGCCAGAACATTGGCGCTGTTGGCGCCACGGGCTGGGCGACCGGCCCCCACCTGCACTTCGAATTCCGCGTCAACGGCAATCACCAGGATCCGCTCACCATTGCGCGCCAGAGTGAAACGACGCCCGTTTCGGCCGCAGCCAAGCCCCTGTTCATGCGCTCAGCGTCCGTGGTCCGCCAGCAACTGCTGGCAGCAGCCTCCCTGCAGCAGGGCGCTTCGCAGTAAGCGCCCTCGCCCCCGGGTGACCAGCGTGTCTGAGTTCTACATCGGCCTGATGTCCGGGACCTCGCTCGACGGGGTGGACGGCGTCCTTGCGGAATGCGCCGAGACGCACACCTGGGTCATCCAGCACGCCCATCTGCCCTTCCCGCCGGACCTGACCGCCGAACTGCTGCAACTCAACAACCCAGGCGGGGTGGATGAACTGCACCGCGCCACCCTCGCCGCCAATGCGCTGGCCCGGCTTTATGCTGCTGTCGTGGCCGAATTGCTCGAGCGTGCGGCCCTGCCTCCAAGCGCCGTCACGGCCATCGGGGCGCATGGCCAGACCGTGCGCCACCGCCCGGGCGAGTTTGATACCACCGGCTACACCCTGCAGCTCAACAGCCCGGCGCTTCTGGCCGAACTGAGCGGTATTGATGTCGTGGCGGACTTTCGCAGCCGCGATGTGGCAGCCGGCGGCCAGGGTGCCCCATTGGTACCGGCCTTCCACCAGGCCATGTTCGCCCAGGCGGGCCAGACGGTGGCCGTGCTCAATATCGGCGGCATCGCCAATCTCTCGGTGCTGCGCGACGATGCCGTACTGGGCTTCGATTGCGGCCCCGGCAATGCCCTGATGGACGCTTGGTGCCGCCAGCACACCGGCCAGCCCTTCGATGCAGAAGGACGCTGGGCAGCAACTGGCCAGATTCATGAACCCTTGCTGCAGGTGCTACTGCGGGAGCCTTACTTTGCCTTGCCGCCCCCCAAGAGCACGGGGCGCGATCTGTTCAATCCGCCCTGGCTGGCCAACAAGCTGACCGGCTTTGAGGCCGTGGCACCGGTGGATGTGCAGGCCACGCTGACGGAACTGACCGCCAGCGCTTGCACGGCTGATGTGCTGCGTCATGGTGCAGGCAGTACACGCCTGATCGTCTGTGGCGGCGGCGCGCTCAACAGCTACCTGATGCAGCGCTTGCAGGCACGACTGCCCTATCTCACGGTGGTTTCCTCGGAGCAAGCCGGCTTGCCCGCCTTGCAGGTGGAAGCGGCCGCCTTTGCCTGGCTGGCACGCAAGGCCGTGCTGCGCCAGACGGCAAGCCTGAAAAGCGTCACGGGCGCTCAAGGCGCCCGTGTGCTCGGAGCCATTTACCCGGCCTGAGCCGGGCTCACGCTCAGGTCGAGAAGGAAGAACCGCAACCGCAGGTGGTGGTGGCGTTCGGGTTCTTGATGACGAACTGGGCACCCTGCAGGTCTTCCTTGTAGTCGATCTCTGCGCCCACCAAGTACTGGTAGCTCATGGCATCAATCAGCAAAGACACACCATTCTTGGTCATGGTGGTGTCGTCTTCGTTGGTCACCTCATCAAAGGTGAAACCATACTGAAAACCGGAACAACCGCCACCTTGCACGAAAACGCGCAGCTTGAGGTCAGGGTTGCCCTCTTCCGCAATCAGATCCGCCACCTTGGCAGCAGCGCTGTCGGTGAACAGAATGGGGGCAGGCATCTCGGTTTGAATGTTTTCGGCGACGGCGCTCATGGATGGCTCCAATTAAGATGGATTGAGCGAATACTACACAATTTCGCTCAAGAATTCAGTTACTGGTTATTTGCCGCCAATTTCAGTGTGGGCTTTTCCTCGGCCATGTCGACCGGGCGCATCTGGCCAGCAATGATGGCCCCCTGGTGCATCTCCAGCGCGCTGTAATGGATATCGCCTTCAATGTGGGCCTTGGGCTGCAATTCGAGCATCAGGCGCGCGTAGACCGGCCCCTTCACCGTGCCGTTGATGATGACATGGTCGGCATGGATCTCACCAATCACCGTGGCCGTTTCCGAAATCACCAGAATGCTGGCCTGATCGGGGTTGGCATTCACATCGCCAATCACTTTGCCGTCGACGCGCAAGCCGTCCGAAAAACGCAGAGTGCCGTCAATCTGGCTGCCATCCGCAATCAGGCTGCGAATGGGGGGCTGTTTTTTCTTGTTGAACATGTTTGCACCTCTCTGATGGATTACAACTTGATCGACTGCACCGCCTTGGTCACCGTACCCTCCATGACCTTGGCTGAAATACCCTTGATCACGGTCTGGGGCGGCAATTCAAATACCCCTTCAAGCCGGCCGTATTGGCGGAACTTCAAGGACTGGGGACCGCTGGGCAACGGCGCCGACCACGGTTTGCCGCCCTGCAGCCCGGTGAAACTCAACTCAAGACGCCCGTTGAATTCAGGTGCGTTCTTCACCGGCTGGATCACCAGAACCTGCCATTTTAGTTGACGCCCATCCTGCAGCTCTGCCTGCAGACCCCGAATGGCCAGACTTTCAGCACCGCCGGTCGGAATCAGCTTCTCGAAAAAGCCTAGGTCATCACGCAAGGAGCGGTTTTCGCTTTCCAGCTGCTTGTTCTGGGCACTCAGACGCTCTTGCGCCGCCTTCTCGGCGGTCAGCAAGGTACTGGACGTGTTGGCCACCGACATGGCCTTGTCGCGCTCGTCCTTCATGGCAGACAGCTGCTGGCGCGCCGCAGCCAGCTCGGTGCGCAACTGCGTGACCTCCTCGGTGCGTCCGCCGTCAATGCCGGCAATGTCCTTGCCAAACTCGAACGCCCACAAGCCGATGGCGGCACAAAAGCCGAGCACGATGGCGACAAGCGCCCAGCGCAGGGGCCATGGCATGGAGCTGCGCACGGACATGCGCGGCGCACTGATGGTGAGGCGACGGTGGAGCAGGCGAAATCTCATGGAAGGGGGAGTCTAGCAGTCCAAAAACACAACAGCCGCCAGAATTTGCATTCGGGCGGCTGTTGAGCTGCAACAAATTGCAGCAGACGAAACTTCGTGTGAAATTAACGCTTGCTGAACTGCTTGCGACGGCGTGCAGAGTGCAGACCGACCTTCTTACGCTCGACTTCACGCGCATCACGCGTCACGAAGCCAGCTTGGCTCAAGACGGGCTTGAGCGAGGCATCGTAGTCGATCAGGGCACGGGTAATGCCGTGACGGGTCGCGCCAGCCTGGCCGGACTCACCACCACCTGCCACATTGACCATGATGTCGAAAGATTCGGCATGGTTGGTCAGCATCAGGGGCTGCTTGCAGATCATGATCGAGGTTTGACGACCGAAGAAATTCTCGATGTCTTTGCCATTGACCGTGATCTTGCCGGTGCCTTTTTTCAGAAACACGCGGGCGACGCTGGATTTGCGACGGCCGGTGCCATTGTTCCATTCACCAATCATCTCAAGGCTCCTTAGATTTCCAACACTTTGGGTTGCTGGGCGGTGTGCGGGTGCTCAGCACCACCGTACACCTTGAGCTTCTTGATCATGGCGTAGCCGAGCGGGCCCTTGGGCAGCATGCCCTTGACGGCCTTTTCCAGCGCGCGGCCGGGATGCTTGGCTTGCATGTCACGGAAGTTGGTGGCTGTGATACCGCCCGGGTAACCCGAGTGACGGTAGTACACCTTGTCCAACGGCTTGGCGCCGGTGACGCGCAGCTGGGCTGCGTTGATGATGACGATGAAGTCACCGGTATCGACGTGAGGCGTGTAAATGGCCTTGTGTTTGCCGCGCAAACGGAGAGCAACTTCGCTGGCTACTCGTCCGAGGACCTTGTCGGTCGCGTCAATCACAAACCACTCGTGCGTCACGTCAGCGGGTTTGGCGCTGAACGTTTTGGTCATGAGTTTTCTCTTAAAAGAGGGTTTGTCGGACTCTTTTCCACGGTCGGCGTTCCTCTGACGGGAATCTCTTAGGTGGGAATTCAAGCTTCGCCGCGGAGTCACGGTAGCGCTGCGAAGCCCGCCATTATACAAAAACTTGCGTTTTAGGCCAAATCCGGGCCTCAAGGCCGATTTGCGCCACCCTCCGGGTAGCGCTGGCGGTCTTCAATGCACACCGGCAGCTTCGCGTATTCGGGCTTCTGGCATTCGAGGTGGATGCACATGGGGCGCGTGATGAAGTTGCTGTCAGTACACACTTCGGTCGCAGCTGGCGCCGTCTTGGCAGCCGCCTTGCCCGCCGGAACCGGTGTCGCTTTCTCGACCGGCACCATCTTGTCGTCCGGACGTGCCGCCGCCTCTTTCGCCTTGCGGGTGCCCGCCACCCGGGCTGGCGCGGCAACGGGTGCCGTGGCGGTAGCCTCCTCGCCCCGCAGGGGCAGGGCCGGACTGGCCACTGGCGCCGGCTCGGGCGCGGCCACCTGAGGCGCCTGAACCGGCCTGTCTTCTCGCAACCCCCAATAGGCCAACCCCATCAAGCCCAGCCCAGCCAGCACCAGCCCTGCCGTCTTCCGGCCCGACCAGCGCCCCTGCGTGGCGGCACCTCCAGCGGCCGGCACATTCAAGGCAGACGGGCGGGTTTCATCATCATCGCCAAAATCCAGGTCCGGCCGCCCGCCATCCAGCAAGATGTCGTCGCGGGCCTGGGTGACCGGCCACTCATCTTCGTTCACGCCTGCCGGCGGCGACGTGGGCAAAACACCTGCCTGGATGTTCATCAGGTCGTCGCCCAGCGCGGCTCGCCAGTCGAAGGTCGACAGATGATCGGGCGGCAGCAAGCGCATTTCACCGATCAGCTGCGCCACACTCTGCGGCCGCTGGGACGGCTGGATCGCCAGCGCGTGGTCAATGCCCCGGACGAACTCAACCGAGTAGTGCTGGCCGAAATGCGCCTGCACGGTGTCGGCCACGCTGGCCATCGTCGGCAGGTTGTCGCGCACCACCCGAAAGGTGGCCGGTGGCGGCGGCTCGTTGCGCACGCAGCCATGGACCACGGCCGCCAGCGCGTACAGATCGGACCAGGGGCCCGGCTTCAGGTCCTCGGCCGAGGCGTACTGCTCGATCGGCGCGTAGTTCACCTTCAGGATGGCGGTGTGCTTGTGCGTCTGGTCGCTGATGGCCCGCCGCGCAGCCCCCAGGTCCAGCAGCACGGGCGGACCGACGTCCTGCAGGAAGATGTTGTCGGGCGAGACATCGCGGTGCACCGTGCCGTGTTCGTGCAGCACGCGCAGCGCCTGCAAAATCGACCACAACACGGTACGCAGCCAAGCTTCGGGTGGTGGCCCGGCCATCTGGCTGCGCGCCTGCTTCAGGGTGATGCCGCTGTACAGGGGCATCACCATATAGGCGGTGTGGTTGGCCTCCCAGAAACGGTAGACCTTGACCAGGGACGGGTGGTCGAACTGCGCCAACAGCCGCGCCTCGGCAATGAAGGAGTTCAAACCGGACTGGTAGGTCGGCTGATCCGTGGTGGAGCGCAAGGCCAACGACAGGCCGTCTTGCCGGTTCACCAGCGCCGACGGCATGTACTCTTTGATGGCCACCGGGCGATGCAGGGAATGGTCGTAGGCACGGTACACCATGCCAAAGCCCCCCACACCCAGCAGCGCCTGCACCTCGAACTCCGCCAACCGCGTACCGACAGGCAGGGCGTCGACATGCGCTGGCGGGGTCACAGCAGGGGACAGGGTGGAGGCAGGGGTATCCGTCATGCGGCGGATTCTTGCATGGAATCTTGCGTGCCGATTCTGTGAAATACGCTCTTCGGTCGCCACCCTCGTTACCATTGGCACCTATGTTCAGTTACCGCCACGCCTTCCATGCCGGCAATCATGCCGATGTGCTCAAGCACACCGTGCTCATTGCCATGCTTCACCACCTCACCCAAAAGGAGGCGGCCCTGACGGTGCTGGACACCCATGCCGGCGCCGGCCTGTACCGGCTTGACAGCGAGTTCACCGAAACCAGCGGCGAGGCCGCAGACGGCATCCAGCGGCTGCTGAAGCCGACCGAGGGCATGACACTGGCACCGGCCCTGCAAGACTACCTCGACCTGGTGGCCAGCTTCAACAGCAAGGGCAACTGGCGCATCTACCCCGGCTCGCCCTTCATCATCCAGCGCCTGCTGCGCGGGCACGACAAGCTCAAGCTGTTCGAACTCCACCCCACCGACACCAAGACGTTGATGGCCAATGTGGAGCAGCTGGAAGCCGGCCGCCAGGTGGCGGTGCTGCGCGAAGACGGCTTCGAGGGCATCCGCAAATTCCTGCCGCCGCCCGCGCGCCGTGCCCTGGTGCTGTGTGACCCGAGCTACGAGCTCAAGAACGACTATGCACGCGCAGCGGCCATGGCAACCGAAGCGCTCAAGCGTTTTCCCACCGGCACCTATGCCATCTGGTACCCCATCATCCCGCGCCCCGAAGCGCACGACCTGCCGCGCAAACTCAAGACCCTAGCCACCAAAGCAGGCAAGAGCTGGCTCCACGCCACGCTGACCGTCAAGTCCAGCAAGCTCACGACCGACGTCCAGGGGGAAGAAAAACGCCCAGGCCTGCCAGCCAGCGGCATGTTCATCATCAACCCGCCGCACACGCTCAAGCCCGCCCTGCAGGCGGCGCTGCCGCAAATGGTGACCCTGCTGGCGCAGGACCGCCACGCCGCCTTCACGCTCGACGCCGGGGGTTAACCCCAATCGAATTAACCGACCGGTCGGTCGGTTAATTGACTATACTGCCCCTCAACCGGCGCCCAAGGATTCGGCGCGCCGCAGGAGACCGGCATGTACACACAAGCGCTCGACCTACCCGACAACGCCGCCGCCAAGGCGGCCGCCCCGGCCAGCCATGAGGCCGGCCCCATGGCCCGCTTCGAGGCCTGCATCGATGCCGACGGCCGCATCGAACCGCAGGACTGGATGCCCGAGGCCTACCGCAAGACCCTGGTGCGCCAGATCAGCCAGCACGCGCACAGCGAGATCATCGGCATGCAGCCCGAGGGCAACTGGATCTCGCGCGCACCCTCGCTCAAGCGCAAGGCGATCCTGATCGCCAAGGTGCAGGACGAGGGCGGCCACGGCCTGTACCTCTACAGCGCGGCCGAGACACTGGGCACTTCGCGCGACCAGCTGCTCGACGGCCTGCACACCGGGCGCGCCAAGTACAGCTCGATCTTCAACTACCCGACGCTGAACTGGGCCGACGTCGGCGTCATCGGCTGGCTGGTCGACGGCGCGGCCATCATGAACCAGATCCCCCTGTGTCGCTGCTCCTACGGCCCTTATGCGCGCGCCATGATCCGCATCTGCAAGGAAGAAAGCTTCCACCAGCGCCAGGGCTACGAGGCCCTGCTGACCATGATGCAGGGCACACCCGCGCAGCGCGCCCTGGTGCAGGACGCGGTGAACCGCTGGTGGTGGCCGGTGCTGGCCATGTTCGGCCCGCCCGATGCCGACAGCCTGCACAGCGGCCAAAGCATGCGCTGGGGCATCAAGCGCATCAGCAACGACGACCTGCGCCAGCGTTTCGTCGACGCCACCGTGCCGCAAGCCAAGGTGCTGGGCGTCACGCTGCCCGACCCCGACTTGGTGTGGAATGAAGAACGCCAGCACCACGACTACGGCGCCATCGACTGGGACGAGTTCTGGGCCACGGTCAACGGCAACGGCCCGTGCAACCGCGAACGCCTGTCCACCCGGGTGAAAGCCCACAACGACGGCCAGTGGGTGCGCGACGCCGCCCTGGCCCACGCCGAGAAACAACAACGCCGCGCCATGAAGGAGGCCGCATGAGCACCACACAAAAAGAATGGCCCTTGTGGGAAGTTTTCATCCGCAGCAAGCAGGGCCTGGAGCACAAGCACTGCGGCAGCCTGCACGCCGTGGACGCCACACAGGCGTTGCAGATGGCGCGCGATGTCTACACGCGGCGCCAGGAAGGCGTGAGCATCTGGGTCGTGCCGTCCAACGCCATCACGGCCAGCGCGCCGGATGACAAGGGCGAGCTGTTCGACCCCTCGGGCGACAAGATCTACCGCCACCCGACCTTCTACCGCATCCCCGACGAAGTGGGCCACATGTGATGAAGGCCCCCGTCGACTACCTGCTGCAACTGGCCGACAGCGCGCTCATTCTCGGCCAGCGCAATGCCGAATGGTGCGGCCATGCGCCGGTGCTGGAGGAGGACATGGCCATGGCCAACGTCAGCCTCGACCTGATCGGCCAGGCGCGCCTGCTCTACCAGCATGCGGCCACGCTGCTGAACGCAGATGCGGGCGATGCCGCCAACGAGGTCACCGAAGACCGCCTGGCCTACTTCCGCGACGTGCCCGAGTTCCGCAACTACACCCTACTGGAACTGCCGCACTTTCCCAGCCGCACCGGCCTGCTGGCGCCCAGCGCCGCGGCGGAACGCGACTTCGCCACCACCATCGTGCGCAACTTCCTCTACAGCGCTTTCATGGCGCTGCTGTGGGAAGCGCTACAAGCGTCGAAGGACAATGAGCTGGCAGCGATTGCTGCCAAGTCGCTGAAAGAAACGCGCTACCACCTGCGCCACAGCCGCGACTGGCTGGTGCGCCTGGGTGACGGCAGCGAGGAATCGCACCAGCGCATGCAGTCGGCGCTGACCCATCTGATGCCCTACACACAGGAGTTCTGGTTCGCCTCGGTGGCGGAAAGTGCGGCCGCGGCGCAAGGCAGCGGTGTGCTGCCCACCACCCTGCAGGCCGATTGGGAAGCGCTGGTGGACGACGCCTTGCAGGAAGCCACGCTGCAGCGCCCCGCCGCCGCCGGCTTTGTGACGCAAGGCAAGTGCGGCCGCCATTCCGAACACCTGGACTATGTGCTGGGCGAAATGCAGGGCCTGGCGCGCCAGCACCCCGGAGCCAGTTGGTGAACCGGCAACAGATCGAAGCCTTGCTGGACGGGATTCCCGACCCGGAGATTCCGGTGGTCAGCATCCGCGAACTCGGCATGCTGCGCGACATCCGTGTGCATGGCGACGAGGTCGAGATCGTCATCACCCCCACCTACAGCGGCTGCCCAGCCATGGAGCAGATCGAGGCCGACATCCGTGCCGCGCTGGCGGCGCATCCGGTGCGCACCCGCATCACGCGCCAGCTGGCGCCGGCCTGGAGCACCGACTGGATCGGCCCGGAAGCGCGCGAGAAGCTGCGCCGCTACGGCATCGCACCGCCGCAAGGTGCGGCCGCAACCGAGCAGGTGATTCGCTTTGCCCCCAGCTTCGCTCCTAAAAAAGGAGCGGCTCACGCAGATTTGACGGAACCAGATGGCCAAAATCATTCCATAAGTTGCCCGCACTGTGGCTCCGCCCACACCACCGAGAGTTCGCACTTCGGCTCCACCGCCTGCAAGTCACTTTGGCGCTGCCTGGACTGCCGCGAGCCGTTCGACTATTTCAAGCCCTACTGAGCCGAGCACCATGTCGACACCCCACTTCCACGAACTGTTCGTCAAGCAGATCACGCCGCAGGCCGCCGGCGCGGTGGCCGTGACGCTGGCCATCCCGCCCGAGCTGCGCGATGCCTACGCCTTCCAGCCCGGCCAGTTCCTGACGCTGCGCGCCAACATCCAGGGCGAGGCCGTGCGGCGCAGCTACTCGATCTGCAGCAGCACGCAGCAGCTCACGCGGGCACAGGAGATCGAGGTCGGCATCAAGCCGGTGGCCGGCGGTCTGTTCTCCAACTGGGCGACCACGCAACTGCAAGCCGGCGACACGCTCGACGTCATGCCGCCCGACGGCCGCTTCACCTCACACCTGGCCCCTGGCGCTGCCGTGCACCGCGTCGGTTTTGCTGCCGGCTCGGGCATCACGCCCTTGCTCTCCCTCATCGCCAGCACGCTGGAAAACGAACCGGCTTCGCGCTTCACCCTGGTCTACGGCAACCAGCGCGTCGACAGCATCCTGTTCAACGAACGCCTGCAGGACCTGAAGGACCGCTACCCGGCGCGCCTGTCGCTGATTCACCTGCTGTCGCGCCAGGCGCAGGATGTGGCGCTGCTCAATGGCCGCATCGATGGCCCCAAGGTCACGGAACTGGTGAACACGCTGATTCCAATCAGCAGCATCGACGAAGCCTTCATCTGCGGCCCCGAGGGCATGATAGAAGCCACCGAGCAGGCCCTGCTGGCGGCCGGTCTGGACAAGGGCCGCCTCCGCACCGAGCGCTTTGCCACCGCCGGCAGCCCCGTGCAAGCAGCGCGCACCACGGCGACGAGCAAGGCGGGCACGGCAGCGCCGATCGCGCTTGACGTGGTGGTGGACGGCAAGACCCACCACCTGGGCATGGGCAAGCAGGACAAGCTGCTGGATGTGGCGCTGGCCGCCGGCCTGGACCTGCCCTACTCGTGCAAGGGGGGGGTGTGCTGCACCTGCCGCGCCCGCGTGATCGAGGGCCGGGTCGAGATGGAAAAAAACTTCACGCTCGAACCGTGGGAGATCGACAAGGGCTTCGTGCTGACCTGCCAGGCCCGCGCGCTCACGCCCAAGGTGGTGGTGAGCTACGACGAGCGCTGAGCAGAGCTTGGCTTAGAGCCCGAGGCGCTGGCAGATTTCCAGCGTCGTGGCGCTCTGGTTCATGCTGTAGAAGTGCAGCGCCGGTGCACCGCCGGCACGTAGCTGTTCGCACAGATCGCTCACCACGTCCAGACCGAAGGCGCGGATACTGGCGGTGTCGTCGCCGAAGCCTTGCAGGCGCAGGCGTATCCAGCGCGGAATCTCAGCGCCGCAGGCGTCGGAAAACCGCATCAACTGGGTCGAACTGGTGATGGGCATGATGCCCGGCACCACCGGCACCGTCACGCCCAGGGCATCGGCCTCTTCCACGAAACGGAAGTAGGCATCGGCGTTGTAGAAGTACTGCGTGATGGCCGAATCGGCGCCAGCTTTCACCTTGGTCACAAAGGCCTGCAGGTCGGCCGCCGGCGACTTGGCCTGCGGGTGCACTTCCGGGTAGGCCGCGACCTCGATGTGGAAATCGTCGCCGGTCTCGGCACGGATGAAAGCCACCAGGTCGCTGGCGTACTGGAACTCGCCGCCCATGCCGTAGCCGCTGGGCAGGTCGCCGCGCAGCGTGACCAGGCGCTTGACGCCCATGGCCTTGAGCGTGGACAGGTTCTCGCGCATGGTGGCGCGGGTAGCGCCGATGCAGGAGATGTGCGAGGCAGCGTCCATGCCTTCGGCCAGGATCTCGCGCACGGCAGCGAAGGTGCCTTCCTGCGTCGAGCCGCCGGCGCCATAGGTCACCGAGCAGAACTCGGGCTTCAGCGCGTAGAGCTGCTGGCGCACGACGCGCAGCTTCTCCACGCCTTCGGGCGTCTTGGGCGGGAAGAATTCAATGCTGAGGGGGAGTCGGGTCGGCTCGGTCATGAGGGCCTTCCTTGAATCTATTTGGTCGCGTGAATGAAAAACTCGCGGTTGCCGTCACCGCCCTCGATGGGCGAGTCGAACCAGTCCCGCACCGTCAGGTCCAGGGCTTCGCAGGCATCACGCAGGCGCTGCTCGATGAAGGGGTAGAGCGATTCGTCGCGCACGATACCGCCCTTGCCGACCTGGCCAGGCTGCAGCTCGAACTGCGGCTTGACCAGCATCAGCAGGTGGCCGCCGTCTTTGAGCAGCGGCACGATGGCCGGCAACACCAGCGTCTGCGAGATGAAGGACAGGTCACCCACCAGCAGGTCGAAGCCGGCCTCGAACAGCTCATCGCCTTCGAGCGCATCGGCAATTGCCTCGGCGTCGCGGGCGTTGACCTTCTCGATGCACAGCACGCGCGCGTCATCGCGCAGGCTCGGGTGCAACTGCGCCGACCCGACATCGATCCCCACCACGCGGGCCGCGCCGTGCTGCAACAGGCAATCGGTGAAGCCACCGGTGGACTGGCCGACATCCAGGCACATCAGCCCCTGCACCGGCAAGCCGATGTGCTTGAGCGCCGCTTCGAGCTTCAAGCCGCCACGCGAGACGTAGCGCGCTTCCGAATCGTCAAGCAGACGCACCTGCGCCTCGTCCGGCACTTCGTCGCCGTTTTTGGCGACGCGCTTCCACACCTCGCCTTGCAGCCACTCCACCCCATCCGCAATCAGGCGCTGGGCCTGGGAGCGGGTGCTGGCAAGTTGCCGATGAACGAGAAGTTGGTCAATGCGCATAGGTGAGGATAAAAGTAACACCGCGCGCGCCCACTCCCAGTCGGGAGACACCGCGGAACCGGCTTGGCCGGGCCGCTGGTGTCGCCCCCTTGAGGGGGAGGCGCCGCAGGCGCACGGGGGTGCCATCAATAGCGATACGTATCTTTCTTGTACGGGCCGGCCTTGTTCACGCCAATGTAAGCGGCCTGCTCATCGCTCAGTTCGGTCAGCATGGCACCGACCTTCTTCAGGTGCAGGCGTGCCACTTTTTCGTCCAGGTGCTTGGGCAGCACGTACACCTTGCCCGACTTGTATTCCTTGGGCTTGGTGAACAGTTCGATCTGGGCGATGGTCTGGTTGGCAAAGCTCGACGACATTACGAAGCTGGGGTGGCCGGTGCCGCAACCCAGGTTCACCAGACGGCCCTTGGCCAGCAGGATGATGCGCTTGGCCGGGTTCTTGCCCTTGGCCGGGAAGATCACGTGGTCCACCTGGGGCTTGATCTCTTCCCACTTGCATTTTTCCAGCGAAGCGACGTCGATCTCGTTGTCGAAGTGACCGATGTTGCAGACGATGGCCTGGTCTTTCATGGCCGCCATGTGCTTGTAGGTGATGACGTTCTTGTTGCCGGTGGCCGACACGAAGATGTCGGCCTTGTCGGCAGCGTATTCCATGGTCACGACCTTGTAGCCTTCCATCGCGGCTTGCAGGGCGTTGATCGGGTCGATCTCGGTCACCCACACTTGGGCGCTCAGAGCGCGCAGGGCCTGGGCCGAGCCCTTGCCCACGTCGCCATAACCGGCCACCAGGGCGATCTTGCCGGCAACCATCACGTCGGTAGCGCGCTTGATGGCGTCCACCAGCGACTCGCGGCAGCCGTACAGGTTGTCGAACTTGCTCTTGGTCACCGAGTCGTTGACGTTGATGGCGCGGAAGGCCAGCTCACCCTTGGCCGCCATTTCGTTCAGGCGCAGCACGCCGGTGGTGGTTTCTTCGGTCACGCCGATGATGTTCTTCAGGCGGCGGCTGTACCAGGTGGGATCCACCTTGAGCTTGGCCTTGATGGCGTTGAACAGGCAGATCTCTTCTTCGCTGCTAGGCTTGGACAGGACCTTGATGTTCTTCTCGGCCTTGGCACCCAGGTGCATCAGCAGCGTGGCGTCGCCACCGTCGTCCAGAATCATGTTCGGGCCTTCGGTCTTGGAACCTTTGGGGCCGAATTCGAAAATGCGGTGGGTGTAGTCCCAGTAGTCGGTCAGGTTCTCGCCCTTGTAGGCAAACACCGGGGTGCCTTTGGCCACCAGGGCGGCAGCGGCATGGTCCTGGGTGGAGAAAATGTTGCACGAAGCCCAGCGCACTTCGGCGCCCAAGGCCTGCAGGGTTTCGACCAGCACGCCGGTCTGGATCGTCATGTGCAGAGAACCGGTGATGCGCGCGCCCTTCAAGGGCTTGGACTTGGCGAACTCTTCACGGATCGCCATCAGGCCGGGCATTTCGGTCTCGGCAATGTTCAGCTCTTTGCGGCCCCAGGGCGCCAGGCTCAGGTCAGCGATTGCGTAATCTTGGTTTTTAGCGGGTTTCAGGACGCTCATGGCTCACTCCAAAAGTCAATTTGAAAGACCACGGGTCGCGGGCGAATCAGGGGAAATGACTCACCGCACAGGTCCGTGGGTGAGCGCCGTTGATGCGGTGGAGGGGGCGGTGCCCCTCCACGGGTCCGAGCCTCGTTCAACGGAATGTGAACTGCAACGCTCCTCGGAATGCCGTGATTATACGGAGATGGCAGCTTTTGCGCTGCCTTTTCCGTTCAGCCGCCCGCCAGCTCGCGCGTCAGCTGCGCTGCCGGCACGGCCCGGCAGCCGCTGGTGTTCTGCCCCGCCCACAGCGGCGAGAAGTCGCCGCTGCCCATCCCCTCGGCCCTGGCGCGCAGCGGCGCCACCGCTGACGTGGCCAACGGGAAGACCGGCGCCACCGGGCTCAAGGGGCCTTGCTCGCGCATCAGGCGGGTCATGATGCCGCGCGCCGGCCGGCCGGTGTACAGATTGGTCAGCGCCGTGTGGCGAGCCGCCTCACTTGTGAGCGCGGCGCGGTGAATGGCGCTGGTGCTGGCCTCCGGGCACAGCAGATACGCGGTCCCCACCTGCACGCCGGCGGCACCCAACGCCAGCGCGGCCCGCACCCCGGCGGCATCGGCGATACCGCCGGCCGCCACCACCGGCACGCGCACGGCGCGCACGATCTGCGGCAGCAGTGCGAAGGTGCCGACCTGCGTGCTCAGCTCGTCGGTCAGGAACATACCGCGGTGGCCGCCGGCCTCCAGCCCTTGCGCCACGATCACGTCCGCACCATGGGCCTCCAGCCAGCGCGCCTCGTCCACCGTGGTAGCCGACGAAATGACCTTGGCGCCCCAGGACCGCACCCGAGCCAACAACGCTTCGCTCGGCAGACCGAAGTGGAAACTCACCACCGGCGGCTTGAACGCCGCCAGCAAATCGGCGGTGGCGGCATCAAAGGGCAGACGCCCCGGGCCGGCGGGGATCGTTGACGGGTCAATACCGAATTCGGCGTAGTAGGGCGCCAGAGACTGCCGCCAGGCGGTTTCCCGGGCCGGGTCGGCCACCGGGGTGTGATGGCAGAAAAAATTCACATTAAAGGGTTGGGCCGTCTGCGCCCGAATGCTCGTCAGCTCTGCGCGCAGCGCCTCGGCACCGAGCATGGCACAGGGCAAGGAGCCCAGGCCGCCGGCATTGGACACGGCCACCGCCAACGCGCTGCCTTGCACGCCAGCCATCGGCGCCTGGATGACGGGCAACTCGATGCCCAGAACTTGCTGCAACAAACCCATGTCGAACTCCTGTCGGTGCGCTCACCGGGGGCTGGCTCCCAGCCCCGCACGCTGGCAGCACTGTAGCGGACTTGCCGGGTAAAATCGGGGCTTCGGCACTACCCGGCCCGCTGTTCGCGGGACGGGTCTGCAGCCCTCTCGTCTTGGCAGCGCGCCTGACGCCTGCCCCTCATCTTCTGGAACTGTTGTGTCCTACGCCCCTGAAACCCGGCGCCGCCGTACCTTTGCCATCATCTCGCACCCTGACGCGGGTAAGACCACGCTGACCGAAAAACTGCTGCTGTTCTCGGGCGCGATCCAGATCGCCGGTTCGGTGAAGGCGCGCAAGGCCTCGCGCCACGCCACCTCCGACTGGATGGAGATCGAGAAGCAGCGCGGCATCTCGGTGGCGTCTTCGGTGATGCAGATGCAGTACCGCGACCACGTCATCAACCTGCTCGACACCCCCGGCCACAAGGACTTCTCGGAAGACACCTACCGCGTGCTGACGGCGGTGGACTCGGCGCTGATGGTGATCGACGCCGCCAACGGTGTGGAAGCGCAGACGCGGCGCCTGATTGAGGTCTGCCGCCAGCGCGACACACCCATCATCACGTTCGTCAACAAGATGGACCGCGAGGTGCGCGACCCGCTGGACATCCTGGACGAGGTGGAGCGCGAACTCGGCATGCCCTGCGTGCCGATGACCTGGCCGGTGGGCCAGGGCAAATCGTTCGGCGGCATCATCAACCTGCGCACCCAGGCCATGACGGTGTTCGAATCGGGCAGCGAGCGCCGGCCGCAGGACTTCGACACGGTGCCGCTGAGCGACCGCGCCACCCTGCAGCAACGCTTCGGCCACGACTTCGAAGCAGCGGTGGACAGCATGGAGCTGGCCACCGGTGCCTCGCCCACCTTCGACCGCGAAGCCTTCCTGGCCGGCAAACAAACGCCGGTGTTCTTCGGCTCCGGCGTCAACAACTTCGGCGTCATGGAGGTGCTGGACGCGCTGGTGGACCTGGCGCCCTCTCCGGGCCCGCGCACCAGTTCGCTGCTGGTCAACAAGCAGCCGGTGGTGAAGGAAATCCAGCCCGACGACGACGCTTTCTCCGGCGTGGTATTCAAGGTGCAGGCCAATATGGACGCCAACCACCGCGACCGCATCGCCTTCGTGCGCGTCTGCTCCGGCAAGTACACGCCGGGCATGAAACTGAAAGTGCAGCGCACCGCCAAGGAACTGCGCCCCACCAGCGTGGTGACCTTCATGAGCCAGCGCCGCGAGGCGGTGGAAGAGGCCTACGCGGGCGACATCGTCGGCTTCACCACCCACGGCGGCGTGCAGCTGGGCGACACCATCACCGATGGCTCCATTGCGCTGCAGTACACCGGCCTGCCCTTCTTCGCGCCCGAGCTGTTCATGACCGTGGTGTTGAAGAACCCGCTGCGCACCAAACAGCTGCAGCAGGGCCTGGCCCAGCTGGGCGAGGAAGGCGCGATCCAGGTGTTCCGCCCCGAGATGGGCGGCAACATGCTGCTGGGCGCCGTCGGCCAGCTGCAGTTCGAGGTGGTGCAGCACCGCCTGAAGAGCGAGTACGACGCCGACGTGCGGCTGGAAGGCTGCCAGTACACCGGCGCGCGCTGGATCACGGCTGACACGCCGGCCGAGCTCAAGGCCTTCTGCGATGCCTACCCGCAGCGACTGGCGCGCGATGCGGCCGACACGCTGGCCTACCTCTGCACCTCGCCCTACGACGTGCGGCTGGCACAGGAGCGCTTCCCCAAGATCCACTTCCACCCGCTGCGCGAGCACGCCGGGCTGTCGTTGCAAAGCGCAGGCTGAAAGCGTTCAGGGGGCGGCGAAGAACGCCGCCACCTCGTGCTGAAACTGCCGATGCCCTTTTTGCAGGTGCATCATGTGGCCGGCATCGGGAATCATCACGTACTTCTTGTACGGATGGGGCAACTCGCGGAAGAAGGGCCACAGCCCCGCCAGGTCGGCCACATCGTCGTACTGGCCGTGGATCATCATCACCGGCACCGGCAGCCGCGCGGCATCCACCATCGGCAGCTTGGTGAGCAGGTCCACTTGCGGCCCCGTGGGTGACCGGGTCTCCACCAGCGCCGCCGACCGCGCAAACGCCTCCACCACCGCAGGCTCGTTGGCCTCGGGCGGAGTCATCGAATCGAAACGCAGCTTCCAGCCGGACTCGGTGATGCGGATGTAGGGCGAGCGCTTGAAGGTCTCCAGCCGCGGGCGACGCGCCAGCAGGTCCGGGCTGTCGGCATGCATCTGCGCGTAGCTGATGTAACGGGCCACCTTCTGCGGATGCGCCATCACGAACATGCCGCCGTACTGCGTCCCCCAGGACCAGGCCAGCAGATGGACCTGCGCCACGTCGCGCAGGTCACGCACATAGTCGACCGCCGCATTCAGGTCGGCACTGGCCTGCTCGGTGCTCAGGTGAGCTTCAGGGTGCGTCGAACTGCCAAAGCCCCGCACATCGAGCGCGAACACGTCAAACCCCTGCCGGGCCAGAAAGTCCATCAGGCTGTAGGACGGGTGGCCAGGCACCTTCAGGTCAAAACTCTCGCGGCCGGCGGTGGCCGAGCCGTGTGCCAGCATCACCACTGGCTTGCCGCCTGGCACGCCTTGGTACTTTTCCCAGACAAAAAGCCGGATGTCCCCCTGGGCAACCCAATGTGACTCGCCGTGCACCGCCTGGCCTTCTGCCTGCATACAACCGCCTCATGTAAAGTTGTCCAAATTCTCTCTCAATCGCGCCATGCAGTCTCTGAGCCAATGGTCCGCGGATGATCGGCGTCCGATCATCGGCGTGTTGACCGACATCGACGACACCCTGACCACCGAAGGCGCCATCACGCCCGACGCCTTGCAGGCCCTGGCCGACCTGCGGGCCGCCGGCTTGCATGTGATCCCGATCACGGGCCGCCCCGTTGGCTGGAGCGAACCGTTCGCCCTGAGTTGGCCGGTCGATGCGATCGTGGCGGAGAACGGTGCCGTGGCGCTGATCCAGCCTCGCCCCCCTGCGGAAGTTTCTGACAAAAACAGCACCCAACCCTTACCGGATAAGCGCCAAGCGCTATCAAAACGATACCGGCAGGATGCCGCCACCCGGGCCACCAACTTCGCCCGCATGCAGCAGGTCGCCCAGCGCGTCCTGCGTGAAGTGCCCGGCACGACGCTGGCCGAAGATTCGCCGGGCCGCGAAACCGACATTGCCGTCGACCACAACGAGTTCACACACTTAGGCCCCGAACAGATCACGCAGGTGATACAGATCATGCAAAGCGAGGGCATGTGCGCCACCGTGAGCAGCATCCACATCAACGGCTGGTTTGGCGCGCACAACAAGCTGGAGGGCGCACGCTGGATCGTGCGCGAACTGCTGGGCCGCGAACTCGATGCTGAAATCGCCCGCTGGGTCTATGTGGGCGACTCCACCAACGATCAACTGATGTTCCAGCACTTTCCCTTCAGCGTGGGCGTGGCCAACATCCGCCGCTTTGCGGCCGAGCTCACGCACCAGCCACGTTTCATCACGCCAAGCGAGCGCGGCGCCGGCTTTGCCGAGGTGGCACGCGCGCTGCTGGCCGTGCGCGCCGGCTGAATCACAGCCGGCCGGCTCACTCGTGCCGCCTAGTGCAGATCACCCAGGACGCCGCGCAGCAAAGCCAGCCCCTGCGCCACCTCCTGCGCACGGGTGTTAAGTGCCGGCATGAAGCGCAAGCAGTGCGCGCGCGGCGCATTGAGCAGCAGCCCGCGCTCACGCGCCAGGATCACCACCTGCGCCGCACGGTCATGCCCCAGCTCCAACGCCAGCAACAGGCCATGTCCGCGCACTTCACCCAGGCCGAACTCGCGAGACAGACTGCGCAACCCGTCTGCCAGTTGCGCCCCCACCTGGCGTGAGGCGTCCAGAAAACCCTCCGCCAGCAAACTGTGCATGACCGCCACGCCAGCGGCGCACATGAGCGGGTTGCCGCAAAAGGTGCCGCCCTGCTCGCCGGGAGCGAAGCAGGCACAGGCCGCCTTGGCCAGCAGCGCCGAAAGCGGCGCACCGCCGCCCAGCCCCTTGCCCAAGGTCATGATGTCGGGCTCCACCCCATACTGCTCGTATGCAAACAGCGTGCCGGTGCGGCCGCAACCGGTCTGCACCTCGTCGGCGATCAGCAGCAGGCCATGGGCATCGCACAGCGCACGCAAGCCCTGGAAAAAGGCCGGATCGGCCGGCATAACACCGGCCTCGCCCTGCACCGGCTCGAGCATGACCGCCACCGTCTTTTCATTGATCAGCGCGCGCACCGAGGCCAGATCGTTCCAAACCGCCTTGGGGAAACCCGGCACCTGCGGTGCAAACATCGTGTCCCAGCCCGGCTTGCCGCTGGCGGACATGGTGGCCAGGGTGCGGCCGTGAAAGCCGTTGATGAAGGTGATGATCTCGAACGCGCCCTGCTTGTGCAGCTGGCCCCACTTGCGTGCCAGCTTGATGGCGCCCTCGTTGGCCTCGGCGCCCGAGCTGGCAAAGAACACCTGGTCAAAGCAGCTGTGCTGCGTCAGCAAGGTAGCCAGTTCCATGGCCGGCTCGTTGTAGAAGGCCGGGCTCGGATTGATCAACGTGCGGGCCTGGTGGCACAGCGCCTGCGCCACGGCGGCCGGCGCGTGCCCCAGGCAATTGACGGCCCAACCCTGCACCCAGTCCAGATAACGGCGGCCCTGCCGATCGAACAGGTACGCGCCCTCGCCGCGCACGAAAACAAGTTCCGGGCGCGGGGTGATCGGCATCAGGCTGCTGGGATTGAACGGGGCGGCAGTCTCGGGCATATCGAACCTCTTTCTGTGGAGTACAAAAACAAAAAGGCCACGGGGGTGAGCCGTGGCCTGGTCGGAAAAACTGAAGAGATCAGTTCAGGTGATTACATTTTCGTCAACCCATTTCCGCGCACGCCCACAGCCCGCCCGACATGCGTCGGGCGTTCATGGAGCGTCGGGAGGATTGGCGGGAAATGATCACAGGCAAATACTAAGTCGTCCGGCGTCGAACGTCAACGCATCGATCTTGGGCGCTAGTCGTAGAGCTGGTCGGCCGACACCTGGACGGTGATGGCCTTGTCAGCCAGCGGCCCCACAATCGCGCGCCCGGGCTGGGAGGTATCCCGCTGCACAGGGCGCCCCAAAGGTTCGCCATGGGGGTTCGTCAGGGCCACCACCAGCGGATCCTTGAGCGTGAGCCCGCGTCGTGTCACCACTGCGGATTCACCACTGGCCAGCTTGACGAAGCACCCCGGCGGGTAAATGCCGCATTCCTTGATCAGCGCCGCTGCGAGCGGATTGCCGCCGCTTTGCGCGTACAGGTCCTTGGCCGCCTGGTGCGCCGGCTGCTTGTCGCGCCCGGCACGCGGGCTGTATTTGGCGGTGAAGTTGTCGATGAAACGGATCAGCTGCGACAGCTCGCCGGGGGCCTGCACCTGCTTCGGGTAACCGCTGCCACCCGGGCATTCATGGTGCTGCTCCACCGCCAGCAGCCATTCCTCATCCTGCAGCCCGCTGGCGCGCAGCAGCGACGCAGAGACCAGCGGATGGGCATCGATTTCCTGGCGCTGCTGCGGTGTCGGGGGTGTCCGCTGCATCGCCAGCTTGGCTTGCAGGCTGGCCATGCCCAGGTTCATGGTCAGGGCGGCGCCGATCAGGCTCAGGCGCCGATTGTCTGACCACCCCAGGCGCCGGCTGACCAAGTGGCACAGGACGGCCACATGCAGCGAATGCGCCTCCGGGTAACGCTGAGTCTGGCTGTAGTCATGACGCACGATCAGGAAAATCATCTGATCGGTACAGGATTCCGGGCAGCCGGCAATCCGCACCACCATCTCGCGTACTTGTTTGAGGAACTGGGGATCAGCGGGGGTCTGCAGCAGCAGCCCCAGCCTGCGCAGCAACGCCTCCCAACGGACGGAGAAACGTTCCGCGGGTCGCTCAATGGCGTCAGACTCCCGGGCGGGCGGCACATACCGATTGACCTCCTCGGTGTCGACAAACATGCCGCGGTTGAGCAAATCCAGCAGTTTGGACTGCTCATGCAGCACCAGCCCCTTGGCCAGCAGCAGGCGGCCTGCCGCATCGCGCACACCGAACGGCAGCGGCACCCCCGGCCGCAGTATCTGGAATACCTGATCCAGCGAAATCATCTGCATAGTTATTTTTTTGGCTCAAGGCCCCTTCCCTACGAGATTTATAGCAGGATTTGATTTCCTCTTGAAGTCCCTCTCGAATTTGCTATCAAATCAATAGCGTTAGACGCATCTACCGCGCCAGCACCGGCGCTAGTGCCAGTCCGGTGTGGGTACCCTGTCGCACCACCGCCTCCGGTGTCGCCGCGGCAGCAATGCGCCCGCCGTCCTTGCCGCCGTCCGGGCCCAGATCGATGATCCAGTCAGCCTCGGCGATGACGTCGAGGTCATGTTCGATCACCACCACGCTGTGGCCGCCATCCACCAGCCGGTGCAGCACGCGGATCAGCTTGTCCACGTCGGCCATGTGCAGGCCCACTGTGGGCTCGTCCAGAACATACAGCGTGTGCGGCGCCTTCTGCCCGCGCCGGCCCACCTCGTCACGCACCTTGGTGAGTTCCGTCACCAGCTTGATGCGCTGCGCCTCGCCGCCACTGAGCGTGGGCGAAGGCTGCCCCAGCGTCAGGTAACCCAGACCGACATCCTTCAGCAGCTGCAGGGGGTGCGCGATGGAAGGCATGGCGGCAAAGAACTCGACGGCTTCGTCCACCTCCATCTGCAGCACATCGCCCACGCTCTTGCCGCGCCAGGTCACGGCCAGCGTCTCGGGGTTGAAGCGCGCACCGCGGCAGGTTTCGCACAGCACTTTCACATCGGGCAGGAAGCTCATCTCGATGGTGCGCACCCCCTGGCCTTCGCAACTCGGACAGCGGCCCTCGCCGGTGTTGAAAGAGAAGCGTCCGGCCGCATAGCCGCGCGCCTTGGCTTCCAGCGTCTCGGCAAACAGCTTGCGGATGGTGTCCCAGAAACCAATGTAGGTAGCCGGGCAGGAGCGCGGCGTCTTGCCGATCGGCGTCTGATCGACTTCGAGCACGCGGTCGACGGTCTCAAAGCCGCTGATCGATTCGCAGCCGCTCCAGACTAACGCCTCCCCCGCAGCCAGCGCATCGCGCCCGGCCTTGGTGGCGCGTTTGGCCACCGCCGCCTGCACATTGCTCAGCAGCACATCGCGTGCCAGCGTCGATTTACCCGAACCACTGACGCCAGTGACGGCCACCAGGCGCTTGAGCGGAATGCTGGCGCTGATGTCCTGCAGGTTGTGCAGCTTCGCACCATGCACGGTCAGCCAGGGCTGCTCGCTGTCGGCAACGTTGCGACGCGCCTGCAGCGGGTGCTTCATGGCGTGCAGCAGGTAACGCCCGGTCTGCGAGTCGCCCGTGCCGGTGATGTCGTTCACGCGGCCTTCGGCGACCAGACGGCCACCGCGCTTGCCAGCGCTCGGCCCGATGTCGATGATGTGGTCGGCACGGCGAATGGTGTCCTCGTCGTGTTCCACCACCACCAGCGTGTTGCCCTTGTCGCTCAGGGTTTGCAGGGCATTGAGCAGGATCTGGTTGTCGCGCGCATGCAGGCCGATGGTCGGCTCGTCCAGCACGTAACACACGCCCTGCAGGTTGCTACCCAGTTGCGCCGCCAGGCGGATGCGTTGCGCCTCGCCGCCCGACAGCGTGGGCGCGCCACGGTCCAGGGTGAGGTAACCCAGCCCCACCTGCTCCAGGAATTCGAGCCGGCTTTTGATCTCGGGGATCAGGTCACGCGCGATATCGCTTTCACGTTGAGTCATGCGGCCTGACAACGCCAACGCCTGCACCCAGGCCCGGATGTCGCTCACGCTCAGCCGCGCGATCTCGGTGATGCCGACGCCGTTGAACTTGACGGCGCGGGCCGTCGCATTCAACCTCGTGCCCTCGCAGCTCGGACAGGCAACATCGGCCACGTCCTCCACCTCGGGCTCGGCAAAGGTCTGCTCGCGCCCCTTGTCCTTGTCGTCGCGCACCGAGTCATCGAGCAGCTTGCGCTGCTCCTTGCTCAACTTGACGCCAGTGCCGACACAGTCCGGGCACCAGCCATGCTTGCTGTTGTAGGAGAACAGACGCGGGTCGAGCTCGGCATACGAGGTGGCGCACACCGGGCAGGCGCGCTTGGTGGAAAACACATCGAGCCGGCCGATACCCGCCGTTGGCGCCTGGTTCTTCATCGCCTCTCGCAGGCCATCGAGCCCGCTCAGCACATGCAGCACGCCCTTGCCATGCTCCAGCGCTGTCGTCAGCGCCTGGCGCAACTGGGTTTCGTTGTCCGGCAGTACGTCGAGGCTGGCCACCGGCAGCTCGATGGTGTGCTCCTTGAAACGGTCGATGCGCGGGAAACCGGTGGTCGGCAGGAAGTTGCCGTCGACCCGCAGGTGGGTGTAGCCACGCGGCCGCGCCCAGTCGGCCAGCTCGGTGTAGACGCCCTTGCGATTCAGCACCAGGGGGGCCAGCAGGCCGATGTGCTGGCCGCGGAAACTCTTCATCAACTGCGCCACGATGCTCTCGGGCGTCTGCGGCGCCACCGCGGCATCATCGTGAATACAGTGCTGCACGCCCAGCTTGACGAACAACAGGCGCAGAAAGTGCCAGACCTCGGTGGTGGTGCCCACCGTGCTCTTGCGCCCGCCGCGCGACAGACGCTGCTCGATCGCCACCGTGGGCGGAATGCCGTAGACCGCATCGACCTCGGGCCGGCCGGCCGGCTGCACGATGCTGCGGGCGTAGGCGTTGAGCGATTCGAGATAACGACGCTGGCCTTCGTTGAACAGGATGTCGAACGCCAGCGTGGACTTGCCCGAGCCCGACACCCCGGTGATGACATTGAATTTGCCGCGCGGGATGTTGACGCTCAAGCTCTTGAGGTTGTGCTCCTTGGCATTGACGATCTGGATCGCGTTCAGCGTTTCCTGCACCGGGCGAATCCGTCGCGGCAGGGGGGTGAAGGCCTGCGGCATGAAGCGCACAGCGCCTTCCTGGGCCTCATGCACCTCGCCCATGGCCAGCGCGTACTCGCGCAGCGCGCGGCCGGTATGCGAGGTCGGATGCTGGCGCACCTCTTCCGGCGTACCGACCGCCACCACCTCGCCGCCGGCGTCGCCGCCTTCGGGGCCGAGGTCGATCAGCCAGTCGCTGGCGCGCATGACATCAAGGTTGTGCTCGATCACCAGCAGCGAGTGGCCGGCATCGAGCAGCTTGCGCAGCGCCCGCATCAGCTTGGCGATGTCGTCGAAGTGCAGGCCGGTGGTGGGTTCGTCGAACAGGAACAGCGTGCCCTTGCGCGCCATGGCCTGGCGGCTGGCGCTGGCGCTTTTGGCTGCTTCGGCCAGGAAACCGGCCAGCTTCAGACGCTGCGCCTCGCCGCCGGAAAGTGTGGGCACGGGCTGACCCAGGCGCACGTACTCCAGCCCGACGTCGACGATGGGCTGCAGCGCACGGATGACGTCACGGTCATTGGCGAACAGGCTGCAGGCCTCGCTGACGGTGAGTTCCAGCACGTCGGCCACATTCAGATGTTTGCCGCCGCGCTCAATCGTGATCTCCAGAATTTCGGGGCGGAAGCGTTTGCCGTCGCAGTCCGGGCAGCGCAAGTAGACGTCGCTGAGGAACTGCATCTCCACGTGCTCGAAGCCGGAGCCGCCGCAAGTGGGGCAGCGGCCGTCGCCACTGTTGGCGCTGAACTTGCCCGCGGTATAGCCGCGCTGGCGCGACAGCGGCGCGTTGGCAAAAATCTCGCGCAGCGTATCCCAGGCGCCGACATAACTGACCGGGTTGGAGCGCGCCGTCTTGCCGATCGGAGACTGGTCGACGAACACCACCTCGCTGAGCTGTTCGGCACCGAGCAGGCGCTCGAACGCGCCCGGTGCCTCGGTGGATTTGCCGAAATGCCGCATCAGCGCCGGGGCCAGCACATCCTGGATCAGGGTGGACTTGCCGGAGCCAGAAACGCCGGTGACGCACACCAGCCGCCCGAGCGGAATGTCAACCGAGACATGCTTGAGGTTGTGTTCGGTGACGCCTTCGAGCAGCAGGCGCGGCGTGCTCTCGCTCACCATTCGCTTGAAGCCGAAGCCGACCTGCTTGCGCCCGCCCAGGTAGGCGCCGGTCAGGGTATCGGCGTTCCGCAAGTCCTCGGTGCTGCCATCGAACACGATGTTGCCGCCGCGCTCGCCCGGGCCGGGGCCCATGTCGATCATGCGGTCGGCCGCCAGCATCACCGCCGGGTCGTGCTCCACCACCACCAGCGTGTTGCCGGCGTCAACCAGGCGCTGCATGGCCTCGATGATGCGGTGCATGTCGCGTGGGTGCAGGCCAATGCTGGGCTCGTCCAGCACGAACAGGGTGTTCACCAGTGAGGTGCCCAAGGCTGTAGTGAGGTTGATACGCTGCACCTCGCCACCCGACAACGTGCGGCTCTGGCGATCCAGCGTGAGGTAACCGATGCCGACGTCGCACAGGTATTTCAGGCGAGTGGTGATCTCTTCAAACAGCAGCTTGAGGGCCTGATGCTGACCCTGGTCGACTCCCTGCGCCAGCGTCCCCTGCGCCATCTCCACCTGGGCCACGCGCTCAAAAAAGCGGCGCAGCCGATCGATCGGCAGCAGCATCAGGTCGTGCAGGCACAGGCCCGGCAGCGCTTCGAGCTGCGCGCGCGTCCATTGCACACCGGCCGGCATGAAGCGCTTGGCCGGAGCCAGCACCGCGTCGGCGTCTTCCTTGGCGCCGATGCGCCAGAGCAGGCTCTCGGTTTTCAAGCGCGCGCCGTGGCAGGTCTCGCACGGCGTGTAGCTGCGGTACTTGGACAGCAGCACCCGGATGTGCATCTTGTAGGCCTTGCTCTCCAGGTACTCGAAGAAGCGCTTGACGCCGTACCACTGCTGGTTCCACTTGCCGTTCCAGTTGGGCGAGCCGTGGATCACCCACTGCTGCTGCTCGGGCGTGAGCTTGTTCCAGGCCGTGTCGCGCGGGATGCCGGCCGCTTCGGCATGGCGCATCAGATCGTCCTGGCACTCGGCCCAGGCCGGCGTCTGCATCGGCTTGATGGCGCCGGCGCGCAAGGTCAGCTTGTCGTTCGGAATCACCAGACCGTAATCGACCCCGATCACGCGGCCGAAACCGCGGCAGACCTCGCAGGCACCCACCGCCGAGTTGAACGAGAACATCGAGGGGATCGGGTCGGCGTAGCGCTGGTCGCTCTCCGGGCAGTGCAGGCCGGTGGAAAACTTCCAGATCTCGGGTTCGTCCTCGTCTCGCAGCCGGTAGACGTTCAGACGGCCGCTGCCGCGCTTGAGCGCGACCTCGATGGCCTCGACCACACGCGCGCGCTCGGCGTGGCTCAGGCGAAAGCGGTCGGCCACCACATCCAGCACTTTTCTCGGGCCGGCCGGCGTGGCCACTTCGCGCTCGGCCTGTACCTTGGTAAAACCGCTGGCCGACAGCCACTGTGTCACTTCGTCTTCGGTGGTGCCGCCCGGCAACTCGACCGGGAACGTGATGACCAGCCGTGGATCGACGGGGGCCTCCAGCGAAGCCGACTCGGACGCGGCTTGCGCACGCGCCTGCAACTCGGCATAGATGCTGTCCGCCGAATCGTGCCGCACCGGCAACGCGGTAACACGGTCGAACAGCTGGCCGGCACGGGCGAACAGCAACTTGAGGTGGTCGTTGAGTTCGGTCATCGTGCCGACCGTCGAGCGCGACGAGCGCACCGGGTTGGTCTGGTCGATGGCAATGGCCGGCGGCACACCCTCCACCTTGTCCACCGCAGGTTTGTCCATGCGGTCGAGAAACTGGCGTGCGTAGGCGCTGAAGGTCTCGACATAACGACGCTGGCCCTCGGCATACAGGGTGTCAAACACCAGGCTCGATTTACCCGAGCCACTGGGACCGGTGACCACCGTCAACTCCCCGGTACGGATGTCGAGATCAAGGTTCTTGAGGTTGTGCTGGCGTGCACCGCGGATGCGGATGGTCCCCTGGGTCATGGCGTGGCATCTTTCTAATCAGGCCAATCATTCTAGGCAGTCACGGCCGAATCGGCCGGATTGGGGTCATGACAGTTCTGTTACAGCCAGATACCCCTGAAACGCCGCTTAAACTTCACAATCCGGGGAAAAAGGAGCAGGAAATACCATGTGGAATTACAAAACCTTGGGCGCCACATTGCTGGTGCTGGCCAGTGTCACCGCGCAAGCGCAGATCCTGATTGGCCAGACCGCTGGTTTCAGCGGCCCGGTGGCCGCCGGCGTCAAGGAAACCACGGACGGTGCCAAACTCTACATTGACAGCATCAACGCCAAAGGCGGTATCGGCGGACAGAAGATCGAGCTGATCTCGCTCGACGACAAGTTCGACCCCAAACTGGCTGGAGAAAACGCACGCAAGCTGATCGAGGATCAGAACGTGGTGGCCATGTTTCTGAACCGTGGCACGCCTCACACCGAGGCCATCCTGCCCCTGCTGGACAAACATGGCGTGCCGCTGATCGGCCCGTCCACCGGCGCCATGACGCTGCACCAGCCGGTACGCAAGCACATCTTCAACGTGCGGGCCACCTATCAGCGCGAAGCTGAGAAGGCCGTCATCCACCTGTCCACCATCGGCATGACCAAGATCGCTGTGGTGCTCGCCAATGACAGCTTCGGCGAGGACGGCCTGGCCGGTGCACAAAAAGGGCTGGCAACCGCCAAGATCAATGCCGTCGCAGTGGAAAAATTCGACCGCGCCAAGCCGGACTTTTCCAAGATCGCGCCACTGGTGGCCCAATCCGGCGCCCAGGCCGTGCTCATGATCGCCTCCGGTGCTGCTGTCGTGGACGGCATCAAGGCCTTCCGTGCGGCCGGCAGCAATTGCCAGGTTGTGACCTTGTCCAACAACGCTTCGGGTGGTTTCATCAAAAGCCTGGGGGACAACGCCCGCGGCGTGATCGTCTCACAAGTGCTTCCGCAATCTCTGAGTTACGCCTTGGTCAAGGAAGCGCAGGACCTCGCGCGCACCAAGGACATCGCAGAAGTCAGCCCGGCCATGCTGGAAGGCTTCGCCTCGGCCAAAGTACTGGTGGAAGCCTTGCGGCGCACGGGCGGCAAACCGACCCGCGACAAAATCCAGACCGCGCTGGAAGGCATGAACAAATTTGATCTGGGCGGGCTGGAAATCAGCTACAGCCCCAAGGACCACACCGGCCTGGACTTTGCCGACCTGGCCATCATCACTTCCGATGGCCGCTTCCGCCGCTGAGCCGGGCCGAAGCGTCAGCCCTTGAGGGCCTGCTCCAGTTCCTGGCAGGCTTTCGGCCCGAGCACATCCTGGATCTTGGGCAGCAACGCCAGCAGCTCGTCGTAGCCACTGGCGGCCTCAACCGCCAAGTTGAGCTTGAAACCGCGCAGCCCCAGAGAGGCGGTCAGCCGGGTGGCGATCGGCCAAGCCTCGGCATAGCGCACCTGGGGTGTCCGCGCGCTCACCGCTTCGACCGCGGCAAGCTGCGGCCCGCTCGCAGCCAGAAACCCCTGGGCCAGCATGTGGTCCACGTCGGCTTGTGTCACACCGAGACCGGCCGCGGCGGCCAGCACTTGGTCCAGAGTCTTGATCCCATCAAACAAAATGAAAGCCGAGCGCTGCCGCGCCGACAGCAGCGGAGAACGCTGCTTGAACGCCTGCTGCCCGACCTCAGTTTTTGAGTATTTCATGGCGATGGTGTGCGGCCTTTGTGGCCGTCATTGTCTCCTCAGGACACCATCTTACTTGGCTGCGCTGGCAGCCGGCTCGGCAGGCACGGCGGCCGAGGCAGCGGGGGCTGCAGCCGAAGCGGGCGCTTCCGGCGCATGCACGGCGTCAGCACCGTGCTTCTCACCACCCATGTCCAGCTGGTCGCCGCCTTTCATGATGACAAACATGGCCAGTGCGGCAAAGACGATGAAGGCAACGATGATTTTCCACATAACTTTCTTCCTTTAAAAAAAAGGCCCTCTGCAGGAGGGCCTGTTTGCCTACCCGGATCCGGCGAGCCGGACCGGGAGGCTTATTGAAGCACAGGGCTTCAGTCGTTGGCGTAGATGTCCACGTCCTTGGTTTCACGGACGAACAGCATGCCGACCACGAAGGTCATGCCGGCCACGATGATCGGGTACCAGAGACCGTTGTACATGTTGCCGGTTTGCGCCACGATGGCGAACGCCGTGGTGGGCAGCAGGCCGCCGAACCAGCCGTTACCGATGTGATACGGCAGCGACATGGAGGTGTAGCGGATGCGGGTCGGGAACATTTCCACCAGCATGGCGGCGATCGGGCCATACACCATGGTCACCAGGATCACGAGGTAGGTGAGGATGGCGATGACCATGACCTTGTCCACCTTGGCCATGTCGGCCTTGGCGGGATAGCCGTGGGCCTTGAGGGCTTCGGCAACAGCCTTCTTGAACTCGCCGTCGAGCTTCTTGGCATCGTCAGCCGGGATGCCCTTGGCGGTGTAGCTGGTGATGAGCGTGTCGCCGATCTTGATGGTGGCGGGGCCGGTACCGGCCACATTGTCATAGCTCACCGAAGCACCCGCCAGCACCTGCTTGGCGATGTCGCACGAACTGGTGAATTTGGCGGTACCGGTCGGGTTGAACTGGAACGAGCACTCTTTCGGATCAGCCGTCACAACCACCTTGCTCGCTTGCTGAGCCTTGTACAGGTCAGGGTTGGCCGCCTTGGTCAGCGCTTCGAACACCGGGAAGTAGGTCACGACCGCCAGCAGGCAGCCGGCCATGATGATCGGCTTGCGGCCGATCTTGTCAGACCAGGCACCGAAGACGATGAAGAACGGCGTGCCGATCAGCAGGGAGATGGCCACGTAGATGTTGGCAGCAGCACCGTCCACCTTGAGCGCTTGCGTCAGGAAGAACAGGGCATAGAACTGGCCGGAGTACCAGACCACGGCTTGGCCAGCGGTCAGGCCGATCAGGGCCAGGATCACGATCTTCAGGTTTTTCCATTGACCGAAGGCTTCGGACAGCGGTGCCTTGGAGGTCTTGCCTTCAGCCTTCATCTTGGCGAAAGCGGGCGACTCGTTCATGGACAGACGGATCCAGACCGAGATGGCCAGCAGCAGGATGGAGACGATGAAGGGAACACGCCAGCCCCAGTCAGCGAAGGCAGCTTCACCGATCATGGTACGGGTACCCAGAATCACCATCAGGCTCAGGAACAGGCCCAGGGTGGCCGTGGTCTGAATCCAGGCGGTGTAGGCACCGCGCTTGCCGTGCGGCGAGTGCTCGGCCACGTAGGTGGCAGCACCGCCATACTCACCGCCGAGCGCCAAGCCTTGCAGCATACGCAGGGCAATCAGGATCACAGGCGCCGCGACGCCGATGGTGGCGTAGTTCGGCAGGATACCCACGATGAACGTGGACAGGCCCATGATCAGGATGGTCACCAGGAAGGTGTACTTGCGGCCGATCATGTCGCCCAGACGGCCGAACACCAGCGCGCCGAAAGGACGCACGATGAAACCGGCAGCGAAAGCCAACAGCGCGAAGATGAAGGCAGAACCGGCATCCAGACCGCTGAAGAACTGCTTCGCGATGATGGCTGCGAGCGAGCCGTACAAGTAGAAGTCGTACCATTCGAAAACGGTACCCAGCGAAGAGGCGAAGATCACCTTCTTCTCTTCGGGGGTCATTGGCCTTGCAGCCGCTGAAGTAGCCATGTTGTGTCTCCTTAAGGAATTGGATCCCCTGACGAGGGGACTGCCGTGCATTCTTGGAGACAGCACTGACCACTTTCTTACATCTACCTTAGGGGATAACCCTGAGTCTCGGCGCCATTTCGCGCCAAAAATCAACGCTGGCGGACCAGGCCCGAAGTCACATTTGTAACGGCGTTCCAGCCGGGGCCGTCAAACCAGGCATCCCCCTCCAGATAACGGCGCAACATGGGCAGGCTGTCCAAGCCCCAGAACAACTTGCCGTCCACGGCAAAAGCAGGCACGCCGAACACGCCGACGGCGATGGCCTCTTCGGTGTTGTCGCGCAGCCGGGCCTTGACGGCTTCGTCATCCGGCGCCAGCGATGGTGAGAGTTGCTCCCGCAGTTGCTGCAGGCGCGCCGCATCAACCGCGTCGGCCCCGCCATGCCAGACGTGGCGTAGCAGTGTTTCGCACACATAACGGTTGGGGTCGCCACCGCCAGCACAGGCGATGGCCAGCCGCAGCAGCGGCAGCGGGTTGAAGGGATGCGCCGCCGGCATCTGAAGCTCAACCTGATGCTGCTGCCCCAGCCACTGCACATGGCGGTAGGTCCAGTCCCGCTTGGCCGGCACCTCGGCCGGCCCGAGCTGGCCGTGGTGCTTGAGGAGAGCGCCCAGCAGCACCGGCTTGTAGCTGACCGAGTAGCTCAGGCCCATGAGCGCCTCGGGCAAGTGCTCGAAGGCCAGATGGGCATAGGGCGAGATGAAATCCAGGTAGAAGGTAATGTGCTTCATGACCTCAAGCTCCTTGTGTGACGGCGCGTTGCTCGATCCGGGTCCAGACGGTGCGCTTGTCGGCGTCATTCATCTTCGACCAGTCCCGGATCTCCTGCAGCGTGCGCAGGCAACCGACGCACAAGACACGATGCTCATCCATCTTGCAAACCGATATACAGGGTGATGGCACATTTTCGGCCATTGCCCTTGCCTGCGCTGCGCGAATCGCTATCGAATCCATAGCATTTATCACCACTTACCCGCGCTTGGCGAGCAGCGCCGTGGCAGCGCGCGAGCCGGGCGCACGGCCCAGGACGTCGCTGATGAACTTGCCGGCATCCACCAGCCGCTCCAGATCGATGCCGGTGTCGATGCCCAAGCCATGCAGCAGGTAGACCACATCCTCGGTCGCCACGTTGCCGGTGGCGCCCTTGGCATAGGGGCAACCGCCCAGGCCGGCCACGGAGGACTGGAAATTCCAGACGCCCATCTCCAGCGCGGCGTAGGTGTTGGCCAGCGCCTGGCCGTAGGTGTCGTGGAAATGGCCCGAGACGTCGTCGATATTGAAGTGCGCCAGCGTCGCCTCGATGGCGCGCTGCACCTTGCGCGGCGTGCCGACGCCGATGGTATCGGCCACGTCCACCCGCTGCGCGCCAATGTCCTTCATCAACCGCGCCAGCATGCCCACCCGCTCTGGCGGGATATCACCCTCGTAGGGGCAGCCCACAGTGCAGCTCATGGCACCACGCACACGGATGCCTGCCGCACGCGCGGCCGCCACCACCGGCGCAAAACGCTCAATGCTCTCGGCAATCGAGCAGTTGATGTTGCGTTGGCTGAAGGCTTCGCTGGCGGCACCGAAGACCACGATCTCATCCGGCTTCGACAACACAGCAGCCTCGAAACCCTTGAGATTGGGCGTCAGCACCGAATAGCGCACGCCACTGTGGCGCTGGATGCCCGCCATGACCTCGGCGTTGTCGGCCATCTGTGGCACCCACTTCGGGCTGACGAAGCTGGTGACCTCAATCTCCTTCAGGCCGGCGTCCTGCAGGCGGTGCACCAGTTCGATCTTGACGGCCGCCGGCACCGGCTGCTTCTCGTTCTGCAGGCCGTCGCGCGGGCCGACGTCGATCAGTTGGACTCGTTCAGGCAAGCTCATGTCAATATCCTCTTACCGGATCAACGATACCGGCAATCGATTCCCCGCACTCCAGGCGGGTGATCTTGGCTGCGATCTGCGCCACGCTCTCGTCGCGCAGCGTGCGTGCCGCCGTATGCGGTGTGACGGTGACCTTCGGATGGCGCCAGAACGGGTGGCCGGCCGGCAGCGGCTCCTGGTGGAACACGTCCAGCGCAGCACCGGCCAGGTGATCGCTGTCGAGCAACGGAATCAGGTCTTCCTCCACCAGATGCGCGCCGCGCGCCACGTTGATCAGGTAGCCCCCCGGCCGCAGCTGCGCCAGGGTCTGCCGGTTCAGGATGCCCTCAGTTTCGGTGGTCAACGGCAGCAGGCACACCAGCACCCGCGTCTCAGCCAGAAAGTCGGACAGCTGTTCAGCGCCGGCATAGCAACGCACACCGGGCACGTCCTTGGCGTTGCGGCTCCAGCCCAGCACCGGAAACTCGAAAGCCTGCACGGCACGCGCCACGCGCTGGCCCAGCACGCCCAGCCCCATGATGCCGACCGGAAAATCCTGCCGCAGGCGCGGCCGGCGGAAGGACCACTTGCCCTGCGCCACATCGTGCTCATAGAGATCAAACTCACGGAAGTGGCGGATCAGCGCATGCACCACATACTCGGCCATCTGCACCGACATGCCAGCGTCGTCCAGCCGCACCAGCTTCACGCCGGGCGGAAGCTTCAGCTGCGTCAACGCATCGACGCCCGCGCCGAGGTTGAACACGGCCTTGAGTTGCGGCTGCGCGTCAAGGAAATCCTGCGGCGGCGCCCAGACCACGGCGTAGTCACCCGGCGGCGCCCCGGGGGTCCAGACTTCCACTTCGGACTGCGGCAGAGCCGCGCGCAAGGCGGCCAGCCAAGGCTCGGCCTTGAAGTCGGTACAGCAGAAATAGATTTTCATGCGCCGAGCTTAGCTGGCTTGCCCCGTATTGCGCGTCACGCCGCGGACAGCTTCAACAACTCGGCGCCCTCCGCCACCTGGTCGCCCGGCGCATAAAGCAGTTCAGCAACCACGCCATCGACTGGCGCGGCGATGGTGTGCTCCATCTTCATGGCCTCCATCACCGCCAGCACCTGCCCCTTGGTCACCTTGTCGCCGGCCTGCACGGCAAACGACACCACCTTGCCTGGCATCGGCGCGGTCAGGCGCCCGCCCTCGGTCTGGGTCTCGCCGGCATGGGCCAGTGCGTCGATCACGGTGATCTGCGTCGCACCCTGTGGCAGGAAGACATGGGCCACCTCACCGCTGCGCAACACCTGCACGCGCTGGCGTTGGCCAGCGAACTGCAGGTCAATGCCGTCCGGACTCGCCGCCATCTGCAAGGCACCGCTCACCTCACCCGCCTGCAACTGCAACGCGCCGTCATGCAGGTAGGTCAGCACGGCGGTTTGTGGTTCGCCATGAAACTGGAAATCGAAATAACGCTGCGTCAGGCCATGCGAACGCCAGCCGTCACGCTGTGCCCAGGGGGCCACCCAGCCGGAGGCAGCCACGCCGGCCTGCTCTTGCAGCAGGGTGTGTGCCACCACGCTGGCGGCTGCCAGCGGCAGGCCGACGCGCTCCTGCTCGAACAGCACGGCCGACTCGCGCACGATCAGCGCGGTGTCGAGGTCGGCCTCGGCAAAGGAACGGCTTTGCGCCACATGACGCAGGAACTGCACGTTGGTGCTCAGGCCGACGATGCGCGTGGCGGCCAGCGCCGCATCGAGCCGGGCCAGCGCTTGTTCGCGCGTCTCGCCGTGCACGATGAGCTTGGCCACCATCGAGTCATAGAACGGGCTGATGGTGTCGCCTTCGCGCACACCGGAATCGACGCGCACCTCACTGCGCTCGAACGTGCTGCAGGCCGGCAGGCCGTAGACCTGCAGCGTGCCAGTGGCTGGCAGAAAATGGTTGTCCGGGTTCTCGGCGCAGATGCGCGCCTCGATGGCATGACCCTGGATGCGCAACTGATCTTGCTGCAGCGGCAGCGGCTCGCCGGCGGCAACGTGCAACTGCCATTCCACCAGGTCCAGCCCGGTGATCGCTTCCGTCACCGGATGTTCCACCTGCAGCCGGGTGTTCATCTCCATGAAGAAGAAACTCATCTTCCCGTCACGTTGCTCGACGATGAACTCCACCGTACCGGCGCCGACGTAGTTCACCGCACGCGCCGCCGCCACGGCGGCTTGGCCCATCTGCTGGCGCATCTCAAGCGTCATGCCAGGCGCCGGCGCTTCTTCCAGCACCTTCTGGTGGCGCCGCTGCACTGAGCAGTCGCGCTCAAACAGGTAGACGTAATTGCCCTGCATATCACCGAACACCTGGATTTCGATGTGGCGCGGGCGCAGCACGTATTTCTCGATCAGTACCGCGGCATCGCCGAAGCTGTTGATCGCTTCGCGCTGGCAGGAGGCGAGCGAAGCGGCAAAGTCTTCGCTCTTTTCCACCACGCGCATGCCCTTGCCGCCGCCGCCGGCGCTGGCCTTGATCAAGACGGGATAGCCGATGCGGTCGGCCTCGTGCTGCAGCAGCCGGGCATCCTGGTCGGCGCCGTGGTAGCCCGGCACCAGCGGCACGCCGGCCTTTTCCATCAGCCGCTTGGACTCGGCCTTCAGACCCATCGCCAGGATGGCAGAGGCCGGCGGGCCGATGAAGACCAAGCCGGCCGCGGCGCAGGCCTGGGCAAACGCCTCGTTCTCGCTCAGAAAACCGTAACCCGGGTGGATGGCCTGGGCGCCAGCGGCCTGGGCTGCTTCGATGATGCGCTCCCAGCGCAGGTAGCTCTCGGCCGGCGCACTGCCGCCGATGTGCACCGCTTCGTCGCACACGCTGACGTGCTTGGCATTGGCGTCGGCATCGGAGTAGACCGCTACGGTGCGGATACCAAGACGTTTCGCGGTGGCAGCCACCCGGCAGGCGATCTCGCCACGGTTGGCAATCAGAATTTTCTTGAACATATATCGCCCCTTACATCCGGAACACACCGAACTTCGTGTCCGGAATCGGCGCGTTGAGCGCCGCGCTCAGACCCAGCGCCAGCACGCGCCGCGTGTCGGCCGGGTCGATCACACCGTCGTCCCACAGGCGGGCGGTGGCGTAGTAGGGGTGGCCCTGGGCCTCGTACTGGTTGCGGATCGGCGCCTTGAAGGCCTCTTCCTCCTCCATGCTCCATTGGCCACCCTTGGCCTCGATGCCGTCGCGCTTGACGGTGGCCAGTACGCTGGCGGCCTGCTCGCCGCCCATGACCGAGATGCGCGCGTTTGGCCACATCCAGAGGAAACGCGGGTTGAAGGCGCGGCCGCACATACCGTAGTTGCCGGCGCCGAAACTGCCGCCGATGATGACGGTGAACTTCGGCACCTGGGCAGTGGAGACCGCCGTCACCATCTTGGCGCCGTTGCGCGCGATGCCCTCGTTTTCGTACTTGCGCCCGACCATGAAGCCGGTGATGTTCTGCAGGAACACCAGCGGGATCTTGCGCTGGCAGCACAGTTCTATGAAATGCGCCCCCTTCAAGGCGGACTCACTGAACAGGATGCCGTTGTTGGCCACGATGCCCACCGGCATGCCCTCGATGCGGGCGAAGCCGCACACCAGCGTGGTGCCGTAGCGCGCCTTGAACTCGTCGAACTCTGAGCCGTCGACGATGCGGGCGATGATCTCGCGCACGTCGAAGGGCTTGCGGGTGTCGGTCGGGATCACGCCATACAGCTCTTCCGCTGCAAATTTAGGAGCTGCTGGCGCAGCAGTGACAAGGCTTTCGACCTTGTTTGAGTTCAGATTCTTGACCGCGGCACGCGCCAGCGCCAGGGCATGCAGGTCGTTCTGCGCCAGGTGGTCGGCCACGCCTGACAGTCGGGTGTGCACGTCACCGCCGCCCAGGTCCTCCGCCGTCACCACCTCGCCGGTGGCCGCTTTCACCAGCGGCGGGCCGCCGAGGAAGATGGTGCCCTGGTTCTTGACGATGATGGCCTCGTCACTCATGGCCGGCACGTAGGCGCCGCCGGCGGTGCACGAGCCCATGACGACGGCGATCTGGGAAATGCCCAACGCACTCATGTTGGCCTGGTTGTAGAAGATGCGGCCGAAGTGGTCGCGGTCCGGGAAGACGTCGTCCTGGTTCGGCAGGTTGGCGCCGCCCGAGTCCACCAGGTAGATGCAGGGCAGGCGGTTCTGCTGCGCCACTTCCTGTGCCCGCAGGTGCTTCTTCACCGTCAGCGGGTAATAGGTGCCGCCCTTCACGGTGGCGTCGTTGCAGACGATCATGCAGTCCACGCCGCTGACGCGGCCGATACCGGCGATCAGCCCGGCGCAGGGCGCCTCGTCGTTGTACATGGCGTAGGCCGCCAGCGGGCTGAGCTCCAGGAAGGGCGTGCCGGGGTCGAGCAGGCGCTGCACGCGCTCGCGCGGCAACAGCTTGCCGCGTGCCGTGTGCTTGGCGCGCGCCGCCTCGCCGCCGCCCTGGGCCATCTTGGCCACCTGGGCGTTGAGGTCATCCACCAGCGACCGCATGGCCGTGGCATTGGCCTGGAAGTCGGCCGAACGGGCATTGAGCTTGGTTTCCAGAATCGGCATGGTTGTGCTTTCTGCGCTCCCGCCGGCAGGCCGCCGGACGGAGTTGACGTTTACGTAAACGTCAATTGTGGCAGATTTGGACGCCTGCCCGCCGCAAATGTCAGCAGAGCACCACGACGGTGCATCAAACAGGCACGGCCCTTGCTAAATACAAGGGCGAGAAGCCCATCCGTGAGTACCATGCCTGTCCCCCCTACACGCTCACGCCGCACCAGCTTGCTCAGTGCCGGGGAACTCGACCGGGCACGTGTGCTCGACACGCTGATCAACAACCTGGACGGCATGGCCTACCGCTGCCGCAACGACGCCAGCTGGCGCATGATCTTCGTCAGCCAAGGTTGCCTGATCCTGACCGGCTACCAGCCGACCGAACTGGTGGAAAACACAACGATCACCTGGGAAGACATCACCCACCCTGAAGAACGCGCTTATGTGCGTGCCCATATCCATGCGGCCGTACTCGGCGGGCAACGTTTTTCCGTGCAATACCGGATCGTCACGAAATCAGGGCACTTGAAATGGGTGGTCGAACGCGGCATTGCCGTGCCCGATGAAATGGGTGAGGTCGTGATCGAGGGCTTCATCGAAGACGTGACCAACCAGCGCGAAATGCTGGAGGCGCTGGAGCAAGCCGAACTGCGTTACCGCAACATCTTCGAGCACGCATCCGAAGGCATCTTCCAGACCACACCTGACGGCCGTTACCTGGCGGCCAACCCGGCGCTGGCACGCATCTACGGCTATGCCAGTCCGGCAACCCTGATCGCCAGCCTGGACGACATCGGGCGCCAGCTCTACGTGCGCCCAAGCCAGCGCGAGCGCTTTCGCCAACTCATGGAGCAACAAGGCGAAGTGCTCAACTTCGAATCCGAGATCTACCGGCAGGACGGCACCCGCATCTGGATCTCGGAGAACGCCCACATCGTGCGCGACACCGCCGGCGAGACGCTCTACTACGAAGGGACGGTGCAGGACATTTCGGAGCGGCGGCATTACCAGGAGCAACTCGAGCGCCAGGCCAACCACGACATGCTGACCGGCCTGCCCAACCGCATCCTGCTGGGTGACCGCGTGGAGCAGGGCATTGCCCGCGCGGCGCGGCTGGGCTACTACCTGACGGTGGTGTTCATCGACCTGGACAACTTCAAGTTCATCAACGACAGCCTGGGCCATGGCGCCGGTGACAAACTGCTGCGGGAAATCGCCGACCGCCTCAAGCACTGCGTGCGCACGTCCGACACCGTGGCACGGCTGGGCGGTGATGAGTTCGTGTTGCTGCTGAACGACCACTTCCGCGCCAGCACCGTGATGTCTCAACTGCAGCGCGTGCTGACCGAAATCGCCCGGCCCGTGCTGTTGTCCGGGCGTGAATTCCACATCGGTGCCAGCCTGGGTGTTGCGCTCTACCCGGCCGACGGCGAAGACTCGGCCAGCCTGCTCAAGCATGCGGATGTCGCCATGTACGCGGCCAAGAACCGTGGGCGCAACAACTTCCAGTTTTTCACCAGCGTGCTCAACCGCGAAGCCGACGAGCGACTCAACCTGGAGACGGCGCTGCGCCTGGCCATCGAGCATGACGAATTCGAGGTGCACTACCAGCCCAAGTTCGATCACCGCCGCCGCATCGTCGGCATGGAAGCGCTGGCGCGCTGGTTCCACCCCGAATACGGCGCGGTCAGCCCCGACCGTTTCATCCCGATCGCCGAAGAAACCGGCCTGATCCTGCCGCTGACCACCGCCATCCTGCGCCGCGCCTTTGCCGCCGCCCACCACTGGAACCGTCAGCGCGCGACCCCGCTGCGCATGGCGGTCAACCTGTCGCCACGCCTGTTCCTCAGCGGCGACATCGTGGCCCACGTGGCTGAGCTGCTGGACGAAGCACAACTGCCGGCCGCGCAAGTTGAGCTGGAAATCACCGAGACCGTGTTCATGGGCGACGGCGATCGCGCCATCACCACGCTGGACCGCTTCAAGGACCTGGGCGTCAACTTGGCGATGGACGACTTCGGCACCGGCTATTCCTCGCTGAGTTACCTGCGACGCTTTCCGCTCGACATCATCAAGATCGACCGCTCACTGGTCACCGGCATCGAGCACGAGGAAGAGGTGGCGATGATCGCGCGCGCCGTCATCTCGCTCGGCCAGAGCCTGCGCAAGACCGTGGTGGCCGAGGGCGTGGAGAACCAGGCACAGTTCGACTTCCTGCGTTACCAGGGCTGCCACGAATTCCAGGGTTACCTGCTGTCGCGCCCCCTGTCGCAGGAGGCACTGACCCGCCTGCTCGACGCGGGCTAGCGCAACACGTCCGGCAACTGCGCCATGTCGCCGAACACCTCGACGGCGCCCGCGCGGCGGAACACCCCGGCATCGCCCTGCGGCACATAGGCAAACACCGTGGCGCCGGCCGCCACGCCGGCGGCAACACCGGTCAGCGTGTCTTCCACTACGGCGCAACGCTGTGGCACTGCCGCCAGGGCGGCGGCGGCAGCCAGGTAAACGTCCGGGTGCGGCTTGGAGCGTGGCATCTCGTGGCCGCTGAAAATGCGGCCAGCAAAGTAGTCGAGCAGGCCGACCTTGCGCAACTGCAGTTCGACCTTGTGGCGGTCAGCGCCCGAGGCGCAGGCGATGCGCGCGTCATGCCGGGCATGGACTTCGTGCACCGCCGCCTGCGCATTGGCGATGACGGTCAGCTCAGACTCTAGCGCCGCATTGCGTCGGGCACGAAAGCCGGCCAGCCATTCCTCGGTCAGCGGCTGGCCGGTGTGCTGCTCGATGCGCAAGCGCTCGTCCTTGACCGCCTTGCCGACAAAGATGGACCAGCATTCCTCGGCCGTCAGCTCCCAACCGCGCTCGGCCAGCATGTCGCGCAGCACGCGGTTGACGATGGGCTCGGAGTCCACCAACACGCCATCGCAGTCGAACAGGATTGCGTCAAATCGCATTACATCAAATTACTATCATTTTGATAGCAACTGGCGCAATAATGACAAGGATGGGGCATCGATTTCATTGATGATCACCATCGACGTAATACCAGCGCCCCTCTTCGCGCACAAAGCGGCTGCGCTCGTGCAGGCGCACGGCGCGGCCCGTCGGTTCGCGCAGCCGGGCGACGAACTCGACCTCGGCATGATCGTCATCGATGACTTTGTGGTCGCGCACCTCCAGCCCCAGCCATTTGACACCGGCATCGAAGCTCACCCGCGACGGCCGCTTGCTGGCATGCCAGGTGGCTCGCAGGTAGTCGGCACGCTCCCGCACGAAGGCCGTGTAACGCGAACGCATCAGCGCCTCGGCGTCGGGCGCCGGCGTACTTTCGTCTTCCACGTAACGACCACAGCATTGCGCATACGGCAGGACCTGGCCGGCCGCATCGCGCCGGCCGCAAGGGCAGTCGACAGCTGACACCGCCATCAGCCCTTTTTCGCCTTGCGCTGTTCCAGCGTCTCCACCGGACCGCCCTGCTTCACCCATTCGGCAAAACCGCCGTCGATGTGCGCCACGTTGGTCATGCCCATGTCCTGCAGCGTCTTGGTGGCCAGCGCGCTGCGCCAGCCGGCACCGCAGAACAGAATGAAGTGTTTGCTCTCGTCGGCCCACATCGGCTTGTGGTACGGCGACTCGGGATCGACCCAGAACTCCAGCATGCAGCGCGGCGCATGCGTGCTGCCGGTGACGGTGCCGTCCTTCAACTCGCGCACGTCGCGAATGTCGACGATATGCACCTTCGGGTCGTCTAGCATGCCCAGCACCTCGGGCACGGTGTAGGTCTTGACCTGGGCCATGGCCTCGTCGACGAGGGCACGGAATCCTTTGGTGATCGGCATGGTGTGTCTCCTGAATAGGAAGGTGCGGCCTCGATGAGGTCGCCCGGGAAGCTTGTTGAAATTGTCGCATGGCCGACCGCAAAGAACGCGCCTCAAGCCACCGGTCCAGGTGCGCCACGCCCGTCTCCCATCTGAAGTATCATCGCCGCCGACTTGAATTCAGAGACATGGCAAACGAAGTGGGATCCATCAGACAGGCAGGCGCGTCCACCGCGGTCAAAGGACTGGTGAGCAGCCGGCCGCTGACGCCCCGCGTCTCGACCTACGACCCGTACGCCGACGCCCAGGCCAAACGACAGGCCAAGGCCGAGCAAATGCAGATCATCCTCAACACCATGGGCCAGCCCACCGGCCGGTTGATCAGCTTCGTCGTCTGACGGCAGCCGGCACGCGCCAGCGGCTCAGGCCAGCGCGCGCTGGATCAGGATTTTCTGCACGTCGCTGGTGCCCTCATAAATCTGGCACACGCGCACGTCGCGGTAGATGCGCTCGACCGGGAAGTCGCTCACATAACCGTAGCCGCCGAGCGTCTGGATGGCGGTGCTGCACACCGCTTCAGCCATCTCACTGGCAAACAGCTTGGCCATGGCGGCTTCCTTCAGGCAAGGCCGGCCGGCATCACGCAGCGCCGCGGCATGCCAGACCAGCTGGCGCGCGGCTTCGATCTTCGTCGCGCACTCGGCCAGACGGAACCCGACGGCTTGGTGGTTGAAGATCGGCTGGCCGAAGCTCTCGCGCTGTTTCGCGTAGTCGAGTGCCACCTCGAACGCGCTGCGCGCCATACCGATGCTCTGCGCCGCGATGCCGATGCGCCCGCCTTCCAAGGCGCCGAGCGCAATCTTGTAGCCCTCGCCCTCGGCACCAATCAGGTTTTCGGCTGGGATGCGACAGTTGTCGAAATTGATTTGCGCCGTGTCGCTGGAATGCTGGCCCAGTTTGTCTTCCAGGCGCGCCACCACATAACCCGGTGCGTCGGTCGGCACCAGGAAGGCGCTCATGCCCTTCTTGCCGGCGCCCTTGTCGGTGACGGCAATCACGATGGCCACGTCGCCGTTCTGGCCACTGGTGATGAACTGCTTGACGCCGCTGATCACATAACCGTCGCCCTCTTTCTCTGCCGTGGTGCGCAGCGACGAGGCATCGGAGCCGACGTGCGGCTCGGTCAGACAGAAGGCGCCGAGCAGTTGGCCTTGCGCCAGCGGCGTCAGCCAGCGTTTCTTCTGCTGTGCGTTGCCGTAACGCATGAGGATGGCGTTGACCGGGCAGTTGGTGACGGAAATCGCGGTGCTGGTGCCGCCGTCGCCGGCGGCAATCTCTTCCAGCACCAGCGCCAGCGTCAGGTAGTCCAGGTTGGCGCCACCGAACTCTTCCGGCACGCAGATGCCGTAGGCACCCAGCGCGGCCAGCCCCTGGTGTGCCTCTTTCGGGAAGTGGTGTTCCTTGTCCCAGCGCCCCGCATTTGGCCACAGCTCCTGCTTGGCAAAGTCACGCACCGCGTCGCGGATCATTTCCTGGTCTTGGGTCAGCAGCATGGGCTTGTCTCGCTTGTCTTGTTCAATTGACGTTTACGTTAACGTCAATTATGCCCCTGCTGCTACCGGCGCGGCTGTCAGAACGCGTCGTAGCGCCGGCCGTCGTGATGCAGGAACGCGCCCTTATGCTCCGCCGTCAAGCCACCAAGGGTGCGGCGCATGGCGGTCACGCTCTCTTCCACCAACAGTGGCGCGCCGGCGCCCCCCATGTCGGTCCGTACCCAGCCCGGGCACAGCGCCACCAGAATGGCGCCCGGGTAGTCGTGTTGGGCGGCCACCACCGCCATGTTGAGCGCCGCCTTGCTGACGCGGTAGGTCCAGCCGAAGCTGGACTCGACGGCGCCGATCTGCCCCATGCCGCTGGTGATGAAAGCGAATTTGCCACCATGGCGCGACGCCGCGACCAGCGGCGCCACCTGCGGGATGGCCTGCATGGCACCCAGCACATTGGTGTGCAGCACGCGGTCGAACTCTTGCTGCGTCGGTGGCGTGTCGGCGCCGCTGGTGCTGTAGACGCCGGCCACGTAGAGCGCGACGTCGATCTCCTCGCCATCAAGCTGCCAAGCTAGGCCGCTGATGCTGGCCGGGTCGGCCACGTCGAGCTTGAGCGCCGTGGCGCCCAGCGCGCGCAAGCGCGCCAGCCCGGTCGCATCGCGCGCGGTGGCGATGACACGCTCCCCCGCCTCGGCGTATTGCCGCACGAACTCCAGGCCAATGCCGCGGGAGGCGCCGATGACCAGGATCGTTGCCATATGCGCTTTCAGAGCCGGAAGGCGCCGACCAGCTGATTCAGGTGCTGCGCCTGTTCGCGCAGGCTCATGGCGGCAGCGGCGGACTCCTCCACCAGCGCCGCGTTCTGCTGCGTGGCTTGGTCCATCTGCGTCACGGCTTCGCCCACCTGGGCCACGCCCTGGCTTTGCTCGGCGCTGGCGGCACTGATCTCGCCCATGATGTCGGTCACGCGGCGGATGCTGCTCACCACCTCACTCATGGTGCTGCCCGCTTGGTCGACCAAGGCCGTACCCTGCTCGACCCGCTGCACGCTGTCGGTGATCAGGGTCTTGATTTCCTTCGCCGCTTCGGCCGAACGACCGGCCAGGGAACGCACTTCGCTGGCCACCACGGCAAAACCGCGGCCCTGTTCGCCGGCGCGAGCGGCTTCCACGGCTGCGTTCAAGGCCAGGATGTTGGTCTGGAAGGCAATGCCGTCGATCACGCTGATGATGTCGTTGATCTTGCGGCTCGAATCATTGATGCCCTTCATGGTGTCGACCACCTGGGCTACGACTTCGCCACCCTGGATAGCCACGGTGCTGGCGCTTTGCGCCAGCTGGTTGGCTTGTTTGGCGTTGTCGGCGTTCTGACGCACGGTGGAGCTGAGCTCTTCCATGGAGGCCGCGGTCTCCTCCAGCGAACTGGCCTGGCTCTCGGTGCGGGCGCTCAGGTCCTGGCTGCCGTCTGCGATCTCGCTGCTGGCCGTGGTGATGCTGTCCGTCGAATGACGCACCTCGCCGACCAGTCGGCGCAGCGAATCCTGCATGCGCACCAGCTCCTGCATCAGGCTGTTGTCATAACGCGTTGGTGGCACCGGGTAGACCAGGTTGCCTTCGGCAATTTCATGCAGGGCTTTGCGGGCGTCACCCGGATCACCACCGAGCTCATTGCATACGGTATTGCGCAGGTAGAGCGTGAAGCCGACGGCCACGACCACGGCCAGCACCGCCAGCGACAGAGCAAACACAATGAGTCGGTTGGCCTGAAGCTCCACATTGGCCTGCGCCTCTTCAGAAATCTTGCCAGCCACCTTGATCTGCTGCAGCAATTCAGCCCGCAAGTCCCGCCAGGCAGGGGTCTCTGTGCTGTTGAGAAACGGGATGGTGTCCGGCGACTGCTCCTTGATCAGCACCGTCACCTTCTCCTGCGCCTGGGCATGCTTCGCTCGCAGTGCCGGCAGCTTGCTCAGACCTGCCTCAAATTGTGTGCCCTGGGCAATCTTGCTCGCCTCGGCAAACGCCTTTTCATAGCCGGTGCGTGCGCCATCCAGGTTGTCGTAAGCCCGCTTGTTGGTCGGATCGAGCACGATGTTGCGCAAGGCCTGCCCCATCTGCAGACCTTGGGCGTACATCTCGGTCAGGCCGCTGCTGATGCGCTGCTCGGTTTCGATGTAGTGGTGAAACTGGTTTTGGGTATGGACCAGCCCGCCGATGCTGCCGGCCAGGCCGATGATGAACAACACCGCAGGAACCACGGCACACAAAAGAAGCTTGTTACTGAATTTCATGGGGTTAACCCTGATATGTGACAAGCCACATTCTGCATCATCAGTCACTTATATTTGGCCAAAAATACCAAGGGGGGCATGCTGCCCCCCTCTTCTTCTGACGTCAAAAAACGACGACTCAGAGCATTTCCAGCGCCACCGCCGTGCCTTCACCACCGCCAATGCACAGCGTGGCCAAGCCGCGCTTGAGGCCACGGGCCTGCAGTGCGTACATCAGCGTCACCATGATGCGCGCACCACTGGCGCCGATCGGGTGGCCCAGCGCGCAGGCACCGCCGTTGACGTTGACGATGTCGTGCGACACCTTGAGCTCTTCCATCAGCGCCATCGGCACCACGGCAAAGGCCTCATTGACTTCCCAGAGGTCCACGTCCTTGACGCTCCAGCCAGCCTTGGCCAGCGCCTTCTGCGTGGCGCCCACCGGGGCGGTGGTAAACCAGTTCGGCTCCTGCGCATGCACGGCGTGGGCCACGATCTTGGCCAGCGGCTTGCAGCCCAGCTTGGCGGCGGTGGAAGCACGCATCATCACCAGGGCGGCGGCGCCGTCGTTGATGGACGAGCTGCTGGCAGCGGTGATGGTGCCGTCTTTCTTGAAGGCCGGCTTGAGCGCCGGGATCTTGTCGAGCTTGGCCTTGCCCGGGCCTTCGTCGATGGAGATCACGGTGTCGCCAGCACGGCCCTTGACCGTGACCGGGGTGATCTCGGCGGCAAAGGCGCCGGACTGGATGGCCGCCTGCGCGCGACGCACGCTGGTGATGGCGAAGTGGTCTTGTGCCGTGCGACTGAAGCTGTACTTGGCAGCGCACTCCTCGCCAAAGGTGCCCATGGAGCGGCCGGCCTCGTAGGCGTCTTCCAGGCCGTCGAGCATCATGTGGTCGTAAATCTTGTCGTGGCCCATGCGGTAGCCGCCGCGGCCCTTGAGCATGAGGTAGGGCGCGTTGGTCATGCTCTCCATGCCGCCGGCCACGATCACGTCGGCCGAACCGGCCTGCAGCATGTCATGCGCAAACATGGCCGCGCGCATGCCGGAGCCGCACATCTTGGACAGCGTCACCGCGCCCGCGCTCTTGGGCAGGCCGCCCTTGAAGCCGGCCTGGCGTGCCGGCGCCTGGCCCTGGCCGGCCATCAGGCAGTTGCCGAAAAGCACTTCGTTCACGGCCTCGGGTGCAATACCAGCACGCTCGACCGCGGCCTTGATCGCCGCGCCACCGAGGTCATGGGCTGCAAGCGTTGAAAAATCGCCCTGGAACGCCCCCATGGGGGTGCGGGCGGCGCCAACAATAACGATGGGGTCGGACATGATGTGCTCCTTCTGTCTGAATACAAGTGGGCACATTTTGCCGCGAAAGCCCCCGAAACGGGCCCAAGGGCCCGGTCCGGATGACTACGTATGTCGCGGACTTGTCAGCTGCCGCAGACCGTGGCGATGACGTCAGGCCTTGGCGATCGGAATGTAGATCTCCCCACCCGCGCGCTTGAACTCCTCCGACATGCTCTCCATGCCGGCGCTCAAGGCCTGTTCCTCGCTCACACCTTGCGTTTTGGCGAACTCGCGCACCTCCTGCGTGATCTTCATCGAGCAGAACTTCGGCCCGCACATGGAACAGAAGTGCGCGACCTTGGCCGAATCCTTCGGCAGCGTTTCATCGTGGAATTTCTGCGCCGTGTCCGGGTCGAGAGAGAGGTTGAACTGATCCATCCAGCGAAATTCGAAGCGCGCCTTCGACAACGCATCGTCGCGCGCACGCGCGCCCGGATGGCCCTTGGCCACATCGGCCGCGTGCGCTGCAATCTTGTAGGTGATGATGCCGGTCTTGACGTCCTCGCGGTCCGGCAGGCCCAGGTGCTCCTTGGGGGTCACGTAGCACAGCATGGCGGTGCCGAACCAGCCGATCATGGCCGCACCGATGCCGCTGGTGATGTGGTCGTAGCCGGGCGCGATGTCGGTGGTCAGCGGACCCAGGGTGTAGAACGGCGCCTCGCCGCAGTGCTTGAGCTGCTCGGTCATGTTGGCCTGCACCATGTGCATGGGCACATGGCCCGGGCCTTCGATCATGGTCTGCACATCGTGCTTCCAGGCAATCTGTGTCAGCTCGCCCAGTGTGCGTAATTCGGCGAACTGCGCCTCGTCGTTGGCGTCCGCCCCGGAGCCCGGGCGCAGGCCGTCGCCGAGCGAGAAGCTGACGTCATACGCCTTCATGATGTCGCAGATGTCCTCGAAGTGGGTGTAAAGGAAGTTCTCCTGGTGGTGGGCAATGCACCACTTGGCCAGGATGGAGCCGCCGCGCGAGACGATGCCCGTGACCCGGTTGGCCGTGAGATGGATGAAGGGCAGGCGCACGCCGGCATGGATGGTGAAGTAGTCCACGCCCTGCTCGGCCTGCTCGATCAGCGTGTCGCGGAAGATGGCCCAGGTCAAGTCTTCGGCCACGCCGCCCACCTTCTCCAGCGCCTGGTAGATCGGCACCGTACCGATGGGCACCGGTGAGTTGCGCAGGATCCAGTCGCGCGTGGTGTGGATGTTGCGTCCGGTGGAGAGGTCCATCACCGTGTCGGCGCCCCAGCGGATGGACCACACCAGTTTCTCCACCTCTTCCTCGATGCTGGACGTCACCGCCGAGTTGCCGATGTTGGCGTTGATCTTGACCAGAAAGTTGCGGCCGATGGCCATCGGCTCCAGCTCGGGGTGGTTGATGTTGGCCGGGATGATGGCGCGGCCGCGTGCCACCTCGTCGCGCACGAACTCGGGCGTCACTTCACGTGGAATGGCGGCGCCGAAGCTGTTGCCGGCCAGGCGCTGTTCGCGCTCGGCATTGCCCAGGTATTGCGCCATCCAGTCGCGCTGCTGGTTCTCGCGGATGGCGACGTACTCCATCTCCGGAGTGATGATGCCTTGGCGGGCGTAATGCATCTGGCTCACATTCGCACCCGGCTTGGCGCGGCGCGGCGTACGCTGCAGGCCGGCAGCCTGGGCGCGCAGGGCAGCCAGTGCATCGCTCTCGCCGCTCTTCAGGCCGTCATCGAGCGCATACGGCGTGCGCCCCGAGTAACCCTCGGTGTCGCCACGCGCGCTTATCCAGCTCTCGCGCAAGGCCGGCAAGCCCCGGCGCACGTCAATGGTGGCCTGTGGATCGGTGTAGGGACCGGAGGTGTCGTACACCGTCACGGCCTCGCCGTTGCTCTGCGTGATCTCGCGCATCGGCACGCGCACATCGGCGCGTGCACCTGGCACGTAAATCTTGCGCGAGGCCGGCAAAGGCTCACGCGTGAGGGAGATGAACTGGGCTAGTTTGTCGGGCGCATTCATGCGAAGTCTCCTTGTGACAGCAAACACATTGCTCCGAAGGAGGTTCACAGAACGCGAACCGGAAGACGGCACGAGGCCAGCAAGCGGGACAGACCAGGCTCTTCACGAGGGAAAAGGCAGCAGGTTAGGCTCTTCTTACGCCGGTATGAACCGGATCAAGTTCGCGGGTTTGGAATCCATCTCAGCGCAACCATTGCGCACCCCGGGCAAGGCAAAGTGTACGTCAGCCCATGGCCAACGCCATGACCGAGGTCAATTTTTGCCAACCGGCCAACTACATGCTGGTGCGCCGCTGAGAGAAACGCCGGCTGCGCTCGTAGGGGAAAACGTCGTACACATAACCCTGCCGGATGCGCTCCTGGTGGCTTTTCCAGAAGGCCACGTCGAGCAGGTCGGCATGGTGTTTCATGAAAACCTCGCGCACCACCGGGTTGCCCAGCAGAAAGGGGGCGAAGGTTTCGGGAAACACATCGTGCGGCCCCACGCTGTACCAGACCTCGCCCGACATCTCCTCTTCCTCGGTGCGGGGCTGCGGCACGCGACGGAAGTTGCAGTCGGTGATGTACTCGATTTCGTCGTAGTCGTAGAACACCACCTTGCCGTGGCGCGTGACGCCGAAGTTCTTCCACAGCATGTCGCCCGGAAAGATATTGGCCGCCACCAGGTCCTTGATGGCATTGCCGTACTCGATGACGGCACGCTCCAGTTGGGCACGGGCGCGCAAGGCGTCTTCGCTGGTGTTGGCGAGGTCGGCGGCGCCGGCATCGAACGCCTCCTGCAGGTAGATGTTGAGCGGGATCATGCGCCGCTCGATGTACAGGTGCTTGATGATCACCTCGCTGCGGCCGTCACCATCGCGGTCGCTGATCTCCAGCTGGCTCGGCGCGAACTTTTCAATTTCGGCGATCAGCTCTTCATCGAACCGATCACGCGGAAACGCCACCAGGCTGTACTCCAAGGTATCGGCCATGCGGCCGACCCGGTCATGCTGCTTCACCAGCAGGTACTTGCCTTTGATCTGTTCGCGTGTGGTGTCTTTCGGCGGCGGGTACCAGTCCTTGATGAGCTTGAACACATAGGGAAAGGACGGCAGGTCGAACACCAGCATCACCATGCCCTTGATGCCGGGCGCGATGCGGAACTTGTCGCTCGAGTGCTTCAGGTGGTAGAGAAAGTCGCGGTAGAACAGTGTCTTGCCCTGCTTGGCCAGGCCGAGCGCGTTGTAGAGCTCGGCGCGTGGCTTACGCGGCATCATGCTGCGCAGGAACTGCACATAGGCCGACGGCACCTCCATGTCGACCATGAAGTAGGCCCGCGCAAAGGAGAACAGCATGAGCAGATCGTCCTCGCCGAACAACGCGGCATCGATCATCAACTGACCATGTTCGTTGTGCAGGATGGGCAAGGCAAACGGCACCTCGTGAAAGCCATTGATGATCTTGCCCACCACGTAGGCGCCCTTGTTGCGAAAGAACAGGCTGGACAGCACCTGCACCTGGAAATTGGCGCGCAGCTTGACCTGCCCCAGTTGCGCGTTCACCGCCGCCAGCACATGGTCGACGTCTTTGGCCAAGTCCTCGAACTCGCGCTGCAACTGGAAGTTGGTGATGACGCGCTCGATGGCCTCGCGCAACGTCTCGCGCGTCGGATAGTAGGCGCGGTAGGTCGGCTTGGCGGCCGGCTCGTCGTTTTCGATGTACTCGGTGCTGACAGCCGGGCGCACGAAGATGAAGTCGTTCTGGAAGTGCGTGCGGTGCAGAATCTTGCAGGTGACTGAATTGAAGAAGGTCTCAGCCAGCTCGGGCTGATGGTGGTCCACCAACAGGCCGATGTAGTGCAACTTGACCTGGTGCCAGATGGCCATCGGCTGCGTGCCGGCCTGGAACTCCTTGGCCAAGCGCTGCACACATTCCTTGACACGCAGGTCATAGAACTCGATGCGCTCGCGCTGGGCGCGCTGCTGGCCATGCCAGTCGGCGGTCTCGAAACGGTGTTTGGCCCGCGCCGATTCGGTGCGAAACAGGCGGTAGTGGCGGTTGAAGCCATCCATCATCGCCTTGGCGATGTCATAGGCGATGGAGGAATCAAGCCGCTGCGGAAACATCGGGGTCCTCAGGACCGGGCGGCAAGCACTCCCTGAATCGCGGCCCGGTACATGGGCTCAATCGAGTCGGTGCTGTTGATGGTCATCTTGAGATCCTGCAGCAAGCCATCGTGCACCCCGAAGGACCAGCCGTGAATGCTGACGTTCTGACCGCTGGCCCAGGCGTCGAGCATGACGGTGCTGACGCCGACATTGACCACCTGCTCGATGACGTTGAGCTCCACCAGCGCATCATGACGATGGCGCTCTGGCATGGCGTCCAGCAGCCCGCGATGGCGGTCGCGCACATCCTGGATGTGGCGCAGCCAGTTGTCGGCCAGCCCGATGCGCGCGCCTTCGAGCGCAGCCTGCACGCCGGAGCAGCCGTAGTGGCCGACCACCATGATGTGCTCCACCTTGAGCCGCTCGACCGCGAACTGGATGGCGGAGAGCGCATTCAGGTCCGAATGCACCACAATGTTGGCGACGTTGCGGTGAACGAACACCTCGCCCGGGTCGAGGCCGGTGATCTGGTTGGCGGGCACCCGGCTGTCGGAACAGCCGATCCACATGTACTTGGGCGTCTGCTGCTTGACCAGCCCGGTGAAGAAACCAGGACGCTCGCGCTCCATCTGCTCGGCCCAGGCACGGTTGTGGAAAAACAGGTCTTCAAGGGATTTGCTCATGCGCTCGATTGTCCTACACGGTGAGAAACCCTAGTGCCGCAGGGTGGCACGCACATTCCAGTCCAGCAAACCGAGTTGCGCGCGCGCCTGGGCATCCTGCCGCGCATCGAAATGGCAGTCGGCGCCGGCCGGCCCGGGCGAGCAGACAAAGCTGGCCGGGTCTCCCAGGGTCCAACTGCCTTGGGCATTGCGGGCCGTGCCGTAGTAGTTCATGCTGAACGGCGCATTCAGGGCCGGGTTGGTCTGCTTGGCCGGATCGAGCAGCAGGTTACGGCCCGTCTTGACATAGCCGCTGTTGACGCCCAGCAAGGGCAGCAACGTGGGGAACATGTCGCGGTGGCTGGCGGGCAGTTGGCGCTGCGGTCCACAGTCGAGGCCATCGTCCCAGATCACGAACGGCACCTGACTGAGCAGGTAGCGCCGCTCCGGCGTGGCGTACAGACCGAAGCTGCGCACATTGTGGTCACCAGTGGCGGCTATCACGGTATTGGCGTGCTGCGGGCCCGCGCGCACTTCTTGCACCAGCCCGCCCAACAGGTCGGTGGCGTAATGGTAGGAGTCGATGTTGAGCCACAGCGTATCGGCACTGCGCTCGCCCCCCCACTTGGCTTGGTTGCGTTCGACCCGCTGGTACTCCGGCGGCAGATCGTAAGGCGGGTGGTTGGTGGCGGTCAGCACGAAAACAAACAGCGGTTTGTCCTCTTTTTTCTTCAGGCGTTCGGACAGGTAGCGGAACACATAACTGTCCCACACGCCCCAGATGCCCAGCGTGGCTTCGGGGTAGGTGGCCTTGAGGTTATTCGCATCCACCACTTCGTCAAAACCCTGTGTCCTGAGCACGCGATCCAGGTCGCGCCAGCCAGATCGCGTCGACGTCACGAACAGGGTGTGATAACCGGCCTGCTTCAGGAGCAGTGGAACCGACCAGGGAATCGGTGTCTTGCCCTGCGGCCCGAGCGTCAGCGGCGTGATCGGGGTGGAAAACAGGATGGCCTCGAGCGAGGGATGCGTGCCGGGCTGCGCAGAGTCGAAGTTGGAGAAATGGCAGGCCTGCTTCAGCGTCGGCGCCAGCCGGCCCAGCACGTCAAAGTCTTTGGCCTGGTAGCGGAACGGTTCGGCACTCCAAGACTCCATCAGGAAGAACAGCAGGTTCTTGCGCAGCTTACCGGCGGGGGGCGGGGCATCAACGCCTTGGGCAAACAACGAGGCGCGCAGCGCCTTGTCATCGCCGGCCTCGATACCGAGCACGCGTGCCGCCGCCATCGGCGAGTCGTAGCCCAGTTGCTTCAGGCCCAGTAACGGGTCGCCGAAGTTCTGCGACGCCTTGCGGCCATCCCAGGCGAACTTGAGCGCAATCACGCCGTTGGGCACCATGTCGTTGAGGAACTGCGAGGTCGTGACCGAGACGTTCTGCCGCCCCAGCGCCATGGCGCGCAGCGTACCCTTGGTGGTCAATATCAACAGGAACAGCGCCGCCAGCACCCCCAGCAAGGTCAGCCAGACCGGGATGCGCCGGTCGCCAATGCCGCGGTTCAGCCGCAGGCTCAGCCGGCCATAGGCGGCCTTGCGGGCCGCCATGGCACCCCAACTCGCGCCGGCGAGCACGACCAGCGTCAACGTGACCGGGAAGTCGCTCCAGATGGTCTGGAGAATAGCCTTGGTGTCATCCTCGAAGAAGCCAAACACCACCGGATCGATCGGCGTCTTGTAGAACCCGAAGTAATGCAGATTGACCAGCGAAGCGGTGACGAACAGCAGCGTCACCGTGCCGGTCAGCCAGCCGTGCCAGCGTGCCGGCACGATGATCAGCACCGGCCACAGCAGAATCGCCGCGGCGGCGCAGACCTTGAGATCGAAGCGAGCGCCCTGGAACACCACGGACCAGAGATCGGCCAACGGCGCATCGAAGCCCTCGGGCCAATGCCAGGCGATCTGCCCCACACGCAGGAGCGACAGCGCACAGGCCACGCACAGCACCATGACCCAGGCCTGCAGGGTGGCGGAGGCCAGCGCCCCCAGCAAATGCTGGCCGAAGGTCCGCAGCGAAAACTTCATTGTCGACTTCCCTTGTTCACTCAGGGAAGTATTGTGCCGCCTGCCGGCGCCTCCCGTATCCAGGGAGGCGACCGGTCACATGGTTTCGGCAAACAGCTCGCGGCCGATCAGCATGCGGCGGATCTCACTGGTGCCCGCACCAATCTCGTACAACTTGGCGTCGCGCCACAGGCGGCCCAGCGGGTATTCGTTGATGTAGCCGTTGCCGCCATAGATCTGCACGCCTTCGCCCGCCATCCAGGTGGCCTTCTCGGCACACCACAGAATGACCGAGGCGCAATCCTTGCGCACCTGGCGCACGTGCTCGGTGCCCAGCATGTCGAGGTTCTTGGCCACGGTGTAGGCGAACGAGCGGCCGGCCTGCAGCACGGTGTACATGTCGGCCACCTTGCCCTGGATCAGCTGGAACTCGCCGATGCTCTGGCCGAACTGCTTGCGGTCGTGGATGTAGGGCACCACGTTGTCCATCACCGACTGCATGATGCCCAGCGGGCCGCCGGTCAGCACGGCGCGCTCGTAGTCCAGACCGCTCATCAGCACCTTAGCACCGCCGTTGACGCTGCCCAGCACGTTGCTCGCCGGCACTTCCACGTTGTTGAACACCAGCTCGCCGGTGTGGCTGCCACGCATGCCGAGCTTGTCGAGCTTTTGCGCGATCGAGAAGCCCTTCATGCCCTTCTCGATCAGGAAGGCGGTGACGCCGCGCGCGCCCAGTTCGGGCTCGGTCTTGGCATAGACCACCAAGGTGTCGGCGTCCGGGCCGTTGGTGATCCAGAACTTGCTGCCGTTGAGCAGGTAGTAGCCGCCCTTGTCTTCGGCCTTGAGCTTCATGCTGATGACGTCGCTGCCAGCGCCCGGCTCGCTCATGGCCAGGGCGCCCACATGCTCGCCGGAGATCAGCTTAGGCAGGTACTTGCGACGTTGTTCGTCATTGCCGTTGCGTTTGATCTGGTTCACGCACAGGTTGCTGTGCGCACCGTAGCTCAGGCCGACGCTGGCCGAAGCGCGCGAGATTTCCTCCATGGCGATCATGTGCGCCAGGTAGCCCATGTTGGCGCCGCCATACTCCTCGCCCACCGTGATGCCGAGCACGCCCAGGTCGCCCATCTTGCGCCACAGGTCCATCGGAAACTGATCGTTGCGGTCGATCTCGGCCGCACGCGGCGCAATCTCGGCCTGCGCGAAGTCGCGTACCGCATCACGCAGGGCATCGATGTCGTCGCCAAGCTGGAAGTTGAGTCCGGGCAGGTTCATGCAAGTCTCCGTCGAATGAAATGGGGTTAATAAGTCTTGGGCACGGGCACCAGGGTCTGCTGCAGCATGGCGCAGGCGCGCTGCTGGCCATCGGCATCGATATGCACCACCTCAGCGGCAGTGACGATGATGCGCCGGCCTGCCTTGAGCACACGGCCGGTGGCGCGCAGTTCGCCACCCTGAAAGCTGTTGAAGAAATTGATCTTGTATTCGGCCGTCACCACTTCCATGCCTTCCGGGGCCACGGTCAGGCCGGCATAACCGCCGGCAATGTCGGCCAATGCGCCCATGGCGCCGCCGTGAAAGCCGTCCTGTTGCTGCGTCACCTTGTCGGAATACGGCAGCGCCAGTTCACACAGCCCCGGCTCCACGCGCAGCAGGCGCGCGCCGAGGTGGCGCATCATGCCCTGGCGCTCGAAGCTGGCTTGCACACGGGCGAACTCAGGCTGCATGGGCCTTCTTCCCGCGTTTGGCTTCGACCTTGGCCAACAGGGCACGGGCCTCGCGCTGGTGTGCCTTCACCTCGTCCAGGTTGGCCTGCAGGTCGGCCATCTGTTCCTCCACCTGCCGGCGGTGCTGGGCCAGCACGTCCAGGAATTTCTGCAACTGTGGCCCGGTATCGCGCGGGCTGTCGTACATGTCGATGATCTCTTTGGCCTCGGTCAGGCTCAGCCCCAGCCGCTTGGCACGCAACGTGAGCTTGAGGCGCGTGCGGTCGCGGCCGCTATAGACCCGGTTGCGCCCGCCGGGGCCCGAGCGCTCGGGTTGCAGGAGACCCATGTCTTCGTAGAAGCGCATGGCCCGTGTGGTCAGGTCGAACTCCCGGGCCAGATCGCTGATGCTGTAGGTCGTTGCCATAGGGTTTGGATGAGTGCAAGGTCCACCGCCACGCCAGCGCGGCGCCGCCCTGCAGGACGGCCGCACGCATTGACGTTTACGTAAACGTCAATTATGCAGCCAAAACCCGAGCCGCCCCGGCAGCGAGAAGTCAGCGCGGCAACCGGTCTGGGCGCAGCAGCAGGAAGGCTGCCAAGGCAAGCAACGCCAGCCCGGCGGCGAATAAAAAGGCGCTGGCCGGCTGCAGCAGCCACAGCGCCCCGGCGATCAGAGAAGCGGGCAGGTAGATCAGACCCGTCACGAAGTTGTGCAGCCCGATGGCTGCGCCACGTCGTTCATGCTCCAGGTCGGCGATGAACGCCTTGCTCTGGGCTTCGTCAATCGCATAGAACACACCAAACAAGAGGAACAAGGCAATGATGTGCCAAGGCTCGCTGGCAAAGGCAAACCCCAGGCTCATCAGCAGGTACGTCAGGTAACCCAGCATGACCATGTGCCCCCGCCCCAGATGGTCACCCAGTTTGCCGATCAACGGCGCGGCAATGACGCAGGCAATGTTGAACAGGGCATACAGCAGCACCACATCCTTGACGCTGAAGCCGATGCTGTGAGCCTTCAACAGCAGAAAGCTGAAGCTGAAATAGGCCAGCGAAAAAATGCCCGATGTGACCAGGTAGCGTTTGAAGGCCGGGCTGAGGACACCCCAGGTCTCGAACATGTTCTCGCGCTGACGCGGTATGCCGGGTTGCTCCTTGACTTGGCTCAGGACCAAGATGCTGAGCAGGGCGGGAACCATCGCAACCCAGAACAGGATTCGGAAGGACGCCATGCCTTCCCCCAGCCACGACAGCAGGCCGTAGGCTGCCAGAGGCCCCAGCACGGCCCCCGACTTGTCCAGCGCCTTGTGCACCCCGAAGGCATAACCGCGCGTGTCCTTGTCCGCCACCGTCGACAGCCAGGCATCGCGCGGCGGCCCGCGAAAGCTCTTGCCCAAGCGCTCGATGACACGAAAGATCCCGAGCCCGGCCACCGAGCTGGAGAGCAGCAGAATCAATTTGGCCAGCGTGGAAAAACCGTAACCCGCCAACGCAAAGACCTTGCGCCGGCCGGTTCGGTCCGACAACCAGCCCGACAGGTAGTTCAAGGAGGACGCAGCCAAGTCAGCACAGCCCTCGATCACACCGAGCAAGGCCGCCGAAGCGCCGGCAATCGTCGTGAAGAAAACCGCGAACACGGCAAAAATCATCTCGGAACTGAGGTCGGTCAGGAAACTCACCAGCCCCAGCTTGAGCACATCTGGATGCACTCCCAGTTTGTTGCTCTCAGAATCGTCCGGCATCGTGCTTCCTTTTCTTTTGCAGCTGACATTCTGGCGCTTTTGACAGGCCAGGCCCAGCACCACGGAAACGGAGGCGACAGCACCACGCAGCAGGCGTCTCTAGAATGAGCCGATGGTTGACGTGAACGTCAACACCACCTGTGCAGCACATCCTATGAACGAACTCGAACGCCAACTCCACTACCCCCTGGGCGACACCTTGCCCGCTCCTGGCACGACACTGGAAGTGGCACCCGGCATCCGCTGGGTGCGTATGGCCCTGCCCTTTGCACTGGACCATATCAACCTCTGGCTGCTGCGCGACGAGCTGGATGGCCGGCCCGGCTGGAGCGTGGTTGACTGCTGCATCAGCCGCGACGAAGCCAAGGACCAGTGGGAACAGATCTTCAGCACCGAGTTCGAAGGCCTGCCGCTGCTGCGTGTCATCGTGACCCACATGCACCCGGACCACATCGGCCTGGCCTATTGGCTCTGCGAGCGCTGGAGCACACCGGAGCATCCCTGCCGCCTGTGGATCAGCGCCACCGACTACAACCTGGCACGCGTCGGCTCGGCCGGCACCAACGGCTTCGGCGGCGACAGCTCGGCCCTGTTCTTCGCCTCCCACGGCCTGACCGACCCGGCGTCGATGGACAAGATCCGCGAGCGCGCCAGCTACTACCCCACCCTCGTGCCTGCGGTGCCGCGCCACTTTCGCCGTCTGATGGACGGTGACATGCTGCACATTGGTGGCCGGGCCTGGCGCTGCATCAGTGGCCATGGCCATGCGCCGGAGCACATCTCCCTCTACTGCGACGAACTGAAGCTGCTGATCGGTGGCGACATGATGCTGCCGCGCATCTCCACCAATGTCAGTGTGTTCGACATGGAACCCGAGGCCAACCCGCTGCAGCTGTTCCTGCAATCCATCGACAAGTTCAAGACGCTGCCGGTCGACACGCTGACCCTGCCCTCGCACGGCAAACCCTTCACCGGCCTGCATTGCCGCATCGAACAGCTGCACGAACACCACCGTGACCGCCTGGCCGAAGTTCTGCAGGCCTGTAGCGAACAAGCTTGCAGCGCCGCCGACGTCTTGCCGATTTTGTTCAAGCGCAAGCTTGATCTGCACCAGACCACCTTCGCCATGGGCGAGTCGATCGCGCACCTGCATACGCTGTGGTTTGAAGGCCGACTGCAACGCCATCGTGATCCACACGGTGTTTACCGTTTCAGCACCAGCACAGTCGCATGAACCGGAGACATGGGATACGAATGGATACAAATCGCCCGTCAACGTTGTGGCTGACGCACTCGTTGTGGTAAGGCCTCTGGAATTTTCCGGAGCAGCAAGTTGAACTTTGAAAGGCATTTGAAATGAGCAAGATCCTCGCTTCCCTGATCGCTGGTCTGTTTGCTGTTGGCGCGTTCGCACAAGCTGCGGCACCCGCCACCCCGGCTACGCCGGCCACTCCTGCAGCGCCTGCCAAAGTCGAAGCGAAAGCCGACACCAAGGTAGAGAAGAAGGCTGAAGTGAAGAAGAAGGTTGCCGCCAAGAAGGCGGAAAAGGCGGCTGAGAAGACCGAGAAAGCCGCCGAAAAGAAAGAAGACGCGAAGAAGTAATTTCATCGTCACTCCCAACAAAAAGCCCGCACCACGCGGGCTTTTTGTTGCGTGCTTTTTGAGACCCTGTCTCGCCACGCCATGCACATCACCGCAGCAGGCGAGCCCCCAACGACAGAACACGCGTCTATGTACTACTACGTACAAATGCAGCGTTGAGAGATTTCTACAATCTGGTGTCTCGCGTCTGGAGCCGACAAACCGTCGGGTCGGCGCCGACACCCCGATCCAAGCCCGCCCGCAAATACACGAACGGTGGGCACCTGGCGATCCACTCACAACAGTCAAGAGGAAGCGACGCGAAGCACCACCGCTTCTAGCCGACAAATGCATTGTCACGCGTGTCACCGCGTGCCCAGTCTGGGCGCTGGCGTTCGCCACTTTGGCTCACAACCGACTCGATTAATTCACAACATCACAAGGAGTATTTGATGGTTTGGCAACAGGTTTATGACCCCTTGGGCAATATGGCCCTCTCCACGCTGCTGGCGGCAGTGCCCGTCGTCGTCATGCTGGTCGGCCTCGGCTTCCTGCATCTCAAGGCGCACATTGCTGCCGCCGCCGGCCTGGTCAGTGCGCTGGCGATCGCCGTGTTTGCCTTTGGCATGCCCGCCGAAATGGCCGGCAAGGCCGCCTTTCTCGGTGGCCTGACCGGCCTCCTGCCGATCGGCTGGATCGTTCTCAACATCATCTTCCTGCACCAGCTGACCGAAGAAAACGGCAGCTTCAAGGTGCTGCAGGACTCGATTGCCGGCATCACGGAAGACCGTCGCCTGCAACTGCTGCTGATTGCCTTTGCCTTCGGTGCCTTCTTTGAAGGCGCCGCGGGCTTCGGCACGCCGGTGGCGGTGACGGCCGCCATCCTGATCGGCCTGGGCTTTTCGCCGCTGGCGGCGTCCGGACTGTCCCTGATTGCCAACACCGCCCCGGTGGCCTACGGTGCACTAGGCACGCCGGTCATCACCCTGGCCAAAGTGCACGGCTATGACGTTGGCGAGGTGTCGGCCATGATCGGCCGCCAGTTGCCCTTCTTCTCGCTGATGGTCCCGTTCTGGTTGATCTGGGCCTTCGCCGGCTGGCGCGGTATGAAGCAAATCTGGCCGGCCATTCTGGTCACCGGCTTGAGCTTTGCCATTCCGCAGTTCCTGGTGTCCAACTACATGGGCCCGGAACTGGTGGACGTGATTGCCGCCATCTGCTCCATGGGTTCGCTGGTGCTGTTCCTGCGCGTCTGGAAACCGGCGGAGATCTGGACCTCGGTCTCCCTCAAGGGCCATGAAGCGGACGGCGGCAAGGCACAGGCCCCTGTGGCACCGGCCAAGCACGACCGCGCGGCCGTGATCAAGGCCTGGACGCCGTGGGCCATCCTCACGGGCTTTGTGTTCCTCTGGGGCCTGCCTGTCACCAAGAACTACCTCAACAGCCTCTTCGCACCGAAGTTCGCCATTGATGGCCTGCACAAGCTGATCGAGAAGATCCCTCCGGTGGTGCCGAAGCCGACGGCGGAATCCGCTGAATATGTGCTCAACCTGCTGTCGGCAACCGGCAGCGGCATTCTGCTGGCGGCTGTCGTCGGCGGCCTGGTCATGGGCTACGGCATCCCGGCGCTGCTCAAGTCCTACGGCAAGACCTTGTGGCTGGTGCGTTATTCGCTGCTGACCATCGTGCTGATGCTGGCCCTGGGTACGCTGACCCGCTACTCCGGTCTGGACACGACGCTGGGCCTGGCCTTCGCCGCCACCGGCATGTTCTACCCCTTCTTCGGTACCCTGATGGGCTGGCTGGGCGTGGCGCTGACCGGCTCCGACACGGCCTCCAATGTGCTGTTCGGTGGCATGCAGAAAGTGGCTGCAGAGCAGCTCGGCCTGTCGCCCAATCTGATGGGCGCCGCCAACAGCTCGGGCGGCGTGATGGGCAAGATGATCGACGCCCAGTCCATCGTGGTGGCCTCCACAGCAACCCGCTGGTTCGACCACGAAGGCGACATCCTGCGTTATGTGTTCTTCCACTCCATCGCGCTGGCTTGCCTGGTCGGCATCCTGGTGACACTGCAGGCCTATGTGCCGCCGTTCACCCTGATGGTCATTCACTGAGCCTTGACCACCCCCTGAAAAAGACCGCTTCGGCGGTCTTTTCTTTTTTGCCAAACCGCCAGACCAGGCGGCGAGCCATCGGCCCCACCTTGCCCCCTACAATGCGCCAACCTGGTGCGATCGGCACCGCTCTGGAGTGCGTCACGTGCCCGTCGTTCTGTCCTGGCTTCGTTCCTTTTTGCCTGCGCCTTTGACCGTTGGACGGCGCGAAATCTGGCTGGCATGCGTCGGCGCCGGGCTCGGCCTGCTCGGTACCGAATGGCTGAGCCACCATGTCCTGGGCAGCGCCAACCCCTGGTTCATCGCGCCCATGGGCGCCTCCGCCGTGCTGCTGTTTGCCGTGCCGGCCAGTCCACTGGCTCAGCCCTGGTCCATCGTGGGCGGCAATCTGGTGTCGGCTCTCATCGGTGTGAGTTGCGCGCTGTGGCTCGGCCCGAGCGGCTTGGCTGCGGGCCTCGCTGGCGCGCTGGCCATCAGTGCCATGTTTGCTCTGCGTTGCCTGCATCCACCCGGCGGCGCGGTGGCCCTGACAGCCGTGCTGGGTGGGCCCGCCGTGAGCCAACTGGGCTATGGCTTTGCACTCTGGCCCGTTGCGGCCAACTCATGTCTCATGCTGCTGCTGGCACTGCTGTTCAACAACCTCATGCAGCGCCGCTACCCGCACCAGCACGCGCCACAACCGCACCCCCACCGCACAGCCGATCTACCACCCAGTGCGCGCCTGGGCTTCACGCAGGACGACCTGGATGCCGCCCTCGCTGGCCAGGGCGAATTGCTGGACATCAACAAGGATGACCTGGAGGAAATCCTGACCCGGGCCCAGCTGCATGCCAGCCGCCGCAAATGGGGCGATGTCTATTGCCGCGACATCATGTCGCGTGATGTGGTGCACATCGGACCGCGCGACTCGCTGGACGCCGCCTGGGAGCGCCTGGCCAAGCACAAGGTCAAGGCTTTGCCGGTGGCGCAGGAAGACGGCACGCTGGTCGGCATTGTGTCGCTGCACGACTTCTTCATCGGCCACAGCGCACCGACGTCACGCATGACGCCGGCCATGAGCACGGCACGTTATGTCGAGGACATCATGACGAGCAAGGTGCGCGTGGCACGCCCGGAACAGCCCATGGTCGACCTGGTCGGACTCTTTTCCGACGGCGGCTTGCACCACATGCCGGTGGTCGATGCGCAGCATCGCGTGGTCGGCATGATCACGCAGTCCGACCTGGTCGCCGCGCTCTTCAAGACCGGCATCGGCAAACCCGCCCAGGCCGCTTGAGATCATCACCGTGGAGATCAGCATGCCATCCGGGACATCCCCCTCCGCCCTGTTGACGGTGCTGCACATCGGTGCCGAGCAGACCACCGTGCTCAGCCGCAATGGCACCACCCTGGCAACTCCGTTGGTGCTGGCCGTCGGCGCACAGAAAACAGCGCAGCTGTTTTTCAAGCACGAGCCTCCGACACCGTACGAGCTGGAGAACGCCATCGCGGCCGTCGAGGACGAGGTGATTCGCGTGCACTCACAGATCGTGCCGGACTCCCGCCTGGTCACGTCGGACGCCACCATTCGCGAGATCGCCCGGCTGGCCGGCATGACGCCGGCCACGCCATTCCAGCTGTCTCGGGATGACATGGAGCAGGTCTTTCAACGGCTGACCGCGCGCAGTCTGGGGCGCCCCGCTTCGCAGGATGCCATGCCCACCGATGCCGCGTTCGCCGCCACCTTGCTGATCCTGCGCGAATTCATGCAGCATCTGCATTTCGCGTCGATCACCGTGCAGGCATAAGCACGGACGTTCACGGGGCGTCAGGCCAGCCAGCGCGTCCAGCCCCACGGCAGCCAGGCGGCCAAGGCCACCAGCAGCAAGCCCATGGACACGACGGAGCCGAAGCGCATGCCACCGGCCGCGTAGGCCGCCACGATCTTGCTCACGCTGTTGGTGGAAAAGGCCAGCAGCACCGCCGTCAGCATGGTGGCCGCGTCGGTGCCGCCATTCGCCGCCAGGGTGATGGCGGCGGCCGACACCGAGTGCATGTCGGCAAAACCGGCCAAGGCGGTGGCCGCAAATGTGGCCAAGGTTCCGAAGGCGCCCTGCACCCAGGTCACCACGGCCGTCACACCCGACAGCAGCAGCGCCAGACCGATGGACTGCCCGAGATGGAAAGCGCGGCCCTTCACATCGTTGTCCTGCACTGGTGCCCCGATACGGCGGAATGCGACCAAGCCCAGCACCAGTGCCATGGCCAGTGCGCTGCCCATGGCCGGCGCCAGGACACGCAAGGACGATGGATTCAGCACCAGCGCAATCAGCATCACCTGCAAGGCCGTGGAGACGGTGGAGAACCAGGCACCAGCCACGCAGGCGCCGCGCAGTTCCGGGTGCTTGCTCGCGCGCGCGCCCATGGCGGCAATGGTGGCGGTGCTGGAGACAAAACCCGCCACCAGTCCCGAGAGCGGCATACCGAGCCGGGCGCCGAACAGGCGCAGCGCCACATGCCCCACAGCCTGCACCGCCATGATCATCACCACCAGCAGCCACACCGTGCGCGGGTTCACGCCAGCCAGCCAGGTCAACGGGTGGTCGGGCGTCAGCGGCAGAATGATGAGGGCCGAGCCGGCCAGTACCAGCGCATCGCGCAATTCCTGCTCCGACAAGCTGCGCGTGGAGAAGCGCTGCAGCGGCTCGCGTGCAGCCAGCAGACCGGCCACCGCCACGCCGCCGGCCGCGGCCTCGCCCTGGTGCTCCACCGTGAGGACACCCAGCAGGAAGGTGAGGAACAGCGCCATCTCGGTGGTGATGCCGGGGTCTTTGGAGCGGTCTTTGAGGTGCGAGACCACCGCCAGGGAGGCCACCAATGCGGCCGTCACGACCGTGAGCCAAGGCTGGTCCAGCAGCTGGGCACCGGCCCCTACCAGCGCCACCAGGGAAAACGTGCGGATGCCGGCAAAGTGACGCGTCGGCCCCCGACCTTTGTGCCGCTCGCGATCGACGCCGATCAACAGCCCCAGCCCCAAGGCCAGCGCCAGGCTGCCCAGGGAGTCGATGTTGAAGTCCATGTTCATGTCAGTGCCAACGCGGAATGGCGTCGTCCTTGAGCTGGCTGCGCAGAGTCTCGTAATCCGGCATGACGGAGCGCACCGTGTCCCAGAACCGCGGGCTGTGGTCCATCACGCGCAGGTGGCTCAGTTCATGCGCCACCACGTAGTCGATGACGGACTGCTGGAAATGGATCAGACGCCAGTTCAGGCGGATGGCCCCATCGCTGCGTGCGCTGCCCCAGCGCGTGCCGGCGCTGCTGAGCGAGAGCTTGCGCCATTGCACCTGCAGTTGCGGCGCGTAATGATTGAGTCGCGCGGTGAAGATGCTGTGCGCCTGGCGCATCAGCCAAGCCTGCACCGTATCGCGGATCTGCGCATGCGTCGCCGTCTGCGGCAGACCGATGTGCAGCGTCAGCCGTGGCACCCCTGCCAGCGTCAGGTTGGGCGCCTCGGCGTCGGTGCGCAACACCACATCCACCCCGGCCGACTTGAGGCCACCACCGACGGTGGTGAACGCATGGCGTGGGTCCAGCACCACAATGACCGGCTCACCCAGGAAGGGGAAGGTCGCGCCGTCCTGCCACTGGATGCGGGCGGACTCCAGCCGCTGCTGGCGTTCGCGTGCCTCGTCGAGCTTGCGCACGATCCAGTTGGCTTTTTCCTGCAGGGCGGCTTCCACCTCGTACAAGGGCACCCAGCGCGGCGCACTGACCACCAAGCCGTCGGCACCGACCGCCATGCCAATGGTGCGGCGCTTGCCGCGCTTGAACTCATAAGCCACCACCGCCTCGCACAGACGGCTTTCGCGGTTGGCACGCGGGTGCGCAAAACGCGCCGGCGTCATGACGCTGCCCAACGACTGTGCCGGCGACTCATTTGCTATCAATTCAGGAGCTGAAGGCGCAATATCAACGGGGACCAAAGGCCGATTTGGCATCTTTTCCCGCTGAGTCTCGGCAACAGTTGCCACTTCCCGCGGCGCGGGATCGAACAGATCGAGGGCTAGCTGCAGAAAGCTGCGCATGGCTGTCACTCTACCGGATATTGCATGTGCAACGGCATGCAAACCCCTCATTCGCGAAACGCCGTGGAACCGGCTTTGCCGGGCCACTGGCGTTGCCCCCTGCAAGGGGGGTGGCGGCTACGCGCAGCGAGCAAGCCTGGGGGTGTGCCATCAATACGCATCGGGGTCGAGCCGGCGCATCTCCGCCTCGATCCAGGTTTCGACTTCGCGCATGAGTTCGGCCGGGTCGCGACCCGTGCTCGGAATCGGCTTGCCAATGGACACATCCACCACACCCGGCCGTTTAATGAAGGCCTTGCGCGGCCAGCACTTGGCTGAAGTCACCGCCACCGGAATCACCGGGGCACCGGTCTCCACCGCCAAGCGGGTACCGCCGGTCTTGTAGGTACCGGCCTGGCCACGTGCAATGCGCGTGCCCTCTGGGAACATGATGATCCAGACGCCGCGCGCCAGCAGCTCCTTGCCTTGTGCCACCACCTTGGCAAAGGCTTTGGAGCCCTGCGAACGGTCGATGTGAATCATGTCCAGCCGCCCCATGGCCCAGCCGAAGAAGGGCACATACAGCAGCTCCTTCTTGAACACATAGGCCAGCGGGTGCGGCATCAGCGTGGGCATGTAAAAGGTTTCGAAGGTGGACTGGTGCTTGACCAGCAAGATGGCCGGGCTGATCTCGCCCAGCGGCAGGTTGTCCATCCCGGTCACGCGCACCTGGATGCCGAGAATGACACGCGCACCGTCGATGGCCCAGCGCAGCCAGCGCACCGCCATCCCGTACAGCGGGTTGCCACGCACGCGGATCGAGGCCAGCACCATGATGATGCCCCACGGGATCACCGTGACCAGCATCCACAGCGTATGGAGAATGGAACGAATCAAAGGCATGGGGGAATTTTCTTCAGGCAGCGCTGTCGCGTCGTACCAGATGGTCGGCAAAGGCCAGCAGGTTCTCGTGCACGCGCGTGCCGGGCGGAAAGTTGTCGGGCAGCGGCTGGCCGCGCAGGGCCTCGCCCTTGCCGGTCAGCACCAGGTGCGGCTCGCAGCCGACGCTGGTGCCGGCAATCAGGTCGCGCGCCGTATCACCCACTGTGGGCACGCCCTTGAGGTCGATACCGTAACGCTCGCCGATCTGCTCGAACAGGCCCGACTGCGGCTTGCGGCAATGGCAGGCCTGGTCGGGCGCATGCGGGCAGTAGAAGATGGCATCAACGCGGCCACCGGCGGTGGCCAGCAGCTTGTGCATCTTGGCGTGCATGGCGTTGAGCGCCGCCACGTCAAACAGGCCACGCCCCAGCCCCGACTGGTTGGAGGCCACCACCACATGCCAGCCGGCGTGGTTGAGCTTGGCGATCGCCTCCAATGCCCCCGGCAGCGGCTTCCACTCGGCCTCGGACTTGATGTAGTCGAGACTGTCTTCGTTGATGGTGCCGTCGCGATCGAGGATGACCAGCTTCATCGTGTGCACGTCAGGCCGCCAGACGCGAGAGGTCGGCCACGCGGTTCATGGCGTCGTGCAGGCTTTTCAGCAGGCCCTGGCGGTTCAGGCGCAGGTCCAGCTCTTCGGCGTTCACCATCACGTCGTCAAAGAAGGCATCCACCGGCGCGCGCAGCGCGGCCAGCGTCTGCAGCGAGGCGGTGTAGTCGCCGGCCTCGAACTGGGCATTGGCTTGCGGCACCACGCTCTTGAGCGCGGCGTACAAATCCTTCTCGGCCGGCTCCTTGAGCAGCACGTCGCTGACATGGGCATCCACGTCGCCGGCCTTCTTCAGGATGTTGCTGATGCGCTTGTTGGCGGCCGCCAGTGCGGCCGCTTCCGGCAGCGCGGCAAAGGCGCGCACGGCGGCCAGGCGCTTCGGAATGTCGCCTAGGCGTTGTGGCTGCAGCGCCAGCACGGCTTCGACTTCCTGCGCGGAGTAGCCCTCATCACGCAAGGATCCAGCGAGACGATCAAGAACAAATTCTTCGACCTTTCGTGCCTCATCCACATCATTCGCAAGCGGCCAAGGCGCGTTTTCGTCAGTTAGATTCTTGATCACTTTGAGTGTGTCCAGCAAGACACTATTCACATTCAGCGCCAAGTCGCGCTCCATCAACATTCGGATGACACCTAAAGCGTGCCGCCTCAAAGCGAAGGGATCTTTGTCTCCAGTCGGACGTTGACCGATATGAAACATACCGACTAAGGTCTCGAGCTTGTCGGCCAATGCCACCACCAAGCCGACTTGGCTGCGCGGCAGTTCATCACCAGCAAAGCGCGGCTTGTAGTGGTCCTCGATGGCAGCAGCCACCTCGTCGCCCAAGCCGTCATGGCGCGCGTAATAACCGCCCATGATGCCTTGCAGCTCGGGAAACTCGCCCACCATGTCGGTCAGCAGATCGGTCTTGGCCAGACGGGCAGCGGTATCGGCGGCCTTGGCCAGCACTTCGCCACCCAGTTGCTGCGCAATGGCTCGTGCAATCGCGCGCACGCGCTCGACGCGCTCGCCCTGCGTACCGAGCTTGTTGTGATAAACAACCTTCGAGAGGCCCTCGACGCGCGACTCCAGCGTCTTCTTGCGGTCCTGGTCGAAGAAGAACTTGGCATCCGCCAGACGCGGGCGCACCACGCGCTCGTTGCCACCGATCACCGCGCTGGCATCGCTCGGGCTGATGTTGCTGACCACCAGGAACTGGTGGGTCAGCTTGCCGGCCGCGTCCAGCAGCGGGAAGTACTTCTGGTTGGCCTTCATCGTGAGGATCAGGCATTCCTGCGGCACGTCGAGGAACTGCTTCTCGAATTGACACACCAGCACATTGGGTCGCTCGACCAACGCGGTCACTTCGTCCAGCAAGGCTTCGTCTTCAATCGGGCGGGCACCGTTGCCGACCTTGGCAGCCGCTGCGGCCAGTTGGCGCGCAATCTCGGCCTTGCGTTCGGCAAAGGAGGCGATCACCGCACCGTCCTGCTGCAACGTGGCGGCATAACTGTCGGCGTCCTTGATGACAACCTTGGCGACCTTGGCCTCGAAACGGTGGCCTTGCGTGCTGTTGCCGGCGGTGAGCCCCAGTGCCTTGACCGGCACCACGGTGCTGCCGTGCAACGCCACCAGGCCGTGCGCCGGGCGCACGAAGTTGACGCTGCTCCAGCCCGGCAGTTCGCAATCGGTCTCGAGCTGGTAGCTCATGACCTTCGGGATCGGCAGCTTGGTTATCGCTTCTTCCAGCGCCTTTTGCAGGCCAGTGTCGAGCGTGGCGCCGGTGACCAGGCTGTCGTAGAACAGCGCTTCGGCCTTGCCGTCGGGCGCACGCTTGAGGGCGGCCACAGCAGCAGCCGGGTTGGAGACGTCTGCACCGAGCGCCTGCAGTTTCTTCAACAGCGCGGGCGTGGCGTTGCCACTCGCATCCAGCCCCACCGTCACCGGCATGAGTTTTTGCTGCACCGCCTTGTCGGCGGCCTTGAGCCAGACGTGCGTGACGTGCGCGGCCAGCCGGCGAGGCGAGGCGTAGGCGGTAACGACGGAGTCGGCACCGGCCAGGCCCAGCGCCTTGAGTTGATCGGCCAGCGTGCCGGCAAAGGCATCGCCCAGCTTCTTGAGTGCCTTCGGCGGCAGCTCTTCGACAAACAGTTCAACGAGAAGATTCTTGGTGGTCATCGTGTTCTTTCCCGGCCTTCAGGCTGCCTTCTTCGTCAAGGGTGTCATCTGCTCCACCCACTCGCGCGGCGCCATGGGGAAGCCCAGGCGTTCGCGGCTCTCGTAGTAGCTCTGCGCCACGGCCCGCGCCAGGTTGCGGATGCGGCCGATGTAGGCGGCGCGCTCGGTGACGGAAATCGCACCGCGGGCATCCAGCAGGTTGAAGGTGTGCGCGGCTTTGAGCACCTGCTCGTAGGCCGGCAGCGCAAGCTGCTGCTCCATCAGGTACTTGGCCTGCTTCTCGTGCGCGCTGAAGGCTGTGAACAGGAAGTCGGCATCGCTGTGCTCGAAGTTGTAGGCCGACTGCTCTTTTTCGTTCTGCAGGTAGACGTCGCCATAGCTCATGGTGTCGGTCCACTTCAGGTTGTAGACGTTGTCCACGCCCTGCAGATACATGGCCAGGCGCTCCAGGCCGTAGGTGATCTCGCCGGTGATCGGCTTGCAGTCAATGCCGCCCACTTGCTGGAAGTAGGTGAACTGCGTCACCTCCATGCCGTTGAGCCAGACTTCCCAGCCCAAGCCCCAGGCGCCCAGCGTGGGGTTCTCCCAGTCGTCTTCCACGAAACGGATGTCGTTTTTCTTCAGGTCGAAACCCAGCGCTTCGAGCGAGCCGAGGTACAGCTCCAGGATGTTGCTGGGTGCCGGCTTCAAGACCACCTGGAACTGGTAGTAGTGCTGCAGGCGGTTCGGGTTCTCGCCGTAGCGGCCGTCCTTGGGGCGGCGGCTGGGCTGCACGTAGGCGGCCTTCCATGGCTCGGGGCCAATGGCGCGCAAGAACGTCGCGGTGTGCGAGGTGCCGGCGCCGACTTCCATGTCGTAGGGTTGCAAGAGGGCGCAGCCCTGGGCATCCCAGTAGGACTGCAATTTCAGAATGATTTGTTGGAAGGTCAACATGGCTGTGAGCTGGGGCACACGGCCCGGCAAGACAGGCTTGGCCGGGGTCGCGCGACCGGTTGCTGGTAAAGCGGTTTTCCCGCGTAAACCCTTGATTTTACGGGGCTTCCTGCCTGCGGGGGCTGAATCGGACGCCAGCGCGGCGGACGCTTCACTTTCGGTGCCGGGCACGGGCCAGCGAAACCGTCGTCCGCCACAGAGATTCCAAGAGAATCAGGGCCTCGGCCCTTGTCAAATATGTGCCAATAGCTATGTTTTTGATAGCAATCGACGCATGCCCAGTCCCAGCACGAGCAGGACCACGCCCCACAGCGGCCACAGACCGAAGCGCGACACCCACCAAGCATAGGGTGTGAGGCCCTGGCGGCCTTCGACTTCACCGCTGAGCACGCCACGTGTATGGCGCGGTAGTGCAGCCGTCACGCGGCCCTGGTGGTCGATGATGGCGGTGGCGCCGGTGTTGGTGGCGCGCACGAAGGGGCGCGCGAACTCCAGCGTGCGCATGCGCGAGATGTGCAGGTGCTGGTCGATCGCCACCGTGTTGCCAAACCAGGCGATGTTGCTCAGATTCACGAACACCGTCGGCGCGGCGGCCGGGGCGACAAAGCGCGCGCCGAGTTCTTCGCCGAACAGGTCTTCGTAGCAGATGTTAGGCGCCAGGCGCTGGCCCTGCCATTCGAAGGAAGGCTGGCCGAGGTCGCCGCGGGAAAAGTCGCCCAGCGGGATGTTCATCATGGCGGTGAACCACTTGAAACCGGTTGGGATGAACTCGCCGAACGGCACCAGGTGGTGCTTGTCGTAGCGCCAGGCACTGGCCTGACCCGGCTTGAAGCCGACGGCCGCATTGGTGTAGCCCGCGCTGAAACTGCCCCAGGGCATGCCGATGAGCGCGGCCTGCTCGCCACTGGCAAAGCGTTGGGTCAGGGCGTCCCAATAGCCGTCCGGCAGTTGCTGCGGCAGCAGCGGCAGGGCCGTCTCGGGCGCCACCACCAGCGGTGCGCGGCTGGCCCCCAGTTGCTCGCCGTACCAGCGCAGGGCGGTGGGCACGCCGCTGCCGGGCTGGAATTTCTCGTCCTGCGGAATGTCCCCCTGCAGCAGCGCCACCTGCAGCCGCCCCGCCGAGGTGGAGGGCACGGGTCCGCCCATCTGGTAGGCCCAAGGCAGAACCAGCACGACCAGCGCCGCGCCCCGCTGCCATGGCCCGCAACTCCGGATCTGCGATGCCGTCATGGCCAGCCAGGCTGCGATCGCACTGATGCCGTAGACCCCCAGCCAGGGCGCATAACCGGCCAGGGGGCCGTCCACATGGGCGTAGCCGCCGCCGCCCCAGCCGAAGCCGGTGAACCAGCGGCCGCGCGCAAGCTCGGCCAGCAGCCACAGCGCAGCAAAAAACATAGCACGTTGCGCCCGATGCGCGGGCGCCAAGTGCACAAACAAGGCACAGGCGGCGGCGTAGTACAGCGCCAGCACGGCGGCCAGGGCCAGCACCGCTGCAGCGGCCAGCGGCGCCGGCAAGCCACCGTAGGTGTGCATGGAGATGTACATCCACCAGAAGGTGCCCGTCAGCCAGGCACAGGCGAAAACCCCACCCAACGCGGCAGCGCGCCGCCAATGCACGCCACGATCCAGTTGCCAGGCCAGCACGCCCAACGAGAGCCATTGCAGCCACCACAACGGCTGCCCGTTCCAGGGCGCTGCGATGGACACGGCCTGCGCCAGACCGGCCAGCAGGCTCAGACACAGGGGCCAGAACAAAGGCTGTTCGGCCTCAGCGTTCAAGACCGGTCTCGGTGGCAGGCGACACCTTGAACCACTTCACGGCGCCGCCCTTGGTATGGAGCACGACGAACTGCAGGCCGGCCATCACGTGCTGCTCGCCGCGTTTGGGTACATGGCCCATCTCGTGCGCAATCAACCCGCCGATGGTGTCGAACGAGGCATCCGGATCACTCCCGGTCAGTGTGACGTTGAACGCGTCGTTCACGCGCTCGACCGAGGTGTCGCCGCTGACGCGGTAGGTGCGATCGGCCAGGCCAAAAATGTCGCCCTCGTCCTCGGCAATGTCGAATTCGTCTTCGATCTCGCCCACGATCTGCTCCAGCACATCCTCGATGGTGATGAGCCCGGCGGTGCGGCCGAACTCGTCGACGACCATGGCGAGGTGATTGCGGTTGCCACGGAATTCACGCAGCAAATCATTCAGGCCCTTGCTTTCCGGAACGAAGACCGCCGGTCGCAACAAGGCCCGGATGTTGAACTCTGGCGCCCGCTGCAGCTTGAGCAGATCCTTCGCCATGAGAATGCCGATGATGTTCTCGTGCCCGCCCTCGAAAACCGGAAACCGCGAATGCGCCGTGCTGATGACCGCGCGCAACAACTCGTCGTAGGGCGCATCGATGTCGATCAGGTCCATGCGGGTGGCCGGCACCATGACGTCGCCGGCCGTCATGTCGGCCATGCGGATCACGCCTTCCAACATGACGCGGGACTCGGCGCCGATGACGTTGTTGCCTTCAGCCTCGGCCAGCGTTTCGATCAGTTCGGCGGTGGAGTCTGGTCCGGGGTGGATGAACTCGACCAGCTTCTGCAGAAAGGTGCGCTTGTCTTCCTTGTCAGGAAGCCGCGCAGGATGTGGGTCTGACACAGAGGAATGTGCAGGACATGCGGTAGTTGCGACCCCCTAAGGATAGCGGATTGGCAAGACCGCCCAATGACAGCGTTGTGCCGTGTTCAGGACGAGGTTTTGTGGCGCGCATCGCGCACACCGCGCCGCACTTCCTGCAGGCCCGCCAGAAAATCCCAGAACTGCTTGGCCTGCCGCTTCAGGCTGTAGTCGGTCTGGGCAATCTGCTCTTCCAGCATCTCGGTGATGCGACTGTCAAAGGTGGCCGGCGGCAGCCGCAGATAGGCCTCGCTTTCCGAGCCATCCCGCTCTACCGTGGCGCCGGCCTTGCGCGCGATCTTCAGCATGGCCGTGTTTTCAGTCAGGGCATGGATGAACATCAGGTGCACGCCCTCGTTGCGCGCATGCATCACGGCCCGGTCAAACAGTTTGCCACCGTAACCACGCCCACGGGCCGATTTCGACACCGAAACCCCAAACTCGCCACAGGCATCGAAATTGCGATCCACCGAATGCGCCAGGTGCGCCATGGCAATGAGTTCCAGCCGACGGTTGTAGATGCCAAAGATGTCATCACGCTCGAAGTCCAGGCCTTCGACGTAGCGACGGATCTGCTCGTCAGTGGCCGCGTAGCCAAAGCGCAGGTAACGATCGTGCCCCTCCAGGGCCAACAGGTGCTTGGCGATCCGCTCTCTGTGCCCGGGGCCCAGTTTGCGGATGCTGGCGACCCAAGGGGCCAGACGTGAACTGTTCTCCTCTCGAAAAGGCAAATCCAATTGATTGCGGTGTCTTGTCGATGAGGAAGGAGGTTCCAGCGGGTCAGCCATAGGGGTGAATGTAAGGGCATTTGCGCAAATCGCCAAGATGGGCCCTATCTTCCCGTGCACGGTTGACGCCTGCGTGACAGTTTCAGGCTGCAACCTAGGACAAGCCCGGTGGTACGCCGCGGCCAGCTGCGCTCAAATAGCTGCATATGGAGTACTTGATGGATAAATTCTGGCTTGAACATTACCCCGAGGGGGTCCCGCACGACGTCGACCCCGGCCAATACAGCTCGCTCGGTCAGTTGCTCGAAGAGTCTTTCCGCAAAAACGCCGACCGCCCGTTTTCCGTCTGCATGGAACGCTGGATGTCCTACCGCCAGCTCGACGAGTTGTCCGCTGCGCTCGGCGCTTGGCTGCAACGCCTGGGGCTGGAGCCTGATGCGCGCGTCGCGATCATGCTGCCCAACATCCCGCAGTTTGCCGTCACCATGGCCGCCATCCTGCGTGCCGGGTACACCTGCGTCAATGTCAACCCTTTGTACACGGCACGTGAACTGGAGCACCAGCTTCGAGACTCGGGGGCCACGGCGATCGTGGTGCTGGAGAACTTCGCGCACACGCTGGAGGAAGTGATCGACAACACGCATGTGAAGCATGTTGTCATTGCCGCCATGGGCGATCTGCTCGGCCCCTGGTATGGCCGCTGGATCACGTTTGCAGTGCGCCACCTTGCCAAGATGGTGCCCGCCTTCCGCCTGCCACTGTCGGAAGGACGTACCGTCACCCAGTTTCGCAAAGCCCTGACGGAAGGATCGCACCTGACGCTCAAGCCTGCCGTCAGCACACTGGACTCGGTCGCCTTCCTGCAGTACACCGGCGGCACGACCGGCTTGAGCAAAGGCGCCGTGCTCACCCATCGCAACATTGTGGCGGCCATCCTGCAGGCCGAAGCCTGGTTCACGCCGGCACTCAAACGCGTTGGGGATGTGCGTTCGACCAACAGCATCGCCGCGTTGCCGCTGTACCACATCTTCGCGCTCACACTGTGTTTCCTGGCCATCCGCTGGGGCTCGCACATGACGCTGATCCCCAATCCGCGCGACATCGGCAAGTTCATTGACACCCTGAAACGCCGTCCGTTCCATATGCTGCCAGCCGTCAACACCCTCTTCAACGCCTTGCTGCAGCACCCCCAACTCCGAACCGTCGACTTCTCTCACCTGTGCATCTCACAGGCCGGCGGCATGGCGGCGTCTGAAGGTACCGCCAAACACTGGCGCGAAGTCACCGGCTGCGCGATGGTGGAAGGCTGGGGCATGAGCGAGACCTGCGCCATTGGTACGAATAACCCGGTGACGACCGATCGCTTCAGCGGCAGCATTGGCCTGCCATTGCCCGGTGTCGAGATTGCCATCAAGGATGACGCCGGACGTTCGCTGCCGGTCGGCGACTCCGGTGAAATCTGCATCCGAGGCCCCAACGTGATGACCGGCTATTACCGCCAGCCCACTGAGACGGCCGATGCCTTCACGGCCGATGGCTTCATGCGCACTGGCGATATCGGGATCATGGACGCACAGGGCTACACCAAGATCGTCGATCGCAAAAAGGACATGATCCTGGTCAGTGGCTTCAACGTTTTCCCCAGTGAACTGGAAAATGTCATTTCGCTGTGTGATGGCGTTCTCGAATGTGCCGTCATCGGCGTGCCCGATGCCAAGCAGGGAGAGGCTATCAAGGTTTATGTGGTCCGTAGCGACCCGACTCTGAGTGAGGAAGATGTCGCCAAGTACTGCCATCAGAACCTGACGGGCTACAAACACCCCAAGTACATCGAGTTCCGTGACGAGCTGCCCAAATCCAATGTTGGCAAGATCCTGCGCCGTGAACTGCGCGCAGGAAAGTAGGCATTCACAACCTGTCGTCACCCTGATAGCCAGCCGTTCTACACTCCGACGTGATGACTGCTCCCGCTCTTTTGCCGGACGACATCCGCGTTTTCGAACGCGGCTGGTTGTCGTCCAACAACATTCTGCTCTGCTCCGACACGGATGCCGCCCTGGTTGACAGTGGCTACGTGAGCCATGCGCCCCAGACCCTGTCACTCTTGGCGTCGGCTCTCGGAAAGCGGCCGCTCAACGTGTTGGTGAACACCCACCTTCACAGCGACCATTGCGGCGGTAATGCCAGCCTTCAGCACCAATACCCAGCCCTGCGCACCCTCATTCCGCCCGGCCATGCCGAACAAGTGCGGCGCTGGGATGCTGATGCGCTGAGTTACGGCCCCACAGGCCAGTCATGCCCATCTTTTCGGTTTGATGGCTTGCTTGAGCCGGGCAACAGTTTGCACCTTGGCCTACGTGACTGGCAGGTGCATGCGGCGCCTGGTCATGACCCTCATTCGGTTATTCTTTTTGAGCCGGAACTCCGACTGCTCATCTCTGCCGATGCACTCTGGGAAAACGGCTTCGGCGTCGTATTTCCCGAAATTGAAGGTGAAGATGCCTTTGATGAAGTAGCCGCAACATTAGATCTGATTGAGTCTTTGCAACCGCGTGTGGTCATCCCTGGCCACGGCGGCGTCTTCCAGCAAGTGGATGCCGCGCTCGAAGTGGCACGTCAGAGGCTTAAGCAATTCATCGCCGATCCGCGTCGACATGCACGCCATGCCGCCAAGGTACTGATGAAATTCAAATTGCTGGAGTTGCAACGGGTTTCGCTCGACGACTTCCAGCAATGGATTGGGCAAACCTCGTATTTCGCCCTTCTGCATCACACGCATTTCAAAGTGCAAGACTTCAATCTGTGGATCGAAGAGCTTTTGCAGGACTTGGTCCGTGTAGGCGCGGCCCGTGTCGGCGACAAGATGCTGTTCAATCAATAAACACCATCGCTTGCGTTCAAGCAAAAAAAACGCCCCATCGAATGATGGGGCGTTTTTGCTGTAAGAGCCTGACGATGTCCTACTTTCACACGGGAATCCGCACTATCATCGGCGCTGAGGCGTTTCACTGTCCTGTTCGGGATGGGAAGGAGT